>ERZ795049.1-NODE-1-length-1035522-cov-11.798823_pt1 | contig 1035522 bp, 827 predicted proteins | sample MGYA00375133_ERZ795049 | MGnify/ENA primary metagenome ERZ795049 (study PRJEB30178, sample SAMN05720147) | activated sludge metagenome | isolation source: anaerobic digester from wastewater treatment plant | place: Japan | collected 2015-04-20 ...
TGGGTTGCGAAATCTCTTACGCTGCGTCTTGGAGGAATCAAGCTCTTCCGTCGCACGGTACCCCTGTTTGTCGGCATTGTGGTGGGCGCGTTTGTCGGGACGGCAATGTGTTTTCTGGTTGACATGATATGGTTCCCGATGTCCGGGCACGCGGTGGAGTTCAAATAGGTCTGATACTTCTTACGTGGCAAATTGAATGCGTGCCGCGTTGAATCTTTAACGACCCCCCGTCTTGATGGAAATGGGAGGTCGGGATATATTACTTGGGGAGAGCACCATCCAGCACCGTAGGGAAGGCGGTCGGAATGGGTACTGCAACTGCGTGTCCGCGCTGCATGACGCACGCCCGTGTCACCTTGAGGAAGGGAGATGCGGGGGATACGTGGTCCGCTCCTCTCGTACTTCGTGAAGTTTCCCGGACGACTTTTCTGAATTTTCGAACGGCGCACGGGTTGTCACGCCTCTGGTGCGGCAGCCTCTGTTTGGCCTAGTTGTTGACCTCTCGACAGGAGGCAGAGTCAATGATTCGCTGGTCATCGTCCAAGGCAAGATGGGTCGCCGCACTTGCGTGCGCGCTCGCGACGCTTTATGCGACCTCGCTCCGGGCCGGCACGACAGGCAAAATCGCGGGTCAGGTGACCGACCGTGCCACCGGGCAGCCGATTCCGGGAGCTGCGGTGCTGATTGAGGGGTTGCGCCTCGGTTCGACAACAGATGCCGATGGCCGGTACTTCATCATCGGCGTTCCACCGGGCTCTTATTCGGTGAAGGCGTCACTACTGGGTTACGCTCCCATTACGCGGGAGGGAGTGATTGTTAATATTGATCGTACCACGCCGGCCGATTTTCAGCTTGTGTCGTCCGCGATTGAAGTGGAAGCGTTGACCGTTGTTGCGCCGCGCGAAGTGATTCAGCTTGACGTTGCGGGCAGCCGATCCACCCTGGCGCCGGAAGACGTGGTTGCGTTGCCGAACGTGACCTCGCTCGCCGGGGCGATTTCGGCGGAACCGGGCGGCAATTTCCGAAGCGGCCTCGCCGAGGAAACGCAGCTCATGCTGAACGGCCACATGATGACCGATGATCGTGTCGCGCGGTACAATGCGTCCAGCATTCCGATTACCTCGGTGCAGGAAGTGCAGATCCTGACGTCGGGCTTCAACGCCGAGTATGGCAACGTGCGCTCGGGTGTTATCAACGTGGTGACGAGAGATGACGCGCAGCGCGTCTGGATGAACGGCCGTGCTACGTATACGCCTGCGCAAAAGAAGCACTGGAACGGGTCCGCATACGGCAAATCCACAAAAGAATGGCAGGTATACGGCTCCGACGCTTCGATAACGACGCCTTACAAAATTGACAACATTCAGACCACGGCGCCCGGTGACTCCATCACGGTGTTCCCCGGCTGGATAAAGTGGATACCAACCCTGCCGGCATCCCGACGGACCCACGCGGACAGTGTGGCGCGCGCAGACAGCATGCTCCAGCTCTGGCGGCACCATCACCGCATCATGGAAACGGACTACGCAAACGCGCCGGATTACATGTTCGACGTGTCGGTTGGAGGTCCAATCCCGTTCGTGGATGGTCTCAGCGTGGTGTACTCCCACCGGAATACGCGAACACTGTACGCGCTGGCGGCGGCACGCCCCGCGTTCAAGGATTTCACCGAGCAGATGACGCTGACGTACCGTCTCGGGCGGTCCGCCAAGATCAGCTTCACGGGGAAATACACGGAGGAATCCGGGCTTGGAGACGTGATCACGGGTACGAGCTCAGACGGAACGGTTGGCGGAAACATGATGTACGGGGGCTGGCAGAAAACCGCCGTATCAAAATACGCGATGTACGCCAACGCCCCGATGGACAACAAATTCTGGCTTTTCGGGGCGAACTTCACGCACGTGCTCACCATGAACACGCAGTACGAACTGGGGTTTGATTACCAGTACAACGATTACCTCACCGGTCAGTGGCCCATGCGTTATCTTGCGCCGATAGCGGGGCGTGCGCAGGTGAACCCGATCTGGAACGATCAGCGGCTTTCTCCGGGGGATTCCGTTGGCGTCTGGAAGATTTACACCTCCGCGGACCCGTACGGCGTTGCGCCGTGGGGCGGCGACATAGGCCTTATGTACGAGCCGCTGGTGAAAGATCAGCGCTCGGGTCTGGCGTATGATTTTGGCAGCACCAACGAAAACGTTGATTCGTCGTGGTATTCCGGGATCAAGTTCCGCGGGTCGTTGCTCAGCCAGATCACGCAACACCATCAGATCAAAACCGGGTTCGAATTTCAGCAGAACAATTTCCATGAACGCCGCACGATGATGAAGGGCAACACGCCGCGCGAATTCCGTGTGTGGTTCGACAAGAGTCCGATCCGGGCAAGTGGGTACGTGCAGGACAAGATGGAATTCGAGGGCATGGTGTTGAACGCCGGGCTCCGCCTTGACTACTTCGACCCGAAGTCCAACCAATACGCGCGGGATGATCCATTCTCGCTTATCTGGACGAAGCAGCTGTGGAACCTGACTCCGGAGTGGCTGTTCTATGACAACTTCGACACCATGTCCACGGTGAAGAACTACACCATTGATAAGGCGTTCACGCACACGAAGCTGGCGCCGCGTCTTGCGATTTCGCATCCGCTGGATCAGCACAGCAAGGTGTTCTTCAACTACGGGCATTTCTACACGTATCCGACCACGCAGAACCTGTATTCGTATTCGGTCAACCGTTCGGGAACCGGTATCGCGCCGAACCCCAATCCTGACCTCGACTTCTCGCGGACTATCATGTATGAACTTGCGTTTGAGCGCGAGTTCACCAACGGATGGTATTCGTGGCTGCTGGGGATGCGTTCGGAACCGCAGTATCTGGTCCGCGTTGCGGGGTACTACAAGGACGTCACCGGCGAGGTGAGCGATGTGATGATGTATTACACGCTGACCGACGCCGGGGCACAGCACCGGAACAACCGCTACGCGCAGATACGGGGCTTCGAATTGCGGATATCGAAACGTGTGGGGAACTTCTTCACCGGGTGGGCGCAGGGGCAGCTTTCTCTTAGGGATTCGGGCGCAATCGGGCTGTTGTATGACGACCCGCAGAACAACAACGATCAGCCGCAGTCCGCGTACGTCGTAACCTCGCTTGCAGAGCCCTCGTGGAGCATGTTCCTCGATTTCCACACGCCGAGAAGGTTCTCCGCGTTCGGGGCTCCTCCCGCGTTGACCGAACTCTGGTCGGCGTCGTTCGTCTTTTCCTACCAGAAAGGCGCGCAGGCGACGTACAATCCGGCGAACCTTACACCTCCACCTGCCCCCAATGTGCGCTACAAGGATTCGTACGGTTCCAGCATGCGGATTGCGAAGGGCGTGAGTTTCGGCAGAGCCACAGGCGAGGTGTACTTCGATGTCGCCAACCTGCTGGGCTACAAGATGTTGTGGAGCGGGTCCATGTCGGGTGGGGAGTGGAACCAGTATCTGGCGTCACTCCATTTCCCGATCAAGGACCTTGCGATTGAGAAGGACTACGGCAACGACCGCATAGGGGATACCCCGCCCTACGCGATCATTGCCGACCATGATTCGTGGGCGCACTATATCAGCCCGCGCACGTATTCTGTGGGTATCAACATTTCGTTCTGACGGAGAGTTGAGGGGAAACAGATCTCGTGACCCCATTTGTGCGCAGCATCGTTCGATGCCGGTTTGTCTCTCAGCAAGGAGGGTTGCCCGGGGGAAGAAGAAAACGACCACACAGGAGGGCCGAGTGCGTCGAAGCTGGCGCGCTCACGAGTTTGAGATCACCTTATCTCGTGGAGGTTCGCATGAACTTCAGGAAAATGCGTCTGGTTCTGGCGACGGCAGGTCTTGCCGTGCTGCTCCCGGTTGCAGTGTGGGCGCAGTGGGGTCAGGTCTTCCGCACGCTGGATCAGGGCAATCTGTGGGACACGTTCACGAACCGGCATTACGGTGCCGTGAACAGGGCCATTACGTGGCCCGGCGGCTAGTGGGGAACCGACGCCAATATGCGCAACAACTGCGCGAACTGGAAAGGGTTTGTGATCGGCGCGAAGGACGTGCACGATCCACAGTATCCCGCCGTGGTGTGGCCGTACATGGTCGGCCAGCGTGATGGTGACAACGACGGCGAAACGGGAAGCGACACACTTGCCGCTCCTCCCGATCCACTCAATCCCGGAAACGGCGCGAAGATCCTGTTCCAGGGACAGATGTCGCAGCGAACGTTCCGGCAGAGATATGCGGTGGTTACTGTAGACGGCGTGGCGCACTCAGAAATGATCCATTATGCCGTGGACGCCCCGTCGGGCTTCCAGGTACCCGCCGCAGACGAAGCCCTGCAGAAGGATCTGATCAACCCGAATATCCCGGCGGACATCATGTACGAATCCCTCTCGTGGACTCGTATGGGCATTTCGCCGAACCGCACGGTCTATTCGTGGGTTGACAGGAAGTACGACGATTTCATGTTCATGCACTGGCGCATCATCAACAACGGTCTGTGGAGCAACACGGGCAAGCGCACCATTCAGCAGTACGGTGGCGTGCACGATACGGTCCGCGCCGTGATGATGAGCCTTTGCTATCAGTGGGACGACCGCGGCCGCGGCTCGAACCTGACGAACAGCGGCGGTCAGGATAACAACGACGGTCTGTGGCACTACTACGGCAAAGATTACGACGGCGCCCGGACGGAAGACATGCGCCTCGTGTGGGTGCGTGACGGCGATCAGGATCCGTCCAAGTACGACGCCGTCGCGACGGGCCTTCCCAGCCAGGATGACTATGGCGACCCGCGTCCAATCACGGGTGAGCTCCTCTCCGCCCGGCACATGGGTCTCATGATTCTCCACTGGGATAAGGCTGTGAGCGACCGCCGTGACGACATCGCACAGCCGATGACCTGCGGCTGGGGCGAAGGCGGCGGAAGCCTTGACCAGAACTGGCGCACCGCGCGCGATGGCCATGAAGTGAAGTACCGGCAGATGCGGTATGGCTATCAGTACGGTGACATCTACTACGAAGGCGATATCACCGACACTCCGGCGCGTGGCGCCCATCCGTTCGGTGGTTCGTGGATCAAAGCCAGCAACGATCTGCCCGACCGTGAGACATGGTGGCCGGGCTCCATCGTCGGCGTAACCGATGAAGTGACACAGGTTGAGCAGCAGCTTGGCATGGGCCCGACCGACATTCCGCCAAACGACACGCTGAACGCGCTGTACGTGGAAGCGGTTGCCGGGCACAGCCTGCCGTATGCGGCATGGGTTGGCCGTGAGTGGGCTGCCGGTCGGCTTACCGACGCGCAAAAAGACGCCATCGTGGATCAGTGCCAGGACTCGCTGTTCACCGTGATGCGCCGGGCGAAGGCGATCTACGAATCGGCCACCTTCCCCGACGGGCATGGCGGGACGCGGTTCGCGTCCACACGAGACGAGTTGCACGTTGCATACGCGGCTGCCATCGCTGCGGGGAAACTCTCCCTGTCGCCTCCGGCGCCCGCATCCTTCACGGTCGTGTCGGGCAAATCCAAGGTGAGTCTGTACTGGACGCTCAACACCACCACCGGTTCGAACATCGCCGGCTGGCGGGTGTACAGAGCGGTGGCGGACTTCCGTGGCGACTCGGCCTGGACGAAAATCTATGACGGGCCGCCCAGTGTGCTCGGCTACGTTGACAAGGGCGTGACACCGGGATTCTCGTACTACTATTATCTCACGACGTACGACGCCAACGGTCTTGAGTCCACGATGCACACGCGCACCAACGCCGCGGCGATCCCGCTCACCGGCGACGACACGGGTGTTCTGGATGCCGATCGCGCTCTGCGGTTCGCGCTTGAGCAGAACGCGCCGAACCCCTTCAACCCCACCACGACCATTCGCTTCTCCGTTGCGGCGAGTGGTCCGACCCGTCTTGACATCTACAGCACGAACGGGCAGCTTATCCGCACGCTCGTGAACGGTTCTGTCGCGGCGGGTGTGAACAGCGTTCAGTGGGATGGCAAGGATGCGATGGGCCGCCCGGTTGCCAGCGGTACGTATCTCTACCGCCTGACGAACGGAACGAACACCAGCGTCCGGCGCATGGTCTTGGTACGCTAGGCGAACTGGCGTTCGCTTGGCGTACCTTGGGGGGGGCGCGATGCGCCCCCGCTGCTGAGGCGAACGGCAGGTTTGCGTAGAATTGAGAAGCGTAAGGTCATGAGATGAGCAAAGGGTGCGCGTCTTTCGGGGCGCGCACCCCGATCACCGGAGTGACGGAACCGGGTTGAGCGAAGGGAATACGGCGAGCGCACGCGTGTTCGTTTCGCTCAGGTCGGTTTCCGCCGCGCGGGGAAAGGCCGATGCCGAGGTGGGCCGGGGAGATGCAGATTTCAGGGTAATCGATAGAAGCAGTATGGTATTGACGGGCAACTGCAATCAGGAGGAACCGCAATGAAGCAAGCCGGGATCAGGCATGTGTTCTTCGCGCTGTGTGTGGGGCTGGCTTTGCCCGCCCTTGCCTCGGCGGCGTTCGCGGGAGCAAGTGCGGACAGCATTGCGGGCAAGGTTCGTGTGGTGCCGAATCCCTGGTGCGCGTCGGACCAGGCGCAGCATTACGCGAAGCGAACCGGGAATTCGCTCTTTGATGTGAAGAACGGCTATTCCCGCGTGCTGTTCGTGAACCTGCCGAACCCGTGTACGATACGGATTTACACGGTAGACGGAGACCTCGTCAGAACGATTGAAAACACCGCGGGCTCCAGCACGACATGGGACCTGATCACCGAGAGCGATCAGGCAGTGACGACGGGTATCTACGTCTGGACTGTGGACAGCGCGGTCGGGCGTGATGTCGGCAAACTCATCATCATCCGCTGAGACGTGGGAGGGATATGCCATGAAAAGCACGAAATACGGAATACTGGTTCTCGGTGCCGTGCTGGCGTGGTCGCTCCCCGTGCTGGCGGCGGGTGAGTTCGACAAGCTCGGTCAATCCGGGATGACCTTTCTCAAAATTGGCCCGGTGGCACGCGCGGCAGCCATGGGGGATGCGTACACCGGTGTTTCCACGGGCGCGACCGGGTGCTTTTACAACCCGGCGGGTCTTGGGTTCCTCACCGGTCGCGTCGACGCAATGGCGGGGCAGGTGAGCTGGATTGCCGACATCAAAATTGCCTCTGCGGCGGCAGGAGTTCCGATTGAACTTGGCGGAAACCGGTTCGCGGTGGTAGGAATTTCCTATGTTGGTATGGATTACGGCACAATTCACGGAACGGTGATTAACAAGGGCTCCACCAACGGCGCGTACAGTGACATCGGGAATCTTGAGCCGTCCGAGTTCCTGCTTGGTCTGACGCTGGCGAAGCAGTTCACGGACAAGTTTTCTCTGGGCCTGACCGGGAAGTACGTGAACCAGGGGTTGCCGTGGTACCGCTTCGGAAACGCCACGTACGCGGTTCCGCCGCCTGACAATCTGGGTGCCGTTCCTACCGTCGGCGATTCCCTTTCCGAGTTTACGGCACGGAACTTCGTGTTCGATGCGGGGACGTTGTACAGAACGGGGTTCGGGAGCACGGTTGTCAGCATGAGCATCCGGAACTTCTCCCGGAAAACGACCCATGTGATCGACGCGTTCACCACGCCGATGACGTTCCACATCGGGGTTGCAGGAAACGCGTTCGATCCGATCCCCGCGCTGGGTCAAATGGGGCACAAACTCCTGATCGCGGTGGACGGCATCCATCCGCCCGACCACCCGGAGAAGATTGCGCTGGGCGGGGAGTATTCGTTCAGAGACATGGTGTTTGTTCGGGGTGGATACACGTTCAATAACGACGCGCGCACGTGGAACACCGGTTTCGGCGTGAAGTACGGATACGCCGGTCTGGCCGGTGCATTCGATTACGGGTACGCGGACATGGGAGGATCTCTCGGTTCCGTGAACTACTTCACCATTTCGTTCGCGATGCAGTAATCGCACCTGAGCAACGAGAGAAAAAGCCGCATCAGAGAGTCTGGTGCGGCTTTTCGCGTTCTTTGCTATCCCTCGCGCGGGGGGTCTCCACAATCGGGCACTTCGAGCAGGACGCCTCCCTGCATGGCGGACTCGTGCGCGATGATTCCGGGGAGGGCGTATCGCGCGGCCTGCCAGACGTTGTTTGGCGGTACGGTGCGGTTGGCGCAGGCGCGGACGAAGTCGTCCACGAGAAACTGGTGCGAACCGCAATGGCCGTTCGGCAACCCGATGAACTGCCGCGGCAGCCGGGCCACATCGTGAACCTTTGACGCGTGCAGATGAGTGCCGTCCTGCGAGGTGACAACGCCCATCCCGTTTTTCTCCGGTAATGCGGGCACACCCGAACACGCCAAAAGGTCATCCAATCGTATACAGTCAGACGGGTTCTTAGTTACCCACGCCTTTCCCGCCCAGTTCTCCTCGTAGCTGCCCTCGGTGCCGAACAGTGTCATCCTTACCGTTCCGGGGTGTCCGATTCGTCGGAACTCATTAATGCGGCATGCGCTCCCGTCGGACATGTGGAACAGCGCGGATTCGTTGCTGAAGGGGTTTCCCCACCGGTTGACCGCGGGGTCAAATATGCCGTCGTCGTGCGTGTCCACGAACCCGCAGCAGGAAACGTGGGTCATACGGGCGCCGGTAACGGAAATGATCTGGCTGGTAGAGTGCGTGGGGTAATGCATCGGAGGTCCTCCGGCAAACTCGCGCCAGCGCTCGCCACCGCGCCATTTCATGACATCGTAGAGCCCGTGATCCCAGTCGTGATAGTATTCTCCCTCTCCGTACACTACCCGGCCGAATGCTCCCTTCCTGAACTGCTCGCGACAATAGATTACTGCCGGGTAGTAATAACTCGTTTCCCCGAGCATGTAGACCTTGCCCGTATTTTCGACAGTTCTTACCAGCCTGACGACTTCGTCCACGGTTATGCCGGTGGGCACCGCGGAATAGACGTGTTTGCCGGCATTCAACGCCTGAATAGCCTGTTCGGCGTGCATCCAGTTCTGGGTGATGATGGCGACGGCGTCCACGTCGCTGTCGCACGCTTCATCGAGCGAGGCATACGTCCGGGGGATTCCGTAGCGTTGGGAGTTTTCCCGGAGTTTTCGCTCGTCGAGATCGCAGAGGGAGATCGCGTCCACAAGCGGGTGCGCTTTGAAAAGCGGGATGAAGCTCTGCGCGAAGGCCCCGACGCCGACCATACAGATACTGATACCCACGGACGCCTCCTCTTCTCAGCCCGGGGAATGGCCCGGTTTCCCGTACGAAAGGTCGTAATTCCCCGTCCAGCTTTCGGGATCCACCCGCTCGACCTTCCCGGTCCGCATGCTTCGGATATTTGCGTCAATCACTGCCTGTGCGGCGAGCGCGTCTGCCGCCTGCCCATCTATCCTGTCGTGTGGAACGCCTCCGGTCAGCTCCACGAAGAAGTTGTGGATGCGGTTGATAAACGTGTCCGTGAAGTCGCCCATGCCGCCGATAATCGGGTTTGTAACGACGATCTTCTCGCTCGAATCGTGCGGGAACAGGGTCAGTTCTTTGAACATGTCCTCCAGCAGAATCCGCCCGCGCGTGCCGCCCACCTCGGCGCGTTCCATCGGGTGCCCTCGCATTATGTCGTAACTGCCGGTAAGATGTCCCGTTGCTCCGGACTTGAAGCGGAAATTGAACTGAGCGGTGGACCAGATGCTGCGCCCCGGAGCCTTGATGGCAAATGCGTGCACTGCTTCGATTTCCCCGCAGAAGTAGCGCATAATGTCTATCGTATGGGGGTGAAGGGCTTTGAAGTGGAACCACGGGCTGCTTTCGCGGGGGTTCCCGATCCACATCGCCATGTTCATGAAACGCGGGATGCCGATGCGCCCTTCGGCCAGCCATTTCCGCGCGTGGCGGCACGCAGGAGTGAAACGGTGGTTAAGATTCACGGCGAAACAGAGCCGTTTTTCGCGTGCCAGCGCGACCATCTTTCGCGCGGGCTCGAGTTCGTTGGAAATCGGTTTTTCGCACAGCACATGGCAGCCGTGTTCAAGGGCGACCATCGTAGCAGCCGCGTGTTCGCTTCCGTATTCGTGGCCACCCGTTGCCACGCTCACCATGTCCGGGCGCAGGCTCTCGAGCATTTTCGCCGCGTCCGTGAAGAATGGAACACCCAGCCGTTTGCCGGCGGCCTCTGCTCGTTCGGGATTCCAGTCGCATACACCGACGAGAGTTGCGAGAGGATCAGCCTGATGGATGTCGGCGTGTCGGTTTCCGATGGGGCCGAGGCCTATCACGCAGGTTCTCAACATCAGGATTCCACCTCCTCAACCGATCCGCGTTCAGCGCTGTGGTACGCAGCCTCCATTACCCGGGCGGCGGCACATGCATCAACGGCGGTCGTGTCGCGAGCCAGATCTCCCTTCTGAACAGATGTAAGGAACTCGTGCAGACGCCGGTGCCAGGTTTCCGAAAGCTGGGGGATACCGCCGAATATGGAGTTGGTAAGGACCAGTTTCTCGGGCCGTTCGTGGACGTAGAGCGTAGTATCCTCGTACACGTTCTCGATCACCACGCGCGCTCTGGACCCGGCGATTTCGCAACGAGCGATGGGATGGTGTGTCACCATCTCGTAACTGATCGTCAGATGTCCTACGGCACCGTTGGAGCACATCATATTGATCTGGGCCGAGGTCCAGATCCTGTTTCTATCGCGGACGCCGAAGCACTGCACCCGCTCGATGTCTCCGACGAACTGGCGGATTACGTCCACACCGTGGGCCCCGAGCGAGACGAACAGATGGTACGGGTTGTCACCGTGTCTGTCCGGGAAATCTCGCCAGAGATTCATGTTGATAAACAGTGGAGAGCCGATCTCTCCCCCGGACACCCACTCGCGCGCCTTATCCATGGCCGGTGTGAAGCGCAGATGAAAGTCGGCTGCAAGAATGCCGTCTTTTTCGCTGTCTCGAGCCGCGAGCTTCTCACATTGTTCCGCGTCGGGAGCCACCGGGAGTGTGGACAACACGTGAATTCCCCGTGAGAGGAGATCGCTGGCGAGCGTCTCTTTTCCCTCTAATGCGGACAGGACGCAAACCTGGGGTTTCGCGACTTCGAGCAGCTCTTCAGGGCGGTCGAATACCGGGACACCCAGTTCCTTGCCGAGTCTGTCTGCCCGCGCGCGGTCCGGGTCGTACACGCCGACAAGGCTTGAGGCGGAATCCCGTTTTGATGCGCGGGCGTATTCGCGGCCAACTTCGTCGAGGCCGAGAACCACGGTTCTTACCATTCAATGCGCCTTTTCAGGATGGAGAAGCAATCGGAGAAGCCACGGGATGAGGTAGCGCAGAGACGGGAGGACAGCGTCCCGGCTGCCCTCCCATCGCCCTTCATTCGCATTTACACGAGCTTTTTGAGCGCCGCGTAGGTGCGTTCAACAACGTCCTGTATCGCGCTCAGCTCCCATTGCGCTGTTCCTACGATTTCCACAGTGACAATATCCAACCCGGGGACCTTTTTGAACGCGTCCATGATTGCTTTCAGGTTCATGGCGCCGCCACCGGGAACCTGGGTTTCCACCGGGCCGATTGGCTGGTCATGATTCAGGGTATCACGAATCCGGGCAGTGAATATGTACTTCGCGAGTTTTGGGATGGACTCCTCACCGGCTTCCCATTTCGGTGCGCGCCAGAGATGGGAGGCGTCGACGTTGAGGCCGATCCATTTCGTGTCTACGAGCGACATGAATTCGAGGCTCGAAGGCGTGTTGTAAACGACTCCTCCGACGTGCGGTTTGATGCTCACTTTGGTGCCGACCGTTTTCCCGAACTCCGCAAGCTTGTTGAAGACTTCGGCGGCCCGCTTCATGTCTTCCTGATTATCGCTCTTTCCGCCAGATCCCGTGGTAATTGCCGGCGCGCCGATTATTGCGGCTGCTCGCATGAGAGACCGGAATTTGGAGTCGGGATCGGGATCGTACGGGTCGTTGCCGCTTCCCCCTATTGATTCCACAATAAGCCCGTGATCGTCGATCTTCTTTTTGAGTTCCCGATATTCCTTTTCGGTTTTGTTGGGCTCGATATGAAAGCCCATTCCGGGAATCGCACAGAGCTCAATTCCGTCGTAGCCCGCTTTCTTGATGCCGCTGAGAGCGTCCTCTGTGCTGTGGACGCCGTAGAGAATCGTACTGCAACCGAGTTTCATGCCAGAACCTCCGATGTGTGATGGAGAAGGGATATGTTGCCCGTGCCCTTTGTCTAAAGAGAATAGGGTAGACCGATCCGGGGATCAATCCGCTGGGCCGCAGCGCCCGCCTGGTCGCGCTGCGTTCCGTCCATCGCGCAACAGACCAGTCCCCGCAAGGTCCTCAAATGTGCGGGGTGGCCGCGACGATATCGCCGTTCCAATCCCCGGTTACGAGGACAGGCGCCCTTCCCGGTGAGGAGTTGCCGAGCGGTACTGCCGTGTTCGTCCATATGGCAGAGTACGGGATTGATGCCTTCTCGTTTCCCTCTCTGTCGAAGATTACGGTCCTCTGATCCCGCCCGCACCCGAGGATGATCTCGAGGTGCCCGTCCCCGTCAACATCCGCGCACCCAAGGGGCGATTGGACATGAGCCCGGGGCGTTGCCCGCCATACGATGCTTCCGACGGGCGTGATGCCGCACAGAGTCTGCCGCGCCGCCCCGCAGACGATAACTGGAGGTGCGCCGCCCTCCGCGGGGAGAACCACCGGCGCACGCGCCACGGGAGAACCGAGGTCGCACTCCCAGATCTGCGTTCCATCCGCTGCCAGAAGGCGAAGGAATCCGTCATGTCCGGCAAACAGGATGTTCGGCGTACCCGGTGTGAGCAGATCGGTAGAGACTGGATCGGCAACATACGAGTCGCGCGCCCACCCGGCCGAGAACCGCGTCATCCGGACGAGCGCACCGTTGGCGTTCAGTACCGCCAGGGCTCTGCCTCCCGCGTTGACGAGAATTTCCGGCGCCCCGGCCGTACCGCCGGCCATGACGGGGGCCGACAGTCTCACCGGCTCCATTGCGCAGTTCCAGAGACGTTTTCCGTTGCAGTCGAACGCGAACACGCCGTTATCATCAACCGACACGAGGATTTCGTTCCTGCCATCCCCGTTGATATCTGCGACAAGCGGTTTCTGCTTCACCGCGAACGGCAGATCGTCGAGCCGCCAGATGACGTGCCCGGCAGCGTCAAGAAGGATAAGAGAGCGGTCGGAGGGCGCGACCACGATTTCAAGGTTGCCGTCCCCGTCAACATCTGCGACAGTGGTGTTGGGGGACTGCCACATCCATCCACCGAACTTCCGGCGCCACAGGATCCGGCCCCGGGAGGAAAGAGCGCACAGGCCGTTTCCCGCCGTGCCAATGACGACCTCCGGCTCCCCGTCTCCGTCTATGTCGGCGACCTCGGGGTGCGCTTCAAAGAACCGGCGTCCCACGGATACGCGCCATAGTTCGTTGACAGGCGCGAAAATCGTCCAGTCGGTACGGTCTCTGAGTGTTTCCGGCGACGCTTCGGCAACCAGTTCCCACCGGGAACGGTCGAATGTCGTCGGCACGAGAACCCATGCACTGCCTCGCCATGTGGCCATCGAAAGCGTCGCCGCGTCATGGAGCTTCCGTCCGTGTTCCGGGTTTATTCGGAACCGCAACCGCGGCGCCTGGACGTGTTCGGCGCCTTCCACGGGAGAAAGGCTCCAGTACCCGGCCATCGGGATCGGGGAAGGAGCAATTCCAGCGCCTGGTTGTTGCCGGGCTACCACACTGAACGCCAGTTTCGTGTTGGCGGAGGCAGTTCCAAGGAGCGCGCAGTCCGAAAGGGAAGCATTGAGACAGAAACTGGTACCTGCCTCAGCGTGCAGGGTGGCGTCTTTGCGGACCGGCAGAGGGAGGTACTGGCATGATTCCCTTGAAGCAACCTTCGCAAATGCCCAGAAATCGCCAATAAGGTGCTCGCCCGCGGCAAACACCGCCTCCCGCTGTTCCCCGGGCGCAAGGGTGAAATGCGCGGTCTGGTGAGGAATGGGGCTCAGGGCAAACGCGTCCAGTTCCGCCCATGTGTCCAGCGGGGTAATGAGATCCACCGAAATGGGCAGAGTGTCGCGAGAGGGGTTTGACACGCGCACTACGAACCCGTCGCCCCGTTGATCGGCCTGCACCTCTGGTTGCGCGGCGCTCCCACAGAGAAGGCTGTCGACGTACAGGTTGCCTTCGTACGCCAGTTCACACACGAGGCGCCCCGGCATGTCCTGCGGTACGGCCACGGCGATGTCAAAAGCAGTACTGGACCTCGGGCCCAGTGTGACGGGCACCAGGGTCGGGCTTATAGTCCAACCGGAAGGCCCGTAAAGCCGGACCGTGCCGGAGAAGGATTCCCCGAGCCGATTGTGAGCGATGGACAGCACCACGTTGCTGCGTTCATCGGGGAGAAGATCACCCCGAAGGCCCACGGATACCGGCATGTTTCCACGGGGTGCGGCCCCGAGGTTCTGCCGCCACCACCGGGATTCCACGAGTCGCGATGTGGCCGTCCCCCGGGTGCTCAGCGAAGTCTGCTCCTTGAATCGCGCTGGGGTGAGCAGGAGAGTTTCTATCGCGTTGGGGCCGACAGAGAACTTGACCGCACCGTCGCGTACGGGAATCGGATGGGGATTCCGTTCTGCGAGGTCGACCATGGCAGCCGATTCGAGGCCGGCTTCGAGGGAGAGTCCTGCGGGGCAATATACCCCGCGCCAGTTCCAGACGCGCATTACCAGCCCGTCCGCTGCGGTCACGTTCCTTCGCACGAACTGCGCGCCGGGTTGACCTGCAGCTTTGACGGCGGAGACTGCAAGTGATTCGCCTTGAAGATTGACAAACTGGCCCTTTGAAGGAAGCTGACCCGCATGGATGCTCGTCTGTGCCGGTGTGAGAGGCCGGTTGTACGCGTGCGCCTCTTCCGGAATTCGTGCCTCGCTCCACGAGCCGGCAAACGGGAGGATTGCGTAATGGTGTTCAGTGCTTTTTCGTTCCGGGACGAACGGAAAACCGAGGTAGTGCGGCGTTGCCCAGTCGCACCACCCGGCTGCGTGCTGCAGCGCAAGGAACAATTCGCCTCCCGGTTCCGCGCTCGCCGCAATCGTGCCCCGGTTGAGCACCGCCAGTCCGGCGTTGTCCAGAGGTTCGAGAATGCCCGTTTCGACTGCTTCCGCCGGCAGGTGAACACGCCAACCACGTATCTCCCCGGCAAGCCGTGAAGCCTCCTCCCGCGCACTGACGGAGGAGCCACCGAGGATAAGGACCGGAACCCGCCGAGAAGCGTCTTCCGCGAGACTCACGCTGGTAAGAAACCGTTTCCCAATCGGCTGCCACTCGCGGTGGGTGGCGACCCAGGCGTTGCTCTCGGGACCACCTATCGCCACGATCTGATCGGTCTGGAGGACGTCGTCGTTCTGGTTTTCCGTGTCGAGGTACGGCGTCGCCGTCACTCCCTGTTCGGCGAGGGCGACGACGATGAGGTCGGCTGCTTCACGCGCAACGGGATCGTCTGGATATATCACCTGGACCATCCCAAGCGGAATTCCGACGCGGGAACCGTCCCCGGACTCTCCAACGAGGGAGACGCTCGGCGAGGTGGCAATCCATTTCTCCGCGCTGAACATGGCGCATCCGGAGTAAATGCGCCCCTGATGCGTTCTGAAATCCAGAAATGAACGCGATCGGCGGATAACCCGCTGGCCGAATCGGTCTGACCAGACTGGAGCCAACCCTCTGAGCCCCACAGGAAACAGAACTCCGAACATGTCCCGGTCGACCGGCTCCGGGTTTTTGCCTTCGTTGGATCCTCCCCACGGGCGGGTGTTCGTGTCGGAGCCCACCAGCCGGCTTCCCGCGTACCCGCTGAGGATGACAGAACACTCAATCCGTGGCGTGTGGTCAAAAAGCTCCAGAGTCCGAACAAGATGATCGCATCCGGGGAAGGGCTGACGTATTACCACGCGCCATCCGAGCGCGGTTCTTTCCGCGCGCACGTGTGCCCTGATGGAGGATGCGAACACCCGGTCGCCCGTGGTGGAGAACTCCCATGAGGGTTCTACCCCTGGGCCCTCTTTGAGAAGCACGAAATCGTTGAGGGGATACGGCGATGCTCCGGAGGCGATTTCCCGACCGCTTTTGCGCTCGATGAGGCTGACGATGCCACCCCCGCGGAGCGGGTCCACCGTGATGCGGGCGAAGGGGGTTTCCAGAACCAGGGGTGCGTCATCGGACTCGATGACTTCCTCCCGGGGGGAGTCTTCTGCATCCCCGTCGGAAAGCCAGTATGTCGAATAACCCAGTCCTGGAACGTGTTCCGCAAGGAACCGGGCGCTCTTTCCTGCTTCCCGTTGAACGACTGCGACCGGCGTCCGAACCCCGGTGTCGCTAAATGCTCGTACACGCGTGCCGGTGAACGCATGGGGAAACGGCACTTCCACGACGTCGGTTCTGGTGTGACCGAGGCTGTTGAACACAACAACTGGAGTGCCGGCGCGACCATCAGTGGTGATCTCTTCCGCGAGATTCGACGTGGCCGTTCTGCGCGCAGAAATTCCCTCTTCCAGCGCTTCACGAAGGTGGGTGAGCAGGTCGAGATACGACTGGTCGTTCGATGTACCCGTGATGGAGTCATGATGCTGGGAAAACAAAAGCTGCCGCCACGCGTGGTCGATTTCTGCTTCGGGGTAAGGATGCCCGTAGAGCGTGGCGATCCCGGACCAGGTCTCCGCTTCTCCAAGAGCCTCCTCGGCGATGCGCATTGCGATTTTGAGCTCAATACGGCTGAGTGCAGTTCCCACGTGGTACTGGCTGTGCTCTCGTGCGGTCAAAGGGGGATGGAACTCCCCGGCCTTGATGCGGGCGGAGACTTCTTCAAAAAACGCTGATGGCTGACTCATAAGGACACGATGATCCCGAAGAGCGCTGCCTTTCCCGCTGATCCAGCCGGGTGGAGAGACAAAATCGCGCCCGCGGAAAAGCAGATTCGGTATCGGCGCGTCCCCCGGATAGGCGTCTCCGGCCTTCAGGACACCACCGATCTGGTCGGAAGCGCCCCAGTCCACTCCGCCGTACGACGTGACGCGGGTGAGGATGGAGGAGCCGTCGGGCGCCAGCCATTGGAAGCAAGGATCAGGTGCGCCCGGTTTGGGGCTGCCTTTGGTCCATGTGCTGGCTATGAATCCGGCTTTGCGCAGGATCTGCGGCAACTGGCGCACATGCCCGAACACGTCGTGCGGCATGTAGATATCGCCGCGGCCGCCGAGGTAGCCGACCTGAAACCACTGGCCGTAAAGAATGTTTCTTACGAGGGCTTCGCCGCCGACGCTGTTTTCGTTTGGTTCGCTGTACGAACCCGACGTCTCCACACGTCCTTCTGCCATCAAACGGAGCAGGAACTCACGATCCTCCGCGTAGAGGTTCCAGTATCCCTGTAGATAGTCGGTTTCGGAAAGAATGCAACGGAATTCCGGGTCTTCCCGGCACATGCTCACGTATTGCGCGGCAAGCTCGACGGATTCCTCGATGTGCGTGGCCTGCGGGCAGGTAAAGATCGGGTCGCAGTGGAAATGCATGCAGAGGTGGGTAACCGCGGACATCTATTGCCTTTCTGATGGCGTGATCGGGGGGTGTCGAAGTGGCGATTGTCGGGTGCGCGGGTAGTTGCGATGGATTACTCAGATACAAAAGAAAACGCCGAGACCCCGGGGAACCAAGCGTGCAGCAGGCAGCCGATGGGAGGAGGTACGTGGCTTCTGGGGGTTCCCGCGGACAGGAATGTCCGCTCCACCGTTTGCTGCGTGTCTGGACGCCCCCTGCGCGTTCGGGCGCGCTGTCCGGTGGGGCAACCTGACTGCATAGCGCAACCGCCACTCGCAGTCAAACGGTAGTCCGCGCACTCCGCTGTGCGGCATTGCACGTCTCTCGGCAGATGCGGGGGCGTCTCGATACAACGAACGCCGCCGCGTTCGGCACTCGACGACCGTGCTGCGCGGGCGCAACGATCTGCGGCGTTGGTACGTGGAATCGGCAGGGGTATACTAGTGAAAAGCTGACCTTGCGGGGTGTCTATCCGAAAAATCCGGTCAGATAGAGGACGAGTAACAATACGCCGAGGAACGTGAGCGTTGTGCCGATGAAGTCAAGAATCCTCTCGCGTGCCGGGTACCAGTTTCTGGGTGCGCTCATGGGGTGTCCGTTGGTGTGTCCATTGACTGATATTCAATGTCCCAGGGTTGATGTTCAGTCTTCCAAGCAAAAGATACCTTTCGCGCAACGCCAGGGATGTGACGTACAGCACACGAATTCGCAGGAGACCTCCAGATGGCTTTGATGATCGATTTCGATACGCACAACGCGGAAGTGGAAGCAGTCTGGAAGGCATACCGCGAGCGCAAACCAACGCGCGTGCCGATGGTTTTCGGCATCAACCCGCGCCTGACGATGTTCGACCACCCGTCCAACCCCCGTGGGATCACCTTTGAGCAATACTCCAGCGATCCCCGGCTGATGATGGAGCGCCAGATCGAGCACCAGGCGTGGGTGCGGACGAATATCCTCCAGGACGCCCCGATGGGTCTGCCGAAGGACGGCTGGAGCCTCTGGGTGGATTTCCAGAACTACTATGAAGCCGCGTGGTACGGAGCGCGCATTCGGTACTGGCCGGGTGAAGTGCCCGACACGGAGCCCTTGCTGGAAGATGATGCGTCGAAATGGTCGCTGATCGAAAAGGGTATGCCCGACCCCTTCACTCATGGCAGCGCGCAGCGCATGTGGGATTATTACGAGTACTTCTGCCGCAAAAAGGAGGAGGGGTGGACCTACCTCGGGTTGCCCATCGCGACGGTGACATGGCCTGCCGGTGGCACCGACGGTCCGTTGACCCTCTGTTGCAACCTGCGCGGGGCCAGCAGGTTCATTCCCGACATGATAGAGGATCCCGAGTACGCCCACGCCATGCTCAACTACATCACCGAGACGAGCGTTGCTCGAATCAAAGCGTACCGCGAACGCATGGGCGCCGAACTGAAGCCTGAACGTGGAGGTCTCGCGGACGATTCGGTCATGCTCATCAGCACGCCGATGTACCGGGAAATGATCTTGCCCTATCATCGCCGCATATTCGAGGAACTGGCTGGAAAAGGACCGCACAGCATCCATCTTTGTGGCGATGCGACGCGGCATTTCAAAACCATTCGAGACGAACTCAACGTGTGGAGCTTCGACACCGGCTATCCCGTGGATTTCGGCTGGTTGAGAAGGGAGCTCGGGCCGGAGGTCGAAATCTACGGCGGTCCCAGCGTCCCGTTCCTGCGAGCCGCGACACCGGACGCAGTCCGTGCCGAGGTCACACGAATCCTCGGCAGCGGGATCATGGAAGGCGGAAGGTTCGTTCTCCGCGAGGGGAACAACCTTGCACCGGGGGTACCCATGGAGAACCTCCGGGCGATGTGGGACGCGGTGCACGAGTTCGGAACGTACGCGTGAGGAAGGATTGGGGTGTGTATAAGCTTATCGCTTGCGAGGTTGCCAGACCGGAGTTCGACCACGTCATCTCGATGTCGCGGAAGTCGGTTTCCGTGGAATACCTTGAGCAGGGGCATCACAATGACGTAGTGCGAGGCAGGAAAGCTATTCAGGAGCGTATAGACGCCGCAAGCGAAGGGGAATGGGAAGCCTTGCTCCTCGGGTACGCTCTCTGCAACAACATGCTGGTGGGGTTGCAGGCGAGGGTCAAGCCGCTTGTCATCGCGCGCGCCCACGACTGCATTACCTGGTTCCTCGGTTCGAAAGAGCGGTATGCGAGCACATTTGAAGAAGCTCCGGGGACATATTACTACACGGCGGGCTGGTTGAAAGTGGTACGCAGTCACGATCAGGCGGGCCAGTCCGCCTCGGCGTCGGGCGTGCTGGTGGAAGGTGAGTACGCCAGGCTCGTGGAACAATATGGGGAAGACAACGCCGCGTATCTCTGGGAAATGTCAAACGTATGGATCAAGAACTACCGGTACGGAGCCTATATCGCCGTCCCGGGCATAGATCACGACGGGCACCGGAAACGAGTGCAAGAGATATGCGCGCGCAATTCCTGGGAATACAAGGAGATAGAAGGGGATCTTGGGCTTCTGCAGCGATGGGTGGACGGCGAGTGGGACGCCAAGGATTTCCTGATCGTCAAACCGGGTGACACTATCGCTCCTACCCTGGATGCACAGATCATTTCAGTGGGCAGAAAAGAAGGAGGTCAGAATGGACGCATTGACGGTCATCAAGACGCGCCGTAGCGTGCGCGCGTTCGCCGACAGGCAGGTTCCCCGCGAGGTACTGGAAGATATTGTCGATTGCGGCAGACTGGCGGCAACGGCGCGCAACGAGCAACCCTGGGAGTTCATCGTCGTGACAGATCCTGCCATGCGCGCGAAGATCGCGGACCTTGCAGAGTACGGGAAATTCATCGCACAGGCCTCGGCGTGTATCGTCGTCGTGTGCAAGGATGGCCGGTATTTCCTCGAGGACGGCTCGGCGGCATCTCAGAACATCCTGCTTGGTGCCTGGGCGCACGGCGTTGGCTCCTGCTGGGTAGCGGGGGACAAGAAACCGTACGCTGTGGATGTCGCAAAGGTGCTGGGTGTTCCAGATGGGTACCGAGTGATTTCGCTTATTGCGCTTGGATACCCTCAGGCGCCGCCCTCGCCCAAACCAAAACGCGCGCTGAAAGAGGTTTTGCACTGGGAAAAATGGATCTGAACACGCCGAATCTGTGATCCCGCAAAAGAGCGGGAAGCAACCTTCCTGCGTGGCCAAGGCTCATCCGGCGAACTTCGGAGGGGCTCGGTTCCAGAAAGGACAGACGACGTTGCGTATCCGGACATTGCCGAACGCGAGTGAGGAGGGGCTCCGTGGCTGAGTTCCCGGTCGCAGAATGCTGGGTCATCGAACCTCCCGATCCTCCGCACGGGTTTCATGACCTCGTCGGTTATCTGATCAACGCCGGAGTGGATATTTCCTTCGGCCCGAACGACACGCTGCCGAACGATCTCCCGCCCTCCTGCGACGGAATCCGCGTAATTGTCACATGCCTGGAGGATCTGCCACGCCTGCGACGCCGCCTGCGAGGATTCGTCGGACTCGACCCGGACACGGATTCGCTGGAAGGCGTCGCCCCGCACGGAACCATGTATCTGCACGAAAACGGTCGCACGTGGCTGGCAGCCTACTCCGAAAAAGGGCGGTTCGAAACCAAACGAATAGAGAATCCCCTCATCGTCGCCCCCGACCTCACGATAAACTCCCCGGCGATGCGTGCGAGGATGCTGGCCCGCTCCGACCGCGACGTTCACCAAACGCTGCTCGAAGGCCTCATGCAATCCGACCGGCACGAGTGGTCGGACGTGAGTTTCGGAACGCTCTGGGCTATGATCGGGGCGTTTGAAGCGACGGGGGAGGAACGGTACCGAGAAGCCGCCGTCCGTTTCGCGGACACGCAACTTGCGCGGTGGGATGCCGGCGGGAGGAAAGACGGCGGGCCGGAGATTTCATCCCTCGCGTTCCTGCGATTGTCGGAGGTATCGGGCGACCCACGGTATCGCAAGGAAATCCTCGCGGCTATCCCTGAAGTGCCGGAGAAGTCGCGTTACCGCCCGGCCTTCGGCGCAGTGGACGATTCCCGGAAACAGGTCGGCACCGGCCTGCTGCTTCAGGCGCACAGTTTCGTTCACCCCGCGACGCGTGCGGTTCTCGAATCCCGCGCGGCGGACGGCGGAACGTACAGCGAACAGGTAGGGCTCGAGCTGGCTTCCGTTCTGGCCGCCGCAAGGGCGGGGGGATGGAGCCACGACGCGACTCCGGTCATCGCGGCGTGTCTGGCGACTCACCGCGAAAACTGCCGCGACCCGGAAACCGGGCTTTATTACCACGGTCTGCTTGGCCGGAGGGGCGCGCACAAAGGCTTCCAGGGACACGGAATGCTGTGGACATGCTTTGGGCTGCAGAACACACTGGAGCAGTGGCCGACCGATGACCCGGCGTACGCGGAAGTTCTCCGTATGTACAGGGACGCGTGTGACGCGGCTGCCACCGTTCAGGATCCGGAAACCGGTGAGTTTCACCATATCCTCGACATGCCGCAGTCGCCTTTCGGCCGAATCTACACCCCTGCGCTGGCATACGTGTTTCTGCGCGGGGCGCGGCTGGGATTGCTCTCTGGCGAGTTCCGCGAGCGCGGAATTCGCGCGTGGGAAGCCATGAAATGTCACATCTTTCAGGGGGGTAGCGTTGGCGGTGATGCCGGGACACCGCAGATGAAACGGTTTGAGGCCTACCTATTGCAGCCGGTGACGTACAGCTACCGGAGCAACCGCACCCGGTGTTTCTGGCAAGCGCACGCGGCCAACGAGGTCCTGAGAACTATCGCGTAGGAGTGCTCCATGCCCCATGTGGTGCTGGTGATTCCGGATCGCGCACTCCGCTTGCTGTGGGAACACGCGTTTTCCGTTGCAGGGTGGCGTACCGATCCGGCCGATACCGCGATAGATGCACTCGCCGCAGCGTTCAACGCCGAGGCCGATGCGATCGTGGTGGCACTGACGGATGCAATATCGGCGGAAATCGGGCGCGAGACGCTGGCGGAACTCGAGAAGGATTCGGAGCTGAGCGCCATTCCGCGATTTGCTCTGGCGGTCGACGGCCCGGGGGCGGACGTTCCCGGTGTGCGCGTGTTTCCACAACCCTGTGACCCGTTCTGGCTCATCTGCGAGGCTGACGCGGCATTGGGACGGGAGACGCCACGGGGTCTTGGCAGGCGTCCGTTCAGCGAAAGCGATACCGACGTCATGGTTCACGCCTGGTGGTGGACACTCGCCGCGGGTGACCTCGTACAACGGGTGATGAGATTCGATGCGGACGGCATAACGGGTGAGGCGCTTGCGGTGAAGGTCGCGGAGCTTTTGGGCCTTCGCGCCGACGTTCAGATCGAAATCGGGCACGGCGATCCGCCGCAGGGGGCGCGAAACTTCCGGTATTATGGGGAAATAGGCGGGGTGGAAAACGGGATCGTAATATTGAACGATTCCGCTGCCTCGGAGACCTGGTGGCGGGTGACGCTTCCCCGGGAGGGAGTGAGCAGGGGAGTGGCGGAAGCGATTGCCGCGGTCGCGCGCGCGCTGCGAATCATTCTCCGGCGGGATGCAGCCGCCGGGGGCTGCATCTCACAGACCCCTGAGTGAGTACAACGTGGTGCTGCTGGAAAAATACAGGAGCCCGTCAGGCCCGAAGGTCATGTGATTGACCGGTTTTTCCAGCGGACCGAGGATTTCTACGCGAAGATCAGGGGCAACCCGCACGAGAAAAGGTCCTCGCGCGTACAGCAGGTACCCTGAGGGATGGAGCAACACGTCCTCGCACCATCCCGGCGAGTCAGGCACCGGCGCGGGGATTTTTTCCACGAACTGAAGAGATTCCCCGTCAAACACGTGGAGTTCGTCCCTCTCGGGGAAGAACGCCAGTTCCTTTGTCCGCATCGCGCCGATGCACCGGACCGCATTCATCGTTTCCATTCTCTGCTGGAAAACCACGCGCTCCTCGGCAAGGCTCCACACGCCGAACTGCCCTTTCCCTTCTCGCCGCGGCAAACCGTTTGCGGTCTGATCGGTTCCGAGGTACGCAAAGCGGCCGCCGACGGCAAGCGAGATGACGGGTTCGTCGCCGAGGGGATTCCGCCAGACGGTGATTTCCTCGGTTCGCGGGTTCAAACGAGCCAGAGCCCCGCCATATTCCCCGTATGCCGCCTGCCATCCGGAGTAAAGATTCCCGTCGGGGCCGAGCCGCATTCGTCCTGTCGGCCGGCACTGATGCTGGTCCGAGATGGAGCCGATATGCCGCGGGTTCACGTTGTTCCATTGATCCCACGGGCGTGCGGGATCGTACACGGCGAAGTCCGCGCCGGAATACGAAGCAGTGTACAGTTTTCCACCGACAGAAACCGCGCCGTACACTTCTCCGCTTGAGTCAATCACGGCCCCGGAATTCCAGACTTTCCCGGTCTCGATCTCATACGAGGCGACGGTTTGTCCGTACGATGGGCCGCCCCAGATGCGGTGGGGACGGGGCGAATCGGGTGGGTCCGCAGTGAGAAAATGAAACGGTCTCCCGGCGCTTTCGGCCGGAATTCGGCGAAGCTCCAAACGCGGGCTTCCGGCGGGCAATGCGAAGTAATCCTGACCGCGGATGCCCAGCAGGCGACCATCCTGTGCTACGTCGAAAACCCGGCAACCGCGCAGTGTCAGGTCCGTCACGAGAGTCAGAGAAGCGGTTGCCGGAAGCCATTCCCACGTCTGCCGTTCGGCGGTAAGGTGAACACGTTCTTCCGTAGAATACCGTGCAATCCCTTTCCACCCGCTTCCCACGGGGCATTCGGGGAGCGGGAGCTGTTCCACGGGTTCCAATCGTGGACCCCTGAATGCCAGAAGGCCGCGCTCGGGGTGTTGCACGAAAAGGTGGCCACGGAGGCTGACGATCGGTTTGGCGAAGAAATCCGGCTCGTCCGGAACGAGGAACTCAAACCGTTTTTCTGCGATTCGATAGACCCGAACGGATTGACTTGCCGACCCGAACGTGCAGATAATATCTCCTCCCGGCGCCGTCGCGACGTTGCGCAGATACTGGTTTTCCGTTCCGGCAACCGGGCTCCCGCAATCTTCGAACTCTCCCGTCTCCGGGTCAAAACATCCCAGTTTTGCGCCCGGGTAGGTTCCGCCGTACACGCGGCCGTCTGATCCTGTGGCCATTTCCCAAACGTAGCTTTCACCGGGGAATGACACAACGCGCGTGAACTCCCGCCTTCGCATGTCGAACACGAGGAATTTACCGTCATAGTACGTGCTTATCGCAAGCCGTTCGCGTGGCAACGGGAGAACACACCACGATCCTTGCCCGGCAGGCCACCGGAAGACTTCGGCGGTGTCCCCTTCGAAGTCGATCGCAATCAGTTCACCGCCATACTGCTCGTTCATGTTGGTGATCCAGAATTTCTCGCGACCATCCACGGGGTCAACCGCTGCGCGGCCCGCGAGCACCTGCTTTGCCCGGACGGGGTCTGCGAGAGCCGTCACGACCAGGTTGGCGCGGCCGGGCGCTGCCGATTCATTGCTCTCGGACGGTGAGGAAAGGCTCTGCGCCATGCTGTGCTTCCTTGCAAGCAGACGTGCGGGAAGCAGGAGAGAACCGATCCCTGCTCCCGACCATCGAAGAAACTCCCGGCGGTTCATTATCACCTCACAGCCCTTCCAGGACGTACAGCGTTGTTCCGCTGGAGAAGTACAGATTTCCGTCCGGGCCGAAAACCATGTGATTTATTGCGTGTTCAATGGGTGGCAGAACCTCCACGGAAAGATCTTGATGAACCTTGATGAGGTGGTTGCCTCGTGCATAGAGCACCCACGTGCCATCGAACGACCTCAGAACGTCCTCACACCAGCCGGGGGAATCGGGAACCGCCGCCGCGAGGTCGCGTTCGAATTCCATTTTTTCCGCATTGAATACGTGTAATGCGTCTCCCTCGGGGAACATCGCGATTCGCGGATTGGATATCACCCCTATGTGACCGACTCCTTCCATCGTCTCCATGCGCTGCTGGAACACGACTCTCTCATCCTTGAGACTCCACACCCCGAACTGACCTTTTCCTTCCCGTCGCGGGAGACCATTCGCAGAGTGGTCGGTTCCCATGTAGGCGTACGTATCGTCCACCGCGAGCGAGATGATCGGCTCGTCTCCCAGCGGGTTTCGCCACACGGTGATTTCCTCCGTTGCCGGATTCAATCGGGCGAGCGCACCCCCGTACTCGCCATAATTGGCCTGCCATCCGGAATACAGGTTGCCATCCGGCGCCAGATACATTCGACCGGTGGGACGACACACGCGATGGGTCTTGATCGACCCCAGATGACGCGGGTTGATTCCTTCCCACTGATTCCAGGGCTGTGCCGGATCGTACACTGCGAAATCTGCCCCGGCGTACGACGCCGTGTAGATTTTGCCGTTGAGAGCAACCCCGCCGTACACCTCACCTCCGGAATCCACGACAGCCCCCGTATTGATCACCTTCCCGGACCCGATTTCGTAGCAGGCCACAGTCTGGCCGAAGGGGGGGCCTCCCCATATCCGATGCGGCTCCGGCGAACCGGGCAGGTCGGCCGCCATGAAATGAAACGGCCGGCCTTTGCTCTCTGCGGGAATCCTCCGCAATGCGATCGTGCGGGTTCCCGGCTGGGCGACGAAGTAATCCTGCCCTCTGATTCCGAGCAAGCGCCCGTCGGCTGCCACGTCGAAGATGTTTCCTCCCCGCAGATCGACGTCATGTACGAGTGCGAGCCGTCCTGTCTCAGGGAGCCACAGCCAGAGCTGCTGCCCGACCGTGAGGTACACCCGTTCGTCCGTCGAAAACCGCGCGACGCCGGTCCACGCTTTTCCGCCGGGGCATTTTGGGAGCGGCAGGCGATCCACCGGCTTCAGTTCGGGACCTTGAAACGCCATCAGTCCCCGTTCTCCGTCGCTCACGAAAAGATGGCCGCGGAGGCTCACAAGCGGGCTTCCCGTGAAGTCCGGATTCCCGGGAAGCAGGTATTCGAACCGTCTTTTCGCCACGCGGTACACCTGGGTCGAACTTCTTTCGTAGCCGAAGGTGCACGCAATGTCTCCCCCCGGGGTTGTCGTGACAGTCCGCAGGTAAAGATTGCCGGTTCCGGCAACAGGCGATCCGCAGTCTTCAAATTTCCCGGAATCGGGGTCAAAACACCCCAGTTTTGCTCCTGAGTAGGTTCCTCCGTACACACGTCCATCGGAGCCTTCGGCCATGGTCCATATGTAGCTTTCTCCGGGGAAATCTATCACGTACGTGAATTGCCGCTTGACCATGTCGAACAGGAGGAACTTGCCGTCGTAATACGTGCTGATGGCGAGACGATCCTTTGGCAGCGGCAGAACACACCATGATCCATGACCTGCCGGCCACCCGAACACCTCGGCGGTGTCCCTGTCGAAATCCACCGATATCAGTTCTCCGCCGCTCTGTTCGTTCATGTTGGTGATCCAGAATTTCTCCCGCCCATCCACCGGGTCGGTAATTACACGCCCTGAGAGCACTTGTTTTGCGCGCACAGGGTCGGCAAGGGCGGTTACGGCAGGGTTCATGGAAATCTCCTCTGACGGGTTCTATGCAGCGTCTGGAAGCACAACCTCGAATGTCATCAAGTACGCCATCCGCGGGAAAGGGGGCAAGCCGGGCACGTTGAGTCTGACCTCATCGCCGGCTAAATTCGCTTCAGGGACATGCTGACGCAACGCTCCTTTTGAACCGTTGGAGAAAGGTGTACCATGGCTGAAAAACTCGCGATACACGGGGGAGAAAAGGTACGGACGAAGGGCTTTCCGACTGTCGGGGATGCATCCGGAAGGATGATCGGGGAGGAGGAAAAGCGTCTCGTTCTCGAAGTCCTTGATTCCGGCAGATTGAACAAGAACAACGGAACCAAAGTCGCTGAATTCGAGAAAAAGTTCGCCGAAATGTACGGGGTTCAGTACGCAGTCGCTTCAACGTCGGGCACCTCCGCGCTTCACCTCGCGGTGGCCGCGCTGGATCTGGAACCCGGCGATGAGATAATTACGACGACAATCACGGACATGGGGTCTCTCATCGGTATCCTCATGCAGAACCTCATCCCCATGTTCGCCGACGTCGACCCGCGCACGGGCAACATCACCGCCGACACAATCGAGAAGGTGATTTCGCCCCGAACCAGGGCGATAATGCCGATTCATCTGTTCGGCCAGCCTTGCGACATGGACCCGATACTTGACCTTGCGGCGAAGCGGGGCCTGCGTGTGATTGAAGACGCTTCTCAGGCACACTGGGCAGAATACAAGGGCCGCAGAATCGGAACGATGGGAGACCTTGGCTGCTTCAGTTTTCAACAATCAAAGCAGATGACGACCGGGGATGGCGGCATGACGATCACCAACGATCCTGCCCTGGCGGAACGCGCCCGGTTGTTCGGCGACAAGGCATGGCCGCGGAATTCCGGACGCGGTCACGCATTCCTCGGGATGAACTACCGTATGACGGAACTCCAGGGCGCGGTCGGGTTGGCGCAACTCGGCAAACTGGAGACCATTCTGCAGCGGCGCAGGACAACCGCGGAGCTGCTTGATAGCCAACTGGCAGGCGTACCCGGGATCATCCGCCCGTTCCGGTACGACGGGGTAGTGCATTCGTGGTGGATCTACTCCTTCACCATCGATGAAGGAGTGTTCGGCATTTCTCCGAGGGAGTTCGCCTCCGCGTTGCAGGCTGAAGGCATACCCTTCGGGTGCGGGTACATCCCGAACCCGATGTTTGACTACCCGGTGATCCAGGAGCGGAAAACGTACGGTACCAGCGGCATCCCGTGGACGCTGCCGCAGGCGCGGCCGGGCATCCGCTATTCGGACGACGATGCTCCCAATACGATCTGGTTCCTTTCCCACGTATTGATCATGAGTTGGAACGAGGGAATCACCGAAAGCGACGCGATGGACTTGGCGAAAGGCATCAAAAAGGTCGCCGCGTGGTTCAAGGAGAACCCTGGTTCCAAAGCCTGATTCGGGACGTGCGCAGCGATAAGTCGGAGGGGAGAGAGGTGACACTCTCCCCTTTTTTGTTCGCAGGAGATTCCTCGGTTCGCTCAGAATGACGAAGGGGCGCCGCAACCGGCGCCCCTTCGTCGAATCGTTTCCCGGGTGGTTCCCTACGAGAGATACCCGGCCTTGTAAAGATATTCCGCCACCAGCGTTGCCCCTTTGGCAGCTCCCATCTTTGTATTGTGGCTCAAGAGCACGTACTTGATACCGTTCGGGAGCAGGCGATCCTCGCGGATGCGGCCTACCACTGTCGTCATGCCGCCATCAAGATCGCGATCCGCACGCGGTTGCGGATGATACGGGTCACTCACCACCGTGATCGGCTGCCTGGGCCCCGACGGCAGATTCAGTGCCACCAGGTCCTTCCCGAATGCACGCATGGCATCGGCAACCTCATCCACCGAGGCGCGTTTCTTGAGTCCGACGTACGCCGCTTCTGTGTGCCCGTCACGAACGTTAACACGCATGCACGTGGCCGAAACGGGAAAATCTGCCGCCCGGATGACGGAGTCATCCAGCGTGCCAAGGATTTTCTGGGTTTCGCGTTCGACCTTCTCTTCCTCCTTCGGGATGTACGGGATCACGTTATCGAGGATATCAAGTGAGAGCACTCCAGGGCTCCGCCCCGCGCCCGATATTGCCTGCAACGAAGTCATCACCACGCCTGATACCCCGAATGTGCGGTGCAATGGCGCGAGGGACATCGCAAGGCCGGTAGTTGTGCAGTTCGGGATTGGGGTGACAAATCCCTTCCACCCACGGTTTTTCTGCTGCACGCGGATCAGCGGCGCGTGGTCCAGATTCACCCCGGGTATGAAAATCGGCACATCATCCTCGTATCGGAACGCGCTTGTCGTGCTGACGACAGGCGTCGTCTTCGCGTAGCGCGGTTCCAGAATTTTCGCAGAGTCCCCGTCCGTCGCGTTGAACACGATGTCGATGCCATCCAGCGACAACTCCTCGGCGTTCTGCACGAGCAGATCATCCGCCCACGCCGGAACCGGTTCCTGGCATGCCCAGCGGAGCTGACCGGACGCAGTGGTGATGGCTTCCCTGTATGTCTTTCCGGCGCTCCGGTGCGACGCCGCAAGCGCGACCACTTTGAACCATGGGTGGTTATCGAGCGAAACAAGTGCCTGCTGGCCGGCAACGCCTGTTGCACCGACCACCGCGACGTTCAACACGCGACTCATGAAACACTCCTTGGGTGCCGTTGGTTGCGTTCAAGACACAGAAATACCGGCGTTGCTAAGAACAGCCGCCGGCTCAAGTACAAGTGTACGTCATGGCGGCCTCGTTCGCCAAGGAATACGTCGGGCCGCTGATCCACAACGGAAGTGTTGCAATATGTTTCACCAGGCGCATATTGTTTCATCAGGATGTTTCGTGAAACACCAGACGCGCGTTCGCGAGCCTTGAAGCGAACGAATCTCATGTCATTCAAGTGTCAAATATTAAAGATGCTTGAGGAAGCATTGCCAGTCATCCGTAGCCGTTGGCACCAGAGTTGCAAATGATCACGTCAGAAATCACAATCCAACTCTGGAGGCAACAATGGCACACGAAAATCAGGTTCAAGAAGCAGTACACCCACTGGAAGTAACCGACCAGACCTGGCAGGCCGAGGTGATGGAAGCTGATCTTCCGGTATTCGTTGATTTCTGGGCACCGTGGTGCGGTCCCTGCCGCATGGTGGCGCCGGTCGTGGAGCAACTTGCGACCGAATACGCGGGCAAGGTAAAATTCGTCAAGCTCGACACGGACGCGAATCCTGTCATCTCCGCGCAGTACGGGATACGTAGCATCCCGACGCTCGCCGTGTTTCACAAAGGGCGCCCTATACACGCCATGATGGGTGCGGGGCCTCTCGGGCATATGCGCAGGTTCGTTGAGGACAGCCTTGCGAAGGTGCCCGGTCACATTATCGTCGCCCGTTGATTCCCGCCCGAATCCGAGTCGCGGCAGTGAGGATTCCTCGCCTCACCGCCGCGGCTCATCTCTGGAGAAGCACATGAAACGCCGCGTATTGATCATTGGTGGAGTTGCCGCGGGTGCGAGCGCGGCGACGAAAGCGCGCCGCACAGACGAAACCGCTGAAATCGTAATGTTTGAGCGGGGCGATTACGTTTCGTTTGCGAACTGCGGGCTGCCATACTATGTCGCGCGCGAAATCGTGGAGCGCGAGAACCTTCTCGTCGTGACGCCTGAGCAGTTCAGGATACGGCACGAAATTGATGTGCGACTTGCCCATGAGGTAACGCGCATCAACCCCCGGGAGAAAACGATCGAGGTTCGCGACCTGCAGGCAGGCACGTCACGCACTGAGCGTTATGATTCCCTCGTCCTGGCACCCGGCGCAAGCGCGATAATCCCGCCGATTCCGATGGTCAATGCGTCGAACGTGTTCACGATGCGGACTATCCCCGACATGGATGCCGCGCACGAGTACATCGAGCGCATGCATCCGCAGGCCGCCACCGTCGTGGGAGCGGGGTATATCGGTGTGGAGATGGTCGAAGCTCTGCACCGAAGGGGGCTTCAGGTTACCCTCGTGGAAAAGCTGAACCAGGTGCTTCCTCCTCTGGATGAGGACATGGCGTTCATGGTTGCTGACCATATCCGCGCTGAGGGGGTCGATCTTCATCTTGGCGACGGCGTGCGCTCCTTCCGGGGAAACGACGACAGAGTCGTCGAAGTGGAACTCGAGAGTGGAGCCGTCATTCACACCGACATGGTTATCATGTCCATAGGAGTTCGCCCGGATACGAAGCTCGCGCGCGACGCGGGATTGCAGCTCGGGGTGAGTGGCGCGATCGCGGTGGATTCCCGCATGCAGACGAGCGATCCGCACATCTGGGCGGCGGGAGACGCGGTTGAGAGTGTGCACCGCGTTACAGGAAAACCGTGCTGGGTCGCGCTCGCCGGTCCGGCGAGCAAGCAGGGGCGGGTAGCCGGGGCCAACGCAGTGGGCGGAACAATGGAAGCCCCGCCGGTTCTCGGAACGTCAATCGTGCGGTTCAACGAGATCGTGGCGGCGGTGACAGGATTGAACGAAAGGTCCGCCCGCACTGCGGGTTACGATGTGGAAAGCTCTGTAATACATGCCAACCAGCACGCCGGGTATTACCCCTGGGCGGAGCTCCTCACGATAAAGACCGTCTACGAGAGACAGACAGGGCGTCTGCTTGGCGCGCAAGTGATCGGCAACGAAGGGGTGGACAAGCGCATCGATGTGTTCGCCACTGCCCTTACGGCGAACATGAGAGTTGCCGACCTGACGGAACTGGATCTCGCGTACTCGCCACCCTTCGGCTCTGCGCGGGATCCGGTGAATATCGCGGGGTTCGTTTCACAGAACCAACTATCGGATGCCGTGAGCCCGATTTCCAGTACGGATTTGCACGCCCTTCTCGGCCAATCGCCGGAGGTTCAGCTCGTTGACGTGCGCACTCCCGCCGAATTTCGAGAGAAACACATTCGCGGGGCGCGCCTCATTCCGGTTGACGAACTCCGAAAACGCCTTGGCGAAATTGACAAAACCAGGCCGGTGGTCGTGTACTGCCGGGTGGGCCTCCGGGGCTACCTTGCGAGTCGAATCCTTGCGCAAAATGGGTACTCGGTGAGAAACCTATCGGGAGGCATTCGAATCTGGCGGTTCGAAACAGAGGCTGACATTTCGGATGCTGAGGCGAAGTCGAAATACGGGAACGACGTTTCCCGGGCCTGAGCGCCGCGCAACCGGTCCGCGGGAGGCTCTCGACCGCTCTTCAGAGCCGTGCGCAGTGAAGCAGGTACCGTTCGTGCGAGTCCTCCGTTTCGAGGACGCAGAACCCGTGAAAGACCAGCTCCCCAGCCAGCTCCCGCGCGGGAGGAAGTATGTCGTCGTGGATGGCTTCGGGCCCGGAGCGGTGGATCTCGTTCACGCGGGCCCGGGACATGAGGTGCGTAATAAAGAGGGATCCGCCCGGCTTCAACACACGCCGCCACTCAGAAAAGGCGATACCCCGGCGTTCCAGGTGAGGCAACACGTGCAGCGCGAGCACCCCGTCTGCAACAGCATCTGCCAACGGCAATTCCATGGCGTTGCTGCATACCCAGCAGATCGAATCCGCATGGCGTTTTGACTGCCCGTTCCGGAGCATCTCGAGCGAGAGGTCGACCGCAACTACCCGTCGGTTCGTCCCCTCAACGATTGCCTGCGACGAGATCCCTGTCCCGCACCCGAGATCCACAACAACGCCATCCGAGGGCAGGGGCAAGTTCGCGCACCAAGTACGGACACGTTCGATAGCCTCAGGGCCGCTCTTCTCGTCCCACTGGGGCGCGATTTCGTCAAAAAAGCTTGTGCGAGCCGGATTCACGTCTGTTCCCGGATGGAGTACGCTTTGAGACGCGCCACCACTGGTGGCAGGACGACGAAGAGAAGGACCATTCCGGGAATACCCGCCACCAGAGTAGCCCAGGTTATCATCGCGGGCGGCAACTTGAGCATCTTCCCGAGCCCGGCGGCAAGAAAGGCCAGAATGAGGCGATCAACAATAACAGCGGAGGCGATGGTTACCCATACGTTGGCCCGCAGTTTCTGATACACCAGAACTACCATCCCCGCCATGGCGGCGAGTTCGACCATCATGATCGGTCCGATGGGCGGCGCGAGGGGTGGCATACCGGTGAGAATCGAAGATAGGAAAGGCGTGGCGGCACCGGCGAACACCGCCGCGCCGAAGGGGAGAAAGAATGCTCCCCCCACAATCGGCAGGAACATGGGCAGCAGGAACTTGCCGATCTGGCCCGCGCCTGCCATGTGAATCGCCCAGGGAAAACCAAGACCAAGTGCAACGACGAGCCCGGTGCGCGTGATTGTGGCTACGGAACGGTTCATTCTGCGGAGCCGATCTGCGCGTTCACGCCCACAAGTGCATGGAAGCCGGGCATCGGATACCCCGGCATGGTTTCGTACTTCGTGTCCAGAAGGTTGCGCATCACTATCTGGGCTTCAATCCCTCGCCAGACCGGGTACGCCAGCGTTGCGTTGAGAACGGTGTAATCGCTGAGTTTCTGCTGGTGACGGTCGGCACCGTACAGGTTGTGCACCCATTGGCAATCCAGAGCAATTCTCCCCTGTGCGGCCGGTAGCACGACCGTACCCCCCACAACCGTTTCCGCACTCCCCGCCGTCTGATTGCCAAGATCCTGCAACGAGGCCGAAAGACGACCATGGATGCGCGATATCCACCATCGCGTCTCGAATTCCACGCCCCTCGAACTGAATTCACCGCGGTTCACGAATGGTGGAGGAAACGGCGGCGCGGGGGCGTTTTCGATGATCGCGCTCGCTTTGGTGCGAAACACCGTGATATCGGAAGTCAGCCAGTCGGTGGCGCGCCAACTGACACCTGCTTCCGTATTGAACGTCTTCTCCGGTTTCAACGTGTCACGCGAAGCGGGGAACAGGAACAGCGCTCTCAAGTCCGGACTCCGGAAGCCCCGGGACACGTTCGTTCGAACTGTGAGCCGTGGCAGAACATGGAACGCGGCGCCGGCCTCCGGGGCGAGGAACCAGCCGTACCGATCGTGGTGCTGTGCGCGTGCGGAGGCGGTAAGGTTGGCAAGATTGCCAATCGGTGCCTGAATCGTAGCGAATGGAGCTATTTCGGTCACGCGGTGTGTGCCATAGTCGTAACCTGTTGTGTCGTTCACCGCGTCGCCGCCGTACTGCTTCGCGTCCGCACCCGCCGTCACGACGAGCCCGTGCTCGAATGAGTAGCTGCTCTGCGCTACTACTCCGTTGATATAGTCGTTGCTGTGCCAGCCGTCATAAAACTTGTGCGTTCCCCAACTGCGGTGCACCATCAACGTGGACGATAAGGCGTCTCTTCGATAGGTACCCGTGACGGAAGCGCTGCTGCGTGTCACGTCAATCCATCGATCATTGGTGATCGCCGGGGAAACTGGCCCCGGGTCGTGCGTTTCGAAGGGCGTCGTCGTAAGCTGCCCTCGAACATCCCACGGTCCACTACTGTAACCGAGCGCAGCGCCGAAATGTGCGCGCTCAAAATCGGCCTTCTTTCTGTGTCCATCCGTGGTGGTGTAGCCGCTGGTGACACGGTAATCCAACCCGCTGGCGAACTTGCCCAACGCGGTGATCTCGCCGTCATACGTGTTCCAGGGACCCGCTGCCGCGCGCAGTGCAAGCGAATTGCCCACAGTGCGTTTCCGTTGCGTGATGATATTGATGACCCCGCCCATGGCGTTCGTGCCGTACACTGCCGACGACGGTCCGCGCACTACTTCCACGCGGCTGACTTCGCTCAACGCATACGCGTCGGGTAGGGGATGCCCGAAGAGGCCGGTAAAATCAGGCCGCCCGTCCACCAGAACCAGTACCTGGCTGTTAGGGTTGCCACCAATTCCACGAATTGTAAGCTTGCCTGCCGCCCCTGATCCGAGACCGAAACCGGCCGGACCCCGCTGGGTGACGAAAACTCCCGGGGTGCTGGCCGCGATGCCGTCAAGAACGCCGGTGGCTCCGGTCGCCAGAAGATCCGCCCGTTGGATGACGGTGACGCTGCCGGGCAAGTTGCGTCGTTCGGTTTCCACCCGGGTCGCAGTAACTACGAGCGGATCCATGACGTATGTCGTGTCGGCCGCTGCCATTCGCGCAAAGAAGCCGCTCAGGACAAACAGGATTACTCCGGTGCATTTGCGGGAAATCAGAACGTGCCGGTGCATAGATTCCTCCCACCATCGTGGTCTTCGTCAGAATCGTGTGACGAATTTGAAAATAGTAACACCGTCAGGCCTGCACAACACTCCCGAAAAAGATCCGGTCCACGGAACGCGCCGGCTCGGTCAACTTCTCCTGGGAATGCCCTTCCTCAGCACGAACCAGTCCAGTGTGTCAACCACTGAGCCGTCAAGCCGAATCCAGTATGCCGTGCATTCCAGTCGCTGCGGTTCTATGCGCAACACGCAGTAATGGTACCGGTAGTATTCACCGATGTCGTTTTTGAGGAAGTTTTCCGTCTGTTCGACCCGGTGAGGCGGGATGTCAATCTGTGGCCACTCGCGGTATTTCCGATTGTCGAGGAGGGAACCACCTCCCCCGGTGATCAGGTACGCGACCGTGTTTCCCTCGTTAGTTACCGGGTCGAAAGGCGGGTGCGGGATTCCGCGTTCGTAGGTATGCGCATGGCCGGAAACACAGAGGTCCACCGCGTGTTTCTCCATGAGCGGGACGAGATGCTCACGGAGCTCGGGTTGACCGTCGTAGTACCCGCCTTCCCATGTTTCGCAGAAGGGAGGTTCGTGTACTAGCAGTATTGTCCACTGTGCGCCGCGCGAAGCGCTCAAATCCCGCTCGAGCCATTCATACTGGGCGGTTCCTTTGCTGAGGTCCGCGAAGGTTTCGTTTCCCGTGCAGCCATACAGGGGGTCCACGAAGACGAAATGTACGCCCGCGTAGTCGAAGCTGTATCCGTAGGGGGTATTGCCCCAGCCAGTTCCCGATGGCTCCCACCGCTCGTTCAGAAAAGGGTTGTCGCCGTGCCCGCGATGTCGCCAACTACCGTGATCGTGATTGCCCACAGGGAAATGCAATGGATATTTCGCTGCAACGTGGCGTAGCGGGTGGAAGACGTAATCCCTCCACTCGTTCTCGTTCACGCCATCGCCCACCATATCGCCGGCGGTGATCAGCAAATCAGGTTGCACTTCTTCGATGCGCTCGGCCAATCCTTCCAGCACGCTGGGCCCGTAGTGGCTGTCCCCCCACATGAAAACGGTAATCGGGCGCGGTGTCAGGGGCGCGGTCCTGAAGTGATTGATTTCAGTTGTTACATTGCCGGCTCCGACAGTGTAGGAATACGGCGTATCGGGCTGGAGGCCGTGTACCACAAACCGGTGGAACCGGGCGGACCCTTCGTCCGGGATCAGGATTGTTTCCCCGTCGCAATCGCGCAGCGCGAGGTATGCCGGCCGCGCCACAGGCGACTCTGCACGAACGATAACGCCTCCCGGCGAGGGTAACTGAAGGTAGGGCAGCGCAAGGAACGGCGCGTCGTCCGAGTACGTCTTTACCAGACGGTCCAGTTCGTCCGACGCTTCGGTGAAAGCGGTAGTAAGCGCCGGTCCCGAGAGCCGTTTTTGTGCCAGGTCCGCCAGAACAACGCACACCGCCATGATTAGCTGAGGCTCCGGACGATCCTGGAAGAAACGATCCCAGAAGGTCACCATTCCGGAAAGGCTGTCGTACGCCTTGCGGGCGGCAAGAAGACCTTCCGGGGCGAGATAGGTATCCCGTACCCACCCGGTCCATGGAGTTGGCACGCGTAACGCAACCACGCGGCGTGAGCCGACTTTCGCATGGTTCGTGACTACGGCATCGCCGAAGTTTCTCGCGTATTCGGCCCTTTTCTCGCCATCCACCCAGATGCTGCCCGAATGATTGAACGATGCGGAGAGATGCAAACGGGATCCTTCTACGGGGAAGGTCTCGATCTGTTCCGGTACCTCGACCGTCGTTCGGTACCAATAGCAGCTATCGCGCTCGCGCCACTCCTCTCCGAGCTTCCGGGGGTCCCACGCCGAGTGATCCAGAAGTGGATCGGCGAAGTCGGTTCCCGGTTCCTCACGGTGAACGCGCCAGCATTCCAGCAGAAAGCCGCGCCCGGGCGCCATAGCCCGTAACGCCCCTTTCGCATCCAGCCATGCGGCGTACTCGGGCGGGAAGGAGTGGATTTCCGCTCGCATGATCATCCCGGGCCGGCGAACGCGGTCTCCCCTAATTGCGAGGCGGAATGTTCTGTCCGGGTCCGCGCTGCGGCTGAGCAGATGCGGAGCAGTAACTGCCTGCTCATCCACGTACAACGAAAAGGTGTTCCTGACTTCGATGGAAAGGAGAAGCGCCCTGCCTGCCCATGCGCGTGGAACCGTCCACTCCTCGCGGAACCACACGATACGCACGTCGTCATCCCAGATGAGGGTGCGGCCGCCGTCGTGCCAGCTATCATGTGTGCTCCATACTTCTTCCGGGAGCATGTCGCCAGGATGGTATTGCCAGTTGGAAAGGCGCTCGAACGGAACAGGGTCGGGGGATTGTATGAACGCGTCGGGCATGTAATCCTTACGTTTCAACAGAGATGGGTTAGTTGCGGAATATCGGACGTGTTAGCTTTCCAAATGGGCAGTTGACCCAGTGGGCGTCACGGAAGCGGCCTCAGGATGATCCGGGGAAACGAGGCACATAACCTCGGTAGCCCGAAGGAACCGATTCCTTCATTACGAAAAGTAAACAGTCGGCTTCCAAAGGAGAACTGATGAAACTGACGGTCGTGGGTACAGGGTACGTCGGTCTAGTGTCGGGAGCCTGTTTCGCAGAAATGGGAAACGACGTCTGGTGTGTCGATAGCAACTGCATGAAAATCCAGAGTTTGCTGGAAGGGCGGATTCCCATTTACGAACCGGGCCTCGAGGACTTGGTCAAGAGCAACCTCGAGGCGAAACGGCTCCATTTCACAACACGTTTGGAAGAAGGTCTGGCCACCTCATTGTTTGTGTTCATAGCCGTTGGAACTCCCCCGGACGACGATGGTGCCGCTGACGTCAGCAACGTCCTCGAGGTCGCGCGCGAGGTAGGGCGCAAACTCGAACGGTATGCCATCATCGTGATCAAATCTACTGCTCCTGTCGGAACGGCTGACAAGGTGCGGGACGCGGTATCTGAGGAACTCAGAGGCCGTGGCCGAACCGATATCGAATTTGATGTCGTTTCAAATCCGGAGTTCCTGAAGGAAGGTGCCGCAATTGAAGACGTAATGAAACCGGATCGCATCATCGTTGGGACCGACAACGTCAGGACTGCGGAGTTGATGAAGGAATTGTACGCTCCGTTCGTGCGGAGCGGTCACCCCATCCTCACCATGGATGTCCGTTCCGCTGAGCTCTCCAAATATGCCGCCAATGCCATGTTGGCTACCCGGATAAGCTTCATGAACGAACTCGCGAGCCTCTGTGAACGGATGGGAGCGGATATAGAACAGGTGAGAGCCGGCATTGGTTCCGACAGACGGATCGGGAATGCCTTTCTTTACGCGGGACTCGGGTATGGCGGATCGTGCTTTCCCAAAGACGTGAAGGCTTTGGTCCACACCATGAAGGATGCCGGCGTGGCTCCGCTGATCCTCGAGGCCGTCGAGGAGGTCAATCGCCGCCAGAAAATCTCCTTCGTAGGCAAGGTCAGATCCCACCTTGGCTCGTTGCGCGGCAAGCGTATCGCCATGTGGGGCCTGGCATTCAAACCGCAAACAGACGACATGCGTGAAGCCCCGTCCCTTGCCATTCTTTCCGAGATACTCGCGGATGGAGCCGAAGTAAGGGCTTACGATCCGGTGGCGGTTGAGGCGGCGCGTCTTCTGTTACCGCACGACCATCTTACGTATGCCAGAGATGCCTATGATGCTCTCGAAGGTGCGCATGCGCTGATATTGGTAACCGAATGGCATCTGTTCAGGAACCCGGACTTCGAAAGAATGAAAAGCCTCATGGACGAACCGGTGATTTTCGACGGGCGCAACCAGTACGATCCGCAGATTCTCCAAAACCAGGGGTTTCGTTATTTCTGCGTGGGAAGAAGTCAATCTGCTTGAGGTGCCTGTCTGGGTCCGAAAACCGGTAGCCTACTGAAACAGGAGCAGCGTGTACACCATTGTGAAGTAGATTCCGATCCCGACAAAAACCACCCCGGTTACCCACCTTGCCCACAACTCCACCGCGGTGACAGCGGCGAAAAGTTTGGAAAGTGAGTAAGCGCCCGCGCCGATAACCACCGCGAACGCCGCCACCGGAATTGCAGTTCCGAGTCCGAAGATGAACGGAAGCAGCAACGTGGACTGCTTCTCCACGGCGAGAGGGATCAATCCTCCAAAAAACAACGCTGCGGAAACCGGACAAAAGGCGAGTGCGAACACGAGGCCGATGCCGAACGCACCGGCGATTCCCTGAACCTTCGCGTTGCTGCTGAATCTCGTGAGAAAGCCTGTCTCCGGCAATCTGAGGGGAAGAAGATCGAGGGTGACCATCCCGACGAGAACAAGCAGGGGCCCGAGGAAACGGTTCATGGACGTCTGGAGGAAATTCGAAAGAACGTGCACCGCGGTCAGGCCGGCAACCACAACCATGCCTATCACCACGTACGTGGTGGTACGGCCAAGAGCATAGAAAAGCCCGCTCCAGACAGTGCTGGAGGGGCTCTTCATATTCTTCCCGATGAACGCGATCGCGGCGATGTTCGTTGCAAGTCCGCACGGGCTGACGGCAGAAAGCACACCCAACCAGAATGCCGTAAGCGCCACGAACGTGCTTCCGAAACCGAAGTCGGGCATTACAACGCCCTCAAGGCGGCCCGGATGCCGTCCTGAACGTACGCGATGAATTCCTCCTCGTTGCCCAGAAGGTACCAGACCTGTTGCAGGTTCTGCCACCCGACCTGTTGGCCGTTCTTTATCTGCGACAGGATCACTGATTGCGACGAGAGGCGGTAATCCGCGATGAAGTGCTGCGTTTCAGGCGTCTCGACGTTGGTCGGCCTCCACTCGATTTTTCCCCGCCTCAATTCGTCGGCAAAGCCTTGTTCCAGAGCTTTCTGGGTGAGCCTTTCAATTGTGACGCAGCTGTAGCATCGCCGGTTTCCGTAGAAGTAGTAGACGATGAGGTGACCGTTGTTCTCCGATGTAGCCTGTGCGGGCGGCTGGACCCGTTCTGGCTTCGGCGCAGGGACAGCCGGTGTCGGCCGCTCAGGTTCCGATGGGCGGCCAACACTCGATTTCCCGCCGGGTTGCACAGGAGCCGGCATTGGCGCTGGTAACGATGCCGGCTCCAGACGGGGAGTTGATTCAGCCTGAGCAGCACCACCACGCAAGCTCCGGAACCCCATTACCCCGAGGCTCCCGAATACGAACACGAGGAGCCCTGCTCCAACCCAGCGCTTCGCGTTCATGCCGTTGCTCTCAATGCTGATGTACGCAACGCCTCGATACCCTTTTCGGCGACAACCTTCGTGTTTTCCTCAGTGACCGGAGTTTTCCCTTTCGGCATTCCGAGATCGGTGACACGAACCCGGGAGAAGTCCTGGATGCCTGCGACGGAAAGCGTTTTGGACGCGCAGTCCTGCGGGCAGCCGTCAATCGCAAGGATCTTGCCCGCAGCCTGTGCGCTGAGGGTGATTCCGGGCACACGTCCTCCAATTCCCGCGAGGCAATGCATTTTCCCGACGCCTTCCCTGGTGAGCAATCTGCCAACGTGATCGGAAATCTCCCCAACATCGGAAGATCCGGAGCACGGGTAGATGAGGACCGTCGCGCCGTCGCAGCAGTCGTTCTGCGCAACTGGCTCGCAACAGGGTTTGTCCGCCATTTGTGTTCCTTTCCACGGGTCTCGAAGTTTACTGGATCAGGGCCTTGATTTCCTGCGGGGTCGGCACTTTGCCGACTACCTTCACCACTCCGTCCACGGCAAGCGCCGGAGTCATCATCACCCCGAATTCCAGGATTTTGTCGATGTCGGTAACCTTTTCAATTTCAAACTCGATTCCGAGTTCCCGCGCGGCCTGTTCCGTGGCCTCGGTGAGCTTTTTGCACTTGGGGCAGCCCGTGCCCAGAATCTGCAACTTCTTCATGTTGAACCTTCCTTTTTACGCGAAAATGGCCCCGTAAATGAGCCCGCTTATTGTCGCCATCACGACAACCAGGCTCACGTACGTGATTGTTTTGCCTGTTCCTACCACCGTACGTATGACAAGCATACTGGGAAGCGAAAGCGCCGGTCCCGCAAGCAACAGCGCCAGCGCGGGACCCTTTCCCATCCCTGCTCCGAGCAAACCCTGGACAATCGGCACTTCAGTTAACGTAGCAAAATACATGAACGCGCCCGCGATAGATGCGAAGAAATTCGCACCCACACCGTTCCCACCGACCGCAGCGCTCACCCACTGCGATGGGATGATGCCTTCGTGACCCGGCCGGCCAAGGGCGAACCCCGCAGCCAGCACTCCGAACAGCAGAAGCGGGGTGATCTGCTTGGCGAAACCCCATGATGCGGCGAACCAGTCGCCGGATTCGTCGGTTCGCAGGCTGGTGATAACGGACAATGCGACGGCACCGACACCGAATGTCACCACCGGTTCCTCAGGGAAAGCCAGCGCCATTCCGAGGACGATGAGCGAAGCCACACCAACTTGCCAGAACGGAATAGAAAACCAGCGATTGAGCAGAACGGCCAAAAGAATCGCAAACCCCGCCGTCAGGTACCATTTCACTGACCAGATGGCGTACCATATCACCTCTGTCTGGTCGGATTTGCCCCAGTTCGCAAACACGAGGACGCCGACCATGGCGGCGAAATACACGGCCGTCTGCCAGAGCGGCCTCCCGCCTTCGGGCATCGGGGCATCAGCCTGTGCTCCGTTCCTCGCCGTCTCATCTTTTCGATAAATGAACGCCATCAAAAGGCCGATGACAACACTGAACACGACCGCACCTACTGCCCGCGCAACGCCAAGTTCCAGACCCATGATGCGTGCCGTCATTACGATGGCAAGGACGTTGATGGCCGGTCCGGAGTACAGGAACGCTATTGCAGGGCCGAGCCCCGCACCGCGCTTATAGATGCCCGCGAACAACGGGAGAACCGTGCATGAGCATACTGCGAGGATCGTGCCGGAGACACTGGCAACTCCGTACGCAAGAGTCCTCTTCGCCTTCGCGCCGAGGTATCTCATCACCGCGGCCTGGTTCACGAAGACGGAAATCGCCCCTGCAATGAAGAACGCCGGAATCAGGCACAGAACAACGTGCTCCCGCGCGTACCATTTTGTGAGCTGAAATGCCTCTGATACCGCGTTATCAAATCGTGGGATCCCAACGGGCAGGTAAAACGCCGCGAAGAAGATGGCGAGGATCAGAGCCAGAGGTTTCCATTCATCTTTCCAATTCATGAGGGACCTTCTTTTTCACTATGTGGCAAAATAACCAAGAAACACAACAAAAAAACTCAGACGGCGGCTAATTGCTTCTCCAGACGAACTTTCATTACTGCTTCGGCACAGTCGAGAAACCGGAGCGCACAGGGTGCCACAAGGTGGTAATACACCTGGGTGCCCCTTTTCTCGTCTGAAACAAGGCCGGCGTCTTTCAACAAACTGAGGTGTTTGGAGACCGTGGACGTATCCGCGCCAACCATCGCGGTCAGTTCACACACGCAATGGGATTGCTGCGCGAGTACGTCTACGATGAACAGGCGCGTGGGGTGCGCGAGGGCCTTGATGATTCTGGCGCGTGCCTCGTACCGGGCCTGAGCCTGTGCGTTATTCAGGGTGAGCATCTGCATGTGCGTTCCTTTCACTTTCTAAATTTGGCGAATTCGCCAAGGATTGTCAAGAGGCACCCCAAATCGGGGATTGATTTCTTTCGTGCTCTTGCGTCAGCAGGCTCGGTGTGGTATAATTCGTTATATGCCGAAATGAGGAATTGCAATGCGTGACCTGCTCGCTATCACGAAAGCGCTTGCGGACAGCAACCGAATCAGGATTCTCGCGATGCTGCGTGCGGGCGAGCTCTGTGTCTGTCAGATTGTTGAGGTTCTTGGCCTCGCGCCATCTACTGTCTCCACCCACCTTTCCATTCTGTACGGGGCGAAGCTGGTCGAAAGCAGCAAGCGCGGCCGATGGGTGTACTACCGCCTGCCAGACCCCCGTTCAAATGTCCTTGTCAACGATTGCATCGAATGGGTGATCCGTTCCATTGAGAACGACGAAACCATCGAGGAAGACCGGGTTAAGGTGGCCCGCGTCATTTCCGTCTGTCCGGAGGAACTGTGCCGAACATCAAACCAAAGCTGAAAATCCTGTTCCTGTGTACGGGCAATTCGTGCAGGAGCCAGATGGCGGAAGGATGGACGCGATACCTCAAGGGTGACGAAATAGAACCCTTTTCAGCGGGTATCGAAACGCACGGGCTCAACCTCCGTGCCGTGCGTGTCATGGCCGAAGCCGGGGTAGATATTTCGGGCCATCGCTCCAAACACGTCGATGAGCTTCGGGATGTCGCGTTCGATTTTGTTGTAACCGTGTGCGATCACGCGCATGAGTCCTGCCCCATGTGGCTTGGCGGCAAAGCGCGTGTGGTCCACGTGGGATTCGATGACCCGCCCCGTCTCGCACAGAATTCGGAGACGGAAGAGGAAGCGCTCAGTCATTACCGGCGGGTGCGCGACGAGATCCGGGAGTTCGTCGAAACGTTACCCGATGCCCTCAAAACACTCACACCGGGTTGACAGAATTTGAGCTGCGGAGCTGAGTACTCCGTGTGATTTTCCCTTCCACACGACATGAGGTGCGATTTGAATGCGTTGGTGACGATCAATGCGGGAATCTGTGGCTTTGTCACTTCTGCGGAGGTGTCCAGCCCGGACAACCAGAATGTGGAGTTCCATGTATCGAGCAACTGCGAAAAGATCGCCAAGCTGGGGAAATCTCTAAAACAATGCGAGCCGATCGACGCGTACCAGGAGATAAGCCCCGCTTCCGACAGCGTGTTCATGGCGATAGTAAGGGACAATCTGAAAGGGTGCTGTTCCGGATGCGCCGTCCCGTCCGGCCTGTTCAAAGCGATGCAGGTCGCCGCCGGGCTCGCCCTGCCGAAGGACATATCCATCTCACTGAGCAAACGATAGGAAGCGACGGGAGCCTGGTTCCAGGAGGGACTTTCGTGTCTGAACTCATACACATTACGCGGGGCAAGATCCGCAAGCGTTACGCCGACATCGCGACTTCCGGCGCCACATCCTGTTGCTCGAGCTCTACGTGCTGTTCCGGAACCCCCGGGGAGAAAGCTGACGCAACCCAGGCCGCTCTGGCTGCCGGATACACGCTGGAAGAACTGGCCACGCTCCCGGAAGGTGCGAACATGGGGCTATCCTGCGGCAATCCGCTCGTGCTCGCCTCGATCGGGGAAGGCGAGGTCGTTCTCGACCTCGGCAGCGGCGGGGGCCTTGACGTATTCCTTGCGGGCAATATCGTCGGGGCAGGAGGCCGCGCCATCGGCGTAGATATGACCCCGGAGATGGTGACAAAGGCGCGGAACAACATAGCAGCGTACACAGAGCGCACGGGCCTCAACAACGTGGAGTTCCGACTGGGCGAGATCGAGCACCTTCCCGTTGCCGACGAGAGCGTAGATGTCATTATATCCAACTGCGTCGTGAACCTGTCGCTGGACAAGGCTGCGGTGTTCAACGAATGCTTCCGTGTTCTGAAACCTGGCGGACGGCTTTCGATTTCGGACATCGTTGCAGACAAACCTCTGCCCGAGAGCATGCGGACGGATGATGACCTCGTGTGCGGCTGTGTCGGCGGGGCGGCCGCGGTGGATGAAATTCGCACATGGTTGGAGAACGCTGGATTTCAGGACATCCGTGTTGAGATCGAGGAAGAAAGCCGCGAACTGATTGGCCGCTGGGCACCCGGGAGCGGAATCGAGAACTCTGTCGCATCAGCGATCATTCGCGGGAGAAAACCTGAATAGCTTTTGCCTGTTGTCACGGTTCCGGTGAAGCAACCGGTTGTCCGATAGCGACGGTCCGGGATTGAAACTGGGTAAACGATGAAAAGGTGGATAGATGAACCCGTTTGCAGTATCCCTGAAGTTCTTCGTCTTCATTCTCGCGGAACTCACCGCGCTGTTCCTCGGCATCAGCACGTTAGTGGGTCTGATGCTCCAGTACGTGTCTGACGAGAAACTCCGCACGTGGCTTTCGAGGAAAGGTGTGCTTGGCAATTTCCTCGGTGCGGCACTTGGAGCGATTACGCCTTTCTGCTCGTGTTCCACGATTCCGATGACTGTCGGGCTTCTGAGGGCAGGCGTGCCCTTTGGTGCGACGATGTCATTCGTACTTGCGTCGCCGTTGCTGAATCCGATCATCCTGACCATGTTCTTGTTTCTGCTGGGGTGGAAAGCCTGTGTGGTATACGGGGCGGTAACGTTTGTTGCATCCATGGCTTGCGGAGCGGCGTTGCAAGGCTTCGGATTGGCATCGGATGTCAGGAATGTTCGGGTGAGCGGTGTGGTGCACGATCAGGAGAAACCGGAAACGTTCCGGGGAAAACTCCGCGAGGCCTTTGCGGGAGCGTGGGGGGATTTCCGCGGGGTGCTGGTGTACCTCGTAATCGGCGTTGCGATCGGCGCGGCGATTTACGGTTATCTGCCGGGTGATTTCGTCGTCCGTATTGCGGGTCCGCAGAATCCATTCGCCATCCCTGTTGCGGCAGTGATCGGTGTTCCGTTGTATGTCCGTGCGGAAACGGTGATTCCTATCGCCGTGGCCTTAACCCAGAAAGGCATGAGCCTTGGAGCAGTAATCGCTCTGATTATCGGCGGGGCCGGCATGAGCATCCCTGAGATGAGTATGCTGGCGAGCATCTTCAAGCCTCGCCTGGTGGCGACGTTCGTTTCAGTAGTGTTGGTTACGGCAGTGCTGGCCGGTGTTGTGTTCAACGTGATCTGAAGGAGAGTGGATTGATGGCTGACAAGAAAGGCAAAGGGGTGTTTGCTGTGCTGTTTGGACCGAAGAAATCCTCGTGCTGCAACGTACAGATCGAAGAAATCACCGAAGACGCCACGGAGGGCGACACAATGGCTACCTACGTGTATGAAACGATCCCCGGCAAACCGGGGGAAAAACCGAAAAGGTTCGAGATCCAGCAGAGGATGAGCGACGAACCGCTTGTCACGCATCCAGAAACAGGCGAGCCCGTGAGGCGAGTAATCTCCGGAGGGCTCGGAACGATCACGTCCAAAGGGAAACAAGCGGACGGAAGCCGAGGGGAGCGCACGCTGCAATGCTCCTGTGGCGGCAACTGCGAGTGAGCGGCCCTGATTTCGGCTACTCTGTCCCTCCGGAAATAGAAACTCGATTACTGCACTGTGTGGTTTTCCGTGAGTCCCAAAGGAGAACACTATGTCGGCCGTCGCAACCAAGCGCCTGTCGTTCCTCGACAGATTTCTCACTCTCTGGATTTTCCTCGGGATGGCCGCCGGTGTGGCGGTTGGCTACTTTGTTCCTGGCACCGAGGGATTCATTCATCGTTTCCAGGTTGGTACGACCAACATCCCGATCGCCATCGGGCTCATCCTGATGATGTATCCCCCGCTGGCGAAAGTGAAATACGAGGAGCTGGGCGATGTGTTCCGCAACGGCAAGATCCTCGGGTTATCGCTCGTGCAGAACTGGATCATTGGTCCCGTGCTCATGTTTGTGCTCGCGATCACGTTTCTGTCTGGTTATCCGGAGTACATGGTCGGCCTGATTATGATAGGTCTGGCGCGTTGCATCGCGATGGTGATTGTCTGGAACGACCTTGCGAGGGGTGATACTGAGTACTGCGCCGGCCTCGTGGCGTTCAACAGCATCTTCCAGGTGCTCTTCTACAGCGTCTTCGCGTGGTTCTTCATCACGGTTCTGCCGCCGCTGTTCGGCCTTCGGGGAGCCGTTGTCGACGTCGGCATTGGGCAGATCGCCGAGAGCGTGTTCATCTACCTGGGGATTCCGTTCATCGCCGGTGCGTTGACGCGGCTTGTCCTGGTGAAATCCAGAGGGAAGGAGTGGTACCACGGGCAGTTCATTCCGAGAATCAGTCCCATTACGTTGATCGCCCTTCTGTTCACCATCGTGGTGATGTTCAGCCTCAAAGGCAACCTGATCGTCCAGATCCCTCTCGACGTGGTGCGGATAGCAATACCGTTGTTGATCTATTTCGTGGTCATGTTTCTCATCAGCTTCTGGATCGGAAAGAAAGCGGGGGCAGATTACGCGAAGACCGCAACGCTCAGTTTCACGGCAGCGAGCAACAACTTCGAACTCGCCATTGCCGTTGCAGTTGCCGTGTTCGGCATCAACAGCGGCGCCGCATTCGCCGCGGTGATCGGTCCCCTCGTCGAGGTTCCGGTGCTGATTGGTCTCGTCAACGTATCCCTGTATCTGAAGGGGCGATGGTTCGAGTCGCCTCAAGGAGCTGTCAGCGCCTGAAGCGTGCTCCTGAACGGCAGGGATAGTGCTCTGATTACCAGTGGATACTCAACATGAGGGAGGCTGATCCCGTCGTGCCGCTGATGGGATCAAGCGGCAATTGTGTCCCCGTTCCGTCGGTGCTCATGACCTTATTGTACCGCACCCAGCACAGAGACGCCTCCGGGGCGACGCTGAGGCGCCGCTTCAAGTATAGCCGCACCCCTGCGCCTCCGCCCAGAAGATGGCCGTTCCAGGAATGATCACGGGGGGGCGCTGAGGTAGTTGTCCGGGCGTTCGATAAAACGAACGCCTGTTTGCCGACTCTCCCGAAGAGGAATGGCGCAACAGCTCCGTACTTCTGAATGCCTACGAAATCCACCGCCGCGGAAGCGGTCCCGCCTGTCCCGGTCGTCGAAATGCTGTGTTGTGCGCTGTGAACTGCAAGGCGCATGGCGAAGTGAGAAGTCACCTCGAACCCGAGCTGGGCGGACCCACCCCGACCTGTGCCTGCCGGCGCCGAAACCCCCGCGAGATCATCGTGCGCAGCATTCGAGAGGAAGATTGCGGACGGCCCGAAGGAAAAGAACCATCGTGTGCGGGTAACATGCTCTGCCGCAGCAGATTGGAGGGAGAGAACACAGACGAGAAGCGAGATTGCCAGTGGAGTATGGCCCATTCCGGAGCCTTCCCGCTGCTTCACGGTGTCCCGGCGGCGGAAATCGCTCCCCAGAGCGGGCCCCAGTACACACCGAGCGCCAACGTCGGGATCGCCAGCAGGAACAAGACGACGTAATGGATCGGCTCTACGCGAATCTCTCCAGCTCCCTCTCGCGCGGGGAGGAAGAACATCTGACGGAGAATCCGCGCGTAATAGTACAGCGCGATTGCCGTGTTCAATGCCGCGACAACAGCCAGCCAGGCGAGCCCTTTCCCTTCCAGAACGGCCCAGAAAAGATACAGCTTTCCGGCAAATCCCATGGTCGGGGGTATCCCGGCGAGCGAAAACAGAAAGATCGCCATCAATACCGCAACAACAGGAGCGCGAACTCCCAGACCGGCGTACGAGTCAAGTTCTTCGCTGCGCATACTCCGTCCGAGCGCGATAACGACAAGGAAGGCACCCAGGTTCATGAGTGCGTACGCAACGACGTAAAACGTCATCGCGGTAACGCCGAACGGCCTGATGACTGCCAGCGCCATCAGCATGTACCCTGCGTGGGCGATCGAGCTGTACGCGAGAAGGCGTTTGACGTTCGTCTGCCGCAACGCCGAAAGGTTGCCGAGGGTCATGGTTACCGCACTGATAAGCACGATTGTGGTCTGCCAGTTGCCAAAATCGATTCCGGACCGAATGGGAGAACCCGGCGGAAGGAAGAGCGCCTCGTTCAAAAAGCGGGCAAGCATTGCCATCCCCGCCGCTTTTGGGCCCACGGAGAGGAAGGCGGCGACGGGCGCGGGTGCTCCCTCGTACACGTCCGGGCACCAGAAATGATACGGGACCGCGGCGATTTTGTAGGTGAGGCCTGCCAGAACAAAAAGTACTCCCACAGACTGTGCAAGGGAGGCAGTGTTGCCCGCGAGCGCGGGCATGATTGCCTTCAGCACGAGGGTGCCGGTGAGGCCGTATATCAATGACATGCCGTACAGCATGACTGCGCTGGAGGATGCGCTGAAGACGACGTATTTGAGGGCGGCCTCGCTGGCTTTCCTGTCTTCTTTCATGTGCGCGGTCAGTATGTAGGACGACATGCTGACCAGCTCAAATGCCAGGAACATGCTCAACAGGTTTGCGGCTGCCGCCATGACGTACGCGCCCAGACACAACGCGATCGCCATTGCGCAGTATTCCGCGAAGTGCTCCCTGTTGACGTCGGTTGCGCGATACGAAACAACCAGCACTACGGCAGTAACGGCCGCTGCGACCAGTTTGAACGTTGCGGCGAAGCCATCCGTTGTCAGCATGCCGGCGAAGATGAGCGTCTCCCCGGCAGGTATGCGCACCACGGCCGCGGCAGATACCGCGAGACCTCCGAGGGCCAGCCCGAGGGAAACAGCCGGGCGCGAGGTGCCTGGCAACAGATCCGCCACGATGATGAGGAGGAGTGTTGCCGCGAGGACACCCTCTGGCGCGAAAGCGTGCACACTTGATATGATGTGATCCTGGATCGAACCCATCGCTTCCTGACCCTCCGGCCTAGGGGAGGATCGCCGCGCCAGCGGCGCTTTGCATTGTCTGGAGGAGCGACCCCAGCGTGGGGCCGATGAGATTCAGCGCCGGCGCGGGGTACACGCCCAAGACGATCACAATTGCCATCAACGGAACGACGGAAGCGATCTCCCTTGCCGAGATTTCCGGCATTGCGTCCTTCTCTGCGTATGCCTGATTCAGTGGCCCCATGAAGACCCTCTGGATCGTCCAGAGAAGGTACGCGGCGCCGAGAACGATGCCGGATGATGCTATTACGGCGAACACGCGGTGGCTGGCGAAGGCACCCATGAACACAAGGAGCTCGCTGATGAAACCGGAAAGCCCGGGCAGCCCCAGGGCAGCCATGGAAGCAACAACGAACAGGCTTGAAAACACGGGGACCTTTGCCCAGAGCCCGCCGAAACCATCGATACGGCGATGATGTGCCCGGTCGTACACCACGCCGACAAGGAGGAACAGCATGGCAGTGATCGTGCCGTGGTTGAACATCTGCAGCACGGCGCCGTTCAGTCCCGCTTCGTTACGCCAGGAAACCATGCCCAGCATTACGTAACCCATATGGCTGATCGAGGAATACGCCACAAGGCTTTTGAGATCCTTCTGTGCCATCGCGCACAGGGCGCCGTAGACGATGTTTGTTACTGCGATTACGGCGATGAAGGTCGCAAAATGCACGGTTTCCGCAGGAAGAATGGGGAAATTGACCCGCAGAATGCCGTACGTTCCCATTTTCAGAAGGATGCCGGCGAGAATGACGCTTATGGCTGTTGGCGCTTCCACGTGAGCATCTGGAAGCCACGTGTGGAACGGGAACGCAGGTATTTTGATCGCGAAGCCCACGAAGAAGGCAAGCCAGACAAGTTCCTTCGGGGTGAGGTCAAAGAACCAGGTTGGCATGTTGCGTACAAGCCAACCGTCGGCCCGGAAATTGGCGGGGTCTGCCATCGCGGTGATGCTGAAGCTGGGCGCCTGCATGTTGAGATACAACGCGAGGATCGCGAGTAACATCAATACGCTTCCCAGCAACGTGTACAGGAAGAACTTGATTGCCGCGTATTCTTTCCGGGGGCCTCCCCATATGCCGATCAGGAAATACATCGGCAACAACATGACTTCCCAGAACACGTAGAACAGAACGAAGTCGAGTGCGCAGAATACCCCGGTCATGCCCGTCTGGAGCAAAAGGTAAAGTGCGAAATAGCCCTTCACTGCTTTGTTGATGTTCCATGACGCGATGACGCCAACGAGGCCGATGATCTGTGTCAGCAACACCATGAGGATCGACAGGCCGTCGACGCCAAGGGTGTAACGGATGGAGAAGTAAGGAATCCAGTCGGCATTTTCGACGAATTGCATCGCGCTGGAACTGCGGTCAAATGCGAAGAAGAGCCACGCCGCGAGAGCAAAACACCCCAGGGTTGTGCCGAGGGCAACGTACCTGATCAATTCTGTGCTTTTCCGCAATCTCGTTGGAATGACGAGAATCGCCGCCATTCCAGCCAGCGGCAGAAATGTCAACCACGAAAGGATGTTGGACATATCTGGAGTGCCCTCACATGCCGGTAACTACGATCAACACAATGAGCCCCACCGTTGCGTACACGACGTAGTTCTGAATGCGTCCTGTCTGGATCTGCCTCACTTCAGTGCCCGTATCGCGCACAAAACTGGCCAAGGCGTTCACGAGGCCGTCAACACCGTACCGGTCGACCAAACCGGAGAGTTCGGACAACCCTGTCTGGAAGCGACCTGTGGCGTTGACAACTCCGTCTACCAGAACCTTGTCAAACCACCCTAGAATGCGCGAAAGCTGGACCATTCCGGCGACAGCGGTCCTGCTGTAAAGCTCATCAACGTAATACTTGTTGGCCAGAAGCTGGTAAACCCGAGATCCCGACAGCCTCCAGTGCTCCAACGAAATCGCGCCCCGCCGATCGAGCATCCACGCGGCGAAAAAACCGGCTCCGGCACAGAACAGTGACACGAGCATCGCTGCCACATGCGCGGCATGATGGGCGTCTGCGGGAGCAGCTACAAGCGTTTGCGGGACAGCCGAAGCGGGTGGCGTCAGGAAGGAGGACACCCACCCCTTCGCGAAAATCGTTGTCGGGTCCGGATTGTACCAGAACCAGCCACACAACACAGCGAGGAGGACAAGGGGAACCGTCATGTTCCACGGGCTTTCCCGCAGCGCCTTTTGCCCACGTTCCGCCATCCGGTTTGTGCCGAGGAACGTCATGATCAGCAGACGCGCCATGTAGAATGCAGTCAGTAGGGCGGCGGCGAACCCGAACACCGGAATGAGGAAGTGCTGTGGATTCTCAACGAAACCGAAAGCAAACGCGCCTCCGAGAATCATGTCTTTACTCAGAAAACCACTGGTGAACGGCACTCCAGAAATCGCCAGCACGGCAACGGCAGTGGTGGCAAACGTGACAGGCATGGCCTTTCGCAAACCACCCATGTTGCGCATGTCCTGGGCGTCATTCTCACGGGATCGCGGATTCCATTCAAGCCCCGCATGGTGGTACGCGCGATGCATCGCATGGATCACGCTTCCTGCGGCAAGGAACAGCAGAGCTTTGAAGAACGCGTGGGTCATCAGGTGGAAAAGGCCCGCCGAGTACGCACCTACGCCCAGACCGAACACCATGTATCCCAGCTGGCTGATGGTGCTGTAGGCGAGCACCCGCTTGATATCGTTCATCACCAGCGCGATGGTGGCGCCGAACAACGCAGTGAACGCGCCTACGTACGCGATGAAGGTCAGGGCATCCGGCGTGAAAAGCGGGTACAACCGGGCAACCATGTATACACCCGCCGCTACCATCGTTGCGGCGTGAATCAGAGCACTCACCGGCGTCGGGCCTGCCATCGCGTCGGGAAGCCACACATGCAACGGGAACTGGGCGGATTTCGCCATCGCGCCGCAGAACAAGAGAATTCCGGCGACAGTCAGAAGGGTTGCATGGTCACCGAAGGCGCCGTTCCGAACCGCTTCGAAGACGTCACCGTACGCGATTTTTCCGGTGAAAGAGAACAGGGTCAGGATTCCGAGCAGAAAACCTGTATCACCGATGCGGTTCGTGATGAATGCTTTTTTGCAGGCGGAGGCTGGAACGATATCGGGGGCTACCACCGGCTCCTCGAACAGGAAGCCTATGAGCAGGTATGAACTCAAGCCGACGAGTTCCCACCCCATGAACAGTGCGATCAGATTGTTACCCAAGACCAGCAGGAGCATGGAAAACGCGAACAGGGATAGATACGCGAAGAACAGGCTGTAGCGGCGGTGACCCGCCATGTACCCGGTACTGAAGAGGAAAATGAGGGTGCTGCAACCCGTCACAACCACAAGCATCATCGCGGTGACATTATCCACCATGATGCCGGTTGACAACGCGAGAACCCCCGTCCCCGCGTCGCCAAGCCAGCCGCGCAGGTTCCACACAAACGGTGTGCTGGCGAATGAGGAAAAGAACAGCGCTGCGAAGAAGACTCGCAGGGACAGCAACAGGTCGATACAGATCGCGCCGATGACCAGCCAGTCTCCCCCTCTGGGGAGCCTCTTCCCGAAAAACACCTGCACAACAAACGCGACAAGCGGGAGCGCGAGGATGAGCGCGTACGTCGTGATGGTTGTTTCCACGAGCCCTATCCCCTGAGATCGCCCGCCTGGTCGGCGTCAATGGTTTCGACGTTGCGGTAAATGTTCAATACGATCGCAAGTGCCACTGCAACCTCTGCCGCAGCCGTAACGATGCTCAGCATTGCAAAAATCTGTCCGTCCAGCGCATTGTGGCTGAACCGCGAGAATGCGGCGAAATTCAGGTTCGCAGCGTTGAGCATCAATTCCACACCCATAAGGAGCGCGACTGCGTTTCGTCGCGTCACTACTGCGAATACGCCCGCTGCAAAAAGGAGCGCGCTGACGGTGAGAAAATGAGGAAGCTGTACCATATCAACGTCCGTTGCCTGAACCGGGTGTGCGGCTACGTCCGATCAGAGCAGCACCGATGAGGGCTACGAGCAGGATCAGCGACACGAACTCGAACGGGAACACGTAATGCTTCATGAACGCTTCGCCGATTTTTGCCGTCGTCGGTTCCGCGGCGATCTCTGGTGTTGTGTTCCAGGGTGTGTTCCATGCCACCCTGATAAGCAGGATGGCTATCGCTGCGGCGACGAGGCCGCCGAGAAGCGGCTGAACGCGCACGCTCTTCAGAGTCGTGTCGTAAATTCGATGCGTCAGCATAACCCCGAAGAGAAGCAACACGAGAATTCCGCCCACGTAGACTATCACCTGCGCGATAGCGAGGAAATCGGCCGCAAGAAGTGCGTAGAGACCTGCAACGCCAAGAAAGGCGAGCAAAAGGCTGAATGCGGCGTACACAAGGCGACGGCTCAAAACGGTAATGGCCGCGCCAACCAGCGCCATCGCCGCAAGCAAAAAGAAGGCGAGGTCGTACGCGTTCAACTGGGGCCTCCAGGGGGATCCGCAGTACTGGTGGTGTTCTGGTTTGGCGGTTGAACCCGGTTCTTTATCAACTGCGCGTGCTCTTCAGGGAACAGCGGGTTCAAAGGAACTGCTTCGCCTCGATTCCGCAGATCGTCCGTGATCGCGAGAAAATCGTACACGAGCCCCGTACGGCCAAACCTCGGATGCTGCACCTGTATCTCCGACCGAGTTCGTCGCGCATCTGCGGCCGCGAAGCTTTCTCCCTCGTGGAGGATTTCGTCCGGTTCCGCGGCCTTTTGCACAACTGCCATTTCGAAATAAGGAGTCATGTAAAGGCTGTGCGTCGGGCAGGGTTCGACGCACAGACCGCAGAAACAACACCTTCCCATGTCAATTTTGTATTCCGTGAGCACCAGCACCTTTTTGCGTTGTCCGACAACCGTGAGGGGCGGTTCCTCATCCTTCGGGCGTTTGACCGAAGCTACCGTTATGCAGTTTACAGGGCACGCGCGGGCACACTGAGCGCATGCGATGCATTCGTCCGGGTTCATGAACAGCGACATCCGGGCCCGGGGAGGAAGTACGTCGCGTCGTTCTGGGTATTCCAGCGTGTATTCCTTCCGGCCGACGTGCCTGATGGCCGCCACCATGCCGACCAGTGTCGTCATGAAACCGGAGGCAATGCCTCGCCAGTACCCGAAGAAGGCCCTCATCCGGAAAATCCACCCTGCGCAGGAACGTGTCGTGTCTTGCGGACCGCCACGAACAGGAGTGTTACAAATCCGCCAAACACGAGCCACGCAGCAACCATCATCACGCGCTGGCCCGTGGGGCCCATAAGTGCCTGCACCGATGCTCCCAGCAACGCAAGTAAACCGAGAGGAACGAGGTTTTTCCAGCACAGTGACATGAGCTGGTCTATGCGAAGTCTCGGCAGCACAAACCTTATCCAGACCTGGCAGTACATCAGAACGGCGATTTTGAGCAGATACCAGATCCAGCCGCCCAGCAGGGGTTCTCCCGGCAATCCGCCGTTCCATCCGCCGAAGAACAAAGCGACGGCAACAGCATTCACAACCACCATACCGATGTACTCCGACATCATGAAAATCGCCCAGCGAATTCCGGAATATTCGGTATGGTAACCGGATACAAGCTCCGATTCCGCTTCCGGCAGATCAAACGGTGTACGGTTCACTTCGGCCAGTGAACTCACTAAGTAAATGAGACAGGCGACGAAGGCGAACGGCGAGCGGAACACAAACCACTGGTGAATCCCGCCCATCTGAGCCTCTGAGAGTTCCTGCAGATTCAGTGTTCCCGCCAGAACGATCACCGAAAGGATGGCGATGCTGTTGGGTATCTCGTACGAGATCATTTGTCCGGCGGCGCGCATCCCACCGAGCAACGACCATTTGTTGTTTGAGGCCCACCCGGCCATGAGCCTGCCAATCACCCCAAAGCTCGCTGTCCCAACGACATACAGGACGCCGATGTTCAGGTCAGCGGCCACAATGCGGTTGCTCCACGCGATGGCGGCCACCGGTAGAAGCGCGCCTGTGAACACAAGTGTTGGTGCGCAATAGTGGAGGATACTGTCGGCTTTTCGTGGAAGGACGTTTTCCTTCGTGAGAAGCTTTACCGCATCGGCTACCGTCTGGAAGAAACCCATCGGGCCCACGCGATTCGGTCCTATTCGTTCCTGGATATCCGCAGAAATCTTCCGTTCGGCAAGAACCATTATGAGTGCCACTACAGCACCCATGATCGCCGCGAACAATGCGAAAACGACCACCAGCACGGCAAATCCGACCGAAAAAGGGATGACCCTCTCGGCACCAAGCGCGGCGAGGAGTGTTTCGTACATCCCCTGCATCAGTGTTTTCCGTTGTGCGTCATCTGTCGATTTCGCCGAGAACGATATCAACGCTCCCGAGAATGGCGATCATGTCCGCTACCAGGATGTCTTTGGAAATGCGGCTGAACACACTCATGTTGCAGAAGCTCGGGGCACGAACTTTCACACGCGAGGGTTTCGTCGATCCGTCACTTCGAAGGTAGAAACCGATCTCTCCCCGCGGATTTTCGGTTCTCACGTAAACCTCGCCGACAGGTGGGCGGACGTTTCGTTTCACCTGTTCTTTGACGTCTCCCGGCGGAATATCGGCAAGGCATTGCCGTACGAGTGATACAGATTGGTCGATCTCGGCCCGGCGGACCAGATACCGCGCGTAACAATCGCCCAAAGCGCCGAGTTTTTCGCCTCCTACCGGGACTTCAAAACGAAGCGACGCGTAAATCGAATACGGTTCGTCACGCCGGCAATCCCAATCTACCCCGCTGGCGCGGAGCATCGGGCCGGAAAGCCCGTACGCGATGGCCATCTCGCGGGGAATCATCCCCACACCCTTGAGACGGGCTATCACGATAGCGTTGCGCGTGAAAAGGTCGTCCAGCTCGAGCATGTGCGCTTCGAACTGGTTGAGAAACGAGTAAATCTTCTCTTCGATGCCGGGGGTCAGGTCGGCCGCAAGGCCGCCTATCCGATAATAGTTGTAAAGAAGCCGCGCGCCCGATACTTCCTCGAAGATCTTGAGGATCTCCTCCCTGTCGCGGAAGCACCACAGAAAAGGCGTCATGGCTCCAAGATCATTGCTGAAGCTTCCGATGAACATCAAGTGGCTGGCGATGCGGTTGAGCTCTGCCATGATCACCCGAATCCGCTCTGCACGTTCGCACACATGAATCCCCATAAGTTTTTCTACGGCAACGACAAACCCGAAATTGTTGTTCATCGACGAGAGGTAGTCAAGCCGGTCAGTGTAGGGGATTATTTGTTGGTAGGTGAGTGTCTCGGCGTATTTCTCAAAACAGCGGTGGAGGTACCCGATGGTCGGCTCAGCACTGGTGACAAGCTCGCCGTCGGTGGTTACCTCCAGCCGAAGCACACCGTGCGTCGATGGGTGCTGAGGCCCCACATTGAGAATCATTTCCTCTGTTTTGAGCGGCATAGTCTTCCGGCTGTTTTCCAGGGGTTACCAACCCCGCGCAATTTGCACGCAGGCGTCCCCGATCCTGTAGCTTTCCTGCGCTGCATAGTCTTTTCGCAGAGGACGCCCGACCCAGTCCTCGGGAAGCAGGATTCTGCGCAGGTCTGGATGCCCATCGAAGATGATTCCGAAAAGGTCGAACGCTTCACGTTCGTGCCAGTCGGCAGCAGGCCATATCTCCGCAACACTGGGAATGTGGGGATTTTCGCGCGGCGTGTGCGCTTTGAACGCGAACCGGTGGCGGTGGGAATAGGAAAAGAGATGGTACGCCACGCCAAGGGGAGGTGCCGCCGTTTCGGTGGAGGGTGCTCCGGTATCCTCTTCCGGCGTGTTCCGGGCTGGATGATCCTCCTCAGTCGGCATCGTATCGAAGCCGCTGAGGCACATCAGATAATCGAATGCGAGTTCCGGTGTTTCCCTGAGGAAACGAGCAACCTCCGCCACGTTCGCGGGTTCGATCACTGCTACAGGCTCGACCTCCGGCTGGTCAACGGCAAGAACCGCGCCGCCAAAGACGTCCTTCACCATCGTTGCGATTGCCAACGCGTCCAAGTCTGCCTCACACCGCCTTCCGGACCACGCGCTGTTCCGTGATTTTTTTCTGGAGCTGCAGCACGCCATCAATCAATGCCTCGGGGCGAGGAGGACACCCCGCAATGTACACATCCACGGGAATGATGCGATCCACGCCTTTCAGGACATGGTACCCGTGCTCCCAGTATGGTCCGCCGGTGTTCGCGCAACTGCCCATGGAAATCACGTATCTGGGCTCGGCCATCTGGTCGTAAAGACGCTTGACTCGCGAGGCCATTTTCAGGGTCACCGTTCCCGACACGATCATGAGATCGCACTGCCTGGGTGAGGACCGAAACACTGATGCTCCGAACCGATCGAGGTCATACCGGCTCATACTGGTAGCCATCATCTCGATCGCGCAGCACGCCAACCCGAATCCCATCGGCCACAACGAAGACTTGCGTGCCCAGTCCAGGAAGGCGTCCACGGTCGTGGTGACGATGTTCGGATCGAATCTCTCTTCCAGCATGCCCATCGGGAGATCCCTTACACCTTTTCGAACTGCTCGGTTTCCACACATATCATCCGATGACAGCCTGCAGAACGTGTCACAGTATTCATTTCCCCGAAAACGTGGTGTCCGTGTGTCCTGAACCAGAGGGAGTGAACCAGGAAAGGTCGCCTTTCCGCCAGACGTACGCGAAGCCGACAAGAAGGATGGCGAGGAAAACGATCATCTCCCAGAACGCGAATGCACCTATGGTCCGCAACACGACCGCCCACGGGTACAGAAACACCACCTCCACCTCGAAGATGAGGAACACCAGGGCGATAAGATAGTACCGGAGATTGAACTGGATCCACGAACCCCCGAAAGGGATTTCGCCGCATTCGTACGTAGCGAGCTTTTCCGCGGACGGGTTCGCGGGGCGAAAAAGTGCGCTGATGCCGTAGGTGATTGCCACGAACACCGCACTGAACAGCAGAAAAGCAAGAACAGCACCGAAATGGAGGTACATGATTACTCCAGGGAGATGCGGATCGCGCTGAGGGAATGTGCAAACGGTGCCACAAACGCAACTTCTGTATGCAAGAAAGTAGGGAAGGCGTATCGCTGACGCAAGGATTCCCGGGTTTCCACCTGCTCGCGTTGGGACTGCGAGCCACCCGCTGGTGCGCTCATTCGCGGCTGAGGATGAGGAGTCCGGTAGTGCCGAAGAACCTTTCGATGTGACTGTGGGGGCGGAATCCCATCTGCGCATATCGGTTCACGGCTGCGGTGTCATCGTCCGCGGCGTACGCCAGTACGTGGGCCGCAGGCCACTGGAAATCCTCCGCAAGCTGTTCAGGGACATCTTCCGCGTTGGGGTGCACGCATAGGTCGAACACGTACGTGGTCCCGAGGGAACCCCACCGCCGTTCCGGCGCCAGTGTAGCCAGACCGGCCATATGGCCATCGCGCGTTTCCAGCACCCGCGCCTGGACGCGCTTTTCGGGGTTCCGCAGGTCCGACAACACGTGGAGGAATGTGGCTTCGGCGTTTGCGCACCCGAATTTCCCGTACGTCACGTTGCGGACGGCGGGGAGGCAGGTCTGCAGCATAAACACGTTGGCCGACGGCCAGTGCCTCCACGCAGGTTCGGCGATTTTGAGGCGCTCGAGATCGTCCCACAATGTGTCCGGACTCCATGAATCGGGTGACCACCACATTGACCCGGGGGCCTCAGGAATCGGCCTGTACCCGTGCTTCTGGTAAATGAAGAACGGGGCCGACTCGAACCCCGTATTGAGGTACAACGCGTTCCCTTTTCGCTCCCGGAAATCGGCCATGTGAAAGTCCATCAGAACATCGCAGATTCCCTTGCGACGATGCTCTGGCGGAGTGTACACATGCCCCATGATTCCAAGTCCCTTGAACTCGACAGTCATGATGTTGCCGACGAGATCCGAGCCAATCAGCCCCACGTAAAACCGCGTTTCCAGATCCTTGATCCGGCCGGCAAACTCCTCTTCCAGGTGGAACTGCCAGATATCTCCTTTGTGCGCGAGAAGGGTCCGGAGCGCTGGGACAAGATCAGTATTCCGACGGTCTATCACACGGCATTCAAGATTTTCGCCGGTTTTCAGCACAAAGTCATCGTTCATTCGTTTCTCCGGTTCGCGCCGTTCAGCGTGGTGATTGCCTCTTCGATCCTCTGGGCGAGAAAGGGATGGTGCGTGTCCATCCTCACCTCCTGAAGATCGCTGGACAGACTCTGCATGCGCAACGCGGAAATGCTGTTGGCCGCCTCTGCCCGAACCGCCCAGTGTCCGTCCGATCGAATGATCGAACGTAGCACCGGAGCGTACGACGTGTCCGACGTGTCGACGCGAAGCGCGCGCAGGGCATGCATCGCCGCGAAGGTACCTTGCGATCCCGCAATCTGAAGCAAAAGCGGCCGCGCAGTTGCCCTTGGCCCGAGCGCCTGCTCCGCGGCGTAGCGCACGATCTGGCTCTCATCCGACAGGCGTCGTACAAGCGCCGTGTCCGATCGTGATGTCCCGCATGTTCCAAGAGCTAGAGCCGCGGCGTGTCGGACCAGCGCAACTGAATCCTCCAGAAGAGAGACCAGAGCAGGCTCGGAACGGGTGTCTTTCAGCCTCCACAGGCTTTCGGCTGCGACCTGCCGTGTTTTCCAATCGGGGTGCCGCAGTAGACCGGTCAGCGGCAGTGCCGCATCTGGATACTTCGAAAAGCCTAGGAGATGTGCGGCCATACGACGTGCCGCGCCCGAAGGGGATTCGAGCGAATCGATCAACATCGGGACGCTGCTGAGGTCCCCTCGGGCAAACAACTTCTGATGGATACGCACGAGGGCCCAGCGTTCCCTCGCGCTTTCTGAGGCGAGTTTGCCTGCCCAGAACGCCGTCACAGATTCCCCCACCATGTCGGCAAGTCGGTTTTCTGCTGGTTCAACAAGGTACTGGAGCGCGGAAAACGGGTTCGAAGCCTGGACAAACAAAGACTCAGCAGTCGCCGCAATCTTCTGGCGGTGTCCTCCCTCGGTGAGTGACAGATCAGCCGCGGTCGCGGTATCGGAAGAGGGAGAAACGGAGCCCAGATCGACTCCGGCCCCGAACGTTGAATGGTGCCACCACCTGTCATTGGCGCCCAAGGGTGCTGCATAGCGGTCTTCGCCCCCGAGGTCGAGCATGACTCCGATCATACCATATTCGCGCCGTCTATCACTGTATCCCATGACGTCCTCACGCCGGGCGATGTACGCGTCACGACCGCTCACGTTCGCGAACACGCTGATCCCGTTTGCGTTCCCGGCACCCAGAGCGAGGCCTTCCACGGTGAATGCGTCGTCGCCAGTTTCGTCGAAGAGGATTCCCACGCTGAGGTCGTGCCCACATCCCTGGCCAACGCCGTTGATCACATAGACATCATCTCCGCGGAAATCGAGAAGAGCGCCCGAGGAAAGGTGGATTCCGGCACCCTGTGCGTACTGATGCGCCACGTAGCGGTCATGCCCTTCACCGTCAAGAAGCCCGCCACCGCCCAGCCAGTAACCCACGCCTTGTCCGTACACGTCGGCATTGTAGACGTCATTCCCCTTCCGATCAATCAGAAAACCGAACCCGCCGGACCCAACGGGACGAATGCCCGATCCGACCCCCTGTGCCATGGTGAGGTAGTGGTCATCAAAGCGCAACACGTCAGTAGTCGCGCCTCCCGCGTAGTACGAATCGTTTCCCTTTCGATCGTCCAGAATGCCGATTCCGCCGGTGGCCCCGAAGCCCTGGCCGTAGGTGCCCGATCGATAGAGGTCATTCCCGTCCACGTCCACAAGCAGCCCGAGTCCGAACATACCCGTTCCCTGCACCGCTCGGTTGGCGTAATAGGTATCGTTTCCTCGTTCATCCCACAGGATCGCCGCGCCAAAACGGGCGGAGCCTTGCGTCCAGGCCTCGCCTATGTAGGTGTCATTGCCTGAGACGTCGAGGGAGATCGCGATTCCGAACGTGCTTCCCGCGATGTTTCCGAAGTAGACGTCGTTGCCGGAAATGTCGATGACAAGCTGTACCTGCCCGCCGCCAGAACCGGGAGGCCTCACGCGGTACGTGTCGTCTCCGCCCTGATCAACGATGAGCGCGAAATCTCCTGTGTAGTTGTCTTGGGCGTCGCTTCCCACGGTCATGCGTCCGCAGGCGGTGTGCCATGTTTTAACAGGCAACGGCATGGGCACCCGGTTCTTCGCTTCCATGAGCGCTTCGCGCAACTCCCAGGCTGCCGACGCGACGCAACTCGCGGCGCGGAGAATTTCCCGTCCACTCCATCTTTTTGCGAGTTCAAGATTAGCCCGCGAGCACTGCAATTCCGCCAGCTCTTCAGCTTTCCACGCGAACAGGTCTACTTGTTCTCCTGATGCGTCCGGGTCTCCCTCCGACAGCACTCTGTCTACCCATGTTGAGAGCGACTCCCGTTCCGCCGGAGAGAAAACGCTCTGGCTCTCTTGAACAATGCGCGCCGCATGTTCGATTGCACCTGCCAAGCGATTGAACGCACGTGCGCATCGTGTTGTATCTCTGACAAGCACTCGCGCAGCAGGGTCGCACAACGGCGGGAGGGGATCATCAAGCCAATCCGCCGCGAGGTGGACATACGGCGAGGGACCTCCGAACTCGCCCGCTCTTGCGGAGAACGATGCAAGCGAGTCGGCGAAGGAGAGGGGGTGAAGAAGGAATACGTCCGTTCGTCGGAGCCGGAAGGAATCCCGTTCGACGTGATCTGTTCGGAATGCCACGTCTGCGGGCGACATCGCCATGCTGGCGAGGGCTTCCTCAAATTGCGCAGCGTAGCGGGAGGTCACATCCGCAGGAAGCGGAGTGCACCACGAAAGAGCGAACACGCATCCGGCCGCGAGCATTTTGACCCGCATTATCTCACCAGTTCCTTGTGCAGAGCGGTTGTCGCAGATTGGAAAGGCAAATGAAACACCCAGTCGGCGGCACTGATGACGGAAGTGCTGTGCGTTGCCACCAGAACCGTGGTTCTGCCCTTCAGGGAGCGCAGAAGCGCGATGACGCGTTCCTCACTCACTGCATCGAGCGCTGAGGTGGGTTCGTCGAGAAGCAGCAGCGGAGGCTGACCGATCAACGCTCTTGCCAGCGCCAGGCGCTGCCTCTCGCCACCGGAAAGCGGCGCGCCGTCCTGCCCCAGTTCGGTCTGAACGTCCAGATCCAACCCCAGAGCCTGGAGAATCGTTGTCAGGGCGGTTTCTGAAACCGGTCTCCCGAGCGCCACATTTTCGCCGACTGTGCCTGAGATTGTCCACCGATCCTGGGGAACGTACCCGAACGGCAGCCTTTCTGGAACCACATGTGGTGAGGAGATCGGCCGTTCGTTCCAGCATACCGTTCCTTCGTCTGGAACACCAAACCCCGCGATGATTTCCAAAAGCAGGCTCTTCCCGGAACCGGTCGGACCAACGATGGCAGTCACCTCTCCGGGGGGGAATTCTGCGTACCCGATGTCGAGCACCCGGTTGCCGCCGGGAATGCTTGCCCGAAGTGTGCGGAGAGTAATCGCGGGTGCACGGAACGTTTCCGAAGGGGGTACGGCCACTTCGGCTCTTGCGTCAGCAGGAAGCAAGGAAGTCAGCCTTTCCCACGCAGAACGGGATGTTCGCATGTCTCCACTCAATGCTGCCAGCCGCTTTGCCACTGGAAGGAGAAGGAAAAACGCAGTGAGGAACGTCAAGAACTCTCCGCCCGAAAGCGTTCCCGCACGTATGCCTTTTGCAACGACGAGAATCACGGCGGCGCCGACGAACGCGCCGAGGGTCTCGGCAGTCAGCGGGATCAAACGAGCAACGCGGGACCATGAAAGGGCTGCCCGGATTACCGACTGCTCGTGCCGGCCGGTGTTGATCAGTGCCCAATCCATCGCGGCGTGGCTTGCCAGCACCGGGCGGAACGAGGCGAGTTCACTCAAACGCGCTCCAAGTCGTCCCCGCGCGGCAAGCCTTGTCTCCGTTCGGTTGCCAATGTGGCGGAAGCCCCTCCGGGTTGCCCACCACGCGGGTGGAAGAAGCAGCAACATCGCGGACGTAAGATGGGGGCTGATTATCGCCATCGTGCCGAGAAGGGCCACCGCAGCGACCGGGTCACCGATCCAACGCACCGGAATTGCTCCGACCGCGGCGGCCGGCTCCCCCGCGCCGGCAAGCAGTTCGTGGATGAATCGCGCCCCGGAAAAAGAACGCCCTGACGCGCGCCCACATGCCAGATACTGGCGCCACAGGGAATTGCGCAGCCGGAATTCAACCTTTGCGACCAGGGCGTCGCACCCCACGCGCGAGCCGAACTCGCAGAGATTCTTCACGGTGAAGACAACAACGAATGAGAAAGCGACTGAGAGGGGTGTGATGCTCGCGATTGTAGGCATCAACCAGGCGCCTGCAGAACCGGGATACAGCCCTCTCGAGGGGTTGTGAATCGGGTCCGCTCCAGTGCTTTCGGGGAACAGAACAGCCGCCAGGGGAACCATCAGCCACGTGGCGAGCGCTCCCGTGAGAGCGCCCATAACGGAAAACAACACGGTCCCGCCAAACCAGAGCCTCTCCGCACGCGCCATTTCCACGAGCCAGGAAACCCAACTCGACGAGGCCGATCGGCGCTCTTCCCGGTTCGGCTTACTCATCGATTTCGTGCTCGCGCAGTTCGGGGCGCGGGACCTCGGCACGCGCGTCCGCGCGCCCCTGGATGAACTGTGTTACCACGGGATCGGCTGACGCGAACAACTCGTCCGGAGTCCCGTGGAATACGATGCGCCCCTCATGAAGCATTGCAACATGGTTCGCAACTTTCCGCACGGTACTCAGGTCATGCGTTACCACTATCGACGTCAATTTGACCTTATCCTGCGTCGACCTGATAAGCTCGTTGATGGCATCTGCCATGATAGGATCGAGACCTGTGGTTGGTTCGTCGTAGAGCATGATCTCGGGTTCGTCAGCCAGCGCCCGTGCAAGGCTTACGCGTTTGCGCATGCCGCCTGATAACTCTGCCGGCATGAGTTGTTCTACATCGCGCAGCCCCACGAGTGCGAGCAATGACCGTATCCGTTCCTCGATTTCCCCCTTGCTGAGGTCGGTGTTCTCCCAGTAGGGCAATGCCAGGTTTTCGGCGACTGAAAGGGAATCGAACAACGCCGCTCCCTGGAACACCATCCCGCAAAGCCTCTGGGCTTCCGCCATCGCGGATGGATCACCGACAATCTGGCGATTTTTCACCCAGATTCTGCCGGAATCCGGGGAGATGAGTCCCACCAGTGTCTTGAGCAACACGCTTTTGCCACATCCTGAACGCCCGATGATGACCAGGGTCTCGCCCTGGCACACCTGGAGCGTGACCCCACGCAGGACGTGGTTCGCTCCAAAGCTCTTGTGGACTTCCTCCCACCGGATGAGACACTCATGTTCGGTATTCACAACTGCCGCCTCGTGAAAGAAAGCTCTCGACGCACATTGATATTCGTGGCACGCGTTGCTATGCTTTGGATTCGTTCAGTAGCCAAACCATGCCATACATGATAAGGAGTTCCCATGGCAAAGATGATAACCTGCTCCCGAACCGGCAAGGTCGTGCCGCAGATGGAAAAACCGCCGATGCGGGGGAAAATCGGTCACGAGATATGGGAGAACGTGAGTCAGGAAGCGTGGGACGAGTGGACTCGCAGAGAGGTGATGTTGATCAACGAATATGGCCTCAATCTCGCTGATCCCGAGGACCGGAAAGTCCTGTACGAAAACATGCGCGAGTTCTTCAACCTTCCCGGCAAAGACAAGTAATCGTTTGCCGATCGCTTGTTCGAAGGGCCCGGGGTAAGTACTTCCAGGCCTTTCTTTTGCGCCGAAACATCAGGCTGTCTTCTGGTCGCCGGTTGCTTTGTAATGGATGTTACCGGCCGCGCGGAATTCCTTCGCTTTCTCCTCGGGTGACGTGTCGTTAAGAAAAACCCCCGCTCCGGTTTCCGCGCCGGCGAGGTACTTAAGCACTCCCGGGTAGCGGAGTGGCGGGTGGAATTCGACGTGAAAATGGTATTCCGGGTGGGCGGCGCCATCTGTTGGAGCCTGATGGAACGCCATCACATAGGGGAAAGAAATACCGTACAGGTTGTCGAACTTCACGAGCATCGTATGTAAGATCTCTGTGAAGTCGTCCGCTTCGTCCGGGGTGAGATCCGCAACTGACGGCATGGGGCGGCGCGGTACGATGTATGTTTCGTGCGCGTACCGCGCAAAATACGGGATGAAAGCAACCGACGTATCGTTCTGCGCAATGACGCGAACCTCATCCCGCAGTTCCTGCTCCAGAATGGCTCCAACAAGCGTGCGGCGTTTCTCCGCGTAGAACTCCCGGGATGATGCGAGTTCTGTGACGGTCACCGGAGGCACGAACTCCGTTGCGTAAATCTGCCCGTGCGGGTGGGGATTGCTGACACCCACGACGCTCCCCTTGTTCTCGAAAATCAGCACGTGGTTGACACGGCTATCTTTTGCGAGCATTCTGTGTTCAGTCTGCCAGGTCTCGACCACGCGGCGAATGTCTTCCCGATTCATTTCGGCAAGGGTAAGATCGTGCCGGGGGTGAAAACAAACAACCCGGCAACGTCCGTACGCCGGCATCGCCTTGTACAGGCCGTGCTCGGTAGTGGTTTCCGGCGCATCGGGCCCAAAAGGAGGGAAATCGTTGTCGAAAACGAATGTTTCCGAATAATCGGGGTTTCTTTCCCCCCGGTTCCGTGTGTTGCCGGGGCAGAGGTAGCACGTCGGATCGAAAGGCGGCGGCGGAGGCGGCGGCGGCGCCTGTTCCCCCTGCCAGGGTCGTGTATTGCGGTGCGCGGCAAATCCCACCCACTCTTTCCGGATCGGATGCCACCGCATCTCCCATTGTTTCGGTGAATACGCGACGCTGTTCTTGCGAAAACCACTCATAGTCACCCCTGTCGACTAACCCCATCCAAGTGCTCAGAACGCGTACTTGATGGCGACGAACCCGCCCACGAGCAAAACCGTAAAGGCCACGGCAAGCGCGTTGAAATACCGGTCAATGAACGTTCTGATCGGGGGCCCGAATCTCCAGATCATTGCCCCGACAAGGAAGAAACGTCCCGCACGCCCGATGATGGACCCAACGAGGAAGAGCGGGAAATTGATGCCGAATACACCGGCCGTGACGGTGATGACCTTGTAGGGGATCGGAGTGAATGCAGCAGTGAAGACAATCCAGAAGTTGTACTGCTCGTACATCCCTCTGACGATCTCGAACTGACGCGGCGTGAATCCGGGAACGTAGGAAAAGAAATAGGGGCTCACCGCATTCCAGAAGACACTGCCGATCAGATACCCGAACATGGCACCTGCGACGGAGCCCATCGTACAGACGGCAGCAAACCAGAATGCCCGTTTCGGTTTGCCCATGGCAAGAGCGATAAGAAGCACATCCGGGGGAATCGGGAAGAATGAAGATTCAGAGAAGGCGAGAACCGCCAGTGCAACAACGCCTGCGGGATGCTCAGCCCAACTCAGAACCCAGTCGTACATGCGGCGAATCATCTATACGATCCCGACCCGCGCGTCGGGAAGCCAACCTTGCCGCACGTTCTGAGCGTAGTTGACACATCCGCGCGCAAATGAGTAAATTTAAAAATCTTGCCTGTTTCAGGGCCCGTAGCTCAGACGGTAGAGCAGCAGACTTTTAATCTGTTGGTCGTGGGTTCGATTCCCGCCGGGCTCATATCTAATGTAAGCAGTGACTTATGATCAGCGCAAAGTCACTGCTTTTTCCTTAGTGCAAGGCCGTTCTCGACGCCAGTCGGTCTCCCCGATGCCTTCGGTACACTGCCCTGCGTTTGACGTGGAGACGGGTGACTCGGTAAATTGACTTCGTTCGGAGCGCGGCCCGTCTGATGCGTTGCCCGCGTGTACATCCCCAGCGAGAGGAAAGGGTCCTTATGCAGGACCGATTGGCGGCATTCAGGGACCAGGCCTACGCACGCGGTTTTGCCTCCCACCGCAGCCCGAAAGAAAAGAACTACTCGTTCGCCTTTTTCGACCTCTATGCCGACTTTTCCCTTCCTGAACGCCAGGCGCGCAGTCTCGCGTACGCGCTGGTGAATGAACCAGTCCTGATTCACCCGCTCTCACGCATTCCCGGTCAGATCTATCAGGCGTGTGCTGGTTCCGCGTGTCCGGAACTCAGCGGCAGCACAGAGCATCCGGGCTGGGTTGATTTCTCCATCGGGCAATCTGCAGAGCGTCGCGTCGCGGAAGAGTTCCCGGACGGCGAGTACTACGGGAAATACTTCACGCCAGGAGGGTATCCCGGGCATATATGCTGGGATTTCGGGCGGATGCTGGACCTCGGGATCGAAGGCATGCTGGGTCTGTGCGAACGGGGCCAGAGACAGACGACGGACCCACGGTCCCGCGAGTTCTATCACTGCGTGGCCATTGTCCTGCAGGGGTTGCTTTCATGGGTCGAACTCCATGTCAGCGCCATCGAAAACCTGATCAGAGAAGAAATCGACCCGGTCCGCCGCAAGGAACTCCGGGAAATGGCGGACGTTTGCCGTCGGGTGCCACGCAACCCTTCAACAACGTTCCGGGAAGCCGTGCAGACGTTCTGGTTTCAACACCTCGCCGTCATGTATGAGAATCCTTTCGGAGGGAATGGACCGGGGCGGCTCGACTATTACCTGTGGCCCTTCCTTGAGCGCGACCTCGCGTCAGGCAGAACAACCCTCGACGAAGCCAGAGAGCTTGTGACCGAGCTGCTCATCAAGCTGCACGAACGAATTGCTCCAGCTGACGGATGGGTGGAAGCGTTGCCCGTGGGAGGCAGGAAACCGGACGGAAGCCTTGCCATCAATCCGCTTTCCTCCATGATCATCGAGATTATCTCCGAATTGCCGCAGACGCATCCCTCCGTCTACGTGCGCCTGCCGGAAGACGCGCCGGACGACTTTGTTGACCTCACCGTCCGTTACCTGCTCCGCGCAGGTAACCGAGCGCAGGTGTATGGCGACGATGCCGTCATAGAAGCGCTTCACAGAAGCGGCAAAGTCGCCGTGGAAGACGCACGTCACTGGACTGCCGGCGGATGCATGGAAGTATCACCGCAGGGGTGCAACTGCGATCTGCTCTTCTCGTTTGCGCATAACGTCGCCCGCACATTTGAGCTCGTCATCAACGGTGGCTGCCTGATGCAGACCGGGGAACGTGTCGTCGACCACCCGAAAACACTGGCTGACTACACGTCCTTTGAGGAGCTTTACACAGATTTCGAGGCGGAGCTTGCACGCGAACTGGGAATGCTCGCCCGCCGTCTCGATATCTATCTGGAGGAATATGCGCGTCTGCGGCCCTCCTTCCTCCTTTCCAGCATGACTCATGACTGCCTCGAAAAGGGCCGCTCAATCAACGATGGGGGCGCGCGGTATACGAACTATGGTGGCAGCGGCGTCGGCATTCCCAACGTGGGCGACAGCCTTTACGCCATTCAGCGAGCCGTTTTTCTGGACCGCCGCGTGACGGCGGCGGAATTGTTGAACGCATTGCGCACCGACTTTGTGGAGTACGAAACACTTCAGGCATACCTCCGTTCTCTGCCGAAGTACGGTGCCGGTGACGAGGCCGCAGATGCGATGACCGACCGGGTCTTTTGTACGTTTGCCGATCTTCTGGCCAGCCATACCACGCGCCACGGCGGAACGCTTGTGCCGATCATCCTTGGCTTTGTTTGGGTGGTGGATTTTGGCAGACAGGTGGGGGCTACGCCGGATGGCCGCAACGCCGGCCGCCCACTGGCACACGGCCTCTCCCCGCAGTCGGGTTCCGCGGTCAAGGGGATCACGGGAGCAATTCGTTCGGCCACCAGTCTCTCTCTCGACAAAGCGGGGGGAGGGGGCGCCATGATGTGGGACCTGGATCCTTCGTGGGCGGCGCCATCCGTGGTGAAGCCGCTGCTCAAAACCTTCGTGGACCGGGGCGGTCACATTTTTCAGGGCAACGTCATCTCCGTGGAAACTCTCCGCAAGGCCCAGCAGAACCCGGATGATTACAGGGATCTGATCGTCCGTGTCGCAGGGTGGTCCGCCCGCTTTGGGACGCTCTCGCCCGCCACGCAGGAGGAAATCATTACCCGGTACAAGTATGCTGGCTGACCAGGGTCAGTTCCTTTCACACGGGTGGTGAAGGTGCCTGTGCAACAAGAAAAACGCTTTCAAAACTCCCGAGATGGAGTTCAGCGCCCGCACGGAATGGCGCGATAGACCCGTCCAGCGGCCGGTACAGGTCAAGAGGCTCCCTCAGTCGGGAACGCGGCCTGATGAGTTGGGGTTCTCCGCTCGCGTTCACGATCATGCACAACCCGCGGCCATCACGTGATCTCTCTGTGCACAGGATGGAAGGGTTCGCCTCTGCCAGCTCCAGCGTTGCGCAGCGCGCGGACCGCAGGTAAGGAACCACCTCCTCCTTCTTGAGAATTCGTCCGTTCCCCGTGGCACCGAACAATTGCTCCATACCCTCGTGAACCTTCGCTGTCGCGCGGGCGGATTCCCCGAGTCGTGGCGGCGCCCCTATGCTTACTACCAGCCCTCCCGACCGACCGAACGCCGCCAGAGCCTCCGCTGCGGAAAGCGAGATGGCTTCACATTGCGGCAAGATTATTACGCGATAGGATTCACCTGCAACATGCAGCGCTCCTGCATCGATGATGCCTTCAGTGAGCGCCTGTTCGTCAATGATGTCAAGGTCAATCTGATTGCGCAGCAGGTCCCGCACGATGTCCGCGTATGCCGCTCCGACGGCGTTGAGCCGCTCACGCGCGCCCGCAGAGGACACCACCTTCTGACCCGCGTTATCAGCCTCGTAGGATGCATGCGGCAGGAAATCCAGCCACGCTGTGCGAATTGGGTACAGCACGGCCACGTCGCAGCGATGGACACCACCGCGCAGCAACATGCCAAGGCGGCCCATGTAGTCATTGTATGTCCGGTACGCCTCATCGCCGATGTCGTCCCGGCTCCAGTACGCGGTAACCTGGTTCACCCCGAGCACGTAGAGCAAGCCTCCCTGCCCGTACCGCTGTTCCAGAGTGGCGCCACGACCGTTGTTGCGCTGGGACCAGTCAGAACATTCCGAATGCACCTGCTGCGCACCGGTGAGATGGGCAATCGAAGCGACCTGCTTGGCAGTCATGAACCCGTGTCCCTCGAGGATCGACACGGGGTCTGAATCCAGCATGTCGATCCCCGGGAGACTCATTTCGCGGACGGGCGCGAACAGGCTCCCGTGGTACTCCACGTGGCCTCCGAGCCATTCCTCTGCCATTACATGCCCGGAAAATGCAATGTTGTGCCGGTCACACCAGTTCCGAACCTGGCGGTAGAATCCGTTGGTGTAAAGTTCGGTTACGATTTCGTAGAAATCCTGCCGGAACGCGCGCGCGTCTTCATGTTCACCACAGAAAAGACACCAGAGACGAGGCTTCGGATCGTACCCTTTGCGCTCAGCGAACGCGGCAACCAAACCTTGAGACCAGGGAACCGCCACCGGACGGTCTCGAAAGAGAGGCTTGTCGATTACCGGTACATTTCCCTGGAACCGTTGTGGAAGCGGACCTGCGTACCCCGTCATCAACGACGGTTCGTCAGTGAAAACCGCGCGAACATTCTTCCACAAACCGGACGGAGTACGCCGGAAATACTCATCGTGGGTGACCGCCAGAAAGCGGCGCGTCGCCTCCGGCTCCAGCAGATTGACGTAATGCTTGAACTCGCAGACATTGGCCGCTGCGTGGGTGCCTTCATACATGTAACGTTGCGCGAGGTAGAGAACCGTCCAATCGCCTTCGGGCACTTCCCAGTAAAGACATCCGTTCTCGTCGGTGGAGCTTGTGAGATCGATGACCCCGTCCATTCCGACCCTGTCGAAGTCTCTGCTGGCAAACGCTGCCTGAAACTTCAGACAGCTCGCCGGCAGAACGAATTGGAAACGTCCCGGTCCGGTGGCCGAAAGGGAGTAACACGCGAGGCCGAGTGCGCAGAGCGATGGATCCGCTCTCGTGACAATTCCGCCCGCAGTGCCGCTTGGATACCCTTTTTCATCGTACCACCAGAGTATCATCCCACGTTCGTGTGCCTGCTGCATGCCGGAAATCCACACCTCCCACTGGCGTTCATTCAGCAGGTATTCGCCAAATCCTCCTCCCACATTGCTCACAACCCCGCCGATCCCGACTCGGCGCAACTGATCCAGACGGCGTCCAATCCCCTCCTCGCCGATCAGATCACCCGGGTGCTCGAGGAAGCGGTCAAACCCGTGGACGATCTGAAGGGGTCTGAATTCGGATGGTGGATCAAGGAACGCGGAGGGTGCGAATACGTCCATGTTCTCGGTCTCCATCAAGAAAAGACGCGCGGTCTCAGACTATATCACCCGTTGGCCTTCAGGCCAGCAAGCGAATCCATAAATGCATCCACGCGCTGATTTGAGAACTCGGTCAGAGCTCCCACATCGCTGCCGATGTTGAGGAAGTTGTACCCCATATCCACCAGCGCGCGGATTTTAGCAGGCACCGATACTGTTCCCGCCATTTTGCCTGCGTTCCGGGCTGCTGTCGCGATTCTTTCGCCTACCGCCATAATCCTGGGATCCCAGATTTTGCCCGGCATCCCGATGGCAGTTGAATAATCGCCCGGTCCGAAGAACAACATGTCCACTCCGGGCAGTGCGGCGATGGCGTCGAGTTCTTCCAGCGGCTCGGGGTCCTCAATCTGGAAAATGACGAACCGCTCGGTGTTCGCCTGTTGCACGTAATCTGTGAACGGGATTCTGGTGTACAGGCCGTCGGCGTTCCCACCGTCAACCGCGCGCTTGCCCAGAGGAGGGAACTTCGTCATGTTCACGATGTTGCGGGCGTCATGAACGCTCATGACATGCGGTACCATCACCGCCGCAGCATCTGCTTCGAGCCCACGAATGTGGTCGCTATAGCTTCCTCGAGGACATCGGACCACCAGATCAACATCGAACACCTTCGCCGCGCGAACCTGGTTCTCGATATTCGCATAGTCAGCCGGCGTGTGTTCCGTGCAGACCCAGACCGCATCGCACCCGGACGATGCCATTACCTCGACAATCCGTGCGTCTGACGAGTTGACCTTGAGACAAGATGCAACGCCGCCTGCTCGAATTACCCGGAGAACCCTGCTGGGACGCATTGAATAACTGCGTGCCGCCGCATTGATGCGAGTTGCCACCATATCACTGACCTCCATTGTTCTGCCAGACGGGACGCCGGACTGAAAAAACCGCTTTTCACTATGATGCGGCGCTCTGCGCGCGTCTTCTTTTGCCCACGGTGGCGATGTACACCGTAAATTCCTCGTCTCCGTCAACGCCGAGCAAACGGTCGCAGGCGTCCTGATCGTACGCAGCAATCGCGCATGCGCCGGCTCCCATGGCCGTGCACGCCAGGTACAGGTTCTGGCACACGTGCCCCGCGTCAACCGCGATGACCTTGTGTGCTGCGCGGTCATAACGCCACTCCATGCGAGCGGGAATTGTCGTCCAGAAAAACGTCGCGGCGGCTCTCAAAACGAACTCTTGCCCGAGGCACGCGTTTCTGGCCTTCTGACCGATTTCCGGGTCCATCTTGAGTTCGATAAGTTCTTTATCAAACGGAAGATACCGGTACAACCCCGCCGGCAGATTCCGTACTCGTGCCGCCGCGACGTACGTTTCGAATGAGTGCCGCGCGCCGGCCGACGGTACGTTCCGCAGCGCGCAGTCCGGACGCAGGACCTTTCGCACACCTTGAGTTGCCCACAATAGAGCCGACAGTTCCTCCAGCGACAGTGCATCGGAGGAATACAACCGCACGCTTTCCCGCAGAGATATCGCCTCGCCGAGACTCATCGCGCACAGCCGGAGAAGTGCAGTGGAGCCGTCAGGTAATGCGACATGTCTGGCATCCGGGCTGGCCGGCTTCTGCAGAGGGGGCGCAGGGAGGCCCTGTGCCTGGGCGGTCTGATGGAAATCGACAGCCTGACGGACGGCATCTTTGAGGAAATACCTGTCAGCAGAAAAGCATGCGCCGCTATTGTTCTCGGGCTGCATCGGCTATCCCTTTCGTCTAGTCACCCACCGCTGCCACGTGAGTCGTGGTTTCTCTCACCAGGAATGAATACCGTGTCCGGCACCCGGGAAGTAAATCCAGTCCACCACAAAACTGTACGCGACTCCGAGTGCGTACCCCACCGCCAGTCCGAGAAATAACGGCTGCGTCTTCCGGTACAGCTCCACGCCGCCAACGCGCAGCAAAATGGATTTGACGAGCCACGCGATGCTCATCGAAAACACCGCAAAGCGGGTGAGATAAGTGAATGGGAAGACCATGCCGATTGGGTGGAACACGAAGCCCGGAAACCGGTAACGCAGGAAGACCAACCCCGCCATCACCGCACTCCCTGCTCCCGCCATACTCAGACGCGCAACGTCGGGGCCAAAGGGATTCTTGATCTTGCGGATTGTGTGGGCGAATGCCTCGTAGTTGCCCCCGGAGAACGGATATACCCTGAAATTGAACGCACCGTAGGTGTATCCGAGGTAGAGCGTGTATACCACGGAAACCGCGAACCCTACAACGAACGCCAGGGCAATTGCTCCCAGAGCCTTCCGAACGGTTTTGCCCGAAGAATCAGCAAGACGTGTGGCCTGCACGATTGCCGGCATGAACAACCCTCGTCCGTTCGCAATAAGCGCATACGAGAACGCAAAACCCGCCATGGTTGCCGGGTGAAATGATTCCACCCCCAGCGTGTATACGGTTGCTGACTGGGGACTTATGGGCACTCGTTGATACACGTAGCCCGCTTCGGCGACCATTCGTCCGAGCGCAAGGTAACCGATGACCGTGAAAAAGACGAATGTGATGGCGAAGCTCACGTCCATGCCGGCTTCGTGAAGCCACATGATCATGTAGAAAAGGGAGAGCGTGAGCACGATAAGGGCAACCCGGTAACTCAACATCTCCGTTCCATCGTCGGTGCCCGTCCACGCGGAGCGCCAAACCGCCACAAAATGCCTTCGCGCCTGCCAGAGGCCCCAAAGTACGAACACCATCATCGCCCCGAAACTCTGCCATCCGATCGCGACGTTATCGTTGGTCCAGCTGTCTCCGGCGGGGTCCAAGCTGAAACCTACGCGGGCAAACGCGCCTGCTTCCGCGGTTGTCACGAGGCAACCGACGATCAGGCTGCCGAGCACCTGTTGGGGTGCGAAGTAGGAAAGACCCAGTGTAAGGAAATTGATACGTGTTTTGAGGTCCGGCACTCCGCGAAACAACACAATGCCGCGGCCGGCGATATCAATCATGGGCCAGCGCGGGTCAAACCATGCAAAAGTGTTGCAAACCAGAATGAACGCCGCAATCGTCGTCCCGACCCAGAACAACCGCGATTGCCACACAGGTCTGCGTCCACGAGGGTCATCGTGCCCCGCAAGAAGGCACTTACTCGCTTCGACAAGCGGGTACGAAAGCCGTTCGTACTCAACCCACTGTTTGCGAAGAATGATGGACAACGCGAGGCATGCCCCCATGATGGCGGCCGCGAGCGAAAACCACCAGATCAGCGGAACCCACCACACACGCCACGGGATCGGTTCTCCGGGGGGAAGGCCGTTGAAAAACCATCTCATCGCGTGGTGTTTGTCAGGAGGGACGATCCAACCCGGGATGAAGGGATGAAAGCTTGCCCAGTTGTTCTCAGGCGTAGCATAGTAGTACGGAGTGGCGATGATACCCATCATGAACCCGGTAAGCCCGTTGGCCGGAATCGCCGCACCGACAAAGCCCATGGCAAGAATCAGGTGTCGTTCAGGAGTGCTTATGCCCCAGTTGCTTCCGCCGATCGCTTTCAACAGCGGCCATACGGCCAGCACCAGGGCGGCCATCGCAGCAACCAGCGCCACTGGAAAATGGCTGCCGTTCAGACGGCTCGCGCGAACAACGTATTCGCAACAGGCCATCCAGACATTCATCAACACCACGACCGAAAGCCCCCAGATCAGAACTCGCGGCCAGCGAATCACCGGGAAAGGCACGGAAGACGCGTCGTGGGTCACGCCTGGTGGCATGGTCGGTGGAGAAGGGGTTCCGTTCGCGGTATTTCTCCCGTATGCGAGGGCAAGAGTGGTTTGACGGATTTGACGCGGATGTGCCGGGAAATCCAAGAATAACCGGTTGCGCACGGTTCCGGCAAGGCAGGCGCCGGTCATTTCGCCGTGCGGACCACGCGTGCGCCATGCGGTATTCATTCAGTCGCCCCTTGCCCCTGGCGCACGTTCCGTAGCACCTGGTACAATCAGCATTCCAGTGCCCGGGTATGGGCTTCACGTTTCGGCCTGCTGTTTTGCTCGGTTCTTAACAGCCGGATGAATCTGGCACCTGATCGCCTTTCGGGAAAGGACTTGCCGTGGTATACAGTCTTGACGGTGAATGGTTGATCGCGTGTGACCCTCGCAACGAAGGGCGAGGTCAGGACTGGTGGGCCGCGGTCCGGCCCGAGGCTTGCCTCACCAACGTCCCCTGGATCATCCAGGGCGTCTTCCCCGGATACCACGGGGTCGCATGGTACTGGCGGCAGTTCTCGGTCCACCGAAATCGCTACCCCTCCGGAAAATATCTGCTCCGGTTCTGGGCGGTCGACTATCTTGCTGAAGTCTGGGTGAACGGTCAAAGGGTTGGTGCTCACGAAGGAGCAGAAACCCCGTTCGTACTGGATATCACTGAAGCAGTCGTTCCGGACGGGAAGAACCTTGTTGCCGTGCGTGTGCTGAACCCGACGAACGAGCCAATTGACGGGATCGCCCTGAACGAAACTCCACATCGAAACAAAACCGTGCCCATCTTTGCCGGCGCGTCATTCAACCACGGCGGCATAATGGACTCGGTGGAGCTCATCGTCGCCCCTGCGGTCCGCGTCGCGGACCTTGTTGCTCATCCGGACCCCGGTACCGGTACCGTCAATGTGCGGGTTCTTCTGGTGAATACCCTGGCAAAGGCCGCTTCTTGCGCCCTTCGCGTGAGTATCGCTCCATCCCCGTCCGGAGAGACTCTGGAGGAGTTCCGCGGCGAAAGGGTGGTAGATGCCGGCGAAACATGGGTGAGTGTCCAACTGAAGATCGACCATCCGCATCTCTGGCAACTGAACGACCCCTTCCTCTATCGGGTTACGGCGGAGGTCTCCTGCGCGACGTGTTCCGCCGCAAGCGAGTACTCCGTTCGCTGCGGATTTCGTGACTTCCGGTTTGAGAACGGGTATTTCCGTTTGAACGGGACGCGGGTTTTCCTCCGCGGTTCGCACACAGGCAATCATGCACCGATAGGGCAGCAACTGCCTCCGGACCCCGACATGTTCCGGCGGGACCTGCTGTATGTCAAGTCCATGGGATTCAACATGATCCGGTTCATCGCAGGAGTGGCCACCCGTTACCAGTTGAATCTGTGCGACGAGATCGGGTTGCTCGTGTACGAAGAGTCATACGCGGGATGGTTGCTCGGGGATTCCCCGCGCATGAAGCGTTTGTTTGATCAATCCGTATGCGAGATGATCCGGCGCGACATCAACCATCCCAGCATCGTTATCTGGGGACTCCTGAATGAGACCAATGACGGCCCGGTGTTTCAGCACGCCAGAAATTCCTTACCTGCCATCCGGGCGATTGACCCGGATCGTGTCATCCTTCTGAACAGCGGCAGGTGGGATGGACAGCAGTCAATCGGGTCACTCGCGAACCCCGGGTCCACGGAGTGGGAATGCTGTCTCGGCGGGGAGGCGCCTGGCGCCGCAGTCACGGCTTCCACCTGGGGTGGCTATTTCGAGCGTGCGGGCGACGCTCATGCGTACCCTCGGGTGCCTCACACTGCGGAAACCATTTCCTTCTTGCGGCGACTCGGGCAGGATACAGGGCCCGTTCTCCTTACGGAATACGGCATCGGCAGCGCGGTCGACCTCTGGCGCGTCGTCCGGCTTTTCGAGCAGTGGCGCGCCGAAAAATGCGAAGATGCTGTGTTCTACCGCGATCTTCTCGAGCAGTTCCTCACCGATTGGAGGCGCTGGCGGCTGGAGGAGATGTTCCCTCGCCCATCGGATTACTTCGCCGCGTGTGTGCGCAAAATGGCCGGGCAACGATTGCTGGGGCTCAACGCAATCCGATCCAACCCTCACATCATCGGGCACAGCATGACAGGTACCGTGGATCAGGGGCTCACCGGCGAAGGGCTGTTCACCACGTTCAGAGAACTGAAACCGGGAACAGTTGACGCCGTAGCCGATGGCCTTGCGCCACTGCGTTGGTGCCTCTTCGCAGAACCCGTTCACGCATACGAGGGAGCGCCTGTTCGTCTGGAGGCAGTGCTTGCAGACGAGGATGTGCTTCACACCGGGGCATACCCGGCGTGCTTCCAGGTGGTGGATCCGTCGGGCGCCAGGGTTTTCGAGTCACATTCCTCGTACTGCGTCCACGACAAAGACTCAGAACGCCCGCTTGCCGCGCCGGTGTTCGCGGACGAAGTAAGAATTAGCGGAGGGCCGGGCGCGTATCGCTTTGTTGCGGAGTTCGAATCAGGTGCGGCCGCCGCAGGTGGAGAGGCAATTTTCTACGTGTCGCGAAAACCCGACACGCCGTTGCGCGGCATGACGGTGGCGGTGTGGGGTGACGACGCAGGCCTTGAAAACTGGCTTGCGGCACGCGGGGCGGAGGTCGTTGTGCCGCATCGCGACCCCGCGGATCAACGATGCCCGATTGTCCTCTCCAAAACTCCGGTCCATCAGGGCACACCGGGAGGATTCGACGATCTCACCCGTCGTCTGCAGCGAGGCTCGACAGTCATATGCCTCGATCCGCGCGTGTTTGCTGACGGCGACGACCAGACCGCGTTTCTTCCGCTGGACAGGAAAGGCAGGTTCCATTCAATTGTCGGCTGGCTGTATCTCAAAGATGAATGGGCAAAACGACACCCGATCTTCGACGGGATGCCGGCGGGTGGCCTTCTGGATTACGATTTCTACCGGGAGATCATTCCGGACCTTCTTTATTCGCCCGGCGAGGAATCATACGAGGCGGTGGCGGGAGCAATTCGTGCATCGCAGGGGTATTCCTCGGGGTTGATGATATCCATTCATCGCGTGGGTGCGGGAAGGCTGATCATCAACACCTTCCGCATCAGGGAGAACATCGGCATTCATCCTGCGGCGGACATGTTGCTCCTGAATATGTTGCGCGTTGCATCCCGCTCGGACGGGGACAATCATATGCCGACGTGATCATCGGCATCAAGGCGGGTGTCGTGAGGCGCAAAAGCGGTATGGCGCGCCGGGTTCAGCTCCATGCCATCCGCGTTCAGCGTCTGGCGAAGACTCGAAATCGGCACATCCCGCAGGTCCGCAACGCCTGTTTCTATCGCAAGGGCGGCGGCTGTGCCAGCGGCCTGTCCCATTGCGCAACAGGTCGGTGTCATCCTGCAACTGCTGTGTACTACCTGGTCGACACTGATGCACTTTCCCGCCACAGCGAGATTTGGAAATCCCTTCGCAAGCATGCACCGCAAAGGGATGCTATAGGGGAGAACCGGCTGGCGCCACCCGGAGTTGCCGGCTTTTTTCAGGCTGTGAAAGTCGATCTGACTTGTTGCAACCACCACGCCGTCCTCGAAATCCAGAGGTTCCCGCCTGTTCAGGATATCCGACCGGGAGAGAACGTAATCGCCAACGATCCTTCGGCCCTCCCGGATACCGATGCGCGCCCCGCTGGATGCGAGCGCAAACGTGGGGTATTCATGCGTCTGAAGGTAGTGAACGACACGAAGCAACTGGTGCCGCGCTTCCCGTTCTGCGTCGCTCAGGCTCCAGGGGTCTGTGGGGTCACGATCAAGCACTTTCGTGGCGTTCAAATACACCCTGTTCCGGTCCACCAGTACTCCCGCGCCCAATCCCGGCAATTCCTCCCTGCTTCGAACCGGTTCGAGCGATGCGGGGAGATAGGGCGTCTGGAGGGCGCCGGTATCGTACATCCACGCCACCAGGCTCATGTGAAGCACTTTTCGGGTGCCTGGCTCGCCCTGCATGTACTCCGCGCCCGCCAGCGCGCTCAGATCTCCTTCGCCCGTTGCATCGACAAAGTATTTCGCCTCCGCCGAAAACAATCGGGAACAACCGGCAATCTCAACGCGCGAGACCGCGTGTTCAGAGCATTCGGCACCGCATACGCTCGCATGGAAGAGGATGTGCACCCCCGCCTCTTCCGCCAGAAGCTGCCAGACACTTTTGAGCACTTCGGGATTGAAATGGCGGGGTTTCGCGAACCTGGCGCCGAACTTCTCCAGCCCGGCGACGACAGCGTCGAATATGTTGCCCATCCCTTGCAGTGAGGCAAACCATTCGCCGACTCCGCCCGAAGTGGACGTTCCGCCGAGGCAGTTCTGTTCTTCAATCAGCAGTACTTTGTGGTTTCTACGGCTGGCGGCTATCGCGGCTGCGGTCCCGGCCGTCCCTCCCCCGGCGACGATGACGTCGTAACAGTTCCCCATGTTCTCCCTACCGTCACAATGCACCCGTTGGACTCCAACACGAACGCCGATCAACACAGAAAGGGTCCGTCAAGCCCCAAAAAGGCTCGACAGACCCTCCGCGGCTGACCTATCGACGTTCCGCCAGCAGAAAGCACCTTCCGACCACCCGCAGGCGCACACGGGCGGTCGCAGGTCAGTACTTGATCTTTCTCGGCAATTCCTTGGCTTGAGCTATCCAGCGAGCAACCTGTGTTTCGACCGGGAGTTGTCGAACAAGCTTTTTCTTTTTGTTGACCTCCGCCATCTTTTCGACAAGGTTTCCCGGTTTGCGTTGCGCGAGTTCCGGAACCGTATCAACCCCCGCGGCCTCCAGCAGGTCCGCGTACTCCTGCCCGACGCCCTTGATCCTGAAAAGGTCCACGTGGTTCACCCATTCCAGGATCATTTTCGCGCTGATTCCGGATTTCGCCGCAATCTCCTTGCGCCCCTCCGGCGTCGCACCCTTCGCCAGCAACGCGTCTGTGGTTCTGATTCCTGCCGCCGCAAGCTTTTTGGCGTAGGCTTCACCAATTCCTTCAACCTCGACCAGGTTCGCCATTTCTGACTCCTTTCCTCAGCCGCGGAATTGTTGCGTTCCACACAAACCCAGGTTCCGTGGAACACGACGCGAGGTGAAATCTGCTCCCGGACGGAAACACGCGCCAATCGTTGCAGAAGTGTACGAGTGCATCTGGATAGAGTCAACTGCGTTCTTCCGAGATGCGCAGACGTGTTCGCGCGGTTGACTGTGCGCCCTGCGCCCGTTCACAAGCTGGTCCAGTCAAATACGATTCCCAGACGGTCGCACGACCCGGATGCCAGCGCGGAGAACGCCTCAGCGGCCCGCCGGGGAGACTCCACACGAAAGAGGTGTTCCACGCGGACCCTTCCTTCGGAAATCCAGCGCATGGCGGCAGCGATGTTTCCGTAGATGCTGTTTTGCCTGAAATCGGTGGGCAGGAGCGGAACCTCCCACTCCCAACCGCTCCGCAAGACGACGTAGCGGTGGAACACCGCATGAAGAAGGTCAAACGCGGCGAGATCAGTCCGCTTTTTCCAGGGCACGCCGACCAGTACCACCTCACCGCCCTTGCGAACCACACCGCAGGCATCAAGAACCGCGCGTTCGTTGCCCGAGCACTCCACCGCCAGACTGACCGAACCTGCAATTTCGGGTGGAACACTCGCGAACACGCGGCCAATTCTTGAGTCAGAGGCGATCGTTCGACGCACTTCCAGCGGGTCCACTGCCGTTACATCGTATCCGCAGGCGGCGAAAATCTGCGCGGCAAGGTTACCGACTAATCCAAGACCCGTCACCAGCACCGCTGCGGGCGGTCGCGCCGCAGTTGTCGTCAAGGTGCTCATTGATACTGCCATCATCCGGGCGAACACAGCCTGTTCAGGGGGCACCTCAGAGGGCACACGTACGACGAATTCCTCTTTCGTTCGCTGAAATGAACGGTGTGGCCCCATACAGAAGGCAACGTCGCCCGGACGAAAACCTTTCACCTCAGAACCCACAGCGTCGATGCGGAACACTGCCGCATACCCAGGGTGAGCCGGATAGGTCCCTCCCGCGAGCCCCTGATATACCGCAAGCTCTGTTCCGGCGCTGATGATGGTGGCAAGCGTTGTCCCGATCACCTCGTGTGCCTCCAGAGCTTCTGTTCTGGCGGGAGACTCCACCAGTTCCGCCCGGCAGCACCCGGTAAACACGACTTGTGCGGTTTTCATAACCCTTCCACTCCGATTTCTCGCGCGACCGTCCTGATGTGAAGTGCGGCAGCTTCGTATTCCTGTCGCGTCGGCAGGTGTTCGATCATAAGTGGTGTGTCAGGATCGAGCCTGGAAAGCTCACGGAGAAATACCCGGTAATCCAGATTTCCCAGTCCCGGCCTCGTTTCATCCAGATGGACCGTGAGTTTCCCGCTCAGGACGATATCCTTCGCGTGGCAGCTTCTGATATGCGGCCCAAGCCTTTCGAAGCATTCACGAATCAGGTCACCGGTGCGTACGTACCGCTGTGGGCTGCACACGAGGTTGGTCGGGTCGAGATGCACACCGAACCTTGTCCGATCCACCGCGCGGATGAGTTCGGAATACGACTCGGGGGAGTCGGGGAACACCCACGGCATGGTTTCCAGCGTGTAATAACTGCGCAGAGGGTTCACCGCGTCGATGATCTCCCTGACGGTTTCTACGATTAGCTCAAATGTGTGGTGCGTCAGGTTGTCGGGATCAGGCCCGTCCCACTGAGTGCCGCGTGATCCGGCGATGTTCACACAGCAGCGCGCGCCGATGCGGTCCGCCAGTGCGAGCTGATTCTGGCACTTTCGAATTGCGGCGCTTCGCGTCTCCGTGTCAGGGCTTATTGTGTTGGACCACGCACCCGTTTCGGCGATCACAATGTCGAATCTCTTCGCCGCTTCCGCGTACGCGTTGACTACGTCATCCGAAGCCGTGCCATCCACCGGGCAGTACGCCGCGCGGTACCCCGCTTTGACGTGTGCTGCAGCCCATGTTTCTGGCGTTCCTGTCTCGTCGAACACCGGGGCACCAAGTCTCATTTTCGGGCTCCTGTTGTCTGGTCCTGGATCAAAGGGTGAAAGTCGTCGTCCAGCGGAAACACTGGCCTTCGTTGGTGGCGGTACGTGAAACGCCGAATATCCAGCGCAGTGATTCCGGGTGTATCGAGTTCCACCATACGTCCGGCGATGGGCGAATAGGCAGCCCGATGGGCGATCGCGGCTTTCACGACTATTGTACGGCACCGGGTTGGCTCGATGCCCAGAGAACGAAGCTGCTCCAGATTCCACATCGGGGAACGCTTCTCCGTCGCGACGATTGTCACTCCTCGGGAGTCGATCACCGCGGTACGCCCCATGTCCTCCCTCAATCCCTCCCGCATCGGACCGACGTTCACAAAAAGCCCGCTGGAAAGAAGCCTCACGTCGCCTTCAGTTTCCACCGGTTCCCCGTGTAATGCGTCGGTTTTCCCTCCGATACGAAAACGTGCACGGCCGCGCACTCCCGTTTCAATCGCCCTCTGAACAGTTTCTGGGTCGTGCACCAACACGACGGCTCCCGAAGAGCGTTGTTCAAGCAGCTCTTTCAGAACGATCGTCCCGTCCCCCGGTGCTCCTCCCCCGACGTTGTCGCCCGTGTCGACTAGAACAACCGGAGTCGGACCGGGTTCATTCGCCTGTCGGACGGCATCCTCCACGGATACCAGGTCCGTCCGGAAGCTGTGCCGCAGGTTCCACGCCTTCCGGGCGATGGCCTCGCCAGCACGCACGGTATCCCGGTCGCCTTTTTCAGATACCGTGACCACGGAAATTCCATGGTGAGGAACGTCTGCCCATTGGAAGCCCCCAAACACGCTTGCCGAGATACATCCGGGAGTACGGCGGACGTCGTCCGCTGCGTCCATCAGGCACCGCATAGGTGCGCAGGCGGTGAACTGCGTCAGCAAGTTGGGCACCACCGGAACCTGAACGCAGTGAGTAATCGGATGGGTCTCCCCGCGAAGCGTTTTCGCAAGTATTTCCGCCGCTTCCTTGCCCCGGTCACGGTAATCCGTGTGAGGGTATGTGCGGTACCCGACCGCGGCGTCAACTGCGGAAACCATCTCTGGCGTCACATTGGCGTGGAAGTCCAGGGTGGCAACTATCGGGACGTGTTTTCCCACGCCCTTCCGAACCTCGTGCAACCAGAAGGCGTCCGCGTCTGTCCGCGTTTCGCAGACCATCGCGCCGTGGCACACGAGAAGAACGCCCGCGATATCCTGTTCCTGAGCAATCCTGCGAACCAGTTCCCCCGCAAGTTCTTCGAGATCGCGCGCCGCGACCGGTCCTGACGGCATCCCCCACGCGAGGAGCGCGGGCAGAGCCTCCCCACCCATCTCTTCAATCCCGTCCAGAAATCCTGCGACCTCTGAGTTCGTGCCCCGCCAGTAGTCAATGATGGCACCACCGGTCAGGAGACTCGACGACCGGAAATCCTGGAGCGTTGTCAACCTGGCCGAGAAGGAGTTGGATTCGTGATAGATTCCACCTATCGCGATGCGCATGCGTTCTCCCGCGTCGCCAACGGAAAAGCGGCGCTGAAAAGCCTTCAGAGCCGCTTCCGGTGAGAAATCGCCAGAAATCAAAAACCGCGCTTCTTGTTCACCACGTTAAGGAGTGGAACACCCCGAACGAATCTCCACAGGTTCTCCCGGAGAATGACGAACCGCCTTCGATCTACGGCGTCGGTCATTCCACCGATGTGGGGAGTGATCGTGACGTTGGGAAGTGTCCAGAGAGGGTGATCCGCGGGCAAGGGTTCTGGATCCGTCACATCAAGCCCGGCGCCGCCGAGATGTCCGCTGCGAAGGGCCTCCACGAGCGCATCAGTGTCCACCACGGGCCCGCGGGAGGAATTGATCAGGTATGCGCCTTTCTTCAAGCTCCGGAGCCGCTCTCGATCAAACAGCTTGCGCGCGGTTGTTGCCGGAGCCGTGATGAAGATCACGTCCGCGAGGGGCAACACATCGTCGATCCGGTCCGGGCGGACAAGCTCCACTCCTGCGGCAGCTTTCCTGACCGGGTCAACTCCGATGACGCGCATCCTGAAGGCTTTCGCGCGATCCGCGACCTCCGACCCGATGTTCCCCAGCCCTATCACCACCGCCGTGGCCCCGTACAATTCGAATCCTCGCAGTGTGTCCCGGAGCCAGGTGAGGCGGTCAGGCCGCACCGTATTGGCGTGAACCTGAGTCGTCAGAGCGAGGAGATGCCCCATGGCGAGTTCGGCGATGAAAATGCTGTACACGCCTTTTGAGTTCGTAAGGACCACAGGACTCTCGACCATCTCAGGGAACAGATACCCCTCCACACCCGCAGCCGGTGAGTGGAACCACCTGAGTCTGGTTGCTTTCGCCAAGATGTCCTTGTTAATGCCGCCGTTCAGGGCGTCGAGAGATGCCCAGTCAATCCCTTCTCTGGATTGAGGTCTGAATATCGTCGATCCGGGCGCGGCGGCGCGGAGTTCTTCCATCCAAGGTTCTGGCCACCGCTCGAATGTGATCATCGTGATGGGTTCTGGCGCATGCATCGGAAGTGCCCGTCCTTGAAAGCGAGTGAGAATTGCCGGATGCGGAGTACGTTCAAAATGTTCACGAAGCGCAGAAGGGGCAAGGGTGCGAGGTGAGCGACAAGCCAAAGCGACCGAGGCTCATACACCCCGAAAGGCGAGGAAAGCCGTCCTCGTAAGAATGACGAGGTCGAGAATCAGGGACTGGTTTTGCACGTAGAACAGGTCGTAGTGGATATTCTCGTGAATCGGATCGTTCCGGTGTCTGCTGGTCTGCCAGATACCCGTCATCCCGGGTTTCACTTTGTGACGTGCGTCTTCAAGTGGACCGTATTGGCCGACGATGAAAGGCATCTCCGGGCGCGGACCCACAAGGCTCATCTCGCCCCTGATGACGTTGATCAGTTGTGGCAATTCGTCAAGGCTGGTTCTTCGCAGGAACCTCCCGGCGCGCGTCACCCGCGAGTCGGATCCTTCTCTGGGACTGAAATCATACGCCGACGTTCCCAAAGTCATCGTTCGGAATTTGTACATGGTGAACAACTTGCCATGCAATCCCACGCGCTTCTGTGCAAACAGGACAGGCCCTTGAGAATCGCGCTTTATCATCACGGCGATGATCAGATAAAGGGGCGCAGTAACAATCAAGAGCAACGATGCACCGACAAAATCGACCACGCGCTTGACTGCCCGTCCAGCCTTCCCCATGGGTGGCTCGATTGTCAGATCCACTGAATAATCACGGGGACTGAAATGCGAGCCCCTTTCGTGTGGCTCAAAGCGAAATGGAATCCGGTGCTTCACCGCCGTTGCGGCCAGCGGCAGTGAAGCGGGTGATGACTGCGGTACGCTGAACACGACTTCGTCAAACATGCCTATCGAGAAGAGGCGCTGCATATCCTCCCACGAGCCCAGACGAGGCCGCTGCGGCTGGTTCTCGATCGCCTCCGGAGTCAGGAGCCCTACGATCGTGGGCGTCATGGTGTCCTGATCCGTGGCGAAGCGTTGAGCGACGGAGACGGCGTCACCATTCAACCCGCAGACGACCACCCTGCTTTTCGCCGCAGCGCGCACGCGGGGGAATACGATCACCCGGTTCAATGTCATGCCGAAGATCGCGATAATTCCGTAACAGAAGACTGCGAACACAGTCTCGACTCGTGGCTCGAAAACGAACCAGAGCGCCCCGCCGGGTGGAACGGTCCACAGGAGCACACGCATGGCGTGGTACGTACTCGTGGTTCCCGCCATCGGAAACTGGATCTCGTACGCGCGGGACGTGAGCAGGACGGCGACGATACCCGCCATCGCTACGAGCGTGCCGAGAACACTCAAGTTCGTACGGGGTACGAAGTTGCCAGTAAGCACACTGGCAACGAAACCGGCCAGCACGAGGGTAAGGCAATCACCCGGCCAAAGCTGATGCGCGAACGAAACGTTCGGACGGGTGGGTTGCAGGGGAACAGGCTCTCCCCGCATTCTCGCCAGAATCCCCTTGGAGGGTCGTAAGGCAATACCCGGCACCTGTGTTACCTGTCTAGTTCGCGTGAGCGGCCGAGAACCAACCGGCTGTATTCCCCGAAACCAAACCGGATGGATCAGTCAATCAGTGACGATAAAAATACACGTTTTCGGAATTTTGTCAAAAGAAACCGACATGTGAAGCGGATAGGTTCCAACACACGAAGAGAGATCACAAAGCGATCAGGCGTGTGTGCGGTATCCAGCGGGACCATCAGCGGTCGTCGCCCAGTTTCCTCAGGTCGTCCTCGTCGAGAAGACCCGCCCAGATGGCATCATCCACCGCCTCTGAAAGTTCGTCCTTGTCCACCACCCCGAGTTCCTGACGGACAAATTGCCGGATGTGCTGATAGATTCCTTCGGGCGATTTCCCTTTCAAATCGGCAAGCTGTTCGCGCGTGAGTTTCATCAAGGCCTCCTGCACTGAAAGCGCGTTGCATGTCTGGTGTTGCGGTCAAACGGAGTGACGAGTCAGGAACTCGGCGTCAGAGCGGCGTACACGGGCGTGAAGGATTACTGCGTCAGGTTCGTACGTGCGAGCCAGGACTTCGCCCCGGGAATGGATCTCGGAAATCAATTTCCCTTCGGACTGGGGAAGCCGAACCTCCACAAGTACCATGTCCGCCTCGATGTTGGCAGCGATCGCCTCCTTGAGCCGGTCCAATCCTTCGCCCGTGAGAGCACTGACAGAAACGTACGGCCTTCCCGCGGCCAACCGCGCCGCGTCATCAGGGTCAACGCAGGCATCCGACTTGTTCATGACGAGGAGCGTATTTGACGGGTGGATGTCCAGTTCGGAAAGAACCTCGTTCACGGCCGCTATCTGCTCGTGTGCCGCCGGTCCGCTCACATCCACCACGTGGAGCACCAGATCAGCTTCTCTGGCCTCCGCGAGCGTACTCCGGAACGACGCAACCAGCCCGTGCGGAAGCTTCCTGATGAAGCCCACCGTATCCGTAAGCACCACCGGTTTGTTGGGCGCAAGGTTGAATGCCCGTGTGGTGGAATCCAGCGTGGCGAAAAGACGGTCATCAATCAACACGTCCGCACCCGTGAGTGCATGCATGAGAGTTGACTTGCCTGCGTTCGTGTACCCGACCAGCGCGCAACGGTACACTCGGTCCCTTCGGGCGCGTTGAGTGCTCCGGATTCTATCGATATGTTCAAGTTCCCGCTTCAGATGCGCGATGCGCGCGCTTATCAACCTCCGGTCGGTTTCCAACTGGGTTTCGCCCGGGCCGCGAAGCCCTATGGGAGCTCCGCTGGAACCGCCCCCCGTTCCGGCTTGGCGCTCAAGGTGCAGCCACTGACGCGTCAGCCGGGGCAACAGGTATTCCAGTTGCGCGCATTCGACCTGCAGGCGGGCTTCTCGCGTCTTCGCCGCCTTGGCGAAAATGTCGAGGATCAGCCCGCTCCTGTCCAGAACCCGAATTCCGCACTCACGCTCTACGTTTCTTGCCTGTGCCGGCGAGAGATCGTCATCGAAGATGATGAGGTCAGCTTGGCGCTCCTCCACGTCCCGCGCGATCTCCCCCACCTTGCCCTTTCCCACGAAGAACGTCGGATGCGGCGCCGCCCGGTGTTGGAAATGGCGTGCAACTACAGAAGCTCCCGCCGTGTCGGCCAGCGCTTCGAGTTCCTCAAGAGAGCTCTGTGCCTCTTCCGCGCTCTGAAGTCCCAGTTGTAGACCAACGACGATCGCACGCTCTGGTTTGAACGCTTCAGACGTGTAGTAGTACTCCTTCACACAACCTCCTGAACGAGTTTCACCGGAAGCGAGATCCTTCTTTCCCGAGCCGCGCGGTTCCCCTGCCTTTTTGCGCGAAATTCGGAGGCAACAATGTCGGCGGATCGAGGGCCACGGAAAGGCATCTCGCGTATCTTGGCATCACTGCCGATCCCTGCCGGCCATATCGCAAACGAGAACGTACAAAGCGTATCCCCCATTACAAGATAAGCTCGCGAACCTGCCTGCGCGCATCCGAGGGACGGCAACAATTCCGGCGATTGATTACGAAGGATAGCATGTGGCGTACCCTGGCGTTCGGCGGCGATAGTGTCTTCGTTCTCGCAAAAGACCCGCTGAGCGACCCCGGCCATTGATCAGGGCCCGTTCGGGGGTATGACATTCGGTACCATTTGAACGACCTTCGGTACAGCCGTATGGCACTATGAGTGTGTTGAATGAAACGAGGCTGCACGCATGTCTGAGCGATTCGAAACGGAGTTTTCCGTCCGGAGCTACGAACTGGATGCAGCACTGGACGCTCCGCCCGCTTCGTTCCTTCGTTGGTTTCAGGAAGCGGCGATCCGTGCGTCAGCGGCGTACGGGTACGACGAGGAACGGTACGAGCAACTGGGCACTGCCTGGTTCATGAAAGAATCCCACCTGTTGATCCGTTCTCAGCCCCGCACAGGAGAACTCGTTCGAGTAGCCACGTGGGTAGGCGACATAGCGCGGGTCAACTCCCATCGCCAATATCTCGCCTTCGGATCTGACGGGAGGATGCTGGCCCGCGGAGAAGCGAACTGGGTGTACGTGGATAGAAAAACCGGCCGTCCGCGCCGACTCGAGCGGGAAATCCTTGACGCATTCCAACAGAAAAGCGAGTATGCCCTCGAGGATCGTGATTGGGGTGCGGAAGTTCTTTCCCGAACGTACCCTGCCGATCCGCAGTTCACCACCACCCACGTTGTACGGTGGACGGAACTTGACGCGGCCGGCCACGTGAACAACGCCGTGTACGCAGACTGGATACGGGATGACTGCGCGGCGTTTCGTCCCGAGGCACGAATCGTACGCCTCCGCCTGAACTACCGGCAACCTGCGCTTCTGGGGGAATCGCTGGTGCGGGAACTTGTGCCCCTGGAAGAAACTGTGTGGGGATACGGCATCCGCCGCTCCGAGTCCGAGGAAACAATCAGTCTCGCAGTCATTCATACGACCCTTTCGGTTGTGCCGAACGAAGAATGCCTTCGAGACGGCTGACGCGAGACTTAACTGCGGAATCGCTGCTCTGCTTCGCCAGAACGGCGTATTCCTGACGCCAGAACGTGAGCGCAGCGCGTATATCAACCAGTTCTCCGGTTCGTTCCGCTATCCGCGCGAGAACGTCGCCCAGCAGGAGTTTGAGCGAATCCACGGAATTCGTCTCGTTGGCCGAAACGAGCTCGGTTCGCACCGCGTCCGCTTTCCTCCTCAGATCCAGCACAACAGAGTCGCTTTTCGCGGGAGCGGCGCCCGTGATGGTCTGTGCCGCACGGGTTGCATAGAAATCCTGAACAAAACTCACGCCGCCCCGGGCCGGTTTTGCCTTTGCACCCTGAACGGATGTCTCATCCGGGGCGATGTCGCCCATCGCCTGGCCAAGCTCCGCGGAAGCCACCACAGGTGGTTCTGCAATCTGTGCCCGCGTGCGGGGGGTGGGCGCCCCGCCTGATGTGAGCGGCCTCCGTTCGGAAGGTTTGGATGCAGTTTGCGCGATCTCCCGCCGTTCCTGAGGGGAGGGGACGGTTGTGGCGGGCGCCGGATGAATCGGTTCCTCTGGGGTCCGCGGGCGGAGGTAGAGCGCCAGTACCACAGTGGCCGCGATCGCGAGCGCTGAAACTACGGGAGTGCGCCATTTGAGGATGTGAGCCTTAAGGGTCGGACTGTACGCCACTTCGCGTATCCGCGACATGACAGCGTCCGTGAACACCGCCGAATCCTGCGGAGCGGGATCAGCACCGGGAACCTCCCCGGCGATCGCACGCTCAATGGTGCGGTAGCGAGCGAGCACAACCCGGCATGCCTCGCACGTGTTGAGGTGCGCGTCTACTCGTGCGGTTTCCTCCGGAGTGGTCTCGCCGTCGAGGTACGCGCTCAAAAGGTCGCGCATGTTCAGGCAGATATTCTCGCCTCTCCCGGGGGCACTCATGGTTCTAGACCGCCTCGCTCTCTCTGCCGAAACCTTGTTGTTCGAGTACTTCGCGGAGACGCTCTCTTGCGCGTGCCAGCCTTGACATCACCGTACCCCGTGGAACGCCCAGCTCGTGCGCGATCTCATCATAACTGAGGTCCGCGTACGCCCGGAGTTCAAAGGTTTCGCGTATTCCGTCCGGCAGACCCGCGACCGCCGCTCGAACTGCCGTTTCGAACTCGGTCCTCGCAACGGTGGAAAACGCGTCCGCCGCATTTGAATTGTCCAGGGTGGCTGTTCTCCGCTCATCGCCCTGTTTCTTCCCGCTGCTGTAAAGCGTCAGGGCCGCATTGAGTGTTATGCGTGAGATCCATGCGCCGAAAGGGCGGTTTGCGTCGTATTGCTTCAATGCCACGAAAGCCCGCACGAACGCCTCCTGAGCGACATCCGCCGCATTATCGCGGTGCCTGGTCACGCGCAGCGCGATTCGAAACACCTGCCGCTGATACCGGACAACCAATCCTTCAAAGTAGTCGGTATTGCCGGCGAGAACGCCTGAAACAATCTCCTGATCCGAGGCCGCTTCCAGGCTGCGCAAGGCTGCAATCACGACAAGAACGGCCGTCACGCCAGCGAGGCTGATCACGGGTTTCGTTACTCCAGATTACTTTCGTCGCGCACGGAATATTCCCGTCACTGCGGCTGAAAAGAAACTGACCGTAAGAAATGACGTTGTGTCGGAAAAGATACGGAATTAGCTTCACGGAGTGGTGTCGGACAACAGACGATGTTTTTTCCTTGGAGGCTCTTCCATGGCGCACACTATTGCCGTTCTTTCTCAGAAAGATCTTCGGAACGCGCTCTTCAATGACAAAGCGTGGAAGGAACTGGGGACACTGGGACGCGTAACGTACGAACCGGACGCGGACCGGCCTCCTGATGATTCCCGTGTTCGGGCTCTTCTTGCGGACGCCACCATCTGTATCACATCCTGGGGAAGCCCGAATCTTGGCGAGTCCATCATCGAGAACGCAAGTGCCCTGAAGCTGGTTGCTCATGCGGCCGGATCAGTGAAGCCGATCGTCTCGCCCGCTCTCTGGAAACGTGGGGTTCGTGTCACGAGCGCTGCCGCCGCGATCGCGCTCGGTGTTGCGGAGACCACCCTCGGTTGGATAATCATCGCGGCCAAACGCGGCATCCTCGCCAGCCAGGTTACGAGGGCGGGGGGATGGCTGAAGGATATGGCGTTCCCCCCGGGTGATCTTCCCGGCAAAGTCATTGGCATCGTCGGCGCGAGTCATGTCGGCCGGAACGTCATTCGGTTGCTCAAGCCGTTCCCCGTTACAGTGATGGTGTATGATCCTTACCTCTCTGATGACGACGCGACTGCACTTGGCGTGGTCAAGTCAGAACTCGACGATCTGATGATGCGCTCGGATATCGTTTCGCTTCACGCTCCAAAAACCGAAGAAACACATCATATGATCAACGCGCGTAATCTGGCGCTTTTGCGTGACGGCGCAACCCTTATCAACACAGCTCGAGGGGCGCTGATTGACGAAGCAGCCTTCGTCGAGCACCTGAGGAAAGGCAGAACCTGGGCCATACTCGACGTGACCGATCCCGAACCTCCGCCCCCCGATCACCCGTTCCGATCTCTGCCAAATGTTGTTCTGACGCCTCATTTCGCGGGAACGGTAGAAAGTGGCCGTTCTCGTATCGGAGACTGTGTGCTCGAGGAAATCAAACGGTTCATTGCGGGCGAGCCACTCCATTACGAGGTGCGCGAGGAGATGCTTCCAAGGATCGGGTAGAGGACCTCAAGGGTTTACAAACCCCGGCGGCAACGGCTCCTCAAAAATGGTGTCTGCGCCCGCTGCCGGGGTGGAACCAGCGCCGCGGACGCTGTCGGCAGGGACTCCTGCGCCTGCCCGAAACTCGCGGAAGTAGTCTGTTGCCCTGTCGTCTCCCACCTTCCGTGCGGCTTGCTTCGCCGGTGTGATGTACGACCCGCTGCCAATCCGCTCTTCTCCATAGTTATCGACAACTATCGCACGCGGTTCAAGAACCGGACACGCGTGTTCGCAAAGACCACACCCCATGCATTTGTCGGCATGAACCACCGGACGATTCTGCGTTCCCCGGTGGTCCGAAATCACCAGGAATTCAATGGCGTCATAAGGACAGACTTCATCACAGACAAGACAGGCTTTCAGTTCTTCCCATGCGACGCACCGCTCCTTCACAATGCGCGCCGTGCCGATCTTCGCGAACGATTTCTCCTCGTGAGAAAGCCTTCGAATCGCCAGTGTCGGGCATATCTGTGTGCACGCGTTGCACGGCTCCTCGCACCCGCCGGACGCAGGCACCAGCTTCGGAGTCCACAGCCCTTCCCATCCGATCTCAAGGCCACTTGGCTGGAGCCCGTGCGTGGGGCAGGCGTCCACGCAGATCAGACACCGGATGCAACGGGAAAGAAATTCCTCTTCGGGAATCGCGCCGGGGGGGCGAAGGTGAGCACCCGGCCGCGTGCTGGCTTTCGTGGAGGCATCGCCGAGGAATCCGGCGGCGACGCCTGCGCCCGCCGCCAGAAGCACCTGGCGCCTGCGGGGTTCAAAACCACGTATCTGCGGTGGCCCCCCGAAGACAAACCGGACGGTGCCCTTGCTGCACGCACGTTGACACCTCAGGCACTGGATGCACTCGCCACCCCGGGTTTGAGTGAAATCGTTCAGGGGAATGGCACCCGTCGGGCAGTCTCGCTCGCATCGAGCACATCGGGAGCAGGAGCTCTCCACTGAGCGCCGTACCAAGCCCGTGCGGGAAAGAAGATTCAGAAACGCGCCCAACGGGCAGAGATTGCGGCACCAGAAGCGGCGTTCGATTACCTCAAGAATCAGGATCCCCGCAAAGACGGCGGCCGTCAGCGTGAGGAACCCGTACGCCGGTGGGTTTTCGACGGCACCGAACGCGAACGATTCCTGCCCCGGTACCAGTCTGACCGCTCGAACTACTCCGGTACCCACCCAGGCAGCCGCTGGAATGAGGACGAGTTCCCGCGTTCGAGAGAAAAGGACAAGGGGGTCAAAAAGGACGAACGTGGTTGTACCGAACGCCGCCGCGACGATCAAAAAGGCGAGGAAGACGAATTTCCATCGCGCCCGCGTACCGTTTTCGCGCGTCGCATCCTTCGAAGGCCGTACCCCGCAGCGATGCGCCGCGTCCAGAAATGTGCCAAGCGGACACAACCAGCCACAAAAAAAGCGCCCGATAAGGAGTGTTGCGCTGGCGAGAAGCAGCCCTCGAAGAACAAGCCCCCACGAGAATTCGCGCGAAACAAGACTTACGATTGAAATGAGAGGGTCGTATTCGAGCCAGTAGGTTTCCGTACCCGCGAGGAATACCGCGAAGGCAATTAACTGAACGGCGCGTCGCAGGTTGTTCACCGGGTGCCTCGAGTAGCAGGCGCGGCGATCAGAGGGTCACTCGAACGACGTTCATTGCGGAAAGGTCCGTCAGCCCCAGGCCCTGTTCCCCCGCCAATCGAAGATGCCGGACCTGATCGGCGGTGAACGCGCGGTTGTACCAGCGCGCCAGGCTCACCGTGTAGGCATCAACTGTGGTTTGATTGCGCCCCGCAACAATGGCGTTCGGGGTCTCCACGCGGCCCGGCCCTCCCGGTCCGCGGGTCACGAGCGCCCTGCGGGCGTCAACCACGACCAGTTGTGCTTTGATGCCCTTGCTCAGGTCCACGATCGCCTGATGGAGGTCATAACCGGCGTGAAAAGGCCCGCGAGAGCGAATCAGCCCCATCATCCCCTTCATCGCGAACGAGACGCCCGCGGAAGAATGGGATTTCGCAACGGGAACTGCGATCAGCACGTCACTCTGGCGCACGACCGTGGCAACTTCCACTTCCCTGGCGTCAATCCCGTCGGGAATACGAAGCGGCATATATGCGCTCCCGGAGGTGAGGGGAACCACATTCACGCCGTTCAGGCGCGCGAGGTCGGCGATTCCGCTGCGTTCGAAACAAAGGTCCGGTTCGCGAACGGGGTAGCTGGAGATTGTGATGGATGACGCACCCGCTTCCTTGCACAGGGTTGCGATCGCGCGGATCGTCTCAGGATCTGTGGTGGTTGCCATCTCTGCGGGGTTTGGAAAGCCCGCGTTAGGGACTATGAGCACTTTCTGGCCGCGCCGTACGAAGGCACCGATTCCCCCCAGCCGATCGAGGGAGGTCCGCACTGCCAGTTCGACGGTTCCACCGGTTACGTGCACCACATCGGGTGAAGTGGCCGCCCGCGAAACTGCCGAATACGCCCATTTCGGCAGTACCAGCCCGCCGGCTGCCATCGCGCCTGCTTTGAGGAAATCGCGCCGCGAAAGTCCCATGGGAATGCTCCTTTTTCCTGCCACGCCGATGCGCGCGAAAGCGAACAGCGCCGATGTAGAGCCGCGTGCGTTGCAGCCCTGGCCGGTCCTATTTCGGAAATACCCGGTGTAAGGTAACTCCGGAGAACCCGTCAATCACAAGCCAGAGGCCTACGCTGAGAAATTCCCCGAGAATAAGACCAAGGGCCCCGTTCTTCAATCGGTTGTAGGCGCTTGCACCACTGAAACGGATAATCGCCGCCTTAATGACCCATCCCAGAAAAACCGGGAACCAGATTTCATTGGACGCCACGGTATCGCCGATCAGGAAACCCAGCGGGTAAATGGGCCACCAGAGAAACGTGCGATGGAGATACAGCAGCACACTCATGAACACGGCACCCGCGCCCATCAGGCTGATTGCCGTCCAGTGAGTGTACACGTGGTAACGCTGAAATCCCGCCGTTCTATTGAAAAGCCAGTCTCCGCCGTTGAAGAAATGCCATGGCTCCAGATTCGCGCCACCATACGTGTATGCCAGCCAGAGAATCATCGCGAACGAGACAAAAACTGCGGTGACGAGGCCAAGGCCAACGCCCAGGAAGTAGTGGCCCTGCCTGATGCTTGTCTGCCGCGCAATCTTCATTCCGTCGAGAAGCTGGGGCATGATGTTCGCCCGGTTGCTCAATGTGGAAAAATCCACAAACCCCATGTTCGTCCACGTCCGAGGGTCTACGCGGGCCGAACCCACGATAACCGTCATGCCGTGCATCGGAACAAAGTAGTCGTGCACCCACAGCAGCCCGGTTGCCGCAACGATACGTGCTGTCGTGATTGCGATCACGAGGAAAAAGAACAGCAACAGAAAACTCACAGAAAACATGATTCCGGCCGCCGCTGTCCACGCAAAATAGATTCCTACGCCCAGGAGGAACGCCCATAGACTCCACCACGGAATCGACGATTCGGCACCCGAGCCCTTTTTTAGTCGCTTCCGTTGCCCGAACGCCGCCAGAAGCACCTCGCGAATTTCCCCGCGCGACGCGATGAAATACACCAGCATCGCCAGAACCATTGCCCCGAGACGCTGGTACCGGGCCGCAAGGGTATACCCGAACGTGTGCAGCGGTGTCCACTGGAACTGGCCGTCACCGATGCTGGTGGATTCGAAAATGATGTGCTCGATATAGTAAAACCACTCGAAAACCCAGACGCTCAACGACACTTCCGACCGGAGAAGGTAGCTGATTCCGACTATCGACCAGTAAAAATTGAACTGTATGTTCGCCCAGCGGTAAAAAGGAACGTCCGTGAAGACCCGCGAACCGCTGAAAAGACTCCCGAGTGTGATGTTCGTGAGACCAATTGGAGGAATGGACGGGAAATAGATGTTCAACCCGTTCACGGTGTGAAAGAAGAACGGAATTGCGATGCCTGCCCATACCAGCGGTTGTCGAAAGAACGACGAATACCATGACGGGGTCGGATCATCTCCCATAACCATCAGTGGTATCTGCGCCAGTGGGAACTGCAGGCGTTCGGCATCCATCCATCGTTTTCGGAACGCGACACTGAGGGAGATCATGATGAGACACAGCGCGGCCGCAAGCAGTATCCAGAGCGCCAGCGGCTTCATCCATGCTTCCCATGGAATCGCCGCACCGGTCGGTTTGCCCGTGAAAAACCAGTCGATTACCTCCTGCCCCTGCGGCGTCATCCAGTGCGGAACGTTCGGCTGATGCAGTATCGCCCATTCATTAATTGGAGTTGCGTAGTAATACAACTCCACCAGAAGGGGAACGAGACGCGTGGCCAGTCCGTCGGAAGGGATGGCCGAAGGCACGAGCATCGTCACGTATGCCAGCATCAGTTCCTGCTGGGTGAATGCCATCCGGGTGAATCTCAGCGCCGTGTTGATCCCGAGCGCAAAGAGGAAAAGAAGGAACACACCGGTGGGCAGGTAGGTCGCCGCGAGGCCCGACGACTGGAGGAATGCGTCAGCATAAGGAGTGACGACGCTCAGGATCACCACACCGAAAAGCCCGAGGGTCAATCCCCGCCAGGGAGCTCCGGTGTGAATCGTCTGATTCTCTTGCGCAAGAGCCGACTGCATATTGGAGCGCGCCTCGTGGCGCTCGCGAACGGCCTCGAGGTCCGGCCCGTGTTCTGCCGGTTTTACAGGTTCTGAAGGCTCATTTTCGTGTTGTGCCATGCTCATCCAGCCAGTTCACGTGTCCTACTGCGGTGTCCAGACAGGAAACACGCGGTGAAGTGTCAACCCTGTAGCGGCGTCTATCGCCATCCACATTCCCACACAAAGAAATTCCCCCAGTACGAGCCCGAGTGCGGTTGCTTTAAAACGGTCATACGCTCCCGCGCCCGCAAAACGGACGATGATCGCCTTTGCGAGCCAGCCGAGCATCACCGGGAACCACATCTGCCCGGATGCCACCGATCCCCCGATTATGAAACCGAGCGGGTAAAGCGGCCACCAGAGATAGGTGCGATGGAGGTAAAGCAACGACATCATGAACGCCGCCCCTGCGCTCATGCACCCGATCACTGTCCAGTTCGTATAGACGCGGTACCGCTGAAATCCCGCGACACGGTTGAACAGCCACTCGCCGCCTCCCCGGAACATGAAGTCTGTCATGTTCGCGCCGCCGTAGGTGTACCCGAGCCAGAGCACGGTCGCCATCGAAACGACCGTGGCGACAACGGTGCCAAGTACGATACCGAGGAAGAAATGGCTCTGCCGAATTCCCGTTTGTCGTGAGATCTTCATTCCGTCGAGTATCTGGGGCATGATGACTGCGCGGTTATTCAATGCCACGAAATCCACATATCCGACGTTGGTGAAGCTCTTCGGGTCGATTCTGGCGGTACCCACAAGAACCGTGAGACCGTGCATCGGAACAAAAAAGTCGTATACCCAGAGGAGGCCGCTTGCCGCAACAATGCGCGCGGTGGTTATTGCGATTCCAAAGAAAAACGCAAGGAGGACCACCGCCGCGATCGTTTTCATCCCCGTTGCGGCCGTCCACGTGAAGTAAATCGTCATCCCGACGACGAACGCCCAGAAGCTCCACCAGGGAATCGCCGCTTCGCCTCCGCGGTATCTGGTAGTTCTCATCCCGAATGCGGCACGCACCATCTCCCCGATTTCTTTCCGGGATGCGACAAAATACGCGATCGATGCCGCGGCGATTGCTCCCGCACGTTGGTACCGCGCCATCAACGAGTACCCGAAGGTGTGCAAAGGAGACCACTCAAACTGACCGTTCCCGTACCCGCTCCACTGGAACACGATCATTTCGAAGTTGTAGAACCATTCAAACGCCCAGACGCTGAGCGATACCTCTGAGCGCAACAGGTAGCTGATTCCGATGATCGACCAGTAGAAATTCAGCCGAACGCCTGCCCATTCGGCAAACGGAGGCTCAGTGATGAATTGCGAGCCGGCAAAAATGGTGGAGAAGAAGATGTCCGTCAGCCGAATGCTCGGTATCGCGGGGAAATACAGGTTCAGACCGTTGATCGTGTGGAAGAAGAAGGGCACGGCCATTCCCGCCCACAGCAACGGCTGCCGGAAAAACGAAGAAACCCACGACGGTGCCGGATCGTCTCCCATGATTGTCAGGGGAACCTGCGCAAGAGGGAACTGAAGCCGCTCTGCGTCCATCCATCGCTTGCGAAACGCGATTGAGAAAGAGAGCATGATGAGGTACAAACCCGCCGCCAGTACGCACCATATCGCCAACGGGCGCACCCAGGGCTCCCACGGGATTCGCGCTCCGCGCGGTCGTCCCGTGAAAAACCACGTGACAACCTCATTCCCGTGCGGTGTCATCCAGTGCGGAATGTTGCTCCCGTGGAGGATTTTCCATTCGTTCACCGGAGTCGCATAGTAATCCAGCTCGATCAGAAGCGGCACGAGCCGCAGTGACCACCCATCCGCCGGCATCGCCGAAGGCACCAGCATGGTGACGTAGGCGAGCATCAACTCACGCTGCGTGAACGGGAAACGCGTGTACCGGAGGAGGGTATTCATGCCCAGTATGAGCAGGAAAAGAAGCACGACGCCGGTGGGGAGGTACGTTGCCGACAGGCTGGAGGACTCCATGTACGCGTCAGCATACGGTGTCACGATGCTCAGAATGACCACCCCGACGATGCCCAGAGTCAGCCCCCGCCATGGAGAACCGGTCTGCGGAGGAACGGTTCGGTCCTCCACTGAATGGCCGCGGTGCCTTTCGCGAATTGCGGAAAGCCCGTCGTTCATCTCTGGCTGGTTGACGGCGTTATCCTCGGCCATCCTGCATCCGGTAACATGAGGGGAGCGATTACGAAGCTGGCCAACGAGTGCTTCAGCGGCGAGTATGCCACCAAAGAAAGCGATTTGAAAGTACGATTCAGCGAACACCGCGCAAAGCCGATGGCGCCTGACAGTGGTGGAAGACCGTCTTCAGCGTCCGCCGCGGGCGCGGTCACCAGGTTGAGGTCGCGTGCGTCAACGACTTCCCTGTGGTTCCCGTGAGCGCAAAAACACCGAACCAGAACATGATACTGGTCAGTTCTCCGATTATCACGCCGATCGCCGCGGGACGGAGGGACCGACAGCCCGCGGCGCCTCCGAAACGTATCACGAGCGACCTGATTGCCCACCCGATCGCGATTGACATCCACTGGTGCTGCATGACTTCCGTTTCGGCGATCACAAAACCTAACGGGTAAAACGGCCACCAGAGATAACGGCGATGGAGCTTGTACATCCCTGCCATGATGGCAATGCCTGCGATCATTGTGGCGATCGCCTGCCACGAAGGACCCGTCACATCGGTGAAAAAGCTTGCCGCCTTGCCGAATATCCACCTCGGGCCGTATGAGTAGTGCTTCTGGGGCATGTAGTTCCCGCCCTGGGCATACGTCATAGCCAGCACGACAACAAGACTCACGACGAATGCGAGCGCCAGACTCGCCAAAGACAGGATGATTACATGGCTGGGGCGAATTCGAGACCCCTGCGCGATCTTGAACGAGTCCATCACGCTCGGAAGCACATTTGCGCGTGCGGCGAGCGGCACGAATCCCGTATACGCCATCGCGGTGATCGTCTGCCCGCTGAGCCCGGACGTCCCGACGAGCGTCGGGTAGATAAGGACCGGGTCCATCGCGACACTGCACCAGATAAGGCCTCCCTCGGACACAATCCGGGCGACCACGATGTACGCGCCAAGCGTGATTGCAAGCATGGCGAGCGCGGCTCCTGTTGGCAACCCGAGCGCCCTCGTCCACCCTGCGTACGCGGCAAGTCCTGCAACAAACATCCAGAAGGCGAACCCGAGTGGCGCCTGCCCTTCCTCTGAAACTGGCCTGCGGCCAAAGGCCGCCCGCCACGCACGAACAAACTCATGGCGAAGTGACCAGAGGATCACCGCCACAACAACAATCGCAGCTCCGATTTTCGTCCATCGGGCAAACATCACGTAGCCGAATTGCTCCTTCGGGGTATACATATACTGCCCCGGTCCCAGTCCAGTGACCATGAACACGAAGATGACGCCGACGAAGAACACCTGAAAAAACCAGAGGCTCAGCGATACTTCCTGCCTCATCATCATGGCGACCCCGATGAGGGCAAAATGGAACTCGAAATAGAAGTCCCGGCACATGTACTGTTGAATTGGGTCGGTGAGATAACCGCCAAGGGACGTTTTCAGGTCTGGATCCATCGCCGCAATGTTGGGAATGACGGGATAGAGGTGGTGGAGACCATTGAGAGCATTTATGGCGAAAGGCACCAGTACGGCAACCCAGAACAGCTTATTCCTTATCAGGGAGGTTTCAATCGTGGGCGTGTTCCCGGAACCGGTTACCGCCACCGCCACCTGGGCGAGTGGGAATACGAGGCGCTCGTTCTCTATCCACTGACGCCGCAGAAAGATACCCAGCGCCAGAACCATGAGCGCCACTCCGAAAAACGGGATGAACCACACGGCCAGCGGCTTCAACCACGATTCCCAGGGCACGTTGCCGGTGATCGTTCCCTCGTAGAAGGTGCGCGCCACGTCGCGGTCGCGCGGCCCTATCCAATTCGGCACGTGGCGGAAGAAATACTCCTCCCAGCCGTTTGCGGGAGTAGCGTAATAGTAAAGCCCTGTTATCATCGGCAGGACACGTGCCGCGAAACCATTCACCGGCACGGCTGCTGAGACCAGCATCAAGATGTACGCGATATGAACGTCCGACCTCGTCAGCCCCCAACCTGTCCGCCGGAGGAACGCGTTGATCGCAAGTAATCCGAGGAAAAGGGAGAACGCTCCGATAGGCAGGTAGTCATCGCCGAGAAGAGAGGAATCGAGGTACAGGCTGGAGTAGGCGGTCAACACACATCCGACTGCGACGCCGAAAAAGCCTGCAATCGCGCCACGCCAGGGAAAGCTCGACGTGAGCCCGTTTTCCGGTACGGGTCGAAGGCCTTCCCCCGGCTCGCGTTGTCGTCGTTCGCGCCCCATCGCAGTCCGTCCGGAGCCAGGCGTGGCAGGAACTCAGTGGCAGGTTCGCCATTCTTGCGGAACTGAGGTCATCGCCTCAGAGGCGCAACGAGACGGGCCGTTTCCAGGGCAATCGCCAGTTCCTCATTGGTAGGCATGACAACGACTTTCACTCTGCTGGTGTCCGTGGAAATGACACGCCCGGTTTTGCTTCTGGTGCCGTTGAGCGTGTCGTCCAGTTCGACGCCCATGAACGTCAGCCCTTCGCAGGAGAGCTTCCGGACCAGAGACGAGTTCTCTCCCACACCCGCAGTGAAGACAATCGTGTCCAGGCCGCCCATGGCGCCCGCGTACGCGGCGATATACTTTCGAATGCGATAGCAGTACACTCGCAGAGCCAGCGTTGCCTTGGGGTCTCCCGCCTCAACCTGGGCCTCGATTTCACGCATATCTCCCGATACTCCGGAAAGCCCCAGCATGCCGCTGTGCTTGTTCAGGAGCGCCGTTGCTTCGTGAACATTGAGGTCTTCCTTGCCGATCACATGCAGAATGATTGCGGGGTCGATGTCCCCCGACCGAGTGCCCATGACTAACCCTTCGAGCGGCGTAAATCCCATGGAGGTATCCACCGACTTCCCGCCGTCAACCGCCGCGATGGAGCACCCGTTCCCCAGATGGCACGTTACCATTTTCAACGAGGAAATCGGCCTTCCGAGCAGTTCCGCAGTCCGGGCTGCCACCCACCCGTGCGATGTGCCGTGGAACCCGTACCGTCGGATCGCATGCCGTTCGTAGAGCTTCCAGGGCAATGCGTACATGTACGCGTAGTCGGGCATCGTCTGGTGGAACGCAGTGTCAAACACCGCGACTTCCGGCACCTTCGGCATCAAGCGCTGGCAGGCTTCGATGCCGCGCACGTTGTGAGGGTTATGCAGGGGAGCCAGCTCAATACACTCTCGGATCTGGGCCATGACCTCGTCCGTAAGAATCACCGAGCCGGAAAACTTCTCCCCTCCGTGCACCACGCGGTGGCCGACGGCGTCGATCTCCGCGGTGTCCCTTATCACCCCGTACTGCGGGCTCAGAAGAATCGCCAGCGTGTACTCAATAGCCTGAATGTGATCAAGAATCTCACCCGTCACCCGGACCTTGTCCCGCCCCTGAGGCTGATGCGACAACACCGCGTCCGCCATCCCGATACGTTCGACCGAACCCGCCGCAAGAGCCTGTTGATCATCGGTGTTGATAAGCTGGTATTTAATTGTGGAACTGCCGCAGTTGATCACGAGTACGTTCATTCGAGTCATCCTGTTGGAAGGAAGTGCGGCCCGATGGCACCGCCGAAGGGTAATCCCATCGAGAAACGGCTCAAAAATGGCCCCGGGGGCACGAGGAAGTTGTGGAAATCAATCATCATTACATAGGGTACCATGGAGGATACCGCGGTTCAACCCTCACCTCCCCGCCGCCGGTCGCGGAATTCCCTGTCCCATCGCTCCGATTTCGCCCCGGCATGGCTCCCGCGCCAACAAACTGCCCGAATTAGGCTTGACGCCGTTCCTGGTAGTGGCTACCGTATTACCTGAACCTCAAGTGTTTCTTCATGATTTGTGACTTTTCGTACCCGTTACGCCGCGAATTCTCCCCTTCCCCCGGAGGAATCCAGATGCCCAAGATCACCTTCATCGGTGCCGGAAGCCTTGGTTTTTTCAAAACCCTCATGATTGACTGCCTCAGCTTCGAAGCCTTGCGCAACAGCGACTGGGCGCTCGTGGATATTGATCCCAAGCGCCTCGATTACGCGCGGCGCATTGGCGAACGCATAATGCGCGACGCAGGGAGCACGGGCAAACTGGTCGCTACCCTTGATCGCCGCGAAGTACTTAAAGGAAGCGATTTCGTCATCATGGCGATTCTCGTCGGGGGATATGAGCCAATCGCATTTGACATCGATATCCCGATGAAATACGGCGTGGATCAGTGCATTGGCGACAGCCACGGTCCCGGCGGCGTGTTCCGGGCACTCCGGACAATCCCCGTGAAAGTCGGAATTGCCCGTGACATTGCGGACCTTTGCCCGAATGCGTGGGTGCTGAACTACACAAACCCGATGAGCATGCTCTGCCGTGCGATGGACATCGAAACCGGAATCAACCTCGTCGGGCTTTGCCACAGTGTGCAGGGAACCACGGGGATGCTTGCCGACTGGGCGGGTGTGCCCCGGGACGAAATCGACTACTGGGTGGCCGGTATCAACCATCAAGCGTGGGTTCTCCGGATTCGACACAACGGCGAGGACCTTTACCCGAAAATCAGGGAAGCTGCTCGCAAACCCGAACACTGGAACAGCCTGACTGCAAGCTGCGAAATGCTGGAGCATCTGGGCTATTTCGTCACCGAAGGCAGCGGGCACAACAGCGAATACAACGCGTGGTTCCGCAAAACACCGGAGTCAGTGGCGAAATACTGCCCCGGAGGGAGTTGGAATGGGGGCTCCGGTTTCATCAAACAGCTCTATGGCAGCGACCGGGAAGGCTGGGAGGCCGACCAGGAACGATTCGCATCTGACACCAGCCCGATCGTGTTCCGCCGTTCGCACGAATACGGTTCCAACATCATCAACGGTATCCAGACCCATGTCCCGTTTCGTTTCAACGGCAACGTGGCGAACAAGGGTCTTATCACGAATTTCCCGCAGGACGTGATGGTCGAAGTACCGTGTTTCGCAGACAAAAACGGGGTCAAACCCTGTCATGTCGGCGCTTTGCCCCCCCAACTCGCCGCATTGAACAGCATGAACATCAACGTGATCGAACTTGCGGTCCAGGCGGCGCTCAAAGGCGACCGTGACGCGGCTTTCCACGCGTGCTGTTACGACCCGCTCACCATGGCAGTGCTCGATCTGCGGCAGATCCGGTCCATGGTGGACGAAATGTTCGAAGCGGAGAAGCCCTGGCTGCCGCAGTTCGCCTGACCATAGGTTCAGCATCCGTCGATCTCTCGCGCCCGTCCGGATTCGGACGGGCGCTTTCTTTATCGGCGGAACTGATCAGGAGCCGTTCCTCACAAAATCGTAACATTGACGTGACAAAATTCGGTACATTGAGGGATATGCCCTCGCAGCCTCCATTCGCGGGCAAAGTACGCTGCTGGAACACAACCAGAGGACGGCCATGGACTTGGATCTTGCGCGTACGCCATTTAGCCGGTACGGCTCCTATTTCGTCTTCTCGTATCTTGACCGGCCCAAAACCCGCCAACCGGGCCTTTACTTGCGAACCGTTCGTGGCGGAAATCCGACGCATGATCTTCTACGCGTCGAACTGCTGGTTGACGGGACACCCGCTCCTTTCACGATCAACGCGAACACCACGGTTCTCACTCTCGAAGCAGGCCCGGCGAGTGTCTCCTTCTGCATAGCCGAACAGACGGCGATTCGAATCAAGGGGAACGGCGCGGGGGTTCGTTTCACACACGCGCCTATTGCGGTGTTCGATAACGTGTTCCTTGTCGATTCCGCAACCGCAGAGGTGAATGATTGGTCAAGCGGAATCCGGCTGGCCTTCTCCGTGCCTACCGGATCGCTCAACGCAGACGCGCCCTGGCAAAACCCGCGGTGCACTCACATGGTTATCGACTGCCTGCCTGATTCAGGCGATGGTGTCCTTGATTGCGTGGTGGAAGAATTCAAGACGACGCGTCCCCTGCGCAATCGGCCCTGCCCCACGTTCGATGAGTGCACGAAATCCGTTGCAGCGGAGTTCCGGAAATGGGCGAAGCGTTCTCCCAAGGTCTCAATGGTTCATGAGAACGCGGCGGAGCTCGCGCAGTACCTCACATGGTCATCGGTCGTAGCCCCGTCAGGCAGACTGAACCGTCCCGCGATGCTCATGTCCAAGAACTGGATGTCGAACATCTGGTGCTGGGATGCCTGCTTCAATGCCATGGCGCTTGCATACCGGAATCCAGAACTGGCCTGGGACCAGTTCATGCTGTTTTTCGACCATCAGGACCAGAACGGGGCGCTTCCTGACAGCCTGAACGACGTCTCGATTGTGTGGAATTTCACCAAGCCTCCCGTGCATGGATGGGTGCTTCGGTGGATGATGGAGCGGTCGGATTTCATCACGAGGCGGGAACTGAAACAGGTATACGCTCCCCTCGCCGCGTGGACGAACTGGTGGATGACCGCGCGCGACGACGATGGAGACGGTGTTCCGCAGTACAACCACGGAAATGACTCGGGCTGGGATAACGCCACGGTTTTCGACGTGGGCCTTCCCGTCGAATCCCCCGACCTTTCGGCGTACCTGGTGATTCAGATGGACGTCCTTTCGGAAATCGCCGATGCGCTGGGCAGAGGACGAGATGCCCGACGCTGGAAAAAGCGGGCGGATACGCTCCTGGGAAAAATGATCTCCCATTCATGGAGGGACGGCCAGTTTGTCGCTCCACGGTCCGGGCAGCACGATGTTGCGGAAGGGGATTGTCTGCTCCCCTTCGTACCGATTGTTCTCGGTAAGCGTCTTCCAAAGGAACAGCGCAAAGCCCTTGTGGCCGGCGTGCTCAGGGATGGACGATTCCTCACGGAGCACGGTCTGGCCACCGAAAGCCCGGCAAGCGCCAAGTTTGATCCGAAAGGGTACTGGCGAGGACCAATCTGGGCGCCCGCAACCCTCCTCATCGTAGATGGTCTGGTGGCGCTCGGTGAACGCGGCGCCGCTCGCCAGATCAGCAAACGGTTTTGCGACATGGTGCTTGCGGGAGGTATGGCGGAGAACTTCCACCCGCACAACGGAAAAGGCCTGTGCGACCCGGCCTACACGTGGACCGCCAGCGTGTTCCAGATTCTTGCACACGAGTACGTGTAGGAACGCTCATCTCGTTTCTTCCGGGGTTGCCGGCCTCCGCGCTCGAAGGGAATCCCGGCTGTCAATCCTCCCATCTTTGCCCTTGCCTTGTTGCGCCCTATCTTGTGTCCTGTATGTCCCATCCCTGACCCGTCACGTATGCGAAGGACTCATCCCATGCCGACCAAACAGGATATCGCGATCATTCGCGAATTGGCCCGACAAAAGGCCGAAATCGCCGCCCTGCCCGTGCAGGAGGAAAAGCGTGCACTGTGGCGCAAATTGAACGGGCTCAAGCCAGATCGCCCCACGGTGGCGATAGACCAGGTGTGCTGGAATGAGATGAATGTGAACGACGAACTGACGCTCCGGTGCGCCGACCCCGAGTTGCGCGGGTTCGAGGACCGTCTGCGTCGCGAGCTGTTCCAGTGGCGGCACTTCCCCGGGGACATGGTGGTCGACCCGTACATCCACGTCTCTAAGGCCATCCATAACACCGGGTTCGGCGTCCGTGTTCAGGAGCGTGTTGCCGTCACAGACCCCACAAGTGGCGTCGTAGGGCACAAGTACACAAATCAGTTTGAGACGGAAGAAGACCTGGAAAAAATCCAGATACCGCGGCTGACCCATGACGAAACCGAAACTGCGCGCCGGCTGGATTTCGCGCATGAGCTGTTCGACGGAATTATTGATGTCCGCCTCTGGGGTGTGGACGCCTATCTTTCGCTGTGGGACCCAATCAGCACCTGGATGAGTGTGGAAAGCGCCCTCCTCGCGATCGTCGATCGCCCGGATTACGTCCACAGGTTGGTCGGCCGAATGACAGATGGCTATATGGCGATGTTCGACCAGGCAGAAGCGGAGGGTCTCCTGTGCGGTCCGCAGAACTGGGTTCACTGCACGGGTGCGTTCACCGATGAGCTCCCGGCCCCCGGTTATAACCCGGAAAAGCCCCGCACCAAGGACATGTGGGCGATGGGGCTCGCGCAGATGTTCTCCACCGTCTCCCCCAAAATCTTCAAGGAATTCGAGGTGGATTATGTCAGTCGCCTGTGCGCGCGATTCGGCCTCGTGTACTACGGCTGCTGTGACCCGCTCGACGGGAAAATGAACGAAGTCCGAATGATTCCGAACGTCCGCAAGGTGTCCATGAGCCCGTGGGTGAACGAGGAACGTGGTGCCGCGGAAATAGCCGGCGATTACGTGTACTCACGAAAACCCAGCCCGGCATTCCTCGCGCACGATTCCTTTGACGCGGAGGCGGTGAGGAGCGACCTCCAGAAAACGCGGGAAATATGCAAACGATACGGATGTCCGCTTGAATACATACTTAAGGACATCAGCACGGTTCGCTACAAGCCGCAACGGCTCTTCAAATGGTCCGAAGTTGCGATGGAAGTCGCCTGCGGGTAAGTTGACCACGTGTAATCCAGAGGTCCGGCTCACATCTCGCGTGTGTGAGCCGGACCCTGCATTCCCGGGCCTCACCCTTCACTCGCTCCTGTCGGCGGCCAGCGCCCGGCACTTCCGCACGATGTACCCGTCCAACGCTCGGCGAAGCCACGCGTAGCGCTTTTCCTCCAGCGCGCGCTCCATCTCCTCCATCATGCGTTCCATCCCCGGAACCAGCGTCCCGGAAACACGCACGGCCTTCAACGCCGCAAGGGCTTCGCGAACGCGATCCTCAAGCGCGGAGGTGATGTCAGAAGGAGGCTCCGTGCGAAATACCGAGATCGCGCTCTCCGCCGCCAAAGTGTATGCGCGCAGTTCGTACGGCGCGAGAGCAATCGCCCACGAGGACGCCGCCGCTTCTGTGAGCCCGGTGGCCAGATTCACCATCTTCTCCGGCGGTCGAGTGAACTCCACCTCCACCCTCACCGGGTAATACTCGCGATTCACGAGGTACACGTACCGCCGGTCGTCCTTGACAAGGCTGCGCACTGCGACAGGATCAGTCGTATGTCCCACTGTCTCGAACTTCTCGTTCGGAAGGGACCGGAACACCGAGGCAAACCTGCGCAGCTCTTCTGTGTGCGCCGTATCGAGGAACAGCCCGCCCTGTGTGATGCGGCACGCGTCCAGCTCCGCAAGCGCGTAACAAAAGCCCTCGAGGAAATGGCCGCCGCCTTTGAGCGCCGGCGTGATCCGCATCTGCGGCTCCCACCAGAAACCATCCGCCGGGTACTTCGAATGGGATCGGACAATCGCATCAGGCCGCTGACCGTCCATATCCGATACAACGGTAAGATTCGAGTCGTCGGGCTCCACGGGAAACCAGAGGTAGCGGCCCCACGCCTCAACCCAGCAGTTGAAAAGGAACGCCCCGGGCAGATCCTGCCTTCCAGCGGCCTCAAGGGAACACGTGTCGAGGTAGGCGTGGTCCCGGAACATGCAATCCACTTCCAACGGCGTATTTACTCCCGCTGCCGGGTTGGCGCCATGCCCCCCGCGGTCCCGCGAATCGCCCATTTCGAGGTCAAGCAGTATGCCGGGTTCGTGGCGGAACAGTTCCCAGTCTACGCCGCCCTCCCGGTAAAACTCGTACGCGCCGGGCCGCGCACCGAGCTGTGTTCCCGCGTGCATTCCCGAAAACAGGAAAGGCACCACCGTTTCCTGCCACAGAGTCAGCGTAACCGTCAAATCGGGGCGCACCTCCCGCAGCGTATCCCGGATTCGTCGCATGAGATCCCGAATTTTCACGCATCGCCACTCGATCCATGCGGTCCGGCACCGCGTCGTCAGGTGCAGGTAGCGCTGAAAGAAACGGTCCGGTGAAGCCGCATCTCCAAGAACCTTGAGCCCCGTTTCCTGTTGGAAAAGGCTGATAGTGTAGTCGTCGTAGCCGGCCCTCAGAGACCCGAACCAGAGCATCTGTGCCGCGAAGTAGTTGAACGAGATACCCGTGAATGCGGGAAACTTCGCATAACGCTCGGCAATCTCGCGCACAAATCCCAGAACAGCCGTTTGCACCTTCGGGTGGAGTGGATTGAACACCGGCCCCCCGTCATCGGGGTTCGCGCGCTCGCCGTAGAGGAACGGCGGATAGCCCGGCTGCCCCGAGTTCAGCGGCTCGTATTCGGGTGCGTCGTCGAGTTTCTTTGCCAGCTCCGACATGAACCGAGCGTCGTACATCGGAGTCCAGTCGCCCGTGCCCGCTCGGACGGTCCCGTTCCACAGCACCGCGTTGTACGTATCCGCGCCGCGATGGATCGCCTCCTCATCCACCTGCATGCCCGCCATGAGGCTTCCCAGCCGCAACAGCGTGAGCGAGCCGCGAAACGTGAGCCCTTCGTCCGAAAAGCACTGGAGCAGGCCTTGGTACCAGTCCACTGGATGGGATGTCCAGCGCGAGTAGCACGTTCGATCCGGCGCGACAATCCAGTCCAACTGCGAGCTCGGTTCCCGGTCGGAGGGAAACGTCGGGCCGTGGTACCACGCCAGCGGATACGTGAGGCTCTGCTGGCCGGTGTGCTTCATGTACGCCACGATACGGTCCGTCCACTGGTCTCTGTTGATCGCACCCTCGCTTGCGCACGTCCCGCAGGGGTCTTCATACTGCACGCCGATTTCCCGGAACGGCCCGTGCCGGCGATCACCGGCAAACGGTGCGGGCGGCAGATCGCCCAGTTCAAATACCTCGATTCGTGCCGCCGCGGCCGGCTCTCCCTCGCCCCATGTCATGAAGACGATGCTGCAATCCTTCCACCGAGGCCAGAACACCTGCCGCAACTCCAGCATTTTCCCGCTCAACGGCAAACAGGCGCCCGTCAGCACGCCGGTGGTGAGGTCGTAGCAGGTTCCGTCCATCACGCACATGAACCGGCGCTTGTCGTCGGGGTACTGGATCACCACCTCATGTGGCCGTCCCACGTGCTCGATGGCGAACCGGTACGCGAACCGGGCCCCGGGCACCCCTTCCGCCTCCCGGTACCGTCCCGCGTCAGTTTCGACGACGGAAGCGATCCCGTGGCAGAAATACCGATCGGGCCCGAACTCTCCAGTGCAGTCGATCGTCTGCACGAGCCGACGCGAAACGGAGGTATCCATACACTCCCCACTCGTGATTGGCGGGACGGCACAACCAGAACCCGAGCCGAATGTCACTGGGCGTTGAGTTCCGCACAGAACTTCGCGTACGTGGTCGGTGCAAGCCCCACGGACTGCACATACGAAAACGTCAGCTCGAGCATCCGCATTTCCGGATCGAACGCATACAGCGACCACGGATGCCAGATGAGCGACACAAACGGCAGTGCATCGTTCCTTGCTTTGTCCAGAAAGACTTTGTTGACGGCGAATTCCTCTTCCGGCGTTTTGAGGAAGTCCCGCGGGATGGCCTCCGGCATCTCCGGCGGCCAGAGAGTGATCCGGCGGGGACCCCATTTGTTGTGGTTCTTGAGCAGGTTCTCATGCCAGCCGTGGCAGGGGATCTCCCAGATATCCGGGTACCCGTCCTCTTCGTAGCGGAACGGCTGATTGAGCGGCGCAGGCAGGCTGTAGTCTTTTCCCCACGCCATGCTGCTTACATACTTGAACCCGCCTTCCTTCACCACTGCCAGCACATCCGGCGCGCCCTTGAGGCCGAACTCGAAACTGCATCCCGGCCGAAGCCCCAGACAATCCCGTTTGAACACCTTCTCAACCACGTCCTTGCCCCGCAGGATCTGCTCCCGTATCCCCTCCGGCGGTTGTGCCGGGCCGCAGAACGGGTTATCCCGCAGCATTTTGTGGGAATAGGTATGCGACGCAACCTCAAACAGCGGGTCGTCGAGCAGTTCCCGGTATTCATCCGGATTGCCTTCCGCCGTTGTGCCGGTGATGTAGAAGGTCGCCGGCATCGAGTACTTCCGGTGCACGCGCACAATCTCTCGGACTCCCTTGATGCACCGGGGTGATTCCGTGTCGTACGCCGCGATGTAGCGTGTCATGGTGTGCCTTTCACTTGTGTCGAATGGTTCCAAGCGCGTTGCCCAGCGCTATCAGTTGGTTCATGAATGGTTCCCTGATCAACCCCTGCGGCGTGTTGGGAACGTCCCACGTCACCACGCCCTCGTGTTGATTCACGTGTTTCGTGTACCCGATGACAAACTCGTCGGGGAAGCGAGGGTCGTCGTATCCCCATTTCCCCGCAAGGTAGGAGAGGATGTGATACTGCGCCCCGCCGACGAAACGGCCCGGCAGGTTGTCGTACCCCTGCCAGACAGGAAACGCGTCGCTGATTTCACCCGCGGTGTAGTCCTCGAACGCCGACTGCGGCTTCACCGGCGTGTGCACCCCCTGGTTGAACGCTACCAGCGCGTCCGGATTGCCCGCTTTCGCCGCCGCCGCGAAACTCGCGAAATTGGGCGGCTCCGGGTGGCGGTACATGTCGATGGCGTAGTAGCAGCCGTCGAACCACCAGCCCCAGATCTTCGTGCCCCAGCGCAGCGCGAAATCCCGGATCACTCCTTCCCACATGACCTGAAACTCCGCTTGCCTTCGCCCCTTCGGCTCCCGCACCCACGGGAACTTCGCCACCGCCTCTTTGTCGAGGTACGGCGGCTCCGCGGGTAGATACACCAGCAGCCGGATGCCCTTGGGCGCCAGCGCGTCTGAAAGGTCACTCACAAGGTCGCGGCGCGAGCACTTCGACGGCGTGATGCCTATTATCCGGTCGTATGCCGCGTTCGGGCAGGCGTAGAAGCCGTCAATCTGCCCCACGGTGAAAAACAGGTACCCCGCTCCGGCTTCGGCAAGCTGGTTCGCCAGGCCGCTGACGTCAAACTCATCTACCATGGCGTTCCACTCATCCACGGTGCAGCCGGGGCGGTGCATCCCGGCAAGCCAGTGCATGAATACACCCCACTTCGCGTCACGAAACCAGTCGGTACTTGCCCGCATCGACCCTCCCGGGTTGGAACCAATCCACTGTATACACGAGTGCTAAGAATGCCGCCCATCCCTCCCCAGGGGCAAGCGGGCGCCGCGAGGCACACTGCGTACGGTCATCGAGTGGCGGCTGAAGCAACGCGGAAGCCGCTGTATCGAGATGACCGCCGCACGTGTCACATTCCGTCATTCTGAGCGCAGCGAAGAATCTCTCCCGTTCCGTCTCTGTCCCCGCCGCTCCGTCTCGCCCACCACCCGCTCCGTCATTCCCGCGCAGGCGGGAATCCATCTTTCTCGCGCTTCTCTGGGGTGCGCGACATGGGGTATTATCTCACCAATTCGTCCAGCCGCCGCAAGTTCGGTCATCGAGTGGCGGCTGAAGCAAAGCGGAAGCCGCTGTATCGAGATGACCGTGTCCCGTGCCAACGCGGAGATTACTCGCTCCGCACAGAATGACGGCGTCGTCAACGGGTGCGTCCGGGAACAACCTCGCCCGGCCATATTCACACACTGGCAACGCGGCGTCTTCGTGTCAAGCGTGTTCGCGAAAAAAGTTCAATCCGGGTACGGTTCCGGGCAAAAACGCGGAAATTGCGCCCCCTGCGTGAAATTTCTAGTGGCCGGTGCGTCCGCGAAACGGCGCTGTTTGACAGGCGCAGGAAACAAAGTATTATTGCCTCGTGAGCGGGACCCTTTTGTCCGTAGCCCTTTTCTCCATTCTTCCCGCGCACAGGTAGGGACGCGCGCAGATGGATGCAGGCGTCTGAGACGCCGCACGAACACCCTGCCCCGCCCGCAGCGCTCGTTGATCTGCTGGATATACGAGAACCTTTGTCTTTTTGAGCGAATGCATTGCGCCACGCCGCGCCCCGCGCGGAAGGGGGAAACACCATGCGCATCAGATCCCTCGCTTTTGCACTTCTCTTCGCGACCCTCGCGCTGTTCAGCGCCGCGAGCCACGCCGAGACACTCGTAAGCGGCGACGTGACTACGACCGCTTGGACTGTGTCAGGGTCCCCCTACCGCGTGACGGGCACGGTCACGGTTCCTGCCGGCAATACGCTCACCATCGAACCGGGCGTGGATGTGCTGTTTGACGCGGATGTGCAGTTCATCGTGCAGGGCAGCATTCAGGCATACGGCACCGAGGCGCAGAACATCCGCTTCATGCCCGGGACGTCAGCGGAATGGGGCGGCATACGCCTCTCCGGCGGGCAGGCGAGCACGTTCCAGTATGTCCAGTTCTCCGGCGGCAAGGCAGAGGGCACCTCCCCGTCAAATCTGGGTGGCGCGCTCATGGTGACGGGGGCGGGAACCAGCGTGAACGTGTCGAACTGCCTGTTCTCGGGCAACGGCGCGGCGAGCGGCGGTGCGGTGGCGTTCTACACAGGCGGGACGGGGCAATTCACGGCGACCACGTTCACGGGCAACACGAGCACCTCCTGGGGTGGCGCCGCATACATTGAGGGTGCGGGCGCGATCACATTCTCGTCCTGCACGTTTGAAAGCAATACCAGCGGTACGAAGGGCGGCGCTGTCGCGGTTTACCGGAGCACCGGACTGATAAGTTTCCAGGCCACCGAGTTTCGTGGAAACCATTCCGGATCGGAGTCCGGGATTGTGGAGTTGTACGGGGCCGCGGGGGTTGTCGTCACCGCCACCTTCACCGACTGCCTCGTCGAGAACAACACGGCCGCCAGCGACGCGATGATTTACGGTGAAAACTACTCGAATACGACGATTACGAACTGCGTTTTCCGCAACAATACGGGCAGCAGCCACGGTGCGGGGCTGGAACTTTACGGTGGAAACGCGTTCGCCACGGTAACGGGCTCCGTGTTTGCCAACAACACCGCAAGCCGCGGCGCCGCCATGTCGATCAAATGGTACGCCACGCTCAACGCGACGAACTGCACCTTCGTGGGGAACAATATCACGGAAGCCGGAATGGGCGGGGCGGTGTATGCGTATTACAACACCACCGTAAACCTGAAGAACTGCGTCGTGTGGGGCAACACGCCGAACCAGATGTATGCGCAGAGCACGACGATCAACGTAACCTACTCCGACGTTCAGGGAGGCTGGGGCGGCACGGGGAACATCGACGCCGACCCGCTTTTCGTGAGCGCCGCCACGGGTGACTACCGCCTCCAGCCCGCGTCGCCCTGCATTGACACGGGCGACCCGGCGACAACCGATCTCGACGGGACCCGCGCGGACATGGGCGCCTTCCCCACCACGCAGAACACGGTTTCGGGCTCCGTTTCGGGTGTGTGGTACAAAGCGAATTCGCCGTACCGCGTGCTCGGCCCCATCACCATCGAGGGCGAAAACAGTCTCATCATCGAGCCGGGCGTGGACGTGCTGTTTGACGCGGACGTCGAGCTCCAAGTGATGTACGGCAGCCTGCAGGCGGTAGGCACGGCGCAGGACAGTATTCGCTTTCTGAGGGGCCATGCCGCCGAATGGGGCGGAATCGCCATCCACGGAGGGAACAGCGTTATCTCTTACGCCCGTATCAGCGGGGCTGCGACGCCGGGGGGTGATTTTGGACGCGCCGACGGCGGCGGCCTCTGCGTGGATTACGGGACCGCGCTCATTTCCCACTGCACGATTTCCGGGAACCGTGCGGCGCGATGGGGCGGGGGAGTTGCCGCCACCTACAACGCCTGGACCACCCTGGACAAATGCCTGATAACCGGCAACACCGCGGATGTGAACGGTAGTGGCGCGAGCTACTACATGGGCGGCGAGGGGGACGGGGCCCTCACCATCACCAACAGCACTATTGCGAACAACACCGCGCCCGCCGGCGCGGCCGCGCTGTACACCAACTGGCCTATCCACGTCACTGTCAGAAATTCAATTTTGTGGGCCGATATTCCGACAGGGCAGATCGCATGGGAGGGGGAATGGGCAACCGTTTCAGCTGAATACTGTGACATTCAGGGCGGCTACGAAGGCGCGGGCAACATCAGCGCCGACCCGATGTTCGTGGACGGCGATTTCCACCTCAGCGTGGGTTCGCCCTGTATCAATGCGGGAGCCGGAGAAGTGGCAAACGATCCTGACGGTTCCCCGCCTGATCTGGGAGCGTTCTACTTTGACCTCACCGGGTACGTGTGGGGGGACCTGGCAGGCACGTGGACGAGAGCGAATTCCCCCTACCGTGTCGCCGCGCCGGTTTCCGTGCCTTACATGAGCACGTTGACCATCGAACCCGGCGTGGAAGTGCTGTTTGACGCGGACGTTCCGTTCGTTGTGGAAGGCTCGCTGCAGGCGCTTGGTGAAACGGGCGAGGGCAACGGCATTCGCTTTGTGCCCGGTGTCGCGCCCGAGTGGGGCGGGTTGGTGTTCATGGGTATCGATGGGCCTGGGGGAAGAACGGCGAGTCCTGCGCTTGAACGGCCTGCCGGTGTCAGCGGAGAGGGCTCGTCTACAATTCTGTACGCCGAAATCAGCGGCGGGGATGCAGATGACCTCTCTGAAACGTCCGGTCCGATGGGTGTGATGGGCGGGGGCGTTTCGGTTTTTGGCACTTCCGTAGATATCGCCAACTCACGTATCCACAATAACCAGGCCATGTTCGGAGGCGGACTCGCGGCGTTCCAGGGTGGCATCATGCTGGATTCGTGTGTCGTCGAGAACAACGTGGCGAATGCCGGCCTTGGTGGCGGGTTCGTTGCGATATATGGCGGGTTGATGGCGACGGATACAGAGTTCCGCTCCAACAGTGCTGCAGACACGACGGGCAGTTTCATTGGCGCGGGTGGCGGCGGCGGATATGCGGAGGAATCGTACGCGGTATTCGAACGCTGCAGGTTCACAGGGAACACCTCAGCCGGCAACGGGGGCGGGGTCATGCTGGCCAACGATCCGGTCTACGGACCACCAATGGAGTTCACGCATTGCCTGTTTGCGGGGAACACCTCTGCAGCAGGTGGCGGCGCGTACGCGACGGTTCCGATGCAGGGGGACAAACCGGTAATTCGTCTGCCGGATTCCCTCAGGGTTGGTCTGGCGGCTAGGCCGGCTGCTGCTGCGCGAGCGCAACAGGAACCAGGCACCGCATTCGTGAATTGCACGTTCACGGAAAACACAGCAACCGGTGCAGAGTCCGGAGGGGGAGTGCCCATCGGGGTCAAACCCGCAGGGACGTCCGACCTCCTTCCGATGACCTACGGCGGTGGTCTCTGGTCTGAAACGAGCATTCCGGTCAGCAGCTCGATCGTGTGGGGCAACACGCCGGATCAGATAACGATGGGCGGTGTTCTTCCCGCGAACAAGCCTGCGGGGACAGCAGTTTCGCCCGGGATCACCTACAGCGACGTGCAGTTGGAAGAGGGGATGGTCTGGGAAGGCACAGGGAACATCAACGCCGACCCGCTCTTCGTGAACGCTGCGGAAGGCGATTACCGCCTGACAGCCTACTCGCCCTGCGTCAACACCGGCGATCCTGCCGGCATACCGGATCCCAACGGCACGCGCGCCGATATGGGCGCGTTCCCGCTTGAGTTCAAGACCGGCGACGTAACCATGGACGGGAATATCACCGGTCAGGACGCGTCAAAGGTACTTCAGTTCAGCGTGAAGCTGCTTCCCAGTATCCCGTTTGCGCTGGCCGACGTGACCAACAACGGCCGTGCGACCGCGCTGGATGCGGCGCTGATTCTCTACAAGCTCCTGCATGAAGAGTTCATATTCCCCGTGGATGAAGGGTTTGCTCCGGTGCCGAAACTGGCGATTCCGGCCAATCCACGCACACTCACGTGGGAGCGGTCTGGCTCGGCGTGGGAACTCAGGGCGGACAATCCTGACGGCTTGATGGCGGGTGAGTTTGCCTTCACCGTCGGGTCGGACATCGCCCTCTCTGCGGAGGCAGGCGAGTACTATGCGGCCAACCGCGATGGCGAAGTCATCCGCGTGGCGTTTGCCCGTACGGACTTCACAAGCCCGGTGCTGGTCCGCCTCGTGGACGATGGCAGGTTACTCGCGCCGCCATCCATCGCCTCCATGGAGCTGAACGATGGAGCGACACCGATCCTCCGTGTCGTCCGCCCGGTGGAGTTCGCGCTGGAGCAGAACACGCCCAACCCGTTCAACCCGACGACGACCATCCGCTTCGGGTTGCCGGTTGAGGGGCGGGTGCAGCTCGTGGTCTACGATGTCACCGGACGCGTTATCCGCACGCTGGTGGACAATCAGATGGAAGCCGGCGTCCATGCAGTCACATGGGACGGCCGCGACGCGGTCGGCCGCGATGCTGCGAGCGGTACCTACATCTATCGCCTCGTCGCACCGAACGGCGTGCTGGTCAAGCGCATGGTGATGGTGAAGTAAGCGAGGAAGTAACGCGCAGAATGCGGGGTGGGTGGCAACGCTCACCCCGTTTTTTGTGCCGCGCAATGAACGGTCATCGAGTGCTTCCTGCTTGCTCCACAGTGCCCGAAAGGCAACGGCCGGTCATCGAGTGGCGCCGGCGTGCTCTTCCGATTCCGAATGGCGATGAACGGTCATCGAGTGGCGCGACGGGGCTTTGCACCCGTCGCGTTGTATCGAGATGACCGCGGGGTCCGGTTTCCTGGGTGCCGCGATGGGGCTCGTGCTGTCCTTACGTATCGAGATGACTGGGTGATGGGCTCCTTTTTGTTGTGGCGGCTGCGGTTTGCCGAGGATGGATTCCCGCCTTCGCGGGAATGACTGAACCGGGTGAGGGGCGATTGTAAACCCATCCCGGCACGGCCGCTCGGAACACCGGCGAGAACTGCAGAGAAACAGGCGCGAAACACTTGCTCAAGGGTGCCACGAGCTTGTTTCTTTGGGGGGGGGCGCCCACCCCGTTCTGACGCCGTCATTCCCGCGCAGGCGGGAATCCAGCCAGTGCCCCGCGTTCCAAGCGGGGCGCCAGCCTAATCCACCAGCTCCACCACCGCCCAGAGCGCAGGATCAACCCAGACCGGCAGATCCGCGTTGTGGGGCCACACCTGCATCGGCCGTTCGATGTCATGAATGACGTACGCCAGGCCGAGCCGGCGGTTGGTCTCCACGTCGTACCCGAAGAGCGCCTCCGCGGGGAGGCGAATCTCCATTGAATACGACTCCGGTTCGATGGAGGCGGCCACCTCCACCTGATCGGGAGTGACTTTCGGCGGGGAGGCTGTCGCCCGGGCGATCTCCGCGTGCTCAAAAAAGGGGTGCCGCGCCCGTCCGGCGCGTCCCTGGGGCGCGAAAATGAACTTGTGGCAGTAGCGCCCGGCCCGGTGGGCAGACCGGACGTCCCGCGTGTCGATGTAAAGCTCGACGCAGTCGCCGCTTGCCGGTCGGTTGGGGATCACCTGCGGGGCGCGCGTCCGCGGCACCTTCACCGCGAACCACAGCGCGTCAGGTTCCCAGGCCATCCACACCGTGGCGAAGGCTTCGCCATCCAGCGCGAGGTCAGGCAGTTGGTGGTGCGTGTCCCACTCGTCGCATACTCCGTCCAGCGTAATGCCGCGCGCCGGGTAGACTTTGGCGGCGAAGTTAAACAGTGCGGAACGTGGGATCGGAGATTGCATGGCGGCTTCCGAGAGCTTCGTGTGTTCGGGCGCACGACATGGCCTGCGCCCCTCAGGAAGAAGAATACCGTCCGCCGCGGGGTGCACGCAATTCCTGGCTGGTTGCGCCCGGCCCCATTGCCGCCGGATATTGTGTCTTCCACCAGGCAAACTTCAGCATCGACCCCGTCTGGGAATCCTGCCGTTCCAACCTGCCAACCACCCACCTTTGGAGACCGCTCAAGTGAACGAGTATCGCCACGTCAAAATGCATCTGAGGCTTTTTGCGTCGTTTCTGTGCGCTGCCCTCTGTGTAGCGTGCGCGGGGACGCACGGGGCGGCTCCCCGACCTGCTCCGGAATACGCCACGCCGCCGGTTCGCCTCGTACCGCCTCCCGAGTTCCGTCCAGACGCGAACCCTGACCGCGTTGGCACCCTCCTGTTTGTGACGATCTCTCCGCTCTATCTCCTGGAAAAGGCCGCGTATTTCGGTTCCAACGGCGTGGACGGCATCATGATGTCGGGACTGATGGGGAGCTGGCACAGTGACGTCTGGGCCGCCAATCGCTACACGGATGGCCCTCCGGGCACCCGTGTCGTGGGAGCAGAAAACTCCCTCCTGAAGCTCTGCAAACGGATGAACCAGCGATGTCGGGATGCCGGTGTGGATTACAACAGTGTTCAGGTCTCTGTGGCGCAACCCGTGCCGGACTGGTTTGACGACGCCGGATGGGCGAGGATTGTGGAGAACTTCCGCCAGGGCGCGATCTTCGCCCGTGACGCCGGGTTCGCCGGGATATCCTTCGACCACGAGTACATCTCCGACTGGTACCTGCTTCGTAACCCGAAATACAGCGAACCGGGGTACCCGCCCGAAGCCGAAGTCCGCAGGATGGTGCAGCAACGAGGGTACGAGATCATGTCGGCCATGCTGGACGAGTTCCCGGACATGATATTCTGGCTCCTTCCGGAGAACCCGGATAACTACGAAGGCTGGCTCGGGGTTGACATGTTTGTCGGCCTCACTCGCGGCATGGCGGAACGGGATGCGCCGGGAGGGCTGCATCTGTGCACGGAACGGTCGTACCTCAACCTCCGCCCGCGCGGCCTCGCCACGATCAACAATTGGACGAGCGAGTCTGCGAGATTCGCGTTGAGAAAAGCCGCCACGCCTGAGGTGCTCGATTACTGGATGCGACGTTGCGGGCTCAGCATGGGTATCTGGCCGCTGGGGTTCTATTACGAGTTCAAGGACTCCACAGGAAAACCGTACGGCTACACGGGCAAACGATCCACGTATCCCGGCGAATGGGTCGGCTCGTACGCGGACAAGACAGAGAACTACCCCGTGGAGAACTTCGAATGGCAGTTCGCCGGTGCACGCTCGCTCTCGCGCCGTTTTGTGTGGCTCTACTGCCATGGGACGGTTCTGTGGCGAATGACGCCGGAAGAAATGGCCCATTACCGCGCCACGCCGAACGACACGCTGCCGACTGTCTGGAATCTGCCGGAATACCTTCGCATACTTCGGGAACGCCCCGTCATGCAGGATCCTCTTTTTGAGGCAACGGCGGCCTCGATACGTGAACACAGGGGGTTTCCCGCGTTCGCGGGCTTTGTACCGCGCTGGTGGCATGTCGGGCCGTTCCCGAACTTCATGGAGAACTTCGACGTCATGTACCCGCCGGAGCGCGGAGTTGACCTTGCTGCTACCTACGCGGGCGACCCTTCATATCCCGATTCGCTTCGTGTTCTGCGCTGGCGCGAGTCCTCGACCGACGCCGCTGGTTACGTGGACCTCTCCGCGCTGTTCAGCAAACCGGGTCTGCCTCTTGCCTACAGCGTCGCCTACGTGGAAAGCCCGCGCAGGCAAAGAGTCTGGTTCCGGTTCGGAAGCAACGATTTCGGCCGCGTGTACGTGAACGGCCGGCAAGTGCACGACATCCGTGAGCAGCGAGCGGCCGCCATCGATGATGACAACTTCGAGGTGGAGTTGCCAGCAGGACGTTCCGAGATTCTCGTCAAATGCGGGGACGCCGGAGGCAAGCGATGGGGGTTCTATCTGCGTCTCACTGATGCCGCGGGAAACGAAGTGCCCGGTCTCAAATGGGTTGGCGCCGAGGATTAGATACCTTCGGCGGTTTGGCAAATATCGTGCCGTGGGGGTATCTTAATAATTCTTGTGTTCTCGCTTCCAGACGGTGGTACGTCGCATCGCCAGGAAGCACGCAATGCGCCGGTGAGGTGCCTCACCATGTGAGTGCGCTCGCCGGCGTTTCCATCTGTGGATGGCTGACGCGAGGGCTGCGGTCGTCTGTGGCAGGGCGTTGGCTGTTCGTACGGAAAGGAGTTCAAATATGGTTCGCGTCACTCTCCCCGACGGCACACTCCTCGAGCTTCACGACGGTGCAACAGCCCTCGATGCGGCGGAGAAAATCGGTCCGAGGCTTGCCAAGGCCACGCTTGCGGCGAAAGTCAACGATCTTCCAGTCGATGCCACCACTGCTCTTCGCGACGGAGACCGGCTTGCCCTTCTGACATGGGATTCTCCCGAGGGAAGGGATGTCTACCGGCACACAACTTCGCACATCATGGCACAGGCGGTGAAACGTCTGTTTCCTGAAGCGAAACCCGCGATCGGTCCGGCGCTTGAGGACCGTTTCTACTACGATTTCGAGGTTGGCAGACCGTTCTCGCCGGAAGATCTGGAGAAGATCGAAGCGGCGATGGCGGAAATCATCAAGGAAGACCTGCCGGTTACGCGGTTTGAGCTGCCGGTCGAGGAAGCGATCAAGCTCTTCAGCGACCGAAACGAACCCTACAAGGTGGAGATTCTGCGCGATCTCTCCGACCAGAGTGAGCTGGTTCCCGGGGAAAAAGTGAGCCTGTATCAGCAGGGCGAGTACGTGGACCTCTGTCGCGGTCCCCACCTTCCCAGCACCGGGAGGGTAAAGGCGTTCAAACTGCTGAGTTCCTCCGGCGCGTACTGGCGCGGCGACGAAAAACGCCAGATGCTCCAGCGCATTTACGGCACCAGCTTTCCGGACAGGAAACAGCTTGAGAGTTTCCTTGCCGTGCTGGAAGAAGCCAAGAGGCGTGATCACCGGATTCTGGGTCCGCGCCTGGACCTTTTCAGCATTCATCCTGAGGTCGGTGCCGGGTTGATTCACTGGCATCCGAAGGGCGCTTTGATCCGGCACCTGATCGAGACTCTGTGGAAAGAAGAGCACATGCGGCGGGGGTACTCCCTGGTGTACACTCCGCACATTGCGAGCGACAATCTGTACCGGATAAGTGGTCACCTTGAGAAATACGACGCGATGTATCGCCCGATGGATATTGACGGCGAGAACTACCGTGTCAAGCCAATGAACTGCCCGTTCCACATCATGATATACCAGTCGCAGACCCGCAGTTACCGCGACCTACCAATCCGATACGCGGAACTGGGCACGGTGTACCGGTACGAACGGTCCGGGGTATTGCACGGCATGTTGCGTGTACGCGGCTTCACGCAGGATGACGCGCACATTTTCTGCCGGCCGGACCAACTGGTGGACGAAGTCTCCGATACCCTTGACCTGATGAAGTTTTTCCTCAGCACGTTTGGTCTCGATTACCAGGTCTACCTGAGCACGAGGCCCGAGCGGAGTTTCGGAACCGACGAGGAATGGGCGGTAGCCACTGACGCACTGAAGGAGACACTTGAGAAGGCGGGCGTTCCCTACACGGTGGATCCGGGTGAAGGCGTGTTCTACGGGCCCAAAATAGACGTCAAATTGCTGGATGTACTGGGCAGACCTTGGCAAGGGCCAACAATTCAGGTAGATTTTCAACTTCCCCAACGCTTCGGCGTGGAGTACGTAGGGTCGGATAACCAGACGCACAATGCGGTCATGGTGCACCGCGCCATGCTCGGTTCCATGGAGCGGTTCGTAGGCTGCCTGATCGAGCATTTTGCCGGTGCGTTCCCGCTGTGGATATCCCCGGTGCAGGTCGTCGTGTTGCCCCTTACCGAGGCGCAGACCGACTCGGCGGCGGAGCTGGCGGGGCGGTTGAAAGCCGCCGGGTTGCGCGTTGAAACCGACCTTCGGAGCGAGAAGATCGGATCGCGGATTCGCGACGCGGAACTGCAGCGCGTACCGTACATGCTCATCCTTGGTGCCCGCGAAGTGGAAAACGGGGCCGTTGCCGTTCGTGCGCGGGAACGAGGCGATCTGGGCGCAAAGCCCGTGGATGAGGTTATTCGCCTCCTGTGCGAGGAAGTGTCAACCCGTTCATTGACGCCGAAGGTATGATTCCCGGGGCCGTTTCTGTCGTCCGCGGCCAGAAGAGAACAAGCGCCAACCGACTCCGCGTAAACCGGGAAATATCGGCTCTCCGGGTGTTTCTCGTCGGGGCCGATGGAGTGCCGGAAGGCGAAGTCACGCGTGAAGAAGCGCTTTTGCGAGCCTCGGCACGCGGATTCGATCTGATAGAAGTCCAGCCCGGGGCAAATCCGCCGGTGTGTCGGTTGGGCAAGTGGGCCGATACGGCGGCGGTCGGTCCGCCACCTGTAGAAGCTGAACAACGGACGTTATGGGTCCCGGTCGGCTGCACGCAGACCGACTTCCGGCTGAAGATCGCCCACGGCCGCCGATTTCTGACTGAAGGTGGCGTTCTGGAGGTTGTGGTTCCGGTTGAGGGTTCACGGGACCAGGCAGCCGCCGAACAGATGTTGCGCAAAGTGGTCGAGGCTTTTTCAGATTGCGCCAGGCCAGGAGCAGTCAAGAGAAGCAACACGGAATTGACGATGGTTTTTTCGCCGGTCCCTTCGGGTGAAACCCGCGCGGACCGGCCTGATACCGGAGAATAGAGGGAGAGCAAGCTGTGCCAAAAATGAAAAGCCGCCGGAACGCTCGGTTCCGGTTCAAGGTGACCGCGAACGGAAAGATTCTGCGGCACCAGTCGAATTGTAATCATATTCTTACCAAGAAATCGAGCAAGCGCAAGCGTTTCCTGCGCAAAAGCGTCCTTGCTGACGCAGCGGATGTGCCACGCATCCGACGGATGCTGCTCGCGTAATCAGTTTCATACGGGAGCTGTTTCCACCGGGCAGGTGGCCGCAGCGATTATCACACGGAGTCAAAACATGCCACGGGTCAAACATGGAGTGGCGTCGCACGCACGTCACAAGAAAGCGCTGGAGCATGCGAAAGGGTATTACGGCGGGCGGTCAAAGCTGTTCCGCACCGCACGCGAAGCGGTGGACCGCGCACTGGCCTATTCGTATCGCGGCAGGAAAGAAAAGAAACGGGACTTCCGTTCTCTCTGGATCGTCCGCATCAACGCAGCAGCAAGGATGCACGGGCTGAGCTATTCCCGGCTCATGTACGGGCTGTCGCAGGCCGGTGTAGACGTGAATCGGCGCATGCTTGCAGACCTGGCGGTGCACGATCCCGAGGCGTTCGGCCGGCTGGCAGAAACCGCGAAAGCGCAGTTTTAACCTCCACGGAAGGAGAGGCGGACAACGCCTTGTCAAGAGCGCGCGGAACGATGCGCTCCTGACGAGAACGTCCGCCTTTTTTGCATCATGACAGCGGAATTGCTTGACGAACTCGACAGGATTGCCGCACAGGCCCCCGCACGGATTGACGCGTGTGCGTCGCCCGAAGAAGTGGAAGCATTGCGCGTGGAGTACGTGGGAACGAAGGGCAGTATCACGCGCATCAACAAACTCCTTCGGGAAGTGCCCGCCGATCAGCGGCCAGGCCTCGGCAAACGCGTGGGGGAGGTGCGTTCGCTTGTCCTTCAGAAGCTGCAGGAGGCCGGCCAGAAGTTTCAGGTCGAAGAGGGTGCCCGCAGGCAAAAGATCGACATTACTTTGCCCGGCCGGACCTTTCTTCTGGGCCGCCGCCACCCGCTCACGATAGCCCTTGACCGTATCACGTCGATTTTCTCGGACATGGGGTTCACCGTGGCGGACGGGCCGGAGATCGAAAGCGAATACTACAACTTCGAAGCGCTCAATATGCCTCCGGATCATCCAGCTCGTGACATGACGGACACCTATTACGTGACCCCGAGATGGCCTCTGAGGTCGCAGACTTCGCCGGTGCAGGTGCGCGAAATGGAAAAGCGACGTCCACCGGTGCGCATCATTGTTCCCGGCAAGGTGTACCGTAACGAGGACGTCAGCGCCCGGGCCATGAATCAGTTCTTCCAGGTGGAAGGGTTGTATGTTGACCGGAACGTCACATTCGCGGACCTCAAGGGAACACTGGAGACGTTCTGCAAACGGTTCTTTGACCCGAAAACCAGAGTCCGTTTCCGGCCGTCGTATTTCCCTTTCACGGAACCCAGCACGGAAGTGGACGTGAGCTGCATCCTCTGCAACGGTTCAGGATGCCGGGTGTGCAAATACGCCGGGTGGCTGGAAATACTGGGCGCTGGAATGGTAGATCCTAACGTATTCGGTTTTGTGGACTATGACCCGGAAGAGTACACCGGGTTTGCGTTCGGCATGGGCATTGATCGCACCACGATGATGCGGTACGGGGTGGACGATATCAGGCATTTCTGGGAAAACGATATGCGATTCCTGTCCCAGTTCGAATGAGAACGGTGGACGCGTGAAGGGCGACAGGGGTCAACTTGACGAAGGCGCGAGAGCATGAGAATCTCACTTGGCTGGCTGAACGACTTCTTTCCAACGGACGGGTTGTCCGCGGCGAACATTGCTGATCGCCTGACTGCGTCCGGCATAGAAGCCACTCCGATCGGCACACTGATTCCGGGGGATTCCCTTGTGATCGGAGAGGTGCTGACGTGTGAAAAGCACCCGAACGCGGACCGCCTGTCCGTATGTGGCGTGACGACTGGCGGTGCTCCCATGATGATCGTATGCGGCGCGCCGAACGTGGCAGCAGGCCAGAAAGTCGTCATTGCGCCGGTCGGGACGGAACTCGCCAACGGAATGCGCATCAAAAGGGCCGCAATCCGCGGTGTCACTTCTGAAGGCATGATCTGCGCGGAAGATGAGATTGGCCTCGGTGACGACCACGAGGGCATCATGGTCCTCCCTCCGGATGCGCCGACCGGCATGTCGTTTCTCAAGTATCTCCATCTGGACAGTGAGCGGCTTGAACTCGAATTGACGCCAAACCGTCCCGACGCGATGAGCCATCGGGGCGTGGCGAGGGATCTTTCCGCGCTTTTCGGTCGCCCGACAACCAACCCCATTACCTCGCCGGAAGAAAACGGCCGCCCGGTGGAAGAGATTACCTCGGTTCTGATTGATGCCCCTGAAGGGTGTCCCCGGTACGTGGCGCGTGTTGTCGAAGGGGTAAGGATCGCACCCTCTCCGGAATGGCTGGCTGGCCGTTTGCGGCAGGTTGGTGTCCGGCCGATCAACAACGTGGTGGATGTAACCAACTACGTGCTCATGGCGATTGGCCACCCGTTGCATGCGTTCGACCTTCACCGGCTGGCGGGACACCGGATCGTTGTCCGGGCTGCGGAACGCGACGAAAGATTCACGACGCTTGATGGAACCGAGCGAATCATTCCCGAAGGAAGCGTGTTCATCTGCGACGGGGAGAGACCCGTGGCCCTGGGCGGAATCATGGGGGGGCTGAATTCGGAGATCACTGAGGACACCACGGATGTGCTGCTTGAGGCGGCGTACTTTACTCCAACGCGCATCCGTCGAACCGCGAAAGCAGTGGGGCTGCAGACAGAGGCATCACAGCGTTTCGAACGCGGTGCAGACTGGGACGCAGTTATCGAAGCGATTGACTGGGCCGCGGCGCTGATTCAGCAGCTTGCCGGTGGCTCGGTTGCAAAGGGGAGAATTGACGCGTACCCGAAAAGGCTGGAACCGGCAGCGATAGCGCTCCGGTGGGCTCAGATACCCCGTGTGCTGGGCGCAGATGTTCCGCGGGAGGAGTCGAAACGGATCCTCACGGCTCTTGGCATACCGGTAAGCGCCGAAACTCCGGAAGGGCTTCGGTGTGAGCAACCCTCCTGGAGACCGGATTTGACCCGGGAAATAGACCTGGTGGAGGAAATCGCCAGAATCTGGGGCTTTGACCAGATTCCGTCGAGAGTCGGTGGCGTGGGAGTGCCTCCGGAAGAGGCTCCGCCGGAGCTCGCAATCGTGCCGCAGCTTCGGTCGTGGTGCATTGGTGTGGGGCTTCAGGAGGTCATCACGAGCAGCCTGGTGGCGCCCCGGTACGCCGACCTGTTCTGCGGCGACGGAGCGAAGGTCGAGATAACGAATTTCTCCACTGCCGACATGAGCGTGCTCCGAACTCACATGCTTCCAAGCCTGCTCGATGTTGCGCGAATCAACTACAGCCGCAAAATCGAAGGGGTAGCTCTTTTCGAACTCGGGCACGTATACAGCAGAAAAGCCGAGGATGAGTACAATCAACGCCGGGTGTTGAGTATTCTGCTGACCGGGTCAACCGGTCAGGTCCGCTGGGCTGATCAGCGCCGCGAGTGGGATTTCTACGACCTTTCCGGGATCGCCGAAACGATTGTTCAACGCTGTTCTCTTCGTTCGCCGGAAATTGTACATTATGACGGTGACGAGTTCGTGCCGGGTACTGGCGCACGAGTTCTCGTTGCGGGCAAAGAGGTGGGTCAACTGGGGCAGGTTCGGAATGACGTGCGTGAGCTTTTCGACCTCCCCGCATTGGCGTATTACTGCCAATTCGATGTTATCGGTTTGGCGGCGTGCCAGGCAACTCTGAGCCGCGTGAAGCCGCTTCCTCGCTTTCCGGCCGTGGAACGCGATCTGGCGCTTGTGGTTCCGGAATCGGTCGAATCACAGATGCTGGAGAACACTATCAAAGAGGCGGGCGGCGCGTTGCTTGAGCGCGTCATTGTGTTTGACGTATACCGGGGCCCCGGCGTGAGCAAGGGTGAAAAGAGTGTCGCGTTTCATCTCGATTTCCGCGCAGCGGACAGGACGTTGAAGGACGAGGAAGTAGACACGTTCATGCACCGCATTGTGGAATCAGCGCAGGGGAAAGCAGGAGCCAGATTGCGGGAATGATGCAACGAAATGCTCTTGAAGCCGATGTGGAGGCTGTTCTTACGCGGTACGACACTGTGGCCCGTGAAGTGATGATCCAGCTCGCCCGCTGGGCGAGCGAACGGGCGGAGTGGCAGGCGGAGCGCGAGGAGTTGCAGGAAGCACTCGAACGAGCTCATGAGAGGGATGCACGTTTGCAGGCGGCACCGTTGCAAGAAGCGCTCCAACGAGCGATTTCCCGGGTAGATGGCATTCTGGCTGCGGCAGAAGAGGTGGAGTCATGAACGGGATTCCGGATTCCAGGGCGAATGCGATTACCGTTCGTATCTACGGAACAGAATATTCGTTCCGTTCGCCGCAAGACCCCGATTACGTCAAAACCGTTGCTGATACTGTCGATCAGGAAATGCGCCGTCTTAGTGAAAACCGGGTTGTGAAGTCCACGCTGGAAGTGTCGGTTCTGGCGAGCATGCACCTTGCCGACGAACTGCTTCAGACGCGAAAGAAACTGCACGAGGTGTTGCAGCGCGTGGACCAAACGACGGAGGCCATGGCTAAGATACTCGACGCGGGGCCTTCAGAAGCGGCTGGTTGACAGCCTCGGGGCCGAGCGCCACTCGTTGAACCCCCTCTTCCGCGGAAGCACGTGCGGTTACCCTGCGCGCATGACGGAACAGGGGTTTTTTGTTTTCGCACTCGGGCAAAGTCGTTTCCCGGAGGATACAGGGGATGGATATCAATCCGATCGTGTTCGCAATAGGAACTCTTGCGCTGGTCGCTCTCGCCTTCGTTCTCGGGTGGGTGATCGCGAGGAGAGTGGAACAGGCAAAAATCGGCAGCGCGGAAGACGCTGCTGCGCGAATTCTGGACGAAGCGCAGCGGGAAGCCGCGAATCTGAAGCAGAAAGTCCAGCTCGAGGCCCGCAATCAGCAGCTGGAGATGCAGGAACGCAATCGAAAAGAGGCAGATGCCCAGAGAGCAGATTTGATCAGAATGGAAGCCCGCCTGGTGGAGCGGGAAACAAAACTTGACCGCAAAAGCGATGAACTCACTGCCCGCGAGGGCGAACTCAACGGCATAAGGAAAGCGCTTGAAGTACGTCAGACAAGCCTGTCGAAAAAGGAAGAGGACCTCAATCGGCTCATCTCCGAACAGACGACGGCGCTCGAGCGAATAGCTCACATGACTGCGGATGAAGCACGAGAGGTGCTCATCGCCAACATGGAAAGCAAGGCCCGCGCGGACGGTGCGCGGCGTGCGAAAGAAATCCGTGATCGTGCAGAACAGGATGCGGAGAGGGAAGCACGGGAGATCATCGGGATTGCTATCCAGCGCTTTGCCGGGGAACACACGACCGAGACCACGGTTTCTGTGGTTCAGTTGCCGAATGAAGAGATGAAGGGACGGATTATCGGGCGCGAAGGTCGCAATATTCGCGCGTTTGAGATGGCAACCGGCGTGGATGTGATCGTGGACGATACGCCGGAGGCGGTGATTCTTTCGGGGTTCGATCCCGTGCGCCGCGAAGTGGCAAGGATCGCCATGGGAAAACTGGTGGAAGATGGGCGCATCCACCCCGGGCGTATAGAGGAACTGGTGGACAAAGCGCGGAACCAGGTGGAAGAAGAAGCGCAGCGTGCCGGCGAAGAGGTTGTGTACGAGCTCGGCATCCACGACATGCACCCTCAACTCGTCAAAACGCTGGGCAAACTGAAATACCGCACCAGTTACGGCCAGAACGTCCTGCAGCACTCCAAAGAGGTGGGAATCCTGACCGGTCTGATGGCAGAGCAACTGGGGTTGGACCCTCTGCTTGCCAGAAGGGCAGGCCTGCTGCATGACATAGGAAAGGCCGTCGACAGAGAAAACGAGGGCACGCACGTTGCTCTCGGATTGGAACTTGCCAAACGGTACGGCGAGAACGAGGAAGTCCAGGCGAGTATCGAATGGCACCACGGTGATCCTGTTGCGAAGTCCATAATCAGTGTGCTGGTTAACGCGGCAGACACGATTTCGAGTGTGCGGCCCGGCGCGCGAAGGGAAACGATCGAAGGGTACGTGAAACGGCTGGAACGCCTCGAATCGATTGCCCAGGCATTTGATGGCGTGGAAAAGACCTACGCCATTCAGGCGGGGCGTGAGGTTCGGGTAATGGTGAAGAACGACCGCGTGGACGACGCGATGGCGCAGCAACTTGCCAACGACATCGCCGAAAAAATACAGGCGGACATGGAATACCCCGGCCAGATCAAGGTCGTCGTTATCCGGGAGTCCCGTTCCGTTTCCTACGCGAAGTGAGGACCGTTCCGCATGCGGGTTCTTTTTGTGGGGGATATCGTCGGCCGGGCGGGGCGCCGTGCCGCTGCCGTGCTGATTCCCCGCCTTCGGGTTGAAAAGAACATTGATGCCGTGGTGGTAAATGCCGAAAACGCGGCGGCCGGCGCAGGGATCAACCCGAAAATTGCGGAAGCTCTCTGGGAATCAGGTGCCGACGTCATCACGACCGGGAACCATGCCTGGGACAAACGAGAGGGCCTGTCTCTCATTGAAAGTGGCCGTCTTCTACGCCCCGCCAATTACCCGAGCGGGGTCACCGGCGTGGGCTCGATGGTGGTGCGCACGAAAAAACGGGAGGCGCTGGGCGTTTTATGCCTGCAGGGGCGGGTCTTCATGAAGGCCATAGACTGCCCATTCCGGACCGCCAGGCGCGAGATCGAATCCCTGCACGCCGAAACGGTATCTATCGTGGTGGATTTTCACGCCGAAGCAACCTCGGAGAAACTGGCAATGGGCTGGTATCTCGACGGTGACGTGGCTGCAGTAGTTGGCACGCATACGCATGTGCAGACCGCAGACGAGCGCGTGCTGCCACATGGAACCGCGTACATCACGGATGTCGGGATGACAGGCCCGTTTGATTCGGTGATCGGAATGGATACAAAAACGGCCATCCAGCGTCTGATCACCGGTTTGAATCCCCGGCTCGTTCCCGCCAAAAACGACGTGAGGCTTTCGGGAGTGATCATTGACATTGACGGCGCAACCGGTCTTTCCACCGGCATAGAACGTGTGAACGTGCATTATGCGCACGCAGGTGGTACACTTTCAGACGATGAGGAGTCAGATTAATGCCTGCGCAACTGCTTGACGGCAAAGCCGCTTCCGCTGCCATCCGACGTGAAGTCCTCTCTCGGGCGCAACATCTGTCGCCGGCCCCAAGCCTGTGCGCCGTCCTTGTGGGTGATGACCCTGCATCCGCGCTTTACGTCCGAAACAAGGAACGCGCATGCGCGGAGTCCGGGATACGTTCCGTGTTCCGCCGTCTTCCTGCCAGCACGACGCAGGCGGAACTCCTCGACCTTGTGCGCGAACTCAACGCGGATCAAGATGTGGACGGTATCCTCATTCAGTCCCCGCTGCCGCGTGGGTTGGATGAAGCGGAGCTGGTGAACGCGATCTCGCCATGGAAGGATGTGGACTGCTTTCATCCGGAGAATGTGGGTCTACTGGTGGCCGGTACGCCGCGGTTCCTCCCGTGTACCCCCGCCGGCGTGCAAAGGCTGCTGACACTGAACTCAATTGAAACCGCGGGCAGGCACGTCGTGGTGGTGGGGCGTTCCAACATAGTCGGCAAACCGATGGCCAACATCATGCTTCAAAAGGCGTCCGGAGCGAACGCGACCGTTACGGTCTGTCATACCGGCACCCGCGATATGGGGTATTACACGCGGCAGGCGGACATCCTCATTGTGGCGGCAGGCCGGCCGAACACAATTACCGGCGATATGGTCAGGGCGGGAGCAGTTGTTGTGGACGTCGGCATGAACGAGGTCGAGGATGCGTCGGCACCGCGCGGTAAACGATTCGTTGGTGACGTGGACTTCCATGCCGCGAGTGAAGTCGCCAGCTGGATCACCCCTGTGCCGGGGGGAGTCGGCCCGATGACGGTGGCGATACTGATGGAAAACACATTGCGTGCCGCCGAACTGCGCGAAATGAGGCGGTGACCCCACGTGATGACACACCCCGAAGTTGCTGCTGGCGCGGATGCGCTCACCGTAAGCGAGATCACCGCGCAGCTCAAAGAGCTCATCACGTCATCTTTCGGTGTTCTCTGGGTTACCGGCGAAGTGAGCAACTTCCGACGCCAGGCGTCCGGGCACTGGTATTTCACGCTCAAAGACGCAGGAGCGCAGCTGCGGTGCGTGATGTGGCGCTCCTCAACCGCAAGGCTCTCATTCGTGCCGCAGGACGGCATTCAGGTTCTGGCTCGTGGAAGCCTGGATCTGTACGAGGCATACGGTCAGCACCAGTTAATGGTGAGTTACCTTCAGCCGGCCGGCATCGGGGCCTTGCAACAGGCGTTCGAGCAGCTCAAATCGCGCCTGGCGGAGGAGGGGCTTTTCGACAACGCGCGAAAACGGCCCCTGCCCAGATGGCCAAAAGTCGTTGGCGTCATCACTTCCGGGACGGGAGCGGCGGTCCGGGATATCATCACCGTAATCAGCCGTCGGATGCCGACGACGCGCATCATCGTACGTCCGGCGATCGTTCAGGGAGCGGAAGCAGCGGCGGACGTGGCGGCGGCGATTGACGAAATGAACCGTCACGGTGCAGCGGATGTTCTGATCGTGGGGCGGGGAGGAGGTTCCCTCGAAGACCTCTGGACCTTCAACGAGGAACACCTGGTTCGCGCGATCGCCGGCTCGAAGATCCCGGTCGTGTCGGCGGTGGGTCACGAGATCGATTTCACACTCGCAGACTTTGCGGCGGATGTGCGAGCGCCGACTCCCTCCGCCGCCGCCGAAATCGTTGTGCCTGACCAGACCGAAATCCGAACGTATGTCACTGGTATGCTCGGAGAGATGGTTTCAGGCATGAGAGACAGGGTAACCCGCTCGGCAGATCAGGTGCACCGCGCGTGGAGTGCCGATGTTCCGCGCCGGCTGACGACGCGGGTGGATCGGATGTCACAGGATGTTGACCGGTTGGTGGAAACCGCGGGCATCCGGTTTGAACGCCTTGTTCGACAGCGACGAAACGCGTTCGGGAAAGCCGCTGCCCGGTTGGATGCCTTGAGCCCGCTCAAGATTCTCGGGCGCGGGTATGCGGTCTGCGAACGCGAACCGGACGGAACGCTCATTACCAGTGCGACCGATGTTGATGTGAAAGACCGTTTTCGCGTGCGCCTCCACCGCGGCATCATTCTGGGGAAAGTGGAGGGTCGCCTCGGCTAACGGTTGACCACCTCCCATACGAAAGGCAACCGGGGGTCGTTCCAGTCCGCGCGGTACTCATCAGAAGGGTCGTACGCGGTGTTGGTCGTGTTGATGAGCACGGCTTCCTCAGTGAGTGTCAGGTATCCGTGAAATACTCCCGGGGGTATCGCAAGCGTCACGTTCGCCCCGCCTCCCATGATGACTTCATTTGCAACCCCGCACGTGGGCGAATCTTTCCGCGCATCAAAGAGACCGACTTTGATCTTGCCAACTGCCACGTACCAGACGTCTGTCTGACGGAGATGATAATGCCACGCCTTCACTACGCCGCGGCCGGTTTTGGTGACGTAGCTCTGACCGAACCCCGCAAAAAAGGGGTCGGACGCCTTGAGGTACACAGAGAGGCTTTGTCGGTCGTCCACGTTTTCCTTTATTGAAGTGATAACAACCCCTTCGATGGGGCATGGAGCGTTCGGCTTTTGCGGGCCACCTGCGTGGTTTTGTGGGCTGCCCGCATACCGTGGATCGATTTTTTCGTCGGCCATCGTGATTTCCTTCCCTGGCACCTCAGCGGGGGACAACGCATGTTGTTCAAGATAACGAAATCGCCCCGCAACGCGAAAACGGAGTGCTCCCCGAACTGTCTGGTGGTGCCGGTATGATCCGTCCAGGGCGGTTGACGCGGAAGACGGCTGCGCTCAGCGTGGGCCGCGGTGCGGGTGTGGCCGCACAGTTCGCGCTGAACATGTTTCTGGTTCGCGTCGTCAGCCAGCACGACTTCGGCTGGTTTCACGAAATAAGAGTCGTACTCACGTTTGCCGCGCTTCTCGATCTGGGCATTCCTCTCGGTCTACTTCAGGTGGCGGGGTCAGCGGAACCCGGTCGCCGGCACGATCTCTACCGGACCGCCCTGGCAATCGCAGGCGCAGCAGGTCTGGCGACCGGCGCGATTCTTTTCCTCGCGGGTTTGCTCCCCGCTTTTACGGGACTGTCCTCCGCATTTGCCTGGTCGGGTCTCCTCATTGCCGCCACGATCGTTGCCGCGGTGCTCGAATCTGCACTCGTGGTGGAAGAACGCCACGCTGCAATCGCCGCGATTTCGGCAACAAGCGCCGTCGGGGGACTGGTTCTTGCGCTGGCGGGAGTTCTCTGGCGGCCTTCGATCAGCGTCGCGTACGCCGCGCTGGCTCTGGCGGCCTGTGCGCGTGCCGTGGCGCTGGCGAAGGTTACCGGTGTCGCATGGACCGGTGTTCAGTGGCGCCCGCTGGCAGGCGCGGTCCAGCTCCTGAAAACCAGCATCGCGGTGTCAGGCCATCGCGCACTCGGTATCGCGTCAGGGACCATCGACAGAGCAGTGGTAGGTATCTTCTTCTCCGCGGGCACCCTTGGCTGGTACGTCACGGGGGCGTGGGAAGTGCCCTTCATGTCGGTGTTTTTCAGCGCAATCGCGTCGGCGATACTGCCGGAGATGAGCGCGCACTGGACGGCGAAAAAGAACGCGGACGTCCTCGCGATCTGGCACCGGTCGATCGCACTCTCCGCGTGGCTGATTTTTCCCATCTGGCTCTGGTCGTGGATCTGGGCACCGGAACTGCTCCGCGTTCTTTTCACGCGGCAGTACGAGGACGGACTCCCGGTGTTCCGCATCTACCTGCTTGCGTTGCCCGTGCGCATTGCGGTGTACTCCGCCCTGCTTGTCGCAATGGAGAAATCAAGGGTGCTCGTGAACGGGGCGGTAATTGATGTGGCAGTCAATCTGGTGTTGAGTGTGGTACTGGCCGTGGCGATTGGCCCGCTGGGCCCCGCAGTCGCCACCGTGGTGGCTACCTATGTACAGGCGGGATATTATGTTGCAAGCGTGCACGGAGATCTGCCGGTGCGCCGGGTTGGCTTCTTCCCGTGGGGAAGCCTCTTCTGGGCTTTGACGGGTGCCGGACTCGTAACACTGCCTACTCTCGTTCTGCGCCGCGTGTTCGAGGGTGATCTGCCGAGGGCAGGCATCGCGCTCGCATGGACGGGCTGCATTCTCGCCGCCGGCGCGGTTTTCGCCTTGCGCAAAAGGGGCACGGAAGGAGAATAGGCCGCACGCGTGCGGGAATGCGCCGCATTCAGACCGAGGTGCTTCTCCCGGCGAACTCAGGCAGGAGGTCGCGGCCCTTCGCGATAAGTGCGGCAACAATCCTGCGCGCCCAGTATTCCCCCTCTTCAGCGGTGCTCTCCAGCGCGTCGCGCCCACAGCCGATGAACTCCCCCGCGTCGCTAAGTGCCTGAAGGTTCACCTCGTCCGGCAGGAGCGCCATCAACAGGGAGGTCTCCCACTTGCCTGCGTGGTCCCCGTGCCCCGGTTCGCCTGCCTCTTCCAGAATCTGGCCTTCGTGTCCCGCCCAGTGTGCAAGGCCGAGATGGCGCGCGGCGAGATGGCCGACGAACCGCCCGTAATGGGTCAGCGGATAATGACCGTTCAGAAAAATCAGCCCTTTGAACCCGAGGGATTTCACCTGGCAGCAAATCTTCCATAGCAGCGCGGTATAATCCTGTGCCTGGGCAAGGATAGAACCCGACTGCGTATAACCAGGCTTAAAATCGTCGGGATCCAAACCCATCCTCGTAACGATTTCCTTTCCCACGCTCGCATTGATCTCCATCAGGTGCGACTCCCGGTGTTCGCCGTACCACACCACAGGAAACACGATTCCTCCGCCTCCTTCGGCCGCGCGGAGGCACAACGCGTGCGCTTTCAGGCCGTCCAGCCCCACTGGATTGTGCGGACCGTGCCACTCGAGCGTTCCGAGAGGCACGTATGCCAGCGGAAAAGCCTCCCGCAGCCGTATGATATCCGCGGGGCGGAGGTGTTCGTACCGACGCTCCATTTCGTCTCCCCTCTGGCGCGGGCCTGAGTCGGCGTTCCGGCATTGCACGCGAACGTGGGACGCACCGGGCCGCATGCCGCCGCTTGACCTATTTCGTCTCGCCGCGTAGTGTATAATTCTACGAGTTGCGATTGACGCGAAGAAACGGGGCCACAGTGGCGAAACGAGTTCGAGCTCCCTCCTCAGTTCCCGCGGACATCTCCCACGCGCCAGATGTGGTGCGCCTTCGGGGTATGCAGTTCTACGGATTTCACGGCGCGACCCCTCAGGAACGCAAAATCGGCCAGCGATTCGAAGTGGACGTGGAAATGGCCATTGACGCCGAAAAGGTTGTGGACGGCGACCTCTCCACCACCCCGGATTACCGCATCGTCTACGGCATCTGCAACGCCTGCGTCACCGAACGGCGGTACCGGCTGATCGAGGTGATGGCGCGGGAAATTGCGCACGAGATTCTGGCAACCTTTCCGATGGTCGGCGTGCGGGTGACGGTGAGAAAACCGTGCGTGCCCCTTGGAGGCGTGGTGACGGTGGGCGCCGAAGCCGTGGCGCAACGGGGCAACCTTTGAACCGCTCACGGTGCTTTCTGGCCCTCGGATCGAACCTGGGTGACCGCAGGGAGAATCTTCGCCAGGCCCTTGCGAGGGTATCGTGTGGCGGCGATCTGGAGATCGTTGCGGTCTCCCGCCTCTACGAAACGGCTCCGGTAGGACCGCCCCAGGGGCCTTATTACAACGCGGTGGCAGAAATCGTGACCGGGCTCGCGCCGGAGGAACTTCTCGCGCGGTGCCGGAGCGCGGAAAACGCCGGCGGCCGCCAGCGGACGGTGCGCTGGGGACCGCGCACTATTGACATTGACATTCTCGACTGCGGCGGGATGGTGCGCGAAACCGCGGAGTTGCGGCTCCCGCACCCGGAAATGGCACGCCGCGCATTTGTGCTTGTTCCGCTCCGCGATGTCGCGCCGGACTGGGTGCATCCGGTCGAACATCGAAGCGTCGGGGAACTTATCGAGGCACTGGGTGATACCGGCGGAGCGTGTGTGGTAATCGAGGGGAGTGGCTGGTTCGTGCCACCGCCGGGAATGCGCGGGGAAGGTGCGTCATCATGCGGATGATTACGACTGTCGCCGAAATGCGGCAGTGGTCTGACCACGAGCGCCAGAGTGGCACGCGCATCGGGTTCGTGCCGACCATGGGGGCGCTCCACGCCGGACACCTCAGCCTTGTCGCACGTGCCCGCACGAAGGCGGACGTCGTTGCGGCCAGCATTTTCGTGAACCCCACCCAGTTCGGGCCGCGGGAGGACTTTGCCTCCTACCCGCGGACACTCGAGCGAGACGTTGACCTCCTCGCGCAGGAGGGCGTTGCGGTGGTGTTTGCGCCTTCCACCGAGGAGATGTACCCCTCAGGCTGCATCACCACGGTGAGGGTGGAGGGCCTTTCGGCGAAGCTCGAGGGAGCCATCCGGCCTTCGCATTTCGCCGGCGTTACCCTGGTCGTCGCCAAGCTGTTTCACATCGTTCAGCCCCATGTGGCGGTATTCGGACGGAAGGACGCGCAACAGGCCATCATTCTGCAGCGAATGGTGCGGGACCTCGACTTCGGCGTCGAACTCGACGTTGCCCCCACCGTGCGCGAGGCGGACGGACTTGCGATGAGCTCGCGCAACGTGTATCTCTCGGTTGCGGAACGAAAACAGGCAGTCGTGCTTGCCCGCGCGCTGCAGGCGGGTTTCCGCGCGTGGAGCGAAGGCGAGCGGAAAAGCGCGGTGGTGCGGGCGCTGATGATGAACGTGCTGGCGGAAGAACCGGCCGCGCGGCTGGATTACCTCGAGATCGTGTCGCAGAGAACGCTTGAGCCCGTCGCGATGGTGCGCAGCGGAACGCTCGTCGCCGGGGCCATCCGCGTGGGAAACACCCGGCTGATTGACAACTGGTGGGTTCGTGAGGACGGGACCGGCGAGTTCTGAATTGCCTCGGCCGCCAGATCAGTGGATCGCGGGCCTGCGGCCGTCGAAGCCCCACGCTGCCGTACGAAATTCGATAATACGCATCTGATCGTACGATTCATTCGAAAGGACTGAAAACCGATGGACGCCCTCCCGACCTACGTCACCATGTGCCGCGCGAAGCTCCACAACGCGACCGTCACCGAAACGAAGCTGCAGTACGAAGGCAGCATCACGGTGGACCAGAACCTCCTCGATGCCGCCGGGATGTACCTGTACGAAAAAGTGCACGTGGTGAACCTGAACAACGGCGAGCGGTTTGAAACCTACATCATTCCGGGCGAGCGGGATACCGGCGAGGTCTGCCTGAACGGCCCGGCCGCGCGGCTTGCCGAGGTAGGCGACACCATAATCGTCATCGCCTACAGCTTCGTGCCGGAGGCGGATGCGCCCGCGTTCCGGCCCACGATTGTGGTGCTGGGCCCGCAGAACCAGTTAAGGGAAATAGTACGCCCTGCGTAGCCGATGAAACCGGGGTGTAATAAGTCCGTTACGTCTGCTCCCTCCGCCCCTGTGCCGTCATTCCCGCGCAGGCGGGAATCCAGACATCACCGCCGCCGCCACCCCGCGCCGGTCGTTGAGGGGGACTGCGGCGGTCTCCGCAGCGGTCCGGCCATCTCGATACATCGAACCGGACGGGGAACATCACTTCGTTTCCGTTCCCGGGCCGGTTCGCCACTCGATGTCCGGTCGTCGTACGTCCGGCCAGCCGGTCTCCGAGTGACGGACGCGAAACGGACGTCGTATCGAGGATCCCGGCATTTGCGTATCCAGCCTCCTCCTCTTTTCCTGCGTGCGACACTCCTCCCGGTCGTCGAGTGGCGCGGCCGGCAGGCCGCGGTGTATCGAGACGACCCTCCCGAACCATTGCGTCCTGCGCACGGACAACGGACTGCCCCTGGATTCCCGCCTGCGCGGGAATGACGGCATCCGAGTGGCGAGACAGTACGGCACGGACGGCATCCGACCCCCGCGCCGCCGGGGCGTGTGATCAGCTTCACAGGCGTTTTTTTTTTTTTTTTTTTTTGACAGATGGCCTACGCACGCGTAAATTAGAAACAGTGTTTGCCATTATGCACCTCCCGTTTGACGAAATCTCAACAAATTAAAGATTTGTCTGAATCCCCACGGTCGGGCGCATTGGAGGTCTGGTATGAGAAGGCTGTCCACACTTTTTGCCGCGGCTCTTTTCCTCGGTGCCGGCGCGGCGGGTGCCGCCGTAACGATCTCCTACACCGGCACACCGGCGGCGGGGGAGTTGCTCGTTAACACGGCGAATCAGGCGATTACACGGATCCGGCTCGTTGCCGACGCCACCGAAGGTGCCACGATCACGCAGGTCACGCTGACCAAAGCCGGCACCGCCGTGAATGGCACCGACTGGGACCAGCTCGAACTTTACTGGGACGTGGACGGCGTTTACAACGGTGACGAAACCAAACTCGGGGACACCGTGACCCCCAGCGGCACCACCACCACGTTCACTTTCAGCGGATTGTCTCAAGTGGTCCCAATCAGTGCAACCCGTTACCTTTGGGCGGTGGTGGGAACCACGGCGAACCCGGTTCCGGGGCGCAGGTTGCGGTTGTTCGTCGCCACCGGAGGTATTTCGGTTGACCGGGGGTCCATCAGCGGCAGCGCGACCGGAAATTACAAAACCATTTACGGGCCCCAAGTTGTGCGCGGGTGGAAATCCCCGGCAGTCGGTGAGCTGCAGGCAAGCCAGGTGGCCCAGCCGATTACCCAGCTCAAATTGTTCACGAACAGGGTTCTCAGTTCGGCAGTCACCGTGACCTCCATCAAGGTTACGAAAGCAGGGACCGCGGTAAACACGACGGAATGGGACCTTATCGAGCTGTGGACCGATACCAACGACGACGGGCTCATAGCAGGTGAAACCAAACTGGGGTCGCAACCAGCGGGGGCGACCGCCACATTTTCGGGGCTCAGCATAGGTGTCGGCCCCGGTCTGGGCGACTCGATCAAAGTGATTCTCACCGCACGGACAACCGCGTATGCCGTTCCCGGGCGCACATTGCGTTTCTCGATTGCCGCCGTCGGTGATATTACGACGCAGGGTGGTGAGTCGTTTGGCGGAACGGCGACTGGAAACTACCAGTACGTCTACGGCATGAACGTAGCGCTTGGCGCAGCCACGCCAGCGACGGGTGTCGTCAACGTGAACGACAGCGCAGCCGTCTTCCAGTTGAAGGTTACTTCGCTGCCCGACACCACGAACCCCGTTCCCGAACAGGTCAACATCACAAGGGTTACACTGACACCGGGTGGCACCGCAGTGCTGGGTCCAAACCGGGACATTGACCAGCTTACGCTTTACGTAGACGCGAACTCGGACGGTATCCTGAACGACGGAGACGCCATCGCCAAAGCGAATCCCGCCGATGACGCGACCAGCGTCGTCTTCGGAGACGGAGTCAACACGCTTGCAACGGTGCCTACCGGGGCTGACGGGGTCAATTTGCTGGTGGTAGCGCGCGTTCGAGCCGCCGCAACGGTGGGGCGAACGCTCACCGTACGGGTTGCGACCGCCGGCGACCTGGATGGAGAGGGCTTCACTACAGAGCGCCCCCGTACGTCAACCGGCACCGCGACATCGAACGCTTTCACGATTTTCGGTGCGGGAAGCCCTGGAACGCTTGCCGTCTCGCTTGAGGCGAACCCGGCAGCCGGCGGCATGGAACCGAACAACCGGACCGGGTACTCCGTTCTCGGCTTCAAACTGACGGCCAGCGGCGCACAGGTCAACGTCACCAGTATCAAGCTTACGAAGGGCGGCACGGCAACCGTGCCCACGGAAGTGGATGAGGTCCGCCTCTATCGGGATATGAACAGTTCAGGCACGTGGGACGGAGGCGATACACAAATCGGTTCCGCCCTCACCGCGGCGGCGACAGTAACATTTGCCGGAAGCCCGTTGGTCCAGGTGCCTGTGGGTGATGTGAAGCTCTTTGCCGTGGTGAAGACGACCACCGCGGCAGTTGCCGGCCGGACGCTCACTCTCCGGGTGGCCGCGAACGGTGATGTGGTTGGCACGAGTGGTGACGCTCAGGAGACCGTTTTTTCCACCGGAACTGCCACGTCGGCAACGCACACGTTCCGGGGCATCACGGTTGCCACCGGCGCGGCAACGCCGGCTGCGGGGCAGATCACCACCGGACAGGTCGTTCACCTGGCAGTTGTTCAGGTGCGTGTGAATGCAGTCTCGGAGCCTGATACTATCACGAGTGTCACGTTGACCCAGTCTGGGACGGCGGTTCTAGGGGCAACCGGTGATGTCGACAGAATAAAGTTGTTTCTTGACAACGGGACGACCGCCGGTTCTGTTGATGCAGGCGACACCGCTCTGGATTCCACGGATGTCTCAGGGACCTCCGTTACGTTCTCCGGGTTGAGTGTTCCCATCGCAAGTGGAGGAAACGTCAATCTGCTTGCCGAGGTTCGGACGCGCACCGCCAGCACTCCCGATCGTACGATCAAGCTGACGATCGCGGCGAATGAAGACATCGTGGGCAAAGGCACTGACGGTGTCCAGCGGAAGAGCATCGGTACAGCCACCGGCAATACCTTCACGCTGGTGGGTGCGAACAGCCCCGGCACGGTTGCGGTTTCCGCGGGTGCGAACAACCCCGGCGCAGGCGAACTGGCGGCCGCCACCGCCGACATCCGTGTTCTGGACTTCAAATTGACGGTTACAGGGAACGATTTCGCGCTTTCGAGCGTGACCTTGACCAAGGGCGGCACGGCGACTACCCCGAGCGAAGTTGACCTGATTTCCCTCTACCGGGATGCAAACAACAACGGGCAGTATGACGCCGGTACGGACGCGCTTATCGGCACGCAGGCTGCTGCTGCCTCGGTTACCTTCGGTGGAATTTCCGGCGTGACGGTTCAAGAAGGAACACCCCTTCACCTGTTTGCGCTGGTGCGCACCACGTCGGCCGCAGTTCCCGGCAGGACGCTTACGATATCGGTCGCCGCGGGCGCCGTTCAGGGCACGAGCGGCCTTGGCGAGATGGCCGGAACCCCGGTGAGCTCCACCGGCACCGCCGCTTCAGGAACACGCACCTTCTGGGGGCTCACCGCGGCGAAGGGCACCGCATCCCCGCCCGCATCGAACATCACCATCGGACAGGACGAAGGCACGTGGAAAGCCCTTTTTCAGATCAAACTTTCCGCATTTGGCCAGAATATTCTGCTTTCGAGTGTCAGGCTGGCCCCCGGTGGTTCCGCGACAAGCGGTGACATCGACTACGTTCGCCTGTACGTGGATGGTAACGCGAACGGAGCGATAGATGAGGGCGATACCCAGATCGGGTCAGACGCGGAGTTCGCGGCGGAGGTAACATTCAACGGCTTCAGCGACGTGTGGGTGACCACGGCCACGGGGCTGAACCTGCTGGCGGCCGGTCATGTTGCGGCGTACCCGACACCCAATGCCACAATCACGTTGAGTGTCGCCGCGAATGGCAAAATCGAGGGGACTGTTCCCGGCCCCGTCACGAAGTACTCCGTGGGCACCGCCACCTCGAATACGATGACGTTTTTCGGGTCGGGCAGCCCCGGCACGCTTGCGGCTACGACCGGATCCAATCCGGTTCCGGCCGGGGGGCTTGAACTCAGCACCGACGGCCAGCGCGTGTTCCAGTTCAAACTGGTGGCAACTGGCGAAGCGATCAACCTGACAAGCGTCAAGCTGACAAGAGGCGGCAACGCGGTGGTTCCCACGGAAATCAACCTTTACCGATTGTACGTGGATGCTGATGGCAACGGCGTGGTGAACACCGGTGACACCCAGATCGGGAATGGACTGACCGCCGCGACCGCGGTCACGTTCAGCGGGATCACCGGCGTGACGATACCGGCCGGCACCGCAGGCCTGAACCTGCTTGTTACGGTGCAGACAACGGCCAACGGCGTACCGGGTCGCACGTTTACGATGCGGATCGCGGCCGCGGGCGACGTGGTGGGAACAGGCGGGCAATCCGGCGCAACGATAACCTCTACTGGCACGCCTGCGTCCAACACCATGACGATCTGGGGCTTCACTGTGGCGCTGGGCGCCGCGACGCCACCGGCCGGAACGATCAGCGCCAGCGATGACGCAGGCGACCCGATACCGATCTTCCAGGCACAACTGACCGCGTACGGCGAAGCGATCAACCTCACGAGCATGAAGATCACCGCCGGGGGCGACGCTTCCCTCGGAGAGAGTTCTGATTTTGTGAGCTTTAACCTCTACAATGACGTGAACCTGAACGGCGTGGTGGACGATGGCGACTATCTGTTTGAGACGAAAACCGCCGCAAGCACCGTCACGTTTAATCTTGGCGGGGTTGCGTTGCCCACCGGCACAACAGGGTTGCGTTTGCTTGCCGTGGCCGTGGTAGGTTCGAGCCCTACGCCGACGAAGACGCTGAATCTCCGCGTCGCCGCCGCCGGAGACGTGGTGGGTGTCGGGCAGACAACCCAGGATACTCACAACTCGTACGGGACTGCCACCTCGAACACGATGACGATCATCGCGGGAGCGAATCCCGGACAGCTTGCCGCGTCGCTCGGCGCGAACAACCCGGCGGCGGGGCAACTTCCCCAGAACACAGACAAGTTCGCGGTGTTCCAGTTCAAGCTGACCGTTACGGGCGCTGCGGTTGACGTGACGAGCGTCAAGTTGACAAAGGGCGGTACGGCCACGGTCGGTACGGGCAACGAGGTGGACCTTGTCTACCTCTACCAGGACCTCGGGACTGCAGGGCAGTATGACGACGGAGTGGATGTTCTGCTCGGATCTGCCCAGACCGCGGCGGCGACGGTGACCTTCAGCGGCAGCCCTCTGTTGACCGTTCCGCAGGACGGAACGATGAACCTTTTGGCGCTGGTCAGGACAAACGGGAGCGTAACCCCGATCCCGGGCAGGACGTTGACGCTTCGTGTCGCCGCGGCGGGAGACATCGTCGGCACGAGCGAGTCGCAGACAGTCAATTCAGTCGGTACCCCGACCTCGAATACTTTCACGTTCTGGGGGCTGACTGCGGCACTGGGTACGAATAACCCGCCAGCCGATACAATGTTGGCCGGCGCGACAAATGCGTACATGAAGACGGTACTTCAGGCAAAACTCACGGCGACAGGTGAGGCGGTAACCGTCACGCAGGTGACACTCACGCCCGGAGGTTCCGGTACCACGAGCAGCGACGTCGACAAGATCCGGCTCTATGCGGACATCAACAACGATGGACGGTGGGATTCGGGCGATACGCAGCTTGGGACAGAGCAGACGTTCGTTGATCTCAGTACCCCGTTGGTGTTTTCAGGTCTGAGCGCCACAGTTCCGACCGGTGCGACGGGGCTGAATCTGCTGGGAGTGGCCCTGGTGAAGACGACGGCAACTGCCGGTCGCACACTCAATCTGCGAGTCAACGCAAATGGAGATATCTTGGGCACAGGTCAGACGACGTCTCTGAGCAGGAACAATGTCGGCACGGCAACCTCCAACACGATGACGTTTGCGGACAACAACACTCCGGGCACTCTGACCGTTTCGCTTGGAGCCTCGTCGCCCGCAGCCGGGCCCATCAAGGCGGGTGCTGATAAGGTCGTGGTTTTGCAGTTCAAGCTGGTCGCAACCGGGAATGATGTCACACTCAACACGGTGACCCTGACGAAAGGCGGAACGGTAGCCGTTCCAGGTGGAGTGAGCCTGTTTTACCTCTACAAGGATGTCAACAACAACGGCCAGTACGATGACGGGACAGACACGCAGATCGGTAGTTCCGTGACTGCGGCGGCAACCGCGCAGTTCACCGGGCTCACCGAGGTGGTCCCTGAGGGGGCGACTGGCATCAACGTTCTTGCGTGCGTGAAAACAGAAACAGCCGCCGCTGCGGCATCCACTTTGACCCTTTCCATCGCGAATGCGGGCGATGTGACTGGTGAAAGCGGCTCGCCGGCGACCGGGGTGAATTCGACCGGCACCGCGACGTCCACCACGCGCACCTTCCCGCGGCTGAGGGCGCTCCTGGCGGGCGGTACTCCCGCGGCAGCAGCTCTGGCTGACAACGGGGAAAACGTGCCCGTGCTGCTGGTGAATCTGAACTCGACTGCCGAGGCAATCACGATCAACTCGTTGACGCTGACCTCGACCGGAACGGCGACTCTGGGCACGGAAGTAACGGCGATCAAGCTGTGGAACGACTCCGATGCGGACGGGGTTCTGGACACGGGCGAACCACAGATAGGTTCAACCTGGACTACAGGCGATCTGTTGTTCAACCTCAGCGGGGTTCAGGTGCCATCGGGAGGCAATTTCGCGGTGCTCGTCACGGTGAACACCGGGACAGGTGTTGCCGGGCATACCGTGCGCCTTGCGGTGGGCATCGGCGGGGCAGTAGGTACCGGGGCAGTGACCGCCTCAGCGTTGACGAACCCTGCCGTAGCGACCGGCAACCTGATGACCTTCAACGGGCTGCTTGTATCCCAGGGCGACACGCCGGTGGCGGCGAACAGCTCGGTGGGAATCAGTTCCACGATACCGGTGTTCCAGTTCAAACTCTCCGCGATTGGCGAGGCGATCTCGGTCACACAGGTAGTGGTTTCTGGTTCTGGAACCGCCGACCTGCCGACTGATTTCAGCGCGGTGAAACTGTACCACGACGCGAATGGTGATGCGGTAGTGAATGGGGGCGATACGCAGCTCAGCGGTGATAGAACGTTTTCCAGTGGTTCTGTGACGTTCGGTTCGATCTCCGACTTCAACCTCAGTTCTGGTTCGTCGGCGAACATGCTTGTTACGGTAACCACGAGTGCCACGGGGGTCAGCGGGGCCACATTTTCGGTGAACATCGCTTCGAACGCAGCGGTAACGCAGACAGGTACGCGCGTGAGCCTTTCCACGACGCCCCTCGCGTCGAACACGCACACCTTCGCGCAGGGTCAGGTCACGGTATCGGGGACCGACGTTGCTCCGACTTCGATCAACCCCGGTGACGACAACGTGAAGATGATGCGGCTTACCTTCACGACGTCCGGCCCGGCAGTGCAGCTTTCCAGCGTCCGCGTAGACAACAGCTATCTCGGGGGCAGCGGCAACTTCAGCTACCTCGACATCGAGTATCTCAAGATTTTCCGGGATGACGGCGACCAGGTGTTCGAACCGGAAACGGACGATGTGCTCATCAATGGCGCCGGGACTGCGTGGACGTCCACTCCGAGTCCCGGCGGATCCGCTACCGTCGAGTTCGGGACGCCGGACATGCTGTATGCCAGCGCAGCCAAGGATTACTGGGTAGCATATGATATCCATCCGGATGCCGTGTCAACCCGGCAGATAGGGGTACGCCTCGCAGACAATACCTATGTCTCGACCGGCGGCGTGGGCACCGTGGCGACCACGAACTTCCCGATCCAGCTCAACACTGAGCACTCGCTGCCGGTTGAGCTCGCCTCCTTCACCGCGGAAGCAGTGGGGCAGGTGGTGAAGCTCGCGTGGGTGACGGAAAGCGAAACGGATAACCTGTACTGGATCGTCGAGCGCCGCGAAGTGAACGCCGCCGACGCGACCTTCGTGCAGGTGCACCGCGTGGACGGCATGGGTTCCACCCCGTATCGCACGGAGTATGAGTTTGTGGACCGCAGCGTGGTTCTGGGAACGAGATATGCGTATCGCCTGACCGACGTAAGCCGGTTTGGTGTGCGCAAAACGCACGACCCGGTGGAAGTGACGGCGGGCGCGGCGCTCACGCTGTCGCTCGGCACGGCATTCCCGAACCCGGCAAACCCGGTGACGACGTGGGCGTACAGCCTCCCCGCGGAACAGAATGTGCGGATGGCGGTGTTCAACACGCTTGGCCAGCAGGTGCGCGTGCTTGTCAACGGCACCATGCCGGCGGGTGTGCATCAGGCCACGTGGGATACGCGCGACGACATGGGCCGTGAGCTTGCCAGCGGCGTGTATATCTGCGTCCTGCAGACCCCCACCAGCAGGCTTCTGAGCCGGGTGACCATCGTGCGGTAAACCTTTGGAGAACATCTGGAGCAGGGGCGACCCATCCGTGCGGTGTTTCGCGCGCAGGTCGCCCCTTTTTCTTTCCCGGTGCTGCGCGACGGGCTCCTCGATACAGCGTCCGCTTCGCGTCCGCCACTCGGAGACCGTCGCGCGCCTGCCCCACACGCACCCTCCCGTCTGGAGGGACCCGCTCCGTCGGGTCCATGCCGCGTTCTAACTGTCGGGTCCGCGCAGGCACCCCCTCGCCCGGCCCTGCGCGCCGGGCTCCGCTATCGCGCGCCGTTGGCGCTTCAAGGATGCCCTTGGGCGGCAGGCACGACAAAGCGTGCCCCTCCACTTCACCGATGTGCATGCGTCCACCAAGGCCTGAAGCGCCGGGCCACCGAGACTCCCTTCCGCATCATGGATTCCCGCCTCCGCGGGAATGACGGTGTTTTTTGCGCACCGTGGTAACCGACAAGGACGTGACTGGTACCCGTAACGCCAAATCTCAATATGGTTCCGCTGGCTCCCGCAGTTTTACCGGAGCACCGTAGTCACTCGCTGCAATCTGCAGGAGAACGGACCCTCAAAAGCCGTCATTCCCGCGAAGGCGGGAATCCAGACCCGGGCGACCTGCGCGACGGGCTCCTCGATACTGCGTCCGCTTCGCGTCCGCCACTCGGAGACCGCCGCGCGCCTGCCCCACACGCACCCTCCCGTCTGGAGGGACCCGCTCCGTCGGGTCCATGCCGCGTTCTAACTGTCGGCTGATGTCCAACGACTCGACCCCCACCGGTCATCGAGTGGCGAACCGGCGGGGAGGGGACGCAACGCGACGTTCTCCTACGGTTCGTTGTATCGAGATGACCGGTCACGCAGCCGTCCGGCGGCAGGTACGACAAAGCGTGCCCCTCCACCCCCGCCGAAAAAAACTGTACCCCGATTGAATCATTTTCGCAAAAAGCCTTGACACGAACAGGACTCTTTGCCTCAGCCAGCATGTGACGGCGCAGACTCTGGATTCCGCCTCACGGCTGAGGCCGCCTCAGCCAGTATGTGAAAGGGCGAACTCTGAAATCCGCCTCACGGCTGAGCCAATCGGGGGGGCACCGTGCAGATTCTGGAACCCGCACCGCATCGAACGGGGCATCGTATGAGTTCATCGGAACGCGCGTGCGAAGAGCCGCCTGTCCCGGCGTGGGAGCGGGCGTCGTTACGACCTCCGCGGGTGCACGCAGCGTATTTGAGTTTGCCGCGGAGATTGTTATTCTTTGATGACCTGTTGTATGCGCGGAACAGGCTGGGTTTGCCGTGCGTTCACAGGAAGGGGTTGAAGGGCATGGGTGCCACACCCCGGAGAGAAGGATACGAGCGATGAAAACTGCAGCGATTCTTGTGGCGGGAGTTCTTGCTCTGGCGGCGCAGACAGCCACGGCGTCAGGGCCGTTTGTCACCAATACCGGCGAGCGGGGGCCCACGATAGCCGGCGCGCCCACCGCGGATCTCGTCAGCCTGATGAGACGTCAGGGGTTGTTCGATTCCAGCAAGTTGACGACGTGGCGTTCCTACTCGTTCGGGATCGCCAGCAGCGGGGGAACCACGACATCCGCAGGGCTTCTGCTTCAGCATATCCAGTACCAGATTGCCACCCCGCTGACCTTGCGAATGGATGTGGGGTTGTTGCACAATCCGCTGGGTGTGGCGGGATTCCGCAACGGTCCGCAACAGGCCAGCATCGTCATACCGGCGCTCGATCTGGTATACCGGCCGACGGAAAACATGGTGCTGTCCGTTCATTACTCGCAGATGCCGTCCAACCGGTACGGGTACGGCTATGGGTACAACGCGTGGTGGAATGATCCGTCCACGGGATGGTGATGCCGTCCTGAACGGGCGCGAGTGGACCTCAACCGGAAGTTGAATGATACAGAAAAAGGCGCGTTCACGAAGGAAACCGGCACGCGATGCCGCCCCCGTTCCCGAAACGGTCGGGGTTCTTGTGGAGGCGGTCAGAAGCAAGAAGGCGTCGAATGTTGTAGTCATGGATCTGCGGGGGCTTACCGACGTCGCGGATTTTTTCGTGTTGTGCACCGCGGACGTCGATGTCCATGCCCGCGCCATCCTTGATGCGGTGCGAGAGGCTCTGGTGCCGTTTGGCCGTGACCCGTGGCACGTTGAGGGGGAGGAATCCCTCAACTGGGTGCTCGTGGATTTCGTGGACACGGTGGTGCATATTTTCCGAGAGGACGCACGTCAATTCTACGGTCTGGAGGAAATGTGGGCGGATGCGCCGCGCGTTCCCTTCCCGGACGTTCCGCCCCGCGTCGGGGAAACCCTGCACGCGGGGAGCCTCCCGCCTGCGGATAATCCGCGATCGTGAAAGAGGAGGAGTAGATGTCAGAAGGGCAGAAGTGTTTGGACCTTGGCATCGTCGGACTGGGCGAATGTGGCGGCAACCTGGCTGTTGAGTTCACAAGGCTCGGGTACAAAGCCGTTGCGGTGAACACTTCACATACGGACCTTCGCGCGCTGTCGCTGGACCCCAGAAAACGCATCTACATCGGGTACGAAGGGCGCGACGGCGCCGGTCAGGACATGGCGCTGGGTCAGCGGAGCCTCGAGGCGAGCAGCGATATCATTGTGGAGGCGGTGGGCACCCAGCTTGAAGGGTGCAGACACCTGCTTCTGTGCGCGGGCCTTGGCGGAGGCACGGGCAGCAATATCGCCGTGCTTGCGAATATCCTGGCGCGGCTGGATATCCCCATTTCCGCGCTGGCTTCTCTTCCGAAAGACCACGAGAGCAGTATCGCGAAGATCAACGCGGTCAATGCCATCAATCTTTTCCGCAATTCGGACGTCGCCAGCATAATTCTCGTGGACAACGAAAAGATTCTGCGTCAGTACCGAAGTGAAAGCCTGACCGCATTTTACTCCTCCGCGAATCAGGCGGCGGTGGAACGCCTGCACGAAATGAACACGCTCAGCACCAACGAGTTGTACATGCCGATCCGAGGTTTCGACGGGGAGGATTTCCGGCGCGTGTTTGCCTCGCGCGGCGTGCTCATCTACGGGGCCGCGGATCTCACGGACGACGACCTGCTGATCAGAGATCGCCTTGCCAACGGCCTGAGAAGCATCTGGGATTCTTCAGGACTTCTGGCCTCCGGTTTCGACTACAAGGACGCGACAATGGCGGGTATCATCCTTGTGGCGCCGCAGGATCTTCTCGATCGTGCGCCGGCGGACATCTTCGAGAGCCTGATCCGTCAGATTCGTGAACTCACCGATACAAGTGGTATTTACGCCGGTCTTTTCCAGGGGCCTCCCGACCAGATGCCCCGCCTGTACACCATGCTCGGAGGCCTTCCGTTCCCCAACCGGTTGCGCACGGTTCTCGGACAGGCGAAGGAAGAAGGGCCTGCGCTGGGCGTCAAAGTTGCGCGCCCGATCGAGGAGCTTGATCTCGGGGAGCTTTCCGGGCTCGATCTGTTCTCCGCGGGGTACATCGGGCCGGTTCCGGCGGGCGTCGGCGGACAAGCATCGCCCGCCGAGAGGCGTCCCCGGTAGTTTGCCTCGCGGACCTCGCCGCAGACAGCCGGATTTAGTGTGTTCCTGGAAGCCGCAGGTCTGTCCGGGCAGCTCCTGCGGCTTTCTGCGTGTACGTTTGAACGTCAAGGAAAACGACTATGCCTGATTCGCTTCTCATCGTGGGTTCAGTCGCGTATGATAACGTGGAAACGCCCGGTGGCAGAGTGGAAAACGCGCTTGGCGGTTCCGCCCTTTTTGGTGCTGCCGCGGCGTCGCTGTTCGCCCCGGTTCATCTCGTAGGGATTGTGGGGACTGATTTCGACCGTGCCGGGATCGCGTTCCTTGAGGAAAGGGGCGTGGACCTGGCAGGTTTGGAAACTGCTGAGGGCAAGACATTCCGGTGGACGGGCGTGTACGAAGAGGACATGAACAACCGCCGGACGCTCGCGACGGAACTCAATGTCTTTGCGGATTTCGCACCACGTATTCCTGACGGGTACCGCGGCGACAAAGTTGTGTTTCTCGGAAACATCGCGCCGCGGCTTCAGTTGCACGTGCTTGACCAGATGGCCGGTCCGGACTGGGTGGCGCTGGACACGATGGATATGTGGATCCGTGATGCGGCAGACGACCTTGCCCGTGTGCTGCAGCGCGTCCACATGGTAGTCATCAACGACTCGGAAGCCAGGGCCCTTACGGGGAAGACGAATCTCACGGTTGCCGCCCGTTCGATTCTGGACATGGGTCCCCGTGCGGTAGTAGTGAAAAAAGGCGAGCACGGGGTGCTTCTTGCGGTGGAAGACGAGTTTTCCGTCCTCCCCGCGCTTCCACTGAAAGCGGTGGTTGACCCCACGGGAGCCGGCGATTCCTTCGCGGGGGGAATGCTCGGGTACATCGCCGCGACAGGCGATTTCACCTTCTCCGGTTTGCGCCGGGCACTTGCGTACGGAACGGCTGCCGCGAGTCTGGCCGTGGAAGATTACTCCTTCAACCGGCTCAGAAATGCCACACGCGAAGTGCTTGACGAACGGTACCGCTGGCTTCGGTCTATTTCGTTTCTTCCCGATCTGCACGGTCAGGAGCGCCACAACGCATGAAGATCAAAACACTTGAATGGGTAGGCGACGGACTCAGGCTGCTTGACCAGACACTCCTCCCGAACGACGAACGATACATCGTCTGTACCGACGTCGAGATTCTGGCCCACGCCATCGAAACGCTCCAGGTCCGTGGTGCTCCGGCCATAGGTGTGGCAGCGGCGTACGGGGTTGTGATCGCTGCGATGAACGCAGGCCCTTCGCACCGCCGCGAGGCAGTGGCCGCGGCCATCGCTCGTTTGCGGCGAACGCGTCCGACGGCAGTGAACCTTTTCTGGGCTTTGGATCGAATGAGGTCCGTCGCCGACGCATTAGGGGACGGGGACCTTGTGACAGGGTTGCTCAAGGAGGCGCAGGCCATCGAGGTTGACGACACTCACAGATGTGAGGCGATGGGCCGCCATGGCGCAGCGCTGCTGCCGGACGAGGCAACCGTGTTCACTCATTGCAATGCGGGGGGATTGGCTACGTCAGGGTATGGCACCGCGCTCGGAGTGTTCTATGCGGCGACTGAAATGGGGAAGAAACTCCGGGTATTCGCAGACGAAACGAGGCCTCTTCTGCAGGGCGCTCGCCTGACCGCGTGGGAGCTTTCGAAAGCCGGGATCGACGTGACGGTGATCTGCGACAACATGGCCGCGGCAGTGATGCGGCAGACGAAGGTGGACGGCGTGTTCGTGGGAGCAGATCGCATTGCTGCAAACGGGGACGCGGCGAACAAAATCGGCACGTACGGCCTCGCGATCATCGCGCGCCACCACAATGTGCCGTTCTACGTGGTGGCCCCCATGTCTACCGTTGACATCTCGATACCGGATGGTTCCGGGATTCCCATCGAGTTGCGGAATGAGAACGAGGTCAGACGCGGGTTCGGGCCGAATACCGTTCCTGAATCGGCCCACGTGTTCAACCCTGCGTTCGACGTTACTCCTGCCGATCTGATCTCCGGGATTGTCACGGAGTTCGGTATTGCCCGTCCTCCCTACTCCGCAACGCTCAAAACATGGTTGGAGGCTGTGTGACGGATTTGCCCGGACTTGCGCACGCGCGTGCAATCGCGGGCAGAGCATGCGCCTTATTGGTGGGGCTGGCCGCCTCGGGATGTGGTGTGTACTCCGTGGAGGGCGGATTGCCCTCGCACGTAAGAACGGTTGGCGTCGAGTTTTTCGAAAACTCGACGACGGAAGCGGGCGTAGAGGAGCGCCTTTCGCGAGCCATCTCGGATCAACTGGTTACCAGGTCGCAGGTTCGTTACGCTCCGTTTTCCGGTGCTGACGCAATCGTGCGGGGAAGTGTCACGCGCGTAAGCGAGGAGCCGCTCACCTTTTCCGGGACGCAGGTCAGCCGTTACCGCGTGACGGTTCTGGTGGACGCTTCGGTCTGGGATCGCGCCCGGCGCAGAAATCTTTGGGAACGGGAAGGAATCCAGGGGCAGGGTCAGTACGACGCGACGGCGGGGGGTGCGGGGAGAGATGCGGCCTATGCCGCGGCGATTCAGGAAGCCGCCCGCCAGGTGGTCGACGGGTTTCTCAGCGGTTGGTAGGACTCCCTACGCACGCGTCGTTGCGTTCGACCGCGAAAATGCGTACCTTCATATGATTTATGAGTGGGCGCGCGCTCACTCTTTTCATATTGGGGCGCTTTGTGCAGCAAGAGGAAAGAGATTCCGTCCAGAACGTTGCGACCGCGATTGCCGGCCCGATGGGTGTGGAAGTTCTGGAAATCAAGTGGCTCGGTTCCGGAAGGACACGGTCGGTCAGACTGGTTGTGGATCAGGAAGGCGGAGTAGGGGCAGACACCTGCGCCCGCCTGAGCCGCGAGTTTGACCTCGAGTGGGAAGCGCGGACGGCCACGCCGCGGGATTTTGCCCTCGAAATCACTTCCCCGGGTCCCGATCGTCCCCTTCGCACGGTGAAGGACTTCTTGCGGGTCGTCAACAGGTGGGTTCAGATCGAACGCCAGTCCGATGCGGGAACCAATACGCTGACAGGGAAAGTGGTGTCCTGTTCTGAAGATGCGCTGGTCCTGTCCGAAAGCGGGATCTTTCCCGATGCGGGGGACCTTTCAGGCTGCGTTGCGGTTCCGTTCGCGGAAATACGCAACGCAAAAATTCTTTTTGTCATTGGAAACACGACTCCGAGAGGCAAAATGGCACGGAGAACAACACGCAGATGAATCGTGACGATGTGCTCGAAGCACTACGCCAGGTAGCCCGCGAAAAGAACGTTACGATGGATCTCGTCATCGATACGTTGGAGGAGGGGCTGCTTTCAGCGGCGAAGAAGAAATTTGGTCTTTCCGACAATATCGACGTGGAAGTGGATCAGAATACGGGTGAAATAGTCATCTGGGCGCACAAGGCGGTGGTGGAAAAGGTCGAGGATCCCGCCATCGAGATTTCCCTGGCTGACGCGAAGAAGATAGATCCGGAAGCCGCGATTGGCGAAGGAGTGGCACAGCCTATTCCCTTCACCGCGTTCGGGAGGATGGCTATCCAGTCCGCGAAGCAGATGCTCATCCAGAAAGTGCGCGAAGCAGAGCGACAACGGGTGTACGAGACGTTCCGCGAAGCTATCAGTGATATCCGGATAGGAACTGCACAGCAGGTGCTTCGTGGCGACGTGATCGTAGATCTGGGCCGCGCGGAAGGAATTCTGCCCGTATCCGAGCAGATACCCCGCGATCGCTACCGCCAGAAGGACACGGTCCGTGCCTACGTGAAGGACGTTCTCAAGGACACCAAGGGACCCCAGGTGATCCTTTCCCGCACCCATCCCGGCTTCCTCGAACGGTTGTTCCAGATGGAAGTCCCCGAAGTCTACGACGGCACTGTCGAAGTGATCGCGGTTGCTCGCGATCCCGGAAGCCGCGCCAAGGTGGCAGTTGCCAGCCGCGATGACCGTGTGGATCCGGTGGGCGCCTGCATAGGTCAGAAAGGCATGCGGATCCAGCAGGTGGTCCGCGAACTGAACAACGAGCGTGTTGACATTATCGAATGGTCTCCGGATCCTGTTGTGTTTTTCCAGCGCTCTCTGGCACCGGCGGAGATTCAGCGCGTCGAAGTTGACCAGGAGCGCCAGACGATGATTGCGATCGTTGATGAGGATCAGCTCTCCATCGCGATCGGTCGCGGCGGCCAAAACGCGCGTCTCGCGGCGCAACTCACCGGTTGGCGCGTCGAGATCATGACGGAAGAGCAGTACGCGAAGAAGAAGGAGCGCGACGAATTCCTGCGTGTTCCCGTCTCGGAGCTTCCCGGTTCGACACCGGCAGTTGCCAAGGCTCTCACCGAAGCCGGTATAGGCTCCGCTCTGGAGCTTTCGGAACGTTCCGCGGTGGAGATCGCGGATATTGCCGGAATTTCGGCGGAACGGGCGGCCCAGTTGCTGGACGAAGCAACCGACTTGCTGGAAGCCAAACGGCAGGAGTATGCGGAACGGCTTCAGATTCCGCTGGAAGAAACGGGCGTGGATCTGGCAACGTTCGTCGCGGAGCCCTCCTACGGTCCGGCAGCAACGGATGAGCCGGGAATCGCGGAGGCAAGCCCGGAGGCCCCGGGTCTGACGTAGTAGGACTAATGTCGCCCTTCCTGTGTAAGGATGCCGAATTTCGGGAGGAACGTACGCGTTGCGAAAGCACAAACGAGTTTATCAGGTAGCGAAAGAGCTCCACGTCAGTTCACAGGTTCTGATGAGCTGTTGCGCCTCGCTCGGTATAGAGGTGAAAACGCACATGGACCCGTTGGAGGAGGAGGATCTCGATCGTCTGACCAAGGTATTTGAAAAGTATCCCGACGGCATTATCCCTGCGGAACCCGCCAGCGACGCTCCACCTGAGGGGGCAGAAGCCGTTTCGGTCGTTGCGGCCGAGCCGGAACCCGTTGCGCCGGCAACTCCTCCCGCCGCTCCGATGCCGCCGCCTTCGCGCGTGTTCATGCCTCCCGTCGATACGGCTCCGATCCGACCGCAGTTGAGCACACCGGCCGCGGCAAAACCCGTTGAACCTGCGCAGGAAAAACCGGAGCCAGAAAAACCGGCCGTCCAGAAAGAACGTCCTGCGTTGAGGCCGTTGTCCCGTCCTGGCGTTCCCGATCAGCAGCGTCCGCAACGATCGTTTCCGCCGCCGGCAGGTTCATCGGCTCTCCCGCCTCTTCGGAGGCCGGGCGCTGCCGAAGCGCCGAGGCGCCCGGAAGCACCCGCGCGGCCGGAGCGCCCTGCGCTGAAGCCGCTCCGACCCCGCAGATCGGAAGGGGCGGAGGATATCTCGCGTGCCGATCGCCTCCGCAAAATGGAACTGGAAAACGAGGACCCGGAATTCGCTGAATGGGCGAAAGTCAAGTCCGTTCCGCTTCCGGGCGGCGGCGCGATCGAACCAGTTGCGGATACGGGCGACGTTGCCGATGCCGGCCTGGGCGACGCGGCAGGGGTGCGGCGCAGACGCGGGAAACGGAGAAAGAAGCCGACTGCCTCTCAATCAGAAATACAGGCGAGCGTGGCCCGTACGCTTTCGCAGATGGGCCGAGGTCGGGTGAAACGGACGTATGAGCGCCACTCTCAGACGAGCCAGACTGAAGAGGCTGACGATTCGAATGTGCTCCGGGTAAGCGAATTCGTTTCTGTGAGCGAACTCGCGGACCTGATGGGCGTGAAGGCCACGGAAGTCATCGCGACCTGTCTCAAGCTCGGGCTCATGGTTTCGGTGAACCAGCGTCTGGAAATGGACACCATCCAGATTATCGCGGACGAATTTGGATTTGAAGTCCAGCAGATGCAAGAACTTGAGATCGAGGAACCGGAAGAGGAAGAAGACAGCCCGGATTCCCTGGTTCCACGGCCACCGGTCGTCACGGTTATGGGCCATGTGGACCACGGAAAGACTTCGCTTCTGGACTACATCCGCCGGACGAACGTCATCGCCGGCGAGTCCGGGGGGATCACCCAGCATATCGGCGCGTACGAAGTCGAAACGCCGCAAGGACGAGTGACATTCCTTGACACACCGGGTCATGAAGCGTTCACCGCCATGCGCTCACGCGGCGCACAGGTGACTGATATCGTGGTTCTTGTTGTCGCCGCGGATGACAATGTGATGCCTCAGACAATCGAGGCAATCAACCACGCACGTGCGGCGCAGGTTCCCATCATTGTAGCCATCAATAAGATCGACCTTCCGACGGCCAACCCGGCGCGCATCAAACAGCAGCTCACGCAGTACGGTGTCATTCTGGAGGACTTCGGTGGGCAGGTCCAGTCGGTGGAGATTTCCGCAAAGTTCGGGCAAGGGGTTGATACACTGCTGGAACGTCTCGCGCTCGAAACCGAACTCATGGAATTGAAAGCGAATCCCAACAGGCCTGCCCGCGGTGTTGTGATCGAAGCGCGGCTTGACAAGGGACGTGGGCCTGTTGCCACCGTACTCGTTCAGAATGGGACGTTGCGCGTAGGAGATGCCTTCCTTGCAGGAATGCAGGCGGGCCGGGTGCGCGCACTGCTCGACGAGCGCGGAAACCCGATCAAAGATGCGGGTCCCAGCAGGCCGGTGCAGGTTCTGGGCTTTGATGACGTTCCCATGGCGGGAGACAAGTTTGCGGTCTACGAGAGTGAACGCGAAGCTCGTGAAATCGCACAGTACCGGCAGCAAATCAAGCGGGAGCAGGACTACAGCCGGATCAAGAAAGTTTCACTCACTGACCTCAAGCGACGGATCAGCGAAGGCGAGCTGCGGCTCCTGCCGGTCATCGTCAAGGGCGACGTGGATGGTTCCGTGGAGGCGCTGAGTGACGAACTGGCACGGTTGTCCAACGCTGAAGTGGCGATTCAGGTAATCCACCGCGGCGTCGGCGCGATCAGTGAAAGCGACGTGCTGCTTGCTTCTGCCTCGAACGCGATCATCATCGGGTTCCACGTTCGCCCGGATGCGCGCGCCAGAGAACTTGCTGCGCAGGAGCAGGTGGAAATACGTCTCTATCAGGTTATCTACGAGGCGATTGAAGAGGTCAAAGCCTCCCTCGCGGGCCTTCTGGATGCCAAGATCACCGAGCAGGTTACCGGGACCGCAGAGATCAGGCAGGTCTTCAAGGTTCCGCGTGTGGGCAACGTTGCGGGTTGTATGGTCCGGAGCGGTGTCATGACGCGCGGCGCACGTGTGCGGGTCATGCGGGATGGTGCGGAGGCGTACAACGGGAAAATCGGGACACTCCGGCGCGTAAAAGAGGATGTTCGGGAGGTTCCTTCCGGGTACGAATGTGGTATCTCGATTGAGAACTTCAACGACATCAAGGTGGGCGACATTATTGAAGCGTACACCATAATAGAAGAGGCTCGCACCCTGGAGTCCGTCGCAGGGTGATCGGGGAAACCGATGGTGGTCGCCAGTGTGTGTATCGGGTGTCTGGTTCGCGACAGCAGCTCGCTCAAGGACAAACGTCAGGTAATCAGGAGTCTCAAGGATCGAATACGGTCCCATTTCAATGTCTCGGTTGCGGAAGTTGACCACCAGGACCTGTGGCAGCGGGCAACAATCGGGGTTTCGGTCGTCGCCGTTGATGCCCAGTCCGCGCGCCATGTCCTCGAACAGGTGATACGGTTCGTGGAACACGACGTGCGGTTATCGTTGTTGGATGCGCCGGTGGTCATCCACTGATCATCAGGTCTTATGAACGGGGTACCATGCCTTTTCGGGCGGAACAGGTTGCCGATCAGATCCGGAGGGAGCTCGCGGAGATCATTCGTCTCCGCGTGAGCGACCCGCGGGTAGGCCCGATCACCATCACGAGGGTGAAAGTCTCCGATGATCTTTCCTTTGCCCGTGTCTTTTTCGCGGAGTTGACCGTCGAAGGGCGCAGGGAAGGCGATACTCTCAAAGGCCTCGCCAGTGCGACCGGGTTCGTACGAACGGAGCTCGGGAAGCGTATTGGGTTGCGGCATGTCCCCGAACTGAGGTTTCAGATAGACCACTCCATCGAAGACGGCATACATCTGAGCAGTCTGATCGAAAAGGTGCGAACGGAGGACAAGCGCAAACTGCCACTTGAGGCGCCAGGTTCAGATGTGTAGCGAGCGGGCTCTGGACGGGATTGTCCTGCTCGACAAACCCGCCGGCGGCACGTCGCACGGTGCGGTGGCGCATCTGAGAAGAATTTTGCGCACCCGTCACATCGGCCACGGGGGCACGCTGGACCCCGCGGCAACGGGCGTGCTGGTGATTCTGGTTGGGCGCGCGACTCGGCTGGCGGGGTTCCTGGGCGGCGGAACGAAGGTGTACGAAGCGACGTTCCGCTTCGGAACCGCGACAACGACAGACGACGCGGCGGGAGAGGTGATCGAGACCGCAGACGTTCCCGCACTGGATTTTGGGGGTATCGAAGCCTCGAAGAACAGCTTTGTCGGCGAAATCGACCAGGTGCCACCAGCCTTCAGCGCAGTTCGGTCGGATGGGGTGCGAGCCTACCGGCGGGCACGCCGCGGACAGGCAATGGAACTGGCCCCGCGGAAGGTCACGATTTCGGAGATCGAAATCCTGGAATGGGTACGCCCGGACCTCCGTGTGAAGGTGTCGTGCACCAGTGGAACCTACATCCGCGCATTGGCGCGTGATTGGGGAAGGGCGATCGGAAGTGCGGCGCATGTGCGATCGTTGCGGAGAGTAAAATCAGGCGTATTTGATATTGCAGAATGCCTGTCTTTCGAGCAGATTGAGCAGTTGGCGGCGTCGGGCGCGTGGGAGCATGTCATCGTGCCGCCGGGGCCCGCGCTGGAGAAGGCGATCGGGCGCACGACGATCGTTGCAGGGCAAGATGAGAAACGTTTTCTCAACGGGGCGCCGATCGCTCACTTCGATGACTTTGACGGAATTTCGGTTGTGTTTTCGCGGGAACGCGAATTACTGGGCATAGGAAGAGTGTGTGCCGGCGTATTGCGGCCGGTGTTGGTGTACCCCTCACTGTAAAGCGGAAAGGCCGCCAGCGGGATGGGAAAGACGTTTCGCCCTGCCTCCAGACACCGGAGGCTGTGTGGTGCGGAGCCGCAAGACTCCGCATCCGGTGAGAAAGGAGATTCAGGTGCCTGTTTCCAAAGAGCGTGTCGCAGAAGTCATGGCTCAACATCGCCATCACGAGGCTGATACCGGATCGTCAGAAGTACAGATCGCGCTGCTTACAGAGCGGATTCGGAACCTTACCGAGCACTTCAAGACACACGAGAAAGACCATGCCGGCCGCCGCGGGCTGCTCAAGCTTGTTGGCCAGCGCCGCCGATTGTTGAATTATCTCGAGCGGACGAATATTGAGAGCTATCGCAAGCTTATCGCAGAGCTCGATTTGCGTCGTTAGGCATGGTACCCCACCCCGAGGGCCCTGTGAGAATCCGCGGGGTGAGGGGTTTGCCGGCATGTCCGGCCCGGCGTCACTCCCGACGTGTCCCGAACCGGGATCACGTTCAAGGCTTCGATGTATGCGCAGGCGCGTCACCGTCACCCGCATGGGTACGGCAAAGACCAGAACGCGCTTACGCCCTGAGCCTGGCGTCGGTCACAGGTTGAATTCACGCGTTCCCACGAAGGAGGACCTGAATGGTCCGTGAGTACAGTGTTGCAGTCGGAGATCGCACGATAACCGTGGAACACGGGCGTATGGCGAAACAGGCGGACGGGGCTGTCCTTGTCCGGTGCGGCGACTCCATGGTCCTGGTAACCGCTTGCATGTCTCCGCAGGAGATGGATCTGGGTTTTTTCCCTTTGACGGTGGAATACCGCGAGAAAGGGTACGCCGCGGGGAAAATCCCGGGGAGCATCTTCAAACGTGAAGGAAGGCCGTCCGATCAGGAGACGCTGTCCGCGCGGCTCATTGACCACCAGATTCGGCCGCTGTTTCCGAAGAGCCTGAAAAACGAGATACAGGTGATCGTGTCGGTGCTTTCTCACGATCAGGAAAATGACCCCGACATTATCGCCTGCATCGGCGCGTCTCTGGCTCTCAGCATCTCCTCCATCCCGTTTGCGGGTCCGTACGCAACGGTTCGCGTAGCGCACGACCAGGAAGGCAACAAAATCGTTCTTCCCACCTATGCGCAGTTGGAGGAGTCGGACGCAGATGTCGTCGTCGCGGGCAATGCGGAATCGGTCATCAATATCGAAGGCGAGACGCACGAATTGGCCGAAGCAGCGTTGCTCGACCTGATGGAGTTCGCCCACGGCCATATCAAGGAGCTTTGCGCATTCCAGCAGAAGATCGTGGATGAGATCGGCAAACCGAAAGTCGTCCCCGTGGATACACCTCTGGACGAACGGCTGGTGGCGCGGGTGGAAGAGCTCTCCGTAGCGCGCATCTGTGAAAGCCTGAGGGTCGCCGACAAAGTTGCGCGGGAAGAGGCGCAGGCTGCGATCGCTGCGGAAGTCAACACTGCGCTCGCGGAGGAATTCCCGGGTCAGGAAAAGGGAATCGCATCGGTCCTGGAGAAGATTGCCAAACGGGAAATGCGGAATATGATCTTGAACGAAGGTCGGCGAATCGACGGCCGCACCATCGACGAGGTCAGGGAGATCACTTCAGAAATCGGCGTCCTGCCGCGTGCTCACGGTTCCGCTTTGTTCACTCGCGGTCAGACGCAGGCTCTCGCGTCCGTAACGCTCGGGACGAAGATGGACGAACGGCTGGTGGATTCCCTTGAAGGGAAGTCCTTCAAAACGTACATGCTGGATTACAATTTCCCGCCGTTCGCAACCGGCGAAGTGAAACGCATGTCCGGGCCGGGAAGAAGAGAAATCGGGCATGGATTCCTCGCCGAACGAGCCATCGAGCCGGTTATTCCTGCGAGTGAGAGTTTCCCGTACACGATTCGTATCGTCAGTGATATTCTCGAATCGAACGGGTCCTCTTCCATGGCGACGGTCTGTGCCGCGAGTCTGGCGCTGATGGACGCAGGTGTCCCGATCAAATGCGCAGTTGCCGGGGTGAATTGCGGGCTGGTTTCAGATGGCGACCGTTTTGCAATTCTGACCGATCTGCTCGGAGTTGAAGACGCGAACGGCGACATGGACCTGAAGATCGCGGGGACGGAGCAGGGCATCACCGCCTTCCAGATGGATATCAAGGTTGGTGGAATTCCCATGGAAACCATGAAACTGGCACTGGAGCGCGCAAGAGAAGGGCGTCTGCATGTGCTGGGCCTCATGAAGCAGGCGATTGCGGAACCCAAACCTGAGCTCTCCCGGTTCGCTCCGCGCATCCTCGTGGTGAAAGTGGATCCTTCGCAGATAGGTTCGATCATTGGCCCCGGTGGGAAAACGGTTCGCGAGATCCAGGAGCTCACCGGCGCGACCATCGAAATCGATGATGACGGCACTGTGCGGGTCTCCTCCCTCGACGGGGAAAGCGGCCAGGCGGCAGTCCGAAGGATCAACGGGATTGTGCGGAAACCGGTGGTTGGCGAGGTTTTTGACGGCGTCGTCAAGAGCGTTCTCGATTTCGGCGCGGTCGTCGAGTATCTGCCCGGCAAAGAAGGCCTGCTGCATATCTCCGAAATCGCCAACCGTCGGCTCGAGAAAGTGGAAGACGAAATCAAAGTCGGCGATCCCGTGCAGGTGAAAATCATCGAGGTTGACAATCAGACAGGGAAGGTTCGCCTGAGCCACAAAAGATTGCTGCCCGATTACGATCCGTCAAAGGAGCGCGAGCGGCCGCCACGGAGTTCGCAATCGGGGCATTCCCACGGGCGCGGACGCTAGAATGGTTGATCGGCTGCCGATTCGCATCGTCCGTCTTCCACACGGAAAGAGGTTTCCTCTGCCGGCGTACCAGACGGATGGCGCAGTTGGGATGGACCTGGTGGCAGCTATAGAGTCTCCATTGACGGTCCCTTCAGGGGGCACTGTCAGGGTGGCTTCCGGAATTGCGATTGCCATTCCGGAAGGGTACGAGGGTCAGGTTCGTCCGAGAAGCGGGTTGGCAAGCCGTTTGCCGTTTATAATCCCCAACAGCCCGGGGACAATTGACAGCGACTATCGCGGAGAGGTGCAAATACTCCTCACGAACATCGGCCGGGAGGCAATAGAGATCTCGCCTGGTACCCGTATTGCCCAGCTGGTAATTGCGCCGGTTCTTCGCGCGGAATGGTGTGAAGTCGATGAACTCCCGCCGACCGGACGTGCCTCCGGTGGATTCGGGCACACGGGCACGTAGGCGGTCTCGATGGCGCAGCACATCTTCGCGTACCACGCCGTGGAAGATGGGTTCGAACTGAGCGCCACGACGGTTCCTCGGCGACGGTGGCGCGAACATTGCAGGGTTCTGTCGGATCTTGGTTGGCGTGCCGTTCGGGTAGATGAAATGATCCAGGGAGCGGATGACGGCACGTTCTGCATCACCGTGGATGACGCATACACGAGCCTTCTCGACGTTGTAGCAGCGTGCGAACGCCATGGCTGGCGTGGCACTGTGTTTGTGCCGACCGGCTACGTCGGGAAAGTCGCTTCGTGGGATGTTGGCGCGTGGCGTGCACACAGGCACCTTGACTGGGAAGGGCTGCGGGATGTCGCGGCAGCCGGGTGGGAGATTGGCATACACGGTCACACCCATACCGCGCTTACTGACAAGCCGATTGTCGCCGCGAGGCAGGAACTGCAATGCGGTCTCGCAGCAGTCGAGCAGGAACTGGGCGTAGTGGCAACGAGCCTGGCCTATCCGTTTGGCGCGGCATCAAAGGCGCTGGCGGAGATGGCGCAGGCGATTGGTTTTCGGCGCGCGGTGACCATGGAGCCGTCTCAAGTTGAAGAATGGCATTCCCCGTTGCTCCTGCCGCGATGGCCGGTGTACCGCATGGACACCGCGGCGCACCTCCTGGCGCGGCTGTGCGGAGCACCATGGTTGAAGCAACTGGAGCGTGCGAGGTTGCGGACTATCCAGCGATTCTCGCAGGGAACGCGTGTACGCATGTCGGGGAAGATGAACATCATATCTGACGCCGCGGAGCAGACCTATGTGGAATGAGCGGCCAACCATCGAAGACATCGCCCGGTACGAAGGACAGGAGATCGTCCTCAAGGGGTGGTTGTACAATATGCGGTCGTCGGGCAAGCTGCATTTCCTTCAGGTGCGCGACGGGACCGGCGTCATGCAGTGCGTGGTGTTCAAAGGGAACGTCACGCCTGAGGTCTTCGAAACCGCGGCGGCCCTCAAACAGGAGTCCTCGCTGGTTGTGAGAGGGCAGATTCGGGCCGATGTTCGCTCTCCCATCGGGTTTGAGATGGACGTGGTCGATCTGCAAGCCATTCACGTACCCGAAGTGGACTACCCGATTTCCCCGAAAGAGCACGGCACTGCGTTCCTCATGGATCACCGTCACCTGTGGCTCAGATCCTCGCGGCAGCAGGCGATTTTGCGGATCAGGGCGGAACTCATCAGACAGATTCGCGCGTATTTCGACGCAAATGGTTTTCTGTTGTTGGATGCCCCGATATTCACGCCGTCTGCCTGCGAAGGAACGACGACTCTTTTTGAGACAGATTACGTTGATGGGAGCAAGGCGTATCTCACACAGTCCGGGCAGCTCTATATGGAAGCCGGAGCAACTGCGTTCGGGCGCGTGTACTGCTTCGGACCGACCTTCCGTGCGGAGAAGTCAAAAACACGCCGGCATCTCACCGAGTTCTGGATGGTGGAACCGGAAGTGGCGCACATAGGGCTTGCCGAAGATATGGACCTGGCAGAGGACTTTCTGGTGTCCATCGTGCAAGGGGTTGTCGCGAACCGGAAGAAGGAACTCGCCGCGCTGGAACGTGATATCGCCGCGCTGGAGCGGGTGCAGAAGCCCTTTGCCCGAATCAGTTACACGGAGGCTGTGGAACGCCTGCAACAGGCGGGGATGCCGGTGCGCTGGGGGGAAGACTTCGGCGGCGATGAGGAGACCGTGCTCGCGAACCAGTTCGACCGGCCGGTGATGATCCACCGTTACCCCGCCGAGTGCAAAGCGTTTTACATGAAAACGGATCCGGATGACCCGAAGTGCGCTCTTTGCGTCGACGTACTGGCGCCGGAAGGGTACGGGGAGATTATCGGTGGCGGGCAGCGCGAAGATGACTATGATACGCTCCTGCAGAAAATCCACACTCACGGGCTTTCCGAAGAAGCATTTGGCTGGTATCTCGATTTGCGCCGCTACGGAACGGTGCCGCACGCAGGATTCGGGCTGGGTGTGGAACGAACACTCGGTTGGATCTGCGGATTGCCGCACGTGAGGGAAACGATACCATTCCCGCGGTTGATGCAACGAGTTACGCCCTGACACAACGAAGAACCAAAAAGAGCGAATCTGGAGAAGGCATTTCGCATGATTCCCTATGATTTCCGCACGCTGGAACCGCAGTGGCGAGCGTGGTGGGAAGAGAACAAGATCAACGAGGCAAAGGACGGTTCCTCACGCCCGAAGTACTACTGTCTTGACATGTTCCCGTATCCCTCCGGCGAAGGGTTGCACGTCGGGCACTGGCGCAATTATGTGCTCAGCGATGTGTGGTCGCGGTACCAGAGGCTCCGCGGCTACCAGGTCCTTCATCCCATGGGATGGGATGCATTTGGTCTTCCCGCAGAGAACTTCGCGATCAAACACAAAATTCACCCGCGGATAAGCACCGCGCGGAACATCGCGAATATGAAGCGCCAGCTCAAAATCATAGGCGCCATGTACGACTGGTCCCGGGAGATCTCTACGTGTGATCCTGAGTATTACCGGTGGACGCAATGGATATTCCTCCGGATGTACAAGCGGGGATTGGCATACAGGAGCACGGCTCCGGTCAACTGGTGCCCGAGCTGCCGAGTCGGCCTTGCCAACGAAGAGGTCGTGGCCGGAGGTTGCGAGCGGTGCGGCACTGCTGTGGTAAAACGGGATCTCGTACAGTGGTATCTGCGGATAACGGCGTATGCGGAACGGCTTTTGCGGGACCTCGAGCGTTTGGATTGGCCGGAACGCGTCAAGACGATGCAGGCCAACTGGATCGGGAGGTCCGAAGGAGCCCGGATCACCTTCACTGCCGTCCATCCGGGAAACCAGACCACCCATCCGATCGACGTGTTCACCACGCGTCCCGATACTCTTTTCGGCGCCACGTATATGGTACTGGCACCTGAGCATCCGCTTGTTCCCGCTCTTACGATGGCGGCCCGCCGCAAGGAAGTAGAGGCATATCGCGAACAGGCTCGAAACGTTCGCGACGTGGACCGCACATCCGCGACCCGTCCCAAAACAGGTGTGCCGCTGGGGTCGGTTGCCATCAACCCCGCAAACGGAAATCGCATACCGATCTGGATATCGGACTACGTGCTGATGGGATACGGAACGGGCGCGATCATGGCGGTTCCCGCACACGACGAGCGGGATTTCGAATTCGCGCGCACATTCAACCTTCCGGTTGTCGAGGTTGTGTATCACCATGAGACCGTACACGATGCGAACGGAAGAATTCAGGCTGCGTACACTGGCGAAGGGACAATGATCCAGTCCAGCGGGTTCGATGGGCTCGATTCACGGACCGGAGGCAGGGAAATCGTTGAGATGCTGGCCCGGCAGGGCAAGGCCGAAGCAACCGTGAGCTACCGGTTGCGCGACTGGTTATTCTCGCGCCAACGATACTGGGGAGAACCGATCCCGATCGTGTACTGCGAGAAGTGCGGTGAGCAACCGGTGCCGGAAGAGCAGCTTCCGGTTCTTTTGCCGGAGGTGGAGTCATATGAACCTACCGGCACAGGTGAATCTCCTTTGGCCGGAATTACGGAGTGGGTGAACACGGTTTGTCCCGTGTGCGGCGGCCCTGCAAAGCGCGAAACGGATACAATGCCCCAGTGGGCGGGTTCTTCCTGGTACTTCCTCCGTTATGCGAGCCCCGACGAAAAGGCGGCTGCATTCGACCGCGAGAAAGTGAACAAATGGTTGCCGGTGGACATGTATGTAGGAGGGGTGGAGCACGCAATTTTGCACCTGCTCTATGCGCGGTTCTTCACGAAGGTCCTGTTTGATGAGGGGGCCATTTCTTTCGATGAGCCGTTCACGAAGCTGTTCAACCAGGGGATGATCTGCCGCAAGAGCGAGAAAACCGGGCGCGTTGAAAAGATGTCGAAATCCAAAGGCAACATCGTAAGCCCCGACGGCCTTGTGGAGAAATACGGCACCGATGCAGTCCGCATGTACGAGCTCTTTGTGGGTCCTCCAGAACAGGATGCGGAATGGAATGACAATGGGATAGAGGGTATCAGTCGCTTCCTGCACCGTGCGTGGGGGCTGATCACGTCGAATCTGGAGCCGTCAGCGGATCCGGAACGGTTGCTTCGGGCGCGCCATAGACTTGTGAAACAGGTGACGGAAGGACTCGAATCGTTCAAATTCAACACCACCATAAGCCGCATGATGGAGTTCGTGAATTTCGCGCTCGACCCGGAAGGCGGCAACGGGAAACTCGACGCGGACACGCGGGACGCGTTCATTGTGTTGCTCGCTCCATTCGCACCGCACATGGCGGAAGAGCTCTGGAAACTCGCCGGCAAGCAGAACAGCGTGTTCGATACGACAGTCTGGCCTTCCTTCGACGAAGGTCTGGCGTCCGCTGAGAAAATGACGATCGCTGTACAGGTGAACGGCAAAATCCGCGCAACGGTTGAGCTGGATGCGGACTCCTCCGACGAAACCGCACGCGCCGAGGCCCTTGCGCAACCGAACGTTCAGCGGTACCTCGCCGGAAAGGAGCCGCGGAAAATCATCGTTGTACCCGGCCGTCTCGTAAGCATCGTTGTATAGGAACGTGCAGAAGCGCCGTTCCTCGGGAGCAGTGTCCGGGCTCCACCATGATGGAGCCCCCTTTTTCCACGGGAAATGGACCAGTGAAGACACAAACAATCAATCCCTTCATGCCGAGCAAAATCGTACTTACCAAAGGTGTCGGACGCCATCGCGAACAACTGACGAGTTTTGAAATGGCGTTGCGCGATGCGGGGTTGGCAGCATTCAATCTGGTGCCTGTGTCCAGTATTTTCCCCCCCCGATGCAAACTCGTAAGCAAGCGTGCCGGCCTTGCAGAGCTTCATCCCGGACAGGTTGTCTTCACGGTGATGAGCCGCGCGGCGAGCAACGAGCCGCACCGCTTGCTTGCGGCCACGATCGGGCTTGCGATTCCCAGGGATCGCAACAAGTATGGCTATCTTTCGGAACATCACAGCTTCGGGCAGACAGAGGAAGTAGCAGGTGAGTACGCCGAGGACCTCGCGGCGGAGATGCTCGCAACCGTGCTGGGTGCTGAATTTGATGTGAACCAATCCTGGGATGAAAAGCGGGAATTGTGGCGCATTCAGAATGAAATCGTCGCAACAAGAAGCATCAGCCAAAGTGCGATGGGTCACAAAGACGGGCTCTGGACCTCCGTTCTCGCGGCAGCGGTCCTGATTCCCTGACGAAATCGTCAAAAGGACACCGAAAAATGGAGGGTTCGCCGAATCCGGCGGGCCCTCCGTTTGCTTTCGAACGGGGAACTTCAGTATCTTCCCGAACGTTTTTGCTTGAACGCCCGAGCCATTTGACACCCTTGCATGCAACTTTCACGCAGGCGCGAACCCATGAACTTGTCCCAATTTCCCAGGAATCTGCAGGACGTCCCGTTCACGTTTCTTGGTCTTCCCGATCCCGAGGGAGGGCTCGGCGAGGCACGGGTTTGCGTCCTTCCCATTCCCTACGAAAGCACCACAACGTATCGCGGAGGGACGCGTTCAGGGCCCGCGGCAATTGTGGATGCCTCCCGGTATGTCGAGACGTTTGACGAGGAAATGCTTTGGGACCTGGCAGATATGCCGATTCTGACACTTCCGAGTGTCAGTCCTCTTCTCGGGGCCGCGGAAGCAATGAGCGAACGGATCCGGGACGTGGCCCGCGAGGTTGTTTCCCGGGACCGCCTTCTGATCAGTCTGGGTGGTGAGCATGCGATCACCGCTCCATTGGTGGAAGCGCACTCGGAAGAATTTGGTCACCTGACCGTTGTTCACCTGGATGCCCACGCGGATCTGCGGGAGTCGTATGAAGGCTCGCGGATGAGCCACGCGTCCGTTATCAAGCGTGTCGCGGAACATACTGACGTTCTGAGCGTAGGAGTTCGAAGCATCTCGTCTGAGGAAATGGATTGGCTCAGGAATCAGGAGAGGGTTCGCGTAGTCTTTGCCCACGAAATTTGGAAGGATCAAGGTCTTCTGGAAAGAGTCCTGGGAGAGCTGACGGGCAATGTGTATCTGACTATTGACGCGGATGTTCTCGATCCCGGTGTGATGCCCGGGGTAGGAACACCCGAACCGGGCGGACTTTCATACGATCAGGTGGTTCATGTTATCAAGAGGCTTTCGGTGGGATGCTCGATAGTAGGTGCGGATCTGGTTGAACTGGCTCCCGTACCGGGCAATGTTGTCTCGGAGTTCACGGCCGCGCGCATTGTGGCGAAGATAGTGGCCTACACAAAGAACCCTGTCTAGAGGAGCGTTTGCGATGGCAAAACCCAATGACGATACCGGCAAAACATCCGAAACTGTCGGATATCCGCCGGAAAAACTGAAGGAATTCGAAGCGTGGCTCCATCAGGCCAGGCAGAGGATTCTGAAAGGCTACGACGATCAGAAAGCTGAAATTGACGGCTTCAAAGGGGACACGGAATCAGACGCGTACGATGACGCGTCAAATATCGTAGAAATGAATATCCTGATGGCTCTAAATGACACTCAGAAGAAGGAGCTCTCTCAGATCGGGCTTGCGCTCCTGAAGGTGAAAGACGGAACATACGGCATCTGCGAAGGGTGTGGAGAACTCATCGGCGAACAGCGGCTGAAGTTCCTTCCTTTCGCCAACCTGTGTGTCAAGTGCAAAGACAAGGAAGAGCGTGGTACTGTGGTCATTCAACGAGACACGCACATCGTGCCGCCCGACGAGGATTTTCTGGTTTTGACGGACTCCGACGAGGATTACTGAGCGTGTTGTGTCAGGCTACGATACTGATAACATTTCTTATGTAATGTTGAAAAAAAGAGCCGTCGGCAAAGGATCCTCCATGGCGAAATCCCGAATTGAAACGTTCAAGGCATTCCTGGAGAAAGATCCCGGCAACAGCCTCGCACGGTACTCGCTGGCGATGGAGCTCCGCAAGGCGGGTCGCTACGATGAGGCGTTAGCCGGTTTCGCGGACCTGATTGAGCGCGACCCCAAGTACGTGCCGGCGTACTTCATGTGCGGACAAACCGCAGTTGAGGCGGGCAAGGTGCAGGAGGCGAAGGAAGTACTGAGAGCGGGCATCGACGTCGCCAGGAACGCTGGCGAAACGCATGCGGCGGAGAAGATGGCAGAATTGCTGGCAACTCTCGAATAGCGGCAGGAACAACAAGGGCTGAAACAAACGAGGGCGCACCCGCTGCGCCCTCGTTTGTTTGTGATGGCACCACGGTCAATCGACCGGCATCTTCTCGCTTACTCCGCTCTTCGAGGAGATCTCTGCTGTCTCCATGATGGCGATCACGCGCCTTGCCTGTTCAGGTTTGACGTCAAGTTCGGCGCCATCGAGAATGTGTGCCGCGATGTTCTCATAGTACTTGGGGTGGGTGCCTGGCTGGTCACTTACGAAGCCTTCCGCGAGCACACCGTCAAACTCACCATAAACACGGAAGCCACCCTTCTCGCTCACGATCGCGCCTTTGCTTCCGAGCAGCTTCCACCTTGGTCTTCCCACCCGGGCTATGTGCGACATCTGTACGTCCGCAACGACATTCTCGTCAAAACGAATTACTGCATGGACGTGATCCTCGTTGGTTACGTCTTTCCACACGAGGTCCTGCTGGAAAAAGCCCGTGACGTTTTCGATCTTGTTCGGGACAATCTGGAGCAGCCAGTCGAGGAAATGAGCGCCCCAATCGTAGAATGCTCCTCCCGAGATGTCCTTTTTGGAACGCCACCAGGTGCCGGGGTGTCCCCACCCCATTCCTCCCATTTCCACGCTGAATACTTTGCCAATGACACCGCGCTGTACGAGACTTTTCAGAGTAAGGAAATCGCCGTCATGTCGCCGGTTGTGGTACACGGTCAACATCCGCCGTGCCTTCTTCGCGGCGTTGATCATGTCATTGGCTTCCTTAACGGTCAGGCACATTGGCTTCTCGACGATCACGTGCTTGCCCGCGTTGGAGCACTTCACCGCTACGGGCGCGTGCTGGTTGTGTGGAAGGATGACGACGGCCAGGTCGAAGTTGCCCTTGGAAAGCAGCTCATCAACGTCGTTAAAGGTCTGGATGCCGGGCCAATCCTTTTTTGCCTGCTCTGTGCGTGCGGGGTCGATGTCACAGACGGCAACAAGCTTCATTCGGCCGGTTGCGTGCATTTCACGGGTATGGTGCGCTCCCATATTGAACGCGCCCCCATAGCCGATGATTGCCGCTCGAACGATTTTCTCGCTCATGAAGTCAACTCCTTCGAGAATGCTGTTTGAACAGTGGAAAAAAGCATGTGTGGAACGCGCAACATGTACCGTAATCTATGGACAAAGTGCCGGGCTCCCAACGTGGTAAGAACGCGCCTGATTCGGGGTAGTGCTCAGGTGGTGTATTCGGCGTTTATCCTTACGTATTCGTGGGAAAGATCACACGTGTATACCTCGGCTTCTCCCTGACCGTCTCCAAGGTCAGCGTGAATCGTGATAACCTTTTCCCGGAACTTTTGCTCCGCAGCCGCGAGGGGAAACGCCGCTGGCATCCCTTTTTCAAACAGCAGCAGGTCATCAACACGGATTGTAAGCCGTCCAGGGTCGAAAAAGACGCCCGAACGTCCCAGCGCAGCAGCAATTCGCCCCCAGTTCGGGTCTCCGCCGAAGAATGCGGTCTTGACGAGCGGGGATTCTGCAACAGTGCGTGCGGCAAGGTGCGCATCTTCGTTCGAGGGAGCTCCCGACACGTGAACCGTAATGAACTTGGTCGCGCCTTCTCCGTCTCGTGCGATCATTTTCGCAAGGTCCCGGCACGCGTCAGTCAGTTGTTCCCCAAATTTCACGTAGTCATCCGTTGCCGGTTTCAACGCCGGCGCGCCGGATTCCCCATTGGCCAGCAGGGCGAGCGTATCGCTGGTGGAAGTGTCCCCGTCAATGGTCAGGCGGTTGAACGAGGCCTCTGCAGCGTTCCGCAACAACGAGTGGGCATCTTCGGGGGTGAGCAGGGCGTCCGTCGTAATGAAGGCAAGCATGGTTGCGAGTTTTGGGGCTATCATTCCCGCGCCTTTGGCCATGCCGCCTATTGTCACCGTGTGCCCACCGATGGACAGAACTCTCTTGACTGTTTTCGGGAAAGTGTCTGTCGTAATGATGGCATCGGCAGCCGCTGAGCCCCCATCTTCCGATGCGTCACCCAACGCGGCTTCGATCCCGCGCTCGATCTTGTCCATGGGGAGTAGTCTGCCGATCACTCCCGTGGAGGCAACGAGCACCTGCCGAGGTGGACAGTTGAGACCGGAGGCCACAAGCGAACACATTCTCTCCGCATCCGCCACGCCGCGCGCTCCGGTGCACGCGTTCGCGCACCCGGCGTTGACCACGATCGCACGCGCTACCCCACCGGTTATATGCTGTCGTGACACCGAGATGGGCGCGCCACACACAAGATTCGTCGTGAAAAGCGCCGCGGCGGAGGCTTCTCTTCTGCTCACGATGAGTGCGAGGTCCCGGCGCCCGTGTGCTTTCAAACCGCAGGCCACACCCGTGGCGGAGAATCCCTTCGGCGCGCAAACCCCTGTCCCTGTTCTTTCCATCCTGTAACGTATCCTTCCGTGCACTAACCCACTGGTGAACGGCGAAAACAGCGCATCCGGCGGAGCCGGTTGCAGTCAAGGCTTCCTTTCATGGCGCGGAAGAAGCCTGTAATTAAGCTATATTCTGAACGACAGTAACACCCACCCCCGGACGCCATTTCTGTCGTGGCAACCGGAACGGAGAGGAAAGTGCGCGCAGACCTCGAATCGGAAACCAGACAAGCAGATGAGCCTTTTCTGGCGAGGTTCGATCCCAAGCCGGACGAAAGTGCGCTCTGGACTCTGGTTAGCGGTATCGGGCAGTTTGTGGTGGCCGGCTGGTGCATCACCATCGCCGGCCTGATGATTGTGGTCGGCTATGCCGGCATGCATGGGCGGGGTTCCGTGCTGGCGAGCGCGGCGGCCATTCTGATGACTCTGTTTGTGCTGGTGGGAGTTGCGCTGGCGGCGATCGGCGTGCGTTTTCTCGCCCGTTCCGCAAGGGCATTCTGGGTAGCAATGCGTAAGGCGCTGTTTGTCGTGTCGTTCAACCAGGCAGCAGACAAGCGAAGGGCATTGCACGCGATTGTCGGCGATCCTCTCCTCGAACCGTACGCCCGGTATCTGCTTCAACGGGGCGATCTCAAGGTGCCGCCGCTGTGAAGCGCACGTTTTCCCCGCAAGTTTTGTTCCCGCTGGATGACACTCCGACTGAAATCTACTAACTCATTGACTGTCAGCATCTTACATCATGTTTTTGTCAATCAATTGTCCAATGTGTTATCTTTGTACTACCAAATTTGAAGGTTTGACTCCTTCGGATTGCGTTCGCCCCAAACCAGGGTCCGGACGCGCTGATATGCGGACGAAGAGCTGCGGTTTGCCGCCTTTTGCCACACTCGGAGCATGCGTATCGCTTCGGATCCCATCTCCCCTCCCAGTTTTTGTCTTCGTTATCGGCGCGTAACCCACGAGGATATGAGACGGCGAGGGGAATTCAAGTAGTCTTGCAGGAGGACTGCTGTGGCTTCACGAACGGTTATTCTGATAAATCCCGACCGCGAAAAACCCCTCATTGCTCCTCTCGGGCTTGATTACCTCGCGGCGACGTTGCGCCACGCAGGGTATGAACCGGAGCTTCTCGATCTTGCGTTCGAGAGTGATTGGTACGCCGCAACGAATCAGGCGGTATCGAAGCGCGATCTTCTGGCCGTTTTGATATTGATTCGTCACCTTGACGACGGTCTGTACAACAGCCAGACTTTTTTCCTCCCGAAGTCTCGAACTCTGATCGAATATCTCCGGAGCAAAACAAAGGCGCCTATCGGCGTTATCGGCGGGGCGTACTCTCTCGTGCCGGAAGCCATCCTGCGATTCTGCAGGGCGGATTTCGGGATCGCGAATGACCCGGAAGTTGCCCTTCCCATGCTTCTCGAGGCGATCGAATCAGGCGATGGGTACGAAGGTGTTCCGAACGTGGGGTGGATCGAAGGGAAAGCGTTCCGGCGGAATCCGATCAAGACGGCGCGCGTCGACGGGGAATGGCTTGCGGAACGAAGTCTCATAGACAACGTTCGGTATTTCAATGAAAGCGGAGTAACCCGGTTTGAGACCAAGAGAGGCTGCGCGCACAACGAAGTCTATTCAACCGACCCGATAACGCGAGGTAACAGCGTCCGGCTCCGTCCGGCGGAGCACGTTGCCGAGGAAGTGGAACGGCTGGCCGCCCGGGGCATTTACAGCCTGTATGCTGATGACACGCGATTCAACGACCCACGTGAGCACGCGCTGGAGGTGTGCCGTGCGATGGCCGAGCGGAAGCTAAGGGATCGGGTACGGTGGTACGCCACATGCACCCCCAAGGGTCTCGATGCCGAACTCGCGGAAGCGATGGAAGCCGCGGGGTGCCAGGGTGTCGAGCTGTTCACCGATTCCGGCGACGCGGACCAGCTCCGACGGATGAAGCACACGCATACTCCGGAAGACATCCTCACCGCGATCGAGTCCTGCAAACGGTACGGGATCGTCGTAATCAGCGAGGTTCAGATAGGCGGCCCCGGCGAGTCCCGCAAATCGATAGAACGGACTCTGGGGCTCATGAAAGCTTCCGGGCCCGACATGATCAATATCCACTACGGGCTTCGGGTGTATCCGAACACGCCGCTCGGCAACGCAGTTCAAACGGTTACGCCGTTGAGGAACAACTTCCACCTCCGGGGAGCGATTTACAACAACGAGTCGCTTTTGCGTCCTGTGTTTTACATCGAATCCTTGCTCGGGCGCGGAGTAGAGGAATTCATAGAGGAATTGATCGACCACGACCCACGGTACCTTTTTGCATTTCGCAAAGAGGTTGACAAGACCTACAATTACAATGACCCCACGATTCTGACCGAGGCAATCCTTCACGAGGGCCATCGCGGGGCGCACTGGGATATCTGGCGTCGTCTGATTTACCGTCTTCCGCCGCTCTCACTGAACGGTGACCGTCCCTCGCGAGGAAAGCGACGGCCGCGAAGGGTCATTCAGAGCGCCGAAGCGGGCGTTGCTGTTTGACGGTCGTTCACGCGAACTTTTACAGACGAAAGGGGGCCCGATCCCCCTTTCGTCTTTTCCGGCATACCCCGAAAATGAGGCTCTGATCCGATGAAACTCGGTACCTGTGCGTATTCCTACCGCGACCTGCTCACCAAGGGCAAGATGACGCTTATCGAATTGCTGGACACCGTGCGCGACCTCGGATTCGATGGCATTGAATGGACCGCGTACTATTTCCCCGAAACGACAAAAGACTATCTCCTCAACATCAAGCGGGAGACATTCGTGCGCGGGTTGGACATTTCCGCCACGGCCGTCGGCGGCAATTTCATCCAACCGACGAGAGAAGAGCGCGAGAAACAGATCGCCAATGTCAAATCCTGGATCGAAAAGTCGGCGTGGATGGGATCAACCGCGCTGCGGGTGTTCGCAGGATACGTCACCGAAGGGATGGCGCGGGAGGATGCCGATCAGATGGTAAGGGATGGACTTGCCGAGTGCGCCAGACTTGCGGAGAAAGAAGGCGTAATCCTTGCGCTCGAGAACCACGGCGGAGTCACTGCAGATGCCGAGGGCACGCTGCGCCTCGTGAAGCCGCTGAACAACCCCTGGGTGAAGCTCAATCTGGATTTTGGCAATTTTACCGGTGATATTTACGCGCAGTATGAAGCCTGCGCTCCGTATGCCGTAACAACGCATACCAAGGTAACCGTTCGTCAGGGTGAGGCGCGCGAGAAGGTGGACTACCGCAAAGTGGTGCGGATCATGCGGAATGCGGGGTACCGCGGGTACATCAACATCGAATTCGAGGAACCCGAGGATCCGATTGTGGGAGTTGACAGGTTTGCAGCCTACCTCAGGGGATGCATGGAAGACGCATAGTTGAGCGCAGGGCGATTGGAGAAGAAGTTGGCGCACAGAGCTGGTTTTCCACAGGGCCAGAAAGAAAGAGATGTCTGGAATGAAACGCTCCTTTGTCCTTTTTTGTACTGCTTTGCTCCTCGTTGTCTCTGGTTGTTTGGGTACGATCCCGCTCGGCGAACGGGGGCGGGCGGCTCACGTTCTTCGATTTGACGACAATGGCGTCTTCACCATCGTCCAGTTCACGGATACTCATCTCGGTTCCCGTGATGCCGGCTTGCGCGATGACTCCACGTACGCGCTGCTGGACTCCATAATCCGGTGGGAAAATCCCGACCTTGTCGTGTTGACGGGAGACATCGTCCGATTCGCGTGGGAACCGCAGGCTGTACCCTCCTGGCGCCGCCTGATTGCCTTCTTTGACAGCACTGGCGTGCCCTGGGCGTTTGTGCACGGCAACCACGACGCCGAGGTGCGGGGGTACGCCGCGGTGGATAGTCTGATTGCCACTGCGCGGAACTGCCTGTATACGCCGGGACCCGACAGCCTCAGTCAACCGGGTAACTATGTCCTGCCGGTTCTTACGCGGAAAGGCCGTGGGGTTGGTGCCCTGCTTTGGTGCATGAACTCTGGCGCGGGAAGCTCGGAACCGTCCGGGTACGGTTGGATTCGTGCCAACCAGGTCAAATGGTTCCGCGCCACGAGCGAACGCCTGAAGACCCAGACCCAACCGAACCTCACCCAACTGGCGTTTTTTCACATACCGTTTGCACAATATCAGACGGTTTGGGATGCACGCACATGCACCGGTTACAAGAACGAAAAGGTCTGCATGCAGGGTAAAGACGAAGGCGCGTTCGCCGCGTTTGTTGAGTATCGTGTGAACGGGTGTTTCGTAGGCCACGACCACACGAACGACTACGAGGGTACTCTGGAAGATGTTACTCTGTGTTACGGGCGCGCTTCTGGGTACCGCGGTTACGGCAAAGAAGGGTTCCTGCGGGGCGCCCGCGTGATAAAGATCAAAGACGGAGTACGGGGATTCACCTCCCACATCAGGCTTGCGGACGGTTCCCTCGCGGAACGGCCGGTGCACACTCCCGGCACGGCTCTGCCGACTCCCTAAAACCTGAACGATTCGGGTTCCCGGTTCGTCCCGGGAGCCCGAATCGCTATATTATTCCTGCTGATCCCGGCATTGCCCGGGTATCCCGATGTAGTTCAATTCCCCCGGCGATCCAGCGACGGTTGCCCGTTCCGAAAGGAGCAATTGATGGCAAAGCAGACCGACATGTACGACCCGACTCTGAAGGATCAGAGTGAATACGACCACAAGGAGATTTACATCATCTCCAACACGCACTGGGACCGGGAGTGGGTTTATCCCTCAGCGGAAACCAGACTGCTGATGCTCGAGTTCATGGACAACATGCTCGATCTGCTCGACAAGCAGCCCGACTATCATTCGTTCACCATGGACAGCCAGACACTCTGCATTCAGGACTACCTTGACTTCCGCCCCGAACGACGCGAGCAGATTGAACGCCATGTGAAAAGCGGGCGGCTGATCATTGGACCATGGTGCAGCCTGCCGGAGGAATACATTGTCAACGGCGAATCACTCGTGCGCAATCTGGTGATCGGTCACAAGGTGGCAAATAGTCTTGGAAAAGTATCGAAAGTCGGATACACGCCATTCAGTTATGGCCAGACAAGCCAGATGCCCCAGATCTATAGAGGCTTCGACATTGACACGATCATCTTTTACCGCGGCATCAAGACGGAGAAGAGCGAATTCATCATGCGTGGCCCGGATGGCAGCGAACTCCTTGGTATGCGGTTCGGTGCACTCTCCAGATTCAGCTATTTCTTCTATCTCTTCCGAATGGTCGCCTACAACATGTCTCGGGACGAAGCGAAATACGATTGGTTCCGCGGCAGCCTCCCGTTCAAACTTGCCGGTGACCACCATGTAAACGCGCATTACTACATATGCGATCCGGATGCGACGGGCTGGCATACCGAGCACATTGATACAGGCGCAAGGAAACTCCTGCGCGATGAATCCCAGCATTTCAGCACGCAGTATATCGCGTCCATGCAGGGTTTTGATAGTTCCGAACCCGATCCCCGCGAGCTCGACCTCATAAAAGAGACCCAGAAACACCTCCCGAACCACGTAATCAAGCAGTCCGACCTCGCGGAGTTCATGGATCGCCTCAAGGAAGAGGTTGCTGCGGGTCGGTTGAAGCCGGAGGTGATTGAAGGCGAGAGCCGGAACCCGAACTCTGTGGGGAAGTGGACGCACCTTTTCGGTGATGTCATTTCCAGCCGTGTGCGCATCAAACTCATGAACAACGCGAACGAGCAAAACGTCCAGCGCAAGGCCGAGCCGTTTTGTGCCCTTGCGATGACACTTGGTGCCAAATACCCCACAACCGTCCTCGACGAATGCTGGGACAACATCATGAAAAATCACCCACACGACACCATTTGCGGTGCCGGCGTGGATCAGATGGAAAAGGATATGATCGCCCGCGGCGAACAGGTCAACATCTTCAGTGAAGGTTTGTACCGCCGGGCGCTGCAGAAGATTCAGACGCGCATTGACAACAGCGACGTTGCTGCCAACGAGATTGCCCTGACCGTGTTCAACCCGTCTCCATTCCCGCGAAGCGAAGTGGTGAGCGTGCTCTTGGATCTGCCAGATGTGTGCAAATATGAGGATTTCACCATACGTGACGAAAAAGGGAACAAGGTTGAAGCGCAGTACGCGGAGTTCTATCCATGGGGAACGCTGGTGCGCAACCTGCGCGACGTCTCCCTGCAGCTTCATGCCGAACGTGTGCGGGTGCACTTCGAAGCCTTGGATGTTCCTCCGTTTGGATATCGAACCTACACCGTCAAACACGAAGAAGACGTCGTGCCGAAACCGATGAAGACGCTCGTTACGGCCGTCAACACGATGGAAAACGAGCATCTCAAAGTGAAAATCAACGCCAATGGCACTCTTCAGATAACCAACAAAGAAACCGGTGATGTATTTGACAACATGCATTACCTGGAGGACGGTGGGGAGAATGGTCATTCCTGGACGACCATCCCCCCGGATCATGACGAGATCATCACGAGCCACGGCGCGAACGTATACATTGCGCAGATGGAAAGCGGCCCGGCCTTGGCGCGTTTCCGCGTAGAATACCACATGATGATTCCAGAGGCGCTCGATTTCGAAACCATGGAGGCGTACACCGGCCAGACGCCCCGTGCACAGATCCGCCACCCGCGCATAAGCAAGCGGAGCGAACGGCGGAAAGAGATGGTGATTCGTTCGGAGTTCACGCTTCGCAAGGGTTCAAAGGTGCTGGAGGTGTACACGAAGGTAAACAACGAGTGCGAAAACCACCGCCTGCGTGTATGCTTCCCGACCGGTATCCAGGCAGCGACGTCGGACTCAGAAGCCTCGTTCGACGTAATTCAGCGCCAGGTGATCCGCACACCGGACAATTGGTACTGGGGCCGCCCGAATCCCGTGTTGCCGATGCACCGTTTTGTGAGCTTCTCAAACGGCAAAAGCGGCATCACGTTCCTGAATAACGGTATTCGCGAATACGAAGCAATGGAAGATGCCGACCGGACAGTGGCGCTTACCCTTTTCAGGGCCTTCACTTTCCGGAACCCGCCCATCCTGGACACATATGACGTATATCCGGAGATGAAGCTTTCCCAGTGTCCCGGTGAGATGGAGTTCAGGTACAACATCTATCCGCACAAGGGAGACTGGGCGGCTGCAGAGGTGTACAAAGAGGCAGATCACATCAACCTGCCGCTTGAGGTGGCGGAAGTTGGGCCGCACAAGGGTGACCTTCCGAAGAGCATGAGCTTCCTTTCGATTTCCCCGGCCAACCTCGTGTTGTCGGCCTTCAAAAAGGCTGAGGAAAGGGACACGTTCATTTTGCGCGTGTTCAACCCCACTGGCGACGCGATGAATGGAACAATCACGTTCTACAGGCCGATAAAGAAGGCATGGTTGTGCAATATGAACGAGGAACGGCGTCAGGATCTGGAGCCGAAAGGGAACGTTCTGACCCTCGATGTTCCGAAAAAGAAGATCATGACTATCGAGTTCGAAGTCTGACGCCTATCCCAAGAACGGATTACGAAGGGGCTCCCGCGATCTGGTGGGAGCCCCTTTTGTTTCTCGCACGTTTTTCGACTTCGTGCCTGGAACGATGGCCCGCGTGAGAACCAAATCGGCGCCGGCGGAGTCCGCACATTGCCGACACCGCGCTCGATGTGATATATTCAAGAAATAACGAAGCTTAGAGACACGAAGCACAACGCAGTAGATTCCGGGGCAAATCGATGACAAAAACGCGGGCTTCTCGCACGGGGAGCCCGCGCTGTTTTGGTTCCCGCGTGACCCCATGAAGGGTGCGTCATGGCAAAAGCAATCAGTCTCGCGCCGGTGATTGTCGCCATCATTCTGGCGGCTTTCGGCCAGGTCACAATGAAGTACGCGATGTTCGGTGCGCCGCTTCCCGTAACATCACCGGTGGAGGCCGCGAGGAACATCCTCAGTCGCCCGATGGTTTACGTGGGCCTCGTTTTCTATGCGGGATCTTCATTCCTCTGGCTGATATCGCTCTCGCGGCTCGACCTGAGTTACATGTACCCCTTCACGGCGTTACTGATTGTCATCATAACATTCGTGTCGGCTCTGGTGTTCAACGAGCCGATCACACTCTGGAAGGTGGTGGGTGTGTTCCTAATTTGCGCGGGATTGCTTTCGATAGCCCGCAGTTGACGAGCCGCTCCCCCACACTGCAAGCATGGTAGAGTGTGCAACGGTTTTGCTTTTCGTGTGGGCTCTGATCCATTCGTTCTGTCCGTTCCGATTTGCCCTGGTTCGCACGCGTGCGAACTGGCAAATGTAAGGCAACGTATCCTTCTATCGGGGTGCGAAAACTGATGAACGCTCTTGTGAAATACCTTCTCGCCTTTGTCGTCATTTTCTGTGGTTTCCAGATTGCCTCAGCGGAGGCACCGCCAACGGATACTCTCAGGTTGACCTTGCGGGAGTGTCTCGACCGCGCAATGCAGGGGAACCTGGATATCCAGGAGGCCCAGTTGGAACGGGACCGCGCTCTGATCGACCAACTGGAAGCCAATCGCGCGTTCTGGTTACCCGTATTCGAAGCACGAAGTTACCTGAGTGTCGTGAAGGACGCGAGGGGATACGTGACAGATCATCCGCTCACAACGTCGTGGGACAACTTCGGACCTTGCTTCGAGTTCCACCTGCAGGCGGCTCAGCCAATTTCGACTCTGGGTCGTGTCAATGCCTTGAAACGAGCAGCCCGGAACGGGATCGCGGCACGCGAGGCCGGTGTAGAAGTGCGCCGCGCATCGGTGGCCGCGGAGGTGTACCGCCTCTATTACGGTGTTCTCGTTGCTCGCGAGCTGCTTGAAATCCTCGACGATGTGAGCGAGAAAATCGCGCAGGCCAGGACCAGAGTCAGGGAAATGCTGGAGGAGGATTCCGACCGGGTTACGACAACCGATCTCATGCGGATCGATGTGTACACGTATGAACTGGAGCGCAAACACATTGAAGCGAACAAAAGCGTGGAACTGGCGCTCGGGGCACTGCGCCGCGCGCTCGGCATCCCTTATGATGCCCATTTTGATGTTGTTACCGATCGCTTGCGACCGATTCCGGAAACACTTCCTTCGCTGGACTCGCTACGCGCATATGCCTTCCAAAACCGGCCTGAACTCGCTCAGGTCAACGCGGCTGTGGAAGCCAGGCGGCAACAATTGATCGCGGCGCGCGCCGAACGTTACCCGACACCGTTCGTCGGCGTTGAGGTTGGTCTGCGCGCTGCCCCTGGGCGCGAGCTCCTGACCGAGAACCCGTTTGTCGGCGATGCGTACAACGGCCGGAGCGTCAAAGCGGCACTCGGTTTGCAGTATACGTTGGACAACCGCAGTAGAGAGGCGGGAATTCAGCGTGCCGAGGTCGAGTACCGCGAAATGCTGCGCAAACGAGAATGGGCGGAGGCAGGGATAGCCCTCGAAGTTCAGAAGGCCTACCTCGAAGCCGATGAAGCCCGCAGGAACAGTGAATTGGGCCGCAGATCGCTCAGAGCCGGAAGCTCGCTCATGATACAGACGCTGGAGCGGTATGACATGGGCGTCGCTTCAACGCGGGATCTGCTCGAAGCCTACGGGGCGTACGCGAAGTCTCAGGGCGATTACTACCAGACTCTTTACAGTCATTACCTCGCTCTTGGTGAAGTGTATCGAACGATTGGAAAACCTCTCTCGGAGATTGCCAACGGAACGAATGGGGTTGGCCATTCGGAACTGGAGGGCGAGGGAGACGGAGACGATGCTCAGTTTGAGGAGCCCGTCGAACCCGAAAATTCCGGGGAGAACGGTGAACCTTACGAACCACAACCAGAAGAATGATGCCACAAACGATATGAGGTGTATCATGTGGAAAACGATGGCCCTGTTGGCCGCAGTAATACTCGGAATGGCGTACACCACTCAGGCGGCCGAACAAACCGCCTTGCAGGCTTTGAAGCAACGACAGCGTGCTATTGAGCAGGCCCAGGCGGCGCTTGCGAGGGCTCCACGAGATACGGCCCGGCAGGCAGCACTTCGCAACGCAATCACAGAAGCGTTCGATTTTGACAGGCTGGCACGCGAATCTGTTGGCCGGCACTGGAATGCGATGACCCCAGAGCAACAGAGAGATTACCTGACTGTGTTCCGATCACTCGTGCAGCGCTCCACCGTTCGCAAGTTGCAGCGGTACAGGGCCGCCGGTACGACGTATTCAGCGCCGACGGGGAATGCGCAGAATACCGTAATTACGACGATAGTCACCTCCACTTCGGGCGAGAAAGTGGCGATTCAGTACAAGATGCACAAGGTCAATGGCCGGTGGTGGGTGTGGGATACGACTATCGGATTGGATACAGAAATCTCGGACTATGATGTCAGCACTGCGGAGAACTATCGTTCTGCCTTCAACAGGATCATCCGGGATGAAGGCATTCCCGGGCTGATCGCGAAACTGCGGGAAAAGGAGCGCAAAGGCAGCGACCTGTAGGTCTCCGGAAGGGCTTGTTTCCGGAAAAACGGGGGAGGCGGGAAATGCCTCCCCCGTTTCATTTGGGGCCGGAATGTGGAACCTCAATCCTGCCCGATGTCGAACAACGCCTCGGTGAACGCGTGCGGGTCGAAATCCTGGAGATCGTCAAGGGTTTCCCCCACCCCGACAAACTGAATAGGTACCCGCAACTCGTCGGAAATCGCGATCACTATCCCCCCATGGGCGCTGCTGTCGAGCTTGGTCAACGCAACTCCGGTTACTCCGATGGCTTCGTGGAATTGGCGGGCCTGAACAAGCGCGTTCTGGCCCGTCGTGGCGTCCAGCACAAGAAGCACGTGATGTGGAAACGTGGGAGATAGTTTGCCGAGCACTCTTTTGATTTTCCGCAGCTCCTCCATCAGGTTGGATTTCGTGTGGAGCCTCCCGGCAGTGTCAATCAGCACCAGGTCCGCTGAGCGGTGTTGCGCGGCCGCAACTGCGTCATACGCCACACTGGCGGCGTCGGCCCCGTGCTGCTGTCGTACGATCTCCGCCCTGGCGCGTTGAGCCCAGACCAGCAGTTGCTCATCAGCCGCCGCTCGGAACGTGTCTGCTGCTCCGATGAGTACTCGCCTTTTCTGCTCTGCGTAACGGGCGGCAAGTTTCCCGATCGTCGTGGTTTTCCCCACTCCATTCACGCCCACCACGAGCACGACCGCGGGTTTTTCCTCAGGCAGTGCGAATGGCCTGTGTGCAGCGCGCAGTATCTCCTCTACCGTGGTGCGGACGGATCTCATTGCCCACGCGGGGTCGCCCCCACTGCTCGCGGCATCCGTCTCCAGCCGCTTCAGGATTTTTGCGGCAGTCATCACGCCGACATCTGCCGTGATAAGGACCTCTTCGAGGGTTTCCAGAGTTTCGGCAGTGAGTGCTCCACCAAGGATGGAGCGGAGGCGCAGGGTGAGAGTGCTTCTGGTACGGGAAAGCCCATGTCTCAGGCGAGACCAGATGGAGGAAATCATGCAGATACCGTCACTGGGGTTGTGTCGGAGGGGTGGATGACTCGTTTTTGGAGGCTGCTTCCTCGACCCTGTTGCGCCCTTTCCGCTTGGCCGCATAGAGGGCCTCGTCGGCCTGCTCGATCAATTCCTCGACTGTTTCCGCTCCACACCTTGGATACGATGCGACTCCAAAACTCGCCGTGACTCGAAGCGGTCCGGCTTCTGACTCGATGACGGAGTCCTGCAGAGTCTCCCGAATACGTTCCGCAACGATGCGGGCATTTTCCATGGTCGTGTCAGGTGCAATGACGACGAACTCTTCTCCCCCGTACCGTGCCACCATATCCGTTGCGCGGCGAGCGACGTTCAAAAGGACCGTCGCCACCATTTTGAGGACCTTGTCGCCCAGCTGATGTCCGTACGTGTCGTTGAATTTTTTGAAGTGATCCACATCGAGCATGATAACCGACAAATCGCCACCGGGTCTCTTGTTGAGGAACAGACGTCGGCTGCGCTCGAACTCGCGAACGATTCCCTCCCGGAAAACGCGTCGGTTCAGCAGGCCCGTCAGAGGATCCGTTGTTGCAAGGATCTTCGTGTGTTCGTGCAGAAACGCGTTCTCGATGACTATCTCTGCGCGGCTCGCGATAATGGGAACCAGAACATCGGCACGCGGATCCAGCGATCGGCGCCCTGTTGCGAACGCACCGATTGCCCCGACCAGTACGTCCTGGACCACGATCGGGTACACGCTCGCTTCCCGTGTCGAGCCGAGGGCGTCTTCCTCGAGTCCGGACCAGAGAACATCGTCCAAGTGCAGCGAATTTCCGCCCCATGAGTCCCATTTCGAGGTCATGCGTGCGAACACCGCCTGTCGACTTGCGAGCGGAGAGTCCTCCTTGACGTTCACCACGATGGAAACCACTCTGTCACGTATCATGAGGAACGCTGTCATGTCGGCTTCGGCGATGGAGAGCGCGCTTCTCAGGACGGACTCGACGACGAGATGGTAATCCAGGATTGAGACAAGTTCCCGATCGAATTGAAACAGTTTTTCCGCAATCTCAAGTCCGCGCACAAGATCTGGCCGTCGCTCCGGATCGGAAACGGGTTCCTGAAGGCTCCGAAAAAAAGACCGTGTATGAAGCGCCGTTGCAACGCGATTGAGCAACGCAGCCAGTCTGACCGGTCGAAGGAGATACGAACTTGCGCCCTGCGAAATGGCTCGTACCGCAGCTTCACCCGCGCCGATATCCATCAGGGCAATGACCTGAAGTCGGAAGTCAACTGCTTTGATCCTGGCGACGAGGTCCAGACCCGTTTCGCCTGCCATGAGAGCATCCAGCACCACGATGTCATAGGGCCGGTTCTGGAGTTCGGTAATTGCTTCAGGAGCCGAAGTAACGACGTGAACGGTGTGGTGCGCCGATGTGAGGAAATCAGAGAGGGTCTCGCATGTCGCCTGGTCGTCTCCCACAATCAGGACGGCGCCTCGCTCTGACATGGACGGCTCCATAAACGCCCTTCGGGCAATTCTGATTCAATCCCGTCTGCCGGTGCGCGGTGCGGCCGACAGCCTCACGGTTTGCTCTGTGGACGGCGTATCCCTGATGCGGGGGCACCCCATGGCTTCGTCATCTGGCGGACAGCAGAGAGTACTATGCGATGCCGTGGGCTAAACTGAAAGTAATGTGTTTGTTAGAGATAATCAAGAAGCTCTCTGGAGCCATGCCGCGAAATCGGCCAGCGTGTCGTTTTCCGGGCCTGATCGGCAGATCGTTCTGTCACTGGTGGGAAATCGGGGAGCAGGCTAAGCTTGCACGGGGAAACCGCGGCGAGTACGTTGTTAGACGCGCGATCATGCGGTCGCTGGTTCTGTTTTTGAGGTGGTCTGCCATGCCAGTTTCTTCCATGAAATCGTTGCCTTTGAGGACGTACCTCCGCGCTGCCTTGGCAATTGGCGAAAATATCCGGAAAAAGGAAGCAATCAACCCTCTGTACGCTTCATACAAGGTGACGAATCGCTGCAATTTCAGGTGCAAGTTCTGCAATGTGTGGTTTGAGAAAACGCCGGTACTCGAAACGGAACTGGTGTACCGAGTACTTGATAACCTGGAACGTGCCGGAGTATTTCTGCTTTCACTCGAGGGTGGTGAACCCCTTCTGCGAAACGACATCGGCGATATCCTCAAGTACGCGGGAGCAAAGGATTACTACATTCTCTTCACCACCAGCGACCGTTCCCTCATTGAACAGCCGATGGTCGAATACTGCCGGAACATTGATTTCCTCCACATCAGCATTGATGAAGGTCATGATAATCTGGACATGTTCTCGTTGCTGCCGGAAGCGGTCCGTTGGGGCAGCATCGTGTGCGTGCAGGTGGTGGTGATGAAAGAGAACCTGCCGGCATTGGAGGACAAAGTTGCGCGGTGCTGGGACGCCGGTGCGAAATGTGTCATCATGCCGGCCGTGGAGTTGAACCGAACCCGAAACCACTTCCCTGACCTGGATGCGTTTCAGCGCGAGTGTCTCAGGCTCAAACGAAAGTATCCCCGGACGATAATATCGCCGGACCCGTATTTCGCCGCCCTTCGTGAGCCACACGGGTGTTCAACCGGATCGATAATCGTCGACTGCGACGGAGGGCTGTTCTATCCGTGCAGAACGTTGGAATCGAAGCCGGTCAACCTCCTCAATGTTGAACTTCGGGACTGGCTGCACGGCGAAGAGGCGAAGGCGTTTCGCCGGCAAATGGCCACGTGCGACCGGCGGTGCGGCTGGTACCAGTACTACGCAGTGAGCGCGTTCACTTCGCCCGCCCACGTGTGGACGTCCATTTCCCCGTATTTCTGGAACGTACTGGCGCCGCGCAAGAAACAGAATCACAATGGGAGAAAGTGAAGTGTCGGGTCAAAGGGGTCAGCCCGGGCTCCGTCTCTCTCCCTGGATTTGAGGTCACGTGCTGGCAATCAGTATCATCGCCTTCGTTCTCGCTCTTGGCTACGTGGTAAGCGCAGGGATTCTCGCCGGGGCCCTGCGCGGGAACCGACGGGTGAGGGTGCCCGATTCCGCGGCGAATGCATCGGTGACCGTAGTGATTGCTGCACGTGACGAAGAGGAGGCGCTGAGCGTATGCCTGGAAAGTCTCAGCAGGCAGGATTACCCGCCGGACGCGTGGAATCTGGTCGTCGTTGATGATCGGTCGCAGGACGGCACTGGCCAGGTGGTTCGTCGGGCTCGAGATGAAAACGACAGGATCCATGCGCTTCGCGTGGATGAGTGCGACCCAGCATACGGAGGGAAACAGAACGCACTTGCGGCTGGAATCGAGCACATGGCGGGAATGGGCATACTCGGGGACATCATCCTTTTCACGGACGCGGATTGTGTGGTGCCTTCTTCGTGGATCGCCGACATGGTGGCAGCCTTTTCCAGCCCCCGCGTGGGTATGGTGGCAGGTTGGACGACGATTCCCACGACCCGGTCGATCTCGTCCTTGCTGGAAAAGTGCGAACTTGCGTATCTCCTCAGCGTTGCATTCGGAATGATCGCGCTCGGGCGTCCCGTATCGGCGATAGGCAACAATCTGGGGATAAGGCGCAAGACGTACGAGGACGTAGGGGGATACCGGAATCTCGGCTACACGATCACGGAGGACTGTGCGCTCGTTCAACGCGTGGCTGCGACACCGTGGAGCATAACTACCGCCCGGGATACGGCCGCCGTGCTTACTCGCCCGTGCTCGTCAATCGGAGATTTCGTGCGGCAGAGAATTCGCTGGGCGGCCGGCGTACGTCACCTTCAGGTCGGGCAAATGCTTTTGCCTGCGTTTGCATTTGTTCACCGGTCGTGGATTGCCCTCACTTCGGCGATGGCATGGTGTGGAGTGCTTGACTGGCGCATCCCTGCTATGGTGTGGTGCTCGAGTTTCCTCGCGGACGCAGCCCTCATTGGCGCCCGAAAGAACTGGAAATGGGCACCGATGAGCCCGCTTCTGACTCTGTGGCAGGTGATCTATCAGCCCGTCGTTGCCATCATGGTCCTGCTATCAGGGAGAACGCGCTGGCGCGGATCCCGATACCGCTTGTGATCTCATCTCACTTCAGCCAGCGATCAAACCAGTCGAACGCTTTGCGCCCGCTGAACTCGTGCTCTCCAGGAAACAGATCCACGTCGAAACGATCGGGGTGGCCGGCGGCGACGTAACCAGCCCTGACACGTTCACATGCCTGGAGCGCGTCATCCACTTCAAAACAGCGGTCTTTTTCACCTACCTCAGCGAGCAAAGGCCGTGGGGCCGCAAGCAGCGCAACATCCGGTATGTCGCCGTGTGCGCGCAATTCCGGCATGTACTGCGCTCCGCAGAAATTCGTGCGTCTCAGGCCATTCGCGATTGTACTCAGGTAGCACGAGATGACTGCCGCCTTTACTCTCCGGTCCATGGCCGCCAGATACGTTGTCATGGTCCCGCCGAATGATACGCCGGCGCACCCGATTCGGCTCGGGTCCACCTCTTTTCGCGATTGCAGGTAATCAATACACCTCATCCCGTCGTGGATCTGCAGCGCAAGAAGTGAAAACCCGAAATAACCGGCGGCGAGGTGACGGAGGTTGCATCCGTCACGGCCCTTATCGTCCCACGGGGGCCCGTCTCTTCGTTCGCCAAATCCACGCCAATCGGGCGCGATGGTTACGTAGCCGCGCTCTGCAAATTGAATAGCGTGCCGGTGCTGGTAATCCTCGTGAACCTGCCCGTTGTTATCGAGGCCTACGAGTGGGTTTTTGCCAAGTCCGTGCCCGTGGGCGCATACGAGGCCGGGCACACGTTGCCCCCTTTTTGTGCGTTTCGGCGTAAGGACCCACGCCACCACCGCCATTGCCGGCTCGCTGTGAAACACGACCTTCTCGCGAGTGTACGTGCCGCAATCCGTCTTCTCCAGCGTTTTTGGAGCCAATGGTACACTTTCGGGGAACCGCCCCAACGCACGTTTGATTGAACGTCGGAAGGATCTCTGCCACTCGAGGAACTCGGCGGGTGTCGTTGCCGCGCAGGAATTCCGCGGGGGAGTTTTGAGACGCTCTTCGACCCAGTCCTTCATCAGCAGTATCGCCACGGTAGTTCCCTTTCTTTGCGTGACTGTGGAACATCACCGCCGGGCATTCACGAACCCAGCATGTCCTTCACCATATCGCGTTCCGATTCCAGTTCGCGGACCGTGTTCGCGAGCATTCTCTTGCCATATTCGCTGAGAATCAGGTCCGGTACAATGCACCAATTGTCCGTTTCTTTTTTTGTGATCGGGAACGACGAAACGAGTCTCGCAGGCACGCCGTAGCTACCATCGGACTTGACGGCAGCACTGAACCAATGTCCCCCCGGAGTCGGGAGGAGGAACGCCTTCACGTGGTCGATGATGGCATTGGCTGCAGACGCGGCAGACGAAGCCCCCCGAGCCGCAATCACGCTTGCCCCTCGCTTCTGTACCGTTTCGGTGAAATCGTTCTCCAGCCACGGGCGGTCTCGAATGACTGTCTCTGCCGGATCGCCGTTGATCCTTGCGTGCTCGAAATCCGGGTATTGAGTGGTGCTGTGGTTGCCCCAGATGGTGACGTTCGTGACCTGACCCACCGGAACTCCGGCACGGCGCGCAAGTTGCGCCGTCGCGCGATTCTGGTCAAGGCGTGTCATCGCGGAAAACCGTTCGGGAGGTATGTCTCCGGCGTGTGCCATCGCGATGAGGCAATTCGTGTTGCATGGATTTCCCACCACAGCCACCTGAACATCTGAAGCAGCATTCAGTAGCGCCTTGCCCTGTCCGACGAATATGCCGCCGTTGTCCCGAAGGAGGTCAATCCGTTCCATTCCCGGCCCTCTCGGCTTGGAGCCGACGAGCAATGCCCAGTTTGCGCCGTAAAACGCTTGTTCCGGGGTGTCGGAGAGCTCGACTCCCGCAAGACTGGCGAACGCGCAATCCTCAAGTTCCATTGCAACGCCTTCAAGGGCCTTCATTGCCTGGGGGATCTCCAGCAACTGAAGCACCACAGGCAGCCCTTTCCCGAAAACCTCTCCTGAAGCAATGCGGAAAAGCAGACTGTAGCCAATCTGACCGGCGGCGCCGGTAACAGCAACTCTGACGGGTACCATTTGACACTCCTTCACAACGATCAACTTGGGACATTTGAAAACGTATTTCTACCGGCCCGCACGTCGGTGAGTTCGGCGGAACCGTACTGATTGTCCGAGATCGAGACAATCATCACCGAAAAGGCCTCTTCACAGCTTGGTTGCGATTTCGGCGGCAAACCACGCTTCGAAACCCGCTATCAGTTCCTCCTGCGAACGGTACACGGTGTAGGATGCGGGCAGCGACCGGTGAAACGCGCGGCCGTAATCCTTGCTTACCAACCGCGTGTCGAGAATGAGCACTGCACCTCTGTCGTTGCGGTGCCGTATGAGTCGTCCGAAGCCCTGCCGGAATCTGATCGCGGCTTTCGGAACGGCCAGATGGAGAAACGGGTTTTTGCCGGCAGCGGCCAGAGCCTCACTCTGCGCGGTTTCCAAGGGCTCGCCAGGCACCGAAAACGGGAGCTTCACAATGATCAAGAGCTCCAGTGCTTCTCCCGGTACGTCGATACCCTGCCAGAAGCTTTCTGTGCCGAAAAGAACGCTTTGCCGATCCTGGCGGAACCGATTTGTGATGCTGGATCGAGAACCATCGAACCGCTGGCCGAGAAGCAGGATGCCCTGTTCCTCAAACGGTTGTTTCAGGGCGTTGTACGCGTTTTCCAACATCCCGTGGGAAGTGTACAGCACCAGCGTGCCGCGATGGATTCTGGGAATCAGGACCTGCAGCAGAGAAATGACTTCCGGTTCGAAAGCAGAATCCCGGGGCTCTGGAAACCACCCGGGAAGGGCGATGTGTACCTGGTTCTCGAAATCAAACGGTGATTTCACCGACATCGTTCGCACAGAATCATCTTCCAGGCCGAGCCTTTGTCGGAAGTAGTTGAACTTCTCCGCGACCGAAAGTGTCGCCGAGGTCATCACGAGCGACCGAAGACTCGGGTAGAAATCCCTCCGCAGCGTCGCACCAACGTCCAGAGGTGCTGCGATGAACTTGAGTCTGGTTTCGTCGCCGTGTGGTGGCATCTCGGACCAGTACACCATGCCCTCGTCTTCGGCACGGGTGATCAGGTCCATCGCGGCCGTCAGACGAGCGACGTCTGCTTGCCGGAGTTCCGTGTCGGCGAGCAGCTCATCTTGTTCGGGAATGCCTCCCGAAGACAGGTCCCTCAGCCACAAGGCGAGGGTCTGCAGCCCATCGCGCAAGGTTTTCAACGCGAAGGAAAGATCGTCACGATGCTCCCGGATCTCGTTGAAGACGTTCGCCTCTGAGGAGTATCGCATTTTGGATGAGTAAATAGACGAAGGGTGAGGCGCTCCGAGCTCATTCTTTGCCGCACGGAAGAACGCCTCCGCTTTTTCGCCTGCAAGTTCGGCGGCCTGGCCCGTCGCCCCAAGCTGAACCTCGAAGGACTTCCTTGTCGAGTCATCAATCTTGCTTTTGCGAAGATTACCTCGTATTCGCGTCAGAAGGCTCCGCGCATGCGGGGTGATTATCTCATCGAGAACGGATCTCACAAGCGGAAGAGAAAACTCGATCCCCAGATAGTCGGTTGCTGTCTCCTCAAACGTATGGGCTTCGTCGACGATAAGGTTCTCATACTCGCCGATAACCCCATGATCGGCGGCGAGGTCGCTGAAAAGAAGCGAGTGATTGACCACGATGATGTGAGCCTGCTGGGCTGCGCGGCGCACACGTGTCACGAAGCAGCGGTCATAGAACCTGCACGTTCTTCGACCGCACGGTTTGCCTTCGCTCGAAAGGCGGACGGCAAGAGAGTACGCGCCGGGAACATACCTCAGCAGTGTCTGAAAGGCGCCGTTTTCCTCGAAATCTCCCGACTCTGTCTCGTCTATCCAGCACACCAGCGGAAGCAGCAGCGCCCGGCTGGCATCCACCGCCTCGGCGGGCGGCAGGCCGATTTCCTCATGCCACTGATGAAGGCATACGTAATTGTTCTTCCCCTTCAGCACCACTGAGCGCACGGGAACGTCGAGGGTGCCTGCAACGAGCGGCAAATCCTTGTAGAACAACTGCTCTTGCAGATTCTTCGTGTGCGTGCTGATTACGACTCGGTGGCTGTTCCTCAGGGCCCACGTTACAGAGGGGACGAGGTACGCGAGTGATTTCCCCGTACCGGTGCCTGCCTCACAGAGAAGCGTACCGCCCTCGTTCAGTATCTCAGTGACGGCTCGCGCCATGTCTATCTGCGACCGTCTCACCTCATACGTGGGCATCGCCCGCGCAAAGTCACCGTGAGCCCCGAGTGTCTCCGCAATTGATTCTGCGTCAATATCTTCAAGGCTGCTAGCCGGTTCCAGCCTGTTGTCATCGAACGCCCCGAACGTATTGGGAAGGCTCGTCAGAGCCCCGACCCGGAGAGGCGGCGCGGAAACCTGGGCAAATGCGGAGCGCGCCGCCGCGGCCTGAATATCCAGAAGCAGATCCGCGATCGCTCCGAACGGGGGTTCCGGGCGAGGAAGGCTCCGGGCCAGTTTTGCCAGGGTGTCGAGTCGCGCGGGGGAAAAGGACCTCATGGTGTTCACGAGGGCCCTGAACACCTCCACGAGTGTCTGTGCGTCACCAAGCGCACGGTGCTGTTCCGGATTCTCGATGGAAAATGCGTCAACGAGCGTCTCGAGACGATGGTTGGGCAATCGCGGCAGAGCAATTCTCGCCAGCTCCACAGTGTCGAAAACCGTCGGCAATTCCGCCGCCGGGATGCTCATCCGCAGACGACTAACCTCGAAATCCGCGTTGTGAGAGATGAGAGGCGTTGCGCCGACAAACCGCCGCAGCCTGGCCATCACTCCCTCGAGTGACGGTTGGCCCTGCAACTCATCCGCGGTGATTCCGGTGAGGCGTTGGATGGATACAGATGGCATTTTGTGCGGCTGAACCAGAGTCTGGAACGAGTCTACAATCTGCCCGCTCTGTACGCGCAGTGCGGCTACTTCGATAATTTCGGAGGAAAAAGGATCGATGCCTGTCGTCTCAAAATCCAGCGCGACGAACGACTCCAGAATGCTCATCTGGGGGGCTCTTCGAAGGTGTCAGCACGAAGGTTTTCGATGGTGCGCAGGAATCGCCCGTAATGCAGAGCGGAATTGGCCGGGTCGAACGAGGGACACGCGTATCGGAGGTTGAAATAGCCGGACGGAGCGTCGCCAAAACCGATTCTCAGAGAAGCTCCGCTTTCGGCTGCGAGGTAGGCTGTCGGCAGGTTGAACTGAGGATGCAGGTCGACCGCGATGGTGGGCGCGAGCACCTTCACCTTTTCCCGGACGTTGCGTGTGGGCAGGCCCATCCTGCTGATCGCCCACGGGAACAGAACCGCCGGATAACCGGAGTTCGAAAGATCGGGTAGTTTGTCGTCACGGGAAACGCAACACAGCGCGAGTGGACCGAACCAGCCGGCGAGCGTGACGCAGATAGAAACGCCAGAGTCCAGAAGCTCCGGTTCCTGCGGCAGGAAAACGAGAGTCTTGCCTCCCGCGCGAAGTGCTTCACGGATTTCCACGGGTTCGGCGGCCATACTCTGTACGCGCCGGTGGGCCAGGAAAGCCCCGACACGTTCAAGCCATGTCATCGTTCTGAGTCCTGTCCAGCTCGGTCTCTGGCAAACGGCGTTGCACTGTCTATGGTATCCCCAATAGGGTAACAGCCAAGCACGCGAAGGAACGAAGTGAGCTCGCCCAGATGGTCTAGAGCCTTGCCCACGCGGGGTTCCTCTACGTCGCCTGCAAAATCGAGATAAAAAAGATACTGCCACGGGGTTCCGGGGATTGGCCGGGACTCGATTTTCAGGAGGTCAATATCACGCAATGCGAACACACCAATGCTCTTGAACAGGGTCCCCGGCGCATGATGGAGCGCGAATGCGACCGAGACCTTCTTGTTGCCGGGCCTGTCCCTGTCTGCATCCGGTTGGAGAGCCACGATCAGGAACCGGGTAAAGTTCTGGTGGTTGCTTTCGATGCCCGAGGCGAGAATCTCCAGTTCGTAATCCATGGCAGCCTGCGCGCTTGATATCGCGGCAGCATCACGCATACCGGAAGCCTTCAGCTCCTTTGCCGCTCCCGCGGTGTCGTACACAGGAACCGGTGTAACTCCGGGCAGGCCTCGGAGGAATTCCTGGCACTGAGCAAGCGCCTGCGGATGAGAGAACACACGTCGCACATCCGGAAGGGCAACTCCTTTGTTTGCGACAAGATGGTGCACAATCCGCAACTTGACCTCACCCACAATGTGCAGGCTATGCTCGAGAAGGAGATCGTAGTTTTCGTGAACACTGCCCGCAAGCGAGTTCTCTATGGGAATCACCCCTCTATCGGCCTTACCGGTGCTGACTTTGAGAAAGACGTCCCGAAAGGTTGCGGAGGGAGACAACTGGATTCCGTTTCCGAAGTACGCTCGGGCGGCGGCCTCGCTGAACGCGCCCAGCTCGCCCTGAAAGGCCACTACAACCATCTCAGGATAGATCCTTCCTCACGTTGGGGAGATGGCGCGTACGCACGCCATCGAGGCACACGACAAGTACCTCGAATGGGCGAAGCTCCAGCCTGACGGTGCCTTCAACAGTGATTTGAGACACCTCGCCCTGGGACGACCACACTCGCGCAGCCCGTTCGTCGGTTGGCCAGGTATGGGCGAACTCAATGTCGGCGGGCTTCCCGGCCGTTTCGGCTATTACGACGCCGACTTTCCCTTCATTCCGGTTGAGGTACGTTTTTGCAAAGACGCCGGAAGGTTTGCGTATAACCAGATTCTCTTCGTCCCGGAAGTCTGCGTAGACGTAATAGGGCGCGACTCGGCTACGCAATTCGGCATGGCTCTTGATGAAGGAGCAAAATTCCGGATAGTCGCTGATGTTTCCATCGCCCCCGTCAATCTTCATGTCGAGTTGTAGTTTATACGCGAAAGCCCTGTTCGCATCCCCGTATTCAAGGGCATCTATCTCGCAACTGGCGAACAACCAGGGGAGGGAGAACAGAACGGCTTCCGGGAAGTCGAACAGCCCGCGCCATGTCCACGAACTGTCACACCATTGGTTCACAAAATCGTTGAAACCCTCGCCGACAATCACTCCATCGGGATTCGCATCTCGCACGATTTTCTGCACTCCCGGGAGGAGCGCGGCGAGGCCGTCCACAAATGCCCTGTCAGGTGCTCCGTGCCCGTGAGAGGGGTTGTAGCACACGAACATCTTTTCCCCAATCTGATCCAGTTGCGTGTTGCCAAACCCGTAGTCCTTGACGATACGCGTGACGGCGTCGAGAAAATGTGGACGATATTCCTCGCAGAAGCAGACCTCGTGGTGTAACATGGATCGGTTGCGTGAGGGAGCGTCAAAATTGTTGCGTGCCCAGTCCCCGGCGTAATACGGGTGACCAGCGCGTGTTGTGGCTTCCCAGCGATATCCGTATTCCCTGTGTTCTGGCATCTGCGTGTTTGCCAGTGTGCCGTTGAAGAACGGAATCACCTGTACTCCAAGCTGCCGACATTCCTCAAGAGCGGCTTTCAATGCCGCTTCGCCGCCCCAGGAGTCGTTCGGGGCGTAACGGTACATGTAGTTGTTATCGTGCCCGCCCGTTTGCCATCCGAAGACCATCAGATACCTGCATCCAGCTGCCAGAGCGGACTTCGCCATGCGCGGAAGGTCAGCGTAGGAGTTCACCTCGAGTCCGTCCTGATGCTTCATGAAGTAGAAATGCCATCCGATGGACTCGGCAAATTGCGCGGGCCTTTCGGGCTTTCCTATCCATGTGTCCAGCCAGCCCCGGTGTTCATCCGCGATGGTGTGCCAGTCTCCTTCATGCAGGCGGATCCGTACGGGAGGCGTCGTGAAGGTCTCTCCGGGTGCTACCCGGTGCGGGTGCACAGTGTACAGATCGAGAGAGCGCCGAACGGGATCGAAATGCTTCTCGACCACTTTGTGCAGGCAGAAATCCATTATCGAGAAATCTTTGTGCCGCCCTTCCAGTGCTATTCCGGAGCTGTCGTTGCCATAGTCGCACCATGCCGTGGTCAGCCAGTGCGGATACCGCCCCACGTATTTCTGCGCCATCTCGTTCCACGAGTGGTGGTCGCCGCCGAGCCCTCTACCGAATACGTCGTCAATTCTGCGGAAATGGAAATGAGGCCACGTGATGCACGCCTTTTCAACGGGCGCAAGACCTCTCACAAACGGGAACATGATCTCTTCAACCGGTACGGGTCCATCGTTGACGATCTGCAGGCGGCAGACGAGAGCGTCTCCATCCAGTTCCAGAAACGCCTGCATGCTGATCCCGTTCCGGGCGAACGTCAGAACGCAGCTCGACCCTCCGGGGACAACCGCCGGCACATCACTATCTACGTGTTCGCATTCACGTTCACCATCCGGCACCATCAACCGGAAAAGGAGGCTCCGATCAGGGGCGCACACCCATTCCCGGTCCAGACGCAAGTCCTTCAGGGACCGGAATCCCCCGGTTTCGTCGCCAAGTTCCACCCGGATAAGGTCATTTTGGAGGATCATGTGTGAGCTTCCACGTGGTTGCGCAGGTTGTCTCCCGCCGGTACCTTCGTAGGTTGAAACCCGCCTCTGACGCCATTCCAAAAGGAGCGCGCGATGATCAAAACCAGCACGTACCCCTGCAAAATGATAGCCAAAGACATTCCCGGTGCCGAGGGCCCTTGTGTCAACATGCGCGGTGAGTTCTTCATGGTTGCGCCCAACCTCGGCCAGGTCCTCCGCGTGAATGAATCTGGCGAGACTTCGATATTTGCGGAGACAGGGGGCATTCCCGCAGGTCTGCAGTGCGACAGGAGCAACAGACTCTGGCTTGCGGACATGAAACTCGGCATCCTTTCAATATCCCCCGAGGGTATCGTACGTGTGGAAACGCCGGAGTTCGACGGAAAACCGATGCGAGGCTGCAACGATTGCGCGTTTGATTCCAGGGGCAACCTGTATGTCACGGCTCCGGCGGGGAGTGGCAAAGATGCACCGAACGGAGAGGTCTTTTGCAGGAAGAACAACGGGGAGCTCGTTCTTCTGGACGGCGGTTTTCAATTCTGTAACGGTATTGCCGTCAGCGCGGACGACCGCATCCTGATCGTGGCCGAGACTCTTACGAGGTGGCTGTGGGCGTACGATATCCTTGCCCCCGGAAAGGTTGCAAACAGGCGGAAGTGGGCTCAACTCGTCGATGTTGAAGGCGGTCTAGGTCCCGATGGTCTGGATTTCGATTCAGCCGGTAATCTGCTCGCGGCGTACTGGGGCGGCGGTTCCTTGGACGTGTTCAACCCCGCGGGTGAGCTCATCGAGCGCATCATGCTTCCGTTCAAGGCACCTTCGAACCTGCACTTCGGTGGAAGGGGTAGCCGGACCATCTACGTCACAGAACACGATTCAAACGGACTCTGGAAATTGGAGTGGGAGCGCGATGGACAGCCGCAGTTCTGCGAACGCTGAGAGGTATCGAACGTGACACCGCGAGAACGTCTCCGTGCCGCCTGTGACGGCGCTGCCGTGGATTGCACACCGGTAGTCATCCCGTATCATGCCATCTTCCTGCGCGATCACTGGGAGGAGGTAACCACAGAACCCTGGTGGAAGACAAGCGACGGCAATATCTCGTCGTCAGTTCAGGTGGAACGCGACTTCCTCGAAGCGACGGGTATGGATTGGACAGGTGTTGGTATGGGAGCGTCACGGCAGTTCAGGGAAACCCATGCAGCATCTGTTCGTGACGGCGTGCCCTACCTCACAGACACGGTAACGGGAGAAGAAACGGAATTACGGCACTGGCCCCGAAGCGGCGACCACTACTCCGTAAACTGTCCATCAGTTACCAACCTGGAGGACATCGAACGGGTGGTGCAAGTGAGAGCCGCACGCGAAATCCTCGACGCGGGGTTTCTCGATGGCGCACGTGCAGTGGTCGAATCCGTTGGCGCTTCCCACGCAGTCTACGCCGCAGTGAACCATCCCTCGTGGACCTATACCTGCTTCGGGTTCGAGAACATGATGACCAATATGGTCGAGAATCCTGCATTGGTGCACGCTCTCTCCGAGCGGATGTGTGAAAAGGCCATCGAGGAAATCAAGGCGTTTGCTGCGATCGGTGTAGATTTCGTATGGGTTGAGTTGTGCCTTGTTGGACGTGATTCTATCTCTCTTTCCGCTTTTCGTGAATTCGTTACCCCGTACAGCCGTCCGTTGGTGGACGTCGCCAGAGAGAACGGCATGATCACCGTGTTCTACGTATGTGGTGACGTCAGCGACCGGTTGGAGGACCTTGTGTCCGTCTCTCCGATGTGTCTTTCCTTCGAGGAGAGCAAGAAGGGGTTCTGCGTCGATCTGGACACGATTTCCAGGGTCGTTGGCGACTCTGTATGTCTTTTTGGCAATCTCGACGCTGTCGGCGTGTTGGAGAATGGATCGGACGCGCTCCTTGCACGCGAAATCGAGCGGCTGCTGGAAATAGGCAATCGTACCGGCAGATTCGTAATGTCGCTCGGGAGCCCGGTGACTCCCGACACTCCGGTCGCTCGCGTGAGGCAGTTTGGCGAACTGACTCGCCAGTTCAGTTCGCGATGATCCTGCGAAGGGGGCGGTTGAAAACGTGTGCGGAAAAACGCCTGGCGGAAGGGGTGTGCGGTGAGTGACGCGAAGCGCCTGTATCTCCTCGACGGAACGGCACTCGTATACCGTGCCTATTTTGCGTTCATCCGCAATCCACTCATCAACTCGAAGGGCGAGAATACCAGCGCCCCGTTCGGATTCGTATCCGCTCTTCTGAAAATCGTCCGCGAGGAGGCCCCTGACTATCTCGCGGTAGTTTTCGATTCCGCTCAGCCTACGTTCCGGCATGAACGTTTCCCCGCGTACAAAGCGACTCGCGAACGGATGCCCGAAGAACTTGTCGCCCAGCTTCCCAGAATCGACCAGATCGTCGAAGCGTTCGGAGTGCCGATTGTACGTCTGGACGGATTCGAAGCGGACGATCTCATCGGAACGCTTGCGGTTCAGGGGCAAAACGCCGGGCTGGACGTGACGATTGTTACCGGTGACAAAGACCTGATGCAGCTTGTGAACAACCGTGTCACGATACTTGCGCCAGGGAAAACGAGAAACGAATGGGAGCGGATCGGGCCCGAGGAGGTCGTGGCAAGATGGGGCGTCTCCCCGGAACAGATTCGCGATCTACTCGGTCTGATGGGCGATTCGTCTGATAACATTCCCGGTGTTCCCAAGGTAGGGGAGAAAACCGCTGTCGAATTGCTCAAAAAATACGGGTCGCTGGATGCGGTACTTGAAGCCGCGCCGGAAATTCAAAAACCCATGGTACGCCAGAATCTGATAGACTTCGCGTCGCAGGCGCGCCTTTCCAAAGAGCTTGCCACCATAGCGGTCGATGCTCCAGTCACTCTCGACCTGGAGGCATTCACATGGGTAGCACCCGATCCGGCTCGCGTCGTACCGGTGTTTCGCGAACTGGAATTCAATCAGTTGATCGAACAGCTCGGTGTACAGGCGCCCGGCCCTGCGAATAAGCTCCCCCTCGAATTCCGAACCGTGATGGCGGACATGCTTCCGGGCCTTTGTGGGCAAATACGGGCGGCCGGAGCCTTCTCCTTCGACACCGAGACAACATCTACTGATCCTCGGTCCGCCAGTCTGGTCGGCATTTCGCTTGCCTGCGACGGGCTGACCGGGTACTACCTGCCCATTGGCCACCGAAACAGAGAACCGGACGGCCTGGCCTTCACGCGGTCCGCCGAATCACCGGTCAATCTTCCGCTGACGACGGTGAAGGAGCATCTGCAGCCGTTGTTCGCCGATACAATGCTCCTCAAGATCGGGCAGAATACCAAATTCGATCTCGCCATTCTGAACCGCGCCGGTTTTGCAGTCGACGCCCCGTTGTTCGATACGATGATCGCGTCCTACATACTGGACCCGTCCGCACGGCATGGCCTCGATGCAATGGCGGAAGAGCATCTCGGGCACCGGATGATTCCCATCACGGACCTGATAGGGAAGGGAAAGGACGAGATCACCTTCGACCTTACACCTGTTGATAAGGCGACGGAGTACTCCGGTGAAGATGCAGTAATCACCTATCGTCTGGGCAGGCTTTTTGAGGAGCGCCTGAAAACAAACGGCCTCGACGAGCTTTTCCGCACCCTGGAAATGCCGCTTGTGCCGGTCCTTCTCCGGATGGAAGAAACGGGCATACGCGTCGACGCGGAAGCGCTGCGCGACCTCTCGCGGGAGATTTCTCAACAATTGCATGAGCTGGAGGAGCAGGTTTACGAGGCGGCGGGCGAGAAGTTCAACATCAATTCTACTCAGCAACTTGCGCATATCCTTTTTGACGTGATCGGACTTCCCGCACGGAGGAAGACGAAAACCGGCTACTCGACTGATGTGGATGTCCTCGAGGCGCTGGCACCGCTTCACCCGCTGCCAAAGCTCGTCCTCCAGTTCCGGTCGCTCGCCAAGCTCCTTTCCACGTATGTTGATGCTCTACCAAAGCTTGTCAACAAAAAGACCGGACGGATACACACGTCGTTCAACCAGACGGTGACGGCGACCGGTCGACTGTCTTCTACCGACCCCAACCTGCAGAACATCCCGGTAAGAACCGAACTCGGAGGACAGGTGAGGCGAGCATTCGTACCCGAAAGGGGATGGCTGATGCTCTCCGCCGATTACTCGCAGATCGAATTGCGGATCATGGCGCATCTCTCCGAAGACACCACACTGATCAAGGCGTTCCAGAATGACGAAGACATCCACACGCTCACGGCTTCCCTCGTATTCGGGGTGCCACCGGCTCAGGTGAACCGCGAATTGCGCGCACAGGCGAAAACGATCAACTTCGGAGTAATCTACGGGCAGACCCCGTTTGGCCTGTCACAGCAGCTTGGGATTCCTCAGCGTGAAGCCGCGCTGTTTATCGAGAATTACTTCAAGACATATCCCGGCGTCAAAAAGTACGGGGAAGTGACCATCGAGCGAGCGAGAAAAGACGGGTTCGTTTCAACAATGCTCGGGCGCAGGCGTTTCGTCCCCGATATTGACCACCAGGACGTTAACCGGAGGCGGTTCGCCGAACGAACCGCCATCAATACCCCCATCCAGGGAACCGCTGCCGACATGATCAAGCTGGCGATGATTCGCATTCATGAGCGGATCGCCGCCGAGAAGCTCCGGGCGCGCATGCTTCTTCAGGTGCACGACGAACTGCTGTTTGAGGTCCCGCCCGACGAGTGCGACGCGCTCAAAGATCTCGTTCGTGCGGAAATGTCGGGTGCTCTGGAACTTCGCGTGCCAGTACGCGTGGATATAGGTGTGGGCGAGAACTGGTTGGTCGCGCATTGACCCGGAACGAACGCAACGCGGGAAAACTGCCATGCCATCGCGCAACTCCGTCCTGTCGGGTGTTTTTGTGCTGGGACTTCTCCTCCTCGCCGGATGTGACGAGATCACTCGCAGCGGAGATCCGGGTGGAGCGACAGGTGCAGCAGACCCGAGGCTTGCCAAAGAAGCTGTTCCGCCCGCACTTGTCGACGCCAACATGCGCTTCGCGTTCGGAATCTACCAGCGCCTAGTGGAGACACCCCCCGCAGAAAACCTCTTCATATCGCCTGCGAGCATCAGTCTCGCTCTCGCAATGGCCTACAACGGCGCAGCAGGAAACACGAGGGAGGCGATGGCGCGAACCCTGGGGCTGGGGGAAATGACATTGGAGGAAGCCAACCAGGCGAACCTCGTGCTCCTCTCAAACCTCGTGTACGCGGACGAAACTGCGAAACTCGCAATTGCCAGTTCTGTCTGGGCGAACCAGGGCTACGATTTCTACGAGAGTTTCCTTGACCGCAATCGCCGCTATTTCGGAGCAGAGGTCGCCACCCTCGATTTTGCCAGACCTTCGGCCCTTGCCACGATCAACGGGTGGGTGGAGAGGAACACGTTCGGGAAGATTCCGAGCATCCTGGACGAGATACCGGATTTCGCCATCATGTACCTGATCAACGCCATCTATTTCAAAGGTGAATGGACGAACAAATTCGACGTTGCGGAAACGCGGATGCGGCCGTTCACCCTGAGTTCCGGTTCCGCAAAGAACGTTCCCATGATGACGCGGCATGGAAGGTATGCCTACCTCCAGAACGATCTGTTCCAGGGAGTCGCATTGCCGTACGGAAACAAACGCTTCAGCATGTACGTGCTGCTTCCAAAAGAAGACGTAGGCCTCGCAGCTTTGAACAGAGCTCTCACGGTTTCCAACTGGACGACTTGGGTCGCCGAATTCGATACCATGGAAGGGACGATTTCCCTGCCTCGGTTCGAGGCACGGTATGAGGAGACGCTCAATTCCGTTCTCTCGGCAATGGGAATGGGCGTCGCGTTTGATCCTTACGGAGCGGATTTCAGTGCCATGCTGCCCGTCAGCCCTTCCCGGAACGTGTTCATCAACGAAGTCAAACACAAAACCTACCTCAAAGTGGACGAGGAAGGTTCTGAAGCTGCGGCCGCTACCTCCGTCGGATTCGGAGTAACGTCCGTTCCCGTCACGTTCAACATGGTCGTCAATCGCCCGTTTTTCCTCGTGATCCGCGAGAACAAATCGGGAACGATCCTTTTCATGGGGACAATCGTCGACCCGTCTTCATGAAGCGCGGGAATGCATCACGCGGATCCAGGTCTTGCCTCTGTACGCTGCATCACAGCACAGCCAACTCCGACCACGTACCTTTGTATCGACAGGAGGGGCTTTGCCCCTCAGGCTTATGATTCCTACAAAGGAGCGAGTTGAATGGCGTTGCAGAAGACAATTCGAACGGCCTTTTTGTCATTGGGTGTTCTGGGTGCCGCGATGATGTCGGGTTGTATCCTGAGCAACGAAGACGAAGCAGGAACGGTTAAAGACCACGCGGGTCCAAATACGCCCGTTACGGTGGAGAATGCACAGACCGTCTTCAACATGGTCTTCGGGACGATCAAGGGCGCGATGGAAGAGCCTCTCAGCAAGCCGTCCGCGGTCGCCAGCGAGACGCGTACTATCAACGGGAGCGCGAGTGGCAAAATCGTTGTGAAAACCACGCCGACTGCCAACGGCTACACCGAGGAGCTGGAGATAACCGACTTCTCAAACGATGGCGAGCTGTTCATCGGTGGAAAACTGACCAACGACATGACGACAACCGAGCACGGTGAAACTGGCAACATCACTGGCAATATCGCCGTCGCCGGTTTCTTCAAAGGGAAAGTCGGAGTAGACGTTATGATGGAGAATTTCGGCGACTACTTCATGGTTCAAGGGATGGTTACGGTCGGCGGAGAGGAAGTCTCCGTGTTCTTCCATCCTACCTACACGAAAGTGGCCCGCTGAAACACATCGTTTCCTGAGGAACATCAAGACGCCGGCGGCTTCTGATCGCCGGCGTCTTTTCGTTCCCTGGAAGGAGCGATAACCTCTGCCTCGTGTCTGCCGGATTTGAGCGTTGGCGCAAGGGCCGCCACTCTGTCGATCATATCCTCTTTCTCGAAAATATCCTGCGAATACTGATGACGGCGCAGTTCAGCATACGTTGCCATCTGTCCCGCGCTCCATACGCCGGCGGCGTACCCCGTTACGACTGCTAGAAGGAAAAGGATTCCGAACGAGACGAATGCTCCCCCGACGGCGACACCGGGGCCGACAACGATGCTCCAGACGTCGAACTGCGGGACGACTCGCGACAGCACCCAATCCAGCCCTGGGACAAATTGCGACGCGACGTATGCCACTGCCGCGAGCCTGCCCTGGGTTGTCCGACCAAGGTTATCGCCAGTCCTGTACAGGTGAACAGGAGGCCCGTAGCGGCAAGCCACGAGGCGATGGTGACACAGAAAACGATTCCCTCGTATACCAGGAACCGCCACCATTGTGACCAGAGCAAAGCGCCCACGTTAACCAGCGTTCCCAGCCAGTCATCATCCAGCGTATTCGTGATCGCGACGCCGACGGTGAGGGTGCCAGCAATAAGCGCCATGCAGACCAGCAGGAGGAATACGGGAGGCAGCGCCAGCAGAAACCCGAAGGCCGCGAAAATCTCGCCCGCCACGGGTATCCTCGCGGGCAGGCCAAGAGCCAGAGCGCTCAGCAGTGTTCCGGTGGCAACCAGTATGAGAAGCGCGATTGCGGTCACGAGCGCGTGGGAGTTCGCTCGACCGGAATGCCACGCTTCATACGCCGAAAACGAAACGTCGCCTTTCGCGTGGCGGAAAAGGGTTTTTACCTGCGCGCCTGTTGCATACAGAAGAATAAGCCCTGCAATTGCCTTCCCCGTCGTCTGCACGAATGTTCCCACCGGGTTCAGCCGCAGATCCGCCAACCAGGGAAACAGGCGTAACTTGCGCCACGCGAACAGGAGAGGTATGGACGGGTCGGCGAGCACCGCGAGATACGTGAAAACACAAAGAATCACCGAACAGAGGAGGACAGCAATCGTGCCTGTTCGGATGACTGTGCCGTTCAGTGCCATTCTCGGTGCCGAGAGTACGGCACGATAGCCGTGGGCCCCATTTGCACGTGCCAATCACGCCCTCCTCATTCATCGGCTGACCAGGGAGCGACCCTTCAGCACGGGTACTACCGTCACCGTGTCTACACCGGAGCAGTACTCCACATCGCGATGGAATCCGAGCTCCGCCAGTCGTCGTCCATGCGCGCAGGAGGCAAGGACATCAAAGCTGGTGCCGGTATTGGAACCATACCAGTGAACGGCGAGCCTCGCGCCGTCATTCAGCACCCAATCGCACCCCGGGGTGACGATCCTTTCGATAAGCGCGCCCGCGCAGTAAAGGTCGTCCAGGGATACCCTCCCTTCCGTACCCGCGCAAATAACAGCGACGTCACGTCCTTCGTGCAGCAGGACATTTGCGACGCTTCCGATATTCAGCAAGGCCGCCGCAAACGTAATATCTGCTTCCCGGGCCGCGGCGAAAGCTCGTGTGCCGTTCGTCGTAGTCATGACGACGGTCTTGCCGCCGACTGAGTGCGGCGTGTACTCGTAAGGCGAATTGCCGAAATCAAACCCTTCGATCTTCAGGCCCCCGCGTTCACCCCCCAGTACAACTCCGTCTGCTCCTGTTTCTTGTGCTGCCAACCGCGCATCCTCGGGAGTTTCCACCGGGATCACCTCGCGGGCACCGGATTGTATCGCGGTGACAATGGTGCTCGTCGCGCGCAGGACATCAATCACCACAGCGATACGACCGCGCAGCGTAACCCTGGATGCTTCCTGCCAGGTTGCCGAAAGATCGACGTTCATGATGCGTTCCTGGCGCTTCTGCGGGTGCCAGTCCGGTAAAACGGCGCGAGAACCTGTTCCATCGTGATCCGTCGTGATTCGGACTCGCGGTCGCGGACGGAAAACTGTTTTCCCGGACTACCCGCGCCGTAGCCGACGTACGCCAGCGCAATGCCCTGCTGCAGCGAAGGCGAAAACGTTCCAGAGGTGACTTCTCCCACTGCAATTTCGTGGTCTTCCACCAGGTTCCCCGCGCGAGGTATGCCGCGTCCTGCCGCCTTGAGAGCCACAAGGCGGGGTGTCTTGTCATTCTCACGTGCCAGCACCGCGGATCGGCCCGTAAATTTCTCGTTCCTCCGGTCAATGGCCCACCCCAGACCTGCCTGCCACGGGTCAGTTTCCTTCGAAAGTTCATGGCCGTGGAGCGGGTATCCCATCTCGAGACGCAGCGTATCACGCGCGCCAAGACCAGCCGGCACAGCACCGGCGTCGATCACGGAGTCCCACAGGGCCTCAACACGCTCGCTCGGTGCGATGATCTCGACTCCGTCTTCGCCTGTGTACCCGGTCGTTGAGAGGACAACGGGCGCGCCGTTCCAATCCGTTTCAATCACACGGTTCGCGCGGTCAGGTACCGCAAGCCCCGGCATTACCTGCCTCAGAACCGCCCGTGTTGCTGGCCCCTGAACTGCCACCATGCCGGTTGATTCGGTATCGTCGAAAAAACGGGGATAAGGTTCCAGCTTCCCCATATGCTCAACCACGGAACGCCGGTTTCCTGCGTTCACGACAAGGACCCACTCCGCCGCGTGCGTGGCGAAAAGAATCACATCGTCAAGGATCCCGCCGCTGTCGGTGAGTATGAACCCGTACCGCGCGGTTCCGGCGCCTACGGAAGCAACGTGGATAGTTGTCAGGCGCTCGAGAAGTTCGTGTCCCGCCGTTCCACTGAAACGCAGCCTGCCCATGTGGGACACATCGAATATGCCGCAGCCGTGCCGAACTGCATTGTGTTCCTCCGCGATACTCCGATACATGATCGGCATTTCGAATCCGGCGAACGGAGCCATCCTTGCGCCGAGTGCGAGGTGGCGGTTGAAAAGGGGTGTTCGCAACAGGGGCACGGGAGAAGTCGTCACCATGTTCCTCATCCAAAAAGCGCATTCACGCATCCCGAACAATTTCGATCATCGTAGAACATAATCAATCTGCGCAGTCACAGTCAGCCGGTCTGCCGCTTCGTTCAAGGTCCCCGTACCCAGTACGAACAGCGATGCGGTGGCCCTGCCCGTGTGGTACCGGGCACGAACCGTCCAGCTTGCGCGGGATCCGTAAAGGCTCCAGAGAAAACCATAGTTCGGCACCTGTTGCTCATAGAAGTACAACGGCAACGAGGTCGAGTTTGTGCGGTGGAAGGCGCCGCCCAGAGTGCAGTCCAGTCCGCGCGCCGGTCGACTTTGCATCCGTATCCGCACAAGTCCTCCCCGGTCTCCTGATTGATTCTGGGCAAACGCCCACCCGCCTCGCAAAGTCATCCCTGAAGCGATCAGCTCAAGATCAGAAGAGATGTCCCGCCTTCGCTCCATGAATATCCCTTCAGCCACAGTAGACCGCGTCGACTTCTGTTTCCACCTTCCGATCCACGAAAATCGCGTTGAAACAGGGGTCCGCCAGCGAAGTTCCTCGACAGTTGTCCACCGAGGAAAATCGCGGCCTGCCCCATCAAGCGGCTCCATGGAATGCGCGAGGAATCCGTCCACGTGGACGCCCGACCCGGGAGCCCATCCAACCACGAGCGCGCCACCACGCTCTGAGGAAGCCTCGCTGTGGAGGCTCCATCCCGTTCCATGCCACGAGGTAAACGCCGACGAGTACAACCAACCGGCGGCAGTCATGGTTAACGACTCGTTGTGAAAACGAAGCGCACCGGCGCCCCCGTATTCGCGCTCATCCTGCAGGACCGCTTCACCCCGGAGGCCGAAACTCCCGATTGTTGACTGAGCGTCGACACCGAGGAAAGAGATCTCGTCGGTTGCTTTCGAGGAATGGCGATACAGCGTGCGGGGGCTGAACTCGCTTTTGGCTGCTGTCAGTCCCACGCGCGCCGACCGCCCGAAATTGCCCCCGATGCGTAAGAGACGGAACGTTTCCTTGAGTGCTCCCGCGGCACGCAATTCTGCGTCCGTCCGATGCAGACCTGTGACACTGATTGCGCCGGCGCTGTTCGTTGCGCTGTCGATAGTCGCGTCCCACCTCGGCGTTGTGTACAGGGCGAGGATTTCCCATACACGGCCAACGTAGCGAAAGCCGATTCCGTGGAGTGCTCCGGATTCTGTGGTAGTCAGGGCGGGAGTGAGTGCGGTTTCGCGTTCACGGAACGAGGACGCGCCTGTCCAGTTGAGTCCCTGTCTGCCGACGATCAGCCCTGAGCCGACGTGTGCCGCCATGGCACCGAGTACGACGCGCGTGGAATCTCCGTGGAATAAGAAACCGAGTGTTCCGCTTCGGTAATCCATCATCCTTGGTTCGTCGTGATCCCTCTCGGTGATGAACCCGGCGACAACACCTCCCTGCCGCACCATAATCCTGTTGTTGAAGGTGAAGTTGTCAGGAGATGTGCTTGCGGCCAGGTCCCAACCTGTCAGGCGGGATCGAAAAGCCAGGCGGGGATGCTTCGCGTCGCGCGACGCACCAAAGAACGGCCTGTCGGTAGAGGATCGATCACTCCCCAAAGTCGCCGAATCGAGTTCCGCGTACTCTGCCCGGGCGTTCTGATACGAAGCTTCGTCAGGGTCGGACGGTTCGCATTCATCACCGGCTGTTGCCTGCAGATGGAACAACAGGCAGAGCAGACTCACGGCGAACCACCTCACACCTTCCTCCTCACCGGCAGGTGGCTTCGGGACGCGGAGCGTTTCGGTGACGAATACCTACGGGATGTCTGCTGCGACGTACACGTACCCCTGTCCGCGCAGCGCAGCCACGAGGGGGACGCGAGGCTCCTCTTTGAGAATTCGGGGGAAGTCCTCCCACGAAACGATGATACGTATCATGTTCCCTTCGACACGTGTCTCCGCACCGGCAAACCCCTGTTTCCTGATGATCGAAAGCCCATTGCGGGCAGCAGACGGAAGCGGGACAATGCCACTGCCGCCCGTCTCGTTCTGGCTTCCGGACCGGAAACCCGCCAGGTCGAGAGTCACACGAGCAAAACCTGCCCTCATAACCGCATCTCGAACGGATTGCGCAAGCACAGCTTCTTGAAATCGTGGTATCTCGTCAATTCCTATCTCAAGCCGCGCAGTCTCCCCATGGTACCGCGCCCGAAACGCTCGAAAACCGTGTGAGCGCAGAGCCGCTTCTGCGGTAGCAATGAGGGAAAGCCTCTCCGGGGTGATTTCCGTGTTGTACGGCAGACGGGAGGCAAGACACGCAAACGATGGTTTGTTCCAGGTTGGGAGACCGTAAGACCGCGAGAGATCGCGGATGTCCTGTTTCGTGAGGCCTGCATCCTTGAGCGGGCTCTTGACTCCTTGTTCCACCCCCGCGCGCGCACCTGGCCTCCAGTCCCCGGTGTCGTCAGCGTTGAACCCGTCAAGAACAGTCGCAAAACCTCGTTCGCGCGCGAGGGTCTGCAGAGTGCTGAACAGCTCCGTCTTGCAGAAATAGCACCGCTCGTTGGTGTTGGCGCGGTAACGAGGGTCGTCCATCTCTCTCGTCTGGATCGTCGTCCATTCGGCTCCGATCTGGTTCGCGATCTGCCGTGCTTCGTCCAGCTCCGCTGGAGCCAGCGATTCAGACACAGCGGTCACCCCGATGCATTTCGCCTTGCCAAGCGCTCTGTGCGCGGCCGCAAGGAGGAACGTACTGTCCACGCCGCCGGAAAAGGCTACCACAACCGGCGCGGCCTCGATGAGCATTTCCCTGAGCCGTGCATGTTTCTCTTCCAGGGTCATCAGGCTTCGCTCCTTTATTGGCCAACCTGAGGCGTGGCATTCTGTGTTGCCGCTCGGGAAAGGATCTGCCAGTCCCCCACGGGTCGAATCGTCCCGCCGCGAATCATTCGGACCATGGCGTTCCGGTTGCACCCGTCCGGCGCCAGGGTGATGAGTCCCGTAACGCCGGGCCATTCTTTCACGTCTGCAAGGAAACGACGAACCTCGGGCCGGGTCCTCGCGCCGGTAGATATTGCCTGTAGCACAAGCGAGGTGGCGTCATATCCAAGCGCCGTTGCAAGTATCGGCTCATTTCCTCGTTCCGCGCGGTACGCCTCTGCGAAATTCCGAGCTTCCGGATACGACTGGTCAAACGTCGTTGCGAACAGGACCCCCTCCGCGGCCTCACCCGCCTGCTGGCGCACGGAGGAATTGCCCCACGTGGCGTTTCCCACGACGCGCGTCCAGATCTTCTGCGTGGGAATCTGCGCCGCTACTGCGACCAGGTCCGTTTCGTGCGAAGAACAGACCAGCATGGCGTCAATCGAGTTGATTTCCGGCATGAAGCGCACCGTGTCCATGTCGGCGGGGGGAGGAGTCCTCTGTAACGCCGCCCGGCGGATCGCGCTCAGCGGACGGGTAAGATCAGTAGTACCCGTAATGAAGTGCTCGTGCGCAATAACAATCAGACCTTTCTCGCGAACCACACGGGCGAATTCCGAGGACAGAGCCTGATCGTGCGGGTCGTACGTACTCAAAATGGCAACAGTCTGCGCCCGGAGGCTGTCCGCAACCACCGACGCGAGAAATGCCCCTTGCGCGCGCGCCGTCAGATTGATCTGAAAGATGTTATCACCAATCCCACAAACACCCTCCCCGGAAGCCGTCGGCGTGACGAGGGGGAGGCCCATCGCGTTAGCCACCGCACCCGCGACGATGGAGTTCTCCGTCGTGAGAGGACCAATCACCGCCAGCACCGTTGTGTCGCGCGCAAAACCCTCCACGGCGTGTATGGTCTCCACTTGCGTCGCTGCGCTCTTGGTCACGAGGGGCGAAAGACCGGGCGGCGCGAGTCGCTCAAAGGCAAACCTGACTCCGTCAAGAAGCGCTGCGCCGGATGTAGAATCCTCCCCTGAGAGCGGCGTAACCACAGCCAGGCGGATTTCCGTTCGCTCGTAGCTTTTGACGTCCGCCAGCAGCGCGGCGACTTCACTGGCGAAAGGAGTGTCCGGAGAAATCCTCTGCAGTTGCTCCAGGACCAGACGCGCGGCAGTCATCTGGGATGCGTTGAACAGGGCGATCGCACGGTTGAGTTGGAGGGCATCGCGAACGAACGCGGCCTGGGATGTATCAAACTCCGCGAAGTCGACGTGCTCGACCCGCGCGACGGAAGCCAGACTCAGAAGCCGCGCGTCCCGTTTTGTTGTCTCTGAGACGACTGGTGAACCGGAAACTGCGTGGAGGTTTCGAATGGCATCCGCATAGCGCCCCGTCCGCCAGCAGACCAGCCCGAGCAGGAACCGTCCATGCGCGGCGAACGCAGAATTGGGCGCGCCGGCTCCTGTTTCCTGAGTAAGCGGAAGAACAGCCGATTCTGCCGCTGGGTAGTCTCCCAGCCGGTACAGAGACCTCGCCCACATGAGCTGACTTGCCGGTTTCAACGGGGAGCTTCGAGGCAGGATGTTCGCGAGACTTTCGAACGCCCATCTCGCTTCGACAAAGCGGCCGCCGTCGTAATCCTGAAGCGCGAGTGCAAAAACCGAGTCCGGGCGCTCCACGGGCAGGGGAGCCTGGTTCCTCCGCTCCGGGATGGCAGCATTGCTGATCTGCGCGCCGAAAACCAGCGCAAGGGGGAGGAAACCCGCAACAAAGACAGAAACCTTCACGAGCAGAGGTCGAGCGGACTGGATCATTAAGAGACCTTCTCAAGAGGATTCCGGGTAAAGGTCAAAGGTCTGCGCAAGGAGACCGCGCCACTCAGTCCCCCAGGCGGTAGTACCCGAAACTGCTGGGATCTATGTGCCGGAGTCTTCGCTGGAGTTCTGTTTTCTGCCTCTCGGCACGCTGTTCGTCGGTTTCTTCCGGTTGTCCTGCCTCGGTATCGCTCTGCTCGGTCTCCGGCGACCGAAACAGGCCATCCTCCGCCCATATTGGTGCGTCAAAACGCAATGCCAGCGCGATCGAGTCGCTGGGACGTGCATCGATCCGCGCCTCTCCCGCATCCGTGCGAACAACCAGCTCGGCGTAATACGTGGAATCCTCGAGCTTTGTGATTTCCACACGCAAGAGCCGGGCTTCCAGCAAATCCATGACCGATTTCATCAGATCATGTGTCAATGGGCGGCCGCAGTCTTGATTCTCCAGTTTCATCTGGATGGAATGCGCCTCTGGATGCCCTATCCAGATCGGGAGCACACGTTCCCCGTCTGCTTCTTTCAGCAGAACGACCGGCCCATGGTTCACGTCCAAACCGAGGCCGTGGACCACCACCTGAACCATCGCCATGGACGTCTCCCTGTGCGTTCGCGCGAGCAATTCCTACATTTTTTACGGGTTTGTTAGTCAATATAGGCCGGCTGGCGAAACCGGTCAATAACATCCCCTTGTGCGGTAATCACGTCGACCCGCAACTCGCGTTTTCAACCGAATTGCGCCTCAGCAGGGAGAAGCCGTGAACCAGACCGCTTGTCATTCCCCGTTTCGAGTCGCGTCCGTGCAGTTCCGAAGTTCGCCGCAGGTGGAACGAAACGTGGCGCGCATTGTTGATCACCTCCATCATCTCTCCCAACAGGGCGTCCGTGTTGCCGCATTCCCGGAATGCGCCGTCACCAGTTACGACGAGAAGGCGATCCTGGCCACTACCCCGGAACGCCTTTCGCAGGCGGAAAAAGAGATTGCCGTTGCGTGCAGAGAGAACGGAATCGGCGTCGTAGTCGGCATCCCTTACTGGGAACAGGGCACTCTGTACAACGGCGCTCTTGCGTTTGATTCAGCGGGGAAATGCGTGGCGAGGTATGCCAAAATCCAGCTTGCGGGGGAGAAGTGGTGCGCTGCGGGAACCCGTTTCGCGATGTTCAGCTTCGAATCGGTGCCATGCTCCGTGATCATTTGTCACGATGAACGGTACCCGGAACTGGTTCGGCTGCCTGTGCTTGCGGGCGCGCAGATCATTTTCTACATCTCCTGCGAGTCTGACATCACAGCGGAAACGAAAATCGCCCCGTACCGTGCCCAGATCCAGGCCCGAGCGATGGAAAACAGCGTCTTCGTGGTCCACGCGAACGCTCCCATGGGGAATGTTCGGATGCGAAACGGAAAACCGCGCGGGGAAGCGGCCGCGTCCAACGGGCACAGCAGGATCATCAAACCGGACGGGAACATCGTTGCCGAGGCATCCATCTGGGGGGAGGATGTCCTGGTCGCCGATCTGGATATGTCCATGGCGACGCGGCACCTTGCGTTGCGCAGCCTCGAATCCCCTCTCCTGCATTCGTGGTGGGAGGCGGGTCTGCGCCTCGTTCCACCTCCGACCCGGTAAGCCACCTGAGGCGGAACAGGATTGATATCCCTGTCGATCATCATGCAGGTCTCCATGCTCCGTTTTCCGTGGAACGCAGGTTCGCTTTTCGTATCTTTGAAGAGACCTGGTTCCACGGGTTCTCGAGAAAGGGTGCGACGCAATGAGGGTCAGTACACAATCTATCCTCCTTGCCGCCGTGTTTCTCTTTGCGTCCTCCGGATCGTACGCAGAGGTGCAAAGCCCGATTGAAGCCCGTGCGAGCATCCCCGCAGACTGCGAAGCAGGTCGCGTTTCTGCCACGAACGACGGGATACTCGATCCAGTTCTGGCAAGCCTTCTTTCGGACATGGGAGGACTGCCGCAGCGAGGACGTATACGCCTGTTTGCACCCGCAGACATCATGGCCGCGACGAATTTCGATCCGCTTACGATTTCCACCGCTGCGGGGACCTGGATCGTGATCGCTCAAACAGGCGAACGTGGGCCGGTGCACTGGGCGAGAGCCTCAATAACACCGCAAGGGATCATGGTCAAGAGAGGGGTCTTTTTTCCGTCGCGCAAGGCGTACGCGTACTCCCTGGCACGGAGCGTGGCCGTACGGTTCGGGATTTGCAGAGGGGAAGACCAGTCGACTGGAGCGAGTTTCCCGGCATTCATGGGAAACCTTCCTTGAGGCACCGCGGATCCCGGTCAAATTGGGTTCGGGATCGTCAATAGCCGGGAACGACAGCGAAAGGGGCACTGTCATGACAGATAATGAAGTAGTGGAATTGCTTGCCCACGACATGAGCATGGAGCATCAGGCGATACTTCAATACCTGTTTGCAGCATGGGTTATCGGCGGGGAGGTCGGACCCTCGGTCGAGAGCGTTGCCAGGGACGAAATGCGCCATTTCAAGTACTTCGGCCTGGCCATTGCCGAACTCGGGGGAAAACCGAATATGGAGGGACCCGCCTTCCAGCGCCTCACCGATCCCACGGCCATTGTTCTCGCCAATATTGCCTCCGAAGATGAGGCAGTCAGAGTTTACACGCAGCACCGGGATCTGATCCCGGACCCGCGGATCAAAAAACTGTATGACAGGATCATCGAAGAGGAGATGTACCACGGTCAGAAATTCCAGCGCATGGTGCCCAAAGTCGAAGGGATGCCGCCCGTGGAGTTCCACGAGCCTCAGTCTCCGCAACAGGAGACCCTCTTCCGATTTCTCGAAGAGGATATTGCCGGCGAGTACGCGGCGATTCTGCGGTACCTGCACCAGTCCTTCGTGGTGGCGGACGGCAAACTGGGAAACGCAATTGAAGACCGCGCCATCGATGAGATGAAGCACATGGGCTGGATGGCGGAACACAAAATCGACTCCGGCGGAGAGCCGGTGTTGCAGCCGGCACCAGTTCAGTACTCGACGGAGCTTTCGGAGATATTCCAGTACAACATTCAGCTTGAAAAGGGCGCCGAGGAACGGTATCAACGGCACATTGACGGGTACGAAGATCCTGACCTTCAGAGGGTGTGGGCCCACATCAAGTTCCAGGAAGAGCACCACACTGACGACTTTGAAAACCGGCTTGCAGACCTCAACAGAGCGCCGGAAGCCCAGGCGGCCACACCACCGGATGCTTCGAACGTGAAGCCAAAAACCTCCGTCGGATCGTTGTTTGGCAAACCGCAGGCGTGATTTTGCGCGAGTAAGTCTTTTCATACGTGAACAGAACTCGAAACAAGGGGAAGGAAAATGGCGGACTACCTTTTGCGTGAGAACGCTCCGCTCACAGAGCAGGAATGGGCCAAAGTAGACGAACTCGTCACCAGCGTGGCAAGCCGATTGCTCGTCGGTCGTCGGGTCCTGCCTCTGTTCGGCCCTCTCGGGGCCGGCGTGCAGACGGTTCCGGTAGACACATTCGACCTCGCCTCCGAAGAAGGGATCCGGAGATCAGGACGAGTGTTTGTGGTGCCTCGCATGATAGCGAGGGAATTCATCCTCGGGTGGCAGGACATCGAAACCGGGCGCAGCGGTGTTCTTCCGCTGGAACTGAGCCCCGCGGCTGCCGCGGCTTCGGCCTGCGCACTGGCCGAAGACACGCTCATCTTCAGAGGTGATGCGGAATCCGACGGGATTCTGAACGCAGAGGGCTGCCTCGGAACGAAGATGAGTGACTGGGCTACCGAAGGCGCGTTCAACGACATCCTCGCTGCGGTCCAGAAGCTTCAGGAGAATGGCATCACTGAGAAACCAGCGCTTGTCGTAAGCCCGGCAGGCTATGCGCTTATGCAGAAGCCGTTTGGGAACACGGGAGCATTGGAACTCGCGTTCATCCGCGAACTCATGCCCGCCGGGGTGTTCCAGACACCCGTCCTCAAACCGTCGGAAGCCGTGGTAATCGCCACCGGTCCGCAGAATGCCGATCTTGCGGTTGGCGTTGACCTTTCGGTGGGGTACGTAGACCAGGTCGACATGGACCATCGCTTCCGCGTACTGGAAACGCTGGCGCTGCGGGTGAAAAGGCCCCAGGCAATCTGCACCATCACCCGGTAACGGGCGGCGGGAAGCCCTGCGTGCGCCGCGAGACGGAAACGACGCGTTGGATCCGCACCGTGCGGGAGGAGATTCCCGCACGGCGCGGTTCTTTTCTGGTCGCATGGGTAGACAAGTCTTCCCAACGGGAATCGCCGGTGGTGATCGTCGGCAGGACCGTCGGAAAGGCTCACGAACGGAATCGAGTACGCCGCAGGATTCGCGAAGCCCTGCGTGCGTGTGTGGCGAATCCGGCCGGCATCATCGTTGTTGCACGAACCAGAGCCCGCGCCGCAGATTACTGGAACTTGCTGAATGAGCTGGAGGGTCTTCTTGCCGAATCGGATGCTCGTATGGGCGGCGATCGGAGTGATTAGGATCTACCAGTCCCTGTTTTCCCCCCTTCTGGGAGCTTCCTGCAGGTTCTTTCCAACGTGCTCGTCATACGGTATCGAAGCCCTCTCCCGTCACGGATTATTCCGCGGCGGGTGGCTCACACTCAAACGAATTTTGCGTTGTCACCCGTACCACCCGGGCGGGTACGACCCCGTACCGTGAGAGGAATTGCTGATCGTGGAACGTAATACCGTTATAGCATTGGTGCTTATCATCCTCATCTGGATCCTTTGGCCAAAGTGGATCAAATGGACCTCGCCGGAGACACAGCCCGTCGTTCCTGCAGCACTGCCTGCGGATTCATCTCGGGGGCCGAGTTCGATTCCGGACTCGATCGTCCGGTCTGCACCACGTCCGGTGGTTGCTGCCTCCGATACAACCCGGGTGCGCGCCATCGCTCACGCAGATTCCGTACCCGTCCGGACCTGCACCATCATCACTGACAAATACGAGGCCGTTCTTTCCAACGAAGGGGCCGTGCTGCGGAAGTGGTCATTGAAGGATTACCACACCCCGTACGGTGCGCCTGTGCAGTTGGTGGCTCCGGGCGGACACGGCATTTCGGTGTCAGTGGGTTCCGAAGGGAAGGAAATCGACCTGCGGGAGGAGGTTTTCGTTCCCGATACGGTGTTCCAGATGGCGCATCTGACTGGCAAGGACAGCCTTGCCGTTGGGTTCACCTGCACGCTTCCGAACGGGCGGCGTGTTTTCAAACGCTATGTTTTTTATGGGGATAGGTACCGAGTTGCATTTGCGGCGGGCTCCGCGGATTCCTTGACCGCGGAACGGATGGTTCTGTCCTGGGAAGGTGCCATGCCTTCGACGGAGGGTGATTTCCGAAGAGAGGCAGGGAGCATGTTCGTGAACGCCTACGTCGGCGGATCCCTGGAAAAACTCCACACGCTCGACAAGACGGAAACCTCGTCGTTTACGGGGCAAACCGATTGGGTGGGTGTTCGAAACAAGTATTTCCTCGCGGCTTTTGCGCCGACAAGTACGGACAGGTGGGACACAAGGCTTTTCGGAAGTGGCGTCAAGGACACGAGCCTGCGCTACTCCTGGCGCATCGCACCCTTCGATTTGACAAAAAGCACGGTAACCGGATTTCTGTACCTGGGACCACTCGATGTTGACATACTCACCGCTGAGGGGCACAATCTGGAACGCGCCGCTGACCTCGGCTGGAGCGTTCTCCGCCCGATTTCCAAACTCATCCTCTGGTTCTTCCTTTCCGCTTACAGGTTCATACCCAATTACGGGTGGGTAATCGTCGTTTTCTCTGTTCTGATCAAGATTCTTCTGCATCCGTTGACGAAAAAGAGCTACGAGAGCACGAGCAAAATGCAGAAGCTGAAGCCGCTGATGGACGAAATCCGCGAAAAATACAAGAACGATCAGCAGCGGTTGAACCAGGAAATGATCAAGCTGTACAAGGAGCACGGGTTCAACCCGCTGGGCGGATGCCTGCCAATGCTCCTCCAGATGCCCATCATCTTCGCAATCTATGCGGTGATAGGCAACAACATTGAATTCAGGCAGGCCCCGTTCGTCTGGTGGGTTACCGACCTTTCCATCCCGGATTCTGTGTATACCTTGCCATTCCATATCCCGCTTTACGGCAGTCATGTGACAATACTGCCAATTCTGATGGCCATTTCGATGTTCTTCCAGCAGAAGCTGACCGTCACGGATCCCAAGCAGCAGGCGCTGGTGTACATGATGCCCGTCATCATGCTGTTTGTGTTCAATAATCTCGCTTCGGGACTTGTGTTGTACTGGTTCCTGTTCAACATCTTCTCGTCGGCGCACCAGTACTGGCTGATGAAGAAACAGAACGGAGGCGAAGTCACTCCGAAAACGGCGCCGGTTCCGGTGAAAAACGTGGTCAGACCCCGCAAACACTAGCTCGAACGTGGTTCCGGCGCTCGGCGCACCGCCGGGAACCACATTCCATTACAGACCGTTTGCCATGACCGACACGATTGTTGCTCTCGCAACCCCTTCCGGTGAAGGCGGCATCGCCATCGTCAGGTTGAGCGGCACTCGTGCGATTTCGATAGCTGACTCCCTTTTTCGTGCCCCGCGGCGCCTTGCAGATGCCCCTACCCATACTCTCCTCTATGGCAGGCTTGCACTGAACGACTCCGCTGCATCACCGGGCAGCGGCGTGTTCGATGAGGTTCTCGTTTCCGTAATGCGCGCACCTCGGAGCTATACGCGGGAAGACGTGGTCGAAATCAACTGCCACGGAGGAATTCGACTTGCGGACGAAGTGATTCGGGCGTGTGTCAGCCTCGGCGCTCGCCGCGCGGAGAGAGGCGAATTCACGGAACGCGCGTTCCTCAACGGGCGCCTCGACCTTGCGCAGGCAGAAGCCGTTCTGGACCTCGTGAAGGCGCGCACCAAAGACGCGTTGTCTGCGGCGTATTACGAACTCAACGGCGGTCTTTCCGCCCGGATCAATGCCCTGCGCGACCGTTTGACCGCCTCGCTCGCGAGAATCGAAACGGGACTTGAATTTGACGAAGAGGACCTGGGCGTAGGCGATCCACGCGCTGAAAGCGCCGCCTTCCGGGAAATCCTTTCGGAAATCAGCGCTCTCGTTGGCACCTATGCCCGGGGCAGACTCATTGCAGAAGGCGCGAGCGTCGCCATCATTGGCCCGCCCAATGTGGGAAAATCCAGCCTCTTGAATGCGATACTCGGGGAGGACCGGGCTATTGTATCACATATCCCGGGTACCACACGCGATCTGGTCGAAGGCGAAGCCGACCTCGATAGTGTTCGGGTCCGATTTGTAGATACCGCGGGGTTGAGGGAAACCGGGGACGCCGTCGAAAGGGAAGGCACGAAGAGGGCCGGAAGGGCCGCGTCCGCTGCCGACGTCGTGCTGCTGGTATGCGACGGGTCAGGCGAAATACCGTGGGACCTCACGCCCGTTTCGGGCAGAAACGCCATCATCGTCATAAACAAAATGGACAAAGCGCGCAACGAGGTGTTGGCCGCGCTCTGTGCTTCCGCGGGAGGCACACCGGTCTTTCGTGTCAGCGCGCTGTCCGGTGAAGGCGTGGATACCCTTTGCCGTGGGATTCGCGATGCTCTGTGCGCGGATGCCCCGGAGCCGAAAACAGGGGGAGTCATCATCCGTGCGCGACATGCAGACGCTCTTTCCGCAGCCGGGAGCCATCTGGAACGCGCCCTTGACGAGGCCACCGGTCAAGCGCGGTCCGAACTGGTCGCAGCGGACATTCGCCTGGCCCTGGATGCTCTGGGTAGTATCACGGGGGAGACAACACCCGAAGACATCATCCGTAGCATCTTCTCGGAGTTCTGCGTCGGCAAATAGGTGTCCGGGAGCGTTGCGCGGCGCATTCCTCTTGTCAGCGAACCATCACGCTTCCCGCCCCGGCTGCCATGGCATTCCTGATCCGTTCAATTGCGTCCTCCCGCCGTTTCGTGATATCGAAACGGGACAGGCGCAACGCGGTCCAGCCATCGGGTGTTTCGGCGTGCCTCCCGGCCCTTTTGGGAAGGAACCCATTCTGATTCTCGCCTCGCGCGACGTCCACCTGCACGCTACGCTTGCGGCCGAGGATCGCGAAATCAGTGAAGTAGTAGGCGTTGCTGCCTCGTACGTGGTATGCTCTCTCGGGCCTCAACCCCTCCTCAGTCATCCTGCCGTAGAACGAGTCGGTCGCCTCGTCTCCCACGGCAAGTTCGTTGATATCTCCTGCCAGCATGAAACGCTCAAACGTCGTCGGAATCAGCACCACCTGTCGTTTTCTTTTACTGCGAATGGGTGACGGGCGCTGTTGCAGGTCATCGATGTGAACGCGATAGTAGTCCGCCCTGGCACGCGGGTGCTTCGGCTCGTCCGGAAACAGATCCACCCTCTTGACGATGTCTACGTAACGGATGGGCGCAAAATACCTCACCTGGCCTGCTTCCACGCCGAACCCCTGCCCATGATAGAACGCGAGGTACGCCGGCGTAGCCCACTGCGACACGACCGAACAGGGTATTCGGTACCAGTGCTTCTTCGTGACGATCTCGAAGTCGCTCACGCGTGGGACAACACTCACAAGGACCGTGTCCTTCTCCGGGGGCAACAGGGGGTCGCGCCTCAGGAGATCGTCAAACGTGCGGGCGTTGGAGAAACGCCACCACGTGGTCATGGTCCAGACAAAACGCCGGGGTCGTGCGCATTGAAGCGGGTGAGCCAGCCGTGCGGGAGGATCGAACGAGTACACCAGATACGCTTCATGCGCACGGGGGTGGTCTGTCTCCGAGGGAAACAGCTCGATTCTCCGCACCGTGTGCGTTCCTCGAACACGTGCGTAGGAGTACACACCCCATCGCTCCCTGCCAAAACCCGCAGGCTGGTAGAACGCAATCCATTCGGCGCCCGGGTCCTTCGGAGCATGCGCAGCCGGAATACGGTACCAGTTGCGGTCTCGAGCGATGTCCCAGTCGGTGGTGCTTTTCAGGAGCACCACGAGCACGCGTTCGTGTGGTTCCATCCGCCCCGATCGTCCAGATGCAGCTTCAGATGTAGTTCATTCCGGGTAGCAGGAACGGCAACGGCAACACCCGTTTCCACACTCCGGTGTCCGTGTCGTCCCCTTTCAGATCCCTCACGGCATCGCCCCAGAGCAACGCATTCGTGGTTTCCAACGAACCCGCAACGGTTCTGGTGGCGCCGGACGTCAGATACCAGACATCGTCCGACTGGACAAGGTTCAGTTCGCCCACGAACTCCGTACCCAGTCGTTCCGTCACCCACAGGTCGTACCGACGAAGAACCTCCGGATTCAGAAAAGACATCCGATGGCCGCCGATGCTGGATGCCTGCACGGATCCGCCGAGACCGGTGAGCAAACCGCTCATCTCGCGGTCGGAAGGGAGGCAGCTCCCACTAACCGTCCGCAGCCCGAACCGCTCTTTCAGCAAGGCGAGCCCGGCCAGCACTGCTGCACGGTTTCCGGCAAACTCCTGGACATACGCGGTCGGGTTGGTGTTGTCTCGTCCCACGGAAAGAACGAAATACGCAACCGGTGTGTCCAGCTGGCGGACAACCCAGAGACGGCGAACCCCAAACGGCGGTTCCGCTCCTTTTGGGGTAAGCCGGTACACCGACAGGAACTGCTGCCACTCCCAGGGTGACCGGACAAACCGCGAAGGTTCGTTCTGATGCAGCTCGATCAGGTCGGAAATGTCCGCATCCGCGGCTTCCTCGACGACCAATCCTCCCTCCGGTGCCCCGGCCAGTGCCGATCCATCGAGCGAGAAACGCATCTCATGTCCCGCGATGGCGCACCCCGCTCTCTGATACAATCCCCGTTGTCCCGAGATCAGGACAACGTCAACGTTCTCACGTTTCATCTGCGCGAACGTGTCTTCAAGGAGGGCGGTCGCCAGCCCGTGTCCCCGGTACTCCTCGAAGGTCGCAACAGCACCCAGCGAGCCAATTCTCAGCGTGTTCCCTTGAATGACTGCCGTTCTGTTGACGTACGCAATGGCCGAAACGGGTTGTCCCTTGTCGACGAAAACACGCAACCTCTCGCAATTGGATTCGTGGAAGAGCGTGGGGAATTCTCGGAACATGCAGCTTTCGCCGTTCGAGCGGAAGACGGTGTTTTCGAGAGTACGGAGGCCATCGAGCTCTTCCGGGCGACACGCGCGCGGACCTTCCATGGGCACCTCGATCTGTCCGGGTGTGGTGTGCAGGCAGGGCTTCCCTTCCCTTTTTCAGGTTTGAATTTAGATGCGTTTGCGATTGTACGCCAGGCACACCTCTCCGCGGCATGGCGCATGCCGCGTTCTTTCTGAGACCGGAGGGCGTGAAGTCCAAACGGAATTGAGAATGAATCTCAATTAAGTTATATTCCAGTACGAAGCGATGCGAACCGCTTCCTATCCACTCACCATCCTGCACTCGTCTCCCGAAGGATGTGAAATGAGCAAGACGGACGCTCCCCCTGGCGGGGCCGCAAAAAGCGAATCTGCTCCTGCTCGCTCCCTCATCCTCATCGGCAACCCCAACGTCGGCAAAAGCGCCATATTCGGTCACTTGACGGGAGTGTACGTCGTCGTATCCAACTACCCCGGCACCACCGTCGAGGTCACCAGGGGAGTTGCGCAGTCGAAGGAATACGAGATCTACGACACACCCGGCGCAAACGGGCTTGTGCCGATGTCCGAAGACGAACTGGTCACGCGCTCGATTCTTCTCGAACAGCCCGATGCGCCGGTTGTTCAGGTCGCCGACATGACAAACCTTCGGCGGGCGCTCATTCTAACGTCACAGCTTTCGGACTGGGAGAGAACCGGTGCGCTTGCGCTCAACATGGCCGATGAGGCGGCCAGCAGAGGAATCCATGTTGACCTCAAATCCGTGGAAAAACTGGTGGGAGTCCCCGTCCGGGCCACGGTCGCGGTGAGGCGGAGCGGCGTTCGTGAAATTGCAGAGCGGAGTTTCGAGGGGCGTCCTTTCCAGCTCAGGATCGAATTCCAGGAGGCGATTGAAAAGGCGATTTCTGACATCACCGCCCTGCTTCCGAAAGACATGCGGGGCAAACGTGGCGTCGCACTGACGGTTCTCTCCGGGGATGAGACCATTTTTCCGTGGCTGAAAAACCAGACCTCCCAGGAGGTTGTTCAGCGCCTTGAAGCCATTCGGGAACATGTCCGTGTCCAGTTTCCCGGCGGCGTAGCTGCGGTCATCAACACCGAACGATTGAGAAGAATCGACGCCATCGTCGCGCAGGTGATGCGGATTCGTGATACTGCCGGGAACCATGTTCTCGCCCTGGTCTCCTCATGGGCGACGCATCCGCTGAAAGGGCTGGTCGTCGTCGGAGCGGTTCTGTACGTAACCCTCTGGTTTGTAGGGCTGTTCGGCGCAGGCACCTTGGTGGATTTCTTCGAAACGTTCGTATTCTCGCAGTTCGTCAGTCCGTTTTTCATCCGTCTGGCGGATGCCATCCTGCCGTTCCCTCACTCGCATGTCATCGAACCGGTGAATTGGACGCTGTCCCTGCCTTTGTCCGCGCTTCATCACGTGGACTTGTTCACCGTAGCGAGGAGTGTTCCGTCTACCACGTACGCTGTTACAGACGGCGTGTCTCTCACCTGGTGGCAGACGACGGCGCGCGTCGTGCATGACTTTTTCGTTGGTCCGTACGGCATGATCACCATGGCCTTCGCCTACGGGTTCGCGATCGTTCTGCCCATCGTGGCAACGTTTTTCATCATATTCGGTCTTCTCGAAGACTCAGGGTACCTCCCGCGTCTCGCCGTGATGACAAATCGCCTGTTTCGCACGATAGGGCTGAACGGTAAGGCCGTGCTTCCCATGGTTCTGGGTTTCGGATGCGATACGATGGCCACCATGACGGCGCGGATTCTTGAAACGAAGAAGGAGCGCGTCATTACGACGCTCCTCCTTGCCCTGGGAGTACCCTGTTCGGCGCAACTCGGAGTGATTCTCGCGATGGTGGCGACCATCAGCCTGACGGGGGTATTGTGGTGGGTCATTACGGTTGCCGTCGTCATGATGCTCGTCGGCTGGCTGGCGGCCAGAGTCCTGCCGGGTGACTCAAGTGATCTCGTGTTGGAACTCCCGCCCATGCGCGTACCGCAGTTTGGAAATATCATCGTGAAGACGATTGCCAGGATAGAATGGTATCTCAAAGAGGTGGTGCCTTTGTTCGTTCTCGGTACCGCACTTCTGTTCTTCCTGGATTTGTTTGATGCTCTGGGCGCCATCCGGAGTTTCGCCGCGCCCGTTGTTCAAGGCTGGCTGGGCCTCCCTGCTCAGGCGACCGAGGCATTTCTGATAGGCTTTCTGAGAAGGGATTACGGCGCCGCGGGATTGCTCCAGCTACAACAGCACGGCCTGCTCGATGAGTTGCAGATCGTGGTCAGCCTGGTCACTATCACCCTGTTCGTGCCGTGCGTGGCCAACGTGTTCATGATTGCCAAGGAACGAGGCATTCGAACGGCGATCTGGATGGTGGTGTTCATCTTCCCGTTCGCGTTTCTGGTCGGTGGCCTGGTTCGGTGGGGTATGATCCTTACCGGTTCCGGGTGAGGGCGCTGAACCTTCTGCGTGGTCTGGGTGTTTGATTCCTGTGGGGGCGCAACGGAGTGCGAGGAAAAATGATCGTCTGTCCTTTGTGCAATAAGGAAATCCCACAGGATGCGGAGCAGTGCAGGACCCGCTGCCCCATAGGAAAGAATTGCGGCCTGATCCGGTGTCCTTATTGCGGGTACGAAATGCCGCCAGAATCACGCCTCGTCAAGCTTGTCAGGAAATGGGTAGGCACGAAATGAAACACCTGCCACGAGAATGCGAGAACATCCTGGTGCAGGTCTGGTCAGCCCATGAGAAAGGCGACAAATCTCTGGGCAAACTGTTTCTTGCCCATCCTCACGCGGTCCCGGTTGTCGATGAACTCCTCAGAACAGGGCTGCTGGAACGGGTTGACGGCGAGATATGGCTGACGGAACGCGGAGCGAAAGCCGCGCGCGAACTTGTGCGCCGCAACCGCCTCGCGGAGGTGTTGCTTCAGCAGATCCTTGAAGTGCAACCCGAACGAGTTGCCGTGAATGCGTGCGCGTGGGAGCATGTGCTTTCGGCGGAAGTCACCGACACGATATGCACGTTCCTGGGGCACCCGCGGCACTGCCCCCATGGGAATACCATCCCCCCGGGGCCTTGCTGCGCGAAGAGTTCTCGAACCGTGACACCCCTGGTTCAACCTCTGACAACACTGCCCGTGGGAGGTACCGCGAGAATCACGTTCATCGCACCCAGAGTCAGCAGAAGGCTTGATAGACTTGCAGCACTCGGTGTAGTGCCGGGAACGAAACTGGTTCTGAAACAGAAGTCTCCCGCGTACGTTATTCGGGCGGATCAGACGGATATCGCCATTGAAGAAGACGTAGCGAGAGATATCTTCGTGCGAGAAATAAAAGCGGAGGAAGAAGGGGGATGATCACCGGGGAATGCGCACACTCCTAGAGCATCCCCGTGGCCGCGTCGATGGCTGACACCCAGTCCGCAGGAGTAACACCGGGGCTGTCCACCTGATTGATGATGTAATAATTCTCCAGAACAGTCATGAGTTCGTCCCATTCGGCCGGCACGCCGTGTAACGCGGTTTCGAGATCGCTCAGACAGTCCCGGTAGAACACGAAATCCCCCGAGAATACGACGCTCTCGATTACCTCCCCGCGGAGCAGAAGACTCAGGCCGATAGTGCGGCCCCCGGCCGTGGTGAACTGGGCCTCTCGCAGGTCTAGCCGGGGATCTCTTCGCGCGCGTTCCCTGAGTTCCGCCCTTTGAGGCTTTCTTCGGGGCTCGCTTTCGCTGCCCGCAAGAACTTTCTGATTGATGGCGGCCTCTTCGGCGGGAGAAAGACGTTCCTCCCTGAATTCCGTGCGGCACTGCTCGCCCAGCTTCGCGACAAATACGTCAAAAACTTCCGCCGGTTCAACTGCACCCTTCGATATTCCGGAGAGCGAGACTTCCAGGGCGTTGCGATCGCCCGGTTCTTCGCTTGTACACGGGAGAGTTCCGGTGAGAACCAGTGCGTTCCCAACACAACCTGCATACACTGCCGAAAAAAGAATTCGGTGGTACCTCACTGAATCAGGTGGGGTGAAGTGTGCATCCACCCCATACGATCGACACGTCGCCACGAGAGAAGGAACCATGCCTCTGCACGCGCGGGTGATGGAGTTTTCCGCGTCGTCCTGCGGGATAATCATCGAGAAAAGCAACGTCCCGGGAACTACGCTCATCTCGTGCCCGCCTACCGAGCGGCGAAGCATCGGCCATGGGTATCGAGTTGCCGCCTCCTCAAGATCGATTTCGGCGTCCTGATACAGGCCGATACTGAGAACTCGGTCACTCGGGAACGCCGCCAGAAACGTGCGACGCCCGTGGGACGCGGTCAACTCGGCAAGGGAATCAGTTGCGGCGAAGAAACGCCGCGCGGGAACGACCCCCAGGTTCACCAATCGGCTGACATCAATGTTCTTCATGCAGCGCCCCTGCTGAAAAATCGCCCCGCGAGATAGCGCTTTGCGCCTCTGTGCAACCGTGGACGCACACACGAACGCGGCGACACAACTACCGAACCCTGCGCCCCTCAGTTGAGGGAAGTGCGGTCCGGCAGGTGCGAGGGACGCGGCGCCAGTGTGCCGTCGTCCAGCCTGATGTGGGTCTGGAACCCCCGGACACCCTCACGTAGCGTGATTACCCGCGCGCCCTTCCGGAATCCTTCCTTACTGTAACAGTTGTACCCCGAACCGCGGCCGTACGCAAGTGTTACGCCGTCGAGTACGCCCTCGTAATCGTTGACATGATCGTGCCCCACGAAACATCCTGTCACCCGGCCGTTTTCCCGAAAGGCATCGAAAAGGCCCTCATCCATCCCCTGCATGCACACCTTCTCGTTGAGAAAACCTGAGCACGGCGTTGTCTGCCAGACGGTCAGGTGTTGCACCAGTGGCATGTGCACGAACGCCAACCCTGTGATGGAGTCACCGTCGTGTCTCATGAGGCGATCAGCTTCCGCGGAGAACCACGCGATCTGATCCCTTTTCACCCAGTCCCACCCGGATGCAACTCCTTCTGCGCCCTGCCCCGAATCGAGGCTCCACACAATCGCGCCAGGGCGCGAGGTCCCTCTTTTGTAAATCGGGACGGCGTAATTGCCGTGCCCGAAGATGCTTTCGGGGCCGGACTCGTAGAGGTTCGTACTGCTGCCTGCCAGTGCGTCCTCGATCGCTTCGTAGGCGAATTCCTGCGCGTCGTGGTTTCCCTGAACAAAGGCCCACGGCACGTTCTTCGCATCGAAGTACCTGACCACATCCGCCCAGTGAATGAGTGGGTCTTTGCACCACGTCGCATGAACAATATCGCCCGAAAGAACGATAAGGTCCGGTTTTTCTATCTGGAGAACCCGGTCGAAAAGTTCGAACGTTTCCCTGTTATGGGGTAAGTCAGCAAAGTGCGTGTCCGTGAACTGAACAAGCACAAAAAGCCCGTCGGGACGGAATTCCAGTGGTTGCATACAGTGCCCTGATTCGTGGGTATCTGGTTACCTGGGGCGGATATGAGCGCCTGACGAAACGCGCCACCGGATGCGCTCCGAAGATGGTCTGCTTCCCGCCCCGAGAAGAGGGTGTTAGCTTATTCAGCGGCTCAATCGTCGCGTCGGAAAATCAGGTAGAGCACCAGTGCGACTACCGTGACGATGATGCTCCATTTGACCACTTCCTTCCACGGGAACGAAGCACATGGAGCATTTTCCTCGAAATCTTTGTCCGCCGCCATCACGCCTTCCGGTTGCTCTTCGGCCTCTTGCTCGGGTGCAGTCTTCGCTTCGGCGGCTTGTTCAACCGGGGCCGCCGCCTCAGCCTCAATCGATTCCGTGCCCTGCGAGGTGATTTCGATTTCTTCCGGTGGGACAGGATCGCTTTTCTTGTTTGCCATCGGTCTGCTCCTTGCGTGAAATGGCTTACTTCTGAGCACGAATGACGCGCTGTGCAACGTGCTCCCGCCTTAACAACCTAACCCCGCCGAACCTGATTGGCAAGTGAACGACGTCACGCCATGGCATTACGCGCCCGCCGCTGCCGGGTAGCGCAATCGCACTGGAAATTCGTGAGCGACAAGGTCGTACACCGTCGCAGCGATTTCCCCGCCCCGCACGGTGATGACGGCAGCCGTCTCCGCGGGAACGCGGCTCCTGCTGATTGCTCCGGGGTTCAAAAACAGCGTCCCGCGTACTTTCTCGAGGAAAGGCACATGTGTGTGCCCGAACAGCACCACGTGAGCATCCGTGCGCATCGTGAAAAACTCAAGCGACCTCCCGCTTGTCGGAACAACGTGGCGCACGTGAAATCGGATCCCTTTGTGGCTCGTGTCGAGCACTTCCGGGAACGGGAGATCGAATGGGTCCGTATTTCCGCGTATGGCATGGACGGGGGCGATCAACTCAAGCTCTCGAATTACTTGGGATTTGCCGACATCACCCGCGTGGAAGATGCAATCTACACCCTCGAAGAGGGTGAAAACGGCCCCGTTCAATCGCCCGTGTGTGTCCGAAAGAACACCGACGCGGAATCCTTCGTCATTCAGCGCGTCTTTCGAGTCTGTCATGTTCCTACCCCGAACCACCGGTTTGTTCCCCCGTGAAACCGCCTTCCGTCATGGCCCGCACATCCAGAAGCCGATCCAGTTCAGCCTCGCTCAGATCTGTTACTTCGCGCGCGACATCGCGCACTTTGCGCCCTTCGGCCATCGCGCGTTTCGCGATGTGCGCAGCGAGGTCATACCCGATGCGCGGCGCGAGGGCGGTCACCAAAATCGGGTTCATTTCCACAAGGTCAGTCATTCGTCGGGCATTCACGCGGAGACCGGTGAGCGCTTTGTCCGCAAGGAGGCGGCTTACGTTGGCCAGAAGGGAAATCGACTGCAACAGGTTGTGAGCAATCAGCGGAAGCATCAGGTTCAGTTCGAAATTCCCCGACTGCCCGCCAATCGCAATGGCAAGATCGTTTCCCATGACCTGGGCGCATGCAAGTGTCGTCGCTTCACAGATGACCGGGTTCACTTTCCCGGGCATGATTGATGAGCCAGGCTGAACCGCGGGAAGCACGATTTCCCCGAGCCCGGCCTGAGGCCCAGAATTCATCCACCGGAAATCGTTTGCGATTTTCATGAGTGACACGGCGACGGTTCTGATCTGCCCGGAGAGCTCAACAGCGGCGTCCTGAGCAGATTGGGCTTCAAAGTGATTGTCCGTCTCTCTGAACCGGATGCCGGTCAATTCGCTGAGTTTCTCCGCCACACCTCCCGCAAACGCCTTGTCCGCGTTTATTCCGGTTCCTACTGCGGTCCCGCCGATGGCCAGCTCCGCGAGCCGCGGCAGGGTGGCTTCGATTCGTTTGACTCCTTTCGATACTTGAGTCTGGTAGCCGCGAAGCTGCTGGCCGAAACGGATTGGCATCGCGTCCATCAGATGGGTCCGCCCCGTTTTCACCACATCGTCGTTTTCTTCGGCGCGGTGTGATAGCGTATCCGCGAGGTGGTGAAGGGCCGGCAACAACTCCTCCACCACTTTCAGATGGGCTGAAACGTGCACCGCCGTCGGCATCACGTCGTTCGAAGACTGGGACATGTTTACGTGGTCATTAGGGTGAATGGGTGTCTTCGATCCGATCACTCCACCCAGCATCTGGATGGCACGGTTCGCGATAACCTCATTTGCGTTCATGTTTGTGGAGGTGCCTGAACCTGTCTGGTACACATCCACGGGAAAGTGCTCGTCGAGCTTCCCTTCGGCCACCTCAAGTGCCGCTGCACGTATGACGTCCGCAATTCTTGCATCCAGGTAGCCGAGTTGTTCATTCACGTCGGCGGCGGCGTATTTGATCAGGCCCAGCGCGCGAATGAAAGATCGAGGGAAGCGAATGCCACTCACGGGGAAGTTCTCGATTGCGCGTTGCGTCTGAGCCCCGTAGAGTGCCCCGGCCGGCACCTTCACTTCCCCGAGACTGTCTCGCTCATATCTCCAATCCATATCGACCCTCGTCAGAACGCGATATCAATCAGGTACCACCTGCCAGGTGTCATCGATGCCTTTCAGGCCGACAATACGGTATTTACCCGCTGTGAAGTCACCCTCGATGGAAGCGCCGCCGGTGAATCGCGTGACCCGTGCAGTGCCTTCGGTGTTCAGCAGGTCGTGTGCTTCAATAGGTTCGAACCCCGTCTGCCGGTGTACATCTGCAAGGATTTTCGCCCGGTGGAAATGAGCGGAACGCGCGGCCGATTCCACCGGTGCCCCGGGGCCCGATTGTACTTTCGGTTCTGGTGCGGCTACTATCGGCGGGCATCCGTACAGCAAGGCATACAGGAACGCGTCCTTCTCAGAAACTGCACCCGATTTTCCAAGCGGCGCCGGCGTTACCACACAATCGTGATAGGTCTGGTTGAAGAGCGGTACCGGGATGCCGAACGTGGGGGCATCGGGAGACTCGTCTGCCATGGCGACCGGCGCCCAGTAGCAGAAATCGATGTAGGGCACAGACCAATCAGTGGGCTCCTCCGAACTGAGCACGATGCCCCGGGAACGCACCCACTCGAAGCACTCTGCGCGTGCTTGAAGACTTTGTTCGCGCGTCATCGGGTGGTCCGGGTGGTAGCACTCCAGCATCTCAATGATAGAGAACACATCGAGGTAGGTTGCTCGCAGCGGTACTCGCCTTCGGAGGATCTCCTCGAAATTCCTCCGAACGAATCCCAGTGCATTCCTTTCGCAAAGAAACGTCTGTGCGCCGCCGTACCACCATGCTTTTCCGGGCACACTCCCATCTTCAGCAACGCGTGCGAGGTATTCGCGGTACGTCGGTGCGTCCACGTAGTAATCGATATAGTTGTCGTGTGTGGTGAACAACCAGCCCAGACGGTCAACAGCTTCGGCGAGCTTCTTGAACCCATCCCACCCGCCTGCTTCTTCGCACGGTGGGAGGTAATCAGGATGGAGGTTGTCGTACCCCCGCGTCCCCCAGCCATCGAGGTGGTACACGAGTCTTTCCGTGGGATATATCTCACGAAGCCGCTCAACTCCCCTGATGCTTTCCTCGAATGTGCGCAGGTTATGGTTCTTCGCGGGGTCATCAGGGTGATAATAGTGGGAATCCGGCTGGATGTGATACAACGTGTAACCGGTTGCGACGGTAGTACCTTGCAGCAATTTCACCTCGGGGACTTCCGTGGCCTTCGTCTCGAGGGTCTTCAGCCGTCCGATTGTCCTTGCGTATTCCCTGTACTTCGCCACGAGGGCGTTGTGGTCCACGCTGCCGAAAAGGTGGTACCGAACCTGACGCGGATATGACAGACTGCCCATGCTCGGATGCCACTTGGGACCGACTTCCGTTGGCCCGCCGGGAGGGTGAGAGAAATGCAATCCGCCGTCGAAAGGCGTCTCCAGTATGCCCATGTAGGCATCGCCGGGCCGAATTGCCCCCCACCATGGCATGTAAATGGCTCGCGTCCAGTTCAACCCGATCCACCACCAATCTATTTTGCCCGGCCAGTCAGTTGGCAGAAGCGCGCCCTGCATCGAGGGCAGTACATGGTGAACACCGGGGCCCCGGCCCTCAAGAACAAAGGGGCGCGGATAGCGCACCTCGCGGATTACTCGTTGAGGATCGTGCGCCGGAATCACCCTCACGACGGGTTCATCCGATACGCCGTCTATCGCCACGATAATCGCGAGAGACACGTCCGCTGAACGGTTACCGGCAGGAAACCCTCGCAACACGACCCTGACGCCTGATAACTCACCAGCTTCATAGAGTGTGGCTTGCTTCTGGTCCGCGGAAGCCAGCGCAACCGGTGTTTCGTGCCCGTTGAGTGCGAGCGTCAGGTCGTGACTGGTTTCAACCATGCGCCACGGGCCTCCACCCGATCGCTGCATGGTCAACGTCATTGTGACGGTGTCAACGTGGACGGTTATGTTGTTCGATGTGATCTGCCAGATGACGCCATTCGCGGTTGTTGACGGCATGGTATGTTCTCCGGATCAGAACGGCAACCCCGAGGTCGGAGTCGGGTGGACAAGGTGTCGAGAAGGTACCGTGAAACGCGCCGCACCACAACCGCACGATCGCCGACGTTGGGGCGCCACCCTTCCCGGCGTAGAATTACCTGGGTGGCGGCGTGTCACTACTTTGGAAGGGAGTTGCAGAATGACCTCTCGCGAGCGCCTCAGAGCGATCTTCGCTCACCAACCCTATGATCATTTCGGAATCTTTGAGCACTTCTGGGGCGAAACCATTCCGGAATGGAGGAAGCAAGGGTTCCCGGAAGACGGGGATCCGGCGCGGTTTTTCGACTACGACCTGCGGGGTGTGGGCGGCGGCCCGAACGCGACACCCTTCCGGGATTTTTCGGAACTCATCCAGGAAACCGATGAATGGAAGATCACGCGCAGCGGATGGGGTGCGGCACTGAAGCACTGGAAGCATCATTCCGGAACGCCGGAGCACATTGATTTTCTTATCAAGGACGCCACAACGTGGAGACCGTACCGCGATCAACTGGTGGGTCCTGCTGACCCGACACGGCTTGATATTGATGGAACCCGTAAGAACTGGAAAGAAGCGGCTGCAGAGGAGAAATACTGCACCTTCAGTTGTCTTTTCATCGTGGAGACACTGCGCCACGCGCTCGGTGATGTCCACATGCTGGAAAGCTTCATTCTCGACAAACCCTGGCTGCACGACGTGAACAGAGTGATTACGGACTTCTACATCCGGCATTTTGACCTGCTTTTCGAGGAGGTTGGTGTGCCGGACGGGATATTCATCTACGAGGACCTGGGGTTCACGAACGGGCTGTTTGCTTCACCAAAAACCCTTGAGGAACTCATTTTCCCGTATTACCGGGAGTTCGTGGACTTCTTCAAGGGCAAAGGCGCGCAGGTTCTGCTCCATTCATGTGGCGGTGTCACCGAAGCAGTTCCGATGATTCTGGAAGCGGGGTTCGACTGCCTCCAGCCCATGGAGGCCAAGGCCGGCGTAGATGTTGTAGCGCTGGCACGGAAATTCGGCAATCGAATTGCCTTTATGGGCAACATTGACGTGACAAAACTGAATACGAACGATCGCGCGATCGTGAAGGCGGAGGTTCTTGGCAAACTCAACGCGTTATACGACCTGGGCGCAGGTTATGTGTTCCATTCTGACCATTCGATTCCACCCGATGTGACGTTCGACACGTACCGGTACGCGGTTGACCTGTACCGGGATTTCTGCGCCACACACCCTTGCGGAGCATGAGGTACGAACCATGAACGGAGAACCCGAATACCACGATATCCGGCAGTCAGCCTTTCAGGCCTGGTTTGAAAAGGGACTGCCCTACGAGGACTACCTCGCCCGCAGCGCCCCCAGACATGTGGAACGCTGGCGGACCGCTGAGAAGGCGATCGCGTTGACCGCGGAACAGCGCAGGCTGTTGGGCTCCTTCATCCGCCAGATGCCGGTGCTGTGCCTGTCCGGCGTGTGGTGTGGCGATTGTGTTCGTCAGGGGCCGATTTTGCACGCGTTTGAGAAGGCAACGCCGGTTGTGAATGTTCGCTTCCTTGACCGGGATCAGTTCCCGGATCTCATGGACGAGTTGCGCATATGCGGGGCAAAAAAGGTTCCTGTGGTCGTCTTTCTGACGGAGGATTTCTTTGAAGTCGAACGGTACGGGGACAGGACGTTATCTGTGTATCGCAGAAAAGCGGAGCGCGAGCTCGGCCCCGCCTGCCCGGTAACCATTGGCCCTCAGGACGGAAATGAGGCTGCCGTGGAGATTCAAGAGTGGCTTGACACATTCGAGCGAGTTCAGCTCATGTTGCGGCTCTCGCCGCCGTTGCGGCGCAGACACGGTGATTGAACCGCTTGGTTTGAAAAAGAAGGGGGGAGGCGTTTCGCGCTCCCCCGGGGTAACGTTGTCCTGTTCCGACATTACAGCCCTCTCAATGCTCGCCCGACCTGCTCAACAGCCTCCACATGCCGCTTTCTCTCCGCTTCGAGGGTGGGCTTCCACGGGGTCTGCAGGAATCCCTTCAGACGCTCGGGCGCGATTATTTTCCGGCAATACTCAACCGTCATGCCGAAGTTGTCAGGATGCGACCAGTTGCTTCCCGTTGGAACCTGGTCATAGCCGTGCTCTTCCAGATCATGGTATGCCTTTACGTAGTTCACCGTGTCGTTGAACACTACGTCGTAATACCAGTTGCTCTGCAACACGGATTTCGGCATGCGTTTGAGGAACACTTCCCGATTGTTCCAGATGTAATCTGACCAGATCCAGGCGCGAACGCCCGCCTTCTCAACCTGCTCCACGTAGAACAGAAAATCGTGCCACCAGAGATCGAACTGGCGGATGACAACGTATTCGAATCGCCGCTGGTGGTTCGCGGTTTCCTCGTCCATGCCGAGATGGAAGAACCTTGGCGTATCAAACAGCCTGATCACTTCTTCGATGAGGTCGGCACATACCGCGTAGTACGTGTCGGTAGAAAGGCAACGTGAGTAAGGGCCCAGCCATACGTCATGGCAGGCAGAAAAATTGAGTTTCGGGATCGGTTCCAACCCGAGCCCGCGGATGAACTTCAGTTCCTCCCGGAGTTTCTCCGGGCTCCATGCGCCTCGAACGGCAATCTCCGGGTGGCTTTCGTATCGAATTCCGTCTCCGAGATCGATGATCACCATATTCAGGCCATTTTCCACCATCTTTCTGAGAATGTCGCGCCAGAGCGACTCATCGAAGCGGAGATACGGCCGTGCGGTTGTGTAGCTGTCGGGCCGTTCCGGATCTTCGCGATCGGCCCACATGTTGTAGCTGAGGTGGAGAAGATTTGCTTTGATCAGTTCTGATGCAGCCATTGCTGCGCTCCTTCAACTGAGGTGGTGGGAAAACGAAACGGATCGGGTGTCGAACGATAAGGCAAATGGCTCACATGTGCAGGCTTTGTGCCGATACCCGACGTCTGCAGGCCCCGTTCCCATGCAGGCGGGCGGCTTAGCGTCTCGAGAAGAGCGGAAAACTGCAGGTTGGCCCGTCGAAGTGATTCTTCCTGGAACGCCACGTGTCTGTTCAGCCGGGCGAATTCGGCGTACGTTGCGGTGGTCGAATCGGGATCCGCGCCAAGAACGCGCGCCAGCGAATCGCGGACAGCTCTGGTTGCAGTAAGCCTCCGGCGACCTTCCAGGACGCGTTGCGCGTTCTCACGGAGGGCGAATCGCAGCTCCTCGACCGTCAGTTCCCGGTACGTCTTTCCGTAACGCTCGAGGAGATCCCGTTCGCTGATACTCCCCGCGCAGTAGCCTTGCAGCAAGGAAAACAGAACGTCGCCGCCTTCCATTGAAGCGCTTTGCGGAGATACCGCCCAGGCGTTGTAACTCCAGGGATAACCGGAGGCCGGCGCGAAGCTCTTCAGATCGTCTGGAACCGGGTAATCCTCTAGAGCGCTGATGAAGCTGACATAGTTGCGCAGGGTGTCCGCCGCCTCCGGACTCGTCAAAAACTGAAGGAAATCAACAACCTGCGCAAGATGCCCGCGCCGTTCAGCTACTTTACCGATAGAAAAACTGAGATTGTAGCTGCCATCGTTTCTCGGTCCATCCGCGTACGGAGTTGTTTCTTTGGTCACCAACGGCATTGGAAAGACGCCCCAGTCGAAATTCACAGCCTCGGCGAGTCCTTCGGTCTCCCAGGATCCGTCCATGTACATCGCACCGATGCCGTTGGCGAACAGCATCTTGGATTGCTGACGATCCAGCCCATTGTATCCCCGCACCCAGTACCTGGACCACTCTTTCAGCAGATGAAGAACAGCGAGCATCTGCGGGTCATCGAGCCGCGTCAGGCCCTTGTAGATCGAGATATTGGATTCGATCCCGTCCACCTGTCCGTCGCGAATGACCGTGTCGATTTCCGGCACGCGGTCCTGGAACATCATGTCGCTGAGGAATTCCATGCACGTGAAAATGTATTTGTGCGGGTTGTTGTTTGAATTTGGCATCAGGTAGGGCACGATCCCGGCGTCCAGCAGCTTCTGCTGTACGGCGAGAAACTCTTTCCACGTGGTTGGTGGTTGTGTGATGCCGGCGCGGGCGAACAGCTCCTTGTTGTAGAAAATCCGCACGGTGAAGAAATTGAACGGTACCCACCACAACTCGCCGTAAATCGGGTCTTCCGCGTTCTTCCATACAATCGGGTAAAACGTATCCTTCCACCGTTTTCCCGGCGCGTAAGGGCTCTCCTCGTGAAGTTGTTCCGTGAGGGGAAGCAACAACCCCATTCGAGCCCCGAAGCGAAACGCGTCACTTCCTCCGAAATCCAGAATGTCGGGTCCCCTGCCGCTTATGAACTGAGTTTCCGCCCAGACCTGGTACCCGTCCAGCGGCTGGTAGTGCAGCCGAACCTTCCACCCGGGGTGCAGCTCCTCGTAACGCCGGGCCAAAGCCGCGAACGCGGGAATCCAACCGGGGTGTTCTCCCATGTGTGTGGCGAAGTAGATGGTTTTTGTCTCGTCTACGGTTTGTTCAGGCGCCGTTTCGCGCGGCGCGCACCCGCACATCACCCCAAACAGAAGACAGATTGCTCCTTGCACAACGAGATTTCTGCAGGTTCTGATGGCCGGAAGCACGTGGTACGCTAACATCTCGGTGCCGCACTCCTTACTTTCTTGACAGGGTTGGTGGCCTGGTGCCCTGTTGAGCAAATGAGCTCAATTCCTCCGACCGTGGAACCTCCACTCCGCTACCAATGGTAATTCGTATGAGAGGTCCACAGAAACCGTCGTCCTGTCGTGCTAGGAGTCCTGCATGCCTGAAGTAACCAAAGAAATGGTTGTCGAAGCCCTGAGCAAGGTGAACGACCCCGAGCTCCATCGGGATCTCGTCTCGCTCGGAATGATCCGCGACGTCGCCGTGACGGATGGAGCGGTCAAGTTCACGCTGGCGCTCACTACGATGGCCTGTCCGCTGAAAAGCAGAATGCAGGAGGACTGCAAAACTGCAGTTATGCGCATCCCCGGCGTCAGGGAAGTCACGATAGACGTTACTGCCGACACGCCACGCAATGCACGTCCGGCGTCCGGGAAAAAGGTCGGTGATATTGTGCTGCAGGATATGTTACCCACTGTGAAGAACGCGATTGCCGTGGCTTCCGGGAAGGGCGGCGTGGGCAAAAGCACGGTTTCGGTGAACATCGCTGCTGCATTGGCAATGGAAGGCGCTCGCGTCGGATTGCTGGATGCAGACATTTATGGGCCGAGCATACCGATCATGATGGGAGTTACGGAACAACCGGAGATCACCGACTCTGAAGAGATAATTCCGATCAGGAAATACGGGATCGAGTTGATGTCCATCGGTTTCGTGATTCCTGAGGAACAATCGGTGATCTGGCGCGGCCCGATGGTGGCGAAGATGTTGCAGCAGTTTCTGAGTGGAGTGAAGTGGGGCGAACTTGACTATCTGATTGTTGACCTGCCTCCAGGCACGGGTGATGCGCAACTGACGCTCACTCAGTCGGTTCCTCTGGCCGGTGGACTGATTGTGTCGACTCCGCAGGCGGTTGCTCTGGCAGACGTGCGCCGCGGGATCACGATGTTCAAGAAGGTAGATGTGCCGATTCTTGGCGTGGTGGAGAACATGAGCACGTTTGTGTGCCCCAAGTGTGGCCACGAGGAGCACATTTTCGCGTATGGCGGCGCGCGAAGTGAAGCCGAAAAACTGGGTGTTCCGTTCCTGGGGGAAATTCCGATTGACCTCTCAATACGCGAAGGTGGGGATTCCGGCGTTCCGGTCGTGGTGGCGCATCCGGATTCACCCGTCGGGCTGGCGTTTCGGAAGCTGGCGCGCGACGCTGCGGCGGCGGTGAGTGTGAGCAACCTGACCGCACGGAAAGCGGAACGACATGAGCCGGCAAGAACCGGTAAAGAATTGCCGATGATGAAGTGAACGGGGGCAAAACGAGAGTGTTGTTCGTCGCGCAGGCCGGGCTCGCGGGAAAAAAGCAAGCGGGCCCGACCTCTTCTACCTCAAGCGTCCCACGTGTGAAGACGCATCCTTCACGATTTGATACATTCGGAATTCGCCAGTATCTAGAGTGTCAAATAGAGTTACGAAATGGCCAGAAGGGATGAGTCTTTTGGTTATTGAGTCAGTGACGAGGTTCTTTGCCACGTATCCCCCTCCGCCGCCGATGAGCTCCGCATTGATTCTAACGGTAACGAACGCGGAAGCACCGGCCTCCCCGGTTCTGATTGATTCGAAAACGGTTCCCTCCCGGTAACGGATGTTCTGATTGACAATCAACAGGTAGTAGTCACGGCCGTTTCTCAGCGGCGTCACGAGAACTGCCGCCTTGTCACGTTCTCCCCATCCCGATTTGAAGGGACGCATTACTGAATCCGGCTCCCAAGCCGATACTCCGTAAACAAAGAATGATCTGGTGGGGTATGGACCGCCGACGGCGGGCGGTTCTGACATGACGGGGTGGAATATCTCCGCGGGACCGAGATAGGGGCGGATACGCGCGACGTCTGCGTTGACGGCACGTATGTGGCGGTAAATCGCGCCGAACCCCGTCGGCCGGTACGACATCGTCTCAGATGACCATTCAGAGGTGAAAACACCGGGAAACCGAGCGTATCGGCGCGTGTGATGACGGTCCGCCCAATCCGCGCCCCAGTACCGCCCATCGTACACCCGCGTTCGACCTGTGGGTCTGCAATTCTCGTAATCGGGTAAAACGATCGCATCAATGTAATGGGAATACGTGAGATACACTATTCCTTTCGCTCCCCAGCCCAACCGCGTAAAGACGTCCATCCGAAGGCTCGCCTCGTCAATCACGCCATAGGGATACCACACACACGGCCCACCCATGCCAAACTCATCGGTGACATGGGTTACCGACCACCAGGGTGTGCCCGGCGCATTGTCCCGGACCGTGCGATAGAATCGCGCGAGGCTCGCGTTCAACCAGTCCATCGGGTAGATCTGAGGGTTTTCTGCGGCGTCTGGATTCATGAAGCGGAATGCCTCATGGCCGATTACGGCTGGTCCGCCGGCGCCGGTTGTGCCAATCCCCCTCAGTATTCTCGCGATCCTGAGGCTGTCGTTCCATACGAACCAACCGAGGAACGTGAGCCAGTCCTTTCCCGCCAATGGTCCGATTTCTGTGAGCTGTGCTCTGAGCAGTGAATCAAGCCGCAACGCCTTGTCCACTTCGCGATCGTTTTGTGGCTCGTCCCAGATGTACCACCCGATCACGGAGGAAGCTTCAGACGTGGCCCAGACCGGATTGCTCAGCGCGCGCCGTACCCGCGCAACGTCGGGGTGATCGCTTTCCCGCTGGCCGTACACGTCGGGATGGAGGGGCAGGCAGAAAAGCCGCGCAGCGTTTGCAGCGCGTACCGTCGCAAAACAATGCCCTTCATTCTGGAGATTGACCCCGAGCGGGGTCATGATCATGTCAATTCCCGCGGCTTTTATGCTGTCGTAGCTGTAATAATTGACCTTGAGCGCCCGGTAATTGGCGACGAACCAGTCAGGAGTGCCGGATCCTGTGAAGCGTGGAAACGGATCGGCAGGATCGTCAGGCGCCGGCGGATAACCCCAGACGCCGACCAGAATTGTGGTCCGGGGATCTGGAACGCCCGCGCGAACGGCAAGGGAGAGGAAGGTGTTCACGAGAAGGCATGACGTGACGACGGATAACGCTTTGAGGTGGCCGGACATTGGTTCTCCACGTCCTCAACCGGGAACCAGGCTTCTGTGCCATTCGGGCAGGAGCGCCCACGCCCGAGCCTTGAAAAAACCGATTTCGAGGAAATCCGACAACCTGCTAAGACTTGCCGTTGCCTTCTGCGGCGTGCAAAGTTCGCTCGAAACCGGGGAGCGAACGTTCCATCATCTCCTTTGGAACGGTGAGCGAGAGCCGGAAATAGCCGGGTGTGCCAAACCCTGATCCGGGTACTGCGAGGATTCCCTCTTTCTGCAGTAATCGAATGAACGCCACGTCATCGGGAAGCGGCGATTTCGGGAACAGATAGAAAGCCCCTCCGGGCTTAACGATTTCGTAACCCATTCGGGTCAGGGCGTCCCACAGAAAATCACGTTTCTCCTGATACGGCGTTGCGTCAACTCGCACATCGCCTGCCTCGGCCACCACGAGCTGCCAGATCGCCGACGCATTCACGAACCCCAGAACGCGGTTGGCGAACGTACACGCGTCGAAAAGATCGGCCGCTTCGGGAAGCAGCGGCGAAATGGCGATGTAACCGATGCGTTCGCCGGGGATTGCCAGCGCTTTCGACCAGGAATAGGTCACGACGGAGCGGGAGATGAGAGATGCGGTCTCCGGGGGTTCGACACCGTCGAATGTGAGGGCGACATAGGGCTCATCGCTGACGATCGTGATCGGGTGATTCACCTCCCCGATCAACTCGTTCAAGCTTCTGAGGACCCCGGGGCCGTACACTGCTCCGGTCGGGTTGTTCGGGGTGTTTATGAGGATTGCCTTCGTCCGCGATGTAATCGCCGCGCGGATTTTTCCCGTATCCGGCAGGAACGCATCGTCTGTAGGAACAACCACCATCACCCCGCCATGGTTCTCGATGTAAAAGCGGTACTCGGCGAAGTACGGCGCCAGGACGATTACTTCATCACCAGGATCGAGAAGCGACTTAAGCACTACGTTGATAGCGCCCGCAGCGCCCGCAGTCATTAATATGTGGTCTGCGGTATACGCAAGGCCGGTTCGCCGCGCCAGTTTTTGAGCGATAACGGCGCGTACCTCGGGAAATCCGGCGTTGGGCATATACGCGTGGCTGCGTGGGCGGTTCCGCGCGACGATGCGCTCCAGAACCGCGATAACCTCCGCCGGAGGTTCAATGTCGGGGTTGCCGAGCGTGAAATCGTACACGTGTTCCGGGCCGCGTTCCGCCCTCAAACGGATGCCTTCCTCAAACATCCGGCGGATCCAGGATGATTGTTCCAGGTTTGTCGCGATTGTCTTGGCGATTCCCATGTACACCTTCAGGTCAGATGAGGCCTTTTTCCTTGCGATGATCTACCACGCGCTTCGCTTTCCCGATGAACCGTTCGAGAGTCTGAGGCGCCACAAGCTCCACGTTCGCCCGGATTCCGGCGACGATATGGATCTGACGTTCAATGTCTTCCCGCAACACATGCATCTGACTCATCTTGTCCGAAAAACGCTCCGGACGCAGCTCGACCCGGACGGTTACCTCGTCCAGTGTTCCCGGGCGGTCGACTTCGATCAGGTAGTGCGGTGCCGTTCCTTCGACGCGAAGAAGCGCCTCTTCGATCTGCGATGGGAAGACGTTTGCTCCCCGGATGATCAGCATGTCGTCACTGCGCCCGATGACTCTTCCCATCCGGATGCCAGTTCTCCCGCAGGGGCACGGCGTCGGGTCCAGTCGGGCGATGTCGCGTGTTCGGTACCGCAGAATCGGCATCGCCTGTTTCGTGAGCGCGGTAAGAACAAGCTCGCCCGGTTCGCCGTAGGGGACTGGCTCCAGGGTATCCGGATCAATGCATTCCACGAGGAAATGGTCCTCCTGGATATGCATTCCGTTGCGCACAACGCACTCCCCGCTGACGCCAGGGCCGATGACCTCGCTGAGGCCGTAGTTGTTGAAGGCAAGCAAACCCATTTGCCTTTCAATCTCCAGCCGCATGTCCTCAGTCCAGGGCTCACCACCGAAATGCGCGAACTTGAGGGGGATCTTGTCCGGTGTGTATCCTTGTGCGCGCATCATTTCTGCGATGTTGAGCGCGTAACTTGGCGTGCACACGAGGACATCCGCCTGCAAGTCGTTGATCAGAACGATCTGGCGTTCGGTGTTTCCCGCTGCCGCGGGGACTATCGCGGCTCCAACCAGCTCCGCCCCGTAATGCAGCCCGAAGCCACCGGTGAACAGCCCGTATCCGAAGGCAATGTGAACCATGTGCTCCGGCCTGAGCCCGCCGGCGACCAGAAATCGCGCGCAGAGGTTCGCCCAGAGCGCAAGGTCATCCCGGGTGTACGCGACGAACGTTGGTTTTCCGGTTGTTCCTGTGGAACCATGGATGCGCACGATTTCGCTGCGGGGAGTTGCAAGGAACCCGAGCGGGTAGTGTTCGCGGAGGTCTGCCTTCGTTGTCAGAGGCAGGCGTTTCAAATCGTCGAGAGACCGGATTTTGTCAGCGCTCACGTTGCCTTCAGCAAAGGCCTTCCTGTAGAACGGGACGTGTGCCAGGCGGGCAACGCAGTCACGGAGTCGACGTACCTGAAGCGCTTGAAGCTCGTTCCTTGGAAGTGTTTCCGCCGGATCCCAGATCCGGTTTTCAAAAAGGAATTCTGCCATCTCGTCGGTTTTTTACCGGAGCTGCCTTCGCAGGCTTGCCGGCGTCTCCTTCCCGTCAGCGGTTGTACACTTCGACGCTACCGACGACGTTGATGCCGGCTGAATTGAGGAGCGCGATCGCGGCGTCGGGGTCGTCGAATCGGAAAATCAAAACCGCCTTGTCGCCTCTGCCAAACGTAAAAGCGTACATGTACTCGATGTTGACTGCGCTCTTTTCGAACACTTTGAGGACTTCCAGCAGCCCGCCCGGGCGATCCGGTACCTCAATCGCCACCACTTCTGTGTCCTTGACCACGTACCCCTTGTCTCTCAGCAGCTCATACCCTCGTTTCCAGTCTGATACTATCAGCCGCAGGATACCGAACTGCTGTGTGTCGGCAAGAGAGAGCGTTCTGATATCGATCCCTGCATCTGCAAGCTCGCGGCACGGGGCGGTCAATTGTCCGGGCTTGTTCTCGAGGAACAGCGACAGTTGATGGATTTTCATGGTGCCCCCTTTCTCGTGTACCGTGCGATTTCGATCATCCGAGATTCCGTTTGTCGATCACGCGTTTCGCTTTGCCTTCGCTTCGCTGGATTGCATGCGGTTCAACGAGGCGTACCTCCGCTCTGATCCCGAGCGTATGTTCCAACTCCGATTCCAGTTTCGTGTGAAGGGCTTCCAGTGCGCCGATACGGTCACTGAACACCTCGGCGGTGACTTCCACCTGAACCTCCATCTGGTCCAGCCCTTTTTCGCGCGTCAGAACGATCTGGTAATGTGGAAGCGTGCCTTCCACGGCGAGAAGAGCCGACTCGATCTGGGACGGGAAGACATTCACGCCGCGGATAATGAACATGTCGTCTGCACGGCGCCCGATTCGTTTGATTCGACGCAGTGTGCGTCCGCACGCGCACGGGCCCTCAACGAACGAGGTAATATCCCGTGTGCGGTACCGGATCATCGGCATGGCCTGTTTGCTGAGGGTCGTAAGGACGAGCTCGCCCTCTTCTCCTTCAGCGCACGGCGCGTTAGTGACCGGGTCAATGATTTCGGGGTAAAAGTGATCCTCGAAGATGTGCAATCCGCACTGACAGGAACACTCGATCCCGACTCCCGGTCCGACGATTTCCGAGAGGCCGTAGATGTCGTACGCCTTGATGCCGCTCATTTCCTCTATGCGCCGCCGCATCGTTTCGCTCCACGGTTCCGCGCCGAAGATCCCGACACGAACACGGAGATCGTGGAAATCCACACCGAGTTCGGATGCGCGTTCGAGCAGGTGAAGGAAATAGCTTGGCGTACAGGCGATTGCCGTGACCCCGAAATCCTTCATTACCATGATCTGCCGGTCTGTGTTTCCGCCTGAAATCGGGATCACCGTCGCGCCGAGCGCTTCGCCTCCGTAGTGCGCACCGAGTCCGCCGGTGAAAAGCCCGTATCCGTACGCGTTCTGGATGATATCCCCGCTGCCGACTCCGCACGCCGCAAACGCGCGCATCATCGCACTTGTCCAGACTTCGACGTCGTCCTTTGTATACGCGACGACTATCGGTTTGCCTGTGGTCCCGCTGGAGGCGTGAAGCCGTACGATGTCGCCCATGGGGCTGGCGAACAGCCCGAACGGGTAGGTGTCGCGCAGGTCATTTTTAACCGTAAACGGCAGTTTGCTGATGTCCTGAAGGGATTTGATGCTGTCCGGGTTGAGACCCCGTGCGTCCATCTGTTTACGGAAGTGGCCCACATTCTCGTATGCCCGCCGGACGATCTGCTGAAGCCGTGCAAGTTGCAGGTCACGCAGGAGCGGCACAGGCAGGTAATCAGGAGCGCTGACAGGATTGAACCCGCCCAAACCGTGGCCAGCCGTCTTCGTCATCATGATCTCTCCCGATGTGAACGCGCGTCTACTGCTGCGTTTTTGTCCATGTTCGCCCGAGATGAAAGGCCGCTATGTTCATTTCGTTCAGTTTCTCCGGGAATCCTGAGCGAATCGCCGCGTTCCAGAGGTCCTCCGGGAACTCGAGGTGCGCGCTCAATGCTCCGAGAAGAGCGACGTTGATGCACCGCGGACTCGCGAGGCGAGAAACGTCCACCAGCTCTGCCGACAACGTGACGCCACCCTCTTTCAGTACGTGACGGTTGACTTCCAGTTGATCGGACGAGAGTACCACAAGGTAATCCGCGCACCCGAACGGAACCATCGGGCTCCACACTTTCCTTCCGAAACGGACGTCGCTGGAAACAGAACCACCCCTCTGACTCATTCCGTGGAGTTCGCTCTTCTTCACATCATACCCGGCGCGAAACGCGACATCCGCGAGGATATCAGATGCTTTGATCACGCCTTGTCCGCCGAGACCGGCGATCACCACGTTCACAACGTCACTTCCCGTCGGCATCGCACGCCTCCTTTTCCTGCAGAGCGCGCTGTTCGTACGCGCGGATTCTGCCCGCCGCAAGCAGGCACGCCCTGCGGGTGATCAGAACGGCCGGCTGCTCCTTGGCAAGCGTTTCCGCCAGAAGCCGCGCGAATTCCCCCTCTTCCTTCAACGGGTCAATGACATGAACCTCCTTGATTCCCATTGCACGGGCAATGTCCTCAAACACCAGTTTCCCGGTCGGCTCGTGGTCGAGTGTTCGTCCTGTTCCCGGGTGCTCCTGTTGACCGGTCATCGCTGTTGTGCCGTTGTCCACGATCACGACCACGTGTCCTGTCGCCGGCGGGTTGTAGACCATTTCCACCAACCCGCTCAGCCCGCTGTGAGCAAACGTGCTGTCCCCGATAACACTTACCACTTTCACCGCCTGTTCACGCGGGAGCACGTGACGCAGACCAAGTCCCACCGTAATGCTGGCGCCCATGGATACGCACGTATCCATTGCCTCGAACGGCGGAAGAACGCCAAGCGTGTAGCACCCGATATCTCCGGCCACAATGCAGCCCAGGTCCCGAAACGCCTCGAAAACCACCCGATGGGGACAGCCCTTGCACAGTTGCGGTGGTTTCCCGGAGGGAACGGGTTCTTCGGGGCTGGTGTCGTTGGCAAGGATGCGTTTGACACGCCCGACGTTGAGTTCGCCAAACCGGTACATGTCCGGTTTCGCGTGGACAGGCACCCCGGCAGCCCTTATGGAATCGGCGAGGTAAGGATCACCCTCTTCCACCACAACACACCTGTCCACAGACCCCGCAAAATCCCTGATGATTCTCATGGGAAGCGGACAGGTGGTTCCGAGTTTCAGGAATGACGCATCCGGTGCCACTTCTCTGGCGTGCATCGCCGCGATTCCCGACGAAATGATACCGAGCGTTCGAACGCCCGACGTTCGCGTGTTCAGTGGCGAAGTTTCGTTCGATTCCGCGATCTCCGCAAGCTTCTGCCTGAGTTTCCGGTGAGCGGGCCGCGCGTACGCCGGTATCATGACACGCTCCCTGATACTGCGGACGTACGCGGGCGGCGCCGGGGCCGCCAGTTCCTGCCTCAATCCGGTGTTGACGATCGTTTTCGAGTGGCACACGCGCGTTGTCATGCGAAACAGCACGGGGATGTGCCATCGCTCCGAAACAGCCACGGCGTGGAGAAAGAAATCGTGTGCTTCCTGCGAGTCCGACGGTTCGATCATCGGTAACCCGGCAGCGACGGCGTAGTGGCGGTTGTCCTGCTCATTCTGACTGGACGCCATGCCGGGGTCGTCCGCGGATATCAGAATGAGCGCGGCGGGGACCCCGGTGTATGCCGCGGTGAACAGAGGGTCTGCCGCAACATTTACCCCCACGTGTTTCATCGTTACCACCGAACGAGCGCCTCCGTAGGCCGCTCCCAGAGCAACCTCGAAGGCCACTTTCTCGTTCGGTGCCCACTGCGCACGGCCACCGCGGGCCGAGAAGTTCTCCAGGATCTCCGTGGATGGCGTGCCCGGGTAGCCGGTTCCCAGAGTAATTCCGGCGGACTTCATTGCCAGTGCCACTGCTTCGTTTCCACTTAACAACAGACGTTCGGAACCAATCATGCCTGCCCCGCGAATAGGTGAAGCGCGGCGTCACGCCTCCTCGAAACCGGTCGGATATGCGCTCTGACGCCCACACACGTGTTTCAGAGAATACGTTTGCGCCGCCAAACGGTGCAACACTCCGATGGGTGGGTCTTCTTTGCGGGGCACGCCGTTTGCATTGACATTCTGAGAGCGCGGTGGCACTTTTGGGTACACGACAATTGCGAAAGGTTCCGATATGGTTCACGTACGGCGTTGGGTATTGATAGCGGCCGGTGTCCTCGGTGTGTCTGTTGCCGCCGGAGCGATTACGGGCAACGAGGTTCTGGCAAAAATCCGCGGCACCTATGACAAAGTCAATTCCTTCCAGGCCGCATTTGAGCAGACCTTTGAGTGGAAGCTTGCCGGCACCACGCAGACTATGCGCGGCACCTTCTCCATGAAAAAGCCGAACAAGTTCCGCATCCAGACAAACGTTCAGACGGTGGTCAGCAACGGGAGAGTGGTGTGGAGCTATTCCCCGGCGACCGGTCAGGTCATTATCACGAATTACGACCCGGCGACCATGCCGCTCCGTCCGGACAACTTTCTGTTTGTGTTCCCGGACGAACGGCGCACCACGTACGTGCGCTCCGAGCGGCTGAGCGGCGAGGACCATCACGTTGTCGACGTGACGCCCCGTGACTCTACTCTGGGCATCAGCAAAATGCGCGTGTGGGTTGATGGTCGGAGCTGGCTGGCAAAAAAAGTGCAGTACACGAGTGTCAGCGGAGACGTCACGACGTACCTGATGAACGCAATTCAGACCAACACCTCGATTCCCGATTCCGTGTTCACATTCACGCCACCGCCCGGTGTTGACGTGATCGACTTCCGAAACCGGTGACGGTCCCTACATGTCTCTGCGGCGCTTCCGGCAGGTTATTGTGATCGCAGTTGTCGCCGCGGAATCGGTGTTCTCTGCGACGACCCCGGAACGCGAACACCCACGAGCCTGGTGGGTCTGGTTCGTGGACAAAGGTCCTGAACAACGCGCCGACGACGACAGTGCGCCGGTCTTCCCCGCCTACCTTGCCAGAGTGCACGGAATAGCGCCCGTTCGCACAACAACGCGCTGGTTTAACGGCGCAAGTGTCCTGGCGTCTGAGGAGCAGCTTGCCGCGATCATGGAGCTGCCATTCGTGCGCGGGGTCGCCCCGGTTCTCCCCTTGCGCGGCGAAAGGCCGTTGCCCGTTGACGGGCTCCTCGCCGCGGAGCGGCCTGCCCGCAGTGGCGCGCTGGATTACGGACTTTCGTTGACGCAGAACCGGATGATAGGCGCGGATTCGCTTCATGCACTTGGATTGAACGGGCAGGGAGTCCTCATTGCGGTTCTTGATGAGGGGTTCCCGTATCTCACCCATCCTGCCTTCCAAAACCTGCAGATCGCTGCCCGAAGGGATTTCATCGATGGGGACACTCTGATCGTGGGGTACAGCCAGCACGGCTCGCAGGTGCTGTCATGTCTGGGGGCGTATCAACCGGGCGCTTTGATAGGCCCGGCGTATGGCGCACGTTTCGCCCTGGCGCGGACGGAATTCGGCCCCACCGAGACTCGTTCCGAGGAAGACTACTGGCTCAGGGCCGCGGAATGGGCGGATTCCCTCGGCGCACGCGTGATTTCCAGCAGCGTGGGGTACAATTACTTCCATGACCCGAATCTACCGTATGACCCTGCCACCGATTATTCGCTTTCTGAATTGGATGGCAAGACCTCGCTCATCACGCGTGCCGCCCAGAAAGCCGCCGGCAAAGGCATCGTCGTCGTGAACTGCGCCGGCAACGAGCGAGGGACGCCCAGTTACTGGAACGGCAAGCTGCTCATGCCGGCCGACGGAGATTCGGTGATAGCCGTCGGCGCGGTGACATCAGCCGGTACGGTAACGAGCTTCAGTTCGTTCGGACCCACGGCGGATGGCCGTATCAAGCCGGATATCGTAGCCCTGGGTTCCAGCGTGCGAATGATCTCTGAAAGCACAGGTTACACGTGGGCGAGTGGCACCAGTTACTCCACTCCTTTGATTGCGGGTGTGGTGGCGCAATTGCTTCAGGCGCACCCCGGGTGGGACCCGATTGCCGTTCGGACCGCGCTCAGGCTCTCGGGCAGCCATGCTCTAGAGCCGGATACCACGCGCGGCTGGGGTCTGGCCAACGCTGTGAAAGCCCTCGCGGCCGACAGCGCGGTGTTCGGAAAGGTTACCGGGGATCTCTCCGGGGGGGCAATGAACCAGACCTTTGTGAATGTCTTGGATACGGCTGGAATCGTGGTTCGCAGCGGGCTGGTCTCACCCTTAGGATGGTTTCTTTACGAGAAACTCCAACCGGGGACATACCGCGTGCGCGCCGAACATGCCACGTTGAGTATGTCGGCGGAAACCACGCTGGTGCTGCCAATGCTTCCTCGTGAAACCCACCTGGTGCTGAAACCGTCCGTACGTGTGGAGAACGTACCTCACCCGGGAGCGTTCTGGGTCGGGCAGCCTTTCCCGAACCCGGGGAACCCCGGTACGCGTATCGCCTTCCGTGTTCCTTCCGGGAGTGCGTCCGGGTACCTCGGTGCCCGGGTTTTTTCCGTGAACGGACAGGTTGTGCGGGAGATGCACGTTCCGATCTCGGGAACGAACGGGGTTTTTGCGTGGGACGGCAGCGATAGTTCGGGGAGACCCGTGGCCTCCGGCGTGTACGTGGTGCGTCTGTCCTTTCAGGGCGTGACGACGGCCCGCAGAGTGGTTATCGCGCGGTAAGCCTGCCTTCCAGTACTCCTGCGCCTCCCCTTCGGCGTTTCTCACTTTGTGTCATACGTTGCTTCTGTTGCTGTTTTTGCTCATCTTTTCCGTGGAAATCACTCGCAAACGCTCATTGGGATTCTCGATGCCTGCGCTGAGGGCCGAGGACCGGGGGAATGGAATGAAACGGCCTCGCGGTTCCAGACACGGTGTGGCGCTTGTCTTCGCGCTTGCCTTGCTTGCATCCGGAACCGGCGCGTGTAACAGCGAGAACCCACCGTCACGAGAGGGGGTTGCCATGGTGCGTGTGACAAGCTCAGCCTTCAGTGAAGGAGACTCTATTCCGGCTCTGTATACGTGCGAGGGCAACGACGTCTCACCGCCGCTCAAGTGGTCAGGAGTACCTGCCGAAACGAAGAGCATCGCCCTCACCTGCACGGATCCCGATGCTCCCAGGGGCACGTTCGTTCACTGGGTCCTGTTCAACCTGCCGCCCTCAACCGACGGGCTTCCAGAAGGCGTGACTCCGGATACCGTTCCTCACGGCGCCGTCAACGGCACAAACGATTTCCCGAAACTGGGCTACGGGGGACCATGTCCGCCGCGGGGGGCCCCGCATCGGTACTACTTCACCGTGTACGCGCTGGATACAGTGCTTGCCCTAGCCCCCGGGGCTCGGTTGCGTGATCTGACTGCTGCCATGGAGGGGCACATTCTGGCAGAAGGAAGCCTCATGGGGCGATACGCTCGCAAATAGGGAGGTTGCCATGCGTAAATTGTACCGCTCGCGAACGGACAAAAAGATCGCCGGTGTGTGTGGCGGAATCGCCGAGCTTTATGACATAGATCCCACCATAGTCCGCCTCATCGCGCTGCTGTTGATTCTCGGATATGGCGCCGGATTGATCGTGTACCTCGTGGCGTGGTGGCTGGTTCCGTTGGCTCCCGAAAAGCCGCCGGACCAGCAGGCGTGACACCGTCGTGCCGATGACGCAAAATGCTCTCTCCGCAGAGGACGTCATACGTGCTCTCGGACTGGTGCCTCACCCGACGGAAGGCGGGTGGTACGTCGAAACCTATCGTTGTCCGGAAGAGGTGAATTCGACGGACCTTCCTTCGCGGTACCGCGGAAACCGTTCTTTTTCAACGGCGATCTACTACCTTTTGACCTCTGAGACCGTTTCAAGGCTTCATCGCCTCGCCAGCGATGAGGTGTTCCACTTCTATCTGGGAGACCCGGTAGTGATGGTGCACTTGCTCCCGGATGGAACCAGCCGGATGATCATTCTCGGGCACGACATCGCAGCGGGACAAAGGCCGCAGGTGATCGTTCCCCGCGGGACCTGGCAGGGCGCCCATTTGCAGGAAGGTGGGAAATGGGCCTTGCTGGGGTGCACGGTTTCCCCAGGTTTTGACTATCGGGATTACGAAGAAGGGTCGCGCGACGCGCTCGTCGCGATGTACCCGGACCAGAGAGAGACCATCGACCGACTTACCCGCGAGGACGAAGATCGTAGCCCTCGCAGCCTCCCGTAGCACACACAAAAGGAGTTCACAATGGGCGAAATCAAAGACGGACAGACGCTGCTCTTCATCGGGGACAGCATCACCGACTGTGGACGCAGGGGACCCAATTACCCGCTCGGCGACGGATATCCGGCGCTATTTCGGGACCTGATGACGGCGCGCTGGCCGGAACGGAATATTCAGTACATCAACAAAGGCATCGGTGGGAACCGCGTGACTGATCTGCAGATGCGCTGGGAAGATGACGTCATGCGGTACAAGCCCGAGTGGCTTTCCATCAAAATCGGAATCAACGACGAGCACAGCTTCGTCGCGGACCCGAACAATGGTGTGTCGCCCCAGCGGTTCCGTGAGGTGTACGACAGCATTCTGCAACGCACGTTCTCGGTGTGGAAGCCCAATCTCATCCTGATCTCACCGTTTTACATCAGCCAGGATACCGTGAGCGGCACTCATCGGACGAAGATCCTCCAGCTCATCCCCGAATACATTGCGGTGGTGAAAGACATGGCCGCGAAATACAACGCTATTTACGTCCCGCTTCATGATATCTTCCAGAAGCACCTCGAGTACCGGGATGCCGACACGTTCTGCCCTGAGCCGGTGCACCCGTACCGCAGTGGACACATCATCATTGCGCGGGCCATCATGCACGCGATTGACGAATCCTGAAATATCCTTCAGACCGGCGTTTCTGGTGGGCAAGTGCTCCGGGAACGCCGGTTGACCCCTCTGCCGCGCAGCCGTACTTTTCTTCCTCGTGTACGCGCCTGTTATGTCGAGTTTTCGAATGGCTGCGTCGTTTTGAGCAAGGTTGCGGGCGGAGAAAGGCGTCCGAGGGAAGGTTTGATCCCTGAAGATATCTGACGATGGCGTTTCCGGGTTCGGGGCCGATCTGGTTTGACGGCGCATTTGTTCCGTGGGAAGAAGCAAAAATCCATGTTCTTTCACACGTTGCACATTATGGCTCAGGAGTTTTCGAAGGCATCCGTTGTTACGGAACGAAAAACGGCCCTGCCGTCTTCCGGATGCGTGAACACGTACGCCGCATGTTCGACTCCGCGAAGATTTACCGGATGCCAATCCCGTTCACGCAGGAAGAGATTGAAGCAGCGATTCTGGAAACGATTCGCCGGAATGGGCTGGATGCCTGCTATATTCGGCCGCTTGTCTTCCGGGGGTACGGGCAACTGGGCGTCAGCCCCGTCAATTGCCCGGTGAATGTCATTATCGCCGTGTGGGAATGGGGAAAGTACCTTGGCCCCGAGGCGCTGGAGCAGGGCGTCAATGTCTGTGTCGCGTCGTGGAATCGGCCGGCGGCGAACACGTTTCCGAGCCTCGCGAAAGCGAGTGGGAATTACCTGAACAGCCAGCTTGTGAAACTCGAAGCAATGGCCAACGGGTATGACGAAGGAATCGTTCTGGATACGAGCGGGTATGTTGCGGAAGGATCCGGCGAGAACATTTTCGTGGTGCGGGACGGCATCCTCTTTACGCCTCCCACCAGCTCCTCCCTCCTGCCCGGAATAACCCGCAATTCGGTCATTACCCTTGCGCGGGAGTTGAACTACACCGTGCGCGAGGAGCAAATCCCGCGGGAGGCGCTTTACATCGCGGATGAGGTGTTCTTCACGGGCACTGCCGCGGAGATAACACCCATCGCAACTATCGACAAGGTCCCGATCGGGTCCGGCAAAAGAGGACCCGTTACGAAGGAAATCCAGGACGCGCTGTTCGGGATTCTCGATGGCACGATAGCAGACCGCCACGGGTGGTTAACTTCGGTTTGACGGTGCACCGACAACGAATCACAGGTCTGGTTTGAAAACTCTTCTCTCACAAAGGAAACTGTCATGGCACTCAAAATCGGTATCGTCGGCATGGGCGGTATCGGCAACACCCACGCGCGTGTCTACATGGATGACCCGCTGGCGGAAATTGTTGCCGTGTGCGACATCATCAAAGAACGCGCGGACAAAGCCGCGAAGGATTACAACGCCCGCGCGTTTTACAGCGTCAAAGAAATGCTCGACAGCGGGATCAAGCTCGATGCCTGCAGTATGTGCACGGCAGGCAAAGAAAACGGGGGCGACCATCATGTGCCTACAATGGAGTTGCTCGGGGCAGGCATTCCGGTCCTCGGCGAAAAGCCGATTTCGAACGAGATAGAGAAGGCACGAATGCAGGTTGCGCTGGCCAAAGAGAAGAATATTCCCTACGCCATCAATCTGAACCATCGATTCACTCCCGCCGCCGTCAAGGCCAAGGAGTGGATAACCTCTGGCCGCCTTGGGCAGTTGCACATCATGAACATGACCATGTGGATCAACAACCCGAACGAGAGCGCGGAATGGTTCCATCTGCGCGCGTTGCATCCCCATTCGTTTGACGTGATGCGCTATTTCTGTGGGCCCGTGAAAAGCGTGCAGGCGTTCATGATGAAGGGGAAAGGCCGCACCATCTGGTCCAACACCCAGGTCAATCTCCTGTTTCAGAACAACGTCGTGGGTCATCTGACGGGAAGCTACGACGCAGGGGGAAGCTACGGCCTTGAACGCGCGGAAGTAGTAGGATCGGAGGCGCGGTTTGTCCTCGAGGATGCGTGCGAAATCCTTACCTTCTATCCGCGGCGTTCAATAGAGAAGGAAGTGTATTACCACGTTGGCGGAATGCAGAGCTTCGGGAATACCTTCCAGTCGCGCATCCACCGCTGGCTGGAGCAGTTGACGGCCGGCGTGAAGCCGGAAGACGTCGATGGTTCAGGCGCCGACGGGCTGGCAGTGCAGGAGATCATCGAAGCCGCCATAAAATCGTGGCAGACTCATTCGGTGGTGGACCTGACCTGACAGAAAAGATGAGGTGTTGTGACGCACGACTGTGCACCTTGCCTTTGAGAAAAGAAGAACGGGGAGCAGCATCAATGTTGCTCCTCGTTCTTCTTGTATGTGAATGATTCAGTGCTTATTCTGCGACTGCGGCCTCAACCACCGATACATCATCCAGTTCGGCGATGAGGTCTTCAACCGTATCGGAGGACTTTCCCACCCCGTTTTCCGCAGCGTAATCACCCAGGAGTCCGCGCAACATCGCCCGGGCACGGAACAGCCTGGATCGCACCGTGCCGATGGGGCATCCGACGAAATCGGCTACTTCCTGATAGGATAACCCCTCAACATCGGACAGCACGACAACGTCGCGGAAGTGCCGTGGAAGTTGGTCGAGCGCATCAAGAACTTCGTCACTGAGCGCATCACCCAGCGCCACATCGTCGTCAGGAGCCGGGAAGGAAGAAATGTCATCCCGGAAGCTCGGGTCCATCTCCTGCCACTCGTCAAACTCCACCTGTGGGGGGCGTCTCTGTATCCGTCGATACCTGTTTATGTACGCGTTTCGGAGTATTGCCGTCAGCCACGCTTTGCAATCAGAGCCCTGCCGAAACGCGGGAAAGAACCGCCAGGCTTTGTAGAACGTTTCTTGTACGAGATCCGCTGCCTCAACCGGATTTCGCGTCATGGCAAGGGCCATGCGGGAAAGGGAAGCCTGGAGAGGCAAGGCGATCTCTTCGAATTCACGGCGCCTGGTTTCTCGGTCGGAAGTTTGCATTGTGTTCCTCGCTTCCTGGCAGATGCTCCGTTGCCCGTAGGTGTTGAACGGTTTGCACGTTTAAAGTATACAGTGTCTGCACACCCGTGTCAACTACTTTTTTAAGATTTTTGTTGTTAAAATTATAATTGACGCACAAGGATATACTTATGGCGTGCCACACCGCCCGCATACGGCGGAAAAGGCCCTGAAAACGGCGGCGAATCCGCAGAGATTGGCAGGGGGTTACCTTGTCTAAAAACGCTCAAAACGCTCATGGAGGCGGTCCGTGGAACTCGAACGAAGCTTTTCCACTCACGAGGTAGCAGAACTGTTCGGCATCAACGTGTCGACGGTGAAAAGGTGGGCCGACAGCGGTGATCTGCCGTGTATGAGAACCAACGGTGGGCACCGGCGCTTCCGGTTGCGCGATGTGGTGGAGTTCGCCCGCTCCCACGAACTTGAGCCTGCAACACTGCGCCCGATAGTGGAGGGGCTCGGCGATGAAGCGGCCGGCGTGGGCGCCGAGGCTCCGATTCTCAACGGAAACTGGGTTGCGCTCAGGGAGATTGTCCAGCGCTATGCGTTACAGGGCGATGGCACGAAACTTGAGGAACTCTTCGGGGCGGTTCTGGTAAGCGGTTGGCATCCCGCGGAACTCTGTGATCATGTCATTGCGCCGACCATGGAATATATCGGCAAACAATGGGCACAGAATCGCCTCACGGTTGCCGATGAGCACCTCGCCACTCACGCTATCACCACGGCACTGGGAAGACTGCCGCATATGCAGGAGAAGTCTGGCAGATCCCCACACCGAGCGTTGTGCGGCACCTTCGCCCCGGACCTTCACGAACTGGCGTGCTCGTGCGTTGCGTTGGTTCTTCGGTTCGAAGGGTGGGACGTGACGGTACTCGGGGCGGCTACACCCTCAGATTCGTTTGTGAACTGCGTTGAACGGTTGCGCCCCGATCTCGTCTGCGTATCAGCGACAGTCATCTATGACCCTGTTGCCTTTCGCACGGACTGCGAGCGGTTATCCCTCGCCTCCCTGGCAGTCGGGAACAAGTACGTCATAGGCGGAACCGCGCTTGCGGAAGCGAACCTTGTGTGCCCTCATGGAGTTGCAAGGATTCGGAAGGACATGCGCGGGCTGGTGGAATATGTCCGGTCCGAGTTTCCGCGAAACGCCGCACGGAAGACTGACGGAGAAGAAGGCGATCAATCGGGCTCAGCCGTTGAAAAGAATGACTGCGACGTATGAAACGGTGTTCTTCCCGTTGATGTACGAGAAACCGCATCTCTCTACGAGTTCTTTCACATTCATTCCGTACGCTTCCGCGGAGGAAATCAACCGATCCGGATATCGGCACGGTTGGCCTGTGGAGATCGTGCACTCCTCACAGAAATCACAGGGCCCCGTGCCGAGAACGAGGACGTCTGGCGCCCCGTACCGGGTGCGGAAAATCTCAGCCAGTTCGCGCACGACGCGCTTGTGGTGTGCAGCGCCGCGTCCCATTCCCTCAATGTCGTACGAGTCTTCTATCTCGGTGATGCACTGGAAGAGCAGCCCGTGGGCGAACGACCGCACCCGCGCGGCAAGTTCCTCTATTTCTCCGACGTGCGGAGGGCAGCCCCAGCTCTTGCCGTACGACCCGCAGGCATTCCGTTCGCAGAGGGTGCGCAGTTCCGGGTAGAACCGCAACCCTTCCAGAGGCAACATGGCGGCCTTTGTGGCGCCGAGGCGAAGGGCTTCGGCGACAAGGTCAGGATGCTTCAGTTCCATCAGAATCACCTCCGGGCGATGCAGGTCTGGTGCGAATCTCGTTCAGCGATAACAGTGTACCGCAACCAATTTGTTCCAGAGAACGGCGGTCCGAAGCAGGGCAGGCAAAACCCCGGACGGCAGCCCCTGCCGAACGCGAAAATCAAAAGAGCTCCGTTCCGGGCATGTGGGACGTCAGTTTTCGGTCTCTCCACGCTGCTCGTTGCCGTTCGGTTTTCCGAATTTCTTCCAGAGATAGGCGTACGTTCCCGGTTCCATTGGATTGAGACTCATTGCCCGTCGGAAGTATGTCCCGACAGGCGCCGACTCCGGTTGGCGGATGAGAGGTAGCAGGAGCAGGCACGACATGCGCGAGATACCGGATATCAGATACAGGGTTCGATACTGGGTCAGTTTGAAGGGGCCCCAGAAAAAGGAGAACCCTGCGAGTTGTTCGGCGATCAACCCCGCGCAGACGGCGCCCACAGCATTGCCGACGCCAGCGGCCACGGCCGCAAGCGCGAAGTACATTGCCCGCGACTCGCGGGGAGACATCGCAATTACAAGCCCGGTGAACGCGATCTGGTACCCTCCCCAGCCGATCCCGCCAAGGGCGAAGTTGAGTCCCGCGAGAAGGTTTTGACCGACCGGGATCATCGTCCACGGCGGCGCCAGCAGAGCGATGATTACCGAACACATGAGAAAGACCACTCGAGGCCCTTCCCGCACGTTGTCCATGAAGCGGCCCCAGAGATGGGAACTGGCGATCATGAATCCGGCCTGAATCCCGAAAAAGAAGGAAATCTTGAAATACGAGAACCCGAACTCCTCGATCAAAAGAAGGGGGAACAGCGCACCGCCGACGGCTACCGAGAAGGAGAAGAGGCCGTAGAAAAGCACCAGCGAACGGTACGAGCGCTCCCTCAGCGGCACCGTCACCAGTTCACGGAAATCAGGCCGTTTCGAAGGCACGTCCAGTCGCACGCCTGGCACCGCGCGATGGATAAACACGTCCAACCAGCCCAGGAACGCGACAATGCCGAAAAACACAATGAATTTCGGGTAAGGAGGCTGCGTTCCGAGGTAATATCCGAGGCATAGCGAACCGGTTACGCTGCAGAGGCTTGCCCACATCTGGCGCCTGCCCCAGAAGCGTCCCCGTTCATTCTCCGGCACCAGATCGGAGATCCATGCCATCCATGCCGGCCCGGATATTGAGTCGCTCAACTTGCTGAAAAACACAAGAACGAAAAGAAACGCGATCGAGAGATCCCCACGGGGCAGGAAATACCCGCACAGGACGATGGGCAGCCAGATGACCCGTCCGGGATACGCACTTCGCAGGAACAGCCGTTTCCGGGAACCCGTCCGCGCGACGATGTACGACGCGACAGGTTGCGCGAGAGTCGCGATGGGAGGAATCGCCGCCAGCAAGCCTATCCACAGCGGAGAGGCTCCCAGAGAACGGAACATTCCCACCGCGGGCGCACCGGCAACGGCATCGAAGAACACAACCCCGACGCACCACGCCACGATAACCTTGCGCATGCCGCGGTGCCGTTCGTCGATTGACAGTTGCTCGCCCGGCAGGGTGGGTGCATAGCGAAACCATTCACGCGGCGACGTCAACACTGCAGTTACCCAGCCAGAGTGTGATCTTGTCGGGACAACGGCCCGGTGAGGACGGGGCAAATCATGTCAGGTAAGCCGGCGGCGCATCTGAGAGGAAAGTCTGTTGAGAAACTCCTGCGCGGCTTTGAAACGGGGAAATGCGTGCTCGTCCCGTCGGAAGCGACTGGTGTGCATCGTGCGTTGTTTCGATGCCCAGCCGATGCCATGCTTCTTATGAAGAAGCTCGTGGAACATCACGTAATCTATCACATACCCAGGCACCTTCGGACTGTCCAGAGACCGGCTGATCGTAATTCTATCGCGAACGGAGCTGTAGAGCCCGAACATTCTGTACGTCAGGGAGTCCGTCCACGCCAGCGAAGAAGGCGGATCAGGCGGATCATCGAAGTATCGGTTGCGCACACGTTCGCACACTTCTCGAAGGTCGTACACCGCTCCACGTGTTTCGGACGGCCCGGACGTGAGCTCGGCAATTTCCTGAATGATTGCCAGCGCCCCGGGGCCGTGGATGAATGTATGTACCGCCTTCTTGTCCGAAGCGGCTCCGATTCCGAACGCCAGGCGCGCCACAGACTCCAGGACCTCCTCGGGCGCGCCGATGAACGCGGGGCTGAGATGCAGCACCAGAGGCGCATCCTTCCCTCGCCCGCACCGGTAAATGTGGCTGTGGTCATCCAGGGTCACCACCGGTGCGGAGGAATCAGCTCCTTCACGTCGTCTTAGCTCGCCGCAGATGCGCTTCAGATTCGCCGCAGTCCTCACGTATGCGCGTGTCGTCTGGACGTTCGACAGGTAGCGGAGAAGACCGTACGCTCGGCGGGACCGCACGGCCATTTCACGGGGATCAACTCCTCGCGCCCGGCACAAGGCCTCGATTTCCCCTGCGGCAGCCAGAACGCGGGCGTGACAGCGTTCCACAAAACACTCGCTGGATTCGTCTTCTGTGCCGGAGCCCAGATCGGTCAGCACTGCCCCTGTCAGGCGAACTACTGAGGAAATCCGGACAGGTGTACTGACGGCCGCGCGGCGGGGTTTCACGCGGTCGAGGTGCGCCGTATCGAGGCCGTTCAAAAATGCGAAGGCTTCCCTTGAAGGCCGTGGCAACGCTTCCGGGCTGGTACCGTAGTTCTGGCATATTGCCCGTACCTCCGCAACTACCGACCGAACATAGTGCGCCAGCCTGTCGGCGTCGTTCAGAGTAAGCCTGCCGCGCATACGTGTTTCGACATAGCGCACGGCTCGGACAAGGCCACGGATTCGCAACGAAGGCATGGATGGGCGCCGAGAGGCACCGGCCGGGGTTTCACGCCCCGACCGGCACCAATCACGAGGTCATTTTTCGAACGGTGGGAGCGGCGGCAGCGATATGCTCTTCGGCGCGCGCTCACGGATGAGATACGCTTCGAGCCAACCGCGGTTCTTCTCGGGGTGTGACGTCGCCATGATAATCTTCTCGTGGTCCAGATTGTTGATCCGCTCATTTGCCGCTCTGAGCGCATCAAAACAGTTCTTCAGCGCTTGCTGCACCGGCATGCGTTCCGGGTTGATATCCGGCCCGAAATACCCCTTGTAACCGTACATCTTCAGAACGTAGAGCGACGCCTCTGTCGATTCCGGTGAAAGCACGCCTACGTTCAAATCTTGGTCGTAATTGCCCAGCGGCTGGCTGTTCCAGTGCGTATGTGCCAGTCTGCCGTATTCCATGATCAGGCTGAAGCCGTAGGGTGCGTCCTCAAAGCCCATCAACATGTGGCCGACTTCGGGGTTCATACACATCATCGCATGCCCCTCGGCCAGAAGCTTCACGTTTTCCGGAGCTTTCAAAAGCGACTCGACTTTCGCGCACAGAAGCAGCCCTTCAGCAGTCGTTCCGTAAAGAATGTGTCCTCGCGGTTCGTAGGGTTTCGGTTCTTCGGCCACTCTGATTCCCGGCACTGCGTCCATCGCCTCGGCAAGTCCCTCGGCAAACCGGTCCCGGGCGGCAACCATATCCATGCCGAATGGATTCTCATATCCGTCTATTCCCGGCCACACGATTGCGAAATCCGTGTTCAATTCCTTGTTCAGTTTGAGCGCGGCAATCGTGCGGTCGATAGCCTTTTTCCGAACGGAGGGGATTGGAGAGGAAAGCGATCCCCATTCGAATTCGCTATCGAAAAACAACCCCGGTATTACCGTTGCCAGACGAACGCCTGCATTCTTCTCAAGGTCTTTGTAAAGATGCACGTTATCTTCATTTACTTCATTCGGATAGTGCGCTTCGACTGCTTTCAGTCCGTAACGGGAGAGCTCCGCCGCGACCTCCAGGCGTTCCTTGATCGTCAAATTCGGCGTGTAGCGGTCGTGGAACCGCCCACCTCCCGGCGCGAAAAACCATACGCCCGCGGAAAACGCAAGGTCGAGCGAGAAACTGTTGAGATGAGCGATCATCTCTTCCGGGGTACGACGTTTCTTTTGTCCTCGCAGGTCTACGAGTGCCATAGGAACCCTCCTTCTTTGCAGGATCGGCTCTGTTCAGGTACCTACGCGTGCCTTTCAGAGTCGGTTGCCGAAATCCTTCCGTCCGTTCAACCCAGCAGAGTCAAATATACATGCAAGGCACAACCAGACACATGGATCCGCTGGAGGGCGTTCGCCACAGGAATGGCGCACGTTCGTTAGAAGTAGAGGGCAAAAAAGCGGGTGCCATCCTCCCGGAATCGAACGGCGGGCGAGGGCAGGTGAACGTAACGCAAAGGCGCCAGCGCGCGGGAAAGCCACCCGGGGCCGACGTTTGCACGCGTCGGATCAATATCCAGCGCGAGGTAGTACTCCCGCATACGCCCTGTGGAGGCGAATGCGTTTTCAACGCCGTACCCTGCCGCTATTCCCAACCACGCAGGCACAACACTGCTTACCGCCCGTGGCAGTGTTTCCTTGAGGTTGAGAACCAGCCAGTAGGTCTGGCGGTCATAGTCTTCGAGGATATTCCCGTTGTTTCCGTGCTCTTCAAACCGTCGCGTATGGTAGCTGATCTTGAACGTTACCGTCTTCAGAGGGTGCCACATTTCCTGAGCGAGCGGGAAAAACGCGCCCGCGATATTGGCCGCATAGTCCGCGGTGCTGAAACCGAACTTCGCGGTGTAACCGTCCAGAACCTCGACCTGACTCAACGTTGCAAGGCTCGTTACGCCTCCCCAGAACAGAGCCTGCGTGCGCGTCATTCCGGTCCACTCGTACGATTCTGCGGCCAGCCGCGCCATGGATTGCCCCGCAAAGGCGTGCGCAGCTTTGTCCACCTCCATCGCGTACCCGTTCCACCAGTCATTGATGACGTGCATGTCGGATTTCGTTCCGCTCCACCAGGGCTTTTTCAACGTTTCGTAAAACGCAACGTCGTACACACCCACTCCTGCGAGAGCAATGGCAAGCCGCCCGCGTGAAATACCCTGATGGCGATATGGAGGGAGGTCGTCCAGCGAGAAGTTCCCTTCCCGTGCGGCGGGCAAAGGCAGAGCAGGAGCCCCTTCGCGCGCAGATGAGTGCGTCTCCACCTGGGGCACCTCCTCTGAATGCGCCAGTCCATGGGTGAAAACGACCGCCACCGCGCAAAGAACGGCAAATCGCCTCATGGGAGGATCCCCGCGCGAATAAGGCGAACCTGCGTACTCATCCGAACCACATCACGCGCAGCAAGCCTTTGCAGCGATACGAGGGGAGCACCCGACCGCATAGTCGTTACAACCGCGAAATATCGCAGTTCGGTGCCCTGGCGTTCCCGCGAATCGCCGTAGGCCACAATCGTTGCCTGCGTGAAGCCTCTGACCGCGGGGAAAAGACGGTACTCGCGCGCTTCCGACGCCGTGATCGTTTCACTCAGCACGTCGTGCAGGCGAACTATTCTTCCCATATGCGCGTACTGGTCGAAAAGGGCCGCGCTCCGTTCGGAATCAAAACTGCTGCCCGGTAAAAGACTCTCCGAGATGTTCCCCGAGGCGCCCGAAGTCATCTTGTCCGCGAGGTACTGGTCCGGCGTTCGGCCGTTGCTCTCCGCTTCTCCCGGCGAAAGCAGGACATAATCTACCCGCGGTACCGCGTTTCGAATCCTTTTCCCGATAAGCCACCCGACAAACGTTCCCAGCGCCGCAAAACCGACGCTGTAGAAGAACATGCGGGCCGCGGGAGAAACACTCGATCCGCCCGCAGGCTGGTCCGTTCCATTGTACGGACGCGGGCTGCTGCTGCCGCCTTGTCCGCCGATGTACACGACAGTATTTGAGTTGCTCGAATTGCTGCCTGATGAGTTTGACGTCGGCGACGGTGATGTCCCACCGCCCGCCGAGCTTCCAGACGACTCGCCGCTTGACGATCCTTGCCCGTCCTCATAGGTGTTTGAGCCGGTCTCTGTAGGATCGCTTCCGGTAGAAGAGGCGCTCGAACCCGTTGCCGGGTCGCTTCCGGCGGTTGATTCCGAGGGGGTATCCGCTCCCGTGCTGGAACCGTCTTCCTCCGTTGTTGCGGAGGATTGGCTGTCCGAATAAGGGTCGCTGGTGCTGGAGCCGTTTTCGGGGTCACTGCTCTCGTCGCCGTCCAGTACCCTCGCTCGGCGGGAAGCGGAGGACGGGGCGGCCGTTGTCTGGTTTCGCGTGAAGTACGAGAGGGCAACGCCGGCGCCGAAGCCGATCAGTCCGCCAACAATCGCGCCATCTCTGGCGTGGGAGAGGTCAACGACGTTGACGACATACGCAATCGAATTGACCGGGATTTCACGCAACCCGTCTTCCGAGCTCACTTCCACATACGTGGCGCCCCCGTATACGAATCTTCCGGAGATGCATTCGCCTGACTGCGTCCCCACGATCACACCGCGACCTCTCCTGAGCGCCTTCCAGAGGCTCTGATAACGCCACGGACCGACGATCGACATACCGTTCGCGGCGGGTAGTGTCCGGCTGGCAGCGCTCACGGGCACCTGCCCGGCCAGCAACGCGATCAGCGTCGCAACAAGGCAGCGGCGAAACCCGGGTGCCCGGGGAAAGCAATAACCGTCCGCCCACATGGTTCTCAGTCCCTCGGTCAGAATTCGTGATCACGCGTGTGCCACTGTCCTGTGGGGCAAAACTGATGCCACATGACGATGGTTTCGCCAGCAAACCGCAGCGCAGATTTTGTCCGGTTCCACAGAGACGGGAAGATACGTACGGAGACGGCAACTGCATGTTCAGACTGGTGTGGCGCGCAGGGCGGGAACCTGTCGGGTTGCACACGCGGAAACGAACACGTGGTGCGTGCACGGAGTATCCATTCGGATACTTGTCAACAGGCGGAATTCAGGTGGTCATCTGCTGCAACTTTTCGATTGCTTCATCGGTACCGATGATCACGAGTGTGTCGCTTGCCTTGATGACAAAATCTGCCCGCGGCAGAATAGTGGCCTCCGGGATAAGCTGCCGTATCAATACCACCTGGACACCGAATCTCGTGGGAAGCCCCAAGTCCGCGAGCGTCTTTCCCTCAAATTCGCTTGGCACCGCGATTTCCACAAGGCTGATACCGGGTTCAATCGCGATGGAACGAAGAACATTCAGGTCAGCCAGCTCATGAGCAAGCTGGTATGCCGCTTCGCGTTCGGGGAAAATCACCCGGGAGACGTTCAACATGTCCATCAGTCGGACGTGGTCGTTGTGCGCGGCCTTCACGATGATGTTCTTGGCGCCCAGCTCGCGGAGATGGAGACACGTGAGAATACTGGTGTCCAGTCGGTCGCCCACGCTTACGACAACGTAGTCGAACGACGACACACCGAGTTCCTTCAATGTGTCAACGGATGATGCGTCGCCTATAAGGGGCTTTTGAACGACCGTTTTCACCATTTCAACCCGCGCGGGATCCGAATCAATCGCGGCAATGTAGAAATTGGATCCTGCCAGGCGACTTACGAGGTGGTGGCCGAAGGATCCGAGGCCGATCATCAAGAGTGAGCGCATGGAGTCTACCCTATCATCAAGTCTTCTTCGGGGTACATGAGTGCCGCCCGTCTGCGTGATGCCTTCCCGATCAGTGTTGCGGCAAGCGTCAACGGTCCGACTCTCCCGACAAACATGATACCAATGATCACGATTTTTCCCGCAGGTGTCAGCGTCGGCGTAATCCCCGTACTCAGCCCGACGGTTCCAAACGCCGATGTAACCTCAAAAAGCAGGGGGAGGAACTTGGCGCGGGAAGCTTCCACAGTCACGCCCGCAAGTTCCGTGAGCTGCAACGCAAGGGTGCCCACAGCGATCAGCAGCATCGCACCAAAAAAAAGCGCCGCCGCTCGCGCGATGGTGTCTCCCGGAACGCTCCTATTCCACGCTTCTGGCTTCGGTCGGTCATGAATCCGGGCGAAAACGGACAACACAAGAACGCCCACCGTCGTAACTTTTACCCCGCCCGCGCACGAACCGGGACCGGCGCCAATGAACATGAGCACGATCAGAATCATCAACGTGTCGTTGGACAAGGCCGCGATATCCACGGTGTTGAAACCTGCGGTCCGCGCTGTCACAGATTGAAAAAGCGAAGCCAGAACGCGGGATTTCAGCCCCAATCCCCCGAACACCCCGTACATCTCGAGCACGAAGATGGCCACCGTACCGGACAGAATGAGTATCAGGGTTGCAAACAGAACCAGCTTCGTCTGCAGAAGGAGCTTGAACCATCGGCGACGACCCGTGACGAGACGCCACAGCTCAAACGTAACGATAAATCCGAGACCGCCGGTAACGATCAACACCATGACGATCACGTTGACCAGAAGATCGTCTCGGAAAGGCAGGAGACCGTAACTGAAGGTCGAGAAACCCGCGTTGCAGAACGCACTTACCGCATGGAAAACGCCATCAAACGCGGCGTCCGACAGTTGCTGGTGTTGCCTGAGAAACGCGAAGGTCAACAATAATGCACCCACCGCCTCACAGACCGCGGTCACAAGGAATATCCACCGGAGCATCCGTCTGGGAGGAAGCCTCCGGTCGCTGGTGAATACATTGGCCAGCCACTCGCTCTGATCGGGTGATCCGCTCCGTTGAACGATTGTCACCAGGAGCAGTGAATACGTCATTATCCCGAGTCCACCGATCTGGATAAGCGCCAGAATCACGCATTGGCCGGCGAGGCTCAATCGCGTTCCGATGTCTACCGTCGTCAGTCCGGTCACGCACACAGCGCTGGTGCTCTGGAACAGGGCGTCGAGGTACGGGAGGCCAGGACCGCGGACGGAGACCGGAAGCCACAGTAGAAGGCTTCCTGCAAGTATCAGCAGGGCAAAACTTCCCGCAAAGATGCCCGGCGAAGCCCAGGACAAACGGAAACGGTGACCGAAACCGGCTCGGTGGGGAGTCATAGCAACCCGAAAGCAGTCATCTCGAATGGCACTGCAAATGGTAGTCGCAACCCGGGTGAAGCCCGTACCCTTAAGAATACCAAATTCATTACGCCCTGCAACGCTGCGTATGCGGATAGGCACAGGCGGCACATGCAACGCGCGAAGTAGCAACACCCCGTGGAATGACTTTGACCCCGAAAACGATTTTCCGGTCGGTTCACGCGATGTTCACGCGGAACCTGGCCCTCCTCTGGATCGGTCAGACGATCAGCATGGCAGGGGATTCCGTCTACACCAAGGCGCTCATATGGCTTTTGCTGGACATGACAGGCTCCTCCGGAACCACTGGCCTCGTTGCCGTGAGCGCCTATCTTCCAACGCTCCTGACCGGAGTGTGGGCGGGGGCAGTGGTTGACCGCAGCGACCACAGGAAAGTGATGATTGCGGCGGATGGAGTCCGCGCCCTGCTCGTTCTCCTGGTCCCGATTTTGTTCGCCGCCGGCGCACTCACGCCCTCCCTTCTGTTTTGCATCACCTTCCTGGTTGCCACGGGTGCGACGTTCTTCAACCCTGCGCGGGATGCCCTTATTCCGTCGCTTGTATCCGAACGAACGCACCTCCTCCGGGCCAACGCGCTCATCCAGTCGTCGTGGATGTTCGCGCTGCTCCTCGGCCCTGCCGTGGCGATGGCTCTCCTTTCAATTCTCGGGGCTCGCACGCAGCACCTGTTCGTTTTCGGGGCCGCGGCATATCTCGTCAGCCTCGTGTGTATAGTTGCTCTGGACACTGCGCGAAAGACGCAGGATTCTGCGCGGGGACCGTCGACTCTGCATCGTGATCTTGCGGAAGGCGTTCGCTACGCGTTCAAAAACCCCGTTGTGCGCGGTCTGCTTCTGATTACTGCAGCGGACAACCTGTTCATCATGGGGCCGGCAGGGGTCGGCATGGCCGTGTTCGTTCGAGAGGTTCTGAAACGAGATATTGGAAGCCTCATGGCGATAGAAGTGTGTTACGCAATCGGAATGATTGCGGGTACTGCACTTCTTCCGTTGTGGAACAAACGGCTCGGGTTCGGGAAGATTCTTATCGCAGGAATGGTGTTGGACGGGGCAACCTTCGTACCTCTGTTGTGGGTCGACTCATTGTGGGGAACAATGGCGACGATTGTGATTCACAGCCTCGCAATCCCGCTGCTCGTCGTTCCGCGGCCCGCGCTTGTACAACACATTGTGCCGGTGAATCTTCAGGGGCGGGTGTTCAGTATGATCGGTGTTACTGTGGTAGGATTCACGGCCATTTCCACCGGGCTGACGGGTTTGGTAACGGAATGGATTCCCATGCCGCAGGTGTACGCGTTCATCGGGGTGGCGGCCGCGTTGTGTGGTGTCTGGGGATACACCATGAAAGACCTGCGGGAAGCCGTTTCAGCGAGCAGGGTCAGCGGTTAACCATCCGGTTAGAAATCCCGCCCGCACTCTCCCCGCGTATCTTTGATTAACACATCTCTTTGGCAAGGATTCTGCTCGTTCAGGGACCACGATGATTTGCGGTGCAAAAGGCGCCGGTTCAGCCCGGCAACCCGGCGAAAAAACATGATGCTTGGCAACCTGCCACCGGCCAGCGATCCACTGGTGCGCCGCGTGGCTGAATGCGTTCGGAACCAGGAGTTGCTGGTTCCCGGCGCGTCGGTTCTGCTTGCAGTCTCAGGCGGCGCGGATAGCGTGGCGCTTGCTCTCGTCTTCCATGCCCTTGCGGCAGAGTGGCATCTTTCTCTCCGGATTGCCCACATCCACCATGGCCTTCGTGGCAGTGAAGCCGACGGGGATGCACGCTGGGTGGCCGCGTTCGCGGCGGCGCTGGATGTACCGTGCGACGTCGTCCACGTCGACGTGCCGGCGTTGAAAGAAAAGGAACGCGGCTCGATTGAGGACATTGCCAGAACGGCCCGTTATCGTGAATTGAAACGCGTGCAATCAGCATACGGGATGGAGGTTCTGGCAACAGCTCATCATCTCGACGATCAGGCGGAAACCGTCCTCCACCATCTACTTCGTGGCTCTGGAATTACCGGACTCGGCGGCATACCATGGAAGACGGATGAAGGCCACATCCGTCCGCTCCTCGAAATATCCCGTAAGGAGATACGTGACTGGTTGCGCCGTTGGGATGTGCCGTGGCGGGAGGATTCGTCCAACGCCTCGTTGACGTTGACGCGCAATCGTATTCGCCACGAGCTCCTCCCGTTGCTGCAAAAGGAGTGGAATCCTGAAGTGTCGCGGGCGCTCTACCGGCTCGCGGATGTTGCCCGGGCGGAAGATGAAGCGTTTGAAAAGTGGGCCGAAAAGGCGCTTGATGATGCACTTGTGTCCAAAACCCGGGATCTTGTTCTCCTTGATATCCCTTGTCTGAAGAGGTACCCTTTAGGATTAAGGCGAAGAGTGTACCGTCGCGCGGTGCTTGGGCTTTCGTCGATTGAAGCGCCTCTCAGTTATGCCGAGACAGCGGCGCTCGACAGCCTGCACGAACGGCGCACACAGGCGTCGTTCCGCCGCCGTTTCCGGGCGTGGAGCACGCGGAGTCATGTTGCCTTCGAATCGTTCGACGCCTGGCGCGGACCGACGGAGCTTCTTCCGGGGACACGCACCGAAGTTCCCTCGTGGGGCGCTTTTTTGGTAACCACGGCAGCAGGCTGTTTCCTTTGCGCCGGCACCGATTTGCAGTGTCAGGCATCGTTCAGTTCTGACGAACTCGCGATGCCTCTTCATGTCCGCCGTTGGCGTGCGGGAGATCGCGTGCGATGGGGTGCGTCAGAGAAGCTTGTCGCAGATCTGCTCCGCGGAAAAAAACGGAATGCAGACCCGAGAACCGCGGTTGTTGTGTGTGACAGTCGGCGAGTTGTCTGGGTGCCCGACCTCGGCGACATTCGCGTAACAGCGAAGAAGGACACGAATTACGTGACCATAATCCGGGAATCCTGGCGTGTCTAGTCGAGACTCTCGATTGCCAGAGGTTTTGATTCCCGCGGAAGACATCGCGCGCCGCGTCACTGAACTCGGGAGGAAGCTGTCTGCTGACTACGCTACGGTCGATGTGGGAAATGCCGGCGCTGAGGAGCTTGTTGTCCTCGGCGTTCTCAAAGGTGCGTTCATGTTCCTCGCCGATCTAGTGCGGGCCGTGTCCATACCCATCGTTGTGGACTTTGTGCGCGCGGCGAGCTACGGTTCAGGCCGCGTTTCGTCGGGGGATGTGCGGATCGAGCCCATCGCATGGCCGTATGGCGAGGGACGCGACGTGCTTGTGGTGGAAGACGTTCTCGATACGGGAAAAACCCTGGACGCGGTAGTCAGAGCACTGGAAGGTTTCCGTCCACGGTCGGTGAAAACCCTCGCGTTGTTGCGAAAACCGGAGGCGAAATGGCCCGTCGACTACGTCGGTTTTGAAATCGAGGATCGGTTCGTCGTCGGTTATGGCTTGGACGACGCGGGAAAATGGCGCCAGTTGCCCTACATAGGGGTTCCCCGTGATGGCGGTGAACGGCGCTGACAGGTAATGCCAAATCGGAAAAGAGAGTGTTGATGAACGCTGAGCAACCCGGTACCAACGATAAATCACCGAGAAACACACCGCGGAAAAGACGACCGAGAAGAGGGGGGAACATATCTCGAGAGCAACCGAGAAATGCCCCGATTCACGGCTCACACCAGCGTGCCGCCCGCGATGACAGGACAGCGCATGCTCCTCAGTCCGCGCGCCCGTCTGCGGTGAGTGGGGATGCGGAATTCCTTGAGCAGCGCAAGCCGGAAAACCCAACTCCGCAGGCGCGCAGATTCAGAAACAGCGTTTCCCCACGAAAACGGCGGCGTTTCCGCCAACCCTGGACTGCCGGTCGAACCGTCACCATCGTAATCCTGCTTCTTCTTCTGGCGGTGGTTTTCTGGAGAACCATTGCGGGTTCCCGTGCGCGCAACACGATCTCGTACACGGAATTCACTACGGAATACATGGCGTCGGGCAACGTGAACTCCGTCAGAATCATCGGCGACCGCCTTGAAGCGACGCTGAAAAAGCCTTTCGGCGAACGTAAGTTGGTGTACCTGGGTTCTCTGCAGCTCACACCTTCTCTGATCGATTCCTGGGCCCAAAAGGGCGTCACGATCGAATTCCACGCCGCCACAAACGTATGGGGAATCATTGTCGGGACCCTGCCGTACGTGACGATTCTCGTCGTTGTGTATTTCCTGTTTCGCAACGTGTCCGGGGGACAGAAAGGCGTTTTCTCGTTCGGAGAGAGTCGAGCGCGCGAGATAACCGCGGACATGCCCGGAGTAACCTTCGCGGAAGTCGCAGGTGTCGAGGAAGCGAAGCAGGAGTTGCAGGAGATAGTGGAGTTTCTGCGCGATCCCCAGAAGTTCCAGCGCCTGGGTGGGCGGATCCCTCGCGGTGTTCTCATGGTCGGCCCACCCGGCACGGGCAAGACCTACCTTGCCCGCGCCATCGCAGGGGAAGCACGAGTTCCCTTCTTCAGCATCAGTGGCTCCGATTTCGTCGAAATGTTCGTTGGAGTTGGTGCCTCGCGCGTGCGTGACCTTTTTGAAAAGGCGAAAAAGAAAGCGCCGTGCATCGTATTTATCGACGAGATTGACGCGGTGGGAAGGCATCGGGGGGCCGGCCTTGGTGGCGGACACGACGAGCGCGAGCAGACGCTGAACCAGCTTCTTGTGGAAATGGATGGGTTCAGCAGTCAATCCACCGTGATACTGATGGCGGCCACGAACAGGCCTGACGTACTCGACCCCGCCCTGTTACGCCCGGGGCGATTCGATCGCCACATCGTGGTCAATATGCCCGACGTGAGGGGCCGTGAGGGGATACTTCGCATTCACACACGAGGTATCCCGTTGGCACGCAATGTGGATCTTCACACCATCGCAAGGGGCACGCCGGGTCTCTCGGGGGCTGACTTGCGGAATCTCGCGAATGAGGCCGCACTTCTTGCCGCGCGGAACAACCGCAGCGAAGTTGGCATGCGCGAATTCGAGATCGCAAAAGAAAAGGTCATGTGGGGATCTGAACGGCGCAGCCTCGTCATGTCCGAGGAGGAACGGCGTGTCACTGCGGTGCATGAAGCAGGTCACGCCCTCGTGGCAATCTGCCATCCCGGCGCCGATCCCGTGCACAAAGTGACTATTGTCCCGCGCGGGAGGTCCCTCGGGCTTACCGCGTTTCTGCCCGGTGACGAGCGACACACCGTTTCCCGGCACTGGTGTGATGCGAAACTCACCAGTATCCTTGGGGGGCGCGCCGCCGAGGAGATCGTTCTCGGGGACATCACCAACGGCGCGGCAAACGATATCGAGCTTGCGACCGAGCTGGCACGGAAGATGGTCTGTGAGTGGGGAATGAGCAAACTTGTCGGGCCCGTCGCCCTTCTCCGGAAAGGCGAAGAGGTGTTCGTCGCGAAAGAACTCGGGCGTTCCGCCGAGGTGAGCGAACAGACGCTGCAAATTATTGACAAAGAGGTCAACCGAATCGTTGAGGCCGCGTTGGCGAAGGCGCGAGACATTCTGGAACAGCGACGAACGGCCCTTGACGCGCTGTCCGCGGCATTGCTTGCGAGAGAGGTACTTGACAGGCAACAGATCGACGCTCTGATTGCCCCTCTTTTGGAGCCGCCAAGCAGTTCTCCGGTGAGCGAAAGCACGGAATCGGTCCCGAAGGTGATTGACCGAACAGGTACAGATGCAGTGCCCTCCGCGGTCAGAGCCGCGCGACCCGAGAAGGGTCCGGAAGCACGTGTCAGACGGAGCAAACGGAGTGAGGGTTCAGAAGCAGAACAGCCTTCACCGGTAATTCAGCCCGAATCGGTTCAGCCCGAGATTCGGGCCGAAACAGCCCCGCCCGTCCGGGAACCGGTGTCTGTGGCGGCGCCGAGCCCGCCCGTGATGTACGGGAGGCGGCCCAAAATGGTCAAGCGCTTCGCCCTTCCGACGTCGCAGGTTCCGGAGAACGGAATTCCCGTTGCGAGTGTTGTTTCTGAAGCTCCCATTCTGTACGGGAGATCGTTGCGCTCCGAAACCCGGACGAAGGCGCAGTCGCAGCCGCTCGAGGCGTTCCCTCAGGCCCACGCTTCCGAGGGGAATTCCCAGGGTAGCCGTGAGCCGGAAGAAAGAAGTACCACGTCCCGAACGGTTTCCGGTGAGCAGATAAGCGTGAGTGACATGACCGAGAACGACCGGCAGGGAGCGATCGGCGGCGCGCAGGAAAACACTCCGCAGAGCGCGGACACGAATGGTGACATCGAACCTGGTGCGGCAGACACGCTGGCGAAGGTTGACGAGGCAGTCGGTTCCACCTGACAAAGCGGACGAGGCAGAAAACGTTCACACTCTTTCATGTCGGTTTCATGGACATCACCGTGGCTGATGTCCTCGACGTTGCTCTCTTAACATTTATCTTTTACAAGAGCTTCGTCCTTTTGCGCGGCACGCGTTCTGCCCCCATGGTGATCGGGCTCATCATTCTGCTTGCGATCGCCGTGATCGCGGAACGTGCGGAGATGGTCGGGTCGAACTGGCTCCTGACGCAAGTGAAAACCGTCTGGCTCATCGGGCTGGTGATTGTGTTTCAGACGGAGCTGCGCCGGCTGCTTACCTACCTCGGACAGAACAGGCTTTTCCGTCCATTCCTCGCCGAGGCGCCGGACCAGACCGTGAATGAAGTGGTCGCGGCATGCAAGACCCTCTCTGAGCAGGGAATAGGTGCTCTCATCGTCATTACGCGCGACGTGGGATTGGCCGGAATTCTGGAGACGGGTACGCGAATCCGGGCCGAAGTGAGCGCCTCGCTCATCGTGTCGCTGTTTGTTCCGAAGACGCCGTTGCACGACGGGGCAGTCGTTATTTCTGGGAACCAGATTGAAGCTGCCAAGTGCATACTTCCACTGACGCAGAATGCAGTGGATCCCAGCCTCGGTACTCGCCACAGGGCGGCGCTGGGAGTCTCCGAGGAATCAGACGCGGTGGTCATTGTTGTGTCCGAAGAAACGAGCAAGATATCTGTCGCCGTTGACGGCGTGCTGGAACGCGCGCTGTCGCCGGAAGAACTGCGCGCGCGTCTTTTCCGTGAGCTGAATCCGCAGGGCAGGAAAGCATGAGCAGGAACCATCGCATCGTGTCGACATTGTTTTTATCCCGTTCTTTTCAATCTGATGCCGCCTTGTCGGACTGGACTGCCGGGGTTTCTGCGGGAAGGAGCCGCGTCTTGCCCGAGAGGTTGTTCCCCTGGGTAATGCTCCTCATTCTGTTCTTTTCCCCGCCTTCCCGAGGCGAGGTCAAAGTACTCAATTCGGACGCGCATGGGCTGGATGTGGAGATAACCGCTCCTCTTGAAATTGACGGTGCCAATCCTGCGAAGTTGCGAATTCCCGGATGGGAAACCACGTCAGACCCGTCCCAACCGGGCGTGCCGTATCTTGTTGTTCCCATCGTGGTGCCGTCGGAAGGGGCGGTGAGCGCATCCGTCACAGCGCAGATCGACACGTTTGCGCGGTGCGGCCCGGTGGAAAAGGGGAGTGGCGATCGTCCCATCGGGCTTGACGACGAGGTGGCAGGCGCCGCAGCGTGGTCGGACCCGGGCAGGCAACTCGTTTCAATAGAGATTACAGGCGTTGCTCGCGATGTACGGATGGCGAGACTCGTCGTCTGCCCGGTCAGTGTAGTGGAAGGTGGTGTTCGCTGGACGAAGTCGCTTCGCGTCGCGGTGCGCTTTGCCACGGAGAGCACGGTGCCGTTGGCGAGAGCCGCGAGGCAAGATACCGATCATCCTGCGGTGGGCGCCCTCAACGCCGATTTTATACCCCTGTTCAGGCGAACGGGGACCACTCAACCCGCGGAACGGGTTGCGGCGTCTCAGAACTCATATCGCGTGCGTTTTTATGTCCGGTATGAGGGGATTTACCGCATCACAGGCGCCGATCTGAAAAAATGGACACAGGGCAGTCCCATAATTTGGGAAACTGTCGACCCCCGCACGTTCCGGTTGGAGGAATCGGGCAGGGAGATACCCATCTACGTGGAAGGCGAGGAACGTGGCGTTGTAGAAGACTCGCTCGCGATTGAGTTCTTCGCGCGGCCGAACATCGGCCGGTACCAGTCCGTTGCGCCAGACCTGTACCGGGACCCCTTTGTGGAAATGGGGATTTACAACCTTTCGTGGGGCCATGGGCCGGGCGCACGCCTTGCCGACGAGGACGGTTCTCTTACGACGCCGTCTTCTTCGCCGGACCTGGTTCAGTGCGTTACCTACTGGCATACCGTTCATGCGGAAGAAGACCAGACGTTTGAGCGATTCGGCGGCGCGAATGAGGATTTGATAGATCGTTACATGTGGAAAAGGATTGGCCACGGGGATACGGCAGAATTCCCCATCCAGCTTGAAAGCCCTGTGAATGACGCGAAAAATCCTCCGATTGTTGAGGTCATGGCTCGGGGCGCGACGTTCAGCCGGCATATCATGGAGGTCCGATTGCAGGGAACCCGGATCGGGACGGCAGGTCTTTCGCCGATCCTGAGAGATCTGGATCTCATCCATTTCAGACGCAGCTCCACGGCGGTGGAACTGGAGGACGGAGTCAACACGCTCTCGGTCATCACCGGAGATCCCTCCAATCCGGATCCTAACGGGAATGATGTCGTCGCATTGAACTGGTTCGAGGTTACCTACGAACGGAACTATGTGGCGAAGGACAATTCGATTTCCTTCCGTCGCCCTTCGGAGCCCTCACAGGGGGTGTTTGAGTTCTCTCTGTCTGGCTTCGGCACTCCCGATATTACCGTGTACAAAGTAGGCGTGAGCCGAATACGGAACTTCACCATTGAAGCCCCCGTCACATCCCGTTCTGAGGGATATACGATTCGCTTTCAGGATCGTATCGACGGCGACGACCCCCGGTACATTGCGGTGGCCTCTTCCCGGAAGCTCAAACCCGACCGTGTGGTGGTGGTGCCGGTGTGGGAGCGTCCTCTGACGGACAGAACGCGCGCCGCCGACTACCTCATCGTTACGCATTCCGTGCTCATGGATTCCGTTGCCCGGTTCGCCGAGTATCGCCGAAGCGCACAGGGTGGAAGCCACACGGTGACCGTTGTGGATGTGGCGCAGATATACGACGAATTCGGATATGGATACCCCGCCGCGGAGCCGGTTCGAGATTTCTTGAATTACGCGTTCCGGTACTGGGCGCAACCCTCGTTGCGTTACGTTGTGTTGGTGGGTGACGGGGTCATGAGGTACCCGTCGGACAATATGGGGCTGCTTGCGTATCCATTGATTCCCGCGTTTCTGGAAGCACAGGCAAAATGGGGAGGTACAGAGACCGACCACCCCTACGCGATGCTGGCGGGCGATGACCTTCTCCCCGACATAATCGTGGGGAGAATACCTGCTTCCACGACAAACGATCTCCGTGTCGCCGTGGACAAGATCATCGAATTTGAGCAGACTCCGGAACGATCAAAATGGCGAAACTCGGTGTTGCTGATTTCCGAAGGCGAAGCATGGTTCGTTGCACAGCATGAATTCCTCGGTGCAGAACTTCCACCAAGCTACTTTCAGAACAAACTGTACAACGGGGCCACAACGGCGCCCCATCTCGATGTGTTCTATGGAAGACGTGGGGAAAGCCTTGCACTACTCAACGAGGGTTCGTTGTGGACGATCTATCTGGGACACGGGGGAGGTGGCGTGTGGGGGAGCGACCGCCTGCTTGTTCACGCGGACCCACCCACTCTGCAGAACGCCGGCAGAGCAGGGATATTTCTGAGCATGACGTGTTTCACGGGGGCTTTCGCCGGAGTTACCCAGAAATCACTGGCTGAGTTGATGCTTTTCTCCCGCGGTGGCGCGATAGCCTGGCTGGGTGCGTCCAGCGTCGGCTGGGTGAACAATGATTTCTACTTCACCCAGTCGATCATTCGTGCGGCATTCGCGCAGTCCCGGGAACGACAGACGCTCGGTTCAATAATAGCGGCGGCAAAAACGGATTATCTGATGAGGTACGGAGGTGGAAACGCCGACCGGGGTTCCATTCCGCATTCGATTGTCCACGAGTATAACCTTATCGGTGATCCCGGGCTTCAGATTACGCCACCCGTCAACAGAGCAGTGCTGGTTCCGAACGTGCGCACACCCGCCCTTGCTCAACAGATCACGGTGAGCGGGTCGCTTCCGCAACCGATCAACGGCACTGCGACCGTAGCCCTCGTGGACGACTACCAGTTTGAAGTGGCTCCGGGCACGCAGGTTCCGGTGTCGGGAGGGACGTTCAGTGCGGTGTTCAACGCGCCGAACTCGCTTGTGGGAACCGGCCTCACGCTAAAAACGTACGTGGCGCCGACGACCACGGGAAGCTCTACTGACTGGGCGGGGTATGCGAGAATGGCAGTTGCCGACATCCTCGTCGACAGTGTGATAGTGGAAAGGACGCAACCGGATTCCTTCTACATCAGTTCTACAGTCTACGGTACCGCTGGCATTCAGGCCGTGGTCTGTTCTCTCGTCGTGAACTCGGCGGGGACGTACGACAATGTCCCGATGCTTCGCGTCGGTTCATCGTCGTGGTTCCGCACTGTTCGCGCCCTCGACATCACCGGAATCCCGTCTGACGACCTGTATGCGTTTGCCCAACCCGTGATCAAAGCCGTTGACGGAAACGGGAAGGTTACCATCCGGCGCGATATTGCTCCGATATACCCGAACGCTCGCGCGGCGTTGCGGGTTGTGTCCGCGGAATTGGTCGGCGCGTCGCGGGGGGAACTCGGTGTTACCATCGCCAACAGGGGAACAATACCTTCCGACTCTGTAATCGCAAAAGCATGGGTTTTTGATGACGACGGGGTTCGCACTCTGTTGTCAGAAACACGTCTCACGCCCCTCGCATCGCAAACGAATCCAATTTCTGACGCTGGCGACGTGACGATCGCGAAACCGACCGCGACACAAGGGAGTGGGGACGAAATACTGCCGCAGTACGCGAGAGCGTCGTTCTGGCTTCCAGATTCGCTCTTGCGCGGTCAAAGTCCGGGGAAACGAATCCTGGTCGCCGCTGAAGCGGCGGACGGCAGAGCTGCGCGGGATTCCACGATGTTCACGGTTCCGGCATCCGTGGGTGTGTATTCCTCCGCATCGCAGTACGCGTTGCGGGTCGTCGTTCCGTCCGGCAAGTTCTCGGCTGAAGTCGCGCCAGGGACGTTCGCGGCAGAGACCCTCGTGACCGTGTCCCAGACAACGGCGCCGGCAAAAACCACCCAGCCCGACGTGGATCCGCCCGGCGCAAAAGCGGGACGGCTGGCTGATGCGTGCGAGGTGAAATGGCTTGCTCCCGTAGTTCCGTCGCCGGGCGCCTCTCTCGCACTCACATTGCACCTCGACAAAAATGATACTGACGCGATGAGTGCGCTCGCTCAGGGGCGTCTCCGGGTAGCGTACTGGAACGCGAACCAGCAACAATGGGAGTTGATAGATCAGCAGTATCACACATGGGCTTCGGATAGCAGCGCCACAACGGTTCCTGCGGACCGGGCGGGCATCTACGCGTTCGTCATCGTAGACGACACAACTCCGCCGGACATCGAGATAAGCGCGCGCGGACAGCAGTTCGGCGAAGGCGCGTACGTGAACCCGTTCACGAAATTCGTGGCCTTGTTGGAGGACAGAAACGGCATTGCGACAGGGCCCGGTGCCGTCAAAGTCTGGCTGGACGATGTGGCATTGCCGGACAGCCTGATAACCTTTCCGGTGCAAGTTGCGTCCGCCACTGCGTTGCCAGTTACGATTACTCCGCCTCTTCTTACTCCTCGTGAGGCTCCGTACCGACTGCGAGTGAGCGCACGGGACGCCGCAGGAAATGTGGGCGAAAGTACGGTGAATTTCCGCGTCGCCGGCCAGACCCTCGTCGACTTCTATGGGAACTTCCCGAATCCCTTCGGCGCCCAGGGAACGATCTTCGCCTTTTCCTTCTCCGCGCAGATCAGCGAAGTGACCTTCCGCATCTATGATCTGGCGGGAAGGCTTGTCCTCAAATTCAGCAACTACGACTTGTCCGCGCTTTACCCCGACGATTCCCCATCGTTGCACCAATCGACAAGTCCGTACCGCCTGCTGGATCGGAACGGGCTCCCGTTAGTGGCGCCAAGCTACCACGAACTCGAATGGTCGGGCCGGAATGCTCGAGGTGAATTTCTCGCGAATGGCGTATACTTCGGGATAATAACGGTGCGCGATGAAGCGGGCGACGAAGTTGCCAAACGAATCTTCAAAATGGTGAAGGCGGAATGAAAATCCAGGCAGGGAACACCGCGTGTGTGGTGCTTGTTGGTGCCTTGGTAGCGGTTGCGGCAAAGGCATCTACTCCTTCTGCGGACGCATTCCTCGTCGCGCCCGTTTCCGCGAGAGAGGTTTCGCTGGGGCAAGCCACTGTTGGTTCTGTGAACGATGCCACCGCATTCCACAGAAACCCCGCCGGGCTTGGCTACGTGCGCTCGCTCGACGCCGCGGCTTCGTATTCACGTGTCTTCGGGAGTCTTGCGACCCACCAGATGGTCGCATTTGCATTGCCTGTCACCGAGCGTGTGACTGCGGGAGCAGGATGGGTTCGAATGGGAGTGGATGATATTCCGGTGTACCCATCTCTGAGTTCCTATCCGACGCCCTGGGAGCGCGAATCCTACGCCCGGCTGGGGTCAACTGGCTCGATCGGCTTCAGTCAGAACGCGTTCTTTCTCACGCTCGCAAGGATGCATCGGTTCAATGTAGACTTCGGTTGGCAGTATCTCACGCTGCCGGTGGAAATGCCGGTAGGCGTCACCCTGAAATACCTCACGATAACTGCCGGAGATACTGCGTCGGGCCAGGGACTCGGATTGGACGTCGGCGTGCAGTCCCGTTTTTCGCTTGCACGCGCTTTGGATGTCCCTTCGGCAGGAATGCTTAACATCGGGGTTACGCTTGTGAACGCCGGGCGGACCAAGATCACCTGGGATACCGCGACCAGACGAGAGGATGTCCAATCGATGGCAGTTCGTTTCGGGGCGGCCTACGAACAACCATTGCCGAGAATCAACAGCGCGGTCACCGTGGCTGCTGCCAAGATTGGCGACGGTGGCGCGTGGGGTGTGGAATACTCGTTTGCCCGGCAGATCATGCTTCGGGTGGGAGACAGCGGAATTGGAGAAGGGTCATTCGCCGGAGGGGCCGGTTTCAGGTGGAGAAACGTTGATCTCGATTATGCGCTTCAGCGGCACCCTCTGGGCACGAGCCACCGTGTCAGTGTTCAATACCATCACTAGGGTGGGCCTGGTCGGGTTGTTTGTGCCCGTGGTGGCGCTTCTGGTGAACTGGTCGTGCAGTCCGCAGAAGTCGAATTCGCGGACGCTCGCGCGACCGGTATGGGAGTGTCCGGTTCCTCCGAGTTCGGAAGTCGAAGCCGGGCCGAGCGCCAGCCCGCTGGATGACTTCGTGCACCTCAGATGGATCGTCGGGAGCGATGATGATCTCGACGGGTATTTCATACACCGGCGCAAAAGCACTGACCTCATCGACACGCTTTTCGCAACCGTGTACCTGACTCGCGACCAGTTGGCAAACCGTGGCTCCACCATCGAATGGGTGGATCGAAATTCGAGAGTGGGGAGCGTGTACTACTACGTGCTCTTCGCATTCGACAAGAAAGGAAACCGCAGCGCTCGAAGTGATACCGTCGGATTCGGGACCCTCGAAAAACCCATGATTTATGGACCATCGCAAAACCAAGTCGTCGTTGACAGCCGTCCTGTTTTTCAATTCGGGCCGCGCACCACAGCTCTTTATGTGCAGACGTATGTTGTCCGCGTCGTTTCCGATTCGGCGAATTCGCAGGTTCTCTGGGTAAGTCCGCGAAGGCCGCTGCTGGGGTATACCTCCGGGGAACGAACGACGATTCAGTATGGCAACGGCGGTTTCACCCGCCGCCCGTTCCTCAATCCCGGGAAGTATCGTTGGCGTGTTGATTTCCAGGGAAGTTACCCCTTCGTCGATATAGACGCTCCCTGCGGCTGCGTGTACGACACGCTGACCTGCCCGGGGGCGAGCCCCAGCCTGCCACGTCCGGAGGATCTTTCGTTCATCAGCTCGCAATCAGCTTGGGTTCCGTTCACTGTGGCACCCTGACGGTCTCAAGTAATGGTGCCTTTGATTACTGCTCGCGCTCCTGCCAAACTCAACCTCGGCCTTTCCATCGTAGGACGGCGCGCCGACGGGTACCACGACCTGATTTCGGTTTTTCATGCGGTGGACTGGCAGGACACTCTCGAAATTGTGGAAATCCCGTCCGGGATTGAATTCGCCTGCTCTTCGTGCGACGGAGTTCCCGGCGCGCCGCAGAACCTCGTTTTCCGGGCGCTTGAACTGGTATTCCAGAGATTCCGCATCACTCGCGGCGTTGCGGCCAGACTCCAGAAAGAAATCCCGGCCGGTGCGGGCCTCGGAGGCGGCAGTTCCGATGCTGCGGCTGCGTTGCGAGCGGTGCGTCGTCTCTTCAACCTCCAGGGCGACGAGGACTCCTGGTTGTTGCTCTGCCAGCAACTGGGCTCGGACGTTCCTTTTTTCTGGCGGGGAGGAACGGCTCTGGTGGAAGGGAGAGGAGAGCGGCTCACACCTCTCTCAATTGACGAGAGGCTCTGGTTCGTGGTGGTGGTACCGCCGATTCACATCTCGACGGCGTGGGCGTACGGCCAGCTCCCAAGACCGTCCGGGGGTAATCAGGAATACCGGGACCGGGTCCAGCGTCTTCGGGCCGGCGAACTCTCGCTCGCTGAATTCTGTCGCGAGATTCCGAACGACTTCGAAAGAGTGGTCGAAGCAGCCTTTCCGCGAATAGGGGAGATACGCCGCGCGCTCGAAGCCTCAGGGGCCATATCCGCGCGAATGAGTGGGTCCGGATCCTCGGTGTTCGGTGTGTATTCAAAACAAGAAGAAGCACAGCGGGCCGCTGCGCTCTTTCCGTCAGATTGTCTCGTAAGATGTGTGAGGGGATGCCCTCCTCCCGTGATCAAATGCTCTGAGGGTGGTGTCTTCGGAAACGCCGTAATGTAATCGGCGTCTGGCGCGCAGGATGCGTTGTTCCATGATTCAATACGACAATCCCAAACCTCTGCTCCAGCGTTTCAAGGTAATTGTGCCGTACGTACGCCCGTACACCCCGTACATCCTGGGTGCTCTCGGGTTGACGGTGGTCCTTACTGTTCTCGCGTTGCTGCCTCCGCTCATCATGAGGGCGCTCATCGACAGGGTCCTCACCGCGGGCAACTGGCGCATCCTTCTCCCGATTATCGTCGCCCACGCTCTTGTCCCGATCATGTCCGGGCTGATCTCCTTTTTTAACACGCTTGTGATCGCGTACGCGGGCCGAAGGCTTGTATTCGATGTCCGCACGCAGATGTACCGCCACCTGTTGCGCCTCTCAATGCGATTCCACGGGGAAATGTCCAGTGGCGCGGTGATGTCGCGCCTTATGAGCGACGTGAACCAGGTGCAGAACCTCATCAGAGAGAACAGCATCACCCTGGTAACAGATATCGTCAGCTTCATGTTCGCTGGATTCGTGACGTTCTCGCTGAACTGGAAGATGGCGATTCTACTGTGGATAATGCTTCCCCTGTACGTCTTCAACTCGCGGTTTTTTGTCAAACGGATTCGCCGCTCGAACCAGAGAATGCGGCGTACCATGGACAAAATCGCGGGGTCGCTTCAGGAGCGGCTCTCCGGAACACGTCGCGTAAGGGCGTTTGGCCGCGAAGAGGACGAGACTGAGCAGTTCCTCGAACAAACCGAAGAGAGCCTCGCCCATTCAATGTCCGGCACTATTCACAGCGTGTCGTTCTCCACCGCATCCCGCCTTGTCTGGGGGTCCGGCACGACAATTCTCTTCGTCCTCGGTGTCTATTTCGCGCTGCACGGGCAAATGACGTACGGCTCCGTTACCGCATTCATGGCATACGTCTCGCAGATGTTCGGCCCCGCCCTCAGGTTCACCGAACTCGCAAATCAGCTTGAACAGGTCATGGTGTCGGTCGACCGCATCTTCGAGGTCCTCAACACCGAACCCGATGTCGTGGAAAAACCGGATGCCGTTGTTCTTACTTCGGTGGTCGGTCACATTCAATTCGACCACGTTACCTTCGGGTACAAACCCGACGAACCAGTCATCAAGGATGTCTGTCTTGAGATTCCTCCAGGGAAAATGGTGGCTCTTGTGGGGCATACGGGGTGCGGCAAGACCACCATCACCACACTCCTCATGCGCCTGTGGGACGTCCAGGAAGGCTCTATCCGCGTTGATGGGCACGATATCCGCGACGTAACCTTCGCCAGCCTGCGAAGGAGCATTGGCGTTGTGCTGCAGGATCCCGTGCTATTCAATGCCACGATAGCCGACAACCTGCGGTACGGGTGTCCCGAGGCAACAATGGACCAGGTGATCGAAGCGGCAAAGGCCGCGGAAATTCACGAGATGATCATGAATCAACCGGAGGGCTACAACACAGAACTTGGGGGAGAAAGCGGGATCAAACCATCCGTCGGCGAGAAACAGCGAATGGCGATCGCGCGCGCCATTATTACCAATCCGGCGGTGCTGATTCTTGATGAAGCCACTTCGGCGCTCGATTCACAAAGTGAAATGCTGATCCAGAAAGCGCTCTCCCGGGTCATGAAGAACCGGACGAGCCTCGTGATCGCGCACCGCCTGTCCACGATAGTCGAGGCCGACATGATCGTGGTGATGGATCAGGGAAGGGTGATCGAAACAGGTTCGCACGCCGAGTTGTTGAAGGCGGGGGGGCATTACGCAGGGCTCTTCAACCAGCAACGCGGCACCGGAAAACCCGCCGGGGTTACCGCCGGTTCGTGAGGCCTTTCTGCGGCCTCCGCGGGAACAATACCTCGCGAAATGCGCGCCGCACAGACGCGCACCAAATCCCGGCGAGTAGAGCACAACGGCTTCTTTTGCTTGCCGCGCCAACGCGCAGTTCCCTATCTTTCATACACCCTTGTCGGGGCGTGGCGCAGTCCGGCTAGCGCATCTGCTTTGGGAGCAGAGGGTCCTGGGTTCAAATCCCGGCGCCCCGACCACCCCCTCCTGCATTCGAATCCTTCGTCCCGGATCACCTCCTCTGCACCGTCCTGCACCATTCACTCCAGTGGAATCACCGGCAGGATAAGCGCAGAAGGCCTTTGCGCGCCGACGTAGATAGTGTTTCTTGCCACCACGCGAATCGTGTCGGAACCCGACGAAGTGCCGGTATTTGGGTTTGCCTCGAACCGGGGGAAATTGCTGCTCGATATGTCTACCCGGATCGAATGACCACGTTCAAACGCAAGTGCGGTGTCCCAGAGGTTTACGTCGAATTCGTAGACTTCCCCGGGGGCGAGAGGGTGCTCTTCCCTGGTGGTGTTCCGGTGGCAAGCCCGAATCGCGCCGTCGAGTATCGATACTGACCGGCCGTCGGGGTACACATCACACAGCATTGCAGTGAAATCGGTGTCCTTCGCGGAAGAGGATGCCCACAATCTCACGCGGACGTTGCCTGCGATGGCGACTGGTGCTTCCAGAGGAGCCGTGGTGAAACTAAGAACGTCGGGACGCGATTCCACAGATCGTACGTCGCGCGGGCCTATCGGGGGGCACAGATTCAGTCCGCCCAGCGTGGGAACCGGATTTCCCGGATCGAATTCGTAGCTCAAAGCCCCCGCTTCACTGGTCGGCGCGTCGCGGGTCAGAGCCCTGTCCTCTGCCAGGTAAAACGCCACGTCCCGCGCTTCCGGAGGCGGCCATGTTGGCGCATTCAACCAGCGGTTGCCAGCCCCGGAGCTGTCCCCTGAAGCCCCCATCAGGTAGTACCGAACCGCCGCCACGCTGTCTACCCGGGTGGGAATGCCTTTGAGCCGGCTGTCAAACCATGCCACCGCATCCCCCATCGGGTTCACGTCCTTATTGTTTCCGGGGAACTCAATATCGCCCTGCTTCCTGCCCATTCCGTGGTGCGACCAGGGCCCCATTACCATCAGTTGTTTCCCGCGCGCTCCCTCGCCTCCGCGTTCATGAAGCGCCCGGAACCCGTTTGTCTGCCCCGCGCTCATCACATCAAACCAACCGCCGCAATGGTACACGGCCGTGTGCGCGCGGGGAGCGTGGACCGAAAGATCCATGGCTTCCCAGTAATCGTCATACGACGCGTGCTCCCGCAGCACAGGCAGGTAGTCCGCTCGGCCCTGGCCCGTAACCCATCGCTCCACCAGATCCTTGCGAAACACTCCGCCGGGGAAGAACACGTCATCGTAGAGGTTCGAGCCGCACATCACCACGTACGCCGCCTTAAGCGCAGGGTGCCCGCTGGCGACCGCCATATACGATGTGATCCCAAGGGCCGACATGCCCCACATCCCGACTGCGCCGTTGCTCCAGTTCTGGCGCGTGATCCATTCAATCGTATCGTACCCATCCTGGTTCGGCCCCGCGCCGTCCGTCCGGAAAATCGAATCAACGCCGGCGGAGGCAAACCTGCCCCGTGTATCCTGCACCACAACCGCGTATCCCTTGTCTGTGAACGTCTTTGCGATCACGGATGAGGTCTTGATGCCATTCACCACCGCGCCTTTGTTGTACGTGTTCCTGATAAGAATCGTCGGCATCCGGTGCAGGCGCCCCTTCGGGAAATAGACGTCTGTCGCAAGTTCTGTCCCGTCTCGCATTCGCACCATATGCGTGGTCGAGGGGGGGAGCCTCAGAATCAGGCTGCACCCCGACGCAAAATACGCCAGAAACAGGCCGACAAGGGCCAATTTTCGGGCGCGCATGGCGTTTTTCTGCATCCCGTTCACTCCGTGTAGAACACTGTGTACACCACCAGTACGTCTGCCTGCGAAGGGCCGCCGATGTCCAGCGCCGCCATGTGAGTGGAATGCACGTTGGCGGAGGGTACCGTCGCCAGAAACTCGTTCAGTTTGCCTTGCAGTAGATCCCCGATCCGTCCGGGGTCAGTGGTTTGTACACAGATCACTTTGGCCTTCATCGAAGTCCTCCTGAACAACAGGCGCTTCAGAAACCCCGCAACTGCCGCAACGCTTCATACAGAACAATGCTCACTGCGTTCGCCAGATTCAGGCTCCGCACCGGACCGAACATCGGAATCGCCAGCGACCTCCCGGAATTCGCTTCAAGGAGGTCCGCGGGCAGACCCGTCGTTTCTTTTCCAAACACGATAAAATCATCGGGATGGAACTTCGCTTGGGTGTACGGAACGTGCGCTTTTTTCGAGGTGTACCAGAATCGCGCACCAGGGTACGCGTCCTGCAACGCACCGAAGGATCTGTGCACAGATACCGTCACGTGCTGCCAGTAATCCAGCCCCGCGCGCTTCAGCGTGCGATCGCTTACGTCGAATCCGAGCGGCTCCACAAGGTGCAGAGCGCATGCCGTGGCGGCGCACAGCCGCGCGATGGTGCCCGTATTCTGAGGAATCTCTGGCTCAACGAGCACAACGTTGAGTCTGACTCCACCGTCATCGCGCCACGTGGGATCAACATCCACGGGTTCCACGAATGGATGGGGACGTCGACGATCGCCAGGCACCGGAAATCACCTCTCAAAAAGCGCTACCGTTTCAACGTGATACGTGTGAGGAAACATGTCCAGCGGCTGCGCCCATGCAAGGCGGAATCCTTCCGCGCGAAGGAAACTGGAGTCGCGTGCCAGACTCGCAGGATCACATGCGACATACACCAGTTTCCGTGGCTCGAGAGAGACAAGCGCGCGGATTCCACCCGGTCCCGCCCCCTCGCGAGGCGGATCACAGATGATCGTGTCGGCCTTGGGAATCCGGCGTGCCGCGCGTTCCACGGAACCATCTACAATAGTAACATTTTGGGCACGGAAGGCATCCGCGATTGCCCTGGCATCACGGAGTGCCGATGCGTCTGATTCGATGAGAAAAACCCGCGCTGCGTCGCGGCACAACGCAAAACAAAAAAGGCCCACGCCTCCATACGCGTCCACAAGGTTCTCGCTTCCCTGCAGACCCGCAGCGTCCGCGACAGTGTCCACGAGATTGCCGACCGCGAATGGATTCACCTGGAAAAATGACGCGGCCGACACGCGATACTCGTTCCCTCGAACACGTTCCGTCAGGCTGCCCGAACCCCACACCACACGATCACCGCGCCTCGGATGACCCGCAACGACGACGCCGCTCACGAACGGGATCCGTTGCCGAAGAGCTTCGGCGAAAGCCCCCCAGTCGGACGCCGCCTTGGCGGCCACCCGCAACACTGTCTCACCTGTCGCTGCGCTCGTTCTCCCGGTGAGGGAGTTCGTGGTCGTGCGAAGGTCGTCAAATCGGGGATCGTTGATCAGAAGGTCGTGCGCAGCATCGAGCAGTGCGTCAAGCCGTTCCATGTTGAGGGGGCAACGCGAGACACTGACGAGATCGTGGGTTCGCGTGCCGAAATACCCGATTCCTGTCCCTCCGGCTCCCGTAACAACAGCGTACCGGGCTTTGTTCCGGTACCTCCAGGGCTGGCCGCTCGGAAGGATGTCACGAACCGGCGGCTCTTCCCATTTCCCGACTCGACGGAGCGTTTCCACGACCGCCCCGTGCTTCGCCGCATGCTGCCTTGCCATTGCGGTCGTTTGCCACTGGCAGCCTCCGCAACGGCCCGCAAGCGGGCATTCGGCCTGAACACGGTCCGGAGATGAGGCAACAACGGAGATCAGGTCCGCCCGCGCGTACCGGGTGTGGACTTCAGTCACCCGCGCAAGAACGTGGTCTCCCGCAACCGCGCCCGGCACGAATACCGCCAATCGAGAAAAACGCCCGAGGGCCGCGTCGCCATACGGTTGGTCGTGGATGTCCAACTCAATGACATCCCCGACTGCCACGGGGAACGGTTCGTGTGCGTTCACGGGTTCCACCAGAACTCAGACGGTTTCTCAGTGGAGGGAACGGAAAACAAGAAAACGCCGGTGAGCGTGTCCGCATGCGCAATCGCCAGGTTACCCAGATGGTCAAACTGCAGGGAACTGGCATACGGGCGGACCAGCTGCCCACTCTCGGTTTTGAGCACGAATTGTCGGAGGGATACGCTGGCGGAAGGGCTCTTTCTTCCGGTGATTCTCGCGACGACTCCAAAGGTGTTCTCCTTGCCTCCGCGGAGGTCTCGGTCCCGAAATCGTTCCAGCGAGAGCACTTCCACCCGAATAGGCGTGAGGCCAAACGCTTGAGGAATCCGGCCACGCAGACGGTTCAACCCGAATGCGGTTCCCAGAAGAATCGTCGCATAGAGGGCGATCCGCACATACCAGGACACGCGAGGTGTGCTTCCGAAGTGAAAACCCGTCCACATCCCCATCGTCGGTTCACTGTCCCGGCGTCATGCAGGCGCAAGTCCACGCTCGCGGTATGCAGCTCTGAGCCGTCTGTAGGTCTCCTCCAGAGCCTCCGAAATCACCCTCGTGTCGTCAAGAACCGCCATGTAGTTCGTGTCACCGTTCCAGCGAGGAACCACGTGCATGTGAAGGTGTGCGTCGATGCCTGCCCCCGCAGGCCTGCCAAGGTTGAATCCAAGGTTGTTGCCATCGCAGTGGAAGGTCTCCCGAAGTACGTCCACCGCGGTTGCCGCCCCTTCCATGATTTCGAGCCGCTCTTCGCTCGTGAGATCGGAAAGGCCGGAGATGTGCCTGTACGGAATCACCATCATGTGACCGTTTGTGTACGGGAAAAGGTTCATGATAGTCATCGTGCAGCTCATCCGTCCCACAACAAGATGCGCCGCATCGTCGGTGGTGTGCGCGGCCTCGCAGAAAACACATCCTTCCGACCTGCCCGCTTCGCCAAGGATGTATTTCATTCGCCAAGGAGCCCAGAGGCGTTCCATAGGTTTACCTCTCATTCCCGCCGCATTACCGGACGACAGCGATTTTCCCGTTCCACACCTCAGAACCTGCCACTTCTATCCTGCAGAAGTACACGCCTCCCGCTACTTGTCTTCCCCCCTGCGAAGTGAGGTCCCAGTACATCTGTTGGGGTCCGAGCGTTCGCACCAGCGTACCGGAAATATCGTAGAATTTCGCGACGAGGTCAGGGTGGGCCGCGCCGGAAATCGTAACGCCGCTCGCGGGCGTCGCGGGATTCGGGAACAAACGGTACGCCTGGGCGCCGGCCGACGAGGCAGGGAGAAGCGTGAAGCGTAACTGCACGGTTTGTGGGATTGTGACGTCCGATTGAGTCTCGTCGAACCCTGGATGGGAGAGACGAACCCTGTACGCGCCATCAGGCTGACCGCTGAAACTGAACCTCCCCCGCACGTCCGTGGTTGTCTCACCCACCAGAACGCCACTCCCGTTTCGCAGCTCCACACGCACACCGGCAACCGGTACGTCCTTCGCCTGCCCACCGACGTACGCGACGGTCGAATATACCCTCCCTACGATACCCGAGTGAACGACTTCATCTACTGCCAGGTTGGCATTCATCACTCCCCACCCGGAAAAAACATCCGGTCCCGGCGTAAGGATGTCTTCTGCCGACCAGAGGAGTGCGCGCCGCACGTCAGCGGGCGTCCACAGCGGATTCTTCTCCAGCAGCAACGCCGCCGCGCCGGCGACGATCGGTGCGGCGAAGGATGTGCCCGAAACGCGCGCATAGCCCGATGTCATCGCAACGTCCAGCGCCAGCACGTTGTCACCCGGTGCCACCAGATCCGGTTTGATTCTTCCGTCGGCCGTTGGTCCGGTTGAACTCGATGCCGCGATCTGGTCGGCCGCGGTGAGGGAACCGACAGCCAGAACCCCGAAACCGTCCGCGGGAAGGGTAATCCGCCCCTGCCATTCCGGCGCCCCGCTCGCACCGCGTTCATTTCCCGCCGAAGCCACGACGACAATCCCGCGCGCCACAGCACGATCAGCGGCCCGGGTGATCAACGAAGAGCCGTCCAGTTCCGCGAGGCTGTGGTTCTCGGACGGGTCGTCGAACGTGTTGTACCCGAGGCTGCTCGTGATGATGTCCACGCCGGCGGAGTCCGCCCATTCCACTGCCGCGATCCAGAAATCCTCTTCGGCGCGAACTTCCACCGCTCGGGCTTCCGTACGGGCAAGCATGTACTCCGCACCGTACGCCGGACCGACCAGCATTCCCGCTTCGTTCCCGGCAATCACCGACAGAACCTGCGCCCCGTGTGAATCGGGCGTCAAACTGGTAGAACCGGTGATGAAGTCCTTCGTCTGGACGACTTTCACGTGAGCAAACGCGGGGTGATCAAACCGGGTAAATCCGGCGTCAATCACGCAAATCATGACCCCCCTTCCGGTAAGGCCGAGCGCATGCAGCTCCGGAATCCCGACTCGGCCGTACTGCCAGAAACTGGCTCCGTACCGTTGCTGAACCGTGTCCGCAAGCCCGGGTGCCATGCGCGCCTGCGTGGCGTCGATGTCGGGCAGCTCGTGCCGGTACGTACGTACCGGGCTGACAGCGCGTACCTCGGGCAGCGCGCGAAGGCTCTCAATCTGTGCCGGTGTTGCGTCCACACTTACCGCATTCAGCCAGCGGGAGACGGTGCGCACGCGGCTGACGCGCGACGAGACCCGTTCGACATACGGGGCATACACAGCCAGAATCTCTTCCGTGCGCGAACCGCGAGTGGCCGTTCGTGCTCTCGCGCGGTCAGAAACTGGCGCAGAAGGACGGTAGAGCACTCCGCGCGATTCACCATGGTCGGTGAGAAAAACCCACACGGAAATGGTAGAATCTTCTTCTGCCGCGGGTGAAGGGGAGGAAAGGAACCCGATGGAAAGCGCCGCAAAAAAGCCTCGCGCGACGCGAAGGCCCCCGGTACGCAGACTATCGCGCAGCACGGGGCAACCCGTCCGTAACCGTGACGAGGTTATCGCGGTGGACAACCTCGTCTCCTCGCGTGTACCCGAGAGCGGTTTCGATTTCCCGCGAATGGTGGCGGGCGATTTTCCGGATCTCGTCGGCGGAGTACCGCGTTATGCCCCTCGCTATTTCCACTCCGTCTTCGGTGAGAATGGCGACGGCATCGCCCTCGGAGAATCTTCCCGTGACCCGCTGTATTCCGCTCGGGAGCAAGCTGGTGTTTCTTTCGACGATCGCCCTTGCGGCTCCCGAATCAACGGTAAGTCTCCCGAGGGTTTTCTGGGCGAGGATCCAGTGCTGGTGCCTGCTGGTGTGGGCAGACGCAGAGACGGGCAGGAAGATGGTTCCCACTGGCCTGCCGGATACGATGTCTTCCAGGCGCGTTGTACGACCATTGGCAATGATCGTCGGTACTCCTGATGCGGCAAGCATTTTGGCAGCGCTGATTTTGGTTGCCATTCCCCCGATTCCCACGCCGCTCGTGCTGGCGCCACAGAGCCCTTCCACCTCGGATTCGATTCGGTAGACCGTGGGGATCAGCGGAGGAGCCGATTCGGCGCCCGGGGTTCCCCGGTACAATCCGTCCACATCTGACAGTATCACGAGAAGGTCAGCGTCGACGAGATTTGCCACATGCGCCGAAAGAGAGTCGTTGTCCCCGAATTTCAGTTCCTCAACGGCAACGGAATCGTTCTCATTCACGATGGGGAGGGCTTTCAAGCGGAAGAGCGACTCAAACACGTTGCGGACATTCTGGTACCCGACTTTTCGGCGCAGGTCGGCGGCGCTCAGGAGTACCTGCGCGACGCGGATCCCCATCGGCGATGCCGCATCGTCATAAAAGTGCATGAGGAGCGACTGGCCCACTGCCGCCACAGCCTGAAGGTCACCGATTGAACCCGGTCGCTTTTTGAGGTTGAGGGCTCCGATTCCCGCGCCAACTGCGCCGCTGGATACGATCGCAACTTCGCGGCCGCTGTTCCTCAGTCCGGCGACCTGTTCCATCAATTCTGCGATGTAAGCTCGGTCGAGGCGTCCATTTTCGGACGAGAGTGTGCTGGTTCCGACCTTTACCACCACGCGCCTGACGTTGCCTAACGCGGTGCGCCGGTCAAACGAGTGGTCCAGGTCATACGCACGTTGCGTTTTCTGCGAGATCGCTTCGCTCATAACGTGCGCCCGGATACTGCAAGGTAGCGCCGCCCCTCTTCCATGAGCTGCGCGAATGCCTCGGGAAGGATCGATTGCGCACCATCGCTCAGCGCCTGTTCCGGAGCCGGGTGGACTTCCACGATAAGCCCGTCGGCTTCGGCGGCGATTGCCGCAAGGGCCATTGAACGAACGAGTTCGCTCCGCCCGGTTGCGTGGCTTGGATCAACTATGATCGGCAGATGGGACAACATATGGATCGCCGGTACCGCAGAAAGGTCCAGCGTATTTCGGGTGAAAGGTTCAAAGGTGCGGATGCCGCGTTCGCACAGCACGATCTGCTCGTTGCCCTCGTCAGCGATGTATTCCGCCGCGAGCAGCAGTTCTTCAAGTGTCGCCGATAATCCGCGCTTAAGAAGAACTGGTTTTCCGGTGGCGCCAACTTCACGGAGGAGCGAGTAGTTGGTCATGTTCCGCGCGCCGATCTGCAGCATGTCTGCGTAACGGGCGATCAGTTCCACGTCCCGGTTGGTCACTACCTCGGTCGCAAACGGAAGTCCAGTCTCGCTTCTCGCGAGGGAAAGGAGCCTGAGCCCTTCCTCTGCGAGGCCCTGGAACGCGTAGGGCGAGGTTCGGGGTTTGAATGCGCCGCCGCGAAGCACTCGTGCGCCCGCTGCTTTCACTTTCCGCGCGGTGGAAAGGAGTTGTTCCTCGTTTTCGACGGAGCAGGGACCGGCGATCGCCGCGAAATTTCCACCCCCGAATGCGGCGTCCCCGACTTTCACCACCGTCCTTTCTTTTTTCATTTCCGCGCCGACGCGTTTGTACGGCTTGAGGATCGGGGTGACCTGTTCCACGCCGGGCTGAATCCCAAGCGTTGCCATCGCTTCGGTTTTCGCGTGATCATCGCCGATCACGCCGATTACCACTCGTTCCGTGCCGTAGATCGGGTGGGCTTTGAACCCGAGTTCCACGATATGCTCGCATACGTGGCTGATTTCTTCCTGTGTTGCACCGCGGTGCATGACAACGATCATGCGTACCCCTCAGTCAATTCGTCCCGTTGCGTTGTTCGACGTGTTTCGTGCAATTTCCAGCGCCGCCTGCAGGGTAAATGCTCCGTCGTACAGCGCTTTTCCCACGATCACTCCCTCCAGCTCTTTCTTTTCGGCAACGCGGCGGATGTCGGCCAGCGAGCCCACGCCCCCCGAGGCGATCACCGAAAGGCCGGTTTCCCTCGCAAGCAGGGCGGCGGTTTCGATATCGGGTCCGGTGAACATTCCGTCACGGGCGATATCGGTATGGATGACCCGGACGACTCCCGATTCTTTCAGGTGTCGTGCCACCGCCAGAACCGCAAGAGAGCTCGCCTCGGTCCAACCTCGCACCGCAACATTTCCGTTCTTGGAGTCCAGACCCACCACGATCCGTTCGGCACCGAACCGCTCAACCGCTTCGCCAACGATTTCCGGGTGAGTGACCGCGACGGTTCCGAAAATCACCCGTGAAACGCCAAGCGCCAGCAATTTCGCCGCAGTACCGACGGAGCGTATGCCCCCGCCTACTTCAATCGGAACAGGCGCCGCGGCGACGATCGAGCGGATTGCTGCGATGTTCACCGGTTCGCCTGCGAATGCGCCGTCCAGATCCACCACATGCAGCCACTCCGCACCTGCCTCGAACCAGGCCTGTGCCGCACTTGCGGGGCTCTCGGAATACGTCGTCTGTTCGTCAGGGTTGCCCTGTCGCAGGCGTACTACCCGTCCATCACGCAAATCAATCGCAGGCAGAATCAGCATCGGAGCAAGGGAAGGATTGTGGAAAATCGCCGAACGTCAACTACACGCGAGGCGAGGGGAAAATATAACGGACGGGGCGCAACTCGTCCACCCTTGGAGCTCGATCAGGCTCCCGAAGGCGGCGAAACAACCGCGGGCAACGTGAATCGGAACTGGGCCCAGGAACCCTCCTCTGAGTCTGCGGAGATGGTTCCGCCGTGCCGTTCGATAATCGTGCGCGTGATGTAGAGGCCGAGACCGGTGCCGCGGAGTTTCGGCGCGGAAGGGTTCTCCACCCGGTTAAATTTGCGGAAGAGGGTCTTGATTTTGTCTCTGGGAATCCCCACGCCTTCGTTCCACACGGAAAACTCCCACCACCCGCCGTGTTCGAATGCGGACAGGCGCACGGTTCCCCCCTCGCGTCCGTATACGATTGCATTGTTCAGGAGATTGTTGAACACGATGCGCAACAGGGCTGGATCCGCGACCAGATGGATATCACCGGGCGGCAGTTCGTTCACGACTTTGATCTTCTTCGTGGTGATCTGCCTGTCCAGGTTTTCCAGACACGGTTGAACGACGTCGTGAACTACGAGGATGGAACGCGGTTCTATTTTCAAATTGCCCTGTTCGATCCGCGTAAGGTTGAGGTAATGATGAATCGTGTCATCGAAATATTCAAGATTCCTGACAAGGGAAGCGACCGCTTTCTGCTGCCGTTCGTTCAGTTCCCCCAGCAGCCCGTCTTTCAGCATGTATGCGTTCATCAGACAGGAGGCAAGAGGGTTTTTCAGTTCGTGCGCAACGAACGCAATGAGGTCGATTTCCTTGGAAGGATTGCGCTTTTTCTGAGTCAAACCCTTCAACTGTTGTTCCTTGTCTGGGCACAGTGCGCCATTTCTGCGCAGGCCTTTTTCCGCCCGAAGCAGGCATCATGAGAACAGGAGAGCCGCCGCGGGCGGAGAAGCGTGCCCTCGCGCCGTCGGGAACGCCGCAGCGCTTTTTCAGAACTCCCGACCCTTCAGAATAGACAGGTGCAAATTCCGCGCCGGTTGGTGTGTTCGACATTGCCGCAAGAGACGATTACCTGCGCCGCTGAAAAGGAAGCCCGATTACGGTCGTCCTGTTCGAAGGCGCACGCAGGCAGACACAAAATCTTGTGGCGCCCGATGTATTTGAAGCGCGAATCCGGCTACATTTGTTAGGAAATGGCGCAGGCGTTGGACAACATACGTGTGGACGAAAAGGGCGAGAAAATGGAAAAGAGGACACGGGGATGCACCAGAGCAATTCTTGCATTGGTTGCTCTTGTCACGTTCGGTGGCTGTGCGGTTTCTGTCAACCCGGTTACCGGAAAACGGGGCATGTACGCGTACTCCTGGCAACAGGAGATCAGCCTGGGTGCGGAAACGGACGTAGCAATTGGCCAGGAGTACGGGCTTTACGAGGATGCGGCGCTCACGTCGTACGTGCGGAGCGTCGGCGAGTCGGTTCTTGAAAAAAGCCATCTCCGCCGTCCGGAGGCGAGGGAGGAGTTCAGGAAAACGGTGTTCACCTTCCGGGTGTTGGACAGCCCGGTCGTAAACGCTTTTGCAGTTCCCGGAGGTTATGTGTACGTAACGCGGGGACTCCTTGCGTATGCGGAGAACGAGGCGCAGCTTGCCGTCGTTCTCGGGCATGAAATCGGCCATGTGGCGGCCCGGCACTCCTCGCGAAGCGCGGTTAAGTCGGTCTGGAGTCAGCTTGGCATTACCGGCGCCGCCATAGTTGCCGAGAACGTTCTTGGCGCGGGCAGCGGGCAGACGGTGATGGATCTGGGCAGCCAGGCGGCCTCCCTCATACTGCTCAAGTACAGCCGCGACGACGAACGGGAGGCCGACAGACTCGGGGTGGAGTACTCCGCAATGGCGGGGTACCGTGCAGGCGAAGCCCGGTCGTTTTTTCACAGTCTGACGCGGATGAGCGAGCAATCCGGCGGACGGATACCGACGTTCATGTCCACACATCCGGACCCGGGGGACCGCGAAAACACGGTTGTCAGGCTGGCAGCGGAATGGGCGGCACAGGGCTACGCTACGAACAAAGTGGGCAGGGACACGCTTTTTGACCACATTGATGGGATGATTCTGGGTCAGAACCCACGCCAGGGTTTCACAGACGGAGGTGTGTTCTACCATCCGGACCTCCGTTTCCAGTTCCCGGTTCCGAACTCGTGGCGAACCGTGAATGACGCGGCGCAAGTGGTGCTTGTCGCACCGGATCAGAACGCCAACATCCAGATTTCCATTGTTCCGGGTGCGACGACGGCTTCGGCCGCTGCGGCCTCCTTTCTTTCCCAGGACGGCGTAACTGCAACGGAAAACACGAGTGTTACGGTGAACGGTCTCCCTGCGCGGGATGTGCGGGCCGCGGTTACCGTGAGCGGGACTGCGCTGTCGGTGGTGGCGTATTTCATCGAATACAACGGGAAGGTATATGCGTTTGTCGGACTCACGCCCAAGGCGCTGGCCGCGACGTACGAGTCGAGCTTCCTGAACACGATGCGGGGTTTCCGCGCGCTCACAAATTCCACGATCCTTGCCGTGAAGCCGTTCCGGGTGAAAACAGTTGTGGCAAGCCGAACGGGAGCGTTTTCCTCGTTTCTGCCCGCCACGATGCCCCCGGGGTTCACGGCGAACGATGCGGCGATCATGAATCAGGTGGAGCTTACGGATACCATTCAGAAGGGTACCCGGCTCAAACTGTGGGAGCAGCGTTAGTTTGCCGGTGGGTGGTGCCGGGCAGATTCTGCGGCGGGCGGCAGCGAGGTACCGGGATGCCCTTGCCATCGTCGATGACTACATGGAGCGTGAAACCGCTCGCAACCCTGAGCAGGTTCATTGCCGGCGTGGTTGCGCGGAATGCTGCTTCGGGACGTTTGCCTTTTCACTCGCCGACATGGCTCTCGTGCAGTCCGCGTTCGGGAGTCTGAACGAGGAAATTCGGGAGTATTGTGTTCGGCGCGCGACCGCGTTTGTTGAAAACATGGGTGAGGTTGCGGCGCGTCGGGTTGATCTTCTGGATCAGGCAGAGCTGGATCGGCTTCTTGAACCCGTGGCGGCGTTGCCGTGCCCTTTTCTGAGTCCGGAACACGACTGCCGCATTTACCGATTCCGCCCTCTGGTATGCAGGATCCACGGCTTGCCCATAAAAGGGAACGGTAACGAGCTTCTTGACCCCGGGTGTCGGCTCAATTTCGTGGGAATACGTGTCGGGGAACTGAGCGGGTATCAGCTTGACATCGCCGAATTCGACGTTGCGGAAGCGACTGAGATCGCGGGGATCGCCGAAGCGCTCAGTGTTGACGAGGAGACACAGATCCTTCTCCCGGCGGCTATTCTCCCGCCCTGGTTTCTGCCGTCTGATGAAAAATGAGAATGGAGAACGGCAAAGCGCGGCACGTCTCGCGTTTCCGGAAATCCGAACCGCATCCAGATTGATCCCGCGGAGACCGCACCAGAAGAACGTGTGTTCGCGATGCCCCGTACTGTGACGAATTATCAGGCTTTGAGGCGGCTGGCTCTCTCACTTGCCAACTGGAGCGAAGCCCCGCCGCGCGTGCTTCTGAGAAGAGGGGATTCCGTCCGTTTCGCCCACGCGATCGCACTCCTCGGGCTCCAGCTCATGCAGACGGCGGGCGAATCGGAGACCTCACCAGCCGGGTCTTCCCGGGAGTCCTCGGTGTTGGTGAGGGACGGCTTCGCGGAACGCGTGCAGACGATGGTATCGCTTGCCGACAGAGAACACTCGGCAACTCTGGCGGAAGAACTTGTAAGTGAGGCCGTGGAGTCGCTGTGCGCCATGGGGATTGCCGCAACGTCACTACGATTCGCCGAAGGTGCGGTTCGAGGCCTCCCGTTAACGCCGCGCGAGGTGGATGCATCAGCAGAGGCTTTTTTTGTCCGCGCGAAGCCACTGGGGGTGGTGGCGGCTCTCGTGGCGGATTCTTACGCGCGCGGGTGCGCCGACAGCGCATCGGATCTGGATGTGCGGCTGCTCGCACACGAGATCCCGGATCCGCACAGCAGGCTTCGGGCATTCGCGCCACTGGCGGATCGCGGGATAGTCCGGCAATACCCGGGGGACGACATTATCCATGCGGATCAGATGGTGATCGCAGGGCGGCGTGTGGACCTTCGGTTCCATACGATCCGGTCGCTCGAAGTGGCGCTGCAGGGACCATTCATTCCGGGTGGAGCGATTGAGGCTCTTGAATTGCTTCAGAACAACCGGATCGTTCTGGATCCCCAAGGGATAGCCACCGGCCTTGTCCGCCGTTCCGATCTGCTCGCACAACGTGCGCGGGAAATCGCCACCATCTCGCTGAGTGCGTTGCGGGAATGGGATGAGGCAACTGTGAAGTCCGCCGGGTCTGCTGCGGAAGCTATGGTGCGGACTCTCGGGCCGGGGCTGGAGTATTTGATTCGCGCCTGGGCGGGGTTGAACGGTCGTGTCCACGCGTTTCCGCGATGGGTGGACGCCGCAGTACTGCCGTTACCCGTCTCGCCGCGAGATGGTCGCAGAGCCCTTCAGCAACTCGTGACGAGCCCGTGGACAGCGAAAGACATTTCGGCGCGCCTGAGCGAATGGAAGACGTTGTCCCTGGCGCTTTCGGAACTTGATCACCCCCTGTGAAAGGTGCCTGCCGTGTCGCCAGAGGAAATCAGCCGACTGCCGGTGCGACGCATCGTCGGCCTGATGTCAGGTACTTCAGTGGACGGCATTGATGCCGCGCTGGTGGAAATCAGCGGCCACGGTGCGTCTCTGCGCCTGGAACGTGTACGTGCGGCGGAGACATATTCGTATCCGCGCGAGGTGCAGGAGCAGATTCATGCTCTTTTTGACGGCCACGTGCGTGAACTGTGCCAGATGAACTTCACGCTGGGGGAGCTTTTCGCCGAAGCAGCGCTCTCCGTAATCCGATCTGCCGGATTTGCGCCGGCGGATGTCCATCTGATAGGCTCTCACGGGCAGACGGTGTACCACGTGCCGCGAGGAGAGGGGCGCACGGCCTCCTCTCTTCAGATTGTTGAGCCCGCCGTGATCGCAGAGCGCACAGGCATCACCACGATAGGGGACTTCCGGACACGGGATATCGCCGCCGGAGGCGAGGGGGCGCCGCTTGTTCCGTACGCGGACTGGGTGCTGTGCCGGCGGAACGAGGAGACGATTGCCCTTCAGAACATCGGGGGAATTGCCAATCTCACGTTGGTGACACCGCGGCTGGAGGATGTCCGCGCGTTTGACACAGGGCCGGGGAACATGGTGATTGACGCGGCGGTCACTTTGATGACCCGTGGATCGAGGATGTTTGACGAGGATGGAAGAATCGCCGCGAGTGCGCGTCCGGATGAAAGCCTGGTCCGGGATCTGTTGGAGGAGGGCTATTTCCGGCAACTGCCTCCGAAAAGCACCGGAAGGGAGCAGTGGGGCAGGCAGTTCGTTCGTGGCGTGATTGAGCGCAGGGGTGTGCGCGCGGACGCAGCGCTGGTGAGCACCCTTACTGAATTCGTGGCCCGGTCCATTGCGGATGCGTACGCGAGGTTCGTACTTCCCCACGTTTCGTTGTCATCCGTCTACCTTTCGGGAGGAGGGGCAAGGAACCCGGTGTTGAGGCGGCGGATAACCGAGTTGCTCGCCCCGGTACCGGTGGGGGACTCGTCGGTTCTGGGGTTACCGGTGGAGGGGAAGGAAGCCATCGCGTTCGCGGTTCTCGCCAACGAGACGGTCTGCGGTGAACCTTCCAATGTACCGGGCGCGACTGGAGCGAGGGGCCGTCGGGTACTCGGCAAGATCGTGCCGGCGTGAGGTGCAGGAGGCCCGGAAGCGCCGATCTGCTCAACGATTGCCGAAGCGGCTCTGGTCGCCGGTTCCTGAAGTTGCGCTGAATGCTTCGGGCGGCCAGACAACGGGTGCGTGCCCCAGAAGAACACGCCTGCCATCCATTCCCACGAGAGCTACCCGCACGTTGCCGGTGGGGTGCCTCGGCTTCCTCAGGAAATGGGAATAGGGGTACACTCCCAGCGCGCAGAGGTATTTGTCTTGCCCGCGTGTCGAATCCCCGCCTCGCAGGATCACAAAATGCTCGCGCGTTACAAAAAGGCGTGCGTTGTACAACAGCCACGTCGAATCGAGGACTGAGCTCCCCGCCGGATGCCCGGGGAAGACCTCTTTCTGGACGCTGTCCGGAGAATCGTCAATCCGCACGACACCGTTCCCGAACATCATGATCGTTGGCTGCCCTTTGGAGTCGGTCAACTCGAAGCTGATGTCCAGGCCGATTTTCGTGGGAGTCACGCGCAGGTTCCGCATCTCAACGGGTGGTGTGACACGTGTCCTTTCACATCCCTGCAGGGCGAGCAGGATAATTGCCGCAAGGAAGGCGGGATTCCGGCTGAACGTCATCGGGAGTTCCCTGAAGAAGTCAAGGGATATCCAAGGGGATCGGTCTGAATTTACGATGCGGTGAAGTGTGGAAGCACGCGGGGACGACGCGGCGTGGTGTGCCTCGCTTTGCGGTAGAGAGCGTGAACCACAGCGAGGATCGCGAACACCGACACGTAGAAACGAATGGACAACCGGTTTTCAAAATCACCTCAACGGGCCCTTGCGGTGCGAGGCGGGTTGGGGCGTCCCGACGACGGGTCTGAATTTTTACAAACGGCATGGCAGCCTGACAAATCCGGGCGAAGCTCTGGCGTCGCGAAGGACGATGCCGGGATTTCGAGACGCACGCAATCGAGGTGAGGGTGACATTTTTGACAGGGCCTTTCTCCTGCGTAGTGTTCCGTTCCATTTCCGGCTTCGTCCTCCTTGTACTCCTTCTGGCGTCATCGCGTTCGGTTGCCGAGGAGCTGATTCCCGCAGCGGGTGCCCCCGCCAATGCGTTGCGCATTCCACCGGGCCGCCTGGCGGTACCTCCCCGAATTGACGGCATCTGGACCCCGGCGGAATGGTCGGGCGCGATTCGTGTCGATGACTTCCACTGCCACGACTGGAACCGGGCTCCGACCGAATCCACTGTAGTGTGGATGGCCTCTGATGACCGCGGCCTCTATTTCTTCGCGCGGTGCTTTGACAGGAACCCCGACAAGCTTCGCATGGAAGAACGGAAGCGGCTGCAACTGGCTTACAAGGGCAACGCCGTGCCTTCTCTGAGCGACGATTTCATCTCGTTTGAGATCGACGCGGAAAACCTCCGGCGAAGTAATGGCGCGTACGCGTTCACAGTTACCCCTCGCGGAACGCAGGCCGATTTCATTCCCGATGGCGCTGCGACGAAGATCGAATGGCGCGGGGACTGGACCGCGGCCGCTCGCATCGACTCCGCTGGCTGGACCGTGGAGGTTTCCGTGCCGTACAGCATGCTCGGACTCCCCTCGGGGAAAAACACGGTGGGCGTTTCGATCCGGAGGTGGGTGCCCCGCCTGCAGGAGGAGAGCCGCTGGCCGAACATGGGATTCGCATGGGATCGAACGCGAATCGCGCACTGGGAGAACCTCGACGTGGGGTCGACAGGCCGGGCTTTCCCACTGGTGATGCCGTACGGCGTTGCTCAGGCGCGTGACGGGCGTTTTGATGGGTACGTAGGGTTGGACGTTAAGAAGACCTTCCCCTCCGGTCAGACGTTTATCGGGTGTGTGTATCCCGATTTTCGAAATGTGGAGAACGACGTTCTCGGGCTGGACTTCTCGTACAGTGAAAAGCAACGCGCTGACAGCCGACCGTTTTTTGTTGAGGGATACCGGTTCCTGCCAGATGCGTGGATGATGTACGGTCAACGCATCGGAGAGGTGTACGGTGGTGGGAAGTATTTCGGCCAAATCCGCAACCACCGCATCGGCGTGCTGACAGTGTACGACCGCGAGGAGGTCCTCCATTCCGCCGCCCGGTGGTACTGGCAGCCTGTTCCGAGGTTGGAGTTCGAGAACAACGTGGTATGGCGCCATGCACCTCCGAATACGCCGGTGCGCTCCGGCGTGCCAATGGTCGAAGACAATTTGCTTTTTGTCTCGCTGGTGAAGAAATCTCGCATGATCGGGAGCTTGACCGAATACATGCGCCTGCAGACAGGTTTTGCCCAGAGTGATGGGGACAGCGCGGACGGATTCAACCTGGAAGGGGATTACCAGATCATTCCGACCGCAAGTGGGCCGTCGCTGGTGGTGAAGGCCCGCCACCTGGGCAACGGAATGACGCCGGTTGACGGGCTGCTCGACCCGATAGACTTCGACCAGCGCGACGCTTCCATCGAGCTGGGCTACGAGCGCACGGCCGACCGGCAGTGGTTCCGCGAGTGGAACGTGGCCGGGTTCGTTCACCGGTCCGTCCGGAGCAACGGCAACCTCTATCTCCAGCGCTATACCGTCGAATCGTGGACGAAAGCACGGGGAGGAACGGAGTTATCCACGGAGTTCCGGGTTGAACAACGCCCACCTTACCGCGATTGGACGTTTCTCCATGAGCTTGGGTGGAACCAGGACCAGACCTACCAGAAGGGAGGGATTTCGGCCCGGTGGGGATGGCTTCAGGGGGCTGATTACCTGCTTGTGACCCTCGATCAGGGTATCCACTCGTGGGATCGCGTCACCGCGAGCGCGCGCCTCCAGTTTCGCAGAAGAGATTTCCCTGCGGGACACGCATTACGACCGGCTGGAGGCGTGGAAGACCGCTATCAGGTGGTGACGACGGTGCAGTATGACCTGACTGCTGAACGAAGCATTTCGGGAAGACTCACGTACAACGACGGCGGCTCCGGCAACGCGTGGAAGAGCCGTTTCAACGGCTACTGCAGCTACCGCCAGCTTGTGCGGAATGGATTCGATCTGTTTCTGATCGTGGGTGATCCGAGCGCAGAAACGTGGACTCGCCGGGTGGCAATCAAGGCCATGGTGGTGCTTTGAGGGGTGTTGCCAGCCTCTTTCAGTCTATGCAGCGGGAAGAAACAGGGAGAACGTGCTGCCTTTTCCCAATGCACTTTCCACCGTCACGCGACCTCCGTGAGCCTGTACGATGTGCTTGACGATCGAAAGGCCAAGTCCCGTTCCGCCCGCGTTCCGACTTCTTGCTTTGTCCACCCGGTAAAATCGCTCGAAGACTCTCTGCAGGTGTTCAGGCGCGATTCCGCACCCGGTATCCCGGACATCGATCCTGATTTCTGTGCCCTTCGGTTCCGCCACGACGTGCACGACCCCGCCAGGACCGCTGTATTTCGTCGCGTTATCGATCAGGTTCACCACGGCCTGTTCGATCAGGGGAGCGTTCATTCTTGCTTTGAGATCATTTGCGCATGAGACCTGGATGTTTATCCCACGTTCACCTGCAGTTACGAGGCATGACTGGACCGCGGCCTGCAATACCGGCTCCACATCGAGGGCATCCAACTCTATCTGCCGGTTCTCCGCTTCCTGTTCGATTCGAGAGAGACTCAACAGGTCGTCTACTATCGCATTCAGCCTGTCGGCATGCCGCACCACGATGTCGAGGAACCTTCTCGCCATCTCCCGGTTTTCCATCGCGCCATCGAGAAGCGTTTCAACCGAGGCCTTGATGGAGGTGATAGGGGTCTTCAGTTCGTGTGAAACGTTGGCTACGAACTCTTTTCGCATATTCTCGAGTGTGCGCAGGCGGGTGATGTCGTTCAGAACGACGAGAGCGCCGATACATTCACCTGTGCCGTCGCGAAGCACGGTTCCGTGCGCCTGGAGGAAGACCCGCGGTTCCGACCGGATGGCGATTTCCCCCTCAACCGGTTCGTGGCTGTCGAGGGCTCTTCGAATTATCTGCTGAAGGTCAGTGTTCCGCACCACTTCCTGGATCAATCGTCCATGCGATCGCGCAATGTCTGCTCCCACGAGCTTTGCCGCCGCAAGGTTCAGGTTGATCACACGCTCTTCCGCGTCTACCGCGATGACGCCTTCGACCATGCTGGAAAGAACGGCCTCCTGCTCATTCCGCTGACGAACCAGCGAGCGTATTCGCTCGTCGAGTTGTCTGGCCATCGCGTTGAGCGATTGGGCAAGGTCGTCAACTTCAGACACGCGTGACGTTGGAAGGCTTTCGCGAAAATCACCCTGCGAATACGCGTGGGCGACCCGCCGCATCGTCTCCAGCGGATCGGTTGCCCTTCGGATGGCTATCAGAACGGCGACAGTGGCTACGAGCGCCACCACGGCACCTGCGAGAAAGAAACGCCACTGGAGGTGAACAACCAGAAATTCGATGCTGTCAATGGGCTTCGCCACGCGAACCGCAGCCACCGGTTCACCACCCTGGAACACCGGAATCGCCGTGTACATCATCGTCCGGCGTGTAGTGTGGCTGAATCGTACGGCAGAGCCAGTCCTTCCGGAAAATGCTGCAATGATTTCCGGCCGGTCGGCGTGGTTATCCAGCCGTGCCGCGATCGGACCGGTTTCTCCCAGAACTGTGCCGGACTTGCTTACCACCGTGATTCGAGAAGAAGAGGCAACCCCAAAAACCTTGCAGATGCTATCGACTGAAGCAGGATTCGCCTGGACGAGAAACGGGGTAATCACCTGTCTGACCAATTTTGCCTGCGCGGCGAGCTCGGCACCTGTTTGCCCGGCGTGGAACGTGCGGATGGCGCGGGCGGCATACATCGCGGAGAGGAGCGACGCGCCCCACACGATGAGAACGACCACGGGCACAAGGTGCCATGCAAACGTCACGCGGCGCATGCGTTCAACCTTTGAAGCGATAACCCATTCCCCGCACCGTTTCGATATAACGTCCGGCTTGCCCGAGTTTCTTTCTCAAGCCGACGACGTGAACGTCCACAGAGCGGTCTGTCACCGGAGAATTGTCTCCCCGAACGGCCTCGACGATCTGATAGCGCGTGAAAACCCATCCGGGCCGACTTGCGAGCAGGTGGAGCAGGTTGAATTCGGTGTGTGTAAGCGCAACATGAACACCGCCAACAGTTACCTCATGGCGGCCCGGATGAATGGCCACATCGTGAACGACGATCGGGGACGAGCCCTCGTCCTCCGTTTTGGGTTTGCGGCGCAGAATGGCCCGGACGCGCGCGAGCAAGACACGTGGGCTGAACGGTTTGGTAATGTAATCGTCCGCTCCCAGCTCAAGGCCGGCCACTACGTCAGTCTCTTCCCCTTTTGCCGTCAGCATGATGATTGGTATGTGCGAAGTTTCGGCCGATTTTTTCAACGACCTGCACACTTCGAATCCGTCGACGCCAGGCAACATCAGATCGAGCAGCACAAGGTCTGGAAGAGTGTTCTTGACCGCCAGCAAACCCGCTTCCCCGCTGGTGGCGGTGGTTACGCGGTAGCCTTCTTTGCGCAGGTTGTACGAAATCAGTTCCAGGATGTCGTCTTCGTCTTCGATAATGGCAACGTGTTGTCCCGGCATCGCATAACCCTCAGCTCTTGTTGTACGATGTATACCACGAGTTCATAATCTGTCCAAGGAGTGTTAAGATTGAATGAAAATGCCACAGAAGGGCCGGCGTGTTTCGCGTTCCCCCTGTCTGTTCGGCGCCCAACCGTGGTACCATTGGAATGAAAACAACCAGTTCGCGAAAAAACAGGAGCGCTGACATGGACACGACTCTCCGGATTGGAATTATCGGTGGCGGCCAGATGGGTACGGCGCTGGTGAAAGGAATACTCCACGCCGGTGTCGCGGATGCGAGCGAGATCACGGTTTCTGACGTCATCGCGTCGGCGCGGGAACGTTTGCACGCAGAGAGTGGCGTCAGGACGACGAACGACAACACCGAGGCGGCAAAAAACGCGGATGTGGTCGTGATCGCCCTCAAGCCTCAGGTGGCTGCGGAGGCGCTCGAGCCGGTGGCCGGCAAACTCATGCCGACGCAGACCGTTCTCTCCATAATGGCAGGCGTACCGACCGGTAAGCTGGAACGTTGGCTTTCTGGCGACGATGAGGCGGCACAGCCGGTTCATGTCGTTCGAGCCATGCCGAACACCCCTGCGCTGATTGGCGAGGGGATGGCGGCGATAAGCCGTGGTGCGCACGCAAAAGACGCCGACATGAACCGCGCGGAACGGATACTGGCGGCAGTCGGGCGGGTAGTCCGAGTTGACGAGAAACAATTGGATGCGGTAACAGGGCTGTCTGGCAGCGGCCCCGGGTATGTGTATACGGTTATCGAGGCGCTGGCCGACGGTGGCGTGAAGGTCGGGCTGCCAAAGCCGCTCGCGCTTGAGCTGGCTGCGCAGACCGTGCTCGGCGCCGCACGGATGGTGTTGGAGACGGAAGAGCATCCGGCCGTGCTGCGGGACAGAGTAACATCGCCGGGTGGAACGACGATCGCCGGGCTCCACGCCATGGAAGCCGCGGGCATTCGAAACGCCCTCATGCAGGCTGTCGAGGCCGCGGCGCGACGTTCCCGTGAGCTGGGCGAGTAAACTGAATCTGCCGTTTGCCGATTCTCCTGGATTCATGGAAGAAACACCAGATCAAAGAAGACAGTGATGCAGGATACCTCAGGAAACCGTCGAAAGGTCGTTGTGGTGGGTGCGGGAGCGGTCGGGGCGACATTCGCCTACGCGCTGGCCCAGAGCGGACTCGCGGACGAAATCGTGCTGATTGACAGAAACGAGGACCTTGTGCGCGGTCAGGTGTTGGACCTCGCCCACGGCCAACCATTTTTCCCCACGGTTTCCATTCGCAAGGGCGACGCTTCTGACTACGCCTCCGCGAGTCTGATCGTAATCACCGCGGGGGCGGCCCAGCGCCCGGGAGAAACACGACTGCAACTGCTGCAGAAGAACGCCGCCGTCATCAAAGGCGTGATGACCGACATCATCGAGCACGATTCCCCGGCAGTGATCCTTGTTGTCACGAATCCTGTTGACGTGATGACGTATGTCGCGCTCGAAACCTCGGGGTGGGATCGCTCACGAATAATCGGCTCCGGGACGGTTCTCGACAGTGCGCGGCTTGAGCATCTGCTGAGCGCCCACTGTGGGGTGGACGTCCACAACGTTCACGGATTCGTTCTTGGCGAACACGGCGACACCGAATTCGTTGCGTGGTCTCTCACTCATATCGCCGGTATGCAGATGGATGTATACTGCCCCATCTGCAAGGGGTGTGCTGATAACCTGGCCGAGCGAGAAGCAATCACCCAGCAGGTCAGAGACTCCGCGTACCACATCATCGGGTACAAGGGGGCTACGTGGTTCGCGGTGGGGTTGGCCCTCGTCCGTATCGCGGGCGCGATTCTTCGCAATCAGCGAAGCGTGTTGACGGTTTCTGCCCTGCTCCACGGTGAATTCGGCCTGAGCGATGTGTGTATCGGGGTGCCGTGCATTGTATCCGCACGCGGCATCGAGCGGGTTGTGGAGAGCGTCCTTTCGGAGTCTGAACTGGCCGCGCTGCATTCCTCCGCACGTACGCTGAAGAAGGCCGTGGAACAGCTGCACGCGGGCGCGTAACGTTCTGCGATTTGTGATGTTCACCCGCCGCACACCGTTGCGGCCCCTGTTCAACCCTCGGATGGCGAGGTCTGCGTATTTCCGTCTCAGCAAAATGAATGCTTATCGCGCAGAAACTCTGAAGCATCTTCACCGCTTGAACGACGGTCACGCGTGCATCTGCGTTCCGAGGGAAGACACCGGCTGATTTCTTGGTCAGGTCGCGTCGCGCGTGTCTTGCGTTGCGCGCGCTGATCGGCCTGGAATCATTCGAAGAAGCGGCGAAAGGGTTCACAACCCGCAGGTCACCTCTGGACCGTTTGAGAGTGCGGACCGGAATCTCGGGGAAAAATGAATCCTGCAGGCGGAATCTGATTTCGATGTCTCCTGTGCTCGTCGGTGGTGTCATCCGGGATAGCAATGGAGAACCAGGAACACGTCGTCATCGCAGGGGCCGGTCCCGCTGGCCTTGCATCGGCGATAACGCTTGCCCGTGCAGGGTTGAGCGTGGAAGTACGCGAGTTGCGCGGTGACGTAGGCGGCCATTTCCGGGGAAATCTCCAGTTGCTTACCAACTACCCGGATTTGGAGGACGCACGGACCGAGCTCTGCAGCCTGCTGGGTTCGGTTCCCGTGTCGCTCTGGCCGCAGCGATCGGCGCAACTGTTTGGCCCATCAGGGAAATGCGTGAGCGGACGGAGCTCCGAACCGTTCGGGTACCTGCTTCACCGGGGGCCCGATCCGACCGCACTGGATGGCGCCTTGAAACGGGCCGCCGAGGAAGCGGGGGTCCGGTTCACGTTTCACACGAGGGCACGCCCTGAAGAGGTCGATATCGTTGCCACAGGGGGAGCGGCCGCGCAGGGTGTGGCACGCGAATGGTTCGGGAGAACTGAACTTCCCGATGGATTCCACGCGGTGTTTGACAACCGGATCTGTCCAGAGGGTTTCGGGTATCTGCTTGTGGCGGAAGGATATACCGTCGTCGGCGCCGCGGTCGTCGGACACCGTGACCACGCGCAGGAGGCGTTTCACAAGACGGTGCGGTTTTTTCGTGAGCGCGCAGGTGTACCACACATTGAACAGCCCACATTGTCAGGATCACTCGATCTTTATCTCCCCGACCCCGAACGGACGAGTATTTTTCCGTTGCACGTGGGTGAAGCGGGAGGGTTCGCAGACCATCTTTTCGGGTTCGGGATCAGGCTTGCCCTGCAATCTGGTGTTCTGGCCGCACAGTGTGTGCTTTCAGGACGGGCTTTCGGGCCGGCGTGGGAGGAGCATTTCGGACAGCGTTTCGAAATGGGGCTGGCGAACCGTTTTCTCTACGAAACCGGCGGGCATGTCGCGTATCGGTGGTTCCTTGCGAAAGCTTCCCGTTCGGATTTCCGTGAGGTGGGTCAGGCCCTCTACAAGCCCACCGCCGCCAAACGCGCCCTGGCGACGATTGCCCGGGCGGTGTGGAAAAGACGGCCCGAATGTGTGCACGGCGCTCGGTGCATCTGGTGCAGATTGCCAAAGGGGTAATGTCTGATCATGTCTTCGCCATTTTCGATTCCCCGATTGGACGATCTTGCCGGGTGCTACCGCTATTGTCGGGAAATCACGCACCTGTACGGAGCCAACTTCTCCGTTGGTTTCCGTTGCCTTCCGAAACGCAAACGCGACGCGGTGTACGCCGTGTACGCGTTCTGCAGGTTTGCGGACGACATTGCCGACGAGTACACCGGACACGAGAACCCCGAAGCCCTGCTGGACGCGTGGGAAAAAGCGCTGGAACGGTGTTACCAGGGAATTACAGATCACCCGATTCTGGTGGCACTGGCAGATGCGGCGGCACGTTTTCCCATTCCCCTCGAATCGTTCAGGCGGCTCATTGAAGGGTGCCGGATGGACTTTGTCAAAACGCGGTACGCAACGTTCGAGGAGTTGCTGGTGTACTGCGACCGCGTCGCCACCACCATCAGTGAACTGTCGCTGGCGATTTTCGGCTGGACGGACCCGCGGACTCCCCGCTGGGGGACGGAACTGAGCATTGCCTTGCAGATGACGAATATCCTTCGAGACGTTGCGGAAGATGCACGCCGGGGGAGAATCTACGTGCCGCAGGAGGACCTGGTTCGGTTCGGGTGCAGGGAAGAGGACCTGAAATCACGGGAGCCTGCGCCCGGGTTTCTGCAACTGATGGAATTCGAACTCGAGCGCGTGTTCCGCTACTTCGATCTGGCCCGCCCCCTTTGCGGTGCGGTTTCCCCCGATTCCCGGATGGCTGTTGCCTTGATGGGGAGCGTGTATCGCGAAGTAGCGCTCCAGATAAGCCGGAACACTCATTCCGTGCTGGTCGGGAAGGTTCAGTTGACTACGTTGCAGAAGTTGGTTCTGGTGGTGAACGCCGCCGCCAGGAGCGCCTTCCACAGAATGGGCGTTTCGGGACCTCCCTGCTGGTGATGCCGGACGATCTGCGTGAAAGGAGTTCGCATGGCAAAAAAACCTCCCGTAGCCGTTGTGACCGGGGCCGGGCGCGGGATCGGAAGAGGTATTGCGCTCGGGCTGGCGAAGGCGAATTTCGACGTAGCGGTCAACTTCGCGCACAACGCGGAAGCCGCGGCGGAAACGTGTGATGAGATAAGCCGCCTCGGGCGGCACGCCATGCCGGTCCGCGCGGATATCGCTGATGCGGATGACCGGGCACGGCTGATTGCCGAAACGGAAAACCGACTCGGTCCGGTGACGCTGCTCGTCAACAACGCGGGTATTGCGCCGGAAGTCCGCGCCGATGTTCTGGAGGCGACTGAAGAGAGCTTTGACAGGCTTGTTCGCACGAATCTGAAGGGTCCCTATTTCCTCACTCAGATTGTGGCGACGAAAATGATCGAATGGCAGCGCGCGGGGCTCATTCGTGAGCCGAAAATCGTGTTCATAACCTCGGTCAGCGCCTTTGCACCCTCCGTGAATCGCGGTGACTACTGCATCAGCAAGGCGGGCCTTGCGATGGCAGCCAAAGTGTTCGCGGCGCGGCTTGCCGGGGATGGCATCGGTGTGTACGAGGTTCAGCCGGGGGTAATTCAGACCGATATGACGGAAAAAGTACGGGAACGGTACGACAAACTGATTCTTGAAGGAAACCTTCTGCCCATCAAAAGGTGGGGACAACCCGAGGATGTGGCGCACGCGGTTGTCGCAATCGCAGAGGGCCGATTTTCGTATTCTACCGGCATCACGATTGTGGTGGACGGCGGGTTCCACCTGCGCGTGCTTTGATGTGCCATCTAAAGGAGAAAAAGCCCGCTTTCGCCTTTCTCTCCCGGTATTGCTCAGGGGCTCACACCATCCTGATCGGGAGGCCGCGCTGGTGCAAATACTCCTTGATTTCCGGAATGGAGTACGTGCCGAAATGGATCATTGAGGCGACAATGGCCGCGTCAGCATTTCCTTGAGAGAACACGTAATACAGGTGCGAAGGCTCTCCCGCGCCGCCTGAGGCGATCACCGGGATGCCCACGGCTTCCGCCATGCGTCTGGTCAGGTCAACATCGTAGCCGGTTTTGACGCCGTCGGCGTCGATCGAGTTCACCACGAGTTCCCCCGCACCAAGCTCCTCGCCGCGTTGTGCCCATTCGATCGCGTCAAGCCCGGTGGCTGTGCGCGCACCATCAATGTAAATCTCATACCCCGAGGGAATGGTCGGCGTCTGCGGGACCCTTTTCACCTGCATGGATAGCACGATGCACTGCCGCCCGAAGGCTTCCGCCCCCTGGCGTATCGTGTCCGGGTTCCTGACGGCTCCCGAATCGATACTGACCTTTTCCGCCCCGGCAAGGAGCACCCGTCGCATGTCGGAGAGCGTTCGCAGTCCACCGCCCACGCTGAACGGGATGAAGATCTCTCGTGCTACGCTGGCCACGACATCGATCATAATATCCCGTCGCTCGTTGGAAGCAGTGATGTCGTAAAAGACGATCTCGTCCGCGCCCTGTTCGTAGTAATGCTTTGCCATGGCCACGGGGTCTCCAACGTCGATGTTCCCCTGGAAGGCGACCCCTTTGGTGACTTTTCCCGCTCGCACGTCGAGGCAGGGAATGATTCTCTTGGTCAGCATGCAACCGCCATTCTTGTGTTTCTGGAGGGGGCCGGGGCGGCTGATTGAACCCGCCAGTCGCCCGGCGCTGCGATTTTCGAAAACGCCCCGCGAGTTACCGTTTGAGTATCGACCCGAGGATGCCCCGGATAATCTGTCTGCCCACCTCCCGGCCGATCGTCGTCATCATCGAACCCGCGGCGGCTTCCAGCGGGGTTCTGGTTCTCCGTCCGGTGGTTCCGGTGGGCACTCGTTTCGGCGTAGTCGTCCGTTCTCGTGGCGCCTCACGCGGCGCCTGCGACTCCGCCTGCAACGTTTCGAATGCTGATTTCCTGTTCACCGCGGTCTCATACTTGCGGCCCAACAGCGAAGCGGAGATAATTCGGCTTCGGGTGCTGTCGTCGATAGCGGAGAAGGAACTCTGCGGTGGCAGGATCATCGCACGTTCGGCAATCGAAGGCTTTCCATCTGCGTCGAGGAAGGAAACCAGCGCTTCGCCTGTGCCAAGTTCCAGGATCGTTTTCTCGGAATCGAAGTTCGGATTGGCGCGAAAGCTTCTTGCGGCAGCCTTCACAAACTTCTGGTCCGCCGGCGTAAATGCACGGAGCGCGTGCTGCACCCGGTTGCCAAGCTGACCAAGGACCTCTTGTGGAACGTCAGAGGGAACCTGGGTAACGAAGTAGACCCCGACGCCTTTGGACCGAATCAGACGGACAACCTGTTGGATCTTCTCCAGAAGTGCCTTGGGCGCGTCTTTGAACAACAGATGTGCTTCGTCGAAGAAGAAGACCATTTTGGGCTTCTGCAGGTCTCCGGCCTCAGGTAACACTTCGAACAGCTCTGACAACATCCACAGAAGGAACGTGGAATAGAGCGCGGGGGACATGTACAACTTCACGCTGTGCAATATGTTGATGTACCCCTTGCCCTGCGCGTCCACCTGCATCCAGTCAGAAATGTCCAACGCCGGCTCACCGAAGAACTTCGCGCCCCCCTGGTCCTCCAGTGTCAACAGAGCACGCAGGATCGCTCCCACACTCTGAATGGAAACATTGCCGTATCTGGTCGTAAGCTCGCTCGCGTGGTCACCGACGTACTGCAACATTGCGCGCAGATCCGCGAGATCGAGAAGGAGAAGGCCGTTGTCATCCGCCACCCGAAAGGTGATGTTCAGCACTCCCGCCTGCGTATCGTTCAGCCCGAGCATTCTCGAAAGCAGAAGCGCACCCATGTCGGAGACCGTTGCGCGCACAGGGTGCCCCGCTTCACCAAATAGGTCCCAGAAACGGACGGGGAAGCCCGCGTACCGAAAGCCTTCGACGCCGAGTTTGCGCAACCGTTCTTCCACCTTGGGGTTAGGTGTTCCGGCAACGGCTATCCCTGCCAGATCACCCTTGATGTCGGCGGCGAACACCGGAACGCCCATGTCGCTGAACGCTTCTGCAACCACCTTCAGGGTAACGGTTTTCCCCGTGCCGGTTGCCCCCGCAATGAGCCCGTGCCGATTTGCCATGGTCGGCAGCAGGTATACGGGATTCGCGCCCTTGCCTACCCAGATCTTATCGTTCTGAAGCATCTGTTGCCTCTGCCTGAACCTCTGCGCCTTCCTGCCGGTGGGACGGGCGTAACGGTGGCTGAAAATAGCTCAATTCAGGCAGGTTCTGAAGTGCGCGCACGCGGTCCGTTGTGTATCCGAGCGCCGCGAAGTCCAGAATACCGTTCCGGTTGTGGCACTCGGCGCACTGCCTGCCTACGGGCTGGATGCCGTGGTTCACCATGAGAGTCCCCATCTGGCGCATCCAGCGAGGTTGAACGTTCCAGTTGCCCTCGTCCAACGGGTATTTCGCAGTCCACTTCCCAACCCCGAAATACGCCATGAATTCGTCCATCATGTAGAGCTTGAACGGGGTCTCATACATCCGTTTCACGATGGGATTCGCGACCGCAACCTTGACGGCGTTCTCCGCGTCCCCTGTTTCGAAATACGTCCGGTAGTCGAACGGCAGAATCATTGCACCGAACGGTCCCTCGTTGTTCAGGTCCTCAAACATCATCGCGTTGAAAAGCTTGAAGGGATAGATTCTGCTCTTCCCTTCATTCATACGGACGCGCAGATTGCGTTCAATCATCTCCCGCCGTCGCGAGAGCATTTCCGGCGAAAGTTGCGACAGCGCATTGGCGATAGGCGCCATGTACGAAGCTGAATCGAGCCCGTAGCGCGTTCGGATATCCCGCGTGTTCGCGGCGATTTCTCCGAGAACCACCGGGTCTTCTATCATAACTATCTGGCGCATCAGCGGGTTGTAATCGGGGCTGTGGTTGGGGTTGGCGCCGAGAGCATTCGCGAGAAACGTTCCGTTCCCGTTGAACCACAGATACGCGAGACCCCGGTTGGGATCGCCGCTGCTGTACACCGCCTTCGGAACGTACATGCCTTCTTCCTCGTTCCAGACCGGATGCACCCAGTCTTTCAACACGTTGTTGAAGGGAAGGAGGCGAGCGATGTGGCAGGTTTCACAGGCGATGTAATCTGCGTGACCATTCAGCGCCGCACGAGTCCTGCGATTCCGGACATGGGGTGCGGACGTGTGACACATCTCGCATTCAACCTTGACATCCGGGAGGTCGTTCGCCACCAGATCCGTTCCCTTGTTTCCCCGGGGAATCTTATGCCCCTGCGGTCGGTGGCAATCCAGACACACAAGCCCGGCGCGCGCGTGGACATCATCATGCACGCTGAACGGATTGCCACGCTTGGCAGTGCCGTGCAGAAGTCGCTGATTCTGGGTGCCCAGCGACTGTGCAGAGGTGTTGTAGGCGTACGTGTCTCCACCCATGTTGTGCTGGTGGCAATTCAGGCAGTTTTCGTTTGTCGGTCTGCCGACGGAGAGCGCGGCCCGCAGTGACCTGTCCTGATTCCACCGGAGACCGTGTTCATCTCTGATCACAAAGCGCTGATTCATGTCATAGGCAGATGCATGGCAGATCAGACAATCGAGCCCTTCTGCCGCGACCTTCGGCGTCGGTACGACGAGTCCAGGCATCATGTTCTCGGTTGCAGGATGGTACCCGCCTCCGATGTGGCACTGACCGCAACCTTCGCTGCGAAGGACCACCTCCCCGCCGGCGTGAGCCGGCTTCGTCTCAATCAGCGCAGCCCAGCCTGTCCACGAGAAACTGCCGGGGACTCCACAGGCCCGGTCTATCTTCCCGACCGGGATACCGCGGGTGCCTGTGTTGACCTGCCGGCCGTCGTACCCGTACGTCGTAAAGCCTCCGTCCATGCTCTGAAACTTGTAATGGATGGTGTTCAAAACGTCGGGGATCGTTTTCACCTTCTGAATCGTTCCGTCCGGCTTCCGGACATCTATCGTTTCGTGACAACGTATGCACGTTTTGGGGCCCTCATAACGCCGAATACCCGCATCCCTGAAGTAACGAATGTGCGCGAATTCTTCCTGCCGTTGGAAACTCGGTGTGGCGGCGATCATCCTGATCCGGGTTTTCCGCGCAATCGAATCCGTTACCGACGACGTGAGCGCCAACGCGCGCCGGAGAACGCCTTCGGAACGAAGATCCGCCGCGATTGCCTCGAACTCCGCCTCCGAAACTGCTTTGCTGTTCGGATAGGAAAGCTCCGCGTTGACCACACCGGTGTATTTCTGGAAACCCCACGGCACAAGGACGTAGCGGATGGCGAGACCGCACCCCACGGCGACCAGAATTCCGAAGCTCCACTTCCTCAGGCGTCGGTTCCGGAACGCACGTTTCCACCATCCGGGGCAGGGGAATGATTCGTTCGAGGTTCGCTGAGGGGTGTCGGTCATGGCGTGTCTCCCTGTTCCTGGGGCTGAATATCAGCCTGCCCGTGAACACGTTCGTGCCATCCGGTGAACATGCTTTTTATGTCGCTCCACAGCGTGGGACCCATCGTGGTCAGGTAGACGTGCCCGACAAAGAACGCAACCAGTCCGTACGCCAGCAATGTATGCAGCACGGCAACAGGCCAGATTCCCCCCGCTCCGAGGATCTGCTTCGGTGCAGTTTCAGGGACGCTCAGCATGACGCCGGTAATGGCAACAGGCACCATGCCGATAACAAGTACGAACAAATACGTAACCTGCTGCAATGCGTTGAACTTCTGAGTTCGCGTCGGTGATTCGGGATGGGGAGCCCCTTTGAACACGTCGATGAGGTAGAACCTAAGGTTCTGCCCAACGAGCGTGAGCATCCGTGGGCGTAACCCTAAGTACTGGCGCCATTCCCCGGTGATTCCGAGGAGAATGACGTAAAGGATCAGGGCAATTGTGAACAGCGCGCCTGAGGCGTTGTGCACGAGGATCGCGGTACGAAAAGGCAGCAACTGGACTGCGCTGCCGCTGAAATGCAGACTGAACCCGCTTACCGCCAAGGCGAAGAACAGCGCGGCGTTCAGCCAGTGCCATACGCGCACCCACAGGGGGTGAAGGTACTCGCGGTGTACGGTGTCCATCTGCGTCCTCACTTCCGCTTCTTTCTCGCGCTGTGCCAGCGGCCGAATCCATGCCCGGCCACCCCGACGCATGCGCCGCCAACAAGGACTGCGCCGAGGAGGTCCAGATACCGGTTTCGGGTGGAACCGATGACGTAGGAATCGTTGACCAGCGCCGCGTTGACAAAGCCGTTCCTGCTTCTTTCCTCAACGTGGCGGTAACGGTACAACTTGTCGAGAAGGATGGAGTTCTGCCTGTGGCATTGCTCGCAGGCATGCACTGCACTGTCCGCGGGAAGGATGTTGTGTGAGAGATTCGGAGGTGCATACGACGTATGGCAATCAAGGCAGCGGACATGCTCCCAGTGCATTTCCCGTCTCGGCAGCCACGCGTGTTTCGCGCTCAGGTCTATCCGACGTTCTGAGAGCATGGCGAATCTGGCCGCATCGCCGTGGCACCCGAGACAAACCCCGTTCTGTGTTCCAATCGTCTGAAGCGACGGGTTTTCAGACTTTCTGAACCGGTGTGGGTCATGACATGAGAAGCAACTGAACGCGTGGTCTTCAGTCTGGTAATGGACGCTCTTTCGGAACTCGTCAGTGATTTCCCGAAAGTGCATTGCCTGAAGCGGGTCCGTCCGGTTGAGGGGATGTGATTCCGCCACGTGGCAATCGGTACACGTTTGCGCCATGTGCGCGTTCTTCCCGTGGGGGAACACCTGAACGTCTTCCCACGAGTGGCAGGTTACACAGCGAAGGCGCCGATGATTGGAGGCGAGAAACGCGGTCGAATCTGCCGACAGCGTTCGAATGGTTCCGTCCGCCCGCAGCACGGAAAAGGTCGCCATGCCGTGACAACGCCAGCACCACTCGTTTGAAGAACCACGAGACAGGATGGTATCGGCCTGTGCCGACCCCAGAAGCAGGAGAACGAAGGCAATGCCTGACATAAGGAGCCCTCGGCGAAGGTGTTATCCCGTTGCCGCCGGAACGCACTCGCCCGCGGGCGGCGATGGGATAATGTCCAAGGCGTTGCGCGAGAAGCAAGAACGCTCTTGCTTCCCTTCCGTCTATATGCCCAGTTCGCGGGCTACCACCCCGGGTGCCTTTGCCAGGAGGTCTGCCAGACGCTCGGGAGAGCCTCCTCCGGCCTGTGCCATGTGAGCTCTGCCGCCGCCGCGCGCTCCGACGATGGCAGCCAGCTCGTTCATGAGTTTACCCGCTTGAATGCGAGAGGTCAAGTTGTCGGTAACCAGAAGCATCAGGGAAAGCTTGCCGGCATCATGCCCGATGAGCAGCGCCACACCTTTGCCCAGTTTCTCTCTCACCGTGTCGCCGAGGGCACGGAAGGCTTTCGGGTCCGCGAGGGTGACCTCTCGAATGAGGAGCCTGGCGTCGCCTATTTCACCGGCTTCGCGGATCCACGCATCAACGTCCGCCCCCGCCATCGCCGTCTGAGTTTTTTCGAGCTCCCGCTCGATTTCCTTCAGCCGATCGAGCAGTGCGGTGATTCTTGGCTCGACGTCGTCCACACCAACCTTGAGAATTGCACTGATTCGTGCGAGACGGTCTCTGTCCTCTCGGGCTAATTCCTCTGCCGTCACTCCTGTTACTGCTTCGATCCTTCGGGTTCCCGCGGCGATGCCACTTTCGGAGAGGATTCGGAAGTACCCGATCTGCCCCGTGGCGTCCACGTGCGTTCCTCCGCACAGCTCCATGGTGAAGTTGCCCATGCGCACGACGCGAACGGTTTCACCGTATTTTTCACCGAACAGGGCGATGGCTCCTGAGGCTTTCGCTTCGTCGAGTGTTGAGTGCGAGATGTTCACGGGAAGGTTCTCACGAATCCGGGCATTCACCGTCGCTTCAACCTGGCGCAATACCTCGGGCGAAACCGCTTCCCCGCACGTGAAATCGAACCGCAACCGGTCTGGCGATACGAAAGACCCCGCCTGATGAACCTGAGGCCCAAGGGCGGCACGAAGCGCGGCCTGGAGAAGATGAGTGGCCGAATGGTTCCGCATGGTACGCCCGCGCAAATCACTGTTTACCTGAGCGGTTACGGCCATTCCAACAGAGGGCGCCCCGCGCGTCACCTTTCCGAAATGCACTATGGCGGTTCCCTGTTTTTGAACCCCCGTCACTTCGAACGAAAACTCCGCGTTGAACAACTCCCCTAAGTCTGCCACCTGTCCACCAGACTCCGCGTAAAATGGCGTCTGGTCCAGTACAATGGCTCCTTCCGCGAGACCCGTTATCTGTGCCTCCGTCGAAAGGGTATCATAACCGACGAATTCCGAAACGAGACCCTCGCCGAAATTCGTGACGATCCGGTCGAATTTCGCCTGAGCGCGTGATCGTTCCCGTTGCTCTTCCATGCACCGATTGAAACCGTCAAGGTCGATGGTCAGCTTCATATCCTCAGCCATAAGCGCGGTGAGGTCGACGGGCACACCGTAGGTGTCGTAAAGCTGGAATACCTTCTCGCCGTCGAGTACTTTCGATCCGGTTGCCGCCAGTTCGGCGGCAAACGTTTCGAACTGGTCAATGCCACGGTTCAGCGTACGCCCGAACTGCTCCTCTTCACGTTTGATGACTGTGGCGACGTGGGTACGGCGCTCTTCCAGTTCAGGGTACGCACTTCCCATCGTGTCGACAACGGAATTCGTCAGTTCGTAGAGAAAGGGTTCACGCAATCCCAGTTGACGACCGGCGCGGCTGGCGCGGCGCAGGATCCGGCGGAGAACGTATCCTCTTCCCACGTTGGACGGAAATCCGCCATCGGTGATGGCCAACGTGAGAGCCCTCATGTGGTCGGCAATGATGCGGAACGGTGTGCCTTCCACTCCCGAGACGTACTCGCGGCCGGTTTTCTCTTCCGTTGCGCGAATGATCGGCATGAACAGGTCTGTGTCGTAGTTGGAGCTCTTGCCCTGGATCACTGAGCAGAGTCGCTCGAAACCTGCGCCCGTGTCTACGTGCGTTTCCGGCAGTGGCGTCAGAACACCATTTTCATCGCGATAGTATTGCATAAACACGAGGTTCCATAGCTCCATGAACCGCGCGTCGTGCACCTCATCGCAGTAGTTGCAGTTCGGCCCGCAATCCGGGCGGCCACACCCGCGGTCGGCGCCCATGTCGAGGTGAATTTCCGTGCAGGGGCCGCAGGGGCCGACTTCCGCCATTTCCCAGAAATTGTCTTTGTCACCGTGGCGGGAGATATGGGATCGAGGTATTCCGGCAATCTTCGCCCAGAGTTCCTCGGCCTCATCGTCCGAATGATGAACGGTTGCCCGCAGGCGGTCTTTCGGCAGTTGAAGTTCCGAGGTCAGGTACTCCCACGCCCATTCGATCGCTTCCGCTTTGTAGTAATCGCCGAACGACCAGTTCCCGAGCATCTCGAAAAAGGTGTGATGCGTCCCGTCCTTCCCGACGTCCTCCAGATCGTTATGCTTTCCTCCCGCCCGGATGCACTTCTGAGAGGAGGCTGCGCGGCGGAATTCCGGAACGCGCTGCCCGAGGAAGATGTCCTTGAACTGGTTCATCCCTGCGTTGGCAAACAACAGCGTGGGATCATCGTGCGGGATCAAAGGGGACGAGGGGACTATCCGATGGCCCCGTTTGGCGAAGTAGTCAAGAAAGCCTCGGCGGAGTTCACTTGAAGTCATAGACAATTCTCGTGCAATGAGTTGGAAATGAAAGACGAAATCCCGGGGCCGCCCGCGAGAGACATAAATATCGCAAATGAATGCCTGGATGGCGAATGTCCCCTTTCACCCCGGGGCGAAAGGGGACCGCCAGTAACGCGTTCCGGAGGACGTCTGAGCGGGTGTCTCCTGCGGGCGTCGAACGAAAACATGAGCAACCCCGATGGAATTACGCACGCTCGGGAACCTTCCAATTTGCGTACCACACGCTGTCCCCGGGCACCTCTTGGTGTTCCTTCCAAGAGAGTTGCATGGAACGGAACTCGGGAACGTGAGGGCGAACAACACCTTCCCAGAGGCGTTCGACATCCTCAAACGTTCTGAGTGTGTGCGATGGTCTGGATTTTTCGTACTCCTTCAGGAGTTCGCTGGCTTTCCTGCCCAGCCAAGTGACCTCGTCCTCCACCATGCGTTCTCCGATGCGCCGACTGGCTTCGTACGCATTTCTCCCCATTGCCCACGGAGCGGCGCCGGTTTCCTTGTCCGGCAGACGGGACACGTCTGTGCATTCCGGCATAAGTGCCCAGAGAAGCGAGGTTTCCACTTTCCCGGCATGGTCGCCGCTCGCTCGGTCGCCATCAAAACCGGGAACATTGGCTTCACATTCGGGCAATGAATAGAGGCGGGTCCCGACGTAGGGCTGAATCAGTCTAACCAGGGTTTTTAAGTCCTCCCAGTTCGGTCCGTAATGTCCGGTAAACAGGATAGCCGCGTGGAAACCCAGGACATCGGCCTGTCGCACGTGGTAGCAGACGTTTTTGAGATGCACCCACGGCGGCATGCAGGTCAACCAGCTTCGTTCCACCTCGCCGATGGCCTGGCGCGACCACACGGCATACCCCCCGAGTTCGTGGATGTGCCAGAAATCGCACGGTGCGACGATGCCGCCATGCCGTTCTGCGGCTCGGCAACAAATGGCGTGCGCCTTGAGCGCATCCAGACCGATTGCGTTCTGGGGACCGTGCGGTTCGCAAAGTCCGTATGCGAAATACACAACCGGGCACTCAGAGAACGCCTTTTCCAGCTCGTCCGGGAACATCCGTTCCCACCGTACCTCGCGCATGGCGATGCCTCCCTTTGAGTTTCCGAATCAATCAGGCCCAGACCCTTTGATAGCCGGATAATGCCACACAACTGAGGCGGGAGCAAGAGGGGCCTCTTGGTTTGAGCGGGAACAGCACAAGCCTACCTTTCAGGGAATCGTTCGACAGGAGGTTCCGCATGACGAAATCAAAACGTCGCCGCATCGGGGTGGGGATGCTCGGGTACGGATTCATGGGCAAGGTTCACACCGAGTGCTATCGAATGCTTCGGATGTGGTACGAGACGCTGCCCGTGGAAGTGCACTTTGTCGGTGTGGCAACGAAACACGTCGAAACCGCTGAATTCGCCGTGGAACAGGCCGGGTATGGGTTTGGAACGACAGACTGGCGGCAGGTTGTGGAGCACCCTGATGTGGACGTGGCAAACATTTGCACGCCTAACGCCCTGCATTTCGAGCAAGCGATGGGCGCAATTCAGTCCGGCAAACACGTGTACTGCGACAAACCCCTCGCCACGAACCCCGACCACGCGAGGACCATGGCGAACGCAGCACAGGCGGCGGGCATCGTCCATCAGGTGACGCAGAACTACCGATTCGTGCCGGCCACTCTGCGAGCCAAACAACTCGTGGACGAAGGACTGCTTGGAAGACCGTACAGCTTCCGCGCGGCGTACCTGCACAGCGGATCCAGCGACCCGGAACGGCCTGCAGGATGGAAAATGCAGGATGGCGGGACGTTGCACGATCTGGGCGCGCACGTTGTGGATCTGGTTCGTCATCTGTGGGGAGATTTCGCCGAGGTTCTGGCGCACCGGCAGGTTTTCGTGCCGTCGCGTCCGATAAGAGCAGGCTCTTCGGAGCGGGTCGTGATATCGGGAGATGACGCCGCGTGGATGCTCACGAAGCTCGCAAATGGAGCGATCGGCACAATCGAGACAAACAAGGTTGCCACAGGTACGGAGGACGAACTGCGGATAGAACTCCACGGGGAAAAGGGAGCAATCCGGTTCAACCTCATGGAGCCGAACTGGCTCGACGTGTACGACGCGCGTGCCGAAGATGGACCGTACGGCGGGAACAGAGGCTTTCTCCGCATCGCCACCTGCAGCCGTCAGAAGGAACCTTCGGTGATACCGCCGCCTCGCGGCGCGGCCGGGTGGATGCAATTCCATCTCGCCAGCCTGCACTCGTTCGTGGGAAACGTTCTGCGAGGGAGTGCGGGGCATCCCGATTTCTTCGATGGCTGGGCTGTGCACGAGGTTCTCGCCGCGGCGGAGGAATCGAGTCGAACTGGAACATGGGTGAAGGTGCAATCTGTGAATCGTCGGGCTGAAGCGGAGGAACAACGATGAGTGAAAACACATTGCCGGAGGCTCTGGCTGGCAAACCCGATCGTCGCGTGATTCGCGGCAAGGCATTGAGAGCAGTCGCCATGCCGCTGGGCGGGATCGGCGCGGGTCAGATTGCTATGGCTGGCGATGGTGGGTGGCGGCAATGGCAGATAATGAACGTACCGAACCATCTGGGGCACGTTCCGCATTCGTTCTTTGCCGTGCGCATGCGTCCCCACGCAGTGCATTTCACGGAACGCCGAAGCCCGGAGGACGTGATGGGTGTCTCACGGGTGCTCATGTCTTCCGCGTTGTACGACAGCCGGGATTTCATTCCGCCCGTGACAAGTTCCGACCACATCGTGCCGGAAGAATCACGGGCTCTTCTCCGGCAACTGCCGGGTGTTGACGAGGTTCGTTACGTCGGCGAGTACCCCGTTGCAGAGGTGATTTTCTCCGACCCGTCGCTGCCCCTCCCCGTCACCCTCGAGGCGTATTCCCCCTTCGCGCCTCTCGATGAGGAATTTTCCGGCCTTCCGGCGATCCTGTGTGAGCTGGTGGTAACCAATACGCTGGAATCACCGGTGCATGTCAGCCTGGCGGGGACTCTCCAGAACGCCGTGGGGTGGGACGGCAAGAGCCGGATTTCCGGAACACGGAACCCCGGGTACGGCGGAAATGAAAACCGGGTAGTGCGAGCGCGGGGACTGACGTGCATCGAGATGACCAACCCCAGCGTCTCGGCGGAGAGCAACCGGTTCGGGCAGATGGCGCTTTCGCTACTGGGCAGCAATGTGACGTGGCTGGGCAGATGGGACACGCTAGAGGCGTTCTGGGCGGATTTTGCCGACGATGGTGACTTGAGCTGTACGGACGACGCTGCCCCGACTTCCCCTGGATCCACTGCCAACGGCGCATTGTGTCGCTCCGCGTGGCTGAAGCCAGGGGAAACCCTGAAGGCGACGTTTGTCATCTCCTGGTTCTTTCCGAATCATTACGTCAACTGGGATCAGAGCGGTTTCGGACTGAAGGACCGAAAAAGCCGGTTCCACATTGGCACTCATTACACGACGCGTTTCCAGAGCGCGCTCGATGTCGCCATGTACGTGAGCGACCACGCGGAAGTGCTCCGGAAACGGACGTTTGATTTTCGCAATTCATTCTACGACAGTTCATTACCGTATTCCGTCCTCGACGCCGTTTCGTCTCAGGCAAGCATCATCCGCAGCCCCACCTGCATGTGGCTGGAAGACGGAACCTTCCATGCGTTCGAAGGATGCCACGGCGCAAGCACGGGTTCCGCCGAAGATGTTGGTGGATGTTGCCCCCTCAATTGCAATCATGTCTGGAATTACGAACAGGCCCTTGCCCGGCTTTTCCCGCGTCTGGAGCAGGCCATGCGCCGTACGGACCTTCTCCACCAGATGACCGAAGAGGGGCGAATTGGCCACAGGACGCTTCTGCCGCTTTACCTGCCGCGATGGACCGAGCCAGCGACAGACGGGCAACTCGGTACTGTGCTGAAGCTGTACCGCGAATACCGAGCCTGCGGCGATCGCGCGTTTCTGGATGAGCTGTATCCGAAGGCGAAAAAGGCGTTGGAGTGGGTTTTCACGAAGCACGATGTCGATGGGAAAGGCATTCTCGACGGGTTCCAGCCGAATACGTACGACTGCGCACTGCATGGCCACAACACGTTTGTCACCGGTCTATATCTGGCCGCGTTGCGGGCCGCAGAAGAGATGGCAAAGCTCCTTGGAGACAGCTCTTTCGGTGAGGAGTGCCGCGCCCGGTTTGAATCAGGGAAGGTCGCGATTGATGCCGAATGCTGGAACGGGGAGTACTACATACAGCGTCCGGAACCCGGGAAAAGCATGGACATGCAATATGGCGAGGGATGCCACATTGATCAGTTGTTCGGCCAGTGGTGGGCGCACATACTCGATCTCGGCTACGTATTCCCGAAAGAACATGTCCGCGAGGCGTTGCGCTCCATCCTGCGTTACAACTGGCGGGACAGCTTTTCCGGGTTCCGGCAGAGCCCCCGGGTGTTTGCTTCAGACCATGACAGCGGGCTGCTGATCTGCACCTGGCCACACGGAGGACGACCCGACAAACCAACGCTGTACTCCGACGAGGTGTGGCCGGGGACGGAATACGAGATCGCGGGCCTCTGTCTGCTCGAGGGTTTCGCCGACGAAGCCTTCAAAGTGGTGGAGGGGCTGAGGAACCGTTACGACGGGGTGCAGAGGAATCCGTGGAACGAAGTCGAGTGCGGTGATCATTACGCGCGCAGCATGGCGAGCTGGACGGTGCTCGAGGCTGCGTGTGGCATGCGTTACGATGCGGGCAGAAGTTCCCTGGGGTTCGGGCCGAACGTTACGCCGGAGCATTTCCGCGCACCTTTCGTCACGGCGTCAGGATGGGGAGTGTTCAGTCAACGCATAGCGGACCAGATGGCTACAGCTGAGATGATTGTCTCGCACGGAACGATACCCCTCGCGTGCTTCGAACTGGACATGCCTTCACAGGCCGTGGTTGTTGGTAAGGTGCTGGTTAATGGCAAACCCGTGCGATGCACCTGCTCCACTCTGGACAGGCGAGCACACATAGCCTTTGGGTCGCTTTTGGAGTTGCGCGAGGGCGATACGCTTACGGCGGATGTCAAAACTGCGTAGTGACACGGAGGGCACAAAACCGGAGGGCGGACGACTACCCGCCCTCCCGGTTCTCCCACAGGGAACTTCAGCGCCAGGGCTTTGCCGACGGATCCTCCGTGCAGAAATGTGAAAGCACGCTGTTCATAACGTCGGCGAACTGAACGCAGTCCTCTTCAGTGTACCACTGGTTCAAACCCACATTCACCACGCGGTCGAAAAGGTCGTCCGCTACGGGGCAATCTCCGAGCCGGTACTCAATATTCCCGCCCTTCGCCGCGTAATGGGGGCAATGGAAAGAGCAGTCATCAGCGCCGTTTTTGGTTTTCAGCGTGATGGGATACATGTCGTGATAGATGTGCCAGTCCGGCCGCCCGTTCCGTCCCCGGATACCGGCGCCGATTCCGGCGTCTTTGAGGGCCTTCGCAATTTCCTGCCCCAGCTCGATTGTTTCGGGGAAGAAACGGAGCGTGTACCCCACTTCACCTTCGGGATCGTTCAGCGTCTGTGGACGAATTTCCCGGTACTTTTTCAGTCTGGCGGTGATCTGGCGTTTCACGTTCCGGAAACGCGCCACCGTTTCCGGCATCTTCGATAGCTGCACGACATCCACCGCAGCCTCAAGCTCGGACATGCGGTAGTTGGTGCCACAGAACAGCTCTCCCTCATACCGCGGAGGCGCGAAGCGTTCCGGACGCCACAATCCGCCGCCCTCGGAGAGACAGTTGGCACGATCCCAGAGGCGCTCGTCGTCGGTGATAAGCAGCCCTCCCTCTCCTCCGCCCACGATCTTGTACGCAGAGATGCTGAAGATTCCCACGTCACCGAAGGTGCCCACGTAGCTTCCGTTCACCTTGCCGCCACAGGATTGGGCACAGTCTTCCACCACCTTCAGATTATGCCTGCGCGCAACTTCCATGATTGCGGGCATGTTACACACGCTCCCCATCACGTGCGTGGGTGCGAGGGCAACGGTGCGCGGGGTGATAAGCGCCTCGATCTTGGCCGGGTCCATGTGAAGCGACTCGTCTACGTCGCAGAACACCGGCACGCCCTTCGCCATCACCACCGCTGCTGCAGTGGCGAAAAAACCGATCGCAGGGCATATCACTTCTGTTCCCGGACCAACGCCGACCGCGACAAAGGCCGCATGGAGCGCCCCTGTCCCCGAACTGAGACCGATCGCGTAACGAGAGCCGAATGTTTCCCTCGCAACGCGCTGGAACGCCTGCACACGGGATTCTGGAAGGCCGCTGTAATAGTTGGCAAGAAAGGGACCGGATCCCAGGTCCTCTTCCGCGAGAATCGACTGGATCTTTTCCAACGCCGGTTTGCTCAAGCCAAACCGTTCCGCGATGGACATGAACTCCTCGACACCGATTTTCGGTCTGCCTTTGCCTTTGAACCCGGTGACCGACTTCATACTGGATTGCAACGCTTTATGTTCCGCATCGCGATGGCCTGCCATTGATCATTCTCCCCGGCGAGATGGATTGGTTGAACCGCGGACATACGCCCGATGGAATGTACCTCCGCACGGGCGTGAGGGCATACTGGCCGTGGCGGAAGCGCGGTGCCAAAGCGTACATTTTCTTCCTCTTTTTGCCAGACAAGGGATGAGAAGCCATGCCGCGTTTTGACGTCGTCGGTTTTGGGATTGTGACGATTGACCACATCGGCGTTCTTGACCACTACCCTGCCGAGGATACCAAACAGCGCCTCCGAATGTATGTGCGACAGGGCGGCGGCACGGTGGGCACGCCCCTCGTTGCGTGCGCAAGGTTGGGTCTTAACGCGGCGTATATCGGCCGCATCGGCGACGGCCCGTCAAGTCACGCAATGTTGGATGACTTCCGCCGCGAACGGGTGGACACCACCGGGGTAGTTTCCGTGAAAGGATATGAGCCACCGGTGGGTCTCATTCTCGTCAACCCCGCCACCGGCAGTCGGACGATCTGCTGGTACGGGTCTGACTCGGACATCCTGCAGCCGGAGGAGCTTGATCGGGGTGCTGTGGAATCGAGCTCGATGCTGTATCTTGATGCGCGAGAACCATTTGCGTCAGTTGTCGTGGCAGGTTGGGCGCACGCCGCGGGGCGAAAAGTGTTCATTGACGCGGACAATGTGACCGAGGGAATCGCTGATGTACTGCCGCTGTGCGACACGATCATTGCGTCACAGAACTTCGCGCTGAAATACTTCGGCGATTCAGATCCAGAGCGAGCCGCCCGGAAGTTGCACGAGCGCTTCAGGGTGGTGTGCGGAGTTACGGCCGGATCGGCCGGGTCATATCTGGCAACCCCGGAAGAATCATTCTGGCAGCCCGCGTTCGAAGTCGAGGTCGTCGACACTACAGGAGCAGGCGACGTCTACCACGGAGCATTCGCGGTGGGTCTATTGCGGGGATGGCCGCTGCGCGACATCGCGTGCTTCGCGTCGGCGGTGGCGGCGATGAAATGCCGGGAACTGGGGGGAAGGTCAGGAATTCCGCGTTTTGCGGAAGCGTGTGCATTCCTGAACGAGCGGGGAATGCACGGAGCGTGGGAGAACTGATGCGGCCGATCGCTGAGATCGTGGATGCGATCTCGAGACGTACACTTACGCTGGACGGCACCGATCATCCGGTGCAGATTGACGAAAATGACGTTTCCCGTGCGTATTTGCCGCTTGCACGGCTGGTCCGCGAAAGATCCGCGTGCGTCGCGGCAAGGCGCTACATAGTTGGAATTTCAGGGCCCCCCGGCGCCGGAAAGAGCGTCACTGCAACCATTCTGGCCGCGTGTCTGGAGGAATTGGGCGCGGGCGTGGTTGTCATTCCTTTGGACGGATTCCATTACCCGAATGAATACCTCAGAACCCATCGAGGTCCGGACCACGCGGGAGAAGAGCGATCGCTTGCCGATTTGAAGGGCTGGTACCCGACGTTCAACGTGAAGCGCGCGCTGGATGCACTGGAGGCTGTTCGGGCAGGTCAAAAGGTGCGTCTGCCGGTGTACAGCCGTGTCCTCCACGACCCCGTGGAAGGAGGGCTTTCCATTGAGCCATCGCACCACGTGGTGCTGGTAGAAGGGAATTACCTTTTCTTCCGAGAAGGCCTGTGGAATCGGGTGTACGAACTTCTGGACCTTACTGTGTTTGTGACGGCGCCAAGAGAGGTTCTCATCGCACAGCTTCGCGAACGCCACATGCGCGGCGGACGCTCGGCACGGGAGGCGGAGGAAAAGATCAGGAAGGTTGATGAGCCCAACATGGATGCCATTCTCGGAACCAGGAACCGCGCCGAGTTTGTGATCGAGGGTGTGCGGGGTTCTCTTGCGATGGAAAGGAAGGGAGTATGATACCAACGACGCGAATCGGCGCGCTGGAAGTCAGTCGGCTTGCCATCGGAGGGAATCCGTTCAGTGGTATTTCGCATCAAAGTCGGGAAAGAGACCTCGCGATGCGGGACTTCTTCACCGTGGCCCGCATCAAGGAAACGCTCGCGAAATGCGAAGAGCACGGGATCAACGTTTTTTTCGGACGTGCCGACAACCACATCATGCGCACACTCGTAGAATACTGGAACGAAGGAGGGCGAATCCGCTGGTTTGCGCAGACTACTCCCGAACGATCCTCCCTGCACGATGTCATCCGGCAGGCTGCGGGCAACGGAGCATCGGCGATCTACATCCACGGCGGCACCGCGAAGGATTTCCGCGATACCGGCAACTGGGCGGGCCTCGCCGAGGCCGTTGACCTCATTCGCTCTCTCGGACTGCCCGCCGGCTGCGCAACGCACCAGCCCGATTTCCACGCTGAGAGGCGAGCACACGGGGTGGACGTGGACTTCTGTCTTCAGTCGCTTTACAGCCTCGAGGGCCGACGCGGGAAGATCGATCAGCACGACGAGCATGAGCAGTTTGACGATGGGGATCGCCTTCCCGCGCTGAAGGCTATTGCTGCCAACCCTGAACCGACATTCGCGTACAAGGTGCTTGCCGCGGGACGGAAAGACGTCGGGCGTTCACTGACGGAAGTCGTTGCCTACCTGAAAGAACAGGACGGAATTCTCATGGGGATGTGCCCTGATACGAACCCCGGTATGGTAGCGAAGAATGCTTCACTCGTGAGCAGCCTGCTTCGCTCCTTGCCAGAAAGCGTCTGATGCAACTGATCCTCGTTCTGTGTACGGCAACCGGCTTGGGGTGGTTCATCGGAAGTCGTCCTGTTCTGGGCGCGCGGCTGGCGCGGTCGGGTCACACGGTCATGCTCGTCGCGATTGCGTTGCTGCTGTTTGCAATGGGTTATTCGCTCGGTTCGCGTTCGGACATCCTTGCACAGGCCGGAAGGCTGGGTATTGAGGCTGTGAGCCTGGCCCTTGCGGGGGCTTCCGGAGCGGTCGTTTCAGTGTGGCTGTCGCGCCTGTGGAGAAACGCGCGGAATACCAGACAGGGGTGAATGTGACAGTTTTTGTGCTTTTGTGCGTGAGCTCCGGTGTGCTGGTTGGCCTTTTCGGGAGATGGGTAATCCCCGGCGTCGACACTGCAATAGTTGCGCTTCTCGTCGTGCTTGTGTTCGGTGTCGGGCTCGACCTCGGGGTGCGTGGCGACGCGCTTTCGAGGGTGCGCTCGCTCGGGATTCGAGCGATTGTGATCCCGGTCATTTCGTGTGTCGGGAGCCTGACGGGTGTTGCGTTGGTAGCGTCGGCCGTTTGGGGGCACCCTCTCAGAGACGCATTTGCACTTGGAAGCGCGTTTGGATGGTACAGTCTTTCGGGCCCGATGCTGACTCATTTGGGGGGAGCGGAACTCGGGGCTCTCGGGTTCCTTTCCGATGTGCTGAGGGAACTCCTCGCGTTTCTTTTGATTCCCGTCGTGGCGGGCCGAATCGGCTTTGCGGAGGCAGTGGCGCTCGGAGGGGCGACATCGATGGACACGACGTTACCCCTGATTGCCCGGACGACAAACGGCGAAGCCGCACCTCTCGCCTTCGCCCATGGCATGGTGGTAGGCCTGATTGCGCCGGTGCTCATCCCTTTCTGGTTCCGATTCTAACTTGCCACCGCGAGCAGCGAAGGATTACTTTTTCGAACCCGTGTGATGAGTCCCACCGTGACCCATCGGTGAACAGGCATGATACGTTTCGCACGAACAACCTGTGATTTCTGCGGCGTGTGCGTCGGCGTATGCCCCGTTGACGCCATCTCCCTTTTCAAAGCGGAGTTGTTGATCGACCACGCGAAGTGCATTTCCTGCAACTTCTGCGTCGACGTGTGTCCTTCCCGTTCACTGCACGGTGAGGAGGAAAAGGATACACGGGTTGAGAACCGGCCGGGAGTCTCGCCATGAAGATGCGCGACTCATACGACATCGTTGTGGTGGGTGGCGGTCCCGCGGGGTGCGAGGCCGCACTGTTTGCGGCGCAGAACGGTGCGTCGGTGCTTGTGGTGGAGAAGGATCCGGACATCGGAATTCCCGTCCGGTGCGCGGAAGGGATCAGCGTCAGGGCACTTCGCGAATTCTACGAACCGGACCCTCTGTTCTGCCGGCAACATGTGAATGAATACCAGCTGGTTGCCCCGAATGGAACACGGGTAGAAGTGAGCGGGATCGGGGAAGGTGTGATCCTCGACCGGAAGGTATTTGACCGGATGGTGGCGGAGGACGCGGCGAGGGCGGGTGCCCACATCATGGTGAACACGAGCGCCGTCGGGGCTTCCAGGGAGGGTGAGGGAGTTACCGTCCATCTGGAGGGTTTGCCGGATGTGCGCTGCAAGGTGATGATAGGCGCTGATGGTGTGGAAAGCCGGGCAGGCCGTTGGCTTGGCCTGCGGACTGCGTGTCGTCCCCATGACATGGAAACGGCTGCCCAGTTTGTGCTGGGTGGGATTGATATCGTTCCGACGCGCTTCGAGATGCATTTTGGAACACAACTTGCCCCGGGCGGTTACTTCTGGGTGTTCCCGAAAGGAAAAGGCGTCGCGAATGTCGGTCTGGGAATCAGCGGCTCTCACGGCGGGGCCGCCACTCCGTTGGAGCTGCTGGAGCGCGCGGTTCAGAGGCTTTTCCCCGGTGCTTCAGTTCTCGGGCGCGTGCTGGGCGGGATCCCGTGCTCGGGCGGCTTGAAAACGATTGTAGGCGACAACGTGATGCTGGTAGGAGATGCAGCCCACCAGGCAAATCCGCTCACCGGTGGCGGCATCGCGACGGGCCTCAAAGGGGGAAGGATTGCGGGAAGGGTGGCTGCGGAAGCGATTCGGTCGGGTGACTGCTCGCGACGGGCGCTGCAATTGTACGAGGATGAGTGGAACGACCGGCTCGGGAACCTGCACAGGAGGTTTTACCGAATCAAGGAGGCAGTATTCAACATTCCCGACGAAACCCTGAACGATCTGGCTGACGTGGTGAACAAAGTTCCGCTGGAAGAGCGGACCATGAACAAAATCCTCGCGCGATCCCTCGCGAAAAAGCCTCGAATCCTCCTCGATCTGGCCCGGGTAATGTTCTGAACCTCGACCGGATTTCGGGACGGGCACACTCCTTGCCGTAAATTCCCCCGAAAAAAAGGGACGCAACTCGAAAGCTGCGTACCCTTTGCCACACTGCTTCACGCCATCATCGGTCTTTCAGGAAGATTTCTATTACCGGGATTTCCACGTTCGGTTTCTGGATGGGGATTTCCAGAACTACCGTGTTGTCCGTTTCGATGGAGTGGTCGAACGTGTTCTGGAAGACTTTGATTTCGCTTGCATCGTGCAGGAACTGCGCGTACTCGATTCTGTCAGCAATCCCCTTGAGATGCAGATGCCGCAGAGGCCACGCCATCACGTGGAGATAAAGCCGGTTGCCGTTCTGAGTGTAGCGGCAATCTGGTGGCGGCGTGTAATCGCTTGCGGTGCAACCGTATATTGATCGACCATTTACGCGCGTCCACTTCCCGATTGCCTGCAGAGTGGCAAGCGCGCGTTCGTCAAACTCCCCCCTGCCCGTGGGACCCACGTTGAGGAGCAGGTTTCCTCCTTTGGACACGCTGTCAACAAGCATCCACAACAGAAGCGCCGGCGATTTCCAGTCGAGGTTGTCCCGATCATATCCCCAGCTTCCGTTCAGGGTCTGACAGGCCTCCCACACCACGGGTTTCCCATCAACCTTCACCCACTCCTGCGGTTGCCACTGCTCCGGCGTTTTGATGTCATACCCTTTCTCGAGATCGAGCCGGTCGTCAAGAACGACGTCGGGCATCAGCTTCCGAACAAGTTCGTACAGCTTCTCGGATTGCCAGTCGTTCCGTCCCTTTCCCCCGTCCGGCTGGGTGGGGTATGAGAAATCGAACCACATGATGTCGATCTTTCCGAAACGGGTCAGCAGCTCCCGGGTCTGGCCGTGGAGGTATTCCGCATACTTGGTGATGTCACGGCCTTTTGTCCGCTCGCGGAACTCCTTGTCGTTCCTCATGGGGTGCATGCAGTCGACGGGGAACTCCGGGTGGTGCCAGTCTATCAGCGAATGGTAGAAACCGACTTTCAGCCCCTCCGCGCGAAACGCCTCCACCATGGGCTTCAAAAGGTCTTTCCCGTAGGGAGTGTTCGTTGCTTTGTAATCCGTCAGGTCGGAATCCCACAGGCAGAAACCTTCGTGGTGCTTGGTGGTGACGACGAAGTACTTCATGCCGGCATTTTTCGCCGCTTTCGCCCATACAGTCGGGTCATAAAGGTCAGGGTTGAAATGGCGGAAATACACGTCGTATTTCTCGTCAGGTATCATCTCCCGCGATTTCACCCACTCGTGCCGCGCTGGCAGGGCATACAGTCCCCAGTGAATGAACATTCCAAACCTGTCATGAACGAACCAGTCGGTTTTTCCGGGTGTTTTTTCCGGCATCTGTGGCATGATGTGATCTCCTTGAAGTGAAGGACGGAGTGCGAAGTGACGTCGAAAACATGTGAACGCGCGCTGACGGCGTCAACGGGGAGGTGTTGCCGAACCTGCTTTGGCCGCCTATCCTTCGGGTACCATTTCGAACCAGAACAGGAAGGGAGCCGCCCATGCCGGAACACGATTCGGTTTGCCGAATAGCGTACGAGCGGTACGCGGTAGAGATTCGTCCGAATGATTTCACGCTGGCATTGCGGGATCTCGCTCTGGGTGCCGGGTGGATTTCCGGGAAGCCTTTCATCCGTCTTCGCATACCTCGCCCCACCGGCAAACCACCCGTTTACTGGGGCTTTCCAGAACCATATGAATTGGTCGAATGGGATTCATCGTGCTTTTCGGCAGAGGCCGAGGGCAGGCGGCTTGGAGTGGCGCTGGAGGGGCTCCAGACGTGTTACGGGCGTGTTGGAGTGGAGTGCGCGATCATCATCGAGCGCGACCGCGTGAGGTTCGAGGTGGAGAGGGTGACCGGCCTGCCGGCCGGTGCCGAGATCATCGTCGATTTTCCGTACCGCCTCGGCTTCGTTCAGGCTCCCGCAAAGGAACCGGTTTCCGGCGGGGGGCTCATATTGCCGCGGGGTGCAGGGATAATGGTGGATTTCTCACAGCGAGAAGGTGCTTTCCCGCTGGAAAACCTGATTTACAGCGGCGGCCAGAACGGCTACTCGATGCCGTTGTTTGGCATATGCGACGGCGTTGCCACGCTTGGAACAATTGTCAAAACACCGTTCGATTGCTACCTGGTCGGCGAGATCAACTCGGGAGATCCCCCGGCATATGCGGTTTCGCCGGGCTTTCTGTTCGAAGCGGGGCGCCTGGACTACTCCCGGCGGGCAGACTACCGTGCCTTTAAGGGGGGCTACGGTGAGCTTGCATCGTGGTATCGGTCGGATTTGCAGGCTGAGAAGCGTTACAGGACGCTGGAGGAGAAAGCCGAGGGTCATCCCCTGGTCCACACCTTGCCGGGCTCTGTGCTTGCGGAAATGGCCCTTGATTTCAACGGAACCGGTGGCGGGCGAACGCCAGAAGAACTTGCCGACACCGCAAAACGGATGGGCTTCCCGGGTCTGGTGTCGTACGCAACCAACATCTGGCAGCGGCCGTTCTTCGGAACGAACGCAGTGCCGCCGAATCGGGGGACTGAGGAGGACCTTGCGCGAGGCGCGCAGTACGCACGGTCGGTTGACAAGGCGTATTACATAAGCGTGTACGAAAACCTCATCGATATGTGGCCCATGACCCCGAGGTACGACCTTGCGATCATGGCCAAGTTGCGTGACGGGTCGCCACGCCCGAACTGGTATGCGGAGCATTTGAAGATGCGGTCGAGTACTGTCTGCTCGGTGTGCCGGCTGGAGACTTCACGCCGTGATCATCCGCACCTGAAGGAACTCATCGGCGAAGGTTCGATCTACATTGACGTCGAGGGCGCGATGGAGTTGAACGAGTGCTTCGATTCGTTGCATCCTCTTACGCGAGAACAAGATGCAGGCATGCGTCGAGAGCTGCTTTCGCATGTCCGGGATCTGTTCGGCACGGTTGCGACGGAATCCATGCCGATGGATTTCCTCGCGGATATCGTTGACGTCGGGGCGTATTTTCCCGTGTACCAGTTCATCGGCTACGGGTGCAGTGACAAACCGTTATTGACCCCTCCTGCCATTCCTATCCCGTTGTTTATCATGGTGTACCATGGTTCCGTGCTGAACATGACACCGAAGTCCACGGATTTCTACACCTGCGATCCGCTCTACGTTCCTCTCTGGGGTTTGATGCCCGACGAAACCGATGAATTTTCCCTACGGATAAGCAAGACGATGCGGGAGACAAGCTACGCTGCGCTCGTTGAGCACCGCTTCCTGGCTCCACCTCGCGTGGACACAGAAAAGGGCTTCCATTCGGCGGATGTTCAGTTCTCAAGGTTTTCTGATGGAACGTGCGTGCTCGCGAATTTCTCCGGCGAGCCATACTCGTGGATGGGGAAAGAAGCGCAGCCGGGGGACTACTTTCTCTGGAGGGAGTGAGCTACTTCCTCGTCCAGCGGAAAAGCGCGGCGCCGATCACAAAGAAAAGCGCATTTGCTCCCCATGCCGCAACAACGGGGTGGAGATCTCCAGATCGTCCGAGCGCCTGCCCGGAGCGAACTACGACGAAGTAGAGGAACCCGACGAGGAACGTGAGGCCGACATACGCTGCGCGTCCACCTCGCCACGAGCGGGCTGCGAGAGGGAAGCCGATCCAGACCATCATAAGGTTCGCGAAAGGGAACGCGAATTTCAGATGAAGGTCCACGAGCCATCTGGAAGCATCCCCGCCGACCAACCTGGTGCGCCGGATGTAATCGCGAAGCTCAAGGAAGGACATCTGTTCCGGAAGCTTGTCAACGCGCGCCAGGTCCTCCGGTTGGATTGTGAGTAATGGCAACCTCATCACCTCCCGCGAGGCGAACACCGTGCTGTCCCCCAGAAAGGACCTGTCCAGCGCGCTCTGAAGTTGCCATCCCAGATCATCCCATACCATCTCTGACGCGTCGATCCGGCGCACGGGAACCCCGCCTCGCAGCTGAACGATTGCGACACGTTGCGCCCGTTTTGCCGCGATGTTGTACCGTTCTGCGTAAAGAATCAGGCCGCTTCTGTCCTGCCTGCACACGTGGAAGGCATGTCCGGACAGAATTCCCTGCGGCGCAAGTTGGAGAATTCTGCTGCGTTCGTCATTTGCGCCGGGGACGACAAGCTCGGTGAGCAACAGCGTCCCGATTGACAGAAGCAATCCGAGCCGCAGCAACGGCAGGGCAACCCGGTACACGCTGATTCCGGCGGCACTTATGGCGACCAACTCATTGTGCCCCCCCATGTCGCCGATCACGAAAAGCGTGGCAAGAAGAACAGCAACGGGCAGGGTGAGCACGAGGATGTAAGGAGCATAATTCCCGTAGTACCGCACAATATCTGACAGCGCGACTTCCCGGGAAAAGAAGTCGTCAAGGTGGTCTATGAGGTCCACCACAACGTACACGACGAGAAATGCCGCCAGCGCGAATGCAACCGTTCGTGAGAACCTGTTGACGACGTAACGGTCGATTCGAGTGAGCACGGAAAACCCCTGTGGCGGTATGTCAGTCTAACGGAAGGCGTATTTCGATTGTTGTCCCCTGCTCGGCGCCCCCCGAACGAGCGGTGATGGTGCCTCCGTGGTAATCCTCCACGATTCGTTTGACGAACGTGAGACCAAGCCCCCAGCCGCGTTTCTTTGTGCTGAACCCGGGAAGGAACACTTTGGGGAGATCCCCGGCGGGTATGCCCTTGCCGTTGTCCTCAAACAGAATCCGCACGTGGTTGTCCATCCTGTCTGTCGTGACGCGTATCAGTGCGGTGCCTTCAACGCGCGCGAGGGCGTCAAGAGAGTTGCGAATGATGTTCTCAAATGCCCATCCCAGCAATTCGCGGTTGAGTGGAATCTCCTCCCCGGCCCGGTAATTGCGCTCGATCTGCACGTCTCTCCCCAGCGTCGGCAGGCGAACACGAAAGTAATCAAGGGTTTCGTCGATAACAGGAATCAGCGGCTCCACACGCAATTCCGGTTGTGATCCGATCTGTCCGAAACGCTGGGCAATTCGACGGAGGCGTTCGACATCATGCGACATGTCGAGGATCACGCCGTCCGCGCGCCGTCGTCTCGCGCCTGCCGCCTCAGCTTCCTCTTTGAGGATTTCGAGCCAGCCGGACAGGCTCGAAATTGGTGTGCCGAGCTGGTGGGCAGTCTCTTTGGTCATACCCGCCCACAGGGCCTGTTGTTCGCCCGACTTGATCTGCACAAATCCCCAGAACGCAATTCCCGCGAACACGAGTGTCACGATCGCCGCCACGACCGGCATCCAGGCGATGCGACGGAGGAATGCACTCTCCGCCACGTGGATCTCCATCTGGAGGGACCGGTTATCCGGCAATGGAACCAACACCTTGCGAGGCGGCATGGACCGGTCCATGTCCTCAACCACCCGCCTGATGCGTGCCATGGCTTGCGGGGAGCGGGCTGTATCGGGAACATCGATCCCTTTCCACGACACGGGGTTACCGGTGTCATCCGTCACGATTACGGCGACCGGCATCTCCCGAATGAGGTCAAACAGGAGGCGCAATTCCCCGGGCGTGATAGTGGGATCGCTGTAGGCTCTGGGAAGGATTTTCTCAGCGTACAGTTTTGCTACGCGTTGGGCATCCTGTCGTAACGTTCTGACGACCAGCAGCGTGTACAGCACGAACGCCGCCACGACAATCGCTCCGAGCGCAAAAAGCCCCGGGCGCAGCCATCGCAGCCTTACCCACGCGCCCGGACGGCGGTGGGCTCCGGACCGCACCGGCGAGAACGGTGACAGCGAATACCTCACTGCGCGCCTTTGCCTGTCAGCATCACCCAGATTGTCCTGAGTATGATCAGGAAGTCGAAACGGAGCGACATATTCTCGATGTAATAAAGGTCGTACTTCAGTTTTTCGCGGACGTCGTCAAGGGTCTGGTCATATGCATGTTTCGTCTGTGCCCATCCGGTAATACCCGGCGTAACAAGAAGCCGACGTCGGTAAAGCGGGATCTCCGCTGCGAGGCGCTCGACGAAATAGGGGCGTTCGGGCCGGGGACCGACAAGGCTCATTTCGCCCCGGAGAACATTCCACAGTTGAGGCACCTCGTCAATGCGCAGCTTGCGAATAATCGATCCGACCGTCGTGATGCGGGGATCGTTTTTCTGCGCCCACACAGGCCCGGTTGCCTTCTCCGCGTTCGGTATCATGGATCGGAATTTGTGGAACCGGAACACGCGTCCATCCTTACCGACGCGGTCCTGGGAGTAAAACACCGGGCCTTTGTCCTCCAGCCAGACCGCCAGCGCCACCAGAACCCACAGAGGCAGACCCGCTACCAGAGCGAAAAACGCAACGAGGAAGTCGAGGACACGTTTGGTCCTGCGTTGCCAGACCGGCATGTCGGATGGATAGAGCGGGAGAAGCGGAACGCCGTAAAGCTGTCCCCCTGCGCCGGTTCTCCCCACGACGTCGTACAGGTCCGGAAGACTACCGAAATTCACTTTCCTGCCGCTGCACAACGCCACGGCGTCCAGCACGGTTTTGTGGCTCAGCGAAGGCTCGGCGAAGATGACGTCGGTGACCTGATGTTGTTCGATGACGGGCCCGAGTTCATTCAGACGGCCCAGGATTGGCTGTGCGAGGGCGGACGGGTTGGTGACCGTTTCTGTGGCGAGGAACCCTGCGACACGCAACCCCAGTCGGGGCGTTCGTTTCAGAGTCTCCGCGAACTGGACCGCTGATTGTCCCGTTCCCACTACGAGAGCGTTTCTGAGACCGATTCCGCGCAGGAAAAGGCGTCGTTGCAGCCCGCGTATGGCAAACCGCCCTGTGCCACTGACGGCGACAAGCGTCAGCCCGTACGTGAGCAGTACCACGCGGGTTGGCGGAAGTGGGCTGTTCGGATCAAACGTGAGAAGAAAGATCACAACCCCACCGAACAGGACGGCTTTCGTGAGCAGAACCAGTTCGTCGAAGCGACCTTTGCGGCTCCAGTCGTCATACAGGCCCACGTACGCGAAAAGACCAGCCCATGCGAGGGAGAGAAGCAGCGCGGGAACCACGTATGCGGAGAGCGGGAAGGGAAGGTAATCAGAGGCGGATGCGTTCCGGACCGCAAGGGCGACAGCGAACGCCACCAGCGATGAGATGATGTCCGAAATCAGTGTGATCGTTATGTCTTGCCAGCGACGCATGCCGTTACCAGAGTTCCCGCCGGGTGGTGCAGTGCGAAATCGGCTATCCAGATCAATTACATTCCCGGCAATTGAGTGTTTTCAGACTGCCGTCGGCGCTTTCGAGTTGAATGGTCGCGTGGTGGATGCCGTGGTGTTCGTGAAGATACGTCTGAATGTCCGCTACCACCCCGTTGTCCAGAGCCTCGGACGCAGTAACGACATGGACAGTCATCGCTGTTTCCGTCGTGCTCAACGCCCACACGTGCAGATCATGGATGTCTTTCACCTGATCAAGGTTCCGAAGGTAGCTCTCAATCTCCCGCAGATTGATACCTTTGGGAACCGCATCAAGGGATAGATTGACCGACTCCCGCAAGAGGCCCCATGTTGCGATCGCGATCACTGCAACTATGCCGATGCTTACAAGCGGGTCCAGCCAGCTCCACCCGGTTACTGTGACCGCGAAACCCGTTATTACGACGCCAAGAGAAATACCGGCGTCGGCCGCCATATGGAGGAATGCCCCCCGGATGTTGAGGTCGTCATGACGACCTCGCGCGAAGAGCAACGCGGTCGCCGTGTTAATCGCAACGCCGATGAGAGCAACAATCACCACGATGTTGCCGTCAACCGGACGCGGATTGGAAAGCCGCCGGATTGCTTCCCATGAGATTCCTCCAAGGGCGATGAGGAGGAGGATTGCGCTCAGCAGAGAGGAATAAATCGTAGCTCGCTTGAACCCGTATGTCCGCCTGTCGGTGCTTCTCCTCGCCGCGAGCACGGCCGCACCCCACGCGAGACCAAGGCTCAACACATCACTCAGGTTGTGGCCCGCATCGGCGACAAGCGCCAGCGAACCCGCAATCACTCCGAATGCCGCTTCGGCCGCGACGAAGGTGATATTGAGGGCGATTCCGATTGCGAATGCGCGCGAATAATCGTACGTGCCGTGGCCATGAGTCCCGTGGTTATGAGTTTCCAAGCGATGTGCTCCCCTCTGATACAGGTGTTTCGCGTGATGAAGGCGGCCACTCCGCAAATGGCCGCACCTCTGACGAAGCAGAACACGCGATGCCGGCATGCCGCAAAAGGTCGCGATAACCCGCCTCTATCTGTTCGATCATGGTTTCTGCGCGGAACTCCGGATCAACCGCGGCAGGACCTTTCGCGCCCCACTCTTCGCGGAGTCGTGGATCGCGAACGAGCTCACGTATGGCCTCGCGCAGCGCATCGTCGTTGCCTGGAGGGATCAGCCTTCCATTCGTGCGGTCAGCAATAACTTCGGGAGATCCGTCGAGAGCGTAGCTGATCACCGGTTTCCCGCACGCCAGTGCCTGGACAATAACCCTTGCCAGACCTTCGCGTTCGGAGACGTGCACCAGTACATCCAACGCCGATATAGCTTCCGGCATTTCATCCACGGGAATGCCGCCCACGAACAACACCCTGTCGCTCAATCCGGCCCGGGCAACTTGTTCCTGCAACCGATCCTTCAGCGGCCCCGTGCCGATAATGGCGATTTTCGCGTTCGGAGCGTCTCTGAGAATTTCCGGCGCGAGGCGCACGATAACGTCCTGCCCTTTTCCGGTGTGCACTCTCCCGACCATGCCGAGGAGAACGTCATCAGAATGCACTCCCCAGCGTCTTCGAACCTCCTCACGCCCGGGATCCGGCCTCAGAAAACGGTCCAGGTCCATCCCGCTCCGCGCGAGCCAGGAACGCTCCGGGTTTCCGATTCTGGCTTCTTTCAAGCGTCTCAGGATGTCGTGCGTGACCGAAAATGTTCCGGACGAGATTCTTCCCGCACAGCGCTCGATCATCTGGTATCCGACGCGCTGCAGAACGGGGGACGTCGTTGTATACGGCAATCCATGGAACGTGTGCACGATCAACGGGACATTCGCGACACGCGCCGCGAAGCGACCGAGAATACCTGCCTTCGAGCTGTGTGTATGGGCGATCGCGCATCCGGATTTTCTTAACGCATTCGTCAGCTGAAAGAAAGCGGCAACGTCTTGCCAGGGTGAGATGTCCCTCTGCAACGCCGGGATCGTGTCAACCCGCACTCCCCAACGTTCTGCGTCGTCAAGAAGGCTTCCCTCGGCGCTGTTCGGCGGGCCTGCAAGGATCGTCACCTCGTACCGCCCGGTAGCGTTCAGGCCGGCCGCGCAAAGCAAAGCAGTCTCAGTTGCCCCACCGACGCTGAACGTCGTGATGATGTGAACGACCCGGATTTTCTGACCTGACGGCATAGTTCTCTCTGATTGCGCGCGATCTGGCTCGAAGCGCGTGTTCCTTATGGGCGCGGCTCCTGCACCACCTGACGGGGTTCGGCCAACGATCTGGAAACTCAGGTCAAGGAACGGGACCCATATGTTCCCCGTGGGGGTTAACGGCAGAAGCCCAATTCTTTACGAAAGATAGGGGGTAAGTCCGTGTGGCGGCAATTCGACGAAACGCCCGCACGGTCGGAATGACCATACCTGGTGCAACGCCGGTTTCCCTGCCCGCCAACGCGGCGGGCGGGAGCTTCATGCGGGAGAATTCAGGACTTCCCGGTACAGGGCTGCAGTTTCGCGTGCGAGTCGTGTAATGTCAAACTCCGCTTCGACAAACGCGCGTGCTTCGCGGCCGAATCTCTCACGCATCTCAACGTCCGATAGAAGCGCACCTATTCTTCCGGCCAGCTGCTCAACGTTCCCCGGCTCAACAAGCCATCCATTTTTCCCGTTTTGAACGATTTCATGAACGCCGCCCACGTCGGTGGCGACGACCGGCAATCCTGAAGCGGCGGCCTCGATAAGAGCGATCGGCAGGCCTTCCCAGTTTGACGAAAGCACAAATACGTCGAAAGTGTTCAGCACTCTAGGGATGTCCTTCCGCGATACCGGGCCCAGGAAAGTGACGACGGTGTCCAGTCCCAGTCTACTGCGGGCTTCTTCCAGATGACGGCGACGCCTTCCATCACCAGCAATAACTGCCTCCACATTGGGGTATTCCCTCCGAACGCGAGCGACAGCTTCAAGAAACACTTCCTGCGCTTTCGGTGCCTCCATCCTGCCGACGGTGCCGAGGATATACGCCCCATCCGGCGATGGCTGATGGCGCTTCGGCGTGAATTCTGAGACGTCGATTGCATTCCGGTGGAGCACCACTCGTTCCGGCTCCATCCACCTTTCGTTGAGGATAGCCGCACGCACCTGCTCGCCAACGGCGATGAGTCTGGCCGCGTACCGGCGTGTCAACCAGTTGTCGAAGCGATAGAAGAAAGTGTTGGCCTTCGGCTCGAATGCGGAGTGCCGGGTCGTTACGACGGGTATGCCGCTCAGCCCCGCCGCGATTTTGGCTGCGATACCCGCGTATACAAGGTGCGCGTGCACGAGCTGGATTTTTCGGGTGCGAATGATCTGAAGTATGCGGCAAAGCGCGAAAGCCGATGGGCGCTCCCCGGAACTGAGCGCTTCGACATGAACCCCGTTTTCCGTCAATCGTTCTGCTAGCGTGGCGTCCCCAAAGAGGTAGGCCACGGTTGGCTCCACACCTTCGCCCGGGAGTTTCGCGCAAAGGTTCGCGACGAGGGTTTCGGCTCCACCAGGTGCGAGGGTGTTGATGACGTGCAGGACTCGGATCACAGGTGCGACCTCCCCGTCGCCTCTCGGGTTGCGACTTGGGCGCCGGGGCAATGCGGCTCGCGAGACAGGAGTCTCCCCGGTGTTTCCCGTAACGGTATGTGACAGTGTTTGATACAGGATCAGCGGCTGCGATTCGTCTTCGCCGCGGTCTCGATCAAACGTCTGCCCCCAGTGCGTGCCGCGGTGCGTTCGGAGTCTCGCAGCGCGTCGGTGCTCACCGTGCGAAAAGCCCCCGTAGCGAATCGGGCTTTTCGACACCGTCTCCTCGCCACGGCCACCGCTCGCCCGCGGCGAGAAGCGAGAACCGCTGGTAGTCCTCAAGCTTCGGGAAGTCGTCCCCGGTCAACCACGGCAATCCCGTCGTGTCGGGAGGAGATCCAGCGGAAACCATGCGGCGGACAGGGGGAAGAACGGTCCACGCACGGAACTCAAGCGTGTTCGGTTCCAGGAACTTTCCGGCGAAAAGAAAGTAGTTGCCGCCGGCCAGCACGCTTTCCCCGACATACGAAGGCGGGCGAACCCCTTGAAACTCAACCACTCGCCATGCGCCCCGCGTGTAGATCTCCCACGCCAACCCCCTGGAGGATAACGGTCTTGCGAGGAAATACCGGGTGTCCGGGCCGACATTGCAGCCAATGAACAACGTGAGGAGGAGAGCCGACCGTGCAGCGTGTTTCCAGATCATGTGCCCCGCGACCTCACTGGGGAGAAATGAATCAGCCGACGATTAATACGTGATCAGCGAGACGACTTCCCTTCCTTCGAGTGCTTTTCTGCCTTCGAGGGCTTCCAGTTCTATCACAAACGTACACGCCGCTACGATGCCGCCCGCACGCTCAACCAATCGGCACGCCGCGCCGGCTGTTCCCCCCGTGGCGAGAAGATCGTCGATAATGAGAACTGATTCGCCTTTCGTAAGTGCGTCTGCGTGCATTTCTACCGCGTTGGTTCCGTACTCGAGGCTGTATTCCTCACGCAGTACTCTGGCGGGCAGCTTGCCCGGTTTCCGGATGGGCACGAACCCCACCCCCAGTTTCAGCGAAAGAGGGGCGCCAAAAATGAACCCACGGGACTCAATACCTGCGATACGCGAGAAACGGTACCGGGAGGTGGCGTCCGCAAGTTCATCAATTACCTGCGAGAACGCAGCGGGGTTGTTCAACAAAGGGGTGATGTCGCGGAAAAGGATGCCGGTTTTGGGGAAATCAGGGATGTTCCTGATCAGGTTCGCCGCGATAGTCATCGTTTCACCTCAAAGCTCGATTCGCCCTTCACGGGTATTCGGTGGAAATTGACCTCCGACACCTCGGCGGTGGCCGGTCCGATGCGCATATCCTCAATGAACGCGTTCACGGCGGCAGGGTCCCCTTCCACTTCCATCTCGACGCTCCCGTCCGGCATGTTCCTGACCCAGCCGGCGACGCCAGTGCGCTGCGCACAGCGGAGCGCGTACCAACGAAAGCCGACTCCCTGAACGCTGCCGTTGACGCGGACGAACGTGCGTGTTGTTTCGGACATGAAAGGGCAAGGAAAGGAAGTTGGTCGGGGCGAGTGGATTTGAACCACCGACCCCCTGCTCCCGAAGCAGGTGCGCTACCCGGACTGCGCTACGCCCCGACTTTACAACGGTTCGATTCTGAAGATTACAAAAGATACCGGCTGCGCCCGAAAACGGCAAGGCCGCAAACCTCTTTCGGCGCGGAGATTGCCCTTCCACGGGCAGCGGCCGTTACGCGGATGCGCACCTCCGGTCATTCGAGAGCAACCTGTTCGATCTGCGTTGCCGCGGTTCCCTGTTTTTCGTCACGAACACCGACGAACAACGCGGCCATCAGCAGAGCGCCGCCGATCAGTTCGTAGATCGTCAGACGCTGCCCGAGAAACAGCACCGCTCCGAGAATGGAAAGCGCCGGTTCGGCGACCGTGGCAATGTTCACCGTGAACAGGCGCACATGGGGCAACACGTAGTTGAACGCTGCATGTCCCACTCCGGTTGTGATGAAAATGAGCCCGAGCAGCCAGAGGTATGACGACGTCGGGTAGCCAAGGAGGGGAACCCCCATGAGAAGAGCCAGAACCAGGGACCACACCCCCGCACCGCCATAGGTAATCGTCATGTACGCGGGAAGGCTCATACGCGGGCGAAGTGTTCTGCCGAGCGACATGAAGATGACCATGAAAAGCGAGGCTGCCGCCGCAAGGGCATCTCCTACGAGTTGCTTCGGGGAAATCGCGAGGTCATCAAACGTGATGATGAGAAGCCCGACGATTGCCAGTATGACGGCGGTAATCGCGGAGGAGGTAACTTTTTCCCGGAACACGAACGAACCGAACCACGCGGCGAAAAGGGGCTGGAGCACCAGCAGCAGAACCGCGCTCGGAAGATCCGTGAATTCGAATGCCCAGATCCAGCACCCCAGATGGGCGGCGAGGAACATGCCGGCGACAATGGCTCGTGCGCGTTCACGGCGCTCAAGTCCACGCCACGCGCTGAAAAGGTCTCTGCCGACCAGCGCGTACAGAATCGCGACGCCGAGAAGCCTTCCGGACGCCAGCGCGAAGGGACGCATTCCGGCCAGTTTGATAAAAGGCGCGGATGTGCTGATTGCGATGGTGCCCACTGCCAGGGTACCAAACAACCTCAGGAGTGAAGGACGCGAAGATGGAGACACGCGGGCCGCCAGGTGGAGGTGGAGGTGTTCGAGACAAGATTGATGAATATGCCGGTTGTGCGTGGAGTCGGTCAACGCCCGCCTTTGTCACTCCCTCGTGTGGGAGCGTGGTTGTGCGGCTCTTATACTCTCAAATGAAACGGGCTGCGGCCGCACGCTTTGCACCGGAGGTAGAAATGATCATTGCTGAACACGGGAAACCACGTTGCAGAATTCTTCTGGGAACGCGGCCTGCGTGGCTCGAGCGCCATGCTGCCGAGGAGTTGCAGCGATACCTGGCGCGCATGGCGAACGCTCTGATTCCGGTGGAAGTAGAACCGGTGGTGTCTGGTCCAGTGCTGGCTATCGGCCGCCCCGAGAGGAATCCGTTTGTGGCCCGGGCGATCGCGTCGGGTGCGGTGGGCGCGCCGCCATCTGAGGAATCCGACGGCTTCGTGATCCAGACAGTGGAAATTGCCGATGCGGAATCGCTCGTGATTGCAGGCAGCAGCGATCGAGGCACCCTTTACGGGGTGTACTGGCTTCTGGAAGAGGTTCTTGGCGTGGGGTTTTTCCGGGACGGGGAACGAGTGCCGAATCTGACCACGTTGGAACTGCCACCACTTTCGATCTCGGAACGCCCTCATTTCCCGGAACGCCATGAGGGAAACGGCTGTGTGTTCACGTATTCTGCGTCTTCTTGGGGCGTGGACGAATGGAAGCGGGAACTGGACTGGAAATCGAAGCGGCGATTCAACACGACGTGGCCGTTCGACGTGGCCCATGACCTGCTTCCGCGAATGTTGGCCGATTGGGGTGTAGACACACAGGTACCTTCACGCTCAGAGGGGCACACCGTTCATGAACAAGCATTTCGCTACGCGCGGAGCCTGGGGATAAGAATTCCCTGCATAATCGGGAACCTTCCCGCTATCCCCGAGTTGCGCGCGCGGTTTCCCGAGACACGGGTGCTCGTTCTCCAGTACAGTGAGCTTCCCCCGTATACGATAGTTCACCCGGGAGATCCGCTTTTCCGTCGCTACGTTGTGGAGTATGTGCGGCGATACAACGACTCGTGGGGCTCCGACCACCTCTACATCGCCAGCTTCATCAGCGAAAGTAAGGTTCTGGAAGGTGCGGCGAACCTTCACGAAGCGAGGCTGGATTTCGCCCGTGCAGTTTCCGAAGCCCTTAAGGAAGCCGATCCCAAAGCCACCTGGATCATCGAGACGTGGTCTTTCGATATGGACGCGGAAGACGTGAACCATCGATGGTCTCCGGCGCAAATCAAGGAATACCTCGGGACCGTCTCAGTTCCGCACATCGTGGCTGATCTCTGGTCGGAAGAGCGTGGCAAGTACCTGCAAACGGAGAACTTTTTCGGCCACCCCTGGGGCTTTGGTGTTCTCCACAGTTTTGGTGCAGGCAGCTATCTGCACGGGGATGTGAGTCTTCTGCTGAAAAAGGTCCGGGACGTGGTCAACCAACCGGACGGCAAGAACTGCCGGATGTTTCTCCTTCAGCCGGAAATCATTCAGTTCAACAGCTTTTTCTACGAGTTCTGTGCGGAGGTTGCGTGGGATCCTCTCCGGGGCAGTGTTGAAAGCTTCGTGGAACGGTATTGCCGGAAACGCTACGGTGCATCTCTCGGCGAAAAGTTGCGTGAACCCTGGAACATCCTCGTGGATACGGTTTGCGGGTCCGAAAGCGGAAGTGTCGGCACGATTACGGATCCGCTGTACTGGTACCGCCCGGATCTCCACCTTCTCCTCGGATGGACCAAACCCGATGACAAGACGGCAACGTTGCGGGCCCGGAGGCACCTGTTGATCCCGAAACTTCGCGACGTGCTTGAGCTTTTCCTTGCGCAAGAGGTGGAGGTGAGAGCTGACCCGCTCGCGCTGCGCGATTTTGTTGACGTTGCCCGACAATGGATTGCGGAGCGCTTCAACATAGCCATCATCTCCGCACGAGACGCGTTCCTTGCGGGCGACGAAGTCGAACTGGAAAAACGCAGGGCAGAGTGCGTGGCATTGCTGGACGACCAGACCAGGTTGTTATCCAGTTGGCCGCCCTATCGACTCGACACGAAGGTGAACGAGCATCGCGCTCGATTCGGGGACGATGCGGAACGGTGGGTAAAGCACACGCATGTCTGGGTTTACGGAGACGAGGGCACGCATTCACCGCCGCTGCGGGATTATTACCGCATGGACCTTGACGGCCTCATCGCAGACTATTACAGACCACGTGTGATAGCCTATTTCGACCTGCTGGGCAGCAAGCTCAACTCCGGGAACCAGTGCATCACACCTGAAGAGCTTGACTCGGCGTATCAACCCATCGAGGAAGCGTTCGTGTCCCAGACGATGCGCCGGTTGCCAGCAGAGGAAGACCCTTTGGCGATAGTTCGCGGGTTACTGGCGGGTCAATGACGCCACCTGACGCAATCAAAGGCGCTGTTTCTGGAATCCGATAACGCGGTCGAATGCGGTATCGACCTCAGGTTTGCCGAACCCGTGCCCGTCAAACCCGTGGCCGCCACCTCGCACGGTGTGCAGTTCGTGCTCGACGCCATGCCGCTGCATCTCATAGGCCATGAGGACGGACTGGGCGTACGGCACGTCTGTGTCGAGGTCGCCGTGCAGCAAAAGCGTCGGCGGGTAGTCAGGAGTCACATTCCAGAGAGGGTTGAACGGCACATACTGCTTGGACTCGGAGTCCGGATCGAAGCCGCTGACTTCTTTGGGCCAGAGACCCTGCTGGCGGCAATAGAGGTAGAACTGGAAGCGACCTCTGGGGTCCGGCAATGTCCCGGGCAGGCTCAGATCGGCTACCGGTTCAGTTCCGACGGACGCGTGCGCAGTCTCTTTCTCCACTGGTGCCAGTTTGCAGTAGAAGGGGTCCGGACGACTGTACCAGCCACCCGTCAGGTCGCCGTATCCGTAGAAGGAAACGAGCGCCCGGGGCCGCGGTGAGACGCAGAACCCCGTCATAAGGGTGAGGTACCCTCCTGCAGAATGTCCCGCAACACCGATCCTCCTTGTGTCGAGACCGAAGCGCTGTTGTCCCTCGCGGTGAAGCCAGTCGTACGCGTCGCGGATATCCGCGATGATTTCTGGGAGCTTGGTTTCCGGGGCGAGCCGGTAGTCAATCGAAACGAGAGCGTACCCGTTACGCAGATAAAACTCCAGTTGCTCTTCTCTGATGTCTTTCCTGTTTCCGCCGATCAATGCGCCCCCGTGAATCCACAGAATCACCGCGGCGGCATCGCCTCTTTCGGGTACATACACGTCGGCTTTGAGGTCACACCTGTCGGCGATCTTGTACGTTACTGTCTGGGGAACATGCATGTTGTCTCGTTCCGCGGGGTGCACCCGTCCAAGTGGAGCACTTATCTTCTGGATGGTCCTGTCTTCAAGGAATCAAAACACATATGCGTTCGTACGCAACCGGCGGAAACGGCAAATGCCGAATGCGATGATTTTTCCATTTGAACCTGTCTGAAATGTGGAGACAATCAGAAGATGTTGAGAGGAGTGCGCGCGGTTCTTTTCGATTATGGGGGAACTCTCGGGAACGACGAGCCTGCCTACGCGCAGGGTTTCACCCATCTCCTGACCGCGATGGGGTACCCGACGGATATGGCGCTTTACCGGATCGCAAGTCGTGACGCGGAAGCGGCTCTCCCTCCTGCGCCGCGGGACGCGGAAGCCTATCTCACCTGGCGCGCACAATACCGGCGGGAGCTTCTCCGCTTCTGTGGTGTTCCGAGGCGCGAGCTCCCGAGGATGGAAGACGCAGTGGCGAAGCGACTCCGGTACTTCACCACGCTGTTTGCGTACGCGGAATCCCGTTTTGTGTTGCGAAGCCTCAAATGGGCAGGATTCACGGTCGGGATGATCTCCAACATCTCGCCCCTCCTGCCGATGGTCAATAAGGAACTTGGTTTTGAAGAGTATCTGGATTTCGCGATTGCATCAGAAACATTCGGGTGCGAAAAGCCCGACCCGCGCATTTTCGAGGAAGGCCTTCGCCTTGCCGGCGTTCCTGCCGAAAAGGCGGTTTACGTCGGGGATAGCCCGGAAGCCGACGTTGCCGGGGCCCTGTCAGTGGGCATGCACCCCGTTCTGATCGCACGTCGCTACCCGCTTCCCGAGGTCGCCGAGGGAGTCACGGCAATTCTCAACCTTACACAGTTATTTGACCTTCTGGGGATTGACCCCTGGGACGAACCCTCGCTTCAAACGCCATCTCTCACCCGCTGATCAATCGAGAGGACATCGGATCATCACACCGACCCAAAGACCGATTTTTCGCTTCTGTGCGACCCGCTTCATCTTCCGTCGTGCGTGGCGCACTACATCCAGGACTACGTAGCAGAGGAATCCCCGATGGTGGACAAGTCGAATCCCAAGGCTTACACAGTTCACATGATTGGCAACGCGCATATAGACCCGATATGGTTGTGGCGGCTCGAAGAGGGTCGGAAGGAGGTAAGTGACACCTGCCGTTCCGCTCTCGACAGGATGAAGGAAACTCCCGGATTCATCTTCGTTCGAAGCTCTGCGTCATCGTACGTGTGGCTCGAAGAAGACGCGCCGGACATGTTCGAGGAGGTTCGTCAAAGAATCAAGGAGGGCCGCTGGGAGATTGTTAATGGCTGGTGGGAGCAGCCTGACTGCAATATCCCCGGTGGGGAGTCGTACGTTCGGCACGCACTGTACGCGAAAGAGTACTTCGTGGAGAAATTCGGCGTGGAACCCACGGTGGGGTACAACGTCGATACGTTCGGACACAATGGGAACCTTCCTCAGATTCTCGCAAAGAGCGGCTTCAAGAGCTACATATTCTTCCGTCCGGGGGAGCATGAAAAACATCTTCCACAGCATTTCTGGTGGGAATCGCCCGACGGTTCCCGCGTCCTCGGAATTCGCCCGCCCCACCACTATGGCTTCGGCGGGAACGTCGAGGAGATCAAAAAGCGGATAGTTACCGCATGGGAGCAGACCGACGACGGCGTTACCGAAGTGATGTGTTTCTACGGCGTCGGAAACCATGGCGGCGGACCTACCAAACTGAACATTCAGGGAATTCTGGAAACGGACGCGATGCCGGACGCGCCAAACGCGAAGTTCGCACGGTGCGATGAGTATGTAGAAAAGGTTCTCGCGCAGAAAACGGATTTTCCTGTCGTCAAAGATGATCTGCAGATTCACGCGGTCGGGTGTTACACGGCAGTAAGCGCGGTGAAGGTCTTGAACCGGCGCGCGGAACAAAAACTGATGGCTGCCGAGCGCTTTGCCACCGTGGCGAATCTGGTTTCTCACAAATGCTATCCGGGTGCAGAGCTTCGTGACGCATGGCGTGACGTGCTGTTCAATCAGTTCCATGACGTGCTGGCCGGCACCTCGATCCATCCCGCGTACGAGGATACGTACGCAATGTTCGCGAAGGCGATCGAAACGGCGGATGTCTCGCAGAGGGCTTCTTTGCGTGCAATCGCCACCAACGTTGATACGCGCGGGAAGAACCTGGCCTTGGTTGCCTTCAATCCGAACCCGTGGTGGCGCAGAGACCTTATTACGGCGGATGTTGAGGTTGCGGTAGTCCCCAAACTGGTACGGCTGGTAGCTGACGATGACAGCGAAGTGCCCGTTCAGATCGCCGGTGTTTCGGAGGCAGGTGACAAAAGCACGGTCACCGTGATGTTTGTCGCCGAACTGCCTGCGCTGGGGTTCCGGGTGTTCAGGTTGCACCTCGACGAGATGCCCTCGTTCGAGACACCGATGGTCTGCGCGCACCCCAACGGCTTGTCCAACGACGTTCTTTCGCTGGTGGTCGATCCCTATTCGGGTGGGCTCGTCAGCCTGCGAGCGGGGAATGGTCCCGAGTTGATTGCCGCGCCCGGCGCGAACTTCGTCGTGATAAAAGATCATTCCGACACCTGGAGCCACGGGATAACCGAGTTCAGGAACGAGCTGGGGAGGTTTATCGCGAACGGCAGAGTCCGTGTGGTGTCTCAGGGACCGGTCCGGGCGACACTCGAGGTGGTAAGTTCCTTCGAAGATAGTACGTTAGTCCAGCATTTCCACGTCTACCCGGGCATCAATCGCGTCGACGTAGACGTCAAAATGGATTTCCGCGAACGGCACCGTATGGTCAAGCTGGCCGTCCCGACTGCTCTGGACCAGATCACGGCGACGGCGGAGATTCCTTACACGTATATGGAACGGGATTGGAACGGTGAAGAACTTCCGGGCCAGAAGTGGATAGACGTAACGGGGAAGGTGGATCGGGCGCGTTTTGGCGTTACCATGTTGAACGATGGGCGGTACGGCTTCGACGTGAAGGAATCGGAGATGCGGATGAGCGTTCTGAGGACGCCGATTTACGCGTTTCACGATCCGCGAAAGGTCAACCCGAAGGAAACGTATCAGTATCCGGATCTCGGCACGACCTCATTCCGGTATGCCCTCATCCCCCACGGGGGAGACTGGCGCGCAATCATGGCTCCGCGGGCCGGTGAGGAATTCAACACTCCGACCGTGGCGTTCATCGAGCCGCACCATAACGGAGCGTTGAAGAGCGGGGCGGAGTTCCTGGAAGTTGGTCCGGACAACGTTGTCGGGATGATCCTGAAGCGCACGCAGGAGTATGCCAACGGGAACGCAGCCGACGACAGGATCATTGTCCGTTTGTACGAAGGGCACGGGCTTGACGGAATTGCCAGGGTGCGATTGCCATTCCTCGGGATTGCCGCCGAGGTACCGATCGGACATCACGAAATCAAAACGCTCGCGTTTGACGTTCAGAACCCCTCGTCTGCCCCGGTCGAGGTAGACCTGCTTGAGCGACCGGTTCCTTGATCGACGACGCGCAGGATGGTGACGGTGAGTTCTACACGCGCCCTGGGTACGGCACGGCGAAAGTGGACGGTAATACATCGAGAGGTGGAAAGATGGCAGAACGGGTGACAATTGGAATGATCGGGTGCGGCGGCATGATGGGCGCGCACGAGCGGGGATTTCGAGAGTTATGGGACAAAGGAATCAGGAATTTCGAAATCGTAGCTACCTGTGACCTTGTCAAATCGCTGGCCGAAAAGATGGCGGATCAGGTCGGTGGCTGGCAGGGGAAGCGGCCCCGCGTCTATTCGGACGTGGAAACCATGTTGAAATCCGAACCCGATATGATGGCGGTAGACGTTGTTACGGTCCACCGTGCGCATCATTCGGTGGTTGTGCCGTGCTTTGAAGCCGGAAAACACGTTACAGTGGAGAAGCCGCTCGCGATTACACTCAGAGCTGGCAAACTGATGCTGGATGCCGCCGAGAAGGCAGGAAAAGTCTTTCAGGTGGCGGAAAACTATCGCCGGTCCACGGAAAACCGTGCGATCAAATGGGCGATTGATTCTGGAATGATAGGCAAGCTGAGGATGATCTACTGGGTGGATGTTGAGGAGAGGCTCTGGTACTGGACATGGCGCGACCACCGCGATCAGGCTGGAGGCGGGTGGCCGCTCGATGGCGGCGTGCACTTTGCCGACCTGTTCCGGTACCACGTTGGAGACCCGGAAAGCCTTTACTGCACCGTGCGGACCTACAACCCGTTCCGGTACAAAGATACCGACAACCTCACCGGCCCCATCCCGGTTGACGTGGAGGACACCACGCTCGCGGTGTTGCACTTTGCTGACGGGGTAACCGGATCGTGGACGTACACCCTCTCAGGTCCCGGGGACAAATGGGGACACCGCGCGGTCTACGGTGAACATGGGTCACTGACGTGGGGTTCGGGGTTCAAATCGCGAAAAACATCCATGACGATGGAGGAGCTTATCGCGGAACACCATCGAGCCATCGGCCCGGACGGGGTCGAAAAGCTCTTCCCGCGCGGGATTCAAGATACCATCGCCACGGAGCTCAATGAATTCGTCGAAGCGGTGCTGCACGGCACACCCATAGAGATCACGGGGTGGGAAGGGTACAAGGACCAGGCGATCTCAATGGCGTTGTACGAGTCGGATGCAGCGGGACGGCCTGTTCTGTTGAGCGATATCGAAGCGCTCCGCTTGGAAGCCTATCAGGGGCGTCTCAACGCCGATCTTGAGGGTCTGGCTCGGTAACTATCTGCGCTACACGCCGGTCTGTGGCTGCTCTCCACATTCCAGATGGGTGTCAACACGTGCGCCAAAACAAGGAGGTGTTCCATGGGAAAAATTCCCGTCGCTCTGCAGCTTTACTCATTGCGTGACGTCATACTGTACGATGTCGAAGGCACCCTTGCCTCGGTAGCGAAAATGGGTTACCAGGGAGTGGAATTCGCAGGCTATTATGGAAAGAGCGCAAAAGAACTGCGGGGAATTCTGGATGACAACGGTCTTCTGGTCGCCGGTACGCACATCGGTCTCGAAACGCTGCTCGGGGACGAGTTTGACAAAACCGTGGAGTTCAACCAGGAACTTGGGAACAAGTTTCTCATTGTCCCCGGACTTGCCGAGGAACGGCGCAATTCCGTGAAGGCCTGGAAGGATACGGCCAGAATCTTCAACGACCTGGCGGAAAAGGTGAAACCGTGTGGCATGCGTGTTGGGTACCACAACCACTGGGACGAGTTCAAACCCATGGAGGGGCAGCTCCCGTTTGATATTTTCTTCTCCGCCACCGTGGCCGATGTCGTCATGCAGCTCGACACGGGAAACGCCTTATATGGCGGCGCAGAGTCGGTGCCTCTCCTCAAGAAATACCCGGGACGTGCAGCAACCGTGCACCTCAAGGAATGCTCCCGTAACGAGGAGGTGAATTTCGCGTCGATGTACGGTGAGGGCAGTGTGCCGTGGAAAGAGGTATTTGAGCTCTGCGAAACGGTCGGCAAAACTGAGTGGTACATCGTTGAGCAGGAAAAATACCTGAGCCCGCCACTGGAAAGTGTCGCGGAAGGGTTACAGGCACTCAGGAAACTGGGTGTGTAACCGATGGGGCCGACAGGGTATGCCGTGATGGTGCTGCTCGTGTTCTGCGGCATCCTTCTCTTGCTGATGGCAAAACTGGCGGGCCTCGTATTCCTTCTCGGCGGGTGGGTAATCAAACTCCTGGCCGTGCTGGCGGTTCTTATCTGGTTTCTGCCGGCACGGCGCCGCCCCACATGACGACGTCTTGTCTTCGAGGGAAACGCGCGACGATTCTTGCTGATCAACCACTCGAAAAGTATATTCTAACGTCACTTTGGATAACTACTCATTCGAAAAGCCTTTAAAATGAACGCGTTCCCTTGCGCAGCAACTGCTGGAGGTACTCATCCGGACGGCCGGGATCATTTGCGCCGTCCGGTGGGCATCGTGTAATCTGGCGGATCTCATCCGCCGTGCAAGCGAGGTGCGCATTGTGCACCTCGCTTGTTTGTGTACTCCCGTTCCGCGTGCTGTAACGGTTTTTCTGATTCCCCGGAGAAGACGATGCCCAGAAAACGAACTATCGAGATATATGATTCCACTCTGCGCGACGGTGCCCAGGCACTCGGAATAAACTATTCCGTGGAAGACAAGTTGCTTATCGCACAAAGACTGGACGAACTTGGCGTGCACTTCATTGAGGGTGGGTGGCCAAACCGCACAAACCGCGGCGATGTGGAATTTTTCCAGCGCGCGAGGAGTGCGAAGTGGAAGAACGCCACCATCGTTGCGTTTGGAAGCACTCACCGTGCTGGAGCCGCCGCCAGGGACGACGCGACGTTGCGGAATCTTCTGGAAGCCGAGACCGAGGTTGTCACGGTGTTCGGAAAAGCGTGGGACCTGCACGTTCGGCATGTTCTGAAATGCAGTCTGGACGAAAACCTGAGCATCATTGCCTCGTCTGTTGCATACCTTCGCTCTCAGGGACGCCGGGTCATCTACGACGCGGAACATTTTTTCGATGGGTACAAAGCGGCGCCGGATTACGCGTTGAAAACGCTTCTGGCCGCCGTGGAAGCTGGCGCTGAGACCATAGTGCTGTGTGATACGAATGGCGGCACGCTGGTAAGCGAGGTGCAACGGATCATGTGTGAAGTTGCCCCCCGGGTCGGCGCGCGGATCGGTATCCATGCCCACAACGACGGCGGAATGGGAGCGGCAAACACTATCGCCGCGGTGGAGTGCGGTGCGGTTCATGTACAGGGCGTAGTCAACGGTTTTGGGGAACGGTGCGGGAACGCGAACCTCTGCACGGTCATTCCGGCACTCGAGCTGAAAATGGGGATGCGCGCCATTGGCAAGGCGCGGTTGGCAACGCTGGCGGCAGTGTCACGATACGTGTCCGAGATCGCGAATGTCATGCATGACAGCCGTCAGCCGTACGTTGGTGAGGCGGCATTTGCACACAAAGGCGGTGCGCATATCGACGCGATGGTGAAGAATCCCGGTTGTTACGAACATATCGACCCTGCGTTGGTCGGCAACGAACGGCAGATTCTTCTTTCGCAGCAGGCCGGGAGTTCCACAGTTGCCCACAAACTGGAGCGCGTGTTGCCGGGAGTGGACAAACGCGATCCACGAGTGATCGATCTACTGGAAAGGCTCAAAAAACTCGAGTTCGAAGGGTTCTCATTTGAAGCGGCTGACGCATCTTTCGAACTTCTGGCACTTCGGCAACTCGGGCAGTACCGTGAGCCCTTTGAGGTGGTTTCGTGGCGTGTCATCAACCGGCATGGAAACGGGCACGGGCTTACGTCTTCAGAAAACGAAGCGATTGTCAAGGTCCGCGTGGGCGACGACGTCCGTCATACGGTGGCGAACGGCCACGGCCCGGTGGATGCACTGAGCACGGCTCTTCGGAAGGCCCTGCAGGCTGATTTCCCGTCCCTGAACGACGTGCACCTCAACGATTACAAGGTCCGCGACCTGTCAAGTCGTGCAGGCACGGCAGCGCGGGTGCGCGTTCTGATAGAAACCGCGGATCGATGCACGGGAGAGTCGTGGGGCACGGTAGGCGTGTCAGAAGATATCCTCGAGGCGAGCTGGCAGGCACTGATCGACAGTTTGAGTTACAAGCTGCTGCAGGATAGCCGCAAGAAGGCCTGATGTACAACAACGAAGGGGACAGATGTCCGATTCTGTCCCCTTCGTGAATGCCGACAGACTCCCCGCTCAATCAAAGGATGTCGTCACCCGCTTCTCCAGTGCGTATCCGGATGGCATCCTCTACTGGAAGCACGAATACCTTTCCATCTCCCACCTGCCCGGTGCGGCCCGCCTCCACAATCGCGTCCACCACTGTGTCGACGTCTTCGTCTCGAACGACGAGGTCAATACGGATTTTGGGAAGAAAGTCCACCTGATACTCGCTCCCACGGAACAGCTCCGTGTGACCACGCTGCCGACCGAATCCGCGGACTTCGGAAACCGACATCCCGCGGATGTTGATCGCGGTGAGCGCATCCTTGACCTGGTCAAGTTTGAACGGTTTGATAAACGCAATAATCAGCTTCACGGTTCTGCTCCTTCAGATGAGCGCAAAGCGGAGCACGACCAGGCCGGCCAGAAGCCAGTTCAGCCAGTGAACTTCTCGCCACCTTCCGCCGAGAGCAAGGATGAGGGGATGCAGCACAATGGCGAAAGAAAGCCCCTCCGCGATACTGAAAGTAAGCGGTATACCAATCATAACGGCAACTGCCGGCAACCCCTCAGCGATATCCTCCCAGTTCACGTGTCTCATCTGCCCGCACATCATCACGCCCACAACCACCAGCGCGGGCGCCGTTGCGTACCCCGGCAGTGCAGCCGCTATCGGAAAAAACGGTATCGCGAGAAGGAACAGAGCCGCAGTAACCAGATTCGCAATCCCGCTTCGCGCGCCCTGGGAGATACCTGCTGCGCTCTCGATGTAACTCGTGACGGTGCTGGTTCCCATGATCGCTCCGATACTCGTTCCCACGCCATCTGCGAGGAAAGCGCGTTTTGCTCGTGGCAGGCGCCCCTTTGCGTCCACGAATCCGGCCGCGCTTCCAACTCCGCTTAAAGTACCGGCGGTGTCGAACAGATCGATGAAAAGAAACGTTACAACGATGGTAACGAGGCCCAGTTCGAACGCGTCGGGTAGACGAAGAATAGCCTGTCCGAAAAGTTCTGTCGGCAAATCAGGAATCGCAAAAAGACGTTCCGGCATCGGCGAAACACCCAGGGCGATTCCCGCAACGGCGGTGGCGCAGATTCCGATAATGAACGCGCCACGCACTTTTCGAATTGTGAGACCACCGGTAAGCGCGATTCCGCCGAGCGTCAGGAGAAACGGAAGAGAGGTGACATCGCCCCCCATCACCATTGTGGCGGGTGACGAGATGACAAAGCCGCATTTCTGGAGCCCGATGAAGGCAATGAAGATACCTATCCCAGCAGCCGTACCGTTCCGGATTCCAAGCGGAATGGCAGTGACAAGAATCTCCTGCACGTTCACCACCGTCAGCAGGACGAACAGAAGTCCGCTCACGAACACGGCGGCCAGAGCGACCTGCCACGGGATGTGATTCTGGAGAACGACTGTGTATGCGAAATACGCGTTCAACCCCATGCCGGGGGCAAGTGCGATGGGGTAGTCGGCCCACCATCCCATAAGCAGCGTCGCAACCGCGGCAGAAACGCAGGTAGCGACGACCAGCGCGCCGATCCATTCCTTGCCCAGTGCGTCGCTGAGGATCGCCGGGTTCACGACCACGATATAGGCCATGGTCGCAAACGTGGTTATTCCGCCAATCACTTCCTTTCGCAACGTAGTGCCACGCTCCGCAAGGCGGGTGTTCAACTGCGATAGCACGGGTCGTCTCCTCCCAGGTTCAGTCGGAACGAGGCTGTGTATCGATCAGGACGGTCGAAATCTGCCAGCCTCGCAAAGCAACTGTGATTTCATTTCCCGCGTGGTGAAGCGGCGCGACCGGTTGCTCATCCATGGTCGCGCTCCATGCGGCGGAAAAAGGCACATTCAAAACCAGTTTTGCTTCTATCGGTTTGCCCGTCGTTTCCCACATTCGTACGACGAGACGTGCGCCGGTTTCTGACCGCTTCACTGCGCTTATGCGGACGCTTTCCGGCGTTACTGAAAGCAGGGACCGCGACTCTGCATGAGCGCCTCTCCGCCTGCCTGCGTAATGAACCAGGAAGGGTGCGTTTACTGCGTGGCCTTCAGCCACAACATTTCCTTCACGCCAGTCTCCCGCGTGTGGAATGACCGCGTATTCGAACGAATGGTCGCCGTGTTCGGCAGCAAGCGGCGCATAGTAATCGGGAAAATCACGGAGGCTGCGGAAAAGGATCAGGTCAAGAGCATTTCCCACCGGAAAATGGCCTGCCGTCCCCATGTTGATTATGGCCAATCCTCGTGAACCGTCGTGTATGTCGACCACCTTCTGGGCGCAATGGTAAGAACGATCTCGCGGAGTCATCGCGAAGGGGGTCTCATACACTATCTCACCCTCGCGGGAAAGGGCCGCGGGGAAACGAACAGATACAAGCACATCGCCGCCTGCAAATCCCAGGAAACGAGTCCTGCAATGAATTCGCCGGATCCCACGGAAAAGCGAGACCTCTCGAACGAGTTGACAACCGAGGAATGCGCGGCGCGTGACCACCCGTTGGAAGAGGTTATTCTTCTCCACTTCCACTCGAACTTCTGTCGGCGTGTGGCTCGTGCGTTCTTCCTCGCCGGTGAGGCCCAGGCATCCTTCCAGATTCGGGTTCTTTTCCTCCCTCGCGACGATCTCGTTCCCTGCCCCGTCGAGACAGCGATAACCTGTTGAAAGGTCCGTTATCTGGGCGACGTCTCCGGTTGTCGGGTCTACCTCCACCCGGTACCACTCGTTTTCCACGGAAGTGCTTCCAGTCGTGGTGTGAGCGGATGCCACGCGCCCCGGTATCGGTTCGATGGCGAAAACTTTGAACCCCAATGGCGGGACATCGCTGGCCAACCATGTCACGTGCGCGGTCGCGATTGCGCCCGAGGTTGCAAGCTTGGAGCCCCTGGGGTTTTCAATAACGTGGCGCACCTCCTTCCCGTCCGCCTGAACGACCCTGAAGTTGGTTAGCTCCTCCCTGAACACCATTTCGTACTCGGCGATGTCCGTCCGGGGAAAACAGGAAGGATTGAAAACGAGCACGGGGTATCGTAAGATGCCCGTGTCGGCGGTTGCGGCCAGCACGTCCAGCGATTGGTCGGTGATGTCCTCCGCGAGGTCGACAACGGTGTTACACCTCTTCAATGCCTTCTCATACACCTGGTCGGTACAACTTCCGCCCATCGTGTCATGAAACTGCGAGAACAGCAGGCGTTGCCACAGTTTCTCCAGTTCGCTCCTGAAATCGAGGCTTCCAAACTCCACCGCGAGAGCGTTCCAGGCTTCGGCCGCGAGAAGCGCTGCTTCCGCCTTCCGATTGACGATCTTGTGGCGCGTCCGATTCGAGTATGTTCCCCGAAGGTCCGCGAAGCGGTCGTCTACTGGGGCAAAATCCTCGCATACTGTTGGCAAATTACCCGATTGCTCGCGAAGCGCCCGGAAGAAGGCACCGGGCGTTGCGACGGTGACTGAGGCCAGTGGAAGCCCCTCTTCTGCGGCCGCATGGATCAGGGTCTCTCGCGCCTTCCCCGCGGGCGCGTCCGCGGGGTTGGTGACGTCCGAGCCCCAGCCGATCATGATCATCGGAGAGGAAGAGTGGGCGATCTCTTCCTTCAAGGAGTCTAGAAGAGCTGATTCCGACGTTGTGTACCCGCTTGCCATCCAGTACGTCAGAACGCGGGTCCCGTCCGGCGACTCGCACCAGAATGCCGTTGGCACTTCTCCCAGCCGGCGTGGCACCCCTCGCATGAAGACGTAGGAGTCCATTCCGCATCCGACGAGAATCTGCGGTATCTGCGGAACCTGGCCGAATGTGTCAATCAACCAGCCGACCGTCTGCGCGACGCCGAACATCTCTTTCGCCCGTTTCCTCCCCAGCACGAACTGCCGGATGAGACACTCGCCGTCAGGCTCTGCTACTTCGGGTTGAACAAACCCGCCAAGGACCTCCATTCTGCCCGAGGTGAGCCACTGTGAAATCAGCGGTCCCGACTGGCGTCGTCGCTGTTCCACAAGAAACTCAAGAACAGGTATCTGGTCTTGGGAAAAGGCTTCTTCCGGCATCGTATCGAGCAGTTGGACTGCGCTCTCCAGAATATCGCGCGACCACACCCGCGTTTTGTCGTAGGTCCAGTACCACTCAACGTCGATGTGCGAGTGAGGGACAAGGTATACGTGGTACGGCCCCGGATGGTGGACAAATTCCATTTGTGCGTTCCGTTTGCGGTGAAGAGTGGAATGGCTTCAGGGCGACTGCTTTGCGGTTTCACGAAATAAGGTACCCTCGCGCCTTCTGAAGGGAAACGCCACCTGCATTGGAACTCCCCGGATGAGACAGGATGTTCTTACGCGAAGAGAAGGACTGAGCCCGAATAACGGCATCTGTTCCGTGTGATGTTTCTTACGGGGATTTCGCGGCCGTTCGAGGCCAAACCATGCCTGGTGCTGCAACGGGCAGCTCGAAGTGATGGCCCGCAATGCGTGAAGGTCGAAATCACACCATGAACGCTGCTCTTGAACCGCAAAGTCTTTCACTCGCATTCCTTTCAGACCGCGAGCTCGTGTCCTCCATGCGGAACGGTTCGGACCATGCGTGGAGGATCATTCTCCATCGCTACACGCCGATGCTTCTTGCAGCGGCCAGAACCTACGCTCGCAGTTGCGCCTCTCGCGACCGCCCAGGGGCGCTCGCGGATATCGCATCAGAGCTCTACCTGTTCATGGCGGAACGGGTTCGTGGGAGTCTCCTCCGGTTCTATCGTGGCGAGTGCGAGGTGAGAACCTGGATATACCGGATAATCGGCGACAGACGGCAGATCATCAAATCGTTCATGGTTCGTGCCGACGAGACACGGTGGCGTGCAGACACGCGCTTCCCGAAGCTCATGCAGCACCGTCCCAGAATCGAACAGGAGGTGTTCCGGAGGCTCGTATGGGGCAAAGACGCGCTCTGGATCGCGCAGGACCTTGGCATTACAGAAGCAAAGGCTCATGAACTCTGTGAAACGATTCTCGAGGAACTCGCGAACAAAAGCCCCCGCGTGTACCAACGAATCATGGCAAACCGCAAGGCGCTTCTACGTCCGCTGCCGATTGAAGCGCCTCAATTGCGGGATGACAAGGAGCGTGCGGCGCTGGAACTGCGTGACGAGTCTCCCCTGCCCGACGAAACCATGGAAAACGCGGCATTGAGCCGCCTCCTTTCCAGGCTCCGGGACGTGGTGGCGGGGCTCATGAAGTCCTTGCCGGAGGAGGATGTCCGGCTTCTCATTCTCGTGTTTGACGCTGGCTGGTCGCTGACTGAAATCGCGGAACGTGCGCCACTGGTCGGGCTGCCGGGTCTGTCCGCCCGCCATCAGGTGGATTACCGGATCAACCGTACACTCGGGCACCTTGCGCAACACCTCTGCGAACATTACGGCAGATGGCGTGACGATACGTTACCGACTCCGAGCGCGGCCGAGGTGACCGCGGCTCTGAAAGGCTTCCTGAGGGAGACTGGGGTTGCCGGGTTTGCAGGCACCCGGAAAAGCGGCGAAGGGAACGGATTCGCACACGTGTTTCAGCCGGCGTTGGAGGGGAACCCTCCATTCCCGATAAGCGGAACGAAGACGCAGGGGCCATGATCGGTAGACTTCGTTTTGCCGGACCGCTTGTGCACTGTTTTCAGAGACTGCTCCCACCGGTCGCCAACCGGGGCAACGAGCACGCCTCCTTCGTCCAGTTGGTTCACAAGCTGGGTTGAGAGCGACGGAGTTGCGGCGGAGATAATGATTCTGTCGAACGGCGCGTAGTCCTCCCACCCGCGAGACCCGTCCCCGCAGTGGAAGGTGATGTTTTTGAAACCGAGGTCCGAAAGAATTTGGCGAGCAGAATCAGAGAGCTCCTGGTGTCTCTCCACGGTGTAGACGTGATGACAGAGCAGCGCCAGAAGGCCCGTCTGGTACCCCGATCCCGTTCCGATCTCCAGAACTCGTTCCTTCCCTGTGGTTTCCAGTAGTTCCAGCATGAGCGCGACGATATACGGTTGAGATATGGTCTGCCCGCACCCGATTGGCAGAGGATGGTCATCGTACGCGTCGGAACGGCGCTCCGGCAGAACGAACACGTGTCGCGGCAGTACGCGCATCGCCTCCACTACTCGCGCGTCCCGAATACCCCGGCCGCATATCTGTTGGTCTACCATGTGATTACGCTGAAGAACCGTGGCAGGACCTTCGAGGCGAGACCAACCGGGGTTGTGGGGGATCACGTATCGGCTTCCCATCTCGGGATTACTCCCGGGCTACTCGACCAGACTCTTTTGTTCGGCCCCGCACCGGGTCCCAAGTGCAATTCATCCAGACGTATGGCAATTGCCCTGTCATCCACTTCGAACTGCCACGACAGCCCACGGATCATGTCGCGTTTCGTTGCGCTCATCCCCACCAGCATGGCGTTTTTCAGCCACTCCCTGCGGTTGCGGTAGAGACGCACGACAAGCTCCGCAGGCATCAGAAGCTCAGACGCGAAAACCGAAGTGTCTCGAACGCGTGGCCGTTCTCCTTCACTCAGCATCACGAACAGACCAATCTGGCGGGCGATTTCCCACCGCTTGCGCGTGTGGTCAATATCCCGCCGTATTCTGATGAACCTCGCGGTATTCGATAGCTGGAGCCTGCTGTCCGCGCGGTCAAGCACCTCAACTTCGACGATCCGCAGTTGATGGTGGCGGATGATTGGAACGAGGTCCACAGGCGCCTGCGTGATGTCTGTCAGATGATACTGCGCATGTGCATACTCCCGTGGCGTCATGCGTGTCTCCCAAATCGCAAAATCAATCCGTCTGGAACGCGTCGATAGCAGCGTTGAGTCCGTCCGGACAACGTTTCCCCTGTTCGCGAAGCGCTGCGTTCAGAGCGGAAAGGCAGGTCAGGACATTTTCAGGCCTGCTCGAATACCCCATCAACCCGATTCGCCATATTTTGCCGGCGAGAGGCCCCAGCCCCGCTCCGATTTCCACATTCATCCCGTCCAACATCGAACGACGCACCCTTTTCTCGTCGATGCCGTCCGGAACAGCCACTGCGTTGAGCATCGGTGCCCGGATAGCTTCGTTCACGGCCATCGAAAGCCCCATCGCTTCGATTCCAGCGACAAGCGCGCGGTGGTTCCGGGCGTGTCGCTTCCAGCGCGCCTCAAGGCCTTCCTCCAGCACAAGACGCAAAGCCTCGCAGAGCGCATAGTTCATCGAAATCGGCGCCGTGTGGTGGTAGATGCGCTCCTCACCCCAGTAACGCATCAGCATTGTGGCATCAAGATACCAGCTTTGCACTTTCGTCTTTCTTCCACGAATTGCCTTCAGCGCTCGCTCGTTGAACGTGACCGGCGCAAGTCCCGGTGGGCAGCTCAGGCATTTCTGGGTGCCGCTGTACACGATATCCAGTCCCCAGTCGTCGGTGAGGACTGGTGCTCCGCCGAGCGACGTGACCGTGTCCGCGAGGACAAGCGCGCCGTGTTCGTGTGCAAGCCTGCAAATGTCGTCCACCGGTTGGAGGACTCCCGTAGATGTCTCCGCGTGAACAAACGCAACGAGCTTCACCCCGGGCGTTACCTTCATCGCCTTTTCCACGTCACCGGTGTCAATGGCGCTTCCCCACGGCGCTTCCACCGTAACGACGTTCGCCCCGCAGCGCTCGGCGATCTCTTTCATCCGTGTGCCAAACACACCGTTGATACACACGATGACGCTGTCCGCCGGTTCGATCATGTTCGCAAGCGCCGCTTCCATCCCCGCCGAACCCGTGCCCGAAAATGGAATCGTGAATTCGTTCCTTGTGCAGAACACCTTCCGGAGCAACTCTTTGAGTTCCTCCATCACGCTGATGAACGCGGGATCAAGGTGGCCGATCACCGGGGCGGAGATTGCGCGCATCACGCGTGGATGGACGTTGGAAGGGCCGGGTCCCAGCAAAACCCTTTCGGGAAGTGACGCGAGAGCTGAACGCATCGGTGCTCCTTTCAGAGGCCAGTTCGTCGGGGCTGAAGCCAGTCGAGCGGGTTCAGTGCCTGCGGACCGCCGAGAAGCTCGAAGTGCAGCTTTTCCTCACCAAGCGTCCCGCTGTCGCCGGACAATCCGATCACCTGGCCCTGCTGAACGTGTTCGTTCTTTTGGACATGGATCTCGTCAAGATGCGCGTACAACGTGTAGTAATTCTGGCCGTGTGAAACGATAACAAACGAGCCGTACCCACGGAACCAGTCCACCATGACAATTTTCCCGGCTCCCACGGCGGTTACTTCGGTTCCTTTTGGAACTCGGATGTCAATGCCTCTGCTCCGCGTCCACGTCTGCGTGGCCGCATCTCTCCTGCGACCGAAACGAGATGTAACGCGGCCCTCCACCGGCCACGGCAGCTTTCCTTTGAGGTTGACGAATCCCGTTTCCTCGCGCAAACCGGGACCCTGTTCGAGCAACGGGATGCGCGTGGGGGATGCCCCCGTCTGCGAGGAAAGGAATTCGGCGATTCGTTGTCTGCTTTCTGCTCGCTGACTCTCAAGCGCTTCGGCGGATTGCTCCAACGTTCGTCTCTTCGCGCGCATTGCACGCAAGAGCCTCCGTGCCTCCATTTCCGCGCCGGCCAATTCCTCCCGTTGCCGCTCGCGCGTTGTGATGAGGGTATCCAGGAGCATTTTCTGGCGGGCGTACAAAGCCGTCAACGAGTCCAGCCGCACCTGATCACGCTTCAATGAACGTATCTCATTTGCGTCACGTCGTGCGGCCGCCGTGAGGTATTCCCTCGCCGCAAGCCAGTGCGCGAGCGACGACGCCATCAACGCGCGCTGGAAAGGCTCGCGTCGCCCGTGGATATAGAGAGTTCTCACCCGCAGCGAAATCGATTCCCTCCGGCGCTCGATCTCCTCCCGTGTTTGCTGTGTCCTTATCTGCGCGGTGTTCATGTCGGAAACAAGCGCAGTTTCCGCTTCGGTAAGACGGTTGATCGCGTGCTTGGTCAATCCGGCGCGGTTCGACGCAGCCACCACCTGCGAGGCCAACGCCCGTTCACGCGCTTTCGCCATCCGCATTTCCGCGTTCGTGGCGGCCAGTTCCTGCTCAATCCTAGCCAACTCAGCCTGCTGGACTTCCAAACGGTTACTGAGATCACCATCGGGGTTCTGTGGCGACGCAGTAACGGTTGTGCAGAGAAGGAAGAAAGAGAAGACGCCCGTTCGACACACAAGCCGTATCAACACAGGGAATTCCTCGTTACCTGCTCGCTTTCCCAGGGGTCACGGGGGAGCGAACTGCGCAGGGTGGAGATGCTTCCCGCAAGCCCCAGAACGACGCCGACTCCAACCAGCGACCATGCCGCCACGTGGGCGTTCGTTCCTCCAAAGCTGTGGCCGACCAGTGGAATCGCGTATGCGAAACGCGAACACGCGAGCACAATGAGGGCCGCGAGAATTCCACCAACTGCTCCCTGTGCAACGCCGAGAATCACAAACGGGCGCCGCACAAACCATTCAGAAGCTCCAAGGAGCCGTTGTAGCGTCACCACTTCTGCGCGGCTCGCAATGCCGAGACCAATGGTTCGTGAAATCACCACGCTGATCGCGAAGCCCACGATTCCCAGAAAAAGCAGCAACACGACGTTGACAGTGAACGAGATGCGTTCGAGTATGGTTAACCATTCAACGTCGGCGTCGACGGACTCAACTTCGGGGAAGCTGCCAGCCTTCCGGGCGATGGCCTTGAGGCCTTCAGGCGTTCTTCCTTCGTCACTCAGGGTAAGGAGGTAGGATTGAGGGAGAGGATTCGTTTCGAGCACATCCACCAGCTCGGAACCGAAAAACCGTTTGAAGCGGACCAGGGCCTCCGCTTTCGTGATAAGCCGCGCGTTGCTCACGCCCTCGATTGCAACGATCCGCCGCCTGACGAGCTGAATCGCCTCCGGTTCGAGGCCGTCTTTGAGGAAGACCTCGGCGGTGATCCATCTTTTTGCGGTTTGCGCTTCGTTGTGGAACGCGAGAGCGCCCAGACCGAGAATTCCGAGTATCGCGAGGGAAACAGCCATGATCAGCACGGAGCTGATCGTAGCCCGTTTCGCGGAACTGACGGCACGCCACGCCTCGGCGGTGCTTGTGCTCCAGAACACGTTATACCCCCTGCAGACATCGCCCCCTCATGGGCGATTGCAGGGGAAAAATAAGGGGTTGCTCAGGCCGAGTCCAAGGAATCGCATTCGTATTCCCCGCGTCGCACCGGCAAAAGAACACGGACCGTTACCAGAGTCGCGCATGATTCGAGAAGGCCTATCGGCTCGTCAATTCCGAACCATCCATCTCAACACCTATGTTTCGCTTGCGGAGGAGGAGGCCGGTGGCCACGTCGAGTGCGAGCAACGCTTTCTCGTGCTCCACGCGCCCCTCCACGTACGCGCGGCGCGCGTCCGCAACGTCTCGCTCAACCTGCAGAACATCATAGTTGGTAGACAGACCCAGGCGCAGCCTTTCCTGTTCGTTCTCAAGCGTTGATTCCCGCAACCTCTTCGTCTCCTGCGCGGCCGCGATCTGTTGCCGGCTTGTTTCGACACGTCGTAGAGCCGACCTCACATCCGCCTGCACAGCCTGGCGCGCGTCCTGAAGCTCCAGTTCAGCCGTTCTCACTGCAATGATGGCTTCACGGTAACTCGCTTCTGACTGACGATTGCCAAGAGGAACCGAGAAACGAAGCCCCAACGTCCATGACGGGTATGCTGCCGTGGGAAGATCATCCATGCTCCTGGCTGCTGTCCGGTCTCCATCCCGGAGTACAACCTCCGTCGAGGCGTCCAGCGTCGGAAGAAGCCCGTTGTATCGGTATTTCAGAGTGAATTTGCTGGTTTCGACCGCTTGCGCAGCCTGAAACACCACGGGGTTGTTTTCGAGAGCCGCAGCGAAAAGTGAATCGAATGACGGCGTTCCAGAATCAATGTGGGTCGTGTCTGTCGGGACTATTCCAAATGACCACCCGTCCTCCATCGCCGCGATGTTTGTCAGACGTCTGAGGGTGTCTTCGGCATCCCGAACGCGTGCCTCGGCGGATATGATTCCCTGGTACGCGGTGGCGACACCGGCTTCTGCCTGAATTACGTCTCTGAGTGCCTGCGCACCGGTTTCCGCACGCGCACGGGATCGCTCCAGCAGTTGTTGGGCGTACTGGTGTGACATCTGTGCGACGCGAAGATTCTCACGTGCGCTCACCAGATCCCAGTACGCGGATTCCACCTTTTGAACGGCGGCCGACGCATCCGCCACGATCTGTTTCATGCTGGTTTCACGATTCGCCCGCGCGATCCGTATGCCGAACTCGTTGGCGTCCCGCCCGAAACCCCTGAGCAGCGGTTGCGAAACGCTCAGCGATACGTTCGACCCGTAATTCGAACTTCCCGAGCCTTTCGACCACGAGTTGTTCAGATTGATACTGGCGTTGGTACCGAAAGAAAACGCTTTGGAGATTCCCAGCCGTGTGCCCAGGCTGTTTTGCGCGGGTACCGATTGCGAAATGTAGGTGCCCGTAGAGGGATCGAATACGAGCGAATTGGGCTGTTGCGTACGTGACCCTGTAAAAGAGGCGGTGAACGCGGGGTCAAACGGTGCAAGGGCCGCCTTGAGACGTGCCTCGCTGATCAGCGGTTCCAGGCGCTTCACCCGGAAGCTGAGATTGTTCTGGAGTGCGCGTATTCGGCACTCCTGCAGGGAAAGGCGAACGTATTGCTCTTGTGAGGCCGGTATAGCCTCAAAGGCACACGCGTTGAGGATGGCGACGAAAACACACTCGGCGACTGCGCGGCTTTTCATCGATCACTCCAGTTGGGAAAGCAGCTTCGCGTGCTTCGGAACAACGGCGGAGGGGGCCGACTCGGATTGTATCCCACGTGTGGTGAAAAATCGCGAAATGCCCCACCTGAATCAACGCGCGGACCGACCGTTTTCGTATGAATTGCGCTTCTTCCGGCGGTTCGGCGGTTCCGGGCATCGCGAATGATTCCGTTTCCGGTGCCGGGGAGTTATCTTTATTCAGCACCGTAAGAGGAAGACTCCCGCAGGATCACTGCCGGTCTCCTCTCGTTCGATTGGACCATCGAGTATACCCCAGATGCTGAAAATCACCAAGAAACAGCGTGAGCGCTGGCCGCGCGAACTGATTCTTTCCGAAAAGAGTGAAGAGCTTGAGGAGCATCTCACGCTTCTGAATGCAGAGGACCGCGCGGCCGTTGAACGGGTTTCCCGGGAGGTCGACTCCAAAATCGTCGAAGCGGCGCGGGAATCCGTGAAAGAACTGAAAATGCTGGAGGAAGGCCGGTGCCCTGCCTGCAGCCAGAAAACGCGCCGTTTTCTCTTCAGCACCATCTGCGAGCATTGCGGTTGGTCAGGGTATTCCCGCCCCCTGCGTGCAAAGGTCGTCATTCACCTTCGTGACGGATCCGCGCTCATCTGCGAGGATGTGTACCACACTCCTGACGAACTCATGTGTGTGACGCAGGACGTGGTTCGTTACCGTGTTCCGCGAAACGTTGTTGCGTACGTCGAATTCGATCACGCCGAAGAAGACATTCGGCAGCGGCGCGAACAACTCGCAAGAGAAGAACAGGGGCAGTGTTCGTGGTGTATGAAACCGGTTGTGCGAACAAACGAGGAGACGAGAGTCACGTTCGCGGCGTTCGCGATCTATCAGGAACGGTTTCTTTTCTGCAGTATTCACTGCCAGACCGCGTTTCAGAAGCAATACCCGACCCGCATCCATCGGGATTGCTACCACCGCGATTGCAGCAAGTGTGAGGAGTGCCAGAAACGATTCGACGATACGTCGTATGAGACGTTTCTTGAAGAGGAGTTCGTGCACTGAGTTCGTCGGCGGAGGCCGCGTTCTCAATTTCGCATCATGCGTCGGGGGATAAGGCGCTCCGACAGGCCATCTTGAACGTCGGAACAAACGAAACCGGCCGGAACAGGCGCTTGTGCTGGGCCAGTCCCGGTTTGGAGAGGTCTCCGGCATCGTTCACAAGATCGCAACCTTCCATTCGTTCCGCGAGCACAAGTCGTGTAGCTTCCGCGAGGCCTTTGCAGGCTGGATCGCTTTTCAGTACGAAAAACTGCCCCAGACCTTCCCTGATCATGCCGCCGAATGCAAACGCCCGCACTTTCCCGCCCACCACAGCTACGACGCCAACCAGATGCGGCGGGCGGAATCTCGCCGCGGACCGTATCGCACTCAGCGTGTACCCAAAATCGAAAACCGGCACGGGGTCCTGACGATGTGTGTCCTGCCACTCGCGGAGAAGCGCCTCGCACTCCGGAACGTCTGACTCCACAAATGCACGGAACTCAGGCTGGATTTCCCGTTCACACCGGTGGATTCTTTTCCTGAGAGCACGGAACTCGTTCCCGCGAAGTTCAATCAATGCCCTCCGCTGGTAGACATATTCATGCTCGTAGGGCGTGACTACCCATCCGCGGCGAGATCCGTATGCGGCTCCAGGGAGGTCAGCCCACAGAAACCGTGTCTCTATCGGGCCGTTGAGGCGGGCGAGAGAACCCGTCAGATTCTCCAGCGCGCCTTCATAGCCAGATCCCAGGGGAGGCAAAAGGAAATCGATGTGGCCGTGCCCGCGAACTGCCCGATGCAGGAGAACAAAGAGGCTTCCGCCGTGTTCCGCGAGCATGACCGCACGGGCCGGGGAGTCGGAATAGGCCAGCAGAAAAGGAAAATACGCGGCCCAGAGCCACGGGCGCGCGTTGCCTGCATAGGAAAGAAACGTGGGCATCTGCGCGATTTCGGCCGCGTGGAAGACGGTTCCTCCGATTTCAAGCGGGGCGTGCAGGTGATGCCGGTCAGGCTGGTTCCCCATCGCCGGCTGCTTCACTGGAACGCGCCAACACCGCGGCGGCAGATCTCAATTCGTTCTGAGGACGGGCGAAAACGATATCTGAGGACGTCCACCGCGGCCTCCGTGTCAATCGCTCCACAGGCGAAGATATCGATCGACACAAGTCTGCATTCAGCCCAGGTGTGAATACTCGCGTGGGATTGAGCAAGTATCAGTATCCCCGAAAAACCAACCGGAGAAAACTGGTGCGTGTGCTCGGAAAGTATGGTTGCCCCGGCCGCCAGAACTGATTCGCGGAGAAAACTCATTGAGGGGTCGGGAGTGTTCAGAAGGACCGGGTCATCCACCACAAAGTCGATGAGCAGATGAACTGGGGGCGAGCAGGTCAATTTCGTGCTCCTCCGGGTTTTTCGAATTCCGTCCGGGAGTGCTGGCGGGCACGCAGGAAGCGATCGCTTCGGCACAGGGGGCAACGATCCTCCTTCAGTCTCTCCACAGTAATCCAATGTTTGCCCTGCCCTACCTCCCACTCGGCGGAACACCCGAGGCAGCGGTACACGCGAATTACTGGTCGCACGTCCGCCGTATACAACGGCCCTTCGTAAGTCTCGCGCAGGGTAGGAGCGATCTCCGGTGTGGCGATCAGGTGAGCCATAAGGGAAACATTCGCCAACACGGAGGACCCCTCGTATTCGTTGAACGCAGGAATCCACTCAACGATTACCCAGCCGATACCCGAAATTGCCGCTTGAACCTGCCTCATTCCGCCCGGGTCCAGATGCCCCATGGAAAAGAAACAGTGTGCTCCTTCGTGCTCTACGGCCTCTGCGGCTCGGCAGAGGAACAACTCCGCGCCCCCCGGGGTGTACGGAGGATCCGTGAAAACGACGTCAAATCGGTGCTGAAGGGAGTCGGGTAACGGTTTGCGAAGATCGTGCATGAAGGTTTGCACCGAAGGCGCAACCTTTTTGATCCCGTCGCATACGCGTTCGTCGATATCCACAACGGTGAGCGTTGGTGCCGGGCCAACCGGTTCCCCACCGGTGCACTGCTCGACCCATCTCGCGACCGCGACAGAGACGAAATCGTCGTCGCCAAGAAAGAGAATCCGGCGACCCCACAGGGAATCGTTCTTCAGAAGATAGTTCACACGCCGGACGAGGGTTCCGACAGTAGCCTTTGCCTGGTCCAGGGTCACGTCAGCCTGCGGGCGCAGAGCGGCGAGATCATCCAACACGGCGGAGAGCCCGGTTGTTTCGTCATGCCCGGCGTCGCCACAGATAGTCTCCACACACGAAGCGCCCGCTGACGTCAGCCGCACTCCGTTCGGAGCCCGTTCCGTCATCCCGCGGGCGGAGAGCTCGCCGATGACGGCCACGGTGACAGGGAGCGGCAGGCGGACCTTCGAAGCGAGAACTCGAACGGGAACCGGCTCCAGTGTGGCGATCGCTCGAAGGATTGTGCGAACGCCCTCACGACCTTCCCGAAGATGCGAGGCAGACGCTACCTCTGACAGGATTTGGCCGCCGTCGCCGGCGTGAAGCTGCTCATGACCTTCCCGGAGCGCCATATGTGCTTCCAAAAGAGAACCCGCGCGTGCCGGTGCCCGGTCGGTCCTGGCGCGAGGATCGCCTTTCCCGCTCTTGAGGGAGTGCTGCGGCCCTGTTGGCGCGTGCCTGCTCGCGTTCAATGTCGTCCTCGGTCTGGAGCGCTGCGCGCCACTCGTCGAAGCGACTTGATGCGAACAGCGCAGCCAACCCTCCGGCGATATCTGCGAGGGATTCCTGTTCCTGTCTCCGCGCGCCGCGCGCCCCGAACTGGCCCCCCTGTGGTTCACTGATCATTTTGCGTGCCAGTTTATCCGAGGTTCTGATATCGAGCAACGGCAGGCTTCCTGCGCGCAGTGTGTTCACGAACTTTATGAAGCCCGGCAATTCGGTGCGACGCACGCGCATGTTGCCGTCTCCTCGAATGCAGAGAATCGGCCTGTCGGGGAGATTCATCAGAAGGGGATATTGCTCGCGAAGGCGGGGCCACCAGTACGTCCAGTAGGACGGCGGAGCTATGGTAATAAGACGGTTCCTCACGTTCGGGTTCGACAGGTTTGAATTGTCGAACACAAACGACAGCCTCGGTCGTATGCCCTGCTCGTCATGTCCGAACGGGAAGAGAGTTACCCCGCACAGTCTGAGTCTTCGTTCGATGATACGCGCTTCGCCGGGCTGCAGGTCCAGGTTGATGAAAGCACCGGTGAGTTCATCGGGCGCTATCTCAAACTCCCAACCGGCTACCTGGGCAAGCGCGACCAGTTCGTCCCGCACCTGTGCCTGGCGCGATAGACTGAATTCCTGTGCCTCCCAGAAAATCGTGCATCCCATGGGAATCTACTTTCCTCTCGTGACGGCAGATGCCGACTTCGGCCCGGAAACACGAGCGAAGCGGCGCCAGTGAACGATCTGTCTCGCGAGATTGCGTGTTGAAAAGCAAGGGAAAAGGAAGTAATCAAAGATAACCTCTGAGCGGGAACTCAACAAGGTGCCGTCATAGCGCTGTAAACCCAGTCCAAGGGTACAGGTATTTTTGCGACTCCCAATTCCCTATCTTTTACTGCAAAGTATGGCGGGAAGCGAGAATCAGGTTTCCCGCGGAGCGCGACTTTCGCGTCGTCCTCTTCGTGCCGGCAGGAGGTTTGTCGTTATGGTTTCGGATGCAGATTTGCTCGACAAGATTACCGATTATACCCGGAAACAGGGCGGAGACACGGCAATCGAGAGACTTCTCGCGAATGTCGTATCCCAGGTGCGTGAATTCGCGGAGGCCCGGGCTTCAGAAATAAAGCGGCTCTCGGACATCGGAATTGCCCTTTCCGCCGAACGGAACCTCGAACGCTTGCTTGAGCGCATCGTGGACGAAGCGCGACGATTTACGCGGGCTGATGCGGGGACGTTGTACACGGTCCAGATCAATCCTGCGACCAATCTGCCGGAGCTGAAGTTCGATATCATGCAGAACGACACCATGAACCCCCGGCAGGGTGGAACGAGCGGGAATCCGATAACGCTTCCTCCGGTGCCACTGGTCAAAGACGGAAAACCAAACCACAACAACGTTTCGGCGTACGTTGCCGACACCGGCGAAACGGTCAACATTCCCGACGTGTATATCGCGGAGGGGTTTGACTTTACCGGCCCGCGCAAGTTCGATCAGATCACCGGTTACCGAACTAAGTCCATGCTCGTGGCTCCCATGAGGAACCACGAAGGAGAGATTATTGGCGTTCTGCAGTTGCTGAATGCGAAAGTTCCGGGCGGCGAACGAGTGATTCCGTTCTCGGACGAGTACGTGGATCTGATCAAGAGCCTCGCGTCGCAGGCTGCGGTCGCGATCACCACTGCCAGGCTCATTCAGGATCTCCAGAACCTTTTTGAGTCCGTTATCCGCCTGGTTGCCTCCGCAATCGACGAGAAATCCGCGTACACCGGCGGACACATCACTCGCGTGGCGGGGTTGTCGATGAAGATCGCCGAAGCCATCAACGAGACGACGGAAGGGGATTTCGCGGATGTGAAGTTCACACCCGACGAACTGAACGAGCTTCGGATCGCCGCCTGGTTGCACGATATCGGCAAGATCACCACACCGGAATACGTTGTGGACAAAGGGACAAAACTGGAGACGATTTTTGACCGGATTGAACTCGTCAAAACGCGCTTCGAGGTCATCAGACGCGGCGTGATCGCAGATGCCATGGAGTACAAAATGCGTCTTATTGCGAATGGCGCCGATCCCGAGGCTTTGAAAGCGGTTGACGAGCAACTGGCAGTAAGGCTTGAGGAGATCGAAAGCGATAAGGAGTTCGTTGCGCGCTGCAACACGCCGGGCGAGTTCCTCAAGGATGACGCGATAGACCGGTTGAAGGCAATCGCCGCGAAGACGTTCCTGCTTGACGGGGTGGAAACACCCTACCTCACCGAGAACGAACTGAAGAATCTGAGCATCCGCAAAGGGAGTCTCACCGAAGAGGAACGGCAGATCATCAACAACCACGTTTCCGTCACAATCAAAATGCTTTCGCAATTGCCGTTCCCGAAGAAACTTTCCCATGTCGTGGAGTACGCAGGTGCCCACCACGAGAAGTTGAACGGTGCCGGGTACCCCAACGGGTGGACCGCAGAGCGCCTGGCAATCCAATCGCGGATTCTCTGTCTTGCCGACATCTGTGAAGCACTTACGGCTGCGGACCGGCCTTACAAACCGTCCATGCCGAAAGAACGCGCATTTCAGATTCTCGGTTTCATGGCCAAAGATCAGGAAATTGATGAGAGGCTTTTGAAGTTGTTCCTGGAGAAAGAGGTCTATGACCGCTACATGGTGGAATACAAAGCGCAGAAGGAAGCAGAAGCCGCGGCAGCCACGGCCAAATGAAGAGCCGGCTTTCCGAATGTGACCGGAAAGTCGAGGGACGCGATGACGAGCGGATCGGTGAACCCGATCCGCTTTGTCATGATGGGTTTTCAGGGGAATGAACAGACAGAGCGAAGGAGATTGGAACAATGTCGAAACCACGTCTGGGGTTCATCGGGCTGGGCATAATGGGACGTCCGATGGTAAGGAACCTCTTGAAAGCAGGGTATCAGGTTACTGTGTGGAACAGGAGTGAACCCGGTATCGCGGCGTGCGTGAAGGAGGGAGCTCAGAAAGCTGCTTCACCGGCCGATGTCACTTCCAGGTGCGACATCGTGCTTTCCTGCGTCACAGATTCGCCGGACGTCAGGCAGGTGTATCTCGGGCCCAACGGTGTTCTTGATACCATACGACCGGGGATGATCGCCATCGACATGAGTACCATCAGCCCCGCAGTAGCGCGCGAAGTGGCATCCGCTCTTGAAGCGAAGGGCGCAAAAATGCTCGACGCGCCGGTTTCCGGAGGAGAAAAAGGCGCAATCGAGGCGACGCTGTCCATCATGGTGGGTGGCGACGCCGAAACCGTTGCCACCGCCACACCGATCCTTGAAACGCTCGGCAAACGCATCATCCACATCGGCCCCAACGGCATGGGGCAGACGGTGAAACTGTGCAACCAGATAGTGGGTGCACTGAACGACCTGGCAATGTGTGAAGGGCTGATTCTTGCCGCGAAATCAGGGGCTGACGTCAGCAAAATGGTGGACGCCGTCTCCGCCGGGGCAGCGGGCTCGTGGGCGATGAACAATCTCGCGCCGAAGATTCTGAAAAGGGATTTCTCCCCGGGGTTCATGGTGAAACTCCAGCAGAAGGATCTCCGTCTCGTGCTGGATACCGCGAAGGAGCTTCAGATCGCGTTGCCCGGAACGGCTCTTGTCAACCAGCTTTTCCAGAGTCTGGAGGGGAAAGGTTGCGGCGACGAAGGCATCCAAGCACTGGTGAAAGCGTTGGAACAGATGGACGGCGCTGAGGTTCGGGGCTGAACCGCCCCGAATCGAAGGCGCCGAAGTTCAGCCAGACCTTGCGGCGGGTTGCTGCGCGCCCCGTGTGCGTTCAGGACTGGTGCTTTGGCGAGCTGAGGGCCGTTCGGTAGAGCTGCTCGTATTCCGCGACGATCTTGTCGGCCGAGAATAACCGGTGGACGCGGTCCAGAGCGGCGGCTCGGATTCGGGCAGCCAGTTCCTGGTCTTTGAGAACCCTGGTTGCCAGTTCTGCCATCATTTCGGTGTCACCGACCTCAACCAGATGCCCTGACACTCCGTCTTCGATCACCTCGACCAGACCACCAGCCCGGGATGCGATGACCGGAACCTCGCACGCCATTGCCTCGAGAGCTGCGAGACCGAAGCTTTCGTGTTCGCTTGGCAAAAGGAAGAGGTCCGCGAGGCTGAGAAAAAGCTCCACCCTGTCCTGTTTTCCGAGGAACCAGACATCCCCCATCACACCGAGCTCCAGCGCCACTTCCTGCGCGGGCATGCGGTGTGGTCCGTCACCGATCATCAAGAGCTTCGCCGGCATCTGTTTGCGTACCAGTGCGAATGCCCTGATCACGTCCGTCACCCTTTTGAGCGGGCGGAAGTTCGAAATGTGCACGAGGATGGGTTCTCCTCCGGGGGCGTAACGGGCTCTCTGGCATGCAGGCACCGAGACTCGGCGGAATCTCTCCGTGTCCACGGAATTGTAAATGACCTCGATTGGATGGTCCACATTGAACCGTGAAAGCGTCTGGTCCTTCAGCCACTGGCTGACGGCAGTCACTACGTCAGATTGTTCGATCGAGAACCTGGTAATGCTGAAGTATGAAGGGTCCTGCCCGACGAGCGTTATGTCTGTTCCGTGAAGCGTAGTGACGAGCCGGACGTTGTGGTCAGGGCAGAGCTTCAGAGCAAGATAGGCCGCGGTTGCGTGTGGAATCGCATAATGAACGTGCAGGAGATCGAGCTTCTCCGTGCAGATCGTTTCTGCCATTTTTGCGGCCAGCGAAAGCGTTGTCGGGGGATGGTCGAACAACGGATAGTGCATAACGTCCACTTGATGGAGGTAGATGTTCGGATCAAACTGCAACCGGTAAGGCTCGGCGAATGTTACGAAATGAACCTGATGGCCACGTTTGGCCAGCGCCATTCCAAGCTCCGTTGCCACCGTTCCCGACCCGCCGTACGTGTGATGACACGTAATACCGATTCGCACAAAAGCCTCCGTTTCATGGGTTGCTCAACACCAATGCTCTTCCGTTCGCCTTCTTCGTTCTTTCTGTCTGGCGCGAAGCGCTTGCACACGGTCCTCAACTTCGCTTGCGTGCGAAGCGACAAGGTCCTGCCTGAGCTGCCGGTAAAACCGGCGCAGAGGTACTCTCCTCGCTGATGGCAACACGCCGGCGACTTGCATCAGCGAGCGCACATCGCCGCGAAAGAGCGTGTTCACAAGCGAGCCCAACCCCATTTCAGTGAGTGCTCGTGACGCGAGCGTTCCGCTTCGCAACGCATCTTCAACGCGGGCGAGTTCGATCCCGAGGCGGGAGAGCGCCCATATTGCCGCTTCCCGGACGCTCGAGCGAGCGCGCCAGTAGGAATTCGGCACAGAACCAAGCTCCCAACGCGCGAACCTTCCCGGAAACACATCGTCTATTACTCGCCAGACACTTCCCATCTGCCTCAGAAGGCCATCCAAACCTCTCATCTTGAAAACGTCAGGCGAGAGTAAGCCGTTCCTGATGGCAACCGGAATCTTCTCCACTTCGACATGATACTCTTTCAGCAGCCATTGGACCGCGTTGGTGCGCAGCGCCGGGTCCTTCCACGCCTCGCGGGGCACATGGGTCACTTCCCACAGTTCGAACGTGTTCGGGAACAGAGAATTCAGAAGAGCGAACGAGTTCTCAGAAAATCCGATTCGAAAGGCGGCGCCCAGATGCCAGCGGTTCAGCGTGGACTTGATAACACGAGCGGCGTCCTGCGTGCGGAACATCGCGACCTGCATACCTTCTTCGCGGAATGCCCAGCCGATTGCTTCCGAGGAAAGGAGGCGCCCGGCGTCGCCGTGCCAGGTTTCCACCGGCACGCGACAGAAGCACTCCCAGGGGCGGAGCTGCGGGTACGACTCGGCAAGCGCGTGTGCGACCGACCAGCCATAGACGTTTTTCAGCAGCCACGTCAATCCAGCTTCGCGAAACGCCTTCTTGGAAATGGTGTTCTGGTGCACAGCCCGTCCGATAGCTTCGGGTGGAATGCCGAGGCGCTGTTCTACAAGCCATTTCACGGCGTCCCGGCGATTTGCGGTTTCTTCCCAGTAGCCTGTGGGAACGTGGCTGCCCATCCATGGCTTGATTCGTTCCGGAAACCCAAGCGCAAGAAGCCTGTTCACCGAGCCCCCGCAGCGCCGCAAAGCTGGTCCCAACCCAACGGCGATGTACGAAAGCACATCCTCCTGCAGTGCCTCCTCGGGGGTCTTTCGCATTTCGCGCATCACCAGGTAGTTCACCGCGATTCCTGTGCGGCGGGTGTCTTTTGAGAAGAAACCCCACGGAAAGGCCGCGGCAAGACGTGCGGCTACATATCGTGCGTGGAGGATTATCTCGTCATCAGACATCCGGTCCGTTACGGGAGCGTTGCTCAAGGGCGGGATACTGCCGTCAGGAAAGTGACGTTGGAGGCGTTCCAGCCTCTCCGCGAGCAGATCGGTTGCGATCGCCGACAGGCGGGCAGTGGGAAGCCTTTCGGCCGCGTTCTCCAGGAGCTTTTTGAAGTACGACCGCAGGTGCGGGGGGAGAGCAAGGGCCGCCTGCTCCAGTTGAGGAGAGTCCAGGGATCGCTCGGGTTCCGCAGCGTTGCTTTCAACGGCAGGAGCATCAGAAAGAGGAGAGAAGAAACGCTTGCTGATCTCCGGGAAAAATGTCCTCCCGACCTCGTCCGCTGCTTCCAGCAGAACGGGACGATACAGGCTTCGATCGTACGGGGTGGAAAGAATCAGGCGAACCACCTGCTCCGTGCCGACGATGGATTGCGCAATGTCCTCGGCGGCATCCTCGCAGTCGCCTCCTGTCGCGCGGACCAAAGCGGATAGCCGCTCTGACACGATCTCGCGCGCCTGGTTAAGGGTCTGTCGGTATGTCTTCTCGATCAAACCCGAAGACGGCATATCCTGTTCTCCCGCTTTGTCGCTTCAGCGGCTCATCGTGCCAGAGGTATCAGCGCTTCCGGCGGGATATGAACGTATACCTGCGAATCCTCCTCCGGCACGCGGGATTGGGAGAAGCGCTGGAGAATCTTCAGCCTCAGGTTCCCGTCCTGAACGCTTATTTCCATGTCCGCGCCAAGGAATCGTCGGCCCGAGACTCTCATCAACAGGGTGTTTTTTGAGGAGATGGGAGTGGTATCCAGTGTCATTTCATGGGGGCGAACAGCCAGCGCGGCCGTCGGTTCCTGCGGAAGAGTTCTCGTTCCAAATAAGGTGTGGGGACCTGTCTGAGCCGTCCAGCCGTTTCCCGCCTCTTGAATATGTTCTACGGGTAGGATGTTGGTGTGCCCGATGAACTGCGCGACGGCAAGAGAGCCCGGACTGGCAAAAAGATCCTGCGGCGCACCGACCTGAATCAGCCTGCCGTGTTGCATGATGCCGATTCGATCGCACAGCGCGAACGCTTCCGCACGGTCGTGGGTAACGTAAACCGTCGTGATCCCGAGTCGTCGCTGAAGTGCCCGAAGCTCCTGGCCGGTTTCTTCACGGAGCCGCGCGTCAAGATTGGAAAGCGGTTCGTCCAGCAGCAGCACGGTGGGCTCGATCACCAGCGCTCGAGCGACCGCGACGCGTTGTTGCTGTCCCCCGGAGAGGTCAGCTACGGAACGCCGTTCCATCGGTGCCAGCTGCACAAGCTCCAGCGCGTTCCGAACGCGGCGACCGCGTTCCTTTTTCGGAACTCCGCGAGCCAGAAGGCCGAACTCGACGTTCTCGTGCACAGTCATGTGCGGGAAGAGCGCATAACTCTGGAATACCATCCCGACATTGCGTTGTTCAGGGCGCTTACCGGTGATGTCTTCGTCTCCGAAAAACACGTGGCCGTGCTCAGGTTGGATGAACCCGGCAAGAAGACGCAGAGTGGTTGTTTTTCCGCACCCGGAAGGCCCCAGAAGACCGAACAACTCCCCGGATTCCACCTGGAGATTCAGGTTCGTGACTCCGGCTTCCCCGTTGTACCGGTAACTGAGATCCCTCAGGATGATTCTCATCGGCACGCCGCCTGAATGCGTTATTCGGTTACCACGAGATCGACCCGGTCACTGGCGAACACCCGGGTTCCGGGAGCAATGGATTGCTTCAAAACTGTCCCCGGCGCAGCGGTCTCATCGGGTTCGGAGGTCGTTTCTCCAATCTGGATTCCCATAGCGGCAAGGGTTCGACTTGCTTCACCGAGATCTCTTCCCACCAGAGCAGGCATTTCGGGAGCGATGCTCACCACGAGCCCTACCTGAGCGTCCTTTTGCAGCGAGGTTCCCGCATCAGGGAACTGGTCCTGAACGTAGGGTTCAGACAGGTCCTCGTTTGTCCGGAGCACGTAACTTACGTTGCCGACTCTGAATCGCGCCTGTTCAAGCCTGACGCGGGCGTCGTTGAGTGAAATACCCCGCACATTGGGTACAACGTACTTTGGAGCGCCTCTGCTGACGGTTACTCGAACGCTCCGTCCGCGCTTCACAGAAACGTCGGGAGCGGGGCTCTGCATGACTATGTGATCAACAGGGATGGATTCATCCGTGGCATAGTCCGACGAGTCATTCACGAAAACCAGACCTTGCTCCTCAACCAGACGTTTTGCCTCCGCCACGTCCATTCCACGGACGTCTGGAACGACAACGTCCGTTCCACGGGTGATAAGCGGCATTATTACCCAGTTGCCCAGAACGAAAATGAGTAACAACGCGAGAAAGGCACCCGTCGCGGCAGCGGTGGGGAGGGTAAGAAACCGTTGAATGCCTTTGGCCCCGGTGTTCGCTTCCGTGTTCCCGGTGACGGCCGGCCTGTCATCTGGAGTCATCGGACGCTGCCTCCTGCGCGTACCAAGGCCATTCGGGCCGCCAGCTGAATTGCATCCAGCATACTTTCGGTCCTCGCGATTCCCTTTCCGGCGATATCGAAGGCTACTCCATGGTCGACGGAGGTTCGAACGATCGGAAGCCCGACCGTTACATTGACTCCGTGAACTGATGCCCATCCCCCGTCTTTTGAAGGCTCGAAAGCCAGGGTTTTGACGGCTATATGCCCCTGATCGTGGTACATCGCGAGCACGCCGTCGTATTCCCCAAGCCGGCCGCGAGCGAACACCGTATCTGGAGGGATTGGCCCGAGTACCTCGACGCCTCTTGCGCGCGCCTCGAGAACGGCCGGCAGGATATGCTCCCGTTCCTCATCGCCGAACAGACCCGCTTCACCCGCATGGGGGTTGAGCCCGGCGACACCGATCCGAGGCGACGCGATTCCCAGATCACGCAACACACCGTCGAACAGAAGAAGCATCCGCAAGATGCGCTCCTGTGTTACGCGGCTTATTGCATCGCGGAGCGAGCAATGCGTGCTGACATGCAGAACCCGCCACGTACCGTGCACGAGCATCATGCCGTATTCCTTCGTTCCCGTTTTCGCCGCCAAGAACTCCGTATGGCCGGGAAAAGGGACTCCTGCGAGATGCCACGCTTCCTTGGATATCGGTGCCGTTACTATCCCGTCCACTTCGCCCTTCTGGGCAAGGACTATCGCACGATCCAGATACAGGGCAGAGAGTCTGCCCGCCTCTGCCGATACGGCACCCGGCGGGACAGCGACCTCGGGTTCCGCGACGCTGCAGATGTGTGCAGGGTCAGGAAGCGGGCGCCCGAGGGTTTTCGCGACGCTCTGCAGTATGGACTCGGTTCCCACAAACAACAGGTCGGCCGCACCTGTCGCCCTGGTATCAGTTGCCACCGCGAGGCAGAGTTCCGGTCCTACACCAGCGGGATCGCCCATGGTCACCGCGAGGCGAGGTTTGCTCACGTTCATCTTGGGGTATGTCCTGCATGTCGTTGTAGTTCTGGTATTCGGTTACACCGTCTGAATGTACCCGCGCGAGGGGACGCAGCCAAATGTCGCGTCCTGATCGCATTTAGCGACACTGGTCGTTCCGTGCTATTTTTACTCTGTTGACTGCCACGGGTTTCCATGGCGGCAAGTGGTGAGTCTGCAGCGGTTTGTCGGGCGAACGAAAGGCACATAATTGCTTTCCAGCGATATCGTGGTGATTGGTGGCGGTCACGCGGGCATAGAAGCTACGATGGCCGCTGCCAGGCTTGGGTTCGACGTGGTCCTGATGACAATGGATGTCGGAAAAATCGGGGAAATGGCGTGTAATCCGGCGATCGGTGGCACGGCGAAAGGACATGTTGTCCGCGAGATAGACGCGCTCGGCGGTGTGATGGGCAAGTTGATTGACGCCACGGGTATTCAGTTCAAGATGCTTAACCGTTCCAAAGGACCGGCAATGTGGTCTCCGCGCGCCCAGGCTGACCGGGCCGCGTACAGGGCCGCGGCACAGGCCCTTGTGTCCTCACACGAACGCGTCAGAATCGTGGCCGAGCAGGCAGGCCAACTGAAAATTGAGGGAGGCCGCATCGTCGGAGTGATCGGCGTCTCTGGAACCGAGATTTCGTGCAGGGCAGCGGTTGTTGCGACTGGCACATTTCTCAACGGGTTGATGCACGTCGGGTTGTCGTCTACCGTTGGCGGCCGTGTGGGGGAACCGGCTGCCTCAGAGCTTCCGCGAAGCCTTGCGGCGGGAGGGTTGGCACTCGGGAGACTGAAAACAGGCACACCGCCTCGCGTTGACGGCCGCACAATCAACTACTCGGTGATGACTCCTCAGTACGGTGACGAACCGCCGCCTTTCTTCTCGTTTGAAACGCCGCCGCGATCAGTGCAACAGGTTCCCTGCTGGCTCACCTGGACAAACGCCGCAACGCACAGACTTATCCTCGGGGGACTGGACCGTTCTCCTCTCTACACCGGCAGGATAAAAGGAACCGGTCCGCGCTACTGCCCTTCCATTGAGGACAAAGTGGTGCGTTTTCCCGAAAAAGACCACCACCAGATATTCATTGAGCCAGAGGGCACGGCAACGTCGGAAGTGTATGTCAACGGTTTTCCCAGCAGTCTTCCCGAAGATGTACAACTTGCAGCCCTGCGAACGATCCGCGGAATGGAAGAAGCCGTTGTGAACCGTTTCGGCTACGCGGTCGAATACGACTTCGTGTTTCCCCACCAGCTCACACCAAGTCTCGAAGCGAAGGCGGTGAAAGCGCTCTTCCTCGCGGGCCAGATCAACGGGACTTCGGGATATGAGGAGGCGGCCGGGCAAGGGTTCATGGCCGGGGTGAACGCAGCGCGTTCAGTTTCCGCCGATCCGCCGATCGTTCTGCGCCGTCACGAAGCGTACATTGGCGTGATGATTGATGATCTGGTAACCAAAGGGACGGAGGACCCCTATCGCCTGTTCACTTCCCGGGCGGAGCATCGTCTGCTCCTTCGGCAGGATAATGCTGACGTACGGCTGGCCGACCGAGCCCGGGAAATAGGCCTGATCAGAGGGGACGAGTTACGACGGCGGCAAGAGAAGGCGCGGGCGGTTGAATCGCTCGTTTCAAGGCTGCGAGAGATTCCTGTCCCGCCTGAGAAAGCCAATCCGGTGCTTACCGGGAAAGGCACCACTCCGATTACGGAAGCGCAATCCGCATATCGACTGCTCAAACGGCCGGAGATCACGCTCGACGAAATTGTGCGAATGGTCAGCGAGGATATGGCGGGGATATATGGGGAAATTGCGTGGCAGGCAGAGATTGAGGTCAAATACGAGGGCTACCTGGTTCGGCAACGAGAGGCCGCCGAACGTCAGGCCGCGGCGGGAAATCGCGAGATTCCACCTGACTTTTCGTATGACGCGGTGAAAGCTCTGTCCGCGGAAGCCCGACAAAAGCTGCGAACCGTCCGTCCGGCGACTCTCGGTCAGGCGGCAAGGGTACCCGGTATAACGCCGGCCGACATTACCGTTATCGCAATCGCGTTGGAAGCACGAAGACGACGCACAGAGGTCCCGTGAAATCATTCGAGCGTCATCTCACGGATGCCCAGCGCAAGCAGCTTCTTGGGCTGGTCCGCCTTGTGCACGAAAGCAATACCCGGTTGAACCTCGTGGCGCCAGGGGACATTCCGAAACTCTGGGAACGGCATGTCTGCGACTCTCTGCAAGTACTGGACTTCGTTGATCTTTGTGGAAAGAACGTCGTTGATATAGGGAGTGGGGCGGGTTTTCCGGGTCTGCCCGTTGCCATTGCCGTTCCGAGTGCCAGAATTACCTGCGTGGAACGGATCCGAAAAAAGGCCGCGTTCATCAGACGGGCGACGTTGGAGCTCGAGCTTCACAACGTGGAGGTGGCGTGGGCGAACTCTACGGAACTCGCGCAGAATTCGCGCTATGCCGGTTGCGTTGATATTGTGACTATTCGAGCCGTGGCGCACACGAGGGAATCGCTTTCCCTTGCCAGCGGGTTTCTGGCGGAAAACGGATTTGCGCTTCTCTGGCAAACACGTGACCAGATGCTGCGCGAACCACTGCCGGCGGGATGGATGGACGAATGGTTTCCCACCGAGACGGACGAAGGTGGCGCTCGAGGAATTCGCAAGGCATTTCGCGCAACAGCCAGTTCCAGTCTCGGTTGATGCAACCGGAACACGGCGGAACAGGCGTATTGTTTCTTTCACACGCATGACGACTTCCGGATCCGGCGACGACCTGCGGTGCGGGTTGCTGAGAGTGCGCCGCCGATCAAAGATTGGAGCGTCCCCTTTGATGGTTTGCGCACGTCTGATCCTGATCGTTTTGTCCGCCGCTGCAAGCGCCACCGCGCGAGACCCCCTGCTGGAAAGCTCACGCTGGCGTTTCTTTGAAGACCCGAAAGAGATCGCCAGCCTGTATACCAACGACCTTGTCCAGGAGATTGGCGGGGGCGTGTGGCTTACTACTGACCGCGGTCTTGCGCTTCACGACGGCACTCAGTTCGTGAAGAAGGAAATCCCAGGAATCGGCCCGTCCGCACGCTTCCACAACCTCCTCTATTCCGCCGACGGGACTCTCTGGATAGGCACGAGTGAGGGACTTGCCAAATACATAGCCCACCAGTGGCATTACCCTGTTCGGCAGGGCAACATCACCGCCTTGGCGGAGTCTGCTGACGGAGCGATATGGGTGGGTGCTTCCCCCGCCGAAGATGGACAGTTCGCGCGGGATAAGCGGGGGGCAGCGCCGCGACCGAGAACCACCGTAAGCGTATACAAGCGCAGGTCTTGGCGCGAATTCACATCTGCGGACGGAACGCTCCCTTCCCTGCCGGTGCGTGTTCTTTTCGGTGATCAGGATGGCTCGGTGTGGGCGATTTTCGGGGACAACAACGGGCACTCAGAGATCTATGTGTACTCTGGCGCCACGTGGAGGAACGTGGCGCGCGAAATCGGATTGCCGTCCGTGGAGTACCTCAGCCTCGCCCAGACGCGCGATGGCGCGATCTGGTTCGGGACCGCCGGTCATGGCGTTCTTCGGTGGCGGGCCGGGTCTCTGGAGAGGTTCGTCGGAGAAAGGTTTGCGTCATCGTTTACGGCGGCGTCTCTTCTGCCCATGCCGGACGGGTCGCTCTGGGCTGTCGGGTCTCCCGCAGGCACGTTGCTGGAGTTTCGCGAGGGCGCGTGGATCGGACATTCGGTCCGGCAGGTGGGTGTTACCGGCAGGCTCGTGAGCAAGATTGTGTATGCGCTGGACGACGCGTTCTGGTTTGTGATCCCGGGCCGGGGAGTTGCGCGGTTTGACCGCCGCGGCGGTCCATGGTGGTCATATGACGCCGGCGATGGGCTGCCAGAGTCCGCACGTGTGAGTTGTTTCGCCCGTACCGGCGATGGAATCCAGTGGGTCGGGACCACACACGGGCTGCTTTTGTTTGATGGCAAGCGGTTTTCGGATGACCGGGTTCCTGCCGAATTGCGGGGGAAGCCCGTTTCGGCGTTGCTGAGTTTCCCGGATGGAAGATTATGGGTTGCAATTGCGTCACCGATTCCTCCGCCGAAGATCTGGGAGCGGAGCCCTCGCCACACCGCCAGTCAATGGCGAAGGATTCCCCCGTTTCTCCCTTCAGGTGGCAAATCAACGATTCATGCGTTCTTGCGCTCCAGAAACGGGGATGTATGGGCGGGAGTATCTGGCGATGTCAAGGCGCGGGGTGTTTTCCGCTTCAGAAATGGATCGTGGGAACGACTGTCGGGTTCGCAGGGCGCGGGTACCGATGACGTGTTCGCGCTCGCAGAGGATACGGCCGGCGGCATCTGGGCAGGGATGCGTAACGGTCTGAGTCGCTTTGACGGCGTACGATGGAGCGCTTTCGATGGGCAGAACAGCGTCCGATTCGAGCATATATCGGCACTGTGCGCCGCTCGCGACGGATCCGTCTGGGTGGGAGGCAACAGCCCGAACGCCGGAGTCAGCAGGTACGCGGGAGGAAGGTGGACGCATTTCACGGTGGATAGCGGACTGGCGAGCGACGACGTCTGGTCCATTGTAGAGGATGAATACCGAACAATATGGGTAGGGACGGCACGTGGTGTCAGCCGGTATTTCCGTGGCCAGTGGCTCACGTTCCGAAAGGAAAGCGGACTTGCTGAGGACCACGTGTCCGCATCAACGCTGCTGGGGGATGGCTCGTTGCTGTTCGGACATTTCGACGGGGCGGCGTCCAGATACCACGCCACGTCGTCGGATCCGCCAAGGTCTTTCATAGAACCGTTGCCGGAACGGGTTGCGCATCCAGGGTTCTTGACCGTTCGCTGGACTGGAAGCGATCGGTTTGGGAGAACGCTGGCAAAGGACCTCCTGTATTCATGGCGACTGGATGCTGGTGAACCGTCCCCCTTTTCTCCCGCGACCGCGCATACGTTCGAGGAGCTTCCGGCCGGCGAGCATGTTTTCACGGTCAGAACCCTGGATCAGGAGGGGAACGATGATGGGACGGGCGTTTCCGCGACGTTTTCCGTGGAACCACCCTTCTGGAGAACACCCTGGTTCGTCGTTCCGACCGTGGTTGCCGCGGTGGGAATCGGTTTCGCCACGGCCATCGCCTACCAGCGGAATCGACGCTGGAAGCGTGCGCAGGCTCAGCTTCTGAGTGAATTGCAGCGGGAGTTGCAGGTTGCCCAGAAGCTCCAGAATGCTCTTCTTCCGAGCGTAGACCCTGCCGTTCCGGGCTTCGAGATCACGGGCATCTGCCGCGCGGCAAGCCGGGTTGGCGGAGACTACTTCGCGTATGTTTGGGACGACGAGGATCGATCGAAGTTTGGTGTTGTTGTCGCCGATGTGACGGGCCATGCCATGCAAGCGGCAATCCCGGCGGTTCTGTTCAGCGGAATGGTGACTGCGGCTGCGCGGCAGACGACGCAACCTGCTGAACTGCTCGAGTTGCTGAACGCGACCTTCTGGGGCCGGGCGTCCCGAAATACCTATATCTGTTGCACGGTCGCTCTGTTCGATGGAGAAAGAGGTATTTTGCAGATAGCGAATGCAGGAGGATTGGATCCTCTGCATCGTTCCGGTGATAGCGTAACCGCGATATCCGTCGAAGGCGAACGTCTCCCGTTAGGCGTCGCTGAAAACACCAGGTTCGAGCAATGCGAAAAGAAGCTCGGGATTGGTGACATCATTGTTCTCGTCTCAGACGGTGTGGTGGAAGCGCGGTCTCCTGCCGGGGAGATGTTTGGTTTTGGGCGAGCCGAGGAGGCTGTCAGAAGAGGTAGTACTGCGTTCGAGGTCCTTGACTCGATCGTCACGGAAGTAACCGCGCACATGGGTGAACATGAACAAGACGATGACATCACGATAATCGCGGTTCGCGTTACCGGTTGATACCGCGCTACGCGCCGTGGACTTAAGGTGGTTACCTACGGGACAGGGGGTCAGGTATGGGATCGAATGCCATGACTATCGAACTTCAGGTTCCGAGTACAGCGGGGTACGAACGGGTCGCGATGGATGCGGCGGCGTCCGTGGCACGACTCGTAGGATTCCGGCAATCGCGGATTGAGGATCTCAAAACGGCGGTTGCAGAAGCCTGTATCAACGCCATGGAACACGCCCACAAGTTCAATGAGGCTATGAAAGTAGTCGTGGCACTGACCGTTCAGGATTCAACGTTACGGATTGACGTTGTGGACCAGGGGAGCGGCATGCAGAATAACCCCACTGATCCCGATGTTTCCAGGAAATTCTCCGGAGAACAGGCGGCCCGCGGATGGGGCATGTTTCTCATCAAAGCGTTGATGGACGAAGTGGAGTTCAATGTTCGTTCCGAACTCGGAAATGTCACGCGCATGATCATCCGGCTGGAACCTCCCGGGAAGTAACGCGTATACGCCCTGAACCGGCAGCAGTTGCTTCAGAACTCGCGAATTAAGGGGACCGGAACGTGAAAACTGACGAAGTGAAGAGAAATGGGGTTGCAACCCGTGTTGCTGGCGACGTTGCCATCCTGGATATCCTCGGGGACCTGACCGCGCAGACCCGCGAGGAAGTGGAGGCTGCCTACCAGCACGCGACTGAATCCGGGGCAAAGAAGCTCTTGCTGACGTTCACCAAAGACGCATACATAAACAGCGGGGGCATCGCCATCATTATTAACGTTGCCATCGCCGGACGGAAACACGGGCAGAAGATCCGGATAGTCGAGCCTTCCGAGCATTTTCAGAAGATATTTGCGATGGTGGGTCTCAAACAGTACGTGGAAATCTACGCGAGCGAATCCGAGGCCCTTTTGGGTTTTTGATGCGAGGAATACGCGCGGCGCCGATGATGACTTCTCTTTCCACGAAACTCCGTGTGGCGATGCTGACTGCGGTCCTTTCAGGCGGGCTGTTGTCAGCGTGCGCACCGAGAGAAACCGAGGTCCTGTTACGGGTTCGCCACGGTGCACCCCCCACCATGCCAATGCACCGCGCACTCCTCAAAGTTGCGTCCATACTGGAGGAACGGTCTCGCGGTCGGATTCACCTGGTGGTGGAAGCGGGACTTTCGCTTCCGTACCAGATAGATGAGATGCTCAAAGGGAGCGACGAAATCTCGATGTCAGGGATGGGAAGCCTCTCCGATTACTACCCGCCCCTGGGCGCCCTTGAAGCGCCGTACATGTTTCGCGATATCGACCATTTCTATCACACTGTCGAGACACCTTTTTGGCGCTCCCTCGTCACCGAGGTTGAACGGCGATCTGGACTCCACGTGATTGACATGTGGCACCAGGGTGTACGCCAGGTCACTCTGCGGGGTCAGGCGGCCCGTTCCCCTGCGGAGTTCGGGACGATCAAACTGCGCGTACCGCCTTCTCAGATGTACGTCGAATGCGCACGTGTGCTCGGAGCGCTTCCCACGACGATGAACATCAATGACGTTCGCACGGCGATTCGAGCGGGCACGGTGGACGGTCAGGAGAACCCGTTGCCAACGATTGAAGCGATGCATTTCCACGACGTGTGCTCATATCTTGTTCTCACCAATCACAGCATCACGCCGATCATGCCTATCGTCAGCGCCGCATTCTGGCGAACTCTGTCGGAACGCGATCGGCTCCTCATTACGGAAGCCTTCCATGAAGGTGGGAGATACAACCGACAGATCGTGGAGGAAGAAGAACGGGAATTGATTCACGAATTCGAGCAATCCGGCATGATTGTGATCCGCCCGGACCTCCGCCTGTTCAGAGATCGAGCGGAAAAGGTGTGGAGGCGGTACCGCGAAGTCTGGGGCGATTCGTTGGTCGCCAGAATTCAGGCTGTCAGATAACCAGTTTTCTCTTTCTCTCTCGCCGCGCGCACACCATCACCCTGTCTCTCCCACGATGTCAGGCCGAAAGGCGTCCACAAAATGGGTGATCGCCGGTGGCTGCTTCCTTGCGTCAATGGTTATGACGTCGAAACGCATCGCCGAAAAAGCAAAATCTCCCTGCGCGACAAACAACTCAGCCAGCCTCGCAAGTTGAGATTGTTTGCGAGCATCCACCCACGTGACCGGATGTCCGTAGCGAGTTGTCTTCGCCGTTTTGACCTCCACGAAAACAAGAATATCGCCGTCCCACCCGATAATGTCTATCTCACCGGCTCTGCCTGCGTGCCAGTTCCGGGCGCAGAGCGTCCAACCGGCCCGCTTCAGGTACCCCGCCGCCAGTTCCTCCCCCAATCTGCCGCGTTTCATGTATCGCACCTGCTGCGAAGTAGCTTGAATTGTTGCCGGTACAACCGCCTCAACGCCGGTACCTCTTCGGGCGGCAGCACGTTCTTTTTCTCGGCTATGATTGCGGCGACAGAACGGAGCTCTTCGAGGGACTCTGACACGACAAGCGAACGCGTGAGGAACGCTATGAGATCCGAATGGGTGGGATATTCAGACGTGCAGGCAACATGCTGGAAAGACCGCCTGTGAATCGGACACGGGCCGAGACGTGCAAGCGCCTCGAGATGTTCCCGCGTCCCGTACCCTTTGTTCCGCGCAAACCCATAACCCGGATACTGCGTGTCCATCTCCTCCATGAAGCGATCACGCGCGACCTTCGCCAGGATCGACGCGGCCGCAATGGAAACGGATTTGGAGTCGCCATCGACGATTGCAGTCTCCGGGAGCCCGCTTCCGGGGGTGATGTTGCCATCCACCAGCACATGATCGGGAGGAGGGTGTCCAAGGCCTGCGATCGCCGTGCGCATCGCTTTCAGGCTGGCCTGAAGTATGTTCACACGGTCAATTTCCTCGACGCCAACCGATGCAACGTGCACTGCCAGCGCACACGCTCGGATCAGCGGATCCAGTTGCTCCCGTTGTCGGGCGGATAGCCGTTTCGAATCGTTGATTCCAGACGGGATACCATCGCGCGGTAAGATTACCGCGGCGGCGTACACAGGACCCGCGAGAGGCCCCCTGCCTGCTTCGTCCACGCCGGCGACCCGCACGGAACCGCTTTCCCAGCATTGTTGTTCGTGGACTAACATGTCGGCATGCGGGCGGCGAGACGCCCTCTTCAGTTGCTCCGCCATCCCGCGGACGGCTGCCCGGTCATCCTCCTCCATCGCACGGATGACAGAATCAGAGACTGCCCCGCAATTGGCCAGCGCCTCTCGTATGTAGGCGATCGATTTCGCCCGGAGGGTTCTGGGATCCAGCACCATGTTACACGGTCCAGTGCTCCAGCTCAAATGTGTCAGTGGGCACATCGAACGCCAGTACCCCGTCACGCGGCCAACGCTCGATTTCATTGCCCTGCTGGCGGACACTCACCACAAATTCCACGAGCGTCTCCGGGACGGAGCCGAGTAGAAGGAAAGGCACGGCGCACTCAACCACATCGCGAAAAACGGCCTGCGGAGTGATCTGGACTTCAGTCCCGTGTTCCACAATCTTGACGGGGATGTCCCGCGTGTCGTACCCAAACGGGCCGATGATGACCTGCGTACCCGGTCTGTTTGGGAAGACGCAGACGACTTCCAATTCCGAACGCTCGTTCGGCGCCAACGGTCTGGACCAGTCAATTCTGAGGTACCACCTGTGATGATCGGCGCCGAACGCGATCGCTGAGACCAGGGGCGCTTCCCTTGCCATGGCGCCGTCTGCGGAACGAGCGTCAAAATGGCCGGCGCCAGCCCATTCGTAGTAACTCGTTGACCGGCCGTCGAGGGTCGGAGAAATGAGATTTACCGGCTTGCTGGCGGCCAGTTCCCGGCCTTGCCTGATCGGTTTCACCAACCACGCGGGCACCGGTACGTTGATCAATTCGAACACAGCCGTCAGATGGCCGCGGAAAAGTCGGTCAAACTCGCCCTGCAAGGCGGTGGTGAAATCATCCCCGTACCACCAGAACCAGTCGGACCCTTCCGCGATGTAAATGTGCTCCCAAGCCTCTTGCCGAGCCTTCTCAGATAACCGATCCTGTGCCGAAATCAGAGCACTGCGTGTGTCACGCAGTGCTTCCCACGCACGATTTTCCTCACTTGATCCTATCCAGATGTCAAAATCCCCATTGATCCACGACCCTGCGAAAATCCTTCGGATGGCATGTCGCGGAGGGTTTCTGGCAAGGTAGTCGGAGATGGTAGTCCATCGAAAATCCTTCGAATTCGCAACCTTTGAGTACATAGCCGTCAGGAATGCTTCCCCACCGTCCGGGTAGTACTCCCACGCGTTTTCGCCGTCCAGCACGATAGTAACGAGCTGTTCGCCACCGGATTTGGGTTGCCCGGTCCAGATCGCTCGCAGACTGTCCATGAAGTCGTTCACTGCCGCATCAGTCGTCATTCCGGAATAGCGGAACCCTATTTTGTCAGCGAGAGACTTGTCCCGGAACACGATCGAGAGTTGACCACCTCGTTCGCCGACGGAATACGGCACATACAGATCTCGTTGTCCCAGCGACGGATTCGAACGGAACAGCACGTCCTGATCCGATGCGATCCATTTGACACCCTCTTCCGCGAGAATCTGTACTGCTTCGGTGCTCACGGATCCTTCTGCAGGCCACATACCGTCGGGGCGGCCTCCAAAAACGGATTCGTGCAGTGCTATGGCGCTTCTTACGTGGTGTCTTGCGTCCTCCGGCGCAACGAACGGCGGGGCCGGGAGCTCCCTGTCCGGAAGCCCCGCTTTCGCCGAATCCGTTGTGCACACTAACGGCAGGATCGGATGGTAAAACGGAGTGGAAGTCAATTCGATCCGTTTCCCTTCCGCTGCCTTGCGGTAAGAGGGGAGAATCGCCTCGATGATGTCCCGCTGAAGAGCGAGCATCCGGAGCTTCTGCTCCTCGGAAAACCCTCTCCCCTGTCGGATCAATTCCATCAGGAAGGGGAAATCGGCGCGCGCGCCGTAGCCACACCAGGTGAGATTGAACCACACGACGAGATCAGTGAGGTCCTGATCCGAGAAATCTCGAACGCCCCCCGAAGGGAGACGCGACATGGTTCTCAGTTCCGAATACCGCGGGTAACAGTCGATCATCGTTCTTCGGTTCGCGTGGAAGAAGTTGCTCGCGATGAAGCGTCTTTCCTCCATGGAAAGGTCAGATGCTGACCTCCGGGAAAGTTCGAGGTACTTGTCCGTAAGCGTTCCGTCAACGTACCCCTGAAGCTGCGAAACGAGGCTCGGCGTGAAATTGAAACAGGCGTGAGTATGTGTATCTGCCCGTTCGATCACCTTCACCATGTCGTAATACCCTTTGGTGGCGTGAAGGCGCACCCACGGCAGCGCCAGCATGCCAGTCTCGGGATCGCGGTAATCTGGTTGGTGCATATGCCAGAGGAGTGCGACGTTAAGTACGGGCATCTGTGGGAAAGGCTCCGGAAGGAGGGGAAGTGAACATCAATCCAACCCTGGCGATCCGCACCCGGCCACGCCACGAAGGTACGAAGCCGCCTGTTCAGGCGGGGTTGGATTGATGTAGAAGCCGGTTCCCCACTCGAACCCGGCAATTTTGGTAAGGCGCGGGATTATCTCAACGTGCCAGTGGAAATCCTCCCACGATTCGCGTCCCGATAATCTCGTTGGCGCCGCAAGAAAGATCCAGTTATACTGGGGCCCGTTCAGCGCTTCATTGAGTTTCCGCATCGTGACCCGCAGCGCCTCTGCCAGCGCCGTTCGTTCTGTGCCGTCAATGGCGGAAAAATCCGGGCGATGCGTTTTCGGCAGGAGCGTCACTTCGAACGGAAAGCGGGAGGCGAAAGGGCAGAACGAAATGAAGCTATCATTTTCGAAAACAACGCGCTCTCCAAACCGCTGTTCCTCACGAATCTCATCGCAGTACACGCACCGTTCTTTGTAACTCAGGTACCGGTTGACGCCGTCCAGTTTCTCACGCACGCGCTTGGGAACGACGGGCGTGGCAATGAGCTGAGAATGCGAATGAGCGACTGAAGCACCCGCCTGCTCGCCTTCGTTCTTGAACACCAGCATATGCCGCAATCGAATGTCGCGCTTCAGGTCATTTGTTCGCTGAAGATATGCGCCAAGGACGCGCTCAATATCCTGAACCGAAAAATCCCAGAAACGCCGCTGGTGATCAGGATGCTCGATGATAACCTCGTGCGCACCGATTCCGGTCATTTTGTCGAACATGCCGACCCCTTCCCGGACAAGGTTTCCTTCGATTCGCAGAGCAGGGAACTTGTTGGGCACCACCCGCACGGACCAGCCGGGCGTGTTGGGTGCGGTACCCGCTTCCCTCACGCAGTAAATCTCCGGCGGCGTCGTGGATTCGAATCCGTAACAGAACGGACAAAGCTGCGGAGCCTTAGGCCGAGGCAACGATTCGAAATCCGTTGGTCGCGCTCCCCTCTCGGTGGAAACTATGACCCAGCGGTCTGTCACCGGGTCTTTGCGGAGCTCCTGCATTAAACTGCCTCCGGTATTCGTTAAACAGCGAATTAGTCAAAAACGTAGCCACGCGGGATGACGACGATGCCGTTGTCGGTAACGAGGAAACGTTTTCGCTCTCGCTCAAGATCGTATCCGATCGTCTCGCCGGCCGGGATGTCCACGTCTTTGTCAACGATGGCCCTTCGGAGTCGCGCACCTTCGCCCACGCGCACCCGGCTCATCAGAACCGTTTCCTCGATATCCGCTCCGGGGCAGACTACATTGTCGAGTGCCACGATCGAACGATCGATACGCGCGGACGTGATACGGGCCCCCGCGCACACCATGCTGTTCCTGATGACAGGCCCCGCAGGGTGGCCACCGTCTATGACAATCGGAGGTGGTCGGTGATCGCGGTACGTTCGCACCGGCCACGAGGGGTCATACAGGTTGAGAGGAGGGTCCGGTTGCAGGATGTCCATTGAAGTCTGCCAGTAACTGTCGATCGTGCCGATGTCCCTCCAGTAGGGCTCGCATCCGCTCATCGCGGGCATCGAGTAGGCAAAGACCGCGTCTCTGTTGACCATGCCCGGGATGATGTTCTGGCCGAAATCATGCTCACTTTGGGGGTTTTTCGCATCTTCCAGTACTCTCCGAACCAGAACGTCGGTGGAAAAGACGTAGACGCCCATGGATACGAGGCTGGTCTTATCGTCTCTCCACGATGCCGGGTCTCGCGGTTTCTCCTCAAATCCCACGATTCGGTTGGACGCATCCACCTGGAGTACCCCGAAACGCTTCGCGTCCTGACGGGGCACCGGGATGGCGGCAATCGTGAGATCCGCCCCCGTGTTCTCATGCGCCGCGAGCATAGGAGCGTAATCCATCAGATAGATGTGGTCGCCAGAGAGAATTACCGTGTATTCCGGCCTTTGCTCCTGAAAGACATACAAATTCTGAAAGATCGCATCCGCGGTACCTTCATACCACGAGCGCTTCATGCGTTCCTGCGGGGGCAGCTGCAGGATGAACTCACCCATATCATACCGGAGGCTGGACCACCCCTGTTGGAGGTGCCGATCCAGGCTGAAGGATTTGTACTGGGTCAAAACAAAAACTCTGCGCAAACCCGAATTCACGCAGTTGGAGAGAGTGAAGTCGATAATGCGATAGGCCCCGGCAAAGGGAACCGCGGGTTTTGCGCGATGCTTCGTGAGCGGATACAAGCGGGTTCCGTGCCCTCCTGCAAGGATTACGGTCAGTGTGTTCCGCAGGAGAGCGCCCGGTGTGAACCGAGTTTGGGTGGTACTCATCCTCCCAGCACCTGCGCGATTTTTTCTTTCAGCTCGGTGGTGTCGGCCGACTTAACGACATAGTGCTCCGCAGCCCAGCTGATGAAGTTCTCTTTGTAGCTGGAATACGCTGAGTTGATGATCACCTTGATGTTCCGCCGCTCGGCGAACATCTCAGTAAGTGCCTCCAGACCGTCTTTTCCCGGCATCCGGATATCAAGAATCACAACGTCGTACGCTGTCTCTCGAACCTTCGCGACCGCTTCGTCAGCAGTGCCAGCCAGGTCAACGTCATGTCCATCCTGTGTCAGTTCATGTTTGTACAGCACGCGAAGGGCGTTTTCGTCGTCAACAACCAGGATTTTCGCCATTCACAACCTCCTTTTCCAGCAGTGGCACCCGAACCGTAAACGTAGCGCCACGCTCCGGTTTGTTGGTAATAGAAAGCGTACCTCCGTGGTCCAGGACTATCTGCTGGCAGATCGCAAGACCCAACCCCGTACCATGCGACTTTGTGGTGAAGAAAGGCTCGAAGACATGCTCGAGCGCGTCCGCTTCAAACCCGCCTCCTGTATCCTCGACCGTCACGGCAACCTGACGATCGGTTTCACAGGAAAGTGATATGGACAGCAATCGAGAGGACGTATCGACGCGTTCCATCGCGTCCATGGCGTTCTGAATAAGATTGTGAAACACCTGCCGCAAACGACCCGCGTCACCCAGGACCATAACCGGATCGCGCGGAATCTGCACGTTAATTCTGATACTACGTTTCTGAAGTTCCCGTTCCAGCATCTCTGTGGCACGCCGCAGAACCGAGCCGACATCAACGCGGTCACGACGTGGGTGCGGGGGACGGGCAAAATCCAGCACCTCCCGCAGGATGTTCTCCAGACGGGCCGTTTCCTCTACTATGATCTCCGCGAACTTCCTGTTCTGATCGTCTTCACGAAGCGAGTTGCGAATGCTGCGCGCAAATCCTCCGATGGCGACGAGGGGGTTGCGGATTTCATGTGCGACCTGCGCTGCTACCTGTCCCATGGCGGCCAGTTTCTCCGTTCGCAACATTTCCTCATGGTTCGCCCTGAGAAGTTCGTGCGCTTCCCGCAACTCTTCGAGCTGGCGCTCGAGTTCCGCATGCAACCGCGACCGCTCCACCGCAAGACGCGCCTGATGCGCAAACAATTCCAGGCTCCTCAAATCCAATTCGGTAATGGATTTGCGCGTGATGGCGTTGTCCGCGATGATTACCCCTTCGACCCGGTCGTCAAATATCAGCGGGGCGACAACGAAGGAATCGGTGCCCAGTTGTTCGGCGAGCTGGCGGGGAACCAGCGGGTGGTTCATACCGTCCGTAACAAGGAATGCGCGCCGCTCTTTGGCTGCCTTGGAGGCGATGTTCTGTGCGTCCTCCAGGGAGATAACAAGGTTCTTTGCCACTTTGTTAACAGTCACTTCATCGCGCGAGATGGCTTCTCGGTAACCCTCCAGAATGTCCCGGAAAGAATGCGGTTTCTTCCCCAGTTCCTGCCAGATCCTGGAAGCCTCGGCAATGTCGGACGGGCCGATGGCATAGCTTCCACGCAGTGTGCCGGTCTCGTGGTCAGCTACTAGAAGGAACGCGCGGTTGAATCCGAGGCCCTCCCCGGCCGTTACTCCCACGAGAATCGTCTGAAGGATTACCTCCGTATCCCGTGAATCCTGAAACAACTCACCGATTTCCGAGAGCATCGCGAGATCGGCCGTCGTCGCTGAAAGTCTCCGCTGTAGAAGCACCGTCTCTGTTACGTCCTCGAACACCGCAACGATGCCGCTGATTTCCCCCGCATGCGATATGATCGGTTCGGCGCGAACATTGCAAATTGTTTCTCTCCTGCTTGTTGTGCGACAGGAAACACGGTCGAGATGGAGCGGCTTGCCCTCCGTAAGAACCTCCCAGAGGCCGGCCGCAACTTCCATTGCCTGCAGTTGCGGTAACACAAGGATGTTTTTCCCTACAACTGTTTCAGTGCCCTCCAACCCCATGATTTGAGCAATCGGCGGATTTGCGAATTCGATCGTGCCCGTTGAATCGGTGGTGAGGATGCCGACAGGGGCCGAGCGGAGGACGTGGTCGCGCCTGTCTCTTTCGGCCGCAAGGCTGGTTTCCATTCTCACACGTTCTGAGACCTCCCTGCCGACAAGAACGACGTGATCGACGGAACCCGAAAGGCCCGACATCGGGTAGGCGACTACGTCAATCCAGCGGAGCTCACGTCCTGCGTGAGGGCACGTTGCGATCAGTCGCCTCGCCGGCTCAGCGGTTTCGATTGCAGCATCAACGATATCCGTCATCTGGACAGGGCAATCGTTTGCGTCGAAACCCCACGGAACGTCCCGCGCACGGACACCGATCACCTCGTGCGCCTGCTTCCCTATCCACGCGAGGTGTGCTCTGTTTGCCAGGACGATCGTCCGATCCCTTCCGTCGACAACCCGGATACCATCGCTGATTGTGTCCACGATGCGCTCGTAGAATTCCTTCAGCCGGCTGTGATCCGTTTCGTTGTCGGGTGGTGAGCCGGAGTCGGGTGTACCCGCAACCAGCCGGGCTTCGCATCCGGAAAGCACGCGGAGCAGATCCTCCAACGAGGGGGGATAGGGGATCACCCCATCAAGCGCCCGTCTCTGATGACTTTGTGTGCCATCAGAGGTGGTTTCCGGGGCCATGCCGATCAGAAAGGTGGCAGCGCTGCGCGGTAGACTGACATCAGTCGACTGATATCCTCCGAGTCGAGACACCCCGCCCCGATCCAGCGGAATGAAAATGACAACAGCATCCTGGTCGCTCGACCGGGATGCTGTTGGTTCGTAATCGAACGGGTGGATCAGTTGGACTTCATACCCGTGGCCACGGATTTCGTCCAGAACGTTGGCGAAGTCCGCAGCGTGTTCTGCGGCGAAAACAACACGAAGTGCCATCGCTGTCCATCGCAGAAACAGGTGAGGTTTTCACGCATGGAACCCGCCTAAAGCTACTCCTCTTCGTCTGCGAGGTCAACGTGATCGCCACCGTCGTCCTCCTCGTCTTCCTGCGATTCGGCGTCGTCCCTGTATTCCTCTTCAGGGAGGCCATTCGCTGGCTCTTCTGAGTCCTCTTCCACCTCTTCTTCCGCTTCACCCTCAGGAGATGCTGCGCCCGCGTCGCCGTTCTTTACCACAACGCGCGCCACATCCTGAACAACATCACCCTCCTCGATTCTGATCAGACGAACACCCTGCGTGTTCCGTCCAATAACCGACAAGTCGGCGATTGGGAGGCGGATCAGAATCCCGTTCTGGGTGACAATCATCAACTCGTCCTCGTCTATCACTTCCTTGATGGCCACAACTGCGCCGTTCCGTTCTGTTGCCTTGATGTTGATAATGCCCTTCCCGCCACGGTTTGTGATGCGATAGTCCTCGATGGGGGAGCGCTTGCCGTGCCCGTTTTCGCACACAGTCAACAGAGTGCGATCATGGTGCTTGTTCACCACCATACCGACCACTCTGTCGTCACCCCTGAGTCGGATGCCCCGCACTCCGGCGGCCGTCCTGCCCATGGGGCGAACCGTGTCCTCCGGGAACCGAATGGCGTACCCGTTCCTGGTGCCGAGAATGATGTCGTAAGTCCCGTCCGTTACGGCCGCTTCGATCAGTTCGTCTTCTTCCAGCACGTTGATTGCGATAACACCGAGGCGATTGATATTTGCAAACGCGGAAAGCGGCGTCTTCTTGATCGTTCCTTTCGCCGTTACCATCACGAGGTAGCGGCCTTCTTCGAAATGACGGACCGGCACCACTGCCGCGATGATTTCGTCCTTTGCAGCTTCGAGAACGTTGACAAGCGGCCTTCCTTTGCTGGAGCGGCTCCCTTGCGGTATCTCATGCACTCGAAGGCGGTAACAGCGTCCTTTCTCGGTGAGACAGAGGAGGTAACTGTGTGTCGACGCGACAAACAGGTGCTCGACAAAATCCTCCTCTTTCGTCGTCATACCAGTCACGCCACGGCCTCCCCGACGCTGTTGCCGGTAGGTGTTGATCGGTATCCGTTTGATGTATCCGGTATGGCTGATCGTGACTACCATGTCTTCTTCGGCAATCAGATCTTCGATGGAGAAATCGGATGCCGAAGCCACGATCTCCGTGCGTCGCTCGTCGCCGTGCTTCTTGCGAACATCGAGCAGCTCTTTTTTCACGACGGCAAGGATATTCGCGTCTGAACTCAGGATGGTCTGGAATTCGGCGATCTGTGTGGTGAGGTCGGCGTACTGATTCTCCAGTTTGCTCACTTCCAGACTGGTGAGGCGCCGAAGGTTCATATCGAGGATCGCGTCGGCCTGCTTCTCGGAAAGCTGGAAGACGCTCATCAACTGCCCGCGGGCCTCGGCGGCATCACGCGATTTTCGGATGGTCTCGATGATATTGTCAATATCCCGCAGCGCCAGAAGCAGTCCCTCAACGATGTGCGCCTGCGCCTGCGCCTGATTGAGGTCGAAGCTGGTCCGCCTTCGGACGACCTCGCGACGATGATCGATGTAGTGCTGCAACATCTCCTTCAGTGTCAGGAGCTTCGGTTGCCCGTTGACCAGCGCGAGGAGGTTGATTCCGAACGTCTGTTCCAGTGGCGTGTGCTTGAAGAGCTGGTTCAGCGTAACTTCGGCGTACGCATCACGCTTGAGCTCGATTACCATGCGCATGCCATCGCGGTCGGACTCATCTCGGAAATCGGCGATTCCGTCCACAACGCGATTACGAGCGACAGAGGCGATGGCCTCTTTCAGAGTAGTCGCATTGAGCTGGAACGGTATCTCTGTAATGACGATGTTCTGTCGATCGTTTTTGAGAGTCTCGATGTTGGCGCGTGCCCGGACTTTGATCAGGCCTCGTCCGGTGGCATAAGCCTCCCGAATCCCTTCGATACCGTAAATGATCGCCCCGGTGGGGAAATCCGGTCCTTTGATGTGCTGCATCAGGCCGTTTACGTCAATATCCGGGTTCTCGATCTGCGCGATCAGCGCATCTACCACTTCGCCCACATTGTGGGGCGGAATGTTGGTGGCCATGCCCACGGCGATGCCGGAGGCGCCATTGCACAACAGGGCCGGGAAGCGGGCGGGAAGAACCTTCGGCTCCTGAAGCCGTTCGTCGTAGTTGGACTGGAAGTCTACGGTGTCCCGATCCAGATCCGCGAGCAGTTCTGTGGCGACGGACGTCATGCGGCACTCGGTGTATCGCATGGCCGCCGGGGGGTCGCCATCTATGGAACCGAAGTTGCCCTGTCCGTCAACCAGCCGGTAGCGCATGTTGAAGGGCTGTGCCATCCGATAAAGCGTCGGATACACGATCGCTTCACCGTGGGGATGATAGTTCCCCGAAGTGTCGCCCGCCACCTTCGCGCATTTGTAATACTTGGCCGTTGGCCCGAGGTGGAGGTCGTTCATCGCGACGAGAATTCGTCGCTGAGACGGCTTCAAACCGTCGCGCACGTCCGGCAACGCTCGCGCGACCAGCGTGCTGAGCGCATACTCCATATACGATTCGCGGATTTCTTCTTCAATCTGAATCGGAATGACTCGTTCTCGAGATTCGAGCATGGAAACTCCCTCAAATTGTGCTCGTTTTTACTCAACCACCGAGTACGGACAAAGCGTGGAAAGCTTTGTCCGCACATGCACGACGGCGTCCGCTCGGGTACCGAACATCTAACCGGCGGCGCCGTCAAGCGGCGTGTATGTCAAGCTCTTTCACGTACTGTGCGTTCGCCTCGATGTACCGTTTTCTGGGTTCCACATCGGCACCCAGCAGGACCGTCACGATGCGATCTGCTTCCACCGCATCTTCCATGGAGACTCGCAGCAGAGTTCGCGTCTCCGGGTTCATGGTCGTGCTCCAGAGCTGTTCCGCGCTCATCTCACCCAGACCTTTGTACCGTTGCACTGTGACGCCTTTCTGGTTCTCGAAACGCGCGAGCGCAGCGTCTCGCTCGGCGTCGCTGAACACCCAGTGCTCCTCCTTTCCTCGTTTGACGAGGAAAAGAGGTGGTTGAGCGATATATACGTGTCCCGCTTCGATAAGCGGGCGCATGAACCGGAAGAAGAACGTCAGGATCAGAGTGCGGATGTGCGAGCCATCGACGTCCGCGTCGGCCATGATAATTACTTTGTGGTAGCGGAGCTTTGACAGGTCGAACTCCTCACCGATGCTTGCGCCCAGAGCCTGGATTACCGGTTGCAGCTTGTCGTTGCCAAGCACCTTGTCAATTCGCGCTTTCTCTACGTTGAGCATTTTGCCCCACATGGGAAGCACGGCTTGGTACCGACGGTCTCGCGCCTGTTTTGCGGATCCCCCTGCGGAATCACCCTCAACGAGGTAAATCTCGCAGGCCGCAGGGTCGGTAATGGAGCAGTCGGACAGCTTGGTCGGAAGGCCGCCGCCGTCCAGAATGCTTTTCCGGCGCGTCAACTCGCGCGCCTTGCGGGCGGCCAGCCTGGCGTGCGCTGCCTCCACGGACTTCATGATGATCCGCTTGATCACCTGAGGGTTCTCGTCGAAATACTCATTCAACCCTTCGGTAACCACTGACTGCACCAACCCCTTGATCTCGGGATTACCCAGGCGGATTTTTGTCTGGCTTTCAAACTGAGGATTCGGAATCTTCAGGCTCAGGATCGCGGTCAGACCCTCTCGAACATCCTCTCCCGACAGGCCTTCCTTCATGTCTTTCAGAAGGTTGTTTGCCTGTGCGTAGGCATTTATCGACGTGGTGAGCGCCGCTCTCAATCCTGCGAGATGGGTTCCGCCCTCCACCGTGTTGATGTTGTTCACATACGTGAAAACAGCCTCGCTGTACGATGCGTTGTATTGCATCGCGAGTTCCACAATCACGTCGTCGCGCATGCGCTCGATGTAGATCGGGGGTGTATGGAGGGGCGTTTTTCCCTCGTCGAGAAATTGAACGAATTCGGCGATGCCACCGTCGAACCGGAACACATCCTCCCTGATTTCCTCACCGCGTTCGTCGCGCAGGACGATGGTAACGCCTCTGTTCAAAAACGCCTGTTCCCGAAGAGTGTGCATGAGCGGTTCGTACGCGAATTCCGTTTCCGTCATGATTGTGGCGTCAGGCTTGAACGTGGTGATGGTCCCGGTGTCCTGCGCCTCTCCGACGTCTTCCAACGGCGTTACCGTAGCGCCCCGTTCGAACCGCTGCCGAAAAGCGCGTCCCTTCTGGTGCACTTCCACGATGCACCACTCTGAAAGCGCATTGACCACGCTCGCACCGACACCATGGAGTCCGCCGGAGACCTTGTAAGCCGAATGGCCGAATTTGCCTCCCGCGTGGAGCTTCGTCATTACCACCTCGACGGCGGATACCCCTTCCGTCGGATGAATATCGGTTGGAATGCCGGCTCCGTTGTCCGAAACACGCGCGGATCCGTCGGGCAGAAGGACGACTTCGATGCGGTCGCACCTTCCCGCCAGTGCTTCATCGATTGAGTTGTCCACAATCTCGCGGATGAGGTTCATCAACCCCTGTGTGCCGGTGGAGCCGATGTACATCCCCGGACGCTTGCGGACTGCTTCCAGACCCTCAAGCACTTGAATGCTGTTCGCGTCGTAGGCAGTATCAGTGTCAACCGCAGTCGAGCCGTTGCCGATCCCGTTCCCGTTGGCTTTGCCGGACAGATGCCCGTTGGCGTTTTCGGGGGTGCTCTCGGGTATTCCATGGTTGTTCAGGTGCAACTCTTCACTCATTCCCTCTGGTCCTTTCCCGCGTTGTTCGCTTTCGCAGCGAATATGGCGGAGCCAATACCACGTCGGTGAACTCGTATCCGCTTACCCGGATGGTGCCTTTCAGGATTTGCCGCCACCGGCGGCCTTTCCTCTGAATTTCCATTGCTACTCCGGGGGCGGATCTGACCGTCACCACCAGCCGTCCCTTTTTGTCTACCACTTCCGGGGTGATCGTGCGTGCCCACACTTCCCCGGTAACTTCATCCCAGTGTTCCTTGAGTATCTCCAGGGCCGAAGCCTGGCGTACCTGCCACTGCCCCGCCATGCGCTGCAGAACGGTCTGCAACGGCAGGGTTGTGCCGGCCCTCTGGTCGTTGCCTGCCGAATCAGACATCATGGCCGCCTTCAACGATGCCATCGTGAACCCGCAAATGGTGGGCGGGCCCGTTTTTCACCACTGCCACGTCATCGGTCCGGGCATTTGTCAGAATGACCTGCCCGCGCTGTTCTGTCGAGGCAAGCAACGCCGCCGCCCGCTTCGCATCAAGCTCGCTGAAAGGGTCGTCAATCAACCACACGGGCGAGCGCGTCGTCTCGCGTTGGATGAAGTCTCCCTCAGCGAGTTTCCACGCGAGGTACGCGATCTTGACCTGCCCCTTCGACGCGTGCGATTCGATATCTTTCCCGTCGAGCAGAACCCGGTAACGGTCCCGATGCGCGCCGCGCACTGCAAATCCCGCACGCCGGGCTGAGGGACGGGATTCGCGCAACACATCCACTGCGCGGTCCAGATCACTCATGTCCCCATCACCCGGGAGCGTGGTGCGCGATTCCAGCACGAGATTGCCGATCCCGAACAAACGGGAAAAATGCCCTTCAACGGCGCCGCAGAAATCGCGAAAAAACGCTTCTCTTCGCCTGTTGATGCGCAGCGATACTTCCGCCAGCTGGTGCTCCAATACGTCACACAACGCATCATCATTGGCCGGGTCTCGATACACCGCGTTCAGTTGTGCGACGATCGTTTTGCACCGGCGCAACTCCGTCAGGTACCGGCGATCCACCTGTGAAATCATGACGTCGATCATCCGGCGCCGGCCGGTCTGCGACCGAAACTGCTGTTCAATCTCGTCAGAGGATACTGCCACGGTGCGGAGCACGCCCACCAGTTCCGCCAGTCCGTTCAACGCAGCACCGTCTATCGTACCTCGCTTCCGTTCTCCCGGGGTGATGGTAAGAACTATCTGACGCACGGGCCCATCGCCGATGGTGCCGGTTATCGTACCGGATGGCTGCCCCCACGATACCATTTCCCCGTCAGTGGCGCCGCGGAAGGACCGCCCGACAGAGATGAGGCGTATCGACTCGAGAAGGTTCGTTTTTCCCTGACCATTTTCCCCTGAAACGATGTTCAGCGCCGGAGCGAACACCGCCGACGCTGAACGGTAGCTTCTGAAATCGCGCAACTGGACGGACGTGAGATGCACCGCCTGAATCCCATGCACGCTTTTTGAATCCGTTTCCGCGCCCGGCGGGATAGCGTGCGGTCGCGTGCTACGAATCAGTGTTGAGCAGTCTCAACGGCATGAGCAAGCAGAAGTAATCCTCGCCTTCCGGTTGCTTGGCGGGTTTGATGATCGCGGCGGAAACCGGTTCGCGGAAATGGAATTCAACCTGCTCGGAATCGATCTTGGACAACACCTCTTTCAGGTAATTCGCGTTATACCCGATTTCCATTTCCTCGTCGTCGTACTGTGCAGAAATTCTTTCGCGGGCTTCCGCACCCGTATCACGGTTCACCGTGGAGAGCTCGAGCTCATCCTTGTGGAGTGCGAGACGCACCTGATGATTTTGCTGACTGGACAATATCTGCATGCGGCGAACGGCCGGTTGGAGTTCTTCCTTGGACACGATCAGGCGCCGGTTGTTGTCCTTCGGAATCACCGACTCCACATCGACGTACTTACCTTCCACCAGTCTTGTCACAAGGTTCGCGCCGGAGTACGCGAAATGTATCTGCCGCTCCCCTATCGTAATGCTTTCCAGTTTGTTGTCGTCACGAATCAGCCGTTCTACCTGCTGGAGCACCCTCGGCGCGACGATGACCTGAAGTGGATCTCCGTGGATGCCTTCAACCACCTCGCTTATCTTCGCGAGCCTGTGACCGTCGGTCGCAACCATCACCATCCCGTTCGGATTGACGCGCCAGCAGATGCTGCTCAACACGGGTCTTGTTTGATCGGGATGCACGGCGAATGCGGTCTTCTCGATCATACGCCTCAGCAGGTCGCCATCGACGGAGATGGTTACGCCCCCTTCGATACCCTTCGGAACCGTGGGGAACTCGTTGGCCGGCATGCCCAGCAGGCTGCATTCGCCATTCGCCGATTTAAGCGTAACCCGGCCGTCTGCCTCGCTGATCGTGACGGGGCCGGGCGGGAGTTCTCGCACGAAATCAAACATCAACCGGCCGGGAAAGGTAATCCGGCCATCTTCTGCGTCCTGGACTGCTCGGGTTGTGGTGAGGAATACCTCAAGGTCGGTTCCCGAAAGCGAACACGTTCCTTCCTCGATGACCATCAGCATCATGGAGAGGATTGGCAACGTGCTTTTGCTCGGAACGGCATCAATCACGGTCTGAAGCATACCAAGCAGTTCACTTTGATCCATCTGGACGCGCATAGAAAGCCCTTCCTTTCCCGAAAAAACCAATTAACAAAAGATACGCAAACCCATGGAGATTTCCAACGTGCCGCAGAACGCATTTTGATGCTTCCTGTGGGGATTTCCGACGCATCACCGGTGGGTCATTCGGCAGTTTGAATCTACCCTCGCAGAAGGCGGCGCGCTCAATGGCAAATTCCGCGTTACGCGCTTCTCCGGGTTGGGAACAGCCGGAGCGCCGCACACGGTGCTTCAGTAACGCGTCATACCTGTGCCGAGCCTACAGGGACAGGCCTCGGAGTACGATTTCCCGTTTCTTCGCGCTTCGTCGTGTGATTGTCAGGCGAATAGTGTGGGATGGTGCCCATTCTTCGGCCAGCTCCGGCCATTCCACCAGGGCTATGCCGTCGCCGAAAAATACCTCCTCCAGCCCGAGTGTCGCCAGTTCGCCCGGATCAGCCAGCCGGTAGAAATCGCAGTGGAACACCGGCACCGTGCCCTCATACTGATTGATCAACGTGAAGGTCGGGCTGTTTGGCCAGACACCCACCTCGAGCCCGGCGCAAATTCCCTGAACAAGCGTCGTTTTTCCGCTCCCGAGATCGCCGTAGAGAAAAACGACGCTTCCCGGCCTGAGCCAGGGCGCAATCCTTTTGCCGAATTCCCGCGTTTCGTCCGGGCTGGTGGTTACGTAGGTCCGAGGTTCGGGGTCAATCAACATGAGGCGTTCAGCGGCGAGGTGTGAGAGTAACGACCGGCAAGATCATTTCTTCCAGCGAAATGCCCCCGTGCTGGAAGCTGTTCCGATAATGGCGGCCGAACTCGTTGGCACGTGTCGGGTAGACGAAGTAGAAATCTTCCTTCGCGATGATGAAGTTGGTGCTCGGGGTGAAACGTGGCAACCCGAACGTGAGGGGGTCCCGAACAAGTAACGCTTCTTTCGGGTCGCACTGGAGGTTTGTGCCCGATTTGTAGCGGAGGTTGGTGCTTGTTTCCCGGTTGCCCCGTGCGATCGTAGCTCTCGTTCCCAGAACGCTCCCGTGGTCCGTCGTCACGATCACCGTCGAATCGGTGCGGGAAATCCATTTCAGTATGTCAAATAGCGCGGAACGGGAGAACCAGGACACGGTCAGAGAGCGAAATGAAGCCTCATCGGGAGTAATTTCCTGAAGTATCTCCGATTCTGACCGCCCGTGGGAGAGGTGGTCAACAAAGTTGAAAACCAGCGCAACCAGCCCCGCGTTTCTCCATGTTCCGATCTTCTTCAGAACCACCCGACCGTCACCGGCGTCAAGCACTTTTTGATAATGGACGGGTTGTTTGACGCCGACGCGTGCGAGATTCTCAACGAGCAACTGATTCTCGAATCTGTTCAGCGACTGATCCTCGTCGTCTCCCGGCGTCCACAGGTCAGGGAATCGTCTCGCAATGCCCGCGGGAAACATTCCGGCAAACAACGCGTTGCGTGAGAACGGAGTCGCGGTTGGGAGTGTAGCGTAATAGTGCTCGCGCCGCACGGCAAAATACTCCGCAATCAGGGGCTCGATGGCGAGCCACTGGTCGAGTCGCATGCAATCGATCACAATGAAATACACCGGACGAGCGCCGACATGGGGAACCACGAACTGCCGTACCACTTCAGCCGATGTGATCGGCCCCGTACGCGGCGCGGCCACCCACCCGGCGTAATTCTCCTCAACGTACCGCGCAAATACCTGGTTGCAGTGGCGCCACTGACTGTGGTGCATCTCGCTGAGGGATGGATCGTTGTACGAGTGGATTTCGAGGTCCCACGCAGCGAGGCGCCCGAAGATGTCCATCCACTCTGACCAGCCGGCCGTGCTGATCTGCGTGTGAAGGTTGGAAAACTCGGAGACGTAATCGCGCACGAGCTTTTGTTCGCGGATCTGCCTCGCGTCAAGGAGCCTTTTGCACGCGAGGACAATCTGACTGGGATTCACCGGCTTGACGAGATAGTCGTCTATGCGCTTGCCGATGGCTTCGTTCATCAGCTCTTCTTCTTCACTTTTTGTCACCATCACCACCGGGAGAGTGGGGTGAATGCTTTTTATCTCGTCCAGCGTTGTCAGACCATCCTGCCCTGCCATCATCTCGTCCAACAGAACGATGTCAAAGCTTCGTTCCGAGGCGAGCGCCACCGCGTCTTCGCCGTTGGTCACCGGTGTTACGTCGTACCCGCGATCGGCAAGGAAAATGATGTGTGAACGGAGGAGATCGATTTCATCGTCCACCCAGAGAATCTGCCGCCGTGGGCGCTGATTCACGTTCTCCAACTGGCGTACCTCCGACACCGTGTGGTGATGCATTCCGAGAAATTACGTAGCGAAATATACCCTTGTGGACGCACCGGACGACAGCGCCGCGGGTGCTGTTTTGAACAACATGCGGCCGCCGTTATCCTTTCAACACTCAGAGCCCGGAATCGTTTCCTACCATGTTTTTTTCGAGGTTACCATGAGGAGCATCAGTCTCGATGGGGAATGGCAGCTTTTTCCCGTTCCACCAACTCATCCGCCGATCACTCATCCTCGGGAACTGGGGTCCTCCGGGATACCGCCAATTCGTGGAACCGTCCCCGGCAATGTTGAGCTGGATTTGCTGCATGCAGGCGTCATACCTGATCCCTTTTTCGGCACGAACGTACTTCGCCTGAAGGACTTCGAACTGCACAACTGGTGGTATTCCAGAAACTTCGCGACGCCGGAGTTCCAATCCGGCGACCGTGTGGTAATCCGTTTTGAAGGAGTTGACACGTTCGCAACGGTATGGGTGAATGGAAACCGGGCCGGCAGTTGCGATAACATGTTGATAGCACACGAATTCGATATAACCTCTCTGCTGCGCACGGGACAGGATGAGAACGAGCTCTGCGTTTTGCTGGAATCGCCTCTTACGCGTGCCGGGTCACACCGATACGAACCCTCCATTTCGGGCCTTCCGACGAACCTGGAACAGGCATACGTGCGCAAAGCTCCCCATATGTACGGGTGGGACATCATGCCGCGCGCGGTTTCCGCCGGCCTGTGGCGGCCTGTGTTCCTTGACGTGCACCGCAAGCCGGAGATCGTCGATCTGTTCGTCCGTCCGTACCACGTAACTGCTGATGAAGCGGCAATCCAGTTCCGGTGGCAGATACAGGCCGAACCGACGACCTCGGAGTGTTGTACGGTACGGGTGCGCGGCAGATGCGTTGCTTCGGAGTTCTCACATCAGGAATCGTGCAGATTCATTGCCGGGGATTTCTCGGTAGTCGTAAAAAAACCTCAACTATGGTGGCCCCGGGGGTACGGCGACCAGGCCCTGTATGACACTGTGTTCGAACTGCTGCTTGATGGCGAAGTTGTGGATTCCCGAAAGCTCAGGGTCGGCATCCGTACCATCACGCTGGAAAGAACAGACGTCACTCTGCCTGACGCGCCCGGCGAATTCGTGTTCCGGGTGAATGGCGAGCGCATCCTGGTAAAAGGCTCCAACTGGGTTCCGGTGGACGCGTTCCACAGCCGAGACGCTGCCCGCATTCCCCGCATCATGGACCACGTTGCCGACGTCGGATGCAATATGCTTCGGTGCTGGGGCGGCAATGTGTACGAAGACCACGGATTCTTCGACCTGTGCGACCAACTCGGCGTCATGGTGTGGCAAGATTTCGCGATGGCGTGCGGACGTTACCCTCTGGATGATGCGTTTGCGGCGCAGTTGCGGAGGGAAGCTGAGTTCATCGTGCGCAAACTTCGCAACCACCCCTCGCTCGCAATCTGGGCAGGCGACAACGAATGCGATGAAGCATACGCCGGGGCCGGTCTCGACCCGAACACGAACACGCTGACGCGCGCCGTATTGCCCGAAGTGTTGAAAAGGCTCGATCCGTGGCGACCCTATATTCCGAGTTCTCCTTACTACTCCGCTGAATCGCGTAAACACGGGACCGTTGAGGTAATGCCTGAGCGGCATCTCTGGGGCCCGCGTGATTACTACAAGAGCCGTTTTTACACCGAAAACAGGGCTCATTTTGTAAGTGAAATCGGGTACCATGGGTGCCCGAGCCAATCCTCGCTGGAGAAGTTCCTGTCTCCCGAAGCACTGTGGCCACCAGAAGGGAATGAGGAATGGCGCATCCATGCGGCCGATACTACCCCGAGCCCCGGAGCCTATGCGTACAGAATCGCGTTGATGAGCAGACAGGTTGCAGAAGTGTTCGGCCAAACACCGAAGACTCTGGATGATTTCGTAGTGTTGTCGCAGATAGTGCAGGCGGAAGCGAAGAAATACTTCGTGGAGATGACGCGCCTGAGGAAATGGCGGAAAACAGGTGTGCTCTGGTGGAACCTGATCGACGGTTGGCCCCAGTTCTCGGACGCGGTGATGGACTATTTCTACTGCCCGAAACTGGCGTATTTCTACCTGCGCCGAGTCCAGCAACCGGTGTGCGTCATGGTAGACGAGCCGGAGGATTGGCGTTGTCGTGTCGTACTCGGAAATGACAGCCTTGAGCGTGTCCAGGGCACGTTCCGCATCTGGGACGCGGCAACGGGCGAGACGATCTGGGAGGGCTGCGGCACGGCCGAGCGGAACGCCAACACGGTGCTGACTGCAATCCCCGCAAGCAGGGGGCAGCAAAGGCTGCTCCTCATTGAGTGGGAGACTGAGGGCATTAAAGGCGGTAATCACTACCTTCTGGGAAGTCCTCCATTCAACGGAACCTGGTACCGGGAGCTTTTTCCCGCGATCGCCGCCCTGCCCTGCGGCTTTGATTCGCTGGCTGTTGGCAAATGAAACCTGCTTAGGTGCAGGGGCTAGCCGCGCACGAGCACCATCTTGCCCCGCCTTCCCGGACACCGTTATTTTGGGGGGAGGGAAACCAGTTTTTGTACCCCGCGCGACGACAGGTGGAAGTGCGTGGTGGCTCTATTGCCAGATGAATGCTGGCGGGTGTGGCGTGAGGGATTCGGGGGAATGATTCGATGATTCTCGGACGTGTCGCGGGCACCGTTGTTGCCACGCAGAAAGATGAAAAGCTGCGGAGTGCGAAACTCCTGGTGGTGGAGACCCTCGACCCGCTGACGGGGGAAGGAAAGAAGGCGTACACCGTAGCGATTGACGCGGTTGGGGCGGGCCTCGGGGAAGTAGTGCTGTGCGCGAGCGGGAGTTCGGCCCGGCTTACACCGTCCTCTGACGGACGCCCTGTTGACACGGTAATAATGGCAATCGTAGACCAGTACGACATACACGGGAAGATCGTGTACCGGAAATCGGGGCAGTAGCCATATCGGGATACTTGTTCGGCTTACGCTGATCACAGATGGAGGCGTACGGTGCAAATAGACGAAGCACGCGTTCGCGCGATTGTGGAGCAGGTAGTGAAACAACTCGGCACGCCGGCGGGCGCGACCGGGGCGAAAACTCCCGTAAACGCCCCTGATTCAGGGGCAGTGAATCCTCCGGCGACAACTCTCGGACGCGGCGTTTTTGCGGATATTGACGAGGCGGTCGCGGCAACGGAAAAGGCGCAGCGTGAATGGATCGCGATGCCGGTTGCCAAACGGAAGGAAGTGGTGGAGGCTGTCCGACGGGTCGGGATTGAACACGGTGAGATGTTCTCGCGTGAAACGGTCGCGGAAACAGGTATGGGACGCGTGGCGGACAAGATCGCCAAACACCGCCTCGCGAGCCTCCAGACGCCGGGGTTCGAGGACCTCGTTACGACAGCCCGGTCAGGTGATCACGGGCTCACTATCGAGGAAATGGCACCGTACGGGGTTATCGCGGCGGTGACTCCTTCCACGCACCCTGTTCCGACGATGATCAACAACACGATTTGCAATCTCGTGGCGGGGAATGGTGTGGTCTTCAATGGTCACCCGGCGGGGAAGCGGGTATTCGCGCACGCACTCCAGGTGATTAACGAGTACGTTGTGGCGGCCGGTGGGCCTGCCAATATCATCACGACGGTCGCCGAACCGACCATCGAGGGCGCGAACAAGCTGTTTCACCACCCCGCGATCAAGCTCATCCTGGTTACTGGCGGGCCCGGAGTTGTGAAAGCGGCCATGGGTGCGGGAAAGAAAGTCATTGCGGCCGGCCCGGGAAACCCGCCGGTAGTCGTCGACGAAACGGCGGACATCGAGAAAGCGGCCAGGAGCATTATTGCCGGGGCTACGTTCGACTGCAATCTCCTTTGCATCGCAGAGAAGGAAATTTTCGTGGTGGATAACGTCGCCGACGAGCTCAAACGGCGGATGGTGGCGAATGGCGCGTTTGAACTGACCACGGCTCAAATTCAACAACTGACGTCGTTCGTGTTCAAGGGAGATGCGGGCTGTGCTCACCCCGTGCTCAATCGGGATGCAGTTGGACGGGACGCTGATACGCTCGCGAAGGCCATTGGTTTGAGCGTGCCATCGACAACGCAGTTGTTGATCGGGGAGACCACCAAGGAGCACCCGTTCGTGCAGCACGAGCAGATGACCTCCTTTGTTCCCATCGTACGCTGCCGCGACGTGCATCAGGCAATCGAATGGGCCTATGAAGCCGAACACGGTTTTGGCCACACCGCGATCATGCACTCGAAAAACGTCGAGAACATGGACAAGATGGCCAAAGTCATGAACACAACGATCTTCGTGAAAAATGGACCCAGCACGGCGGCGCTGGGCTCCGGTGGAGAGGGCACCTCGTCATTCTCCATCGCGCTTGCGACGGGTGAAGGCATTACGACGCCGCGAACGTTCACGCGCATTCGTCGGTGCGCCCTCGTGGATTATTTCCGCATCATTTGAACTCTCGCAAGCGGCAGACGGATGCAATTGGGTCGCATAATCGGAACCATAGTCGCAACCCAGAAAATAGAACGCCTCTGTGGCGTGAGACTTGTGGTTCTGGAGCCGCTCAACGCGCGGCGCGAACCGACAGGGCCGCCAATCGCCGCAATCGATGTAGTGGCGGCGGGAGTTGGCGATACGGTGTTCTGGGTTGGGTCGCTGGAAGCTGCGCAGGCGCTTGAACCGCCATTCCCGGCGGTCGACGCGAGCGTTGTGGGGCTTGTGGACAGGGTGGATCTGCTCCCGGGGAAACCCGCATCCGAAGAAACGGGGGCGGAATGATTGTTGGACGGGTGGTGGGGAGTGTTGTTTCTACAGTTAAGCACCCGGCGTACGCCTCCACAAAACTGCTTCTGGTGAGGCCCGTGAGCATGGACGGGGTCGAAGAGGGCCCGGAGATGGTGTGTGTTGATACCGTAGGAGCGGGCGCCGGGGAAATGGTACTGGTCTGCAAGGAGGGCGCAGCCGCGCGACAGGTATTGCGGAAAAAGCACGCGCCCGTAAGATCGCTCGTGATAGGTATTGTCGATCACGTAGAAGCCGCGGACGGACGGCGCATGATCGACGGAAGAGAATAGAGATACGCAACAGGGACATAACCATGGCGATACCGCTTTTTCAGCTCAAACAACAGATTGTGGATGCGTGCCATCGCGTGTACGCCAAAGGTTGGGTCGCGTCGAACGACGGAAACCTCAGCGTACGGGTCGACGGTGAGAGGGTTCTCTGCACACCGACAGGAATCAGCAAGGGGCTGGTCACCGTGGATGACCTGTGCCTGATCGACATGGAAGGCAACAAGCTCGAAGGAGCAGCGCATCGTAAGCCGTCGACAGAAATGAAAGTTCACCTGATGGCGTACAAGGAACGTCCGGATGTGGTTTCCGTGGTCCATGCCCACCCGCCGTACGCAACCGGGTACGCTCTGGCGGGACTCGACCTCGGGGAGTGCAAGCTTCCGGAGGTCGTCATTGCGTTGGGAACGATACCTTTGACCAAGTACGGATTGCCGGGAACGGACGATCTGCCGAACAAAATGCGCGAGTTCATCCATCAGTCGGACGCCTTCCTTATGGAGCTCCACGGGGTGCTGACGGTGGGACAGGGTGTCCTCAACGCGTATTTCAAGATGGAAACGGTGGAGCATTTCGCCAAAATAGATTTCATCGCCCGCCAGCTCGGTGGAGCGCGTCTGTTCTCCAAGGAACAGGCCGAGGAACTTCTGGCCGCACGGGCAAGATACGGCGTCACGACGCCGAACATCGGGTGTCGGGCTGCGGACGGGTATGCTTACCCGCCGGATGCCCGGGATAACCTTGGACCGGGTGCCAATCCCGGCTCTGGCATCCCTGAGGGCAAGCTCGTGGAAGAGGTCACGAAGCGAGTGGTTCAGGCGCTCAAAGCCAAGAACTAAGTTGTGGCAAGTGAATCGGGTATGACGGGCCAGTTTCTGTACGGCGGGCGCACGGTAATGCGCCCGTTTGATTTTGCGACGGGTTGGAGGAAGGCAGGATGCATGTTCTGGTCGTAAACGTTGGCAGCACGTCGTTCAAGTACCGCCTCCTGGCGATGCCGGAAGAGCGCGTTCTGGCGGAAGGTCGCTTGGAACGGATCGGCAGCGCATCTTCTCCCGTGGAGTTCTCAAGCGGCGAGCATTCGGAAAAGAGCACGATCTATCTTCCGGACTACGCGGCAGCCATCGGGAAAATGATGTCCGACCTGACCTCCGCGAAGAGCCCGATCGAATCGCTGAAACAGATTGACGCGGTGGGGTTCAAGACGGTGGTGATTGACGGGGTTCCCGGGTGCGTTCTGCTGGACGACGACGCCGTGAGTCGGATGGAAGCCTTGAACGACATCGCCCCCGCGCACAATCCCCCGTATGTGAACGCGGTTCGCCGGATGAGAGCGCTTTTCCCTGACCTTCCCCTGGTGGGTCTGTTCGAACCGGCATTTCACGTTACAATGCCTGATTACGCGTACACCTACGGTGTTCCGCACTCCTGGGCCGAGAAGTATGGTGTTCGGAAATTCGGGTACCATGGCGCTTCCCATCGGTATGTTGCCGAAACGGCTCCCAAGCTCGCAGGTATCGACCCCTCCCGCTGTCGCCTCATTTCGGCCCATCTCGGTGGGTCATCTTCTCTCTGCGCAATTCACAACGGCCAGTCGATTGACACGTCCATGGGCATGTCCCCTCAGAGTGGGGTGGATCATTCCACGCGGAACGGAGACCTCGATGTGTTCGCAGTGCTCCACGTGATGGACAAAGAAGGCTTGAGTACCAGTGACGTGCGCCGTATTCTGTGCAAAGAGGCGGGCCTTGCGGGCATCAGCGGGACCTCCGGTGATGTGCGTGATCTGGAAGCGGCGTCCGCCAGCGGAAACGACCGTGCGCGCCTCGCACTGGACGTCTTTTGTTACAACGTAAAAAAAACCATCGGCGCGATGGCGGCGGCTCTGGGTGGCTTGGACGTGATAGGCCTCGCGGGCGGCATCGGTGAGCGTGGCGTCAATGTGAGAAAACGCATACTCAATGGGCTCGATTTCCTCGGAGTGGCCCTGGACGAGGAGAGGAACTCTGCGCACACCGGGCAGGAAGGGGTGATCTCCACAGACGCCTCACCGGTCAAAGTCGTCGTCGTCTGCACGAACGAGGAGCTTATCGTTGCGCGGTCTGTGTTTGCACTTCTGAGCGGGAACGCTTCGTGAGGGCGGTATGGAACTTGTCTGGGCGCCTGAAAGAATCGGCGAAGGGCGCAGGTTCAGGGTAATCATACGATCGGATGCACCCGTACGGTGTTTCTATTCCAAACACCTCGAACTGGTTGATCGAACGCCTGAGGCGCGCAACTCACTGTATTTCTTGTATTTCCGGAGCGTAATTCCGACCACCGCGGCGGAAATCCGATGCGAAAGCGGAAGCGAGTCAATTGTTGTGCGATTGCCCGTCATTGCGGAAGCAGACTGGGAGCACGACGCCAGGCTTCATGAGATACCGCTGCCCCGCATCTGGCCGATGGAGAGGACGTACTTTCCACTGAAAAACCGCCACACGCTGGTTGACGGGAACGAAATCGGCGTTCGGAACAGTGAGACGCAGGTTTCGGTGAACGAAGGCCACGCCGTTGACTCCGCGGGAAGCGCACGACGAAAACAGGGTGACAAAACGTCATGCGAAGCGCTGGAGTGGCCCGACGAAGAGATCTGGAATCTCGAACCGCAGTGCGACATTCCAAGGTGGCACTTTCTAAACCTCGACAAAGGCTGCCCTGTACACGGCCTTGCGATCTACTCGCACAACGCCTATTACCCGTGGATCGTGGACGAACGGAACCGGCCGTATCATGTGAAATGTCCGGTTGGTGGGGAATGGTACCCCACCAACAATCTCGCCGAAGGCGACCACACCGGTGGTGCCTTTCCGGACGACGGGTGGGGTTGGCACAGCCCCGACGGTGCCGTTTTCGGCTTCACCGCCTACGCGTTGCTCCGCCGGATCCGCCTCGTGTACGGCACCGTGCAGTCTCTCGCGCAGCATTTCAAGGGGACGGGAGACCAGAAGGCGGCCAGGAAGATCGTGTATTTGCTGATCAGTATCGCTCGTGAACACCGTTATCTGGCGTTTTTTCCAGAACACCGCTTCCGCAAATACGAGGAGGTAGTGGAGGAGCCGCACTACCGGGAACACAAGGACCGGATCTCGTGGGGACCGCGGGAGACAAAAACGGTGGCAAACCTCGCAGGTGGCTCCGGCATGGACGAGTATTGCATCAACATGCCGTACCACTATGAGCACCTCTCCCGAGCATACGATATGGTGTTCGACCGAATTGACGGCGATTCAGAGCTGATAGCGTTTGTCCGGGCCAGAATGCCGTCGCTTTCCGACGGGGAAAAGATTCGGCGGTATATCGAAACGTTCCTGTTTCGGGTTGGTGTGCAGGCTGCCCTCGATGATGCGCTCATGTCGAATCTGCCTCGTCCCCAGATGGCGATGCTCGACCTGATACGCCTTCTGGATCAACCGGAATGCAAGGGCCTCGTGGACTGGCTCGTTTCGGGTGGCGGGCAGGTAGCGAGGATGCCAACGAATTTCTACTACAAAGACGGCGCCTCATACGAGTCGCTTGGCGGGTACAACGGTATTCACGTGTCCGCGTTGATTCCGATTGTGTCCGGCCTGCGTGCTCTTCGGAATGAGCACCCTGCGCTCTACTCCTCCCCGGCTTACGACCCGATTGCCGGACACGAACGATTCTGGCACGTTCTGCGGTTCCCATTTGAATGCGTGGTTGCGCAGACCGGTTACCCGCTCATTGGCGATTCCGGCGATATCCCCAACACGAAGGTATGCAGGACGGTTGTCTGCATGGACGTAGGGGAGCCGCTGGCGGTGTATGACGAAGCCGTCAGGTTGTTCCCTGATGACACAACGTTTTCGACCATGCGCGAGCTGCTTCGCAGGCAGGCTTCTGGCGAAGCGATCGAACCGGATGCGCGGTTAATGCAGCCTTCACGACTTCTGGACGGGTACGGGCTCGGAATACTGGAATCGGGGGATCTGGAGAACCGCCGCGGGGTATGGCTCTATTACGGAGATCACCCGGGGCATTCCCATGAACAGCCCATGGACATGGGACTCTTCGCTCACAAACGAAACATCCTGAGGCACATGGGGTACCCGTACTCGTGGCAGCATATGGACACGTGGGACGGCAATTGGATCACCCATTTCGGCGTCAAGGTCATGGCTTCAGAGCCACCCGCGTGGAAAAACAGCATACACTTCCTTTTCGGAAACGGGCCGTTTCAGGTGGTCGAGGCTTCCGGGTACGGGCTAGGCAATCGAGAAACGGGAGAGTGGGAACCATTACCCGGGTGCGTGCAACGAAGGACACTCTGCCTTCTCGACCTCCCCGACGGGCGTTACTATGCGGTGGACCTGTTCCATGTGGAGGGGGGCGACGACCACTGGTGGACTTTCCACGGACTTCCCGGGGAATTCACGATGAGTGCAGAGCTTCCCGCGCAGGAAGCAGGAACTGTGGCCGGCAAGGATGTTGCCTACGGGCAGACTCCTCCCGACGGCGTTCCGAAAAGCCTTGCGTATCTCTACGACGTGTTCCGTGGGCAGATCGAGGAACCCTGGTCTGCGCACTGGCTGCTGGACGACGCAGAAGGGTTACAGCTTCGTGTGACTCAACTTGCAACAGGGTCGCGCGAACTGATCAAGGCCCGTGGAAGATCTCCGCACGCGCCGGCGGAGAGCCCGCCGTACGAACTGGACTGGTTGCTAAGTCATAACCAGCGAAGCGAACGTGATGTACTACGGTCCGATTTCGTATCCCTGATTGAAACAGGAACTGCGCTTCCCATCGAGGACGCCAAACTGATCCGTTCGGGGTCCGTGAGCGGCGTACGGGTCGGGTTTGACGGTGGCGCGCACTACGTACTTCGTTCGGAAGACGGTTCCTCTGTGGCCGCGGTGGACGACGATATCTCTTTTCAGGGCGTTGCGGGATTCGTCGAGGTAGACGCCGGCGGTGTTTCCCGAATGGCACTGATCGGCGATGGGGTTTTGACCTGCGGCGACCGCGGCATCACCAGGGGGGCAGGCCGGTGGCGCGGATCGATCGTTGCTGTTTGCCCGGCCGAGCGCGCGGTAACGGTCCAGGTGTCCGAAAGCACGTTGTCCCCCGGCAAGGGGGACTATCTCTACGTGCGAAGGCGAACGGGCGAAAGAATCGACTCATTCGCATACCGAATAACAAACGTGCTCGAAGCGAACGGCAAGCTTGTCAGAGTGTGGCTGAACTGGTCGCCCGTCATCGGGGACGGAGTCGTGAAGGAGCACACGGAAACGGGATTTCGTATTCAGGGGCAGATGCCTGTTTCCGCGGCGCGGGCGTATTACCGGGGGGCTTATCTTGTCAACCACGACCGCACCCTGTGCACACGATTGAAGAACATCCGCGGCGGGTGGTCGACTCAGGAACCGGTCGCGCATCTGGAAAGAGTTGATTCGTCCACACTACGTGCATTTCCGCCTGGATCGGCCTTTACCGTGGAAGAGATCGGGGTGGGAGACGCGGTGGAAGTTCTGGGTTGGGTGCAATGTGAGCGCCAACCCGATACCACGTGGCGCGTGGAAAGCAACGGACCGGCGGTCACACGATTCTAATGGCCGATCTGGGGAAAGGTTTCCTCCACCACGTTACCAGACAACAGGAGCTTTTGTATATTTGACGAAGACTTACGCGGAAGGATAACGACTCCTGAGGGGCGTTTGCACGTGTACGCTGATTCTTCCTGGGAACACGCTGGTGAATGCTTTTGATCGGATAATGGCGACGCGGAAGACCTGCGGTGCCGGTTTCTGGGTTCTTATTGACCCGGACCGCACCGCACCTGTCGAAGCGGCTGCGCGCGCAGCCGACGCGGAACGGGCGGGTGCGGATGTCATACTCGTAGGGAGCAGCCTGCTGATTTCGGACACATTCGGTGACGCGGTGCGAGAGATCCGCGGCGCGGTCAAGTTGCCGGTGATCATCTTTCCCGGGAGTACGGCCCAGATTTCAGCGGACGCGGACGCAATATTGTTCCTTTCGCTCGTCAGCGGGCGCAATCCTGACCTTCTGATAGGACAACACGTGCGGGCAGCCCCCGCGATCAAGGCGATTGGTCTTGAGCCCATTCCCACCGCGTACATGTTGGTGGAATCAGGCACATTGACCACGATCGAATACATCAGCGACACGAAGCCGATTCCGCGGCAGAAGCCCGATATCGCAATGGCACATGCTCTTGCGGCGGAATACATGGGGATGAGACTGGTGTATCTGGACGGGGGAAGTGGAGCGAAGGAGCCGGTCCCGACAGAGATGATCAGGGCGTGTTACGAATACATCACGTTGCCGTTGATCGTGGGAGGTGGAATTCGCTCCGGCGAAGCCGCGCAGGCAGCTGTAAAGGCGGGTGCATCCTTCGTGGTTGTGGGCAACGCTCTCGAAAAAACAAGTGGCCGGTCCCTCCTGACGGAACTCGCTGACGCTGTCCATTCGGCCGCTCCCGCGTGAAAATCGGCACTTCTGATGTCCTCCGCTGAAAGTCTGATAGATATCCATGTCCACCTCCTCCCCGGTGTAGACGACGGGCCGCGAGACATTGACTCCTCGGTGGCTCTGATTGAACAGGGTCTGGAAGACGGGGTCGGATGCTGGGTCACAACTCCGCACGTTCTGGGCCCCTTTGACGACCGCGTTGACAGGCTGCATCAATCGGTTTTCCAAGATCTTGTCGCCGAAGTTGCCCGCCGAAGATTGCCTGCCGAGCTTCATCTGGCGTCCGAGATCATGTTTGGCGCCGCGGCCGACGACATCAAGAACCACAGGACTGGCACCTTCGGCGGAAACGGGCGGTATTTCCTGCTGGAATATCCGATGATGCAGTTCCCCACTGCTGCTGAAGAAGCGCTTTTCGCCGCGCAGCTTGCCGGCTTGCGCCCGATTGTCGCGCATCCTGAGCGCAACGCCGATCTTGCCCGGCGGCCTGATCTTCGGGCGCGGCTCGCTCACCGCGGGATTCTGTTCCAGATCAATGCAAGAAGCCTTTCACGAGAAGCCCGGCCAGAGGATCGAAGCGCCGCGGAGCACATGATTCGTAATGGTCTGGCGCATTTTGTCGCGTCGGATGGGCACGATCCGGTGCAGCGGCCCGCGTTTCTGCGCTTTGCGTACGAGCGTGTCGCGGAACTTGCGAGCGAAGCTACCGCCCGGAGGCTTTTCGTAGAGAATCCGCGGGCAGCGATAGAGGGTAGAGCCATTCAGGCAATCCGGGAGGAGGACACTCTCCCGATGCGGTGGTGGCACAGATTGGTGAGGCGGAAAACGGAGAGCTCAAGGTGACGGATGACTGCCTGATCGGGCACTGGAAACTGGAACTGGACCCGGCCGATGCGAGTGGTAACAACCACCACGGGAACAACACCGGCGCTCGCTTCGACGGGTCAGCCTGCTGGTTTGACGGAGTAAAGGGTCACATTGAGGTACCTTCGTTGTCGTCCTCCTGTGTTGGAAGCGGGGACTTCACGATTTCGACCTGGGTGTGGACGGCGAAAGGGCAGCAGGATATTACCGGCGATATCGCCTCCTCGTTTGATCCCCATCTCAGGAAAGGATTCAACCTCAGTATCGATGACCGACCCGGCCTCACGTCTTCCCAATCCAACATGCGGAATCTCTTCTTCGGAATCGATGACGGACTATCCGAGCCTTCGTGGCGCGATTGCGGACGACCGGGGAACGCCATCCTTGTGTTCGCGATGTGCGTCTGGCAGGGAAGCCTGTATGTGGGGACATTCGAAGGAGGGGCCAACGAGCGGGGCCACGTGTACCGTTATGCCGGCGAATCTGCCTGGATTGATTGCGGGAGCCCGGACGGCGCGAACAGCGTCGCCTCACTGGCCGTTCATCAGGGGTGCCTTTACGCGGGAACAGCGCATTATCACGCATCCGGATCGTCGCTGCCAGATTCGTCCAACACCTTCCCCGGGGGAAAGGTGTACCGCTACGAGGGCGGACAGAGCTGGGTGGATTGTGGTCGCCTTGGCGACGCCTGTGAGGCATTTGCGTTGAGTGTGTTTCAGGAAAGCCTGTACGCGATTCCGCTCTATTCGCAGGGCGTCTTCCGGTACGACGGCGAATCGCACTGGGAGGAGATCGGGCGCCCGGGGAATTGCCGTGCATTTGCCCTGGGAGTTTTCAATGGTTCCCTGTTCACGGCCGGCAACGAACGAGCGGGCGTATGGCGTTTTGACGGATCGCAATGGCACGATTGCGGCCTCCAGAAAGACGTAGACCAGGTGTATTCTTTTGCCGTTTACCAAGGGGCCCTTCATGCGGGGACATGGCCCAAAGCCGTTGTGTACAGGTACGAAGGCGGCAAGGACTGGGCGGACTGCGGAAGGCTTGCGGACGAACTGGAAGTGATGGCAATGGCTGTGTTCAACGGCAAGCTGTACGCGGGAAGCCTGCCGCTGGCACAGGTGTACCGATCTGACCGCGACCGGGAATGGACAGCCGTCGTAAGGCTCGACTGGACTCCCGACGTTCGGTACAGGCGGGTGTGGTCGATGGCCGCGTATGAGGGGAAGCTCTTTGCGGGAGTGCTTCCGAGTGGCCATGTGCACTCGATGGAATCGGGTGCGTGCGTTACCCACGATTCGGAACTGAGTGCCGGTTGGAACCACGTCGCTGCGGTAAAGGCGGGAAACACACTGAGCCTCTGGGTGAACGGGGTGAAGGTGTCCCAGCGCCACGCTCCAAGACCATTTGACATCACGAATGATGTTCCCTTGCGCATCGGATTTGGCCAGCAGGACGTGTTCAACGGCGCCATACGGGATTTCAGGCTCTACGGGCGTGCACTAAACGCTCGCGAAATAGCGAATGTTGCACCCCGATGACTCCCGCCGCACACTTTACCCGGCGCGTGTACGACGTCGTGCGCAGGATTCCGAGCGGCATGGTGGCATCGTACGGACTGGTTGCCCTGGCGTTGGACCGCCCGCGCGACGCGCGGCAGGTTGGTCGCGCCCTGTTCGTGTGCAGGGAGGCGGATGTTCCGTGCCACAGGGTGGTGAATCGGAACGGGGTTCTCACCGGAGCGTGGGCCTTCGAAACGCCCACGGAACAAAGGGAGAAGCTGCTTTCAGAGGGTGTTGCCTTTGATTTCCAGGGACGTGTCGATATGGCGCTCCATTGCGTCAGCGTGGATGAACTGACCGACCCGTGACGGTGTTATCTTGGTATAGGAATGTAGGGGTTTTTCAATGACAGGAGGCAGAAACATGCCGATCTTTGAATACCATTGCGATTCGTGTGGAGCGGATTTTGAGCGTTTGATTTATGACCGGAATGAGTCGGTTGCGTGTGATTGCGGGAACAAGAACGTGAAGAAGAAGCTGAGCGTTTTTGCCGCTCAAGTCAGCGCGGGTGCTTCCAGTTCCAAGGCGGCGGCGTGCGATTCATGCTGTATGGCGGGAGGAGGTTCGTGTGCGCTTAAGAACTAGCGTCATTGCCGCTCTTCCTCTTGTCGTCGTGTCTGTCATTCTCACCTCCTGCGGGTCGAAATCGCGGGAAGTGGCGGTGATTTCAACTTCCGCCGGCGACATAGTGGTCGGGTTTTTCGACAGGGATGCACCCAGACACGTGGAGAACTTCAAGAAGCTGGCGCGAGAAGGCTTCTATGAAGGGACTACGTTTCATCGCGTGATCCCCGGTTTCATGATTCAGGGCGGGGACCCGAACAGCAAAGATGCCGACAGGGCGAATGACGGCATGGGTGGGCCTTCGTATGAGATTCCGGCGGAGATAAAAATGCCGCACAAACGGGGAACTCTTGCCGCAGCGAGAATGGGCGATGAAGTCAACCCTGAACGGAGATCAAGCGGGAGTCAGTTCTTCATCTGCGTGGCGGATGCACCATTCCTGGACGGGCAGTACTCGGCTTTTGGAGAGGTTTTGAGCGGCATGGATGTCGTAGACAAGATCGTCGCTGCGCCACGAGATGACCGAGATAATCCCATCACACCGGTTACAATCAACAAAGTAACATTGCGTCCGGCAAAATCCGGGGAAACGCGTTGAGAGAACAATCAAGCGGGGAGTACGTTCTGCCATGCGCTCCAGAATCAGCCTGTTGATCGTGTTGTGGCCTCTTCTCAGTCTCATGTCCTGTGGAAAATCCGGCGAAAAAGAAGCCTCAGCGCCCAAAATCGAGAATATCACCATAGAGTCGGTAGGACCGGACAGGGTCGTCGTTTTCTGGTCCACGTCCATTCCCACAGACGGCGAGATCGCTGTGGGAACCACCCGGGAGACCCTTTCGCGCACGATCCCTGTCCCTGCAATCACGACACTCCACAGAACTCCGCTTGAAGGGCTCGAACCGGGAACGACCTATTTCTTCCAGGTCAAGGCACGGGCTGGAAACCAGGAAGCACTGAGTGACGTGGTCGAAACGGCAACTGCGGCTGCTCAAACTGCGACAGCACAAGAACAAGCCACGTACGACGTTGCGGTGATCAAAACGACCCTCGGTGAAATTGTGTTCCGGCTCAACGACCAGGACGCTCCCCGGCACACTGCGAATTTCCGGAAACTTGCTCGACAGGGGTTCTACGATGGCACCACGTTTCATCGCGTAATCCCTGGATTCATGATTCAGGGTGGAGATCCCAACAGCAAGGATAACGACCGCGAAAACGACGGAACGGGAGGTCCCGGTTACACGATTCCCGCAGAGATCAAGGCACTTCACCTGCGCGGGGCGGTGTCGGCGGCTCGACAGGCTGATCAGGTGAATCCCGAGCGCCGGTCAAGCGGGAGTCAGTTCTTCATTTGTGTTGCCCCTCAAACGTTCCTTGACGGTGCGTACTCGGTCTTCGGAAATGTCGTGCGCGGGATGGAGGTCGTGGACAAGATAGTGTCTGTCCCGCGCGATGCTCGTGATAATCCGCTGACGCCCGTCGTGATACGCTCAGTGACCATCCGTACGGTACGAGCCGGCGAGCAACCCTGAGTGTGCCATACCTGAACATCCAACCTCCGGGGGGCACTCACGCCCCCCTTTTGCGTCTTGTTCGGAGTGCAAATGAAGGAAGCGATTCTGGAGAAGCTTCGGTGCCCGCGGTGTCGCGAGCAGATATCTGTATGGAATGTGACGGAAGAGGATGGCGGCGAAATCGTCGAAGGAACGCTCGCGTGTCACGCCTGCGGCGGGACTTTTCCCGTCCATTCAACCATACCTATACTGCTCATTCCGGGCCGGCGCGCCGTGGACGAATTTGCGGCGACACTTGGGCGAGAGGCGCAGAAGGTGGGCTTCTCTAAGGCAATTCAGTCGCTTGCGGATGGCACCGTCGAGTATCCGGCGACACGTGCATTCGAGCCAGCGCTGACGGCCGCCGAAATGCGCGAGGGGCGCTATCGCGCGAGCGAATCATTCTGGGAGACCTTCTCCAGGAATCGTCTTGTCCAGCAGCAACAGAATGCCATAGCAGCACACCTGGATGCGATGGAAGAGATGTGGTTGCGGGCGGAAGTCAATTTCGCGGACACGGTGCTCGATGTGGGCACCGGCTGGGGCGGGGCACTTGTGCCGCTCGTGGAACGCGCGCCTCGGGACGCGATGATTTGCGGCTTCGATACGGCATTCCTCAACCTCAGGGTTGCCCAGGGACAGATCGAGCGAGCACAATACGACAATGTTGTGTTCGTGGTTGGCGACTGTCTGAATCCGCCGTTCCGGGAACAATTGTTTGACGCAGTGATATCGTGGTTTGGAATCGGACGTATTCCGGGATTTTCCGATTATCTGCAAGGAATCCTGAGTGTGCTTGGTCCGGGCCGGGCTTTCTCGTGCGCCTGGACGCCACTCGTCAACGATCTGGATGGGCTTGCCAGTCAGGCGGACCTTCTCGGCATGGCGGAACGGCTGGACATTCCGACGCGGCCCGACGAAACAGCCGGCTTCATGGAGGCGATTGGTTTCGAGGAGGTGGAGCTTACCACCGTCGGGCCCATCTTCGTTCTTTCGGGGAGGGCGCCCGTTCGCGAGGAAAACCTCAGAGGGCCTTCAGGATCGTAACGCGATTTCGACCGTATTTTCGGGTGTTAATGACGCCGAAGCGACGGGTCTTGAATCCTCCCTCGGTTTCGTTGTCGTGGTGGTATACCAGAAGACCTCCCCGTTCGATGAATCCGTCCGCCAGCCTTTCCACCAACGCTTCCAGTGCGGTCCTCGCCGGAGGTTTACCCAGCGAAAACGGGGGATCGAAGAGGACAATGTTGACGGGAGATACCTCTGATCGCATCAGCGCGAGCGCTGTTTCGACGTCCCGTTCGTACACCGTAGCGCGGTCAGAAAGCCGCGTTTTGCGCAGATTGGTTTGAAGTGCCTCCACGCAGAGATGGTCCCGCTCGACAAACGTACAGTGAGCTGCTCCGCGGCTGAGGGCCTCGATCCCGAGGCCGCCGACACCGGCAAAAAGGTCAAGAACCAGAGCATCCCGCAGGTACGGGTTCAGTGAATCAAACAGCGAAGTCTTGACCCGATCAGTCATGGGTCGGGTGTCTGGCGACTTCACCCAGAAAAGAGGAATACTCCTTGCTGTTCCCGCAACGACGCGCACGATTGCACCTTTTTCAGAAAGAGGCCTGGATCACTCCCCATTGATCTGCTCCAGGGCCGGAACGAAGGAATAGCTGAGGGGAACGCCCTGAAATCTCGTGGTATCGTTCTGCGATGCTCTCCAAAGCGGTGTCTGTATCGCGCCGGCACAGGATTGCGACCGTGCCGCCAGACCCCCCACCGGTGATCTTCGCGCCGAAAAATCCCTCGGAAACGCCCCTCTGGCGCACAAGACTCACGAGTGTGTTCGTTTCCCTGCTCCCCAATCCACAACGCTGGCCGTAGCTCCAATGGGACGCGTACATAAGCTTCCCCGCAGCGATCAATGGAGCCTTTTCACCCGAATCCGTCGCAGTCTTCATCAAAGAAATGAAACGCTGCACTCTATCGTTTTCGTACACAGGATGTGCCGCTCTGCTCCTCACCATGTATTCGGTCTGCGGAGCCACAGGCGCCACCGGGTCGTTCGTGCGGTGGTACGACTCAAGGAATTCGGCTCCGGCCATTTTTGGAGGAAGATGGCGCGCCCATTTTTTGCGGAAATCGGCCACGCTGATGTTCGCGAGGTAGCCGCCGGTGGGATCAACCCCGGCCTCGCGCAGCCCGACCTCCTGAATTATTCGCTGGCCCATAAAGGCGCCGACCCGCGCACTTGTGTAGCGTTCTCCTCCAACACTGTGCTTCACGTCGGAGTTTAATCCGACGACCCGAACGCCTTTTGGCAATCTGACAAAGCCCTGCACGTCGTGGGGCTGGCATTTCAGGCAAAGGAACTCGTCCTCACGGCCGAGGACAGATGTGACCTGGTCCATGATCCCGCACGGTGCCCCCACGACGTAGTTCTCCACTTTCTGGCACAGTGACGCAAGAGGAATACCTGCCATCGGAAAGCCGTACGAGTGCGACAGCGCTTTCATTACCGCCACCTCCAGAGCTGCGGATGAGCTCACTCCCGCGCCCAGAGGAACGTTCGAGTGGACCACGATGGTTGCGCCACAGGGGAACGAACCCACAACGTGCTCTGCCATTAACACGGTATACGCGCCCAGTCCGTACGACGCCCAGTGACGCGGGGAGGACTTGGGGAACTCGCTCCTCACACGCGCAAATGGGGAGCCGGTGCGCGCAGGGAACAGAACGTTCAGCGGCACGGTGACGTCGCGTTCCGCCCCACCGTGGGGGTCGTTCGCGGACGACACAATCCGAACTGTCTGATCGTCTCGCAACTGGACCCCGCAAATCGTCGCTTCTGCCAGTGTCCCTTCAAGCACGATCGCACCGGAATAATCCGCGATACCGCCCATGACGTCCAGGCGGGCCGGTGCCCTGCTTATCACAACAGGCTTTCCGCGTTGAAGCACCTCGCCGTGCGTGGAAAGCAGCGATGCGACGACGTGTTCCCTGCTGAATTCAGACATGATCAGCGATCCCCTTCTCCTCGTTGACGGAACAATGCCGAGAAAAAGATACGGGGGCCGCTTGCCCCGCTCAACCGTTCCCGGCGGCGCCTGATCATGCACGTGCGGTACCTGTTGAGGTTCTGCCTGAACTGACGCGTGCCTATATTGAATTGGACGCATTCGGGGCCCTGCAGGGTCTTACGCGGGAACATCTTTCCCTGTGGTTCCACCCATCTTCAGACGGACAGAATCGAGCAGCGCGACATGATACCGTTCCGTGACAGCAACCCCTCGGGAACGCCCCCTGTGGTTACGGTAGGCATTATCCTTGCCAATCTGGCGGCCTTTGCGTACGAACTCAGCCTGGGTCCGCTGCTTGAGCCATTTATCGGTCACTACGGCGTAATACCGGCTCTTGTGACTGGCGCTGAAGGATACGTAGCGGATGGCCCCACAGACCTCGTGAGGCGATTTCTGGGTGCAATGTTTCTGCACGGTGGCTGGTTGCATCTGGTGAGCAACATGTGGTACCTGTGGCTTTTCGGGGACAATATCGAGGATCGACTGGGACATCTCGGGTTTCTGGGTTTCTACATCGGGTGCGGCGTTGCGGCTACTTCGTTCCATGTCGCCATGGATCCGGTTTCACCCGTCCCGATGATAGGCGCCAGCGGCGCGATTGCCGGTGTTCTTGGGGCGTACCTCGTGTGCTTTCCCCGTGCGCGGATTGCAACGTTTCTTCCAGTGCTGTTCATGCCGTTCGTGTTCGAATTCCCCGCTTCGCTGGTGTTGGGCTCCTGGTTTCTCATCCAGCTTTTCAGCGGAACGGCGGCGGCCGCAGTGCCTGCAGACGTCGGAGGCGGAGTTGCCTGGTGGGCGCACGTGGGCGGCTTCGTGGTCGGAATGGTGTCCATTCGACTTCTTCCGTGCCGATCCTGCCGACGCCAGCGCGTCTACGCGGTGCGGTTCGATCGCGCCTGAATCCGCGTGTTCCGCTCACGGATTCCCCCTGCACAATCGGCGATCTCCCTCTTTCCTCCGCCGCGGACTGGCGTTTGGACGCGATTTGGTTGTATTTTTTGATTCGCCGTGGTGTTTGACGGCGAATCTTCTCGTTGTGTCTTGGAAACGCGGACCGAATCGCACGCATCAGATGTAGCCAACGATCATGCAACAGCCTCATTTCTCCATAGGGCTCACGTTCCGCCGCGCCAGATCCGCTCGGTACGGCGCGGCAGTACGGCTTGCGAAGGGCTTCGAGAGTTACTGCGAGGATGAGGATGGCGACCTGTTGCACAATGTGTTTCTCACTGATGCGTTGAAGCAACCGGAAGTGTTCAGTCGGTTCGTAACCCTGGTGAAAATCGTTGCGGACTGGAAAGACACCGTGCTCACCATGTCAGGAAAGGTGATGCCGCCCACAGCGGTTGAGTTGCTCAGCTCTGTCGGCGAATGCTATCAACGGCAGAAGCGTTCGGGGAATCCCTACCACTATTGCAACGGGTTCGATCCGCGCCATTCGCCGACACATTTCGGGTGCCGGCTGCTCTCTTCCGTGAACCGATTCATTCCCCACAACGGCGACATCCACCAGTCGGACCGCGCGTGGTACCGCATCGGGGAACTGGACGGGACCGTATTCACGGTGGACAAGGCGAAAATCATCGACATGCTGGAAGAGGAAGCCACCCACAAATACACGGACGCGTGTCCGGTCTTTCGCCGGGAACTGGTGAAGGAAGAAGTCCAGTCGTTGCCGGATACGGTTGAAACTGCTGGCAATGCCAAATGGCTTATTGAACAACGAGCCGACGGAACCCGGGGAATAAGGCTTCGGACGATCGCAGATGCACGCAAACTTGCAAAGGATGGCTCGCGTATCGTTCCCTATTCGCAGGTACCAGAAGGCCAGGGGGCCTGGGGACAGCCGGCAACCCGAACGATCCCTTCGGTGCGCTTTGACGACGTCGGCGGACAGGACAAAGCCGTTTCCGACATACGGGACTGGGTAGAGCTGCCCCTCCGTCACCCCGAGCTTTTTCAGCATGTGGGCGTGCCAACCCAGGTGGGAGTGATTCTCTTCGGGCCTCCCGGTACCGGAAAGACGTTGCTGGCCCAGGCTGTCGCCGGCGAATGCGAGGCTCACCTCGAAATGGTGAGCGGGCCTGAAATCCTTTCCCGATGGGTAGGGCAGTCTGAAGAAGCGATTCGGATTATTTTCGAGCGCGCGAGGAGCATGGCGCCGTCAGTAGTGTTGTTGGACGAGATTGACGCCATCGCGCCGGCACGGGACAAGACCTATCACGGGCACGAGATAACCCTCGTATCCCAGTTGTTGGCCGTGATGGACGGGCTGTACGAGAGAGGACAGGTCGTAGTGATTGCCACGACGAACCGTCTGGAAGCAGTGGATCCCGCACTTCGCCGGCCGGGGCGGTTTGATTACGCCGTTGAAATGGGCCTTCCCGATCTTCAGGGCCGCGAGGCGATCTTCCAGCGACACATCCGCAGGATGGCGGTCGGGGAGGTGAATATCCGCGAACTGGCAGAACGTACGCCGGGGATGTCCGGCGCGGATATCGCGAAAATATGTCGTCAGGCAGGACTTCTGTGCGCGAAGGAAGCGATTGCGAAAGGGTATGATGAGGTTGCGGACGTGATTGTTGAAGCGAGGCATTTCATGGCGGCATTGGGGGAAACGGGAACAGGAGCCCCCGTTCCGGATGCTGGGTCCACAACTCGGTCCGGGCGCTCAAAGCGTAGAACGCGTTACCACGGAGAGGCTTGATGACGCAACCTGCTGTTCTGGACGCCGCTGCCGCCCTTTCGTCATTCATGGACCTGAAAAAAGGCCGTCTGAGCGCATGTACCGCGCAACACCGCCGGAGATTGTCGGATTTGTTCGGGGTGTTCTCGGATGAAGAAGCGCGCGCCCGCAAAGCAATGGAAGACGACGAAACGGTGTACGAGTCGTTTCTGACCGAGCCGGCTGATCAACCCCGGGCGAGGGCACTTTGTTACTCCACCACAGTCGTGTACCCGGGCCGGGTCGGCGACGAGTTCTATATGACCCGCGGCCACAGACACGCGCGGCAAGATTCACCCGAGGTGTGCCTGACGGCAAGAGGGCGGGGTATGGTCCTCCTCCAGACTGACGATTTCCGGATTCAAGCCCTTGCGCTCGAACCGGGTACTGTGGTGTATGTTCCGGGAGTAACCTCGCACCGGATCGTGAACACGGGCGATGAAGTCCTGGCAGTTTTCTCCGTGTTTCCCCTCATGGCCGGCCGAAATCACAGGGCGGTGGAGTCGCACGGGTTCAGGCGGATCGTTGTGGCAACCCCGGAGGGTCCTGATCTTGTGCCGAATCCGCAGTTCCGCCCGGGGAAAGGCGCATAGAACGCGCGACAGCCGCGTGTTCGTGAGGCTGCGGGGACCCTCTCAGGCGTTATCTGCCACGCTTCGATGCTGCTGAAAACACCGCGATGCTCGAGAAGTTCCCACTAGAAAGAAAGAGAGACCGGACCGGAACTCCCGATCACGGCCTCTCCCGGCTGCGCAGTTCGCCGGTATGACTGCACAGCCCTTTTTCGAAGAGAACATCAACCGGCGCATTTGCATCCTTTTACCCCCTTTCCACTCACGTTAGTTCCACCCGGCACCATGCGCGTCTTGAGACCGGTGCCGGGCGGAGCCGGAACCCCGTGCAATGCACTACTCCCTTGACCCGGTTCACGCGGCAACGGTTACTTAACTGGCGTGATCCCGGTCGAAGATCCCGATCGCCTCGGGAGATTTGGCGACGGCAGGGGCGTGAATTCAATCGGCGAAGACGAAACCGCAGATTGCCCGCAACCGGGTTACATGAGGCCCGCGAATCATCACTACCTCCCGATCCGCCAGCATCTGGAGCGCACGCGGGATGCGGCGGCACGTCAGCGTTGATGGACTCTCGCTTTTCTAGGGCAGCAGCAACAGGAGATTTCGGATGATTCCTTATGAGGGCAAAAACCCCCGCACAGTCAACTTTTTGAAAACCCTGTACTTCGATACGCCGCAGTGGGTTCCGTGCGGGGTGAGCCTGATGATGGCGACGTGGATGAAATACAGGGAAGAACTCGAGGCCGTTGTTCTCGCGCACCCGAGGATATTCCCGGGTTACGTGAAAGGGAGTATCAACCTCGACTTCCCCGACGCGTACGTGTTGTACGAACCGGGGTATCACACGGATAACTGGGGGTGTGTCTGGCACAACATCGAGCGGGGACTCGACAGCATTGTGGTGAAACATGCCCTTGAGAACTGGGATGACTTTGCCAACTGGAAGGCTCCGGATCCGCTGACGCAGGCCGATTTTGGTGGGAGGCCTTCTCTGGAACAGATCAAAAGTGGCTTGGCTGCCGCCCGCGATCGCGGTGATCTCGCGGGGGGTGGAGGATTGGCACACGGGTTCTTTTACATGCGCCTTTTCTATCTCCGCGGGTTCGAGAACCTCATGATGGATTTTGCCAACGACGACCCGCGCCTTCACAGGCTGATCCAGATCATTGAGGGCTACAATGTGGCCGTGATTCAGCAGTATCTGGAAGCCGGTGCCGAGTACATGTCGTTCGGCGAGGATCTTGGCACTCAAAAATCGCTCCCGATCAGCCCGGCGATGTGGCGGAAATTCATCAAGCCGTCGTACGAAGCCATGTTCGCCCCGTGCCGAGACCGCGACATTCCGGTGTATCTCCATTCCGACGGCCATATCCTCGAAATCATTCCCGACCTCATTGACGTTGGAATCCGGATGATCAATCCCCAGATAAGGGCCAACACCCTGGAAGGGATTAGAGACGTCATGAAAGGTCGCATCGCAATCGCGCTGGACCTCGACAGGCAGCTGTTCCCCTTCGCGTCCTTTTCGGAGATTGAGGATCATATTGCCGGCGCATACGACGCACTCAACATGAAAGAAGGCGGCCTCACAATGGGTGCGGAATGCGAACCGGATGTGCCGCTCGAACGAATTGACTGGATCTGTTCCGTTCTGGAACGTGTCTGCAAGCCGCCATTGCCTGAGGAACTGGGAGAGAAATCCCGTGCCAGCTGAATTTCGCAGTCCCGATTGGGACTCTTACCGCATGGACATGCATGATCCGCACCGCGAGCTGGAGCCGTTGGAACGCGAAGTCCGGATCGTGGACCAGGCTCTGGAGCATCTTCGCGCAGCGGGAATCATCCCTCACACCCGGTACGATTCCGACAAGATGCTTGCATTCCGGGCGCAGGTGGCAGCCAGCTTCGATATCCCGTGGACAGCCATCACTCCTCGCCAGCAACGGCTGATCTGGGCTATCAACGCCATCTGGCAACCGAAGACGATGGTTGCGGCGGGTGTTTTTTGTGGAAACACGTTCATTTCCAACGCCGGTGCCGCCGTGGGAGCGGGCGCTGCCTACCGTGCCGAACGACTCATCGGGTTGGAGATAAAACAGGACGAGGCGGAGCGCGCAGAACGAAATGTGCGCCGCATAGATCCTATCGGCGTGGCGAAATGTGTTGCTGCTGACGCCGTTGATTTCGTGCGAGACATGACCGGGGAAATCAACCTTTTGTACCTGGATGCAGACGGTGCCGGCGGCCGTGGCAAGGGAGTGTATCTCGACATCCTCGAGGCTGCGTGGGACAAAATGCCAAAGGGAGCCATCGTTCTCGCGCACAACAGCGTCAACTGCGCCGAGAAACTTTCGTACTATCTGGCGTTCGTGCGTGATACCGCCAATATGGCGGCAAGCATGAACGTTGTGATAGACGGCGAAGGGCTTGAGGTATCTGCCAAGTGAGGGGAACGCGATGAAAGTTCAGATTCCATTTCCTATCAGCTTCTGGTGCGGAGTGCCTGCTGACTTCGTGGCTCCTGAGAGATACAAAGAAATCGCCGAAGCCGGCTTCACGATCGCCCAGGTTTCCGGAACACGCGAAGAAATCGTTCGGCAGCTCAATTGGTGTGAAGAGAACAACATCACGGGAATGGTGCTGGATCGCCGTGTCCACGCGGGCATGACGGGCGCTTCCGACTGGCGTGACACGGTGAAGGAGGTAGCCCTCGACTACTCCTGGCACCCGGCATTCTGGGGGTATTACCTGACAGATGAACCCTCTGCTTCCCAGTTTGGAACACTCGCCGAAATCACGCGGGAATTCGAAAAGGTGGACGCCGCGCACCCCACCTACATCAATCTTTTCCCGAACTACGCGAACGAAGAGCAACTCGGCACGGCGACGTACGAGGAACATATCCAGCGGTACCTGGCCATCGTCCAGCCGCCACTGGTCAGCTACGACCATTACGCCATCCAGCAAGATGGCAATGACTGGCCCATCTTTTACACCAATCTCTCGGTTGTTCGTGAGCGGTCACTCAAAGCGGGAAAAGACTTCTGGCAAATTGTGTTATCGCTCGCGTTTCACAACTGCCGGAATCCTTCGGAAGCAGACCTCCGGTGGCAGGTGTGGATGACGCTCGCCTACGGGGGCAAAGGGATCAGTTATTTCACCTACTGGACCGTTACTCCTGAGAATTTCCGGGACGCGATCATCGACGAGTTCGGATACCAGACGTCCCATTACCCGATGGTTCGGCGGATCAACCGCCAGATTCAGAACATTGGTGCAGCCCTCTTGCGCCTGAAGTCTCTTGGCGTGTGGCATGCGCCAGTGCCTTTCAGGGGCGTTCTGCCGAAAGAAGACCATGCGCCGCAATTCGTGGTCGGTTCCAGCGATGTGCCGATTTCTGTGGGCGAGTTCATGGACGGAGACGTTCCGGCGCTCATAGTGGTGAACCGCTCCCTGGAACGGAGTGTGCCGGCGGAGGTAAGGGTCAAACCGGAATTCGCCGCGTACCGCGAAGCGAACCGCACCAGCGGCGGTGTATCCGGCCCCGTGAAGCTGTCGCGAAGTGACGCCTTCGCTTCATTCCACGTCTGGCTCGCCCCCGGAGACGGCGCGTTGCTCTACCTCGATCGAGAAGGGATTACATCGTGAAGATTACGGCAATTGACCACTTCGTATGCCAGGCAGGCGGTCGGAACTGGGTTTTTGTGAAGGTCTCCACGGATGAGGGTGTGTACGGGGTGGGTGAAGGTTCGCTATACGGCAAAGAGCACACCATGCGTTCCGCAATCGAGGAACTCCGGAGAGATATCGTCGGCAAGGACCCACGGCGCGTGGAATACCTCTGGCAGGAGATGTATCGTCATGCGTTCTGGCGAGGTGGCCCGGTGCTCTGCAGCGCCATAAGTGGAGTCGAAATGGCACTCTGGGATATCAAGGGGAAGTTGCTTGGAGTTCCGGTGTACGAGCTTCTGGGTGGCCATGTGCGGGATGAGGTCCGTTTTTACTGCAATCTTGGCGACGGGACTCCGGAGAGCCTGATCGAGCGAGGCAAAAAGTGGATTGCGAAAGGGATTGACGCGTTCAAAATCTACCCTTTTCCCGCGGTGAATTACGTTGATTCGATGAGACCGATCCGTGAAGCGGAGGAAAAGATCGCCAGTTTTCGCGAATTCGCCGGGAACGAGGTGGATATCATGATTGATTTCCACGGTCGGTTGAGCCCTTCCATGGCGATCCTCGCAGAGGAAGTCATGCGTCCGTACGAGCCCCTGTTTATTGAAGAGCCCTGCCTTCCGGAAAATGTCGAAGCGATGGCAAAGATCGCCCGCCACGCGAAAACACCCATTGCGACCGGTGAACGCCTGTATACCCGGTGGGGACTTCGCGAGATCATCGAGCGGCAGATTGCATCGGTTGTTCAGCCTGACCTCTGCCATTGCGGCGGAATCATGGAGGCGAAGAAGATCGCGGCGATGGCGGAGACGTATTACATGGCTACCGCGCCGCACAACCCGTACGGTCCCGTTGCGACGGCCGCGTGTGTTCAGGTGGATTTCTGCATTCCCAACTTCCTCATTCAGGAGCACATTTTCGACGACATGCCATGGCGTGACCTTGTCTACACGCCCGTGATCGAACTCGAAAACGGCAGACTGAAGCGTCCGACACTTCCGGGGCTCGGGATTGACCTCAATCTCGAGGAAATTGCGAAGCACCCGTACGAGGAACGGGACCAGGTGAAGTGGTACCACCCGGACGGCGCAATCGCGGACATGTAACGCCGTGTCCCGTTACGTGACAAGACGTTGGAACGGTTGACGGAAGGCGGCGATTCGGGTAAATTTCAAAATCCTTCTACTTGTGCGGAAGTGGTGGAATTGGTAGACGCGCTGGATTCAGGGTCCAGTGAGCGCAAGCTCGTGGGAGTTCAAGTCTCCCCTTCCGCACCAAATTAAACGAGGCTCCTGCCGCCACGCGGCAGGAGCCTCATTCCTTTGAGGAGCCTTCTCTCCCTAACCGAAATAGCGCTTCGCCCACGCCATCGTTGATGCGAGCGCTTCCTTTTCTGGTTTGGTCGGCCACAGCTCGAGACCTATGTACCCGGAGTACGAAGTCTCGGCAATCGCACGGAAGACCTGCTCGTAGTTGATCTCCCCCGTTCCCGGCTCATGGCGCCCTGGAACGTCTGCCATATGGAAATGGCCGATTTTTGCGACATTCGCCTTGATCGTGTCGATCAGATCGCCTTCGGTGATTTGTTGATGGTAGATATCATAGAGAAGCTTCACATTCGGGCTTCCGACTTCATCCACCAGATCAATTCCTTCTGAGGTGGTTGCCAGGAAATAGCCTTTGTGATTCACCAAGACGTTGAGCGGTTCGATGACGAGTGTAACTCCTTCGTCCTCGACCAGCGAAACCACGGTCTTCAATCCATCCACAATTGACTGGTGCTGTTCCTTCCGGCTGACTCCGGGTATCTCTTGCCCCACGGTGACAATAAGCGTCTTGCAGCCCAGGTGGTGCGCAACCTCGATTGACTTTTTGCACGCAGGCAGGAACGCCGACCGTTTCGATGGGTCGACGAGCGGTCCTCCCGTATCGCAGGAGATCGAGGAAACAGCCAGTCCTGTTTTCTCCATCGCCGCACGAATCCCGGGGATGTCCTTGTTCGCAAAACCCCAGAACTCGAACGCCGGAAGCCCCAACCCCGCGATGGCGGCAATTCGTTCGTTGAAGGGAAGTGTCGTGAACAATGCTTCCGCGCATCCAGACAACGCGATCATTTCCAGTGCCTTTCGTCGAGGGTCAACTCATTCCACCGAATCAACTATCTCTATTGCTTTTCGGACCATCGCATCGGTCAGCCTCCGCCCGTCAGAGGCTCCCACGTTCGCCAGAAGATGCTCGACTTTCCGCGTTCCCGCAATCACCGAGGTGACCGCTTTCTGGTGCAACACGAAGCGTAATGCGAAATCAGAGAGCGACTTCGGGTAGGCATTCGGGTGAAGGGATTTCGCAACACACTCCGAAATCAGCCGGTCGGCGACCAACTTCTGCTTTTTTGCCTTCTCCGGGAGCGCCGACACTTTTGGGGTTAACGAACCTCTCGCAAGCCCATCCTTGATGATCACGCCGATGTTGTTGTCCAGACACAAAGGAAACAGCTCGTGTTCCGCCTCACGGTATGCGACATTGTACGAAACCTGCACCGTGTCGTAATCACCAGTTTTCACTGCCTCTATCGCAGCATCTACGTTCCCTGTCATACCTACATACCGGACCTTGCCCTGTTCCTGCATTTTCTTCATGGCCCGCAGGGTTTCTCCCGCCCGGATGACCTCAATCGACGCGCTGTGGATCTGCAGAACGTCGATGACGTCCGTCTGAAGGCGCCGAAGGCTTTGCTCCACGAACGCCAGCGTCGCCTCATAGGAATAATCGTAATGCGATTTCGCATCCCCGTCGTTGAGCCGTTCGCCGACCTTCGTTGCCAACACGAACTCGTGGCGGCGGTAACCGATCGCCTTTCCTATTCTCTCCTCGCTCAGTTGGTACGCAGGTGCCGTGTCGATGAGCGTGATTCCGGCATCCAGTGCCGCGTTCAAGAGGCGTTCGGCGCCTTTTTCGTCCGGGCGTCCGAAATCGGTACCTACCGGAATTCCCCAGTCTCTGCCGATTTCCAGAGCGCCCAGACCGATTTCGCTTACTCTGAGGCCTGTTCGTCCAAGAATTCTGTATTCCACCGGAACACTCCAATCCACAAAAGGTTTACAGCCCGGTTGCCGCCAGCAGCTCGTCGCGAGCGCTCGCGGGCACAAGGTCAAAGTAATCCAGCAGCGCGCGTTTTGTGCACCTTGTCACCCCTTTTTGGCGGTCGTTCTGCAACGGCTCGATCAGTTTGGCGGAGAAATGAGCGTCGTGTTGAGATCCGCGAACGATCGCCAGTGTTCCCGCGAGTGCCCGCATTCGAGCGTTTCCGCTGACCGCGGCGCTGGCGAGAACTGTCAGGAGATCACGATTCACCTGCCAATTGTCGGACAGGTACCCATTCACCATGTCGTTCCACACCTGCTGGGGTGATCCAGAAGCGGCGTTTGCACCGCGTACCTGTTGGGAGATCAGCGGGAATGACGACAAATACCGCTTGGTGAAGGAAACCTCGCACAGGCCTTTCAGGCCCGCCGCAAGTTGTTCGCCCTGGTCTCCCATCACGCCGTGGATGAGGCTGGCGATGGCAGGGTCTGCGTTCTTCAGAAGAACGCCATCAGCAAGTCCTGCCTCGCGCAACAGGCTGCCGAGCGCTGCCCCTCCTGCGATAGAAATCACGGAAAGAAGCGACATCGCGGCGCGATCGAGGTACGGATCTCCTGCCGTGACGAGGTCCCTCAACACGCGTCCCGCCAGCCGCTGAACCCGTTCGCGCTCCCAGAGAATGCTGTCCAGTGCGGACGCGTACGACGGATGATAAAAGCCGATGTTGGTTGCTCCGTCCTGTTTGGAAACCAGAAGCCAGCGCCGCAGGTCATCCAACAGCACGTCGTACGTCGGTACTACCCCGCTTATTCCCTGGATCTCGAGGCGCGTGAAAATCGAATAGAGCTCGTGAGCGGGCAAGGGAACATGCCGCAAAAGCAGCAGGAATGCAAGCTCGGCATTGTCCAGCGTATCGTAGTCTGCCACAGTGATCGCCTCTACCCCTTCGCGGCGAATCCCCGCTGATCTACGGCGTATGGTCTGCTTGTTGTCCGTTGCAACTGCGAATGACCGCTCTACCGCATGCGGGCTTGATAACCCTTCGTGTGAGGCAACAATCGGTTCCCGCGCGCCCGGGTGATAGATCTCACTGTAGTTGATCACCATTCGTACGAAGGACGTGGGTTCGTATTTGTCCGCGAGCGACCATTCATACGGTGCCAGTTGTCTCGCCGCGTCCGGACGCTGTTTCAATGCGTCCTCGGTCGCGGTGATGATGAGACGGCAATCGGCTTCGGCAACGAGGCTCAGCGCCAGATTGGGGTTTGTCGTGAACTCGCGCAAGGCGAGGGCACCCGCACCCGGGGAAAATGGATCGTCCAGCAGCACCGCGTGTCCCGGACGCAGGCAGTCCCGGAGACGTATGTCCGCCCGTGCCGTGTCGCCGGCAAGTCCCGAAAAACAGCCCATGACCGCGATCGGGCGGTACCCGTGTTCCGCAATGTCGGCCAGAAGCTTGGTGGCAACGAACGTTTTGCCCTGGTGGGCCTCACCGGTGACCACAACGACTCGTTGTTCGCCCGTCATCCGCGCAAGAAGGTCCACATACCCCGCTGGAGGCACGAACACCTGGTGGAGATGGGCATACCGATCCTGGTCTGCCTCGGTATCCGCCGCGAGGCCGGTCTCCCTCAGGAACAGAGTCGTTCGCCGGAAATCGTCCTTGGAGAGAACCGTGAGCCCGAAATTGAGTGCCTCCTGGATCGCGTGAAGAACCGACGAATACACTACCTGCCCGCTTCCGCTGTCACCGAGAGCTCCGAGCCGACCAAAAATGCGCAACGTCGTCTGAAGAAGGCGCTGCCCGGAGTCCCCGAGTTCTGTGAGCCGCTCGTACAGCCGTATCCACCGTTCGAGGCCCGGCCGGTCCACGGCGGTGTCGAGGGGAATCATCGGTACGTCTGCCACGTCCTCCGAATCAGGTTCGATCAGTTGTCGCAAGGAGACGCCGAAGGTCGCGGCCATCTTGCGGAGCGTAAACAAACTGGGCATGTTGATCCCGTTTTCCCAGTTCGAAACCGCGGGCCGTTGCGTTCCCATCCGCTGGGCGAGTTCGTCCTGTGTCATGTTTTTGGTAACACGGATCTGACGGATTCTCGCCCCCATCCAACGATGGAGTTCCAGTTCGCTATCGAGGCCGGTCGGGTCAGTCATTCACAAACTCCCTCTTGAAGCGGATACGGTTTGGGGTGATCGTCAGGGGGCATTTCCCACAATGCCGAATGCACCAAATATACAAGACACATCATACGCGACAAACTGCTCCTTCACCAAATCTTTCGAAAGAGTCATACGTAAGGCGGAATGAAGAGTGACCTTATAAGTTCTTAAAAACAAGAACTTAAACCTTTTACTCTGCGCCTTTGTGAATAATGATCATGGTGCATATTGCACGTATGAAACCACCCGGACGAAGCTGAGTTGACGCCTCGGATTCGGTAACCGCAGGTGAGCGAGAACGGAGGTCGTGTACGGGAAGGAGAACCCTCCCACCGGCGCATGAAGTTTCATACGCGCGGGATGCGCTCGATAGAAAAGGAGACTCACGGCGGTGTTCGCACGGTATGTCATGACCCAGCACCTTCGCGCACGGGCGCGCAACCGTCCCGTGGAGTAGTACCGCTTCAGCGACGCGATCCGGTCTTCCCGGCAGACACCCGGCACACACCGCCCGGGTCACGAATCACCGGTACGCGTCGTTGGCTCCGGTACGGAGCGGTTTGTATTTTCAGAGAGTCGGTGAGTCGTTCGTTTCCGCGCCCCGAGTACACGGACCGCGAGGAATGTTTCTGTCTTTTTCGGGAGGTTTTCATGGCTCAATACGGCCCTCCGCAGACCGTTTCCCAGCTTGAAAAAACCGCGAAGGAATTGCGGCGAGACGTCATTCGCATGCTGTATGAGGCGAAATCAGGGCATCCGGGAGGTTCGCTTTCGGCGGCGGATATCGTGGCGGCTCTCTATTTCCGAGTGATGCGACATGATCCGCAGAACCCCTCGTGGGAGAAGCGCGACCGCTTCATCATGAGCAAGGGGCACGCGGTGCCCATCGTGTATGCCGCGATGGCGGGAACCGGGTACTTCCCGAAAGAGGAGCTGTTGACGCTCCGCAAGTTGAACAGCCGGCTGCAGGGGCATCCTTCGGCGAAAGATTTGCCGGGTATCGAAGCCTCGACCGGATCACTCGGGCAGGGCCTCTCGATAGGCCTTGGAATGGCGCTTGGCCTGCGCATGGATGGCAGCGACAGCCGCGTATTCGTCATTCTCGGTGACGGCGAAATCGAAGAAGGCCAGGTCTGGGAAGCTGCGATGGCGGCGGCGCATTTCAAAACGGAAAACCTGATCGCGATTCTCGACCGGAATCGTTACCAGCTTGATGGTTCGACGGACGAGATCATGAACGTGTGCCCCGTAGTGGATAAGTGGAAAGCTTTCGGGTGGCGTGTGCTCGACATCGACGGGCATTCCATGCATCAGGTCGTTCATGCTCTGGAAGCCGCAAAGGAACAAACGGGTCGCCCCACTGTCATCGTCGCAAAAACGACGAAGGGCAAAGGGGTGTCGTTCATGGAGAATGACAACGAGTACCACGGTAAGGCGCCCAGCAAAGACGAAATGGAGCGCGCCCTGGCGGAACTGTCGTAAATCAATCCGGAAAGAGGAGATACAACATGGCGCGCCCATTGGGAATGGCAACGCGGCAAGCGTACGGGAAAGCTCTGGTTGAAATCGGTAAGCTCCATCCCAACGTTGTTGTGCTGGACGCTGATCTCTCGAAATCCACCATGACAAAAGACTTTGCAAAGGCATACCCTGACAGGTTTTTCAACGTGGGTATCGCAGAAGCAAACCTCGTCGGCGTTGCCTCCGGTCTGGCGACGACGGGGAAAATACCGTTTGCTTCCAGCTTTGCGTGTTTTCTCATGTGCAAGGGGTTTGACCAGCTTCGGCTTGGTGTCGCGTACGCGGAAAACAACGTGAAGATCGTGGTCAGCCACGGAGGGATTTCGATCGGCGAGGACGGTGTATCCCAGATGAGTGTGGAAGACGTGGCGCTGGCGTGTGAGCTCCCGAAGATGGTCGTCATGGTGCCGTCTGACGAGCATTGCACGTATCAGGCAATACGCGCGGCAGTCGAGCACAAGGGCCCCGTGTTCGTGCGAACGGGGAGGGCAAAGGCTCCCCTGGTGTACGATGCACCGCCCGCGGATTTCGCCATCGGCAAGGCCATCACCGTGCGGGAAGGCAAGGACGTGACTGTCATCGCCAACGGCATGCTTGTCGGTCCGGCACTGGATGCGGCAGAAAGCCTGGCGGAGCAGGGCGTGAGCGTGCGCGTTCTCGACATGCACACCGTCAAGCCGTTGGATGAGGAAGCGGTGGTGAAAGCCGCAAAAGAAACCAAAGGAATCGTTGTTGCGGAGGAACACCTGGTCCATGGAGGACTGGGAAGCGCCGTCGCGCAGGTGACCGCTCGTATGCATCCTGCCCGAATCGAATTCGTCGCGATTCAGGATACGTATGCGGAATCGGCGACGGGCGAGGAACTGATGGCCAAGTACGGTCTTTCCGCGCCCGACGTGATCGCTGCCGTCCGCCGGATGCTGGCGTGAGAGCACGTGAGAAGGAATGAACCCAGGGGGCGGTCCCGCCCCCTTTTGCTGTCTTGCCGGAACTACTGTTCAGGCTGTCCGCCTGTTTTGCACGCGCGAGGAACTCCATGCTCACGGCGATAATGTTGATTAATGCGGAACTCAAAAGCGTGGCTGCCGTCACCCGCTCGCTTGCCGAGATTCCCGAGGTGCGGCAATTGTTCACTACCACGGGCCAGTTCGATGTGGTCGCCGTTCTTGTGGTGAAAGACTCGGAGGCCCTCGCAGAGGCCGTCACCGAGCGGATCGCGAATGTTCCGGGGATAGTCCGCACCAGCACTCTGCTGGCGATTCGATGCCACGCGCAGTCTCTTCTTCAGAGCACCTTCTCCGTAGGCTTCGAACCCGCAGAACCCTCTCAAAGCTGATCGCCGCAATCCGGGTGCGCGGCAACCCTTCGCAGGTTCCGTTGGAACATCTCCCGCACGCTGAGTATACTTTCTCGTGAACGAACGGGCACTTGTGCGCGCCTTCGGTCTTTCGATGTGCGGCGTCGTTTCTGGCCGGAATCTGAAACGATGCGCGGAATGGAACTTTGGCCAGCCGGCCGTTCTGCGGAAAGGGGAGAGCCATGTATCGGGTCGGAATCATTGGTGCCGGGTGGGTCGCCGGAGAACACCTGCGGGCGTACCTGAATAACCCTGAAACGGAAATTGCCGCGATCGCCGTCCGGCGGCCGGAGACAGCGCAGGCGTACCAGAAAAGCCTTGGCTTCTCCTGCGCGGTCTACACGGACGTCGCGAAAATGCTTCATGAAGCAGACCTGGACATCGTCTCCATCTGCACCCCACCGTCAATGCACCCGGAACATGCGGTGGCGGCGGCACAAGCGGGCTGCCATCTCGTTCTGGAGAAACCCGTCGCACTGAATGTTGAAGGATTCAGACAAATCCGCGCTGCAGTCGACGCGGCAAAGGTGAAGACCGTCATCAGTTTCGTCCTCAGGTGGAATCCTCTTTTTGAGACGATCAAGGCGCTCCTCGGCGCCGAAGCCATAGGGCGATTGTTTTACGGCGAGGTGGACTACAATCACGGCATCGGGCCCTGGTATGGCCAGTACAGGTGGAACCGGCTCAAAGCGGAAGGCGGCAGTTCGCTGCTGTCCGCGGGGCTCCACGCATTGGATGCACTCCGGTGGTTCGTCCAGAAAGAGGCAGTGGAAGTCTTTGCGTATTCAACGAACAGCATGAATCTTGAGTTGTACCCGGGTGGCTATGAGTACGATCCGACCATGGTGACGGTACTCAAGTTCAAGGACGGCGTGATCGGGAAAGTGGCGTCGAACATCGAGTGCGTACAGCCGTACACCTTCCCCATCACGCTCCAGGGCACGTCAGGAACGATCCGGAACAATCAGCTTTACTCGAAGAAGCTCATGCCGGGCCAGACGGGTTTTGCCACAATTCCCACTATCCTGCCGGACTCAGGCGACGTCACACATCACCCGTTCCAGCACGAAATCGATCATTTCGTCCAGTGTATCCAGCTCAATGTAGAATCCCACGCGAACCTGGTGGATGCCGCAAAAACGCACGAGATATGTTACGCGGCAGAACTTTCAGCTGCAGAAGGCCGCCCGGTTCGGTTGCCGATTCTGTAACGCGCAGGGGCTTTTTTCGGAAAGGGGACTTTATGGCGGCAAGGGTTCGTGTTGCCGTGTTGGGTGCCGGCGCCATCGCGCAGGACCATCTTCGGGCGTTGCGGTTTTCTTCGCGCGCTGAAATTGTGGGAATTGCAGATGTGAATCTCAGTCTGGCGCAGAAGGCGGCGGCGGAGTTCGGGGGCACCGCGTTTGCCGATTACCATGATATGCTGGACCGCCTCAAACCTTCTGCGGTGGTAGTGTGTACGCCACCGAAATTCCACCGACAGCACGTGGAGGACTGTGCACGGGCCGGCTCGGATGTTCTCTGCGAAAAACCCCTCGCGCTCACCGTTCCGGAATGCGATTTCATGATCTCGGCGGTGAAAAAAGCGGGCCGGCAGTTGATGGCGGGACAGGTCCTTCGGTATTACGCTGGCCCGAAGACGCTGATAGAAATCGCGTGCTCAGGGAAAATCGGAACGGTTGTTACCTGCTGGAGTACGCGCGTGGGCTATTATGACCCGACTCACGGTCCCTCCTGGAGATATGACCCCAAAATCGGCGGCGGTACGGCGATCGAATGGGAAGTTCATGAGATTGATCTGCTGCGCATGCTGGCCGGTGAGGCGAAAACGGTTTCGGCGCGGGTTCTGTACACGCGCCCGGATTCTCCCGAGTTCGACGACCACGTGCACGCCGTCATGACTATGGGGGAAGGCGCCATCGGCCGCATAGACGCAAGTAACTCGTCATACTATTCCGAATGCACCCGTGGCGTGGTAGGAACCACGGGCGCGGCGTGGTGCGGCTGGGGAGATGTGTCGCTGCGCACCGCGGGAAGCAACGACGTGCAGATTGTGAAGCCGGTGCTTCCAGGGGTCCCGGACAACGTCAACGTCGGCATGTTCCAGCAGGATGACGCGTTCCTCGAAGCGCTTCAGGCTGACAGACCCGTTCCCATCCCTGGTGAAGAGGGCAGGGCCGATGTTGCAGTGGCAGCGGCGATTCTGCTTGCCGGCAAAACCGGGGAAACGGTGCGGCTTTAGGCCTTACTCGTCACGGGTGTTCGGAGGGAGAGGCGCGGTGCACCGGCGCCTCTTTCTGTTGGGGGGTGGAATTGGCCGACCAGTGCCGGACAAGAGGGCCAAGGGCAGCAGCAAAAAACACCAGGGGCACGAACTCAACGCCCATGCGGTACCGCGGCACGACGAAGAACACCACTGCGAGGCATGCCTGTGTGGCGAACACGAGCCAGAGGAACTGCTGCCGGGGGTCGCGAATTCCGCTCCTGAACCAGTGAACCAGCCCGACCATAAGAGCCACAAACGATGTACCCCAAATCGGGAACACTCGGGACATCGGATGGGTGAAGTCCGCCACGAGGAAGAAGAATAGCTTTCTCACCGCCAGGCTCGCCTCCTTCGCGGGATTTGCTGCGATGAACCGCAGTGCTTCATCGCGAAAGAAGCGGTCAACTTCGAGAACATCTCCCGGAGTGCGTTCCACCACGCGAGCCATCGCGTCGGCGCCTGGAACTGGCGTACCGCCTGCCGTGCTTTCGGTCAGAGTGTTTTCTGCGGCGTAATGTTCGCGCGCGGTTCCCGTGGCGCGTGCGTGGTGCCCTCGCCGAAGGTTGTATCCGCCGGACGTGCTCAGCACAACTTCACCAAAAACCGCGTAGTTGCGTCCAATCCACGGGAGTAACGGGATGAGGAAGGCTCCCAGAAACACGGAAAGGATTCCCAGCCGGCGGCGCCAGCCAACGCCTGCGCGCCGGGAGCCGGACCCGTTCTTGTGGCGAAACAGAACAAACCCGAACGGAACGAGAAACGCACACGCTTCGAAGCGGAAGAGCCCGAACATGCCGAGCGCGAGCCCGCTCAGGAATGCGCGTCTGCGTAACGGGATCGAATTGGCCAGGACGAGGACGCACGCCAGAAGCAATAGCGAAGTGTAAATCGGGATGTTTGTCAGCCGCCCGCTCATGACGAGGAGCTGGGGCCAGAAAAGAGCGAGCAGAAACGCAATAAAACCGGTAGTTCTGTCCCGGATTTCGGCGGCAAGATACCCGACAAGAAATGGCAGGCACAATTCGAAGACAAGAAGAGTGCCGGCGAGGATCACGTGTGCGATCTCGCCAACCCCGAAGACCTGATACAGGAACGCGATATAGAGCGGGTAACCCGGCGGCATGAACGCGGATGGGACGCCGTTGGATCGATACGTGAAGGTACCCGTCTGCACGAGATTCCGCGCAATTTCCCCGAATTCCCAGAGCTCAGGCGAGCGGAAATCAGTGAAATGTATGCGCAGTCCTATCCGCGCCACGGCGGCAAGTGCAAAAGCCGCGCACGCAGCGACGCGGAACCATCTCCGTTCCGGGACAAACGGCAACGAGCGCGCCAGAAACATGTGCGCACCGGGTTTGAGAAGAGGTGGTGAAGAGAGCCTGTAAGCCGAATTCTGTCAAGGAGCCGGCATCCTGCGGACGACGGCTCCCCGGACAACCATCTATCTGGGAAGTGCGTTGCCGCACTCCTCAAGCGGCCTACCCGAGCGTGTTGACGAGACGGGCAGCCTCGAATCCGCTCCTATTTGGCCTTGCACCGGATGGGGTTTTCCCTGCCACCTTCGTTGCCGAAGGCGCGGTAGGCTCTTACCCTGCCTTTTCACCCTTACCGGGCGCGTACAGGACGCGTCCGGCGGTATGTTTTCTGTGGCACTTTCCATCGGCTCACGCCGCCCGGGTGTTGCCCGGCATCCTGCCCTGTGGTGTTCGGACTTTCCTCCGCATACACGGCGGCTGTCCGGCTCTCTTCACCGATGTCAAATGATTTCCTGGGAGATACTTCCCGCCGCCTTGTACATCGCGATGACGTTTGCGACGGGGATGTCTGTCTGAAGGTACTGTGATCCGCAGACCACATAACCGCCACCGGCGCCCAGTGTATCCATAAGATAACGCGTTTCCCGGAACACGTCTGCAGGAGTTCCAAATGGCAACGTTTCTTCGGTGTTGACGCCTCCGTGGAAGGTCAGGCGGTCCCCGAATTCCGCTTTCAGCCCTTCCGGATCCATGTCGGCCGCCGCAATCTGCACCGGATCCAGCACTTCCAGTCCGAGTTCAATCATATCGCCGATTACGGGCCGAATACTCCCGCACGAGTGTTGCATCATGTGGACGCCATACTCGCCGGCGAGCGCGTACAATCGAGCCAGTTGAGGCTTGATGAGTGTGCGCCAGAGAGCGGGGCTCATCAGCATGCCGTTTTTGCCGCCGTAGTCGTCTCCGACGAAAAAGATGTCAATTCCCCCGCGGGCTGCCTCGAAATACCTCCGTGACCCGGCGACATAGAAATCCACGATGTGGGAGAGAATCGCTTCGGCGGTTTCCGGTGCGTCCAGCATCAACTCAAGGAAACGTCCGATGCCGGTCATGTTGCACGCCTGACAGAAAAACGGCGACCACTCCCCACCGGTAATCGCATACTCTCGAAATCGCTCACACTGCGCGGGAATGTCAGAATAATCCCACCAGTCCGGGTCTGGCCATGAGTAGCTCTCGATTTCCGCGACAGATTCCACCCTCGCAAATGGACGGAAGCCTATCGTGTCGGCGTACGTCGGGCCGCCGCTTGCCACCCCGAAGACGTCCGAGGGTTGCCCGTTTTTCGCGTAACATTCGGGCCCCGTGTAGAGGGCGGTTACCCGACGGAAATCGCGGCCAAACAGCCGGAAAATTTCCTCTTCCTCGCGAAAATCAAAATGGGAGAGGAGCTTGTCCCGCATTTCACCCGTAAGTTCCACGTCAACGGGAACACGGTCTACCTCTTCTCTCGCCAGGGTGCGGAGAACTCGCTGCTTGGATGTCAGAAAGGCCATATCCGCGCTTTCCGGTGTTGAAAACGGAGACGCCTGTGTTGCGGCTGCCCCCGATGATAAAGACAGCTCTCTACAGAGCGCAACGCTCAACTCGCTCCTGCGATTGCGTTCCTTATGCAGTTGGTGGCGTCATCCGCGGGGAATACATTCTGAAAGGCCAGGTTCTGGCATCTGCGACCGATTCGACTCACAGGGAGGCATATTACATGGGACAAGTTCGTGACAGGCTCTGGATATGGGGCCATGAAGCGGGGAGCCACAACGAAGGATGGGGGGTGCCCTCTCCGTCTCGCATGACCCCGGCGGAAGCAGCGTGGTACATGGGTATCCCGAACGTGATTTTTGTGACATATCAGGGGAAGCCGGAACCGCCGTACGACGTCTACGCGCGGGCGTTCGTGCCGCTCAAACAGGTTGTCTGGTCCATAGTCGGCGAGGCCGGACGCACCTCTGATGCGGCGATCACCGGGGTGCGTGACGTGGCGGCGAAGTTCCCGAACATCACGGGCGTGATGATGGACGATTTCTTCCACGATCCCAAACCCGACGGAAGTCTCGCGCCGATCTCCCACGACAGGCTGCAGAGCGTCCGCGCGACACTGGACGAGTGCGGGCGCAAACTGGACATGTGGGTTGTGGTGTACACGCACCAGCTCGATCTGCCCATCGCGCCGTTTCTCGACAAATGTGACGTTGTGACGCTGTGGACGTGGCGGCAGGAAGACCTTGTGAACGTGGAACGTAATCTGGAAAGGATCGAAGCGCTGGCTCCCGGAAAACGCATAGTGCTTGGATGCTACATGTGGGACTACGGCAACAAATGCGAAATGTCCGTGGAGAACATGAAACTCCAATGCTCCGCCGGGTTGCGTTGGTTGACGTCTGGTCGCATTCACGGGATGATCTTCCTCGCGAGCTGCGTGTGTGACATCGAGCTGCCCGCGGTGGAATGGACACGCCGGTGGATATCGGAGCACGGAGACACCGTTTTGTGAACGTCCTCACGTCCGGATTCGACGTCTGATTCCATTTCTGGGGTCGCGCGTAACGGTCTCATGGCGGGAAAGGCATGGGTATATGCGCATTGTGGTGCACAATGTCTACTGGTTTCAGGGGTGTCCATCCCGCTGGGGCGGGGAACGCGTCGCGGCGGTGCCGGCCGTGGTGGATGGGCTTGTCGAGCTGTACGCATCTCTTTCCCCAGACGTTATTTGCCTGCAGGAGGTTCAGGACCCGAGTCTGGTCGCGTCAGCCGCGGAGAGACTCGGGATGGCCTCTTGGATCCACGCCCCGGGCGGGGTCAAAACCGATTACGGAGGAGCAATACTCACACGGAATCCTTCGAAGATGCTCGATCTGACGTCAAATGGCAGTGACCCGCCCCATGAACGGGTGCACATACGAGCACAGGTGACAAACGGGGAGAATACTCTCGAAATCGCCTGCGTGCATCTTCCGAGCAACAGGTTTGCGGGTTCTCCCGAGGGAGGGAGCAGGGCGCGAGTCGCGGAAGTGGAGAGGATCCTCCGGTGCTCGCCGGCGCCGGACGTAGTCGTTGGCGACATGAACTCCCGCAAGGACAGTGACCCCTATCTGCTGATGAAGTCTTCCGGTTACGTGAACGCGGGCGAAACCGGTGTTGCCGAGGACTCGCCGGAACGCAAGGGCGACCATATATGGCTTCTGCCAGCAGCGGCACGCCGTCTGAAAAGATTTTTCGTGATCACCGGCGAACCGTATGTGCAGACCGATGCAGACGGGACTGTCTGGCGGCTCAGCGACCATCGTCCTCTGGTGGCGGATTTGCTCTGATGAGATACCCGATCGTTTTCTGGGACAGCGGGGGAACTATCTTCGGGTCCGCGAGTGGAGAACGGCCGCCGGAGGTTCCCACCTCCAAACAGGTTCGGGAAAGCCGTGTGCAGCGTGTTTCATTGGCGCTGGAAATGTTCGGGCACCGGGCCCCGTCCGATCTCGGGCGGGTACTGCAGGATGCCAGCTCCGAGCTCCAGGAGAAGCTGGGAGCGCGGTACAGCCTTGAAAGACTGGCGTCCGGGGTGTACGAACGCCTGGGTTTGCCGGTCCGCCCGGAGGAAACCATACTCGTGGCAGATGCGATTGGTGGCCCGCGGTACCGCACATGGCTCTGGGATGGTGTTGCCGATGCGCTCAAGGCGCTCGCCGAGGCGGGAGTGCGTATGGGCGTGATTGCGGACACGGACTGGACAGGCCGGATGATGTCCCGCGCACTTGCCGGTGTCGGATTGAGGGAGTATTTCGGTCCAGTCATCTGCTCATGCGATGTAGGCGTTTGCAAGCCAGCTCCGGAGATTTATGCCGCCGCACGCGCACTCATTCCCGATGTGCCTTCCGGCAGCCCGGTTTTGTATGTCGGCGACAATCTCGAGAAAGACGTTGGAGGAGCAATCGCCTTCGGCTGGGATGCGGCGTACCATGTGACGACCAAGGGTGGTTCATCCGGCAGGGCCGTACTGGATTTCGTGCAGTATCAGGACCTTGTCACCCTGGTAGCGGGTTGAATGAAGAGGAGGACTCGATGAGCGCTGATGCGGTGTTCGTGAACAGCCTCGGGATGCGTTTTGTCCATATTCCCACGGGTTCGTTTCTGATGGGGAATGACAGACCGCTTCCCGACGAGCTGGTGAGGCTTCCGAATCGCCGGTACGGGGACTTCGATGAACGACCGATCCGTCTCGTGCGGCTGACGAAGCCGTTCAAAATGGCAACCACGGAAGTCACGAACGCTCAACTTGAGGCGTTTGACCCTTCCCATCGCCAACTGCGTGGCAAACTTGGGTTCTCAACGGGGGACGACGAGGCGGCGGTGTTTGTCAACTGGTTCGAGGCTTGTGCCTTCTGCGAGTGGCTTTCCAGAAGAGAAGGGTTGCCGTACCGCCTTCCCACGGAAGCCGAATGGGAGTACGCCTGTCGGGCCGGCACGACTACGGCGTACCATACCGGGGATTCCTTGCCGGCGGAATTCCACAAAAACGTCGGAGTGAAATGGTTTCCCGACCCCTCTCGGGGGGCTGATGAACAGGAGATACCCGCATTGACGGTGGGGCAGACGCCGCCGAACCCGTGGGGCCTGTACGACATGCACGGCAATGTGGAAGAATGGTGCCATGATTGGTACGGACTGTATGACGCACACCGGCCTAACGACCCGGTGGGAGCCCTTGATGGCAATTTCAGGGTGACGAGGGGTGGTTCTCACTCGACAGAGTTGTATTACCTGCGCTCGTCAAATCGAATGGGTACCGTTCCCGAGGAGCGAAGCTGGATCATCGGATTTCGGCCGGTGATCGGTGAAATGCCGGCAACGAACGCAATACCCGGCCCGATCCAACTGCACGAGAGCAACGTCAAGCCTGAGATTCCCCGGGACATCACGCGTGGCCCCGACCCGTCAAAACCATTTTTCTGCGGCCCGAGGACGTATGTCAAGGTTCCTCCGGATTCGTACGGACCTATGTTCTCACGGCACAACCACGTTCCGGCGATTGTTGCGTGTCCGAACGGTGACCTGCTCGCGATGTGGTATACGTGCATGGAAGAGGCCGGGAGAGAGGTGGCGACTCTTGCCAGCCGCCTGCGATGGGGAAAGGATGAATGGGAACCGGCGTCCCTGTTCTGGGACGCTCCCGACCGCAACGACCACGCGTGTGCGCTCTGGAGGAGCAAATCAGGGAGGTTGTTTCACTTCTCCGGTCTATCGGTTGCCGCCACGTGGGGGCCGCTGGCAGTTGTGATGCGAACGTCGGACAATAGCGGCGCTACGTGGTCGAAGGCGCGGCTGATCATTCCGGAACACGGGGTTCGGCACATGCCGATTGCAGGCGTCATCCAGCTTTCTGACGGAACAATCGTACTTCCCTGTGACGCAGTCACGGCCGGACACGGTGGCTCGGCGCTCTGGATGAGCGAGGACGAAGGCGACACTTGGTACGACGCCGGGGGGACGATCGCGGGCATCCACGCGAACGTGGTGGAGCTGAACGACGGCCGCCTCATGGCGCTGGGGAGAGGCGACGATATCGACGGGCGGATGCCGATGAGCCTGTCTGAGGACAAGGGAAAAACGTGGACATACAGCGCCAGCCCTTTCCAGCCCATCCACGGCGGACAGCGGCTGGTGTTGTTCCGGTTGCAGGAAGGTCCGCTGCTTTTCGTCTCATTCGCGAATGATCCACTTGAGATCACCGATGCCACCGGCGCTCGCCGTTCGATCACCGGCCTCTATTGCGCTGTTTCCTTCGACGAAGGTGCGACGTGGGCCAATTACCGTGTGGTGAGCGACGATGGCCTGCCGAGGCCGGTGGAAGCCTTCGATGGCCGCCCGAACATGTTGAGCGCGTCGCAATCAGAAGTCGCCGGGTACATGACGGTGTGCCAGGCAGACAACGGACTCATCCACCTCATTTCCTCAAGGAATCACTATGTGTTCAACCTGGCATGGTTGAAGGAGCCTCCCCCGGGCGAACAACATGTGAGACAGGTGAAGTTGTGAAGGCGGAAAATGTTAGGGTATTGGCAAACCACCCGGATTGACGACGGTACCTGCAGCCTTCATATTGCGTTGCGATCTTCCCGCTTTGTGCGACATACCCTTTTTCGGGGGAGGTGTGTATGGTTCGCGCTTTCGCTTCCGCAGCGCTGCGTGCTCGCGCAGTGATTTTTCTCGCGTGTGTTGCCCTCGCAGGAGTTGCGGTCAACCCCATGGTGCTGCGCTCCACAGAAAACCCCGCAAACGTTCCGACACAGGGAAACGGAAACGCGGCGCTCACGGCGGGTGCTCCAGTGCCCGGCGGACCTTTTCGACTCGAGAACAAATCGTACCCGCCTGGACGAACTTTGCTTGTGGGCAAGGCGGGTCAGGTTCTCGAAGAACCGGTGCGGTTCCTGGTTACCGACACGGCTGGCGTTCCGGTTGCAGGCGTTCCCGTGGTGCTCGAAATAGTATCGCGACCGAAAGGCGCGGAGGACGCGGAAATCGCCTCGCCGCTGGTGAGCGATTCTGCGGGCTTTGTCTCTGCAAATCTCTCCCTCGGCAAGGCACCCGGTGATTACGTCATCTCGGCGCGGGTTGCCAGCATGGCAGGGGAAATGCCGCACGTTTCAGCCCACGCGTTGAAGGGCAACTGGTGGCTCATGGTTGTCATGGGCATTGTTGGCGGGCTCGGCATGTTCCTCTTCGGGATGGAACTTGGCGCGGGAGGTTTGCAGAAGGTCGCCGGCAACAAAATGAGGGACATTCTGGCGAAGCTCACGACAAACCGGGTGATGGCGGTCGTTGCCGGCGCCATCATTACGGCGGTTGTCCAGAGCAGCACCGCGACCACCGTCATGGTGGTGGGGTTTGTCAACGTCGCGCTGATGAATTTGACACAGGCGATCGGCGTGATTATGGGTGCAAACATCGGAACAACACTCACTGTGCAGCTCATTGCCTTCAAAATCAGCGATTACGCGCTTCTGATGATGGGTATCGGCGTCCTGCTCACCCTCGTCACCAAGCGCAAAGTGTATATCTACACCGGCGAGATTTTCCTGGGCTTCGGCATGATTTTCTACGGCATGGCAATTATGTCGAGTTCCGTCGCTCCACTTCGAATTCTGCCGGCGTTCACCGAACTCATGTTGTATCTCGCTCATGCTCCGTTCCTCGGGCTGCTTGTGGCGACCATCCTCAGCGCGATCATGCACAGCGGGGCGACGATTGGTCTCGCGGTGGTGCTCGCTTCAGAGGGCCTGATGACGATGGACGCGGCCATGCCGATCATCCTCGGGGCCAACATCGGCACCACGGTCACCACGGTGATCGCTTCGCTGGGCACCGACACAGAAGGCAGGCGGGCGGCGCTCGCGCACATGCTGTTCAATGTGCTCGGAACCGCAATCGTGTTCCCGATTCTGACGTACTGGAACCAGTGGATGCACGCAGTCACCCTGGCGATGGGCTCAAACTCCGTTGCGCGCGAGGTTGCGAACGGAACGATGTTCTTCAACGTCGGTGCTACCTGCGTATTCCTCCCATTCCTTCCGTGGTTCCGGAAGGCCGTGGAAAAGCTCGTTCCGTCCAAAGAAATGAAGGAAAAGGCGTTCGGTGCGAAATACCTGAACAACGACCTGTTGGAAACCCCGGATCTCGCACTGACGGCGGCCTATCAGGAAATCAACCGCACGGCCGACATCGTTGGTGAAATGCATCAGTATGCGATGGAGGCGTTCGGGAAAGATGGCGAGGCAGTGCGCGAGAAACTCGCAACCCGTTGCTCGGAAGTAGAAATCCTTCATGGCTAGTTCCAGAGCTACTACATCCGCCTTGCGCAGAAGAACCTCGGTCTCATGCAGTCGAGGGAAAAGCAGGGGCATGTCACCATCATGGATGATCTGAGGCAGATCTCCAACTTTCTCGGCGTGGACGTGGTCAACACGTCGGCACGGCTCGCAGAGGCTGGTGCGAAGTTCTCAGACGAAGGTGCACGTGAACTCCGCGAATTCCATGGATTCACGGTGGACCTGCATCGACAGACCGCCCGGGCCATCAGGGAAAGAGACCGCGCGCTGGCAACTGCCGTCAGAGGTCGGAAAGACGAAGGCGAAGAATTGGAAAGACGTTTGCGGGATAGCCACCTCGCGCGTCTGGACGCGGGGCTTCAGGAGTCCGCCGCCACCAGCAGCGCCCACATGGATATGCTGACGGGTATCCGCCAGATGGGACGCCACTATTTCCGCATCTGCGGTGCTCTTGAGCGATTCCTGACGCCGCCGTCCTAACGGAGCGAATCGGAATCGGACACGGCAAATGCGTAAGTTGGTCCGCAAATGGCGGCCGGATGCCCGGCCGCCATCTGCATTTCAAATCGTTTCACCCTTGAACTGGCTTTCATACAGGTGGCGGTAAAAACCGCGCCGCTCCAGCAGTTCATAATGGGTTCCGCGCTCGACTATTTCGCCGTCTTTTACCACAAGAACCTGGTCTGCGTCACGAATCGTGCTCAAGCGGTGAGCGATGACGAAGCTCGTTCGTCCTGCCATGAGCCGAAGGAGGGCCTTCTGTATCCGCGCCTCGGTGCGGGTGTCCACGCTGGACGTTGCCTCGTCCAGAATGAGAATCGAAGGGTCTGCGAGGATGGCGCGCGCGATCGCAAGGAGTTGGCGTTGCCCCTGACTGAGGTTTCCCGCGCGTTCGGTAAGGTCGGTGTGATACCCCTGCGGGAACTGAAGAATGAAATGCTCCGCCTCTGCCGTCCGGGCGGCGTACATGCACTCCTCATCCTTCGCGTCCGGCCTGCCGTAACGGATATTCTCCAAGATCGTATCTGAAAAGAGGAACGTATCCTGCAGCACCAACCCCAGTTTGCGCCGAAGATCAGCTTTGCGCACTCTACGGATGTCAATGTCATCTATGGAGATGCTTCCCTCGTCGATTTCGTAGAACCGGGTAAGAAGATTGATAACAGTGGTTTTGCCCGCTCCCGTGGGTCCGACCAGGGCGATGGTTGTCCCTCGCTTTGCCGCGAGTGTCATATCCTTGATAACCGGAACGCCCGGCTGATACCCGAAACGGACGTGTTCAAAACGGACGTCACCCCGGACCTCCTCAAACGGGGGCGCATCGGCTCCAGCATCTACTTCTGCCGGCGTATCGAGGATTTCGAAAACCCGTTCGGCCCCTGCAAGCGCTGCCTGAATCGAATTGTACATGTTGGCGAGCTGCCGCAGCGGGTTGATGAAATTCTGCCCGTACATGATGAACGTTGCGATAACTCCGACACTTACCAGATCCCGCAGGGCAAGCCACCCGCCTAACCCCGCCAGCACGATGACGAAGAAATTTCCGAGGACTCCCGTAAGAGGCATGAGCAACAACGCGTAGGTGTTCGCGTAAACTCCGGCACGGAACACGTCGTCGTTTGCCTTTTTGAATGACTCCATCGCCGCGTCGCTGCGCCGGAATGCCTTGACCACCTTGTGGCCGCTGATGGATTCCTCCATCGTGCTGTTAAGCTCGGAGAGCGCACCTTGCAGCCTCCGGAACCCCTTCCGGGTGTACCGCGCAACAAAACGGGTGAACGCGAACATGATCGGCACGACGACCAGCGTGGCCAGCGCAAGCCACCGGTCGAGAAGAAACATGGCGACGAGTATTCCGAAGAGGGACAACACACTCCCGAACAGAGAGGTAATGTTCTGCGAGACCGCCTGGTTCACCGCGTCCACGTCGTTTGTCAACCGGCTCATGAGTGCGCCGGCGGGATTGCGGTCAAAAAAGCTCAGGGGCAGGCTCTGAAGGTGCGAAAACAGGTCGTTTCGGACCTGTTTCAGCGCGTTCTGAGAAACGCGTGCCATGATCCACCCTGTCGCAGCCTGCAGGATGTTGGAAACGACGTACACTCCCAGCATCAACGCTGCGACGCCGGCAAGACCGGATACATCCTTCGTAGCGATATAGCGGTCTATCGCCACCCCCATCAGATAAGGCCCGAGAAGCCCGCACAGCGTGAACGCAACGATGAGAAGGAAGACGAGCGCCAGAACGCCGCGAAACGGTTTCAGGTACGACAGAAGTCTCACTATCGCTCCGCGGGCATGCCGGGGCTTTTCGATGATGCCTCTCATGCCCATCGGCCCGCGCGGTACCATGGCGGCGTGGACATCGCGAACTTCGCGAGTTGAGGCGCGCATCATGCCGGCGCCCTACCTCGGCTGTCGTCAACTGGAATGCTGCCCGTCAGTTGGGATTCGCAGATTTCGCGATAGATGGAGCTGGATTCGATGAGTGTCCGATGGGTTCCCTGTGCGGCGATTCTGCCCTGATCGAGAATGACGATTTTGTCCGCTTTCAACACCGTGCTTACGCGTTGCGCGACAATGAGCGTGGTGCGAGCGAAGTGCTGCGCTGCGATCGCGTCGTGAATCTTCGTTTCCGTCTCAACATCGACGGAACTCGTCGCGTCGTCGAGAATCAGGATTTTCGGACGCGCGAGAAGTGCCCGGGCGATGGCAATCCGTTGCTTCTGCCCTCCGGAAAGATTCACGCCACGTTCCTCAACATGGGTGTCGTAACCGTTTTCGAAGGCGAGAATGAAATCGTGGGCCTGGGCGGCCTTTGCGGCAAGCACAGTCTCCGCGTCGTCGGCCTCGGGCTTGCCGTACCGTATATTCTCGCGGATCGTTCCCGAAAACAGGATGCTCTCCTGCGGGACGACCGCCATCACGGAAAGGAGCGAATCCTGGCGGATTTGCCGGATGTCAATGCCGTCAATTGTGATCCGGCCGGAAGTGACATCGTAGAAACGGGGAATCAGGTGTACCAGGGTTGTTTTCCCGGCTCCCGTTGCCCCCAGGAACGCCACGGTCTGTCCAGGTTCGATCGTGAGATTGACATCCTCGAGAACCGCGCCGTCATGGCTGCCGCCGTAATGGAACGAAACGTTTTCGAAGACGATCCGGCCCTCGGCCGAGGACGGCAACCAAACCGCGTTTTCGGCGTCTCTTATTTCCGGAGGTGTATCGAGTACGCGGTATACCCGGCGGGCCGAGACAATTGCACTCGCCCAGGTGTTTGCCAGCATCGCCGTCATGATCAGAGGCGTCATCGTCGTCATCAGATAATTTGTGAACGCGACAATCTGCCCTACCGAGAGATCACCGCGTATCGACCGTTGCCCTCCAACCCAGACCACCACCACCACAGCGGCGTTGACGAGTAACGTCAGCACGGGGCCCATGGTGGACATGAACTCCATCACGCGGATGGAACGGCGGGTGAGGTCCTCGTTGGCGTCCCCAAACCGCGCCCGTTCATGATCCGCCCGGACAAATGCCTTGACCACCTGAACACCGGCCACGTTTTCCTGGAGCACGTTGTTCAACCGGTCCAGCTTCTCTTGCACAGCGCGAAACAGTGGTTCCATCCGCGTTGCAAAGAAGCCTACGGTGGCGGAGGTCAAAAGCAGCAACGGCACCATGGACAGCGCGAGGCCGGGGCTTGTACGGACCATGAGGAACAGGCTCCCGATCATGAGGAGGGGTGACCGCGTTCCGATCCGCAACGAAATATGGACGAGGCCTTTGAGGGCGTTGACGTCGCTGGTAAGCCGAACCATCAACTGCCCCGTTTTTTGCTCGTCCAGATTCCCGTAAGAAAACGACTGGATGTGGCGGAAAATCGCTTCGCGCAGGTCCCTCGCGACGCTTTCGCTCACCCGGACAGAGAACACGTTGTTTCCGACCGCAAAGACCGCACTGACAACTGAAATCGCGAGCATGATAAGCGACGTAACAACTATCACGCGCTCATCATGCCGGTAAATCCCGTGGTCGATGATCCGCTGAATCAGACGGGGGATGGAGAGGTCCATGGCCACAAGGCAGGTAAGCAACACCAGGGATGCCAGAGATTGCTTCCAGTAGGGCCGGACAAAGGAGCTGAATCGTCTGAGGTTACCCATAGTTCCCGATTGTGGAATACGGCGGACGGCACTCTGGTGTGGAAGGAACGCCGGTTGCTATCAAACAAATATCGCCACATCCTCTGCCCGGACGAACTCCGTCCCATCGTTTGTGCAACATCTCTTTCCACGCGTGCAGTCCAACGCACTTGACATCCGTTTCGAATACACTTAATGTTAAGTGTAGTAATCTGCCGGGAGCGAACCAGAGCGCTTTCACTCTCAGGAGGCACAAGCTATGGCCATTCTCACCGCAATTCAGAAAGACATTCTGCAGTTTCTTGCACTCTTTCAGCACAGGGAAGGTCGGTCAGCGACGGGCACCGAAGTACAACAACATTTCGGGTATACGCATCACAGCACTGCCCGTCAGCACCTGCAGGCGTTGGAGCGCAAGGGCTTCATTCAACTCGCGCGCGGCGGCCATGGCGTTCCTTACCATATTCGCCTCCTTCCTCCCGCCTTTGCCATGGTGGACACTCTGAGTTTGCCGGTTGTTGGCGCAATTGCCGCGGGTTCACCGCGGGAGGCAATTCAGCAGACGGACAGGTGGGTGGAACGACTGGAGGATTTGCTGCCGGTCCGGCCGGGGGATTTCCTCCTGACGGTGAACGGGGAGTCGATGATCGGGGACGGGATTCTGCCCGGGGACCTGGTGCTCATTCGTCCACAGGAGGTCGTGGAACCGGGCCAGATAGCCGCGGTGATGGTGCGCAATGACGAAGCGACCCTGAAACGGTTCTACCCGCAGCCACCTTCGCATGTTCGCCTCGTCCCATCCAATCCCACAATGGATGACATGGTGTACCCTGCAGAGGAAGTGCGCGTGATTGGCAAGTATCAGGGTCTGATACGCACCGGCCACCATGGCCGCCAGTAGCCGCGATCATCAGAGGGCCTCACAATGCCGGTTACACTCCATTCGACAGACGAGCGTACTGAAGTGCAGGTGCGTGTCGACGACAGCGCAATGGTCGATCCTTTGCAGCTCCGTCGGGATGTCATCGCGGCGTTGCAACGCAGCGCTCGCAGGGAAATCACGTTGAGCCTCGAAGGCGTTGCGAAGATAGACACCAGGCTCTTATCCGCCATCAAGATGGCCGTGACCGAAGCCCGTATCCGCAGGCGCCGCGTCGTTCTCGTGGCAGCGCCGGCGGCGATTCGTTTCGCCCTCTCGGGAACCAGCTTCCGTGTGCGATGGGCTGCCGGCCTCTTTCCGCTTGACACCGAATCTCCTGCCGGGGCGCTGATTCTCAACCGGTACACTTCGCGCGTTTCCGCCGGGTAAATCGTGGGCGAGGATACCGGACCGATGGACGCACAATCGCTTGCCAAAACCGTTCAAACCCCCTTCAAACACGGATCGCTCATCCTGTCGCCCTCTTTCCGCCCGGGCGATTTCGACAGCCACGGCGTTGATTGCCCGTTCGTGTTCCGTCATGAGGATCGTTTCCTCATGACGTATATCGGGTTTGACGGCCTTGGGTATCGAACTGGCCTTGCGTGGTCTGACGATCTTTTCGTCTGGCACAAGGAGGGAATGATCCTCGACCGCGGAATCGCCGGATCGGTGACCCAGCACAACGCCGCTCTGACGTGGATATTGCGAGACAATGATCTTTTTGGAACTGGATGCCTCCGCCAGATTGATGGTCGGTACGTGGGGACTTATCACGCCTACCCCGCACAGGGGTATGAAAGTGGATCCGCGGTGATCGGCATCTGTTCCAGCACGAATATGCGCGACTGGGAAATCGGTGAGCCCTGCCTGATTCCGGCGCAAGGGGAGGAATGGGAACGTGGGGGACTTTATAAATCCTGCCTCATCGAATTCCAGAGGAGGTACTATCTTTTTTACAATGCGAAGACCGTCGGAGTGCCCTGGATCGAACAAACCGGCGTAGCAATCTCACGCGACCTCGTGCGGTGGGAACGTTACGACGGGAACCCTATTCTGCGCACAGGAGCGGAAGGCGCGTTTGATGAGCGATTCGCCAGCGACCCCTGTGTTCTGCGCGTTGGCGACGCATGGGCGATGTTCTATTTCGGGCTCGGTCGCGATGGCCACGCGCGAGATGGTGTCGCGTTCTCCCGCGATCTGCTCCACTGGGAGAAATCCGGTTCTGTTCTCGTTGATGTGGGCCCGCCGGGGGCGGTCGATTCGCGGTACGCCCACAAGCCGTCAATGTTCTGGCACAGGAATCGGCTGTTCCACTTCTATTGCGCCGTCTCACCAAGGAGCGAAGAAGCCGCTGTTGGTGCCGTCCACACGAGTGAAACTCGAGGTATCAGCGTAGCATTTTCCTGAAACGGCTCCCGTCCCTTCTTTGATTTCCCCACGGACCGCGATCTGATAACCCTCTCCCCGCCGTTTTTCTCGCGCCCCCATTGACTTCGGCCAGCGATTGTTGAATTTTTTAAAGTTAATATTCTTGTGACTCCCTCAGTGTTTGCGTGTCTGCAGCTATCACCTCACGGGCTTTCCACGAGTGGAGTAACCATGCCGCGTCGCCCCGCGTTATACCCACGGCAGAAATGGGAATGGGCCAAGGACCTTCCCGTTTCCGACGCGCCGTGGGAGGATCTCCTTCGCCTCCCGGACATTCGTTTTCTGACCGACAATCAGGTGAGCCTCTGGACGTCTCCTGATTCTATAGGCCTCGAGAAAGTGTGGTTCTACCCGGTTCCGCGGGCTCCCCACCTCGAGGTCGAACGCTTTGACAGCGGGAGAATCGCACAGAGCTCGGTCCACGTTCTTCGCGGCCCCCGGGGCGCATTGATGGCAAGTGGAAAACCTGTCACCTGGGATACGCAGAATCTTCAGTGGTCTCCTGCGGAGCTAACGCGAACGTTTGTCTCCCCGGAAGTCACGCTCCAGGAAACGGTGACGATCGTTGAGGACGCCATCGTGGTCTGGCTGAGACCGGTTGACGGAACCTCCGAATTACCCTTGTCCGCGGCGTGGTCTTCCTCGGTGGAAAGAACACTCTCGGGTTCCTGGCGCATGCACGACGGGGCCCGGGTGTGCATGCACGACGACGGCATTGCCCACGGATGGGTCTGGTTCGGTTCAGAGGTAACCAACTGGCAAGGGAAAGCAGCCTCGGGGAAGTTCGGTTGGGAAGCTTCCATACCGCCACAGGGGGGCGTGCTTGTGCTGCTGCTCGGTTACGACCAGGCAGCAGTCGAACGCCGGCTCGAGGCGATGATCGCGCAGTGCTCGAATCGACCGACGGGCGACATCGCGGAATTGTTCCTGACGAAGGCGCGTGACGCATGGCAGTGGTACATGAAGCGCATGGTTCCCGGGCTCAAAGGCGCGGAAGAGTGGGTGAGGCGGCTTTATTACTACCAGACGGCGTTGCACAAGATCAACCTTTACGATATCCCCTACGAACCCTTCGTGTACCCGTATACGTGTCCCTGGAAAACCGGAGCCGTGTGGCAGTGGTCATGGAATACTCCCATGAACAGCATCGCCGAGCGCTGGCTGAATGATCCGGCGTGGGCCGAGTCGGGTATCGAATTGCTGAGAGAAAACGGCGGGGCGCTGAACATAGGCGCTTCACTTCACAGGCTTCGCAAACCGCGGCAGTTCAGGGATGTCAACGAATACCTGCCCGCATTGCAGGACGCCATTGGTGGGGTGAAAAATCTCCCGGCGACTGCGCGTCAGTTTGACTGGGCGTTCATTATGCCCCACACAACGCCTCTCGGCGTGCACGGAATCTGGGAAGTGTTCCGCCGAACGGGCGATGAGGATTACCTCCGTCGCCAGCTTCCCGAAATGGTTGCGTACGAAGCCCGCCTGACATCGCATGACGCGGACGGAGACGGCCTTGTGGAATACGAGGGGATGGTTGATGAATACGACTACTCCCTGCGCTGGCGCACTGCCGTGAACGGGTACAAGAAAGGCACCGAATCTCTCATCCGGTTTGACAGGCCGCTGGAACTGATCGACATAAACGCGCAACTGTGCCTCCTTCGGGAAGACATAATTGAAGCGGCGGGGATAGTTGGCGACAGGAACCTCGCAAAACGGATTCGCCAGCGTCTTAACAAGACGGCGAGGGCAATCAACGATCTCATGTGGGATGAAACGCGGGGCTGGTACGGGGACCTCGATGCCGTGACGCACGAGCTCACCGGCGTGTGTTCGGTGGCGGCGTTCTCGGCCCTGATGTCCGGAGTCGCGCCGGCGGACCGTGCGGAACGAATGGTCCGTCTCCTGCAGGATCCTGCCGCATTTGGCACGCCGTATCCGGTTCCGTCGGTCGCCGCAGACACACCGGATCTGGATCCGGGCCACATCACGTACGGGGGTGATGTGCTGATCACGAGCGGGGTCTGGCTTACTGTCGTCGCTCTGGTGAGGTATGGCTTCCTTGAGGAGGCGAGGAGAATTATCTGGAAGGCGCTGCGCATGCTGGGCGAAAACGCGCCGACGTCCTCGTACTCCTACAACTCCATGACGGGCGCGCCGAACATGGACCCGCACACCTTCTGCAGCCAGTCCGCCATTACGCTCGACCTGTTCGTGCGCTTCGTGGTCGGGTTCGTCCCCCGATATGACGACATCATCGAGTGCTGGCCATTTGCGCTCCCGACCGAATGGGAACACCTGGAATTCGGTCCCATGACGTGGCGTGGCGATGTTGACGTCACCGTGGTGTGGGATTCGGAATCTGGCTACACCGTGCGGGCCGGCAGAAGCGAGTTCACGGCGCGCGAGCCCCGACACCTCTGGCTGGCGCTTGACCAGCGGGATAGACTGGTCGAGCTTCCTGATCCGTCGGTCAGTGGCATGCCAGTTATGACGTAGTCCAGCGCCGGCTGTCCACAAGAAATACCGGAGCCGCGTCCAGGGCGACTGACACCCAGCCGTTTCGGGCTTCTGCCTGAAGCGGCGCATCCCACGCCCGGATAACGGTCACCTGGTCCGCCGGCGCCGGAACCGGCACTCGCATGTTCTTCCCCACGGTCCACGCCGCGTAGCGGACCTCGTTACCCCGAACGAATTTCAGCACGTACGGCCCTTCGCCAAGATCAACTCGCCCTTCGGGTGAAAATCCTTCCAGCGCATGTGCCATCGCCTTGAACCCGTGGTATGGCATCTTGGGTGACCAGTCGTGGTGCAGAATACCAAAGTTGCTCTCGTTGTATATCGGGTCGGTTCCGTCATCGCGGTAATCGTACCAGAAAACCTTCTGCACGAGCCCGCTGGCCCAACACGTAAGGTAGACTCGCATAAGCATCGCCGCGGACCACCACTCACTGCTTCCACCGGGTCCCAGATGGGTTGCGTATCCGATTTCACTGATCCAGATGGGCTTGACCGCCCCGAACTCGTACGCCAGCGCGGCAAGGTTTCGCAGTTCGCCCAGCATGTCGGTGTGTTCAGGGGCGTGAGGATAACGGTACGGGTGTACTCCAATGATGTCGGTGCTATCCCACCCACCCTCTTCAAACACCACGCGGTCAAAAGCCAGGTCCACCATGGATGTGTTGCACCCGACTATCCAACACGTCGGGTCGGCCGTACGGGCAGCCTCGGCGCCGGCCACGAGGAGCTTTGCGTATTCCCGTGGATTCGGTTTTGGCTGCCAGAATCCGGAAATGTTGGGTTCATTCCACATCTGCCACACATGGATTGTCTCTCGGTACCGCTCCACTGTCCTGAACACATATTCTTTCCAGGCGCTCAGATCTGGCAGGCTCACGACGGATGGTTTGCCCTCAGCCGTTCTGTGGGTTGCCGCCCACGGCGCTGAATAGCAGAGCAGGCCCAGCGTATGAATGCCGTGTTCCCGTGTCAAACGAATGGCGCGGTCAAAGGCTTCCCACTTCCAGACTCCGCGTTCGGGTTGGATTCCTCCCCAGCCGAGTTCGTCGCGCGTCCACTTGATCCCCGCGTCCCGCGCGAGCCCAAGCGCCCTCAGTGTCGTTTCGCCAGACGTTCTGTGACACGGGTAGATGCCCATTCCGAACGGCGACGGGTCGAGTTGCACTTTTGCACCCATGGCAAGCCCCCTACGGGAAATGTTGCGTCGAAACCAGAATATGGTTCAGAGAGTGCATCAGGTTTGCTTCCGATGCAACCCCGTGCGCTGGGGGGCACCTTCTCATTGTGGTGAGGCTCGGGGATTGGGTACCTTTATTATTCGGAACCGATTCAGTGGCGTTGACAACAATCACGTGACGCGGGATGGAAACCTCTATGCCGATCGCACTTGGTCTGGACGCGGGTGGAACCTACACGGATGCCGTGCTTTACGACCTTTCGGAAGACCGCATTCTGGCTTCCGCGAAGGCGCCGACAACGCCCCCCTCCTACATCGAAGGCGTGGCGGGAGCCATTGCCGGTTTGCCTGCCGCGCTCCGGTCCAGGGCAACGTACGCCGCGCTTTCGACCACGCTGGCTACGAACGCGATTGTCGAGGGACGGCATGCCCCTGCGGGGCTGGTACTGATCGGATATGATGGATTCGAGGCGCGCGAAGTTCGGTGGCAGCCCAAAAGAGTGGTTGCGGGGCGCCACACGATTCGTGGGGTGGAGAGCGAGCCACTTGACGAAACCGGGTTACGGGTTGCGCTGACCGAGCTTCTGGAGGAAGGGGTATCCGGCATTGCGATTTCGAGCGTTCTCAGTGTGAGAAATCCCGAGCACGAATTGCGCGCGGCCGAGATCGCGCATGGACTGACGGAACTCCCGATTGTGTGCGGACACGAAGTTGCGGGCGTACTGAATGCCCTTGTCCGTGCCGAAACGGCCGCGTTGAACGCCGGACTGATTCCCATCGTCCAGCAGTTCCTGCACGCGGTGGAGGGTGTGCTGTCTGAGGTGGGTCTCTCCGCCATTCCGTGTTTCATGGTAACGGGCGATGGCAGCCTGATGGCCACGAGGGTGGCCCGACTGAGGCCGGTGGAAACGATTCTGTCCGGCCCTGCGTGCAGCGCCCTGGGTGCCGCACGGCTCTCCGGTGTTGCGGAGGGAATCGTTGTCGATGTCGGTGGCACAACAACCGATATCGCCGTATTGCGGGGTGGACGACCGTCCATGGCCCCGGGTGGTGTCTCCGTGGGCGAATGGCGGGCCGGAGTCCGTTCGGCGGATGTCTGCACTCGCGGCCTGGGCGGGGATAGCTCGGTCGCAGTTCAGCACGGGAAACTTTCCGTCGGGCCTCAGCGGGTGATACCTGTTTCCTATGCCGGGCACAAGTGCGCGGCTCTTCGTGAGGAATACAGTGAGCTGCTTGAACGAGTGAACTCAGACGGTTCGCCGGGTGGAGACTGGCGATTGACCAACCCGACGGACGCGTTCCTGCGACTCCAATCGGAAGCACGGTCCGCTCTCGAGGACCAGGAAAAGGCTATTCTGGATGCACTGGAAAGCGGCCCGAAAACGCGCTGGGGTCTGGCGAAGGCTGTCGGATACCCGCACCAGTCGCTTCTCCGAACGGAACGCCTGGAACGATGGAGGTTGATCCAACGGGTGGGCCTTACGCCAACAGACATCTGGCACGTCACGGGTCAGTTTCAACCCTGGGATAAGGAATCGGCTCGCATCGCAACCGAGCTTGCTGCGGCACGGCTCGGTGTCAGTGCGGAGGAGGTTGTCGCCCGCGTCGGGGAAATCGCCACGCAGATGCTCACACGCCAGGTCATGCATGCATATTTCGGTGTGCCGGACGAGGGCAACCACCGGGGTGCGCACACGCTGGAATCGCACCTCACCAGGATCGTTCTTCGTGAGGTACCCCGAAACGGGCTTGGCGCTTCACTCAACCTGCGCCCGCCCATTATCGGTGTGGGGGCGCCGGCGCATCTGTTTCTTTCCTCAGTGTCGGACCGGCTTGGCGGAACCTTTGTTCTTCCGGAAGGTGCTCCGGTTGCGAACGCCGTGGGAGCTGCCACCGGTGCGGTCATCGCGACGGCTACGGCGCTTTTGCGCCCGGAGGAAAATGGGAGCATCGTCTGTTATACGCCGGAAAAACGCATTTCAACAGCGGACCGGGAACGTGCGATTGCCGTGGCGCGAGATGTGTTGGTTCCACTGGTTCAGGAGGAACTGAGAAAAAAGGGCGCGGTGGCGGCCTCAGTGACCGTTCGCGCAGAACATTTCGGCGCCGAGGTGAAGGATGTCCCCGATCCCATCTGGTGGGAATCAACTGTTACGGTCCGCGGGATGGGCCACCCGTTCGGCGCCGACGGGAACCGGGACGACGGGCTTCCGGACGTCGTGTTCCAGGAGGAATGGGTAACACCGGGCCTCAAGGAAGCGGAACAACGTTCAACCGTATGAGCAGGAGACGCTGATGGTATCAGGTGACGACCCTCGGAGTTACCGGCATCCGTCCAACGCCCATGAAGGGCAGGCAAACAGCAGGGTGCTTCCCCCTGCTGGCAAGTGGCTTGCGGGACGACTGAAAGTTTGCACGAAGCAAACTGTGACGGTAGTAACACCAGAAGTACGTGCCAGTTCGGAGCTGCCTTCTTTCGATCCGGCAACCGGTGTTCCGCGAGCGTCCGAGGGCACGGACTGGGTGCCGCTCACGGAAGCCCGTTCGGGCAGGGAGATTTCTTCTGTCGTCATTACGGCTGGACCCTGGGGGAAAAAGCGGCTGGCGCGCGTAATAAGGACGTGGGAAGTGCTGTTCAACGCGCGCGCAGTGATTCCCGAAATTGTAGAGTGTCCCGGTTAGACGCGGAGAACGAGGCAAGGCGCCCGATGAGGATAGCGTTTTTCGATTGCTTCGCCGGAATTGCCGGTGATATGACGGTAGCCGCGCTTCTTGACGCCGGCCTCGATTTCGAATACCTGCAGGCCGAACTTCGAAAGCTCCGCGTCGAAGGGTACGAGCTCCGGAAATCAACAACCCGGCGACATCATATCGCGGCAACCAGGTTCGATGTTGTTATCCACGGGCAGGTGCCCTACCACACCCACGCCACCTCCGCCGATTCCCTTCAACACACTCGCCACGAGCATCCGCATGACCATGGGCCGGATGATCACCACACGCACGGAGCTGGCCGGGGACATCACAATCTGGACGAAGGAGGGCCATCCTCGGGAGAACGGGACCATCCCGTTCCCCTTGCGGCGCATGTGCACCGCCGTCTTTCAGACGTGGTGGAGCTCATTCAGACCGCCAGACTCTCTCAGGGTGTGGAAAAGAACGCGATCAGCGTTTTCAAACGGCTTGCAGAGGCAGAGGCCAGCGTTCACGGAACCGACCCGGAAGAGGTTCATTTCCACGAGGTCGGAGCTGTTGATGCGATAGTTGATGTGGTAGGAACCTGCCTCGGAATCGAAGCGATGGGGATAGAGGAGGTTCACGCGTCGGCAATCCGCACCGGCATCGGGACGATACGGGCCGCGCATGGTGTCATGCCGGTTCCCGCGCCGGGAACGTTGGAGTTGCTCCGCGGTGTGCCGGTCGACCGAACCTCGTTACCGTATGAGCTCGTCACTCCTACCGGTGCGGCTATCATTACGACGTTTGCCAAAAGCTTCGCGTGCCCGCCTGTGTTTGTGCCGGAAACGATCGGCTACGGGGCCGGGAGCCGTGATACGCAGGAGATCGCGAATCTCCTGCGGGTTGAAATAGGCCGGACAACAGGTTCTACCGGGGAAGAGCGCGCGCTTGTCGTCGAGACCACAATTGATGACATGACGCCGGAAGTGTACGGGTACGTTCTTGAACGCCTTTTTGAAGCCGGTGCAAAGGACGTGTTTCTGTCGCCGGTCATCATGAAAAAGAACCGGCCGGGGATCGTCGTCCACGTTCTCGTGCACCCGGAGCAACGGGAAAGAGTGATTTCGGTCCTGTTCGGGGAAACATCAACGCTTGGCGTGAGGATATCCGACGTTGTCCGGCGCGTCCTTCCCCGCCGAAGTGAGACCGTCGAAACACCCTGGGGACCTGTCCGCGTGAAATGTGCGGAATGGGATGGACGGACGCGGATCACGCCTGAATATGAGGACTGCGCCGCGATCGCGCGTGCCAGAAGCGTCCCGGTTCTGGAGGTATACGAATTCGTTCGCAAAGCCGCCGACAAATCGCGGTAAGGGGGAGGAACCATGAATACGTTCAGATGGATGCTCCTTGCGGGGGCGATCGTTGTTCTGGTTGCTGCAGCCCCGCGGATTCGACCACCGGAGCAGCCTGAAAGCGTGCCTCTTGTGCACGACCCCGTCAGGCGGCTTGCATCGCGATTCGACACGTTCGCTTCAGTCCCGGGGGATCCGAGAGGCCGCATCGTGTACGGAACGTCGCGTGGGTACCTCCATCTTCTGGAGTTCAACGGGAGCCGGTACCAGGAGATATGGGTGAGTCCACCTCTTCTGTCCCGAATCCAGAAGGTTTTGGTCGCTGATCTTGGCAACGATGGAACCTTTCAGATCGTCGCCACAAATACCCGGGGAGGCCTGTACGTCTACGACGTGAATACGTTCGCATTGCTTTCCCGAACGCAGGAAACGCAGTTCCGGTCCATCGAAGCAATGACGGTCGCCGACGTGGACGGCGACCGAAGAATGGAGATCCTGTTTCTGAGCGAGAACAGGTTGTTCATTTTTGACGCGGTTCATTTCGTGGAGAAATGGCGCTCCGACAACCTGTACCGTGCAACAGATATCGCGGTAGGAGATGTGGACGGCGACGGGCAACAGGAAATCGTGCTGAGTTCCGGGCACGTTCTGGATGCGGCATTCCGCAATCTGGAATGGGAGAACACAACTCCATTCGGGGAAATCGTTGAACTCGGGGACGTGGACGGCGACGGTAAGCTTGAGGTGATAGGGGGAACGACGCAGGCAACAACAATATGGGATGTAGACGAACGCCGCGAGAAATGGGATTGATTCCGTAATTCTGAAAGGCGGCCGGTGTGAGTTGCCTCACACCGGACTCAGGGAGGAGATACCTGCAAGTTTCTGCTTCACTAGTTTCAGTTCGTGCTCTTCATACAACGGCACGCGAATATCGGGAACAAGAAGCGCCACCTGCCGTTTGGCCTGATCGAGGTCGTTTACCGTGGCAGGGGGTTCGTCCTCTCCCGCGCCATCATAGATGATGGCGACACGCCCGTCTGTCAATCGGCAGACGAACGCGCGGCGTTTTTCGCCAAGACGCTCGCGAGCATTGAACCTTATGTCATCCACTTCCTCAACCTCCGCCCCCCGATTCCTTCAATCAATTACACCCAACCCACCGTGGCGGTTCCCTATGCCGCGGCGAAAAGAATGACGTCAGTTCGGCCATTCCCGGGCCGATAAGCCGTTGTTCCGGGCCCAAACCCACGGTGACATTCCGTAATCCAAGTGTAATATATACGTTAGCGCTCCTGCTGTCAATCCGAACTCGCGTGGTGCGTATCCGGTGTGTTCTCGGAGCTTGCCAGCTATCAGAATTTGTGAGACCTTATCTATGGACAGACGAGATCGCAACTCAACTCCGAGGGGGGCTTGAGAGCGGTCCATGCCAAGGAGAAACGAAGATGGGTAACGAAAAGGATTGCTGCGAGGATCAGCCGGTGGGTCTGGTGAGAATCAACGAACCGGCCCCGGAATTCGAGGCGGTGACTACCCACGGAGTGCTGAAGTTGAGCGACTTCAAGGGCAAGTGGGTGGTACTTTTCAGCCACCCCGCTGATTTCACTCCTGTATGCACAACCGAGTTCATGGCATTTGCCAACCATCAGGAAGAGTTCGACAAGCGTGGCGTTCAGCTCATCGGCCTTAGCATCGACTCTGTCCATTCGCATATCGCCTGGGTTCGGAGCATCGAATCGCTCTTCGGTGTCAAAGTGAAGTTCCCGGTCATCGCCGACCTCGATATGAAGGTTGCCAACGCATTCGGCCTGATACATCCGAAGGCCTCCACAACGAGCGCGGTCCGTGCGGTGTTTGTAATGGATCCCGATCAGTTGGTGAAAGCAATCATCTACTACCCGCTCACTACCGGTAGGAGCATCCCGGAAATCATCCGCCTGATTGATGCGCTGCAGATCAACGCAGCCAAGAAGGTTGCGACGCCCGAAGGGTGGAAGCCGGGAGACAAGGTTATTGTCCCGCCGCCGGCCACCACACAGGCAGCCGAAGAGCGCATGAAAGCGACGGACATGGAAGTCGTGGATTGGTACTTCAGCAAAAAGAGCGTTTGAAGAAGTCAAAGAACCCGGTAGAAAAAGGCGCTGGCGAGCGTGATGTCTCGCCGGCGCCTTTGAATTTCCAACTCCACTCCCTGCACGCTGAACTTACCCGCGCTAACCGTCATTCCGCGAGGGTTCTCTTGCGACTCAACACCCCGCAGAATCCGTCGCCACACTCGTCAGGCCAAAGGGGCCATTACCCCCGCAAAGGTGTCTTGTTACCTTCTCTGGAACGTGGGGCACCTGCGCCGGCATGCGGCGCAGTATCGAACTCAAATCAAGGGTGTCTTCGCTTCCACCACTTGACGGTAGCGGCGCGCAGGTTCCCTGCATCACCCCGGTGCCGTTCGCCTCTGAGTTTCACTTGATGAAGGAACTATCATGGCAGAGAAGAACCAGTGGAGTGCGTCCATCACATTCTCCGACGCGACGACAGCAGACGGAATAAGCCTTCGCCAGGGCGTTGGCAGAAAAACGAAGCCCATAACAGACAACCGTACCGTTGTGCCGGCGCATGTATCCGGAAGGGCGTGCGCCCGCGCGGTTCCTTCTGGCAAAAAAGGGTCGGTGGCAGGTTACTGGCGTGGCACGAGTGAGAGTGTTGATGTTCAGGACGGCGTCTTCTGGCTTCAGATCGAAAGTCCGCCGCCCCATTCCCTTCGCGAGGTGTATGTCACGATTGACTTTTTCGAAAGCGAACTCGGGTTCATCGCGGTGCAGTACCACCGGGACGGGCTTGAGGGTTTTGTGCACCACGTGTGCCCGCCCGGTGCGTCCAAACCATGGGACTCAACCTGGGTCAATACTCTCGATACAGGATCCTGGCAGCGGGCGACGATACGGCTTGTGGAGCCAGTTTTTGACCACTCGGGTTTCCACGACGCTGACCTCAAGATAATCGGGTCGGGTCCGCTTGTGCTTTCCACGGTACGGGTTTCCGAAGAACGTCCTGAGGACTTCTCAGATACCGACCAGATGGCTCACGCACGCCGTGCAGAAGAACACTTGAGCCAGTCCTACCCCAGGGCCTCAATTCCCGTTTCGATCGGAAACATAGGAGCGATTTTCGAGGAACGGGACGATTCGGGCGTGCTGAGCGTTCCGCCGTGGCTTCCCCTGTACAAAGGCATGGGTGTAACTGCGCTCCAGTCCTATGTCCGCTGGTCAAGTATCGAGCGCGAAGAAGGCGTCTGGGATTGGACTTTTTACGACTGGGTGGTGGCCGAAGCGAAGAAATTCGGACTCAAATGGGTTGCATTTATCATGATCGGGCCATGGTACGCCATGCCGAAGTGGTGGCTCGCGACGTCGAACAATTACCGCAATAAATGCCTGGAACACGGACAGGAAAGCTGGGTGCAGTCTGTCTGGAGCCCGGTTCAGCTCGATTACGTGGAACGGTTCATGCGGAAATTCGCCGAGCATTACCCGGAGGAACTCATTGAATCTATCATGGTGGGCATTTCCGGCGATTTCGGTGAGTCGACCACGAACGGTGTCTTCACGGGCGACATGTACCATACGCACGTGGGGTACTGGTGCGGCGAAGACGTTGCCGTTGCTGACTTCCGCAGGACCTTGAGGGAGAAATATGGCAGCATCGGACGGTTGAACGAAGCGTGGGCTTCATCGTTCGGATCGTTCGATGAAATCCGCCCCGTTGTGCGCAAAGACGCCCCGTCCGACAGGGCGTGGATCGATCAGATCAACTGGTATTGCGGTCAGATGACGTGGTGGATGCAGCGCTGGGGGGAGATCTGCCATGGGGCGATGCCCAACACCGTTTTCTACAATGCGGCGGGTGGAGCAGGTGATCCACCGAGAGCTGCGCACTGGACTGACCAGACACGCGCGTTGAAACACACAGGCATGGGACATCGTGCAACAAACGAGGGATGTGACTACGCCTTCAACTACGTTTACACGGCGTGGCAAGGGGTGGGATGCCGTTTCTATGGTCTGCCGTTCGGAAACGAACCGTGGGGCGGAGACATGGCCGGGAACGGCGTTCTCGGAAGGGTTTTCAACCTGGTAACGCAACACGGGACGAACTTCTGGTCGTATGAGGGGCACCTCCATTCACCTTCGGGACGCCTTGCGCTCCAACGGGGTCTTCCGTTTCTCAACGGGGAGTACCGTCGTGTGAACCGGGTTGCCGTGTTCTACCCGTGGACACATTTCGTTCTTGCCGACGATCACGGTTTTTCGGAACAGGGGATGCGGGACAGGTTCTGGCCGCAGGCGGAAGAACTGAGGGACATCATCGACTACGACCTGATTGACGATGGCCTGATAAAAGACGGGATTATGAAGGATTACGATTTTCTGGTGATTCTTCAGGGCTCGACGTACGAGGGACCGGAACTTGAGAGGCTGTACCGGTGGGTGGAAAACGGGGGTGTTCTGATTACGCACAACCTCGGTGTTCCTTCCACTGTGGAAGGAGACCTGTCTCTGGGATTGCGCCTTATGGCTTTCGAGCCGACGGTCAGTCCACTTGAGAAGGAACTGGAGGCCCGGATATGCCGGACGGGCAAGGGGTGCGTCGTCATGCTTCCCGTGTGCGCAAATCGCAAAGGGTACTTTGGGGATGATCGCTGGGCAGACGACCACAAGGACCACCCGGCAACTCACCCTGCGTTCTGGGAGATGCTTACAAAAACGCTGGCGAACGCGTCGAAACTGGATGTGGGCGTTGAGGATTACGCGATCTTCGATGGCGTACGGGACGAAGTGTATGGCGCTCTTATGGAAAGAGCAGGCGTACGAGGCGTGATGTTCTTCAGTCAGGTGAATTCGGACGTGACGAAAACCGTCCGACTCCCCGGCGGAAGATCGAAGAACGTGATTGTCCCGGCAGGGCAGATGGTCTTCGCGCCATTCGAGGGATAATCCGCGGCACGTGACAGGACGTGATGGATGCGAGAAGTGCAGAAACAACTTCTGGGACTGATTCTGGCGGGCGGGCGTGGCACGCGGTTCGGGAGGCTCTCGGAACGCGTGCCAAAACCGCTCCTGCCGGCCGCCGGCAAACCGCTCATCGTGCACAACATCGACGGTCTTCGCCGCGCGGGGATTACCGAGATCACGATCATCATTTCGCCGGACTCCAGCCAGGTGCGCAGCGTCCTCGGGAACGGGCACGCCTTGGGGGTGTCGCTGGAGTACGTGGTGCAACAGGAGCACCTTGGAACTGCCCATGCGATAAGTCTCGCCGAAGAGCGGATGGGTGAGAACCGGTTTCTCGTCTGCTGGTCGGACAATCTGAGTCTGTATGACATGTCAGACCTGATCGAGCACGACCGGTTCTTCCCTGCAGACGGCACCCTCGCGGTTTACTTCACGGACAATCCCCGAAAAGGAGGAGCCGTGATCACGCGCGGACGGGATGTTGTGGAGTTCGAAGAGAAGCCGGAGAAACCGCGCAGCAATCTGAATCTGGCGGGAATGTACGTGCTCGGACGGTGGGTGTTCGAGTGCATACGCAAGACGCGCCTGAACTCGAAAGAGGGGGAATACTACCTGCCCGATGCGTTTCAGATTGCGGTGAAGGAAGGTCTGAGTCTCCACTGGACGCTCGTTGGCGACTGGCGGATGAATGTGAACACGCCTGAAGATCTGCTCGTTGGCAATGCGCGCCTTCTGGAGCACAACGGAACGACAATCCCGTTGACAACCGGCTGTATCGTCTCCCCTCCCGTGCACATACCCGCGAGCGTCCAGATCGGGAAGGGCGCTTTGATCGGGCCGTTTGTGAGTCTGGGTGAGGGGTGCGTCATCGGGAAAGACGTCAGGATCGCGGATGCCGTCGTGCTCAGTGGCGCGGTCATACCGGACGGAGCGGAGATCGACAGAGCAATTGTAGATTCCAACGGCGATGTGTACCGCGTGGAAGGCTGAAACTCAGCCGCTGCCCAATGTCGGGTACACCACACCGAAGCGGAGGCGGTAATAGTATCTTGTGGCGGCGAATGTTGCTGCCGCCAGGACGAACAGAGTTGTCCAGCGCACGGCAACGGCCAGGGCGAGAACGCTCACGGCAATAACGGCAGCGCGCTGCGCGTTCCCGACAGCAGGTGTCCGCAAGAGGAGGAACGCGGGAACAAGTGACACAATGGCAGCCGCAGCCATCCACCCATCCCCGTTCGCTGCCGCGATCACTTCGGCCGCACAGATCAATCCAGCGATCCACCGCGTGCACGCAGCCCGGCCGTAGACGACGCAAAATGTGCGTTTGTTCGTCAATCTGTCGCCGTTTTCGTCGACGATAGTAGTCGCGAGGTATACCGCAGCAACGGCGAAGGCATAGGGTATTGAACGCACGATGCCTTCGGAAATGGTTCCCCCTGCGGCAGTGAAGCCGGCGACGAACGTAATCACTCCGTGTGCGAGAGCGTTCGCCACGAGCCCCAGCAACGGACGCGATTTCCACCCCGGCTGCCGCAATCCGTTGTACAAAAGCCCCAGTACAATCGCCAAAGCGAACAGAACAGATCTGATCCCCTGCGTCGCCGACCACAGGATTCCGGCCAACCACAGCATTGCGGTAAGTGTCAAAGCAGCCCTGTGGCTCACGTGTCCGTCAGAGAGGAGAAACAGCTTTCTGTTTGCTCTGTCGTTTGGAATGTCGGTGAGCTGGTTGTGGATGTACACCCCGGCGACTACGAAGGATACGAAGAGGAGATCAATCCCGGGGGCACTTCCCGCCAGAACGGCCCCGGCGCCGTACACTACCCACACAGGACCCAGCAGGACAGGTCGTGTGAGGAAAAGGAGGTCTGCCGCAAGCGCCAGCGGAGTCCGCGCATAACGGGTCAAACGCGGGCGGATTTCGTGCTTTTCTGCGCGATCTTCCCGCGCGACACCAATCGTTTCCGACAGACTCGTGGAGCTCATTTCGGGTTTTTCGATGTCAGCCCTTCAATCGGCCCATAGGTTCCAGCAGACAGCCCTCGACATACATGTCGAAAAAGTCGGGTTCACGTTCCAACTCAATGTGCTCGATGGTCAAGACGACCTGTTCGATCCGTTCGCGCAGGCCCTTGTTGATCAGCATCTGAGCAGCACCCTCCAGTGCCGTATTGCCCACCTTCATGACCTTTGCCGGATCGATCGGCGGGATGAGGCCAATAGCCTGAGCGTTGGGAACGTTCAGATAGTTGGCGAAGCCCCCAGAGAAAAACAGGAACTCAAGATCATCCCAATCGATGCCGAACGTTCTGAGGAGTATCTGCTGCCCGGCATAGTTGGCTGCTTTCGCCTGTGCAAGCTGACTCAGGTCCTGTCGATCCACTGCGATGTTCTGCTCTCCGTCAATAACAAACTCCGTTCGGCCGTCGACGAATCTGCCAACAGTGTCAACGATGCCGTTGCGCGTGAGCTCTGCGAGAATGTCCACGACGCCGGAGCCGCAGATTCCACGAGGGGTGACGTCGCCGATAACGGAATAGACGGGATTTCCATCCTCTAGGCGGAACGATTCCACCGCGCCTTCGAGCCCCGGCATTCCGCAACGGAGCCCGCTCCCTTCGAACGCGGGTCCTGCTGGGCACGAAGCGGCAATGAGCCGATGTTTGTTTCCTACCACCACTTCGGTATTGGTGCCCATGTCGACGAGCATGGAAGGACGCTCTCGTTCGAACAGGCGGGTAGCGAGGACTCCCGCCGCAGTGTCAGCCCCGACATGGCACGCGATGAGGGGAGCTCCGTACACGAGGCCCCGGCCGTTCATGAAGAGGCCGAGATCGCGTGGCGACGCGTTCAGCCACGTGCCCGCGCGCTCACCCCGAAGCATCTCATGCTCGGTAATGGATTTGAACGGTTTCACGCCTATGCTGTGGACATCCAGTCCGAAAAAAAGATCCCGCATGGTGGGGTTGCCTGTCACCACTGCCTCATAGATATGGCGCCGCTTGCCCATGCGTCGCAGCTCGCCGTTCAGGTGCCCTATCAAAACGCGCTGGAGTTCGTGGTCAGGGTCGTTGTTGGCGTAGTTGATCCGGTGGAGTACGTTACTTCCTCCGAAAATCTGGGGGTTTTCAAATGCCGCGGTGAGCTTTCGTTTCCCGTTGGTGAGGTCGACAAGTTGGGCGACAACGGTCGTCGTTCCCACGTCGATGGCGAGTCCCAGCACTTCGCCATCGAATGCATCGATGTCGTCGTTCCCGCGAACAACGCGGTCGCCTGAACGGCGGGTAAGCGGGTCCAGGGGAACGTCGAGCACTTCGCTTGCGGTCAGGATTTTGGGCTTTCGCTTCAGGGTGCTGACGTTGATGTCCATGTCATCACGGATCACCTTCGCCTGACACGCAAGTCGGTAATTTCCGGAAAGGAACTGCTCGGAATCGGTTCTCGGGGTCAGCGCCTCGATTCCCTCGTGCACCTGGACTATGCACTCATGGCAGGTGCCTACACGGTTGCAGGAGCTGGGGACTCGAATCGCGGGGTTCATGTCTGCGTGCTCGAAAAGTGTTTTGCCAACAACAATGGGAAGAACCTGGTCATTGAAACGGCAGTTGGGCACTGGTGGACTCCTGAGCGCGGGACACTCAACAGCACGGCTGTTGCGCAGGGTGTGTTTGATGCGGGGACATTTCCGTTTCCGAGGTGCCGACGCCTGGCACTGCGGTGAATACGATGAAATCAAAGATAGGGCACGCCGCCGAATCCGGCCACCCCCGCCGCTTTCCTTTGCCCGTTGCGGCAACCTGTGCGTACGTTGTATTGAACATTTGTCGGGTTCTCGTCAGTACGGTTTCGATTGGGCATACGAGCATGGAACACCTTCTCTCCCCGCTTCGATCTATCAACGTGGTGCTCGTGCGACCGGAGTCGCCCGGTAACGTCGGGGCAGTTGCGCGAGTGATACGCAATTTCGGTCTCGGAGAGTTGCGTATCGTTGGTTCTGACATAGACACGGACGGCCCAGCCGCCAGACTTGCCCACCGGTCGCTTGGCGTACTTAAGGGTGCGCGTTTCTACGAGGATGTAGACTCCGCGGTTGCTGACGCCGAGTGGATAATCGGCACCAGCGGGAGATTGCGTTCCGGAAGACCAATGCCAGCGACGGTTCGCTCGGCAGCCTCGCGTATCGTGGCGCAATGTTCACACGGCGCGGGTGCGATCCTTTTCGGGCCGGAATCGGACGGGCTTTCATTACGTGACCTCGCCCATTGCGACGAACTCATACGGGTTCCCCAGCGCAGGGATGCTCCGGCGCTGAATCTCGCGCAGGCGGTTGCGGTTGTCGGTGCGGAGCTCTTTCAGGCCGCACTGGTACCCGGCAACGCGCCCGTGCCGCCTTCAGTGACGAGAGAGGCGCGCAAACGATTTGTGCGGCGGCTCAAGGCGCTGAGTACTCATTGCGGCCTCTCCGTGAGAAACCGCCCGGAGGAGACTCTGGAAGAGCTCGAAGGAATATTCGTCAGGCGGCGCTTTGAGCCGCACGAAATGGCGGTTCTGGAGCTATGGTTGTCGCAGCTTGAGTGGTTCACCGGAATGGATCAGGGTTACAACGGTACGGGTGCAGCGGAGTGACCGCAATGAGGCGCAGATCTTCCTTCCTGCTGGCATCGCTGCTTTTCTCCTTTGCGGCCGCGTGCTTCGCCTCGCAGTGGCAAGAGATTCCCCTGCCCGCGAGTTACCAGCGTCTGAATTGCATGGCGATGCTGACGCCGGAGTCTGGCTGGGCGGGCGGACAGGGCGGTCTGATCCTTCGGTGTGAGGGAGGGCAGTGGAGGAAAGTCACGGCGCCGACACGAAGCGACGTCATAGCGATGGCGTTCGACGACGAAGAGAACGGGTGGGTGGCCGGCTTTGATGCCGCAAGCCAGAAGTCTCTTCTATTTCGTTACCAGAGAGGTCGCTGGACGCCCATCCCGGTTCCCGTGGGGCTGATCGTGACTGCGATTGCCAGCGATGGCCGTGGAACACTTTTCGTGTTCGGGCAGGGCGGACGCGCGTTTCGACTCCGGCAACGCGTGTGGCTGGAAACGGGTACGCCCGGGTACCGAACCATGCTGGCCGCCGTCAGCCTCCCGGACGGGGCTGTCTGGGCTGTCGGCGAATTCGGTTCCGCATGGAGGTGGAACGGATCAAGCTGGCAGGGGACTCAGACTCCTGTGCGCTCACACCTGCATGCGGTAACGGCCACGAAGGACGGGAAGGTCTGGGCGGTCGGCGACGAAGGCGTGATTCTGTTGCATGAAGGAAATGCCTGGCGGCGGATAGCGGCTCCTTCATCAAAAAACCTCTACGCAGTGTCCGCCCGGGGTGTTTCCGAGGCGTGGTTCGGAGGAGAAAGAGTTCTGCTCTACTGGAACGGTTCAGAAGTCGAGACAGCCCCCGTTGATGTGCGCGGAGTCGTTCGCGGGTTAGACGTGTTTGAATCGAGAACAGGCTGGGCGGTGGGACTCGGAACCGTTCTTCGACTCGATCCGCATGGTGCGAGCAGGTCCGGAGAGCAGACAGCTCGTTTTGGCTTCTACAGACAGGAGCTGTTGCCGAACGCGCTCGGAATCTTTGGAGCCGCATTCGGCGACTGCAACGGCGACGGCCTTGACGATCTGTTCCTCGTGTCGATGCGTGACGCGAACCATTTGCTCGTGAATCGGGGTGCTGGCAGCTTTGGCGACGAGACGGGCGTTCGTGGTCTCATGGGCACAGTCGTGACGATTCCGGTAGTGAAGGAAATGGCGCAGTTCGGTGCATCCTGGGGGGATTACGATAACGATGGCCGCCTGGACCTTGCAGTTGCTGGCTGGTACGGTTCCACGTATCTCTACCGGCAGAATTCCGCGCGCCGCTTTGATGACGTGACCGACCGGCTGGGGCTGCGGGAAGGTCCCTTTTCGGCGAACAGCGTCACATTCGCCGACGTCAACCAAGACGGTCTGCTTGACCTTTTTGTGTGTAACGAGCACGGAAGCAACGTTCTCTGGCTCAATAACGGAAGGGGAGGATGGACCGACGGGACTCGCCGCTGGGGATTGACCTCCCGCGGGGGGAGCAAGGATGCCGTGTTCGGTGATCTGGACAACGATGGGGATGTCGATCTTTTCGTCTGCAGCGGGAGCGGCAGCAATCTGGTGTACCGAAACGACGGCACACGGTTTGTGGACATATCAACCACCTGTGCCTCTTCCGGCGAAAGAGCGGAGCACAACGGAGCGACGCTGGCGGACCTCGACAACGACGGCGATCTGGATATCGTGACGACCACTTCGGACGGTCAGAACCGGATCTGGCGGAATAATGGCGACTGGAGGTTTGAAGATGCTTCAGGCATCGTGGGATTTGCATCCGGACCCTTCAGCTACGGGAGCGCCGCAGGTGATTTCGACAACGACGGGCTTCTTGATCTTCTCATAGCCGGGGCCGACGGGGTGACGTTTTTTCGCAACGCGGGGGATATGCGTTTCATTCCCGTTGCAGTCGAGGGTTTGACCGATGTCAAGGACGCGCGTGCGGTAGCGGCGGCGGACGTTGACGCCGATGGGGACCTCGACGTTTTCGTAGCGAGCAAAGCCGATTTTACCGATGGGTTTTCGGACTTCGAGCAGAGACGGTCTGCATGCTTCTTCAACAGGCTTGACCTGAAGACCTCGATCAGCGTGAGGTGCGAAGGGGTTTCCAGTAACAGAATGGCCGTCGGGGCACGCGTGAGGCTTTACCGCGACACCGGGGCCCTGTCACATGCCGGCGAGTTGGTGGGCATGCGCGAAATCATGGCTTCCAACGGGTGTCGGAGTCAGCAGAGCGCGGCAGCTCACTTCGGTGTGGACCCTGCCAGCCGGTACGTAGTCCGCGTCACATTCCCTTCCGGGAGGGAGGTGGAACAGCGCAATGTGCGGGCCGGGCAACGCCTGTTCGTCGCGGAAATAACGGGACCTGCGGCGGTGGCTCACCGTGTTGCGCAGACAGCATGGAGAAGTGTATGGAGCAACACCGCGCGGAGGCATGTGTTTCCGCTGGTAGTGGTGATACCGTTGCTGGTCTGGGCGTTCAGAAACGCAAGTCAGCGTTTGTTGTGGGGGTCGCTGGTTACGAACATGTTCACGGTGGCCCTTTCAGTGGCGTACGCCCTGCTTGCGATTGCTACGGTTTCCAGTTCGTGGTGGGTCGGGGTTCTCGTTCCGGCAGTCACCGTGTCGCTGATAGCTTTTCTGGTGGTCGGGCTGTCGTACTGGTCAGGACCGCGCGCGGCTGATAAAGTGGCGTTTCGACGTCGTCTTGCAGCACTCGAAGCGCGTGCGGATGTTACGGGGGTGCTGTCAGAATCGCTCGATACTGCTGAACTTGCGAAACATGCGCTTGAAGAGTTCTCCGACCTTTTCCCGGTAACCTTGTCAGTGCTCGTGTTGTGCAAGCACAGTTCGGACACCATTGAGGTCGTGCTGCCGGCGGAACCGCCGATTCCCGGCCTCGCCCCGGGTCTCCCTTTGCCCGAGGCGATCGCAGAAACGTCTTCCGATGGCCCGATCATCTGGGAGAAAGACTTCGGCGTACCGCCTCCTCGGTCCGGGTTGGTTCCGTTGTGCGTGGTACTGAGCGCTCGTGGCGCCCGAGTCGGCGTAATACTGAGTTTTGTTGCACGTCGACAACTGGGCGAAGCGATGGCGACGGAAGTAGCCATGCGATCATACGCCGCTTTTGTCGGCATGTCGCTTTTCAATGCGCAATTGCAGCAGCACGCAAGGATGCGAGATGAAGCGTACCGAGTGTGGCTGAAAGGACAGGGACTGGGGATTCCCCCGGACAGGGTACCGTCTGCTTCCGCAGCGCACCGCGAGCTGACCCGGCGCCTTGCCGTCATCAAGAAGAACCCACCGGCCGAATTGGGCACGTTTGAGAGTCTCACCGGGGATTCCGTTGCGATTCAGGAGGTACGAAAACGTCTGCAACAGGTCGCGGGCACGGATACCAGTGTTCTTCTGCTGGGGCCTTCCGGCACGGGAAAGGAACTGGCGGCACGAGCGATTCACGGCCAAAGCAAGCGGAAAAACGGGCCTTTCGTGCCTGTGAACTGTGGTGCAATACCGGAAGGCCTTCTCGAAAGCGAACTGTTCGGTCACACCAAAGGAGCATTCACCGGCGCGTACGCTGCCAAATCCGGGGTGTTCCAGCGAGCGCACCACGGTACCATCTTCCTTGACGAAATCGCGGAAATGAACCCGTCTGCTCAAATCCGGCTGCTACGGGTTCTGCAGGAGCGCAGCGTTACCCCGGTTGGAGGCGAGACTGCAGTTCCAGTGGATGTGCGGGTGATTGCCGCAACGCACCAGGATCTTGGGGTTGCCGTGGCGGAAGGACGTTTCAGGGAAGACCTTTTCTACCGACTCAACGTGTTTCCGATTCATCTCCCTACTCTCGCGGAGAGGATGGAAGACATCCCGGCCCTCGTGGCAGCACTTCTCTACAAAATCTCACTGAAAACGAACCTGCCCCTGACAGGAATGGCGGAGGACGCCGTCGAACGAATTCTGGCTCATCCCTGGCAGGGGAACGTGCGTGAACTTGAAAACTGCCTGGAAAGGGCGCTACTGCTGGCGGGAGGGGAGATCATTCGATCGGTGCATCTGCAGTTCGATACAGCAGGCCCCGGGACAACCTTGATTGCGAGGAATTCGACCGAAGCCCCGGGCGGAAGGAAGCTTGCCGATGTGGAGCAGGAACTCATCGAAGAAACCCTCAGGGAGTGCAACTTCAACGTGTCCGAGGCTGCTCGGAGGCTGGGGATATCCAGGGACATTCTTCGTTACCGGATCAAGAAACTGAACATCAGTCGGGAGAAAATTCGCCGCGGCACAGCGCGATAGTGTTGCACCTGAGGATTCCGATCAAAGAGATGAACAGCAAATCCTCGACCAATCCCGCTGTCTCTGGATTCCCCGTGGCGTGATTTCGCACGGACCCGGATTTCCGAAGGCAGCTCGGAGTGTGACGCGGGGCGTTTCGAGCGTCGAATACTTGTACGAAGAGACTATTGCGGACCTCATGACGACGGTGGCCGATTGATTGCACGGAATGATGATCCCCACCCCGGGGAAACGCAACTGTGCGCGTACGTGGAAGGCTCTTTGCCGAAAGACGTGGCGCGCGGTGTGTTGAGTCATACGGTAAGGTGCCGGTATTGTTTCGCGAGGCTCGTTCGGGTGTTTGACGCGTTGTCAGTCGCAGACGGGCTCGCGCGACACTACAAGCGTTGCAGACGCGAACACAATCAGGAGCGTACATGCGCTCTGATTGACTTTGAAGAGGTATGTGCAGTCGTATGCCCCGAGGAGGTGCCGATCTGATACCGGGGGAACGGAGCGGCGCTATCGCATTTGGCAGCCATCTTCCTTTGGATCGACTGAATGCTGGAGAGAGGGCTGCGGTTGTCGACAGGTTTCGTGGGCTGGTATACCGAATTTACCGCGATTTCGGACGCGATTTGCCCTGGCGGCGCACCTGTGACCCGTACGAGATTCTCGTCTCTGAAGTAATGCTGCAGCAGACTCAGGTGGGCCGTGTGGCCCAGAAATACCCCGAGTTCCTCCGCGCATTCCCGAGCTTCCACGATCTCTACGAAGCGCCACTCAGCGATGTGCTCAAAGTATGGCAGGGGATGGGATACACTCGCAGGGCTGTCGCTTTGAAAAGGATTGCGGAGCGCGTCATTCGCGCCTACGATGGACGACTCCCGAGATCACCGGAACACCTCCAGACTTTCCCCGGTATTGGCGCTGCCACCGCGGGAGCGATTTGCGCGTACGCGTACAACTTGCCGACCGTATTCATCGAAACAAACATCAGACGCGTGTTCATACACACGTTTTTCGGCGAACACGAAACGGTTTCGGACAAGCAGATCCTGCCGCTGGTCGAAGAAACACTGGATCATTCTCAACCGCGAGTCTGGTACTACGCGCTGACGGACTATGGTGCTGCACTCGGACGGAGACTGGAGAATCCAAACCGCAAAAGCGCCGGTTACCGGCGGCAGGGCCGTTTTGAGGGATCGAAACGGCAAATTCGTTCGACCATCGTTCGCGAACTTCTCGCACGGGGGTCGCTCACCCTTGTGGAAATCGACCTGTTATGCTCCGGGACGCCGTTCGAAGGGGGTTCCATACTTCGTGAACTGCAAAGGGACGGTCTTGTCCAGCCACTTGGCGACCAATGGTGCGTTGCGTTCACCCCCGATTCTGCTGGCACTGTGTGATCATCTTCTGCCCAGTTCCTCAATCAGATCGAAATAGTACATTGCGTTTTCAACCGGAACGTTATAGGGGATATGGTTCCCGACTGCGAAGAAATACCCCGGGAGACTGCGCCCGATATCCGCGCAACGTCTCACTTCTGCGTAGATGTCTCCCCGTGAACCGTACGTCAGAATCCGGCAATCTGCGTTGCCGATGATTACGTGCGTGTTTCCATACCGTGCCGCCACCATTTCCAGGTCCGTCAGAGGTTCGAAAATGAACCCGTTTGCGCCTGCGTCTGCGATGTCGGGAACAAATTCCGTGAAGTTCCCATCCGAACAGAACAGAATGGGAATCCCCGCCTCCCTGAGCGGAGCCCACAGTTTTTTGTACCGAGGGAAAATGAATCTTCGGTACCAATCCGGATGGAATACGGCACCGGCTGTCCACACGATGTCGTCGTGGCAGATGAAGGCGGGAAGCGGTATCTCCGCGGCGGCCTCGAAGATCGGTCTGGATAACTGGTAAAACCCCTCGAGAACACGATCAAACCGTTTGGGATCGGCCATGGCTGCCGCCATGAACAGCTCCCACCCGAACGTAACAATGCACCACGTAAACACCGTGTTGTAGTAACCGCTCGGAACCACAAGGAAGGGAAGATCCGACTGAGTGGCGCGCCAGTTCCGTTCGAAAAGCTGCCTGGTTTCCTGCCGTTCCGGAACGCCTATCGCCGCAACGGGATCAAACGAGAGCACCTCCTCCTCGTTCGCAAACGGGTATGTGGCGGGTTTCAGCTCCTGAGTTTCTGAGTACCGTGCCGATCCCATCCAGGCGTGGGGCGCCTTTTCAAACGGTGGGGAGTCGGTCCGCCACACAAGGTCGTAATTCAGCCGGATCATGAATTGCTTCCAGGCCTCGCCCTCGCGCCCTGGAGTGGATGGATCTATTCCGGTGACGTGTTTGACAAGGTTCGGGTTGCTGACGTATTCGGTGTGAGGTATCGTGTCGGGCATCTGCAGTCGTATTGCCTGGATGCCGCGTTCGTAACTCATGGCGGGTCTCCTTGGTTCCTGAACTGGGGTTCAGCGGCGGCGAAGCAAAGTGTACGCGCCAGAATGGAATTGGGTCAAACGGGGGTTAACCCCGGGCGCCCGAGTCCTTAGATTCTATCACGAACGGGAACCCCAAAAGCACGACATACGCCAATTGCCTGCGTTTGCAGGAAGGAGATGAGCATGCGGAGCACACCAATCGGGATTGTGATGCTGAATGACGAACGCGAGCACGTGTGGCGGATGAATGCGGCAGTCAATATGTCCGTAGTGCGCAAATGGGCGCAGATCATTCGGAAGGGAGTGAAGAACGTAGATGGGTCGGCCCCGGAGGTTGTCATTGGCTCGGAGATTGTAACCGGCGTTCGCAGCGCTCAGAAGGTTGGCGAGGAGCTGAGGAGGGCAAACGTCAAACAGCTCATCCTGTGTTACAATGTGTGGAATTTCCCGTTTCTTGTCTGGCCGCTGCTCAACAGCGTTGGACGGGATGTCCCGGTGCTCAGCCTTTCCAACAACAACGGTGAGTTCCCCGGAAACGTAGGCTTGCTCGCGACCGACGGAGCATTGCGGCAGGCAGGCATCCGGACTCACCGGATTGTTGGCGAAATGGATGACCCCAAAACGTGCCAGGCCGTGTTCGACTGGGTACGGGCAAGCCAGGCGCTGACCACGATGAAAAACGAGGTATTCGGGATATACGGTGGCCATTCCATGGGGATGGAAACCGGCTTCTTCCACCTCGTGCCGACGGTGAAAACCTTCGGTACCACCGGAAGGCAGATAGATCAGCTCTGGCTCGTTCACGCCATGAAAGAGGTGGACGACGCAGAGGTCGAAAAGGGCTTCAAATGGCTGACCGAGATGCTGGGCAAACGCATCCTCTACGATGGAAAAATGCTGACCCCTGAAACGCTCAAAACCCAGATACGCCTCTATTGCGCGATGAAACGCGTGAACGAAGAAAAGGGGTTTGATTTCTGCGGGCTCAAAGGTCAGCGCGAACTGACCGAATACCTGTGCCTTGGTGACGTTCCCGAGATGATCATGAACGATCCCTACGACTGGAACGGGCCGAAGGAACCGACGGTGTGCGCGACCGAAGCCGACGCGTACGCTGCGATGACTATGCAGATACTGAAGTACATCACCGGCGGCCTTCCAACGCTGTTCATGGACGTGCGCCTCTACCTGCCGGAAAAGAACCTTTGGGACTGGTGCAATTCGGGGAACCATTCGAGTTGGTACGCCGCGCAATCCAGCGATCCGAAGAAGAACTACGCCAAGATACACTTCCATCCCGCCTTGGAGATGTACTTCAAGGCAGGCGGCGCGTCGGTGGAATTTGACGCGAAGCCAGGTGAAATGACCTTCTGCCGGTTGGGATTGTGGGACGACAAACCTTTCATGGTGATAACCCGCGGCAATGCGTTGGACCTTCCAGCGGCGGAAAGGAAGGCGATTAACAAGGCAACCAATCCGACGTGGCCGCATGTCCACGCGCGAATTCAGGGCAGTTTCGAGGAGTTTCTCAGCGTGTTCCCGTGCAATCACGTCCTCGGGGCACCCGGCAATCTCGTGCAGCCTCTGGTGTACCTCTGCGAAATCGCGGGGATTCCGCCAATCGTTCTTGGCGAAGAGGGTGCAAAGCGGATCCAGCCCATCTGGGAGCGCATCTGAAGACCCTGCTGCGGTCAAAAATACGGCGGGCGCGGTTCAGGAGAACCGCGCCCGCTGTATATTCCGCGCTGGCGTAACTTGCTTGTTGTGACCCCGGCTGAGGCTCAAAGCAACGGCAGGTACCTGTCCAGTTCGTAATCGGTTACGTGTTCCGCGAACTTGCGCCATTCCATGCGCTTGTTTTCGATGAGTTTTGCGTGGATGTGCGGTCCGAGCGCGCGGCGCACGAGTTCGCTCTGTTCGGCGAGCCGAATGGCTTCGTTCAGGCTGTCCGGGAGCTGTCTGATCCCTTTCCGTCGACGTGCCGAATCCGAGAGCTGTTCCGGACTGCTTTCGGTTGGCGGAACCGCCTTATACTGTCTCTCGATGCCTTCCAGACCTGCGTGCAGGAGGACGGCGAAGGCAAGGTACGGGTTACATGCTACATCCGGCGAGCGCAACTCGATGCGCATGCTTTCCGAACGGCCGGGTTTGATTGCGGGAACGCGAAGGATGTGAGAACGATTCCGGTAAGCCCAGGCGATTTGAGTCGGCGCCTCAAATCCTGGTTTGAGGCGTTTGTACGAGTTGACCCACTGGTTTGTCACAAGGGTGAATTCGGCCGCATGGCGCAGGATACCGGCGACGAACTGCTCGCCTGCGGCTGAAAGGTGCTCGGGATTCCCGGGATCGTAGAACGCGTTGGAATCCCCTCGGAACAACGACATATGGATGTGCATGCCGCTGCCGTTGAATGCAGCCAACGGCTTCGGCATGAAACTCGCGTAGATCCCGTGTTTTCCCGCGATCTCTTTCACGACAAGGCGCGTGGTCATGATCGAATCGGCCATTGTGAGGGCATCCGCGTACCGAAGATCAATTTCGTGCTGCGATGGTGCACCCTCGTGGTGGCTGTACTCGACATCGATCCCGACCTGTTCCAGCGTCATGATGGTATCGCGGCGCAAATCGGACGCGATATCAAGCGGGGTGAGGTCGAAATACCCGCCCCTGTCAAGGACCTTCGGCGGTGGTTGGTCCTCTTTGAAGTAAAAGAACTCGAGTTCGGGACCGACGTAGAATGTGAATCCCATGTCGTGCGCACGTTTGAGGGCTCTCTGAAGCACGAAACGTGGATCGCCTTCGTACGGCGTCCCGTCAGGCTGGCGGACCTCACAGAACATGCGGGCAACCGCATGGTCAGACTGCGGGCGCCAGGGAAGTATCTGGAAACTGGTCGGGATGGGAACGGCGAGCATGTCGCTCTCATCCACGCGTGCGAAGCCTTCAATCGAGGAGCCGTCGAAACCGACGCCGTCAACCAGCGCGTCTTCCAACTCATCAACGACGATCGCGACGCTTTTTAGAAATCCCAGGACGTCGGTGAACCAGAGGCGGATGAATTTGACCTTATGGTCTTTGGCCTGTTTGACGACGTAGCTTGCATCAGCGTGTTCCATGGCCATCCCTAATCGCGGAAACAGTATCCGACACCTCGAACAGTGTCGATATACTCGTCTGCGTGAGGTTCCAGTTTTGCGCGGATTCTCCGTATGTGAACATCCACAGTGCGTGTGCCGCCAAAATAGTCGTACCCCCATACGCGAGTCATCAGCGATTCTCTTGTGTGCACTTTGCCCGGGTGCTCAGCAAGGAAACGGAGCAGTTCGAATTCCTTCAGGGTGAGTTCAACGGGCTGGTTGGCGACGGACACTTTGTACCTGTCGAGGTCTATTCGGAGCTGCCCGCGTTCGATTACGTTCGATGCCTGCGTTGACAACAATGAACCCAGCGCAAGTCGCAGCCGGGCGTGAAGCTCCGCCCGGACGAACGGAACCAGGATGAAATCCTTTGTCTGCGGCGGGAAATCGAAATTGCGAATGCCTTCTTCCGGAATGAGCAGCAGGAATGGCAGGTCTTTCGGCGCCTGTCGCATCTGCTGTCGCCAAAGGCTTTCCGCGCCGAGTGTCCGGTCAATCAGATCAAGAAGCACGAGGCTCGGGTGCCTCGTTTCGAGTATGTCGAGCGCTCTGCTGAGGTCATCCGTTGTGATGGCCTCGATGCCGATTTCCTCGACATCTTCGGCGATCGCACTGCGAGCGTTCTGCTGGTTGCTGACAATGAGCACGCATGGCATGGGAGGCACGTTCCTGGGCAGAACCGCGTGATTTGTTGCGTGACTTCAAAGTAGTCACGCTCGAATATGTACTATCGGTCTTGTGGAGGCTCTGTGCAAGTGCGCTGCGCGCGGCAAAGAAGCGCAGGACACCGGTTCACTTGCCGATGAAGAGAGATTTTCTGAACTTCAAACACCTCCCGGCAATGGTGATGACGACGCACAAATGAAGGAGTGGCGATGGCGTTCAGGGTGGCTATCATCGGCACAGGGCACGTTGCGCATCTCCATGCGAACGCGTATCGTGCTTCCGGCAAGGCGGAGATCGTGGCAGTTGCAGACGTAAACGACGAAGTTCGCGCGGCATTCCAGAAGGAGTACGGCATTCCGAACACGTACGGCGATTACCGAGCAATGCTCGAATCAGAGTGTCCTGACGTCGTGAGCGTGTGCGTGTGGCCGCATCTTCATCCCGAAATGACGATCAGGGCGGCGGGAACGCACGGTGTCAAGGGAATCCTTTGTGAAAAGCCGCTTGCGCTCACACTCCCTGCAATGAGCGAGATGATTGCAATGTGCAGGCAAAGGGGCATCGCCTTGGGGGTGGGGCACCAGCTGCGGCACCAGGCGCGCGTTCGAGCGGCACGGGAACTCATCAACTCCGGCACATTCGGCGCCGTCCGGCGCGTCTGGGCCGTGTGCGGGTCCGGGGACCTGATGAGCAACACCATTCACACGATCGATCTGGTGCATTTCTTCTGCGACGACCGCCACGTGACGCGCGTTTTTGCGCAGGTCGATCCCGGAGACGGTGCGTACCGTTTCGGCCACCCGGTGGAACGCACGTCGGTAGCGTACGCTCTGATCCCCGAAGACGGCGGAATTCCCGATGTCCGCATATGCGTTGAGAGCGCCAACTGCTGGTCGCAGGGCTACCACTATATCACCATCGAATGTGCCGACGGGACAATCGAAATCAACAAGCCGGGATCTCCGCCAGTGATCGCCAAGGGATGGCGGAGTGCTGAAAAAGAACTTGGGGAACTGCAAGAGGAGCCTGACCCTTCAACGCTCGCAGTGCGAGATCTTTTTGATGCCGTGGAGCGCCACCGTGAGCCCGTTTCGAATGGCATGACCGGGTACAAAGCTGTGGAGTTCATCCTGGCCATGTACCAGTCAGCGTTGCACCGGTCCATAGTGGAGCTGCCGCTTTCCTTGGACACGCCGGACCCATTGCGGCACTTTTTCAACTGGGATGGGGTGATTCGTGGCGGCAGGGGGACGGCATTCAGTACTACCGGGGCCGTCACTACCACAGGAAAAATCAGTTAGCGACAATGTCCGCGTTCTGCTCCACACAGACGCGGAACCACAACTCCAGGTTGACCAGATTCCAGATGTTGAACGCCTTTCTTCTGCTCCGTGCCGCAGCAGGGAATGAGGCGATCAATTGCGGAACCTTGCGCTTCTCGATGAATGGCCGTTCCAGGAAGGCTTGGCTCGTCAGGATGTCGCGTGCGAAGTCGGAGAGCTTCTCCGAAAACCAGTGTTCGTAAGGAGTGCCGAAAACCCTCTTCAATCGGGCATTCACGATCTCTCGAGGAAGCTTTCCCTCCATGATCCGGCGAAGTGCGACCTTTGTTGTCGTTCCGTCTACTCTGAGATGTCGTGGCAATCTGAGAGCGGTCTCTACGAGGTGGTGGTCGAGAAAAGGAACGCGGGATTCAATGGAGAACGCCATGCTTGCACGGTCCTCGAATGTGAGGAGATACGGAAGCATGGTGACGAACATGGCCGTGCGCTGATCGTCATCCAGCCGCGACCCGGTTGCTTCGATTGTGGGGATATCGAAGCGACGGAACCGGGAGCACCAATCCCGCGAAAGCGGCAAACCAGCGGCGTTCCATCTCCCCTCGATTTCAAAAAGATGGTCCCGACTGAAGAATGCGCGTCCTGCCACTTTGATCAACCGCCGTGCGCCGGCGGCATAGCCCGTCCCTCTCCGGTCTTCAAGAAGACTGAGGATTCGAAACGCCTCCAGAACTCGACCAGAACGCACCAGATCGGCCGCAGCGCTCTCGACGAAAAAATTGTACCCGCCAAGGGTCTCATCTGATCCCTGACCATCCAGAACTACCTTGACGCCACGCTGGTGGACGAGCCTCATAACCTCCCACTGGGTGGCGGCTATGTACCCCGCATGCGGTTCGTCGTGATGGTAGACCACTTTCGGCAGTTCGTGCACCCAGGTGTCCAATTCAGGGGAAACGAAATGAGGCTCAGTTTTTCCGTTCATCAACCTGGTGAATGCGCTCACCGGTTCGCGTTCGTCGTACAACGGGTGTGGCAGAAACGCAGTGAACGTTTTGGTGGGTATGGAAGAGAACTCAGTCGCAATTCGTGTGATGGAGGTGGAATCCAGACCGCCGGAAAGGCACACACCGACTGGAACGTCACTCCGCATCTGCAGGCGGACGGAGTCCTTTAGCGTTGCTTCGTATTCCTCGAGCCATTCGGCGTCGCTTCGCTGTTCTCCGGATTGTACTGTGGGAATATCCCAGTACCGTCGTAGCACGCTCCCGCCGTCGCGGTGAACGGTCAGCGTATGTGCGGGCGGCAGTTTCTGGATGGAGGAAAAGAACGTGTTGTTGTCGACGTTCAGCAGATTCAGCACCAGATACCGGTACACGACCCTCCAGTCGGGCCCCCGCGGAACGATGCCTGACGCAAGCACCCCCTTCGGTTCGGACGCAAACAGAAAGGTCGGTCCGATTTCGGCGAAGTGAAAGGGTTTTACGCCAAAGCGATCCCGGGCGCAGAAAAGTGTCTGGCGGCGAGAATCCCAGATGGCGAACGAGAAAATTCCGTTGAAACGTTCTACACAGGACTCTCCCCACTGCTCGTATGCCGCGATCAGAACCTCGGTGTCACTGGTTGATCTGAAGCGAGCGCCCCGCCCCTCCAGCTCAGCGCGCAACTCGACGTAATTGTACACTTCTCCGTTGTAGGTTATCCACAGAGTGCCGTCCCGGTTGCTCATGGGTTGGTGGCCGGTTTCGGTAAGATCGATGATAGCAAGGCGGCGATGTCCGAGCGCAACATCACCCGAGACGTACGTGCCCCTGTCGTCGGGGCCGCGATGTGACTGGACGTCGGTCATCGCGCTTATCATCTGAGGCGAAACCGGGCGCCCATCCCTATGCCAGATTCCCGCAATACCACACATTGGCAGCTCGATTCGGCGGAGTCGTTGGCCTCGGCTTCAAGAGCGCGGCCGAGAACCGAAGTGTGGGATAAATATACCAACCACGTGAGTTCGTTCCGGTGTGGGAGTGTCCCACAGGCTGCAGCTCGGTGCAGCGCTGCCCCTCTCTCCCGCGTCGCTGCTCCCGTCTGCAGTCACAGCGAACTTCGCGCCGGGAATCCTGTCTTGCAAAAGCGTATCGCATTCCTTACCTTTTTCTGCTCACGGGAGAATGCCCCGTGTGTCGTCGGCCGGCGGTTTTCCGGCATCCAGTCAACCTTTTTCCCTGCCACATGTGCGGGAGGAGGATCAGCAATGCGCAAATGGTTCTGGTCGGGAATTGTTGCGATTACTGCGGCGGCCGCCAACGTCGGCGCAGCAGGCTTCGCTCTTTACGAGCACGGAGCCGCTGCAACGGCGACCGCGGGAGCGTTCATCGCTCGCGCAAACGATCCGAGTGCGATTTACTACAATCCGGCGGGCATTTCCGGTCAACGCGCCGGCGTGATGCTGGGTACGACACTTATTACACCGAGCGGAGATTTCGCAGGCGCAAATCCATTTCCTGGTACGGGCTACACCGCCAAGCAAAAAGATGCCCTCTTCTTTCCTTCGCACCTCTATGTTGCATCCCCCTTGGGTCCCGTAACGGTCGGGTTGGGCGTGTTTAACCCGTTCGGACTTGGAACCAACTGGCCGGAGGATTGGAAAGGCCGGTACATCTCGACAAAAACGGAGATCCAGACGTACTACTTCAATCCGGTGGTCGCGTATTCGGTGGGTCCCGTCTCCATGGCAGCAGGGATGCAGGCAGTGTATGGGTCCCTCGAACTGAATCGGAAAGTGAAGCACCCGCTCCTCGGCGATGATGTTGCGGCTATGCATCTTGAAGGCACGAGCGACATCAACTATGGCTTCAACGCCGGCGTTCAATTCCGCCCGATGCCGATGCTCACCGTCGGTGCATCGTACAGAAGTCAGGTGGATTCGAAGGTTAACGGAACGGCTGCGTTTGACAGTATGAACGCGAAATGGACGATGGTAAAAACCAGCCTGCCCGCGAAGGCTGATGTCAGCACGACGATGCCGTACCCGGCCGTCATGGGTATCGGTGTCGCGGTCACTCCGATTCCGGACCTTACGATTGAGGCAAACGTTGTCCAGACGCAGTGGAGCGCGTTTGACACGCTTACTATCGCGTTTGCGGCACCTTACAGTGCGCTGACAGAGAAAACTCCCGAGGTGTACTCCGACGTGCGAAGCTATCGAATCGGCGCCGAATACAGGTTGCCTGCGTGGTCGCTGGCGTTGCGTTGCGGGTACCTGTTTGACGAATCTCCGGCACCCCCGATGGCAGTTACCCCGCTTCTGCCGGACGCTGATCGCGACTCCTTCCAGGTGGGTGCAGGGTACACAATGGGGAAGACGACGTTCGACTTCGCGTACATGTATCTGAAATTCAAGGAACGTTCGACGGAAGGTCAGAACCCCAAGAATTTCAATGGAACGTACAATACCACGGCGAATTTGTTCGGTTTTTCGGTGACGCACCGGTTCTGATCGAGACTTGATCGGGGGACGCCCTTTCAGCCAGCATAATAACTGGAAGGGCTCAATGAGAGGCCATGGAAACGTGGCCGGAGGCGCGGGGGATACGTCCTCCGCGCTTTCTGTTTCCGGGCCTGAGATTTGTCTGATGATAGGTTACGAGTGCTCGAGGTAGAAGAAGCGGAACGGAGACTCTTGGATCAGAAAATGAGCAGAGTGGAGGGGCCGCCGGGATGAAACGCTTCAGATCAGGGAAAAACTGTTGAAGGCTTTTTGATGCTGCCCTGCAGAGATATAGTATCACCACCCCGAACCGAGGCGGTGGGTCCGCACCGCAGGGGAGCCCCCTTCGGTAGACGTGTGTTGAAGGTTCAATAAAACGGCAACCCCTCCACCTATGGAATATGATTGCCCTGCTCGTGTCTGTCAATACCCGCCGGAAAACGTGATGGGGTGCCCTATAAACGGGCGTTGGCGGCAGCCCGCATCACTTCCACAGGGGGCGTCATCCCCGTCCACAACTCAAAAGCGCGCGCCCCCTGGTGCACCAGCATATCGAGTCCGTTGAAAGCAACTCCCCCGGCGGCGACAACCTGTTCCATCAGCCGTGTGGTTGCGGGGCTGTAATTTGAGTCGATGCACACGATGCGCGGTGGAATGCAGTTCCACGCGTCAGGCAGAGGGCTGATGTTCGCCAGCTTACCGCGCCCGAGGTTTGTTGCGTTAATCAGCAAGCCGCAACCATCAAGAGCGTGCCGCGCCGCGTGAGGTTCGAGGCCGAACGCAGTTACCGAGGAGGTTGTTCCAAATTCGCGCGCCAATTCCTCTGCGTTCGCCAGAGTTCGATTGAGAATCCGTATGCTCTTCACTTCCGGGAGAGTAGTAAGCGCGTACACAATCCCTCGCGCCGCCCCACCGGCTCCCAGAACAACAACAACGGGCGGAACGCTGTCCATTTTCGCTCCCACCCGGATGGCCTGAAGGATTCCGTACACATCGGTGTTGTCGCCGTAGAGTTGTCCACCTCTGTTGACGATCGTGTTGACCGCTCCCACTGCTTTCGCAGCGGGTGACAATTCGTCCAGGAATTTGATGACAGCTTTTTTGTGAGGAACCGTGACGTTCATCCCGGGCAGATCCAAACCGCGGACGGCATTCACCGCTTGTTCCACGCCTTCCGGGGCAACATGCCACGCGAGATATACCCAGTTCAATCCGAGCGCTTCGAACGCGGCGTTATGCATCGCAGGTGAAAGACTGTGGCTTACCGGGTCGCCAATTACGCCAACCACACGCGTAGTTCCGTCGATATCCACGTCTGATCGCGGCTCCCTGTCCGTGGTGTCTGGTTATACCTGAACCAAAGCTGCGAGGACAAGCAGTGTCCAGGAAATGATTCGTTTGAACTTTTCCTTGTTGATTCTGTTGAAAAGGTGCACGCCGATCAATGATCCAGCAACGATCGCCGGAACGAGCCCTGCGATGCACGCCAGCATGCGAGCGTCAATCGCTCCGTTCGCGATCAACAAGGCGCTTTTCGTTCCCGAGCTCACGAAGAAGGTGGTCAGAAGCGTCGCTTTGAACGTTTCGGCATCCCACGGTTGGCGAGAGGCGTACGCAACCAGTGGAGGGCCGCCTATGTTCGTTGCGCCCCCGATTACCCCGACACCGAGACCCGCCACTGCGGCGACCCAGCCTGGAAGAGCGTGCTTTCGCACCTTGAAACCGATAAGGTTGGTCACGCCCACATACACAAGCAGGGCACTGACCAGAAACCGGATCAGGATCAGGTTGCCGCCCAGAAGTATCGCGAGACCGAACGGGATCCCAACGAGCGTGCCGCTGACGACTGGCAGAACAAGCTTCCACCGGATGCTTCTGCGCACGCTCCAAAGCGTGGTGGATACGTTCACAAACGCCAAGGGGGAAACGAGAATGGAAGCAGTTCGCACATCTATTACGAGCGCAGCCAGTGCCATGGCGACCATACCAAAGGCAAAACCCAGCGTACCCTGGACCACTGCAGCACCGAATGCTATCAACAACAGTATGAAGAAATCCTGGCTTCCAAAAAACACGTACTCTCCTAACCCTCGGAATTGCCGACATCAATTCTGAGCACAACCGCAGGATCGATTTCATCCGCACAGATTTCGAATGCTTCACCTGACTCCAGCGCGAGCAAATCGAATCTCACGGCCGGGTATTCGATTCCATCAACCCGCACAACGCAACTCCCCTGGGCCACCAAGAGGAGAACTCCGTTCGGTGCGCGCTCCAGCTCAGTGGCTTCCCCCCGAGCGAAAAACCTGACGCTCGCACCGAACGACCCGTAGGACGCAGGGAGATTGGCCAGGAGCTCCGCCTGGTCATTTCCATCGGGGAGGTCGTACAAAGAAACGTGCCGCACTGTCCACTCCCTAAGAAAAAAGTCTTTGTCCGTATTATTGGGATATTCAGCTATCCCATCTCCTCGATGAGCACATGACGCCGCTCCTCGGCGGAACGATAAACTGCTTTGACGATGGCAACGTCACGACGTCCAATTTCGCCAGGCACCGGGACCGGAGCGTCCTCAAGAATCGCACGGACGAAGGCGGCATGCTGGTCGTATTTCCCGGCGAATCTGGCCTGCCGTGGCCCGTAATCTGCGGGGTCGAGCACCGTCATCTCTTTGCCACCCCTGGGGGTGTACTTGATGATATCGCCGTCCCAGGGAAGTTCCGACCACAGGAATGTCTGTCCCGCCGTCATCACCAGAGACCCCTTTGTTCCGTAGAGGGCAAAAAGCCCTCCCTCAGCCGCGTACCCCGCCTCAAACGAGCCGTACACACCCCCGCGGAATTCCGCAACCGCATGGGTCAGATCATCCCCACCGATCGAATGTTTGCACAATCGGTTCGTGGAAAGCGCCGCCACCTGAACGATATCGTCATCCAAAAGCCACTGGAAAAGATTAATGGAGTGGACTGCAAGCTGGATAAACACGCCGCCGCCGGTCTTTTCCGCAGAGCCTCGCCATGCGGTGTTGTCTTTTGCCTCGTATCCGCCCCGGTGGGCTCCGCGACTGCTGACAGAGGAAATGATCCCGAAGAACCCTTGTCGGATCATCTCCTTGATCTCGTGGAAGAGGGGGGCACCCAGAGAACTCATGTAAAGGCCCAGTTTTCGATTGTTGCGCCGGGCCGCAGCGATCATTTCATCGCACTCACGGATCGTGGGTGCCATGGGTTTCTGACAAATCACGTGCTTTCCGGCCTCGTGGGCGGCGATGGTCTGTTGTGCGTGGAGGTGGTTGGGAGTGCTGACGTCCACAAGGTCGATGTCGGGGCCAAGCAAGTCCTCAAACGTCGTTGTCCAGTCTACGTTAAGTCGTTCTCCCTGTTCGCGTGCCTTCGCGGGATCGATATCCTGTACCAACACAAGTTCGGAATCGGGGCACGTTTTGTACGCCTCCATGTACCAACGGGCTTCGCCACCAGCGCCCGTGACAGCGACGCGAATCTTGCGTGACATATGATTCTCCGTAATGGGAAGATGGTATACTGATAATGTGAATTATGTCATGCCGATCAAGGCGTTTGTCGTGGTCAGTCGTAATGTCCCTTCTTTGAAGAGACCTCGGCTCCCACAACCAGCGATTTTGCCCCGGTCTGGAGTCTGCCGACCCGGTGCCCCGGCGCGTGCGACGACTTCCCTTTGAACTGCGGCAACCACGGAGCCTGCGCTTCGAGCATCTCATCGACCATGTTCCGGATTTCGTGGGGGGCAAGCACCGCGGCGGTAAGAGGATCAAGCATGCACGCGTGGTAAACGGCTTCCGGGTCGCCTTCGATGGCTGCCTTCACAGCAAGCTCCTGCGCGGAAATGTTCGACTGGCAAAGCGCCGCGCACTGCTCCGGGATATGACCGACGTACGACGCGTGCAGCCCAAGCCTGTCCACAAACACGGGTACTTCGACACAGCAATCGTAAGGCAGGTTGGTGATGAAGCCTTTGTTGAGCACGTTGCCCGCGAACCTTGTAATCTCCCCGGTAAGCTTCGCGTTCATGATGTTTGAAGCGTACTCGACCGACTTGTACCCGCGGCGGAACGGTACGGGTTTTCTCCCGTCCGCCAACTCACGCATCTCTTCCAGATATTTGTCACGGTGTTGCAGGCAGCTGTTCAGGTAATAGGCTGTTTCCCCTGAGAAACCCGGGCCGTTGAACAATTCGAGCAGGTCCTTCCGTTTTCGGAAGTAGGGGAGGTATTCCGAAAGATGTCCTGACGACTCTGTCATGAAGTACCCCGTTGCCTTCATCATTTCGAACCGGTACTCCTCGCCCCGGATGGGGCCTTCAGCGGCGAGTTTGTCCCACATTCTGGGATAAAGGTCGCTTCCATTGTGGCGGAACTTCAGGAACCATGCCATGTGATTGATTCCGGCAGTCAGGACGTCGCACTCCTCTATTGCCACTCCCAGCCACTGGCAGAGCATATTGGTCGTGTGCTGAACCCCATGGCAAAGACCGACGGACGTCGTGTCGGGGTACATCTTCTCCATCGCCCACGATACAATCGCCATGGGATTGGCGTAGTTCATGAAGATGATTTCAGGGTGCGACACATCCTGCATGTCACGAATCATGTCCAGAAGAGCGGGTACATGGCGCAGCCCACGAAATATCCCGCCCGGGTTCACCGTATCGCCCACGCAGACGTCAATCCCGTATTTGAGGGGAATGCTTACGTCGAGCTTGTACGGTTCCAGACCACCTACCTGGATCATCGAGATCGCGAAATGGGCTCCGGTCAATGCTTCTCTTCTGTCCGTAGTCGCCGAAAACGTGCACGCGAGCGTATGCTCCTCTTTCATTCGGAGCATGGATCGGTACACGAGATCCAAACGTTCTGGATCCACGTCCATCAGTGCGAAATGGATGTCTTTCATGCTTTCGAAGCTCAGTATGTCTTCGACCAGCATCCTGCAGAACCCTGCACTGCCCGCACCCATCATTGCGACTTTGGTCACCTGGTCGCCCTTTCCATCGTGAAGAAAATCGTCCTGAACTGCGACGCCATTACCACCGCGTCAGTTGTTTGAAACGAGGCCACGCGTCATCAGCGTAGAATCGGTGTCCCCCATTTCCCACCACGAGCCGACATTTGTCTTTGTGCCCGGCTGCGGAATAGATATCGCGAATGCGCCGAAAAGTGCTCCGAACCCCTTTGATCGGGAAGATTTCGTCCTCCTTCCCTGCGACCACCACCAATGGCCTCGGGGCTATCAAGCACGCGAGATCCCCCATTTCAAACCACTTCAAAATCCCCGGAACATAGTTGTCTTCGCAGTGGTGGATCCGACCAATTGAATCGCGGAATGTGCACACGTAGCACGAGGGCATGGCCGCCTTTATCCGTGGATCGCAACAGGCGGCAAAATACGTGATGGTTCCGCCGCCCGAATTGCCCATGCAGGCGATCTTGTCGCTGTCTAGCTCGGGGAAGGTTGCCAACGCGTCGATCGCGCGAGAGACATCCCACACCCGCTCGCCGATCATCGTCCTTCCGAGCAACAGCGACACCATTGTGGCTTGGTGACACCGGGAGCCCGCATGTTTCGCATCTTTCCGTTCCCCGAAACAGCGCTGTTCCATCACCAGGGCGGCGAATCCCTCCTTGACGGCTCTAATGGCGAAATCGCGGTCCCCGCCGCTGATAGACTTCTCATCCCCCTCGTATTTCGGACGCCCGAGACTTATGTGCATGCCCGTAGAGTGCCCCTGCAGACAAATCATGACCGGGAATGGTGCAGAGCCGTGTGTGGGAAGCAACAGGTGGCAAGGAACGTCGGCGTTTTTCTCCGCCGTGAACACGAACCGCCGCTCGACGAATTCCTTGTGTCGCGTCTCGAATTCGTGCCGGATGTTAAGGGGGACTTTTGCCGGGGTGTCTCCCAGAAGTTGCCGCAGCTTCGTGCCCACCTTGCGTCGCCACGCGTCGAACGAATCGGGGTCCGAATGCTTGTGCGGGTCGAACGTGAGCGCGAGCGGTGCCCTGTCCATCAAATACTCGTGGCAGGACTCAGGGGCAAAAGAGTACGTGTCCATTGGGATTTCCTCTATCCAATCACGGCTTTCCGAAATCTCGAACCGCTTCGACAATCACGGGAAAGCTTTTCTGCCAGACGCCAGGCGGGACGTTCTCGGAAATCTGTATCTGCATGCGGCCGGTGTGTCCTGCCTGTCGAAGCATGGCCATGGCGTGGGAGTAGATCTGTTCTGGTTCCCAGAGATGCACGGACGACGGGAAGTTCACGAAAAGGCGCATATCCGGCCAACGGGTTGCGGCGTCGGCGCACGAAGTGTCGTTATCGGGTGGCGGGGAAAGGGAGTCTATTCCCCGGACCCCGCTCCCTCCTATGGCTTCCCAGAGCGGTTTGAGATCTCCGTCCATGTGAACGAACACCGGGACGTCGTCGTCTCTGAGCATACCTGCCAGCTCATCATATAACGGCACACAAAACCGGCGGAAATTCCGTTCACCTATCGCCGGTGCGGTGATATTGTCAGGAAAGTCCACGAAGGGAACTCCGTGCTCGCGCGTCGCCCGGAAAACGGACTCGAATATCCGCCGTTCGATGTTCCCAAGAGCTTCAAGACACTCCCGCAGTACCGACAGGTCATCTTCAAGATCAACGGCGAGCTGCTCGAGGGATACCCACTGAATCCACATCTGCTGGTAAGGCGTGCGGTGAACCGCCACCATGGGAACGCCACCGTCTCCCAGCGCATCCCTGTCGAGCAGAAATGGTGTCGCATCATCAACGACGACGACGTTGCGCAGGTAGGAAAGCAGGATCTCGTAGTCGGCGGAATCGCACACGTAGTGCTTGCGCGTGGCGCCGGACTGATATGCGGGTTCGAACACCCGCTCTTGAACAAGTGATCCCCGCGGTGTAATCAGGCGAGCACGTTCGCCGGTTCTGCCGTTGATCTCGACAGGTTCGCGCGTAATAACGCAATCAGGTGCTTCGATCCGGTATACGGAGGACCAGCGGATGATGCCCATGTTCGCCCGACCGACAACATCCCAGACAACCTCGTTCGGCGCGGCAAGACCGTCGTATTGAACGAAAGGCACCCGGTCGTGCGGGTTACCGCGAATTACTGCCAGAATTCGCTCACGCATGGTCATCGGAGGGAACAACCGAACAGAGGAGTGGTGAACACGCATCGTTGACCAAATATAGCCGGCAGGGTTGGTCCTCTCCCACCCCGCTCGGTTCCTTTTTGGGAGCCAAAACGTCACGAACTCGGGCCGCTGAAGGAGCACTTTCGCATGCGCAGTATGACCGGTTGCATACAAACCCGCCTGGTACTAAGCATCCTGTGTGCTGTTATCGTCATGAGCGCCAACCCAGCGAGTGCGACTATGAACCTGAATGGATCATTCGAGGATGGAGCGGAATCCCCTTCCGGCTGGACCCGGCACCCCGGTGGCTTCATCGGAGAGGATGGACATACCGGTGCCAGGAGCATTGGGGGAAGGGCTCGGACAAAGGCCACCGTGTGGACGTCAGACGTCATGGAGGTGGAGGCTGGACAGAGCTGGAGGATCAGCGGATGGTTTCGTGTGAAGAAGGGGCTGGTCTTCCTCCGTACCGAGTTTCTCAACTCCGCCGGTGCCGTGCTCGGATCCGCGGATACCCCTGAGATCGCGAAAGACCGACACGCGTCCGGCTGGCGGTACACCGCGGTCGAAACCGATGCGCCGGCTTCGGCCGAACACGTCCGCATGAGTCTCATCGTTCGCGGAGAAGCGCTGTGTGATGACATCGTGATGACACCGCTCATCGCCAATCTGCTGTACAACCCAACGTTCGAAGCCGGCAGCAGGGGACGCGTGACCTTCTGGGATCCGGACCCCGTCCTTACGAAGGCTACTGCGAAATCCGGTTCAGGCATCGCCGATGAAACCGGTGGGCGGAACGGCGGGGGGCTCAGGATTCGGTCAGATTCCTCATGGTGGGCGATGCGGAATATTCAGCAACCGATTCCGGCTGGCCTGACAACGTTCCGGCTCTCGGGATGGGCGCGCTGGGAAGGAGAAGCCCCCGATATCGCCATCGCCTGGACGGATAACGGTGGCGTTTTGCACGGCCTGAGCCCCGCGACTCCCTGCGAAACCGTGAACGGATGGACCCGTTTTGAGGTCAGCGACGCTCATCCCCCGGTTCAGGCGGAAACGATGACGGTTTCGCTTGTTGGAAACATCGGGACTGCGTGGTTCGATGACTTCCAACTGGAACCGGTTGCGCCGGCCACAAACCTTCGCCGCGTGGTCAAAGTTCATGTGAACCAGGTCGGGTACGAACGCAACCTGGCGAAAAGCTGCGTTGTCGCGACGAACTTCGTCCCGCACGGGGGGAGGAATTTCATTGAAGTGCATGGAGAGGACGGCCACACGCTCGGGAGTTTTCCTCTTGTCGGTCCTGAGCGAATACACAACGGGATGCCGGACGACTGGGGCGAATACTTCTGGCGCGCGGACTTCTCGTCTCTGAAAGAGACCGGGCGCTGCACCATTACGGCTGTGGTTGGCGGCGTGCGAGGTGAGTCGTACCCGTTCCTGATCGGCGACGGCATTCTCTTCGGCGGGACGGCTCCACTCGGCGTCGAGTTTTTCTTCGTTCAAAGGTGCGGTTTTGCGGTTCCTGGCTGGCATGCGGCCTGCCACCTCGATGACGCGCTACTTCCCGACGGCACGCATATTGACGCCGTTGGAGGATGGCACAGCGCCGGCGATTACAACAAACTCATGTACGAGAACGGTGACGGCGGCGTGCTCTATGCCCTTACCGAAGCGTTTCGGACGAAACAGCAGGTTTTCGAAGCCTCCGATAGAGACAACGACGGGGTGCCGGATATTCTCGATGAGGCGCGCTGGGGTGCGGATTTCGTCGTGAAAATGCAAGTCCCGGAAACCGGCGGTCTTCGGAAGGATGTATCCCAGCGACCGGGCCGAACGTGGATGAAGTGGTGTCCACCTGAGGTTCACACTGATAACATCATAGGTACGGATGACGACCCGGTCATTTTGCCCGGGGAGGGGAACTCCCCGCTTGCGATCGGCGGCTGGATGCGGCTTGCAGGGGAGTTGGAACGGCGCGGAGAGGATGGGTCAAAGTACAGGTCGAGCGCGGAGCGGTTATGGGGGTATTCGACGCAGAACGGGGAAACGGGGTTTTCGCCGCTGAATCTGCTCAGTGCCCTCGATCTGCATGCGGCGACAGGCGAACGACGGTACGCTGAATTTGCGTCCCGGTGCGTGGATACCCTCCTTGCGAGCCAAGTCCCCTCCGGGAGACACGCGGGTGCGTTCGGGGCATTTGGCGAGCACGCGGCCGGGGCACTGGGCACCTATGCGCTCAGGTTCCCGGAGGATTCCCGAATTCCCCGCATACGGGCTGCTCTGGCAAGATACATAGACTTCTGCCTCACGACGGCGGAGAACCCTTTCGGGCTCGCGAAGCAATCCGTTGGCGAACAGGATTTCTTCTTCGAGCCGACATCAACTCTCGGCCACAATTTCGAAATTCTTGCCCGCGCATGGTCCGCGATAATAGCATACCAGGTCACTGGGCAGGAGGATGCATTGACGTTCGCGCTCGACCAGATCGACTGGGTGATGGGCAAGAACCCCTACGGGCTCTGTATGATGGAAGGTGCCGGAAGTAACAACCCTCCGCGGTACCACCACCGGTACGATTCCATTCCGGGCCATGAGCGCGGTGCAGTTCCAGGTGCGATACCGAATGGCTTCGTCCGCACCCCCAGAGCGCTTGACCAGCCCGGTTTCGATATGTCGCGATCCCGAACTGAGCGTGACCACCCGTCTTACCGAACCAGTGAGCCGTGGTTGGTGCATAACATGTGGCATCTGTTGGCGGTTTCCGCGCTGCAGAGAGTAGTTGATGAGCGCGCGCGTTAGCCAGAATACCCGGGGACCTGTGTCTCCACCCTTGCTCACGCTATATTTGAAACGTTTTCCCGTCATCCTCCCGTTGATGCAGGCATCGGGGTACGACCCGGAATCGCCTTCCTCAGTGGCCGGCAGGACGCTTCTGTCCACTCACATCTGAGAGGATTCAAAGTTCCATGGATAACATCTTTCGGAACAAAATGGTCCAAGGGATTGGACTGGGCATCGCAATCTGCATAGTCGTTGTCGGTGCCTTTTTCGGTATCAAGTCCTTGATGGGACCAGGCTCCCTGAAGGAGCAGCTCACCGGCCAGAAGAAGTATCAACCGCCTTCGAGCGCAAGCACGGATTCAGCCTTCGCGTTCCCGACGATTTTCATGCGTGTGGTAGGCGATTCTGTTCGGGGGCTGGTAAGCATCGACCCAACGAAGAAAATCGACGCGGGAACGGAACTTGGCGTGCAGGAAATGGTGAACCGGCTCCGTGTGGGGCACCAGACACTTGCGCAGAATCCCGGACCCCGCGGGGTGCCCAATGCGTTCAATCTCGTTCTTGATAAGAGCTCAACGTACGGGCAAGCGATGCTGGGCATCTACATAGGCGTAAACGGAACTTTCCAGATGCCGTTCCTCATAACGGCCGAGGGTAACCAGCACTCCGTAGAGCCTCCGCGGATGCATCCGCAGTTTGGCCCGATGGGATGGGCCGCCTGGATCTGGTGGCTGCCCGATCAGAGGATCAAATGGGTCGTGTGGCCGGATTCGCTGGAAGGCAACTTCACATTCCACGTTCTTCCTGCGAAGAACGGGAAACCGGATATCGAGGGATTGCGCGGCAAACTGAGAACAGCAATGGACGGGAAGGCGCACATCCCTCCGCCGCAACAGCGCCTGATCGGGTTCTGGGGGTACGACAGCCTGCCGTACGAGAGTGCTATCCAGTTCTTCGACGTGCTGCGGTACCCGAAAACGGGTGAACCGCTGTGCAGCAGACTCACGTTGATGGAAGGTGAGATGATGTCGCCTCCGGCCGACAGCGTCTGCGTGGAATAACGTGGAAGGAGGGGGTACGCCGTGGAGCGCGTCGTACCCCCTCACGCATTTTGCCGGAAGCAAGTAAGGCAAGGTCAAAGGTTTTGACGACGATAACCGTGGGTTTGCTTGGAGCCGGGCGTGGTCTCAGCCTGGCACAGCTTTTTGACCGTGTGCCCGGGTACCGCGTGGCCGCGGTCTGCGACGCGATTCCCGAACGGCTTGACCGTGCCCGTTCCGCATGCCCTCTCGCGGAAGGTTTCGGTGACTACGCGGCGATGTTGCGGGAGCCCTTTGACGTAATGATCGTCGCAAGCGCTCCTCCCAGTCATGCGGACCACGTGTGTGCCGCCCTTGAAGCCGGAAAGGCGGTCCTCTCGGAAGTTCCTGCTGCGCACACGCTCGACGATGCTCAGAGGATAGTGGATACCGTTGCGAGAACCCGTGGATATTACATGCTCGGTGAAAACTGTAACTACTACGGTTTCATCCACGCATGGAAGAAGCTGCTCGAAGAAGGTGTCCTCGGCGAGGTGATTCACACTGAAGGGGAGTACGTACACGACATCCGCGGGATCACCTGGGTGGACGCGGACGGCCGCTACTACAATCCCGCCGATCCCCGATGCCCGGCGACGGCACGTCCGTCGTGGCGTGCCCGGTACAACCCCATTCAGTACATCACGCACTCCCTGGGTCCGCTCCTCTGGCTAACCTCCGACCGTTGCACTTCGGTAAGTTGCCTTTCCACTGGGTGCAGGACACAACCGGAAATCGGGTCTCCAGACGGCCAGATCGCCCTTTTTGAAACGAATAATGGAGCGCCCATACGGCAGTCCTGCATCTTCTCCGCTCCAAAAGAACCGGGCGGCCAATGGTACAGCCTCTACTGCTCGCGCGGGTACGCCGAATCCAAAAGGGCGCCGTGGGATTCCGGGAAGCTCTACCTCGCCGACGGAACCATGCAAGAGATTCAGCGCAAAGAATGGCCCGCCGCAGTCGAAACGCCCCTGGCTTCGTCAGGACATGGCGGGATAGACGGGGGCCTCGTATGGGATTTTGCCCACGCATTTCGAAGAGGTGCCCCGTCACCAATCGACGTCCATACTGCGATGGACTATACCCTCCCCGGAATCTATGCAGCGCTTTCAGCCGAAAGAAACGGGGAACGACTCCGCATCCCCGACACGCGGACGGAACGGCTGGTGACGCGTTCCTGAGAACAGCCCCGCAAAATCCAGTTCCGCCAATACTCCCCCCAAGGAGGCACCGCAATGCAGTTGACTGATGTGTTCCCGAGTATTCCTCCCGTACAACGGCTCACGGTGGCGTCCATTGATCCGAAGAGCGAGGGCATCGATTTCTGGATATGGTTTCGGTCGCTCCAGGGCTTGGTGAATCGCAAAGAACCTCATCTCTACGTGGTCGACTTGAAAGCGCTTGAAGCGCACAAGCCTCTGGGCGCAGCAGAAACGCACTGGCTGGATTACTACACAACTCGATTCGGAATCGCGACGGAAGATGTCAATAGCATTGACCTAGTGCTGGAGCGTTACAAAGGCCTGGCCGAAGGGTACGTGCTCTACGACAACGAGCAGATCATCCAGACACAGAATCTGGCGATCACCCGCGCAGGGCTCGAAAACCTCCTTCCCGTGTCCCCCGATCAGGAACACTGGATGCAACGTCACGGGATTGCGAAACGGGACGACCTTCGCGGGAGGTTCTCGAACGATTGGGATGCCGCGGAATGGGCGATCGAACACCTGTGGCCGTTGTGTTATCGGAAAATCTACGGAAACTTCTGCATCCACCGCCCGAACTGGTATGCTTTGGGGCACCAGCTCGAAGATTTCATTGTCATGCACAGAGGCATGGCGCTCGATCTTCCGCGTTGCCGAACCCACAGGAGGTCGCTCTATCTCTACCGGAAAATGATGGAAAGCGCGGATCCGCCCGGCTGCCAGATGAACTGGCATTGCGCGTGGGAACAGGAGAAGGAATACGTTGCCGAAGCAGCCCGGAAAGGCTTTTTCGTCCTCTGCAGCACAGGCACGCCCAACCTCTCAATACACGGCGGAATCGGAGACCCGAACAGGTCCTACGTACAGCCATTGCCGGCTCGCGAATCATGCAAAGCGGAAAATGGGAAAGTGTACGTCTGTTTCTACAACAGCGACGGCGATGCCACGTGGGCGATGAACAACCTCCACTCCGGAAACTGGCTGGTTCCCGAGAGAGGCAAGTTCAAATTCGGGTGGGGTTTCCTGCCGTTAATGGTGAAATTGATGCCGGGTATGCTTCAGTATTACCAGGAAACAAAAACCGAGGCAGACTGCTTCTGGGGGCCATCCTCGGGCGCGGGATACACGTACACCCACAAGTGGCCAACAAACCTGGTTGACATGTATCTGACCGAATCGCGGAAACTGCTTGACCAGACAGGCCAGAACGGGTGTAATCTCGTGAACTGGTTCCTTCAGGATTGGTGGCGCGAGGTAGAGGACGAGAAAGCAGTGCGCCGCGAGCAGGAAGCGATGGCATCCGGTCCAGGCCTTGTCTGCGGACTTGGTGGTTCACCGTTCGCGAAAAGTTACCTCGCCGGACCGATTCCGAAAGTCCACTCGGTGCACATTGCGAATGTCGGACGCGACAACGTAGGCGACATTGTCCGGTTCTCGAAGGAATGCCCGACTCGTCCCCTCTTCATGTTCCTTTTCGCGCAGATCAGTGTCGGGATCTGGGAACAGATCGAGTCGGAGCTTGAGGAATACAAAAAACATCCGGAAATCGAGATCCTGAGCATGGACCAGTTCTTCCTCACGCTGCAGGATGCGGTCAAACGGGGCCTGGTCGGCGACGAGCTGTATGAGAAAACAGAAGCCTTGGCGGAAACCTGGCTGAAGGCACCCGGACGACATCGGCTTCCGTTGTGCGAAAGGCTGGCGGAGGAGCTTGCTCACGTGGCCCGGATGCCCTCGGACGAACGAAGGCGCCACATCGGGGACGCCGCGTGGACGGATCTGGTGTCCATAGAGATCGAGGGCGTTGCGAGGGATCGGGAAAAGTTCCTGACCCGTTTCAAGGGGCGCAGGCCGCCCGACGCGACTGAAGATTCGGATGCACTCCTCTACGTCGCCTTCACAACCGCGTGGGTGGTTGTTCGGGCGGCGATCGAGGCACAAGGCGTGTATGCGAACCATCGTAACCAGTGTCTGAACGACTTCCGCAGGCTTTGCGCGACCATCTGCGACGTGACCCCTTTCGAGCGCCTGTTTGACGCATGGGACAAGTGGGAGACCGGGACGCCCTCCGTTGCCGAATTGGCTCCCCTTTGTGAGGGAGTCGCTGCGGCGGCGCGCAAGCTGACGGATGCCCTGGGGGCCTCGGGTGAAGAGGAATTCACCGGGTGGCCGCCACGTACGATCTGACCGAATGGAGAAACAATGGGACTTGACGATATCTTCCCGATGGTACCTCCAGTAAGACGGCTCTTGGCCACCGCGCCCGATCTGGAGAACGAAGGGTTGGACTTCTGGATCTGGTTCCGCTCGTTGCAGGGCCTTGTGAACCGGGCTGAACCGCACCTCTACCTGATCAAGGGAGGCGAGGTTCACAAGCAGGGGCGCGATTACTGGGAGCGCCACTGGCTGGATTATTACACCAATCCTGATACGTCGCCGTTCAAGATTCCATTGCAACGCCAGAACAGCGTCGACGCGATTGCCGAGCGCTTCAGGGATCGCGTGAACGGTTACATCCTGTACGATATGGCGGACGTTCCGCAGACGATGAATCTTGCGATCACGCTGGCAGGGCTTAATGATTGCCTGCCAGTGGCGGCTGACCAGGAACCGTGGATGGTGCGCCACGGAATTCCGAAACGGGATGACCTGCGTGGCCGTTTTTCGAACGACTGGCAGGCCGCCGAGTGGGCAGTGGACAACCTCTGGCCGCAGTGCGACCAGCGCCTGATCGCCAATTTCTGCATCCATCGTCCCGGTTGGAGCTCGATTCCGCACGAGTTGGAAGACTACGTTGTGGCCAACAGGATCTTCGCGATAGACCTACCTGCGAGCCGACAACGGCGGCGTGTCTTGCGGCTGTTGCACCGCCTTCTTGAGAGCGCCCAAGCCCCCGGAGCCCTGTTGAACTGGCACTGTGTGTTCGATCAGGAGAAGGAATACGTTGCCGAAGCGGCAAAGCGTGGATTCTTCGTGCTGTGCAGCATGAGTTCGCCAAATCTGACGATACACGGCGGCGTAGGGGACACCCGGCGCAACTACCACCAACCACTTCCCGCCCGGGAACAGTGTATCGCTGAGCCCGGGAAGACGTACGTGTGCCTTTATAACAGCGATGGTGACGCAACCTGGGCGACAAACAGCATGCAGTCGGGCAACTGGATCGAGCCGAATCGAGGCAGGTTCAAGTTTGGATGGGGGATACTGCCGCTCGCACTCAAGCTCCAGCCGGCGATGGTCCAGCTTTTTCACGAGACCAAGAGCCCGAATGACTGTTTCTGGGGACCGTCTTCAGGCGCCGGATACACATATACGCACCTCTGGCCGGAACACCTCGTAGACATGTACCTCTCGGAAAGCCGCAGATTGTTGGACCAGTCGGGACAAAATGGCTGCAACATGGTCAACTGGTATCTGCAAGACTGGTGGCGTGAGGTGGAAGACGACGCGGCCGTACGGCGCGAGCAGGAAGCGCTGAAGGACGGTCCCGGGCTGGTGTGCGGGCTGGGCGGGTCGCCGTATGCGAAGAGTTATCTCGATGGCCCCATCCCGAAACTCCATTCCGTGCACATCGCGAACGTAGGGCACAATACCGTTGCCGACATTATCAAATTCCGGGAAGAGTGTCCCACCCGCCCGCAATTCATGTTCCTCTTCGCCCAGATTTCCCCTGGCATCTGGAAACAGATAGAGTCGGAACTGGACGAGTACGCGGCGCATCCGGAGATCGTTCTGCTGACGATGGACGAATTTTTCCTGACCTTGCAGGACGCGATCAAAAAGGGTCTGGTGAAGGATCCGCTGTACGAAATCACCGAACCCATGGCCGAGCGTTGGCTGAAGGCGCCGGGCAGGCACAGACTGCCGATCTGCGAGCAGGTGACGCGCGAGCTGGCCGATACCGCCCACGCGGAACCGACCGAACGTCGCCTGCGCCTCGCGGAGACAGCGTGGACGGAACTCGTCTCGCGCGAAGTGGAAAATGTTGCCCGTGATCGCGAACGGTTCACCGCGCATTTCAAGGGGCGAACTTCGTTCACAGAGGCCGAGGAAGCGGATGCGCTCCACTACACCGCGTTCACCGTGGCATGGGTGGTTGTCAGGGCAGCGATTCAGGCTCAAGGCGTCTACGCGAACCACCGAACGCAATGCCTGAACGACTTCAAAAGGCTCTGCGGCGGATACGTGGACGTGAAGCCGTTCCAGCGCCTCTTCGACACCTGGGAAACCTGGGACGATGGCGTTCCCGATATGACGGAACTGACGGCGTTGTGTGACGCTCTCGTGACGGAAACACGAAAACTACGGGACGCGCTGGGGCCGGACGAAAGCGAGGCGGCATTCACCAATTGGCCGCCCCGAACCATCTGATCTCGCAGACCAGAAAGAAGCGGCTCGGCATCCTCGAAGATGCCGAGCCGCTCCCGTTTCCGAAAACCTCTCCGGAATTACGCCTTCGGGTGCTCGATCTCTCCCATCTTGTAATCTTTGGGGCTGAGCTTCTCGAGTGGTTCCTTCACGTTGGGGCACTCGATAACGCCACGAGCTTCCGTGTTTCCCGCGAACTTCGCCCAGCGGACTCCATTCGCGAGCACCTTCAGAACGTCTTTGTTGTAGAAAATCGGGAATGTCTCGTGCCCGGGGCGGAAGTAAAAAATCTTCCCCCGCCCGCGATGCCACACGCATCCGCTCCGGAACACTTCGCCTCCCTCAAACCATGAGATGAAGAGCAGCTCATCCGGTTCCGGTATGTCGAACACCTCTCCGTACATTTCCACGTTGGGGAGTTCGATGTAAGCGCCCAGTCCCTGGGTAATCTGGTGATTCGGATTCACCACCCACAGCCTCTCCCGTTCCGCCGCTTCCCTCCAGCACAACCCGCAACTCGTGCCCATCATGCGCCGGAAGATCTTGGACATGTGCCCGGAGTGCATCACGATTAATCCCATGCCCTGAAGAATGCGGGTCTGAACCCGGTCCACGATCTCGTCCTTCACCTGCCCGTGCGCAACATGTCCCCACCACATGAGGACGTCGGTGTTGTCCAGCACTTCCTGTGTAAGGCCATGATCCGGCATGTCCAGCGTCGCGTAGTTGACGCTGAACCCGGGCTCTTTCTTCATGTAGTCGCCGATGGCCTCATGCATGCCTTTGGGGTAAAGCTTTTTCACGAACTCATTCTTCTTCTCGTGCACGAATTCGTTGTAAATGGTGACTCTGTACTTCTCCATTTTCGGTGTCCTCCTGATGATTTTGGCTTTCCGCGTCGGTGCGACGTCCTCAATAACAGGCGTACGTCAATCCAATATATCCGGGCGGCACCTCCTTCCCAAAGGCTGCGGGCGCGAAAGACGCGTGAGTCGTATCCGGGGCGCACTTGGTTCGCCGTAGGTTGTGCGGTATCTGTAAACAACCGCTTTTCTGAGAACCCCATCGTTGACAGGACAACGCAATGGAAACGAAAGCAATTTCCCGCGAGGTCGTGTTCGCGCGCCCGCGGGAGGTTGAGATCAGGCAAACGGCGGTACCGGACCCCGGGAAGGGCGAGGTACTCGTCCGAACGCTGTACTCGGGCATCAGCCACGGTACCGAGATGACGTGGTACCGTGGCACCTCGCCGGGGGGCCGGAAGGACGTAAGGAACGGCCTGTTTGTGGAACGCTGCGGTACAGAATCCGGTTACCCCTGCGTCCAGGGGTACGAGGAAGTGTGCGAGGTTGTTGCTCTGGGGGACGCCGTAACCGGCCTCACCATCGGGGACAAAATCACATGCACGTGCGGACACCGGGAGTACGCAGTCGTGAAGGCCGACGGTCCCTACATCCGTCTGCTTCCCCCGGAGATGGATCCGATGCACGGTGTCTTCCTCGCCCTTGGTGGCGTCGCTCTGGACGCCCTTCTTTCCGCACCACTCCGTCTCGGCGAAAGCGCGGTGGTGTTCGGACAGGGAGTCATCGGCTTGCTGCTTGTCGCGTTGTGTCGAAAGGCGGGCGCAGATCCTGTTATCGCCGTTGACCCTCTGGAGTCACGGCGCGAGATGGCACGGGCATTCGGGGCCCACCACGCCTTGGCCCCCGGTCCGGAACTCGCCCTTACCGTGCGCGAGCTCTGCCGGGGGAAAGGGGCGGACGTCGCGTTCGAGGTCTCGGGAGCGTATCCTGCCCTGCACGAGGCATTCCGGGTGACAGCCAACCCGTATGGTACCGTGGTTGCCGGCGGATTCTATCAGGGCGAGGCGAAAGGGCTCTTCCTCGGGGAGGAGTTTCGCCACTCCTCCCACGGAATGGGGGGCGCCACCCGAATGGTGGCACTGCACGAACGCATAGAGTCTCCCGCCTCCGCATGGGGGTTACGACGAGTCCTTGAGACCGTGTGGCGCCTCCTCGTGGATGGCTCGCTTCCCGTTGAGAAGCTCGTGACCCACGTCTATCCTGCCTCACGCGCGGCCGAGGCATTCCGGCTGGTTGACGAGCACCCTGAAGCCTGCCTCAAGGTTGTTCTGGACATGCGCGCCTGACCGCTCAACACTGATTGTTCTCCGGCCCCAGAAAAAGGAACACGGGAATGCTTCGCACTCCCCACCACAGCGAACGAATCCAGATGACCGACCCGGCGACGGGTATTCGGGTCACCCAGATCACAAGTTACCCGACGCCAAGCAGAGCGCTGTTCTATGCCTGGCCGAGCATCACGCCGGACAACCGGCGCGTGGTGATTTATTGCCAGCGATCCGGCAGGCGCACCGCCCCGTATGATATCTTCCGGTGCGACACGGATGGTTTGAATCTTTTCCAACTGACCGACTGGCCCGGTATCGCCCTTTTGTCCATAGATGGAAAAACAGTCTACGTGCTTTCGGGCGAGCAGATTCTCTATGCGGTTGACATGGAGACGGGCAGATCCGAACCGCTCATCGACGTGAATGAACACGTCAGACCGCCGTACAGTGTCAGCACATTTGAATTCGCCGATATGGGCAGGGAGGTGCTGTTCGGCCTCCGCAACTCAACCGTTGGTGGGGGCACCTATTTCCGCGTCAATCTGGAGACGGGGCAGACATCCCACGGCGAAGGCGACGTCGTGATGATCGGGTGCTTCCAGCAGAGCGGGCGCATCGAAATCCTGAAGAACTACCAGCGCGTGGAGCCAATCGCCCAGGCAGACGGCACGCGCGTGTTCAAGAATGTCCGGCCCGAACCGATGACCATCTGGAGCGCGAACAGGGACGGCAGCGACGAGAGATTCATGGCGCGCATGGACATGTTCGGGCACCACACGATCCTTGGGCAAACGGACAAGCTGCAGGGCACCGGGCAACCACCCCATCGTTGCATCTGGATAGTGGAATCAGGGAAGGAGCCTTTCAAGCTGGCCGAGGGCCCCTATTTCTGGCACTCTGCGGCGTCATTCGATGGCGAGTGGATTGTTGCCGATACCTCGTGGCCGGATGAGGGGTTGAAACTCGTGCATGTGCCGACCGGCCACTGGCGGACGCTCTGCCATCCCCATGCAGAGCAGGACCACGCCGGCGTCCATCCCCACCCGGGCATCAGTCAGGACGGCCGCAAAGTTGTCTTCGCCTCCGACAGAACCGGTGTGCCGCAGCTCTACATCGCGCACATCACTGAAGAGTTCCGGCAAAGCGTCATCGCCGGGAAACTTGACCGGCCCAGAGACAAATGGATATAGCCGCACGGCGGGGTGGCTCCGAGCTAAGGAACGATACATATGCTGCAATCGAAATTCTTCAGTGAGAGGGTCCAGTATCACGATCCGACGACCGGTATCAAAGTCATCCAGCTCACCAATTACCCCAGTCCGGCTGCTCATTTCCCCTACGACTGGCCCAGCATCACGCCGGATAACCACTACATCCTGCTGTACGCCCAGCGTTGGACGCAGCGAAACGCCCCGTGGGATATCTTCCGCGTGGAAGCCGACGGGCTGAATCTCTTCCAGTTGACCGAATACGGGGACCAGGCCGCTGACGCTGGTTATTACGGGCGCCCGCGCGCGACACTAACCCACGACGGCAGGCACGTCTATGTCCTCTGGGCGGACAGGTTGCACAGGATAGACGTCGAAACGGGCGCAGACGAGGAGCTTCTCTCGCTCGAAGAGTACGCGACACCGGGATCGTTTTTTGGCCGGATGTGCCTCGATTCAACTGGCAAGACGATGTTTCTCTCCCGTTGGGGCACGTCGACGACTCTCCGGATTCGGCTGGATTCAGGCGCCATCGACCAAATCGAACTTGGCGGCATTGTCCTCGGCTGCTTTCAGAATGACGATCGGCTGGAAGTTCTCCGGAATACCGGGCAGGTGGAACCGGTTACACAGGCAGACGGCTCGCGGGTGTTCCAGAACGTCAACGCGACACCCTCCTCTGTGTGGAGCATCAGGCCAGACGGCACAGACGCGCAATTCCTTTCGCGCATCGACCAGTTTGGCCATCACACAATCCTTGGGCAAACCGGCCTCTTGCAGGGCACAGGGCAGCCGCCGCACCGCTGCATCTGGATCGTGGAAGCCGGGAAGGAACCGCACAAACTCGTCGAAGGGCCCTATTTCTGGCACTCGGGGGCCTCGTTCAACGGCGAGTGGATTGTCGCGGATACCAACTGGCCGGATCAGGGCATCCAGCTCATCCACGTTCCTACAAGGCACTTCCGGACGCTCTGCCATGCCCGGGCAACGCAGGATCACGTCGAGTACGGGCATCCCCATCCCACCATCAGCCCGGACGGGAAGCTGGTGGTGTTCCGATCGGACCGTACCGGCGTGTCGCAGGTGTACGTGGCGCATGTCACCGAGGAGTTCCGCGAAAGCGTAATCGCCGGAGAACTCGATCGGCCAAGAGACAAATGGATCTAGTCCGTCTGCGAGATGGCGAAAGGATCACCGAGATGGGGTCTGATACCCGGTTAAGGAACGATGTGCACCCGGCAGAGATGCGGGCGAAGGCCGATTGGATCACGGGCACAGCAATCAAGGGCTCCGGTGAGCCTCCGTTTTCTTTCGTCTACGGTGGACGCGTTTCTTCTGAGTTCCTTGGTAGTTTGCGCCGCGAATCGGAATCGCGCACGTTGGACGCCGAGAGGACGGAACTCACATCCGTCTGGCGGGACGACCGCACCGGGCTTGAAGTGCGCTGCACTGCTACTGAGTACCACGACCTTCCGGCCGTGGAGTGGCTCCTGACGTTCACCAACACCGGCACGCAGGACACGCCGATCATTTCCGACATCCGGGCTCTGGACATGGCCCTGAAACTCGGCACCAAGGGATGTGTGTTGCACCGTTCCCTTGGCGATTCCAACTCCGCTCAAAGCTTCGCGCCCGTGGACGAGCCTCTCGTACCTGGAGCAGCCGAGCGCGTGTTCGCCCCGAAAGGCGGCCGGTCATCGGATGGCCACATGCCGTATTTCAACATGGATTGGAAAACCGGCGGCATCGTGCTCGCCATAGGGTGGTCCGGCCAGTGGGAGGCGGGGTTCCACCTAACCAGCACCGGGGATATGCGCGTCCGCGCCGGCCAGCAGACGACCCATTTTCTCCTCCACCCCGGCGAGCGTGTTCGGTGTCCCAGAATCGTCCTTGTTTTCTGGGACGGCGACGATCATCTGAGAGGCAACAACCTGTTCCGGCGCCTGGCGATCAAACACTACTACCCGAGACGCGACGGCAAGCCGGTCTTTCCTCCGATCTGCTGTTCCGTCGCCACGGTCGCCGCCGACGGGACGTACGAGAAACCTCACCTCGACGCCGTGGGCCCCATGGCAGAGCGCGGCATTGAGGTGTTCTGGTCGGATATGGACCCGCAGCAATGGTATCCGATCGGTTTCCCTGAGGGCACCGGGAACTGGGAGATCGACAGGGCCAAATACCCGAATGGTCTGAAACCGATCGGGGATGCCGTCCGAGCAGCCGGTATGGGCTACCTGCTCTGGTTCGAACCCGAGCGCGTGCACCCGGGGACAATGGTGGAGCGCGAGCATCCCGAGTGGGTAATGAAGGCCGAGGGCGAATGGAGCCAGCTTTTCTGCATGCACGACCCCGTTGCCAGGGCATGGTTGACTGACCTCATTGACAGATTCGTAACCGAAGCGCAACTGGCATGGGTGCGATGGGATTTCAACATCGAGCCGCTCACGTTCTGGGAGCGAAACGACACGCCTGATCGAGTCGGGATAACCGAAATCCGGCACATCGAGGGGCTCTATGCGATGTGGGAGGAACTCGAACGCCGCCACCCGGGCCTTCTCATCGATAACTGTTCCAGCGGCGGGCGGCGCCTCGACATCGAGGCCGCCCGGTACGGCCTTCCGCTCTGGCACAGCGATATGCATTGCGTGGAACAGAACGTTTCCACGGGCGACCAGTTGCAGAACGCCGGCCTGAACAGATGGGTCCCGTTCCACGGGTGCGCCAATTTCGGGTTCGAGCCTTCGTATGCGTTCAGAAGCGCAATGACGGCGGGAAACATCCTCATCTCGGGGTTGGCGCCGGGCGAAGAAGAGGCAGTGAAACGAACCGTAGTGCGGTATCATGAGCTGCGGCCCTACATGCTTGGGGATTTCTACCCCCTCTTCCCACACACCGACAACGACGACGCGTGGTTCGGCTACCAGTTCCACCGACCTGAAACCGGGGACGGATTCGCGATGGTGTTCCGACGCCCGAAGAGCAAAGAGGGGACAAAGACCATGTGTCTGAGGGCCATGGAACACGATCTCTGGTATCACGTGCGGATTGAGGGCAGTTCGGACTGCCAGCATTTCATAGGTTGGCAATTGGAGAACCTTTCTGTGAACATTACTGAATGCCCCGGAACCAGCCTGATCAAGTACGCTCCCGCGGAAAGTGAATCAGAGGGTTGAACGGACCGCGTCAATGGGAAGAAGATGATGCCAAGGTGGGAAGGAGTGTCGAGCTACGCGTTGGTGGGCGTGGCAATAACGATCATGTGTATCGAATGTGCGGCCATCACCGGCCGCGGCGCACAACGAACGGAGGCACCGGTGAACAGCGAAGAACAGCAGATTCGCCTTGCGTTGGAACAATGGAAACAGGCACCGGAACAAGACACGCGCGGCATGGCTCCGCGAACGAGTTTCAACTTCGCCCGGGCAGCCGTTCAAGTTACGGGTTCGGCGGCGGTGGTCGAACCTGTGTACGCCCTCACGGGGTGGGGACTCGGGGTGTTCAGCTTCTCTCTTCGCAAAAAGGATGACCAGTGGGTTTTCGAAAGCTGGCGCCATGTCGGTGAAGGCGTGATTGAGACCGCGCTCCCCGATCTCGACCCCGGGTATCTTCCCCTCCTGAACCGATGGATGGAGGCAAATCTCGGTTGGGTTCAGAAGACGTTGCGGAAAAACCCGCCCAACGGTGGCGACCAGATGCTTCGCCGCCACGCGCTGTGCATGCTGGACGAACCGCTTCACATCCGAAGCGCCCCCGCACTCGAGCCGGTGAAGCAGTTCATTCGATCGAATGTTGACTTGGCAATCTCGCAGATCCGCACCGAGCGGGTTGCCGCCGGCGCCACCATCTGGAAATTCTACAACCACGGCTGGGTGGTAAGGACTGCGAACCACACCTGGGCGCACGATATCTACGAAGGCCCTGAAGGGCTGATCACGGGCGACCAGATAGATGCGATCCTCGACAAGGTCGAGGTGCTGTTTCTGAGCCACTGGCATGGCGACCACTCATCGCCGCGGGTGATGAAACGTGCACGGGACAAGGGGATTCCGGTGCTCGTCACACCGTGGCCCGCAGAGGGGGGATATGCGGATTACATCAGGTCGGAAATGACCGACGCCAACGGCTCCCTCGATTGGCTCACGGTTGTGCAACCGGGTTCTTCAGGGGAAATTCTGGAATTGCAGTACCACGCGTTCCCGGGGCATCAGGATCAACTCCTCAACAACGCATATGCCGTCACCGTGGACGGCATGACGATTCTGCAGATGGGTGACCAGTGGAATCTCGACGACTTCGTCTGGATTGACAGCGTGAAAACGCGCCAGCGAACGGATATCCTGCTGCCGAATGTCTGGACAGCCCAGATGAAGCGGGTTCTGGTCGGCGTGTCGCCTCGTGTTGTTGTGCCCGGCCACGAAAACGAAATCGGCCATTCGTTCGAACACCGTGAGCCGTATGATCAGTCTTACGAGGTTCTCGCCCCGGCGGAATGCCAGTGGCATGTGATGACGTGGGGCGAGCGCGTGCACGTGGAACCTGCGGCGGATTGACAGGGATCGCAGGTTCTTCCGGGAGGAATCAGAATTCGTCCGGATGCCAGATCGTTGCCGCGATATACCTCTCGGTATTCACGCCTTCTTCCTTGGGCGGATCGTTGAAGTAGTACACCGTCACGATTTTTCCGTCCGCACGTTGCACGCTGCGCGTGTAGCCTACGTCTGACGCGCCACCGTCTTCGCGCAGGATGATCGGGTCCGTCCACGTTTTCCCGTTGTCCTCGCTCACGAATGCGCGGATGCCGCGCGGCTGAACGCGGTGTCCCCACGTAAGCACCAGACGTCCGTCCGTCATCCTGATCATCGCGGGTGGATTGCCTCCCATGTCGGGCTTCACCGGCTCGCTCAGGTAACTCCAGGTGCAGCCTTCGTCATCGGAACTGAACACCTGGCATCCATGTTCCGGGCGGAAGTTGCAACGAAGCGCGGCGAGAAGGCGGCCGTTCGGGAGGCGTACCGAAGCCGGCATGATGGTCCACCCGGCCAGCTCCGGACCGATCCAGGAAAGAAACTGGAAAGTCTTCCCACCGTCTCTGGTTCGTGCGCAGAACGCCCTTCCCTCGTATCCATCGGATTTGTTCGCCGCGAGGAACACTATCGCGTCGTGGTCGCCCATGACCTGGTAATCCGTGCGCCCGGCGATCCCCTTCAGCCCGAAGAAGGGCATCTGGTACGGGCCCTCCCACGTGGTGCATCGGTCGTAGGACACGTAGAAATATGTGACTGATCCCGCGTGCACCCCGGTGGCCAGCACCTTCATCGCGAAGTCTTTCTGCGTGAAGGTTATCCCGCCCGGGCAGTTGACGAGCGGCATCTCGTGAATGTCAAAGTGCGGCTTCCTGATCAGTTCCCATGTAACGCCGCCGTCACGGCTTCGGACCTGTCTTCTGCCGGAGTTCTCGTCTCCCTTGATCGGGTGCCCGGGGAACTTGTGCAGGTCCAACGCGCCTTCGTTGAATCCCGTGACGATCTCATCGCCCCATGACCAGATACCGTTGTTCGCAGGCCATCCGCCAAAACGCCCCGGCTGCTTGAAAACGATCACATGTTCCACGTTCCGAATCCTTTGCGGTAAGTGTTTCCCCGGTTTATTGCTCGTCGCCGGTCCAGTACGGCTGGAGTTCGACGAAATTGTACATGGTGCTCTGGCCGACAGGTGCTCCGGGTTCGCGCGGAGTCGCCCAGTCAGAAATGGTGATTTTCCCGGTTTTTGCCGTTGCACGGAAGACAAGATGATGGAGATTGAACCAGTAGCGGTGATCCCGCCCGAATGGTTCGAGTTTTGTCGTCGGGTGGTTCGGCAGCGGCGACTGGAAACACTTCTCTTTCACCAGCTCACCGCCTTCGATCCCGATCTTCAGCATGTGGAGCTTTTCCGCCGACGTTCCGTTCACAAAATCGTCGTAATCCCCGCTGATCAGCTTCACGGAGTACAGATTGCCGGGAACGAGATGCCGGATCGGCTGTGAAATTGCATTCGGGCGAACCGAACTCCGTTTCACCACCATGACAGAATTGCCCACATCCGTAACCGACCATCGTCCCTGCAGAGCACTGTAACCGTCGATGCTCTTCACGGTGCAGTTCCTCTCGATGTTGACGGGAACGTCCCAACCTTCCCAATTGAATGCGAAGTCCGGGTTCTTGATGTGTGGAAGTTCGTACGTGAACCCGCAACGTTTGCTCAACAGGTCAGTGTTTCCCTCAATGCCATAGTGGCGGTACAGCCGCGCAGTCCATTTGAGGGTTTCTTCCTCGGCGTACCCTGAGGTCCAGCCCGTGATGCCGTACAGCCCCTTCAGGGCAGGCTCGGTTGCAAGGTAACGGAACTGCATGTCGAGGAATACTTTGTAGTCTACCGACGGGTGCGCGTTCAACGCGAACCCCATCGACATATACCCGAACGCGATAATCATGGACTCCTGAACGTTCGGGAAAACCTTCTGCCACAGACGGATCTTTTCGCCGATCCGCTCTTCGATGAGATCCTTCGCGATCTCCTTGTCGTGACGTTCCTGCAGGTACCGTTCCCACGCGATGCGCGACCCGCTCTGAATTGCGGCGCGCCAGAACGGGACGCTGGAGTTGCTCGTGTTCTCTTCGTCATAATCGCCCCAATCGTTCCGGTCGGGGTAGTGGGACCCGCAGTACGGGTACAGCTTTTTCGCTTTGAACCTCGGATCCGCCCCCAGTCGGTGCAGCGCCTCGGAGAAAGCGGGGTAGCGAGCATCGTCCCCGCTGAAGAACTCGTCCAGCAGCAGACCGTCAAAAGCCGGGTCCGCCATCCCGGGTTCCCCGCCCCACGCAGAAACAACCTCACCGGCGTCGGGACGTGCGCTCTTGTCGAAGCTTATCCCTCGTTCGACGATCCATTTCCCGCCAGCGCTCCGCCATTCCCTGTTCTGGGCTTCCTGCTCAGCGCTTCCGGTGCCTATCACCGTGTTAACATGAGGAAGCACGTATCTCTTCAGGAACTGCCAATCGTAGGGCCCATAATCCTTGACGAACGGATTGTATCCGTACTTCGTGAACAGCAGTTCTGGAATCGATCTGATCGCAAGGCGTCGAGCAGGTTTCCCGTGGACGGCCAATACGTGCTCACCCTGCGGGAGGTAGCACATGGCTTCCAGGTTGCCCGCCAAGGAGCTTTTCCACGGGTGAAGGCGTCCGTTGATTCTCAGTTGCCTTGTTTCCGGCTTTTTCCCCTCGCAGGATATGAAGACCCAGCCCTCGCGAGGGGTGCGGAACTTCACCACGTCGCCGGATTCGAGTTTCGCGTGCGACGCGAGCTCGACCACTAGGTTGTTCAACCTTTTCATTCCGACCTCCCAGCGAGTGCCCGGCTCTACTCAGAATCCGTTTCAGAGCCCGGGATCATCCGATATCCGCGTGGTAGGCCTGCAGGCTCTTTACTTCCCCACGGCCCTGCCTCCATGCGGCAATTCCTTTTGCCGCGGCGATCGCGGCAGCAGTCGTAGTCACGTAAGGAACTTTGTACTTTATCGCTGCTTTGCGGATGTAAGAATCGTCCGTAAGGCTCCTTTTGCCCCCGGGCGTGTTCACTACGAGGTGTATTTCGCGGTTCTTTATCGCATCGGCAATATTCGGGCGTCCCTCGCGCATCTTGAGGATGGGAGTAGACGGTACCCCGTTCTCCGTCAAGAAACGGTGCGTGCCTTCGGTAGCGCGTATGGAGAACCCCAGTTGGACGAATCTCCGGGCCGCTTCCAACGCCCCTGGCTTGTCCGGATCGGTGACGGTTATCAGCACCGTACCGTGGAGCGGAAGAGGCGGCGTAGCAGCGGCTTCAGCTTTGAAAAAGGCCAGTCCGGCGTTTTCGGCAATTCCGAGAACCTCTCCGGTGGATCTCATTTCCGGTCCAAGGATCGGGTCCACCTCTGGAAACATGTTGAACGGAAGTACCGCTTCCTTGACACCGAAGTGCGGGATCGGGCGCCTGCGCAGGTTGAGATCAGGGAGCTTCGCTCCCAGCATCAGCCGCGTGGCGAGGTTCGCCATGGAGATGGCGCAGACCTTGCTCACGATCGGAACGGTTCTGCTGGCACGCGGGTTCGCCTCGAGGATGTATACCGTGTCGTCAAAAATGGCATACTGGACATTCATCAGGCCAACCACTTTGAACTCAACTGCAATCCGTCTGGTGTATTCCTCGATCGTGTCAATGTGTTTCTGGGGGATGCTGACGGGCGGGATCACGCACGCGGAATCGCCGGAGTGCACGCCCGCAAATTCAATGTGCTCCATAACTGCCGGGACAAATGCGTCCGTTCCATCTGCGATTGCATCTGCTTCCGCCTCGATCGCGTTTTGCAGGAACTGCTCTATGAGAATCGGGCGCTCCGGGGAGATATCTACGGCTTTCGCAACGTATTCACGCAGCATCTCCTCGTCGTGCACCACTTCCATCGCGCGACCGCCGAGAACGTAGGAAGGGCGCACGATCAGCGGGTACCCGATTTCGGCGGCGACACGAACGGCCTCCTCGACGGAACCGGCCATTCCCGAATCAGGTTGCGGTATGCCCAGCTCCCGCATGCGCATGCGGAACCGATCGCGGTCTTCGGCAAGGTCGATGGATTCCGGCGACGTTCCCAAAATGCGCACGCCATTCGCGGCCAACTCGGCGGCAAGGTTGAGTGGCGTCTGCCCGCCGAACTGAACGATTACGCCCTCCGGCTTCTCCTTTTCGTAAATCGCAAGAACGTCCTCGAGTGTCAGCGGCTCGAAATAGAGCTTGTCCGATGTGTCGTAATCCGTAGAGACGGTTTCGGGATTGCAATTCACCATGACGGACTCGTACCCGGCGTCCCGCAAGGCGAAGGCGGCGTGGACACAGCAATAATCGAATTCTATGCCCTGTCCGATCCTGTTTGGCCCACCACCGAGCACCATGATCTTCTTCTTGTTCTGCGTTACCGGAACGCGATCCTCGCCATTGTACGTGGAATAGTAATACGCTGCATCCGTCGCTCCGCTTACGCGCACGGCATCCCACGCTTCCACAACGCCGAGCTCAGTTCTTCTTTTCCGGATGTCGCTCTCCGGAACTTGAAGGATCTTGGCGAGGTACCGGTCGGCGAAACCATCCTTTTTTGCGCGGATGAGCAAATCGTCCGGCGGCAACGACCCTTTGAACCTGAGCAGTTCCTCTTCCAGGAGAACGAGCTCCTTCATCTGTTCGATGAACCAGTGCTTGATGTGCGTGCGCTCGTGGAGCTCGGCAACCGAGGCTCCCTTTCGAAGTGCCTCGTACATGATGAACTGCCTCTCGCTGGTTGCCCAGCGGAGCATTTCCATCAATTCCTCGAGAGAACGGCTGTTGAAGTCCTTCGCGAAGCCCAGGCCCCAGCGGCCCGTTTCCAGAGACCGGATAGCCTTTTGGAGAGCTTCTTTGTACGTCTTCCCAATGCTCATTACTTCACCGACAGCACGCATCTGCGTGCCAAGCCGGTCCTCGACGCCCTTGAATTTTTCAAACGCCCACCGCGCGAACTTGACGACAACGTAGTCTCCACCCGGCGTGTACTTCTCGAGTGTCCCTTCCCGCCAGTAGGGGATTTCATCAAGCGTGAGACCGCCTGCGAGGAGCGAAGAGACGTACGCGATCGGGAAACCGGTCGCTTTCGAGGCGAGAGCCGACGAGCGGGAAGTCCGGGGATTAATCTCTATCACGACGACGCGACCTGTTTTCGGGTCGTGCGCGAACTGGATGTTTGTCCCGCCGATAACCTCGATTGCCTCGACTATTCGATAGGAGTAATCCTGCAATTTGAGCTGGAGTTCGGGGGATATGGTGAGCATCGGGGCAGTGCAGAATGAATCTCCGGTGTGCACGCCCATCGCGTCCACGTTTTCAATGAAGCACACCGTAATCATCTGGTTCTTGGCGTCGCGGACGACTTCCAGCTCCAGTTCTTCCCACCCGAGTACCGATTGCTCTATCAGCACCTGCCCGACGAGGCTTGCGGCCAGACCACGGGCGACGATAGTCCTGAGCTCCTCGAGGTTGTAGACAAAACCTCCTCCGGTCCCTCCCATGGTATACGCGGGCCTCACCACCAGAGGGTAATCAAGGCGCTGCGCGATCTCCTCGGCTTCTTCGACGCTGTTGGCGATCTCACTTTTCGGCATGTCGATGCCGAGGCTTTCCATGGTTTGTTTGAACGCGAGACGATCCTCCCCGCGTTTGATCGCATCGACATTCACCCCGATGACCTTCACGCCGTATTTGTCGAGAACACCCGCTGCTGCAAGTTCAGATGACAGGTTCAGGCCCGATTGTCCTCCGAGATTCGGCAGGAGAGCGTCTGGCCGTTCCTTGCGTATGATCTCCTCCATCGTGTCTTTGTTCAGAGGTTCGATGTAGGTGAAATCGGCCATTCCCGGATCCGTCATGATGGTTGCCGGATTCGAGTTCGCAAGGACGATCTGGTATCCAAGCCTCCTGAGAGCCTTGCACGCCTGTGTTCCCGAATAATCAAACTCACAAGCCTGCCCGATGATGATGGGACCAGAACCGATGATCATGACCTTTTTGATGTCGTCGCGTCGGGGCATACCTGGCAGCTCCTCAGGGTTTCTGTGCATTCCCGGCACCTTGAAAAACCCCGAACGTGCTGCGCATGCTCAGGGGTCAGGCGGCAGGATCGCATGGTGCGAAGAACGTGTAAAAGCGGGCTGAGCGTGGGAACTCAACAGAATGAAAAAGTGATCAATCAAATTTCCGGAAAAGACGAGAACGCGTCAACCGAGTCATTCGGGGCCTCAACGCGGGGGATACCACACGGCCATTGCGTCGGACCCATTCCCCGTGAAAAAGCGCTCAACTACTGCAAGTTTATGAATATCCACCACGTGCACGCCGTCCTTGTGCTCGCAGCCGACGAACGCATGATCACCTTCGGGTGAGAGAACGATTCCGATCGCCTGACTTCCCACGGCAACGCGCCCAACCTCTCTGCGTGTCACCGTTTCAATTGCAACCAGTTCCCCATGCTCGGTCCAACTCGGAACGAGTGCAAGCTGCCCGTCCGGGGCGAACGCGACACGAACAGGCATCCCGGGGCACGGGAATGTCTCTGCAACCTTATGCGAGGGGCGCGAGATCACGGTGATGGTGCCGCTCTCCTGGTTCAACGCCCAGAGTTCGCGGCCGTCAGGAGTGATTCCGAGGCCTTCAACTCCCTCCTGGCAGGGCACCAGAGCCGCCAGCGCTCCATCAGTGCGCCTCAATACAGACACGTCCTTCGTCACGATATTTGCAGTGTAAAGGAAATCACCCTCGGGTGAAACAAGAACCATGTGGGAGATTTTCCCGCACGTGAGGATTGCGCGCGTGACTTCATTCGTTCGCGTGTCCAGCTCAACCAAGTACCCCTTCTGCCCGGCCGTGAAATACGCCCACCGACCATCCGGCGCCATTGCGGCGCCATGAATGCGTGAATACTCCCCGGTGGAAATCTGGCGCACATGCTTCGCCGCGACCAGGTCGATGAGCGAGATGGTATTGCCCGGGGGTGCGTAATTCGAGAGATATGCCCAGCGGTTGTCCGGCGTCACGACTATCTCGTGCGGGTTTGGGCCTGTCGGGATAGTTTCAAGCACTTCATACGAGGTCAAATGGACAAACGACATGGTGTCGTCGTGCTTGTTGCATACCAGCAGGATCGGTTGTTCTGGCATGTGCGAGGTCTTCTTTCTCGAGGACGGAGGCGGGTGCGCCGAAATCAGGTGTTCGATCCATCAAGCATCTTTTCACGGCGACCAATTTCGTTCAATAACCAGAACATCGGCTCTGCGCCGCCTTCACGCGTACAGAAGAAGTTGAACAGCATAATACCATCTGCGCCATCCTTCCAGATCTGACGTGCTATCTCCCGGTACCGGTCTGGTTCGCGCTCAAACTCAATGGAACCGTAGATCGGCAGGTCGGACGGCAAGAGCCTGCGGAAATCCCCGATGGGAAGGGGATGCGTATTGCGGAGGTAATGGGAAACCGTCACGAAATCGATCAGCCCTTCTCGAACCCAGGAGACGGGGTCGAGTCCCAACCCGAGATTCTGTTCCGGTGTTTCCATTACTCGTGCGCTGAGCAGAATGGGCCTGCCTCGCCGGTCTGCCACCCTGTTCGTCATGGAACGGATTGACCTCACGAATTCGGTCATGACGGGCAGGTTGGATGCCTCCTGTCCAAACCGGAAATAGATGGGGAAACGCTGAAAGTCGAGATCGAGACCATCCAGAGGGTAGCGTTCACACACCTCGGCCAACTGCGAGAGCACGTAATCCCGGACCTCTGGAACGGCGAAATCCAGACCAGCCGGCAACCAGCTTGCTACTATCGGGTGGACCGGGCCCAGAATGGTCTTGTGGAGATCAGGTAGAGGGTCTCCCACCTTCCCGACTCTCCACTCCGGGTGTTCCAGCCAGAACTTCGACAGGAGTACGCTGTCCGGCTCCTCATCAACACAGTGTACCTCGTTCAATCGGAACGTGACGAAGGTTTCGCACCCCTTTTCCTGCGCACGCGAAATGACCAGACCAAGAGGGTCGTGGCCCTGTTGAATCAAATGCCGGAAATTGAGAATCCCGCGTTGGAAGGATGCGGGCTTGTTGACGGCCGGATCCTTGAGCGCTTCCAGCTGTTCTGCGGTCAGCCGGTCTCCTATCAATTGCACGGTCTCGCCGCGAAAATTCATATCCATGCCGTAGTTGCAGCACATGAAAAACGTCGTGATGTCTGTATCCGCGATCTCGTCCACGTAACGGTTGACGTTGTCGACCGTCATGGGGTAGTCGTAGATGAACATGTTGTCAGCGTCGCAGTTGTAGATAACACGCATTCTTCTTTCCTGCATCTGAGAGCCCCTTCAGACTCCAAATTCAGTCTGCGTTTCTGATGGTAGCGCGTCCTTCACCACAGGGTTGACGAGCCGCCCGATTCCATCAATTGCGATTTCAACAATGTCGTCCGGTTCGAGAGAGAAATCATCCGGGGGAGCGATGCCGGAACCCGTCATGAGAAATACTCCGAAGGGGAAGTCATTATCGCGGCTCAACCAGCCCAGTATTTCGGGGATACTCCGTTTCATCTGGTTTGTGTTCGTTTCGTCGCGAAAGACAGCCATCCCTTCCCTGATAACTACCAGCGAAATGGGGAGATCACGCGCGAAATCCGGGTCGTCCGACACCAGAATGGTCGGCCCGAGCGCGCAGCAACCGCTGTATGTTTTCGATTGGGCCATGTACAGGGGGTTTTCGCCCTCGATATCACGGGACGTGACGTCGTTTGCGCAAGTGAAGCCGATAATCCGCTGAGCCGGGCTCAAAAGCACCGTAAGTTCGGGCTCTGGAATAGTCCATTCGGAATCCGACCGTACGCGAATGCTTCCGAATGGGCCTGCCACCCTGTGAGGCGTTGTTTTGAAGAAAAGTTCCGGCCGGGCTGCGTCATACACTTCGTCGTAAAAAAGCTTCCCTCCGTGAGACTCATCGACGTGTGACTGGCGCATTCTCTGGTACGTAACACCAGCGCCCCAGATCTCCTGTTTGTCGATCGGCGGCAAAAGGTGCCTCGAACCGGGTGCGGGGGCGTGTTCGAGTTCCCGGATGTGCAGGCGATTTTTGCTTCGTTCTGCCAGTTCCGTGATGCCGCGCACGTACTCGATCGGATCCGGCAGCGCGAGCCATGTTGAGATGTCTGCGCAACCCCGAGGGTCGATCGCCGTTGCGTCAACCACGGTTTCCTCGAAAACGATCCCGAGCCGGGCACCCGTTTTCGGTTCCCAGAACCTGCACACCCTCATCAGCCGCTCCTTCGATGTCCCGGGGGCAACAATCTGTGCGGGACACGTTCACAGTCTGGCTTTGTTCCGTCCGAGGCGCGTACACGAGCTACAATATAGGCAGCGCTGCGTGATGTTGTAAACGTTCCACGGAGCAGAAAAAAGAAACGTGCCCGAACCTCGAGAGGTCCAGACACGTCTTTCCACCGTCGTCAATGCCGTCAATCGAAGTTGTAGAACCGGTCGCGGTAGTCCTTTACGTCCGCACTCTTCCGCGCGTACGTCTCCCAGTCCCGGAACGTTGATTGGCGTCGTTGACGCGCAAGTCTCTGACGAAGCTGCTCCCGCTGCTGGTCAAACGTGCTCCAATCAAGCGATTTCTCGAGAAGCCGAACGATGTAGGAACCCCTTTCCGGGATTCTGAGCGCGCCCGTCGTCTGACCTGTTGTGGTGAGAGCGAACGCCGCGCCAGTGAAACCGTCTGACGCACCGGCGCTGACTTCGGGGACAAAATCTCCACGCCGAATCGGTCCGATTTCCACCACGGTGAACTCCGTACCCTGGACGGCCTGCTCCATGGGTTGCCCCGCAGCGATTTTCTTCGCTATCGGAGTCAACCATTGCGTTGCGATGTCGACGCGCTTTTCCACGCGAACTTTGAGAGCGATTGCGTCTCGAACCTCTCGCAAGGGTTGAGGCCCTTCCGGAGACCGATCGGCCAGACGAGCGACCACAATGTGGTCACGTGTGTAAGCCGGGCTGGCAACGCTGCCAACCGTCCCGGAGAAGGACCATCGAACGAGACGCCTCAACGGATCCTGGACCGCAGGCACGGGGGAATTCACGTCCTCGGTGAACCAGGGGGTCGTTTCAACCGTAAGACCATACCCCGCGGCGGTAGTTGCGAACCGAGGTCCCGCCGCAGCGATTTTTTCGGCGATTGCCTGCAGACTGTCGGCAGTTTCAAAGCTCGGTTCGGTGTCCTTGATCAGGATGTGACGCGCCTGAACGGAGTCTCTCGGCGTGCCGGCTTCCGGCGGCAGAGGTTTTTTCTGTGCCTTCAGACGTCCCCACTGTTGTTGCCAGGCAGTGTCCTCAACACGCCGTTCGACCTTGACAATGTGCCACCCGAATTGCGTGTGGAACGGCTGGCTGAATTCGCCAACGGGGAGCGAGAAGGCAACCGAATCAAATGCGGGTACCATCCGTCCGCGTCCGAACGTCCCGAGGTCTCCCCCGTCTCGAGCCGAACCCTCGTCTTCGGAAAGGCGCTGCGCAGTTTCGGCGAAATCTGCTCCCTCCTGCAATTGCCGGTAAGCCGCCCGGATTTCCTCGGCCGCTCGCGCGACATCTCGCGGGCTTGGACGACGGGGAATCACTACATATGAGAAACGTGCTCTCGTGCGCTGTTTGAACTCATTCAGGTGTGTCTGATAGTACGAGCGAATCTCGTCGTCAGACACCTTGATCAACGAATCAGGAACAAGACTGATGGGAGCAGCGATAACGCGCGCCCTGATTGTTTCGCTCTCCTCCGCAAATGCCTGCCGCAAACTGGCGTCCGTAATCCAACCGTTGTCGTCAATCCTTTGCTGCAGCTTCTGAACTTTCAGGTCAAACAGAACCCGGCTCTCGTATTCGCTGTACGTCATGCCGGTTATCTGGAACCAACGCTCCTGGGTCATCGAAGCGAGGAATTGACGATACTTCTCGCGATCAAAGCCTTGCCCGTCGGCACGCTGGAATTCGGGAACGCGTTCGAATCCACTCGGTGGATTGTTGACCAACTCCTCCGCCAGTTCATCGGCCGTAACGGAGATATGCGCGCGCTCAACAGCGTTTCTGAGAATGATCCGTTGAACCGTCTGTTGCCAGACCTGCTCGTCGAGATCAAAATCGTCTATCTGCGTGTTCCCCTGACGACGGTAATACTCCCTCAGGGTGCCGATCTCCCTCCTGAATTCGGTCCAGTAAACCGGTTCCCCCGCAATTTCGCCCACTTCCGGCGTTGCCTGAGACCGTCCCCCTCCTCCGTAGCCAAGCTCAAAGCCAAGCCAGCCGACGAAGGAAAGTATGACAATCCACATGAGCGCTTTTACAAAACGCTGATTGCGCATGAATCGTAGCATCGAACAGTCACCCCTGAACGGCGGGACACTTACGACCTGGAGAAAAGACGGCGTACAAGACTACTTAAAATATCGCGCGCGGTTAGATATATCAACCCGTTCGCCGGGTCATCCGGCGAGCACGTCGCAGAGGTATCCCGCTCGGGATAGCCCCTGAACGATTTCCCGGGCGTGTTCGTGACCACGGGTTTCGAGTGCGAATTCCACCGTGGTTTCGTCCAGCCGCCCCCGCGCGAATGCTCGGTTGTGATGGACATGGAGCACGTTTGCTCCGAACTTGGCAAGATGGTCGGTTATTCCTGCGAGAGCACCGGGGTGGTCTCCCAGCGTGACACTGATTCGTATGAGACGCCCTGTTTTCACGAGGCCTCGCTCGATGATCCGGGACAGTATGTTCACGTCAATGTTCCCGCCGCTGACAATCAGCACAACGTGTTTGCCTCTCAATCCCACGCGTTTGTGGAGAAGCGCCGCCAGCGGCGCGGCGCCCGCGCCTTCCACTACCGATTTATCGGTCTCGATCATCAAAAGGACCGCGTTCGCGATCTCGTCGTCATCCACGGTAACGACCTGATCGACCACTTTTCGGGAAATGGCGAATGTCAGGTCGCCCGGACGGGCGACCCGGATGCCGTCCGCGAACGTGAGTGTGCGCGGTGATTTCCGGATTTCACCCGCTCCGAGCGATTGCGCCATTGCGTCCGCGCCGGACGCTTGAACGCCTATCACCTGAACACGAGGGCGCAACTCTTTCAGGGCGATCCCGATGCCGGAAATCAGTCCGCCGCCTCCCACCGGAACGACTACCGCATCTACGTCGGGTTTCTGTTCCAGGATTTCCAGCGCGATTGTTCCCTGTCCGGCGATAACCTTCGGGTCGTCGAAGGGATGAATCAAACACGCCCCCGTATCGTGCGCCATTGAGGCGGCACAGTCAGCAGCCTCATCGTATGTTTCACCCGTCTGGACGACTTCGGCGCCCCACCTCTTCACGGCCATCAGTTTCACAAGCGGGGTGCCCAGCGGCATCACGATTGTTGCTTTGATGCCGAGTTGATGCGCTCCGAATGCCACTCCCTGGGCATGGTTCCCTGCGGAGGCCGCTATTACGCCTGCGGCCAATTCGCCTTTGGGCAGAGACAGCACGGCGTTGAGTGCCCCACGTACTTTGAACGAGCCGGTAAGCTGGAGGTTTTCCAGCTTGTGGGAGATGTCATTCCCGAGAAGCCGGGAAAAATCCGTGGAGTGTTCGAGCGGGGTTACATACGCGTACTTGGATATTCGTTCCCGCGCTGCGTGAATGTCGTCGATCGTCGGAATTTTGGCCATCGTAATGAATGTCCTGTTGCGGAGAGAAAGCTTGGCAGGGTACTGTTTAAATTCGTTGACAAATGCCCGTAGTCGCAAGCGGCTGCCTCGAAAGGCCCCATCAAGGGACGGCTTGCGGATGCGTGTTCGGGAATTGCGACCAGTCACAACCAGGAGAACTACCGTGGAGCTCTCTACACTTGCAAAGGCGATCAAGGAAGCGGCATATCTGGAGGGCGATTTCGTCCTGAGCAGCGGGAAAAGGAGCAGATACTACCTGGACAAATACTTGTTTTCGACGGAACCGGGACTCCTCGAGGCGATCGCTGAAGCCCTGTCGGCGCTGCTGCCGCAGGATTTCGACCGGCTCGCGGGAGTGGAACTCGGCGCGGTCCCTCTCGCTACCGCGGTCGCGCTGAGGACAGGCAAGCCTTTTGTAATCGTCCGCAAGAATGCAAAGGATTACGGTACCGGCAAACTGTTCGAGGGGAGGCTTGCGAAAGGCGACAGGGTTGTTCTTGTGGAGGACGTTCTGACCACGGCGTCACAGGCAATTCAAGCCGCGCGCCGATTGAACGAATTTGGCGCGGAGGTGGTGAAGATCATCTATGTGATCGACCGTGAGGAAGGAGCGGCAGACAACCTCGCGGCGGCGGGTTTCTCAGCGGAGCCCGTGATGAAAAAAAGCGATCTTGGTCTGTAAGGTGGGGGCACCCCGGCGGGGGTGCCCCGGTTCGACCTTCACCGGTCGGTTCTGCGTCCTACTTCCGTGATTCCGTGGACGCGGAAAGAAGCGCGTGTGCCGGGTACCTCGACCGTCACGGTCGTTGCACGCTCGGTCGAGATCACGCCGCTTATTCCCTCATTGTCCCAGAAGAGATCCAGGTCTGCCCACTGGCCGCCCGTGTCCAGACGAAGTTCGGGAAGGTTGATGGCCTTCACGCGGTGCGCGAAAACGCCTTTGCCGTCCCACCACATATGCATGGCGTCGGTGCTCCCCCATTTGCCCGCCAGTTGCCCTTCGGTGCAGTTGAGCGATACCATGCCACCGCGCACACGCGCCACGAAACCGAGATCCATTTCCTCGCCGAGCAATTCTACGAGGTTGCCACCAGGCTGGCCATGGGATGGGGGCAATGGGACAAGCACCGTGTAGAACCGGTTGGGCGAATCAGTGGTAAGCGTCCTCGGCTTGGAAAGCGCGGTGCGGAGCACGAAACTGCGCTTCCAGTAATCGAAATACCGCGTGACCGGTTCCCGGTAACCGGGCGAGGCGTACGGGTCGTTGTTTTCCTGCTGAATGATCGTCCAAGGATCCCTGTGCGTCGGCGTCAGGATTCTCATGCGTCCGGCTGCGTTATCGCAATGCTGGCCGTTCATGCCGCGGAACTCACATATGGACACCTCGGCCCAGTCGTCAGTGCTCTCGTGAACGTACTGAACGTGCCAGACCGGGGAGCCGACCAATCCCGTGGTATACGGCTCCACATGGTCGGCGATGATCGTGACGCCGCCCCTTGTGAGGATTGTCTCGCGCCGGTGGTGAATGGGCATGCAATGGGGGGCCTCACAGTCGATAACGGCGAGCTGGGCAACCTCCCTTCCGGTCAACGCGGACACGCGGTAGTCGCTGGGCCGATGAAGCTCCCGGTGTCTTGAGTACTCCTCTTTGCCGTAATGGAGCCACGTCTTCTCGCGGGCATCCGCCCAGAAGAGGTTGTGAAACACCGGGTATTTCTGCATGTATCCGGTGTCATCGAGGTGAACCGTTCCGTCCGATACGAACGCGATTACGGCACCTGCGTCCAGATGGTCGTGCCAGACCTGGCGGGCACAACCCAGCATGAGCGAGGGGCTGTCAGCCTCCACACCCGTTTTGAGAACGATCTTGTCTGCCACTCGGGGACCACCGGCAGGCGGTGTTAAAGACCAGGAAAGGTCGCTCATCACGTGTTGCGCAAAAACCGTTCTATGGGTGACCGCCGGACGCAGAGGCGGTGCGGTGGGTTCCGCACACGTTTTCCTCAACCACTCCCGGCCAAGCGCCAGATACCAGCCGGTGCGGGGCATCTGTGTCCAACCTTGTTTCGCCCGGTAAGGGTCATCTGGAACCTCGTCAATGATGGTGAGATTCTGATCCAGCCATCCCCGGGTGGTCGCCCAGGAGAACATGCGCTCTGCGTTCCATGCGGCTCTGCTCCCCCGTGAACCTCTGCACCAGGCTGCCATCAGGGAGTAAAGCGCGAACCAGTCTGCCCACAGCTCCATTGTGCATGTGTCGCCGTATCCCGGGACGATGCCGACCGGAAGCATATGCTCCAGACACCGGTCCATCCAGAAATGCGTCATGGGATCATCCAGCATCCGCGCCTTCTCACCTCGCCGCTCCGCCCACAGGAGCAGGTCAACCTGCGCGAAAGCCTCGTAATTGGCAGCAATCTCTATGTTGTCGCCGATCAACCACCAGTCTCCCCACACATCCTCAGCAGCTTGACGCAATTCTGCGGAGTCCGGATGATCCGGCCAGAGGCGGCTGATGACATCACACATATTGGCAGTGGTGATGGCATGGTTGAACCGTCGAATTCCCATCCGAATCACGAGATAGTTGCGGACTCCATTTTGCGCTGTCTTTGTCATAGCTGCGCGGATCTGCTCTTCGTTGGTGTCTGAGAGCATATGTGCAGTGCGAAGGGCAACAATGGCTTCCCAGGCGGGGCTGGCCGCAAATGCGTGTACCGGGTCGGGAAGAAGCATGAACTCACGAGAACGCTCAACCTGGGTTGCGTCATTCTTTTCCTTGCCGTGCAGAGCCAAGCAACCGGCCAGATAGGAAGCGATCGCCGCCTGTCCGCCCCATTCTTCTGGCAACGGATCGCCCACCAGGAGGTCGTATGCACGCCCATGAGTGGACGCATGCACGATCTCACGGACCCAGCGATCGACCTCGTCAAGCCACGGTTTCATAGTCCTTTGCCTTTCACGTCTCGAGTCCAAAATACGCCACAATGATTCCGAGGAGCATCCGGGTCTGATGGACCAGTTCCCGAACGTCCACTTCCTCCCTGTCTGCGTGCGCACCAGTGCCTCTGTTTCCACAGAACACCGCCGGAATCCCTGCGGCTTGAACCAGCAATGATACGTCTGCAACCGACTTAAACGCCCCGAGCGGTGGCTCTTTGCCGTTCAATGTGCGGTAACTCCACCGGAATGCATGCACGATTCGCTCATTCTCAGACACCCTGAAACCATCGCGGATTCGATCCAAATCCAGCGTGATTGTCGTACCTGTGTCTTCAGCAACCCGCGCGAGGATCGCCTCCATTTCCTTCCTGACGTCCTGGAAATCGTGGTCGTCAAAATACCGACGTGTTCCCTGAATCGTTGCTTCCACCGGGAAACGATTGTAAAAATCCCCGCCATGGAGTTGTCCAAAGAAGATCGTCTCCGAACCTACGTACGGACGCATGGTGCGCTGCAAACGCACACGTTCCGCTTCCAGAGCCCTCAGGGCATCAGCGGCAGCCACGAGCGGATGCGGCGTATTCGGCGGCGTATCGTTTTCATGCCCGCTTTTGCCTGTTGTTTTGACCGTAATGGTGAAAATGGCCATCCCACGGCCTGTGATTGCCAGTTCATCTACCGGTCCTTCCGCCACAACAGCGGCCGCGCCATGCAGACCTTCACTGATAAGCGCGAGCAGCCCTTCTCCGTGGCCGGTTGGTGCCTCGTGAAGCCCGTGTGTCGTGAGCAGGAGGTCACCGGGCAACTGGACTCCCACCTCGCGGAGAACACGCGCGGCCTCCATCACAGCAGCCAGCCCACCCTTCATATCTGACGCGCCTCGTCCCGAAAGCACGTTGTCAACCAGCGAGGCGGGGGCGTGTGCTGCCGGAATGGTGTCAATATGTCCGTCTATCTGGAGTGTGGGTGCGGCACCCGTGCCGCGCAGTCTCGCTGCCACGCTGGGCGCATCCGTTCCGGAGGGAGACCCTTTGATCCTGTCAATGCGCGTGATTTCGCAGCCAAGCTCGCGGTACGCTGTTTCGAAGTATCGAGTCGCTTCGCGAGTGAAACCGGTGGGGCTCGGTATGGAGACCAGTTCCAACGCCGTCTGCCCGATTCGAGCTTCGTTGACGGCGTCGCACAATCGTTGGTGCAACGACATAGGATCGTTTCCCCGTAGAGTGGTATAATTCCTAACGCTGCGTCGAGGCTTTTGGAGCCTGGATACGTAACCTAACGCCGCGCGTCCAGACCGCGCAACCACGGAGTTCTTCGAAAGAGGTCGTCCATGAGCGAATCGTCTCTTATGCGGGCTGCTCGAGTGGCAGTCGGGCAATGCCTGGGGGTCCAGAAGTCGGAACAGGTTATCGTCATTGCGGATGCGCCCTGTCTATCGATAGGTCGTGCCTTGTTCGAAGCATCTGTGGAGACCGGAGCGGACACTCAGTTGATCGAAATTCTTCCGCGGGCGGAAAACGGGTCTGAACCGCCGCCCCCGGTGGCGGCAGCAATGACCGCCGCGCACGTGGTGTTTGCCCCTACCTCGAAGTCGCTCACGCACACAGAAGCCCGGCGCGCGGCTTCGGAAGCGGGAGCCCGCATAGCAACGCTTCCCGGCATCACGGAAGATATCATGTCTCGCGCGCTTCTTGCAGATTACGAGGCAATCGCCGAACGGACGCAACGCGTGGCGATTGCGTTACAGGGAAAAAAGACAATCCGTGTCACGACTGCTGCGGGCACTGATATTTCGTTCTCGATCGAAGGTCGGAAGGTCTCGGCCGATACAGGCATCCTGAGAAACCCGGGGGTTACCAACCTGCCGGCCGGTGAGGCGTATCTCGCACCGGTCGAAGGAACCGGCCGTGGCCTGATCGTGATTGATGGTTGCATCGGCAGCAGCGGGGTGCTGAGAGAACCAATCGAGGTTGTTGTCGAGGCGGGGATGGCAACGATTATTCGGGGCAATGTGTATGCGGAAACGCTCGTCGCACGGATGGATGCCGCAGGACCGGAAGCAAGAAACCTCGCTGAGCTGGGAATTGGAACGAACGATGCGGCGCGATTGACCGGGCAGGTTCTGGAGGATGAGAAGATACTGGGCACCGTGCACCTGGCATTTGGAGACAATCGTTCTATGGGAGGTATCGTGCGCGCCCCGTTCCATCAGGACGGTATTCTTTTGCGACCCACTGTATGGGCCGATGGGTGTCTGATTCTCGATGACGGCGTTCTAATGGTGTGAGGCCGAAGGGAGTCCGAAAATGACGGAGAACCGGGTGATGGAAGCGTTCCTGGTGGTCTGGAAATATCCTCTTTTCACCCTCGGGGGAGGCACACTTACGCTGGCTGTGCTCACGAAAACTATCCTCGGTCTTGTGTTCGTCTGGGTTGTCGCTCGAGTGATCCGGTGGAAAGTGACGGCGGGAACGTTTGCGAAAGGGAGGATAGAGTCCTCCACGCGATATACGATCTCTCGAATCCTGTACTACATTGTTCTTTTCTTTGGAGTTGTGATCGTTCTGGACACGGCGGGTCTGCACCTTTCCTCCCTTACGGTTTTCAGTGGCCTGATGGGTGCCGGAATCGGTTTCGGCATGCAGAACATTGCATCCAATTTCATCAGCGGCATTATCCTGCTCGTGGAGCGGCCCGTGCGCTCGGGAGATGTGATATCAATTGGCGATACGCGCGGAGTCGTTGATTCCATAAGTATCCGCATGACCCGGGTTGTATCGTTCGACAACACGATTCTTCTCATTCCGAACAGCCGATTGGTGAATGAGATGCTGGTCAGTTGGACAACCCCCTCTTACCAGTTCCGTTCTTCACTCAACGTCGTTGTGCCTAACAAACACAATCCGGCGCTCGTGAAAGAGTTGCTGCTTGAGGTGGCGGGCAGGGATAGCCGAATACTTCCTGACCCGGCACCTGCGGTGCGATTCAAGGACATGTCGGCGACAACCCAGACGTACGAACTGGTAGTGTGGACCAGGCAATCGAGTTCTGCATCTGAAGTTCCCAGCGACCTGCGTTTTGCGATTGTCGCGCATTTCGAGGAAAACGGGGTCTCTCTTGTGACAGGGTAGCTCGAACTGCAACGTGCCGCGGAATTCCACTAAATTCGGGGGTAACCTCAGAAAGAGGGGTACTTACGATGCCTGCCTACACGACGAAAAACCTGCCTCTGACCTATCTGATCAACTACCAGGATCACCTTGGCGACATCGAGGCGTCGGTTGCCCCACTCCGGGACGCACCCCCGAACGTATTCCACGCATGCAACGACATGCCCTATCTCTCCCGGGCCGGCGCCTCGAGTTACCACGACAGAAGGGGACCTCTGGCGTGGTCATTTCCAATCGGGATTGAGGAGGTCCGCGAACGGACGAAAGCGACTGTCAAATGGGTGAACGCCGTTCATGCTGCCGGTGTCGATGTTGTCATTCCGTACATCTGCAATCAGACCATAGGCGGCGACCCTGAGAAACGTCTCGGTTTCTGGTGGTTTTTTGACCGCTGGGATGATTACGCCGAGGATGTTGGCCCCAAACCGGGGATCGATCCGATAGAATGGATGCAAAGGGAAGAGGATGGGAGCCTTCACTTCAATTACCCCTACAGGTTCACGCGCACCGACCCGCCTTTGCGTTTTGCCCCGTGCCCGAACAATCCGTTCTGGCACGGCTGGCTCAAAACGATGGTAAGGCTCATCGCATCGTACGGCTACGACGGAACGTTTGTCGACAACAACATCATGCACTGCCGCTGCAAGTATTGCCAGCAGGAGTTCGCGGTATTCCTTTCGGAAACGTATACAAAAAAAGAGCTTAAGGACCGTTATGGGTCGACCGATCCGTCTCGTCCCAAACTTGCCACCGCCGGAGACGTTATCTACTGGGCGTGCCGTCAACCCGAGTATGTCAGGCAGTTCCGCGACAAGGAACCGGAGTTGTTCAAAGAGATATTCGGGACCACAGACGTCCGCAAAGCAAAGATGAGTGAGGGAGGGACGGGCCTCCACTGGATGAAATCATACAAGTTCTGGTTGGCAACGCTTGAGCGCACCCTTGGTGAGGAAGGTGCCGAACATGCGCGGCGTGTCGGTGATGTCTCCATGCTGGGAGTTCGCACCCCCCGCATGTTATGCAGGTGGGCTGATACGCAGAAATTCTGGGCCTGGACGATCGCCCGACGGAACGCGGAACTCCGAGAGGCCGCGCACGAGGTGACACCGCGCTTTCTCATCGTCCCGAACTGGGGTAACATGACAGGTTTCTGCCACGCTTTGAGCCGTTGCCGGGACGCCAAAAACGTACGTCTGTGGGCGCGCGGCACGGATCTGATCTTCTTTGAGGATGAATTCTTTCCCGGAACGCTGGCCCCCGGGTATACCCTCGACCTCATGATCTCCTACAAGTACGCGGCAGCATGCGGAATTCGTTCGTGCGTTCTTCCGTATCAGGGAGCGGAGAGCCGTAACCTGACTGAGCTTGCGACGGCTGAAGCCGTCGCGTTTTCTGGAGACGGCGCGTTCGTTCAGATGCCGTACCACTTCTCCGAAATCCGGCAGGCCTACCGGGCATTTTTCGAGGGGAATCCGCATTTGTTCCGTGGACGTTCCTCGTACGCGAACGTGGGGCTGGTTCTGAGCTTTGATGAAGTGCATATGGAGAACACACATCATCTGCGCGAATCGGCGGCGTGTGCGCGGTATCTTGCCGAAAATCACGTCCTGTTCGATTTCCTGTGCGAAGGCCAGGTGACGCTTTCAGAACTTGCGCGCTTCGAAGTCGTAATTCTGCCGCACGTGGAGTACCTGGCGCTCTCTGGCAGGAGGGCGGTTGCCGAATACGTCGCGCGGGGCGGGCGGGTGCTCGTCACGGGGAATACGGGTGCGTTCGATGAACATGGCCGTCCCGTGAAACTGACCGACCTGATCGGCCGCCTGAGGCCGCTTGTATGGCGTCGCGGTGCCGACGGTACCGAGTCCGTGGACTATGCGTCCACGGGAAGAATTCGTTGGTTGAACGACCTGAGGAAGTGGATACCCGGACGCATCTGGGACGTTCACGACATCGAAGATGCGATGCGCGACGAATACGCGGAAAAGGTTCTTCCGGCGCTCCGTGCGAAGGCCGCGGACACACCGGAGCACGACCCGAGGTTCCTGGGCATGCTGAACGATCTGGCGGGACGAGATTTGTCAATAACGGGGCGGGGGACACCCCCAACACTGCGCGCGAGCGCGTGGGCGGGAACACGAGCCGACAAGTCAATCGTGCTGCACTTGGTCAATTACGACATCCCCGGCCCCGGCCTCCCACCGGGTGAAGTTGTCCCGTGTACGGAGGTGGAAGTGCGATTGCGCGTTGACGGGCACCGCGTGAAGTCCGTGTACGCGGCAAATCCGTGGGAGTCCCCGAAAGAGCTGCCGTTCCATCAGAGTGGCAACAAAGTACGATTCACCGTGCCTCGCATACAGATATACGAGACTATTCACATTCAGTGAACAAGTGTATATTTTTGCACGAAGGCCTGGCTGCGTTCCAAGCAGGTTTTGCATCGACTGCGCACCCTGACCCCGGCGCTGCAGTTGTGTTGACGAGGGGGGCCACACCAGGGAAAGGGAGGCTAGCATGCGGCGTTCGCTGTGGATAATGCTCGCTGCAGGGGCGATTCTCGGGTCTGGGGTGTTCGGGGCGATCAACGCCGTCCAGTCCACTCGGCTTCGAATCGTGAACGGGCTCGGAAACTGGACTATCCGATACGTGTACATCTCGCCCACGTCCAGCGACAGCTGGGGACCGGACCGTTTGGGAAGCAGCGAGGTGCTGCGTCCGGGCGAATCACAAACCTGGACACTGGACCCGGGGAGCTATGATCTGCGGGCAAAAGACGAGGACGAAGACACGTACACACGCAGACGGGTGTGCATCCCGGAACGCATGACAACTGAATGGACCGTGGAACTTTCCGACAGAGACACCAATCGGTAACACCTGATACGGAATAATGCGAGGGCATCTTGTTCGAGATGCCCTCGCCGGGTACCGTACTCAGGCTTGTTTCTGTCGCCTCCACACCCAGATGTCTTTCCCGACAGCACTCCACTGCTCGGGGATGCATGTCTCGTACATCCTCGTGAGCCGCGAAACCGGGTTCCATCTGAACGTGTCTTTCAAAATCCCCAGCGCCTCTTTCAGCTCCACGCCGGAGCAACTTTCCACGGCATCCTTTCTCGTTGCGAGTGCAGCTTCGATGCCGTTCCAGTGCTCTTTGATACGAGCGGCTGCAGCGCCGTACGCGGTCTCGTACCGCACGACGAAGTCGCGCGCGGTTTTTGCCCTTGCCACCGGCGCGTCAGGCAACGCCTTCGCAAACAGGAACTTGAACACCGGCTCATTCGCTCTGTTGGAAACTGGCAGGTAGTGGAACATTTCGAGGGGGTTGTCTGCGACGACCGAAATCGGGTCAGTCGTGATTGTGTAGGAATCGGGACCGGTTTCCGTACCAAGGAAATCGGCAAGTGCCTCCTGTTCGGCAACCTTATCCACCAGGAAGGGCCACTGCTCGCGGAAATACTCGTCGCTCAGTGCGGCCTCATCCGAAAGCCTCACGCCGCTCGGTACCACTGAAACCGCAGCTTTGTCACCTTTGGGCGTGGAAACGATCTCGGCCCGGCAGTGAGCGATTCCGAGTTCCTCCGCAACTGTGGAATACACAATCTCTGCGTCCGCATTCATGCGCACGACATCAACGGTGAGACTCCTCCCTCCGTCCCGAACCACCACCCGAACGGACTGACGCAGATCGTCGAGCAGAGTTACCGAAGCAACTGTGAAATCCTCCGGTAGCGAAATGCCTTTTTCGCGCAGGTAAAGCGACCTAATAGCCTCGCCAACTCCTGTCGGGCCCAGTTTTGCGGAAAAAATGCGCGCCTTCACGTCTTCCGGAAGGCTTTGGATGGCACCTCGCACGTACCGCGCCTGTGCATGCGAAACGTGGACCGGCATCATGTCGAGTGACGAAGGATCAAGCAGTTCGTCTACGCGTGCATCCCATTGCGGCAACCGCTTGGCGAGGAAAGATTCCGGTTCGGGCACGCCGAGAGAGCGCAGGAGCGCAAGCCGTTCTTCCGGTGTTCGTCGAGGTGAATCTACAAGGAAGAACCCCGACAACTTCTCGCGGTACTGCCTGAGTTCTTCCGCGTTCGCGCGTTTCATCAGGAAATCGTCTATGGCGGCCGCCGCGGCTTTTCCTGCGCCCATGGCCTGGATCACGGTGGCGGCACCCGTCACGACATCACCGCCTGCGAATACTCCGGTTTTCGTCGTCTCGCCGGTGGCTTCATTCGCAATTAGTGTTCCGTGCCGTGTGGTCTCGAGCCCTTTTGTTGTCTGCGGAATCAACTGATTGGGGCTGTTACCTATGGCGATCACGGCAGTGTCTATCTCGATTATCTCTTCACTTCCTCCAATCGGGACCGGACGCCGTCTGCCGCTCGCGTCGGGCTCGCCCAGTTCCATCTTGATGATTTTGACACCGGCCACCCACCCTTTCCCGTCGTCAAGGAATTCCACCGGTGCAGTCAGCGTAACAAACTCCACTCCCTCGTCTCGCCCGTGGTGAATCTCTTCCGCACGCGCAGGCATTTCCGCTTCTGAACGGCGGTAGATGAGTTTTACGGATTCAGGACCCATTCTGAGCGCGGTTCTGGCGGCATCCATCGCAGTATTGCCGCCACCGAATACCGCGATCTTTTTGCCGACGTGAACCGGGGTGTGGTAGTCCGGGAACCGGAATGCTTTCATGAGGTTCATGCGGGTGAGGAACTCGTTGGCGCTGTATACGCCGTTGAGGTTCTCGCCGGGGATGCCGAGGAAATGTGGCAGCCCCGCGCCGGAGCCCACGAAAACCGCATCGAACCCCTGCGCGAACATGTCGTCAATGGTAAGGGATCTGCCGACGATGGTATTGAGCCGGATTTCCACTCCCATTGCCCGCAACCCATCCACCTCGCGCCGGACGATTTCTTTCGGGAGGCGGAACTCCGGGATGCCATATACGAGCACTCCACCCGGCTCGTGCAACGCTTCAAAAACAGTCACGGCGTGTCCCCGACGTGCGAGTTCGCCTGCCGTCGTCAACCCAGCAGGTCCCGAACCTACCACCGCGACCCTTTTTCCTGTCGGTGCACCAACTACGGGTGTTTTGACGGCGCCGTTCTCCCTTTCCCAATCAGCGACGAACCGTTCCAGCGCACCTATTGCGATCGGTTGGTTCCGTTTACCAACGATGCACTTTTCTTCGCACTGAGTCTCCTGAGGGCACACTCGTCCGCAGATCGCGGGGAGATTCGTGTCCTCCTTCAGCCTGTTTATCGAACCCGCGAAGTCCCCGTCAGCGATGAAACGGAGGAACGCCGGAATGTCAATGCCTACGGGGCACCCCTGAACGCAGAGGGGTTTTTTGCACTGGAGGCACCGTTCTGATTCCGCGATTGCCATTTCGGCGGTAAACCCGGTAGCGACCTCGGCAAAGTCCCGGTTCCTCTCCAATGGAGGACGTTCAGGCATGACCTGTCGCGGCCGCGCAGGTTGAGGTTTGCGTCGCTCAGGGTTCCTTTCAACAGCATTTTCTGAAGGGTTCATTTGGCAGCCTTTTCCGAGCAATTCTTCGTCAATGTTGCACTGGTGGGGTTGGGAGATCAGGGTATCAGACTTCGAATTTTGCACGCCTCTTTATCACGGTACATCCGTTGACGATTCGCCAGTTCCGCGTAGTTCACCTGATGCCCGTCGAATTCCGGTCCATCTACACAGGCAAACTTCATCTGCCCGCCTACAGAAACGCGGCAACCGCCACACATTCCGGTGCCGTCAACCATGATCGGGTTGAGACTGACGATGGTTTTGATACCGTAAGGGCGAGTCGTCTCCGCTACTGCCCGCATCATCGGAAGAGGGCCTATGGCCACAACAGCGTCCGGCGTGAAACCTGACTCGAGGCGTTCCTTCAATGCATCAGTGACAAACCCATGCCGGCCAAAGGTCCCGTCGTCGGTAGTAATCAACACCTCCGAGGAGACCGATTGGATTTCCTCCTGAAGTATCAAGAGGTCACGCGTTCTCGCCCCTACGATACTGATCACCGTATTTGCCATGTCGGCCATCCCTTTGGCAATCGGAAACATGGGGGCCACACCGATTCCTCCGGCGACGCAAACCACCGTGCCGTAGTGGCTGATTTCCGTGGGATGTCCCAAAGGTCCGACAACGTCCCGAATCTCATCACCCATTTCGAGAGAAGCCAGCAACCGCGTACCCTCGCCCATCACCTGGAACACAAGAACGATTGTTCCCGCGACAGGGTCGCTTTCCACGATTGTAAGCGGGATGCGCTCCGATTCCTCGTTCACCCGAAGAATGATAAACTGCCCCGGTTTCCTTCTTTCGGCGATCAACTGTGCGCCGACTTCGAGCCTGTACACATTGGGCGCAAGCAAACGCTTGTCCATGATGGTGTGCATGAGTTCACCTCCCAGACGCAGTATGCCGTCACTGCTCCCGGTTCACGAACGGTGTCCGAGGACAACGTACAATCTCACCGGGCGGAAATCCGATCAATTCGGTGGGGCGGCGCGAGGTATTTCAGTGAGCAGGTTCCTGCAGCCGTTGCGTGTGTGGTCCATTGACCGTTTTTCAATATACCGCGTGACACACCTGTCTTCCAACGCGCGCCTGTTTGTGAATCTTGGAGTTTTCGTGATGGCCCGTCTCAGACGCCGGTGTTTCGATGTCTTGACTTCGCAAACGAAATGGCGGCATATTTTACCAACTCACCCAGAACACCCCACCCCGGGATGCGACGCCCCAACGCCGCACGGAGAAATGGAACCATGCGCGATGCGATCCCAGAAGGCCTGACATTCGACGATGTCCTGCTCGTTCCCGGTGAATCTGACGTTGCTCCAGCAGATGTTGTGACGACCGCGCCGTTCACGCGCCAGGTTCCCGTGAACATTCCCCTTGTCAGCGCCGCGATGGATACTGTCACGGAAGCACGCCTCGCAATCGCGCTTGCCCGGGAGGGAGGAATAGGCGTCATCCACCGCAACGCTCCCGTTGAATACCAGGCCTCCGAAGTCGAAAAGGTGAAGCGCTCGGAAAGCGGAATGATCGTCGATCCCGTCACCCTGGGGCCCGACGCTTCCATTCGGGAAGCATTGAATCTGATGTCCGAACTGCACATATCGGGTGTTCCCGTGGTTGACCCCCACGGCAAGCTCGTAGGGATACTCACGAATCGGGACCTGCGGTTCGAAAGGAAACTCGATCAGCCAATCAGGAACGTGATGACGAGCGAGAATCTGGTCACGGCTCCGGTCGGAGTATCCATGGAGGAGGCCCGAGCTACCCTGCACCGCCATCGCATAGAAAAACTTCTTGTTGTCGACAGCGAGGGGTACCTCCGGGGTCTCATCACCGTCAAGGATATCGAGAAGAAAATCCAGTACCCGAACGCGTGCACCGATAGTCTCGGCAGACTCCGTGTTGCGGCGGCAATAGGTACGGGGCCGGACTGGGAAGCGCGGGCGACGGCGCTGGTGGAAAAAGAGGTTGATGTGGTGGTGATTGACACTGCGCGTGGCCATTCCAAGCGCGTGTGTTCCACCGTTCAGGCGTTCAAGAAGCAGTTCCCGAATGTGCCCGTGGTAGCGGGAAATGTCGCGACCAAAGAAGGCACGAAAGCTCTCATCGATGCCGGGGTGGACGGCGTCAAAGTTGGTGTGGGGCCAGGGTCAATCTGCACGACGCGAGTCGTTTCCGGCGTCGGAGTACCCCAGATCACTGCGGTACAGGAATGCGCGGAGTGTGCGCAGCAATACGGCATCCCGATTATCGCGGATGGGGGAGTCAAGCATTCGGGAGACATCACCAAAGGCCTCGCCGCCGGTGCAAGCACGATAATGATAGGGTCTCTTTTTGCCGGAACGGACGAAAGCCCCGGGGAAACGATCATTTACCAGGGGCGGACGTTCAAGGTTTACAGAGGGATGGGCTCACTCGGCGCTATGGTTCAGGGATCAAGCGAAAGGTACCTCCAGAACGATGTCGAGCCGGAAAAGCTCGTCCCTGAGGGTATCGAGGGCAGAGTGCCTTACAAAGGCTCGTTGAGTGCCTACGTATACCAACTTGTCGGGGGTCTTCGATCCGGCATGGGATACGTAGGGGCAATGACGATTTCCGAGTTGCACGAAAAGGCGCGCTTTATCCGGATAAGCCAGGCGGGGTTGCGCGAAAGTCACGCGCACGACGTGACGATAACAAAGGAAGCACCGAATTACCGGGTGGAGTGACGCACGAAAACATCCTGCTCGGGCAGATTGAGATCGGAGGCTGTTGACTCAGCCTCTTACGCCATTTCTGTGATCCCTTTCCGGGAAATCGCTGCCACCGCATCCTTCTCGGCGGGAACTGAGTTCAGCGTTCGCATGCTGAGTGTTCGCACACCTGCCTGCCGACCGGCGATTCCGTCATCCACCGTTCAACGTGTTCTTGTACGTGGACATGAACTGCATCCGTGGGACCTGTTCACAAAGCACGCCCCCATCTATCACCAGACTCTGACCGGTAATGTAGGACCCGGCAGAAGATGCAAGAAACACTGCCGCGCCGACGCACTCCTCTACGGCACCAAACCGGTGTTCGAGCGGGATGTGTTCCTTGTAGTACGAGAAGAACGCGGGGTCGATGTCGAATTCGCCCGCAATCTCTGTTTCGATGATTCCCGGGGCGATGCAATTCACGGTGATACCGTGTTCTCCCAGCTCTATGGCCAGCGATTTGGTCACCAGTTCCACGCCACCCTTGGACGCGTTATAATGTGCCAGTCCTGCCTCGGCGACCAGTCCGTTTTTCGATGACAGGTTGATGATGCGGCCTTTGATGCCGTCGCGAATCATGTGCTCCGCGGTGCGCTGCGCCATGAAAAACACGGCGTCCAGATTGACAGCCATCAGGCGACGCCAATGCGCTGCAGTGATTTCGTTGAACCTCTCGAGGTATGCCATTCCTGCGTTGTTTACCAGCACATCAATGCGTCCCGTTGTACGCCATATATCATCCACGAAATCTGACAACGTTTCGACCTCACCGAGGTCGCGACGAAATACCCAGCATCGCCGCCCCAGCCCCCGGATTCGTTCCGCGACTGCCTCCGCCTCCTTCTGTGCGGACCGGTACACTATCGCGACGTCGGCGCCATGTTCGGCAAATCCGACAGCGATACCTTTCCCTATTCCCCGGCTGCCGCCGGTCACCACAGCGATTTTGCCATCCAGCGAAAAACGATCGATCATGGGCTGATTTCCACCTCTCCGTAACTGGATACGTTCGATATCTCAACACCTTGCCGCCAGACCCGCCGTACGCGCAAATGACTGTCCCATGCTACGAGATCTGCAATGTGGCCCGCGGCGATGTGTCCAATCTCATCACTCATCCCAAGCGACGCCGCCGGATTGCCCGTCACCGCCCGGATCGCCTCGTGTGGCGGAAGCCCGGTGAAGTTGACGTAGTTCCGGAACATGTCGGGCAACAGAGTGGCGCTGCCGCAAAGCCACCCGGTGTCAGTTCGGCCCACGCCGCCGGACTTGAAGAAACGGCGTCCGTCATCCCAGACATAGGGGCCATCAGGCATGCCGGCCCGGGTAACGGCATCGGTAACCAGACACAGCGCACCCGACCCACGGGCGCGTAGAAGAAGGCGCATCATAACCGGGTGCACGTGGACTCCGTCCGCGATGACGTGCAGGTACCGGATACGCTCATCCGTCATCGCAACGTGCTCGATGGTTGGCTGTTGCACGCCCGAATCGCCGATGCGGCCGGAGTTGTTGTCCCATGCATGGCCGAGCACGGTCGTGCCGGCCTCAACGCACCGAAAAACCCGCTCGGCCGGGGCATCCGAATGCGCCATTGAAACGATTTTCCCTGATGCAACCAGACGCGTCACGGCCTCAGCATCGCCCGGCAGCCCGGGGGCAACGTTCACCATTGTGATGGCGTTCCCCATGTCAGCCAGCAAGCGCTCGACATTCTCCGGAGAGGGTTCGAGGGCAAAATCACGCAGACTTGCGCCCGTCAGGTGGGGTTGCTGGAAAGGTCCCTCGCAGTACACTCCGAGTACTCGCGCAGAATCGCATTCGCGGCAGGACAATGCTCGCCAAATGTTCGTCGCGACTTTTACCATCGAATCCCACGGGAGCGTGCCGATGCAAAACTGGCAGGACGTTACCCCGAGGCGCAGGTATTCCTTCGCAATGTCAAGAGGATCGTCCCGAAGTATGCTCCGGTCGAAACCGCCCATCACCATGAGGTCGATCATTCCCGGCGAAAGCGAGTACCCGGACAAATCGACTCTGGGAAGCGCTTCAGCGCACGCCCCCTGCGCAACGCGTTCAATGATTCCGTTCGAAACAATTACGTGCCCGTCGAAGGCTTCACCATCCCCGGTCCAGACGCGGGCGCCAGTCAGTGCGAATCTATTCATGGGCGGTTCAGTTGGAGGAGAGAAAGGTTGTCACGGTGGATCATCGCCTCGATTTCTGCCCTGTTCAACCGGGGAAGTGCCGTGCCGGTGAGCATTTCATTCAAAGAGCGCAACCCGGAAACACTCTCGTTCACCGTGGAGAATGGGTAGTCGCTTCCGAAGAGCACTTTGTTCCAGACGCCGTACTCCTGGACGAGCATAAGGCTGTTGTAGAGCTGGTAAGGGCGGTAAAACAGCGCACTGACATCCGCGTACACATTGGGGTGCTTACGGATGACTGCAACGGCTTCGTTCTCGAAGGGATGTCCCAGATGACCCAAAACGATCCTGACGTCCGGGAAACGGATGGCCACGTTGTCCACCCACCGTGGCAATGTACACTCGAGGGGCGCCTGCGAGATGAAGGTCGTTCCGCTGTGCAGAATCACGGGAAGTCGGTTCTTCTCGGCATAACTCCACAGCCCGTCCAGCGCCCGGTCGTCCGGACGAAATCCCGCATACATGGGCAGGAGTTTGATGCCCTGCAGGCCCAGCACTTCGTGACCCTCTCTCATCTCCGTTTCCCAATCCGTCTGAGTCGGGTCAACGGAAAGGAACCCGATCACCCTCGGGGAATGGCGGGCGACGTACTCCGCCACATAGCGGTCGTCCACCCAGAGCCCGGAAAGTCTGGCTTTCCCACCGAAAACTATGGCCACAGTATCCGCGGGTGCGGCATCGCTGTAGCGCTCGAAATCGGCGGAAAGATCGACTTCTTTCTGGCCGCGCGCTCTTTGAGCCTGTTCCCGGAAACCTGCTCCGAAATGCTCCGGGTAGAGCCAGGCATGACTGTGGACGTCAACTATCATCATGAGCTCTGCAGCGACTTTTCGAGTATTGAGAAAAGCCGGTCAATTTCATTCTTCGTCTCATCGTCGAGCACGAAGCCCACCGGCCCGCGAACCACCGTGTTGGGGAAAACTCCCTGTTTGTGCAAAAGGTATTTTTCCACGGCTATGAACCCGTCCAACCCGTGTTGCATCGCAACCAGGGCAGAAATGGGAAAGCTCAATTCATACACTCGTTCCTCGTCGCCAGCTTCGAGGGCGTGCCATAACGCCACAATTCCTTTGATGAGATCAGCGCCCGGCATAGTGCCCGTGATACCCCGGCGGAAACTCTCGGTGAGGGCGATTCCTCCACTGCCTTCGAACACACGTGCACGTCCACCCGTTGCGTGGTGCAAAGCGGTCAGACGCGGCCCTATCGGCGTGGCTTCCGGTTTGAAAAGAATCCGATCGTCTCCGAATTCGTTGAGGAGGCGAGCCTGAATCTCGATTGACATGGGCTTGCCCACGTAACCGCTGGCGTCCTGAACAATCAGAGGAATCCTTATTCCGCGGAGTATGGCTTCGTAATACCGTAACAGCTCATCCTCACCCACTGCTACAGATACGGGAGGAATCGCCATAACCGCAGTGGCTCCCACGCTCTCCGCGTGTCGGGCAAGACTCTCTGCAACAAATGTGGATTCAGCCCCAACGCTGATAACCACCGGCCCGCGCTGGCACCCGAATTTGCAAGCAGCCGCCGCAAGCTCACGCCGCTCTTCTGTGGAAAGGCGGAGTGTTTCGGAGACCATCGCCATGACGATGCCGTCGGCACCGCATTCGTAAAGCCACTCTACCTCGTGGCGCAATACGTCGAAATCAATCGAGTAATCTTCTCGAAACGGCGTCTGGAATACGGGAAGCACGCCGCGCAGATTGCTGGAGGTGTTCACAGTTGCCTTTCGTCGACAAAAAGGTTCAGGATAGCTTTCCCCTGGCATCAACGGTAATTTTGCGGAGTGGGTTTCCGGGTTCCGCGATCCAGAAAGAATCCTGCAAATTCACGCAGGGACAGATGTGATTCGGAATGACGGTCACGCGCTCACCAACCTTTGGCACGCGAGAACACGCGCGTGCATCTACCTGCCCGTGCTCCTCGCTCAGGGCAAAGATGCGTGCTTCCGGATACTCGATTATGTACCCGTGCCCGCTTTCGGGTCTGGGAATACACCGGTCACTTGTGAACGTTTTCGTTCCGCCGTCAATAACAAATTGTCCCGGAATCGCCGTGCTGACCACTGTGCAGATCATCCGCGCAGCGCAGTCCTCGATCGTACAGAATCCACCGTGAACCGTATTCATATCGTTGAAGACGTACGTTCCCGGACGAATCTCGGTGGTCTGCGGGACCAGATGGGACTGGTACGCGGTAGGCGTGGAGCCCCCAGACACGATGTCAGCCTTCAATCCGCCCTTTGTCCAGAACCTGATGACCTCTTCCAGTTTCGTCGCGACTTTCTGCAGCGCCTCATGCTGTTCCTCAGGAGGGCTCCACACGTGCCCGGGGTAGTACATGATCCCGTCCAGATGGAGCGAGGGATCGCGGTCGATCACTTCAGCGAGACGGAGAGCCTCTTCCAGTGTCTGGACACCCGTCCTGCCCATGCCAACGTCCACATCCACGAGTACTCCCACTCGTGATTGCGCGGCGGCAGCAGCCTGTGCCATTCGCTGGGCCGCGGTGATCGAGTCCAACGCAACGCGCACGGTTCTGTGCGTGGCCAGTGTGGCGATTCGGGCGCATCGCTCCGGGTCCACCGGCGGGTACGCTACGAGGATATCCTCGCAGACCGTTGCCATGATTTCCGCCTCGCCCGCTTTGGCGGCGGTCAAGCCACTTGCGCCCGCGCCTACCTGGAGCGATGCGACGAAAACTGATTTGTGTGTCTTCGTGTGAGGGCGGACTCGGAGGCGGTGTCCACGCGCGTAAGCAGCAAGACGTTCGATATTCGCGCGCAGAACCGCGCCGTCAACCACGAGTGCGGGAGTAGGCAGGTTTTCCATGGGTATGAATAACCGAGCGTGAGGGCGTGCGAGTCAATCCGTATCGGCGTAACGGTATTCCCGTTGGGCATGGGTGGGCTTTGCCGTACGTTAAGTTAACGTCTGACCAATTCGAGAAAACAGCCCATCAGCCTGTCGAGATAGAGCCCTTCCGATGTCCTGTCCGAATTCGCGCCACGACCTGCTCTACGAACTCCCGTCATTGGAGTGGAAGACGGGCGCTCCTCTCGGGAATGGCCATCTGGGTGCCATGGCGTGGGGTGATGGGTCTCCTCTGTGTCTGACTCTTGATCGTGACGATCTCTGGGATCTCCGGGCGACGCCGCCACCCGACGATGCCGACTACAACTGGGGTACCATCAGGCGTCTCGCGAAGACCGGTTCATGGGACGAGTTGGCGGCGATCATGGAACGGAATCATTACTACCACGCGCCTACCCCTGCCAAGCTTCCCGTCGGGAGGATGGAGATGTGGGTGCCTGGCAGCGGCGCAAAACGCGGTTTTTCCGCCCGGTTATCGCTCAGGAATGCCACGCTCACCGCGCAGATCGGCACCGTTCGCCTGGAAGTGTTCGTTGCGGCCACCGCGCCTGTCATCGCCGTGCGGCTCAGCGGGGGAGCCGACGGTATCCGTGTTCGCTGGCGATCACTCAGCGATCTGAACGCCGGGCAAGCGCGGGAGCTTGGCCTCGAGCGACACAGGATTGTCTCCATCTCGGGCGCAAGTGCCGCAGTACAAAGGTTACCTGACGGCACAACCTCAGTGGTTGCTTGGAAGCAGATTCGCACCGGTTCTGGCATTACGTTGTTGTGCACGATCGCGACATCGCGTGATGGTCCGAACCCTGAACAAATCGCGGCGAGAATACTCAACGGCGTTGCCCATTCGCTCGCCAGTATGCGCAGGCAGCATGTGAACTGGTGGCGGCGGTTCTGGAGCAAATCGGAGATCACCATTCCCGAGAAACGGCTGGAAACGCTCTGGTTCTACGGCTTGTACAAGCTTGCATCCTCCTCGCGAGCGGGGCATCTTCCGGCGAACCTGCAGGGCCTGTGGGTGACCGACGGCGTTCTGCCACCGTGGGTTGGTGAATACGCCGCAAACATGAACGTGCAGGAAACCTACTGGCCGGTATATGCAACAAACCACCTCGAGCTGGGCACGCCTCTTTACGACTGGGTGGAACAGATAGCGGAGGGAGGGAAGGAGCGGACCAGGAGGTTCTTCGGCTGGGACGGCCTTCGTCTGGAGAGCGCACTGGCAGCAGACGGTACGCCGGTGCCATCGTGGGGGACCGTCCAGTTCTGGCCCGGAGCGGCCACCTGGCTGGCACACCATTTCTGGCTCCACTGGCGTTATTCACGGGATCTGGAGTTCCTCCGGCGGCGCGCGTATCCCCTGTTCCGGGCATGCATGGATTTCTGGGCGCGATTCCTGGAAGAGGATGAGGACGGCTTCCTGCACGTGCCGCTTTCCTACTCCCCGGAGTTGGGAGGGAACGCGCCTTCCGCGTGGGGCAGGGACACGGTGATAGACCTTTCTCTCATCAGGAATCTGTGTGCGTGGCTTATGGAGAGCTCCTCTGTGCTGAATCTCGACGCCGGGGAGAGGCGTGCCTGGCAGCAAATCGCCGCCCGGCTGGTGCCGTATCCAAAGGATGAATCCGGCGCCCTGATGGTTATGGAGGGGAAGCCGCTCCCTTGCAGCCACCGGCACCATTCGCATCTCATGCCTTTGTTCCCGCTGGGCGATGTGCACGTTGAGGGTACCGATGACGACCGCCGGTGTATCCACGCATCGATAACGGATCTGGAACGAAAAGGGATGGGCGAATGGACCGGCTGGTCTTTTCCGTGGGCATCCTTGATCGCAAGCCGCATTGGCAGGGGCGAAATGGCTGCCAACATGCTCCGCCTATATCTCGATTCCTTTGTGCTGCCGAATGGCCTCCACGTGAACGGTGACTGGCGCAAGAACGGAATCTGTATCTTCCACTATGAGCCATTCACATTGGAAGCGGAATGCGCCGCAACGGCGGCTCTCACGGAGATGCTTGTGCAATCGTGGGGCGGCAAGATACGACTGTTTCCCGCGGTGCCTGCGTCGTGGCCCGATGCTGCATTCTCCGGGCTCCTCGCGGAGGGCAACGTGTCTGTCAGTGCGGTACGCAGGGCAGGCACTGTCGAACAGGCGACGTTCCAGTGTCCAGTTGCCACGGAAATCAGTGTCGTCGGGTTGGATTCAACGGCGCAGTGGACTGGCGTGAGAAGCGCGATCTGGAACCACGGACTCTGGTCGGTGGCTCTGCGGCCTGCGACTCCCGCGACCGCACGGCAGATTGCGCGGAAATCGCCAAACGCCAATACCAGAAAACCTCAGCCACGAAATGTCTTCGGCCTGCGGGGTTAGGGGCGGCGCGCGGCCGTCTTTCCAAGGAGTGAAGGCTTCTCACAGACATACGACTTGCGGGGATTTCATGGCAGACGCGAGTGCTTCTCAACCTTTGCCCAGACATGATCTGCTCTACGAACGAGCCTCAGACGAGTGGAATACCGGTGCTCCTCTCGGTAACGGCCAACTCGGTGTAATGGTCTGGGGGGATGGAAATCCTCTCCGCCTCACTCTCGATCGCGACGATCTTTGGGATCTGCGCGTGCCTTCCGGGCCTGACGATCGGTCGTTCACGTGGCAGAACCTGAAGAAGCTCGCGCAGGAAGAGGATTGGGAAACTCTGAATGCGACGGTGGAAAGGAACCTGAATCCTCCGGCTCCAACTCCGACCAAGTTGCCTCTGGGAAGGCTCGAAATTGCGTTTCGGGGAACCAGTTCGAATGCCAACGGTTTCCGTGGCAGGCTCTCTCTGAAAAAGGCAGAGTTCAGTGCGACCTTCGGTGGGAACAGAGTGAAGGTTTTTGTCTGTGCCCACGCGCCGGTGGTGGTGGTTGAATGTTTCGGTGAGTTGGCGTCCCCTCTTGTGTTCTGGCGGTCGTTCCGGGATCTCAATCCGGGCCAGGCGGCCTCCCTCGGAATCCAGCCCTGCGACTCGCTTCAGATACATGATATTACTGCCGCCGTACAACGTTTCCCGGACGGCACAACGGCAGTCGTTGCATGGCATTGTGCGCCATCCGCAGGGGGATTTGTAGTGCGGTGCACCGTTGCAACCAGTGCTGACGGCGATGATCCCGTCTCTGTCGCTGGGGACAGGCTGCGCGCGGCAGCAAGTACGTATTCTCTCAAGCGTCGCCACCGGGAGTGGTGGAGTGATTTCTGGTCTCGTTCCAGCATTACGATTCCGGAAAAGAGGCTCGAAACGCTCTGGTATTATGGGCTTTACAAACTCGCGTCATCATCCCGCCCGGGAAACCTGCCGGCCAATCTCCAAGGTCTCTGGGTAACCGACGGAGTCCTGCCGCCCTGGCGCGGCGATTACCACGCCAACATGAACATTCAGGAAACGTACTGGCCGGTGTATGCCACAAATCACCTGGAAATAGGCCTCCCTTTGCTCCAGTGGATTGAAAGTATCACCGAACCAGCGCGCCAAAGAACACGAAGTTTCTTCGGGTGGGATGGCGTTCGGATAGAAACGGCCCTCGCACCCAACGGGGTGCCGGTTCCGGGCTGGGGAACTGTCCAGTACTGGCCGGGAGCAGCAACATGGCTTGCACATCACCTGTGGCTTCACTGGCGATACTCCGGGGACTGGAACTTCCTTCGTGAAAAGGCGTTCCCCTTTTTCCAGTTGTGCTTCGAATTCTGGGAAGGGTATCTGGAGAAGGGGACCGACGGGTATCTGCATGTTCCGCTGTCTCACTCGCCGGAGTGGAACGGCAACCTGCCTGAGGCATGGGGTCGAGATCCGGTGATCGATCTTTCCCTCATCCGCAATCTCTGTTTCTGGTTGGATGAGAGCGCGCGCGAACTGCGCGTGAGTGGCGAGATGCAAACCCGCTGGAAGGTTGTCGCGGAGTCCCTGGCACCGTATCCACGTGATCCGGCAGGCGGTTTGATGCTGATGGAGGGCGTGCCGCTCTCCGAGAGCCACCGTCACCCTTCGCATCTCATGCCTGTGTTTCCCATGCACGATATGTCAGCGGAGGGTACCGAGGTAGACAGGAAATGTATCGAGGTTTCACTGGCACAACTGGAGCGAAAGGGCATGGGGGAATGGACCGGCTGGTCATTCCCCTACGTCTCCCTCATTGCAAGCCGGGTCGGGCGAGCCTGCATGGCGGAGTACATGCTGAAGCTGTACATCGAATCGTTCGTATTGCCGAACGGGTGCCACGCAAACGGTGATTGGCGCGGAAACGGAATCTGTCAGTATCACTACTCACCGTTCACCATGGAAGCGGAATGCGCCGCAACATCTGCGGTTACCGAAATGATGCTTCAATCATGGGGCGGGACGATCAGATTGTTTCCAGCGGTCCCCGAAACCTGGCTTGACGCGTCATTCCGTGGGTTTCTCGCAGAGGGTGGAATCGAAGTAAGTGCGGTTCGGGAGTTCGGGGAGACTACGGAGGTAACGCTTCGTTCACGGGATCGCGCGGAGGCGAGGGTTGTGGGTCTGAAGCGAAATGCCCAATGGCGGGGAGCTGCCTCAGCACGTTGGGAAACCGGAACCTGGGTTGTTACGCTCGATACGGGCGTTCCTGCGTGCGGGCAGTCCCGCCGCCGGAAGACGGGCAAGCGAAGGGCGACCGAATCGAATACGCGGAACATATTTGGCCTTCGAATCTGGGAATGACACGGTTTTCACGCGGAGTCAAAGGATGGTAAGTGTTCAACTTGAAGGTGTGACGAAAACCTTCGGGAGCGCCCGCGCTGTCGATCGGGTGACCCTGAATATTGCCCGCGGCGAGTTGTTTTTTCTCCTTGGACCTTCGGGCTGCGGGAAAACGACGCTTCTACGGATGATCGCAGGTTTCTACGAAGTGGACGAGGGGCGCATTCTGTTCGACGGTCGAGACATGACAGGCGTGCCTCCTCACAAGCGGAACACGGGTATGGTGTTCCAGAATTACGCGCTGTGGCCACATCTCTCGGTGGCGGAGAATGTGGCGTACGGACTCGAGGTTCGGAAGATACCCGTAACGGAGAAACAAGATCGGGTCATGAAGGCGCTGGAAATGGTGAGGATGGATTCCCTCGCTGGCCGCTCGCCGAATCAATTGTCCGGAGGGCAACAGCAGCGCGTGGCTCTTGCGAGGGCTCTGGTAATTGAACCCGAAGCAGTGCTTCTGGACGAACCACTTTCCAATCTGGATGCCAAACTCAGGCTCGAAATGCGCGAGGAGATTCGCAGAATACACGACGAGTTGGGCTTGACGATGATTTATGTCACGCACGACCAGAAAGAAGCGTTGTCCATGGCTGATCGACTCGCCGTGATGAATCGCGGACGAATCGAGCAAACGGGAGCGCCACGTGAGGTGTACGTGACACCGGAAAACGTCTTTGTTGCGGGCTTCATCGGGGAAACCAATCTTTTCCCCGGCATGCTCTTGCCCGACGGGTCCTCAGGTGCAGAACAGCAGGTGGACACGCCTTACGGCGTCCTTCGGGTGGCGAGAAAGAGCAGTACCGCGGAACCGGGCAAAGTATCAGTATCAATCCGGCCGGAGGCGATCAGCGTCAGAGGGGCGGAGGAAGCCTTGTCAGGGGGAATTCTGCGCGGCGTTGTCCAATCCATCATATACCTTGGCGACACGGAGCAGTACGTCGTGCGCCTGGCCGATGGCAAACTCGTTCGCAGCGTGGAGGCTAATCCCGCGCGGCCGCGCGCCCGCACCGGTGAGGAGGTTCACCTGACGTTCCGTTCCGAGGATGCGATTGCGTTGCCGCCGGACACGAGCGATGGAGGCTGAGGTGTCGGACAGAGGTAAGGTCACGTACATCATGCGGTTCGGAGTGACGCGTGTCCGCAGGTTCTGGAGGACGGCGTTGACCTGGGTGCTCTTCTGCGTGCCAGCCGCGGTGGTCGCCGGGTGTTCGGCGGCGGGACAGGCGGACGACGAACTTGTAATTCTTTCTCCTCATTGGGAAGGTATCCAGCAGGAATTTGAACGAGGATTCGCAGAGTACTGGAAAGCGAAAACCGGTCGATCCGTGGACATTACATGGCTTGATCAGGGGGGGACATCGCAGATTCTTCGGTTCATCAGTTCAGAATACAAGAACTCGCCGGAAGGAATCGGTATCGATCTCATGTTTGGGGGCGGCGTCGACCCGTACCTCAAACTTGTCAAGGACGGCGTAACACATCCATTCGCCCTTCCCGATTCAGTGCTGGAAAGAATTCCAGCCCATTTTGCCGGCATGCCGATGTACGACTCCACTGGCAGGTGGTACGGCGCGACCATGTCCGGGTTCGGAATTGTGTTCAACAAAGCTGTTGCCAGACGACTAGGAAGGTTCGCGCCGCACACGTGGAAGGAAATGGGCGATCCGGCATGGCGCGGCTGGATTGGAGCGGGTGATCCCAGGCTCTCGGGAAGCATCCACATGGCGTACGAACTGATGCTCCAGGCTTACGGGTGGGAGGAAGGCTGGAAGACCATCACCGCGATAGCCGCCAATACCCGTTCGTTCGCACGCGGTGCCGCTGAAATACCTCTCTCCGTGGCGCGCGGCGACGCCGTCGCCGGGATGTGCATCGATTTCTACGCGTGGTCCGAAGTTACACACGTTGGGTCGAGTGAGTTGAATTTCGTCTATCCGGTCAACCTTACGGCGGTCAACCCCGATGCCATCTGCATTCTCCGTGGTGCGCCACATCTGAATCTGGCGAAGGAGTTCGTGACATTCGTGATGAGCGAACCTGGCCAACGCCTTTGGTCGTTCAAAAAAGGCGCACCGGGCGGTCCTCTGAAAAACCAGCTCAATCGCTTCACCGTAATGCCGGACCTGTATGAGCGCTATCCCGAACACATCGCAGTGGACGAGAACCCTTTCTCGTGGCGAATAACCTTTCAGTACGACTCGGGCCTCGGTTCGCGACGATGGTCAGTGGTGAATGACCTTATCGGCGCGCAGCTGATCGACTCTCACCGTGAGCTGGAACAGGCGTGGGAAGCGCTCCGCCAGCGCGGTATGCCCGAGGAAGGGCTGTCTCTTCTTGCCTCGCAACCAGTGTCGCCGGAACAGGCGCTTGCGCTGGCGGAACAATGGAAAGACCCCGCCGTTCGAAATGCGTATCTCGCTCAATGGACGGCATTTGCGCGGGACAAATACCGGGCGGTGATCCGCGGGGAATACGGCGGCAACAGACAGTATACACACTAGGATCTCGACATGGGCAGCAAAACTTTGACCCCCGCATCTGCAGTCTTCCTGGTGCTCCTTTTCGGCGTGTTCGCCGTGTTTCTCGTATACCCCGTGGGATACGTTCTGGAGAGTGCCTTCTACCGTGAGGGTGTGTTCACGCTTGAGTTCTTCAGGCTGATGTTCACCAACCCGGTTCACCGGGAGGCCATCATCAACAGCACGATGCTGGCCATAACCGTTACCGCCGTGACAACCGTCATCGCGCTGCCGATTTCATTCGTGATGGTGAGAAGGGATTTCCCCGGGAAGCCGCTGCTGAACGGCCTCTTGCTTGTTCCCATGGTGATGCCACCGTTCGTCGGCGCAGTCGGCATGCAGCAGCTTCTTGCCAAATTCGGTTCCGTCAACCTGCTCTTGATCAGAATCGGCCTTATGTCTCCGCGAGACCCGTTCGACTGGCTCGGTACGGGTTTCTGGGCGGTAGTGTTGCTGAGCGTTCTGCACCTCTATCCGATCATGTACCTTAACGTGGCGGCGGCTCTCGCCAACGTCGATCCGAGCCTCGAAGAAGCGGGCAGAAACATGGGGGCTTCGGGTTTCAAGCTGTTTCGTTCCGTCACCTTCCCTCTCATGCTGCCGGGTTATTTCGCAGGCGCGATCATCGTGTTTATCTGGGCGTTCACGGACCTCGGTACTCCCCTCATTTTCAACTACTCTCGCGTGGTACCGGTAAGAATCTTCGAGGCAGTGAGCGACATCCATGAAAACCCGATGGGCTTCGCGCTTGTTGTTCTCGTTCTCGCGATGACTGTCGTATTCTTCGCGATAAGCAAGAAGGTGCTTGGATCGAGCAATTACCAGATGATGGCTCGGGGCCATGTACAGGGGTCGTCTTCCCCGCTTCCACGCCGATGGGTGCCTGTGGTATGGGTCTCGATCGCCGCCGTCATTGGATGTGCCCTTATTCCCCACGCAAGCGTGGTTCTTTCCGCCATAGCCGATACGTGGTTCATGACCATTCTGCCTTCCAGTTACACCACCGTGTACATCGGGCGCGTATTTACCCATCCCCTTACTCTGTCGAGTATTCGGAACAGCCTGTTTCTCAGTTCGCTCAGCACTGTGGTAGATGTGGCCCTCGGCGTGACGATTGCCTATTTCCTTGCGAGGAAGCGCTTCATCGGCCGGGACGTTTTGGACGGGTTGGCCATGTTGCCGCTTGCCTTGCCCGGGCTGGTGCTCGCCTTCGGCTATGTCGCCGCATTCAGTGGCTCGTTTCTGGACATCAAACGAAACCCCATGCCTCTTCTCATCATCGCGTACGCAATTCGGCGACTCCCTTACATGGTGCGGGCTGCGTACGCGGGACTTCAGCAAACGAGCGAAACTCTGGAAGAGGCGTCGCTGAACCTCGGTGCGGGACCGCTCCGAACGTTGAGACGAATCACGCTCCCGCTCGTGTTCGCAAACATCGTCGCCGGGTCGGTGCTCGCCTTCTCGTTCGCCATGCTCGAAGTCTCAGACAGCCTGATTCTCGCGGCGAAAGAGGAGTTCTATCCGATTACAAAGGCCATCTACGCGATGAGTCTCCGTGTTGCGGATGGGCCATACGTTGCCAGCGCGATGGGATTGCTCGGAATGGTGCTCCTCGCCACGAGTCTGATTGTCGCCGGGAGGTTCCTCGGCAAACGCCTCGGCGAGCTCTTCAGGGCCTGATCTCGCGGCGCCGGGAGTGGAAGCCGTAAGCAAGCCTCTGTCTGCCGTTAGCATCGGGGTGTGGTCCGTTTCCTTCCGCGGAACACGTCCACGGGGAATACGGCAGGCACCGGCAGCCCTCGTGCGAGAAAACTCGCCGCGATTCGGCGTCGGGAGGTTGTTGACCCAAACACCGAGATCGTGCAGGTTTTGGATGAGCCCTTTCGGTTTTTGCCGTTGTTCCCACTCACCATGACACTCTGATCCGATGACGTTTTCTGAAGCAACGCGTTACCTCAATGCACTGATTGACTACGAGAAGTCCCCCGATTTTTCGTACGCAACCGCCTTCAAGCTCGACCGCGTTCAATCGCTTATGGCGACCATGCGGGAACCGTTCCGGTCGTTCGACTCCGTGCACATCGCGGGCACCAAAGGCAAAGGCTCCGTCGCTATCTATTGTGAGGCCCTTCTCCGTGCCTCTGGAATCAGAACCGGGCTGTTCACCTCGCCCCACCTGGTGGATTTTCGTGAGCGGATTCGAGTCAACGGCGCCAGAATCAGCGAATCGTTGTTTGCGGACATCACCACGGAGATCCAGCCGCACGTTGCCAGATGGCAGGCAGATCACCCGGACGACCGCCTCTCGTTCTTCGATCTCCTCACTGCCATCGGTTTTGAAGCATTCCGTCGGAGCGAAATCGAAATTGCCGTTGTCGAGGTGGGTATGGGCGGCCGCCTCGACGCGACGAACGTACTCCTTCCAAAAGTCTCCGTGATAACACCGATTGCGCTGGAGCATACGCGCTTTCTGGGCCCGACGTTAGAGGCGATTGCCGCGGAGAAAGCCGGGATCATTAAGGAGCGGGTCCCCGTTGTGGTGGCGGAGCAGAAGCCCGAAGCGGCCGCCGTGATTGCGCGCGTGGCGGCGGGAAAGCATGCGCCGAGTACCTGGGTCGGACGCGACATTACGTTTGATGAAACAGGGGAACCCTGGGCGGTTCGGTTGAAGGCACGATCTGTCGATGGGGTGGCTCTGAAGATGCAGGGCGTCCATCAACGCCACAATTTCGCCACCGCTCTGGCGGCACTTGACGAAATCGGTTGTGTGCCTGCTGAGGCAGTTGTTCGAAAGATAGCGTCCGAAACGATTATACCCGGGCGCATGCAGGTGCTGCCGACACGCCCTCCCTGTATGCTGGACGTGGCCCACACGCCTGAATCGGCTGCGTGCCTTGCGGAGGGGATTCGTCAAACGTTCGCGGGCAAGCAGGTAACCCTGGTCTTCAGTTGCGCATCCGACAAACAGGTCGAAGGAATCGCGCAGGTCCTGGCGCCCGTGGCCGGGAACGTGGTTATCGTTCCTATGTCTGGACCTAGAGCAATGTCCATGGAAAGGATGTATGATGCATGGTCGCGGGCTCACACGCGTGTCGAACGGGCAGAAACCATCTCAGCTGCTGTGGACAGACTGAAGGATGCCGGATCAGACAGCGCGTGGGTTGTATGCGGCTCGTTTGTTCTCGTTGGCGCGGCAATGCAGCTTCTCGGCTATTCGCCACCATAGACGGTATCCTTTTACGGTATCTTGTGTGCAATTGTCAAATGGTTCCAAACTGAAGCGAAAGCGAGTCAAAAATGTCAGAAAAACTGGCGATCCATGGCGGAACACCGGTCCGAACGAAACCCATGCCTCCCGCGAATCCCGGTGAATGTATCATTGGAGAAGAGGAAAAGGAGCAGGTGCTGGAGGTACTCGACGCCCATTCACCGTTCCGTTTTTACGGTCCTGACCTCAGGAAGAAAACGGAGCAGTTCGAAGCGGAGTTCGAGGAATTCATGGGCGTCAAGCACGCGCTCGGGGTCACCTCCGGAACCGCAGCCCTCAAAGTTGCGCTCGCGGCAGCCGGCGTCGGGCCCGGCGATGAGGTGATAGTGCCGGCAGTCACATTCATAGCGTGCGCCGGAGCGGTTGTCATGTCGAGGGCGCGGCCGGTTTTTGCGAATGTGGGTACCGATATCGGTCTCGATCCGGCTGATGTGGAACGCAAGATCACGAAGAGAACTGCGGCAATAATGCCGGTGCATATTCTGGGTGGCGCGGCTGACATGGATCCCATTCTGGAGATCGGAAAGAAGCATGGAGTGAAGATCATAGAGGATTCGGCTCAGTCTGCCGGGGCAACCTACAAAGGTCGTCGCGTAGGTTCCATGGGGGATGTCAATGCGTACAGCCTGCAATTCCAGAAGGTAATCACCGCAGGCGAAGGTGGTGTGGTAACGACCAACGACGAAGAGTTGTTCGACAGGGCGGTACGGGCACACGACCACGGGATCAATCGTTGGAACAACGTTGCGGAGAAGAATTTCTGCGCGGAAGTGTACCGTATGAGCGAAATGCACGGTGCGTTCGCCCTTGCTCAGCTCCGAAAACTGGAGAGCAACCTGGCAGCCATGCGGCGCCACAACAGGCGGATTCGGAAAGCAGTTGAAGAGCTGCCCGGCCTCACACTTAGAACTCTGGCCGATGTCGAAGGCGCTACCGGACAGAGCATCACGTTCTTCCTCGAAACTGCTGATCTGGCCGCAAAATGGCGGGAAGCGCTTGAGAAAGAGGGTATCCCGAACTTCGTGTTGTACGGTGGGACGATGGTTTTCGAGAATCCACAGGTACTTCATCAGCGCATGCCGACAAAACATGCATGCCCGTTCGACTGCCCGCTTTACGAGGGTCCGATAACCTACGCGAAGGAAGACTACTTGCAATCCCGGGAGATTCTCGACCGCTCAGTATGGCTTTACGTCTCTCCATTACTCACCGAAGAGGATTGCGACGACATCGTCAAAGCCGTCAGGAAAGTTCACGCGGGGCTGTCTGCATGATCTGAAGCACGCCAACGTGCTTCAGCGTGCGTTCAGGCGCACTCATACTCTGTATGGAAGGTTGATTCAGTGAACGTGCTGCTTCCGGAAAATGCCTATTCCGTAATTCTTGCTGGCGGAGGAGGAACACGTTTCTGGCCACAGAGCCGTTCACAGAAACCCAAGCAGTTTCTTCCGTTCTTTGGTCCCAGAACACTCCTGCAGCACAGCTTCGACCTCATTACCCCGCTCACACCTCCGGACCGGATCCTGGTGGTGACGAACTCAGCTCAAGCGGGGCTGGTGAGAGAACAGTTGCCGGATGTTCCCGAAGCGAACGTCCTTTCCGAGCCTTGTGCGAGGGGCACCGCGGCAGCCGTTGCCTGGGCTGCCGCGGCAATCGCCGGGCGGAACGCGAAAGGAACCATGACAGTCGTGGGCGCGGATCACTGGGTCAGGAATCCGGAGGCTTTACACGCGGCAGTTGTCCGGGGACACGAAGTTGCCGAGCGCGGTCATGCGCTCGTCATGTTCGGACTGACGCCGGGGGGGCCGAACCCTCACTACGGATACATAATCGGCGCTCCGGAACCTGGGGAAAGCGAATTGGCGGCAACCGTGAGGGTGTTGCGCTTTCACGAGAAACCGCCTGCAGAGACAGCTCGGCGCTACCTGTCCCAGAAGCACTGCTACTGGAACAGCGGCATGTTTTCCTGCAGCGTGGAAACTATGCACGCGGAAATGGATCTCTACGCGCCCAATATTCTCCGGGCAGTGCGAGCGGCAACAAGGTTCCTTCCCGATCACGATGCGTTCAGAGAAGCCTATTCCGGCATTCCGGCAAACAGCATCGACCGGGCAGTACTCGAACACTCCGCCAATTGTTATGTGGTACCCACTGCGGTCGAACGGGTCGAACTCCGGACGTGGGCGTCGCTCTTTTCTTTGCTCCCGCGTGATGCGGAAGGCAACGTTTCGATTGGCGACGTCAGAATGCTGGATTGCGCGAACACCGTTCAGTTTGGTTCGGGCAAACTTGTTGCTGCGATCGGGATGGAGAACTGCGCCATCGTGGCGAACGCTGACGCAGTTCTGGTGTGCGCCCTTGACCGCGCCGACGATATCGGTTCCCTGATCGATCTTGCGGTCGAGAAAGGATACGAAGAGCTGAGATAACCCCGTACCGGGTTCCGACTGCGTTCAGGCGCTAAGACGCCTGTTCGCTTTGCTGCGGATTTTTCGGGCCGCGATCCACGGGGTCCGTGTGGACGAACGCTGCGTACACGTCGTCCAGACGTTCCAATCGCTGACCTACCGTTTTCGCGAGATCGTGGGCCTCTCGTACGCTGAGGTTTGCGTCAACCTCGATGTGCACCTCGACGTGCATCGAGTTGCCCACGTAATGTGCTCGGATGTTGTTCGTTCCGATCAATCCCGGTACCGTTTCTGCCACCGCGCGCAACTCCTCCAGAACCGCTTTCGATGGTGCCTTTCCAAGCAGAAACCCTATGTTCTCAAGCCCCACCCGGACGCCGCTGCCCAGAATCCATGCGCCGATCGCAAGGCCCGCCGCTCCATCGAGGTAAGGCCATACCGCGCCTCCGATAAGGCCGATCAGTGCCACCGAAGACGCCATTGCGTCGTTCCGGGAGTCTATTGCCGCCGCATCCATCGCGGGGCTCCCTCCCTTCGCGCCGCGTCGGTACGCGATGGCAATAATCACTTTGCTGACGATGGCAAACAGAACGATAATCACGCTTAAGGCGCTCATTCGAACCGGATCTGGCCTCAAAAGGCGCAGGACGGAGTCCCGGAGCACCATTCCCCCAAGTATTGCCGCAAATACTGCGATAAGGAAGCCGGCAAGAGGTTCTGCCCGGTGATGGCCATAATGGTGCGTCAGGTCCGCCGGTTTCGCCTGCAAACGGACGCTGAGGTACAGGGCGCTGTACGAAATGATGTCGAGGACCGAGTTGAATGCATCCGAGATCACCGCGGTGCTTCCGGATCGCCATCCTGCAAACCCTTTGAGGCACACCAGCAGTACACTGAGACCGATTCCAGTTCCGGTCAGAACACTCTTGCTCCGTGCCTGTGGCGTTCGACCCGTTGTTGGATCGTGCTCCCAGGGTATCGTGGCACGCGGTGCCTTTTTGAACACCGGAATTCGGTGCGACATCAGCAAACACCCTTCTCCAGACGCTGTTCAAGTACGCACGATGGTCAGGTCACGGCAACGTGATCAGGTTGCCATCACCCTGCAGACTGGCCCACGAGTTCCTTCCGCAACTCCTCAATGGCTGTTCGCCCGCACACATGGCACATCCGAGCCGTTGAACCTGCGATGTGCGGGGTCATTACCACGTTCGGCAGGGTGCGCAATGGGTCGTCAACAGGGGGCGGTTCCGGTTCAAACACATCCACGATCGCGCGGAACAGGCCCTTCTGCAGACACTCACGGAACGCTTCGTAATCCAGAATCGCAGTTCTCGCCGAGTTGACCAGAAGCGCGCCCTTCCGAATGGATTCAATGTGGGCTCTTGTTATCAGTCGCGTCGTTTCCGGCGTAACCGGCAGATGCAGGCTTATGATGTCGGAGGTTGCCATTACCTGTTCCAGAGGACACCAGCGGACGTTGAACTTCGATGCCTCCTCCGCGGTGACGTATTTGTCATAACCCACGATTTCCACATGAAACGGCTGCAACAATCCCGCGACGAGCCTGCCAATGCGGCCCAGACCCACAAGGCCGATTCTCTGACCATCCAGCATGCTGCTCGTGAAATGATGGTCGGGCCAGACTTCCCCGGCACGCATGGCGCGGTCAAGCTCTGCAACACGGAAAACACCGTTGATCATGGCGCCAAGGGTCCATTGCGCTACGGCAAAGTTGTTTCCCCATGATGCATCGGTAACTCGCACCCCTGCGGCTCTCCACGCAGCCGTTGCCCGATCGTGCGACCCGTGGAACCAGTGGGAAATCACCGCGATCCGAACCGTTCCGACCGCGCGCAGAGCGTCTTCGGTTATGTCCTCTGCGCCCGCGCCGTTAAGCGACAGGATCGCCTGCACCCCTTCAAGGCGATGTGCGATGTCGGGAGGCGGTGCGTCCAGGGAGGCATCATCCACTATCTCCGCGAAATCTGCCAATCTGGAACGATTCTGGTCATCCAGGTAACGGGGAGCCCACGATCCGACGCGGTGCACGTACACTCTGGGCTTTTTCATTTCTCTGCGCTCCTTTTCGGCGTTTCAGTTTTCCGGCTGCGCAAAACGCATGTCCACGCACACGGGGAAATGGTCCGACGGGTATTTGCCGTCTCGTTCAAACGCGACCGTCTCATACCTGGTGACCTGGCCCTCTCCCGCGAGCAGTACCCAGTCAATGCGACGACTTTCCGGGAGCATGCCGCCTCTGAATCCGTGTACCGTCCCTGCCGGACCAAGAACCTCCTGCGCAAGAACACGCGTGTCCCGAAAGCCTTCTCCGATGCCGCCGCCGGAACGCGTGAAAAACCCGTGAAGGCCGCCATCTGGTGGGGCGTTGAAATCTCCCATCAATACAACTGGCGCAGACTTGGGTACCAAAGCCAACTGACTTTCCACGACTCGTGCGCACGCAAGCTGAATGTCCTCATCCCTTGTCAGCGGGAAATGAGTGTTCAGAACCGAAAAGCGAAACCCGTTCGGGATATCCATCAGAGTCGCCGACGTGACTATGCGAGGGTGATCCGAAGGGCAAAACGTGCGTGTGCCCGGCACGTCCGGCGTGTCAGAGAACCATTTTGTGGCGCTGCCTTCTGCAAGGAACCTCTCGCGTCTGAAAAACACCGGGTTGTGTTCCTCATCCGTTCCCCCGTACCGCTCCTTCCCAACTGCCGCGCAACCCGGAAGCGCATTCACCAGGTCATTCAGTTGGCGCCGGTACACCTCCTGCATGCCGATCACGTCTGGATCGTACAACTGGATCATTTCGAACACGCGGGCACGCCTCTCGTCCCAGAGATTCCCGGTGTCGGACTCACAGGGGAAACGGAGGTTGAAGCTCATGAATCGTATGTCTGCGAACTGATTGTGCATAGTCCCGTCCTCACGCGAAATACCACATCCCTGCCGCCCCGACTATCCAGCAGTAGACTGCGAACCAGTGAAGCGCGCCTTTCTTGACAAATGACACCAGGACTCGGACAGCCGCGTAACCCGAAATGGCCGAAGTACAGAACCCTGCAATCAGCGGCTCGCTTAACAAACCCAACCCGCCGGTTTGTTCGACCATGCCGGCGATGTGGATGATGGCCCCTCCAAGAATCACAGGGATTGAAAGCAGGAACGAGAACTCCGCCGCCTTTTCGCGTTCAATTCTGAGAAACAAACCCATTGAAATCGTTGAACCGGAACGCGATATGCCGGGAAGAATCGCCAGCGCCTGTGCGAACCCCACTGCCAGTGCGGGTGATAGCCCCCAATCGCGGTCGTTTCGCCTGACAAAACGTGTCGCGAAAAGAATAATCCCCGTTCCTATGAGCAGCACGGAGGTCTGGAAGGGATTTCCGAAGGTTTCCTTAAGCGAGTCCTCGAAGAGGACCCCCAGCAGAGCCGCGGGAACCGTTCCCACAATTATGTAGGCTGCCCAGCGAAACTCCTCCCGCGCCCACGGGGAACGCCGAACTGCCAGATCCGCAACCCCCGCTATTGTACCTCTGATGATCGGTGCGATGCGGTACCACATGGCACCGAAAACCGCGACAAGGGTTCCCAAATGAACCACGATCGCAAGGTCGACATTTCCCTCCTTGATGCCGAGGAAATGCTCTGCGTACACGATGTGCGCCGAACTGGAAACCGGAAGAAACTCCGTCATTCCCTGTATCACACCTACAATAGCGGCTTCAGAAACGCTCATGGAAAGCTCCAAAATGGAGGACGGCAGGTACGATTCAGTGCACGTTACCTGCGCCGCATGATCATCGCGACCGTCCGTCCCGTAGTGCCGCCGTTGGCACGGTGGGAAAAAAACAGATCGTGGCGGCACACTGTGCACGTTGAAGAGATGTCTATGTTTTTCGCCGCGATGCCTGAGTCCGCTAGCTGACACACCGCAACGGCGGACAAATCAACGTACGACTTGCCGCCGCGTGCGTGCGGCGCAACTACATGTTCTTTTCGAAACTGATGGGCGACGTCGTCTCCCACCTCGAAACAGCAGGCGCGGATGTGGGGCCCGATCGCCGCACGCATGGATTCCGGTCGGGCGCCTGATACCGTCTGCATAGCCGTGACGGTTCGCGGGATTACTTCCGCGAGCACGCCTTTCCATCCCGCGTGAATTGACGCCACGATCCGTCCGTCCTCGGACGCCAGCAGGACCGGAAGGCAATCCGCGGTTCCCACCAGCACGGGTATGGCTTCGCGCGTAGCGATGAAAGCGTCAGCACGGCGTGCTGCCTCGGGACTCACACTATCGCACAACACCACATCTGAGCCATGCTGTTGCGCTTGCAGGGTTACCATTTCCGGTGAGATTCCGGCGGATCTTGCGAGCAACGACCTGTTCTGCAGAACCGCATCGGGGGAATCCCCGACGTTCAACGAAAGGTTGAGAAACGCGAACGAGCCCGCACTCACGCCGCCGATTCTTGTCGTGAATCCGTGCCATACGCCAGGCAACTCGTCCAGCAGCGATGAACGGAGCATTGGCAGGCCGGTTTCTGAAGTAAGGCGGAACACGCTACTCGTCCTCGTCGTCCGGTGATTCCTCGACAAACGGCAACGGACTTCCGGCGATCATCGCGCGCAGTTCGTCTTCGTCGTCGCCTTCAGTCGCCAGTCGGTGAACCTCTACCACGTTCGGCACTTTCCGGAGTTTCGAAATCACTCGTTTGAGCTGCTTGAGGTTCTTCACTTCCAGCAGGAACGCGCTGTGAGCCCCGTCGGGCAGAGTGCGAATTTCCGCGTGCCGTATGTTCGCGCCCGTGCTCGCAATCGTGCTTGTCACGTTGCTCAGGAGCCCTACTCTGTCAGAACCTTTAACGATGATTGCCGTCTTGAAAGGACCCGCGCCCCCGATGACATCCTTCGCTTCCCACCGAACTGGTATGAGGCGTCCCGCGTCTTCTTTCAACTGCCGGATGTTGGGGCACTCGCGGTGGTGAACCGTCAAACCCCGTCCCCGGGTGATGAAACCGAGGACGGGATCTCCCGGGACAGGGTTGCAACATCGCGCGATCCGCACAAGCGGGTTATCCATTCCGCTCAGGACGATCCCTCCCGCTTCTGAATCAGTTGCGGGGAGTTCCTTTGGAGGCGCTTCTTCTTTTGTCGGCGCCGGAGCGATCATCGAACGTATGTGGTCAAAAACGCGTTCCGGCGCGAGGTCCCCGGCACCCACCGCGGCGAAAAGATGCTCGCGATCCTTCGTGTTGAACGCCGACGCAACCGCGCCCCACTCTTCCTCCGCGAGGACGAGCCCGGCCTTCTTCAGACGTTTCTCCACAAGGTCGCGTCCGATTTCGACGTTGAGCGCGAATTCCGCCTGGCGAAGCCACTGCTTCACCCTTGTTCGGGCTTTCGCTGTTTTCACCAGGTTGAGCCAGTCGCGGCTCGGTTTCTGGTTGGCCGACGTGATGATACGGACCGAATCAGACGTCTGGAGCTCGTACCCAAGCGGTACAATTCGCCCGCCCACGATCGCGCCAGACGCATGGAGCCCCACCTCCGTATGGACCGCGAAGGCGAAATCCAGTGCGGTTGCACCCTTCGGCAGAGGTATCACATCACCTTTGGGAGTGAGAGCGAATATTTCGTCCGGAAAGAGGTCGATTTTGAGCTGCTCGTAGAACTCATTCGGATCCCGAATATCTTTCGACCACTCAAGGAACTGCCGGACCCAGCGCATCTGCGCGTCGATTTCCCCCGTAGCCCGCCCTTCTTTGTACAGCCAGTGGCGCGCAATTCCTTCCTCGGCCACCTCGTGCATTTCCCGTGTACGGATCTGGACTTCTACCACCGTTCGCTGGTTGTTCGTAACGGTTGTGTGAAGCGACTGGTATCCGTTCGATTTCGGGTTGCCGATGTAGTCCTTGAATCGCCCTTCGAGCGGGCGATAGTGCTGGTGGAGATATGCGAGCGCGTCGTAACACTGATCCGCGGTTTCGACGATAATGCGGACTCCCAGCAAATCGTAGATTTCGGACAGATCCTTGCCTTCCGAAACCATTTTATTGTGGATGCTGTACAGGTGTTTGACCCGCCCGCTGACTTCCGCCGGCATACCGCGTTTTGATAAGCCTTCCCGGATTTCCTCGCAGAACTGCTCGATCGCATTCCAATATTCGTCTTTGCGCTGCGCGACCTGCGCCTCAAGACGGGCGCAGGCTTCGGGATCGGCATAGCGGAACGCAAGCTCCTCAAGCTCGCGACGAACGCGTGCCATACCGAAGCGATGCGCGAGGGGAGCGTAGACGTCCAGCGTTTCCCGGGCGATCCGCAGGCGCTTTTCAGGAGGCAGATAATCGAGCGTTCTCAGGTTGTGAAGCCTGTCCGCGAATTTTACGAGAATGACTCGCACGTCCTTTGCGACGGCGAGCAGCATCTTCCGGAAATTGTCTATCTGGTTTTCCTTGTCGCTGACGAGCTGCATCCTGGAGATCTTGGTGACCCCGTCCACAATCGTGGCGACATCATTGCCGAAATTCACCTCGATTTCTTCTATCGGGGTTTTCAGATCGTCTTCAACGACGTCGTGCAGCAGACCGGCTGCAAGAGTTTGTGTATCGAGATGGAGATCGACAAGGATGCGAGCCACGTGCACCGGATGCACAAGATAGGGCTCGCCGGAAGAGCGGAAATGTCCTTTGTGGCGTTCGGAAGCGAAGCGGTACGCTCTCCTCAGGGTCGGCAAATCGATGTTTTTGTCGAAGCGTGAAGCCAGTTGCATGATCTCCGCAAACAGGCGGTCGCACTGTGCAGTTTCCGCACGAGCTTTTTCGGTTTCTTCGGGCACGTTCATCGCAGATCCAATGCGTCCGCCCTGCGGTCTGGTATCCTTATCCGGCAATTGATTTGCCGAACGGCAGGTGCACCTGTGCGCTGCCACAGCGCGCATTAAAGATAGCGCAAGAACCATATTGCCGGAACTCTGAGGCCTTCCGTTTTGTCTTCCCATTCAGAAGCAACGAGGAACCGCCGGTTTCGCCCGGTTGTTGTTCGTTACGTGTGAGCGAGCGTTTGGTGCCCAGAGTGCGTATCGGTATATTTGTTAGGCGACATAACCGGTGCAGAATCGCACCGGTTGATACCAGGTTTGTGGAGGCAAGTTATGGCAGACGCACCAGTTGCCGTTGATTCTCTGGTTACTATCTCCGATTCAGCCGCCAAGAAGATCCGTGAGCTGCTTCAGGAAGAAGGGAACCCGAACTACGCGTTGCGCCTTCAGGTTGTGGGCGGCGGCTGCGCAGGGTTTCAGTACAAACTCGCGTTCGACGACGAATTTGCAGAAGATGATGAGCTCCTGGACTATGAGGGATTCCGGGTTGTCGTTGACCCCATGAGTGCGCGTTACGTTGAAGGCGCCACCATCGATTACGTCGAATCTGAGATGGCGTCCGGTTTCAAAATTGAGAATCCGAACGTGGTCACCACATGCGGGTGCGGACATTCCCACTCATTCTGAGCATTTTGTTCGCGCGCATGTTCTTGTTCTGGCCCGGCGCCGGTAAGGGTCGCTTATAACGCCATTCGGGATATCGTTTGATGACCGGATGGCTTTTTTTTGCACCTGAGCGACGCGTGGTGGCTTTTTCCGGTACGGGCTCTTAGCCTGGCCTTGTTTTTGCTTTTTCAATGCTCCGCAGCAAAGTGTCCGACACACCACGGCTGGCATGGCCCAGTTCAGTAACCGGCTCAAGTTCGAGGAATTTACGTTGAATTCAATCGCGCATGGTCTCTTCCGGCGTGTCGCCGAAAAGTGGGTGGCGTTCAGTCTTCGTCACCTGTGGTTGACTGCCGCCGTATCGCTCGCGTTCACTGGGCTTGCGTTGTGGGCAGCCTCATTCCTCTCTCTGAAAACAGATCTGGCCACCCTGCTGCCCCGGGATTACCCGAGCGTGAAGGAACTGGATCGCGTTCAGCAGAAAGTCGGGGGGCTTGAGAAGGTAATTTTCGTTATCGAGTCCCCTGATTCGGCCGCCAATCACCGGTTCGCACTTGCGCTGGGCCAGAAACTACTGGCGGACTCCGCGTACAGCTATGTCGAATGGAGCCGCGACCTCAGCTTCTTCGACGACCACAAACTCCTCTACATGGATCTTGAAGACCTGGGGGAGGTCTACCGTCGCGTTTCGTCCAAGGTTCAAATGGATGAGTTCGGCGAGCCACTCGACTTCTCCGATATCGAGGAGAAGTACAAGGGAACGAACGGTTCCGGGAACAACTCGAACGGTTCTGACGGATGGACAACCGCAGACGGCACAACACGGATCCTGATTGCATATCCGGCGGGTCAATCTGGTGACGTTGGCTTTTCACGGAAGGTCATCGCTTCCGCCAGACGGCAAGTCGCAGCTTTGAACCCGGCGTCGTTCCACCCGCAGCTCGAAGTGTACTACGGCGGCGAGTTCAAGAATCGCGTGGACGAATATGAGTCTCTGGTGAGCGATATCAAATCCACCGCGATCATCTCGATTCTCGGGATCATCATCACGATCTCGCTTTACTTCCGGCAGTATTTTGCGTGGCTCTACATCGGGTACCCGTTGATCGCGGGCCTCGGTTGGACGTTCGGGATTACCGCCCTCACCGTCGGGCACCTGAACCTGATCACTGCTTTCCTGATAGCCGCGCTGACGGGTCTCGGTATCGATTTTGGCATCCACGTGTTCCAACGGTACACCGAGGAAAGGGGGCGCGGGCAGGACCTTGAAACGGCCACGACGCGTGCGATCGTCAACACAGGTTCCGCTCTTCTGACCAGTGCGACGACTACCGTAGTTGCCTTTTACGCGCTCACAATAACCGATTTCAAAGGGTTCTCCGAGTACGGCTTCATAGCCGGAACCGGAGTTCTGATGACGCTCACTGCCGTGCTTTTCAGTTTTCCCGCGTTCATTGCGATCGGCGAGCGCCTGAACCTCGTCAGGCACCGGCACGCTGCGAAAAAATGGGCGGAATCTACCGCGACCTTCCCGTTTGCGAAAGCGGTCGTGTATGGCACGGTGTTCCTTCTGGCGATTGCAGTGTTTGCCGCGGCGTTCTACCCGCGAGTGCGATTCGACTACGATTTCTCCAACCTGCGTTCGAACATCCCTGCGTCGAATCTCGTAAAGTCGAAAATTTCGAAGATACAACCGATGGAGTCTGCTCCTGCAGCGATTGTTGTCGAAGACTCGGCCGCGCGGAGGGAAGTGGCAGACGCTCTGCGTGCAATCCAGCGAACCGACACACTGAGTCCGACGATCAAGGAAGTACGTACTCTGGAAGGGTTCGTGCCGGCTGATCAGGACCAGAAGATGGCGTTGATCAGGCGGTTGCGCCGCGTTGTTGAAGGGCATGAGGAAGCCATTCTCGAGGGGCAATCCAACATCAATGTCGAGGGGCTCAAACGCTGGCTGAACGTGAATGAAATCACGGCGTCAGACCTTCCGGATTTCATTGTCCGAAAGTTCCGCGGGCCAGACGGAAGCCTCGGGGAATTCGTTGTCATAGGTACTTCGGTTTCCCTTCGCGACGGCAAGCAGACGATTGCCTTTGCGGAAGATATCCGGGAAATCGATACGCCTCATTTCGGGAAATTCTACGCATCGGGAAGCGCCGTGATTTTCGCGGACATGTTGCTGGTGATGCAGAAGGACAGCGTAATCGCGATCACCGTGACGCTGCTGGTGGTGTTCGCCATCGTGCTGCTGCAATTTGGAACGAAACGCGCCGCATTGCTTGCGATCCTGCCGGTTCTGGCGGACGGTGTGCTGGTTGCCTTCTCGAAAACCACGGGAGCCGGCTTCCACGCGAAGTTTGAGGAACTGGCGTGGGTGTTTGGCGCGGAAGCAGTTCTGGGTGCTCTTCTGGTGTTTCTGTTCGAGCGCAAGGCGTTCAAAACCACGATCTTGGTCATGGCGCCGCTCCTCGGTGGTGTCATTCTTATGATCGGAACCATGGCGCTGACCGGTGTCCGCTTCAATTTCTACAACATTGTTGCTCTGCCCAGCATCCTCGGTATGGGTGTGGACAACGGCGTCCATTTCTATGCGCGGTATCGAGAAGAAGGGCGTGGGTCCGTTTTGTATGTCCTCAGGACTACCGGGGCGGCGGCGTTGATGGCCTCGCTTACGACTATGGAAGGCTTCGGCGGGATGTTGACGGCAGACCATCGGGGCCTCTACTCCCTCGGTCTCATCTCGATAATCGGCATGGGAACGTGTTTGTATATGTCAGTTGTCTTCCTGCCCGCCTGGTTCGCGTACCGTGAGGAGCGACACAGGAAAACGGACTGAGCGGACCTCGTGGCATCACGGGAAAATGGCATGCTGCTTCCTTCTGCAGATATCCGGCATCTGCATCTCATCGGCATATGTGGTACGGCAATGGGTGCCTTGGCCGTGCTCCTGAAAGAGCGCGGGTTCCGGGTAACCGGTTCCGACAACGCGGTCTATCCTCCGATGAGCGAGGTGCTGCGTGACCATGAAATCCGCGTGGCGCCTGCCTACTCCCCGGACAACATCACGCCCCGACCGGACCTTGTTGTCATCGGGAATGCCCTGAGCCGCGGCAATGAGGAAGTCGAAGCGGTTCTCGAACGTAAGATACCCTTTGTATCGCTGCCGGAGGCGTTGCGCGAATTCTTCATTCGTGGGTCAACCTCCATCGTCGTTACTGGCACACACGGCAAAACAACCACAAGTTCCCTTCTTGCGTGGATTCTGGATTTCGCAGGGCTGCAACCGGGCTTCATGATAGGAGGTGTGCCGGCGAACTTTGGCGTGGGCGCGCGCAAAGGATCCGGGCGCTTCTTTGTCAGCGAAGGCGACGAGTACGATACCGCGTTTTTCGACAAACGATCGAAATTCCTGCATTACCTTCCCGACATAGTCATCGTCAATAACATCGAATTCGACCACGCGGATATCTTCCGGGACATCGGCGAGATAGAACTGAGCTTCCGGAGACTTCTCAACATCATTCCCCGAAATGGCCTCGTGGTGGCGAACAGGGATGACTCACGGGTTGTCCGGCTTACGGAACACACGTGGCCGCCGAAGGTGACGTTTTCGCTTTCAGGAGACGCCAACTGGCAGGCGCGCAACGTGTGCGGTACCGCGTGCGGCACTGCGTTTGATCTCGTTGGACCATTCGGGCAGGTAACCTGTGAGTTGCCTCTGTTTGGGCGCCACAATGTCAGCAACGCGCTGGCGGTTGCGGCGGTGTGTGCGCATGCTGGCATGTCGCTGGAACAGATACGAGATGGCATGCGGAGCTTCAAGGGTGTAAGGCGGAGGCTCGAGAAGCTTTACGACGCGCACGAGATTGTTCTTTACGACGATTTTGCGCACCATCCGACCGCGATTACGGAGACCCTGCGCGGCGTCAAAGCAGCACACCACGGATCCCGCGTATGGGCGATTTTTGAGCCGAGGTCGAACACGACGGTACGGCGGTTTTTTCAGACTGAACTTGCGGATGCGCTGGCACACGGAGACGTTGTGCGGCTGGGAGCATTGCACAGGAACGACAAAATCCCGGAGAGCGAACGACTTGACATCGCCCGGCTCGTGTCAGACCTTCGCGAACGCGGGGCGGACGCGGAATCGGTTCCAGATGTCAGCAGACTGAGTGAGGAAATCGCTTCCCACGCCCGTGCGGGTGACGTTATTGTTGTCATGAGCAACGGCGGATTCGGGGGGCTGACGGGATTGCTTCGTGACGCGTTGGAAAAGCGATTTGGTGCATCAGAATCTGCGACGTAGAGGTGTGAAATGCTCAGCTCACCCAACTGGACTATCGCCGAACGGCACATGGTGCGGTACCATATGTCCCACCTCATGTGGTGGGCGCTGATCGCGATAAGTGTGCCCGTAATTGCGCTCAGTCTGGGTGCCGCGCTTGTCAAGATCGCTGTTCTCCCGCCGCGTGGAGCAGGGTTTCTTGTCTGGGGAACTACCGTTGCAATCGCCGTGCTCTCCCCGGTGGTGGCCTTTGCGATCGAACGCGGCCGCATCCGACCCGTACCCGCCGACCGTCCGCTTCGGGCGGTGGTGATGTGGTACAAGCACGCAAAACTGTGGGCGATCGCTGCGTGCGGAATCGGGGCGCTGTCGCCCGTGGTTGCGCTGTATATCTCCGGTTCTTTCTCCCCCGCGCTTGGCGCTGTTGTGTTTCCTCTGGCATTTCTGGTGATTCGTTTCCCCCACGCAGAGCGTTTCACCGCGTTCGTGGACAGCCACTTTGACGCAGTGGAACCGTCGCAGGGACCAGAATGAAGGTCGTTGCCGTCAGGCGGCCTCCGATGCCCCGGTCTCCTTGGTCGTGAGTTCCCCGCCGTTCAGTGCCCTCTGCAGGCCCATTTTCCTCCTGATTTCCGCGAAGACTGCAGTCCAGCCGATTGTTCCACGGCATCCCCGTGCTGAGATTTGAAACGGAACGATATTCGGTTTTGCCCAAGACCAGGGGAGATTCCGTTTGCGTACGATTCTACTGGCGGCAATTGCGGCCGCGTGTGTGGTATGTGCATGGTCGCAAGCCTCTGCGGCAGTCATAGTGACGACGAGCGGGGAGGAGATTGTCTGCGAGATTGTGCGCGAAACGGACACGTATTTCGTCGTCGACCACCGCGGTTACCGGAGATACGTGCTGAAGACACAGGTTCGGTCGCTGGATCGGAGAGCAGGGGAGGGGTTCAATCTCGGTCCCGAGCCGTTGAGGAACATCGAGTTTTCCGGCGGGTACCGCCTGTGGGGGAGGTCACAAAGCCGTGGGATTGGTGCTTCGGCGATTTCTGCCAGTTACCCTCTGAACGAAAACCTTCTTATCCAGTTGGGCGTTGAGGCGGGCCGGGGCGAAGCATCGTCCTCGTTCGAGGGCGGTGACCTGCTCCCGGGGCCGATATCGTGGGTCGGGGGCCTGTGTGGCGCACAGTGGCAATTGCAACCGTGGCGGGTACGGCCTTTCCTCGATGCCGGAATAGGGTACTTCGCGATGCGCCATTCCGTTGCTGATTCCGGCGTACTCTGGATGAAACAGGCCATTGCCGCTATCGATGGCGATACGAGTTTCGTGTACTCTGAGCCCATGGATGGTGCGTTCGCTGTCAAGCTTGGAGTGGGCGCCCTCGTGCCTGTGTCAGGACGGTTTGCGCTTACCCTGCGTACGTCCATTCTGGTGCTGCATACGGGTTTCACGCGCCAGTGGTACTATCCCGCCTCTGCCGAACAAGAGGAGATGACGTTGCGATCATCCCACGGAATCACGCTGGAGATGATCCACACGACCGTGGGCGTTCAATGGGCATTTTGAGCTCCGGCAGGGGGGCATCCCGTGTCTCCGTGTCCCGACCCGAAGCCGTGCTATCAGCGGCCGGAGTGCTTCTCATCTGGAGTGGTTCCGGCGTTTTTTCCCATCTTGCCACCAGCGGCTGGAACGCGTTGCAGGCGGCATGGTGGGAATCGCTCTGCGGTTCACTCGTCGCCCTTCTTTTCCTCCCGGCAACCGGTTTGCTGAGACAGGTGACGGCCTTGCAGCCCGGGGATTTCGTGCGGCTGACCACGCTGGGATTGCTTGCGCACACGGGTTACTACTCGTTCCTGTTTGTTGGCTTTGCGTCAGGGCACCAGGTCCAGACGATGGCCTTGAACTACACCTGGGCAGTCTTCATGGTTGTGTTCGGCGGGCTCATCAACCGGGCGGTGCCGAAGTGGTACCAGTGGGTATCCGTGGTACTCGGGGTTCTGGGCGCAACACTGGTGGTGATACCGGGTTCTTGCAGTGCAGCGGACGGGACTCCGGGAGCGCTGGCGGGGCTGGGTGCGGGGCTTTGTTTCGGGCTCTTCACCCCGTTATCCGTGAGATGGTCTTATGATCCCCGTCTCGTCACGTCATGGATGTTGTTTCTAAGCATGCTCGTGTTTTCGCTTGTCATGCTCCTTTCAGGCGCGTCGTTCAGTTTCCGGGCACATGGAATGATTGGTGCGCTTTACATGGGTATCGGCGTGGACTTCGTGGGGTATGCGCTGTGGCAACGCGCGAACCGTCGCCTGCATCCGTGGGTTGTCTCGGTGTGGGCGTGCCTCATTCCGTTGTTGAACATTACGCTGCTCACGCTGGTAGCTGGTTTGAAAGTGCCGCCTCCGGTGTACCTCGGCGGCAGTCTGATCGTGGCCGCGCTGGTTGCGCAAAACGTCTTCACGCTCGCGACACGGCGGACGGAGCCGCGGGGCGGTTGAGTTAACGTCGGCGCGACGAACGATGATACGCAGTTTCTTTTTGGGATCCGCCCTTTTTGACCGAGGATGAAACGATGAACACCTTTGCAGGGAAGGAACGCCCGCACAAACCTGACTGGGAGGCGTTCGTAGCAACTGTTGCAAGGCGAGGCACGCCACAACGGGTCCACCATATTGAGCTCTATCAGGACGGCGAGATTCGCGATGCGATTGCGGAACGCTACGGGCTCGCGGACGGTCTCGACAAAACGGACCCGTACTTCGCGCAGAAGCAGTACATCGCCGTGCAGCGGTTTTGCGGATTTGACTACGTGGTGGCGGGGTTGACGGGCCTCGATATGCCGCTGCATCAGACCGCCATCCCGGACACGGCGGCGCTCAAACGCGATGGCGGAAGGAATTTCGTGAACGAACACACAGGCCCGATTACCACATGGGAGGAGTTCGAAAAATACCCCTGGCCTGATCCTGATGCGCCGGAAGCAACTCGTCTTCTCGAGTGGTACGAGAGGAACCTTCCGGACGACATGTGTATCATCGGCGGTCTCACCGGCCATTTTGCCGAACTGATAACCTGGTTGATGGGCTATGAGACTCTCTGTTACGCATTGCACGACGACAGAACTCTCGTGAAGGCGATTGCCGACCGATTGTACGAGTTCTATGAAGCAGACGTCCGGCACCTCCTTCAATTCGAAAGAGTGAAGATGGTGTGGGGAAGCGACGACATGGGGTTCAAAACCGGCCTTCTCCTCAGCCCGGACGTAATGCGCGAGTACGTGCTTTCCGGACACCGGAGGCTCGCGCACATGGTGCACGAGGCGGGAAGGCTCTACTTGCTTCACGCGTGCGGGAATCTTTCGTCGATCATGGATGATCTGATCTTCGACGTGAAAATCGATGCCAAGCACAGTTTCGAAGATACTATCGAGGACGTCCGGCAGGTGAAGCACACGTATGGCCGCCACGTCGCGCTCGTCGGAGGTATCGACCTCGATTTCCTTTGCTCTGCTTCTGAGGAGCGGATTCGTGAGCGGGTGAGGGATACGCTTGCCGTGTGTCAGGATGGCGGAGGGTACTGTCTGGGCACAGGGAACAGCGTTGCCAATTATATCCCCCTCGATAATTACCTCGCGATGGTGGACGAAGGTATGCGTTGGAGTTGGTGAAGAAAAAAAGGGCGCGTAAAACGCGCCCCTTTTTCTGATCTGCAAGCTCGTCTCAGGTTTCGGCCACTACCTTTTTCTTCCGAGGGTCCATCAACCGCACAGCATTCTGCCACAATGCGTTATCCCTGTGCGTGTCTTTCAATCCGAGTGTTCCAAACCAGGCAAGCGACTGGGCGTACGTCATGTATTTCTCAACAGGCGGGTAGCATGAACCCCAGACGATGCGGTTTGGTGCGAAGTGCTGCTTTGCCATTTCGATGAAAGGTAGAAGATCTTCGTAGGGATACGCCTTTTTGCTCTGTGTATAGGGCGAGGAAAACTGAAGGAATACTCCCTTGAATTGCGACAAATCCATCACTCGCTGGTACGTCGCGTACGGCGGTGGTTCGCTCGGTTCCGGGTACCCCAGGTGTTCGATCTTCAGCCTTGCGGTAGGGTATTTCTCGAGGAACGCCCTCAGCCGCTCCACCTGCCCCAGATCATGAGGCTGAAGTCCCAGCACGCTGATCACGGCTTTGCACTCAACCGCCATTTCCCACAGATCCGGCCTGCGCGAAAGGCTCATCGCGGGCAACCTCACACCGTGCAGGCCGTTCTCCTTCAGCTCTGACCTCAGGATTTTCGGAGCGTTCGAAAGAGTGAGATCAACCATGCAGATGCCCCAGAATCGCTGCGGGTATTTGTCGATGCATTGTCTGAGATACGTGTTGTTCGTCTGGCCCATGTGCTGGACGATCACCGCGTGGGTTACGCCGTTTGCATCCATCTGGGCGATGACGTTTTCGACGGGGCCGTATTTGTCGCCCGCGTGTACGTGACAATCGATGATCGGCATAGAAAACCCTTTGCACACACAACAGAAACGCGATACTGCGCTTCCTGTGTTACGACGATTGGTGCTGTGAACCGGACTTCAGGGGTGCCCGCAGGCGGCGTCGTGGCAGGCGTTGCTCCTCGAACGACAACCGCAACCTGAGGTAATTATAAGAAGTGCAGAGCAGTATGAGAAGTGGGGCGGCGACGGCGGGTTTGGAATCGTGGCAGACGGTCTGTCGAGAAAGAGAACTGGAAATTCACCATTTCTTGTGACGCCAGAAAATAAAACCACCTACGATCGAGAGGAACGCCAAGCCCATGATGATCCAGAACGCGTATGGCTGCTGCTTCAGGTTCCACGGCAGGTCCACGTTCATCGAAAACGCGCTCACGACAAACGTTGGCAGCATGATGAAAATCGTGATCAAGTTGAGCGTCTTCATGAGGACGTTCAGGTTGTTGCTTACAATGGAAGCCCGCGCATCCATCAGGCTGGCGAGGATGTTGGCATAGATTTCCGCCTGTCGGAAACACTGGTTGTTCTCGACGATAATGTCGTCCAGGGATTCAAGCTGTTCGACGCTCAGCCGGATCTTCGCGGCATTGCTCTTAAGTTTGTCCATCAACGCGCCGTTGCCCTGGATCGCATATAAGTAATACACCATACTCTTCTGCAGTGTGAACAGATCGATGAGCTTTCGATTGTCCATGGATGATTTGATCTCGTCCTGAAGGTTGTCGGAAATCATGTTGATCACCTTCAGGTGTTCGCGGAAATGAAAGATGGACCGGTAAAGCAGGTACAGGAGAAAATCTGTCGCTGTTTTGACGCGCGCAAAACGCGCAATGTTCAGTGATGGGATGTCCTCCGACGCCACAACAACTACGCGGTCTTTGAAAAGGAAAACACCGACCGACATTGCCTTCAGTAGCAGCTCATCCGTGGCCGAGTAATTCTTGGGGTTCTTGAAGATCAGGACGGTGTGTTCCGGCTCGAACTCGAGACGCGGCAACTCATCGGGGTCAAGCGCGGACGTGAGGGTATGCTCGTCAATCTCGAGCGTTTCTGTGAGGTAGGTTCGTTCTTTCGCGTCAGGATTCACGAAAACGGTGGCAAGCGCGTCGTCTTTGTTTGTTTGCACCAGCTTGTTGTCGACGACGTCGTAATCCACCCGCATACTGACACTCCATGGCCCCAAAGGCTGTTTCAGGCGGCTTCTGCAAACCGCGAACCCGGAAGAGATACTTCTGAATATTACGCAGTACCCGCGCCTTGAAACCAGTCTTGTTGTCTGCGGAGGACGAAAAAAGCCGCGGGCTCTTCGCAAGAACCAAAGCACCGCAACCGTTTTCCGCGACGACCCAAACCGCAGTCCCCCGGTTGCCGGTATCCGATCGAAACAGGGTCGACCCCGGTCCGGATTTTTCGGGCGAAGGACTCAAACAGGCAATGAGGCAGGCGTGCGGCGTGTTGGTCGCATTGGAAAGGATCAATGTTCCCCGCAGGCTCCTCACCGCCGCGAGCACGTTGCCTAAAACGACCACGGCGTGAGCGCATTCCCCTCGGGCACCGATTCGTTGCGCTTGCCGTATTGATTGAACAAAGCGGGAACGCACCCCTGCGAATCGCGCGAAAGGGCCGCGATCCGCAGGGGATCGTCTTCGCAGTTTTAATATCAGGTGGAGAATTGTCGTCGGGGTGCCGGAGAGGATTCAGAAGCTCACATGAAGAGAAACATCAGGCCCGCCATTGCCGCACCGGATGATACCGGAATGATCGCGTTATCATTCACGCGAAGGGGCAGGGCTTCCGCCAACGTCGCGACAACCGCACCGGTCCAGACGCACGCAAGCGGTAATTCTGCCCATGCTGTGCCTGCGACGAAACACGCAATCAGACACGCGAGGGACCCTTCAATCGATTTCCCGCGGAGCCACAGGTGCTTACCGGAAAGCCTGCCCGCAATCGCCGCGGCGCTGTCACCGACTGCCCCGAACGTCATGGCGACAATCGCTACGGGAACCGGGAACAGTGCGGCAGTGAGTACCTGCCCGACCATCATGTAACTAGCTCCGGTCATTCCCGAGTTCTCGCCGGAACGAGTCAGCCCGCCGAATATGCGACGGTAGACGCGACCGGCGAATGGCCAGTACAGCCTCAACACGTCCGCGGTGACAACCATCACAGCCGCAAGAGCAAGCAGAGGCAGACCACGGCTCCTGCCAACCTGTGAATACCCGAGCGGCAGAACCAGACCCATCAGGTGGATCAGTTTGCGCGAAATTTCCTGTCGAAGCGAAAAGCGCGATGGATTCACGCTATTCATTGTGGTTCCGCTTTTCTCTCAAACGCCGCCACAAAGAATCCGTCCGTGCCGTGGGTGTCGGGGAACACGCTCAGGTATGCGCCCTCACAAACAGACGGAGCAATCTCAGATGGGATACTGCGTTCCACGGGTATGGAGATGAAGCCCGCTGCATCCCGAAGCCAGCCCTCCGCCACTTCCCGGTTTTCCTCGTGGAAAAGGCTGCACGTCGCGTACACGAGACGACCACGCGGGCGAACGAGACGTGAGTATGTTTCCAGTAGCCTACGTTGCGTCTGCGAGTACCGCGTGACTCCTTCCGGAGTGATTCGCGCAAAAATGTCCGGGTTCCGCCTTGCCGTTCCGCTTCCGGAACAGGGTGCATCCACAAGAACCACATCGGCTTGCCCGACAAGGCGCTGGAACACTGCCTCGCGCGGTACTTCCTCAGGAGTTGCCGGAACCCGGTGAGTCTGCACGTTCGTCAGTCCGGCACGTGCCGCTCTCATTCTCAGTTCTTCCAGTTTTGCCTCGCTGGGGTCGAATGCCGCGATCGTGCCTTCGTTCCGCATCATTGCTCCCAACGCAAGGGATTTCCCTCCGGCGCCCGCGCATGCATCCACTATCACCATTCCCGAAGCTGCACCGGTGGCAAGCGCGACGAGCTGGCTGCCTTCATCCTGAACGTCAAACGCTCCGGAACCAAACCCCGGCAGGTGACGCACTTCTCTTCTCTCCGAAAGCTGGACGCCCCAGGGGCTGAACACGGTAGGCACAACAGCGACTCCCGCGGCGAGGAGCTCCGCGATCAGCGTTTCTCTGTCTTTCCTCAAGTCATTGTTACGCAACGTGATGGGTGCTTTCGTCTGAAGCGCGATTGCAAGAGACCTTGCCCGCTCGAAGCCATAATCCGCCGTGAGTCTCCGTAGCACCCATTCTGGCAGAGAAGCCCGTACGGCCAACTGTTCCAGGTCCGCGCTTTCCCAGGGATTCAGCGAGAGAACGTGGGAAGCGAGCTGTTCCCAGAACGGGGGAGGAAAATCGAGTGAAGGGAAGACACGGCGATAAGCGGAGGTTACCACGTTGGCATCATATCCCGACGCAGTGAGCGCCGCCCCGGGAAGCAACATGCCGGTTTTTTCCGCCGGGAAATCCCTTGGGCGTTCCTGTGCAAGTGTCTGCAACAGAGCGTTTTGCAAGCGCATTTTCCAGCGGTACGTTGTAATGACAACGTCACCAATCAGTGCACGATCAGAACTGCCCAGCTTCGGGTGTGAACGGAAATACGACTGAGCAGTTTTTTCAAGAGTGGAGTCGCCGCGTTCCACACTCGCAATGATCTCGAAGATGTGCCGGAGGTTGTGCACTATGTGCCGTTCGCGGACGGCGCCAATTGCTCCCACGAGGGGATCCGTCTTCTCCATTAAGCGTCTCGTGATGTCACGCGCAGGACGAAAGCACTCCCTTCACGCCCAAGGCAAGATACGTGGAGAGAAAGAAGACAACATGCGGTCCGCACCGAGAGCTACTGGACCCGCATCCCGGCCACGACCAGCTTCGCGCGCCTGTGCCGGCAGCGGATGCACTGATCAATTGCTCTGAACGAGGATTGCGAACACGTGCCGCGGACCGTGTACTCCTACGACCATCTGCAGCTCGATGTCTGCGGTCTTAGAAGGTCCTGAAATGATTGTCACATTCGAAGGCAACAGGGCAGGGTGATCTTTCAGAAGGCGTTGCGGCAGGTCATAGAGATCAGGTATCAATCTGTCCGTTTCGACAATCGCGATGTGGACATCGCCCAGCAGACTGACTGACCTTCCTTTCTCGCGGCTGGTGGTGAGCACAAGGGAGCCGGTTTCCGCAATCGCGTAGTCTACAGAGGTCAGCCCGCATTGCATCCCAAATGCGGCGGCTTTTCTCGATTCCTTCGGTTGTTCGGGGTTCCACCGCTGGATTTCCAGCCCCGACATCTCTGCAAGAGACTCCAGGCCGTACCGTTCCACGGTTCCGTCGTTCCACGCATGAAGCGTTCGGACGGAATACGTTCGAGTTATGTCGTTCACCGCATCCACTACCATCGTGCGCGTCGAGACGATCCGCGCGTCGATCCCTGCGGCACGGGCATTTCCGACGAATATATCCGCCAGCTGCCCATCGCGAACGCTTCGGCCCACTTCCCCGGTAATTTTGGAAGGGCTGGACGTTGGCCGTTCAGGTGCTCTCCTGGCAACCGCTCCGCAGACCCGCTGAAGGAATTCCACACGCCCTTCGGGTTCCTTTTCCATTCCTACCTGTTCCTTCATTCTGCGAGGAGTTTTTCCACCACACCTGGTAGTTCGCTCAGCCGGGTGATAACACCGTCGGGTTGGTCACCAGCACTGAGTTCCGCTGTGTTGTTCCGCCAGTTCGGAACGCGCGAGAGGGATTGCAAATAAAGTAACTCATCGCCGCCCGGTGGATACCACCCTTTCGTCGAAAGCTCGATCTCGCAAAGGATCGCCTTCATGCCCGATCTTTTTGCAGGAATGACGTCTGCGTCAAGGCGATTGCCCACCATAACAGCGTTTGCCGCCCTGCAGTTCGCCCTGCTGAGTGCCCACTCGAACAGGCGTGTGTCCGGTTTGCGAAAACCGGTCAAGGAGTCGAAAGCGACAACCGAAAAAACTCCCTCAAATCCCCAGTTGGCGAATTGACTGAGAAGATGAGCCGGCTGGTCCGCGATGATCCCGAGCGAGTACCGGGACAACTGCCGGAGAATGTCCATGGCGCCAGGGATGGGGTGAAGTTCCGACTGCCCCGCGTTCCGGACGAGTGTTGCCACACACTCGACCCAGGCGTTGTACCCCGCGGGCGAAAGCAATTCCTTCGCGATGCCGTAATGAACACCGAGCTCGCCTTCGAGAAGCCGCCTTTCCCGCAAAGCCAGCAGTTCCTGGAAGGGAAACTCGTGCCCCGTCTCCACAGTGATGGCTTTTTGCAGAGATTTGAAAATCTGGAACCTGAGCTTGTCTTCGTTGACAAGCGTATCCCCGATATCAAAAAACAGCCATGCGTCGCTCACGCCGACGTTCCTCCGGTGGCGCGCGCGGCGTAATCAGAGAGCACGCGGCCTGCTTCGCGAAGGTGTGGAATCTGAGCCATGAGCGTTACTGACTGGGTTACCGCGGGTGCGAGGTAGCACAGGTATTCGGTCTTTTCCCTGTGATAGGCAGCATACGCGAACGCGCCTGCATCATGCAGTTTGCGCTGAATGGCCGAGATCGTCACGAGATAGCGGTGCTCGTCTTCCGAAATCGTGAGGCAGGCCATGCTCGCGTACATGTTCGACAATTCACTTCGCTCCGTTTCGTTGAGGTCAACGTACGAGTCGTAAAGAAATGATGCCAGGTCGTACTGCCGTAGTCCCTGCCTCGCGTCCTGAAAATCGATGAGCCCGTAGGAACCGTCATCGCGGACAAGAAGATTGCTGGACTGGTAGTCGCGGTGAGTGAATACCCGGGGTTCCCTGCTCAGGCGTGCCCCCAGCCATGCGAAAGCTCGATCAAGGATTTTCGATTCAGCGCGGGTCGGCTTTATTTTCCAGTGCCGCGCGATCAACCATTCGCGGACGTGGAAACGGTATTCAAAGCGCCACTTTTCCTCGTCGAAATGAAGCTGAAAAGCAGGACAGGGAAACGCGTCATTCTGCCGGCACGTGTGAAGCCGCACGAGTAAGCCAATTGCGTCCTCCAAGAGGGCGCGACGGTTCTCCTGTTCCGACGCGATAACCTGCGTGAGCGTTCTGGTTCCAAAGTCCTCGAGAAGGGCGATTCCCTGATCGCGCCATCGGGCCAGAATCGCCGGTGCAGGGATACTCTGGCTGCGGAGGTACTCACCGTTGGAACAGAACGCGTCGAAGGTTCCGACCTCGACTGTCGGAACAACCATTACGACGTACGTTGCAGCCGCGTCACTCGCGTGCGCCGCCAGTGACAGGCGGAAATACCGTCTCCCCGACGCTCCACCGTGAATGGGGGAAAGCTCGTGTTTCCGGGGTGAAGAAGCGGCACTCAATTCCGGACCGTATCAAGATTCGATGTCGAGGCCAATGGGGGCGGAAAGGGGCACCGGCTTGAGATGCGAAAAACGAACGCCGGCGAGATCCCTCCTCACGCGAACGTAATCCTGGACCGTTCCAGCGTCCGCCCAGTATCCTGAGTGAAGATACCCGTGTATGTGGCGGCCCTCCCGCAAAGCCGGCAGATAGAAGGCGTCAATTATGGATTCCTTCCTCTTCAGGAGGTAATCGAAGACGGCAGGTTCCATAACATGAATTCCCGCAAAGGTGAGTGAGCGGCTGCATTTTGTTCGAACACCAAGCTCTCCCCGCAAGTCTTTCACGTGTTTGCTCCGTGAATCCCAGACGACAGGGGCGTACTGACTCTGGCCCTCCCGTTCCACCAGCACCATCGTCGCGATGGCTCCGCTGCGAATGTGTGCTTCGAGGACAGGTTTGAGATCAATATCACACACCACGTCGGAGTTCAGGAGGAAGAATGTTTCGTTGCCGAGAAAACCCTGCGCATTGCTCAGCCCGCCGCCCGTCTCGAGAAGGTTCCGTTCGCGGGCGAAGCGTATGTTCAGCCCCATGGTGGAGCATGCCTTCAGCGCGCTTTCTATCTGGTCTGCCAGATGGTACACGTTGACAACTACGTCCTTCACTCCCGCTTCCTTCACGAGGCCGAGCGGATACGCAATCAGAGGCTTCCCGTTGACAGGCAGAAGCGGCTTTGGAAGAGATTTGGTGTACGGTAACAGCCGCGTTCCGAGCCCCGCGGCAAGAATCATTGCTCTCATGGAACTGCCTTTTTGTCCTTTTTACGTTACCCGTGTGGTTGTCTTTTCCTCGACCAGGTCCACGATGTTCTCGTCGATCGGAAACGAAACTCGACAACCGCGAACGATAATGTCCTCGATCGAAACGCCGAAGTAATTGAGAGCATTGGGGTTGAAATCGAAATCCATTGTTACCGAATAGGTAACCCACACCGCCCGGTCTTCGCGGATGATATCGATTGTCTGCGTTGCCGCTCCCCTTACCGTGGCTCGTTGAATGGCCTCCACTTCGCCCGGTTCAAGCGCGGAAGCGTCCCAGGAGACCTCCGGTTTCTGAAAGCACGCCTGTATCGCGGAAGCGGGTGCTCGCGGATCGAGCAAATCGTACTCGGCGACAGTTGTTCGAACGGCCACGGCATGCATCCGGGTTCCGCCGCCTTTTCCGGCGTCAGGTGCACGCGACTTTACAGTACGTCCTGCCAAGGAGTTACCTCCACCTCCTCATCGGCTGCTGCGGAACGGTAGAGAGCATCCATGATAACGTTCGTCACCACGACCTGTTCCGGCGGTATGGGCGACGACCGACCATCGCGCACACATTCCAGGAAGTCCCTCGTCTCCAGTACGAATCTGTCTTCCTCCGGGGGCAGGTCCTGCGGAATCACATTGACCATCATCCCGAACTGGTCGCCGTAGTACTCGAGAGGTCCAAGAGCTACGCCCCCTTTTTCCCCGAGGAAAAACGACCGGCCCATGCTGTTTCCGTGTATCGCCCACGATGTTTTGAAGGTGATGCAGAGGCCATTTTCAAAACGAATCCATGCTGCACCAAATTCTTCGACATTTGTTCGGTCAACATCCCAGCTATGCCCGCCATACACCTGTGCGGACGGGTCTTTGGTAATGGCCATACAGGTGGTGCCGCTTACGCGCTTCGGCTTGGGATGTCCGAGCAGATGAAGCGCCGTGTCAAGGGAATAGACTCCGATATCAACCACAGCCCCACCGCCGGCGGTCTCTTGTCGGGCAAACGAGCCGCTGCCGATCCAGCGCCGCCGTGTGCTTATCGTTTCCCCGTAATACACCCGTCCCAAAGCGCCGGAATCGATTATTTTCTTTGCGGCAATCGTCTGCGGGCTGTACCGAGAATGGATTGCGATCATCAGGATACGCCCGCAGTCCCTGGCTGCTTTCGCCATCGCCTTGGCGTCATCGAGCGTTGCCGCCATCGGTTTTTCACAAAGAACGTGTTTGCCCGCCGCAAGGGCATCTACCGTGGGCTGCCGGTGCGCCTGGTTGTACGTGCACACACTGACCACGTCCACGTCATCCCGCGCCAGAATTTCGCGGTAATCGGTCGTAAAGTAATCAACACCCCACCGGCTTGCAGCCTCCTCCGCACGCGCCCCGTCGATGTCCGCAACAGCCACGATCTTTCCCAGCGAGGCGTTAGCCTGGTAGCCGCGGACGTGAGAATTCGAAATGCCTCCAGTGCCGATAATTCCAATGCCGATAGACATTTGCGGCTCCTTGCTCCACATGTTGTGGCATGGTTCCGATATCGGGAACGAGTGATCGGTACGAAGAAGATACGACCTCGGGGTCGAACCGCGCCACTGGAGCCAGTTCGAACCTCTCCTGGCGCTGGGGGTTTCGAGAAGCGCTTTGGCGGTTGGAACGCCCCCATGTCATATCGAGAAATGCTCTTCGGCTCGCCGGTAAATTCTGTCCAGTTCTCTCTGCACCTCTTCCGGCAACGCGAACGCGTGGCGAGATGGGAGACGCCGGGCTTCCTCCCTGAGTCGCTCGTTGAGCTCCCGGCTTCCGGAATCCTGCCACGCAGCCAGAAGGCCACGCTCGAAGAAACGGGGATACCAGCACGACTCTCGGTACCGTTGCAGCGTGGAATCAAGGCCAAGGAATCCCCGCGACGCTCCTTCGATAACATCCTGGACACACGCGTCGGGATCGCACGACGTATCGAGTCCGCGGACAACAGCTTCCACGTGCGCCGCAATCTCACAGTCGAGCAAAAGTTGTTCCGCACTGAATATCTCGTCCAGACTCAGCGTTCCCGCGCACACGAAATGGCGCGCGCCGAGAAGCGCCCCCGCCGTCATGATGCTGGCTTTTTCCGCCGCGGCCTGCGGCCCCGGTGTTTTCGCCATCGTGTGGATATTGGCAGCCGACGGTCTCCATTGAGTGCCGTGAAAGTATGCATCCACTTCTGCGGAAGCCAGTTGCATCAGGAGGTTCTCCGGCGAACCAAACACTATCGACAGCGCCCGCATGTCGAACGGAAAGATCTGGATCTCCCAGCCTACGTCTAGGTCGCAGAGTTCGTGCATGATCATCGCGCTTCCAATCACCTCTGCCGCCGCCAGAGCGAAGGCTTCCCCGGTCGCCTGCGGTGCGGTCGCTCCCGCCGATGGCATGGAAACCACCCATGTGGAAGCGATCCTTTTTTCGAATGCCAGAACGGCGGCGAGCGAGTCCCCGGCGAGAGTAAGTGGGCTGACAAGATAGACCGGTAAGAGCGTAACGGGATGGCCTACCGTTTCCGCCATGTCGAGCACGTACTCGCACGCCGCTACTGATCGAGGATCCGGCGGTTGGAAACCGTACCGGGTGTAGGTAAGGCTGAGGTAGTAGATAGAGACCGGCTGCAAGTCCGGGGGAACATCCATAGGCGTTCCCGGAGCTCCGGCCCGCACGCCCTGGTCCGCCAGAACGTCCACCGTTTTCGCTGCTTCGATCAGAGTGCTCACTGTGTACGGCCTGATTTGCCCCGTTCCTGCGTCTCGAACGTGCTGTGAATACTGGCTCACCCCGAGTGTGATTTCCTGCGTCGACGGCGGTGTGGCGTCCATGCCGCTCACCTTTCCGCCTTTTGCGCGTTCCTGTTCCAGAAACGTGCGGGTGATGCGTCGATCAAAGACCACACGACCGTCGTGGAAGCACATTCCCTTTTGGCGAAGCGTGGGGACGAGGTCTTCCTGTACCTTGATGCCCACCTGCTCAAGGATTCGGTACGCAGCTTCTTCAATCTGCCCAAGATCCGACGGGTTCAGCAAAGAGCTTCGGATTGCCGATAGTGGCGTGAATGGCATAGTGTACTTCTCGCCCCGCTGCGGATGGTGTAGTTGCCGTTAGGCGTTTACCCCCGTAACCACGATAACACGCTCAATGTGTGCGTAGTCACGGTGGATCGAAATCCTTCCCTCAGGAAGGTATGATTGGCATATCTGAGCCACAACAGACGCCTGGCCCTGTCCTACCTCAAGTGCAACCACGCCTCCTGGAACGAGGACCCGACGCACATCAGGCAACAGGCACTCGAACAAGTCGAGACCGGTTTCGCCCCCGAAAAGCGCAACGTGAGGCTCGAATTCGACGACATCGGGAGGCAATGTGTTCTTTTCGGCCGCGGCCACGTAGGGAAGATTCGCCACCACGGCGTGGAACGTCCCGGCGCGAAGCGGATGGCTCAGATCACCCTGGACCAAATGCGCGCGACCGTGTACGCCATGCTCATGCGCATTCCTCCGGGCGACCTCCAGCGCTTCGCCGGACACGTCAACCATTGCAACTTCTGCCTCAGGCAGTTCGAGTGCGAAAGTGATGCCTATGCACCCGCTTCCGGTTCCTATGTCAGCAATGAAGGTGGGCGTCGCCGTTTTCAAAAGAGGGATCACGTGTTCGACGAGGAGCTCAGTTTCGGGACGGGGTATCAATACCGAAGGGGTGACGGAAAAATCCCGCCCGCAGAACGCCGCGGTGCCCAGGATGTACGCCAGTGGTTCGTTCCTGCCGCGACGGCGCACGTACTCACGATATTTCGCGATTTCCCCGGGATTCAGGACTCTCTCGAAATTGACGTACAGATCGATCCGTTTGCAGCCAAGAACGCCGCACAGCAGACGCTCCGCATTCAGGCGGGGATTTTCCATACCGCGACCCGCGAAATACTCCGTTGCGCGAGTGAGGTAATCGAGCAGGGTAGTCGGGGTCTCAATACTCATGGGGTTGCGGGTCAGACCGGGTATTGAGGTCCATTCTCTACCTGGACGTTCGTGAACGCGTAACCACGGCTGGCAAAGGCTTCACGGAGACGCTCAAAATGGTCGCCGTCCTTCCAGATTCCGATCACCGCGCCTCCTGAACCGGGGAACTTGGCAGGGGCTCCCAGCGATCGTGCTATCTTGACCATCTCCAGGTTCTGGTCTCCGATCACCTTTTCGCCGAACAGCCCAAGGCGTAAGTCGAAATTCCTGTTCATCAGGTCGCCCAGTTTCGCCCAATCCCGTTGCGCAAGCGCCTCTCTCCCCTGTTCCGCGAAGTCGGCGAATTCGCGCATCGCCAGAATCACGTCTTCGTCGCCGCGGCTCCACCGCGCCCGCACGTCGCTGTGCGCTTTTCCTGAGTCCTTGGGCCGGTTGACGTAGGCGAGGAAGAGGGGGGGCACCGATCGGGGATCCAGTTGCACGTATCTGCCGTACCCTCGCTGCAACAGAAGTTCGCGGTCAAAGTCCATATAGACCACTCCGCCGTATGTCTGGATTACCCGGTCCTGCAGCCCGGCACGGATATCCAGTTCTTCTTCTTCCACGCTGAGGACGAATGAGGGCTGAATTTCCAACGGAAACTGACTCTCGGTGATGCCAAAAAGGGTACGAAGGCCTTTCGTAAGGGCGGTTATGATTGCACTCGACCCGGCGAGCCCGACCTGTCGAGGTATCGTGGTGTCGTAGCGGATAGTGAACCCTTTCGGCGGCAGAACGATCTCTCGCTTCGCGCAGTAATCGGCGAATTTTTTGCACGTGGCATAGATAAGGCGATACCCGCCCTCATATCCCTGCCGAATTGCCGTCTCTCTCAGATCGGCAAGCGACTCGAACGAAAACGGGTCGGAGGTGGGGTGGGGAATAATGGAGATCCCTTCTCCTTCCTCGAGGGTCACCGTGGCCGAAAAATTGGTTATCGCGCAGGAAATCGTTTTTCCGAAATAGCCATCGGACGGGTTCCCGAGGAGCCCGATTCTTGCAAGTGCGTATGTCTTGATGGGATTCAATGCCGTTCCCCTTTCGGGCAATGCGTGTCGCATTTTCTCTAAAGTTTGGTGCCTTCGCCTGCATAGGCTCGCGGTTGTTTTCTTGTGGCCCGTTTCGTATCAAATGATACGTGTCGTATCAAAGATACGCGGAGATACGCGGAACAAACGCACGTGCGGCACCGTAGTACAAAAAAAAGCCCCAACAGTTCGGGATGGGGATTGACGAATCTCGCACTCATGCGTATGTTAAGGTCGAGTTGGTTTGCTCACATCTTCAGAATCGTGCCGTTTTCGGTATAATGCCAGACGGGAGGAAATCGTATGAGACGTGCGCCTTGGGGTTTGGTGCTCATTGGCGGCCTCGCACTTACGGCTGTCATCGGATGCACCCCGAAGCCCAGTCAGGAGCAGTTGCAGGCGCTGGATCGGACCTGCGCTTCAGCGACCGATGCAGAGCGTGCGCTGGAAACAAAGCGCAGGGAATTGTCCGACGTGGAACGTCAACTGGGTCCGAAGCGCCAGGTGCTTGCGGAGCGTCAGCGGTACCTCGGCGAAGTCCGTTCCAATCTTCAGGCAATGCAGTAAGCGAGTTTGCCATGATCGTCCGTCGGGCTGCCGCGTGCGTTCTTGCCTGTGGCACCGCGCTTTTTGCGGGTTGTGCGCCTAGTGCTCAACCGGGTGCGCGTCCGGCGGCAGGTGCTCTGGCCGAACGGGCGTGCCTGGAAGCAGCAGCGGCGGAGACCTCCGCTGCCAGGAAGATGGCGGCGTACCGTGCATCGCAAACGGATTTCTCGGCACAACAGGCAAGGCTGGTGGAATTGCAGAGAATCCGTTCGCGCATCGCGACAGGCAGAATGTCCGACGAGGAACTCGCCGCGTGGGAAGTAGAACCGGCACCGATTCAGGCTGCTCCGGCGGAAACCACGCAGCCTGTCGTCCCCGCCGTGACTGCTCCGGGGGATTCGGTATCTGTTGAACAGGCAGCGCCGACGGCCGAATCACAGGAAAGCGTTACTCCGGCAGTCGAGTCGGAGCAAAGTGTCGCGCCGGCGGCCGAGCCACAGGAAAATGTTGCTCCGGCGGTGGAAGAGCAGGCGCCGCCAACAAGTGAAAGTGAAACGACGCCCGCTCCCGATGCGGAAACGGCTCCGGCCGATTCCACTGCGCCGGGTGGCGAAGGCAGTGCGGAATGACAGTGAAATGGTTTTCAATCAAGGGATTATGACCGTGAAATACTCACCCCGTGAACACGGGAAGGGGGTCACAGGTATGACTCGAACGCTTTATGCAGTGGCTTTGGGCGCGTTGCTGGGGTTGTCTGCCATGGCTGCAGCCCAGACAGCACCGCAGATGACGATGCAGCAATACGAAGCACGCCTGCGCGAATGCCAGAACCGTCAACGGGCCGCCGACAGCGCGCGCGCGGTGGTGGAGCAGCAGATTGCCCAGAAGCGGGCGGAGTTGTCATCGCTGGACGAGCAGATTGCCGCCACCAATCGGCAAGTTTTGGAAGCCGTTGCAGCGGACAGCGCAGCAATACGCGCCTATCTCGGGCAGCTCGACGGGATAATCCAGCAATTGCAGGCAATGCGCCAGCTCCCCGCAGATCAGATTGTGGACGCGCGGGAACGGGGTGATCTCGACCGAATCGCAGAGCAGTTGGCGCAGTTGAAGACCAATCGGATTGCCGCCCTGCCGGAAGCGAAGGCGAAGATCCAGACAGCAGATCAGATGATTGCGGAACTGCGCGCTGTGCAGCGTCCCGTTCCCGAGGTTCGCCGGGATCAGTACACGGTGGTTCGTGGTGACTACCTGTGGAAAATCGCCAAAAAGCCTGAAATCTATGGCGATCCCTACACCTGGGTCCGTCTGTACACGGCCAACAAAGACAGAATTCGGAACCCGGATCTGATCTATCCGAACTGGGTCCTCGGCGTACCCCGTAACCAGGCCCCCGGGACTTACTGGGTGAAACGCGGCGACAGGATGCGGACCATCGCGCAGGAAGTTTACGGTGATCCGTCCCAATGGACGAAAATCTACCGCGCAAACCGGGACGTCATAGAGGCCGTGAGCGGCGGGCGCAGGGTGATTTACCCGAACATGATTCTGACGATTCCGCAGAACTGACGAACGAGACTCGCGCCTTGTGATCCGGCGGAGATGATGTGGTTCGGATGCCCTCTGGCTCCTGCGGGGAGCCCGGGGGCTTCCTTTTTTGGGGAGGACGCGTGAGAACTTCATGAGAGCCAAAGCACAACCGTTACTGACTCAGTCGATCGACATCGAAGGAGCGGACATCCAGCACCTTTTCGGTCCGCTTGACAGGAACAGGAAGGAACTGGAAGAGGAGTTCCATGTGTCCCTCGTTTCCCGCCAGGGGCAGTTGCTGGTGCGAGGAACAGAAGCGGAAGTGGCCGCGGCAGTCAAGGAGCTCGACCAGCGCCTGAGGGGGGATTTTGTAGCTCCGGGACCTGGAACTGCCTCCCCGGTAGCATTGTCGAAGAAGCGCCCGGGGGAGGGGCATCCTCCGACGGGGAGCCCGGCGGGACCGGTAATTCTGCACACAACCAACAGGGTACCTATCAGCCCGCGCTCCCGCGGCCAGAGGGATTACTGCGAGGCAATCGCACGGCACGACATCGTTTTCGGAATCGGACCGGCCGGGACGGGCAAGACGTATCTCGCAGTTGCCATGGCGGTAGCGGCACTGAAAAAAAGGGAGGTGACGCGCGTGATTCTTGCGCGTCCCGCGGTCGAAGCGGGGGAAAGCCTCGGGTTCCTGCCGGGGGATCTCAAAGAAAAAGTCGATCCTTATCTGAGGCCGCTGTATGACGCCCTGCACGAGATGATTCCGCCAGACAAACTGAAGAATTATCTCGAAACGCACGTGATCGAAATCGTGCCACTGGCGTTCATGCGGGGGAGAACGCTGAACAGCGCGTTTGTAATTCTCGATGAAGCGCAGAACACGACGACACGGCAGATGAAGATGTTCCTGACTCGGCTCGGTGCGGACTCAAAGGCAGTCATAACGGGAGACATCACGCAGATCGATCTGCCCGCCGCCGTTCCCAGTGGCCTGATCGACGCGAAACAGATCCTTTCCGGTATCACCGGAATATCCTTCGTGTCGCTGTCAGAACGTGACGTTGTTCGCCACAGGCTTGTTCAGTTGATCATCCGTGCGTATGATCGTGTGGAAAGTTCACACGGCGCCAGCAACAACGCGAATCAACAGGGCGTATGAGGGGCCCGCGGAATGCGAGACCACCTTCAACGGCTCATCCGCCACGATGGGGTACTTGTGCGCCTTCGCCGATCCTTGCGGGGGCGGTTGACGGAGGAGTACCGCAAGTATCTGCGCATTCTGGTCGGGCTGGTCGGTATCGGTCTCTTTATGGCGCTGTTTCCCCGCGAGCGGATGAATGAATACAGCAGCTGGCGCGAGGGTATGGTGGCTCCGCGGGAGGTGATCGCTCCTTTCTCGTTCAATGTGAGAAAAAACCCCCTCGAACTCGAAACAGAAAGAAGAAAAGCGAGGAATTCCGTACCACCGGTCATGCGTATGGACCCTCTCGTCGGATTGCGGAACCGCCGGCGTGTTGAGCGTTTTCTTGACTCGCTTGCCGGCAACCCCCCGCCCGCTGCCGGCACCGTTTCTGTTTCGGGGATTCGTCCAAACCGGAACGCAATCCAATGGTTGAAAGCGGGTGGCGGCAGAAACCTCGGTATTGCCAGAACCGTGCTCGTTCCCGTCCTGGAGCGGGTGTATGAACGTGGCGTGGTTCCGGTGGAGGACTGGCAATTTCTCAAGGAGATCGTCCAACGGAAGGTTGAGGCCGGTGCCGCCAGAGGAGATTCCTCCGACGTTGTAACGGTGATACGCGGTGACACGCTTGAGTACGAGCAACCCATCGGGCTTATGATGAACGCCGAAGAAGCCCGTGACGAACTCGGCCAGTTGATCACCCGTGTCGCTATGGAGAACGTCATTCAGCTTTCATCAGATGGACTGCGCGCGTTGTACGCGGTGGCGGAAGCGGCGTTGGAACCGAATCTGGCATATGACAGAACGGAGACCGCTGACAGACAGGAACAGGTGATGGCGGCGGTTCCGATTTACAAGCGAACGGTGTTCAAAGATGAGCGGTTCATAGAGAGCCACGCCGTTCTGACCGCGGAAGACATTGATGAAGTAGGCTCCCTAGTTTCAGCGCAACGGGCGCGGCTACGGCAGGCGTACGGCTGGCAGCCATTCCTGGAAGTGGCTGGGCAGCTGGGCATCGTGTTGCTCGTGATGGTGGGAGTTGCGGTGTACCTTCGAACGTTTCACCCGCCCATCTGGACGCGACCGGCGTGGCTTTTTCTCTGCATCCTGCTCGCGTGGATACCGTTGCTTGCAGCTTCTTTCGTTGCACAGAACCCGTTTCTGCCCGTGTACATCGTCCCGCTTGCTCTCACGGCCATGCTGGGCACACTGCTCTTCGGTGTTGAGGTCGGCCTTGTACTGGTAGTGGGGGCATCCCTTCTGGGAGGGGCGATGCTCGGGTTTGAGTACCGCGTGGTGATCGTCAACGTCGTCGCGGGTTTCGTGGCGGCCTTCTCGGTGAGGAACGTGCGCAATCGGAACCAGTTTCTCAGCGCGATGCTCTGGTTGCCGCTCGCAATCGCGTTCACGACCGTTGCGATCGATTTGATCCAGGACACCACCGCCAAAGCGATGTGGAAGGATGTCTGGCCTGGCGCGGTCAACGGGTTCACCGTTCCGATTCTCGCAATGGGGTTGCTTGCGGTGTGTGAAAAAGTGTTTTCCATCACCACCAACATGACGCTTCTCGAGCTCTCTGACCTCAACGCCCCGCTGCTTCGCGAACTTTCTCTCCGTGCGCCGGGGAGCTACACCCACAGCATCATCATTGCCAATCTCACCGAAAGTGCTGCGGAGGCGATCGGAGCCAACGCGCTTCTGGCGCGTGTCGGGGCGTACTACCACGACATCGGAAAAATGTTGCGGCCGGACCATTTTGTCGAGAACCAGCTTACCGTGCGGAATCCACATGACCGCCTGACTCCGCACATGAGTGCTCTCGTGGTCAGCGCCCACATCAAGGACGGCGTTGATCTCGCAGAAAGAGTGGGGCTGCCGAGGCAGATCATCGATTTCATTCCCCAACACCACGGCACGATGTTGATGACGTTCTTCTATCGCAAGGCGCAGCGCATGTACGGCGAGGAAAACGTGAGTGAGGAAGCCTTTCGCTACCACGGGCCCAAACCGCAGACGAGAGAAGCCGCGATACTGATGATGGCCGACGCGGTCGAGGCGGCGGTGAGGTCGCTTCGGGAGCGGACGCCAGCCCATGTTCAGAATACGGTCCACCAGATCATTCGTGAGCGTCTGGATGACGGCCAATTCGACGAATGCGCGCTCACGCTGCGGGATCTCGATCTCATCGAGAAGAGTTTCCTGCCCGTTCTGGCGGGCGCGCTGCACAAGCGCATCGAATACCCGGAACCGATCACACCGGAGCCTCTGGTGAAAGAAAGCCAGGAAGAGGCTGCAACCGGCCACACGCACGGGGAATCTTCGGAACACCACGTCAACTCGGGCAACAGGGGGATCTGAAGCCCAACTCACCCTTCTTTTTCCGTATCTTTTTGATACCGACATCCGTTCTCACAATCCCGTCCGAGCAGACTTATGTGTGCCTCGCACCACCCACAAGTGCGTGCCAGATTGCGCGTTGACCCGCCGGCGAAGCCTCACCTCCGCGGGATGCAACGGGGGTGGAAGGCCGGCTTAGGCAAAATGGCGGGTGAGGTGTGGAAACGAGAACGCGGCGACGTACCCGCATCGGTCGCCATTGTTTTTGTCGGGCCGGAGCGCATGCGCGAGTTGAACAGGAGTTTCCGGGGCAAGGACGCGGTGACGGACGTCCTGACGTTCGATCTGGCGGACTCCGCGGATCGCGTGGAAGGCGAGATCTACGTGTGTCCGGAGTATGCGGCCGGGCAACTTCGTACCTACGGCACAGACCTCAACCAGGAGATTGTCAGACTCGTCTTACACGGTGTGCTGCATCTGGCGGGGCACGATCACCACACACTGGCTGATGGGAAGCGTATGGCAGATCATACGCGCCGCTATCTGCGTGAACTTGCGTGGTAATGCGTCTATTGCCGACTTACAGGGAGGAACAGTTTTACCGTCGTGGATGACTCATTCAGTATCTGGTTTCTCATAGGGTATGCGTTCCTGTTCGGCCTCAGTTGGGTGTTCGGTCGGGCGGAACGTTTTCTTTCGCTGCGGTCTGTGGCCAGTGTTCAGGCGCTCGTTGATGCGAACAGGCTGCAGGTTCCGCAGTTTCTGCTTAACTCCCCGGCGAAACGCCGGGCCGCAATCTCTTTCGGGATCGGTGTCCTCGCGGCAAATCTCATCCTTATCGCGGGCGTTTTTGTGTTTCTTGCGAGCGTTCCGGGGTTTTCCGGCGCTGGTCTGATTCTCGCGTATGCTATCGTGGCTCTCCTTGGATTTGTTCCGCTGGTCGTCACTCACTTTGTGATTCCGAACCTCAAGACAGCCGATGACATGTCCGGGCCTCTCCTCCGGTTTGCCACGCCGCTCCTTGTCGCGTGGGCGGTGCTCACGTTCCCACTTTCATTGTTTCTGGACAAGATTCTGACGCATCTCGCGCATCAGCCCGAAAACCGCGAGGCGCGTGAGGAAGCACTTCTGGCACTTGTGGAGAGTGACGAGGTAGACGGCGTGCTGGAGGCTGACAAGCGTGACATGATCAGCTCAATCATGAGTATCGATGAAACGCTTGTTCGAGAAGTGATGGTTCCGCGCGTTGACATGGTGGCTATTGAACGAAGCCAATCGCTCAACGAGCTCCTGGACTTGATCCGCGAGACCCAGCATTCCCGTATTCCAGTGTACGACGGCAAACTCGACAACATCGTCGGCATCGTCCACGCGAAAGACGTCCTCGACGCCGTCAGTTCTTCCGGTGGCGCAAACGGGAGTACAGCCACCGCGGAAGACGCGATGCGGGAATCACACGTGCTGTTCGTCCCCATGACGAAACGGGTTGACGACTTGCTGAGGGAGCTGCGGAAGCAGAAGAAGCACATGGCGATCGTCGTGGACGAATACGGAGGTACCGCGGGGCTCGTCACCATGGAGGACGTTCTGGAGGAAATTGTCGGTGAAATCCAGGACGAATATGATGAGGAAGAGCAACCGTACAAGTGGCTGGATCCGAAGAAACTTGAGGTATCGGCCGGGATGAGTATTGCCGATCTGGCGCAGCTCCTCGGGGCCGAGTTCCCGGAAGAGCAGGGTTACGAGACAGTCGCGGGTTTTCTCTATCACCAGTTTGGAGCAGTTCCCTCAAAGGGGGAAAGCACCCGCTACGGTATGTACACATTTACCGTGACGGGCGTTGACGCCCAGCGGATTACCACGGTTGATATTGAAATTCACGGCGACGATGCACGGGGAACGGAATTTGACGATTCGGACGCGTGAACTTGTTCTCATTTCGGTTGCGGCGGGGCTGAGCGTTGCTCTCAGTTTCCTGCGGCTTTTTTCCATGCCGCAGGGCGGATCAGTTACCCTGGAAGCGATCCCGCTTCTGTACGTCGCATTCCGGTTTGGGACTGGGGCCGCGATGGCTGCCGGGGCCGTTTCCGGCATAGTGCAATTACTTCTGCGCCCGATTATTGTCCACCCAGTGCAGGTTGTTCTGGATTACCCGCTTGCGATGGCTGCCTGCGGCGTGGCCGGGGTATTCCGAACGGTCAATTCCAATCGTTCGGTTCGCGTTGGCCTTACCGTTTTTCTGGGTGTGGTGGTTGTATTTGTGGCGGGGCTCCAATGGTTCGAGTTGCGCCGGGTAAGCCGCACGGACGAGATCGAGGTGCAGCGATCTCCAGATTCGCGCATCGTGATGTGGGCGAGCGCTGACACGATTCTCGGAGGGCTGCAGACAAAAATCGTTACGTACCGGAACAGCGCCGCGGGGCGAAGCTCTGTGGTGGGGGTAACCACCGCTCACGGGGAGACTGCGCGAGACTGGTTGGATTACGGGCTGAGTGTTGTCCGCGCCAAACAGTACGAGTGGTTGGGCAATTTCCTTCTGCTCGCGGCGGCGTTGGCGGGAATTGCGCTGGTTGCGGCACGCCTTCCACTCACCTCCGTGGCTCTCGGCGTGAGCCTGGCGAGCTTCCTCAAGTGGGGCATACACGTAGTCTCCGGCGCCGTCTTCTTCTCCGCGTATGCTCCTCTGGGGGAGAGTGCGTGGATTTACAGCGCTGCCTACAACGCGGCATACGCGATTCCGCAGCTTCTTCTGGCGCTTTTACTCCTTCCTCCGCTCCTCCGCAGGGGCGCGAACAACGCCGGGACAGCAGATCCAGGGAACTGATTCGAGCGGTACCCGACCTGGCGCGTGCCAAAATGCTCCATTCCCCCTCAACCGGCTCTTTGCACTTCATCGACGGGTGCTCATGGTCCGGGAAATGTCCACGGTGATGAACAGATTCCTCGAATTCTCCGTGTCGTCCTCGTGGTGCTCGGAACGGAACGTCACGAAAGCCTCGGCGCGTACCCCGAACAGGCGTGCTCCGCTGACAAGTGCGGTGAACTCGCCAAATACATAGTCGCTGGAATAGGCTGCCGAAGGATGTCGATAGGTCCTTTTGCCTGCGCGGAAACTCACATCAGAGAAGCCGGAGGTGCGCGAAATCAGGTTGCAACCGGCTTGAAGGAAACGCTCGGAGTACTCGTCTGCCGGAGAACTGGGCGATTGCTGCATCCCTGCGCCCGCTCCAAAACGCGTGCTGACGAGGCCGGGTTCCCATTTCGCTTCGGCAAGAAGTTCCAGATTGTGGGTGCTGGGGAACACATCGTCCGCAGGGCTAAAGGCGAGGACCGCGCCATTGATGCCGGTTTCCAGCGACCACGAAGGGTTCAGGCGTCTCGTCACACGTGCATGTAATGTCGCGGAGCTCTCGTCGGGATGTGTCCCCGGCGCCGGGTAGTCTTTCCACGCCGCGATCACACCACCGGATACCAGCCAATCGAGTGAAGGCACCCACATCGCGAAGGAACTGCCCGAGAACCCCCAGTACCCCAGTTCGGACGAATCTGGAACAAACTCATGTTCCACACCGGCTTTCGTGGTCCATGTGCTGAGATCTCGTGTGGTTTCCAGCGCCAGACCGTGCCAGTGCGACATGGCGTTGGTGTACACGGACGAGGTCCGGTCGTACCACACTCCTCGAACCAAATGAACAGACCCCCAGGTTCCGGGGTACGCGTGGGGAAGTGGCGAGAGAGCGGCAACCTCTCCTGACGTTTCGATGTACGAACTTCGTGACGCGCTGTTCGCGCCGTGAAAGCGCCTGGCGCTGACTGCTCCGTCCAGGTTGACGCCAACCGGCGAGGTGTTCTTCCATTCCCCGGTTCCCCGGAAATCGTACCGAAGTGAACTCATTCCCGCGGCGAACCGGTTGTCCAGAATGATGTTCCTCCAGGAGCCAAGAGCGCCGGACGACACCACGCGCAGTTGGCCGTACGCGTCCGTCGTTACTTCGGTCGTCTCGGACTCCACAATCCGAAACCCTTCTCCCGCCACCTCCGTGGCTGCGTGCAATTCGTACGTGGTCTCCCACAAATCGCCTGCGCGCGCAACACACGGGCCTGACGGCAAGAAAGCGACCATAAAGAGGAGGCGAACGAGACTCGCGTGGGGTTGTGCCACAAACGCGCCCTTGGAGTGGATAATCCAGAACGGCCAGCAGGCCCGTGTCTACCGGGAATCAGGGGGGCGAACCGGCTCCACTAGGATAGTGTCTGCACACGTGCCTGACAAGAGGTCGAACGCCTCACCCCACAGCACCTCGGCCTGCTCCCGATCTCCCAGCAACCACTGCGTTTCCGCTTCAGACGCAATGGCATCCGCCTTCGCGATGCAGATGGAATCAGACGAGGCGCTGCGCGTCAGCTCGTACGTCTCGCGCCAGAGAGCGAAATCCTCGTCCAGATTGGCTGAAGCCGGCAAGTCCGAAGCAACCTCAAGAGTGCTTTCATCACTTCTGCCGTCGGGGAACACGTCAGGCGAGCGGGCAGGCGGGGAACACGCCGGAACAACGCAGACGATCGCGATAAGAAGGCTCCATCCAGCGCGGAGAAGCCGCTTTGCGGACGAAGCCATGAACGGGGGCCGCGGTGATCCGCAGGCGTTCTTGTCAGCGAGCATTGATTCGTTGGGCAAGGCGAGCGGCAATTCGTGTCTGGGCGAGAGCTCTGCGAAGGTCTCCGTCAGCGAGCATGCGTCGTGCATCTGCCTGTCGGTTTCGTGCCTCTACGAGCAACAGATCTGTCTCGTTCCCCGATGCCGCGGATGCGCGTTCGATCAAAGCATCCGTCTGCTGGAGTGCGGAACGTACGGACGCTTCCGTTACTTCTCCCAGTGCGCTTCGCAGAACCTGTTCGGCGATCTGACGCGCTTCTTCCGCAAGTGCTCTTGCTCGGATCGAATTCCCCGACGCGAGTTCCTGCCGGGCGTTCGCGATCACCACACGGCCTCGGCGCAATTCTCCGCTCACATGGTTCCCGCTGGCGTCTCCGGACGCGACTTCGTCCGCCCGCGCAAGCGCCGCGTCTGCGTCAGCAATGCTTCGCGACGCGAGATGGGCGGAATACGTTGCGGCGTCAAGCGTTTTGAGCACCGCTTCAGCATTCTGCATCGCCCGTTCAAGGAGTCGGGCTTTTGCGGCCGGATGGGTTGCTTCATCAGTGCTCTGAGCCATCTGAAGAAACTGCTGTGCTCGTTCCGCAGCGCTCTTCACCGCATCCCCCCCGTTGGCGTCGGCCATCGTGCGAGCGCGGCGCACCATCGGCTCAGCGGCGGATTCCAGTACTCTGCATCGCTGTCTGAGCTGGCGCGACGCTACCGCGCGCTGCCAGAGCTGACGGGCCTGAGTCTGGGCGGTGGCGGAGAGTCGCACCGCGGCGTCATGGCGGCCCTCGGCCTGCGCCTTGCGCGCCTGATCCAGCAACAATCTCACCTGCGCCGTCTGATCGGGAGGCGCGCCTTGTGCAACTGCATTCTGCATCAGAGTCTCAGCATCACGCAACGTGGCATCTATCTGGGGGGAATGACCTGGCGGGGTCCTGAGGATCTGGTTTGCCCGAAGAATCAGGAGTCTCGCCTCGTCAGCATTTGCCGCAGCGCGCGCGGTTTCACCCCTGCGCCGAAAGGTTTCTGCCTGGTTCAGCAGCGTTTTCGCTCGTGACAGAAGAGACAGCGCTTCGCTGTTGTTTGTCAGACGTGCTGCATCGAACGACTGCTGCCATTCTGTTGCCAGCGCCGGCAGAGGATCTCCTGCAACACTGCCCTGCTGAGGACCACCTCCGCCCTGCGAAACCGCACCGCGGGGAGAGACGAATATCCCGACACCCGCGATCAAGGCAACGTGCAAAAGGCTCCGCATTCTCATTTCGTTCAACTCCTGCTCCTTTCGGGACAATACTCCCGCAAGTCCCGTGCCGGGAAAACGGCGGCGGCCAGCGATGCAGGAAACAGCCCTTCTTAAGGGCAACACGTGTGGAGTGCGGGTCTTCGCCCGGTGTACACAACGTACCTGTCGGTACGTTCTTGCCGACGAAACGCGGTCTCTTCTCCATCGGTCATCTGCGGCGGACGATCACCAACGGTTGCGAACGCCGGAAATGCTTGCCTTCGTCGGGTGAAACAACCTCGATGTGGAGAATATACACACCAGTGGGAACTTGACGGCCGCTCCCGTCCGTTCCGTCCCAGCGGACGTGCGATTCTGCGGGAAGGCGCTCCCGGGTGAGCAGGGTCCGTATCTCCCGCCCGGCCATATCAAAGACAGTGAGCGAGACCGAAGACCCGTGCTCAGGTGTAATTATCCTGATCCCGACGGTGTCCGTTGCGGGTATTGGGTCGGCCATGCAATCGAACCCTCGGGGCAGTGGGTAGGATGCGCTGTTGCGTAGTCCCGGGGTTGCCCTCGCCGGCGCCCACGATGGTGCCCATGATGCAGGGTTGCTGCCGTCGCTGGCGGAGTCAGCCCGTTCCAGTGAACGGCCTTGTTCCGGAACGGGATAATGTGCTTCATCGATGGAGGTGCCTGTTGCGTCCAGAAAGCTCACGCGCCGCGACGACGAAGCACTTCGGCTGAGATACGGAAAACCGCCGGTCACGCCACACAGAGGTGTGCCGATTCCGTATCGCGTCCGAACGCCTTCCGGCAATGCGGCAATCACAAGGTAATCTCCCGGATACAACAACGGGCCGTAGTCCGCTGAACCGCTTCCCGTAGCAGTTTTCAATAAGGACCCCGCGAGTGACAAAGGGTCGGCTCCAGCGTTCAGGACTTCCACCCACTGGCCTTCGCCGTCGGAGGGATACGCCATGATCTCGTTGATAACGATGGATCGGGCTGGGAGCCCAATGACGCATCTTAGTGCCTGCGTGTTGTCCCTCGGGTTCTCGTCTCCCGGCAGCATTGCGGCGAGCATCAGCGGGCCCGAAAATGGTCGTGACACCGGTATGGTTTCTACCCCGGCGAACGTCTCGGCTGGTTGCAGAGACCTCACGTTCCAACAGACGAGCGTGTCCTCCGCGGCTGAGAGGACAGAGTCCCTGTCGCGGTCAGCGAACAATATGACGGGAAATGGCCCTGTGGTGTCGGTTCCAGAGTTCAGGACGTCGAATCGTACGGTAAGCTGTTCGGGAGGATGGAGAGTATCAGGACTTGCGCTGGCATTCCTGAGGGAAACGTCGCACGCATTCCTGCGACGCGAATTCGGGCGGCCCGGTGTGCCATCGGACACAAGGCTGACTGCCCAGTTGTCTGGCGTGTCAGGCCCACGCACATCAATCTTTTCCAGCGAAAGCCCCGGGAACACGGCCTCCGGAAGGTACGAAACGCGTTGTTCACAACCGCCCGAAGAACGGAGCACAACCGTGTTCGCGCGGCTGTTAACGAGGCCTCCTCGTCCGAACGCGGCGTCTCCGATCGTAACGACAAGAGCCTCGGCCGGAATGTCGGGGTAGGGCTCGTTTGTGCTGAAATACCCTGGATCCAGTATCAGGGCGAACCGCCCCGGTTTGAGGACGAGCCCGGACGAGACCGCGATAATCGCGTCCGTCTCGTTTGTGTCGCCAACAACGTAGTCACCGAGATTGACCGAGCCGGTTCCGACGTTGAACAACTCGACGAATTCGCGAGAGGTTTCAGTGCCGCTGGGGTTGACCATGATTTCGGAGATTACCAGGGGGCAGGACTCCGGTCCGCCGCGCCGGGCTTCCGCAGGAGAGGAGAACGTTGTGCACGTCGTAGCCAGAATCAGAGCAGCCCGTGCGTACGTCGTAAACCCCATTCCCCTGTCAGCAAAAGGATGATGCCACATAGAACCCACCCGGCAGAGCCCAGCGAAACGGTGCGTTCGCTGTATTCAAAAACGGGGGATAGAGGGATCGATGCCAAGAGCTGCTCCGCATCCCGTGCGGTGACGAATCTGGATCCTGGATGCGCGGACGCGATCCGCGACAGGACATCCGTCTGCATCTGCACGATGTCATCTTCCGCGCTTGAAGCGTCGACAAGCACACGGGTTTCGGAGGTTCCCAGGGAGGTGGTTCCTGAGAATGCCTCTGCGCGCATGGTATGTGCGCCCGTCAGCAGCCCCCGTATCCACACCGTGTACCTGCCGGGACCGGAGAGCGTTGCCCGCCCCGTCCAGTTGTCCGGCCCGTCCGTGGCCACGATCACTGACGCGTTGTCCACCGGCTTTGAAGCCTCATCGGAGACGAATATGTCCACGCGGACCGGCTCACCGAGGCGGTAGAAGGGGCGTCCTGTTTGAACCCGGACCATCTGGGACGCTTCCCTTGAAATCAACCAACGGATGGCGGCCTTCCAGAACGCGGTTCCCGCCGGATTCCCGATCCCCATTCCCCGGGGCAGAATGTCCCAGCGCCAGTACCCCGTTCCTCCGAACACGAGGACCCGCCCTTTTTTTCCGTGTCCGGCCACGGCAACGGGACCAGCGTCACCAGTGACGAGAACGGTTGCACCCTGGCGTGGCCTCAGTCCGGAGACCAGTCCAAGTAACGGGGGAACTGACTCCCAGGAAGACCATTCCGCAAATCCGGGGTCCATTCCTGAGATGGGGTGTGCGAAAAGCGGAGCCGCAAGCCTGACCTCGAACTGACCCGGCTCGAACCTGGTGCCGGTCAACTCGACAGGCAGTATTTCACGCAGGCGAGGCGACACGCTGTTCGTTCCGGGGACACAAAGGAGCCCACAGCCTTCTTCGACGGCACGCGCTACCGCGTCCTGAGTGACAGGAGGCAGTGTGTTCCCGGCAGGGTCGAGCCAGACAATGAGGTCTGTCCCCGCAATACTGTCCGGGGAGAGTGGAGCAACGCGACGAAAAGGGGTCGCGTACCAGATTACGGGATCGTAATCCTCGCGTGCGCCGAAGAAACGATTCCAGAAGCCGACATCGGCGCTTGGAGTCCCCGCGATGATGAGGGCGCGTTTTTTCGCCTTGACAACGTCCAGCGAGAACATGCGCCTGTTGTTTTCCGTGCGAGATTCCCCGGGGACGCCCTCAAGTTCCACAGTGTAGGCCTGCATTCCCCGTGCCGAGGGTGTAAACGTCAGATCCACGTCGGCTCTTGCGCCGGTTTCGGGAGGCAAAACAATCGCCCGGGTGATTTCCCTGCCCTGGTGAAAAAGGCGCATGGTGGAGGCTCGCATCCCTGGAATCGTATGTTCCCAGGTAACGGTGACGGACACCGGTTCACCCTCGACCGCGTAAGGGGGCGCAGCGACACCCACAATGCGGGCATCCGGCTCGGGGTGTGGATTACCCACCCCTACGACGTATGTCGGAAGGGCGGCCTCCTGTGCGGCCCGGACGGGCTCTGACCCGGAGGTGTTGGATCCGTCCGTAATGAGAATGATAGCGTCGGGCGGCGGGAACACGCGCCGCTGGCTCAGGATTGCCTCACCGATTTCCGTCGCGGGCCCGCGGAAGGACAACGTGGCTTCGTCAAGGACGCGGACTGTATCCGCAAAGCCTAAGGCGACCACGTCCGCCAGAGCTGACACGCGTTTCATCTGTGCGCTGGCAAGGATTGAGCGTACAGCCGATTCCTGCCCGGCACGCGCGATACTGCGGCTTTCGTCGACCAGAAGAGCGATGCGCCGCGGGCGCGGCTCCATCCCCCGGCGTTCCAGCCGCGGATTCAGAATCGCGAGAATGAACGCACAAAGCGCGAGCAGCCGCAGGCCAAAGAGCAGCGCTCTGCGCCGTGGCGGAAGGGGTGGGATGGTTCTCCTGTAGGAAAAAACAGCCAGCAGGATCAGCGCGAGACCGAGTGCGCTCCACAACCACCACCCCTCACGGAAGGTGATTTCCCAACCGACGGAGGGGAAATTGGATCCGTTCATCCGAGGAGTGTCGTGCCGTTCATTGCTTCCACGACCGCTTCATACGGCGTGCCCTTCGGAGGAAGACCATGATCATCAGCACGAGAGCGCCGAAGAGCGCAAGATCCCATATGATGCCATCCCAACGAAGGATTACCGGCCACAGCGCCGCGATCGAGAAGAAGATCGCCAGCCATTCCCACCACTCGCCTTTTGCCCACTTTTTCTCATCCCCAACCGAAGAGGGGAGAGGATAATCCTTTCTGCGTCCCATTTGCGGCTATCCTCAGGCTTCCAGCGGCGCGATCGTCAATCCGTCGGTATCTACGTGGGTCACCTCCGCGCGGCTCGTAATGCCATGTTTTGCCCATGCCTGCTCCATGGCGCGGGCCACGGCGTCCGATGAGTGGAGCGCCAGCGCGACTATCGCGGGGCCCGAACCCGACAAGCATGCACCAAGGGCTCCAGCGGCTCGAGCAGCCCTGCATACGTCGTCGAACCCCGGGATCAGCGGCGCTCGGTACGGCTGGTGCAATCTGTCTTCCATCGCGTTGCCGACAGCCTCCCAGTCGCCGGCTGCCCACGCGGAAGCCATCCAGGCGGCGGCACGCAGGTTGAAAACGGCATCTCCCAAAGGCACCTGCTGAGGAAGAACCGAACGCGACGTGTGAGTGGTCAGCTCGAATTCCGGGACCGCTGAAACAAATAACGCGCCGTCGCGGGTGGGAATCGGACGGATTGCAACTCCTGAAGGGCTTTCCCTGGTAAGGACAAGCCCACCCTTTACGGCGGCAGCCACATTATCTGAATGCCCCTCGACAAGGGTGGCTCGATTGATGAGCTGGTCCGGATCGATCTTTCCCGTGGTCAACAATTGCGCCGCCGCCATGCCGGCAACAATCGCTGCGGCACTGGAACCCTGACCGCGCGCGAGAGGAATGGCGTTTTCCATGCGGATGGCGATACCGGGAAGTGACTCCGCATCAACCTCAGACCCGAGTACGAGTGCGCGGTATATCAGGTTGGTGCGGTCCCGGGGCAGAATACCGGCCCCCTCGCCATGCAACGTGATGTGCCAGGCGCCCTTTTCGCCGCGAACCGTGACGAAAAGATTCAGATACCGCTGAAGTGCGAGTCCGAAACAATCAAAACCCGGGCCAAGGTTTGCCGTCGTAGCCGGAACGCGTATGCTCCATCCCTGTGGTCTTTTTCCCATTGCGGAACTCGTACTGGTGAAGATGCCGGGTGGGTATCAGCGTGAAGTAAGCCCGATGCGGGTTCGCCCCGTAAAAATGATCGTTCCGCGGCGGTGCGCCGTCAACGGGAATGCGATGGATACACGCTGCGTTGCACGCGAGGGTCACGGGTGGAGCCCGGCGACGCGATCGTACAGATCGCAAAAATTCTCAACCATGCGTGCGAGCGAGAAGTCGTGTTCCACCATTGTTCGCGCTCGACACGCCCACAACCGGCTCTCTTCGGGGTCATTTCGTACGTGTTCAAGACCCTCGCAAAGCCCTCTGGCATTCCCGATTTCCGTGAGCCACCCCGTCTCCCGGTGCCGAACGATTTCCGAGGTACCGCCCGCAGCCGTTGCCACTACAGGAACACCCATCGCCATTGCTTCCAGAACAGCGTTGGGCAGCCCCTCGCTCAGGGATGTCTGAACCAGGGCGTCAAGGATCATGAGTACGGAAGAGATGTCGGGTGTGTACGGATGCCAGATTACGTGGTCTGCGACGCCCCGCGCCTCGACGTCACGACGGAACGCTTCCGCAGGTTCGATTTCGTCAGGCAAAGGCGGCTGCCCCGCGCGAACGAGGCGGAAATCGGGGTTCAGGCGAACCATTTGCTCGATCACCGCCGCCAGCGTGTCAAGGCCTTTCACCACACAGGAACGGCCTACATGACCGACAACGAAATGATCCGAAGTGAGACCCAGTTCCTTCCTGCGCGAGACGCGTTCTTCTTCCGTTGCGTGGAGTTTCGCCTGGACACGCGCCAGATCAATTCCATTCGGAATCACGCGGACGATACGTGCCGGTATTCGGTCATGATCGATGAGGTAGTGGGCGATGGCTTCTGCATTTCCGACCACCGCATCCGTCACGCCGAGGAGCGCCCTGTCAATCGCGAGGTGAACCGCGGTTTTCCAGGTTTCGATGCCTCCTTCAGAGACAACGACAGCAGGGCGTTTTTCTGGTCTCATCAGCGCCGCGATCCTGCCCCAGGTATTGGCGGTGGAGAGGTGGCAGTGCAACACGGCGGGCCGAACTTCGTCCATAATCGCCCGAATATGCGCGAGCGCCGCAAGGTCAACTTTCCGTCTCTTCTCCAGTATGATTGTTCGCGCGTGCCGCGCGAATTCCTCCGCAAGCGCTCCCCCGCGCATGCCGCACACGATTGGCTCCCACCGACTCCCGCGCAACCCCTTGACGAGAGTCAACGTCTGACGTTCCTCCCCGCCTGCGCCAAGGCTGCCAAGAAGATGCAACACTCGACGGATCATTTCACACGTTCCTCAAAAAGGGCCTCTCGGTTGACATACACCACGATGCTGAGCCAGACGACAATCGCAGCGCCGAGGGGGAAAAAGATCAACCGCAGGAAGGAAACCGTGACGGCGAACGTCCAGATGCCGAGACTGAGCGCGCCGTACATGAGCCAGAGTGCGCGCGCGTGCTTCCTCGCGACCGACAAGCCGATCATCGCGAAGATGTACACGTAAGGGAAGAACTGTGCATTGTGCCTCGGGTTGCCTCCGAGCTCGATGATCGAGTAGATCACCATCTCGGCGGCCATCACTAGGGCCATGGTTGCGATAACACGGCCGTTCTTCCTGAGAGCTTCCACAACCCCGAGAACAAATAACGGAATCAACGTCCACCGGAGCAGGCCTTCCGGGATATACCATCTGTCCATCTCGATCGGCATCCATGGGAGGGGTGACAGCAACTCCCGCATGGTTCCAAACGGAAGAAACGCAATCATTTCCCGCGGTGTTGACAGGTGCACACCCGAGAAGTACGACGCAGATGGACGGATGCCGCTCAGCCCTACCTGCGTAAGGTAGAGCATGTCGGCGATGACGTTTTTCCTGCCGAGAGCGGTAAGGATTCGCACGAAGTCCGTCGAGGCGAGGAACAAAGCCGCGCCTGTCCCCGCCACGAGGTAGATCAAAAGAAGGGAGAGCCTTCGCCCCCGGGCACCAATGAGGACCCCGAGCAGCGAAGCTGGCGCTGCGACCATTGCGATGTAACTGCGCATCTGCATCAGCAGGAAGAAGCTGATCCCGTACCAGAGCAATCCGCGCAGGCTCAAGCGGTCCGCCAGAAGCAGTGAACCGTACACCACGCCGGCGCCGAACAGGATTGCCCCCGAATCTCGAAGAAGATGAGCATCGACGATGAGCTGGGAGGTTGATGCCCAGACAAGCCATGCTGCGCGCCGCCCAACCTCGCGCGACCACACGTGACGACCAATGTGATAGGCCATCACGCCGACCGCGGTTCCTGCGATCCCGTTCGCGGCGACCAGCAGGAGGGGGGTCCGGAGGATGGAAATATGCAGGCCTGACCAGAAGAAGAACCCCCAGGAACTTGTCCCGGTTGCTTTCACCATTTCTACGGGAAGGATGCGGCCAGGTTCCCAAAGAGACGCGATCCGGTTCCCCAGCGTCCAGTAGAGGCGGGTGTCAGAGTAGCGCTCGGGATGGTCAAACACCCACCAGGCAAGAGCGGCGCGCAGAATGAGGGCACAGAGCGCTCCGACAAGCAATCCTGTTGTGTCTTCGCGGTGAACGGAACGAACGATCCAGATGAAGAGAATAATTGCGCCCGCAGACACGTAGAAGAGAAATGCGGATACTTCCGGAGGCAACATGAACACTGCGCCGACGAGTGCGGCGGACGTTGCACCGGCGATTGCCAACTGGTGGAACGAGTCTGCTCCGCTGGATAAGCGGCCTGCGACGTTCATGTTCTCTTTCCCACCATTGTTGCGGCAAACCTCAACACGTCCCCGGGGCCCACCGCGGCGAGGCAGGTCGACCACATCAGCACAGTGAGGAGGGACCTGAGCGCAATTCCCTGAAGGGTCGTTCCAAACCATGTCGTTGTTGTCGGCGCGAGCACCAGGCACCCCGTCAGTACGAGAATGAGGATACCCACGCGAGCGACAGACACCGGCACAGTGTACACGCGCTGCCCTGCGAACCACATGGTTCCTGCGGTGGCAAGGTGCCCGCACAGCATCGCAATGGCGGCTCCCATCCCTTTCATCGCTGGCACCAGCAGCACGTTCGCGATCACCATCACCACGAGGCCGACGGCGTAGCTCACCGATTGCCAGTGCGTCCGCTCAGAAACAGAAATCTGGACAAACAGGAAAAGCGATAGATTGGAAAAGAGAGTGGCCGCCAGCATCGGACCGACCAGTCGAACCGCGGGAAGATACTGGCTGCCCATAAGGAGAAGCACTGCCTCACGTGCGAACATCAGAAGCGGCGCGATGCAGACCACGTTTGCAGCGATAAAGTACAACAGACCTCTCGCCTGAATCTCTCTTGCGTTGGGCTCTTCTTTGATTCCCATGAAGAAAGGCCCCCATGCCATCACCACGCCGATCCCGATCGTCGAAACGATGTACGTCAGGCGAACCCCGACTCCGTAGTACCCCGTTTCTTCCGCAGAAGCCCCGATCACAAGGAAATATCGAGCGGCGTTTACCAGGCCCCAGCTCGCGAAGGCCGCGGGAAGTGTCGGGAGTGAAAACCTCAGCGCCCGGACGGCGAAGCGAAGGTTCCCACGGAGCGCGTACAGACCGCGAAGAGCGTACGCGCTGGCACCCAACCCGAAAATGGCCCCCGCGACCCTTCCGATGAAAATGGAAGAAATCCCGGCACGCAACCAGACGAGGAAAAAGGACGTGAAGAACACCCATACAAACGCGCGGACACTCAACAGCCCGAGTTGTTTGAATGGTTGGTGTTGCAGGCGGAAGAGTGTGGCTGCCTGATCGCTCATCACCATAAGGGGAACACTCAACAACGCCCAGTGCCAGGCTGACAGATCCTGCAGACTGCCGCGGAATGCGTGCAGTCCCACGAGGCCCAGAACGAGAAAGACCGTGCCGGAAACGGACACCACCGCGAGGTGTGTGGTGACGAGTCGCTTGCGGTGGGCATCCTCTTCGTCGTAGTAGTAACGAGTCAGCGCCTGATCGAGGTTGAACCCGACCGCGAAGTAGGTCAACCCTGCGGTGGCCGTAATAACGTCGGCAAGTCCGAACTGCCCGGGAGTGAGGTACCGACCAAGGATGGGGAGGACAAGGAAGGGAGCGAGGGTGTCAAGGACGATCCCGAAGGTGTAAACAGCTGCTTCCCCCGTCAATCTCCGCGTGTTCATTCCGGCATGGTTTCCGTCAGGCGTCGGAGCGGGAATGGAGATCGTTCATTTCCCGGATGCGCCGGCGCAACCGGGGGTACTCCTCAAGGGCATACGCCAGCAGAATTCCCCAGACGATGGCAATTGCGGCGGAAATCGCGATAATCCTCCCTCTGCGGGGCCATGACCGGATTTCCGGTGGCGTGGCTCGGTCAATGATCGTGAGTGAGGAAACGTCCCTTTGTTCTTCCAGTTTTGCCACCTCGTATTGTTGCAAAACGAGTTCCTGGATCAAGGTCTGTATCTTGATCTCCCGCTCGATACGAGCCCACTGAAGAGCCCTTTCCGGCACTTCACGGAACGCGAACAGCGGGTCGGAAGTCCCTCGCCCTTTCGTCTCGATAAGTGCTTTCCTTTGCGCGGCGAGTTGCTCCCTCTGGCTCGTCAACTCCCGGAGGGAGAAATGATCAGGACCAAGCACCTGCCGTGCCGCGCCGATCTGCACGTCCAGCGCCATGATCTTGCCCTCGATAGAGGCCATCAGATCTACCAGGCTGGCAACCTGTTCAGGTAACGCCACCACGCCATACCGGAGGCTGAATGCCTTCGCCGTTGACTCCGCCTCCGCGAGCGCGCGTCGGTTCTCGTTGAGACGTCGCTCCAGGAATTCGCGCATCTGCCGAGCGTGGCTGGTTTGTGCGTCACGAAACAGGCTGTCGACAACGTCCAGATAGCAGTTCGCAAGCGCCGCCGCCAGTTTTGGGTCGCGGTCAGTAACCGCAAGCTCGATAGTCCCTTCTGTCGTTACGACCACCCTGGTCTGCTTTTCCAGAGCAATCATCGCTTCGGATAGATTTCTCGCCTTGTAATGAGGCCGAAGGTTGAATCGTTCCACCAGGATCCTTCTAGTGGTCTGGCTGTTCAGAAAACTGGCCAGACGATCCAGCACCGCTCCACCAGAACCCCGCTTCAGCACGGCGCTCAACGGGTCGCGCAAGAAAGATGATACGCTTCCGGCGTCGTCCGGAGGCGGCATGAACGACGCTTTTGCCGTAAACGATGGCGTCATGACAAAGACCGCGATCGTGACCACGGTGACGACAACAATAAACGTTCCCACGATGACCAGCCGGCCTCGCCACAGAAGCGCAAGGAACGAGGCGAAGGCCGATTTGCCGCCTTCCACCGCCGAGGTGTTTTCGATGTGTGCATCCATCAGCGGACCACGCTCTGGATGATGAACACGGTAGTTGCGATCTGCGACACGACGAGAAGCCCCTCTTTGAAAAGCTCCCACCACTCGACCGATTCTTTTTCCGGGACGAAGATCGTATCTCCGGGTTCCAGGCGCAGGTCCGCAGATGGTTTGACCCAGAGGCCTGTACCCTGTTTTATTACTCGAATGCCCCTCCTGTGAGCATTTGAAAGCACTCCGCCCGCCTGTTCGATGTAGAACTGCGTGGATCTTCCTTCGTCGAACTCAATCAGCCCGGGCCTTCTGACCTGTCCCGCGACTTCGATCGTGGCACGAGCGCGCTTGATTACGATCAAATCGCCATCGACAAGCGGTGCATCGTCAACACCCCCGGGACTTTCCAGCGCAGTTCCGACGTCGATGGAAAGGTACCCGCGCAACTCGCGTGATCTAGCCTTGAAATACGCGTATTCTTCTCGCTTCATATCCGCGACCGGCATCCTCGACAGCCTGAGGAATTCCTGGTCCGGTTCCGCCTGCACACGCCGCCTCAGGATGCGGGAGCCAACGAGAGACGCACTCCGGGTGGGCCCACCTGCTCGCGCAATAACGTCAGAAATTCTCGTTTTCCCTTCGATGATCGAGTACTCGCCGGGGAAGCGAACTTCGCCTTCGATCGTTACCGACTGCCTGCGTCGCCATTCTGCGACGGGATACACCATCAACCTGTCGCCGGGACGCACCACCGTGTCGGACCCCGTAGCAATGAGACGGTCCAGGCTCACCTTGTTCACTACTGTGGGAGCGGAATCCACGGGAAAGCTCGACCATTCCACTTCGGCGGTCTGGGCGTCATCTCGCAGCCCTCCTGCCAGGCGGATCAGACGCAGGACCGTATCCCCCGGGCGATACTCGTATCCTCCCGGTTTGCGCACCGCGCCCCACACACTCACCGAATCCCCGCGGACGGGCACGGTGATTACGTCACCCATTTCCAGAGAAGGGTTATCCGTGGTATCGCCGGTGACGGAAAACATCTGGAGATCAATCAGCCTTGGCGGCAAGCCCGTGCGCAGGAGCTGGATGCGGCGCATGGAAGCGCTGTCGGCGAATCCTCCGGCGAGGCGTATTACAGAACTGACCCTGTCCGCAGGTGTGCCGAGATAGGTTCCCGGTCTCTTTACGGTGCCCGCAACGTGGACACGGAATTCCCGCAGCGCGACAAGACTCAAAGTGATGCGCGTGTTGCGATACGCGTTTGCAGCCTGCCGGGCGAGGGTACGCTCGGCCTCCGCGAGGGAAAGCCGAGCTACGGCAACAGGACCTACTGCCGGAACCAGAAGGTCGCCTTCAGGCGTGACAACCAGTTCGAACGATTTGTTCGTAGCTCCCCATAGGCTCACGAGAACGCGATCCCCCGGATCGAGACGGTATTTCTCCCGGTCTACGCGCATGTCCAAAGGAGTGCCCGAAACTGCGCGGGAAACGCTTTGCTGAGCCGTCCGATCCCGTTCTTCGGACGCCGGCGGCCGATCCTGCCGTTCCTCCTCGTCTCCGGCCCACGGCGTCAGCGCGGTGATCTGCGTCGAAAAGAACAGCGCAGCTACGGAAAGTAACGTCAGAATATTCCTACGATTCATGCGGAGTCTCGCGGATTTTGTAGTGTTGGTTATACCAGCGTGCGTATCCACCCTTCTTGATGGGCTCCCACCACTCGCGGTTATCGCGGTACCAGCGTATCGTCTCCTCCAGCGCATCCTGAAACGTGTAAGAGAGGTTCCATCCCAGCTTGCGGAGTTTGCCCGAGTCAACAGAATAACGCTGATCGTGGCCGGGCCTGTCCTGTACGTGCTGGAGGAGCGCACGCGGCTTGCCGAGGTAATCCACGATGGCGGATGCAAGATCAACCGTGTTCACCGAGTTGTCGGCACCGATGTTGTACACCTCGCCTTCCACCCCGTGATGCAGAACCTGATCGATCCCACGGCAATGGTCGACCACGTGGATGTAATCACGCACTGCCGTCCCCGGCCCGTAGATGGGCAAAGGACGATCGTCGAGAGCGTTCGTGATAAACAGCGGCACCACTTTCTCCGGGTACTGGTACGGCCCGATGGTGTTTGATCCCCGGGTAACAAGCGTCGGCACACCGAATGTTACGTGGTAAGACTGGACGAGCAATTCACCTCCCGCTTTGCTCGCGGAGTAAGGACTCCTCGGCGCCAGCCGATCTGTTTCTCGGGAAGACCCCGTCATCACCTCGCCGTACACTTCGTCTGTGCTGATCTGCACAAAACGCTTGACACCGCTCTTTCGGGACGCCTCGAGCAACACGTGCGGCCCTTCGATGTTTGTCCGGAGAAACACCGCCGGGTCTGCGATTGATCGGTCCACGTGGCTTTCCGCCGCAAAGTTGACAACTGCGTCGGACCGCTGTACGAGCGGGAATACCACGGATTCCTCCGCGATGTCCCCGTGAACGAATTCGTATCGAGGATCCCTTGCGACGTCCTTCAGGTTGTTCAGATTGCCCGAATATGTGAGCTTGTCGAGGTTGATGACGCGGTAACCCGGGTATTTTTCCAGGAGGTAGCGCACGAAGTTGGACCCGATGAATCCCGCGCCGCCGGTTACCAGTATGGTCCAACTCATGAACGCACGGCCTTTCGAACCTGGATTACAGGACTTCCTTCGCCGGGTGGAACGATAGTCAGCACCGGTTTCTGTGCCACAGTGGCAAGTGCATTCGTCATCGCTTTTTCCACGTGTTCGGCGTCGTTATGCTGGGGGCTCAGATGCGCAAGGACTATGTGAGGGACGCCTTCGCGCGCCAGATCGCGCACCAGGTCTGCTGCCTGCTCATTGTCCAGGTGTCCCTGAGAGCTGCCCACACGTTGTTTGACGTTCCACGGGTATCGGCCCCACCTCAATCGTTCGGCGTCGTGGTTTGCTTCTACGACTGCAAGGTCTACGGCTCGCATCTTCTGCCGAACGAGGGATGTAACGGTGCCCAGGTCGGTTGCGATCCCGACGGACGCGAGGCCGTCACGAATAACAAATTGAACCGGGTCCGACACGTCGTGCGGAACGCAAAACGCTTCCACCTGAAAGCCGTGAATGACGGTCCGTGACCCCGCCGCAACGGCGTACAGGCTCTCAGTTCCGCGCCATTGGTCAGTTATAGCCTGCAGGGTTCCCGGGGTTCCGTATACGGGAACTTGGTACCGCCGCGCGAAGGCCCCCACCCCCCGCGTGTGATCGCTGTGCTCGTGGGTGAGGAGAACGCACTTCACGTCCTGCGCGTGCCACCCGACAGCGTGCAGCCGTTCTTCAATGCGTCGGGCACTGAGACCTGCATCGACGAGCATGATGCCTTGCCCGTTCCGAATTGCTATCGCATTCCCGGCGCTGCTGCTCGCAAGAACGTACAGTTCCATCACTGGGGCGCACGACCTGCGTATCTGATTCGCCCCTCCAACCAGGGACGAAGTGCCCGCAAAGCTCTGGCGCGATGGCTCACGGTGTTCTTGAACTCCTCGCCCAGTTCGGCGAAGGTCGCCATTTGTCCTTCAGGGATGAAAAGAGGATCGTACCCGAAACCACTTGCTCCCGCACGCTCTTCCGCGATATGCCCTTCGCAGGTCCCTTTCGCAATCACTTCAGTTCCGTCCTTCCAGACGAGGGCGACGACGCAGACGAATCGTGCCGTGCGTTCGGCTGAGGGAATCCCGTCGAGTCGGCGCAACAGGAGAGCTATGTTCTCCTCGTCCGATGCGTGTTCCCCGGCGAAGCGTGCGGAACGAACGCCGGGACCGCCTGCCAGTGCATCTACTTCCAGGCCGCTGTCCTCACCCAGCGCCGCACAGCCGCTCCACTGTGCAATGCCTCGAGCTTTGAGAAGGGCGTTTTCCAGAAATGTCGTGCCGGTTTCCTCGATAATCGGCGGACTTCCGACGTCATCCATCGGCCGCCACGTCAGAGGCAGATCGGCATACAGAGATTGAATCTCTCGCAGTTTGCCCCTGTTGCGCGTAGCCGCAATGATTTGACAGGGCATACCCGTTATGCTGACTTCGGTTTCGGGAGATGCACCACGTTGATTTTGCTTACCGAGAACACCATGCAGTTCACCACCGGTGAACCGAGTCGTTTCCGCAACTCCTCCAACTCAGGACCTTCGGTGATGTCCTTATCCAGATGGGCGTCTATGGTGATGAACGCGTACTTCGTCGGATCATTGCTCGGGCCGACGGCGGTGAAGACGGCATGGGGGTTCGCCTTGAGATTGTTGTACGCCTTGTCCGCCCCGATCCGCCCGAACGTCACCGTCTCACCGTCAAGTTTCGCAAGACCCGTAAAGACGGCGACTTCCGGATGGCCGTTCACTGCTGCCGTCGAAAGAGTCTGACCATAGGCGTCCGTATTGAAAAGGTGCTCCTCGGGTTTGAGGAGCGCCCGCTGTTTCATTGCAGTCTCGCAGGCGGTAATCATGACGTTGATCTGCGTCCGGTACACCTCTACTGCCAGTCGCGGGTCGTAATCCTCAAGCATTTTCCTGCTCATCTGCTTGAGATCGCGATGATCGAGCATCGCCTTTTTCGCAACGTCGAACGTGCTGTCATCGATTGCTTTGACAAGCTCCACCCGCGGAACGCCCAGTTCGAGTGCTTTGTGAAACAGCGCCTGGTGAACCGGTTCGAGTTCTCGCGTCGAGTTGAACGACTTGATAATGCCCCGAAGGCGTCCTTCCTCGAGCGCCGTCAAAATTTCTCTTTTTTCCATGGTACCTCCCTGGGCAACGGGAAATGACTGTCTGAAGAAGCTTGCATTTCAATGATCAACGGCCATTCGGTGCCGCTCCTGTTCAACCCGCGCTCGCAGCCGCTTCCGCGCATGCGTCAATCATCACATGGATCTGCGCGCGGTATACGTCGCGAGCCAGTTTGGGGTCATACCCCTCAAGTGTTTTTCGGTTCATGAGTTTGAGCTCGTTAATGTCGAGCATTGAGGAACGCGCGACCTGGAATGTAGCGTCATCGATTCTGCGCACGAGTTCAGCGCGAGGAATTCCAAGCCCAAGCGCTCGCGAAAACAGCACCTGGTGGATTCCATTCAGCGCACTTGTCTGTTCGATTGCGTCGACTTCTTCATGAAGTCGGTTTTCCGCCAGAGCAGCAACGATTTCGTGTTCTTCCATCGCCGAAGGGCCCCTCTAAGCAAGGTTACGATTCTTCCCGTTTGTTCACGCGCACCAAAATATACGAAAACGCGTTGCCAACCCGTGTCCGTTCAGATTGCGAGCATCTGCCCCGGATTTTCCAGAGCCCGCGCGAATTCCTGGAGCCAGCGTGCGGCATGTAGCCCATCCGCGACCCTGTGGTCCACCGTCAGGGTGACCGACATCACGTTCCGCGCTTCGATCCGGTCCACCTCGAAGCAAATCTCCCTGCGGATAGCGCCCACAGCAAGAATCGCCGCTTCCGGGGGATTGATGATCGCTGAAAACTGCTCGACACCCAGCATCCCCAGGTTCGATACCGTAAACGTACCGTCTCGCGCATCATCTGGCAACAGGGAACCGCCCTTTGCGGCTGCAACAATTCGTCGATATTCCGCCGCAATCCTTTTCAGAGTCAGCGCATTGCATCGTTGAATGACAGGGACCACCACGAAATCTTCTAATCCCACTGCAATCCCGATGTTAACGGTTTCCTGCAGGATCACGCGGCCATCGGAATAGCGGGCATTCAATCGCGGCTCCGCTCCCGAGGCTCGCGCTGCAGCCGCAACGCACAGTTCGGTAATTCCGAGTCCTTCCGGAAACGCGCCACTTTCTGTCTGCAGCTTCCGAAATGCAAGTGCGTGGTCCATCTGAATGGTGCGTGTCACGGTGAACGTGGGGATTTCCTGATGGGAAGACACCAAACGTGAAACCATGACGGAACGCTGCCGGGGGAATTCCCACGAGCTCGGAGTGGGTTCCTTGAGGACTTTCGCCGCCGCGGCGGCCACGTCTCGGAGGACGACGCGTCCTCCTGGTCCGGAACCGGGCACCCGACGGATATCTATGTTGCTGCGGGAGGCAAGTTTCCGTGCGGCGGGAGAAGCGTGCACTCGCGATTCGGTCAAAGGCGGAGCGGCAGGGGGCTCGTCTTCTCCTTCCTCCCCCGGAGCTCCAATCAAGGCGACGCGCGTCCCGCAGGAGACCACCGTATCCGGCGAGACGAAAACCCTCAGAAGCGTTCCCCGTACCGGCGCTTCAAGTTCCATGACCGCCTTGTCAGTTTCCACCTCGGCGATAGGATCACCCGCCTCAACCTCATCCCCTTCAGCCTTGAGCCACCGTACGAGCGTGCCCTCTGTCATCGTATCGCTCATCTGCGGCAAAATGACAGGTGTTGCCATGGTGATGCCTTTCCTGCCGGAAGTCACAGACCGAGCGTTGCCGCGATTCCCTGCAGTGCCCGGACGACGTTGGATACGTGCGTTTCCAAGGGGATACCCAGTCCCTCGGTTCCGCGGACGATGTCTTCCCTGTTCACCTTCCGCGCAAACCCTTTGGACTTCATCTTTTTGAGCACTGCTTCCGCGGTGACTTCTGCGAGTGAGCGACCCGGCATAACCATCGCCGTCGCCATTATCAGACCGCACAGTTCGTCCACGGCGACAAGTGTCTTTTCCGCGTTCGTGTTCCGGGCCAGACCGAGGTAGTCCGCATGGCTCAGAACGGCGCGCACGAAAGACTCGTCGTACCCGCGACGGCGCAGTTCTTCCGCACCCTTCAGCGGATGATCCGCCGCATCCGGGTAGCGCTCGTAGTCGAAGTCGTGAAGCAGCCCGACGTTGCCCCAGTACTCTTCCGATTCCCCGGAATTCCGGGCGTAGAAACGCATGGCGGCCTCCACGGCCAGCGCATGGGCGCGCAGGCCCGGAGACGAGGTCCATTCGCACAGGAGAGTCCATGCCTCGTCCCTCGTGGGAAGCAATTCACCCATATACCCCCTCGCTTTCCCGGAACGGTGTTACGGCAAAAGCCTTTCTGTTGTCACCCGAGGCCACGTACGATTCACGCGGAACGCTTCCGCATACTTTCTTCCGCACTGAAGCCCGCGGTACTGGGCACAGACCCGCATGTTTTCAATTACATCGATTCCGTCGTGGTCCCGGAGCCAGTCAACCTGACTGGCATGGCAGGCCAGCATGGCCTTCTTCGTGTCGAAGACGTCGGTGATGTCCACGTATTCCTCGGGGACAAAACCGACTCCCATCACGGTGTCCATGAAAAAAACCGGGGATACCACCGCGAAGCACTCGCCATTGACGTGTTCGTGATGGGGGAGTGTCGCCACGAAGCTGCTTTTCAGCACGAGGTGAGCCAGATCGCTGTGGTCCGGCATGTAGTCGTTTGGATCGTGTGTGATAATCACATCCGGGCGCACGTCGCGGATCAGAGATGCGAGCAGGCAGACAACCTCGTCTCTTTCTGTGACCTGGAGATCAGGCAATCCGAGCGTTTCGTGCCGCAGCCCCGCGATTTTCGCAGCTTTCTCAGCTTCTTCCCAGCGTATGGGCACCAACTCCTCTGGCGGAATTACCATGTGTCCGAGAGAACCCGTACACGCGTGGCAGATCGTCACGCTGTCTCCCCGCAACGCATAACGGACGGCGGTTCCGGCGCACAGGATCTCCATGTCGTCGGGGTGTGCGGTCACTACAAGAACATTCATGTCGCCCTGTTCCCCTCCCGGTCTTTCGGATTCACATGCGTGACGGTATTTCCCATCTTGCGGAGCAACCGCTTCCACACGAGCGCCAGCGCCGCTTCCGCTGCTCGTGCTTTGGTGAGCAGGCGGTCGTCGCCGAACAGTTCGCGCACCACCTCGACTCCCTCGTGGTCCGCCACTGCCAGGTATACCAGCCCGACCGGCTTTTCTGGAGAACCTCCGCCCGGTCCGGCGATCCCGGTTACTGCAACTCCCAGATTTGTCTGCGATCGATTCCGTATCCCGGAGGCCATGGCGGCCGCCGTTTCTGCACTTACCGCGCCGTGCGCGGTAAGTGTTGACAGCGGCACTCCCAGGAAGTCCGTTTTCGCGGCATTCGCATATGCCACTACTGCCGAAACAAGGTATCTGGAACTTCCGGGTACGTCCGTCAAGCGAGATGTTACCAGGCCACCTGTGCACGATTCTGCTACTGCGATGGTCATGTTTCGTTCGGCGAGCAACCTGCCTACCACGGCTTCCAGGGTGTCGCCGTCATACCCGTAAATCGCGTCCCCGAGCCTGGCCTCAAGATCAGAGACGATACGTGCACATCGGGCGTGGGCTTCGTCGTAACTCTCGGAGGCTACGGTGACGCGGAGACATACTTCGCCCTTCGAGTCGGGAAGCGATGCAACCTGTTCGATTCCAGTAATATCTGCAATCCGGTCCATCAAATAGGATTCGGGCACGCCGACCACGTGAAGCTCCCGCCGCACCACGTTCCTTGCGCCCGGTAAGCCTCTGAGTCTGGGGAGCACCTCGTGCGTCAGAAGGTTCTGCATTTCGCGCGGAACACCCGGCAACATGAACCAGTGTTTTCCATTCTCCGTCCAATGGATTCCGGGCGCAGTGCCCCACCGATTCTGAAGCACCTCAGTTCCTTCCGGAACAAGGGCCTGCTCTTCATTCCTGGGAGTAACCGGCCTGCCGCGCGCAGCAAACAGGCTGCGGATGTTCTGCAGAACCGCTTCATCCCGTCGCAAGCCGCGCGTGAAGACCTCACAGAACACCGAACGAGTCACGTCATCGTGCGTCGGACCGAGTCCCCCGGTTACAATCACAACATTCGCGCGCTCCCATGCCCTCAGGAAGGCGTCGCGTATGTGCGCGGCAACATCTCCCACCGTGGTAACCCATGCCACCGAGACACCTACCCGCTCCAATTCTGATGCGACAAAAGCGGCATTGGTGTTCACTGTGCGCCCCGAGAGAACCTCGTTGCCTATCGTGATAATCTCGGCTCCGGGTGGCTCGCCGGTCTGCAGCGATGTGTTCCGTTTCATAACCAGCCCAGTCGACTGATGATTTGCAGCGCTGCGTTCGTGTAGAGCCCTGCGATCATGTCGTCGTTCATGATCCCCCACCCGGACCGTGCGTTTTCGGCCGCGCGTGCGGGCGGCGGCTTTATGATATCAAACATGCGAAACAGAAGAAACGCCGCGACGAGGAGAAGAGCGGGGTCTTTGGCGGGGACGTACGCGAGGGATACCAGCAACCCGGCCAGTTCGTCAATGCATACCTGGCCGGGATCGCTTTTTTCCCATACGCGTTCGGCCCAAGAGCTGACGAGAACGCCGATCGCGTACACAACGGCAATGGCAACGAGAAAAAGGACAGAGGAAAAATCAGGCTCGAGAATGAACAGCACCAGGCATCCGATAAGGGTTCCTGCGGTGCCCGGCGCAACTGGGGAGTAACCGGCCCCGGCAACCGTGGCGATCAGCTTCGTGGAGATTGACTGAAAGGCGTTCACGCCTCGCGTGTCGTACTCCCGCCGGATTGTCATCCTCGGCTCCTAACCTGTGCTCCGACGGAGATACTGGAAACCGGATACAAGTGCCAGCAACATCGTCGCGGCGATCATCACGTTGAACAGCGCGACAAGCCAGTATTCGGGAACGATCCCGGGCCACATCTGATACGTGCTGGCAATGCTGTAGATGCACCAAAGCCCGATAATCGTGATGATGGCGGTCATCTGCACCGCAGTTTTGAATTTCGCAAGTCGGGACGTTACGAATGCTTTTCCCGCGTTCGCTGCACGCACACGCAGCCAGGTCAACCAGAAATCCCTTGCGAAAATTACCAGAATCATCCAGAGCTGTACGAGGTGCTCGTAAGCCAGCGTCAGCATCGCGGCGATGGTGAGCAGTTTGTCCGCGAGGGGATCGAGGAACTTGCCAAGATTCGAGACGGTCTTGTGTTTTCTGGCATGGTGCCCGTCCCACCAATCCGTGATTGCGGCGGCAACAAACACGACGAATCCCAGAACCTTCAGCCGCCAGTCGGCCGAAGTGAACCACCAGACGAACAGCGGAGTAAGAACGATTCGGGCCAGAGTGATCAGGTTGGCAGATTCGCCGAATTCTCTGATTTTCGCCATAAAACCCTGCAAAGCGAGCTATTGCAAGCTCGTCCTACGTGAGTTGAACCCGTCCATCGAGCGACAACCCGATGGTAACCTTGTCCGCATGGTCAAGGGAGCCGCCGGCGGGCAATCCGCGCGCGAGCGTCGTGACGCGCACGCCGGTGGGTTTGAGAAGCCGCGAAATGTAAAGTGCGGTGGTGTCACCTTCAACGCTGGCGTCCAGTGCCACGATGACTTCGGCCACCTCCGAAGTGATCCTCCGGAGCAGGGCGGGGAACGTCAGCTTATCCGGTCCAATTCCTGCCGCCGGGTTGAGCAAACCGCCGAGAACGTGGTAACGGCCGCGGTATCTGCCAGTCCCTTCTATCACCGCGATTTCACTGGTTTCTCCCACAACACAGATCAGGGAAGCGTCCCGCCGGGAATCCGCGCAGATGCCGCAAGGATCGCTTTCCCCGAGCGAACAGCACACGCTGCAAAGCCTTATTTTTGTGTGCAGTGCCTCTACGGCGGACGCGAGCGCCAGTGTCTGTTCGCCACCCTGCCGAAGAAGATGGTACACGTAACGCTGTGCCGTTCGCCTCCCCACTCCAGGCAAGCGCATGAATTGCCGCACCGCATTGTCAAGGACTGCATCCACCTGGTTACGGCCTCCCGTTCAGTAACGACGGGTCCAGCAACCCCGGCGGAAGGTCCAGGCCGCCCATCAGTCTGGCCATTTCAGCCTGCGCCAGTTCTCTTGCGCGGGCAACTGCCTGATTCACCGCGGCTGAACACAACTCCTCGAGGGCTTCTTTTTCCTCCGGTTTCAGGAGAGAAGGGTCAATGGAAATGCGTTCGATGTCTCCCTTGCCGTTTGCGGTGACCCTGACCAGATCGCCGCCGGCGGAGCCCTCGACTTTCGCAGCCTTCAAGACCTCCTGAACCTCCGCCACGCGCTTCTGCATTTCCTGAGCGCTTTTGACGAACGCGGCAAAGTTGCCAAGGTTTCCGAACATTCCGCCTTATGCTCCGGTTTGGGTGTCTGTCGATTCGCAGGAATCGAGCATCAGGCTCTCATTCGATCAGTTCTAGACCCAGGGATTCGATCAACTTGCCGATGACCGGTTCCTCTTCGACAACGCCCTGAATCAGGGAACCGGCCCGGCGTACGGTTTCAGAAACGTCGCTGTTCTGGCTGCTCTTGTCAACAGCTCGGACCGATAGGCGGCGTACGGCCGGAAAATGAGCGCGAATCGCGCCGAGCAGGCTTTCGTCCATGCGCGAAACGCGTTCGGCGAAAAATGCCCCGTCGACTTCCAGAATCACCGTGTCGCCATCGATTCCGGTCGGACGCACCTGATGAAACCAGGGTACTGCGGAGGAGGCCGATTTCACGGAATCCACGATGTCCGGCCAGCGGGCAGTCAACAGACCAAGACCCGGCGTTCCAGGCTGGTCTTCCTCGGATTCCCGGCGAACCGGCGGTGGGTGGTCAGGAGATGTGACGTCAGCGGCTATTCTTTTTGCGGGAACCGCCGAAGGCGTGGAGATGGTCGCTGTTCGCGCTTCTGCCGTCTCAGGCGGAGCAGGTCCCCGTGCGACAGGATGAGGCGGCGCCGCAGGCGGACCCGTCAGAAGCGTGTCCAATCGCCCTACAAGGTCCGAAAGCTCAACGGATTTCTCCATGTAAACCATTTTGAGCAGCGCAAGTTCTACACGAACCTGCGGCACGGCGGACTTTTCCAGAAGCGATTCCGCATCCGCCGCAAGAGACAGCATCCTCAAAATGTCCCGGTCACAGAATTTGCGCGCCTGGGCGGAAAGCCGCTCAAGCTCTTCCGGCTCGAAATCGCTCAAGGCATTCCGGGCGTTGGCCGCACAGGCCAGCAGACACCTCAAATGGGACATCAACCCCGTAAGAAACTGCGCCAGACTTCTTCCGCGGAACACCGTGTCTGCAACAGCAGATATGGTCGCCGAGACGTCTCTTCTGGCAATCGCGTCCACGAGGTCAAAAAACACGGTGCGTTCGACCGCACCGATGAGGTCGGCAACCTCTGAAGCGGTAACGTGACCTTCGGTCGCGGCAATCACCTGGTCCAGCAGACTTTGCCCGTCTCGCATCGCGCCATCAGCGTACTGCGCGATAAGGTCAATCCCCGCGGGTTCGACGTCTACCTTTTCTTCGCGGCAGATCATCGTCAATTGATCGCGAATATCTCGAGTGCTAAGGCGCCGAAAGTCGTAACGCTGGCAGCGCGATTGGACAGTCGGGATGACTTTCGTTGCTTCCGTGGTGGCGAAAATGAAGACTACGTGCGGGGGTGGTTCTTCGAGCGATTTCAACAGGGCGTTGAACGCAGCCTTCGAGAGCATATGCACTTCGTCGATTATGATGACGCGGTACCGGCTCTGGGCAGTTGCGTATCCGAGCGTCTCGCGCAGATCCCGAACCTGATCGACGTTGTTGTTTGAAGCGCCGTCGATTTCCATCACGTCGAGGCTGCTTCCGTCTGCGATGGATTTGCACGAATAGCAGGAAAGGCAGGGCGTCGCAGTGGGACCGTCGACGCAGTTCAGAGCTTTCGCTAGTATGCGCGCAACGGTGGTTTTGCCGACTCCCCGCGGACCGCAGAAGAGGAACGCGTGGTGGATGCGGCCGAGGCGAATCGCGTTCGTCAGGCTGCGGCACACGTGCTCTTGACCGACAACCTCGCTGAACGTAGCCGGACGCCATTTGCGCGCCAGAACGCGAAAGCGCTCATCTGCCATCGCCGGTCTCGGTGTGTCGGGTGAATGCGGGCGGCGGAGAAGGCCAGACTACCTGCGGCGCTCGAACAGGATCGCCTACCGTTGCTACCTTCCGGTCCTGGCGGGGTTCAGCGGATGTCCGCCGCGCAGGGCCTGGCCATCCCCGCCGCCGACATGGAGCCGATACTCGGGGACTCGATAATGTAAGCAGGACTGAGCCGTTCGTTCTGACATCAGTCCTGCAGAAAAAGAATTGGTGGAGCAGATCGGGCTCGAACCGACGACCTCATCCGTGCGAGGGATGCGCTCTCCCAAACTGAGCTACTGCCCCTGGACTCGCAAAGGTCTCGAAGATTGCTATAGCAAATATAAGCCTTCCACAGGCACGGTGCAACGGAAGAAATGGCGCTTTCGTCCGCCGCACACGTCTGTCAACGCTTCAGTGCTGCGGATGCCAGAGCTGACCGAATCGCTGCTTGAACGTCCTCACGTTCAACAGGGAAACACACCGCGTACCGAATGTATTCTCCGTCGGAACCGGTGTAAGGGACACCCACGATACCGCAGTTCTCGATCATCAACGCGTTGAATTCGTCCGCGGTGCGGACAGGATGCCCGAACGCTTCTCGTGGAATGCGCCAGAACGTGAAGAACCCGGCCTCAGGTGCGGCGGCGAGTTCAAGGTGCGGCGAAAGGAGGTCCACGAGGATGGTGAGGCGCTTCCCGTACAACGCGCGGATGGTATCCAGTCCGGCCCGATCCACCTCAATGGCCCGCATGACGCCGGTTGCCATCGGCGCGACGAAGCCGCTGTCCGTATTGCCCTTGATCGTCGTAAGGTCGGCAACGAAATCCGCCGTTCCGAACGCGACACCCACGCGCCATCCGGTCGCGTTATGGCTTTTCGACGCACTGAACAGCTCAATCCACTCCAGTTTCGGGAATTCTGTGGCAACCTGCGACAGATGAGCATGGCTGCCGTGGACAAGCCCTCCATAGGCCGCATCGTTGGCAAGGCGCACTCCGTGTGTCTCTGCCCAGGCGCACAGCTCACGCCATTTGTCAACCGACATCGTCGCGCCGGTCGGGTTGTTCGGGTAATTGAACACTGCAAGCGTCACTCCCGCAGGCGCGTCATTAAGTTCCGGTCGAAAGCCATTTGCCGCGTAGAGTGGCCAGTCGTGGTACGCACAGCCAAGATACCCGCTCCACGTGCGAATCACAGGATATCCTGGCCTTGTCGTTCCGGCAACCACAACGGTTTTGCCTGCATTGGCGCCGCATGCGAGAGGCAACAGGCCGATCATGGGTTTGATGCCGGGAATAGGTAGGAATGCCAGTTCCGGCCTTCCCGCGATCTCCGGCCCCACGTGGTATTCCACGGTTGCACGGGCAAAGCCTTCCGGCGCGCCATTGTCCTGGTAGAGGTGCATGCGCCGATCCGTAGACATGCACGCCGTAGCCGCAGCGGCGCGCGTTGCCACCGTCGGTATCCCGTCCGGTTCGCCAACGCTGAGGTTGATGGCCTCTTTTCCAGTTCTTTTTTCGTACTCATTCCGCACGCGCTTGATGCGCTGAAACAAGTTTTCACCACCTGCGGGCAGACATCTTGCCATTCAGAAACCTCGTGTTGTGAGAATCAGAAACGGGCGAGTTTCAATTGTAAATTACTACTCAGTAAAGGCGTTACATTTGTAGATTTCCACTTCCGCGTTTCGGGACACCCCGTTCCGGGGCACCCCGCGCCCGGTCATTGAGGAACCGTACGGTTCTTTTCACGCATATACCTTACCGTAATCGTCGCGAGCGTGATCAATGTGATAGGTATGACAAATTCCATCATCACGACAGTCAAATGGCTCGACGCTTCGTGTCCGCGGGCATCGAAAATGGTGTACGCTGTGTAGGCCAACCAGTACGCGAGGAGCAGAGCTCCTTCCCACCGCGCAATCCGGTACCCGGTGAAAAAGATGGGGAGACAGGCCACGCATACACCAATCATAACCGGTATGTCGAACGCAAGAGCAGCGCGCGAGACCGGAACTCCTGCCGGTGAAAAGACGCTTGACAGCCCGAGCACCGCCAGCATGTTGAACAGATTGCTTCCGACTACGTTGCCCACCGCAATATCCGGTTCTCTCCGCGCACTCGCGGCAATGGAAGTTGCGATCTCAGGAAGCGACGTGCCGCCCGCGACAATTGTCAGCCCGATGACAAGCTCGCTGAACCCGTACGCACGCGCGATCTCTGAGGCACCTTCCACAAGGAATCTGGAACCGAGCACAAGCAGACCAAGTCCCGCAAGAATGGCTGCCAACATCAGGACCCAGGTCCGGGGACCCGTAACCTTTGCTTCGCCGTACTCCCGCGCGTATTCCTGCTCCACCCCGGCAGATTCTCTTTTGCTCACTCGTATCGCGAAAACGGTGTAGGCGACGACACACGCGAAAAGGATGAGTCCATTCACTCGGCTCAAAAGACCGTCTGCCGCGAATACGTACACGAGAACGCACGCCCCGATCATGAGCGGCGTGTCCATCCGGACGAGTTGCTGCGACACCACCAGGGGAGTAATAACGGCTGAGGCGCCGAGAATGAGCAGCACGTTGATGATGTTGCTTCCCACTGCGTTACCGACGGCGATGTCTGGTTGTCCCGCCCATGCGGCGTGAACGCTCACCGCGAGCTCGGGCGCGCTGGTGCCGAACGCCACCACCGTTAGCCCGATTACCAGAGGAGAAATGCCCAGTGCCGAAGCGAGTCTGGAGGAACCATCAACAAGGAATCGAGCGCCGACGGCCAGCGCTATGAGCCCGAGAACGCAAGCCGACAATGCCTCAAATGACATACGGTATCCGAAATGTGAACGCGAAGTCCCGTTCGCGGATTGTCAGACCAAGCCTGTTGTGTTCGTGTTTTCGCACGCGATGGGTCGCACGGTTATCCGTTGTGTGGTACGTCGCCGTAAGAACAGGGATTCCCGTGGGAAGCAGGCGCGTAATGCAAATCGTACCATAAACCGTGACAACACGGTCCTGCTGCAATCAGATTGGACCTGAGTCACGCATCGCGAAACGTGCTGCACGTCGTATCTGCTCGCCCTTGACTGCTCCTTCGCGGATTATGACCTTAATAAACGTCTTGGGCGTGATTGCAGTCGGCGCAATTCAAAACATACGCACCTGATTCACCCGCGCGCAACGATTACGCGCGGGCCGCAGGGCTTCCATCCGCCCTCCCAATCGGTCGCAGGAATACACATCAGCGAATAAGTCAGGGTTCCCCGGCCTTTTCCTCCGTTGATCACGCACTACAGGGGTTCCAGAAGATGCTTTCCTCTGCCAATGGCGACTCCGTTATGAAAACACTTCCCGGCGACGAAATCCGTCAGGTGCAATGGCGGTTTTCTGACCGGTTCGACCTCCAGATGCTCGTTCAATCGGCCCGTTCCGTGGCTCGAGGTCTCGTGGCGCGGCTCGTGGCCTCAGGGGCGCGTAACACGCACGAATGGACGGAAGAAAAGGCTCAGATGCTCACGGCCTTCGACGAAGCCGGGATCACTTCCGTCTTCATGGATCCCGGGGATGGCGGATACATCGAAGGGCCGAAGAACTTCGCTCTGGCCCTGCTCGCATTCGAACTGGCGTGGGTTGATGGAGGGGCGGCCACCGGGAGCCTCGCCGGGAATCTTGCGCTGGAGCCGATAAAGGAAAAGGGAACGGAACAACAGAGATCGCATTATATGAAGTTGTGCGTTCCTCCTGCGCCCGGTGATACGCGAAAAGCATGGCGCGGCGCATTTGCGTTGACCGAGCCAATTCCGTACGTCGGCGTAGATACCGGAGTGCTGGGCGGAAAGGTTCGAATCGCGAAGTGGAATGATGGAGAGGAGCCGATTCTCCACGTCGAGAAACGAGGGCGCTTCATCACCAACATGGGTTTTGCCAACTTCGTGTGTGCGGCGGTCGATTCTGACGACCCGCGCATAAAAGGCTCCTGCATGGTTATTCTCGAAGAAGGTGACCCGGGCGTTTTCGACAGAGGTACCCCGACAAAGAAGCTGGTGCACCAGCTTTCGTCTACCACCGACCCCGTCTTCAGTCTCGATATCCCCGCCAGCAGGATCATCGGGGGATACTCCGTGAAAGACGGCGTGATCGTTCCCCAGTGGAATCACAGCCAGATCATCGAATCAGTGTTCCGGCGTACACGCGTGACAGTGGGCCTGATGACCTCCGCGAAGCTGCTTTCCGCGATCGAGCCGGTCATACGGTACCAACGTGGTCGCTTCCGCGGAGGAGCTTCGGGGGCCGAAGGGACTCCGCGACACGATCTCGGCCTGCAGATGAAAGAAGACCCGCTCCACAGGCTTATCGATGTCTGGGCGACGGGCGAGGCAAGCGCCTCTCTGGGGTTCGCAACCGCGCGACTTTTCGACGAATTCGACCCGCTCGAACGGGAGACTGAGCGTCTGCTGCGCGATTTGAACGTCGCCCAGGGCAGGGCCCAGATGCGGACCATGATCGAGGCGCAGAAACGAGCTATTCAGTTCTTGGAGGAGTCGGCAAAACCCGAATCTGGCCGGGATTCCACCGGGGTAGCTTCCCTCCCGGATGACACACTGGTCCGGTTCGCCATCACGGACGCCATCACCAACGTGCTGTGCCCCGCAACAAAACTGTGGAACACCGGCCACGGTGCGAACATGATGAGAGAAGCAGTCAGCCTGATGGGCGGGTACGGCATCACGGAAGACTGTCCCGGGTTTCTCGGCATGAAGTGGATGGATGCACAGCTCGAGGCAACGTACGAAGGCCCGGAGGCGGTTCAACGACGCCAGTTGAGCGTGACCATGGCCAACGAGCTGTTTCTTACCGTTTTTCGCGGGTGGATACGCGAAATGCGCGGTGTCGCCTCCGAATACCCCGAAACAGGGGCGTGCACCCTGGCGTCAGCAATGGAACTGTGGCTCTGGTCGCTGACCTATCTGTTGGGAGGGAAAGACGCCGACGGCAGGCCTTTGTTCAAGGATCAGCGGCAAGGCGTCACGTTCCCCATGGCGGATGCGCTGAGCTGGCTTCTGGCGAGCCGTTGCCAGATACTCGACACCATCGAGCTGGCTGCCAGAGGGGCAGAACGTGGACTGGACGCGGATGCGTTACCCGGGTACGTCCGATTTTTCAGCGACCTCTGCCACGTTCAGGCTGCCCGCGCGGCGGGCGAGACATCGCGCGTATGTTCCCTGATGGTGTATGGGTACAACAGGCATCCGGGGTGGAAAGATGAGGGTGCATGCGTGACCGATGAGGAACTCGTAAGCGCCGAGTCTCTCATTCCGGGTTCTGCGGCCGGGATCGCCGGAACTGCGGACGCAATCGCCGCTGACGGTACGCGCGCAACGAAAGCGGGGCCGTGTGCGGGTCATGAGGGACTTGAGACGTTTCAGCGGCTGCAGAAGCGCCTGCACGCCTGCCTTTCTGGTTCCGCGCTCGCCAAGGACAGGGCGGCCAGGGCGCTCACGAGCGTTTCCATTCCCGAAGCGCTCGACTACCCTGCCTGAACAGTGGTGTTGTGGCGCGGATTTGAGGGCGATTGGAAGAAAACGGAATGGGACCCGATTTGGAAAAAGGGACAGAGAACGCGGTCGACCGTTTGAATCTTGACGTGGATATCGCGTGTGTAGGGTTCGGCCCTGCCATGGGCGGGTTCTTGACCACCCTCGCTCGCGAGATGGAACAGGCATCGGGTGAACCGCACGTTCAGAGCACGGTTCTGCCCGGAATGCCGCTTCAGGTAGTCTGCTACGAGCGTGCCGACGACGTCAATTTCGGTGTGTCCGGACTGGTGACGGAAGCCAGAGCCATCAGAAACACATTCCCCGAAATGAATTCCTCCGAGATACCGTTGGCTCATCCGGTCTCCGAGGAAAAAATCGTGTATCTACTCGACCCGCATGGCGCGAGCAGGCGGTCGCTGGGTTTGAGAATTGCTGACAGCGCAATTCGGGGTCTCCGGTGGGTACTGCCATATCGCCGGTCGGCATTGGAATTGCCTTTCACTCCGCCGTTTCTCAAGAAACATGGCGGCCTGGTCATGTCGATCGGGCAATTCATGCAGTGGGTGAGTAACCAGGTCTCGTCCACGGGAATGGTCCAGATCTGGCCGGGAACGCCCGTCGGTGAGCCGATCCTCGAAGGGAAACAGGTTGTCGGTGTGCGTATCGCGGATCAGGGCGTCCAGAAGGATGGCACGCCTGACGTCGGCTACATGCCGGGAATGGATGTTCGTGCGCGCCTCACCGTCGTCGGCGACGGTCCGGTCGGTGCAGTGGGGCAACGTCTTGACGAGCAGTTCGGGCTCCCGGAAGGCCACCATCAGCACGATTGGGCGGTCGGCATGAAGATGGTCGTGAACTTGCCCGACCATTGTGACCTCGTCCCGGGAACGGTCTTGCACACGCTGGGATACCCGGAACCGGAGATCTTCGGTTTTCTTTACGTTCACCCGGAACGCATCGCGTCGCTTGGCATTTTCGTTCCCTCTACTCTCGCGAGTCCCGTCCGAACGGTGTATCGCTATCTGCAGCACTGGATGCTCCACCCTTACCTCTGGCATCACCTCGAAGGCGGCACGTTGAGGTCATGGGGCGCAAAAACGCTTCAGGAATCCGGTCGCCTCGGAGAGCCGTACCTGGCAGGCGACGGATACGCCCGAATCGGAGAGGGATCCGGCAGTACGAACGTTCTTACGGGATCCGGTGTGGATGAGGCATGGATGACCGGTGTCCTGCTTGCCGAAGGCGTCATCGATATGCTGAAAAAGGGGGAACCCTTTACTCAGGCGAACCTCGACGCTGCATATGTTAACCGGCGGAGGAAAAGCTGGGTGGAAACAGGCTCGCGCAAAGCCCAACACGCCAGAGATGGCTTCCGGAAGGGCTTCGTGGCCGGTGTCCTCGGCATGGCTGTTTCGGGTCTTACGCGCGGCGCGCTGAACCTGAAAACACGATCGGCACATCCTCGCGAAGGCATACCAGACCTGAACCAGTATTACAGGGACCGGATTTCGAGCGAGGAACTCCAGCGAATACGCGAAGAGTGCGCGAAAAACGCCATTCCGCTGCATGACGCGCTGATGACAAGGGCGGGGTGGCCTGAAATACCTCTGGACGGCAAACTGCTTGTTTCTCAGCAGGATGCGCTTCTCCTCGGCGGCAAAGTTCAGGCGGCGCCGGGGTATGCTGACCACGTCGTGTTTGTAGATCCGGCAGTGTGTGAACAGTGCGGGACCAGGCTGTGCATCGAAACCTGTTCTGCGCAGGCAATAACCCCATCACCTTCAGGCGGAACTCCGGAGTTTGATCGCGAGAAATGCATCCACTGCGGCGCGTGCATCTGGAACTGCACACAGCCTCGGCCGGGAGACAGTGAACGCGGCAACATCAGGTTTGCCGCGGGGGCAGGCGGCCTGCATTCAGCAGAGAACTGACGTTTTCGGAAGGAACACGAATTCATGGAATCTGGGTATCACATCGTTGTATGCGGAAGTCTGGTGCCGGATCCGTTGCAGACCCTCGAGCCGGATGTCGGACCGAAAGGACCCGCGCTCAAGAACGAGATGATCCTGCCATCCGTGCTGGATCCGTGGGCGGCCCACGCGCTGTACGAGGCGGCGCATCTCGCGAAAGAATATGCGGGATCGAAAGTGTGGCTGGTCAGTGTTGGTCCGAAGCAGCGACTGCAGCAACTCATGATGACTGTTGCCCAGAAAGCTCCGTTCAGCTTCGTGCCGGTTGATGGGTCTGCCAGCGGCTTCTGCGATCCGTTTGAAACTGCAACCGCGCTTGCGAATGCAATAGGTGCGATCTCCGACCTGGACAGGAACCGGCTGCTTCTCTTCGGTGGGTACGCGTCCGCGTCGCGGGATGCCGGCGTAACCCTTCAGGTCGTAGGCGAGATGCTCGGTATTACGGAGGTCTTTCTCGCGGTTGATTCGCTGTCGGTTTCTGAAGACGGTGAAATCAGTCTCCTCGAACGCGTGGAAGGCGGCTATTACCTCGTCAGCAAGTGCGATCGTCCTCCGCTCGTTGTCGGCTGGGCGACAGGCCATCTGCCTGAGCCGCCGAACAACCCGCAAGTCGGGATGGCGAACATGCGAAGCATCATGCCTGCTCTGCAGAAGGCGCCGCAGGTGCAGGTTGGTGCGGAAGGGGTATCGTTTGCGAAGGTGGAGCTCCCACAACAGCAACGAACCACCCGCATCGTCAAGGATGTACCGGTGGAACAGATTGCCAGGGAAATTGTCGCGTGGATTCGGGGATGACTGAGCCAGTGGGGAACGATAGCGCAATGAAAAAGATCCTTCTTCTCGCATTTGTTGAGGAAAATGGGGCGCTCGGGAAACCTGCGCTTGAAGCGTTATCCGGCGCGTGCGAGCTTGCACAGGCATTCGGTGCGGCGCTGAACGTCGGATTGATTGGCGAGTTTGCTCAGAAAGCCGCGGACAGCATCGCTTCGTGTGGCGCAAACCAGATTCTCGCCGTCCAGGGCCCGGAGTTCGCGTCTGCAAGGTGTGCAACCGACTCAGCAGCGGCTGTGGCCTTGATTCGCGCGGCCGAAGCGGATTTCGTCCTGGCGCCGCAGACAACCCGTTCGGCGCGTTGCATGCCTGGCGCTGCGTTCCGGGCGAAGGGCCGCATCGACACGCGCGTAACCGGGCTCCGCGTGGCCGAAGGTACACTCCTCATCCAGCGCTGGTACTATCGCCAGAGGATGGTCGCTGAGCTGACACGGTCCCAGCGACCGTGGGTGGTGCTGCTCGAGGCGGGGGTGTTCAACCCTTGGAGCGAGGGCGGCGGGCACGCGGAGGTCTCCATCGTACCTGTGGAACCGGTGGAAACACGTACCCGGATCGCCGGCATCGAACCGGCATCCGCGGGAACGCAGACGATTCGCCCCGATGCAGATCTCCTGTTCGTTGCAGGGGCCGGTTGGACGAAAAAGCAGACTGACGGGGAAGTTCATGTCGAGGAAGCTGAGAACCTGATCCGGAGCTTCCTTGACCTGACTCACGCATCCCTCGGGAGCAGCAAATCCCTGGTGGATCAGTCCGGGGAAGGGCAGAAGGTGATCAGCCTTCTGACTCACATGCATCAGGTTGGTCAAACGGGGTCCACGCCGCGCCATCCCAAAGGGCTTGCGACCTGTTGCCACGGTGAGGAACCGCACGTGGTGGGATGGCGATTCATCAACGAACGGCGCGCCGTGAATCTCGATCCTAATTGCGGGTGGGCGAGGGGGAAGGCGGACGTTCTCTACGTCGCTGACGCATTCGCTGTCATGGGGAAAGTGATCGAACTGCTGGGAAAGGATGCTGGACAGGCGGCAGTTTGACAGAACCGGCTTCGAGTTCGGTTTCTGAACTCGAGCTCACCTGCCCCGCCAGAAGGTCTGAAGGCCGTCCAACGCCCCGGCAACTTCGCGTTCCGTGAATTTCACCTGGATCCGCATGAAAGGCCCCTGTCCCCAGTATGACAGGCCCGCAAAGTCGCTGTCGTGGTAACCGACGAAGTTGTACCCGAGCGCTATTCGTGCATTGCCACCAAGAACACGGCCCACTTCCGCCGAAGCTCCGTGCTGCAGATCATTGGCCGTGTGCTGGCTGATCAAGCGGTACTCCCCGAGCACATCCCAAGTTTCCCGCAATTCGTAGCGGATGCTTCCCATCCACAGGTCTGTAAGCGACCGCGAGGACACTCCCTCGCTGGAAAGCTGGGCCACCTTGAACGCGTACCGGCCGAACACCTCAAGCTGAGAGCGCGGCTCCAGCATACCTTCCAGCGATCCGATGTGTACTGAACGGTCCGTGGCCGGAGTCAAAATCCCGTTATACTGCTTCTTGTACTCGTATTTACCGAGGACGTTCAGATAATCGCTCCGGTCCGACCGCCATGCGAGACCGGACAGGAAATGATGGCCTCGCAACCGATTCCATGTACCCGTGGCGAACGTCGCTTCGCCCGCATATGTGTGTTTCGCAAGCAGGGAAAGGTTCCGTGCAAGCACAACGTCGAACGCCCCCGAAACCACCATTTTGTCAAGCGTCTGACCTTCCCGCTGTTCGAAGCGGGCGCTGGCCTTGAATAATTCCGGAGGCAGGTACTCCCCGGCGATACTGTACGAGTAGAAATCGGCGGAGCGATTGCCTCTCAGCGTCTGCATCCGCTCGAAGCCTGTGCTCATGGATACGTACGGGAACGGCATGAACCGGTGCCGCAAACCGACGATTGCTTCGTTCTTCTGACCGTTGATCCCGCCGTCCAGTTTGTAATTGGCGTATGCCGTCGTGTTGTCCGTTACACGGGATTGCAGGCCGATGGCGGTGTAGCTGGAATCCACGAAATTGTAGTCGCGGAACGCATGCTCCGCTATCACGTCCAGCCGCGCAAGAGGTGACCAGCGCGCCTGAAGCCGGTTCAGTGTTGGACGGTACGTAACGTCTTCGTCAAGGAAGTTCTGATCCCGTTCTGCCTTGAAAGTGAGTGTTCGCGACGCCGCCCATTCGAGTCCGGTGCTGACCACCCCGGTGCGGGTTTCCTGACCTGCTCTGTCAACGTTCGTGATTTCGGTGGCCGCAAGCCCCGTGAGTGTGCGCCAGCGGTACGTTCCACCCAGTGCGGCGCTGTTCCGAACCTCGCGATTCACGACGTCGTCGGAACGGAACGCTTCCCCCGTAAGACTGGCGAAGGCGACCGGCGACCACGTAACCTTTCCGCGCATTTTCGTCACACCGGGAAGGGCGGAAGTGCTGCTCGGATTATAGAACGCACGCTCGGCGCTTCTGTAGGAAAGGTCATAATTTAGAGTGCTTCGATACCGTCCCTGCGCGCCGAATTTCCATGCCCATCCCGTCTGCGCCAGATCCGACCTTGCCAGTTCCGCATTGACGAACACGTTCTGGAATGGCCGGTAACCTGCGTCAATGCCGCTCAACCAGTAATCGCCCGTGGAGCGTCCTTCGCCCACAAGCGAAGTGCCGACTTCCCATTTGTCGCCGGAATGAAGCGCAAAACGACCGCCACCCACCGTGTGCCGCTGAAGCGCGCGTGACGCTTCGTAGGTGGCGACGATGAAAATCGGGTTCTCGTCAAAACCCCGGCTCGGGATTGGTTTCTTGAACAGAATCGTACCGGCGAGGTAGTCTATCTCATAGTCGACGAAGCGATACTGCACTTCTTCGCGCAGGATGTTTTCCGGGTGGATGCGGTCGCGCGTCTGAATGACGATGCGCTCGCTTCCTTCCACCACGCGGACGCCACGACGCGCTGCGGACAGGTAATAGTTCCCCGAAACACCTTCACCAGGGATCTCGTCAACCTGTATCGCCTGTTCCGTGAACGCACCAAACAGACTCCACGCGGTGTGTCTGTTGCGCATCGCCGCGGCCACACCTGTGAACGTCCGCCTGTATGCCGTAAGTTCTGCCTGTGACAGATCGGGAGCAAAATCACCGTACTGCAGGTAGTTCCGTTCCTTCGCGAGCCGGAAGAAGAACTTGCTCGCGGAAGGCGCTTCGTAGAAAATGGAACTGGCGTCGCCATGGATGGGATAGGCTCGTTCCGGCGTGAGATAACGATAGACCTGGTCATCGAACCGGCGGTCGCTGTCGAACGAGGTCGTCAGAAGGTACCCATTCCGGACCGTCCCGCGGCCAAAGAATGCGGCCTTGCCTTTTCCATACGCGCCGCTGTCGAAATCCTTTCCGAAATTCACGCCGGCAGGCGGAGCAGCGTTCGTCTTCCATCCAATCTGGCCTGATGCCATACCGACCAGCACAAATCTTTCGTGCGGCACGGTGTAGTTGAGAGTCGCCCGCGCGACGATGTTCGACGCGTTCGCCGTCAGTGTTGCCTCGCCCGGTTTCGCCGAACTCAGGATCAGTGCGGAGGCGTACCCACCGCGCATCTGAACCTGCACTCCGCGTTCCTCGGGGTAGAGGTCCGGCGTGAGGATCGAACCGTTGTTGATCTCAAAGGTGACGACCTGTCCATCCGCCAGCGGCATACCCCACTCGTCCAGAACCTGCGCGATGGCTTCCGCCTGGGAGAGGCTGTCGGCGGGAAGCGTGGACGGGGAGACGTCAAGCATTACCCTGGCAGCCGGGCCGACCACGTGGATGAAGATGCTGTCGGCGAACACGCGACCGCCCGGGAACGTCTGAGTGACGGTGAGGGTCACCGGTCCTGACGGCGCGGCGATGTTCAGGAAATCTACCCGCGAATCGCCACGGACCGAGAGAGTAGACACTTCCCGGCCGTTCAGCCGCAGGGTCATCGGCATGCCAGTCTGCCCGCGCGCTGTCAGCGTCAGTCGATCCCGATAACTCACCGTGCTGTCCGCCGTCGGATACTCTATCCACACAAGTTGACCGGGTCGCTGCACGTGCTCCTTCGGTGTGGGCACCCGTCGAAGTTCGACTGCGGGTGCCTGAGCCGGCGAAATGCTGTCTGCAACGGTGCTCGCGGCCGCTGGCTGCGCACCTGCGCCGGGAAGAGCGGGTGACTGTCCCGCCGCCGCCGGAACCGAAACCGACGGGGAAACAGAACCACCACCTGCAGGAGCAACGGAAGGCGCCTGCACCGTTCGAACCGCGCTGTCCTGTGGAATCAGCGAAGTGCTGGAATCAACTGCCGCCGGAACCCGGATACTCCCGTCCCATGTCTCGCGAATCGTTCCATCACTCTGTTCGCTCGTGCGCCGCAACGGGATGGAACCCCACGTGCGGTGGCTCACTTCAGGCGCGGGCAAATCCGTGAACACGCCGCGTTCCCGTGCGATCTTGGCCCACACCGAGTCCCCGTGCTGCACGATGCGATCTCGCAACGAATCCGGTGCAGGACGCGTAATGTCCTCCGGAAGCGGTTGCGAGATCGTGAACGTATCGCGTTCCACATTTCCGGACGTGCGGATCGCGAGCCTCACGCGGGCGGTTCCGGCAGGGATCGTTCGCGCCTCGGTTCCATAATCGAGATTGATTTCAACGCGGCGGTTCTTCTGCATCCCTTCGGGCGTGGTGTTGGGCGCTATTGGGCGGTCGGGACCGTACCCGAATATCGCGATGTGCGTCGAATCAACGCCGTTCTGCACCATCCAGTTGCGCACGGTACGCGCACGCGCCAGCGAAAGAACCATGTTGTTCGGGAACTGCCGTGTGCGGATCGGCCGCGGGTCGGTGTGCCCGCTCACCGTGATCTGCCGGCCCTGCGCGCGCTTTATCCTCGGGAGCAGGTCCTTCAGCACCGCGATTCCTTCGGGCCGCAGATCCGCTTTCCCGGTGGCGAACGTCACACCGGACTCCAGAATGATGGTTTCCGACGCCGGGATCGTGATCGAATCCGGAACGATCACGCGCTCAATGGTGACCGCCACGGTGAGCGACTCCGGCGGGGCCGGTGCGGGTGGCGGAGGAGGCGGTGGTAGTGGCGGTGGCACCGGCGGACGCGGCTTCACGCGGAACGGGAAGTTCGCCTTCGCCATCCCCGAGGCGGACACGCTTACGAACCGCATCCACGGATCGTTGGTCGAGCGGACGCCCAGAATCACCGGCTCGAGACTGTCGGGGATATTGTGTTCCAGAAGCCGTATCGCGTGGTCGCCGGTGCGGATTTCCGGTATTGAGAAGCGGCCCATCCGGTCGGCGATGACGCGCGTGCCGTCCTCCATCAGAAGGACCACACCCGGCACCGGCGGCTCGCCGTCATCGTGCACTTTGTTGCCGTTCAGGTCCACCCACGCGCGACCGAGTACTACCTGATCCTGCGTGAACAGCGCCGGTTGAACGAACACACGCGCCGTTGCCGGTCCTGCGGAAAGCGTAGCTCCGCGCGACGTGGAAGCGGTTGCCGTGGCGGTGTTCTGTCCGTCGCCCGCGCCGGCGCCGATTCCCAGCACGAGGCGGTACGTCAGCAGGCGTGTTTTCCCGGCGCCGATGCCGGCAACGTTCCAGATGATGTTCCGATCGCGCAGCGTATCAGGTGGCGCGGCAACACCGTCCAGCCGCGCGGTGTTCGGCACATACTCGAAACCGAACGGCATCACGTCCCGCACCACGATGTTCGACAGGCTGTCGGCAGTGCTCAGGTTCTCCAGCGCGATTCGGTAGACCACAAAATCGCCCGGCTCCGCGGCGGTGATGTCCGATGTCTTCGTAATGCGGAAGTAGGGTACCGTCACGAGGTCATCCGCGCGGTTCGAGCTGATCTTGAACGCCCCGACGCTCGCGGTTGCGGTGTTGGGGATCGGGTAATCGCCCGGCGTCAGGTCGCCACGTGGTTCCGTCGCGAACGTGAAAACCCGAACAGTGTCCGTCGTTGCCCCGACGACGGACCACGTCAGCGTGTGCGTGCCGGCATCGTAGGTGGCGGCGGGAACGCTGCTTCCCGCGATATACACAAGCTCCGCCGGCAGCGGATCCTCCACGGTGATCTTGCCTGCGTAACCCGGCGGCGTTTTCAGGCGGATTTCGTAATGGATTTCTTTCCCGACAAGCGCCGGCGGCGTCACAACTGCCTTCGTGATGGAAATCGAGGACGCGCTGCGCGAAACCACATCCGCCTGCGAGGACACCGGCAGCCCACCCGTGAACTGTACCCACGCGGCGTTTGTCAGAATCACACCCTGATCCGCCGCCTCAGCGCGGACGTGCAGCGTATCGCTGGCGCCGGGCTGCAGGTCGCCGACATTCCAGATCAGGACGCCGCCAGTGGACGTTGTCGCGTCGGAAGAAACCAGCGTCCACCCGCTGTTCAGGGTGTCGGTCACCGTCACGGACGGCGCGACATCGTTCCCCACGTTGACGACCACGATGGCGAAGTCCACTGTTTCACCGTAGCTCGTCGTATCGGTGGAGGCGAGCTTCGAAAACTTCAGCACCGGCGTCTTCGGGAACATCGGAATGTTGTACGCAACCGTCTCGATATCAGGAACCGTCACCGGACCGTTGGTGAGCCCGAACGAGTTCGGCCGCGCGATCTGCAGCCCATCCCCCGAGGACACCGTCATCATGATCGTCGCGGACCCGTCCGTCGTCGGTCGAACGGTGAGGTGCATCCTGCGCGGCGGATACGTCGTCCCGGACGGCGGGTCAACCGTCATGATGTACCGCGCCGGGTTCGCCACCGTGCCGACCTGCGACGAACTGAACAGGAACGCATACCGGCCATCCGCAGGGGTTACGAACGGGTTGATGTTGTTCACGTTCGGCGGCACGCCGGTCCCGTTGAGAAGCGGAATCGCCAGCACGTGTTCATCAAGGTTCCGCAGCGTCACCGTGCTGCCCGGGATGAGCGCCGTGGTGACTGCATCGAACACCCGCCCGAACGGGTCAATCAGCACATCGGCGTTCAGCACCACTTCGCCAAGGTTGTTCGTGCGCGACGACACCGGCACCGTGAAGACGTCCCCGTCTTCCATCTTCACGCGCAGGGAGTAGGCTCCGGGAAGCAGGTTCTGGAAGTCGTAACGGCCCATGGCGTCGAGTATCGTGGTGGCGACGACGTTCCCGTTCGCATCCAGCAGCTCAACCGTCAGGCCGGCATACCGTGCGCCCGATTCCTCATTGCGCGCATGCACCATACCGGCGACGGCATTCCGTGGCGGTGATGTGGACCCGTCCATGTTGACGACGATCGTCTGCAGAACGCCCACCATCACGTCCGCGCCGGTCACCCGGTCGGTCACATGCACGTGGAGCTGATACGTCCCCGGCGGGATATCAGGAACGACGAACACGCCGTTTTCGTCGAGTTCAACGAATATCGAGATGGGGTCGCCTGTTACGGTGGTTCCCACGAGCTCCACCTCAACGCGGAGCGCCGGGTCATTCGCCCGCACCTCCACATTCCGGGTCTGGTCGTACACACGCACCGCAACGGCGCCCGGCAGGATGATGAGCTTGATCACGTCCGAATCGAACCCGCGGAACGACGCCACCACCCGCGCGGTGTCGTTCGCCGCCAGAATCGGGGCGGTAAGGATCGTCACCGCTTCCCCGTTGCCGCCGGATACCGGCACTTCGATCCGCTGCGTGTCGTTCGAGAACTTGCCCTTGTCCGCCGTGAAGACGACAATCGTCCCATCCGGCAACGGCCGGTCAAGATCGTCCGTCACCCGTGCCGTCAGCCTCGACTGATCCGTTCCGTTCGCGACAATGGTGCGCGGCTCCGGCGTAAGTTTGATCCACGTGGGGAGAACCGTTGTCTGACCCGTCACCACCGCCGTGCCGCCAGCGGAGGTGGCGTTGTCGTTGTACGAAATCTGAAGCACATCCCCCGGCTGCGCGAACAGCGTCCCATCACCGTCAGGGCCTGCGCTCTGACCGTAATAGGTGGGCAGGGAACCGGAAAACACGCCGGTTCCCTGCCCGGTTTCGTACAACACCAAAGTTTCAACCTCGCCCGTGCGCGGGTTCGTCACAGTCACGTGTACCGTGTCAATCGCGTTGGGGAGGTAGTTTCGGTCGGGGTCGGTAAGAAGAACCGTAATATTCTCGCCGGCAATGATCTGTGTGGTCTGGGAAATCGTACCGTCGGTTCCGATCACGCTCCCCAGCACCGGCGTAACAACGGTGTTACTCAGGAGGGAGAACTGGAAGCCGCCGTTATCAAAATACGTGAGGGAGGCCTGACTGGTGATCAGTGTTCCCGGCGGCGTCACGGCGTACACACTGGTCGCTGCCACGCACATGGCGGCGACCAGTAGGTACACCCGTTGCCGAAGACGCGAGAACATCTATCAGTCCTGATTCTGCTTTTTGCCGTCATTGCGCCCCTCTCCCGCCCCGAAAGACGGGAGAGGGGCATGAACATGCTCAGTTCAATTCACGCGTCGTGCGTCAGTCAATCTTGACGTCGAACGTGAAGGTGTTGCTGCTGCCCGGGCCCATCGCGGTGAAGCGAACCTGGATGGCGCCGCCCTCGAATCTCGCGCCGTCACCGTCAATCGCGTCGGTGCGTGCGATTCCGTTCACCTTGATCGTTCCGGCCTGATACGTCGTGTTGGTCGGAATCATGTCCACGATCTGCAGCGCGGTTGCCGTGCCGTTACCGTTGTTCGTCACGACGACCGTGTACGTGAGCACGGTCCCCGGAGGCTGCGCTCCCGTCGGGGAAACCGACTTGACGATGGATAGAACGGGCGCATGAACGGTCGTGGTCAGTGTCACCGTACCGGTCACTGTCGGATCAACACTCGATGCAATCGTTACGGTGGTTGCATCTACCGTCATGTCCATCGTCCCCGGAGTCACCACCACCGCCACGATGATGTGGGCAACGGTGCCGGCCGGGATGCTTCCCGTATCCACCTTGCCGTCGCCGTCGGTATCCGTCAGCAGAACGTCGCCGTCATTTCCGGGGATGCCGTCGTTGTTGGCATCCAGCCAGATCTGGTTGGTGAAGCCCTGCGTGGACGACGTGGTGAAGTCGAACACGTCATTCGAGTTCCCGCCGTTCGTCACGCCGAACCGGTACATCAACGTGTCACCAGGTTCGCCGGTGAGCGCCAGCGAGGTGCTGGAAAGCGTGACGTACGGCTTCGCCGCCACAGTGATGTTACCCGGCGTACTGCTCACTGCCGGAAGCAGAGGGCCACCCGATGTGGAGCTGTACAACACCGAGGCAACGTTGGATATGCTGGTTCCCGATGCAACTCCCGCGTTCACGGTTGCCTGGAAGAAAAGCCAGCCTTCTTGACCGGCCGGGGAGTCACCCCAGTTGATGGTTACCGTGTTTGCCGCGGTGATTCCGAAATCAGCCGAGTCATCCCCGGTGGCATCCGTCTGCGGCGTAGCCGTCGCATATGTTCCGCCGGTGCCGGCGAAAACGCGAATTGAACCCGGAACGTACGTCATGCCGGACGGCACCACGTCGGAAAACACGATGCCGTACGCGGTGCTGGTGCCCGTGTTATTGCCACGGATGGCATAGGTTACGACGTCGCCCGGCTTCGGATCGGCCGGAGATGCCGTTTTCGTCATGGACAGTACGGCCGTGGAGACGGTGGAGGTGTAGACACCCGCGTCTGAAACTCCCGTGTTGAACTGGGAGGTGGCCGTCAGTGTCACCGCCTGCGACGAACCGTCAGCCGCGCCTGTCGGTACGTTCACCACGACGAACACGTGTTTCGAGCTGTCCGCCTGCAGGTTCGCGATCGAGCTGACGATATTCCCCGGTACCATTTCGCCCGCGTCAAGTATTCCGTTGCCGTTCGGGTCGCCGTAGATCACGGCGGTCCAGCCGGACGACAGGGCTGACGTGGTGAGGGTGAAGGAGTCGGTGCCGTTCCCCATGTTGGTGATCGTCGCGGGGTACGAGACCCACGAGTTCTCGGGGACCGACTTGGATGAAGTCGCCGGGGACACATCAACGCCGGCCACCTGCGCCACCACGGTGGTGACGGTGTTCGAGTTGATGTTCGGCAACGCGTTGCCATTCACGTCCTTGTAGCTCAAGGTCGCGAAGTTGCTGATGACGGTTCCGGCAGGCGTACCGGCGGCCCACGACGTTCCGAAAGGAACAAGGGTCACAAGTACCGCCAGGAACCACCATGTTGTTGGACCCCTGAGTGCCTTCATGGCGCTCCTCCTTTCAGAGAGTGGTTCCGGGGTGGTGTGTGAACTTGTGCGCGTGTTGTGTGAACGAAACAGATGTGTCAGCGGTGTCTTCATTGTCCTTCCCCTTCCGCTGCGCCGGGTAAGGACACTCGTACCCGAACGGTGGCAACTGCTTTGGAACGCGGGCGGATCGGTTCATTGACCAGCCATTTGATGTGCGTGTACCGGTCGGCCGGAACATGCCGTTTCTCAATGGTTCCGTCCGGTTTCTGGAAGTCGTACATGATGGGCGGCGGTTGGAAAAACCTGCCTCCATCTATGCTGTAGGTGATCGTCATCCCTACGCCGGCGGCGCTTCCGATGACGTACTCCGTGCCGCGCGGGATCGGATCGACGATTTCGACGCCGTACGCGGGTTCCGTGCCGTTATTCACGGCGGTAAGCGTATACCGGATGATGTCACCCGGTCGAGAGATGAGATTGCCTGCGCTGTCCCTCACCGCCGTCCCGATCCGAGGATCACCCGCGGGCAGCACCAGCTCGTCGGTGATGGTGATGGAGACGCCGTTCCCCGCCGGTTGTTGAGCCGTTGCGGGCTGGCTGAGCGCAAGCGCAAGACAGCCGAGGATCAACGCCGCGGCGAACCCTGCGCTCCATTTTCCCCTTCCGATGTTCGTTCCCGTCTGCATGACGTGCTCTCCTTTCACTTCACCCTCGCGCGAAACGTAATTGTCCCGCTGCCACCCACGGGAACAGTTCCCACTGTGACGCTGATATTGCTCCCCGTGACGGTAACCTGGTCCGCGTCGGCTGCGTCGGTTTTCGGCGCGCCGTTGAGGGTCACGCTGTTTGGCACATAATCTGTCTGCACCGGCACCGCGTCAGACACGACAAGGAATGTCGCGGCGTCAGTCCCGATGTTCTGGTAGGTGAGGGTATACACAAGCGTATCACCCGGCACCGCCGTGCTTTTGTTCACGCTTTTTGTGCAGGTCGCGATAGGCCGCGACGTGACCGTAATACTGGCGGTGACGAGCTTCGAAAGCCCCGTCATGGCGCCCGTGTTGTAGGTGATCCAGCCCTTGTTGAGGACTTCCGTCTGGTTCGTGATCGGGCTTTTGACGACCCCGCGGAACGTGAACGTCGCGGAGGCCCCGGCTGCCAGCGTCCCCACATTCCACTGAAGTGCCGGAGTCGTCGCCGCCGGCGTCGGCGTGGCGGAGTTCGCAACGTAGTTGAGGTACGTGGAGACCGTGTCCTTCAGCACCACGCTTGTCGCGCTGCCGCCGCCGGTGTTGCGGAGTACGACGGTGTAGAGCAGCGTATCGCCGGGAAACGTCTGTCCGCCGTTAAGGTCGGATACCGATTTCGTGGACATGTTGAGCACGGCGATGGCGCTGCACGTGTTGGTGACCCTTGCGGTGACTGAAGACGGCGTTAGATAGGGCTGGTTCGTGGAGGTTGTCGTGTTCCCCTGCTTATCACGGGCAACCACCCGCACCAGGAATTGCCCCGCCGCCATCTGGGAAAGGTCCCAGACCCGGACGAACTGCCCCAGGATGCTCGTTCGGGTGCCCGCTCCGATACGGGTCCACGTCTGCCCGGGGTCGTTTTCCAGCCAGTCGTTGTTATAGTCGTAGTAGTATTCGAAGTAGACGCTGTCTATCGTATCCTGGGTCAGTCCGCCCACAACGGTCAAAACATCCGAAACCGTGGCTTTCAACGTGTCAGGCGACGGGCAGCCCTTCGACGTCACTGCGGCGACGATTGGCGCGACCAGCAGAACACCATCCCCGTTGTACACGTCGCCGCCCGGCAGCGGAACGTCCGCGAGGGCGAAATCACCACTGTAGAGCAGGTCCTTCTGGGTGGGGTCGGTGTTGCTCGCGCTTGTGGTTGCGGCGAGGGAAAAGAAGCTCGACCCCGTCAGCAACGGGCCACCCTTGGCTCTGCCGTCAAACGCCGCCAGCGGTACCTGCACGTCAATCCAGTACTCACTGTTCTGACTGCCAACCGGTTTCGTTCTATTAATCTGCACCACGCGCGTTCTGCCGAAATCCCAGACATACGCGTCAGGATCAGTATCCCACGTTGAGCTGTTTCCCGAGGCGCCGTCCACGCCGTCGCTCGGCCCCGCGCAATCCTGCCGCCAGACGCCGACCTGGTTCATATCGAACTTCTGGCTGTTCACGTTTTCGTAGATTACGACGATATCGTCCGGCTGGCTGCCCGAGCTGGTGCCGTCAAGGAAGACGACGAACTCTTTCCACCCGTCGCCGTCCGTATCCATCAGCACGTTCCACGTGGCGGAGGTGAACGGCTGCCCGCTTCCTGTCAGGGCTGTGGGTGGCCCGCCGACGCGGAAGCGGAAGTAAAGGATGGTGCCGTTCCCGTAGTAGTAAAACGAGGGCTGGTCATACAGGGGACCTGAGGAAAAGTCGTTGGCGCTTTGCGGCGAAGCACCTTTGGAACCGTCGGTTTGACCGGTTTTGTCCGCTTCCGGCACACCGAGGCGGGTGTACGGATTCGTCGTCATCTGGGAGGGCCACGCGGTCGGGTATCCTGCGGGGTCAGTATAATTCGCGAGAGCGGACGCTGAGGAAGCGCACAAAAACAGGACGGCAACAAGTGCCGCGAAAAGCGGAAATCGCCTGCGCATCGAGGGAACGCGTACGGAACGCGGAAGCAGTCTCTCAGACCACGGCAATGCCTGCGGCCCCCCGCACATCGTGTCGCGCACACGCATCGCAGAGCCTGTCACTGCGGCAGCGCCCTCCCCGAAAGCAAGCCTGTCCGTCCCGTGTCGAAGCCGGCCAACGAAACGCGTTGTAAACCAAATGTATAATAAACAATCATCGAGCAAAATAACGGCCCCCGCTCTGTTCCTTCAACACGGCACTGTAAGCGCCGGAAAACCACGCAAATCATGTGCCGAAGGAGTGCAACCGCCTTCTTGCCCTTCCAGACGGGGTTTGCGGTATGCGAACCTTTTGTGAAAACCCCTCGGAGTGTCTCAAAATGAGAAACTTGTGAAGAACGTCACGCTTCCGTGAGACAGAAACGCGAAGCGATACACGCGAGAAAAACCGGAACCCGGTCGGCCTGACCCAGTGCGTCAAACTGCACAGGAGGGTTCACGCCGCTTCCGGCTTTTCGTTAGCTTTACTTTTCTTTGAACCATCCAGAACTGCTCCGTGGTTCCCCGCCCGCGCCCTGCAGGGGAACGTAACGGGCGGTGGGTACGGTCTGGCTGACGAAAAAGGAATACCTCTTGATTCCTTCTGGAAGGCAGTATCATTTCTCTTACCTGCCGTGCGCGAAACCGTCGTAAGGATTATGCCATATGACAACACGGAAAACGCTGAATCGCGTGGTGGTGGCGGTCAAACAGGTGCCCGACACGACGCAGGTGAAGGTGGACCCGGCAACAGGTACGCTGATCCGCGAAGGGGTGCCCTTCATCATGAACCCGTTCGACACCCACGCCGTGGAGGAAGCGCTTCGCCTGAAAGACCGCTTCGGCTGCCTCGTGACCGCGGTGACAATGGGTCCACCCAACGCGGCGGCGACCCTGCGGAAGTGCCTCGCGCTGGGCGTGGATGACGTGGTGCTGGTGTCTGACCGCGCGTTCGGGGGCGCCGATACGCTGGCGACAAGCTACGTGCTGTCGGAAGTGATCCGCCGGGTGGAGAAAGAACAGGGCCGGGTGGATCTCGTCATCTGCGGCAAACAGACGATTGACGGCGATACTGCGCAGGTGGGCCCCGGCATCGCCGTCCGCCTGAACTACTGCCTGCTGACACTGGTAGACAGGATTCTCGACATCAACGGCGCGGAGCGAGCCATCACGGTGCGCAGGAAACTTGAAGGCCGCCGGGAGGTCGTGCGTGCTCTGATGCCGGCCTGTCTGACGCTGGTGCGCGAGATCAACGAGCCGCGCTACCCGAAAGTGCCAGACCGGCTGATGGCGGAAACGGCCGAGATTCCCGTGTGGGATAACCAGTTTCTCCAGCTCAACCTCTCGCGGGTAGGGCTGAAGGGCTCGCCGACGCACGTGAAAAAGATTTTCGCGCCGGAACGCGCCCGCGGTGAAATACTGGGGGATGCGGAGAACGACCCGGAAGGTTCGGTCGCCCTCCTGATCAGACGGCTCATTGAAAAGGACCTGATTTCCGTCGGGCGATAGGCCGCAGGATGTCGCTGTCGGCCAACCCGTAACAAGGAGAGATTCCGCGGTGCCCGAGAAAAGCAGTCTGGGTGAACCCAAACGCCCGAAACGCCCCAGAGGACGCGCGCGTCTTCTGGAGGGCAAATGCATCGCGTGCGGTGCGCTCTGCCAGGCGGAATGCCCGGCAGACGCGATCGAGATGAACGACCGGGGAGAACCCATCATCATCCTCGAGAACTGCATCGGCTGCAAAAAGTGCGTGAAAGTGTGCCCGGCTTCCGCCCTGGAGATGTTTTTCACGCCGGAGGAAGAGGCGGTTCTTGCCGAGCTTGCGCGGCTCGGTTTCGCGAAAGAAGCGCCCGAGAAGGAAGGGCCGGTTCCCAAGGTAGACCAGAGCTACCGTGGCGTGTGGGTGTTCGTGGAGCAGCAGAACGGACGCGCGGCGGCGGTAAGCTGGGAACTGCTCGGCGCCGGCGCCAAACTCGCCGCCGACCTCGAGGTGGACCTCTGCGCGTATGTGCTGGGGCATGAAATCGGCCATCTCGCCGACGAGGCGTTCGCATACGGCGCGAAGAAGGTCTACCTCGTGGACGATCCGATCCTGAAGAACTACCGCACGGAACCCTACCTCAAGGCGTCCTCCGATCTCATACGCAAGTACAAACCGGAAGTGGTGTTGATGGGCGCGACGGGGCTCGGAAGAGACCTCGCCGGAGCAGTCGCCACCGATCTCCACACCGGCCTGACGGCGGACTGCACCGGGCTCGCCATTGACAAAGCCGGCAGGCTTCTTGAACAGACGCGCCCGGCGTTCGGCGGTAACATCATGGCCACCATTCTGACGGAGCGGCACCGCCCCCAGATGGCAACCGTTCGCCCGCACGTCATGCCGAAACCGGAACCGGTGAGCGGCGCGCGCGGCGCAGTCGTCGTGGAGCCTCTGGACATGTCCGAGGACGACATACGCGTCAAAGTGCTCGAAGTGCGGGAAGACGAAGGTGCCGCCAATCGTGTTGATATCGCGGGCGCGGAAGTTCTGGTCTCCGGTGGCCGGGGAATGCAGGGGCCGGAGAATTACCGCCTGCTTCAGGAACTGGCGGACGTTCTGGGCGGAACGGTGGCCTCCTCCCGTGCCGCCGTCGACGCGGGCTGGATGCCCTACGAGCGACAGGTCGGGCAAACGGGAAAAACGGTGCGGCCGAAGATATACATCGCGTGCGGCATCTCCGGCGCGATCCAGCACCTGGTGGGCATGCAGGATGCTGACCTGATCATCGCGATCAACCGGGATAAGGACGCCCCTATTTTCGAAGTGGCGCACTTCGGCCTGGTCGGTGATCTCTTCCAGATCGTGCCTCTTCTTACGAAGAGGTTCCGCGAAATGGCGGGCAAACCGTCCGACTCCGGCAACCAGAAAGGCTGACGAGCATGTCTCAGACAGAGAATGTGATCTTTGCGGTTGTTCTGGCAATAGCAGTAGCCGCATTTCTGCAGTCGGTCTGGCGGCTGGTGTCGTTCATCCGGCTGGGGAAACCGGACGGCAGGTTATCGGGAGAACTGGCCCGGCGTTTCTGGACCATGCTGGTGTACGCGTTCTGGCAACGGCGGGTGAGGAAGGAACCGTACGGCTGGAACCACTTTTTCCTGTTCTGGGGGTTCATCATCCTTTTCCTGGCAAACGGGGAGTTCGTGATTGCCGGGCTTTTCCCGTCGATAACCTTTGAACTGCTCGGGGAACGCATCTACGGGGTGCTCCTTTTTCTGTTTGACGTGGTCAGCATGATTGTGCTGGTCAACGTTGCCATCGCGTTTTTTCGGCGGCTGGTGCTGAAACCGGCGCACATCGAGTATAACAGCCGGGACGGGTATCTCATTCTGAGCCTCATCGGGGCACTGATGCTGGCGTTTTTCTGCCTGTATGGCTCGGAATTCGCGTCCGGGACGATGAGCGTGGCGGGCGTCATGCCGTTCACGGAGACGATCTTCGCGCCGCTGATGGGCAGCCTGTTCGGCAGTGCGGCGCCGATTGCCGCGCGGGTGTTCTGGTGGCTGCACGGGCTGATCGTTCTGAGCTTTTTGAATTACCTGCCGTACAGCAAGCACATGCACATCCTCACCGCGATCCCGAACTGCTACGCGCGGTCGTTTGAGTATCCGGCGACGGTGCCGCGCGAGGAGTTCAAACCGGGCGCGCAGTTTGGCGTGTCGGTGGTGGATGAGTTCTCGTGGAAAGACCTGCTTGACTTCACCGCATGCACCGAATGCGGGCGCTGCAACCAGAACTGCCCGGCAACCAGCACCGGGAAGCCTCTCAACCCGCGCCTTCTGGTGCATGACGGGAAGGTGAATCTGCTGACGAACGGGTCAAAGCTTCTGCAGGGGAACCGCTCGGCGAACCTGCTGCCCTTGATCGGCACGACAGACGAACACGAGGGGACCGTGGGGGAGGACGCTCTGTGGGCATGCACCACGTGCGGAGCCTGCATGACGAACTGCCCGGTGTTCATCGAGCATGTTCCCAAGATCATCAAGATGCGCCGACATCTAGTGGAAAATGAGGCCCGCTTCCCGCACGAATTGAGTGTCTTTTTCGAGTCCGTCGAGCAGCGATCCAACCCGTGGGGCATCACGCCGGGAGACCGCGCGAAATGGGCGCGTGATCTGTCGGTGCCTCTGATGTCGGACGCAAAATGCGACACGCTGTTTTTCGTGGGGTGCGCCGGGGCGTTCGACGCGCGGAACAAGAAGGTGGCGACCGCGGTGGTGCGCGCGCTTAAGGCGGCAGGCGTTGAGTTTGCGATCCTCGGGACGGAGGAGAAATGCTGCGGGGATTCCGTCCGCCGGCTTGGCAACGAGTATCTGTTTGAACGGATGGCGAACGCGAACGTCGAGCTGTTCAAGAAATACGACGTAAGAAGAATCATAACCTATTGCCCGCATTGCTACACCACACTGAAGCACGACTACCGGCAGTTCGGGATGGAGACGCAGGTTGTGCACCACTCCGAATTCCTGCATGAACTGCTTGAGACGGAGCGCCTGAAGCTGGACGGGAACAAAACGGCCGTGGACGGGAAGGTTCTGTACCACGATTCGTGTTACCTCGGACGGTACAACGGGTTGTACGAGGAGCCGAGGGAAGTGGTGCAGCGGGTGACGGGGCGGGCGCCGGTGGAGATGGACCGCCGGCTAGAAAAGAGCTTCTGCTGCGGCGCGGGCGGGGGGAGGATGTGGATGGAAGAGGAGCCGGAGCACCGCATCAACGCGAACCGGGTGCGGGAAGCGCTGGGGAAAGACGCGGATGTGATTGCCGTGGCGTGCCCCTATTGCATGACGATGTTCGACGACGGCATCAAAGATGAGCACGCGGAGGGGCGCGTGAGGGTGATGGATATTGCGGAGCTGGTGGCGGCGCGGCTGCCGGGGTGATGAGGGGGGCAATCCGGTGGTTGCCGCGCCTGTGCGCGCATCTTCATTCAGTCCAATACCCCGACCAACTCGCCCGGGCGGTGTGCCACCGCGAAACGCCACGTACCGAATCCACCGTGCGCGTTGATAGCCATGATCCAGTCATTCATGTACTGCCACTTCACGCGGTCTTTTTCCTGTTCTTCGCCCTTCGTTTCCACCACCAGCATCTCGCCCGATGCCAGGCGGATGAGGAAATCGGGGCGGTACTTGTGGACCACGCCGCGAAAGATGTACAGGATCTCAAAACCCAGATGGTCGTTTTTCGCCCACGCATCAACGTTCGGGTGGTGGTCGAGTTTGAACGCGTCGGATGCCTCCCACGTGCTGTCAAACACGCACAGATTGATGTGGGACTTGGTGGTTCTCTCACACGGTTTCCCGGTATACCACGTGCGCATGTCGCCCGTCGAACGGATGGGGCGGTCGGGGTCGAAAACCGGCACAATATGCTCTTCGTTCGCACACTGGATCGCCGAGAAGACATGCTCGACCACCCGGGACATATTGAGTGTGATCGTCAACCTCCTGCGCAATTCGTCCTGATTGAAGAGGGGAGGGTATATGGTTACCCTGTCTGAACGAATGAACGTGTCAACCAAGCGCACAAGTTGAGCCAGCAACACCTCGCGACTGCCCGGCCAGTTGCGCTGCATCTGGTCGTACACGTCGCGGGTTGCTTCGAACACGATCCGCTGCGTGCGGAAGTCCCTCGCAAGCTTCTCCAGTTCTATGCTGGCAACGCGCGTAACGTCTGTCTTTCCTTCGAGCACTGGGGCCAGATCGGCGATCCGCGCCGTGCGGCCCGCATCAAGCTCCAACACCGCGGTCTTTGCAAGGTCAAGCGTAAGGACAGGCCGTAAAACGCGTTCGATGCGCAACACGTTCGGCCAGGATATTTCGAACCGCACCTTGGCAGGGTCCGGTTCAACGGCGAACCTTGGTTTCGAGGGTCCGGGGGCGCGACCCTCGCCACCTTCGTGCGGGAGAAAGGTGAATGGCACACCGAAGATGTTGACGTATTCCGGTTCGAACAGCCCGGTGTTCTCGGCCACTTCGTACGAGGTTCGCCGAAGGCCTCGTCCGACTACCTGCTCGCACAGCAACTGGCTGGTGAACGCGCGCAACCCCATGATGTGCGTCACTGTTTTTGCGTCCCAGCCTTCGCTTAACATACCGACGGAAATCACATTGTTGATGTTTGCGCCGGGTTGACCCGGTTTGCCGACCGTATCCACCATGCGGCGTAGAAGCTCGGCCTGTTGCACTCTGGTCAGCTTTCGTTCCGCCGAGGCTTCGGCATCTTCGGGTTCGTCGTCCGGCTCCGCCGTGTCGACCGGCGCGACCGGTTCCTCATGTTCCTCCGCCTCTTTGAGGACCTTGGAATCTATGTGCAGGATGCCCGCCGCGTCGCATAGCTCGTCAATCGGAACCCGTTTCGTGTCGAAGGCGTGTTTCACCCGCGCGGCGGTTTCCGTGCGGTTGCATACGGTTATCATGACGGGCGGAGTTGGGAAGCCCCTTTCCGCCCATTGGCTACGCCACTCTTTCCAGTCGAACCCGAGAAAGTAATACGCGTTCAGAATGAGGTCGGGGAGTGGTTCTTCGGGTGCGGCGGGGCGACTGAGGTTCTCCTTCACCTCCGGGTCGTTGTAAATGTGATAGAACCGCGATTTGTAGTTTTTCGGATCGGGCAAAGCATCGTCTCGCACCACCACGCGTGGCGTTTTTACCAGCCCTGACTCGATGGCGTCGTTCAGCCCGAAATCGCTCACGATCCACTGGAAGAGCGATTCCTCCATGCTCTTCTTTCCTGACGGCGTAAACGGCGTGGCGGAAAAGTCGTAACATCGGAGGATGCCCCGCGAACGATTCAGCCTGTCAAGCCCGTTTATCCACACGGTAGAAACCTCAACGTCCTCACGATTGTACTTGCTGGCCGCTTCCGGGCTGACGCGCCAGGAGTGGTGCGCCTCGTCGTTGATTACAAGCAGGTTGCGCGCGTTTGCCATCTCGCCGAGGACTTCTCTGGTGTACGCTTCGTCGCTCTTCACGCCGCGCTTGTCCACGCTCCGCCTCTTCTTGACCTGTGCTTCGCTATCCCACGCAAGGGCGTGCCAGTTGCGCACAAGCACCTTCCCCTGGCGCAGCTTGTCCATGAGGTCGCCGCCCGTGGGGATGATGCGGAACTCATCGTAGTAGTTGCCCGGGGACGTTGGCATCAGCACTGCCAGGCGGTTTTTCACCGTCAGACCCGGGGCCACAACGAGAATGTTCTTGCTGAAACGTCCGTCCTGGGGATACGCAACGCGGTTCAGGACCTGCCACGCGATGACCATTGCCATGACGATGGTCTTTCCTGAACCGGTAGCCATCTTGCAACACTGGCGCGGAATGTCCCCTCCATCGCCGGGAATCTCGATGCCGACGCGTTCGCTCGCAGGTGCCTCCGTCAGCCATATGAGCGTTTCCACTGCCTCAAGCTGGCAGAAGAAAAACCTCCGCGCTTCAAACTCCTCCGGGTCGCGCCAGTGGTCCAACAGGCGCTTCGTGATGCTTGACACGCCGGGATAGCCCGCCTCCCGCCACGCCTTCACGCGCGGCCGGATCTGATTCACGAGGGGGATCTCCACGAACACACCGGGGTCGTCAAACTGGTGCGCGTCCGGTGAGGCCTTCACGTACCCCGCCGGACGGCGGCCCGGGCGCAGCGAGAACAGGCGATTGAGCGGCTCATAGTGCCAGTACTGCGTCGGCTCTTCATACGGCGAGTTAATGATGAGGTGGTCAATGGTGGTGCGACCCATCACTCCACCTCCATCACCTTCAGGCTCTCAATGCCGCGGTCGTCCACGATCTTGACCGCGATGCGTTTGTGTTCCCCCGCCTCGAAGGGCAGCGAGACCGTGCCGCGGTACGCCTCGATCAGTCCCTCATCAATCTCGGCTTTCAGGTTCCGCGCAAGCTTCGCCCAGCCCTCGTTCTCGCCCGCCATGGGGAAGAAGACCTGACGGGGAAAGAGGCTGCGCCCATCGTAATCCGTGTCCAGCATCCACATGGCGATGCGGTCCTTCCCGCCGCTTTCAATGCTGCCGGTTTTTGTGTTGTAGTAGTCGAAGCCTTCCACGGTTACGCGGTACTTGACTCCCTCACCCTTGCCCTCTCCCGGCGGGAGAGGGTGTCCCGGTTTTCCCTCGCCCTTTGGGAGAGGGGTCTGGGGTGAGGGCGAAACCCGCTCCAGCCTTACATCCGGCTGTCCGATGAGCCAGAACGACTCATTGCTCGCGCGCTTCTTCTTCAGGTCGTCGGTAAGGAGATCAGCGTTCATCTGAACTTTGAGCAGCGTTACGCCGGGCCAGTTCACCTCGTCAATATCTTTCGCCGCTTCCGGGTCGAACTGAAAGGCTGCGAAGGCGATCAGTTTCGGTTTGGGAACGAGCGTGAGCGCCTCCTCGATGGCAAGCTCCACCTGTCGCTGTTCGAGTGGCGCGTGTTCCGGGCCGAACGACACGACGACGCGCTGGATTTCCGTTGCCGCCCCGCCGTCACTCACGCGGTCCGCGCCTTCCAGATTGGGACGCGTTTCGCCGTCGGCGTGAAGCCATCGCGTGCCGGGCAGCGGTTCCAGCCGGGCGAACCGGATGTACTGCCCCAGTTTGCCGCGAATGCCCGTGCGCAGCAGTTCGTCCCGCCATTCCGTCTGGCGCAGCGTTTCGCCGGAACGGGCGATGGACGTATCCGCCGGGGACGGGTCGCCGGCGGACAGGACATCCTCCACCGATTTTACCGCCGGGGCGGGCACCGCCTCCACGGTAAACGGGCCGCTGACGCGCGTCCGTTGGCGGTCTACAAAAGGTTGATCGTAGAGCGTTTCCTGTTCCGCATGGCGGGCGATGGCCGCGTCTATCTGTTCGCGGGTCATCCCCTCCCTGATTTCCGGGTTGTTTGCGATGGATTTGAGGGTAACGTGTGGCACGGTCTTGTACCGGAACCCACTGCCCACGCCCTCGTGCGGGTGCGCGAGTTCGTAATAATCGTACACCGCCGTCATGAGACGCTGTTTGGCGAGGGTGAGCGCCACGCGCGACGTATCGCACGTGATCCAGCGCCGCCCCCACCGCTCCGCCACGTAGGCCGTGGTGCCGGAACCGCAGGTGGGGTCGAATACGAGGTCGCCGGGATCGGTGGTCATGAGGAGGCAGCGTTGGATGACCTTCGAGTATGTTTGAACGACAAAGATGTTTTCGGTTGAAAACGTGCTTTGCATCGTGTCGTCCCAAAGCAGGCTCAGGGCCACACTACCTGCGTCCTTCAGGTAGCGTTTGTAAACTAATGTTCCGCCGACTACTGACAAGCGACCTGCTGTTTCCAAGCGGCTCATACCTTCCCGATTCGTAGACCATCCCCGCGAACCGGGCGGGTAATGCACACAACCCGAAATCTCAAAGCCGAATCTCGTGTTTTCTGAACCCGTCTGAGATGTTGGACTCAAAGGCTGCACAGGATCGCCCCCGCCGTCGTCCGGTGCGGCCAGAGTGCCATCCGGCTTTTCGCGGAGACGATAGGCGTTCTCGATCTCATAAAGACGGCGTTCACGCATAGGCCGCCGGAACTTGACTGTTGATCGGTCTCTGGAGTACCAAAGCAAGTAATCCGCTACTCCCGCCAACAACTCCGAAGTTTGCCCTACCGTCTTTCTGAAGGTTATCATGCCGCAGAAGCTCCCGGCCCCCAACACCTCATCCATCAATTCCTTGACATGGTGCACGTTCTCGTCGCTGATCTGGACAAAAATACTGCCGGATTCGGTCAGCAGTTCGCGGGCGAGCAAGAGCCGGTCGCGCAGGTAGGTGAGGTAGGAGTGAATGCCGAGTTCCCACGTATCGCGGAACGCGCGTATCTGTTCCGGCTCGGCGGTCAGGTCGTCGTCCTTGCCGTCCTTCACGTCGCGTTTGTTGACGAACGGCTGGAAGTTGGAGCCGTATTTGATCCCATAGGGCGGGTCCACGTAGATCATCTGCACCTTGCCCGCCATGCCTTCTTTTTCCAGCAGGCTGTTCATCACAAGGAGCGAATCGCCCGCCACAAGACGGTTCGACCAGCCGTGCGCGTGCTTGTAGAACTCGATGGCGTCGCGCAGCGGCTCGGCGCGCTCGACGTCGAACAGCGAGGTTTGCGGCGCGTTGCCATTGCGCTTCTTCACGGCTTCGATGATCGTGCGCGGGTCAATGCGTTCGTGCACGTGCAGGCTTACCGTCGGCACCTCGAACGAGGTGTGCTCCGCCTTGCCCGCCCACACAAGCTGGGGATCGAGATGCGGGTCATACTGGTAGGTCCGCTTCTTTCCGGCGTCTGGGTCTGTTTCCGGGGTGACAAGGCCTACGGGCGGGTTGTTCGCTCGCTGTTTGTCGGCGTGGTCGTAGGATTCAATCGAACGGGAACCGGGGGACTTCTTCCGTGCCATCAGGGGTCTCCTCGCTGGTGCGTTTTCCATACGGTTAGATAGTACTCAATCCCGCTTTCAAATCAACCCAATGGGCGGTGCACTCCGAGAAGCAAGGGCGCGGTTGAAGGGACAAGCGGGGTGTTGTGCTGGACGAAGGGAATTAGTGCGCGGGAGTGTAGTGGTGAGTGCCCCGGTCGGGACTCGAACCCGAACGGCTTTGGGCCAGCGGATTTTAAGTCCGCAGCGTCTACCAGTTTCGCCACCGGGGCGGTTGCGAAGAGCTTAGAAAAAAACCTTGAAGAGCTGGAGAACTCCCTGTTTCCACGGGGCGCGGTGACTGATTCCGGTCACGTTTTCGAATTCGTTCAGGTGCTCGAGATACCATTCGAAATTTCGCACAAGCGCCTGCTTGTTTGAAAACCGTGGTGAGAAACCGAGAACGCGTTCTGCTTTCTCGATGGAGACGAACGAGTCGGTTGCCGCGGTTTCGTACACCCACTTGTACAGGGGAGACAGGTGGAGCATCTCCAGAAACCGGAGGGTCCATATCACCGGTGCGGCCGGGAATCCGATGATTCGCTTCCCGAAACCCGCCCGATCGAGCACGGCCTGGTAATCCTCCCGCATGGTGGTGAACTCCCTGGCGCCGATGTTGAACACGTCGTTCACCTTTGCCGGGTCGCCGGTCATACACAGGTAGATCGCCTCGCACAGGTCTTCCACGTCGAGGAGCTGGTACCTGTTCCTGCCGTTTCCGATCATCGGGAAGTTTTTCCCGTCTTTTGCCCATTCGTAGAAGAGCGCGAACACGCCGAGGCGTTCCGGGCCGACGAATGATTTGGGGCGGATGATCGGTATGCACATGCCCTTCTTGCGGTACTGCAGACACACCTTTTCCGCTTCGACTTTTGCTATGCCGTAGGGGCCGACGCCTTCCAGGGGATCATCTTCGCGGAGCGGGTGATGGTCAGGTATGCCGTAGACCGCGGTGGAAGACACGTGGACGACCCGTTGGATGCCGTTCTGATGGGCGGCTTCCAGAACGTTTGTGGTTCCGTCAATATCGGTCGAGAGGATGTCTTTTTCTGAGTACAGGGGGAGAGCGGCGGCGCAGTGGACGACGATGGAAGAGTCGGCCATCGCGGCTTTCAACGTGTCGAAGTCGCGAATGTCGCCCGTAACGACAGTGACCTGGTCGCGTTCGGGGTACGTGAAATCCGCTTTGTCATACGAAATGATCCCGAAACCCTTCGGGAGCAAGTAGCGGATCAGGTTAATCCCGAGAAAACCTGCGCCTCCGGTGATGAATACGCGTGGGGCTGTGGGTTCCGTCATGCTTCGTTCCGTCTGGCGGGTGTGATGTGCGGTGCGTGGATATCCGGACGATTATTCGTGTTCAGAATCGAATTCAGAACTGAAATATCGGCCCGCGGGCCTTCGTTTGGCAACGGAATGGCACCGGTGGAACGAACCGGGTGAGGCCGGTATCTTTGGAAGGAAACACCCATGCGTGCTTTTCAGACACAGGGAGGAAGAGATGGCACACCCACCAGTTCTCGAACGATGCTGCTATTCGGATGTACAGTCACTCGAATACGAAGTTGCGGTTCTGCCGATTGGCGCGACCGAGCCCCACGGCAAACACCTCCCCTACGGCCAGGATTTCCTGTCTGTGAAGGCGATTGCGGAGGAGGCATGTCGAAGGGCCAACGATGGCGGGGCGCGCACCATTGCGTTGCCGACGATCCCGTACGGTGTGGATACGAACCAGCTCGGTTTCCCGTTTGCGATGAGTCTTTATCAAAAAACGTTGAATGTCATCGTGGACGATCTCATCGAGTCCCTCGTCTGCCATGGTGTTCCAAAGCTCGTGATTCTTAACGGGCACGGCGGGAACGAGTTCAAAAGCTACCTGCGCGAGCAATGCCGCAATCCCCAGATGTTCGTGTGCAGCATCAACTGGTGGACGGTGGCTGAGGACGCGTACAAGGATATCTTCACGCACCGTGATGACCATTCAGGAGAGATGGAAACGAGCGTAGCCCTGCACCTTATGCCTGAGCTTGTCCATCTGGAGCGCGCGGGAGATGGATCCACGCGAGAGACGGACTTCGAAGGGATGAACTCCGGCTGGGTTCAGATCGCCCGTCCCTGGCACCTGTTCACGAAAGATTCAGCCTCGGGAGACCCTCATCTTGCCACGGCAGAAAAGGGCGTCCGGTACGCGGAGATATGTATCTCGCGAATTGCGGGCTTCCTGTCGCAGCTTTCGGCTACCCCGCGTGACGACCGGTTCCCTTACTCGCGGGCATTCGCGACGGAGGGAAGGTAGAGAGGGGTCAGAATACGACCAGCGAAGCTGTGACGGCGAGAAACCCCGCGCGAAACTTCCGTCCGTCGGCGTTCATGTCAAACGCGTTGAACCGGATGTACGTTGCTCGCAGATCAACGCCCCAAGAGCCGCTGATTTCGTGCACGTAGCCGATACCGGCGTAGTATCCGAGCGCCGGCTCGCCGTTCTGTGATGCCGCGCCCTTGTCGAGACTCAGCGTTGTGGAGAAAGAGCCGATTCCCCCTCGCAGATACGGTCCGCTATTTGACCAGCCACGGCGGGGGTGGAGCCTGACACCTCCTTCGGCGCCTATGATGTCGAGGCCGCTGACGATTTCGCGATCCGCACGCAGGGTGTCGGCTTTTCCCGAGAGGTGATACCGCAGCGCGCCCTCGATATCTATCCACGGTGCGGCTTCCCAGCCGAATTGCGCTTCAAAACCGTACCCTCCACGGAATTTGACGGTATCCAACCCTGTCGAGTAGTTGGAAACGACGGTCGTATTGATGTGCGGAGACATACCACCGCCGAGGCCGACATAAGAGACCGCGCCCGCCAGCCCCGGAAGAAGCAACAGCGCGACGCCGAACACGCAGGAGAAACAGCGAGGGGATAGTCTGCCGAAAACCACGCTCCGATCCTTTCCAAGGTTGCCAGCGCAAGGGAGACAATAACAAAATGACGCACTGTCGTGGCGCGTTTACAACGGCGCACGGTTGCGGTTCCCCGGTGAAGCTCGTACGCTTGGTATGATTTCTGGAGCACCTCCGCATGTTTCGAAAACTGCTTTGCGTCGCCTGCGCAGTCGCCGTCACCGGGTGTGGAAACGCACGCCGGACCACGGTCGTCGGCGCAGCATCCGCACTCTCTTATACGCTGTCCGCGGCGAAACCGGAAGGCGGTTTCGGTCCGGTCTTTCAGCCTTACCGCGGGGTGCACTGGACGTTCTTCGGACTGGCGATTCTCCGGACCGCAGGCGCTCCAATTCCGAATCGCGTCGAAACGGCATCGTTTCTTCGAGAACAACCCGCCGGGCCGCAGCTTTCGGAACCGGATTTTCAGCGCGTGCTTGCGCTCCACATGCTGGGATTCGTTTCCGATGACAGCACCATCTCCGGTTTGAAAGCAACGCAGGGACTCGACGGCGGGTGGAACGGCAGCATCGGCGCAACGTATCGCGCGATAGAACTCCTGACCACCCTGGGCGCGAAACCTGTCTTTCCCGAAAAGGCAGCGCAGTTCTTCGTCGACAGGCTTTCTCAGGACGGCTTTTTCCGGGAAATTCCCCGGCCGGGAACGAGATCGGACAGTTTGCGAATCGCTTCGCTTCGAAACGATTCAACGAGCGAGGCCTCGGCCTTACTGTGGACGGAACATATCTGGAATACCTATTGTGCAGTTCAAACGCTGACGAAGCTCGGGTACGAGGTACCCTGGCGCCCGCGGGTGAGAGCGTGGCTGCAGTCCTGCCAGAACCAGGATGGGGGATTCTCGTTTCTTCCCGCATCACAAGTGACCCAGTCGAGTGATGTTTGGTACACCTGGCTTGCGATTGATGCTCTCCGCGCGCTGGGGGCCGTTCCGGCTGACAGCCTCGGAGCAGTGGCATTCATCAACGCATGCCAGAACGCGGATGGGGGGTTCGGGGATCGGCCGGGAAGGCAATCCAGGCTGGAATCGACGTACTATGCGATTGCGGCGCTGAATTCACTTTGTGGAGGGGTTGAAGCCGGCCTCAAGGAGAAGGTGCGCGTTCAGCCGCCGCTGATTCGGCGTGATGGAAGCCGGGACTACACGGCCAATTATCTGTACGTGCCTTCCGTGGATCGGGTACCGTCGCGGGGGTTCAGGTCTCTTCAGGGGCGTGGCTTGCCTCTGTTGGCTATGGGCGATGACATTGTATCGACGGATTCCGTGCGCGGGGAAAGAGCGGCTGGCGCAACCGGCGCGCAGGTTCCAGGGCTCGTTGAGACGTTTCCGCGATCTGTCACCGTTCGACTTCCGGGGAACGTGCGGGCCGGTTGCCGTGTCTCGTTCCGGATTGGAGCCGCGCAGAAATCCGTTTTGATGGGACTTCTGCGCGATTCTGAGAGTAAGTGGGCCGCGGGAACGGCTCCATCGGGAATCCCCTGGGGAGTGTTTCTGGAGCGATACGTGAAGCCGTTCGTTACCCGAGGCGCACTGCCGGTCCTGCAGATCGAACCGGGGGATCAGGCGGGTATCTACGCGCTCACGGAGGCCGTAGGGACGGGATTATCCAGTGATGTTGCAGTGGCAGCGGCTCTAGATGATGGGACCGACCTCGCGCGGACTTGTCCCAGAATTGAACGGTTGAATGGTCTCGTGCCGTTCACTGTTGCGTTAGGCGGCGTTTCTCCGGAAGAGAACGCTCGGACCCTCTGGCTCGGAAACAAACCCAACTCGGAAGGTTTTCTTGAAGCTTTGAAGAATGGCCGCGCCGTGTGCGCGGTTCGGACAGGTGATTCACCCACGGGTGTGGTTTTCTACGGAGATCCCGGCGTAATCGCATTTGCGGCTGCGCATCCGCAGACATGGGCTTGGTGGGATATGCCGGCGCATCTGCGCACAACGCATTCCAGCGTCCGTTAATGTAGGTGGTTGGTCGTCGTACGCGTGTTACACTCTGGAGGAAACAAATGAAAAAGGTTCGAATCGGGTTCATCGGTTGTGGAGGTGTGTCAAACGGGCATGCCTATCGCATAGCGGGAATGCCGGACGCTCAGATTGTTGCGTTGTGCGACACCAATGAATCCACGCTGAAGACTTTCAAAGAACGCCACCCTGAACTGGCGAAGACCCCGACGTTTGGCGACTGGCGCAAGATGCTGGAAGCAGTGAAGTTGGACGCTATCGAGATTCACACACCTCACACGCTGCATTTTGAACAGATCATGGCGGGTCTCGACCACGGGCTTCACGTTTTGACGGAAAAGCCCATGGTCTGCAAAACGGAGCATGCTCGAGCGGTTGTGAAAAAGGCCAAGGAAACAGGTCTGAAAGTTCAGGTCAGTTATCAGCGCCATTTCGATCGAGGTTTTCGATTCGCCAAAGAACTGATTGCAGAGGGCAAGCTGGGAAAGGTCCAGTTTGTTGCGGCCCAGCAATCCCAGGAATGGAAGAGAGCAACGGCTGGCAGTTGGAGACAGATTCCGGAGCTTTCGGGTGGCGGCCAACTCAACGATTCTGGAAGCCATCTGGTAGACATTGTGCTGTGGGTTACCGGCCTGGTTCCAGAGAAGGTCACGGCGGTGATCGACAACTGCGGCACTCCGGTGGACATCAACTCGGCGGTGAGCGTGCAGTTCAAGGGTGGTGCCCAGGGCACCTTCAGCATTGTGGGAGAAGGGCTCCGCTGGTGGGAAGACGTGACTATCTGGGGTGAAAAAGGCATCATCGCATTCCGCAACGGTTTCCCGACGATGTATGTGAGTGAGGACGGGGAGGTCCATCTCCCGCAGCGAATGCCGGGCGGAACGGACCCGGACCGGAATTTCGTGGATGCGATTCTGGGGAAGGCGGAACTGGAATCTCCGGCGGAGTGTGGGCTTCGGGTGATTCAGTTGACAGAGGCTGCGTGGGAATCGGCGGCTCTCGGCAAGGCCGTCAAAGTGAAGCGTTGATAGACCTTTGGTGCGTATCGGGCCCGCGCGATGGCCACGGCTGTCGCGCGGGTTTCAATCTTCCTCCCTCCTTTTGCGCGCCACCGGCGAACCCAGGGCATTGACACGTTCCACACTGGTAAGGTCTTCCCATTCCTTGGCCGTAAGCGCGCGCGAAGAAACGGCGACATCTCTCAGGGATCTTCCGGAACGTTCCGCTTCCGCCACGAGCCGCGCCGTGGCGTCGTGCCCGAGAACAGGAACGAGAGCAGTTGCAACGGCATGGCTTGTGATTACGTAGTTCGCACATTGCTCGCGGTCTGCTTCGATCCCCTGTACGCAGAGACGTGCCAGGCGGTCGACGGCACGTTCCAGCAGATCGAGACTTGTAAGGATGGCGTACGCGACGAGCGGCATAAACGCATTCAGTTCCAGATTTCCCGCGGATACCGCCAAGCTTATCATGTGCTCGAAACCGAACGTCGCCATACCGGTCTGGACGGCCATCTCCGGAATGACGGGGTTTACCTTTCCGGGCATGAGGGATGACCCCTCCTGCATGGGCGGAAGATGGATTTCCCGCAGACCTGCGTGCGGGCCGCTGGAGAGCAGGCGAAGGTCATTTCCAATCTTGATCAGGTTCGATGCGAGTGCCTTGAGGATTCCGGCTACCTCAACCCAGGCGTCCTGATTCTGTGTCGCTTCGACAAGGTTCTCCGCTCTGGCGATCGGCAGTCCGGTGATCGTCCGCAGCTCCTCAGTGGCCTGAAAGATGAACTGCCGCGGGGCAGTGATGCCGGTTCCAACGGCAGTTCCTCCGAGGTTTGATACGCGGATCCGCTCCTCGCATTTGAACACGCGCCAGCGGTCGCGCGAAAACGCCTCCGCATATGCGCCCATTTCCCGTCCGAGCGTAATCAAGACTGCATCCTGCATTTCGGTTCTGCCCACTTTGGCGACGTCCGCGAACCGTTTTTCCGCCTGCTGGAACGATTCCACCAGCCGCACGAGGGAATCACTGAGGGTGCGGAGTTGCCGGATGACAGCGACTCGCAGCGCCGTTGGATACGTGTCGTTCGTCGATTGGTGCAGGTTGACGTGGTCGATGGGATGAAGCCAGCCGTAATCGCCGCACTCCCTGCCCGTGGTGAGCAGCGCGGTGTTGGCGAGAACCTCATTCACGTTCATGTTGGTGCTGGTGCCGGCACCGCCCTGAAAGGCGTCAACAACAATCCACTCGTCGAGTAGTCCGGCGGCCATCTCGGTGCACGCTGCCTCCAGAGCAGTAGCCTGTTCGTCAGTGAGGTAACCGAGGCGATGATTGACACGAGCACATGCGCGCTTCACGTCGGCGTACGCATGGATAAGGTCCCGGGGAACGGGGTGGTCCGCGGGGCCAAAACTTGCGACTGCCCGGGCAGTATGGATGCCGTAACGCGTGTTCGCGTCCAGTGTCAGCTTCCCAAGAGCGTCCGTTTCAGTTCTCATCTTTTATCGTTCTCACTTTCCTCCAGGGGTGCGCGCTGCCGCCGGCCCGCGTTGACTCGTGCCTGCGCGTTGTCGTTTTTCAAACAGGAGAGCCTCGTTTCAGTTCGAATGTCATTCCGCAGTTTGAAAGGATTGTCATGCCCAAACTCCCAATAACTTGCCGTCCCGTCAAGGGTGCCGTGTTCGGTTTTGGTTCCATCGGGCCCGTTCATCTCTACTCAGTGCGGGGGACGCCGGACGGCAGCATTCACCCCGTTCCCGGCGTGGAGGTCGTTGGGGTTGCGGAACCGGTTCCCGAGCGTGCGTCTGCCATACCATCGGGGGTGGAGGTGTTTCCGGATTATCAGACACTCCTCCGGCAGGCGGATGTTGATGTCGTCCACATCTGTCTTCCGCACCACCTCCACGCGCCCGCGACCATTGCGGCCGCAGAACATGGAAAAAGCGTGATATGCGAGAAGCCGATGGCACTGAATGCTTCAGAAGCGCGTATTATGCGTGATGCCATCGCATCCAACGGTGTTGGTTTTTCTTTAATCAGCCAGAACCGGTTGAACGGCGAAAAGGCGTGGATGAAAGAGAAAGTTGCTGCGGGCGATCTCGGGACGCTCACGCAGATTGATTGGACGGTGGACTGGTTCCGGTCTGCAGAATATTACGACGCGGGATCGGGGTGGCGTGGCCGGGATTCAGAAGCACGGGGAGGAGTCCTGTCGAATCAGGCCTACCACACACTGGATCTCGTGATGTGGCTTGCAGATTCGCCTGTCACCGAAGTTGTGGCTGAGTGTTCGACTGACAAGGTTCTTCACCCCGGGATCGACGTTCCGGACCGGGTTGAAGGAGAACTCCACTTCAAGAACGGCATCCTGTCCAGGTTCATGTGCACCGTCTGCGGGGACAAGAGGGATGTTATCCGCGTCGAATTGCGTGGATCCGTTGATGGCAAGGATGCGTTCATCGTCGCCGACGGCAACAGCATCGTTGAACAGAATCTTGTGCCAGAATCCCCTCGATTTGCGCTGGAGGGTGCGGTCCTTGGGAAGGCGTGTTACGGATCAAGTCATCAGACGAACATCGCGCTGTCGTACGAAGCGTTCATGGGAGAGGGAACGGTGCCTGTGACCGCGGAGACCGGAATCAACGTTCTTCGCGTTATAGACGCGATCCTTGAGAGCAACGGCAAACCGGTTCCCGTGCTCTGACGCGCGGAGACGTCATTTGGAGGGATACCGCCCCCAACATTTCTACGGCCGGGCAAGTTGCTCCGTCAGCGATGCCGGAATCTCCACAAGGCACACCTGCGCGCTTCCCGTGGCATCGGTAGTGAACGCGACGTACCGCATGTCCGGGCTGAAAAACGGATGGGCGTGCGACCACGGCGCGTCTCCGCCGACGTTGTGCGGGTGCAACAGCACCGTACTTTGCCGGGTCGCAACGTTCACGAGGAAAATCCCTTCGTTCGGCCGATTTGTATCTGCTACGATCCAACGGCCATCCGGTGATGCCGATGAATGCCAGAAATCGGGTCCGCTGAGCAACCGGTTCTCCCGTTCCTGTCCGGGGGTGAGCAACAGGAGCGAATGCTCGGGCCAGACGGCACAACCCTGCAGGGCTCCAGTATTCCCCAGCGGACTCAGGTGCGAGCATACGTTCTCGCCGTACCGCACGACGCGTGCGCCGTCGAAATCCACCAGCCAGATGATCCACCGGCCGTTTTCGTTAAGGGAAACGAAAAGCCCGCGTCCCGCCGGATCAATACTGTGGATGCGCATCTCAGCGGCACTTGCTATCACTGCGGCGCCCGAACCGTCCGTCGCGTGGCGAACGATGAGTTCGTATCCCGATTTGTCGAACGCCGATACAAAGCAGAAGCGCTCGTCGGCTGAGAGCCACGCGGAGAATCGGCCGCCGTGCTGGCTTTGATCTGTTTCAAAGTGGGATATCTCTTCCTCTTCGAAGGTATCCATGTCTACCGAATACAACGTTCCGTTTGAATGGAAGTAGACAAGGGGCTTCTGCGACGAGACGACTGCGCCCCGCACCCCTTCGCGCTCTGTGAGTTGAACAAAATCAGCACCATCAACGCCGACTCGGAACACATCCCACGGTGCGGTTCTGTGGGCTGCTCTCCTGCTGAGAAACACGACTCTGCGGGAATCCGCCGTGAAACCGTTCGTAAGGTTCGGGTAACAATACGACAGGTGCATGTTGATCGTCGGGAAACTTGTCAACTGCATGTAACGGGTACCCGTGATTGGATCGACCCGCGGAATGCGCTCGTAGTTGTAGGTCTGCCCTTTCGCCACAGGGATCTCCTTCGGTTAGCGATCGACGGAACCCGCATTGCCCGCTCGGAACGGGACCATGCCAAATTCCGAAAAAACACTCATGTTGTTGTGTGTACAGCGATGCGGCCATTCTTGTTACAGCGCAGCTTCGATAATCGTTGCCAGTTCCTCGTCTCCGAGTTCCACGGGGTTGTACCGCATGCTGCCGCCGCGGCTCTTTTTCACGAGGTCGGGAATGGCCTCCAGACTGACGCCCCAGTACCGCAGGCCGGGAACGCGCAGATCCGTGACAAGGGCACGAATGATCTGCGCAAGGCCCTTATTCGCGGCTCTGGAACGAAGCGCGAACGCCTCCTCGACGGTTCTGTACTTTTCCAGGCACGGGTGGCTCGCGTCTTGCCTTCGCAGCGCCCGAGAGTTTGCCTCGATTACAGGGGCAAGCAATGCCGCGCAACCGGCACCGTGAGGAACGGAGAAACGCGCTCCGAGCGGCGCAACCAGCCCATGAACAGCACCGAGTCCTGCGTTTGCGAGGCAGATGCCGCTCAACAAAGCCGCGAGGGACATGTCGTCGCGGGCGTCGGCGCAGGAGCCGTCCGCCACGACGCGTTCCAGAGAGGTTGCCACAAGCTGAATGCCGCGGATGGCAAGACAATCAGTGAGAGGGTTTGCGGCATTTGAGGTGAAGGCTTCGATCAGTTGCGTCAGCGCGTCCATCCCCGTGTAGGTGGTAGAGCGCTCTGGGAGCGAATGAGTGAGATTCGAGTCCACGAGCGCGCATTTCGGAAGAAGGAAGGCGCTGCGCATGCTTTTCTTGAAGGAACCGTCGTCCGCCTTGACGACGGCGTTCCTGGTCACTTCAGATCCGGTTCCCGCGGTGGTCGGAACGGCGATCAGCGGTACTGCTGGACGCTCGAACGTGCGCCCCGTTCCGACTCCCTCGAGATAGTCTTCCGGGTTCCCAGCGTTCGAAAGCAAAGCCGCGACCGCCTTTCCCGTGTCGAGAACGCTTCCGCCCCCGACCGCGATAACCACGTGAGGTGCATGTTTTCTGCCCTCCGCGGTTGCCAGACGAACAGCCGAAACGGTAGGCTCCCCGCTGCACCGATGCTCTGCAACGTGGAAGCCTTGGCTTCGGAGGATCTCAGGGATCTCGGCAATTCCCGAATTCCCGTCTGCAGAGGTCATTCCGATGATCAGGAAGGCCCGTTTCTCGCTGCCAGTCATCCCTGCGAGATCAGAGGCAAGAGAACCGATCTCGCACGCGCGCCCGCGACCAAATACGATGCGCGAGGCGGTCGCAAATTCGAATTGTCGTACAAGGGAATCCCCGGCTGACGCTACCATTCCTGAGGCTCCGTGGGGAACACTGCCGCGCACTTGACGGAGGAACGCGGTTCGGCCATCCAATCAGCGACGACATCCCGCCACGACAGATAATGAGCAGTTTTCTGGTGTTCCTGAAATGCGGCTTCCGACTCATAGACTTCGTAGAGAAGGAAATGTGCCGGATCGGCCAGAGACTGGAGAATGTCGAACCGCAAATTGCCCTTTTCTTTTCGTGTTGAGCGCGCGTTCGTTTTCGTTGCCGCGGCGAATTCGGCGACGTGTTCAGGTTTGACATGTACCGTCACGCACACCACGTACATCTCAGTGCCTCCTATGTTGCATTCAACGGGAGCGGGAGATCCCAGCGGAGTGAGGGAACCTCGTCTCCCTTGCAGTCGGTGATCCGGAAATAGAACCCCCAGCCCCCGCGGTAATTGCCGATCTTCAACAAGAATACGGATCGTCCGGGCGGGAGCACGAGAGGGAAGGTGTCCTCGTCGGGTACGGCAATGCGCTCGGTTTTCGATTCGTGCACGAGATTCCCGTTGCACCATATTTTTCCGGTGTCGTCACACCCGAAACGTACCACCACTGAGATCTCCGTTTCCGTCTCGCACCACGTTGCCGCGTACCCCTGAATTTCGCTGCCTCCGGCTATGAGCCGGCTGAGGTCCACGTACCCGGTCGGCGGGGTGCGCACCTGTTTCCATCGCACTTCGCCCCAGACGCCAGGGGACGCCATATCGAGATCAATGCCCTGTTCCGGAGCGAGGACGCAATCGTAGCCTTTGCCCCCGGAATTGTCGTAAGGGCCATTGACCCACCATGAGGGAGGCATTCCCAGGCCGGAAAGGAGGTTTGCAGAAGTTCGGGTCTTCACCGCGTTCCGCATAGTGTCGTACGCGGCGCCGACAGCGATTTCCGGTTGTCTCAACGGCAACGTGTAGTCGGCGAATTCCGGCACAAGGGGCAATGCGGCGACGTGTGGTCCGCCGTGGCGCCGCCACTGGTCGTCGGACATCTGCCACCAGACCGGCCCCGGGCAGAACACCCACGCGTATCTTCGAGATACGGTGCGAACTGCAGCATGTGTTTCGCGAAAGACTGAAGCCGGGTAATTACCACTCTTATCTTCGCCGCCTTCTATGATTCTGTCGCCGAAAACTTCTTTCCTCCCGCCGTACCCGATCCGTTTCCCGTCGGTGTCCCGAACGAACCTGAGGTACCCGAGAGGGGCCTGTCCAAGCGCAACTCCGCAGCGCCGGTCCCAGTAGTCCGAAAGGCGCCCGGAGGGATCGAGTGTCTGGAGATCTTCCCTCAGAATCTGGTCGAGACCTGCGCCATAGAGCGCGATCCACCAGGGATCGGTCTGAAAGTATGTGCACTCAGGAAGTATGTCGAGTCCTCCGGGGGCATCCGCAGCGCAGAGAGCGTCAAGGTACCCCAGAAAGAGCGCTTTCGCGAGGTCACCCATAATGGAGTAGCTCTCCGGAAGATGCAGGGTGACCATATCGGGAAACTCGGACAGCATCGCATTCTGGATCTGTTGTCCGCGGAATCTCGCCTGTGGGAGCAGCTTATCGACGGGGTACCCAGGCTTCTGGTATCTGGCCGAGTTCAACCCGAGTGAGTCTTCGATGTACTCATCATCCAACGCCATGCCGCGGAACCCGGCGAGTCTTGCGAATCGAGCCCCCTGCCGGAAGTTCTCGCACACTGCCGCCCACCTTTCGTCGTCGAACCAGTCCGGAAGTTCGACTGTGAACGGGACGCACATGAAATTGTCACGCAGCCCGGCACCCGCGAGCGCCTGATTCATGGACCGGCATTGCTGAAGGAACGGGTTGTCATTTCCCGGTATCCGCCTTCCTTCAGGAAGGGTCCACACATCCGCATTCCAGCCTCTCATCATGTCTGGCCGTATGAAACCTGAGAAGCCCTTTTCGGCCCAATCGGGTGCCGTCTCGGCGACATAACCGATCGGGGGCGTGGCAAACAGAAGAACTTTGACCCGTTCAGGGGCAGGGTCCGGAACAAGCTTGATCTCGGGTCGTTGCATGGTTCGTCCTGTGCAGTGGTAATGCCAAATGAGTACCGTTTCATAGTATCGAGTCAGGTGTGCCGCGGAGCAACGTCACGGCGCTGAATTCGCACGCAGCGAAAGTTTCTGCAGGCGCGGAGGGCTTTGCGATGGATACGGTCAGAATCGAGGACGATATTCCAGTTGTCTCTCGTCCCGATGTGTTGGTTGCCGGGGGCGGTTTTGCGGGGATCTGCGCGGCAGTGGCGGCGGCGGAACAGGGGGCTGACGTGCTCCTTGTCGAGGGCTTTTCCGAGCTCGGGGGCGCCATGGCGGTTTCCGGTGTGTCTGGTTTTTGCGGGCATACGCGGGGAGTCGGGCGGGTATTTGACGAGATCATTGCGGCTCTGGAAGAAGCCAGGGCAATAACACCTTACCACCCGGAACAGGACGCACGTGCCGTCGAAACGGTGTACGTGGGTTTTCTGATGCAGGAGTATGTACTCAGGAAAGGGGTCACGCTTCTGTTGCACAGTCGCGTGGCGGCCACCCGCCGGGACGGCAACAACGTCGACACCGTGTTTCTGCACACTGCGGGCGGCCTTCAGGCGTACTGCCCGAAATTGATCGTGGATGCAACGGGAGACGCCGATGTTGCGTTTGCGGCCGGATATCCCACGGTGTCGGGTTCTGAGTCGGGCGGCGCTCCGCTCCCGATGTCGCTGTATTTCTCCATGTGGGATACGCATTGCGAACAGACGCCCTGGTTGCCGCCAGGGTGCCCGCGGTACACTGCGGAAACCATCCCGATGACCTCCATTCACAGGCACGAAAACGGGCGAATTGACGTCAAAATGAAGGTGATAGGCCACAGCGCGGTGAACGCGCGTGAACTCTCAGATGCGGAGATAGAGGCACGGCGTCAAATGATGGGTCTGGTCTACTTTCTGCAGACAGAAGGCTATTCCGGGAGACGGTACTCTACGTATTGTCTTTCCTCCATAAGCCCCCTTATCGGGATTCGCGAGGGAAGGCGCATCATCGGGGATGTTGTTCTGACGGAGCAGGACGTGCGGGCAGGAAGGGAATGGGAAGACGCTGTTGTCGTGGGAACGTACCACGTGGACTACCATTGGCCCACCGTGCTTCAACGCGCGGGTACCGGAATCACCGATGCCGTTCCGCCGTACCACATCCCATTGAGGGCTCTCATCCCGCGCGGTTCGGAAAACCTTCTTGTCGCCGGTCGGTGTGGCTCTGGTGATCAAATGGCGATGTCGTCTTTCCGTGTGATGGCGACCGCGGCCGGTATGGGAATCGCCGCCGGAATGTGCGGGTGCCTGGCGCTGCGGGAAGGATGCGCACCTCGGGACGTAGACGTGGGCGAGTTGCAGAACCTGCTGCGACGAAACGGGGTCGTTCTCGATTGCTCTTGGCACTCGATCTATCAGCAGGAACGACGACGCCGGGCCATGGAGGCCACCGCCGAAACGCCTTAGAAAGGGATACAGCATGGAAAACCGGGACGTTACCGACAGGGACCGCGCTCTCGCTCAGAAGTGCGTTGATTGTCCGGTATGCAGCCACGCGAGAAAAAAGCAGCGAGGCATCGCATTCTGGTTCGTCAAACACGTCGAAGGCGGAATCTGCCCGTCGTGCAGAGCCTACGAACGCGTATACGGCCGCAAAGCGTACGAACCGGTTCCGCCGGGGGAGTGATCCCGACAGACCATGGTCAGGTCCCGCCGGGAGCCGTCATCCCGCACCGGCACGTGAGATCGGGAATGTTTTCTCCAGTGGAGCCTCCCGTCGCTCTCCGGGCTGGATTATCACGTGTTGCGGAGTGGCGTCAGGCCTTGAGCCATCTACCCACGTGACAGTACGGGCAACCTCTCCCCTATTGAACCATTCCACTCCGGCGTGGCCCGCCGAGTTGACCAGGGATGCAACTCCATCAGGCAGTCCGTAAGGGTAAATCACCAGCGGCTGTTCAGCAGAAAACACCCTGGACGATCCGATCACCAGAGGTCCCCAGACTGAGTTCACATGTCCGAACCGATCGGCTCTCCCGTGCCCGGAAGCGACCGCGCCGACGGTGTTCCCTCCGCACCCATGGTCGCGCCCGTCGTGGAGTTTTTCCAATGCGAGCCGCAGCCGTTCACCGGCCAGGAACATCGCTCTCGCGGCGTATCGTTCTTCGCCGGTGATCTGCCACGCGAGAGCCCACGCGGCGCCTGTCGGTTCGGTGACTTCCTGCCCTTCTTCGTCTGCCCATCTGACCTGGTCAAACCTGTGTCCGATGCGTTTGTTCAGCAGCATCGACTTCCCTTTGCGGGTTTCCTTGGAGTCCGTCCAATCTTCGCGCAGAACGATTCCTGCTTTGTCGTAGCGTGGGGGTTCTCCGAGTGACGCGATAATGGCTTCGTCGAGGCTTCTGTCTCCTGTTACCCGACGGTATTTTGCGACAAGAGCCGCGGCAACCGAGTTGCGGGGATCTGCCAGAACCGGCACGAGACCGGCCATGACGACTCGCGAAGCCTCCGCGTAGGTGGGCTTCTCTGTGAGGTGGAAAAGATCCATGAGCCAGTCTGCAAGCCCTGACGCCACCACAAGTTCCAGACGCAGTTGCAGATTTCCTGTAGCCTGATGGACGATCCTGTCGTTGTACAGGTCCTCGGCGCTCTGAAGAAATCGCACGCGGGGAAGAGGTGTTTCCAGAAGTGCCGCAGCCCACTTATCGGCGTAATCACAGCAAAACGCGAGATAGCGTTCCTTTCCCGTAACCGCGTACGCTGCCAGCGCGATGATCGCGGGTCGAACAGAATCCGGTTCCTCGTAATCGTCAGGGGGAGTGGTTTTGACCACCCGCGTACCGATGCGCCAGCTCTTCATGCAGTGGGCTTTCCAGTCGTACCAGGCTGGAATCTCAGGCACCCAGTTTCCCACGTGCTCGGCAGCATCTTCCAGCATATGGGCGGTCAGCGGGTCACCCGGCACAAGCGTCCGGAACCGTGCGATGAAATGCGTGAACGGCTCGGTGGCGTGGTGAACCTCGCCTTCGGGGTAATACCCGTGCAGGAGATTATCCTTCGTCCAAGCCGCAAATCCGTCGCGGAGCCACACCAGAAAGTCGCGAATGCGGGCATCCCGCGTGGTGAAGTAAAACGCGTCCCACGAGGCCGTGAAACTCCCTTCGTCGTGGATGCCGTGGTACGGGATTTCAAGGTTCCTCGCGATGGAAGACGAAATCCAGCGTTCCAGAACACGTCGGGCGCTGGTCTGGGCCTTCGCCCATTCAGGAGTCTGTGGCATAGAGATTTCCCTTCGCAGGATGCGGTACCCGGCGTGCGTCCCAAGGTTCGGGACACTGTTTGACATAAGCGGCAAGGTCGCGGCCGCGTTGGACGGAAGAGCCGTTCCGTTGTATGGTTAATGCATAATCTCATTTGCCGCAAGAGGTGGTCGTGAAATCGCTTAGTCGCGTTGTTCCTTACCTGCTGTTTCCCGCCGTTGTTCTTTTTTCCTGCGCACCGCAACCGGCTGTGTTGACAGCCGGCCAGCAACCCCCGGTGGCTCCGGTACCAAGAACATACTCGTATGCTCCCGATCCATACCCCGAGCGCGTGAAGACACTCGTGTTCACGACGATTGCACCGGAATTCCTTGCTGACAGCGCTGGGTATTTCGCAAGGAACGGGATCGACGGGTTCATGGTCGCCGACATCATGCACAGCTGGGATAGCGACATTTGGAAACAACCGACAACGTTCACGCCCGATGAGCCCGCGGGTCGTGTCGTCGGAGAGGGTAACCCGTTGTTCCAGATCTGCAAGCGTATGAACGAGCAGTGCAGAGCGGCGGGAATGAATTCCAACAGCATCAAGGTTGCATTTTATCGTCCTCTACCCGACTGGTTCGATGACGCGGCATGGGACAGCCTCTGCGAAAACTTCCGTCAGTGCGCAATCTTCGCGCGAGACGCCGGTTTCGCCGGAGTGGCTCTGGATATCGAGTACATCTATCCCACATACGAACTGACTTATGAGGCATACCTTCGGGAAGGATACCCTCGCGATCGATTGCCGGACCAGGCGCGTCAAAGGGGATACGAAATCATGTCGGCGATGATTTCGGAATTCCCTGACATGGTGAACTGGCATCTGCCGGAAACGGTTTGGACGTACGGCCCGCTGGGTGTCCAGCTTTTTGCCGGCATGGTAGATGCTTTGGCGGAGGTTGACGCACCGGGGGGCATCCACATGTGTGTCGAGAACATGTATGACGTTACCGACCCGGAGCGGATACTTAACAACACTTTGTCCATTGATCTGGCGGTTCGGAAAGCGTTGAACCAGTCGAGAGATAAACGTGCGTTCGAATACTGGATGCGACGCGGATCGATCGCAACGGGAATGTGGCCGCTCGGGTACTACAGGATGGTCATGGATGCGTCCGGGCGGTTTGTGGGTTACTCAGGCAAAACGGAGACCTTCGGAGATCGGATCGTGGGATCGTACGCCGACAAGAGCGCCAATTTCCCGCCGGAGGAATTCCACAGGCAGTACGCGGCTGTGCGACAGATAAGCCGTGAGTACGCATGGATTTACGGGCATGGGCCGGTTTTGTGGCAGATGAGCGAGACCGCAAGGAGAAGGTACCACGCAGCATACAATGATACTCTGCCGACGGATGTCAACCTCGAGGCGTACCTGGCAGTTCTGCGGGAGAAACCCGTGATCACCGACTCGGCGTTCGCCACGCGCGCCGAGCTCGTGCGGAATCGCTTCCCTGTGGTGTTCCCCGGGACTCCGCCGCGATTATGGCATATTGGACCTTTCCCCTGCCGGAAGAACGAATTTTCGGTTGTGTACCCTCCTGAACGAGGCGTTGATCTGGCCGCTATGTACTCGGCGTACGATGGGTACGACGTGCCGGGAGGAGACCTGCGGTGGAAACGGGTGGATCTGGACGCGACGGGATTCGTTGATCTGAAGGAAATCGTGAGCGGGCAGGACAGCGTGCTCGCGTACAGCGTCGCGTGGGTGGACGTTCCGACGTTGACCCGCGCCGAGTTGCGGGTCGGGAGCAACGACTATGTTGCGGTGTTCGTGAACGGAAGGGAGGTGTTCCGCTCGACCCGCGGGCGGGTTGCACTGCGCGACGAAAACGTCATCCCCGTCCAACTTACTCCCGGTTGGAGCGAGATCATGGTCAAGTGCGGTAACGTCCGGAGGGCCTGGGGCTTCTACCTTCGCGTAACCGACGAAAACGGCAATGAGGTCCCGGGTTTGCGATGGGTGGAGCCGTAGCGCCGGAACGCATCGAATCATTTATCCGACAGGAACCAGTTCGCCACTCGCAAGTTTCGCATCCAGTATCTCGGCGCAGACGCGGTAAAGGATGCGGGTGTCCGCCAGTCGCACCTCCGCATTTCCTATCTTCCCGTGTGTCTGCCCGCCTGCCGCATCAAGAGGTGCTTCAATGTTCATGAAGTGCCCGAGGTATTCGTGGGGAACGTTGACGCCCTTCGCTCTCACCGCAGCTTCTTCGGCGACGTGAATTGTGGAGTTGTTGCCGTGGTTTATTCCCAGAAGGAGGATTTTTCCCCCGATTTCCTTCATCCGGTATAAGGGATGGTCTTCGAACACCCTCGGCGAGTAGTTGTCGTGCCCTTTCAGGATGAAATCCGTCATGGAGCCCCACGCCGCGAACGATCCTGAATAATGCTGACTCCTGCGCACATCGGGCTGTTTTCTGAACGTCTCAGGGATGATGCCGACCGTTCCGGCGATGCACCACGGGTGCAACTGATCCGGTGGCAACGGTCGACCGTGCTTCACGATGTGCACGAACTCGTCGTCCGGCAGGGGAAAAATCTGGGGGGAAATCTCCCAGTTTTTCCAGTGAGTGAACACACCTTCGTCATGGAAGCGTTTCCAGAGGGCCGCAGGCGTATCGAACGGAACAATTTGGAAGCCCGCATCCAACCAGATCTGCCGAACGGTGTCGTAAAGCTCCGCTACTGTGCCATGAAAACCATCCTTGCCCTGAGCCACACAGCGGGCGACGAGAGCTTCGGCGAAGAATTCGATACGGCTTGTGAAGGTAGGCATGACCACGGTCCCTTCAGGCGTGATAATCTCTTTGAGCGCCGCAATCACGGTTTCGGCACCGCCTTCCACCCTGCCGAACCGGCTAAGGGAGCTGTGGACGACAACATGCTGGCCTCTCGAAAGACCAACTGAGCGCAGACCGGTAACCAAATCGTTTTTCGTCACGACGGGGATTTCTGTTTCCATCCGTGTTCCCTCAGGAATTCAGCGTGTAGGGTGGTTATCGAAAGTGAGGTGTACCAACGCGTAAACACCGAGTTCAGGCACACTGAACATCACTCGATCAGCCTTGACGCACGCGTCGACGATCTCCGCTTCTTTGCCAGGCCGAGCGCAGCGGGCATCTCGAAGAACAAGCCCGTGTCCGACCGGAAGCGAAATGGCGACGTCCCGCATGATCTCTGTGGACCTTGCTCCCGCGGCTAATGTCAGATCGACGTTGTAATTGAGTAGATGGACGCTCACCTCAAAGCGGTGTCCGTTGACCTTCGAATACGGAACCACCCTCAGACCATTGCATGCGTGGGGATCGGCAACCTGGAAATTCGACCATCCCGGAATGCGCGCTCCAATAGCTCCGGGATCAACGAATCGTTCGATTTTGACCGCATAGTCTCCGGCGTTGATCAGGGGCCATTTTGTGACGGACCAGTTAAGATATCGCCAGATGTTCGTAACGAATTCCAGAGCGTCCTCTCGCGAAATCTGTCCCGGTGGGAGCACATCATTCAAACGGTTGTAAGGTATAAGGTTCTCTCCAGATTTCCCGGCGAGAAATCCCGTTCTCGGTACCCCGAATTCGTCGGTGGTGCCGAGCGCTCCGCAACCAAAAAGAATCCCGCCGCCATTGACGTATTCTTCAAAAGCTGCAGTCGCTTCGTCGCTCAAAGCCGCAAGTTCCGAACACACAAGCAGCGAGTAGCTGCGAAGCAGCGCTTTGTCGGGAAGCTGGGTATCCACGATGATGTCAAAAGGCACCTGCTGGTCGTTGAGGAACTGGAAAAGGCGGAACGTGTCGCGAATGTGCGTATTTCCCCCCAGACGATACGTCTGGAACGAAAGGACGAGACCTACCCGCGCGGCCGACACATGTCCCTCAAACCAGTCTCGATGCTCCGAAAGAAACCGGTTGAACTCTTCTCTCAGATGGGCGAATTCGGGACCGCGCTGAATAAACGCCCCGCCATGGGCAACGGCTTCGCCATGAGCGAGGGCGCAGGTATCGTGGTCGCCGGGCAACGCCGCCATTGCGCCGCTTCGGACACCAGCCGCGTGCGCCAGTTTGTACTCAAGGCTGTAGTCAAAATAGAGGCCTTCAGCGGTTCTGCCCGGATCCCGGTTGTCCTCCCAGAACACAATGTCTGTTGCAGGCGCCCACTCTTCAATATCATGCCCCATGTCTTCTCGGAAGGCGAGTTCCTGGAAAGTCAGCAACTCTCCCCAGTTGGGTACAACAAGGAAATCCTTTCCAGAGACCTCCTGACCGTACCCCTTGATCTTCCGCAGGTTCTCGCGGATACACGATGCCCAGAAACGTGACGTTTCGGCCCACAGGAGCCGGTCACGCTCGTCGCGGATGCCCCACGAGTCCTCGATGTGCTCCACGCCCCACGTCTTTCGGCGTTCTTCCGGTGAAATGTGAACGTAGACCCAGCTCAGGAATTCGTTGCTGCGTCCCCACAGCCAACCGCTCCCTGCCTCCTCGAGCTTGACTTCGTTCATGTCGTCCGTATCAAACCACTTGATTTTCTCCTGGGAGGTGAGAGTGTCCTCCACGAACCTGCGAAACAGAGGGTCGTACTTGACCCAGTCCATTCGGTTTCCGCGCCAGCCGAGGTGGACCTCGTCGTAGGCGCTCCAGCCGAAACGCTCATGCAACTGGTCCAGCGTGTGCCGTTTGCGCATCCATTCTTTAAACAGCTTCTCGCAGTGCTGGCAGTAGCAGTTGATGTTGTTGTTATCCACGAACACGCCATCGTACCCGGCCAACGCAATGGTGCGAACGTTGGCTCGCTGGTAGGTATTGAAATGCGGGTTATTCAGGCAGGGCGTGTACTTGTACCACCCGCACGACGTGAAGCCGGGGTGGCGCTTCTCATAGGAGTAATGAAGTTGTCCGTCCCGTTCCCTGGCCATCCATTTGATGGGGTCTGCTTCCGGCCGCGGACCGATGCCGAGAAAGGCGTAATCATCCCAGTGGTCGTAGAACTTCCAGATGCCCTTCCGGCCTTCGTACGTTCCGCCCAGCTTCACGTTACATGTGTACGGAATTACCCACCGGATGCCGATTCCGTGCAGCTCACTTACCCATTTCCGCGCTAGATTGAGGCGCTCCCGGATTTCGTGAGGGGAACAGAATCGGTCCGGGTCGGTGGGAGCGGCGATGGCAGCACCGGCGGTGTTTGGCAGCGGTGTTGCCGTGCTGCTGCACTGGTAAAGAACCGGTGGCGCCGGTCTCAGTTCCGCGATGATCGGCTCAATGTCACCCTCGAGCGTGTACGCACCGTGATGCACGTGGGTTATCGGTATATCCATTTGCCTGCGCGGCATTTCCGTCTCCGTCATAGTCGGGTTTGGAGAGATGTGCTCCAGTTTGTGAAAGTCTGTGGCGCCGTTTGTGCCCCCTTTTGAGCAGTCGGGACAGGGAGGGCTGACGTCCGCGAGCGATGGCGAGATGGCCTTCGCTGGAGAATGATAGGGATGGTGGGAGGATTTCCCAAACCGGCTTTCCACGCCTCAGAACCGGTGACATACCAGCGCGTGCACATGCTCGGAAGCTTTTCCGGCTTTGATAGCTTGGATAGCGGCCGGATATTTGTACAACATGGAATTCGCGCGTGGCAGGCGCAACTTGTCCGGCAACTTGTGGAGCTCAATCCCTTACGGGAGGTCAAACATGGTACTGAACAAATACAGTCGGCGCGTTACGGAACCGCTTTCGCAGGCGGCTTCTCAGGCGATGTTGTACGCAATCGGGCTCAAGGAGGAGGACCTTTCCAAACCTCAGGTTGGTATCGCGAGTATGGGATACGATGGCAACCCCTGCAACATGCATCTCAACAAGCTCGCCGGATACGCGAAGGAATCCGTCTGGGAAAACGGCATGGTTGGGCTTGTGTTTCACACAATAGGGGTGAGCGATGGGATTGCGATGGGAACCGATGGTATGAATTACTCCCTCCAGTCCCGGGAAATCATCGCCGATTCCATCCAGACGGTGGTTGCCGCGCACTGGTACGACGCAGTCATTGCCCTTCCGGGATGTGACAAAAACATGCCCGGATCGATCATCGCGATGTGCAGACTCAACCGCCCCGCCCTCATGATTTACGGCGGAACAATAGCTCCGGGATACTGGAATGGTAAGAAGCTCGACATTGTGTCATCATTCGAGAGCTTCGGGCAGTATCTCTCCGGCCAGATCACCAAAGAGGAACTCAAAAACATCCTTCAGCACGCCTGTCCTGGAGCAGGTGCCTGTGGAGGGATGTATACTGCGAATACCGTGGCCTCAGCGATCGAGACGTTGGGGATGACCGTGCCGGGCAGTTCATCGAGACCGGCGGAGAGCCCTGAAAAAACGCAGGAGTGCCGGACAATAGGCGCGGCAGTCAGGAACCTGATCGAAAAGGATATCAAGCCGAGGGACATCATCACGAGAAAAGCCCTTGAGAATGCGATCACGATGGTCATGGCGCTGGGCGGGTCAACGAATGCCGTCCTGCATCTTATCGCCATTGCGAAGGCTGCGGGGGTTCCGTTGACGGTAGATGACTTCCAGCGCATAAGCGACAGAACCCCGTACATCGCGGATCTGAAACCAAGCGGGAAATACGTGATGGAAGAACTGCATACCGTTGGAGGCGTTCCAGCGGTGCAGAAGCTTCTTCTGAGGGAAGGATATCTCGATGGCAGTTGCCTGACGGTGACCGGAAAGACGCTCGCTGAGAATCTCGCCGAGGCAGACGATCTCAAACCGGGGCAGACGGTTATCATGCCTTTGAGTAACCCGATAAAGAAGACCGGGCACATACAGATTCTCTACGGTAACCTTGCCCCGGGAAGTGCGGTCGCAAAGATAACCGGTAAAGAGGGCGAAGTGTTCAGCGGCCCGGCAAAAGTGTACGACGGAGAGGAAGAGACTCTCCGGGCTCTGGAAAGGGACGAGGTCAGACCGGGCGACGTCGTGGTGATCCGTTATGAAGGGCCGAAAGGCGGACCCGGTATGAGCGAAATGCTGACCGTTACCGCCACGATCATGGGCAAGGGCCTTGGAAGCAGCGTAGCTCTCATCACCGACGGGCGTTTCTCCGGTGGGACGCACGGGTTCGTCGTGGGGCATGTGACACCGGAAGCACAGGACGGCGGACCTATCGCGCTGGTTCGGACCGGTGACAAAATCACCATTGACGCACGTTCGAGGCAGCTCATCGTACATATCTCCGACGATGAGATGAATGCTCGTAGGAACGCCTGGGTTGCCCCGCCTTACAAGGCAACCAACGGCACACTGCGCAAATTCATCGAAAACGTTTCGCCCGCATCAGAAGGCTGCGTGACGGATCAGTTCTGAGAGCAGGACTTGACCAGGCGTATCCCGGCGTAAGACGCACAGGATGACGATTCACGTCAGAGTGCCGGGGCGACGTGTTCCAAACCGCGCACTGCCGTACGGAATCGTACGGTGAAGAAGTCCGCACACGGGCGTTTGAAACAGCGAATCGGCCGCATCGGACTAACACGGGTATGATTATTGCTATTGGTTGGTTCGGTGGCTTTTTTGCCGGGGAAAAACCCTTGGCGCGTATGCCGCTTTCGTCATCCGGATTCCCTTGACGGGGTACCCGCGGAAACTCCGCGGGCGTTGGCGATGCGGAACAGGGAACGGGTGGCGGATGACCAATTTGCGCCGGTGGACGGGAGGTGTTCCTCCCTTCCGCCGGCGTTTCATTTGTGCCGCTGCTCCGGAACAAACTGTGCCTACCCCTCGGTTGCGCTCTAGAGGCCGGATGATTTAGGTTCAGATTACTTTTCCTCTGCTTCCGGCATTGTTTCCTGCGGAGCTTCCCATGACTTCCCGCGAGCGCCTTCTGACTGCTATCCACAATGATACTCCAGATCGTGTCCCGGTCGGCCCTTTTGACCTTGGGCGCCTTCCACGCGATTCTGCGATCGCGCGTGATCTGATACGGATCACTGATCCGTTCATCCAGTGCGGATTGGGTGGGGATCCAATCTGGGGAAAAAACTGCCCGACCGAGCGAATTCAGGACGGAAGGGACCGTATCACGATAGTCCACACGCCGCTGGGGGATATGCGTTCCGTCTGGCGGAGTACCGACGTTGCGTCAGCAACCGTTGAGTACTTCTGCAGCACCCCGGAAGAAGCAGAGAAATGGTTGTCGATTCCCTACACTCCGCCAGAGCCCGATCTTGCGGATTTCTATCGTGTCAAACAGGAAATAGGCGAGGAGGGCCTCGTCCTTGCGGGCATGGGCGACGCGATATGTCTTCCCGCATCCCTTTATTCCCCCGAGGACTTCTGTCTCCTTTGGCTGGACGCTCCTGACGTCATGCGCAGGCTTGTGCAGACGGCTGCGAACCGGATCAACGCGTACATAGAGCGTGCATGCGCCCAGGGTATGGATGCGTTCAGAATTGTTGGTGGCGAATATGCCAGCGTGCAACTGGGCCCCGGCGCGTTTCAGGAACTGGTGGTCGAACCAGACAGGGAGCTGTGCGACATCATGCGGCGCCACGGTGCGGTCGCGTACTATCACAACCACGGTCCGGTAACGCGCTTCTACGACCAGTTCGTGGAAATCGGCATGCACGCCCTCGATCCGATGGAAGCACCTCCCTGGGGGGATTGTAACCTCGAAGAAGCCAAACAGAAACTCGGAGGCAAGGTCTGTCTCGTCGGCAATCTGGACGACATGGAAATCATGGAATCGCTGGAATGGAGCGAAATCGAACCTGTCGCTTCGGAGCGCCTTCTGCAGGCGGGTCCTGACGGGTTCGTTCTCGGAGGTACAGCGTCGGGCACGTATGGCGAACACGCGGCGCGGATGTTCATGAAACTCGTTCCGCTCGCCGAAGCCATGGCTTCGCGCTGGAACTGAAGGACGCCAATTTCTTGTATTGGAGGGGTTTCTGGAATGGTCAAAGCCGGGTTCGGCCTTATCGAAATCAGTCCGCTCGTCGGCACGCCTGTAGCGGGGTATCTGAACGCGCGCTACGCGAGCGGCGTGCACGATCCTCTCTTCGCACGCGCACTTGCCCTGACCGACGGTCAGACGTCAGCACTCTTAATCTCGTTTGATCTTATCGGGCTTGCGGATGCAGACGTCGTTGCCATACGAAAGGCCGTTGCGGAGCGTGTCCCCGTTGACGAGCAACATGTCATCCTGTTTTGCACGCATACTCACACAGGCCCCGCACTGGTGGACTCTTTTGAGACACCCAGGAGTGACGAGTACGCGCGCTCTCTCCCGGAAAAAACCGCACGGGCGGCGGAGACTGCATGGTATGACCTTGCCGAAGCCGGGGTGTCCTTCGCTCAGAGAGAGGTGCCCGGAGTTGCGTTTCAGCGCCGATACCTCATGAAAGATGGGACCGTGCGGACGAACCCCGGGAAGATGAACCCCGACATCGTGGGTCCCCAGCGTCAGATTCGGACACCGGTAACCCTGATAGGCTTTGAACGTGACAAAACACGACTGCCGATCGTGGTTGCCAGTTTTCCGTGCCACGCAGACGTGGTCGGGGGGACGGAAGTGTCCGCCGATTATCCCGGGCGGGTGTGTGATCACATTACGCACGAATTCCCGGGGCATCCGGAGACGCTGTTCCTACGTGCTCCCGCGGGGGATATCAATCACCTGAACGTGTTCGACGCGTCTCCTCAGAGCGGGTACGAGTATGCAAAACACATGGCGAGAGCGATTACCGAGCAGGCCGTTCAGGCATGGCGCGAGCGTGTTTCAACACCCGGCCCTCTGGCAACCGCGTGCGCTTCCGTCACCCTGGAGCGCCGTTCCGCTGAACAAAGCGAACTCGCTTCCGCCCGCAGCGTGTTTGCGCAATCCAAAATGCTTTCGCCGTTGCCGATCGATGCAATCTGGGCGCGCGAGAAGCTTCTTCTTGCGGAAATGCCAGAACAAATCCGCATAGAGATGAACGGAATTCGTATTGGCGGGGTGAGAATATTGGGCGTGCCGGGAGAGTTGTTTTCGGAACTGGGGGACGCGATCATCGCTCGCTCTCCTGCCTCAAACACACTCGTGGCAGACTGCTGCGGGGGAAAACTCGGGTACCTCCCGACGAGAGAGGCGTACAGTCAAAACGGGTACGAGGAACGTCCCGCACGATCGAGCCCTTGTGCACCGGGTTCGGGGGAGGCTGTCGTCGAGGCTGCCCTGAGTCTTGCGGCGGAACTCGCGTGAACCGACGGTGTTTTGTTGCTGAAACTCACATGCGATAAATGTCCAGCGCGGAGGGTACCACACGTCGAACAGTCACTTCGTCAACGCGTTCAGCCCCTGTTTGGACGCATCCGTCCGCCAGAGAGGTTTTTGTGAAGCGAACCCGGATTTCCATGGGAACCTCCACTCTGCAAGGTGCCGTGCGGATTGCGCCGCGGGCGGATTCCCGAGCAGCTTCGTAAATCGCTTTGTCTGCTTCAGCACGGGACAGACAGAGCGCACGCGTCGGAGAGCACCCCTGCTTCACGGCTACGGTCTGCACTTCCCCGCACAATGCTCGTACCTCGGCACACGCCGCTCGATCGCCGCTGAGGAAGACCACCGGCAGGTTGTAATGCCCCGCAAAAATCGCAAATTGCCCTATCTCGCCGATCTCACGCCCGTTTGCCCAAAGACCCAGTACGTCCGTCCACGACTGTGTGTGGGGCCAGACTGCGTCGGGCGTACCCGCCATGGAATGCTGCCCTACAAACCCTACGGCGTCGAATGAGTCGTCCAGGAACGGGATTGGATCGCCACCGCGGCCGCAGATGTATTCGGCTCCCGCGGGCAATTCGTCGTAAAGGAAGTTGTCTCCGCCGCCGTGTCCATCCAGCACAACTACTCGTGTTGCTCCGCCCGCTCTCAAACCTTCCACCGCCGCCGCCACGTCGCGAGTCAACATGCGCCTTCCGAACTCGTACCTTTCCTGGCCCGGTTCAATCTCGGACCGCATCGTCACGCCGGACGCGCCTTCCATGTCTGTGCAAAGGTATATCTTCACGCCTTTTCTCCCTCAAAACGTCATTGTTTCAGGTATTTGTCGAACCAGCCAAGAATGCTTTTCAATCGCTCGATTCGGCGATCCGTGCGCCCATTGCGGCTCATTCCGTGGAACTCATCAGGAAAACGGATCATGGCAGTTTCAACGCCCAGCCGCTTGAGGGCCGTGAACACCTGCTCGCCCTGTTCGATGGCACACCTCAGGTCATTTTCGTTGTGGATGACCAGCGTCGGCGTTGTGGCGTTCCCGATGTACTTCATGGGTGACTGCCTCCAGTAATTCTCCACACTATCCCACGGGGGGCGACCACCCATTTCCCTCTCGAAGCTCCAGTTGAAATCGCTCGTTCCATACATGCTGATCATGTTGCTTACGCTTCGCTGGGTAACCGCGGCTTTGAATCGGTGCGTGTGACCGATGATCCAGTTCGTCATGAAACCACCGTAGCTGCCGCCGGTTACTCCGAGCCTTGCGGAGTCAACGTAAGGCTTTTCTGCAACGAAATCCGTCCATTTCATGAGGTCCCGGTAATCGGCGCCACCCCAGTCATTTTCGATTGCACGGGCATGCGCTTCGCCGTAGCCCTGGCTGCCGCGTGGATTACAGAAAAAGACGATGTAGTCGTGCGCCGCGAGAAAATGGAACTCGTGCATGAAGAACCAGCCGTACTGCAGATGCGGACCGCCGTGAATCTCGAGAATGGCCGGGTATTTCTTTCCCGGGTCGAAATCCGGCGGTTTGGCGATCCAACCCTGTACGTTATGGCCATCGGCGCCTTTGAACCATACTTCCTCAATGGTTCCCCACTCGATTTTCTGGAGAAGTGCTGAATTCTCCGCCGTAAGCCGGCGTTCCGACCCTGTGCGAAGGTTCCGGACTTTCACCTGACCGGGCTCAACGTGATTGGCAAAGGAGAACGCCAGGCGCTTGAACCCCGCATCGAAAGAAAAAGCACCTACCACACCCGTTTCCGCAACGACGGTTTCGAAGTTGCTCCCGTCGACGCCGATACGGCAGAGGTTCGTGCACCCGTGGCGGGCGACCTGAAAGTAGATCGCCGCCGAATCAGGAGACCATACAGGAGGCATCATCACCGCGCCGCCGAGGTCGTTTATTGTCCACCCCGGGACGTCCACGTCATACTCTCCTGTTAGGTCCCTGGGTGGAGCCGATCCATCACTTGGGACCACCCACAACTTGCCGTTCTGTCCCCAGGCGCCCCTGCCCTCGGTCCCGAAATACGCGATCCAACGTCCGTCAGGCGAGAACACCGGATGGCTTTTCGCCCCGATGGGCGTATCGATTCTCCGTTCAGCGCCGCCTCGTGCCGGCATGACGAACAGGTCCACTGCCTCCGGATCGAGGTCGGGGTCATGGCTCCGGTTGGAAAGGAACGCCACCCGTTCTCCGTCCGTCGAGACGCTGGGATAGACCTCGTCAGCGACTTCTCCATGCGTCAGCTGGCGGGCTTTCCCGGTCTTTGTGTTCAGCGACCACACATGCCAGCGTTCTTTGGGAAGAAATCCGTGGCCATCTTCGCGGAAGAACACGCGTTCGATCTTCCTCGAGACGACGCCCAGCTTTTTCGCTGTTTCATCTTTCTCGCGTTCGAGGACTTCGTGGTCGGTTCTGCGGAATGCGAAATACACCGTCTTGTTATCGTTTGCCCAGACAAAATCGCCGAACTCGCCGCGAAGATCCACGACCTTTTTCGCTTCCCCGCCCCCGACGGGGATCACATGCAAGTGCGGATTCTGCGTACCGCCGCGGTTTGACAGGAACGCAATTCGCGATCCGTCCGGGGACCACCGGGGACTGGAATCGATCTGGTCGCCCTGAGTGAACTGCACGGGGTTTCCGCCACGGACCGGAACCATCCAGAGATTCGCGAACTTCTTTTCCGTTTTGCGCTCGACCCGGTTGAGAACGTAGATAACGGAACTGCCGTCGGGGCTGATCCGGCAGTCGCTGATGAGCCTGAAGCGGTACAAATCCTCAGCTTCCATTCTGCGTTTGTTGCCTGCAGCCATGATTCCTCCCGGGCGGTCCAGCGAGAACCCCGACGAACTGAAAAACGACAGGGGCCGGCGCTCTCGCTTACCAACCCCTCCGTTCCCCAGTCAGGGAAAGTGTCAACCCGCCTTGGGTCCCGATTCTGTGACTTCTCGCGGAGCCATTCCTTCGTATTGTTTGAAGTTCTCCGAGAAGCGAGCCGCGAGTTCCTTCGCCTGCCGGTCATACGCTTCTTTGTCGGCCCACGTATTGCGCGGTTGCAACACATCCGAGGGGACGCCTTCGCATGACTCAGGGACAAGGAACCCGAAAAACGGGTCCGGTTTCATCGCGACGCCGTCCAGCTTGCCTGAAAGGGCGGCGCGGATCAGCGCGCGGGTGGTCTGGATCTTCATTCGTGATCCTACACCAAACGGTCCGCCGCTCCACCCCGTGTTCACAAGCCAGCATTTGGTCTTGTGTTCGCGTACCTTTTTTCCGAGCAGGTCCGCGTACCGGGTCGGCGGCAGCGCGAGGAAAGGAGCGCCGAAGCAGGTACTGAAGGTTGCCTGGGGCTCGTTTCCCATATCCTTTTCCGTTCCGGCAACCTTGGCAGTGTATCCCGAAAGGAAGTAGTACCCTGCCTGATCCGCGGTCAACGCGGCGATAGGAGGCATTACGCCGAAGGCGTCGCACGTCAGCATCAGGATGTTTTTCGGATGATCACCGACACTTGGGACAACGGCGCCCGGAATGTGACTCAAGGGGTACGCACCGCGCGTGTTCTCAGTAAGCCCGTCGTCATCCAGATTGAGACGACGGGTGTTTGCATCCATCATGACGTTTTCGAGAATTGTGCCAAACTTCCGCGTTGTTTCATAGATGTCAGGTTCCGCCTCGGGCGAAAGGCGGATCATTTTTGCGTAGCAGCCGCCTTCAAAATTGAAAATGCCGTGGTCGCTCCACCCGTGCTCGTCGTCCCCGATCAGGTTGCGACCTTTGTCAGCCGAAAGTGTGGTTTTTCCGGTACCGGAAAGACCGAAAAAGATGGCAGTGTCTCCGTCCGGACCGACGTTGGCTGAACAATGCATGGATAACACGTCGCCGCGAGGCAGCAGGTAATTCAGGAACGTGAATACCGATTTCTTAATCTCCCCGGCATAGGCGGTTCCGCCGATAATAACGAGGCGTTTTCCGAAGTTCACGAGAATGAACACTTCAGAGCGCGTTCCGTCCACTTCCGGTATCGCGTGAAAACGGGGAGCTGCGATGACCGTAAACTGTGGTACATGGGTGCGCAATTCCTCGCGAGGAAGCTGGATGAACATGTTGCGTGCAAAAAGGTTCTGCCACGCGTCCTCCGTAATAATGCGAATTGGAATCCGGTAACGAGGATCGGCCCCAACCGCGCAATCCTGGACGAAGACGTCCCGACCTTCCATGTATGCAAGGAGACGGCGGTACATTCCGTGAAATTTCTTCTCTTCGTAGGGTTGATTGACCTTGCCCCACCAGATCTCTGATTCTGTGGATTCCTCTTGCACAACGAACTTGTCGTTCGGTGAGCGCCCGGTATGGTGTCCCGTTTTTACCACCAGGGGCCCGAGATGGGCGAGTTGTCCTTCTCTCCGTCTGATGGCTTCCTCGTAAAGCAATGACGTCGAAAGATTCCAGTGGACCGTCCCAAGGTTCGTGAAACCGTGCTGATCCAGTTGATACTCGGGAACAACCCCTACCATTTTCCGTTCTCCTTTTCCCTGTGGCGCGGTCGGCGTGATTCTGTGCTGCGCTGCTTTTCGGGTGCAACCGGACCGATGCATCGCGTTCGCCTGCAGGCGACGATCCCGGCCCCCTGTCCGAAAAAACAGCGGGGAAAATATACCGAAGGCGCAGCGCGTGGCCAACTCATAGCCCCATTCTGACACGCGCTTGCCGGTTCTTGTGTGGGCGATGGGGCACCCGCGGAATAAGGTGTGTCTCTCTCTTTCTGTGGAACACCGGCGTTGCTCTCGAACAGATTTCCGGCCGCAGAGTGGGATCTGGGACTCTGTCCCCTGCGTATGCACAGTTGGAACTCCTGTTCTTGCCTTCCGTTATGCCTGGTTGCACTCCGTGTACGCATGGCACAATGGCGTTGATGCAAACGCATGATAACTTGGATTTTAGCGCCACGCGGGGTACATTATCTGCCATAATGGCCGCCCGTGAGAACGTTCGAAGGAGGTACGATGTTTCGTCATAATGTTCGCAACCCGGGTTTGCGACTACTTGCTCCCATCCTCCTGGCGCTGGCAACCATGGGCAGAGTTGCAGCACAACAGGAGGACGGCGAATTCGCGTTTGCGCAGCACCTCATGCGCGACCGGATGTATGATCTTGCCAGCCAGCAACTGCAACAATACATCAGCAACTACCCGAACGCGGCCCGAACTCCCGATGCGTTTCTGCTCCTCGCGGAGGCTCATGCGGCGCGAGGTGCGTATGCGAAGGCGGCGGACACCTATCAGGGGTTCATGATCAAATACCCGCAGGATGTTCGTGTTCGCGAGCTTTGGCTGAAGCAGGCCGAGATGCGCGCACGTGCAGGCCAGTTCGCCGAAGCGGCGAGAGCATACACAGAGCTTGCCGATTCGTACCCTGAAAGCGAATATGCCGACGACGCACTCATTGGAGCAGCGTCTGCCTTTCTCAAAATGAATCAACCGGACAGAGCGGAACGCGCTGTCAATCGTTTGATTACCCGGTATCCTCGTTCCCCTTTGCTGTCCGCCGCTCGAGCGTTGCTTGGTCGCGCCAAACTGGATTCTGGAGACCCGCAGGGCGCTCAACAGGCTGTGCAGGCGGTTCTTGCTGAGCGCCAGTTCTCCAATCCTGTAGGCGACGCGGTTCTGGTGGGCGTGGAAGCAGCAATTGCCCTCAACAAACCCGGCGAAGCCCGTGCGTTGAGTGATCGCCTGGTTGCCCAGGCGCCCGGAGACGATCGAACGTGGCTGGCCCGACGCACACTGGCAGAATACCTCCTCCAGACGGGGCGGAGGACACGGGATGCCGAAACCCTCAATCAGGCGGCGGACCTTTACAAGGAAATCGCGCGTCGTGCAACGACACCTGCTGCCATGGAATCAGCGCTCTTCGATCTGGCTCTGGTCAGGGAACTGCAGGAAGCGCCGGCGCTCGCGATCAGCAACTGGCAGGATTTTCTGCAACAATACCCTCAAAGCAGGCGGAAGCCGCGCGCGATGCTCGGCCTGGCCCGAGCGCATCTCTCCGGAGGTGATTCACGCGCCGGCGTGTTCGCTCTTGAAGAGCTTCTCGCGGCCTACCCGGATTCCAGCGAGAGCACCGAGGCGCTGGGGCTGCTCGGGGAGTATTACCTTTCCCGGAACGATCCATCAAGCGCCGTGGTGTACTTCGAGCGACAAGTTGCCCGTACCGCCGAAGGCCAGGCCAGACGATCGAGACTCCTGAACGTTGCGCGAATACGTGAGACTCGCCTCGGCGAGCCCGAGCTTGCACGCACATTGTACGGCGAGCTCGCTGTTGGGGATGACAGCATAGCGGCAGAGGGGATGTTCGGTCTCGCGAGGTGTGAACGGACTCTCGGCAACCTTGACGCCGCAGAAAGCGCCTATTTCCGCGTCACCCAGCAGTTTCCGGCTCACGTCCTCGCGAACGCGGCGGCGGATAGCCTGAACCTCATCAAGAATTACCTGCGGATCGATCTTCAAGGTGCCATCATCGCTACTATGGCGCTGGAAGGCGATCAGGTTCTTGTCCGAGGGAACGCGGATTCTCTTTTGCGAGAGAAGCCCCTGAGATTGGCCAGGATTCGGATCGAATATCTGAAAGACTATCCGGGCGGTATCGAACTCCTGAAGGCATATTTGAACCAGCCCGGCGTCTCCTCCCCTGATATCGCCGAACACCTGCTCGCACGCTGCTATTTCCGGCTGAGCACCCGCGCGGGATTGGAACGCAATGTGGCGGAGGAGGAAAGGAACAGGACGGAAGGACTGGAGGCGCTTTCGCGCCTCGCTGCGCAGTATCCTCGGAGTGCACTCGCCGACGACGCGTACATCGAGACCGCTGAAGCAACCCTTGCCGCAGTCGATTCGGCGGCCCGCGCAGCAAGGGCCCGTGAGGTATACCGCCAGTTCCTTGAACGGTATCCGCAGAGCGACCGCCGGGATTACGCACTGGTCCGCATTGCCGAAAGCACAATCGCCCTCGCGAGAACCGGCTCCGGATCGCCCGACGAAGCGTTGCGGCAATTCGATGAAGCGCTCCAGATAGCGCCGCAGGGTGAAACTCTGGATCGTGCTCTGTTCGGCTCGTCGTCGATCCTGATGAACCAGGGGAGACAGGATGAAGCGCGGCTTCGACTGGAGCGGTTGATCGCTGAGCGCCCGTTGAGCCCGCTGGTTCCTGAGAGCAGATTCCAGTTGGCCGGGATCATGTATGAGCAGCGCCAGTACCGAGCGGCCGCCCGTGAACTTGAAAAGATGATTCGTCTTCGTCAGTCATCGCGTGATATTAACGAGATCAGGACTCGTTTGGTTCTGGCGTATGAAGCGGTCGGGGAATTCGAATCTGCCGCGCGGGTTTCTCAGGAGATCACGAAAGCCGCCAATGCGGACGCAGCCGCGTGGGGAGCGAGGCACCTCATCGCTGCCTACATGAACATGCGTCGCTTTGCGGAGGCCGAAGCCGCCCTTGGCGAGGAACTCGCCCTGCGCCCGAACGCTCCGGATGCCGACAGCCTTACGATTGTGCGCGGAAAAATCCTGATGGAACGAAATCAGTCGGGCAAAGCAATGGCTGTTTTGACGGGTTTTGAAAGGAATTATCCAAGAAGCAAGTTCGTGCCTGAGGCGTGGAGAATGCTGGCGGATGTCCAGTTCGCGCAAGGATCGTCTGAAGAAGCGTTAGCCAATTACCGGAAAACGACCCAGGCGCGACCGTCCGACAAGCAGGCCAGGCTGGGCGAAGTTGCCGCACTGTACAGGCTCGGGAGGACGAGCGAGGCTCAGGGGAGGGAGCGCGCGCTCCGCGATCTGGGTCCAATTACCGAGGATGACGAAGTTCGCCTTGCCATCGAGCAGGGCCACGCGCTTGCCCGGTCAAACGACTATGTCGGCGCGATCAACGCATTCGCTCGGGTGGTTGAGAGGAATCCGCGAAGCGAATGGGCAGACGACGCACTTCTCGCTCAGGGACGCGTTGCGATTTCCAGTGGACGACTGGAACCGGCCGTCCAGGCGTTCGAACGGCTCGCCCAGCAGTATCCGGACAGTCCGTTGAGACAGGAAGCCCTTTTTGAACTTGCGAATGCCTATTTCCAGGCGGAATTCTATGACCAGGCTGCTGACGCGTACAACCGGATGCTTGAGCAGGATACTACGAGCCAGTTTGCCGCCCAGGCGATGTGGAACCTGATCCTTTCGTACGAACAGATTCAGCGTCTGGATTCCGCCGTCCGCACGATGAGGGTTTTCCTCAGCAAGTTCCCTGACAGTCCGCACGTGGTGCGCGTCTGGGTGAAAATCGGGGACGATTTGAATCGTCTCGGTGAATTCCAGGCGGCAGTCGCCGCGTACAGGCAGGCGCTGGACAACGTTGCCGGAACGCCCGAGGAGCCAGACACTCGTTTCGGTCTGGGAGAAGCGCACTTCAACGCGGGTCAGTACCGCGAAGCGGTGATCGAATGGCTCAAGCTGGCATATCACAGCCAGTCCGGATCGCGATGGGCGGTTACCGCGTTATTCCGCGCGGCAAAGGCAAATGAAAAACTGGGTCAGCTGGAAGATGCCAAAATGCTGTACAGGAAAATCATCACGATGGAAGGCGAGAGTGATCTGGGACGTGCAGCAGCCCTCCAGCTCATGAGCATCTCGGGCCAGAATCTCGATTCTGGATCGGAATCCGGGCCGTCACCGACGGACACGAGATAGGAGTGGACCGCAATGGATGCGCCTGGCAGCTACCTGAGGAACGTGCCATTTTTCGCGGGGTTGTCAGAGTCCGAGCTGGCACAAATTGGAACGCTTGTGACGCAGAGAGTTTATCCTCCGGAGAACCTGATCATCCTGGCAGAGGACGAGGGTGAAGCGCTGTTCACGATTCTCTCCGGCCAGGTCAAGGTTTCCATCCTGAATGAGGACGGAAAAGAAGTGATCCTGGCGGTGCTCGGGCAGGGCGATTTTTTCGGTGAGATGTCATTGCTCGACGGAAAACCGCGCTCTGCGAATGTGATCGCCATGGAAGAGACGACCGTACTTATTTTGAGGCGGCGGGATTTCCTGCGGTTGGTGGAACGTTCTCCGCACATGGCGATCAAAGTTGTCGCCGCGCTCACTGCCCGCCTGCGAAAAGCGGATCGAAAGATAGAGAGCCTCGCCCTGATGGACGTGAGCGGAAGAGTAGCCTCGGTGATCCTTCAGATCGCGGAGGAACGCGGTGTGCCTTCACAACGAGGCATCTGTATCCACAACCCCCCGAATCAGCAGGCGATAGCGAATATGGCCGGCACCTCTCGGGAAACGGTTTCGCGCGTCATGAAACGGCTCAAGGAGCGCGGTTATGTTGCCATGCGCGGCAAAGACATACTGATCACGCGTGAAGCAGATCTGCGAGCTGACTACTCACTCTGAATTCGGGAACTGGATAACGTATATGGACACATCGTTCCAGCAGGGTCTGCCAGAAGGGTACCCGCGGTCTGTCAGGAGGCCGGGGGACCGACAGGAATTTGCCCGGCGGGTTGGTCTGATAGGCCAATCACCGGCGATTCAGCAGGTTCTCATAAGTATCGCACAGATTGCACCGACCTCTACGACCGTACTCATCACGGGAGAGACCGGAACGGGGAAGGAGATTGTTGCACGCGCAATCCATGAGTTGAGTTCCCGCCGTCGGGAGCCCTTCCTGGCGCTCAACATCAGCGCGTTGAATGAGGGGACCGTAGAAAGCGAGTTGTTTGGACACGAAAAGGGATCCTTCACCGACGCTGTTCGTGAAAAGAAGGGTATTTTCGAAGCTGCCGGGAAAGGTACGGTTTTCCTTGACGAGATCGGTGACATAAGCCCGGCGCTTCAGGTGAGACTGCTCCGCGTCCTGGAAGAACGCGAGTTCAAAAGGGTCGGGGGAATCGAACCGTTGCGCGCAGAGGCTCGCGTAATAACTGCTACCAATCGCGACCTGGCGGAACTCGTCAACGCGGGTACATTCCGGGCGGACCTGTACTGGCGCCTCCACGTGTTTGAGATTCATCTGCCTCCCCTGCGGGAGCGTAAAGAAGATATTCCGCTTCTTGTTGAGCACTTCGTAGAACGGTTCTGTGCGGAGAATAACCGGGCTGTTCCGGTGATCAGCAAAGAAGCCATGGAATACCTCCTTTCGTACGACTGGCCCGGCAATGTCCGGGAACTCCGCACTGTCGTGGAACGCATGCTCGTCCTCTCTGATGTGCCCATCATACGGCCCGAAAACCTGCCTGACATGGTGCGTGACAAGGTGTTTGCGAACCGGCTCCTTCCGGTAGCGCCGCGAGGATCGGGCGCCGAGAAGATGGAACTCGGGATCATCTACCGCACCTTGCTGGAACTGCGGGCCGACATGGCGGATTTGAAACAAATCCTCACAGCGCCGGGGAACGGTGTGGCGAGCAGGAGCTGGTCCAGTGCTTCACTCCCTCCGCAGGACGCTTCGTCGCCAGCTTCAAAACCGCACGTGGTGGATATCGAAGTCTCTGAAGACGATACTCCTTCCGGTGAGACAACACCTGCCCGAACACTGACACTGAGGGATCTTGAACGCGACGCCATCCGGCAGGCACTGGCCGCAACAAAAGGAAATCGGCGGGAAGCCGCTCGTTCGCTGGGTATAGGAGAACGTACCCTGTACCGGAAACTACGGGAATACAATCTGTCCTGAAGTCGTTTTCAAACGCCCGGATCAGCGTAACGTATCAGATCTCTTACGCCGGCCTGCGCAAAACCCCGCAATCTCAGCCGGCAACTGTCGCATTCCCCGCAGGCCGTGTCCTCACGCCGGTAACACGACCAGGTTTTCTCGAATGGTGCTGCGAGACGTACACCGGTACGCACGATATCGGCTTTGGATAACCCGATGAGGGGCGTGACAATTCTGGGGTCGGAATGCTGGTCGTGGTTGCCCTCTGCTATCGCGCGTTCTATCGCATCGCAGAAACTGCGGCGGCAATCTGGATAACCGCTGGAATCCTCCTCCACCAGCCCCGCCCAGATAGACTCGGCCCCGATCACTTCCGCCCACGCAGCGGCGATGAAGAGCAGATTCCCGTTTCGTTGCGGAACGTACGTGCTGGGAATCATTCTCCGGTCGGAAAACGTGGGTTCCGGGAACGGGATGGTCGCGTCAGTCAGTGCGGACCCGCCGATCTGGAAGAGATACCCGATATCGACGACGAGACGCAACGATTGCGGGACCCGATAGTGGTCGGCGACCGCATGGAATGCCTTAAGTTCGCGCCTCTCGGTCAGCTGACCATAATTCACGTGGAGCAGCGCGAGTTCGACGCCCTGCTCGTTCGCCAGAGCAACCGTAACTGTGCTGTCCATCCCGCCGGATGCGAGCACTATGGCACGCGGTTTGTTCATACAGTCACCTCCAATTTGAAAATTTACGACACCAGGTGAAAGCTTGCATGGCGTCCTTGGCCAAGGCTGCGGTGTGATGGACTGGACAGAGAAAATCCGGGCGTTGACACATTTCCGGTTCGCCCGAACTGTGCAGGCCTGGCGCCGCCCTGCCTGTGAGGAATGAAGTCTCCGGCGTTAGCGGAACATTATGAATTGCAGTATATTCCAAATATTGTGCATTATCTCTCGTGACGCTTGCGGGAACCGTTTTCTTTACCCTGCAAGTGGTGCGAGAATATTCATTTGCGGCTCCGGCCACGTCGTGGAACCCCCTGACGTAGCTGTTTGTCGAAATGGAAAAAACTTCAATCAAACGGAGCGGAGCCTATGACAACTAACACCGCCGGCGGTTCCAAACTCGATGATCAGGCCTTGGAAGCGTACCTCCGGGAGGTGCGTGATTACGTGCTGCTCACGCGTGAGGAGGAGGTACAGCTCGCGCGCCAGATCAAGCGTGGGGACCAGAAGGCGCTGGAGAAGCTTACCAGTTCCAATCTTCGTTTCGTGATCAGTGTCGCTAAAAAATACCAGAACAGGGGTATGTCGCTTCTCGATCTCATCAGCGAGGGCAACGTCGGACTGATGGAAGCAGCGTACCGATTTGACGAAACCAAAGGGTTCAAGTTCATCTCGTACGCGGTGTGGTGGATCAAGCAGGCAATACTCAAGGCGCTTTCGGAGCAGTCGCGGATCGTCCGAGTGCCGCTGAACAGGGTTGGAGATGCTCAGAAGGTTGACAAACGAGTAAGTGCGCTGTGTCAGTATTACGGGAGAGAGCCGACGATCGAAGAGATCGCAAGCTCTGCAGAAATGTCACCCGAGGATGTCGAAAAGGCGCTCGATATCTCGCGGCCCCATCTGTCCCTGGACGATCCGGGGCATCAGGAGGGGGGACGCACTCTGCTGGACACGATCCCTCTGGAAGATGAAGCATTTCAGGAATCCCCGTTCGAGCGGCGGTTCGGAATCGGGGTGGAAGAAACGCTATCCGAACTTGATGAACGGGAAGCGGAGATCATACGACGCTATTTCGGGCTCGACAACCAGGACCCTGAGTCCCTGAAAGATATCGGGGCCTCCTTCGGAATAACGCGGGAGCGTGCCCGACAGCTCAAAGAACGTGCGCTCGCTCAGCTTCGAAAGACGCATAAGAAGGTCAACATGGAAAGCCGACGCGTGGTTTGAGCGGCGCGTGGTCACGCCTGCCAAGTTTGGCAAGGTATTTGCAATTTGAAGCCTCCGGTGCCATAACGCGCGGGAGGCTTCTTGCGTTTCGTGCAGAAAGGCTTGTTTGTTGGGATGTTCCCCGGGCGTACCACAATACACACTGAGATGAAAATCGACAATCGAATTGAACAGCGCACCGAAGAGGAGATTACCATGAAAATCGATGCTGAGGAGAGAGTCATACGGTATCTGCGGCACGTGCTGCAGGGACATCCGCGAAGCGGCCAGCAGTACGTTGACGGACTGGTCGCGAAAGGTATGACGCACGCCGAAGTTGTGTCCAGCGTCCTGATTCCCGCCCGTGCTCGGATCGCAGACCTGCGGAAAGCGCACTATGTCAACGCCAATGATGCGAAAAACGCGTTGTCCGTGACAAATCAAGCGATCGCGCGTCTTTCGCCTGCGCAGAAAGCGTACAGAGTCACGTCACCGACTGCTGTTTCTGCGGCAATGTAATTCCCTGCTCAACAAAACAGCCGGCAGGGTTCCGCGGAACCCTGCCGGCTCGTTCTTTTCCCACTCAGAGGTTATTTCAGCTCCTCAAACTCCGCATCCTCAACGTCCTCGACCGATTCCGCCGTCGAAGTCACGGACTCGGCGCCGGGCGCAGCGGATCCATCCGGCTTTGTGGTACGGAACACGAGCGCGCCGTCGTGGACGTCGACGCTTACGATATCGCCTTCCTTGATGCGCCGTTCCAGAAGCGCGATCGCCAGCGGATTCTCGAGCTGACGCTGGATGACGCGTTTCAACGGGCGTGCACCGTACGCCGGGTCGTACCCGAGTTCCCCCAGCAGGTCGCTGGCAGCGTCTGTCAGTGTCAGCGTAACCCTTGCCTGCTCGAAGATCCTGTGGGCGAGCAGTCTGGTTTGGAGGCGTACTATCTCCCGGATGTGTTTCTTTTCGAGCCCGTGGAACACGATCGTCTCGTCCACGCGGTTGATGAACTCAGGCCTGAATTCGGCTTTCAGAGCCTCGATCACCTGCGCGCGCATTCTCGTGTAATCGGCGGTCTCCCCGAACGCGAAGTTCTGGCTTCCGACGTTGGACGTCATGATAAGGACGGTATTTCTGAAATCAACCGTCCGGCCCTGACCATCAGTGAGCCGGCCGTCGTCCAGCACCTGCAACAGGGCGTTGAACACGTCATGATGCGCCTTTTCGATCTCGTCAAGGAGCACGACCTGATACGGCCGTCGGCGGACGGCCTCCGTGAGTTGGCCCCCTTCCTCGTACCCGACGTAACCCGGGGGCGCTCCCACAAGGCGGCTCACGCTGTGGCGTTCCATGTACTCAGACATGTCCAGCCGAACCATCGCCCGTTCGTCGTCGAAAAGGAACTCCGCCAGGGCTTTTGCCAGTTCGGTCTTGCCGACTCCCGTGGGACCCAGGAACAGGAATGAACCGATGGGCCGGTTCTGGTCACTCAACCCCGCCCGTGCCCGACGCACCGCGTTCGCGACGGCCGTCACAGCTTCGTCCTGCCCCACGACACGTTCGTGGAGCCGTTCTTCCATGTGGAGGAGCTTTTCCATTTCGCCTTCTACCAGCCGGCTTACGGGGATTCCCGTCCACTTGCTGACGATTCCGGCGATGTGCTCCTCTTCGACCTCTTCGTGCAGCATCTTCTGGTCTTTTTGGACACGTGCCAGCTCGTCCTGCGCCTGTGCAATTTCCGCCTGGATGCGGGGGAGTTCGCTGTACTGGATTCGTCCCGCCAGCTCAAGTTGTCCTGTTCTGCGTGCACGGTCGAGCTCTGTCCGAGCCTCTTCCGCCTGCTCCTTCAGTTTTTTGAGCGCGTTGACGATCTCTTTCTCTTTGAGCCAGTGAGATTTCAGCGCCGCACGTTTCTCCTGCAAATTCGCCAGTTCCTTTTCGACAGGGGCAAGGCGCTCCTCGGCGTCTTCCTCGCGCTTGAGGGCAGAGCGCTCGATTTCCAGCTGGACAATGCGCTGTTCAATGGCTTCGAGTTCAGGCGGCATGCTATCCAACTGAATCCGCAATTCTGCCGCGGCTTCGTCCACAAGATCGATTGCCTTGTCCGGCAGGAACCGGTCTGATATGTACCTGTGAGACAGGCGCGCGGCGGCCACCAGCGCTTCGTCTTTGATTCGCACGCCATGGTGTACCTCGTACCGTTCGCGCAGTCCCCGCAGAATCGAAATCGTCTCTTCCACCGACGGTTCGCCGACGTAGACCGGGGCAAACCGCCTTTCAAGTGCCGCGTCCTTCTCGATGTGCTTGCGGTACTCGTCGAGCGTTGTCGCGCCCACGCAACGGAGGACGCCACGAGCCAGCGCGGGTTTGAGCATGTTTCCCGCATCCATCGCGCCTTCCGCCGCTCCCGCCCGCACAACCGTGTGCAACTCGTCGATGAAGAGGATGATCTGACCTTCCGCCGCTTCAATTTCCTGGAGCACTGCTTTGAAGCGTTCCTCGAATTCGCCACGGAATTTCGATCCCGCGATCATGGAACCCAGGTCCAGCGAAACTACCCGACGCCCCTGGAGGGAATCGGGAACCTCTCCGGCGACAATGCGTTGCGCAAGCCCTTCAACGATAGCCGTTTTCCCCACTCCCGGATCACCGATCAGGACGGGGTTATTTTTCCGGCGGCGTGAAAGGACCTTGATGACCCGACGAATCTCCTCATCTCTCCCGATCACGGGGTCAAGTTTGCCTTCTCGCGCCGCGGCGGTGAGGTCACGGCTGAACTTCTCCAGCGCCTGGTAGCGAGATTCTGCGTCGGGATCGGTGACCCTCTGGCTCCCGCGGATTTCCTTCATCGCCTGGAGGAGCTTCTCCTGGGTGATGCCGTTTCGTTCAAGGATTTTCGCCACTTGCGTGTGTTTCTGGTCGAGTATTCCGAGCAGGAGGTGCTCGACAGAGATATACTCGTCCTTTAGTTCCTGCGCGCGTTTCCACGCAGCGGAAAGGACTCGCTGGACGTTCGGCGAAGCGTACACCTGTACGTTGTCGCCTTGGACACGCGGTAGCCTGTCGAGGGCTGAAACCACTTCGCGCGTGATGGTCTCGATGTTCCCGCCGCTTCGCCTCAGTAGCTCCTGCGGGAGATTCTGCTCCATCTCAAGCAGCGCCAGAAGGATGTGCTCGGGTTCCAACTGGTTGTGGTTCCGATTCAGCGCCGTCTGTTGAGCAGCAGCCAGCGCGTTCTGCGTGCTTTGAGTCATTCGGTTGGCGTCCATTGCTGCCATATCGTTATTTCTCCTTCGTGAATGTCCGGTTTTTTCGGCTTGCTTTTGCAAGAAGGATACCACAAAGGAATGGGGCAGTAATTTATGCCATAATGGCGCACACTCGCAGGAACGATAGGCAGTGAGGCTGTTCGGGGTGCCACATTGGCATTACGGAGCGAGGGAGCGAGCCAGAACAAACGTCTCCGGGCCGTCCGCGAATCCCAGGCGGTAGTACAACGCCCGCGCAGGGCGGTTTCCGGGGCCGGTCCAGAGCGCTACTCGTGTGCGGCCCGCGCGCAGGTGATAATGCATCTGTTTTACCAGCAGCCAGAACGCGAGTCCACGGCGCCGGAAAGCTTCCTCCACGCCAACCCATTCCACGGTGATCCAGTCGTGGAAGCCTGGGCAGGAGGCGAGGTGCGGAGGCACGGCCCAGGTTTCGCACTCGCCAACGAGCTTGTCATCGTGGAAGAATTCAAGGCGCCATTCGCCCACGTTTTCGTTGTTGACGAACACACACGTAATCATTTCGTTCGCGGGCCGCGGTGGCTCAACCGGAATGGAGTCCGTCCTCCCGGTCAGAATGACCCACCCATCAGCAACAGAAAACCCCTCCCGGTGCATGGTTTCGAGGACATGCGGCCAGGAATCGGGAACGCCAAACCATCCGATTCCCAAAGGATTACGTTCGTCTGTGGCGACACTGGTGCACCCGCGATCCCTCAACTCGTCAAAAATCCGACCGAGGAGCGCCTTCGCCGCACCCGGCGCGCTTGGTTCAAACACCAGGAGCGGAAGATGAGCGTGCTCGCCGCCGATCTCATGCCAGGCCACCGCGAGGCCAACAACCTCATCGTCAGAAATGGCGACCATTCGAACCAAAGCAGCATCGATGCTGTGCTCTCTGGTGTGGTGGGCCCACAGCGCCTCGGGGCGGTTCACGATGGTCTCCAGCGCGGTTCTGTCAATCACACCCTCCTGTGGTGGCAATGCTGCAACGTGCGCATTGACAACCTTCAGAAGGGCCTCGAGGTGGCCGGGGGCATACGGAACGACGCGGTTTTCGTGTTTCATTCGGTCTTGTCGGGATTTCCAGTTCTCTTCTTGCCTGACAGGTCGGGCTCCCTCGGCCTGACAGGGATGAAATGTACGTTCTTGCGTAACCAGCGCAATCAAGCCTTCGGAGCATCCAATGTCCAAGCCAATTGCCCTTCAGCGCGTCAGAGGAATCGTCGTCTACAGGAATGGAGCTCTCGGGGACACTATTGTCACTTTTCCGGTTCTCCAGAACCTGCGTCTTGCTTTTCCCCATGTACCCCTCCATTTCGTCGCTTCAAAAGAAGTGGGGCTCCTCGCGCAAACATGCGGGTTGACCGATTCGGTGGTATCGGCAGATTCGGAATGGGCCCGGAAATGGTTTGCCGGTGACGCCGCCGGAATGCGCGCGCTGGTGGAAGGTGCGGACGCCCTCATCGCGTTCACTTCGGAAGATGACGAACTGAAAGAAACCGCGCGCCGCGCCGGATTCGGATTTGTTCGTTTTCAGTCGCCCGCACTCCCCGCGAATACGACCATCCATATTGTCGATCACCTCCTCAGGGCTCTGAACGGGCTGATTGACGGACCGCTGGAGCGAATACCGTCAATACGTCTGCCCCGGGAACAAGTAGTACCGGCAAGGAGAATCCTGGGTGAACCCGGCCTTCGGTCTGGTACGCCATATGTCTTCATCCACACCGGCGCATCCTCCCGTCAGCGAGTGTGGCCCCATGCCGTGGATTTCGCCAGATTGTTGCGGAAGAAAACGGATTGTACACCGGTGTTGCACATGGGACCAATTGAGAAGGAAAACGCCGCGCTTGAACCACACGAAGTCGTTGATATGCCCATTCTGGGGCCTTTCACGGTACTCGAGCTGGCAGCGGCGTTGTCGTGCGCGGCGGCATATGTCGGCAATGACACGGGCCCCAGCCATCTTTCGGCCGCTCTTGGTATTCCGACGTTTACGGTATTCGGTGGCGGCGACGAAGGGAGGAAAAACGCCGTAGTGTGGTCTCCCCGGGGGCAACGGGTGCACGCATTACGTTGCCCCGAAGGGCAGGACTGGCCTTCGCCGGAACAAGTCGTGCAGGCACTGCTCCTGTCGGGAGTCCTCCCGTGAGCCGATTTGCCGACGTACATGAACAAAGTTTCATGAGCTACTCATGCGCCGTTAACTCCGCCTGAGCAAACCGGTTGTACATTTTGTTACAGAGAATTCGGGAGATCGCAACAGGAAAGTTCAATGGTAAGGGGCGTGGCGGCCATGTTGTCATCACGGGATGTTCTCGACGTTCTGGACCACCTGAGGAAAGGGCTGCGCGGATTGCGCGATGCCGCGGAGATCGACCGGGATCCGTCTCTGCAGAAGGCTATCAATGCACTTCAAAGTCAGTTGTCGGGCGTGATCTCCTCAGTGGAGGCGGTGGCGAGGCGAAGCGGAATCATTCCCAAGGAAACGATCCTGCCGAGGCCAAGCCACGGCGAGAATCGTGAGGAGTCACCGTCCACGTGAATACCGTGTCCCGTTTGATCCTGACGGTGTTCTTGCGATACTACAAACGAGGGCGAGAGCGACGCTTTTGCCCTCGTTTTCGTGATTCTGACAGGTGACGCCCCCTCCGCCGGGGTGGAATAGGGAGAGCGAACATGAATCGTGGCGCCATTACGTCGGTCTCAATGCTTCTTGCAGCGTTGGCATTCTTGTCCCTTTCGTGCAGCCGCGGCCCCAAAGCGGGAGATGTTGTCAAGGTCAAGGGCAAGGAAATGGTGTACATCCCGGGCGGAACCGTGATGCTCGGCGATTCGACAATGGGCCGGTTGACGGTTACGCTGAAGCCCTATCTTATCGACAAGCACGAGGTAACGAACGGGGAGTACCGCGAATTCGCGAAGGTATTCGGCTTACCGTTCTCTGTCGCTCCGGCGTACGACGACCTCCCTGTTGTGAACATACCGTGGGAGACCGCCGATGCGTTTGCGGCGTGGAGGGGATGTCGCCTGCCGACGGAAGCCGAATGGGAGTTCGCGGCGCGGGGAACTGACGGAAGGCGGTACCCCTGGGGCAACTCGGCTGATGCGGAAAAGGCCAACGGCGACGACGGCGTCGACATCATGACTGTTCCCGATGGTTCCAAGGACGGGTTTTCAGGTCTTGCACCGGTGGGAATGTTCCCGAAATACGCAAGCCCGTTTGGCGTCGAGGATATGAGCGGGAACGTCTGGGAATGGGTTCAGGATTGGTATGCGCCATATCCGCCAAATGCGGTTTCTGACTACGCTGGTCCCGACAGCGGCGAGCAAAAGGTCGTGCGCGGGGGGAGCTTCAAGACGAATTTCCTCAATCTCCGCACGTTCCATCGGGCATACCGCGTTCCCGGAGCCGCGGCGGATGATGTGGGGTTCCGGTGCGCAAGCGACTACCCTCCGCGTGAGCCGGGCGCGTTGCCTTCCAACGTACGGTGAATTGCAGCATTTGGCGGGGCAGTCAGTTCTGCCCCGCCGTCGTTACGCCGCGTTACTCAGTCTCCGAGTTCGATTCGATACTGAAGGCTGTCGGCGGTCCAGTCGATGGAGCCTCCCTCCCTGAAATCCTTGGCGAAGAGGCGCGTCATGTGTATCAGCACATGACCCGTCTCCCTGTCCTCCCGCGCATAGAAGTTGGATAGCGTAAGGAAGGGACTTTCGTCAGGCTTGCGGTCGTCAACTGCCCGCACGCTTCTCCGTAGTAAGCGTCCTGTCACTTCGTCCACCTGACCAAAGACGAGTGGGTACCGTGGGCTGTTTCCCTGCGGGTTTTCCTTGCAGATGTTCCCGATCCAGAACAACCTTCCGTCGCGGTGTCTGTATAGCTGCGAACAGGAACTCGGTGAATGGAACGGGGTCCCATCGTCATATGTCCACGGAGAGGGAACACTCCACGTTTGCCCGCCATCACGGGATTCCGAGTACCATTTCCACCCAGGCAAGTCCGGACGTTTGTCGTTGCTGCCCCTCATCACCATGATAATGCGGCCGTCGGGAAGCTGCGCGATCGTTGGTTCGATGAGTCCCCTGGTTGTTCGTTCCGGATCCGCAATTATCTTGTCAGACGCCGTCCACCGGAGGCGCCCTCCCGGCAGCCAATGCCCGAACAAGACCATGCAGTTCGTGTAGGTGAACCCCGCGCCGGGATTCAGATACATGCCATCCGGCCCGGCGGGGGTGTACTGGATGGGAACGAGGAGAACCCCATCCGCACGTGTGATCGGTCTCTGTCCCATATCTCCGATCATCGCACATGTCTTCCCGACCGAAATCCCCGGGAGGTGGTTGACTGCGTCGTATTCTTCACCATCGTGGATGATCTGCTCGTCGACAAGGAAAGTCCGGCCACCATCCTCCGAGACCGAATAATGGAGCTTCCATTGACGCATCCCTTCAAGGGGATCATCCGTCGGCAGCACTCCCTCGTTACGCACGGTCAGGTACCTTCCCGTGAGCGGATCCACGTACCCTCCCGCAGGATACCTGCGTCGCGTTCCTTTCGGGTCGGGGAATTCGGTCCGAAACGTTTCTTCAGCGCTCCACGTTCTACCGTTGTCGTCCGAGAATCGAACAAACGCCACGTCCGTGGTGTCACTTCGACTTTCGTACCCGTGAATGCTCATGAGGTTACCACCTTCACGAGTCGTGTAATACGAGGATGCGTGCGTTGTGACTCCTTTGCACGGACTGGGCATGAAGACTACTCTGTCGATCACTTTTCCGGTCATGCGCATGAACCCCCTGCTCAATTGTCCGCCTGCAGCACTTCGTTACGGGCTTTGATGGCTTCACAGATTGTTGCCGACGAGCACTAATCGTTTCGTTCGGTTCTTTTTTGGCCGATTTCTCCGGCAAGAATCCCGCGAATTTGACCTCTGACGCGCGTTACAACCCCTTCATCGCACCCGGATTCCAGAACCTGTCGTATCATCGCTGCTCTGCTGCGTGTGAGTTCCATAGCGCGTGCGGTATCACCTCGCCCGCGCGCATTGTCCGCCGCCCGCGAAAGCAACCACAGGCGCGCGTGGTCCTCAATTCCAATCCGCACTCCCTGCCAGCGATGACTCGGTATCACAGAACCGCCCGCGCCGTGGTACACGAGCTCCCAATCACAACAGCCATCGTGGGGGCCCTGCCAGAAATCGACGCTCCTCCCGGCATACGACCAGATGCCCAGACCAGAAAGGCCCATCTCCGTGCCTTGCCAGATTGGCTGCCAGTAGTAGCGCATCCGAGTGTTATCCTTCGCGCCATCGCCGCACTCATAGGTCCACGTGGGCTTGCCTTTGGCGAGAACCCGTTCGAGATGAGCGAAGTTCATGATGGGATCGAAGATGTCAACGACTTCGTTCAAATCGTCAACATGCTGCGCGGTCGCGCCTCCCGCCGGGTTGGCGAAAATCCTCACCCGGGGATCGGCTGTTTTGTACAGGCGGGCAATGCGTATCAGTTCGTACACGCTGGGGCCGCCGTCGATACCGGGCTCGTCGAGGATATAGTTTGCGTGGTGGTCTGGCGGCACCCCGCGCGCGGCCAGACCGTCCAACCACCGTGGCACGAAGGTCTGAAACGCCTTGTCCCACGCAGGAGAACCCGAGCCCGGGGCACCTTCCGCAGGTTGGACGATGGTTTCGCGACCGTGCCACAGGAAGAACGAGCCGCTCGGGGCGCGCCGAAGAACATCCTCCACGGCGGCCCAGTCCTCTGCGGCAATTTCCCCGTCGGCGTTGTAACGCACGGTGGGCACCGGGATATCGTATACCTTCACGTAATGGGCCCGGAGGTCGGCCCAGACTGCGTCCCTGTCAAAAAAAGCGGGTTGTTCATATGCCCAGACGCGGAACGCCAGTGGCATGGAATCCGGGAGGGCGACGGTGCTCACTTCCCATCGGAGCGGGAAACGCAGTACGTCCCCTGCGACAGTCAGCGCACGTATGGAAAGCGTTGAGAAATAGACTCCCGCCGGAGTGTCCCCCGATGACCAGTCGAGCCACAATCGCAGCGCTTCGCCGGCGGGGATGGTTACAACCCCGGAAGGATCGAGCTCGGGCAAGGCGTCAGGGGTGTACCCACCCCGGGCCGTCGCGACGAACACCCTGCGGCGCAGTGTCACGGCGCCAAGTGGAGGGGCTGTCTCGCCCCCCTTCCAGGGATCCAACCATACGCGCACCGAAATCGTCTTGCCGGTAAGGTTGGCGACCGAGACTGAGGTTGCTTCGTGCGCGCGTCGGTCTGTCGTTACCCGTATGGTGTCAGTGGGTTCGGATTGAGGAGCGTCGGTATCGGGATCAAACGGCACCCACGGGTGACCCGGATCCCACGCGACTATCTCCGTTGTCTGCCCGGTATGTTGAGTGGCTGTCCGCACGGCGTACCGGCGGCGAGCCAGTTCAGCTCTCAGCCTGCCGATCTCTTTTTGCCCTTCCTCCGCGAGAAGCCTCTTTTCCTCCTCAGTCCCACGCGCAAAGCACTGCTCAGCCTGTATGCCAAAAAGCGTCTGTCGGGCGCGAAGATTGCTCAAGTGTGAGGCCGTCGGAGCCGCACTCCCAGACAGCCCTGACAACTCCTGAAGGATTGCTGCCGCGACCTGCTTCTCTCGAGCGAAGGGCACGAATGGGACGCGCTCTGAGGTTTCACCCAGGATTGCCCCATCGGCTCTTTGGATCCGTGCTTTCAGAGCGTACGTCCCCGGCTCGAACGGGGCGATCCAACCGTGGTCAGGATCGTCCATACGGTTCACGAACACGTTGCGATGCCCGACCGGGGGAGTTGCTTCCACCCAGACCCACGAATTGCCGGGAACGCTGGCTGAAGCAAACCGAACGTGTTGCTTGCCGGTGCCAACATATTCAGGCTCCGTCCGCGTAATGCGTGCGGCTCCGATAGGGCGTGGAGCCAGGGTTGGAACGCGTCCCGCCTCGGTGAGACGGCTCCTCCGGCCGTCAAAATCCCCGCGGCTGGTCGGCCACTGGATTTCGCCACCCGGCAACGCACCCCGCACTTTGCGGGCAATGACTTGACCATTGCCCGCTTCCACTGTGATGAACTCGGGGATGCCGTCCAGATCGATGTCCGCTATGAGCGGCGCGCCCCAGGTTGTTCCGCCCAAGTCGATGTTGGTTTTCTCATTCCCGTCGGCGTCGAGTACGCGCAGCGTTCCGTGGTGGATCCGCGGCATGAGCAGCTCTGGTTCCCCGTCACCATCCAGATCCGCCACGGTGGGACCGAAAAGCAGCCCGCTGCTGCCGCCGAAGCTCAACGAGCGGAGGACCTTCCCGTCTGTTCCCAGAATCTCCTGTCCTGTTTTGTTCCAGCCCACGAAAATTCGCCACTGGCCGTTGGTTCTGAACGGTACAACGGAGCAATGAAGCCCGATGTTGCAGTCTGCGCTCTGGTGCTTCCAGACCTCCCGTCCGGAGCCATCGAGGCAGCGGATCTGCCCGTCCGTATCGCCGAGTACCAGTACGCGGGGGCCATGTCCCCAGTCAACGATTAGCGGCGAGTGATAGCCGGCTTCGCCGTTCGTCATCGTCGGCGTCACCCAGCGGAGTGAAGCGTCGGCGCCGAAACAGTGGATGCGGCCGTCGAAACTGGACACCACTATCTCATCGGACCCATCGCCATCGAGATCACCGACCGCAGGCATCGCGATGAGGGGAAAGTGTGTGCGCTCGGATAGATGAATCTGCCAGACGATGCTGCCATCCGCGCGCAGAGCTGACAGGCGCCCCCTGCGATCCGTCACGACCAGGACTGCATCGCCTCCCCCTACGAGAGGGGCAATGCCGCTCCACGGGCTGATCCCCGAATGCCCCCAGTCAGCGTTGGAAAGGTTTCCCAGGGAAACGCGCCACCGAAGCGTTCCGTCCGGGGCGAACGCGTTCAGCGTCCCCTCGCTGTCTCCAATCAGAATCGTCTTGCCCACCGGCAGTTCGATGGTTGTAGGCCAGCCGTGAGCGCGAGCGTCGATCTTTGCACTCCAGCGCACCTCACCACCGCCGTTCAGCGCGAGGATGTCGCCGTTGTCGGTTCCGACGATTACCAGCGGGCCTTCGGGCGTATCAACCAGCCCCGGGCAACCGCGGACCTGCGAATTGGTATCGTGGGTCCACAGGACGTCAAACGACAACGGCCCGACGGCTGCTGCGGGGGAGGCAGCTAACGCCGCCGCAGCGAAAGCGCGAAAAGATCGACTCATTTGCAGTCCTTCCTGAGATCTGAACCGATGGGAACCGAAGGGAGGATAACGCGCGGATTCGTGAAGCAATCGGAATCAAGGGTAAGCCTGAGGGACGTGCGCAGTCAACGCCTGTCCGGGCTTATACGGTTGCGAAGTCGTTGCAGGAAGCAGGGGTCAGTCGACTCGCTTCCAGCCCTCGTTTGCGGGTTCCAACAGGAATGGCGCGTGTTCCGTCCCACCCAGACCATTGAAGGAAGTCTCGCCGAGAACTCCAATGAGGCGTGTTTTTGAGATCGCACCTCTGATTCGGCCACAACGAAGTGTCAGTTGCGGCGGCCGCTGCGTTTCGGCGTTCGCTTCTGGACGGGTAACAGATCCCTCCATCTTCGGCCGCGCGTGTTGCAATCGCCTGGCCGAATAATGCCGGATGATCTGATCCACGCGAGCGTTTCCCGGGAATGCCGTTGTCCTTCCGCCCCCATCGCTTCGCGATCCGTTCCAAGGATGTCATCCTGAGCGGGGGGCCGTCGCGGACGGACACGAGGCGTGTGAAGAACCCGCTCTCCCGATCCGGAACAGCACCTCGGCCGTACTGGAGGTGATCTGGTGTACGTCATCCAACGGAAGTGACCTCGTCTCTGCCAGCTTTTGGGCGACAAACAGTAACCACGCCGGCTCATTCCTTTTGCCTCGGTGCGGTTGTGGAGGCAGGAAAGGCGCGTCGGTTTCGAGAACGATGCTGTGGATATCCACGTTGGCGACGAAATCCCGCCGGTCCGAACGTGAGTAGGTGAGTGTACCCCCTACACCAACGGCAAATCCCAGTTTTTGTGCGCGCAGGGCTTGGTCAGGGGAACCGCCGAAACAGTGAAGTACACCGCCAACCAGCGCCGCCTTTTCCTCAGTCAAAACCCGAATGGTCTCTTCCTCAGCTCCTCGAGAGTGCACCACGAGGGGCTTTCCCAGACGTAACGCAAGACGAATCTGGTTGCGGAAGACCTCGAACTGTAAATCCCTTGGGGCATAGTTTCTGAAGAAATCGAGCCCGCATTCTCCGACGGCCACGACCTTGGGGTGTTGCGCGATATCTGCTATTGCATCGATGCTTTCTGCCGAACAACCCGCAACGTCGTGCGCGTGTATCCCTGCGGCCGCGTATACGCAGTCGAAGCGCTCTGCGATCGCGACTGCTTTCCGGCTGCTGGACACATTTATCCCCGGACTGATCATGATCTCGACACCCGCATCGATCGCCCGGCGCACGGTTTCATCGAGATCCTTTTCGAAGTCCTCGAAGTCAAGATGTGCATGAGTATCAATAAGCATGGTCCGTTTCTATCCTCTCCGATTCAGCAATAGACCGGTAACAAAGGTGAAATGTTGTTCGGACGAACGCCAAGGTCTCGCGTGCGCAGACATCGTTCGGGGTTGATCTTCGGGCGGATATTGGTGAACTTCTGCCCTCGAAACAATCGATTCGTCAAGCTTTCTTCCCTGCAGGTCCTCCGAATGTCAATACGTGTAGACAGCACAGAACTCCACATCGTCAACATGCATACGAGAATGCCATTCCGGTACGGCATTGCCACGTTGACTGCGATACCTCATCTGTTCGTTCGTGTCTTCGCGACGATTGACGGCGTGAAAAGCGCCGGGATTGCTGCGGACGGCCTTTCACAGAAATGGTTTACGAAGAACCCGGACGCCGCGTACGAAGACGAGATTGCCGACATGTTGACGGTTATTCGGTCAGCCTGCAACTTGGTAACGCAGATAGAACAGGCTCCCACCGTGTTCGGATTCTGGCACACTCTTTACCGTGCGCAGGCGGAATGGGCGAAAGGGACGAGTTTCCCACCTCTCCTCTGGGGGTTTGGCGTATCGCTGGTTGAGCGCGCGCTGATCGAAGCACATTGCAGAGCGAAACGAGTGTCCTTCTGTCAGGCCTTGAAGACAAACGGGTTTGGCATCGCGCTGGAGGAAATGCACGAGGAACTCCGGGGGCGTCTCCCCGGGGAATTCCTGCCGGCCGACCCGTTACGGCAAATCGTCGTCCGCCACACCGTTGGATTGGCGGATCCACTCACTGAGAACGATATCACCGATGGTGCGGCGCTGAATGATGATTTGCCGCACTCGTTGGAAGCATGTATTCGCGAGTACGGCATCAAACAGCTGAAAATCAAACTCTCCGGAGATAGCGAGGCTGATGTCGCACGTATCGAACGCGTTTTCTCAGTCGTGCGGGCGTGGGCTCCAGCGAATGTCCATTTTACACTCGATGGGAATGAGAACTACCGCGCAGTCGAAACGTTCCAGGAGTTCTGGCGCGTTCTGGCGGAGCGTTCCAGTCTCCGTGGTTTCCTGCAGAACATGTTGTTTGTCGAACAGCCCCTGCATCGCGATGTCTCGCTAGGTGACACCGTGAAGACCGCTTTTGCAGACTGGAAAGATCGTCCTCCCGTAATCATCGACGAATCCGACGCGACTCTGGACAGCCTGCCGAGAGCGATTGAATGTGGGTACCGTGGTACGAGCTTCAAGAATTGCAAGGGTGTGTTCAAGGGTATTGCGAACGCCTGTCTGGTTCGTTTTCTGAACGAGAAACGCAAAGGTGTCGCGTTCATCATCAGCGCCGAGGACCTTTCCAACGTACCACCTGTGGCTTTGCAGCAAGATCTCGCAAGTTTGTCTGCGCTCGGTATCAGCAACCCGGAACGCAACGGGCACCATTACTTCCGTGGTATGGCCGCTTTTCCGGAGAGCGTTCAGACGGCTGTTCTTGATGCACACGGCGACCTGTTCTACCGCCACGAACGAGGGTTTGTGGCGCTCAGAATCCGCAACGGATGCGTTTCGACAGACAGCGTGGTGGAAGCGCCTTACGGTCGAGCCTGTGAGTTTGATCCCGGTTGCTTCACGCCGGCGGACGAATGGCGATTTGCTTCGTTGAGCGGTTCATGACATCGGTTGCGAAATGCTTATTCTGCACGAGCGCTCGGACACGATGAGGTTCAGGAAAACGTGTGGAACCGGTCATCTGATTAGACCTTCCTGTCAGTCGCGTTTCACCGAAATCGAAAGGTAGCAGCCATGCAACGGCGAAGAGGAGCAATACCGAGAGTTTTCGATCCAATGGTGTTTTTTCGGGAATTGTACAAATCGGTCACCCCCTTGTACACGTACTCGGCCAAGGACCCGTCGGAACATGCGCGGTGGGAACGCGGTCTACGCAGGAAGTTTGCGGAACTGCTCGGAGGGTTCCCCGCCACGAAGGAGCCGCTTTCGCCGGAGGTGTCGGAGATTGTGGAGTTCCCCGATTACGTCCGCGAGCGCGTCGTATTCAACACGCGGCCGCTCATGTCGGTGCCGGCCTACCTGTTACGTCCGAACAAGCCGATCAGCGGGAAACTCCCCGCAATCGTGTGTCTGCCCGGGCACGGGCCGGGGAAGAACACCATCGTCGGTTTCGATGACAAGGGAGAACCCCGCCAGGAGATCGGTGGCTACCAGGCGGATTTCGCGATCCAGGCCGTGCGTCACGGGTATGTTGCGCTGGCAATCGAGCAACTGGCGTTTGGCGAGAGGAATTCACCGGACCCGCGTTGCCGTGGGTGCAACGAGCCGTCCATGAACGCGCTCATGCTCGGGCTGACGATGATCGGGCTCAGAGTTTGGGATGCCCGGAGGGCGCTGGATTACCTTCTCACGCGTCCGGAAGTAGATCCGGGACGTATCGGGGTTATGGGGATATCGGGAGGCGGCACCACCACGCTCTATACCGCGGCGGTTGACAAGAGGTTCAAAGCGGCAGTGGTCAGTGGGTACCTTTGCACCTTCCGGGATAGCATAATGGCGATGGATCACTGCTGTGATAACTTCATCCCGCGCATCATCCGCTACGCGGAAATGTACGACCTTGCGGCGCTGGTAGCGCCCCGGGCGCTTTTTGCCGAAAGCGGAACAAAGGACTCCATTTTCCCCATCGACGCTGCGCGTTTCGCATTCCGTAAGGCAAAGCGGGCGTGGGATGTCCTGGGTGCCCCGGACAAAATCGGGCATGAGGTGTTCGAAGGCGAGCATCAGTTCTGGGGCAAGGGAGCGTTCGAATTCCTCAAACGAAACCTGTGAAATCCGCTTCCTCACGCGCCTGCGGTGGGTGGAGGAGGCTCCACCCACCCGCAAGCGGCTTACCCGTTCCCCGGAACTTCCCCGGCAATCCGGCTTCGCGCTGATGCGGCCACTTTTTCCGCCAGTTCCATGCAATCAGGGCCTTCCGCCCGGATTACGTAGATCCGGTTCGTGGGTTCCTCGAACCACGTCAATCCAGCGATGTGGTCCGAGACACGCCATGCCCGTATTCTCGCGCCCAGTGCGGGTATCCAGTCGTACAGGCGCTTGTGCTCACCTTCAAAGCGGAATCCCTCGTGGCCGTTCCAGTTAACCGGTTGAAAACGCAGTCGGATCTTTCGCAGCTTCTTGTAGTGGACGTCACGAACGTACGTATCAAGAGACGAATGTTTCATGACCACCTGGCCCATGCCTAGCCGATCTACGACCAGGCGACGCTTCTTCGCCGAAAAACTGAACGAAATGAGGCCTGCCTGCAGGCGCGATAAGCCTAATTCGAACTCGCGGGGCACAAGAACCTCGAAATCAAACACCGCCCAGGGCGCGGTATCACCTTCGCAATGGCAACGGATGGACGTCAGCACATGCGCCATCTCTTTCGTATTGACGCGGTTTTTTCTCGCGCGGCACTCAGCGATCACAATTCGATGACATGTCGAACAATGCCATATCAATCCCCGCGTGATGGCATCTGCCTCCCACCCGTACGAACGTACTTCGTACTCGGCCGGCATGGTTTCTACGCCGGAAACGCGGACATTGTCGTCCAGACGCAACTCCTGACCGGACTTCGCCTTTTTCTTCAACGTTGCGAAGTATCCCGACAATGTTCTATCGAGATCAGGTTTCCTCATCCGGCCCGCGCGCTCGTACTTGATTTCCAGGCGCCGGTCCTGTTCGTCATCGAAGGCGAAATACCCGCTTTTCGCTGATCCGGACACGCTTGTAACATCCCAGTGGACAGGGATCTGGCAAGTCATTCCGTTCCAACCGAAAAGCTTCGTCGATACCTCGAGTGGTTCAGCGGCGTCGCTCATTCCGATCCTGATAGTCCCCTCTTTGGTTCGGCCAGCGCAAAAACTGCGGCGCGCAATCAGCCCACGGATCTTTGTTGCCAGTCCCGCGCTGTCAAAGCGTGATGAGCAGACCGATGACTCCGCCGTATATCGTGCTTATCCACGGGTTTGACGTGATCGGACACGCGCCCGTCGAACAACCGACGAATTTGTAATACGCGAACCCGAGTACGGCACCGACGAGGACACCTATCACACGCTTGAGGAGTTCCGGATGGGTCATCCGTTCTGCCCCCTGCGGATTCCGGTGCCTTCCACGGCGCGAACAACCCGTTCGAGGTGTTCACGCACGATTGCCGCAGCAGGTCTCAATTCGTCGTTCCCCGCAGGCTGCATCGCCACTTCGGGATTGATGGCTGCGACCACGATCGCGCCATCTGGTTTTTCATACACGATCACGTTGCACGGCAACATCAATCCGATATCGGGTTCCGCGGATATCACATTGAATGCGTGGGGAGGGTTGCAGGCCCCGAGAATCACGTAGGGCAACATGTCCTTCCCGAGTTTCGCTTTCATCGTTGCCTGGACGTCGATTTCCGTGAGAACACCAAACCCTTCCGTCGCAAGTGCTGCCTTCGTTGCAGCAACTGCTTGCACGAAGGAAGTATTCACCTCTGCCTTGATTGCGTAGTGCGCCATCCGGCTTCACACCTTTCATTGTGCGGGAACACGTAACACCTTCCTGGTCATTGATACTACCGATGCATCAGCAACGTTGGTTCCGACGCCGGTGTTTCACTCCCGCCTGCTGTCTCGTGTGACCTTCGCCCCCGACTCGCGTTCGCTCCGGTTCACGCGTTGTGGAAAGAATCACCGCCGCGGCGCGATGTCCCAGTCCCGCATCCGCCTCCAAAGCGTTATCCGGCTTATGCCCAGTTCTTTTGCCGCCGCGGTGCGGTTGTAACGATGTTTCTCCAACGCCATTCGGATCGCCTGTTCGTCGAGAATGCAGTTTCGAGCAACCGCAAGCTCGGAGGGTTGCACGATTGACGGAGGAAGATGATGCACGTCAATCGTTGAGCCTTGACTACGTATAATCGCGTACTCCAGCGCGGCCTGTAACTCCCGGACATTGCCCGGCCATCGGTAGGAACGAAAGAGCCGGAGCACATCGTCTGTAACGCCGGGTGCTGCGCTTCCGTGTCTGTCAGCTATTCTCGAAAGAAGCCGATGTACAAGCAAGGGTAGGTCGTCAACCCTTTCCCTGAGCGAGGGGACGCGGATCGGAAAGACGTTGAGCCGGTAAAAGAGATCCTCTCGGAATCTGCCTTCCGAAACCATTTCACTCAGGTTCTTGTTCGTTGCTGAAATCAGTCGTGCATCCGTCCGACGTGGCCTGTTCTCGCCCACCCGCTCGAACACGCGCTCCTGGAGGACTCTGAGCAGCTTCACCTGTATCATCGGGGGAATTTCTGCAACCTCGTCGAGGAACAGGGTGCCGCCGTCTGCTGCTTCGAATCTTCCCAGACGGTCGCTCAACGCGCCGGTGAACGCGCCTTTGACATGGCCGAACAGCTCGCTTTCCAGCAACCCTTCTGGCAGTGCCGCGCAGTTGACAGTTACCAGCGGCTTGTCCGCGCGATTGCTCAGTTGATGGATAGCCCTCGCCACGAGTTCTTTACCGGTACCCGTCTCGCCCTGAATGAGCACTGTGGCGTCGGTACGGGCTACCTCACGGACAAGCTGGAACACCTGCTGCATCGGTTCGCTTGCGCCGACAATGTTTTCAAGACCCCGCGCGCCCTCGAGATTTGCCCTGAGACGCGAGATCTCCGTTTCGTCGCGCAATACGACCACTGCACCGAGAAGTCCCGTCTCGTCGGAAAGCAGTTGCACGCGTGCGATTACCGAGAAGAAACCGTTCTCTCCAGCCCTGAGCTGCAATCGTTCCGGCGAAGATGGCTTACCGGAACCAATTGCTCGCTGCACCAACCGGACCTCTCTCCCGCAGCGTTCCGAAAGGATTTTGTCAATGTTCTCGCCGGCGCGCGATCTCAAATTGCCGCCAAGCAGCCTGGCCGCGGCGGTATTCGCGTGAAAAATCTGGCCATCCTTCGTAACTGCCACGATGCCGTCTTCGAGAGCCTCGAAAACCTGTTCCAGGTTCCGACGCTTTGCCATGCACGTTTCGAGGGCATCGCCGATCGGCAACACGTTGTTCGGGTTCTGCAAGCCAGATCTCCAACGATGAGTTCTGTGTTCAACGCTTCCCACGGCCGCCAAACGACGCAACAATTTCCAGAGGGGACGTCGTGGCGGGCACATGCACAAACTCGTGGTCAAAATCCTCCCACGACGCGCCATTCACCTGAACAGAACGTATGAGCTTCCCTTCAGCGTGGCGGAAACGGATGCGGAATTCCGATGGCGGCGTGCGCGTTGGAGGCGCTATTCTTGCCGCAATTTGCCTCCCGCCGCCGCTCACTTCGTATGACACACTCGTTTCTCCGAAGTAGGTACGGGCACGTTCGATCGAAATGCGGTTGCCGGGTCTGAGCCAGTAACGCGGCAGCGCGTAGCCGACACAAAGGGTTTCCGCCTCTTCGTAAACAAACATGAGACGAAGCCAGTACGCGCTTTGAGCCTCGTCAGAGGTTTTGAAATGGTCGCCTGCCCAATCACCGAGATGGGGCAACGGATGCTCGGTTATCATTCTCGTGTCGGCGTGAAATCCCGCCGCGAACGCATTGAAGTACGCCCTCAGGTAATGTTTGATCTCATTTCTAAAGAGATAAGGCAGCGGGCTGCACAGCAGATTGGGCTGCTGGCTGAATCCACCGCGGCTGAACCAGTACCGTTCACGATCAGGCAGGCTTGCGCCGCTGTAACCAAACTGCTCCGAAAGGTAAAGATTGTCCTCGTAATCCTTCATCACCCGCGTGCCCATCGGAGACTCGGGCGGAATCAGTTTGCAGCGCAGCAGATGGATTGCGCCCTCGAGAGTCTCCCTGATCCAGCCGTACGAGCGACCACGCAGATGCTGATGCGAAGGGAAATGGGGAACCGCAGTTCCATCCTGCAACCGGACCACAGCAGATCGCTGCAGTGAAGCGGTGAAACCTCTGACGAGGTCGTTTTTGAAAAGCGTTGCTTCGCGAAGAAGTCGACCACTCTCCGGATGGTGTATGTCGTTCAGTGCCTGTGCCGCCCTGTCCATGCCCCACCACGTGTAGGCGTTGGTGGATAGCCAGTACCAGTAATCCTGGATGTCCTCGAGAACGCCTGCAGGCAGAAACCCGTACTCAATGACGGGTCTGCCTTCGGCATCCAACCGCTTTGTTCGTTCGCGCTGTTCGGTAATCCAGTCGCATGCTTCCACTATCTTGCCCGCCACACGGTGGAGCCAGTCGCGATCTCGTGTCAGGAAGTAGTGCTCCGCAAGTCCCCAGAGAGCCCATCCATGATTCTGGTTGTAGTTCCCGTGTTCGCTGCCTCCCGCCCCGTACAACACGCCGCGATGCGACGTGAAATCGCCCGGAAGAGGAACGGTTCCCTGAAAATGGAGGAATAGCTCGTACCCATTCGCAGCTTCCCGAGAGTAACCGCGTCGGTCAAGATCGGATAGCTGCATGACCGACTCGTTCGTGTATGCCCCGTACCGGAAAGAGCCGACACGCGCAATATCGAGTTCGTGTCCCCCGGAAACGGCCGACGCGGGGTGACGCTCGTGATTGATCAGAAGGTGTGTGATGTGTGCCCGGTAGAAGTCATCGATAAGGGGCTCAGGCGTTACAATCCGGGTTCCAGCAGCGATCCTCCGTTCCCAGTAGTCGGTAACCTCCTGCAACGCGCTCTGCGGCTGGATCACCTCCAGCAAACCGAGTTCCGCCTCATTCAGCCCGAAAAAGGGAAGCTTGAACACGATGGTAGTGCATTCCGAAGGCCGCAGACGCACCGAATAGTGGACCCCTTCCGTGGTTCTGGAAAGCCTGCCTTTCCGGTGCGTGATCACACACCGGAGTTTCCCGTGTTGATTCCTCACATAGCCGTGGCGTGCAAGCTGCAGTCGTTCCTGTGCGTCGCCCGCTGCGACCCGGAGAGTGAGGGTTCCGTCCTTTTCCACGTTCGAGGTGTTGGTAGCCTTCACGAGGACGATCGCAACAACCGGGTCATCTCCGCGTATCGGTGTGTCGTCCAGTGAACGATCGAGGAGAGTGGCGAACGCCGTCTGTTCGTACCGCAGTCCATCAGTTTCCCATGACGTCGTCATCACCGGAAGGTAACCGCGTAGCGGCACGCGCTGCGTAGGCGGTTCTGCAGGGAGACCAAAGGACCACCTCACGGCATTCGGTTCCTCTTTGACCCGCTCCGTTTCACGCCCCGGCATTTTCTCAAACCACTGCCTCTCGTGCGAACGGAACACATCTCCATTCGGCTCCACGCCGAAACGCTGCCTGCGCCCCTCAACACCCAACACGAAGTAGAAGGATCTTTTCGCCGGCATATCCTGCCACGCACGCGCAAGTGTCTGCTCGGGCATCTCGAACACACGGTCATAATATGTCTTGGTTTTTGGCCGTGTACGCCGGAATTGCCGCAACGTCGCTTTGTGCCGCGTTTCAGACACCAGAACGCCAAAATCCTCGAGATGAATCGGCCCCTGGTCAAGATCGTTGGCCGCAAACGAAAATGTTGCTTCGCCCGTGCGGACGGTCACTACCGTGTGGTCGCGGGTCGTGGGGTCTTCGTTTCTGGTGGTCCATACACCAAATCGGACCAGTTCAGAACCAGCTTTGTCTTTCCTCAGAAGTGTGGCGCAGCCCTCGCCAACTGCGTCAGTAAGTCTGGACGAAGGCTTCTGGCTGGCGAGGTGTCCGTTATACACCTCGACAACCCAAGTGCTCTCTTTTTCCGCTGATTGCCCGCGCGTTTCACGTTCTACAACGATGTCCCTGCGAAACCACGTTGAACCGGTGTACGCCTCCCAGGAAATGATTGCAGGTAGATTTTTGTCAGACACGAGACGAATACGCAGTGTGTGCCGAAATCGAGCCGCAAAATCCCTCATTTCCGCAAATTCGCGCGTATTCAGCGGGTTGAGCGTGAAAATCCATTGCTTGTCGGCAGCGGCGAGAACCGTATCGGCAATCTGCCACCGGCCGTTGAACCAGTCGTCCTCGGCCATCCACCCGGGGAATCCGCCTCCCGTCGCCTGCCCCTTCGGCACGCGTTTTTCCGGCCATTGGCCCTTCCAGTACTCGAGTCGGACGTCCTTTGCGGCGGGAACATCGTCCCGCCAGTGCACGACAACGCGTTCGATGTCCCGCGCCTCGCACCATTGAAGCCCGCTGTCGAATCCTGACGTCCACGCCATCCGTTCGGCGAACGGCGCCATGTCGGTCGGGGTACCCTCGGCGAAAAAGTGCACGGGATTCTCCTCCTTGCGCGATATCTGCTACAGTGTGTCCCTTCGGTCCACCCGGTTCCTAAGCTTTTCCGCGGTTACCAGTTCCAGCCGTTTGATGGTTCTCAGCACTACGAACGCGGCCAGCGTTCCGAGAATCGCGGTAGGATAAGACCCTGCTCCCCATGCGATGCCGAGTCCACCCATCACCCAGATGGTGGCTGCCGAGGTGAGACCCTTGATTCGGTTCGCATCGAGAAAAATCGTCCCCGCACCAAGGAAACCGATTCCCTGCGCTACTCCGGCGATCACCCGTGTGGGATCACCCGTCCCTTTCGCGACGATATCCTGGGACAGAAGGGTGAAGATGGCTGCGCCAAGGGCGACCATGATGTTCGTTCTCAATCCTGCCGGATGCCCGCCGATTTCGCGTTCCCATCCTATGACACTGCTCGCGAGCACCGCGAGTGTAAGTCGCGCCGCGGGCTCACCCAACGAGGATAACAAACCCCAGACAGTATCCACGACGTCAAACCTTCCCTGGATTCAACGTTTGACTCCTCAAAAAGTCAGGCGGAAGTTTCCAAAATACGAGTATGGACAGCAGCGCCAGTCCACAGCGCCCATTGAGGTTCACGCTACCGAGTCGCGGTGTGCCGCGAGAATGCTCCGGATCGCTTGCTCGTCGCACCTGATCTGAGCCAGAAGTGCATCCGCGTTCGGGAAACGGTGATCCGCCCGGACGCGTTCCACGAAACGAACCTGCAGCTCCTGCCCGTAAAGATCAACATTCGCGTCCAGAAGCGCTATCTCGACGACCGGATCCGTTTCCCCGAACGTCGGCCGCGTACCTATGTACCCCATTCCTGCGAATGTCGAGCCGCCGCAGGACGCGAAAACGGCGTAGATTCCGTCGCCAGGAATCAGCTTGAACGGATCCTCGATCGAAAGATTGGCCGTGGGATAGCCCAGGGAACGGCCGCGTTCCCGTCCGTGGACCACGCGCCCGGAGACCAGATACGGCGCGCCGAGAAGGTGGTTCGCGGGAGCGATACTCCCGCTGCGTATCAAGCCTCTGATTCGAGTGCTGGATACCACGCGCCCGTCTGACGAAACGGGAGCAGGCGAAACAACCTCCACGCCAAGAGGAGCTGCGCATGCCGTGATTGCGTCCCGACCGGTGCACTGGTCTTTCCCGAAGGCCTGGTCATGCCCCACGAGCAACAGCCGTGCGCCAAGTTTCTCCACAAGGATGCCTTTGATGAAATCTCGCGCCGAAAGAGCCGCAAGCTCGGCCGAAAAGGGGAGGACAATCACTCCGTCCAGGCACGTTTCCGCCAAGAGGGTGCGCTTTTCCGAGGTTGTCGTCAGAAGAAAAGGCTTCGTTTCGCGGCGGAAGTAGATCCGGTGGTGCGGTTCGAACGTAACCAGAATCGATTGAAGGCCGCGCTCGCGGGCGGATGCGCACAACTGCGCGATCATAGCCCGATGACCAGAGTGTACACCGTCGTAAGACCCGACGGTGATCGCCGTGCTGGCCATATGGGGAAGATCCATGGAGGACTGAATGCAAGAAAAACGCATGACACAAAAATACTCCAAGCAGCCGCGGCGGGACAATGATCGGGCTCGCCGGCTGCGCGCCAGACGACGGTCGGCGTTAACTTATCATTCAGACCGCTCTCCGCTTTGGCGGAACCGCGGCGCGTGAAATCCGGTGCGTTCCAGATGGTCTGTGGCAGGAGGCTAGGTCTGCCAGTCTGCGCAGGTCATTTGCCAAAAACCGTGCGAGTGTCGTGGTGGGTGGCACGACCGAGGTAGAACGAATGTCTGCATCCCGCAACAGCGAGCGCGGCAAAACAATCGTTGTGATCGGTTTTCCCGCGCGCGACACCAAACACATGCCGGATGGGAGCACGGTGGATTCGCTCGGCGGGGTGCTTTTCACTGCGATTCCCGTGGCGGTGCTCTCCCGGAGACGCGGCCATCGCGTTGTTCCCGTGTCCAGCTTCGGGGTCGACTGCGCAGCAGAAGGAGAAGATGCGCTCCGAGCAGCCGGTTGCGAACTGGAGCATGTCCGTGTGGTGCAGGCGCAGACCCAGCACTCCTTCATTACGTTCACCAGTGATAATGAGCGCTGGGAACGGGTAACAGGAAGACTCCCGGCGCTGGGAAAAGAAGACCTCCATTGTGTTCGCGAAGCGGACTTTGTGGTCGTGAATTTCATCACCGGGGCGGAAATGGAGTACGACACATTCCGTTGGCTCGCCGAGGAATACCAGGGCCCGATCATCATGGATTACCACACACTTGCGCTGGGTACCAATCCGGATGGCCGCAGGGAGCCTCGCAGACGGACCGACTGGGCCGCGTGGTTTCAGCACGGAACGGTAGTCCAGATGAATGAGGCTGAAGCGGGAGCACTTGCCGGGCACTCCCTGGAAGACGCCAAAGCGTGCGCAGCATTCTGCCGTGACCTTCTGTCCTTGGGGCCTGACGCGGTAGTGATTACTCGTGCGGAAAAGGGTGCGGTGGGCGCTGAACGCGTGGTGAGACACGGGCGAGAGGCTTGGGCGACGTACGAAGTACCCGCGCCGAATGTCCTACACGTAGTCGACACCGTCGGGTGTGGTGATGTCTTTCTTGCCGGACTGGCGGTGGGATGGATTCAGTGGCACGCGCTGGAAACGGCGATGAGGTTCGCGGCAGGCGTGGCCGCACTTCACGTCGAGTACGAAGGGTTGACCGGAGCGGAACGACTGGAATCCGTCTGGGAAGCCTTTGAGGGGCCCTGATGGTTCGATGGCGGCGGACAAACATGGACCGAACCGGCCTGGGAACCGGCCAGATTGCCGGCCTCTTCCTGTGCGCAATGATCTTCATCCCAGAGGGCGCACCCGCTTCACTTCCGGCCCAAAGGCGTGCGGCGGGAAACTGGGAGGTCACCCGGTTCGGAAACGACCTCGTCATTGAGCACAAACCTCACATGCGCTCATCTGCAGAGCGTGCGGCGGCAATCGTCCAGATCGCGAGAAGACGTTTCTACGCACTTGCGGACACTTCTTTCCCGTTTGAAATCCGCGTGCTTCTCGCATCCTCCGCCGCGGAATTCGCCACGCTGACGCGGGGGCTCGTTCCCGATTGGGGAGCTGCCGCGGCAGTTCCCGGCGAAGGGCTGATGATAATTTCCGGGCTCTCGGAAGAAAAACCCATGGCGGAAGCGGCCTGTCATGAAGTTGCGCATGTTGCGTTGCACGCTCTCTCCCGGGGTCCCGTTCCGCGGTGGTTCGACGAAGGGATCGCCATGCGGCTCTCCGACGAATGGAGCATCGCATACAGCGTCCGTCTGGCAAGGTCGGCTCTGGCGAACCGATTGTTGCCGTTGCATTCCGTAGAACGTGTGCTTTCCTTCGAACGGGAGCAGGCCGCGCTTGCCTACGCCGTAAGTTTCGCGGCGGTTCGGTGGTTTGAAAAACGCCACGGCGACAGGACGCTGGCGTTGCTGCTTCGTTCTTTGGCCTCGCACTCTTTTGATGAGGCTTTTGTAAGAGCCACGGGTTCAGACAGCGAGTCGTTTGAACGCGAATGGTTACGGTCCGCGCGGAATTCTTACGTACTTGTCGGATTGGCGGATGACATGTGGATTTGGTCGATTCTTATCCCTGGGCTCTTCTTCCTGGCCCTTGGAGTACGATGGTGGCGCAACCGGCGAACGCTGGCGCGCTGGAAAAAGGAAGACCGGGATAGTTCGGGTTCCGACGAGCCTCTCGATGAGCATGTCAGCGAGACATATTGAAAGCCTTGTTGCGAGGTATCTCGTGACGAGGATTAAGGCGGCGCCACCGGAAGACGTCGGGAAATGGGCGAACAGGATATCGAATACCGGATGGCACGTGTTCTCGAGGCAACGTCGAGTGGCATGTGCCAATGTGGCGCGGGCATTTCCGGAACTCGACGAAAAAGCCGCTATTGGAATGGCCCGTGCGTCGTTTCGGCACGCCGCGGTGGCCTTGGTTGACGCGGTACGGATGCCGGCACGGCTGCCGGATTTTGTCTGGACCTGTCCGGACGTTCTGGGACCCATCCTCGAAAAGAAACTTCCCGCGATTGTGATTTCCGGCCATATCGGAAACTGGGAGGCGGCTGGGGCAGCGATCGCAACAAGGGGAGGCAGGCTCCACCTTATCGTCGCGACACCAACCAGCCCCGGTGTTGCCGGCCTGGTGCATCGTCTCCGGACAGACTGGGGCGTCATACCGCACGCGCGGGAAAAGTCGCTTCTTCCGATCGCTCGCGCCCTCAGGCGCGGTGAACTCGTCGGGACTGCGGTCGATCAGTGGCCCGCCCGGCGTTCGGTTCCCGTAACATTCCTGAACCAGCCAACCCCGTTTGCGTCCGGGTTGTTCGATTACGCCATTCGCACGGGGGTGCCGGTGGTCGCCATATGGGCGATACGGACGAATCAGAACAGCGTGACGCCGGAATACGCAGTCACCACTGAATTGGTGTGGGACGGCGAGGAGCCGGTGCGCAGTGCAGACGATCTCGTCACGCGCTGGGTACGCATGCTGGAACGCGTCATCCGTTGCCACCCTGAACAGTACCTCTGGATGCATGAAAGATGGAAAAATCGATGCGATACGCCGTGACACCGGCCCTGGGCCTGACCGGGGGAACCGGGACGGGGAAAAGCACGGTGGCGAAGTTCCTTGCAAGGCGTGGTGCACGCGTGATAGATGCCGACAAAATCGGTCACGTTGTGCTTGAAACGAACACAAAGGTTCGTTCGGCGCTGGAGGATGCGTTTGGAGCGGACATTCTCGGGGAAAACGGGTCAATTGACCGGAAGAAACTGGGTGATCTGGTGTTCGGAGACCCGGTGGCACTTGCGCGACTGAACGCCGTTGTTCATCCACCCCTGTTGGAAACACTCCGCGAAGAACTCGACCGTGCACGCCTCGACAGCGCTCTCCCGCTCGTCGTGGTTGACGCCGCGCTCATTGTCGAATGGGGCATCACGAGTTGGTTTGACGCGCTGGTTGTCATCACTGCGCCGCGAGGCATCGTGGAAGCGCGTCTCGCGGCAAAAGGCCTGGATCCGGACACGATAACCCGGAGAATCAGTTCCCAGTTACCGGATGAAGAGCGGATCAAAAACGCGGCGATGGTCGTGCAGAATGACGGAGACCTCGTCCACCTGGAAGAGGCGGCGGGCCGAATCTGGGACTCATTTGCACGCGCCGTTCCGCCCGAGCAGTCAAGCGCCGGCGGGGGAACCGACGCAACTCAGAACTGAGTTGCCGCCGCTACCGCACGTCTCCAGCCGTTCCGCAACGCGTGCCTCTGCTCCTCTCCCATCAGCGGTTCGAACACGCGGTCAAGGCGTGCGATCTCCTGGGCCTGTTGCGCGCTGCTCCACACCCCTGCGCCTATTCCGGCGAGAAGTGCCGCTCCCAGCACTGTCGTTTCCTGCATGACGGGACGAACTACAGGAACACCGGCGATGTCGGCCTGAAACTGCATGAGGAAGTTGTTCTGGGTGGCTTTGCCGTCCACAAAAAGCTCTGGAATCCGAATGCCGCTGTCCTCAGCCAGTGCATCCAGAACATCCGCCGTCTGGTAGGCAATCGATTCGAGGGTCGCCCGGATGATGTGGTGGCGCGCGGTTCCGCGGGTGATGCCGAACATCGCTCCTCGAACGGACGCGTTCCAGTAGGGGGCACCGAGGCCATTGAACGCCGGTACGACGTATACCCCGAGTGTGTCACTGACCTGTTCTGCGTATGCTTCCGATTCGGCGGAGGAGGTGATCACTTGAAGGCCGTCGCGAAGCCATTGAACCGCCGACCCTGCATTGAAGACAGCGCCTTCGAGGGCATAAGCCGGACCACCCGTTTCGTCTATCGCGAGTGTCGCAAGAAGGCCATGTGCGGACACCTTCGGCTCGGCCCCGGTGTGCTGAAGGAGAAAGCAACCCGTGCCAAACGTCGTTTTGGTCTGGCCGGGCTGGTACGCGAACTGGCCGAACAACGATGCCTGCTGATCACCGGCAACGCCGCTGATCGTGACTGGTTTCGGGAGCACGTCCGGGCAGTTTGTTTTGCCGTACATCACCGAGGAGTATTTAACCTGCGGCATAAGAGAACGCGGAATCTTCAAATGGGAGAGAAGCTTCTGGTTCCAGCTTTTCGCGCGGATGTCAAAAAGAAGTGTTCGTGATGCATTTGTGTAGTCTGTCGCGTGAATATGCCCGCCGCTGAGTTTCCAGAGGAGCCAGGAATCGACCGTTCCAAAGGCCAGGTGCCCCTTTTCCGCCGCTTCCTGAGCACCCTCGACGTCGTCCAGTAACCACCGGATTTTCGTTGCGCTGAAGTACGGGTCGATAAAAAGGCCCGTGGCGTTGTGGATTTCCTCTTCCCAACCCTCGGCGCGAAGTCTGTCGCAGATATCAGACGTTCGCCGGCACTGCCACACAATTGCCCGGTGGATCGGTTTCCCGGTTCTCCTATCCCAGATAATGGTCGTTTCGCGCTGGTTTGCGACCCCTACGGCTTTGATTTCCGCCGGTGAGACGTTCGATGCAACTAGCGCTTGCTTGATGGCTTCCGTAACAGTGGACCAGATCTCCTCCGGGTCGTGTTCCACCCATCCGGGTTGGGGATAATACTGGGGAAGTTCGGCGTAACCTTGTCCTAGAATTGCGCCTGAAACGTCGAAAATGATCGCACGCGAGCTTGTTGTTCCCTGATCAATCGCAAGAACCATGCTTCTATCTCCCCATACGGGATTAGCGGGTCAATGAACAGCTTCAGTCAAACAAAAAAAGGCGAACGCGGAAACCAGTGCGGAAGTGGAGGCAGAAAAAGGGAACTGGTTCGAGCCTCATCCAGAGTTCTGGTAGTGAGGCATGCCCCCGCGCCGCATGAGGCAACACATCACTCAATTATACGGGCTTGAGACGGGTTTTCACAACGTGCGCTCGCTCGTCCGACATCGAAGAAGGAGCATTCCGTCCGCGTCGAGTAGCACGTATATTCGTTCAGGTGGCTTTGAACCCGTTTGCCCTGTTGCGCTGTGTGGCGGGGCACCATTTCCTTCTCTGGCTTTCAAGGAACCTACCCCTCGCGTTAATGCTTTGCTGGACCATGCGTTCAGCACAACCGAAACGGCCTCCGTATGATCCACTTTCCTCAAGAGCGCGCCATCGTCGCGCGGCAGATTGCGAACAGGCTCGGGGAGATTCTTGCGCTCCAGTACTCCTCCATCCAACCGCTCGAAGGATGGGAATATGTCGACGTCGGTACACGGCAGGATGTTGCCCCTGTCCCGCAAGCCGGTTGGCAACCCTACGAGCTTGGTTCGTGGTGGGGTGGACAGGACGTTACGTGCTGGTTTCGCGCCCGTGCTGAGATACCCGAACCAAAGACCGGCGAACGTCCTGTATGCCTTCTCAACCCCGGTGGAGAGTCTCTCGTTCTCGCCGACGGCGAACCGTTGCAGGGCCTGGACGCCAACAGGCAGGAAGTCGTGCTGCCACGCCGATTCTGGGGCAAGAACGTGGAACTGGTTCTCCAGTCGTACTCATCGCCGTCGAACTCGAATACCGGGCGACGGCGGTTCTCCGTTGCCGCCGTAGCGCTCCGCGACGAGTTGATAAGGTCCTTCTACTGGGATCTGAAGGTTGCCTTCGACGCTTCCAACGCGCTTGACAACGAATCGCTTACGAGCAGACGCATCCTCGAGCACGTGGAAAAGTGCGTGAAGGCTGTGGATTTGAACAGCGCCGGTGACCGACGAGCGTTCCGCAGTCACATTGCCTCGGTACGGAAAATCTTCGCCGCGGGGATGGAGAAATTTGCGTCGTCTGTCGGGATGGGAAATGTGGTTCTTGCCGGGCAATCCCACATCGATGTGGCGTGGACGTGGCCTCTGCGGGAAACGCGGCGGAAAGTCGCGCGGACGTTTTCCACTGTGCTGAATTACATGGACCAGTACCCCGATTATGTCTATTTCCAGAGCCAGCCGCAGGTGTACGAGTGGGTCAAAGCGCATTACCCTTCTCTCTGGTCGCGTATCAAAGAACAGGTGCGCGCCGGCAGGTGGGAACCCACGGGGGCATCGTGGGTCGAGCAGGATACGAATATCCCAAGTGGCGAATCGCACGTGCGGCAGTTCCTTTTTGGTAATCGCTTCTTCCGACGCGAATTTGGTGTACACACTCGCGTTTTCTGGTTGCCGGATTGTTTCGGTTTCTCGTTTGCCTTGCCGCAGATATTGCGCAAGGCGGGTGTCGAAGCGTTCGCAACGACGAAATTGGCGTCGAACGAGTTCAACGAGTTTCCGTACAGCCTGTTTCGGTGGCGCGGACTGGACGGATCGGAAGTCCTTGCGTACCAGATGCCGTGGGAGTGGAATGTCACCCCGGCCAATCTCCTTGCGCATTGGAACCGCTTCAAGCAGAAAACGTCGACCGACGAAATTCCTATGACCTTCGGGATCGGAGATGGCGGTGGTGGCCCCACCGCGGAAATGCTCGAAAACGCAGAACGTCTCAAAAATGTTCGTGGGTTCCCGCAAGCACGGGCAGGTAGGTTTCAGGACCACTTCGATCGGCTGATGAAATCGTTAAATCGCGAAGACCTTCCCGTGTATGTGGATGAGCTGTATTACGAAAAGCATCGAGGTTGCCAGACTACCCAAAGCCGGACGAAGCGAAATAACCGCAAAAGTGAACTGGCGTTGCGCGAGGCGGAATTTTTGGCTTCGTGTGAACTCATCGCGGGCGACGAATACCCGCAGGAGACGATCTCCGAAGCGTGGAAAACCGTTCTTCTGAACCAGTTCCATGACATTTTGCCAGGCTCCTCTATCGCGGAAGTATACGAAGACGCGGAAAAAGACTATGCTGGTGTGCGCAGCGCACTTCAAGGCGTCAAAGACCACTCATTGCGGAGCCTTGCTCGGCGGATAGACACACGCGGAGAAGGTGATGCGTTGATAGTGTGGAATTCCCTCGGATGGAAGAGAGACGATGTCGCCACCACCCCGCTTCCCTCCGCCGATTCATCAGGATGGAGTGTGCTGGACCACGACGGGCAGGAGGTGGCTACCCAACCGGTGATCCTTGACTCCGGAGCAGCGGGATTGCTTTTCGAAGCGTCGGACCTCCCGCCGATGGGTTACTCTGTTTTCCGCCTCGTCAAGCGTGCTCCGAGGGCGAGACGGAATTTGATTGCCCGGCGAAACAATCTGGAAAACCGGTTTTTCGAAGTTGCCCTGTCGAAAACGGGGTCAATCTCGCGCATATTCGACAAACTCAACAATCGGGAAGTCGTTCCGGAAGGTTCTTCAGCGAACAGACTGGTGCTGTTTGAGGATTTCCCAGCCAGCGCCGACGCGTGGGACATCGATTTCAACTTCGAGGAGAAGTTTCAGGAAATAGGTGACACAGAGTCCGTAACCGTGACAGAACGAGGACCCGTTCGCGCCACCGTTCGAGTCGTGAAAAGGGCGAAAAACTCTCGGATAACACAGAACATTTCGATCTGGGCATCTTTGCCGCGGATCGACTTTGCGACGGAAGTCGAGTGGTATGAGAAACACAAATTGCTGAAAGCCTCTTTCCCGGTGAACGTCCTTTCCCGCAAGGCCACTTATGAGATTCAGTTTGGGGCCATCGAACGCCCGACTCACCGTTCCAGCCCGGTCGAAAGGGCGCGTTTTGAGGTTCCGGGGCACAGGTGGATTGATCTCTCGGAAGCGGACTACGGCGTCAGCCTGATGAACGATTGCAAATACGGGTTCGACGTCTGCGGGAACAACATGCGAATAAGCCTCCTTCGGGGATCTGTGTCGCCAGATCCCCACGCGGATGAAGGTCAGCACCTGTTCCTCTACAGCCTGTACCCTCATCGCGGAGACTGGCGTTCCGCCTTGACGACGCGACGAGCGTACGAGCTGAATGCACCACTCTCATGTTGGATAGAAAAGGCCCACGGAGGCACGCACCCACGCCGCTGGTCCTTTGTATCCGTGGACTCGTCTGACATAGTGATCGACACCGTGAAGAAAGCGGAGGACTCGGACGCGGTCATCATTCGGGTCTACGAGGCGCATGGTGCCCGGGGTGCAGCTACGCTGCAATTCGGCAAGGTGCCCCTGAATGTCACGGAATGCGACCTGATGGAAGAACACGACGTGGATATTCCCGTTATAGATCAGAGTGTTCAACTGATGATGAAACCTTGGGAAATCAAGACACTGAAGGCCACATTCTCGAACGGCTGACCGTTCTCACGATAACATGACAACACTCTCGTTTTGAAAGGACCTGAAAGCATGCCCCATTTCCCTGCAGAAAGGACGATTCTCGTTCGTCAAATCGGCAACCGGCTCAACGAGCTTTTTGCAGCGCTGTATCGCAATCGCACTCCGATTACCGGATGGCAGACTTACGTAGCCGGTCCGGGGCAATATCCCGCCCCCATTCCTGTGGACGGATGGATACCGTACGAATTGGGCGATGACTGGGGAGGATACGACGTCACCCAGTGGTTCAAAGCACGTGTCCAAATCCCGCGCGAAATGGCGGGAAGAACGGTCGCGGCGATCCTTAATCCGGGGTGGGAAGCACTTTGTTACCTGAACGGCACACCGGCTCAGGGCCTGGACAGGAACCGTTCGGAGGTGGTGCTGACGACCTGTGCCAAAGGTGGAGAGGAATTTGAAATCGTCATCGAAGCTTCCGCGACACCAAACCAATACGACGACCATCCAATCCATCAATTCACTTCTGCGGAGCTCGCGGAGCGCGATGAACTCGTGTGGTCCTTCTACTGGGACTTGAAGGTCGCAAACGACGTGGTGGCGGTTCTTCCGCCAGACTCGCAGCCACGTATGAGGCTGCAGGACCTCGTAGACTGGGCCACAAAGCTTATCGACCTCAACAACAAGGACGATATCGCATCATTCCGGGCAAACATCGCCGATGCTCAGAAAAGGTTCCGCGCAAAGCTCAAGGATTTCCGTCGTTGCCCCGGAGACGGCAAAATCACCTATGTCGGCCACTCCCACATCGACACCGCATGGTTGTGGCCGCTTCGCGAAACCCGCCGCAAGTGCGCCCGAACATTTTCCAGCGCGCTGCGGTACATGGATCGCTACCCTCAGTTCGTGTTCTCCCAGGGACAACCGCAGCTGTACGAGTTCATCAAAGAGAACTACCCAACCATCTGGGAAGGGATCAAACAGCGCGTGAAAGAGGGCCGATGGGAAGCCACAGGCGGCGGATGGGTCGAACAGGATTCAAACGTGGCGGGTGCGGAAGCCCTGGTTCGCCAGTATCTGTACGGTCGGCGGTTCTTCATCAGGGAATTCGGTGTTCAGCCCCGTCTCGTGTGGCTTCCAGATGCGTTCGGTTTCCCGATTACCCTGCCGCAAATCATTGCCAAATGCCAGTTGACGGCCTTCGGGACGACCAAAATCAACTGGAGCCAGTACAACCAGTTTCCTTACAGCCACTTCCTGTGGCGGGGTCTTGACGGAACCGAAATTCTCGCCTTCATGCCTCCGGGGAGTTACAACAGCAATCCGACTCCGGCGAATGCGGTGAACGACTGGAGAAGCGTCAAACAGAAGGATATCGTTGACGAATTGTCTATCACGTTTGGTCACGGTGACGGAGGGGGCGGCGTTACCGTCGAAATGTTCGAGAATGTTCTCAGAATGAAAGATGTTACGGGTCTTCCGGAATGTGATTTTGGCACTCTTGAGGGATACGTCGAACGGCTTCACAAATCCGTAGACAAAGAAAAGCTCCCCGTGTACAACGACGAGTTGTACCTGGAACTGCACCGTGCCTGCCAGACGACCCAGGCTCGAACAAAGAGGAACAATCGAAAGGGAGAACTGCTATTCCGTGATACGGAATTTCTTTCGAGTGTTGCCATGCTCGCAGGCGCTGAATACCCTCAACAGGAGATCTACGAGCAGTGGAAACCGTTCCTCACAAATCAGTTTCACGACATTCTGCCAGGGTCTTCGGTGAACGAAGTATACACTCAGGCCGACAAAGACTACGCGTCCATTCTGGGCAAACTGAGTAGTTTGAGGGAACAGGCGCTCGCGACGATAAGCCGCGGCATCGATACGGCGGGTGCAGGGACACCGGTAGTCATCTACAACACCCTCGGCTGGGACAGGGACGACGTCGCCAGTGTCGCGGTAACTGGTGATGCCCGTGTCGGAATTCTCGACGAGAACGGGAAGCCCGTCGTAAGCCAGGTTGTCACCGAAAGAGACGGTCAGAAAAGGCTGTTGTTTGAGGTGTCCGGCGTTCCATCGATGGGCCACTCCGTCTATCGGATGGTCGAGAACCCGCGGGAGCAGAAATCCAGGCTGAAAGTCTCGGAATCGCGTCTGGAGAACGATTTCTTCATCATTCAGCTTTCCAAGACGGGGACGCTGAGTCGCTTGTACGACAAACGGAACAGGCGCGAGGTACTCCCGAAAGGGGCACGCGCAAACGAACTGCAGCTGTTCGATGATCGACCATTTGCGCACGACGCCTGGGACATAGATTTCGATATAGACAAGAACCGGTGGCCCATGGACGACGTCGTTTCGGCGCACGTGACGGAGACGGGGCCGGTCAGAGCAACCGTTCGCATCGTCAAGAAGACTGAGAAATCGACGTTGACACAGGATATTTCCATCTGGAGGAACATCCCGAGGGTTGACTTCGTAACTTCGGTCGAGTGGTGGGAGAAGCGGCGCCTTCTGAAGGCTGCGTTCCCGGTCGATGTGTTGTCACGTACGGCGACGTACGAGGTGCAGTTCGGGGCGATAGAACGGCCCACCCATTTCTCGACCTCCTACGACCGTGCGAAATTCGAGGTTCCAGGGCACCGCTGGGTAGACCTTTCCGAATCGGGATATGGCGTAAGCCTGTTGAATGATTGCAAATACGGCTTTGATATCCACGAGAATGTAATGCGGATCAGCCTTTTGCGGTCAGCGATACGCCCTGATCCGAAGGCGGACGAAGGACATCATGAGTTTACCTACAGCTTGTATCCGCATGCCGGTTCGTGGCGAGATGCGAATACGGTGCACCGGGCGTACGAACTGAACGCGCCACTCATCGCGCGCGTGGTGCCGCCGAACAAAGGCGCAAAACCGGCGAACGAGAGCTTTGTGCGCGTAGACCGGAACAGCGTGGTGATAGACACGGTGAAGAAGGCAGAAGACTCGGACGCGGTGATCATACGTTGCTATGAAGCGCACGGCGTCCGGGGGCCTGTTACCATGTCGTTCGCGAGTCCGCCGCAACAGGTCAGCGAATGTGATCTGATGGAGGAAAATGACGTTCCGGTGAGGATTTCCGGTTCGTCCTTCGAGTTCTCAATCAGACCATGGGAAATCCGCTCATTCAAGGTGGTGTTCTGATCTGAGGAGCCGTTAACGGGAGGGGAGCGCCGCGGGTGTTTCCCCTCCGTCACGCCCTTTCGAGTGCCGTGCAAAAGCCCAAGAAAACAATGCGGAAGCCAGTGCGACATTGATCGCGCATCTGAAGGTCGGAGTGTCGTGCGTGCTTGTTGACCGGCTCGGCCGACCCCGATACCTTGAATCATTCTGGCTCGAGAAACATTTCCAGTCGTTTTTCGCGCGGAACCGCCCCGAACCCGACTGGTGCCCAGCGCCGTAGCGGGAATCAAGGGGAAACACAGGAGAAAGACATGGACGGCACGCTGATGCTTGTCAAACCCGACGCGATGCAGAAAGGGGCCTTGGGTGAGATCCTCTCCGCAGTGCAGAAAGAGGGTTTCACGGTCCGCAATCTCAAGATGCTCCGCCTCCGGGTTGCGGAAGCGAAGGAGTTCTATTCGGAGCACTGCGAACGCCCGTTCTTCAACGATCTGGTGGAGTTCATGACCAGCGGCGAAATAGCCGCCATCGCTTTGGAACGGAATGATGCCGTCGCCACGTTGAGGAAGTTGATCGGGGCGACGGATTCCCGGCTTGCGGAACCTGGAACCATACGCGCACGTTTCGGGACCGACAACCAGATGAATGCGGTGCACGCGAGCGACAGCGTCAGCAGTGCACGGCGGGAACTTGCGTTTTTCTTTTCGACACGGGAACTAATCCCGTTGCCTGATTGACGAAGTTATTCTCCAGACAGGAGTGTATTCCGTGGCGGAACAGGTGTCCACCTCGCTGGATTCCCTCGGGTTGACTCGCATCGGGGGGCATGGCAGTTCGGGCGCGGTCAATCGCGTGGCCGTCGTTGGTGGCGGAGCAATGGGCCAGGGCTTGGCTCAGGCCGTTTCCCAGACCGGGATCGAGGTGATTCTGGTAGAACGCAATGAACGAACCCTGGAAGCGGCAATTGAAGGTCTTTCCAGGAGCCTCGACAAAGAGATTGACAAGTGGGGCCTTACGAGTTCAGAAAAGCGGGCGGTTCTTGCCCGCGTGATCGGAACGACAGACCTCGGACAAACCGCACGGGCTCCGTTTGTTATTGAAGCTATTCAGGAAAAGGCGGAAGACAAAGCAACGCTCCTGCGCGATCTGGACGCCATTTGCGCTGAACAGGCGGTGCTCGCCACAAGTGCGACGTCGTTGAGTGTCACCTGTATCGCGGAGGGGGTGACGAGGAGGGAACGGGTGATCGGTACTCACTTCCTTGACCCCGCTCCCCGGGTGCCTCTGGTGGAAGTCGTGCGCGGCAAACACACCTCGGACGCGACGTTTGTGAAGGCAAAGAACTTCATTGAAAAGCAACTGAAGAAAACGGTCGTCGAGGTCGCCGACAAGCCGGGAGGAATCACGACGCGCGTTCTGCTTGCGTTGCTGATAGAAGGGTTCCGCTGTCTGACCGACGAAGTCGCTTCCCCGGAACAAATCGATACCGCGGTTCGCCTGGGTTGGGGTTTCCCCGTTGGCCCTCTCGAATTCGCCGATCAGATGGGGCTGGACCGGGTTCTCGTGTGGATGGAGAATCTGTCGCGGGAACCCGGCGGCGAGCGATTCCAGCCGTGCCCGATTCTTGTAGATCTTGTCCACAAAGGGCACTGCGGAAAAAAGGCCGGGCGCGGATTTTTCGAGTACGATCCGGAAGGCAGAAGGCTGGTCGCCAGCTGACGGTGGCTCTGGTTTCTGCGGGAGCAGCGGACCGCGGCAATCCCTTTCCAGCCGCGCGCGCCGGTACGTGGTCTGGCCGGATCTCAACAGCACGGCGCAATGTGGAATTCAGGAGTGCGACAACATGCTTGTACGCGGCAAGCGGTTCCTTATCACAGGCGTGGCGGACCAGAACAGTATTGCATGGGGCATAACGGAAAGCCTCCTGCGTGAAGGAGCTGAAGGGCTTGCATTCTTGTATCAACCGCGATTTGAGAGGAACGTCCGGGAGCTCACCGCGGGAATAGAGGGTGCTCTGCTGCTCGAGGCTGATATTGCTGCTCCAGGATCGCTGGACGCTGCCTTTCAGACTCTCGAAAATCAATGGCAGGACCTTCACGGGATGGTGCACTGCATAGCCGCGGCGAAGCGAGAGGAACTGGGTGGGAGTTTTGCTCAGACTTCGCGTGATGGGTTCCTTTTCGCGCATGAGATCAGCGCATATTCTCTCCTTGATCTGGCAAGAAGAGCAGTTCCGTTGATGGAAAGAGCCGGCGGCGGGTCGATACTCTGTCTGTCGTACCTCGGAGGCCAGCGGGTCGTTCCGAATTACAATGTGATGGGCGTTGCGAAGGCTTCACTTGAAATGGCGATGCGGTACCTCGCCGCCGAACTCGGGCCAAAATCAATCCGGGTCAACGCACTCAGCCCGGCGCCCATACGTACCATTTCCGCCCGCGTTATCTCAGGAGTCTCGGAGATGTTCCAGAAAATGGAAGAGCGGTCTCCGATGCGCAAGAACGTGACGAAAGGCGAGGTGGGTGATGCGGCGCTTTTCTTCCTGAGCGATCTTTCCCGGGCAGTTACCGGGTCGGTCCTCTTTGTCGACAACGGCTATCACATCATGGGCGCATGACGAGGAAACGGTGGTGAAGGAGTTTCCGCAGGGGTACGTTCACGCGCTGGTTCAACGCGCTCTGGAAGAGGATGTCGGGACAGGCGATATCACGAGTGCCGCGACCGTGCCTGAATCGACGGTGGCGCGGGCACACCTGGTGGCCAAAGCCGCCGGCGTGCTTTCTGGAGTTGACGTTGCCGAAGCGACCTTCCTCGCGTTAGACCCCGGAATCAGGTTCTCCACCTGCGCAGGTGAAGGTTGCCGGGTGGCGAAGGGCGACCTGGTGTTCACGGTGGAAGGCCGCGCACGGGCTCTGCTTGCCGCAGAACGAACCGCGCTGAATTTCCTGGCGCACCTGTCAGGCGTCGCAACGCTCACCGCTCGCTTTGTGGACGCGGTGGCGGGGTCCGGAGCCCGTATACTGGATACTCGCAAAACCACTCCCGGCATGCGCTTGCTGGAGAAACGCGCGGTCAGATCTGGGGGCGGAATGAATCACCGCGTTGGCCTGTACGACATGGTTCTCATGAAAGAGAATCATATCCGTGCGGCGGGTGGAATAACGAAAGCGATCTCTGCGTGCAACCAGTATCTTCGACACCAGGGGCTGACCGGAACAAAAGTCGAAGTGGAGACGACGTGCGAGGAGGAGGTCCGCGAAGCGCTGGCAGCGGGTTGTGACCGAATCATGCTGGACAACATGACCGAAGATGAGATGCGCTCGTCGGTGCTCTTGATCAGGTCGATCGCGCCCGCGACCGAGATCGAGGCTTCGGGCAACATGACGCTGGAACGGGTTCCCGCCGTCGCGAAAACGGGCGTAGACTTCATTTCAATAGGTGCGCTCACACACAGCGCCCCAGTCCTTGACCTCTCCCTTCAATTTGAGATGTGAAGAGAAGTCCTGATCTCATAACGCCGGACGCCCTGAGCGGCTGCATCGTGACACGGGCCCTCGGTCGAACGCACTTCGCGTTCGGCTCTGTAACCACCACGATGGAGCTTGCCTCTCGTCTTGCGAAGGCGGGAGCGCCCCACGGTTCGATCGTTACGGCAGAGCAGCAGACAGCGGGACGGGGTAGGCGGGGACGAAAATGGATTTCGGAACCGGGGCTCGGAATCTGGTGTTCCGTGCTGTTAAGGAGCCAGGAGTGCGCGGGGCCGGCCGCTCCGGCGCTGGGGTTGATTGCGGCATGCTCGGTGGTGGCGGCCGCACGAATGAACGGTGTACTGTGCGCGGGTGTGAAATGGCCGAATGACGTGTGCGCGTTGGAACACAACCCGGGGGCACATTGTGGCGAGTTACCCGCAAGATGGCCGAGCCCGTGGGTGCTTTCCGCGAGGAAGATAGCGGGCATACTTGTCGAAACATCGAAGGAACTGAGCGGTTGTTTCGTCGTCGGAATAGGGGTGAACGTCCACCATTCCCGGTCAGACTTCCCATCGGAGATTGCGTCTTCAGCATCGTCGGTTGATCTTTGTGCGGGACGTGATGTTGCACGGCCGGCCCTCCTTGCTGATGTTCTTTGTTGTTTCGAGACGAGACTGGGCTGGCCCGAAGCGATGGTGCGTTCGGAATGGCATCGGGAATCCCTGACGATCGGCAGGCGTGTCGAAGTATCGGGCCCGGATGGGAGCTTTATCGGACAGGCTGAAACAATCGAGGCCGATGGTGTTTTGAAGGTGAGCGGTCCTTCAGGAACAGTGACGGTAACCGGCGGCGAGACCACGGTGAGATGCGTTTCCGACTGACCGACGCGATGGTACTGCCGGTCAGTTCGTAAAGTCCCAGGTCGTTCGGGGGATTCCAAACGGGGAATGCGTTGGAAGACATTCAGGGTGGAGAAACGAAACCCGTGATGGAGATGCTCCGTGTCTCGGTTCGAAACAACGCTGTCTCGCTCCGCAAAGGTGCGTGGCTGACGCGAACACTCGAAGAATCTGACCCGCGAGTGCGGGTACAAGTGTCTCCGTTGGCCCAGGAGGAACACGACACCGAGGCGGGGGAAAGCCTCTTGTGGACGGCGTTGCGGACGGATGCGGCGGATTGCGCGCTTGCGGACGCAAGTACGTTGACAACATGGCCGCCGCCACCCTGGGTGCGCGCAGTTGCCTTCCTGGCGCGGATGAACCCGCGTTTTGCGCTCTTGCACCGGTCATCCGTCAAACTTTCCGATCTGCCGGCTGCACCGCGGTTGTCCACGTCCAGCGGTCTTGCGAGGGTGCAATTCGACAACGCGAAACCGGGAGCAGAATGGGTAGAGCTTTCGGGAGACCTTCCGACGCGTCTGCACAAGTTGCATCTCGGGCATGCAGATGGAGTCATAGAACCCGCGAGCGATTTGTTGACTCTTGGCATCGCGGAGGATGCAATCGAGTTCCTGTCCACTGATATGCTTCTTCCGGCGCCGGGGCAGGGTGTGTGGATCGTCTTCTCGCTCTCCGACAGAGCCGACGTGGAACGGGTGTTCGGGCGCCTTGACGACCGGAAAGCGGGGATCTGCGCGAAAGCCGAACGCACGTTCACCGCGCAACTGGATGCTCCGGCCAATTGTCTTGTTGGCGCGCGAGCGTGGGTACAAACGAAGCGCCTGACGCTCGACGCGTGCATTATGCCGGCAGAAGGGGGTGTTGTTCAGCGCCTGAGTATCTCCGGGGCGCCCGAACAGCCAGAAGAGCTGGTTGCGGGGCTGGTCGATATGTTCCGCCACCAGAGTGTCCTGCGTCAGTGTCGCGGAAAGGCAGACAGGGGGTGAGCATGCGGATTCTTGTGCTGAACGGCCCGAACCTGAACATGCTCGGCATTCGCGAACCGGCAGTGTACGGCAGCCAATCTCTTGCCGGCGTTGAGGCGGAACTTGCTTCGTTGGCATCTCAACTTGGCGTTGAGGTGGAGTGTCATCAAAGCAACCACGAAGGGGCTCTGATTGACATGATCCACGCCGCGTTCGATCGCTTTCAGGGCATCCTGATCAACCCGGGCGCCTTGACGCATTACAGTTACGCGCTGCGCGATGCGATCGCCTCCGTCGGGCTTCCTGCAGTGGAGGTTCACCTTTCGAACATCCATGCTCGCGAGCCTTTTCGTCATCAGTCGGTGATTGCGGCAGTATGTGTCGGTCAGATCTCGGGGTTCGGGGTTGAAAGCTACCAACTCGGATTGAGAGCGTTGGTGTCGTACTTGCAGAAGACTCAGGAAAGGATCCGCAAAGCGTGAGCCACCGCATCGGCTGGTGCCGTTTCTGCGGATGAGTACATTTCAGATATCCCCGACTTTCTCCCCGGATAGCTCAACAGGATAGAGCAAGTGCCTTCTAAGCACTAGGTCGCAGGTTCGAGTCCTGCTCCGGGGATACCACACAAAAAGCCCGCGGACTGGTGTCCGCGGGCTGCGTTGTTTCTGGGAATCGGGTTACCCAGAACGCCGTCCGAAAATGAAATCCATCTGGAGACCGATTACGTAAATAGAAGCCTCCCAGTGGTGCTTGTAACAACCGACTTCCACGGACGCGGGGCCATCATAGCCTACCTCTTTGAAGGCCTTCATCACGGCGGGCCAGTCGACGTCGCCTTCGAGGAGGCCGACGAATCCTCCAAACCCGCCTACGCCCGTGCGGAAGTCCTTGAAATGAACCTTCTTGATCCGCTTTCCGAGAATTCGGATCCACTGCTCCGGGTAGCCGTACAACAACATGTTCCCGACGTCCAGGTAAACGGCCAGAAACTCGCTGTTGAAGCTGTCCACATAATCCCGGAGTTCTATCGGACTCAAATGGAACTTGTTCCACACGTTTTCAACACAGATTGCGACCTTTGCCTTCTCCGCGTACGGAACGAGTTTCTTCAGTTCATCCTGAGTCTTTTTGTAAACGACATCGTACGGGACTTCCGGAGTAGTCACGCCCGGAACCACAAGCACACCGTCTGTTCCCAGCCACTTCGCGACGTCAAGGCCTTTCTTGATCGAATCAGCTCCCGCTTTCACGATCTTCTTGTCCGGAGATGACAGAGGGTATTTCCAACCCGTGCCAATGGCCAGCGAAGCAATTTTCAATCCAGACCCCTCAACGAACTTCCGGACCTCTTTGACCTCCTTCTCCGTGCTCTTCCAGGTGATCGGACCAATGTCTTCATTGAGACACAGCTCGATAGCTTCGAACCCCGCTTTCTTCGCCAGCGGTACGTTGGTTTTCAGGTCGTTGGAATCCCGAAACGACCACAGGTTAATGGATTTGATCATGGTGCTTCTCCCGGGTTGAGGACGAATTGAGACTGGGTTCTGATTCCAGAGCCGCCACCACAAACGCGGTGGCGAGAAGACGCGTATGAGAAAGCGATACGTGCAAGGTAAGGTTTGCCGGCAACATCCGTCTCATATCGCGGTTCAGTTCAATCTGCGGTCGCCGGCTGCCTTGTCTGACGATTTCGATGGCCTTGAACGCCACGTGGGGTGTCCAACCGGTGCCAAGTGCCTTCATGGTCGCTTCTTTTGCAGCAAACCGGGCCGCCAGGTGCTCTGCCGGAAGCGGCCGTTCTCGGCAATACTCCAGCTCGCGTTGCGTGTACACGCGCTTCAGAAAGCGATCCCCCCACCGGTTGGCCACACGGTCGATACGTGCCACGTCGACGACGTCGACGCCGATGCCGAAAATCCTGCTCACGACAGCCTCAACAATCCTGCACTCCGCGTTCTATCACGCCTGATCGGGCGGCGGCGTAGTCGTTTGTTGCGGGGTTGCACCGGGTTGTTGCTCTCTTGTCCCCGATGGACGACGGCGTCTGCGGCGGCGCGATGAATGCGTCGCAGGCTGTGGCGGACTGCCAGTTTTATCTCCGCTTGCCGCCGAGGATTCGGTTCTTTCACCGGTTCTTGTGTCGCGAACCTCCGGCCGCTGCGCTGCCTGTTGCGCGGGAGCACGGACCTCAACACGCTGTTCGTTGCGGGAAGGGTGTTGCCGCTGAGGTTGGTCGCGTCGCGAGTCTCGATAGGGTTGTTGACGATCAGTCTGCGCGGGAGTGCCTCCTGTTTGCAGGTCCTTCTCCCACACCAGACCGGCACGGACCAGCGCCCGGGCGAATACTTCCGTCGCACGCCGGGGGTTATCCCGCTGAAGTTGGACAAGCGATTCGATGAGGCGTTCGCTTCGCGGGTCAAGGCGGGGAGGACGCCGGCCGGTGAAAAACCAGACAACCACCGCGACCGCCGCGATCAGGACGATCGCCCCGGTTACCACAAAAGCTGTTGTCATTCACCACCTCGGGTTTTCGTTACCATATGTGTTCCTCAGTTCAGAAGTCGTTCTGGGTTCGGCGCACCAAAATCGGGCGGCGTCCAGAAAAGGTGTGGAAGCCAGAACTCCCGCTAAGGACTGGCCGTTTCCAAGGTTTGGACGGGTTGCTAATGGCAAAGGCTTCGAAACCGATGCACAATCAGAAAGTACGGCAATACGAACCTCCCCTCAAGCGCGGAGGTTCACCCGCACAACCGAATACAAAGAAAAACGGGGCGCTCTTGGGCGCCCCGCTTCTTCCGGGTTCACCTATCAGCCCGCGCCCTTACCGAAACCTTCCGGTTCGCTTCCGCTTCCCTCGCGTCCACCTTTGGAGGGAGAGTCTTCCATCTGCTCACGTTGCGGGGCGGGTGTGCGTGTGTCGGCAAACGATTCAACCATCAGGGTGTATCCACCCGCTGTTGCCTGGTATCCGCGCACGACGATTTCGTACGATCCCGGTTCCAATCGGCGAATGATGCGGGCATTGTTGCCGTCACCACCGTCGTCATTCATCGCGATCTCTTCCCCGGACGACCCTCGAAGAACTACCTGAGGATCCAGCGAGGAATCGGCAGCCTTCATCACATCGATCGCAATGACGGCGGATGAGGCTACCCGAAGGGAGTACCGGTGCCTTCCCCCTGAAGTCAGAGTCCCTGTTTTTGTCTGTCCCGGTGAAATCGCGCCCATGTCCTGCGGCACTACTTCCGAAACCGTCAATTCATACGCACCGGAAGTCGATCCATAGGCCATCGCGATGATCTGGTACGTTCCCGCCGCCAGGTTCGTGGTGAGCAGAGCGTCATTGCCCTCGCCACCGTCATCGTCTGAAGCGACTTCACTTCCCGAGGCGTTCTTGACGATCAGTTTCGGGTCGAGCGTGCTGCCTCCACCGGTGTCCGGCCCTACCATCAGGATGAAATCGCCGCTGCTGTTGTTCACGGAGCTGACCTGAACGGTATACACCCCGGGGGAGAACACCCGAGACAACCGTGCGTTCAGACCGTCGCCACTGTCGTCATCAGAGCCTACCTCGTTCCCGTTCTGGTCATATACGGTCACTTTGGGGTCCAGCGAACCGTCCCCAATTTTGTCTACACGTACGACGAGCGGCTGCTCCGAATCCACGGTATAGGAGAACCTGCTGAAGCCGCCGCCCGAAGGGATCGACCCGATCTGCCGGAATTGCTGCACACTTTGGCTGGTCGCCGGTGCCGCAGCCTTTCGAAGTGAGATGGTTACCTCACGGGCGCGCGGTGTGGTGAACCTGTATAGATCACTGCCTCCCGTCGCCAGAACGCCCCGCTTCGTTTCTCCGACCGAGATTGAGGGAACCCGGTCAGGAGCCACCGTCAGGCGGAATGCGCCGGTCGTTGTTCCGTAACCGCCGACAAACAGCTGGTAATCACCTCGCCCGAGGGACAATCGCAACAATGCGCCGTTGCCCTCCCCAGAGTCGTCGTCGCTTCCAATGATCTCACCGCTGCGGTTCGTCACGATCAGATTCGGATCGAGGTTGCTCCCTTCGGTTTTGTCCACCGTGATACGACAATCCTGGAACTCGTCGTTCACGGTCAGACGGAAAACCGCTGGCACATTCGGGTCATTGATGATCTCCGTGACGGAATCACCGACACGCACACTGGCTCCACCCAGAGGAGCGTCCTGATCATAGACCGAGAGCATAAATTTCCCGGTGCTGGTGCCCACTCTGCGGGCCCGAACGACGTACTCACCGCTCGGAACCGACCTCTGGAGGAGTGCATTCAGGCTTCCACCTCCATCATCATCCGTTGCGATTTCCGTCCCGCTGGCATCAACAAGCGTCACTTTGGGATCGAGTGTAGAACCGAACAGTTTGTTTATCCGGATACGCAGATTCGTGGTTCGAGGGATGTTCACGCGGTAGGCAACCTCATTCATGCTGGTCGTGATTTCGCCAAGCACTGCGGTTCCCAGAGATAGGGTGGTAGCCTGCTGTTCCTCCACACGGAGAAGAAAATCTCCACGTGATGTTCCCACTGCCTGAGCTGCCACCACGTACTGCCCGGGTTGCAGTGTGACCGAGATCAGCGCGTTCAGCCCCTCCCCACCGCCGTCGTCAGTCGCGACTTGCGAACCATTGGAGTCGTAAATGGTGAGTTTGGGGTCGATTGCGGAATCCAGGACCTTGTCCATCCGAATCGTCAGGGTTTTTGTGGCGTTCACGTTGAGTCCGTAACGGATTGAACCCCCGCTTGTTGAAATCGTACCCAGCGTCCTGTCTCCAATCCGCAGTTCGCGCCTTTCATCCGTGGCGGAACCCGAGCCGCCGTCCTTTCTGATGTTCTGCGCGAACGAAACTGAAACGCAGAACACCAGAACCAGCACGGTCAACGCCCCCCGGTTCAGCCAGTGACGCGAATTTCCGTGTTTCTTTCCCATGTCGTTCCCCTCCCGATTTTGTCTTGGCGGTGTGAAACCCAGTTTGATCGATGGCAACCCCTTTGGCGAGTAAGCGCGTCAACGAACATCACATCTGTTATGCAATTGTGGATAACGAAACAGCTCGTCATTCGCAAGGAGGTTCATCTGTTTCATGATGGTGCGTTTTCCTTCCAGGCCGATCGAAACGAGCGGGAGTGGGTTGCGGGTGGTGTCGCGTGAGAGCACGTCAAGGTCACCAAGAAAGTCGTTTGCCCGCGTTACGAAAAACCGTTTCCCGTACCTCCGGATGGATGAGCCCTCCAGATAGACCGCCTCCGGGTCTCGTATTGTTCCCGGAACGAGGACAAGCTGGATCCCTTCGAGGCACAGAGCCGCGGTCTCCGTTCGGAGTTTCCCGTCGACGAACCCGCGGTCGATCAGCCCAAGGTTGGCCGCAGTTCGAATCGATCCCATGCCGACCGGAGCCAGAAACGTCTGCGCACGAATGGAAAAGGCACACCTGTTCTCCCGCACGGGTGCGTTTTCTCCGGGGCTGTCCGCGGCGGCGGTGCCGTGGATTCCTGCGCGAATACCCGGCAGCACAACGTGCACCGGCGCAAGGCCCCCGGAGCTCTCACACGAGCCCTGCTCCGCGAAATCGTAGTTGTTTTCTGCGGAGACCATTACGCCCGCCTTGCCGCCTGTGTGCCGTCGTTCGGCTCCGACAGAAAGTAGTGCAATTGGCGTACCATTGTCCGCGCGGAACACGATCGATGCCTCCGCCGGGCTCGTGTTCCGTTGCCATCCTTCGAGCATTGCGGCGCGGGCACCGGTTGCCGCACGGACGACCGTTTCCGCGACGGTGCGCCAGAACTGTTCCGCGTACGCGGGATCCCTTCCGGTTTCTTCTTCCGACCGTCCCCAGAAGCCCATCATGTCGGGTGCGCACATCGATCCGGTAGCCACGATGGCGACATACTCAAGAGAATCGTTCCTGGTTACGAGACGGTTCGCAACCAGTGCGCGGATAGCGATTACGTCATCGTAGAAGACGCCGAAATTATCCACTGTGCAAATTGCGATGCGATGCTGTGAGTCCCCGAAAACGATTGCGCGGGCATACAGGCTGTCCTGAACGCCTCCTGCCGGACGAGCATTCGCTTCGCCGGCCAACCACACTGCGTCAAAGCGCCTGTTGCGGTTTTTGTCTACCCATGTATCGATCCCGATACTGAATCGCCCGTCTCCATTCCGGTCGGAGAAACTATCGGGCACCGCCGGGGTGATATTACCCACAGCGGCCCCGGCGAAGAAAAAAGCCGAATCCGTCGGCGCGTGCCCCGTTGTATACGCCAAGTCAACGAAGTACCCCGGATGGGCGTCATCGCTCGCCGCATGGCGCCACCAGGCCTTTCCCGCCAGAGCGAAAAGGCCTGCCCCGCCCGCGAGGGTCATGAATACGATGAGGGCTCTGCTCCAGTTTGCCAGTTTCATCTTCGGTTCGCTGTGCCAGGAATATCAAAACGAGGCATGAGTGTGTAGGTTTTTCCCATCTGTGGTGGCATTCCCCCACGCACGAAACGAGAAAGGCGCGCGTTTTCACGCGCGCCTTTGGACACTATAAAGCGGAGTCCGTCATCACGAGAGGAACACCTCTTTGCCCGTACGGCCGCTCTCGAATATCGCCTCAATCACTTCCACGTCATGTTTCGCGTGAGCGGGGGAACTCATCGTGTCGGTGTTTGTCCGAATTGCGCGCACCAGATCCTCGATATGGGCCTGATGTCCGTCGGAACTCAACGCCCAGGGGTCATTCGCCGTCGTTTCTCCCCTCGCTTCGCGGGGCCCATACAACGCGAGCATCTCCTGTTCCTCGGCCTTTTCCTTTTCACGCTTGGGATCGTCGTCGTGCATGATCTGCCACGCTTCGAGGAACGTGCTCTGCCGTATCTGTCCCCGCGAGCCGAACAACACCAGAATCTGGTCTGTTCCGCGGTACGCGCAGGTGGTCGTCATGATGGTTCCCATGGCGCCATTTTCGAACTTCAGGATCGCCACGGTGTGGTCTTCCGCTTCGATGTCGTGCGTGAACACGCCGAATTTCCCGAAGACAGACTTCACCCTTCCGAAGAAATACAGCACGATATCCATCGTGTGAACGCCCTGGTTGGCAAGCGACCCCCCTCCGTCCAGCGCCCAGGTTCCCTTCCAACGACCGTGCGCAACGTCCTCATAATAGCTCTGGGCACGGTACCAGGGCAGCAAAGCGTTGATTCCGACCAGTTTCCCGAGTCGTCCACTGTCGATGACATCCTTGATCCGTCTATTCAAGGGGCTCGTGCGCTGCTGGAAGATCTGTTCCATTTTCACGCCGCGTGCTGCCGCCGCGTCGATCAGGGCTTGGACCTTTGCAGCCTTGACGTCCGGTGGTTTCTCCACGACGAGATGCTTGCCGGTCTGAATTGCCTGTATCCCGAAATCGGCGTGCATACCACTCGGAACGCAGATGCACACTGCTTCCATACCCGGGTGGTTCAGGAACTCGGCGTACGAGGAATACCCTTTGCAGCCGTACGTCTGAACCATTTTGTTTGTGCGCTCCATGTCGATGTCGCATACCGCAACCAGTTCCGCGCCATTGGCCGCCGCGATTGCCTTGCAGTGATGCTGCCCCATTCCCAGGCCGACGACACCGAATTTCACGGGTTCGTAATCCATCGTTCACAGCTCCATCATCTGTGCGGGAAAAAAAAACGAGGTCGCCCCAGCTTTCTGTTTCTCGAAAGGTTTCCAAAAGGGCGTTATCGTATTGATTATACGTTCCCCGGCCTGCTGTCCCTAAGGGGTTTTCAGGTCTGCCGCGGAAAATCGCCCGGCAGGACAGCGCGGATTGCGTTCTCCACCGGGGTTGCAAGGCCCTTCCCGTCTGACGCTGCGCAGTTGCGTTCCACCTGCTCCGGTGTTTTGGCGCCCACTATGATGCACGTGACCGCTGGCTGGTTCAGAATGAAGCGCAACGCGGCTTCCGCAGGCGGCAAAGGTGCTGCAGCCTTTCGCAGTGCTTCCGCTTCGGCAACCGCGCGCGCGAGCAACTCGCCTTTGAGCCAGTTGCCGCGATGGTCGTCAGGCGGGAACACCGTGTCTTTCGTGAACTTCGCCGCCAGTATTCCCGAGCTTAGAGGAGCGCGGATAAGGGTACCGATCTTCTCCCTTGCGCAGAGAGGGAAAAGCTCGGTCTCCGCTTCACGCGTCTGCGCGTTGTAATAAATCTGAAGGCAGTCTACGACACCTCGCCGGATGTACGAAACGCCCTCTGCGGGGGTGGTCACGGAAACGCCGACAAAACGGATCTTCCCCTGCTCACGAAGAATCGAGAGTGTTTCGAATACTTCGTCCCCATCTCCAACCGCAGGCGGCGGGTTGTGAAGCTGGTAAAGCTCAATTACGTCCTTGCGGAGCCGCTTGAGACTGCGTTCGCATGCCGACAGGATGTACTCGCGGGCGAAGTTTTTGCGCCCGGGAAGAGGATCGCGCCGCTCGTTGCCAACCTTGGTGGCGACGTAACACGAAGACCATTTCCCATCCAGAGCTTTGCCCAGGAGTGCTTCACTGTGTCCCGCCCCGTATGCGTCAGCGGTGTCAAACAGATTCACAGCCAGATCGAGCGCCCGATGGATTGCTCTGATCGACGTCTCATCGTCCGTCGCTCCATAGCCGATACCTTTTCCACCGATCTCAAAACCTCCGCCAATCGCCCAGGCACCGAATCCAATTTCCGAGACGCGGAGTCCCGTTTTGCCAAGGTCCCGATATTGCATTTGGAACACCCTCCTGTAAGAACTGGGAACCCGATGTCGTGCCCGAAGGACCGCCACAGGGTTCTTCCATCAACAGCCAGCGCGCCGCCCGCACCAACTGGTGCGAGACGGCGCGCCCGGCTACCAGAAGCAACAACTAGAAAATCAGCATGGCTCCCACGCTGAGCACTTCCACTTTGTGTTCCACTGCCGGGGCAATGTAGTGCGAACGAATCACGTCCAACTGGGTGATGACACGGAACGGTGCCCACGGCTGCCACACAACATTCACGTAGCCCGCCCGGTTCCGGTCCATTGTCTGCCGGGTCAGCATCGCGGTATGCGTGGCGTTCCAGTCGGCTTTTTCCTGGCCGGCTGCAACACTGGCCATCCATTTTGGCGAAAACTTGTACGTCGCCTCAAACCAGCCCATGTACCCGGTCTCGGCATAACGCTTCCCGGTGGCGGGGTCCTGATGAAACTTCGTCAGAGCATTGATGCCGCCGAGGCTTTGCCCAGAGGCAAATTCCCCGACGATTCTGAAGGGTCCGCGCCGAACGTCATAGTCGAACGCGCCTGCCAGGGAGTTGATAGTGCCCGTTCCGTCGTTCCAATCCTGTTTCCCCATGTGTCCTGAAAGGCCGAAGGTCATTCCTGGTGCGAGAGTGTACGCAACGCGTGCCTGCACGAACGGCAACTTCGAACGTTCGCCGCTGCCAATTGGATCCGTTTGCTCAACCGGCGCGGCTGCCATATCCCCCACAAACGGCCGGACGAGTGCGAATTGAAACAGGAATGGCGCGACGGAGTAATCGATGCGCGCCTGAGGCATGCGCACCCAGAGGTTCCCGCACGTAGTAAGCAAACCGGGAACTCCGGGGTTCGCCGGCGCAAATGCCAGCCAATCCTGTCCAAACGTGAGGGTTGTTCGGGGATTGGGCTGCAATCTCACGTACGCCAGACGGAGCCGGATGCTGGTCTGTTGTGCGGCTCCACCGGCCGTGGAACCTCGAAGCCCCCAGAAGTCCACCTCCACGACCCCGGCCGCGGGGACTGTGCTGTCGGGTTGCACGCGCATCCCGAGGCGCGTGTGGCGCCCTGTTATCAGAAAGCTTCCCGGCAGTGATGCCGAGCTCTGCGCAATGAACGCAAGGTCACTCGGATAGGCGTTGCCGTGGTTGTACGCACCCATTCCAAGAATGAATCCGTACGGTTTGGCTACCGATGCCGCGCGCGCGGTGTGCGCCGCCAGTGCCCCGGCCACGAGAAACCCGATTCCCAGTTGTGTTGCCAGTCTCATCAGGTCGTCCCCCGATCTATTTGAGAGGTGGTTGAAAAAAACCGTTCACCAGACGTTCGAAATGGTGACACGGTCGCGCATGAGATCCATGTTTCCCGGTTCGATAACTCCTGCTCCATGCGTCATCGCGTTTGCCCCCGCGGCGGCAAGTGCTTCACTTAGCTGCTCCGTGAGTGGAGAGCCTGAAACGAGTTTGGCGACCCATCCTGCGACGAATGCGTCCCCGCATCCGACGGTGTTGACAACGTTCGGGACCGATGCGTTTCCCCCGATCGCCGTCCCCCGATCCACCAGCACCGCACCTTCCGCCCCTCGAGTGACCGCAACTGCCTGCGTGTTCCCTTGCAGCAGTGTTTTCGCCAGCAAGACCACTTCCGTTTCGCTTCCGGCATTCCCGCCGGTCAGTTCGCCGAGTTCCTCCGTGTTCGGTTTCAGAAAACTCGGCCCGGCGGCTGCTCCCATGGCCAACGGCGTTCCCGAGGTGTCGAGTAATGTCCGAATGTGTCTCGCGTGACACAACCCCACCAATTCAGCGTACAGCCCCTCAGGGGCCCCCGGAGGGAGGCTCCCCGACATCACCACCAACTCCGCGCCGCCGATGACTCCCGTGAACGCGTCAAGGAACCGTTCGATGTCTTCGCTCTGGACCGCAAATCCCGGCTCCCTCACGTGGGTTTCCGTATGACCCACCGGGTCAATTAGCGTGGTGTCAGTCCGCGTCCGACCGTCAACTTCCACCATCCAGCATTCCACATCAGGCAAGCGTTTGCGAAAGAAAACGGCTTCTTCTTTTCCCACAAACCCCGCGTATCCCACTCGTACCCCGAGCAGCCGCAGAACCGCAGCGACGTTCATCGCCTTGCCGGCGGCCAGCGTCTGCACCGATTCTGCTTTCAGAGTCGCTCCGACCACGAAGTTCGGAACGATGAGGATTCTGTCGATGGCGGGATTCAGACCGATTACCAGAACCATGGGAAAACCGGACGCGACGGGTTGTTACAGCGGATACGTGAGAGAAAGGTAGGACGACATTCCGCGGGGGCAAAGCGCGGCATGCATGGTTTCATCCGATCCCTGCATTCGAGTATCATTACAAAGAACACGATGACTGGCAGGAACGCCGGCGTTTTCCCGCTGCAGGTGCCAGACCCCTCGATGGCGGTCTGTATCCAGTCCGGTACAAAGCCGGGGACGACCGGTTCGCCCGGATTTCGTGGTCTCCTGAGTCACCCGAACGGTGGAAAACTATTCCCTGCGCCGGCCCCATCACGGCCGGTTCGGCACGTAGGAACGGCAACCAGAAACCAACGAGGGAAACGATGAAACAGGGCTTGATTCTCGGCTGCGGAAGTGTGGTCGTTGACGTGCTCAAACTCGTTCCGAATTTCAAAGTCGGCGACAAGACGAAAATCATCGAACAGGATGGTCGCTCGAAGAAGCTCATCGCCGGCGGCGTGACGCTCAACAACCTCGTCTGGTCACGCATGCTGGGCGCTCGGTCGGGAGTGTTCGGGCGGCTCGGCGGGGACGAATACGGGAAATTCCTGTTGAAAGAAATGGATCGGTTCGGCGTTGCACACGATCAGCTTCACGTGATCGAAGGCGAAGAAGCCGCCTACACTGATTTCTTCCTCGACCAGCAACCGGAACGCACCCTTTTCATGTTCTTCGGAACCACGGCGACCACCACACCTGAGTTCATTCGCACGCATTGCGCGGAGGCCATACGCAATGCGGCATACGTCGTAACGGAGATCTCCCAGCTTCCGCTTGACACAGTACTGGAAATCGAGAAAATCGCGCACGAGGCAAATGTGCCGGTCGCGGTTGATCTGGATATCGCCCCGAGTAATTCCATCATGCAGTACATCGGAACCGCGGCCCAGTACGAAAAAGTGGCACGCGGCGCTACGGTTCTCAAACCGTGCGACGCCGCTGCAACTGAACTGGCCGGTACCGATGATCTCGAGAAGGCGATTCAGAAGATCCATCGCGACTTTGGCAACCATAGACTGGTAGCCATTACGGCCGCGGCGAAAGGAAGCCTGCTGTACGACGGCAAAAACGTCCACTGGGAAAACGTGCTCGATCTCTCGAGAGTCGGACGCAAACTCGTCGACCCGTGCGGTGCAGGAGACGCGTATTTTGGCGGTCTCAACGCTGCGCTCAACCTGCTTGGGTTTGACGCCCCCCTCGCAGATATCGGGACAATCGCGAACGCCACTGCGGGCATCTGCTGTTCTGAATACGGCGCATTCCCGGTTGACCCGGAAACGCCGCGGGCGGCGATCAAAAACCTTATCGCCGCCAACAGAGGGGCGACAACGGCAGACCGCCTGATTCCCGCGTGACGCACTGCCCGCGGGGTGAGCAGAATCACCTCGCGGGCCCATCCTTTTGAGGAAATCCCGTGAAATACAAAGCTTCAACCGTACAGGCGTTCCTTCAACGCATTGTAGAATCCCTCGATGCGCAGATACAGCACATCGAGACTGCCTCACCACAGACATTCTACGGCAACGTGTTCTCCGAAATCCCGGAAGCGACATACTGGGTTGTAACGGGAAAAGGGCGTGTGCGGCACATTGCAGACAAAATCTCCGCTTCTCTCGCGAGCACCGGAACGCCCTCGTACTTCGTGGATGCAGCGAACGAAGCGCACGGGTTGCCCTTGCTGAGCCCTTCCAGCCGCGTCCTTCTGCTGTGGCGGCGATACCAACCGGTTGCCGATCTGACTCGGCTGCTCGAGGCAATCCCCGCTTCGGTTGCGGTTGACATCGTAACCGATGCGACAGATCTCCCCGTGAACAGGGCAGCGAATCTTTTTCGTATTGTCGGCGTCGAATCGAGCGCACTCGAAGTGCCGAACGACATCGTCGCGCTCGCCATGGGCGATTCGTGTGTTGCCGGGCTGGAAAGTGCGCGTAAATTCACCGAGCTGGACTTCCTCAAGGACCATCCCAAGGGCAACCTTGGGAAGACAATCGCTGCCGCGCAGAGCGCGCGCGAAATATCGTACCTGCCGCCACCGGTGCAGGCGTTTACCGCGTTGAAGGAAGAGCGCGAAGGGGTACGAAATCTGCTCGAGGGACTTGATGCAGCGGCCGTAACGGAATGGCTGGACGTGTTCTCACGCCCGTGGGAGCGCATTATCACCACGGGCATGGGGAAACCCGGTTACTGCATGCGGTATCTTGCCTTTCTGCTGAACGAACTGGGACGCAGTGCGTTCTACCTGCATCCGGCTGAAGGTGTCCACGGAGACCTCGGCAGGATTGGCGAACGAAGCCTCGTCATCGCGTACTCCCATAGCGGCGAAACGGACGAGGTACTGAACATTCTGCCCCGGATGAAAGAACGGGGAGCAACGCTTCTTGCGCTTACGAACAACACCGCCAGCACGATGGCGAAGGCGGCGGACGCAGTGCTGAAGGCGGGAGCGCCGGAGGTCGATCCGATCCGAAAAGCGCCTACCGGTTCCACCACTGCTGCGCTGTCGCTCGCGACGGCCCTGGTGTGTTCCGATAGACCCGCGAGGTAGCAGGGCACAGCACGGCGGAATCAGATCGTAACAGGATAGCGGCCGGCTTTCCTCGCCTCGTCGAGCATCGCCAGGTAGTTGTCCGGCTGTGCTCCAATCAAAATGGAGTGGCTGGAACCGAGCAGGAAGCCTCCGCCGGGTGCGCAGTGCCTTACTGCTCGGCGAACTTCATTGCGCACATCCTCCGTTGAACCGGCAATCAATGTCTCCGTGCCTACTCCTCCCCACAGGGTGATTTTGTCCCCGTATTCCCGTTTCAGGCGGATGATATCCATCGTTGCCGATTCCTGGATGGATTGGTATGCGTCGTACCCAGCCTCGACGAGCATGTCCATGATTTTCCAGTTGTTGCCGCACGCATGTTTGAGCACGGGCAGACCAAGGCTGTGCGCGTGCGCTACGTGCGCGGCCATTGAAGGGAAGAAGCGCTCCCTGACCACGCGCGGCGACACGAGAGGGCCGCGGGAGTCAGCGTAGTCCTCACCGGGACACAATCCGTCAACGCCTTCCTTTGCCCAGAGGCTGTCCATGTGCATCGTGCGGGCAACAGCCGCCTTTGCGGCAGCCTCCGCAATTTCCGGGTGCTCGGCAATCAAGATGAGCCCGCGTTCCATTCCGCCGATAAGCGGGAACGTACCGTCCCCGCTTCGCGCTACAATGAAATGGGTGCCGCCGAATTCCTTCACTACTGCACGGACAAGCTCCCACTCGGATTCGTCAGGCTCCGTGAATTTCGTCGGAAGGGGGAAATCTTCAACCGAGTACTCACGCGCGGGTTCGGCATACTTGATCCGCATCAGCCATTGGCTTTTTTCCGAGACTCTGTAGACGTCGCCCCTGGGGTCCCGGAAGGTCATGGGCGCGATTTCCTCCCAGGGGATAATCTCTTTGTTCCTGCTTGGAACGAGGCTGACCGGTATGATGTCCTGGTCGGTTTTGTGGTAGAATTCAATGACGTCGCGGATCATGCTCTCCACGACTTCGTCGCGCCTTCCTTCCCAGAGGGCCTTCGTTGTCTTGAAGTGCCCGCGCCAGAACGTTGGTCTTCCCAGCACGGCCTCGAAGGCCGGGTAGTCAATGGCGAATTCCCCGATGGGGACGAAGTCAGGTTCCTCATGGCGCAGAGCCGTGAGAACACGTTGTTTTGGTGTCATCCGTTCATTCCGGGCAACGAGTGTGGTGGCCAAAACGGGAAAGGCACCACACAATCTACCACCGTGAACCATCGAGCGGAACGGCAGCCACGGGTTGCAAGAGCCGTTCTTTCCAGAGGCGTCGGCAGTGCCTCTGCCGTTCTCGGTACGCGGGTTGCTTCTTCCAAGTGATGTTGGTCACGGAGAAGTCCGGCTTTTCCGGTGTAACTTTCTTGTAGAACAGGCGACCTTGCTGCAAACCCGGTCCGTTGAATGAAGCTCAGAATCCCTTTGATGTTCCTTGCATTCTGCGCGGTTGCCAGCGCAAAACCGGCGCACGGCTACGTACTCCGTGCACCGGACGGTACGCCCGCTGCCGTGTGCGGAACCATGCTGCTGCGAACGGATCCTTCGCGATCACGCCCCGCCGCCCGAGTGACGCTCCCCGGTTCGTACGTGAGTCCCGCCCGTTGGTTCAGAATCCACTACACGACCGCGAGCGGCAGCGCGGATGCGGTACCCGCGGCAGACGCAAATCAGAACGGCGTACCAGATTGGGTGGAACTTGCCGCCAGCGTAGCGGACTCCGTGTATGCCAACTACCGGGCGCTCGGGTACACCACTCCGTTGACTGATGGAGGTGCATCTGGCGGAACCGAGTACGACATCTTCTTCATTAACCTCGCCCCCCAGAACGTGTACGGGTATACGTTCTCTCCGCCCGATGGGTACATGGAGCTGGACAACGATTACGCCGAACGGATCTATCAGACAAAGGGCGCGACCGGCCTCCGAATAACGCTGGCGCATGAGCTTTTTCACTCTGTTCAATTCGCGGTCTGGGTAGGCGGGAACGACGGGATCTGGTGGCAGGAAGCGACGGCCACGTTCATGGAGGAATACAACTATCCGGACATCAACGACTACTGGCAGTATCTGGACCCCGACTGGTTCTGTAACACGCTGTTCGAAAATCCGGCGACGCCGTTGAACCAGGGGTCCACCGGGTCGTGCGATACCCACATGTACGGTGCCGCCGTCTTCTGCCAGTATCTCGTGCGTACCGATTCTGTGAGCGGCCATGCGGGAATCCGCTACTCGTTCGACCGGCAGAAGGTGCTGCGATCCAGCGCGCCGAACGTGGTGGTTGACGCACTGGAGACTACCATGCAACAACCCATGCGCGAGCTGATCGCCGGGTTCTGGTCGCGGGCGTACTTCACCGGCCCGCGTTCCCCCCGAACCCCGTTTTTCCCGGACGGCGCTGCGTGGACTTCACCCCCGCCCTCCGCGCTTCTCTCCGCTGACTGGGAAATCAAACGGCTCGGGAGCTCAGGAAGCACGCAGTTCCCGGTCAAAGCGGCAGGTCTTGGAGGTGGGATCGTCCGGATTGTTCCCGACAGAACTGCGGGAGGGGTCCGGCTGACGACGGATGCAACCACCAACTGGGCGTGGCGGGTGGCGGTCTCCGCCGGGGATTCCGTCCGAATAATTGTCCCCCGGGAAAACCGCGTGTCTGTGAGTAACTGGGATCAGGTAGAGGACATAGTGGTCACCTTCGGAAACGGCGCCGTGACTCCGACGGAATCCCAGATCATGCTCACTGCTGCGTACGACCCTGAACTCACCCGACCGGCGCCCGAGGAGTTCCTGCTGACGCTGGAACAGAATCGTCCCAATCCCTTCAATCCGGGAACCGAGTTTGATTTCTCGCTTTCTGAGCCCGCGGGCGTCACCATCCGCGTATACTCGGTTCTCGGGATACCGGTGCGAACCCTCGTCTCCAACGCGGCGTACGGTTCCGGCCTGCACACCGGATCATGGGACGGGCTCGACAATCGGGGAACGCAGGTGCCGTCCGGCGTGTATATTCTTCAGGTAACGGCACTTGGACGCACTCGGTCGCGAAAAATGGTAATTGTCAGGTAATTGCATGCGGCAAAAACTCCTCATTTCCCTTCTGATCGTGGCTCTCGCAGCTCCCGTTTCCGCGCTGCTGATAGTGGGTCCGAACGGCAAACCGACCCTCGGATGCGGAACAGCGGACGCGACGACTGACCCCGTTCAAACGCTCGGACCGGCGAAACCCGCGCGCGGCGGCATCGGAGAAACGTACGACGCGGCTAACCCGTACGTCGGGTCCGGACAGAAGCTGGCGCAGACGGCTCGGGTAACACTCCACACGTCGTACGCGAAACCCGGGAGCGTGTTTCGGATTCAGTACGACACGACCGGAACAAATGCACCGCCCATGGCGGATCTGGATGGCTCCGGCGTGCCCGACTGGGTGGAACTCACCGCGCAGGTGGCGGATTCCGTCCTGAACCAGTACTTCCTGATGGGATATGACGTGAGTCTCAAGGATCTGGGGACAGGAGGAGATGTCCGTTACGACATCTACCTGAGGAACCTCGCGCCTCAGTACGTCTACGGGCTCACGTATTCCGGCAGCAACGGATACATGGAGATCGATAACGATTTCGCGGAATCCATCTATGCCTATCCCGGCGTGTTCGATAGCAGGGGAGCGCGGGGACTCAGGGTTACGCTGGCCCATGAAATGTTCCATTCCATCCAGTTTCTGTACGTGTCGTACCGCACCGACTGGGCATGGTGGATGGAAATGACCGCGACGTTCATGGAAGAGCTCATGTACACCGACGTGAATGACTACTACCAGTATCTGAGGCCCGACTGGTACAAGGACACGATTTTCGAAAACCCGGCGCTTGGGCTGACTTCGTATGCATCCGGTTCTGTGCATCCGTACAGCGGCATGGTATTCCTGCTCTTCCTCTGGCAGAAACATGGCATCGCCGCGTTGACAGGCATCCGGGATACCTTCGCCGCGCGTGACCTCAGCACCGCAACCATCATCACCAAACTCCAGAACGCCACCGGGGTTGTCATGCGGGATCTCCTCAGCGAGTTCTGGGTGTGGAGTTATTTCTCAGGTGACCGCTACCGCCCTCAGTTCTTCGCCGAGGGCGCGCACTACAAACCTGCGCCCCTGGACACTGTCAAATACGATTCGATGGCGACCAGAGTCACCCTTCGCAGAATGTCCATCGTGGGCGATACAACCGTGGCAGATGCCACCGCCTTCCTGGGAGCAAGACTCGTACGCATCGTTCCGGATGGAAGTGCGGGTGGTGTCGTAATCTCGGTTCGGGGAACTGATACCTACGCAGGCAGGTGGGCGCTACGCGTCGCCGTTGCCTATCCGGACGTTGTCACGTACATGCCGGTGGAAAAAGACTCCAGAACCGGCGAGATGTCCGTTTCGATAACCGGCGCAAACTGGCAGAACGCTCAGGACATTCTGCTTGTTGCCGCGAATGACGCAATTTCGGGAACGAAAATCCCGTTTGTGTACCGCGTCCAGTACCTCCACCCGGAGACAGTGGCCGCGCCTGCGGTGCACCGCTTTGAACTCGGTCAGAACCTTCCAAACCCTTTCAATCCGACCACGGTGATTCCGTTCACGCTTGACCGTTCGTCTGCGGTGGACCTCACCGTGTATGACGTTCAGGGGCGGGTGGTGCGCCGGCTCATTTCCGGGGCGCATATGGAAGCCGGCGATCACAGGGTCACGTGGGATGGTCAGAAAGAAAACGGTTCGTCCGCAGGTGCCGGCGTGTACTTCGTCCGGTTGAGCGTCGGGAACGAGACGCGTGTGCGGCGGATGACGTTGATTCGGTGAACGTCCCGCGACTACCCCTGCGCGGCCTCTCATGTGCAGGAACGCCTTCACTGCGCCCGCCCTGCCCTCGTGCTATATCCGATTCCTCTCCGCGACTTCCGCGATGATCGCCGCCGCCAGCTCGCAGTGCTCGGGCTCGTATTTCGCACACAGAGTTGACCACCGGATGAAATTGTCGAGGAATGCCTTCGCGTGAGGGCAGTTCTCCTCACTGTAGCGATACTCCCGACTTGCCGGGGGCATCGAGTAGGGATAGACCTTGTTCCGTGCATTCTCATCCAGGAATGTCAGTGCCGCCGGCATCAGGTAGTACTTTCCCATCCCCGCGCCGGGAATTCCGGCCTGGGAAAGCTGGTCGGCAAATTCCTCCGGGGTGCAACGGAACTGAGTCGGGTCAATGCGAATTCCGTACATCCAGCACGACCAGACATTCTGCTGGTCAGGAATCCTCAGGGGGAGAATGCCGGAGATCCGCGCCACGAGCTTGTTGAGAAGCCGCGCCGCGCGGTCAATTCGAACCACCTGCTCCCGGATGATCTCCAGTTGTCCGAGGCAGATCGCCGCGGTGCAATTGGCCATGCGGTAGGCATACCCCGGCACCACGTGGAGCCTCCCGAAATGGGGCTTCATGGCCGCGCCCCGGCTCAGGCCGACAAACCGCAGGCGCTCAGCCAGTTCGTCATCGTTGGTGACCACGCATCCGCCAACATCCGACCCCATCGTTTTTTCGGAGTCAAAGGAAAAACCCGCCGCAAGGCCAAAGGTGCCCGCGAAGCGCCCCTTCCATTCGCTGAATACTGCCTGACACGCGTCTTCGTACACGATGAGCCCGTGTCGCGCCGCGAGGGTGTTGATGCCTTCCATGTCGCACATGAGACCCGTTTTGTGAACGACGAGGATGGCGCGCGTTCGATCCGTGATTTTTGGTTCGATACCCCGTGCGCTGATGTTGATACAACCCGGATCAGTATCGGCGAACACGGGGATGTAATTCTCGCGAATCAAGCCTTGGAGCGTCCCGTAATCAGTAATCGGGCTCACAATGATCTCATCTCCCGGCGCGAAGGAGAACGCGGACGCAAGCATTGCAAGTGCGGGGGTGCAACCCGGGGTTGCGATGCAGTGCTTCACTCCCAGCTCACGGGCGAATGCCGTTTCGAAACGGCCGGTGATATCCGCGGTAAGGCCGCTCGCCACGTATTCCTCAAGGTATTTGAGGCAATTCGGCCCCATTTCACGGGGGAACGGCACCGGCAGCTTCCCCGTGATGCCGGCCATTGCTGCGGCGCCGTATTTCGCTCGTTCGGCCATCACATTCTCCTCATGGTGTGTGTTTCGCGCTCAAGAGATACTCCACCACTTCGCCCGGCTCGGCCAACCAGACTTCATCGCCTCCAAAACGCCGTATCGCCTGGAAGCGCTCCTCCAGTTGTTCTACGGTGCAGTCTTTCCACGGGTGAATCGGCTTCCCAGGCATGGGGCAGTGGCAGTAGTCAATAATCCACCCGCCGGCCTCGATGGCCTGTTGAATGCGCTTGAACGGATCGAACGCGGAAAAGAACGGCGGCGGGTATTCCGTGTGAAGTGGAACTCTGCAAAGCCTCATCAGGTCGGTTTGCCGCGTGTTGATGTCATCGTAAATAGTAATGATGCCCGAATAACCCGCCTCCCGCGCAACCGCAAGTGACGCGGGGTAGCAGTCGTTGCTTCCCGGAACACAGAACAACGGTACCGGAATCCCCAGCACCTTTTCCAGCACCGCACGGCTGTTCACTACTTCGTAGTGAGCGTTCTCGGGCGTGATCGAGGCGTGGGTCATGCTGTGGCATGAAACACCCCATCCTTCAGCACGCAGCGAATGTATCTCATCTGCAGAGAGGATCATCATACCGTGGTAACTGCTTCCCGGTACATTACGTGGGACGCCGATCTGGCTCGCCAGAACGGCCACATGCCCCGGCACGCCATATCTTTGGTGGACCGGGAGCGCATGGTCGAGCAGTGCCGCACATCCTTCGTCATACGTGATGGAGTAGACCCACCGTGCGCCGTTTTTCCACATCTCGTCCTCCCGCGTATTCACGCAGGGCGTCAATGAGTCAATACGCCTGAATCGCTTCCGTATTCATTTCCTCGGCTCTACGATTTTGCCGTACTTCTCCGGTTTCCTCGTGGTGTGGAACATGGTTCGGAACTCTTTGTACTGCTCTCCCCAGAACGGCATGCGCCATTTCGGGTCGAATTCGGCCACGGCGACCCCCGCCTGATGCCCTGTGGACGCGATAATGCGCCCATCTGGAGCGATCACTTTGGCGTACCCCATACTTTTACCCGCGAGATAGGGTGTTTCGATGTAACGCGAGAGAGCGACGTAGTACTGGTTATCCACTGCACGCGCTTTCTCGATGCTTTCGAGCATGTCGCCCGTGTAATCCATGTACATCGTCGGAAGGCATACGATGTCGGCGCATTTCAGCCCGTAAATGCAGAACATTTCCGGGAAGTGAATGTCCATGCAGATTGCGATCCCGAGAACCACGCCGTCAAACTCAAACACCGGGAAAGGATCGTCTCCCGCTTGATCAGTTACAATTGCTTCTTCGCCGGGGGCAGGATGCTGTTTCCGGTACACGCCGGCAAGAGCACCTTTTCTGTCAATCAGGAATCCGGTGTTCGCAAAGCCGTTCCCTGCCACGGCTGAGACCGATGCCACGGCTCCGATCCCGTACTCCGCGGCAAAGGAGGCCATGCGGGAGTAGATCGGGTGGTCGGCGAGCCGGTAAAGGCCGGGTTTCCAACCCATTACGATATCTGGCTCCTCCGGGAGCAGAATGAGATCCGCGCCCCCGTTGGCCGCTTCGCGGAACGCCTCTGGAATGGACTCCTCGATCTGAGTGACGAGTAACGAGGTTACGGCAAGCCGGAATTTCGGTCCCACGGCGGGGTCTTTCTGTTGCGGGGTGAAACGGCACGAAACGACGTCATGGTAGGACGGGTTGGCGGCCGTGTCAAGGGATGCGGTATGAGAGGGTTTTCCCTTCATGCCGCTGTTAGGTACCATTTGAGATACTCAAACGGCCACCCTTCACGCCAACCTTTGCGAAGGATCTTTCAATGATCGCAGACATCGCCACCGACCTGGTTTCGCTTCAGGCTTCGTTTTCTTCCGCTTCAGACGAGATTAAGTCGCTGATAGTCCGCATATCGTCGGAAATCGATTTTGTGAACAAACTGAGTGAACTCCATGCAGAAGAAGCCGAGGCATGGAGAATCCTCGCGCAAAAAGCTCTTGATGTCGTTCAGGGCAGCGTTGCGGGTGGAAAGATGGACTCCATCCGCGGTGCGGTGGCCGAAGCGGAGGCGATCCTGGCGCCGGTGGCGAACACCGCGAAAAGCTACACCATCTGGTGCGTTGGTCACGGTCACATTGACATGAACTGGATGTGGTCCTGGCCGGAAACCGTGGCAGTGACGAACGACACATTCAGCACCGTGGACCGGTTGATGTCGGAGTACCCCGACTTCTGTTATTCGCAGAGCCAGACAAGTGTTTATGAGATTGCCCGCAAGTACAATCCAACGCTGTTTCAGCGTATCAAGGAACGTGTAGCCGAAGGCAGGTGGGAACCGACTGCCTGCATGTGGGTGGAAGGCGATAAGAATCTCGCGGGAGGGGAGAGCCTCTGCCGTCATCTCCTGTATACCCGTCAGTTCATGGAAGAGCACTTCGGCCTCAAGCCCGCGGACGTCCTCATTGACTGGGAACCCGATACGTTCGGTCACGCACACACAATCCCGCATTTCCTGGCCCGGGCAGGCGTTCGGAGGTATTACTTCTGCCGGGGAGGAGCCGACCCGAAGCCGTCCGTGTTCTGGTGGGAGGGGCCCGACGGTTCCCGGGTTCTTTGCTACCGCGAAATCACGTGGTACAACTGGGAAGTCAGGCCGGAACTGACGAACCATCTGGTCGCGTTCGCGAAGGAGACCGGGCTTCGGGCCTGGATGAATGTGTACGGGGTGGGAGACCACGGCGGGGGCCCGACGCGGGAACACATTGAGTGGGCACACCGGATGGATTCGTGGCCAGTGTTTCCGTCCATCAAGCTTTCGACGACGAAGCCCTTTTACGAACTGCTGGAAGAAAATTCCGCGAAATGGGACGTGCTCAAACGAGAACTGAACTTCGAGTTCACCGGCTGCTACACCACACAGACGAGCATCAAACGTAACAACCGGTTTGCGGAACAACTGCTCTACCAGGCGGAGGCCGCGTCCTCGCTCGCGTGGCTGGAAGCCGCACAAGAGTATCCAGAACCGACTTTGCGGGATGGCTGGATCAACACGCTTTTCTCCCAGTTTCACGACATTTTGCCGGGTTCGTGCGTGCGACCTTCCCGGGAGTACAACTCAGGTCAGTACCAGGAAACTGCCGCAGGCGCCGGGATGGCGCTGACGAACAGCCTTCGCGCAGTCGCTTCGGAGATTGATACGGCATGCTTCGGCGGGAGCGGAGGGGTCGGCGCGTCAGCAAACACAATCGGTGGCGGCGCGGGGTTCGAATCAGGGATGGGTGCCGTCTCGGCATATGACGGCGGCTCAAGCGACGTAAGGCCGTTCGTGGTCTACAACCTCAACGGGTGGGAACGCAGCGAGGTAGTGATCGCCACTGTGTGGAATTCCGGTTGGAAGGATATTGTGGTTCAGGACGACGCGGGAAACCGTTTTCTCGGACAGATCGTAGAAAAAGGCGGGTACTGGGGCCACGAATTTGTCAAGGTGGCATTTCCCGCGCTCAAAATACCAGCGTTGGGGTACAGAACGTTCGCTCTCGCTCAAGGCCATGCCCCCGTGGCGGCGTGTGCGCTGGCGCACGTGGAGCACGGCGCAGAAAACGAGTACTTCCGGCTCGAGATGGACTGGAATACCGGCGGCATAAAGAGCCTGGTGGAGAAACGGAGCGGCCTCGACCTGGCAATTCCGGATCGTCCGATGGGGCTTCTCGAGTATGCAGTTGAACGACATCATGGGATGTCCGCCTGGGTCATCGGCGATATTCAGACATCGAGGCTTCTCGGCGAGATCACCTCGCTTGAAGAAAAGCGGGGACCCTACCAGGTCTCGTTTGTCGCAAAAACGAAAGTGAATGAATCGAAGATCACCCTTGAGACAATCGTGCGCGCGGGTTGTCCTCTGGTGGAAGTGGTGATCTCGGCGAACTGGCTGGAGCGCGGCGGCTCGGATGCGGGAGTCCCATCGCTGCGTTTTCACGTGCCTGCAAACGTGGAATCCGACTCGGCGCTTTTCGAAACGCCGTACGGAACCATTCGGCGCGCCCTGAACGGGGGCGAGGAAGTGCCTTCGCAACGTTGGGTTGACCTGAGTGGCAAAAATGCGGGCGTAACTGTCGTCAATGACAGCAAATATGGTCATGCGATCGACGGAAAAACCGTCAGAACGACGCTGATCCGCAGCGCGTATGACCCGGATCCCCTTCCGGAAGTCGGCGAACAGCGGATCAGGATGGGGGTACTCCCCCACGGGGCGGACTGGAAGGCGTCAGCGGCGACGCGCGCCGGGGTGGATTTCAACCAGCCGCTGGTCGTCGTCGGAACGGGTGTTCATTCAGGCCGCCTGCCGAACAATGCGAGTTTCCTGTCTGTCGACGAACCGAACATCGTTCTGGCGGCGGTTAAACGAAGCGAAGATGGTGGGGCGATAATTGTTCGTGTCTATGAAACCGATGGCTGCCGAACGGATGCGCATGTGAGGTTTGGCACGTTTCTCGCGGTTTCGGAAGTGAATGCTGTGGATCTTCTGGAGCGAACGACGACAGACAGGGTGGAGAGAGACGGGAACACGATTCGGGTCGAGGTGCCCCCGTTTGGCATTTCCTCTCTGAGAGTGTCGTTTGCCAAATAGGGTGGGGAGTACTGCCATGAAACTCAGGAATGTGTCTGCCGCTTCTGCCGCAATCGGACTTGTGGTACTGGTTTCGGGGTGCGGAGTTCTCAACAAGGCTGTGCAGAAACCGAAGGTGTCATTCGAGGCGGTATCAGTGCGTTCGCTGAGCTCTGAGTCCGTCACAATAGATGTCCATCTCAACGTCCAAAACCCGAATGTGTTTGACGTGCCGCTGAAGAAGTACTCGTATGCGTTGAACATCGGGGAGAGCCGGTTACTGAGCGGCGAACAGGGGCTCTCGGTTACAGTTCCGGCACGGGGGTCGGGGCAGATCAGCGTTCCTCTGACCGTGCGTTTCAGAGAAGTGATGGGAGCCATTGAGGCCGTGACGGATACCGATGTGGTACCCTATTCGATCGGTGGAACGGTTACGATAGACGCGGGACCGCTTGCAGGGTTGACGATTCCGTTCAACCACTCTTCGTCCATTCCCCGGCCAGCTCTCCCCTCGATCACCGTAGAGCGGCTCTCCGTTACGTCGTTGTCGCTAAGCGGCGTGAACGCCAACCTTGTTCTCTCCGTAAGGAACCCCGGGAGACTGGCGTACGCGCTGGAGAACTTCGCAGGTGATCTGGAACTGAACGGAAGCAAGCTCGCCACGATTGATGGAATCGGCGGAACACAGCGTCTGCCAGGGGGAAGCGCGCAGACGATCACTGTACCGCTCCGACTTTCGTCCACGCAGGCGCTGACAGGGATCCAATCGCTTCTCAATTCGGGCGCCATTTCGTATCGTATCAAGGGAACGGCGGGTGTGTCCGCAGATGTGCTCGGGAGGATGCCGCTGACGATCGACCAGAGTGGTACCACGAGAATTACCCGTTGATGTTTTCCTCCGGGCTGTTGCCATCTGAGGATGAATCGTGTACGTTAGAAGCATGACGGTTACTCGGGAGAACGCGATGCGGAAATCCGTTGCGGGTGTGCTTGCCGGCGTAGTGGCTGTATTCGGCTATGCGGTGGGCCGGCCTACGTTCTCTTCTCTGGGGCTGCTGCCGAACCTCGGCAACGTTCCCGGCACGGCGACGGAGTGCCAGGTGTGTCACGTATCCGTGGGTGGGGGCGGCGCGCTTAATGCCTTTGGGGGCACCGTTCAGGCGAATCTCACCAGCGGCGTACCGGATTGGTCGCGCATACGAGTTCTGGACTCGGATGGTGACGGGTATTCCAACGGGCAGGAACTGGGTGATCCGCTGGGGTACTGGCAACCCGGCCAGCCGAATCCCGGCCTTCAGACCAAGATCACAAATCCGGCGAACGCAATGAGCAAACCCACGGGGCCTTCGGGAGTCCAGATCGTGACGACCCCGACCGCATGGGGTGTGATCAAAGCGTTGTTCCGCTAATCTACGCAGCTTTGCCCTCCGACATCCTACCTGACATCCAGCTCCCCAACAGGCAAAGAACGCCGCCATGTGCCGACGTCTGATTTCCTCTGAAAAGGTTCCCGCTGAGTTGTGGAACGACTGGAGGTGGCACATTCGGAACCGAATCACCACCCTTGACGAACTGCGGGGCGTCGTTGCACCCGACGAGAATGAAATAGAACGACTGCGGCGTGTAGTGGCGCGGTTTCCGCTTTCGATCACGCCGTATTATGCGAGCCTTATTGACTTCGACGACCGGCAGTGTCCCATACGGCGACAGGTAGTGCCTTCGGTGGCGGAAATCGAAGATCCGGACGGCGTGGAGGACCCTTTGGGAGAGATAGAACAGTCTCCGGCCCAGAACGTCATCCAGATCTACCCGGACCGGGTGGCTCTCACCGTCGTCACGCAATGCCCGGTTTTCTGTCGTTTCTGTTTCAGGAAACGTCTGTTCTCGACGACAAGGGGGGGAGCAGTTCGGGGGTTGGAGAAGAGCATCGAATACATCCGCGGGACGCCGCAGATCAAAGACGTGCTTGTCACCGGCGGAGATCCTCTGATCGCGTCAGACAGCTTTCTCGAACGGCTCCTGAGATTGTTGCGAAGCATTCCGCACGTGGAAATCATTCGAATCGGGACACGTGCGCCGGTTGTTCTTCCTCAGAGAATTACCCCGCGGCTGTGTGCGACTCTGTCGCGGTACCATCCGCTATGGGTAAACACGCATTTCAACCATCCGAAGGAGCTCACGCCGGAAGCGCGGGAAGCCTGCGACAGGCTTTCGCGCGCCGGGATCCCGCTGGGGAATCAATCGGTTCTTCTGAAAGGGGTGAACGACGACCCGGAAACCATGCGCGAGCTGGTGCGCGGCCTTGTACGGATGCGCGTCCGCCCGTATTACCTGTTTCAATGCCATCTTGTGCGAGGGACCGGGCATTTTCGAACGACCATCGAACAGGGTCTTCGGATAACCGGTGCATTGCGGGGGCATGTCTCCGGTGTCGCGAATCCGTTGTTTGTCGTCGACACACCGGACGGGAAAGTTCCCCTCTTGCCCAGACGCGGGTTGAAACGGCGTGAGGGCGATTACGTCGTTCTGGAGACGTTCAAGGGAACGGAATGGCGCGAATACAATCCAACGGCAGACGGGCAGAGGAAAGGAAGGGAAGACGATTGAGCAACGACGCACCACTGGGTGACCGGGCACGAGCGTTGGCGAGGAACCTCCATGTTCTGACCGTCATGTTCCCGGATTCAGAGAAACCGTTGCTGGGAATGCAGTTGCGCAATGCGGCGATCGAACTGGTGACCGAGGCAGTGGTGGCGAGCGCAACGGATGATCCGGCTGAGAAGCAGGAAATGCTGCGCCTTGCGGCCGTCAACTGTACCCGGATACGGGAACTCATTCAACTGGCGCGGGAACTGGATCACCTGCCTGAGGATGATGTTGCAGAGCTGATTACCGCGGTGGAGGTCATCAACGCGACGATCGCCCGCGAACGCAGGACAGCGCGTTATTGAACGAGATCAATTGCCCGTGATTTTCCCAAGCATCACGTAATCCGTTGTGTTGCTTGTGGCAGGATCAACGTTTTCTCCGCCAACCGTGAAAATCGTATTTCCCACGACGCAGGCGTGAATATCGTTGAGTCCGTGGGGAGAGCGCTCCTCCATGAGCGTGAACGTATCCGTGACGGTGTCGTACACCCAGACAAGATCGCTGTATTCCCCGGTCAGCGCCTTCCGTTTGTCGAGCAGCTTTACCCCGTTCATCGCCAGCATCTGGCCGCAGGTTTCCTGACGGAACACTCCCCCGATCAGAACCACGTACCGGTCTCCCCATGAGACCGCACAATGGCCGGAAAGGGCGCCGGGAAGCGAAGAATGCTGCTGCCAGGTGCCGGTGTTCACGTCAAAGGAAAACGTGTCATCGAAATACGTGAACGCACGCTTTCCCGCTTCCACCTGACACGTGTACCCACCGAATACGTACACCCTGGGACCTACTGCGGCCGCCGCGCATCCCGCACGTGGAGAAAACGGCACATCCAGAATTCGCCACCCCGTTCCAAGGTCACTCAGGTCCAATAATTCGGCCTTTGTGACGCTTTCAGCAGTGAATGCCCCTCCATGGACCTTCTCCCATTCGCCGCCGCCAACAGCGAGTATTCTGGTGCCGACTGCGGCCACCCCCGCAACGCCCCTTGCCTGAGCCATGTGGGGGAGCTGCGTCCATTGCCACCTCTCTTCCCCTCGTCTCAAAGCCCACGCGTCGTTGAGAACCGCAAGCCCACCCTTTGCCGCTTTTCTTCCCCCCACCACAACGAGAACATTGTCGGCGGAACACCCTGCCGTGTAACAGCGTGGCGCGGGAATTGGGTCCGTCGGGAACCAGTCATCGCGGGTCGCATCGTAGTACCAGGCAAGTTCCGTTTCCCGCCACGGGTACGTCATTCCACACGCGTAGACCGGTATGGACTCCACGGTTCCCATCGCGCCGCCTTTTACCAGACTTGGGAACCAGCGGCCTTCGGACCACGAAATCTGGATCATCGCACGCCCCCACGACTTTAAATTTTGCGATACTCAACCAGCAGCGAGCCGGGTGTTTCCGGTATCTGAACACGAATCCGAGATAAGTCCTCGCCCCGCATCTCTCTGGCAACTCCGCGTTCGAACCCTGGTGACATGGTGACCTCGTAACTTGCGGAGGAATCTATTGCGCGAAGGCGGGTTTCCATGAGGGGGAACGGGCTTTCATGGCGCCGGAGGAACATTGCGATTCCCGCGGATTCGTCCTCCACATGGAACTGGTACGCACACCAGTCGTGAGTGGCGAAGGAAACCGGTACGAGCGGGTAATAATCGCCAAGAAGGAACCGCCTGATTCGTTTCAGTTCCTCGATGGCTTTCTTCGCCTCGTCTGCCGGGAAATCGGGGACGGCGATGTTGTTGTACAGCGTCACTCCTGTGGACATGGCGCTTCGGAAGTCGTACGGGGAATATGTCCACACGGCTGCGGAATGAATCGGAACCCACTGCGAGAGCCCGGCAGTTTGGATCTGACACGCGATTTGCAGCATTCTGCCGTACCCTGGGCCGCCCACGTCAGAGAAGTCGCTTCTCCAGAGGGGAAACGAGCGCATTGTTGTTTCGAGATCTATGCGCCTGCCGCCACTGGCGCAGTTGTCTATTGCCAGGCCGGGGTGGCGTCGGCGAAGCTCATCCCACAACCAGTACAGGCCTTCGATGTGGCGGATTTCCGAAATGCCGATTCGGTCGGGCGGGTCGGCTGCGCGCCAGTACGGCAGGGGCTGGAAGTTGAAGTCCTGCCGGTAAATCGTTACACCTGAATCAGCGATGATTGATGAGATCCGGTCGCAGATGAATTCCTTCGCGGGCGCGTAGCCGAGGTTGAGGAGGCAGAAGTTCGGGTTCGGGCCGCCACGGAGAACGAACTCCGGATGATCGCGTTCGATTTCGGTTCCCACGCATACACGTTCCGGTTCGAACCAGAGGACGAACCCCATGTCGGATCTGGTCGCCGCTTCACCCACCGGTTTGAGGCCATCGGGGAAGACGTCCTTCCTGATTGTCCACTGGCCTGTTTCGCCTCCCCAGTTGCCGGTTCCGAACCAGCACGCGTCGATCCAGTATGCCTCGCACCCGAGCTCTTTTGCTCGTTCAAGGGCGCCAAGCTCGCCTTCGAGAGTTACCTTGCCGGTGCGGTGGTAGGTGGACATTGTCATGTGGGAAACAGGCGGAAGGACAGGTTCGCCGCTGGCCTGTTTGCGGGGGGTATAATGTGCCAGGATCGCCTTTCTGAGGAGGTTGTTCCCGACGTAACGATCCTCGCCCTCCCAGGGAATCAACAGGATTCTGGGTGTTCTGATGCTTTCACCCGGTTCCAACGAGATGTGCGTCCGTTCCATACCGGCTGCGACGTGAATGCCCGCGCCTTCGCGCCGGAACCGAGCCATCCAGTGGCCCGTCCAGCCGATGGCGATTACAACCCCACCTTCTCCGAGTTGGAGATTCATGAAGGGCAGGACCGAATCGGATGACCTCCCGCCCACCGGAGCGAGTGTGAAGTCACGTCCTTCCCATAGCTCGTCGAAAAGGGGGAGGAAATCATCCCAGCGTGCATCGCTACCCTTCGCATGGTGGAGGAAAGTTTTTCGACCCGCGTCAGCGGGGAATTTCGTGTCCACAGGAAGGATGTCGGAGACAACAGGGGATTTGACCGTACTTCTGTTCTCCAGCCTGAGCATTACCTCGACAGCAGGGATATCATCAAATCGTCGTACATGCTGGATCGCGCGGATTCCCGATGGCTCGCCAGCCCACGTGGACACAATCTCCAGCCCGTCGTCGCGTCGCACCGTGTCAGTTTCGAGGCGCCAGGAAGGCAGGAAATCCCGGGATCGGGTACCTCCGAACGTGAAGGAGAAGTACGGGCTGATGTCATCCGGCAATGTGGTCACTCTGATCCCCCTGACTGTGGCGCCATTGATGGCATGGGAACGCTTCGCGGGCAAGCCCGGCAGGCTGAAGGGCGCGGTCTTTCCCCGATGAGATACCAGTATAACACGCCCGACTCTGCAGGGGCGAGGGGTGTCAAGGGAGCCGTTTCAGTGGCCGCAATCCGGAAGTTGGCCGTCTGAGTTCACGTCGGTATCTTTCCAAAGTGTGGCATTTTGAGCGAGATGCGCACGTCTGCAGGGCAGGCCGTGGTCGCTCATTTCCGGTGTGCAGGTTGAGGGATGGCTGGCGAGAGGGTAATAGTAGCGATGAGCGGGGGCGTGGACAGCTCCCTTGCGGCCGTTCTGCTCCACGAACAAGGTTATCGCGTGGCAGGCCTCACCCTGAAGCTGTGGGATCGAAACCACGCGGCTGGCCTGCATGGCGCGGGTGAAGCTGCCAGCCACGAATCTGAGCCTGCGGCCGATGCCCGGGCGGTGTGCGAACGCCTTGGCGTGCGCCATCACGTGCTTGATTTCACGGAAGTTTTCGAACAGGTGGTAATTGATGACTTTGTCCGGGAATACGGGAGCGGCGCGACACCGAATCCGTGCGTGCGGTGCAATGCACTGGTGAAATGGGAGGCGTTGCTGCGCATGGCGGAACGTCTAGACGCCGAATTCGTCGCAACGGGCCATTACGCAAGGGTAATTCATCGTGAGGACGGGATTGCGGAGCTCAGGAAGGGAGCAGACACCAGCAAGGATCAGTCGTACGCGCTGTGGAGACTCAGGCAGGAACACCTGCGGCGGACACTGCTGCCGCTGGGGGGGATGAGGAAAACCGAAACGCGGAGAATGGCTGCTGAACGGGGGCTTTGCACCGCGAACAAACCCGAAAGTCAGGAAATCTGTTTCATCCCTGACAATGACTACGTGCGCTTCCTCAGGGAAATGGACGAGCGTTCCGGACAGAAGTCACCCGGCTTCGTGCCAGGTGAGTTGCGCACGTTCAGAAGCAACGAACTGGCAGGGACCCACGGCGGAACAGCACATTTCACCATAGGCCAGCGAAAAGGACTGCGAGTAGCCTTTGGCCGGCCCCGTTACGTTGTCCGGATAGACCCACCGACTCACACCGTCTGGATCGGAGATGCGAGCGATCTTGAAACCGCTACTGTACATGCGGAGCAGGTTAACTGGTCTCTCGGACCCGCACCCGACGCGGGAACGAGAAGCACGGCGAAGATCCGATACCTGCACGTCGGGGCAAGCGGCCGAGTCTTTCCCGCTCCGGGCGGGTCAATGGCGTTCGTCTTCGAAGAACCGCAACGAGCAGCGACGCCCGGGCAGTCGCTTGTCGTATATGATCATGACCTTGTTCTCGGCGGCGGCGTGATCAGACCTGTTCCCGGCGAGAAGGCTTCCTGAAGGAATCATGAACGTACGTTCGAGGCAGGTGTTACTCAGTCTCCTGAGCGGAGTACTTCTTGCGGCCGCGTTTCCGCCACTCCCTTCAGGCCCCCTGGCCTGGGTAGCTCTGGTTCCATTGCTCTTCGCGTTGGATGGCGCGGACACCAGGCGGGCGGCGGGGTTGGGGTACGTCTTCGGCGTGGCGTTTCACGTGTGTTCGCTCTACTGGATCGCATTTCACGTTGACATACCACGGCTTCTCAGCATTGCTGCATGGGTCGCTGCCAGCCTTGTCCTGGGGGTCTACTATGCCGCCGCTTGCGCCTGTTTCCGACTGACCGCTCGCTGGGTCGGCCGAAGATGGGTCTGGTTTGTGCCGTTCATCTGGGTAGCAATCGAATACTCGAGATACGTGAGCGAGTTCGCGTTTCCGTGGACGGTGATCGCACACTCGCAATCACGGTTGCTCGGCCTGATCCAACAGGCGGATTTCTGGGGTGTTCTCGGGGTTTCGCTCTGGGTCGTAGCGCTGAACGTGCTTGCGTTTCGAGCGATGCAGGAAGTGCCGGTCAACGCGCGGCGAGCCACGGGTTTCGCCGCGACCTTTGCGCTCGTTGTGGCGGCATCGGCAACGTACGGTACGTGGCGCATGTCCGAAAATCCCACAGTACCGGCAAGAACTCGCATTGCGCTGGTGCAACCGAACATCGGGATGGATACCAAATGGGACGCGGATGAGGGGATTCGCGCCACAATGGACTCCATGATGCACCAGACAATGCAGATTCCTCCTGGAAGCGCCGACCTCGTGATCTGGCCCGAGACGGCAATCCCGGATTACGTCGTATATGCGCCTCCCTTCAGTCTTGACTCCGGAAGGAACATCAACCCGCGTTATGTTGCGTATTTCGACAGCCTGACGCGGCATCTCCGCGCGCCCATCCTGAGTGGACTTCCGGCTCAGGACTTTCCGCGTGATGCCCAGTTCAACTCCGCAGCGCTCATAATTCCCGGGACCAGCAGCGTGCAATACTACGACAAAACGTTCCTCGTGCCGTTTGGGGAACGGGTTCCGTATGAAAGCGCGTTCGGGTTCCTCGGAAAGATGAATCTGGGTATCGCACGCTGGTCGCCGAGCAATCGCTTCTCGGTATTCCATTCCCCGGCGGGGAATTTCGGGGTGGGGATCTGTTTTGAATCGGTGTTTCCGAGGGTAATGAGCGACTTTGTTCGCGCGGGAGCGGATTTCCTTGTCGTTGTGACCAACGACGCGTGGTTCGGCAAGACATCGCTGATCTACCAGCATGCGGCGTTTGCCTCATTTCGCGCGATTGAGAATCGCGTGTGGGTGGCCCGCTGCGCCAATACGGGAATCTCAGCCTTCTATGATCCGTGGGGGAGAAGAGTTCAGGAAGCGGGGATTTTCACTCGAGAAACACTGATTGGCACTATAGGTCCGCGGGAGAAAGTCACGCCTTACGTATTGTGGGGTGACTGGATTGTCGTCATTGCCGGCGCAGTCTCGCTTATCGGCGTAGCGGGCGGAGGGATGGCCGCGTGGAAACGTGCGCGAAGACGGACATCCTGACGTACCGCCGCTGGAGTTGGGCTCTCGGCGCAGGTCTGGCCGGATTCATTGTGTACTTCGGGGTATGGAACCTGGCGTTCGCGTCCGATGATGTCGCCCTGATTTACCGCATGCGTTTCTTCGGGTGGGACGGCATCAGGCCGTTTCTGCTTCCGGAGACTGGTGCGCAGGGTGTGGGATACCAGGCGTACTACCGCCCGTTTGTGGTCCTTTTCACCGCCGGCGAATACTTGTTCTGGGGAACAGCGCCGGGGGGGTACCATCTCAGCAATCTCGTCGTCTACGGCCTCACGTGTTCGCTGGTCTTCCTGCTTGTGTCAGAGGTCGTCGGCTCACGGTTCGTGGGACTCGCGACTGCTCTCCTGTTCGCTGTCCACCCGTTGCACACGATGAATGTGGCATGGGTAAGCGGCAGGACTGACCTGTTCGCATCGTTTTTCATTCTGGGATCGCTTCTTGCATTCGTGCACTGCAGCGAATCAGGGAAGAAGCGCTGGATATGGATCGGCCTGTCCGCCGAATTCCTGGGGCTGTGCAGCAAAGAAATCGCGCTTTTGACCCCCTTCCTCGCCGTCGGAGTTGAATGGGCAAGGGTTTCTCATCAAGACACACACGCCTCCGTCGCCACCGTGTTACGGAAAACGGCGGCGTGGTGGGTGTTGCCGCTTCTGTGGGGAGCGATGATTGCCGGCAGCAGCCCGTTCCTGCATTCTTTTTCGTGGGCAGTGTCTCTTCGAGAAGCGTTCGTGAACCTTGCCGGTTCGGTTGTCCTTCTTATTTCTCCCCTTGATTATGAAGTGTTGTTGCGCTGGTTTGCCGAACGACCAGTGCTGCTCGTCTGCGCGGGTGCCCTGTGCGGCGCGGGTGCTCTTTTCGCCGTGTGGCGCACCCAGAGTAGTCGTTCCACGATGTTGTGGGGACTGATCTGGCTGTGTGTCAGCATTGCTCCTACCTATCGCGCGACCATGCGCTGGTACCTGTTTCTGCCCTCTGTCGGTATCTGCATGGTTCTCGCAAGTGTCTGCGCTTCCGCATCCGAGAGGTGGCGTGTCCCTCTGGTTGCCCTGCTGGTGCTCGCGTTCACGCTCGGCCTCGCAAACGAGCGTCGGAAGTGGACCATCGCGGATGCGGTCAATCGCTCCGCATTGTCCTCTCTTCTGGCGAACGCGCGCGGCGATTCCATCCGCAGGGTTCTGATTCTGACAACGCCTGCCAAGGTGCGGCGGATGCCCGTTTTTGGTGGGAATACAGAGTCGTTTTTCCGTATCCATGGCGGCACGGCCGAACGGGTAGACGTCGTTTCGCACCTTGCTCTCTGCGATCCGCTCGGGGTGGTGAAGTGTTCCCGGCGCGACACGACCACGATGACACTGGAACTTGCCGAGGGTGAGGGAGAATTCCTGCCCTTGAGGGCCAGAGCGCGCCTGACGGAACGTGTGGTCGGAGTAGGGGATACGATGGACTCTGATGCAGGTACGGTTGTTGTCGCGAAACTTTCCAAATCCGGCGGAGTCCGCGCCGTGGACGTCAGTTTTCCGCGTGCCGCTTTTGGAGACTCCCGGATTCTGCTTTTCACCCGTGGCAGGTTCGTTCCCTTCACACTCCCAGTGGAGGAATGAGGCTTCGTGCGCCGCTCTCTCGTACTAGCCGTGCTGATCCTCCTGGAGGGTATCTGCGGCGATGCAGGGGCATCGGTTGGCGACTGGCGTTCGTACAGCCGCCTTGTCATCCACCGCATCGCGGCGGGACCGGATGCTGTCTGGGCGGCAACGGAAGGAGGAATCATCCGTTCGAGTCTCGTGGACGGCTCCGCACGGACGTACAGCCCGAGTGACGGTCTGCCGGATCGGAGTATACTGTCGGTCATCGTTGACAGTGCGGGCACTGCGTGGTTCGGCACCGGGGAAGGAGGCATTCTCCGGTTCACAAGAAGGAAAAACCTTTCGCTCCCGGTTCTGGAACCTCCGCTGCTTAGCGGCCAGGTGTCCCGGGTTGCGGCATTGTTCCTGTGGCAGAACCGGCTTTATGTCGGGCACTCCACCGGAGTGACGGTTCTGGACCGTGGGACCAACCGGGTGGTGGAAAACTACCATCAGCTTGGCGCCCGCAGCGATCTGCGCAACCAGGCAGTGTCAGCTCTCGCTGTGGTGGGAGGGCGAATCTACGCCGGCACCGCTCGAGGCCTTTCGTGGGCGGAACTTGATGGCAATCCACTTCTTCCTGACTCCTGGACGAGCGTCGAGGACTCTTTTGCGGGGGTAAGCTCTATCGCCTCGTTCCACGGAAAGGTCTACGTGGCAACCCTCAACGGCGTCAAAGTGGAAACCACGTCCGGATGGGTATTGACGGGCCCTGCAGCGTCTGTCTATGACCTCGCGGTGTATGACGGAGCCCTTTGGATGGCGTCTTCGCGCGGGTTGTTGCGGACAACCGATGGCGTGAACTGGGAAGGCGTAGCGGACCTGTCATCTCCCGTCAAAGCGCTTGCTCCACTGGAGGGGGTAGCCCTGATTGCCGCCGGAGAGGCAGGAACTTACCGGGTCCAGGGCGCGACGCCTGTAGTAACGAAGATGCCGGGGGTGGACTTCCCCCCTACGAACGCTTTCACAAATATCGTGCTTGATACCTCAGGCAGCGTCTGGGTGGCACCCGGACCGGCACGTGGGGCGGCGCAGTACGGGATATTTCGTTTCCGCGACAACACCTGGGTTCATCTTCCCCCCGCCCAGAACGGGATGCCATCCCCGCCCGCCGGGGAACCCGATGGCGGATTCATTTCGATTGCGGTGGACAGGCAAAACAGGATCTGGGCAGGAACCTGGGGCGGCGGGATCGGAGTGGTTTCGGGCCAGGGTACCACTCCGCTTCACGCGGTGACGGTGAGCACCGCCAACAGCCCTCTGACGGGGCTCGACGGCAGCCCTGATTACCTCGTCACGAAGGCCTTCCACTCCGGCGTGGACGGAGTCATGTACGCGGGCATCTGGCACAGTGGAGTGTTCGCCCTTTCCCCCGGTTTCGCCCCCGGCAGCGGCACCACATACCAGATCATGCGCAAGTTCATGGAGAACGGGACTATCTCGCGCACGCTGAATGTGACGGCACTCACGCTCGACCGATATGGCGTGTTGTGGGTTGGAACTTCGTCAGCGGGTGTGCTTCTGATTGACACGAACAGCACTCCCTTGGATGGGTCGGACGACCAGTTCGTCGGCACACTGGGGCGCCAGGGAATCGACTCCGATGTTGGGTTGCGAAGCCGGAATGTGCGGAGTATCGCACGTGCTCGGAACGGAGAGATCTGGGTCGCTACGGATGCCGGTTTGACGCTCTTCCAGGGCGAATTTGCCCGCGCAACCAATCGGTACAGCCTGACGACCCGCCATTTCACTCTCGATGATGGTCTGCCATCGAACAGCCTGAACGCGGTCCTCGTGGACTCATTCGATGTCGTGTGGGTAGGGACGGATAAAGGGCTCGCCCAGGTTCTTCCCACAAAGCAGGTGATCACCCTGCCCGTCGAACGCCTTGTCGATACAGAAGGAAAGGTTACCTCACTGGCATTTGACCGGGCACGGGGTTATCTGTGGATCGGAACGCCTTCCGGCCTTACGAGGTACGAAGCGTACCCCCCGGTTGGCGCAGGCGACAACATCATTGCGGAACCCTCACAGAACCCCTTCATGATAGGCATTTCCCAGCGGGGCTCGGACTACGTGCTTACGGGCACGCCGCTCTCGATCGTCGTCACGCCCGGTGCGATGGTAAGAATTTACACCATTACGGGGGATCTGGTGTGGGAGGCGACTGATTCTGGCATCGGGCAGGTAACGTGGGACGGAAGAACGCGGTCACCCGCCCGGGCAGTTGCTTCCGGCGTCTATCTTTATATCGCGCAGAAGGGATCGAACGCGGCCACCGGCAAGATTGCCGTCCTGCGAGACGCCCGCTGAACTGCGCGCGCCGCCGTCAATCCTGACTGGAAAGAACCTTTCCGGGGTTGCAGAGCCCCGTTGGATCCCAGACGGATCGCACGCGCGACATGGCTTCCCGGGTAGCTCGGTCGAAGTACAGAGGCATGAAATCGACCTTTTCCAGACCCACTCCGTGTTCGCCGGTGATTGTACCGCCGGTTGCCACGCAGACTGCCATGATTTCGGCAAGCGCGTCCTTAACTCTCCGCGCCTCTTCCGTGTTCCGCCTGTCATACCCGATGTTGGGATGGAGATTCCCGTCGCCAGCATGAAACACGTTGGAGACCTTCACGCCGTGCCGGTCGCAGATCTCAGTAATCCGAGGCACAATCTCGGCGAGCCGCGTACGCGGCACTACGGCGTCCTGCACCAGTAGATCGGGGCTGACGCGCCCCGACGCGCCAAAAGCGGCCTTCCTGCCCGCCCAGAGGCGTTTTCGTTCTGATTCGTCCGATGCGAACCGTACGCTGCGAGCGCCATTCCTCCGGCAGATTTCCGTGATCCTGTCCACCTGATCATCAAGGCTGTACGGCAACCCGTCGACCTCAATGATCAGCACCGCTTCCGCATCGACAGGATACCCCGCCGCGAGTGCCGATGCCTCCACGGTACCAATTGTTCGGCGGTCCATGATCTCCAACGCAGTCGGAACCATTCCTCCGGCTATGATGTCGGAAACCGTCTGACACGCTTCTGCGATTGACGTATAGTCGGCGAGAACGGTCCTGACAGCTTCAGGGGCGCGCTCAAGACGCAGGAACAACCGGGTAGCGATTCCAAAAGTGCCTTCGGAGCCGATGAAGAGGCCCATAAGGTCGTATCCGACGGCATCCCCTCCGGCGCCTCCGAGTGTCACCAGGTCACCTGCCGGGGTGACCACCTCCAGCGCCCGCACATGGTTCACCATGACCCCGTATTTCAGACAATGCGGGCCGCCCGCGTTCTCTCCGATGTTGCCACCGAGTGTGCAGGCGGGCTGACTCGCGGGATCCGGCATGAACACGAATCCTTGCGGGGAGGTTAACTCACTGAGCTCGAGGTTGAGGACTCCCGGTTCGACTATGGCCGTTCGGTCCTGGTAATTCACCTCCAGGATGCGGTTCATGCGGCTGAGAGAAATCACTACGCCTCCCGGAGCCGGAACCGCTCCTCCGCTCAACCCCGTTCCTGCTCCACGTGCCGTGAAGGGGAAGCCAAACCGGACGCACGTTTTCACGCATTCCTGAACCTGTTCTGCGGTTTTCGGGAGCACGACAAGCGCGGGTGGAGTGCGGAATTCGGTCAACCCATCGGCTTCGTAGGGTAACATTTCCGTGGCGTGGTTGAGAACGAATCTTGCCCCCACCAGTTCTTTGAGGTGCTCCAGCATTTCCCTGGGAATCGTCACGGCGCGTCCTTCCGCGAAAGTTGTCGTGAGGGTTTCAATGGACACGTTTGCCTATCCTTTCCCATCTGATGGAATCGAAAGGATTCAGTGATGCGGAATGCGAGTTGACTGACCAGTAAATGAACAACGGCCGCCCGGTCAAAGCTTCGAAGGAGACATCGCCGTGAACGCGGCTGTCCTCCGAGTTTGTACGGTTGTCGCCCATCACAAAAATGTGGCCGGGTTTGACGATGTGCGGCCCGAAATTGCGCGCACGTTCTACTGCCCGCCACTCCGACACCGGGAAAACGTCTTCCGTGTTGACTTTGTGCGTCGTGTCGAAGCGGCCCTGGAAAATGGGGTCCGACGCTACCCCGTTTACCTTCACGATGTTGTCTACCACCTCAACCGTGTCCCCCGGCAGACCCACGCACCGTTTCACGATTTCGGTTCCGGGGTCGCCCCACGAGCGAAAGATGACGACCTCACCCCGTCTCGGTCGCCGCAGGGGCGGCCAGCGAAACAGCTCCTTCCTCGCGACGGGCAATTCCACAAATGAGCCGAATGTCAGACGCTCCGCCAGGAGGTAATCGCCAATAAGCAGCGTGCTTTCCATGGAGCCGGAAGGGATGCGGTACGCGTGTATGACGAAGGCGCGAAGCAACAATGCGCCAAGGAGCGACGCAGAAAGAACCGCTGCATAAACCCGCCAGGGTGTTGTCTCTTTGGACGCCGTCTCAGAGGGTTCGTCTGGTTGCATGGGGTCAGCGGATCAGTCTGCCGATTCGATCCCAGCGAATGTATTCGGAGAGTTTCCACAGACGTTGTCGGGTATCCATGGACCAGTAGATCACAAGCGCACGCGCCTTGAGCCGGTTGAGCGGAACGTCACCGTAGAAGCGACTATCAGCGCTGTTGTTTCTGTTGTCGCCCATGACAAACATGTGCCCGGGTGGAACGACGTGCGGACCAAAGTTGGTCGGATCCAGGGCCATGATGCCGGACATTCCGAGATAATGCGTCGGTGTATACTTGATGCTCGGAAAGACCCGCCAATCATTGCCGAAGCGTGCCCTCAGGGTCTGGCTGAAGGGCGTGCCATTGACCGTGAGAACGTTGTTCCTGACGAGAATCGTGTCTCCGGGTAATCCAACGCACCGTTTGATGAAGTCTTCGGTGGTATCCGCCCAGGAGGCGAAAATCACTACGTCTCCGCGCTGGGGAGATGATATAGCGGGTAGTCTTCCCAACACGATTCCGGTGAAGGGGATCTCGATCGGGGAGCCGTACACGAACCGGTTCGCAAGGAGGAAATCCCCGACCAGAAGAGTGTCCTCCATCGAGCCGGATGGAATGCGGTATGCGTGGATCACGAACGTTCGTATCACCAGAGCGACCAGAAGCACGGTAAGCAAAGGCTGTACGTATTCCTTGCCAAGGGATTTCCTGGTTGCCGATTTTTCCCCCGAACCGGACACAACGCTGCTGGGGACCACTGGTGGTTTGTCCACTGCCTGCTCCTTCTCTTTTCAACCGGGGTCCATCTGAAGGACTGCGAGGAAAGCTTCCTGGGGAATCTCTACACTTCCGACCTGTTTCATCCTTTTTTTGCCTTCTCGTTGCTTTTCGAGGAGTTTGCGCTTACGTGTGATATCCCCGCCGTAACACTTCGCCGTGACATCTTTTCGAAGTGGCCGGACTACTTCACGGGCGATCACGCGGCTGCCGATCGCTCCTTGAATGACCACTTCGAACAATTGACGCGGGATCAGATGCTTCAGTTTCAGGCAAAAATTCCTTCCCCACGCGAACGCTTTGTCCGCATGCACAATGACACTCAGCGCATCAACGGGATTTCCATTTATCAGGATGTCCAGTTTGACGAGTTTCGACGGGCGGTACTCTGCAAACTCGTAGTCGAAAGAAGCATACCCTCTGGTCTGGGATTTCAGCTTGTCGTAGAAATCAAACACGATTTCGGAAAGGGGCATCTGGAATCGCATATCAACGGTTTTTGGCGAAAGGTACTCCGTTGTCTCGTACACGCCGCGTCTCTCGGTCGCGAGTTTCATGATAGGGCCGATATAATCCGTTGGCGTAACGATCTGCGTGAGCAAAAACGGCTCTTCTATCCGGTCGATACGAGCTGGATCCGGCAATTTGGAGGGATTGTCCACCCAGATTACCTCGTCGGACGTCGTAACAACGCGGTACCGCACGTTTGGGACGGTCGTGATGATGTTCAGGCCGAACTCCCGGTCGAGTCGTTCCTGAACGATTTCCATATGCAAGAGACCGAGGAACCCGCAACGGAAGCCAAAACCCAGAGCAGCAGAGCTTTCCGGTTCGTACACGAGCGACGCATCGTTGAGTTTGAGACGAGCGAGGGAATCCCGCAGATCCTCGTACATTTCCGCGTCCACGGGATAGATGCCCGCAAACAGCATGGGCTTGACTTCCTGGTAGCCCTTCAGCGGAACAACCGCGGGAGCGGAGTTGTCCAGGATCGTGTCGCCTACCCGTGCCTCGCTGATCGTTTTGATCGACGCGACCACGAACCCCACTTCACCAGCCTGAAGGGAATCGCGGGCCACGCGTCCGAGCCTCAGGAAGCCGACCTCATCGACATCGTGAACGGCGTTCGTTGCGGCAAGTCGAACCTTCTGCCCGGGGCGAATCGCCCCATCCACGACACGGACATACACTACGGCGCCGCGGTAGGAATCGTAGACAGAGTCGAATATGAGAGCACGCAACGGCGCGTCCGGATCACCTTTGGGTTCGGGGACACGGGCAACGATGGCTTCAAGCAGCTCGCGGATTCCCTGCCCTGTTTTCGCCGAAACCAGCAGTATGTCTTTCTCTTCGACACCGAGAAGATCCCTGATTTCCTGAGTAACGAGCGGAATCTGTGCGCTTGGCAAATCGATCTTGTTGATTACCGGTATAATCTCGAGGTCCGCGGAGATGGCCTGGTAAAGATTGCTGACAGTCTGTGCTTCCACACCTTGAGCAGCGTCGACAACGAGGATCGCACCCTCGCAGGCCGCGAGGCTGCGTGACACCTCGTACGAGAAATCCACGTGGCCCGGGGTGTCGATGAGGTTCAGGACGTACGTCTCGCCGTTCTCGGCACCATACTCCATCCGGATTGCATGCATCTTGATTGTGATGCCGCGCTCCCGTTCCAGGTCCATGCTGTCCAGAACCTGATCCTGCATCTCATTTGAGGAAAGCGTGCCGGTGAATTCAAGCAGGCGGTCTGCGAGGGTTGATTTACCGTGGTCTATGTGGGCAATTATGGAGAAATTTCGAATGCGTTTCTGGTCTGTCATTCTTTTCCCATGCGGGTGTTCGCAGAACATACTGATGAAGGGATACCTGAAAGGAGACATCCGAAAGATACAAAAAAGCGGGCCAGAACCGTCGGATACACGTGTCGCATGTGGTTCAGACCTGCCCTCCGACCCCACGTATCAAATGATCGATAAGGATCTTCGCGCCGATCGCGACCAGGATAATGCCTCCCGCGACCTCAACTCTCCGCCCGAAGAAGCGACCGAGGCGTTTTCCCAGAAGGAAGCCGGCAGTGGACACGCACAATGTCGTAACGCCGATAAGCATCGCGGGCATGAATATCGGCGTGCTGAGCAACGAAAGACTTATTCCCACTGCCAGGGCATCTATGCTTGTGGCTACCGACAGAATCAGCAACACCCATAAAGTCACGGGCTTTCCCTCGCCGTTCGTCGCCTCTCCCCAGATTCCCTCGTACACCATTTTCCCGCCGATGAACGCAAGGAGGCCGAATGCAACCCAGTGGTCAGTATCCTCGAACAAACCTGCCATGCTCGAGCCTGCGAGCCATCCTATCAAAGGCATGAGCGCCTGAAACAATCCGAAGGCGACGCCGAAACGAAACGCTTCGCCAATCCGCGGTTTGCGGGAGGAAAATCCGTTCGAAACGGCAACAGCAAACGCGTCCGCGGAAAGTCCGAGCGCGATGAAAAAAGTGGCAACGAAACCCATAGGCATACCAGGGATGGGATAACGAGCGTGGTTGTCAGCGCCAAAAGGGGAACAAAAAACCGGTGGGGGTAGTGAAGCCACCGGTTTCCTCGTATGGAATGTGCGTATTTCCGCTGCCGGCTACCTGTGCCGCTTCACTGCCAGTTTGCCCAGGAGGAGGAGAGCAACCACGCCGACCGTCGACCAGATCATTGTGGATACGCCGAGAAATCTTCCCCAGGCCTCCCCGAGCGCACCGCCGATATAGATCATGAACGCAACAAGAATGCACAGCCAGATCAGGTTTGTCACCTGCCCGAACGCGTAATCGACGGCGCCATAGGACTTGGGGAAAAACCTCTTCACCAACGGCCGCCACCCGAAAATCACCAGGTCGATCACGATGATAAGCAGAAGCAGTTCCCCGAGAAATGCGGGGTACTTCGATCCCCAGATGATCGGGGCATCGGCGTACAGGTTCCCGAAGAACGAAGAGACCCAACTCAGAAGGTTACTCACCAAGTTTTCCACGGATCGTCCTCCAAAAGAGGGTGACGTGCAATGATTGCTACCATAGGTGAAATTCTGGTTTGCCCGGAATATTAATAATACAAGCGGGGATACGACCGCGCAACACCGTCATTGTCCGCGTTCGTCAGGAGTAGTTTCTGCAACGGCAGATTTGGCTGCAAGTTCGGCAAGCGTAACGGATCGAAACGGTTCTTCGTTGCCGGTCTGGACCTCTTCGAGGAACAGAACAGCGGGGCCGACCTCCTCACGAAAAAGCTGCTCGGGAATCGGCCTGTTCTCCGCACCTTTCCTCAAAGGCCCGACCACGTCCCAGAGTGTCAACTTGTCCGGGTCCTTCGCCGGAAGGATACCGCGCCCTGATTCCGTGAGAACCGAACTCGATTTGAGGATCTCGACGATCTCCTCAACAATCCCGAGCGGCGCATCAAAAATGTCCGCCATTTCCTGAGACGTCAGACCCGGTTTGCCTTCCTCAAACCTTCTGGTGGTGGCAACAGCGAGCGCTGCAGCCAGAAGCTCTCGATGGTACTGACTTGTCGGGCCCCATGTTGCAATTCTCTGATAACTGATAATAGTTTGCCAACCGTGGGCGAACTCCGCGCCAAAAAGAACGACGAGCCATATTACGTATATCCACACAAGAAACAGCGGCACTGTACTCATCGCGCCGTAGATAGTCCTGTACGCGATGGCGTTTGACGCGTACAGGGTGTACGCCTTTTTGGCGATTTCAAACAGCACCCCTGAGACGATTCCCCCGGCAACCGCCGCTGGCCACCGCACTTTCGTATTCGGCATCGCTTTGAACAGAATCGTAAAGAGCGCGCAGGATGCAAGGAGCGGCAGGGAATACTCCCACAACTCGGACACGAATGGAGGCTCGACCAGATTGAGCGCCAGTGACTCCCGTTGAACCGTTTGAATCGCGGCGTTCACAGATACTGCGAGGAAGAGAGGGCCGAGGATGACGATTGCCAGGTAGTAGATGAGCCTGTCCAGAATCGGCCGTGTCTTGGGCGCCCGCCAAATCCGGTTCAATGACTCCTCGACGGAGCTCAGCATGAGAAACACGGTGACGAAAAGCGCCGCAGTTCCGATTCCCGCGAGCGTACCGGTGGTTGCATTCGCTATGAATTCATTCAATGCGGAAATGGCGGCCCTGCTTGCCCCCGGTGCCAGGTACTCGTTCAGGAATGATCGTATTTCGGCGTACGCATTTTCAAGCTCCGGGAAAGCTGCGAAAAGTGAAAACGCAACAGCCAGAAGCGGAACCAGGGAAAGGAGCGTGGTGTATGCCAGTGCAGTCGCCCGCAGCATGCATTCGTCGTTCCAGAACCCCTTGCCGGCGATAACGCTGGTGCGCAGGAGTCGCAGGAGTACTCTGCCCCAGGTGCTTGTTGCCAACCGCGTGTCGTTGCACCACAATCTGGAACGAGCGGAAGCCCACAGGCCTTTTGACAATTGCCGACCTCCTTATTATGTCCCCTGGTGCGAGCCGTCACACCGCCGCCTATATGGTACTCAAAACCCGTTCCACTGACCACCGCATCATCCGATCGGTGACTCCCGACATCAAGGCGGCGCACCTGCAGACGTTCTCATAACTGCTCGCACCTGCTATCTTTTTAGGTGTCCGTTGCCGCAGCCGTGGCGCGAATCCATCCGGTTGAATTGGAACCCCTCGAGGTTGTCGTGGATTCTGAAAAACCAGATCCGAGGCCCAAACCTTCGGAACCCCGCAAAAGACGACCGTCTGTGTCCGGGCGCCTGAAGTTTTCTCTCTGGTACGCCGTGCTCGCGGTCATGATCGTGCTGGCGATCCGGCAATACTCAAAACCTCCCAGCAAAACGCTGTCCTACACGGAATTCATCCAGGCTGTTCGCGAACGCAAAGTAACAGCAGTGGCGATTGGAGAAGACGAGATTGAGGGGCGAATAGTTGGCGCCGGTGATTCCGTCCGATCGTTCAACGTGGTGAGGATAAAGGACGACAAGGGGCTTGTTTCTCTGCTCGACGAGCACGGCATCTCCTACCGCGGGGTTATCCCCGGCCCGTGGCCGAAAATTCTCTCCTGGGTCCTTCCCATGGTTGTCCTCATCGGGTTCTGGATTTTCTTTTTGCGTCGCATGGGAGGTCCATCCAGCGGAGCGATGTCCATAGGGAAAAGCAAAGCGAAAGTGTATGTGGAAACGGAGACGAAGGTTACTTTTGCCGACGTCGCCGGTATCGATGAAGCCGCGGAGGAGGTACGGGAAGTCGTAGAGTTTCTCAAAGAACCGGCGCGGTTCCAGAAACTCGGCGGTCGCATTCCGAAAGGCGTTCTGCTTGTCGGTCCTCCGGGAACCGGGAAAACGCTGCTGGCCAGGGCAGTGGCAGGGGAGTCAGGAGTTCCGTTCTTCAGTCTCTCCGGGTCGGATTTCGTCGAGATGTTTGTGGGGGTTGGAGCGGCCCGGGTGCGTGATCTGTTTCAACAGGCCAAAGGAAGATCCCCCTGCATCGTTTTTATCGACGAACTCGACGCTCTGGGCAAAGCGCGCGGGGTGAATCCCCTTGGTGGACACGACGAACGCGAACAAACACTGAATCAGCTTCTCACGGAGATGGACGGTTTCGATGACAACACGGGTGTCATCATCATGGCTGCCACAAACCGCCCGGAAACCCTTGACCAGGCATTGCTCAGGCCCGGCCGTTTTGATCGCCAAATTGTGGTGGACCGCCCGGATATCAAAGGCCGTGAAGAGATACTGCGCGTGCACGCCCGTAAGGTAACACTGGCTCCGGATGTTGATCTGCATCAGATCGCCGCGCGGACCCCGGGTATGGTGGGCGCCGACCTCGCCAATATGATCAACGAGGCCGCGCTTCTCGCTGCCCGGAAGAACCACCCTGCGGTAACCATGGAAGACTTGAACGAGGCAATTGACCGTGGCATCGCGGGGTTGGAGCGGAAGAGCCGCGTGCTGAATGAGACGGAGCGACGCATCACTGCGTTCCACGAAGCGGGACACGCGCTTGTCGCGGAAGCCCTGCCTCACACTGACCCGGTGCATCGTGTTTCGATCATACCGCGAGGTGTAACCTCTCTCGGCCAGACTACGTACCAACCGACGGAAGACAGGTATCTGATGTCCAAGGAGGAGCTGGAGGACCGCCTTGCGGTTGCCCTTGCCGGCCGCGTGGCCGAAGAGATTGTGTTTGGTGACGTATCAACAAGTGCGGGAACGGATTTCCGCCGTGCCACCCGAATCGCGCAGCACATGGTGAAGGATTACGGTATGAGCCGCCTCGGGCTGGTGTCATACGGGGAAGCTCCCGGATTCCTCGCGCAACCGGTCGGCGGGGGCGCGGTGCACTACAGCGAAGAAACTGCGGCGGAGATAGATGACGAAGTGCGAAGAATTGTGTCTGAAGGATATCAACGAGTTCGAGAACTCCTTGAAAACAACACGGATGCGTTACACCGACTTGCAAATGCGCTGATCGAACGAGAGAACCTGCAGGGGGACGAAGTCCGCGAGATTCTTCGAGGCAGCCTGAAGGAAACTGAGACGTCGGCCGCATGAGCGATGGTTCTGCACCGCCACGCACGCGCACCGCAAGACCCAGGGAAAGGTAACGGAGGGATGTCCGGCTTCGCATTCCGTCGGCGCTTTGGCAGACTGGGTCATGTACTGCGCGCGCACGACCCCGCAAAACTACCTCCAGAACACCTTTTCGCGCCGCTTGAGGAAGAGCGGGGACCTGAAGTTGGCCGGATCGAAGCCCTGCGCAGGGAACTTCTCAGCTCCACGGCTACCATTTCGGATTTCCACTTCGGGTCTGGCGAAGCCGTGGCTTCACGGGTTACACGAGTGGCGCATGAGTGTCGGTACTCCAGTGTGCCCGCGCGGTGGTGCCGGGTTCTTTTCCGCCTTGTTCGAAAAACGAAGCCTGCCAACTGCATCGAACTTGGCACGAATCTGGGGATCTCTTCCGCGTACCTTGCTGCTGCACTCAAACTGAACGGATCGGGGCGGCTGTTTACCATCGAGGGATCTCCCTCGCTCACGGAATGCGCGAAGAGAAACATGACACTGCTGGGATATGACAATGTTCAGATGGTGAACTCGAGTTTCGAAACAGGCTTGCCGGACACGTTGAAAGAGGCGGGCAGTGTAGATTTCGCGTTTGTCGACGGCCACCACGACGAAAGGGCGACGCTGGATTACGCCGGAATGATCATCGAAGCCTCCTCGGAAGGAGCTATTCTGGTGTTTGACGACATCCGGTGGTCTTCGGGAATGGCCAGGGCGTGGGAGCGGATCGCGGCTGACAAGTCCGTCACTGCCGTGTACGATTGCTACGATATCGGCGCGGTGGTCGTCCGGGAACCCGGTGCCACGAGGAAGGAATTCACGCGCATCCGGGCCTGAATTCAGCGCAACTGCCGCTGGAATCGGATTACTCGTGCGACGACGTCGCCACCTCTTATCTGTTCCGGAATCACGGTATTTTGCGAGTCGGAAGTGCTCGTGGCAGTGGCGCCCCCGGCGATTCTCCCGATACACCGAACTGTGGTAGCGACAGGAACTCGCTGGTCGGTAAGGCCTACCGGAGTATTTGCATCAAGTCGCCAGACAAGACCCCTTGGAAGCATCTGTTTCACCTGTCGCGCCGGCACCCCTGAACCCAGGGCCTGGGCGGAAGCGAACAGCCACTGGATTTCCTTCGTCAGCTTGTCCACGCGGGTGACAGGTTTGAAGGCCGCAATCAAATACACCGCCTCCGTTCCCTGGGCGGCTCCCAGCACGTGAATTTTCCCGCGCGCCGGCAGTGTCAGAACGCGTTCTTTTTCCAGGTACGCATTGAATCCCGAACTCTGTGAGGGCCACCAGACAGTCAGAAGTCCTGTCGGGGACTGGTGGATGACATAGAGGAACGCCGCCGGTTTGACCGAGACGAAAAGCTGGATTCCCTCACCGGGCGAAACCGTGGCGCCATCCCGTAGCATTCGGTCCACAGGGTTCACGGTGGAGGCATTTCTCACAAGCCCGTACCACACGATGGTGAGCTTGTCATTGTCTCTCGCGCGCATTGCACCACACGAGAACGCCATCAACGCGGAGGCGAATGAAAGAAGGAGGGAGACAATTCGCAGCAAGACCGTACCCGTGTTCGATCGTTGGTGGGACCGCGTTCCCGGACAACCCGAATGAATGTGATGACGCGGTCAGGGTCAAGCCGCTGAAGACCGGAAACGGCTCAACGTTTCTGCGAGCCATGTGGTAGCCAGTTCGCCAAGGCGATCTGTGCTTTCCAGCACCTCGGCGCGGCCTTCATCCACGAGAATAACACCGTCGGCTGTGCGCGCCGCGAAATTGAGATCGTGCGTGATTATCAGCAGCGTCTTGCCCTGATTTGCCAACTCGCTCACAATTTCGGACAAATGTTCCACACTTTCGGCATCGAGTCCGGACGTCGGTTCATCAAGGACTATTACCTCCGGTTCTGAGACGAGGACCCCCGCCAGTGCCACCCGGCGCTTCTCTCCTGTACTCAGCGTTCCCGGCGCGCGATTCCCGAAATTGTCCGGGTCCAGGCCCATCCGGTGCAGGAAAAGCCGAGCCCGTCGGTACGCCTGCGCCCTCTCCATCCCGCGTTGTACCAATCCGAAGGCCACGTCGTCCAGCACAGAGGCTTCGAACAACTGCAGGTCTACCCTCTGGAACGTCAATCCTACGATCCGTCGGAGCTCATGCAGAGCAATGCTGTGGGCGGGTCGTTCTCCTATACGGACTTCTCCGCTGGTCGGTTCGAGCAACCGGTTGAAATGATATGCCAGGGTCGTCTTTCCGGAACCCGATTTGCCCACTATCGCGAGCACGCTCCCGCGGAGCGCCTGGAACGTCACGTCTTTCAAGACGTGGTTGGTTTCATTCCCATCATCGCGCACGTGATTGAGCGCTTCGGTGGAAATGGCGATTGATGTCCCTGGTGGTGTGTTCCGCGACGCTAGCCTGCCCGCGGCGGCGATTCCCCACCTGCGCAGGGAATCACTTTCCTCCAACGCCTGCTGCGGCGGGCCGTCGAACACGATGCGTCCCTCATCCATCACGATCAAACGCTCAGCACGTGCGGCTTCCTGAAGGTTCTGTGTTACGTGGACGACCGCTTTGGAGCCCCGGATTTCGTTAAGGAGCTCCAACAGTGCCACAGAGGAAACGAGATCGAGCATGGAGGTGGGTTCGTCGAGCACAAGAACGTCGGGGTTTGTCGCCCAGACCGCTGCAATCGCGACACGTTGCTGTTCACCGCCCGAAAGCGCCGAGGTTGAGCGCTTCCTGACGTGCTGGAGGTGGAAGATGTCCAATACCGCCTCGACTCGTTGGTCCATTTCCTCAGGGGGAACGGCACGGTTCTCCAGGCCGAACGCAATCTCGTCTTCAACCGTCACAGCCACCATCTGATCGTCAGGGTCCTGAAAGACCAGACCAATCCGCCGCCTGATTTCGCGCAGGCACCGCGGGTCCCGGGTCGGCAGCCCGAATGCGAAACACTCACCTGATGTGGGAAGGAGCAGGCCATTGAAATGGCGAATGAGTGTTGTTTTTCCCGAGCCGTTACGCCCCATAACTGCGACATACTCACCCGGCGAAATCGTGACTGACACACCGTCAAGCAGAGCTCTCCCGCCGATTTCGAACGCCACCGAGCGCGTTTCAATCGCATGCGGTGCCGGAGCAACTTGTGTGGTGGCTGAGGAAACGGTATCATTCATCACTATGATAGGACCTACAGACCCCAACGGCGGGCAAAACTCGGTGGAAGTCAATCTCGGCGAGCACGTCGAAGGACGGTACTCGAACGTCGTCATGATTACGCACACGGCGACCGAGGTAATCCTCGATTTCTCGGTTCATGTGCCGGGTCTGCCCGGGCCGAAGGTCGTGTCGAGGATAATCATCACGCCCGAGCATGCAAAGCGCCTTTTGAGCGCCCTTGACGACAACATCAAGAAATACGAGAAGCGCTTCGGAACGATTCATCACCCTGAGGAACGAAACCCGCCCGCCTGATCAATCCCTCAAGAGATACCGTTTCACCAGCAGCGCGCCAATAGTTGTTCCGATCAGATTCGCCGCCGCATCTCCGACTGACGGAATACGTCCCGGCGCAAGCGCCTGCGCGAACTCGGTTGCGCACCCCAGCAACACTCCCCAGCTCATCACGATCGTGATGACGTGATCCCTTGTGAGAAATGCCCCAGCAGTCAGGAAGGCAAGAACAAAAAAAACAACTAGGTGCGCAAGCTTATCCCACCCGAAAAATCCGAGGTCTGGTACGCTGTCGCCGGGCACCATCATGCTGACGGTTAATGCGGCCGAGTACAACGCCCAGAAGGACACAAGCGACTTTCGATAGCGGCGGAGAACTGACTTCGGTTCGCTCTGAGGAGTCTCAGACATACTGGACGTTCCGATCCCCCGAGACTACTTCGCCTATCAACCACGCCGTTTCCCCGGCTGTGTTGAGTTCTCCGATTACAGTATCCGCCGAGGCGCTGTCGACCACGAGGACCATGCCGATTCCCATATTGAAAGCCCGGAACGCCTCTTCCGCGTTGAGATTCCCGAGCCTGACCAGAGTCCGGAAAATCGGTGGTGTGTCCCACGCTGCCGTCCGCACGCGGGCGGAAAGTCCCTCCGGGAGAATTCGAGGGACGTTGTCCGTGATGCCGCCTCCGGTGACGTGAGCCATTGCGTGGATCATTCCGCGCGCGATCAGCGGCAAAAGTGCGTGGAGATAACACCGGTGCGGGGCAAGGAGCGCGTCCGCCACGGTCCTGCCCCATTCCGGAACGAATGTGTCTGTGTTCCAGCCGGCGATATCAAAGATCAATTTCCGTGCGAGCGAATATCCGTTTGTATGCAGCCCGTCCGACATCAAGCCGATCAGCACGTCGCCATTTCGTACGCTAGCGCCGGTGATGACTTCTCGTTTTCCCACAACTCCGACGATAGTCCCCGCGAGGTCGTACTCCCCGGGCCTGTACATGTCGGGCATCTCCGCTGTTTCTCCCCCGAGCAGAGCGCACCCGACTGCAGTGCACGCAGTGGACAAGCCCTCCACCACGTCGACGACAATCTGCGTGTCGTGTCTCCCCAGCGCGATGTAATCCATAAAGAAGAGTGGACGGGCGCCCATGACGAGGACATCGTTCACGCAATGGTTCACTAGATCCATCCCGACAGTGGTGTGACGGCCCGCCACTACGGCCACTTTGAGTTTTGTGCCCACTCCGTCTGTGCTTGCGACGAGAACAGGGTCCTCTACGTCCCCGAAATCCGCCTCAAACAAGCCGCCGAAACTTCCGAGCTCGGTCAGTACCTGTGGCGTATAGCTTTTGCGAACAAGCTCTTTGAGGAGTTCCTTCGTTCTGTTTGCTTTTTCGATATCCACGCCTGCGTCCGCGTAGGTTACCGTCCGCAGTGGTTCCGCAGCGCTCGACACCAGGTTACGCGCGAACCACGAAACAGTTCGATCGATTACCTGTTCCTCCGTGCCTGCACTGCCGAAAAGGTGGTCTGCGCCATCGATTAGAACACGTGCGGATGGAATTCCCGTCGAAGTCCGCGCATCGACAAACGATTGACTTGTGCTGGCTGGCACCGCCTGGTCATTGGTGCCGTGAAGAATCAGAACCGGGGCACTCGAACGGGCGAGCGAGGCGACCGGATCAACGCGAGGCAATTCGTCCACAAATGCTCGCCCCAGAAACAAACCTGGCGAGAACTCGTGTGGGAACGTGATTCCTTCGGTGAGAAGAGGTGCGAACTGAATGTCCGGATCGCTTACGGGAGCCCACAGGACGACCGCTTTCAAGATCGGAATATCCCCCGCAACACACGCGGCTACACATCCTCCGAGCGAGAATCCAAGGATGCCGATTCGCGCGCGATCCACCCCGTCACAGGTTGAGAGAAAGGTTACGGCCGCTTTCGCGTCGGAGACCTCGTCCGAAATCGTCATGTTACGGAACTCGCCCTCGCTGTCGCCGGATCCCCGGAAATCGAAACGGAGGACTGCAATACCCGAACTCGCGAGACGCCGTGCGAGACGGACGAATATCCACCGCGCCTCGCTTTTTGTTCCGGTGAACCCGTGACAAAGCACCACACCGGGTACTGTCCCGTCCAGATCGGGGCGATGCAGAATGCCCACGATTTGTTGACCGTGGTTCTGAAACGAAACAAGTTTTTCCATCTGATGCTTCAGTCCTTCCAGTCAGGCTTGCCCGGGTTCAGCCGGTCAGAACCTCGGGATTGACGAGGTTTGGTGGTGTGTCGCCGCGGAGGGCGGCCAGCAGATTCGTGGCCGCCATGACAGCCATCTTGTTCCGCGTTGCAATTGTGGCACTTGCAGTATGCGGCGTAAGAACGGCATTTTTGCAGTCCGCTAAACCAGGAGCGAGCTGCGGTTCATCTTCGTACACGTCCAACCCCGCGCCCGCAATTGAACCCGATTTCAGGGCCTCCACCAGCGCACGCTCATCAACCACCGGGCCGCGAGATGTGTTAACCAGGATAGCGCCATTTTTCATCAGGGCGAATTCCCGCTTGCCGATTAGATGGCGCGTTTCCTCCAGCAGGGGGACATGGAGGGTAACGATATCCGATGCCTTAAGAAGCTCGTCGAGACCCACCCTTGTCGCGTTCAGGCTCGATATCTCCGGGTTGGGGGCGGAGTCTGTGTAAAGCACCTTCATCCCGAATCCCTGCGCCCGCCTGGCCACCGCACAGCCGATTCGTCCGGCGCCGACAATTCCAAGCGTACTGCCGAATACGTCGATGCCAAGCAGCATCATCGGTCCCCACCCGTGGAACTCCCCGGCGCGGACGAGCCTGTCTCCTTCAACAATCCTGCGTGCCGTCGCCATGATGAGCGCCCAGGCCATGTCCGCAGTAGTCTCCGTAAGCACGCCGGGCGTGTTTGTTACCATAATGCCGCGTTTCGTAGCGGCGGCTACGTCCACGTTGTTGTAGCCCACCGCATAGTTCGCAAACACGCGCGCGCCGCGGGCAGCTTCCAGGACCGATTCGTCCACAACATCTGTCAACAGGCACAGAACTCCGTCCCTTCCGCTCACACCCGCTAACAACTCCTCATGCGTCAGCACGCGGTCTTCCGGGTTGACTTCGAAGTTCACGCCGGCGTTGCGGAGCAGATCGAAACCTGCGTCCGGTATACGGCGCGTGACGAACACATTCCATGTCGGCATCGTTTTTCCCTTTTTTCAGTTGACTACACCGGTTCTTCTTTTCTGCTTCCTTCGTCGGGAACGACGCGCATGGCGGTCCCAGCCTTGCACGTTTTCGCCCGATATTCCTCGACGACTTCCTCCGCGAACACGTCTGCCGCACCTGTGTCCACCAGAGAAATCACAGCGCCCCCAAAACCCGCTCCCGTGAGGCGCGCCCCGTAACATCCCGGGACGGAAGAGGCGATTTCCACGAGAAGATCAATCTCGGGGAGACTTATTTCGTAGTCATCCCGCATGCTCACGTGGGACTCCTGGAGCAGCTTCCCGACTGCTGGAAAATCGTTTTCGGCGAAGGCTTTCGCAGCCGCGGAAACGCGTACGTTCTCGGTTACTACATGCCGGCACCTGCGAAACACTGTCTCCGACAGGTCCTTTCGGCAGGCATCGAGCATTCCCGGCGTGACATCCCTGAGTGCCCTTATCCCGGGAAATCGTTCTCTCAAAAGGCGTACACCTTCTTCACACTGACCTCTACGCTCGTTGTAGCGACTGGCGGAGAGCCCGCGCGGGATTCCCGAGTCGAGAATGACGAGTGACAGGTCCGTGGGGAGCTGGACGCGTTCAAACGCAAGTGATCTGCAGTCAAGGACGATTGCGCCTCCTGCAACACTTGACATCTGATCCATTATACCACAACGCACGCCTGCGAATTCGTGCTCTGCTTTCTGGCAAAGGGTGGCGAGTTCCGTTATCGAAAACGAGGCCCCGACCAACTGGCTCAACGCGGCAGCGGTTGCGGCCTCCAGAGCAGCCGAACTGCTCAGCCCCGCGCCGGCGGGAAGATCGCTTGCCACAGACGCGCAAAACGCAGGTACGCGTTCGGTGCGATTCGCGAACTGGGCCGCCACGCCTGCCACATAGTTGGCCCAGCATTCACCTTCAATGCGCCGCCACGGTGGACAATCGGCCAGTACTGAAATCGGATGGGAGGTTGAGACAAACCCCGAGCGCCCGTCGCGCGATGCTCCGATTGCCACGAACGTGCGTCTGTTTATCGCCACCGGGAAGACAAATCCGTCGTTGTAATCTGTATGCTCACCGATCAGGTTGACACGGCCAGGAGACGACGCGAGGCACTCCGGCCCCCTCTGCCAGGTCGCCCGAAAAAGAGCACACGCCTCTTCAGCAAGGGAAGTTGATCCGGACATCGTTACTCAGCCATGCCGTTTGTGGTATCAGAACGAACAGGATACAGCGTGAATGTGGCCAGCCCCTGAGGAGACCCTTCGGTGAGGTTCACAATGACGGACGAGGGAACTGCCCGAAAACCCGGACGTGCGACAGAAATCACGTAAGGCCCTGCTTTTCGCACGGGGAGAACCACGTCGGTTGTAGCGTTCGCCGACACCCCGTCCAGGAAGACGGCGGCACCCTGAGGGTTTGACATCACTCTTATCTCTAGGGCAGTCCGAAACGCAGGAGCGCGCCCGTCGCGGAAATACAGGAACCCTGCGACGAGAAGGCCGATGACCGCCAAGAAACCGAAAAACTCCCCGGATGGCAGGTGCCGCTGGAGGCGCCGGATCAAAGTCGACCTTTTCCTGCGATGGTTTGCCTTTCTCTTCGCGATCTCATCCTGGGTGAGCCATTCGGTCTCTCCCCGATGGTTCCTGTAACGGAACAGTCCGCGCTCCGCGTAGAAGGCGTCTTCTTCTTCCCTCATGACGCGAAGACGATGGGCGCGGCGCAGGTCAGCGTTTGCGTCGACGCCATTCGGGGCAACTCCGTTGCCTGCGTTCCGGTGTTCGTTCTCGGCCAGAAGGCGTTTGCGCGCCTCCTGGCGTACCTGCTCCTCTTCCTCCGGAGAAAGAGGGTTTGAAAGGTTTTCGTCAGCGTCCAATGTGCGCCCTTCCAGAACGAGAACGGTTGAGCAGCGATCGTGCATCCACAAGATGCGCACGGGCTGCGGAAAGCTCAGTATCGAACGGAGCAAGGACACGGTAACGACCTTGCTGCCCCCATGTCTTTTCCGCGATCGCGGCCGCCAGATGGGGCCGTATGGAGTTCTCCTTCGCCTCTAATTTCGATTTTGTGAACGAGGAATCCATTCGCTCACAAAAATCGAAAAACGTCGCGAGCACGCGATCGTCCACAAGCTGCGAAGCGCGGAATTCCTCCCCTCCTTGCGGCGTTGCCACTACTGTATTCGCGGCGTCATTCACGAATCGGAAAAACAGCGCCGAAGAGTAGAGCTTCGCAAGGACTGGATCGGGGTCATTCCGCGGAATCGCGTAATCGGGCGAGATGCCACCTTTGCCGTAAACTACTCGTCCCAGAGGTGTTACGAAACGCAGTCCCTGCGACGTATCGACTCTGACTCCTTCGGCAATCCCACTGAAAATGTACTGCGCTGTGCCCGCACCGTAATCGCGCTGGATAAGTCTCCCGGTTGGCGTATAATAGCGCGCGACAGTAAGGAGGAGAACGCCGCCGCCCTGGGCCTGCTGACTCAGGTCGAACTGCCGCTGCACCAACCCCTTCCCGAAACTTTGTTGTCCCACAATGATTCCGCGATCTGTATCCTGCAGCGCGCCCGCGACAATTTCTGAAGCGCTCGCGGATCCCCGGTTTATGAGCACGACGACAGGGGTATCAACTTTCCGTGAACCGGATGTGGCAAAATAGGTCTGGTTCGCCTGCTCCCAGCGCCCGCGCTGAGAAACAATGACGGACCCTGCCTCGAGGAAGAAATCGGCGACTGCGACTGCGGCGTTCAGTTCCCCACCCCCGTTGTCCCTCAGGTCCAGAACCAGACACCGCATCCCTGCGTCGTTCAGCCTGCCGATGGCCTCTTCCACTTCCTGGCCGGTGGTCTGTGCAAAATTCGCGATTCGGATGTAACCGGTGGTGTCATCCAGCATGAAGGCGTAGGGAACGCTCTTCAGTGGGATCACCCCTCGAACGATTTCCACAGGCAGGGGCGTTTCCCGCCCGTTCCGCCGGATTTCGAGCCGCACTCTGGTGCCAACCGGCCCTTTCAGGTGCTCTTGGACCTCAGCCTCGCGCCAGTTGACTGTTGTCAGACCATCTACGGAAAGAATGCGATCGCCGGAGAGAAGCCCGGCGTGTTCCGCCGGCCCGCCTTCGATCACAGAGGTTACCGTGGGAAGCCCTTCAATGATGGTGTAATAGATGCCGACGCCTCCGAAACTTCCGCGTATCCGTTCGCCAAAACGAGCAGCTTCTTCCGGAGGCAGATAGTCGCTGTGAGGGTCAAGACGATCGAGAAGACCGTCTATTGCGCCATCCATCAGTCTGTCTGTGTCTACCTCATCGACGTACACGTCCCGGGCCAGTCGAACGATTGTACTGAGGATTGTCAGCCGCGCGTAGAAACCGCGGGCGGCCGCCATTACCTTCGGCGCGCAGATCGCCAGGAACGCAGCCATCGCGCCAAGGATCACCGCGTTCCTTGTTCTACTATTGCGAAAACAGGAAGGCACGGACTTCATTGAAGGAACCAGGTCCGTTTCTGCAGATTCAGGTCCATGAAGCGGTTGTCCGACGATGTTGCCGGCCCGACAGGGACATCGTCGTCCGCAACAAGCCGAACCCGTCCGGGATACCGCCCACCACGCCTGACAAGGTCGAGAAGCTCATGGTAATGATATTTCTCTTTCGCCACGATCAAGTCGTCTACACGAAAGCTGCGCAACAGGATTGGCAGGTCCGTTGCACTACCGACGACCGGGAATCCCGCCACGGCGGTGCAGTCGATCGGATCATCTTCGCTGCGAACCACACCCAGCACGTGATAGCGGTCTTCGGATGACGAAAGGGAATTGAGAAAGCGTTGCGCCTTTTCGCCACAACCCAGTACCAGCCACCCGGCGCGTAGCGGTTGCGATGCGCGGGAAACAAGCCAGCGCCAGAACAGCATCCCGCCCCCGCCCAGGGCCCACGTAACCAGTGTCACGATGCGCGAAAAGTTTATCGTGCGGACAAGGAAAATCGTTATGATTGACGCGACGGCCCCTATGGCAGCAGCGACAGCTGCGCGACGCAGACTGAGACGATTCCGGACGTACAAACCGGTGGCGGCGGCTCCTAGCAAACCGGAGGCAACAAAAACCATCCATATGGTGGCCCATTGCCGGATGCTGAATGGTGGAATGGTCCATCCCGTTTGTGTCCTTGCGAACAGCGCAAGCACGAAACCGGCGGTAAGCACGGCCACGTCAGCGATCGGAACGACCGCAGCGAGGAGCACTCTCCAGAGTGTTATCGCGGCTCCACGGGCAACTATGCCAAACTCAATCAACCACACGAGAAGAGGAATTCTCGTTGGTGCTATGTGCTTGCGGACGAATACGTGCATCGCCCGGTGGAACAAATAGAGCTGGCGCAGGCGGGCGATGGATCGGGTGCTTTCCCCCCTGAAATGGACGATCTCCGCAGACGGTACATAACCGATCGTCCAACCGGCAGACCGGATACGAAACGACCAATCCAGGTCTTCGCCGTACATGAAAAAGCTCTCGTCGAGCAGCCCGATCCGCTCAACGACTTCCCTGCGAACCGCCATGAAACACCCGGAAACAGCGTCCACTTCACATTCTTGCCCGTCGTCGTGATAGGTCATGTTATAACGGGCGAAACGGCGACTCTTTGGAAAAATGAAGCTGAGACCGACCATGCGGTAAAACGCTGCGGAGGGCGAAGGGAAACCCCTCCGCGCGCCGCGATCCGTGGTTCCGTCAGGGTTGACAACGCGGCCCCCGGCTGCGCCTGCGGAAGGGTGCGTGTCAAGGTACGCGACCAGGGCTTCGAATGCGCGCGGATGAACGATTACATCCGGATTGAGCAGGAGGATGTACCGCCCCCGGGCGATCCTGATTCCAAGATTGTTGCCACCTGAAAAGCCCAGATTCCGATCACTTCGGATCAGCCTGATTTCCGGGAAATCCGTGGCAACCATGTCGGCGCTTCCGTCCTGCGACGCGTTGTCAACTACGATTATCTCCGCCGCAAGGGAGCGTGTTGCCTGCAACGCGGTGCGGATTGCCAGTGCAAGGTACGCGCGAACGTTGTAGCTCAAAATGACGACAGAGAGGTCAAGGGAAGGAGCGCTGTGCGCGTTTTCTTCGATAGAGCGGGCGTTCTCTCCGCGCATTGACTCAACCATGCCCCAGTCTCCCGGCCCAGGCCAGCAAACGCAGCTTCCACACCATCCATGCCGCTTCGCGGTTAATGCGGAAATTCATCTTGGAAGTGCCCGCCTGTCTATCACGGAAAACAATGGGAATTTCCTTCACGCGGAACCCCATGTGGAAGGCGATGAAGTTCATTTCAATCTGAAAGCTGTACCCCTCCGAGCTGATTCGATCAAGATTGATCCGTTTCAGCGCATCGCGGCGAAAGCACTTGAACCCGCCGGTAATGTCCCGCAGCGGCATCCGGGTAACGAACCTCGCGTACGCATTCGCGAAATAGCTGAGTAGCAGGCGGCCGATCGGCCAGTTGATGACTGTGATCCCGTTGATATAACGTGATCCTATGACAAGGTCTGCGTGTTCAATAGCGGATATGAAGTCCGGCAACGCATGGGGATCGTGGGAGAAATCCGCGTCCATCTGAAAAATGAGCGGATAGTTTTTCGCAAGTGCCCACCGGAACCCTGCGACGTACGCGGAGCCGAGCCCAAGCTTGCCCTCGCGGTGGATGACGTGGGCTACTCTGCCTTCGGAACGAAGCCGTTCCGCGAGGCTCCCTGTTCCGTCTGGCGAGTTGTCATCTACTACCAGAACGTCGAGATTAAGGTTAAGAGACCGTATCTCGTCCACGAGGCGTTCGAGGTTCTCCCGTTCGTTGTACGTCGGAATCACGACGACGCCAGCCGGCCCTTCGGTCATGCGCTCTCCGTGTGCTACATGTGGTCCGTTGGGGAAAGAAACGTTGTCGACACAGGAAAAATGGCGTCCAGCAACGCCACTGTCGCAGCAGCCGGGCGTGCACCCGCGTCCGCCACTACATCTGCCGCCGGGCGGAAGCCCAGAACCAGTTCCGTGAGCGCCTCGTCCGGCAACGCGACCACCTCTCCCGCGACTGCTCCGGGTCTGATCATCAGATCGTTTTCCGTGGGCACGAAAGCTACCTGGCCCATCGGGCAACGAACTGTGAAGGGAATGGGCTGAAGCCCCCGCGGGACCCGTTGCCATCGGATCTGAAGGGTGGGAGCGATCTTCCTGAACAGGTTCTCCACATTGAACAGGCGCAGCATCGGTCCACCCTGGTAATCGGTCCAACGCGCCCACGTAGACCGCTTCTTGTAAAGGCAATAACGGGCGAACCCATTTTCTCCGGGCGTGTAGACCGTAACCTGGGTAGAAAACGCTTGCTTCGCCTTCTCCTGGAGGAAGGCCAGCACCGTCTCGTACACCTCGGTTGTGTCCTCAAGTCCGATTTCGTCGACTCTTCCCGCTCCTCTGCATACGAGGTAACCGACAATATTCTTCTCGCTGTTCACCACGACGTGAGCATCTGAAAACCGACCGAAATCAAAGTACCACAGCCAGTCCTTCTTCTCGCGTACCACGGAAAGATCGCACTGCGCTCCGTTCTTTTCATACAGGGCGGCCATCCCCGGAATGTCCGACTTGCGTGCCCGTCGAACGCGGAGACCCGGCGCAGGTTTCGCCGAGTACACGTTAGGAGAAATCCGGCACTCAAACCACACAATCGCCGTACGATAGCCATAGCGATAGTAGTAATCCCGAATTCCCAGAAGAAAGGAAAGATCGTACCCGTTCTGTGCCATGTACGCGACGGCGTCTTCCATGTTGGCGCGGCCGTATCCGCGTTTCTGGGATTCCGGGTCTGTCGCGACGCAACTGATGCCGCCGAGTTTCAGCACGGTATCACCGTAACGAACTGGAAGTTCGACAATCGCAAGCCCGCCAACGACAGTGCCGTTGTCGACCACAATCCGGGTGTGGGCGTGTGAGTATCTGGGGCGTTTCATCCACTTGAGAATGTGGTCTCGCATTTCCCCCGGGCGTTTGAAGGCGCGACCGGCGACTTCTGCGTAACTACGCTCCAACTCCGGCGTGTTAGCGGCCATACACTGCATTAAGTGCTGTCTCCCTCGGTTCAGGTTACTCGGAAAAGAAGAGAACGACTTACCGGATCAAGTGCATTGACGTCATAGACCTCGTAACGGTTTCCATCAACGTCCTGGATGAGCAGTCGTTCGGAATTGACATAATGGACATTATCGCGCACTCCTTTGCCAACAAAAGAGCGCTCGCCGAAATCCGTTTCTACCACCCAGTACGTAGCGCCGAATTCCTCGCGGATTGATTTTATCCGCTGGATTCGAGGCAGGTAATACCGCCGGTCCAGTTCCTCGGATGCGATCCGCCTGCTCTCTTCGTCGAGGTCGGCGAGGTTTTCAATTACTCCGACTTCACCGAGGCGTCCGGTAAGAATACAGATGTAACGGTCGCTTGCCTGCAATGGGAATGCGCGGGTGATCGTGACGTCGAGATAGGTGCGGTCGCCAATCGTCGCCCGCAGGTACCCGTGGGGATCGCGGAAAATTCGTACCTGCGAGGGATCGAGAGGGGGAGCATCGGGGCTGCAAAGATCCGGAGCAAAAATCGCCTCGTTGTACGCGTTGCCTTCCATTCAGACACCTCTGCGCCGTGGGGAAACGGGTATAAACAAAATGTACGGCTTCGAACGCCCATCCCCAACGGCGGGGCATCAACTCGTTCTGTCACCAGGTTCTTATGCGGAACGCTCCCTCCCTGAGTTCCCCGTAGGATCGGAGATTGATCCAATCTCCCAGCACCACCAGTACGTTATTGTCGACCAACTCCAGGCGGACTGTGTGCACATGGCCAAAAACCGCAATGCTGGCTCCCCGGGCAAAAACCTCGGGAATAGCGGCGCGGAACACAGGGGTGATCTGCGCCTGAACCGTATCACAGTATTCACGGTTACTGCGAGTTCTGGACGCAAGGTTTGCCAGAACCGCCCCGCATGACGGATGCAGAACACGAAACGCCGCCTCAGAGATCCTGTTGTGCAGCACCGCGCGGACAAGGCGGTAGTACCGGTCCGGGCCAGACAAGCCGTCGCCGTGCGCGACGAAAAGTGTCTTTTCCTGCGCGCGCACCCACAATGGACGCCTGCGAACGTACACCCCATACTCTTCCGTGAGAGCCTTTCCCAACCACCAGTCGTGATTTCCACCGAGGCAGATGACGGGAATGCCGGCATCCACCAGCTCGGCAAGTGCGACCATCACACGCGTTCCGTGACGAGGCACGACCGCTCCATATTCGAACCAGAAATCGAAAAGGTCGCCTACCACGAACACCCCGCCCGCTTCGGCTTTGATCGCACGCAGGAAGGCAACAAGAGCATCCTGTTTCTCTGCCTCATCGCGGGTCGTTCTCGTGTGGATATGCGCATCTGAAAAGAAGAAAAGAGGTTTTTCAGTGGATACCGTAACGGGGGAATTATCGACCTGCACGTCTCGCTGGCCTCCGCCGGGGGTTGACACGGATTCGACAAAACCAGAGTTTTGATATTCGCCCTCACCTATGGTGAGTCCAAATCTGCCTGCAGTCAAGGCAGGTGTCCGGGGCGGCGAACGGAGTGAAATGAGTGCCGAAAACTCCAGGTTGGGCCGATTCGTTACGTGAAGTGGCGCCTCTGCTGAGCCTCGGGATTCAGCTCGCGTTGATCGTGGTGGTGAGCGTGATCATCGGCTGGTGGGTGGATCAGCGCTACGGAACCGGTCCCTGGGGTGTCCTTATTGGAGCGGTGTTCGGTACTGGATCCGGGTTGTACCATTTCATTCGCACCGCTCTTGGCATGAAGGACAGGCACTGAGACCGTCCGAAGAATGACCCTTGAAAAAGAAACGGGGACCCTCCTGAGAACCTGGGCGCTGTGGTTTTTCGGCTTGACCATTCTCTCGGCTCTGTTGTCTGCCTACCCGTTGCTCATCAGTTCTCCGCTCCACCGGATGAGTGCGATGATCGGTTGGGGCGTCAGTTTCCTCGTGTGTGTTGTGAGCGGATATCTTGCGTTCTGGTCGCTCGGCCGCTCGCATAACACGTTTTTGCTTGTAGCGCTCGGCGGAATAGTGCTGCGCCTTGCGCTGATTTCCGGGGCGGTGTTTGTGGGGATCTCTCTTCTGCACCTGCACACCGTGATCTTTCTCGGAAGCCTGCTGGGTTCCTACACGATGTATCACGGGTTGGAAATAATCGTGCTTAACCAATCCAAGGCGCTGGTCAGAACACCTGGCGGCTCAGGTGCGGTTGCACGAGGTAATGAGGCGCACTGATGGTGTTTCCGCGCGTTCGCCTGGTGGCGAAAACCTTTGTTCTGGTGGCGATTCTTTCCTGTCCGGCGCTTGCGGCAGATTCGCATGCATCGACGGCGGACACAGCTGTCGTTGGCGCGCACGGTCAGGGCGGAGTCGCGGCGGCAGCTCACGGCGGAGGACACGGCAACCAGGTTGACGCGATACATCACGTGGTGGATGCCCGTGAGATCGAGATTCCGTGGCCCAACCGAGATCTGGCAAAGGTAATCCATCTGCCCAGCCTGGGCACGTTCCATATCGGGTCCATTCCTGTGGACATGGCGATCACGAAACACGTCGTGTTCCTCTGGGTGGCGGCGATACTGCTGTTTGTTGTTGTGTCGGTGGCGGCGGCGAAGAGATCGCGTGGAACTGACCCACCCCGGGGCATTACGAACCTCATCGAAATCTTTGTCGCATTCATTCGCGATGAGATCACCGTTCCGTCCCTTGGGCCACATTACGGGCGGGTTCTGCTTCCGTATTTTCTCACCGCGTTTTTCTTCATTCTGTTCTGCAATTTGCTGGGGTTGGTTCCATACGGTTCGACCGCAACGGGTAACATCAGCGTTACGGCGGCGCTCGCCACACTGAGTTTCTTCGTAATTCAGGGCGTCGCGATCAGCAGTATGGGGTTTGGGGGCTGGATCAAGCATCTGACGGGCGGAGTGCACTGGGCGCTGTGGCCCATCATGATCCCGGTGGAAATCATGGGGTTGTTCACGAAGCCTTTCGCGCTGTGTGTTCGTCTTTTTGCCAATATGACTGCCGGGCACGTGGTAATCCTGTCTATTCTCGGACTGATTTTCATTTTCCGAAGCGTTGCGGTGGCTGGTCTCGCGGTTCCGTTCAGCGTGTTCATCTACCTGCTCGAGCTTCTGGTGGCCTTCATACAGGCGTACGTGTTCACGATGTTGAGTGCCGTCTTCGCGGGTCTTGGCGTGCACAGCAGCCATGATTCAGAAGAAGCGGAGGCGCATTGATTTGTCGGCGGCATCCGATCTGCCGATGCGTTGATCACCCATAGCCAACGCCGCACTGCGGCGTGATCTGGTTCAGGAGGAGTTTTGATGGAAGCTCTCAGTCTGACTCACTTTGCCGCCGGTATCGGTGCTGGAATCGTCACGTTCGGGGCCGCGTTCGGAATCGGAAAAATCGCTCAGGCAGCGATGGACGGTACCGCGCGGCAACCGGAAGCGGGTGGACAGATCCGTATCTCCATGCTGATAGCCGCCGCCCTCATTGAAGGTATTGCCATGTTCGGGCAGGTTATCTGCGTTCTGCTGGCAATCAAGTGATTTCAAACCCCGGCGTCACGTGTACCACCCGAGGCAGGGCGAGGGAAGACACGTTTCCGCGCCGTTCTGCTTCCGGTGATGTGAACGTGCGCGGGGTGCAGGCATCACTTTTTCCCGGGGATATCCATGCTGGTAAGTGTTAATCCTGGGCTCATCATCTGGACGATCATCACGTTCCTGGTGCTCGTTTTTCTCCTGAGCAAATTCGGATGGAAACCCATCGTCGGCGCTCTGGAAAACCGGGAACAGGCGATTCGCCAGGCGATTGCCGAAGCTCATCAGGCACGCGATGAAGCGCAGAAAATCCTGGAGGCTCAGAACAAGCTGATCGCCAGCGCTGAGGCTGAAGCCCGGGAGATCGTTCAGGCAGCGCGGGAAACGTCAGAGCAGATTCGGCGGGAAGCCGACGTGACTGCTCGAACGGAATCCCAGCGATTGCTGGACCAAGCCCGTCGCGAGATCGAAAACGCGAAGGAACTGGCCCTGCGCGACATACGAGACGTAGTCGCCGACCTTGCAGTGGCAGGCGCCAGCAAGATCTTGAAGGAAACGCTTGATCCGGAACGTCATCGTGCGATGGTTGATGATCTGGTAGCAAGCCTCGAAAAATCGAAGGCGTGAACGTTGCCGCGTTCGTTCCGCCGGTAACCAGAGAAACTGATGGCAATTCATTCTCGCGTGAGCATTCGTTACGCCCGGGCACTCGTCCTCGCAGCGCAGGAAGCCGATAACATTGCCTCCCTGCGTCAGGAGACTGAAGGGCTGACGGAGTTGATGCAGCGGACGCCGTCGCTGGTGAAATTCCTCGACGACCCGTCCATCAACAAACATGACAAGTCGCGGATACTGAACGCAGTGTTCGGAGATCACCTCTCTCCACTGATGCGGCGCTTCGTTACGATGCTGGTGGGTGGTTATCGCGAACGTTTGCTGCCCGATATCCTCGCGGCGGTCCTGACGCTGCTGGACGCGCGCGAAGGAAGGGTTCATGCGGAAGTGGCTTCTGCGACGCCTTTCGCAGACGCACAGCCTGAGCGCCTACGGCACGCACTGGAAGGCCTCACTGGCAAGAAGGTCACAATGGCGACTCGGGAGGAACCGGATCTCGGCGCCGGGTTCGTGGTTCGCGTCGGGGATACGGTGTTTGACGCGTCTTTGAGAGCGCAACTCGCCCAGATGCGCGCTCAACTTCTGCAGAGCAATCTGCGTCCGGCGGTTCGCACTTCTTGAGTGTCGCGAGCGGAAACTGACACAGTGCAGAGAGAGCAATTTCGGTTGCAGCAGGGGAAAGAAAAGGAAACACGATGGCGGTAACCTTCGACGTGCGTCCGGATGAAGTGTCCCAGATACTGGCGCAGCAACTTGCCGGATTTGAACGCGGTGTTGACGTGTACGAGGCGGGAACGGTGCTGCAGGTTGGGGACGGTATCGCCCGCGTTCACGGGCTTTCCAACGTAATGGCCGGAGAACTGGTGGAGTTCCCCCACGGAATCATGGGTCTCGCGTTCAATCTGGAAGAAGACAACGTCGGATGCATTCTTTTCGGTGAAACCACTGAAATCAAGGAAGGCGACACGGTGAAGCGGACGAAGCGTATTCTGCAGGTTCCGGTGGGGGAAGCCCTTCTGGGGCGGACCGTTGATGCTCTTGGGAGCCCGCTTGACGGGAAAGGCGACATCGTCACCGACCGGTATGATTTCGTCGAACGGAAGGCTCCGGGAGTCATTCAACGGCAACCGGTCAAAACGCCGCTCCAGACAGGACTCAAGGCGATCGATGCGATGACGCCCATTGGCCGCGGACAGCGGGAACTCATCATCGGTGATCGACAGACGGGGAAAACGGCCTTGGCGGTTGATACGATCATCAATCAAAAGGGGCAGAACGTTTTCTGCATCTACGTCGCCATCGGCCAGAAGGCCTCAACGGTGGCCAACGTTGTGGGAATCCTCGAATCTCACGGCGCCATGGATTACACCACGGTAGTTTCTGCGCCCGCCAGCACTCCGGCTCCGCTGCAGTACCTCGCCCCGTACTCCGGCTGCACCATGGGAGAGTTTTTCCGTGATTCAGGGCGCGACGCGCTGATCATATATGACGATCTGACGAAGCACGCATGGGCATACCGTCAGGTGTCCCTGTTGATGCGCCGCCCGCCAGGCCGCGAAGCCTATCCGGGTGATGTGTTTTATCTCCATTCCCGATTGCTCGAACGTGCGGCGAAACTCTCCGACGACCTGGGTGGCGGGTCGCTTACCGCACTACCGATCATCGAGACTCAGGAAGGCGACATCTCCACGTACATCCCGACAAACGTGATTTCCATCACCGACGGGCAGATTTTCCTCGAAAGCGATCTTTTTTACGGCGGGCAGCGCCCGGCGATCAACCCGGGGATTTCGGTGTCGCGCGTCGGTAGCAAGGCGCAGATTCGTGCCATGGCAGATAGAGACGTGGCGGGACGTCTTCGCACAGACCTGGCGCGGTACAATGAAGTCGCGGCGTTCGCTCAGTTCGGGTCTGATCTCGACGCGGTCACGCAACAGACGCTGAGGCGTGGTGAGCGGCTGCAGGAGATTCTGAAACAGGGTCAGTACGTACCGATGCCTGTCGAAGAGCAGGTTCTTTCGCTTTTCGCCGCTACTACGGGAGCACTGGACGAACTGCCTGTGCATTCGGTGAGACAGTGGGAGCGCGAATACCTGGAAAACATGCGAGCCGCACACGCGGACGTTCTGAAGGAAATCAGGGAAAAGCGAACAATCCCGGCACCTTTGAAGGAAAAGATCCGGGAAATTACGAAGCAGTTCACAAAGACGTTCAAACCGGCGGGAACCGCGTGAAACGGTCAGCAGACCCGCGATAAGTATCGGATAGAGAGGTCCCCATGCCCAATCTGCGGATGATACGGCGTCGAATCAACGCCGTGAACAACATCCAGCAGGTCACCCGCGCGATGAAGATGATCGCGGCCTCCCGCATGCGGAAGGCGCAGGAGAACATTCTCGTGGCGCGCCCTTATGTGCGCCGCCTGGAGACTCTGCTTCGCCACATAGCCTCCCGTATTCCTCAGGGAGCGCACCCACTTCTGGAAGTGAGACCTGTCAAGAAGGCGCTGCTGATCGTTGTCGCAGGCGATCGAGGTCTCTGCCGGGGGTTCAACGCAAATGCGATTCGTCGTACGGTGGAGCGCTATGGGGAGCTGAAAGCGCAGGGTGTGGAGTGTTCGTTGATCGCGGTCGGACGAAAGCCCTATGAATACTTCGGGAAACGCGGTTTCCCGATAGCCGCCTCACATACAGGAATCTTCCAACACCTGAATTTCCTTGACGCGCAGGAAATCGCGTCTGAAGCGACAAAGCTCTTCCTGAACCGTGACGCAGACCTCGTGGAGATAGTGTACAACGAGTTCAAATCGGTGATCCAGCAGGTGGTGGTTCTCGAGCGGTTTCTTCCGGTGGAGCCCATCGCCCCGGAGGACGGGGATATGCCATGCCACTACCTGTATGAGCCCTCACTGGAAGCAATCTGGAGTTCCATTGTCGGGAAATTCGTCAATCTGGAAATCTGGCGTGTGTTGCTTGAGTCGAATGCGGCGGAGCAGTCGGCCCGGATGACCGCGATGGAAGAGGCGACGAAAAGCGCGGAAGAGATGACGAAACGACTGATCGGTATCAGAAATCAGGTCCGACAGACCAACATTACGACGGAGTTGACTGAAATTGTCGGTGCGGCCAACGCACTGGAGTAACGTGTTTGAGAGTGTTGTGCAGGCACGTGGGTGCCGTGCCGAACATCCGGCAGGGAAACGTTTTCACAAGCTACGGGAAACCCGCTGATGAATGTAGGTAAAGTAGTTCAAGTCATGGGCGCGGTCATAGACGTTGACTTCACTGGCGCTGAATTGCCCGCGATCCTGAATGCGCTCGAAATCGATAGAGAAAATGGCGAGCGGCTGGTTCTGGAGGTTGCGCAGCACCTCGGAGAGAACAAGGTAAGGACGATCGCCATGGACGCGACCGAGGGACTGGTGCGCGATATGCCCGTGCGGGATACGGGTGTCCCGATTTCTGTTCCGGTCGGCAAGAGAACGTTGGGGAGGATGCTGAACGTTATCGGCGAGCCCATCGACGGAAAAGGTGACCTTGGAACGGGGAAACGTCTGCCGATTCACCGGCCAGCGCCACTCCTCACCAGCCTGACGGTCAAAGCCGAAATGTTCGAGACTGGCATCAAGGTGATAGACCTTGTGCAGCCGATCATGCGCGGAGGCAAGGTCGGGTTGTTCGGCGGCGCAGGTGTTGGCAAGACAGTTCTGATTACAGAGCTCATCCACAACATCGCCAAGGAGCATGGTGGATACTCGGTTTTTGCCGGGGTTGGCGAACGGACCCGAGAGGGCAACGACCTGTTCCTTGAGATGGGGGAATCCGGGGTACTGGAGCGCACTGCTCTGGTTTTCGGCCAGATGAACGAACCGCCCGGGGCTCGTGCTCGCGTCGCATTGACGGGACTCACCCTTGCGGAAGACCTGCGGGATGAGTCCGGTGTGGACGTCTTGTTGTTCATTGACAATATCTTCCGTTTTGTGCAGGCGAACTCAGAAGTGTCGGCTCTTCTGGGCAGGATGCCCTCCGCCGTGGGGTACCAACCGACTCTGGGAACGGACATCGGAGAACTCCAGGAACGCATCACCTCAACAAAACAGGGCTCCATCACGTCGATGCAGGCGATCTACGTTCCCGCCGATGACTATACGGATCCCGCACCGGTGGCCACCTTCGCCCATCTCGACGCGGTAACCTACCTTGACCGCGCGATCGTGGAACAGGGCCGCTATCCGGCCGTTCATCCGCTACGGTCAACGTCGCGAATTCTGGACCCGCTCGTCGTCGGCGAGGACCATTACAACGTTGCTCGCCAGGTGCAACAGGTTCTTCAGCGCTACGAAGACCTTCGCGACATCATCGCTATCCTGGGCATGGATGAGCTGGGCGACGACGACAAAATGGCAGTTCTTCGCGCGCGGAAAATTCAAATGTTTCTTACGCAACCGATGTTTGTTGCCGAGGCGTTCACGGGTACCCCGGGAAAATACGTTCCAGTGGTGGAAACGGTGCGGGGATGCCGTGAGATACTTGAGGGCAGACACGATGATCTTCCCGAAGAGGCCTTCCGCATGGTAGGAACGATAGATGAGGCCGTGGAACGAGCTGAACGGCTCAGGAGTGGTTCATAGTGCCGGGAACGTTTTCCCTCGAAATCGTCACCCCTACGCGGATTCTCTTTCAGGGCGAAGTGGAAATGCTTCGCGCGCCGGGAACTCTGGGGTCGTTCCAGGTTTTTCCGGGACATGCTCCCCTGATTTCCACTCTTGAGGTCGGCGAGATTGACATCCGTCTGCCCGGTGGCAAGGAACGAGCCATTGCTACTTCGGGAGGGTTTGTCGAAGTCCTTCGGAAGGGTGTAACGGTTCTTGCTGAAACCGCGGAATTCGCCGAGGAGATCGACAAAGCCCGCGCAGAACAGGCCGTTGCCCGCGCGAAACAGCAACTTGAGCATCTGCGCACGACCGCACGGGTGAAGGCCGAAGCGGCGACACGCCAGGTGAGCGACGCGGAAGTGGAAATGGCGCTCATCAGGGCGTTGAACCGGTTGCGTGTTGCGCAACGGGAACACTGATACGAAGGGCGCTCTGGAGAGGAGAACAGAGTGCATCATCCCCGCCTCCGATGATCCTCGCGCACAAGGCAGTTTCGCAGTGACAGCACTCCCCAGAGACCCGACACACAACGGGCGAAGGCCGCACCCCCATGGCTCCTGACATGAACGAGATCTCCGATGAGCAAACGGGCGCGCGCGTTGTGCGTCTCACCCCGCCGGCAGGCCTCCATTATCACCAGTACTGTTATGGCCAGTGGATCGCTCCGGACTGCCGGACGCTTCTCGTATTCCGCTACCGGGAGCTTCGGCGCGATTCCCCGATAGACCTGTACCGCGTCAATACGGATGGCAAGGGATACGAGATTGTTGCGGAGAACGCCGGGTGGTCCACCATCTCGGTGGACGGGCAGTTCGTTTTTGCCGGTACCGCAGGCGGCATTCTGCGCATTCCTCTTTCCGGCGGCGAATCTGACACAGTGTTTCGCTCAGATTCCTACCGTGGAATGTCGGCGAACGCACAGACGCGGGATGGGCGATTTTTGTTCTGTCACGCATTCGGCGAACGGGGACACGAACTGGTTCGTGTGCAACTCGACACGGGGGAGGCGCAAGTTCTTTTCAAGACGGATTACCTCATGCACCTTCACCTGCACGACGAAGGTGAGGGTCGGCTTCTCGCCACCGTCCGTCCTCCCGATTTGGAATGGGGAATATACACATTCGATCTAGATGGGGGAGATTTCCGGAAACTTCCGTTCACGCGGAGTACAAACCATTTCGCATCGCTCGGTTGCACCGGGAAAGTGATTACTACGGTTCACGGCGGCGGCAACGCCATCGAGATCGGTACCCCTGGCGGCGCCTCTGCCGAAGTGTTGGTGGAGGGCGAAGGGTTCTGGCACCCGACGGCTGACTCAACGGGCGAATGGGTTGCGTGCGACACAAACTGGCCGGATACGGGCTTGATGCTGGTGCATGTCCCGACTCGGCGCTACCGCGTTCTCTGCTTCACCGGGACGAGTGGCGGCCACCCGCAATGGGCACATGCGCACCCGCGAATGTCACCCGACGCGAGTTACGTCGTGTTCGACAGCGACAAATCGGGGATCACTCAGACGTACGCAGTCTTCGTTCCTCCCGAATTCAAAGAGGAACTCCGAGGCTGACCGAACCCTATCGCAGCGTTTCTTCCTCATTGCAGCGGGGTATTGTCCATGGGTTGTGAGCGCGTGGCCCGAACCGACCCCGAAACCGGCGTCAGGATTCTCCAGCTGACGAGCTTTCCCATCACTCACTGGCATCTCGGCCTTGGAGACTTCATCACGCCGGATGGTGAGAGGCTCCTGATTGCGGCAAACAGGTTCGCGGGAAGGAACTCGCCGCGAGACCTGTACAGTATTCGAGCCGATGGAGATGATTTTAACTTCCTGCTGCACGATTTTTCCGGTGGTGTCATCTGCCCGCGGGTGCAATGGGTTTACACCGGCTGTGCGGGCGGCGTTGTGCGGATTCCGATCGAAGGCGGAACGGCGGAAGTTCTCTGGAGCCCCGATTGCTACACGCATATCATGGTTTCCGCGCGGAGCAGCGACGGGCTGTGGCTGTTCGGGCAGGGCCGGCGCAAAACCGATGGCAGCTTCGACATTGTCAGGATTTCGACGGAAACCGGGGAAGCCTCTGTTATAGTGCGGGCGAGTTACGTCATGCCGGTTTTGCGCAGCAGCGCAAACGGGGAACGACTGGTTGCGTCGATCGCACCCGTCGGAGACGACGGCAAGCCTCTGATGCCGTGGGGCGTGTGGGAATTCTCGTCGGAAGGAACCGATTTCCGCCTCGTTCCATTCTCGCGGAGCACGAACCACTACTGCCCGATGGGGAGTACCGGCCTGGTCGTAACGACCGCCGCGCATCCGGGCAATGCCCTTGATGTTGCAGCCCCCGGCGGATGTGAACGTGTTCTCGCGCGCGGTACGGGGTTCTGGCATGTCAGTTCTGACGAAACCGGCACTTGGCTCGCCAGTGATACAAACTGGCCTGATGTCGGGTTGCAGATCGTGAACTCGCACACGGGGAAGTATGCCACACTCTGCATGACAGGCGCCAGTGGCGGACATCCCCAATGGACACACGCGCACCCGGTGATCTCACCGGATGCGCGCTGGGTGCTGTTCACGAGTGACCGAACGGGCTTCCAGCACGTGTATCTCGCCGACATTCCTCCCGAGTTCAAAAAAGCGCTGAGCGCCGCATGATACGAGCCTTCCACGGGCGCGCGAAAGGTTCGTGAGGCCGCATTTGAAACAGGGTAAGCGGCTAACACGCGGATGCAGTCCGCGCAACAAGCGCCTGCGACAGTTTTTCCCGGCCCGGATTGACGAGAGTCTGCAAAACTCGCTACATTGTAGTGTCCATTGCTGCGCATTTGTGCAAAATTCGCCGGCTACACGAACGAATGATAGGTCGTATTAGCTGGTTGGCGCTGCTGGATTGCACGGAATCATCCTGATCTCATCGCAGATGGGACAAAAACTTCGCGTTCCTGCAAACCCGGGGTCGTGTTCATGCCTTCAAACCTGCGTCTGCTCCTGGCGGACGGAGATCGCAGTTCCCTGACGATCATGCAGGAGATTACGGCCCAGTGGGGTCACCAAGTTCTTGCCTGCCGGAGCGTGGCGGAAGCCGTTTCCGCCATGGACGCCCACAAGGTTGATGTGGTGGTTACCGACCTGGTCCTCCCGGATGGCAGTGGACTGGACCTCGTCAGACACGCACACGAAATCGACGTTCCGGTCGCCTCTATCGTGATTTCCGCACACGGAACGATTGCAGGAGCAGTGGATGCCGTACGTCTGGGGGCATACGATTTCCTGACGCGCCCGGTGGATCTCGCCAAGCTAAAAGTGATCATTCCCGCGGCGTTCGACAAAGAACGCCTCCGGTTTGAAAATCGCCAGCTCCGTTCAAAAATCAGCGAGGAAACGCGGCCGGAGGGGCTGGTAGGCCAGAGTCTGGCGATCAGACAGGTTATCGAGAAAATCCGGATGGCAGCAAATGCCCGTGCTACGGTTCTGATTACCGGTGAGAGCGGTACGGGAAAAGAGGTTATCGCCACTGCGATTCACAAATTGAGTCCGCGGAGCGCAGAGCCGCTGGTGAAGGTTGCCACAGGCGCGCTGGCTCCGCAGTTGCTGGAAAGTGAATTGTTTGGCCATGAGCGCGGTGCCTTCACGGGTGCGGTGGCGCAGCGTCGTGGGCGGTTCGAACTTGCGCACACGGGAACTCTGTTCCTTGACGAAATAGATGGTCTGGAAATCGGCTTACAGGGCAAATTGCTCAGGGTACTTCAGGAACGGCAGTTTGAGCGGGTTGGCGGCGAGCAGACGATTACGGTGGACGTCCGCCTTATCGCCGCGACGAACGCCAATCTGGAAAAAATGGTCGAACAGGGGCTGTTCCGAAAGGATCTCTATTACCGGCTGAATGTCGTCAGAATCGAAGCACCGGCGCTGCGGGACCGGCGAGAGGATATCCCTCTGCTCGCCTACCACTTTGTCGCGCTCTACGCGCAGGAGAATGGAAAAACAATCCGCGGAATTGACCCTGCCGCCATGGCATTACTCCAGAGCTACGAATGGCAGGGGAATGTCCGGGAACTCGAAAATGCGATCGAGAGCGCGGTGGTGATGTGTCCGGGAGATTGGATTACTGCGGATCTCCTGCCGCAGAACGTGCGCAGTGGACCGCCAGAGGAGATGCAATTCCGTGTAGGTATGACCCTCGAGGAAATGGAACGTCGTGCGATTGAAGCGACCTTGAGGGCGACTCACGGTAACAAGACTGCTGCAGCGAAGATGCTGGGTATCGGGGTCAGGACGATCCATGACAAAATCAAGAAGCTTCGCCCCGCCGGAGCGTCGGAACCAACAGAATGAACTTGCGACGGTACGGAGATTGCATCACGTGACTTCGTCCGGACACTCGGAATCGCGAGCATGAGGAGCAACTGAATGGGACCCGCGAGCGCATCGGAAGCTTCCGGTCACACTACGCAACCGGAATGGTTCCCCGCTGTCGTAGAGCTTCTGCGCGTCCGAGGCTACCTTACGCTTTCCGTGAAGATCGGCTACGAACTGGTGCTGATAGTCAGCGGATCGGCTGGCGAAGCAGCGGTCATTGATCTCTCACAGGAACCGACCTCACTGTGGACAGATGCCTGGGCAGGCATGCGGCAGGTGCTGCCCAGGGTTCCCGTGATTGCGATTCTGCCGGCGGGGAACACAGACGAAACCATCATGCCTGAGCACGGTGCCGTTGCGCGTGTTGTGTCACCTGTAGACGCGGAGAGCCTTGTGGGTATCGTGGAGCACGTCCTGCAGAACCCCTCATATTCACGTTGACCACTCCTTCGCTCCTGCCGGTTTGTCCACTCCACCAGGCTGACCACTGTTTACGTATCCGCAGGCTTGAGCTCCGTGAGCGACCGCCGAATGTTGCGGATCGCCTGCCTCAGGCGATGTTCGTTTTCTACGAGTGCGATGCGGACATAGTCGTCGCCAAGGTCGCCGAACCCGATGCCGGGAGCCACCGCGACCTCCGCTTTTTCCATGAGCATCAGACTGAAATCCATGCTTCCCATGTGCCGGTACGGTTCCGGGATGGGTGCCCAGACGAACATTGACGCCTTGGGTTTCTTCACCGGCCATCCGATGCGGTTCAGCCCCTCACACAGTACATCCCGCCGGGCCTGATACACAGCAGCGGCTTCACGTACGCAGTCCTGTGGCCCGTCCAGTGCCGCAATTCCAGCCACCTGGACCGGGGTGAAAATGCCGTAGTCGTAGTAGCTCTTGATTTTCGCGAGCGCTCCGACCACGTCGGCATTCCCCACGCACGCTCCGATTCTCCAGCCTGCCATATTGTAGGACTTGGACAAAGTGAAAAACTCCACCCCGACGTCCTTCGCTCCCTTCGCCTGAAGGAAAGAGGGGCTCTCGTATCCATCGAACGTGATTTCGGAATATGCCATATCGTGGATGACGATGATATCGTTTTTCTTTGCGTAATCGACGACTTCCTGGAAAAAATCGAGGCTTACGGTAGCCGTGGTAGGATTGTTCGGGAAGTTCAACGTGATGATGCGCGGTTTCGGCCAGATTTCGCGCGTGATTTCGGCCATGCTGGGGACAAAATCCTGTTCCTCGTGAAGGGGAACGGTTACCACATTTCCCCCCGCGAGCGCGACGCTGTAAATGTGTATCGGGTACGCGGGATTCGGAACAAGCGCCAGGTCCCCCGGGTCTATAAGGGCCAGAACAAGGTGTCCTATTCCTTCTTTCGAGCCGATGGTGGCGACGACCTCCTTTTCCCAGTCCAAGCTTACACCGTACTTTCGATCGTAGTACCGGGCGATCGCTTTGAGAAGCGCAGGAATCCCGCGTGAGGCCGAATAGCGGTGGGCTTTACCATCCTGAGAGACTTCGATGAGCTTGTCCACAATGTGTTTTGGTGTGGGCCGGTCAGGGTTGCCCATCGCAAGGTCTATGATATCCATGCCCTGCTGACGGAGCTGAAGCCGCATCCCGTTGATGCGTGCGAAAAGGTACGGTGGCAGGCGCTGCAGGCGACTGGAAAGGACTTTGGGCATCTGCTTCCTCCAGATGGTAAACGTGTAAGGAACGATTTTCAAAGATAGCAAACCGACGGCGAAGAATACAGCGTATCACCCGAAAAAGCGCGTTCGGAGCGATGGTCTGGACATCTCCTTTTTACCTGTTCGTGAAGGACGACTGAATGAAACGCCTCAATAACATGGTTGTGGAACTCGCTCGCGGCGTTCCGAAAGCCAGTGACGAGTTCTTTGAATGTGAATTCGAGTCCCCCCGGTCCGGCTGGCATTACGTCGGCTGCTCATGGGACGGGGAAAGCGGAGACGTCAGGTTCGTCGTTGATGGGCGTGCGGCGGGTACGCGCCCCGCGTTCGGGTCGCTCGTGGAGGCGATGCTTCAGTTGCCGGCAGGGCCGCACACATTGAGAGTGGAAAAGACAGCAGATGGACGGCTGGGCGAAGTGTGCGTCAGGGCGGTGCCTGAGCTGGCGTACTGCAAACACCAGTACAACCCCCACATACCTGAGTACGGCCCTTACGACTGGGATTTCATCGCGCGAACCGTACTTCCCCATGTGAACACGGTGGTGGGAAACGGGGACCCGAGCCATGAAGAGCATCTGAAGTGGTGGAAAGCCAGGGGCGGAAAATGGATCGTAGAAACCAGCCTCCACGGGATGAACGACGAAACCGTTACAGCAGCTGACGTATGGCGGAACTGGACATCCAGCCCCGGAATGGTTCACCCGTTGATGGACGGGATCATGGTGGACGAGTTCTTCTCCGGGCGGCGGCCCCAATACAAGGCGTGGACGGAAGCGATGTCCCGAATAGCTTCCGACAAACGGTTCGAGGGTAAGAAGGTCTACCCGTACCTCGGATCGCATTATCCGGACATGGATGACTGGAAGCGCAATGCGTCGGACGGAGTGGACTCAAGTTACCGGTTCCTCGCGACGACGATGGAGGCTGGTTATCCCATTGCTTGGGAACGTTACCTTCAGGAGCGCCATTCGGAGGATTGCGCGGAGGAACACATACAGGATCGTCTGGGAAGCACGATCGCCCACTGGCGACACCGGTTCCCCGATTGTGCCCGTTCGCTGCTCGTGTGCCTCGGATACATGACGATAACGGAGACGCTGAACATCCATCCAGGGGCTGACTACAAAGTCTTTATGGATATGCAGTTCCGATTTCTGGCCAATCATCCGGATTTTGAAGGGCTGTTCGGCATCCTCGAATACACCAGCGGATACGCGGACGAAGAAACCCTTCGCTGGGCAGCCCGGCTCTACCGGCACTACGGGATCGAAGGGGAAACCGACCTGTTGTCAGACCGTCTGGGGTACTCCTATGTGCCGGGTCATCTCCGCAATCCCGATTTTGCGTTCGGATGGGAAGGCTGGCACGTGCCAGTGGATATCGAGGAAAACGTCCACGTGCGGCACTGCGAAGGCTTTGGCCACCTGCAGGGGCGCTGGCCTCGAACCTCCGTTGGGGACAGCTTCTTGACCATGAAACGCGACGCAAAAATCCCGAATGTCGTAAGTCAGCGTATCAAGAACCTGCAACCCGGCCGAATGTACAGCGCGAAGATGATTTCGGGGAGCTATGATCAGCTTCTTGCGGGGAAATCAAAGCCGGAGAAACTGGGTATCACTCTTTCGGTCGCAGGAGTTGAAACGATTCCGAAGAACACGTTCCAGAGCGTAGTCGCAAACAACTACTCGCACGAACTCGGCGCCTTCGAAGGGCAGAACCACTACTGGTTCAATCACCATCAGGTCGTGTTTCGCGCAACTTCACCCTCGGCCGAGCTTTTCATTTCCGATTGGGAGGGCTCGTCCTCCGATGGCAGGCCAGCCGGGCCATTGGGCGAGACTCTCCTGTGCAATTTCGTCGAAGTGCAGCCGTATTTCGAGGAGGGGGTATGAGGGAGGTGTTCTGCGTGTTGCGCTAACCGGCGCGGTCCGGCTTCTGGTACGAGGCCCACATTGCGCGTTCGTGCTCCGTGAAGAGAGTCAGGACTCTGGGTGCCGATGCGGTGACTGCGACTGTGTGTTCAAACTGCGCCGAGAGACTGCCGTCCTGGGTGATCACTGTCCACCCGTCCTTCAGGATGCGCACTTCCCATGTTCCCGCATTTATCATGGGCTCCACCGTGAATACCATTCCCGGCCGAAGCTTGCGTCCCGTGTTGCGTTGCCCGTAGTTGAGCACCTGCGGGTCCTCGTGGAACATTCTTCCTATTCCGTGGCCGCAGAAGTCTCGAACGACGCTGAACCCCGCGGCTTCCACATGTTCCTGGATCGCCGCGCCAATGTCACCCAGGCGCGCACCGGCGCGCGCTTCGGCAATTCCCAGGTACATCGCGGCTTCTGTCACGCGCAACAGGCGCTCCCCTTCAGGGTTCCTTTTCCCCGGAACGATGACGGTAGCGGCCTTGTCCCCATGGAAGCCGTTCTTGTAGACCGTCACGTCAATAGTGATGAGGTCACCCTCCTCCAGCGATTTCGCTGTCGGGATGCCATGGACCACGACATCATTGACGGCAGTGCAGATGCTGTTGGGATACCCACGGTACCCTTTCGGACTTGCAATCGCCCCGCGATCGGCAATGTATTTTTCCGCCAGCGCGTCGAGTTCCAGCGTGGAAATACCGGCGCGAACTGCCTGCTTCAGATACTCAAGGGTTTCGGAAGCCAACTGACACGCGGGAGCCATCCGCTCCAGATCTTCGAGCGTTTTGATCTGCGCCATGGCCAATTCAGCCTCCAATCCGGGGTGTGACGTCCTGAAGGAGTCTGCGAACCGCATCCAGACTTTCGCGTGTTTTCTCAATCCCCGGTTCACAGTGCGTCTCGATCACGAGGCAGCCCTCGTAGGCTGATGCCGCCAGGTCGTTGATCTGCTTCTTCCAGTCGATCTGTCCCTTTCCGACGCTGTCAAAGCGACGGTGATCACCCTGTGCAGAAGTGTCCTTCACGTGCACGTTGAATATGCGTCCTGCCAGCACACGGACGGCGTCGTCGATTTCGGGGTCAAAGGGGAATGCGTTACCCGGGTCCCAGTTCGCGCCGACGTTTTCCATGCCCACTGCGTTGATCAGGTTCGCCAGAGCGCGGCACCCTGTAGCGGTATACCCGGGCTCGTTTTCGATTGCGACACGCACTCCATGCCGGGCAGCGATTCGGCCGGTCTCGCGCAGCGCATCAACAACAAGGGCCGGAGGTGCGGTAGCGCGGGACTCCTGTCCTTGAATGCTGAACACAATCACCTGTCCGCAACCGAAAGAATCGCAGAGCTCCAACGTTCTTTGGAACCTTTCAATGTGCTTCTCGATCTCCTGCTCATCGCAGGCGCATTTGAAGACTCCCGGCGAAAGGCTCGTCACCGTACAACCGTGCGCACGGACGCGGGAAAGTGCGTTCTCAACATCACCGTCGGGGATCCTGCCGCCGTCGAGGCCCCGCAACTCAACTTTCCGGACCTTCCACGCATCCAGAATAGACAGCGCCTCCGCCAAAGGTGTTTTAAGTTCGTCGGTTACAATGGAAAGTCTCATACGTCCTTTCAGTGGTGCGTGAGAGAATCGGTTAACGGCGAATCCTCAACCCCGCACCCTTGATGAGGTCCTCGGTCTCCTGGAGAGTCGTCCAGTTGATATCGCCGGGGACAGTGTGTTTCAACGCGGCGAAGGCGGTGCCATAGTCCAGTGCTATCTGGATGTCATCCTCCAGATAGCCCGCAATAAACCCCGCGGCAAAGGCATCACCCCCGCCAACCCGGTCCACTACTTCCAGATCGTAGCTTTTCGTTTCATAGGACCGTCCGTTTGAGTACGCGAAGGCAGTCAGTGAGTTGCGCATCAGTCCGGAAGTTCCACGCAACGTCAGCGCAACCACTTCAAACCCGAACGTCTCCACAAGCCGAATCGCGAGATCATGGGGCGATGAACCCGTGACTCCCAGAACAGCTTCTTTTGCCTCCCCCTCCATCGAAACTCCCGTGATGAAACAGGAGACGTCCCGCATGAGCGGCGTCTGCACTTTCCGCGCGTCCTCGATGGACCAGAGGGTGCTGCGATAGTTGGGGTCGTACACGGTCTTCAGGCCCTTCTGCCTCGCGATTCTGAGCGCTTCTGCGGTCGCTTCTGCCGCGCTCGGGCTGAGTGCGGGCGTGATACCCGAAGTCTCGAACAACTTTGCTCCCGCCAGTGCGCTGTCCCAATCCACCTCGCCCGGCCGGATCCGGCTCATAGCCGAATTCTTCCTGTCGTACAGCACGGTGGAAGGACGTGGTGCCGATCCGAATTCGAGGAAATAGATTCCCATGCGGTCGTCCCGTGACCACACCACGTGAGAGGTATCAACTCCGAGTTGTCGGGCCTGATTGACCAGCACCCGCCCGAGGGCGTTCTGAGGCAATCTGGAAACCCACGAGGCTGTGAGACCCAGCCGGGTGACTCCGGTGGCGACATTGAATTCCGCTCCGCCCACTGCCATGTCGAGCGTCGATGTTTGCTCCAGGCGCTGGAAATGTGGTGGCGAAAGCCGTACCATGCCCTCGCCGAATGTTACCACCTCGCTCATGGAATACCGTTCCTTCCCGCTTCACGATCGGTTCGAGCCGAGTCTGGTTATCGCTTCATTGTACGCATCCACGAAAGACCGCGCTTTTCGTGCAATTGCCTCATAATTGCCCGTTGCAATGTGCTTTGACTCGACCAGCGTTCCCCCCACGCCCAGCAGTTGCGCTCCGGCTGCAAGGTAGTCGAAAACGTTGTCTGTTTCGACGCCGCCGGTTGGCATAAGCACAACATGGGGCAACGGGGCACGAAGCGCTTTCAGGTACGACGGACCAAACACGGAAATCGGGAACACCTTGACCGCATCAGCACCCGCGTTCATCGCCATCACCACTTCCGTCGGCGTAAGAGCGCCGGGTACGGCAAGCGCTCCGAGGGCGTGTGCCGTGGCGATTGTTGCGGGATCCGTGTTCGGTGCCACGATGAATCGCGCGCCGGCCCGTATTGCTGCTTTCGCTTTCTCGGAATCGGTCACGGTGCCGGCTCCCAGCACCACGTCGTCGCCCGTCGAAGCGGCCACCGTTTCCAGAACTGTGGTCGCGTTCGGCACAGTAAATGTGATCTCAACAACTTTTATGCCGCCTGAAACAACTGCCTCCACAGCCCTTGCCGCCGTCTCCGGCGTCGGCGTTCGAACGACACCGACAATTCCGTTCTGCAGCATTTTGCGTAACAACGGGTGTTCCATCAGGGTACCTCCGTTCTGCCATCAGGCCGCGGCACATGCAAACAAAAAGTACGCGTCAAAACGCGCCATTCCCAGGGGCGCATGCGGTCGAGGAGTTGACCGCTGGAGCGCGATTAGGTATTCAATTCATTCCGGCATTCGAATTCCTCCGTGCGAAGAGGGGTTCGGCAGAAGGCTCAGAAGGTGGTAAGGAACACATGCAGGAGAGCACGCGCGGGTGGTCGGAACAGCAGTGGGAGGACTACTTTGCGAGGCAGGATGAATCGTTCTTCCTGGCACTCAGATCGCGGACTTCCCGCGAACAGCCAACGAATGATGTTCAACCATCCCCCGAAACTGCAGGCACGATGGACGATCTCCTTGCTACCGCTTCTGCAGACACACTCCTCGAAGAGGAGGACGCCCTGATTCGAGAACTGTACGCCGGGTTGGGCCAGATGCCCGCCTGGCGTGCAGTTGTGGAGTTCTGCGATCGCACGATGGAATTCGTTGCCCCGATCTGTGAAAACGTGATCGGAAGTCCCCTGGAATCGGTAACGCGGATTCTCTGCCGTGAGTGTTTTCTTGTAGCCGATTACGTTCTCGCTGGCCATGAACTGGGGTACGATGAGGAAACCCTGTGCGGCAACATCGCATTGTGCCTGCGCGCAAGGCGTTCCCTCGACAGATGCATCCAGTGCCTCGACCGGTTCGGACCGGAGCATCGTGCCGAATGCCTCCGCCTTCGTCTCAGGGGGAAGATCGCGGGCGTTTTTCTGGATCGGCGGGTGTCGGACCTCAGGGCACGAGTCTGGTGGCGCTAGAACCGCACCACCGGGAAGTCAATAATGCTCACAGCTATCAGGCCGGGTCATCGGCCCTAAGGACAGCACACTCGAAAGGATGAGCATGTCTGAAACGAAGAAAAAGGACGTCCTAATTGTCGGTCAGGGAGGCCGTGAGCACGCCCTTGCGTGGCTGTTGAAGCGCCAGGGCGGCGTGAACCGCCTTATGGCCGCGCCCGGAAACGCCGGCATAGCGTCAATCGCGGAGTGCTTCGACGTCAAACCGACGGACATTGACGGTCAGGTTGCACTTGCGGGTAAGGAAAAACCGGATCTGGTGCTCGTGGCGCCGGACGATCCGCTGGCGCTGGGGTTGGTAGACAGGTTGCAGGCGGCCGGAATTCGCGCCTTTGGTCCAACAGCAGCGGCTGCCCGCATCGAAAGCAACAAGGCGTTCGCCAAACGGCTTATGTGGGAAGCCGGGGTTCCTACCGCCGCGTTCAAGGCTTTTTCCGATCCCGAAAAGGCGTGTGACTACGTCTCAAGCGTATCTCATCGGGTCGTCGTGAAGGCCTCAGGCCTCGCCGCCGGTAAAGGTGCAATTGTGACTTCAAGCCGCGATGAGGCGCAGGAAGCGGTCTGGGAGATCATGGTGAAACGCACGTTCGGTGATGCGGGCAACGAAGTTGTGATAGAAGAGTTCATGGAGGGCGAAGAAGCGTCTCTTTTCGCCATCTGTGATGGCAGAAACTACCGCCTGTTCGTTTCGGCGCAGGACCACAAACCGGTGTTTGATGGAGACCGGGGACCAAATACGGGCGGGATGGGGGCATACGCACCCGCCCCGGTGGTAACTGACGAGGTCAGGCAACAGGCGTGCGAGCGTATCATCGAACCAACGTTGAAGGCGCTGGCCGCGGAGGGATGCCCCTACCATGGCATCCTTTACGTAGGTCTCATGATCACCCGGGAAGGGCCGAAAGTGGTGGAAATGAACAGCCGCTGGGGCGATCCCGAAACGCAGGTGGTCGTGCCGTTACTTCGCTCTGACATGATGGAACTCATGGAAGCGGCGATTGACGGGAAACTGGATACCGTCTCGGTTGATGAAGACGAAGGAGCAACAGTGGTAGTCATGCTTGCTTCAGGTGGTTACCCGGGGGATTACACAAAGGGGTTCAGGATTTCAGGTGTCGAAAAAGCGGCGGAACAGGAGGGAGTAATCCTTTTCCATTCGGGCACGGCATGGAAGGATGGTTCCCTGGTGACCAACGGGGGGCGCGTTCTCGGCGTCACCGCCGTGGCAGACGACATTCGGACTGCCGTAGGTCGAGCGTACAGGGCAGTGGACCATATCCATTTCGATGGCATGCACTACCGGAAGGATATCGCACACCGCGCCATTGCGCGGCTGGCGAGTTCAACTTTGAAATGACGGGGCAAACGGATGGAAAATGAGGCAAAGGATACCCGGAAAACGGACGTGCTCATCCTGATGGGCAGTTCTTCTGATATGCCTGTGATGGAGAAGGCGGCCGCACAGCTTCAGGAATTCGGGCTTTCCAGCGAGATCGTTGTCTCTTCGGCGCACAGAAACCCGGATCGCACCGCGCAGATAGCGCGAGAAGCTCAGGATCGCGGTGTGAAGGTTATTATTGCGGGTGCCGGCATGGCGGCGGCGCTTCCGGGAGTAGTCGCCGCCCATACAAGCCTGCCGGTGATCGGCGTTCCCTGCGCGTCAGGACCATTGAACGGATTCGACAGCCTCCTTTCGATCGTCCAGATGCCGCCCGGCATCCCTGTAGCGTGTGTGGCGATTAATGGGGCAAAAAACGCTGGCGTCCTCGCGGCGCAGATTATCGCCACCGGCGACCCTGACGTAGCAGTGAAAGTTGCGGAATTCCGCAGAAAGCAGAGCGCGGCGTAATTCGGAGCTATGCGGATCGCTCGGGGTGTACTATGGTGTCGTAGGATTTCAAACCCACGCGCATCTCCTCCGGCATCGGGGCTTCCTCGTCAAGATCGAGGCAGCGGATCACTCCCGGAGCAACTTCTTTGTATCTCAGCCCGCTTTCAGGGCAGACGTACACACCGTTCGCATCAGGGGTACGCAACGGCAACCCGTGCCGGCTGATCCATCCGCGGAATCTTGCCGGATTGCCGACCACAAGCCCGTAGTCGGGCACGTCTTTCGTTACAACTGCGCCCGCGCCCACAAACGCGTACCGCCCGATCGTCGTGCCGCAAAGGATCGTTGCGTTTGCCCCGATTGTACAGCCCCTCCGGAGGATCGTCTTCTCGTAAAGGCCCCGCCGCGAGATCTCCGACCGCGGGTTGGTCACGTTCGTGAACACGCAGGAAGGCCCAAGGAACACATTGTCCTCAACAATGAGCCCTGTGTAAAGCGAGGTGTTGTTCTGAACCTTGACGTTATTCCCTACCACAACCCCGGTGTCCACGTTGCAGTTCTGCCCGAAAACGCAATTCTCGCCGATCACCGCATTTTTCATGATGTGGCTGTAATGCCAGATTCGCGTTCCCGCCCCGATCGAGCAAGGTTCGTCCACGATGGCAGTAGGATGAGCGAAAAACGCGCGTTCGGGTTTTGCAGTCCCGACCAGAGTCACAGGTACTCCCCCCCTCTCCAACGATTCCTGGCACGTTTCAAGAACCTCGAGAACCGCGAGCGCTTCCCGACCGTCCGTCAGCGGATTTGACCGCTCTTCGATGCATTTCAGGAAATGCCTGCATTCATTCTCCAACGGCTCTTCATCGGCAAGCCCGATGCGTTCTCGAGGCGCTTTGATGGCGGTCGGAACATCGTTCACCCATTCCACGCCGTGTGAATACGCGACAAGTTTCTCGGATGAAGTGTCATCGAACACAACCATTTTCTGCGACCCGACCACAACCAGTCGCTGTTCCTTGAACGGGTGCAGCCAGCTGACGAAAACATGCCCGCGAACGCCGCCCGGGAATTCCAGATCGCTCATCGTCACGTCCGGAACGCCTTTGTTGAGATATGCGGAGCCGTGGCACGAAACACGTTCAGGGTAGTGCCCGACCAGCGCGAGTATCACGGAGATATCATGAGGTGCGAAACTCCAGAGGATGTTCTCCTCGGTGCGTATCTTCCCGATGTTGAGGCGGTTGGAATAGACATAGCGGATTTCCCCGAGTTCTCCTGCCTCCACCATCGCGGCCAGCGTGCGAATCGCAGGGTGGTAACGGAGTATGTGACCGACCATGAGGATTCTCGAGGTGCGGGCGGCTGCTTCCACCATTGTGCGGCCATCGGCGACCGTCAACGCGAGAGGTTTTTCGACGTACACGTCTTTGTGTGCATCCAGAGCCGCCATGGCGTGTCGAAAATGGTCCGCCGCCGGTGTTGCGAACACGACTGCGCCAACGCTCGTATCCGCGAGAACCTGGTTCATGTCAGACGTGAAAGAAACGCCGGGGTACTCGCGCTCGATCTCCTGCTTTTTGGAGGAAACGGTGTCGCAGACCGTGTGGAGCACTCCGAGCTTGTGAAAAACCCGAACCAGGTTCTTGCCCCAGTAGCCCATTCCTACCACTGCGATACGGATCATCGAGCTGCGCTCCAATCGAGGCGTTTCAACCGGGAAGTAAGTTGCATTTTGTGGCGCGGGGAGTAAGGAGGGCGAAAAAGGCCGAAACGCAAACTCGCAGGGGCCTTCGCAGCCAGTTCTGGCGGAGGGGGTGGGATTCGAACCCACGGACCTCGTCGGTCGGCAGTTTTCAAGACTGCTGCTTTCAACCGCTCAGCCACCCCTCCGCGTGAAGGAGACTCATCCGAATAGCTTGAGTTCGTCGATAAAAGCGCCCGGGGTTTCGAAATCCTTGAAGACCGAAGCGAACCGGAGGCGAGCTACTTTGTCGAGCTGTTCCAGCCGCTGGAGTACCATATCTCCGAGGCGCGAGGACTTCACCTCCCGGGTCTGTCCGTGGAAAAGCTCAAGCTCTATCTCGTCCACAAGCCGTTCGATCTGCTCCTGCGTAACGGGCCGCTTCGCGCACGCAAGCTCTATCCCGCGCTGGAGCTTCGCGCGGTCATACACCTCTTTCCTGCCGTCTCTCTTCGTCACCGTGACGGGAACCGATTCCACCACTTCATAGGTGGTAAAACGCGCGGAACAAACGAGGCACTCGCGCCGGCGGCGTATGGTTGCTCCGTCACGGCTGGCGCGTGAGTCGACTACCTTGTCCTCAAGTTTTCCGCAGAAAGGGCATCGCATCGTGCTCGGTTACCTCTTTGCACACCGTTGGCGTTCGTATTCGGCGATCTTATCCATTCGACGGGCATGGCGACCACCCTCAAACGGCGTAGATACCCAAGCTTCAAAAATCGCCTGCCCTTCGGCGGGGGTCAAAGACCTCCCCGCCATTACGAGAATGTTGCTGTTGTTGTGGGCTCTGGCAAGGCGTGCCGCTTCCGGTGTGAGGCATAGCGTCGCCCGAATACCATCTACTTTGTTTGCCCCAATCGTCATTCCCTGACCGCTTCCGCATGCCAGAACGGCACCATCAAACTCACCCCGTGCCACTGCTTCCGCGACCGGAATGCTGAAGTCGGAGTGATCGCATGGCTCCTTTGTGGCGCACCCGAAGTCAACGACCTCGTGACCGAGTGCTCTTGCATACGGTAATACACCGTTTTTTAAATCGAACGCAGCATGGTCCGATGCGAACGCAATTTTCATCCGAACAGCCCAATCACGCCAGTCTGGCATACTTCACTGTGTGCAAGTTTTTCAGCTTGCGCAGAGTATCCACGGTGCTTTCTTCTATGTCGCTGTCAAGCACGTACACCATGACGGCGAGTCCGCCGGGTACGTCTCGCCCGTACGAACCGAACGCGATGTTGACGTTGTGCGCACCCAGGACAGTGGCAACCTCTCCAATTACGCCAGGCACATCACGGTTCCACATGATCAGCAACCGGCCTTCCGGGATGACATCGCACGAGTGACCGTCAATACGGACGACGCGTGGCGAATCCTCGCCGAAAACGCTCCCCGCGATACGCCGCGTGAGCGTCTCCCCGGACGGAAGCCGCGTTTGATACGTCACCGTAACAACGTTGTTGTAGTCATCATCACCGGTCCGTCGCATTTCGTCCACGCGGATGCCGCGTTCCTGAGCGAGCACTGGAGCATTGACGAGGTTTACGGTCCCCGATTCGAGTTGCTTGAGCATTCCTACCAGCACCGACGCCGTGAGAAGCCCCGTCGGGTGCTCCAGAACGTCTCCGAAGTACTCCAGTGTAAGGGAGACCGGCTGGCCGTCGCAGACTTGCGCCTGCAACGAACCAAGACGCTCCGCCAGACGCAGGAACGGTTTGGCGCGTTCGTAGGTCTGACGGTCCATGGGAAACATGTTGATGGCGTTCCTGATCGTTCCCGTGGTAAGCGCCTCAGCCACCAGTTGGCCGATTTGTTCCGCAACCAGATGCTGAGCTTCGGCAGTGGAAGCACCCAGATGCGGCGTCACAATGGTGTGCGGATGCTGGATGATCGGCGCCGTCATGTCCGGTGGCTCGTTCTCAAATACATCCAGCGCGGCCCCCGCCACTTTGCCGGAATTGAGTGCATCCAGAAGCGCGTCCGTGTCTATGATCTCTCCGCGCGCACAGTTGATTATCCGAACGCCGGTCTTGCACTTGTTCAGCCTGTCAGCGTCCAGAAGGTGATGCGTGTTCGCGTTCGACGGGATGTGAAGCGTCAGATAGTCCGCTTGTTCAAGCACCGCATCCAGCGGCAACAACTGCGCTCCAGTCGCTTCCGCTGCCGCAGGAGAGATCATCGGGTCGTAACACACGACATTCATGTCGAGACCCCGTGCACGCCGGGCAACTTCGCGACCGATTTTCCCGAGACCGATTACACCCAGAACCTTGCCGCGAACCTCCGTGCCGGTGAACGCGGATCGACTCCATTTCCCGGCCTTCATGGCTGCACAAGCCTGTGGAATGTTCCGTGACAACGCCATCATCATTCCGATGGTGTGCTCGGCGGCGCTGGTGGTGTTCCCCTCGGGGGTGTTCAGAACAGCGATCCCGTGGTGCGTCGCTTCTTCCACGTCAATGTTGTCCACCCCAACTCCGGCGCGTCCTATGACCTGCAACTTGGGACCTGCTGCGATGATCTCCCCGGTGACCCGTGTCGCCGAGCGAACGACCAGACCCGTGCAGTCCTTCAGTGCCGCCAGTAGTTCAGCGCCCTTTATGCCGGGACGGTAGTCTACTTCTATCCCCGCCGCTTCGAGGCGCGTCTTGCAGATTTCGTGCACGTCATCACTGATAAGCACTTTGTGGTGAAGGAATTCAGTCATGGAACCGGCCTCATTGTGCTGCGGGCGTACGGGCGAGAACGCGTTGAGCGGCCGCAACCGCCTCACCGGAATTTACCTTCCATCCGACATCGGCAAGAGCACGCTCCAGGAACGAAACGCCGGCCACGATGTCGCCATCGTCGAGGTAACCGAGATGCGCGATGCGCAGGATCTTTCCTGTGAGCTGGTCTTGTCCACCGGCCGTTTTCATCCCGTAGACGTTGAACAGCTGCTTGCTCAAACGGCTGTACTCCAGTCCTTCGGGCAGCGCGATTACGGTCTGCACGTTCGCGGGGACCCTGGGGAAAAGAGGAAGGCCGAGCGTGCGCACCGCCTGCCGCATGGCTTCCGCCATGTTCTGGTGCCGTTCCCAGAGCTTCTCAAGCCCCTCCGACCGAATCATTTCCAGCGCGCGCGCCAGTCCTGTGAGCAACGTGATCGCGGGCGTCCAGGGTGTCGTTGTTTTCTCCCAGGATTTCCGGTGTTTGGCGAAACTGAGATAATACGAGGGGAGGTCGGTCCGTTTGACGGCTTCCCAGGCTTCGTCGCTCAGCGCAGCGAATGCCAGTCCCGGCGGTAACATGAGACCCTTCTGGGAACCCGTCACCGCAACGTCAATTCCCCAATCATCAACGCGGAGCTCGTGAACCCCGCAACCGGTGATGCTGTCCACGAGACACAGGGCGTTCCTCTTTTTCACGACTGCGGCAAGCGTTTTGATGTCGTTGAGCGCACCGGTGGATGTCTCACTCTGCGTGAGGCAGACTGCACGAACTCCCGGATTCGCCGCCAACGCCTCTTCAAGTTGCTCTGCGGTAATGCTTTCACCCCAGGGAATGTCCAGAGGAACAAACGGAACTCCGTATGCCGCACAGATTTCTCCCCAGCGCTCCCCGAATTTGCCTCCCCGGACGACCAGTGTCAGGGTGGAACGGGACAGGACCGATACGACAGCTCCCTCCATCGCTCCTGTGCCGCTGCAGGTGAGCATGAGCACGGGGTTCTTTGTCTGGAACAGATACTGAAGCCCCTCATGGCAGCTCTGCAACACCTTGGAGAATTCCGGCGTCCGATGGTGTATTATCGGCGCCGCCATGTCAAGCGATACCTGTTCGGGTACCATTGTTGGGCCAGGGGTATACAGGCGCGTTTTCACGGTCGTTCCGTCTCCCTCATACGGTTTCCGAATGCCATGTTGCCCGGACCGGAGTCTCCCTCCGCCATCCAGAGAGCCGTTCCAGGATCCATCCTTCCAGTTCTCGCAAGCCTTGTTTCTGCTTGGCGGAGGTAATCAGAACCGGGGCCGTTTCAGGCAACGTGCCCCTCAACGATTCCGCAAGGTCGGCGGCGTGGCGGTCCGAAATCCTGTCCGCCTTTGAGATCACCACCGCAAAGTTCCTGCCTCGCCTCGTCAACCATTCGATCATCGTCTGGTCTAGCTCGGTGGGGCCGACTTTTGAATCCACAAGCACAGCGACGCCGCACAACTGCTTCCGGCGCTCAAGATACGGCTCAATCAACGCTTGCCAGCGGACTCTGTCTGATTCGGCGGCAGCGACATACCCGTAGCCCGGAAGATCCACCAGATGCCAGCTCGAATCTATGACGTAGAAATTGATCTCGCGCGTTTTTCCCGGCGTGTTCGACGTTCGCGCAAGGCCTTTTCTGCCTGTCAGCGCATTGATGAGCGACGATTTCCCTGCGTTGGATCGCCCGGCCCAGGCAATTTCGGGCATCCGCCCGGCAGGCAGCTCGTTGAGATCAACAACGCTTCTGACGAACTCCGCAGAGACAACGCGCATCACAAAACCAGGTCGAAGAGCCGCTCTCAGGCGATCTGTTTGCGCAGACCGTCATCCGGAAGATACAGCGATTTGAGCTTCCGCGCAGCAGGATCCACCGTCAAGACCACCTCACTGATCCCGCTCAACGATGGGATTTCGAACATCACGTCCACCATTGCGGATTCGATAACGGCTCTCAGCCCACGTGCGCCACTTCCCCGTCTCCGGGCCTCGTCCACGATGAACTTCAGCGCGTCATCCTCAAAGCGCATGCGGACGTTTTCCATCCCGAGCAGGTGCTGGTACTGCCGAACAAGCGCATTCTTCGGTTCCAGCAGGATTCGCATCAGCGCCTCGTCATCCAGTTCATCCAACGCGGCGACAACCGGCAGTCGACCGATCAGCTCCGGGATCAAGCCGAATTTCAGGAGGTCATCCGGTTCTGCGTGATGCAGGATCGAAGAGGCTTCCTTCTTTCTTGCGGATTCCGGGGGAGCATTGAAACCGATGTATTTCCGCCCGATTCTCTCCTGAATGATCGTTTCCAGCCCCTCAAATGCTCCCCCGCAGATGAAGAGAATGTTCTTCGTGTTGATCTGGATCAGGGGTTGTTCCGGGTGCTTGCGCCCCCCCTTCGGTGGTATGCTGCTGATGGTTCCCTCAAGCACTTTCAGCAGAGCCTGTTGTACGCCTTCACCTGACACATCGCGTGTTATCGAGGGGTTGGCCGATTTCCTCGCCACCTTGTCGATTTCGTCGAGGTAGACGATGCCGATTTCCGCTCGAGCGACATCGTAATCAGCCGCTTGAAGAAGTCGCACAAGGATGTTTTCAACATCCTCACCGACATAACCCGCTTCCGTCAGGACGGTCGCGTCTGCGATGCAGAACGGCACGTCGAGAATGCGGGAAAGCGTCTGGGCAAGAAGTGTTTTGCCGGTGCCGGTAGGTCCGACCAGCAGGATATTGCTTTTGTCCAGTTCGACGTTTTCGGGGTTGGCGCCAGCGGAACGAATGCGTTTGTAGTGGTTGTACACCGCTACGCTGAGAATTCTTTTGGCGCGTTCCTGTCCGATCGCGTATTCATCCAGATGCCGCTTGATTTCTGCGGGTTTCGGGAGCGGTTTGTCTTGCAGCGCTGGCCGGGTACGCTTCTCGTCATTGAGAATTTCGTTGCACATCTGAATGCATTCATCGCAGATGTGCACATTCGGGCCGGTAATGAGGCGCTTGACCTGGTCCGCGCCGCGGTTGCAGAAGGAGCAACGCAGTTCTTCTTCGCGCTTTCGTGTCGCCACTCGTTTTGTACTCCCAGAAGCTGAACTGCCCGGTTTCAGGCAGGGATCTTCGCGATCTGTTTGGTGGTTACGGAATCGATGATGCCGTACTCCTTCGCTTCTTCCGCGCTGAAGAATTTGTCGCGGTCGGTGTCTCGCGCGATGTCTTCAAGGCTGCGTCCGGTATCCATCGAGATCAGCTCGTTCAGGCGGTTCCGCGTTTTCAGGATTTCCTCCGCCTGAATGGCGATGTCAGTCGCCTGACCCTGAATGCCGCCGGCCCAGGGTTGATGGATCATGATCCGCGCATGCGGCAATGCGGTCCGGTGTCCTTTCTCGCCGGCTGCAAGCAGAATGGCTCCCATGCTGGCTGCCAGACCAATACACACCGTGTGAACCGGTGCATCGATGAATTTCATCGTGTCATATATCGCAAGCCCCGCGGAAACGCTTCCGCCAGGACTGTTGATATACATTTCGATGGGTGTTTTTGCGTCTTCTGACTGGAGAAACAGCAACTGCGCGACGACAAGATTGGACACGGCATCGTCTATCGCGGTTCCCAGGAAAACGATTCGTTTTTTGAGAAGCAGGGACCAGATGTCGTAGGCTCGTTCACCTCGACCGTCACGTTCTATTATCATGGGCGCCAGATTCATGGTTTTCACTCCTTGCAAAAACGGGTACTCGTTCGCGCGTGTTCCGGATTGCTGTCCGGTTTCTCATCACTTTTTCGGAACCGGGCTTTCCTCAATCGCCGCTTGCTCCTCGAGGAAGTTCAGGACTGCTTCCTCCTGCAACTCATACCGGACTTGCTCATACTGCCCGTTGTTGATCATGTAATCCCTGAGGTTGCGAACCGAAGTTCCCATGGACGCGGCCATCCGGGCAATACGAGCGTCCACGTCCTCATCGGGTACGACGATGCTCTCCTGCGCGGCGATCCGTTCAAGGAGGAGCGAAGCCCGGACCTCTCGCAACGCATCCTCGCGGTGCTCCGCGCGAAACTCGTCCTCATCGTGCTCGTGTCCCTGTTGCTTGTGCTGCTGAAACATCCTTGTAAGCAGTCGCTGGACAAGGGTCTCCGGGACTTCAATCTGGTTTCTTTCCACAAGTGCGCTTTTCAGTCCGACGTGCACCTGCTGCTTGGCGAGCGCGTCGAGCCGGCGCTTGATGTCCGCCTCCAGGTCTTTCCGGAGATCCTCTTCTGTCGCGTATTCGCCGAGTTCCTTTAGAAAGTCTTCAGTGATCTCGGGTACAATTCGCTCACGGACCTCTTTGAGGGTTATGGACGCTTTTTCCTCTTTGCCGGCACGGTTCGGATCATAAAAATCCTCGCGGTAATGGAACGTTACGTTCCGCGTATCGCCTTGTGCCATTCCGACGATCTGTTCGTCCAAATCCTTGCTCACCGATCCGGTTCCGCCCAGAACCCATCGGAGGTTGTCTTGTTTCTGGCCAATGAGGGGGACACCCGTTTCATCGAGTTTCTGGAGATCGATAACCACGACGTCGCCGTTTTGCGCAGGGCGTTCGACCGGAGTCTCGGTTGCGCGGCGTTCACGCAGGAAATTGACCTGTCTCGTCACGTCCTCTTCGGTCACCGTGTGAACCGGCCGGATCGCCGGGAGCCCTTTGTAATCCTGCACGTCGAATTGTGGCTTCACCTCGACAGTTCCGGAAAAACGCAACGGTTCCCCCGGTTCCGCATTGACCGAATCGATCTGCGCCTGGTCTACGGGCTGAAGCTTGTTCTCTTCCAGAGCTTTCTGCCACGATTCCTCCATGAGGTCGCGGATGACCTGGGCGCGGATGTCTTTTCCGAACCACCTCCTGATTACGGAATCGGTTGCCTTACCCGGTCGGAAACCAGGGATCGTTCTGGTGCGGCGATATTCCTTCACCGTGGAGGTTACGCGCTCTTCAATGGCGTCGGGTTCGACTTCGATGTTAATGCGTCGGCTGCACGGTGCGGTTTCAGTGACCTCAAGTTTCATCGGGTTCCTCAATTCGCGCTGGCGCCGTGGCCAGTCGGGTGCCAGTGATGAAGGATCGTCGCGGGGCGAACGCCTTCGGGAAAGGGTGTGCTGCGCGAGGGATGCGAGAGGAGGGACTCGAACCCTCACGCCGAAAGGCACCAGATCCTAAGTCTGGCGCGTCTGCCAATTCCGCCACTCTCGCGTTCATGGCCCGCACGCAGGTTACCTGCGAGCAGATTGCTCAAAATATTAAAGATACCACTGCGGCATGAGGAGGTCAACGAAGCGCGATAAACCATGCACCGGTTCGCGCGCGCCGCGTCCGTGCAGAATGCGCGCAAATCAGTGCAACTTGATTACTACCACGCCCACGCGGCGGCAACACGGTGAACACCGCCAAACGCGCCCGCGAGGCTGTAGGCATAATCCAGAGAAAGGCTTTTGTGAACGACTCCGAAGCCTGCGGCGAGCCCTGATCCTCCGAACGCAGACCCGCGGCGATCATCGAACGCGAATCCCGATTTGTGAGTGCCGTCATCGTGTGTGCTGGAGCGGTACCGTACGAGGGAAGCATACCCAACCCGGATGAACAGGGGCTCAAAAGGGCGAATTTCCGCGCCTACGGAAGCGGAAACTTCGTTATCCCGCGGGAGCGTGAAATCAGAAACCAGCAGCAAGGGCAACGGGAAATGGGCCGGGCGGTGAGAAACCCCGGCGTGGAACTCCGTCGGAACATCATCTTTCAGCCCCTGTGAACCGCCGACGTAGCTGCTTAGAGCACCTCCAAGGTTTTCCGCGGACACCGCGACGACAGTCTGCTGATTCGGCGCGTGCCACTGGAGTCCAACGTTCATCACCAGAGCAGATGCCGAATAGGCGTCGATCGTCGATCGTATCCAACCGAGTGAAACACCGCCGACAATCCCCAACCGCAGCGGCCCGGCCCACCCGACTCTGAGGGAGAGATCGTTTGCCCCAAACGTGCCGACTTCCGCGGCCGTCTCATTGGTCCGTTGGAACTCTCCGAACGAGACGTTTCCGAGGACCACAGACCAGACGCCGTGGCGAGCGGGGTACGCGCCGTACGCAACCACCGGCAGGACGTCAAGCACGTAATCCGTCACCGCGATACCAGCAGTTCTGGAGGCAATTCTGGCTGAAGCTGACGGGTTGCCTGCTGCGGCCAGAGGGTTGGCTGACAGCGCGCAGTCCGCGCCGCCAAGGGCAGCGGAACGACTGGTGACGACGAGGAAAAGGCTCTTGAAACCTGCGGCGCCGCTGTCATCTCCAGACCCGAACGCTTCCACCCGAGAGGCGACCAGGAAGAAGGCAAGGCCACTGTATGCCAGCCATCTGAAGTTCATGACAGATACTCTCGGACCAGATCATTCACAAGCGTGGGGTTGGCGCGCCCCTTCGTGGCCTTCATCACCTGACCGACAAAGAACCCCATAAGTTTGACTTCGCCGGCTCGAAAACGCTGGATTTCTCCCGGGAATCGGCCCATGACTTCCGCGACGATACCCGCGAGGGCCGTCTTGTCCGATATCTGCGCCAATCCACGCTCTTCGACTATTTGCGTTGCCTGCTTTCCAGAATCCACCATCTCCGCGAAGACATCCTTGGCAACGTTCTGGTTGATGGTACCAGATACCACCAGGGCAATCAGTTCGGCGAGACGCGGAGGGCTGACCGGAAAGACTGACACGTCCATCTTGCGTGCGTTTGTTTCCCGTAACACATCGCCCATGATCCAGTTTGCCGCCGTCCGTGGCTCTGCGCCCGATTTCACGACTCCTTCAAAATAATCGGCAAGTGCTCGTTCCGACGAAAGAAGATCCGCCGCATCCTGGTTGAGACCGAATTCGGATACGAACCGCTTCTTCCTCGCGTCCGGAAGCTCGGGAACATTCTTTCGAACCTGTGCCAGGAACTCTTCTGTGACGACCACGGGTACAAGGTCCGGCTCCGGAAAATACCGGTAATCGTGTGCTTCCTCTTTGGACCTCATCGGGGCGACGGTATCCGTCGGCGAATCGTACAACATAGTTTCCTGTTTTACTTTGCCGCCGGCGCTCAATATCTCGATGTGCCGTGCAATTTCCTGAGTGAGTGCTCGATGCGCGAATTTGAAGGAGTTGAGGTTTTTTATTTCCGTTTTCGTTCCAAAGGATCCCCGTGCTTCGTCCCAGATCGAGATATTTGCGTCCGCCCGCATATTGCCTTCTTCCATGTTGCACTCGGAGATTCCGAGGTAACGGGTGAGCTGACGCAGTTTTACCCAGTATGCGATTGCCTCGTCCGGCGAATTGAGGTACGCGGATGGATCGTACACGCAATCGGGGGAGCCGGGAGTGGGTTTGCTGATGATTTCGAGCAGGGGTGTACCACACCGGTTGACGTCAACCAGCGTGTCCTCCATGTGCGAATCCTCGCTGTGCAACGATTTCCCGGCGTCTTCCTCTATCTGTATGCGATCGAGGCATATGCGCTTGGTAGTGCCGGAGACGTCAATCTCGACCGCGCCGCCATAGGCGAGACATTCGTGGAACTGGGAAATCTGGTATCCCTTTGGCAAGTCGGGGTAGAAGTAGTTTTTGCGCACGAAACGGCACCGTTCACTCACTCTGGAACCCAACGCACACGCAAGGCGCAACGCGTACTCAAGCACCTGTCGGTTGAACACGGGGAGGACACCCGGCATGCCGAGGCACACCGGACAGGAGTGTGTATTCGGTTCACCTCCGAACTCGTTGCTGCAGCCACAGAACACCTTTGTCTTCGTGGCCAGTTGAAGGTGTATTTCCAGCCCGATCACGACCCGGTAATTCGACATGCTCATCGTCCATTTCTCGTCACAAGTTCAACCTGCCTCGCCGGGGCGCACTATTTCCACCGCACGTGCGACGCGCAGCACGACAGGCTCACCAAATTGTGGGCCCAGGACCTGCATTCCGAAGGGCAACCCAGAGCTATCTCTGCCGGCTGGAACGGATATCCCGGGAATTCCCGCCAGATTCGCGCTCACCGTGTAAATGTCCTCGAGATACATCTGCAGGGGGTCTGAGGTTTTCTCCCCGAGCTTGAATGCGGTGTCCGGCGTGGTGGGAGTAAGGATGGCGTCCACTTTCGCGAACGCGCTCGCAAAATCCTGTGAAATGAGGGTCCTGACCTTTTGCGCCTTGACGTAGAACTGATCATAGTACCCCGAGCTCAACGCGTACGTTCCGAGGAGAATTCTCCGTTTTACCTCGGCGCCAAATCCTTCGGAACGGGTCCGTCGGTACATCTCCCCGAGGTTTTTGACGTCCTTCGCGCGGAACCCGTACTTCACCCCATCGTACCGGGCGAGGTTGGCGGACGCTTCGGATGTTGCGATGAGGTAGTAGGTGCCAATTGCGTAAGGTGCATGGGGGAGCGAAATGTCGACGAGTTTCGCGCCTTCTCGCTCCATCTGGTGGATGACCTGCGTGAGCCCCGTCTTTATTTCGGGAGCGAGGCCTTCGCCAAAATACTCACGCGGTACGCCGAGACGAAGACCGCGGACCCCATCCTCCAACCCTTCGAGGTAATCTGGGACTGGATCCGGGGAGCAGGTCGAATCGTGCGCGTCCGCTCCTGCAATCACGTTGAGGAGCATGGCAGCATCGCGCACGGTCTGCGCCATAGGCCCGATCTGGTCAAGGGATGAGGCGAATGCGACAAGACCAAACCGTGATACGCGGCTGTACGTGGGTTTGAGACCCACTATGCCGCAGAAGCTGGCGGGCTGGCGAATAGATCCCCCGGTGTCGCTGCCGAGAGCGAGAACGCACATTCCTGCCGCGATTGCCGCGGCAGACCCTCCGCTTGACCCTCCGGGCACTCGTTCGAGGTCTATCGGGTTTCGCGTCACACCAAACCCGGAATTCTCCGTCGACGAGCCCATGGCGAACTCATCCAGATTCGTTTTCCCGACGAATACGGCATCCGCATCCCGCAGACGGGAAATCACCGTAGCATCGTACGGCGCCACGAACGGTTCGAGGATTTTGGAGGCACACGTAGTGCGGCCATCGCGCACGCAGAGATTGTCCTTGATCCCGACGGGGATGCCCGCAAGAGGCCCCACCGGTTTTCCCTCGGCTATCTTGCGGTCTACCTGTTCAGCCTGTGACCTTGCGAGGTCCTCTGTGACCTGAAGAAATGCGTGAACGCGAGGTTCCTGCTCCCGAATGGTGGCGAGCACGGTATCCAGGACGTCGGTTGCCCGCACCGATCCTTCGAGGATCTGAGGAACAAGTGCCGCAGCGGTGAATTTCAGATTATTCAAAGGATTACGCCTGTGTTGAGGGCTCAGAACGTTGACTGACACACCACAGAAGCGGGATTACGATTGCTCGGAGCTAGAATCATCCTTAGGCTCGTCTTTCCGCTGTTTGCCGCCTGCCAGTTCCTCTTTGAACGACCGGATTCCCTGCCCGAGCGATTTGCCAAGTTCCGGGATGCGGCGGGCGCCGAAAACCAGCAACACGACCACTATTATGATTACCCATTCCCAGCCGCCTATCATGGAGGACACCTTTCGCAACGGGGTGTTACAGGCGGTATTTCCACCAGTAGAACGCGGACATGAGTCCGAGAATGGTGAGCAGATTGATATTCAACGTGATGCCGAAAGAGATCGTCACCACGATCAAATTCAGGACCAGCACTCCGGAATCGTAGGTGAAGCTGTTGATCAGGACTCTGTGCACGACGCTGGCGGGACCCACAAAAAGGCTGAGAACGGCGCTCAGAACCGTCGCACCCAGAAGCCCTATGAGCAGGCTTGCAAACAGGACACCAGTACTGCGGTAACGAGGCATCTATCTCCTGCTCCCCTCCTTGACCCGTTCCAGGGAAGGCTGTCCCGGAGCGACGGCCGGGTGTCGAACAAATGCATTTCCCAGCGCACGAACCAGCCCATACAGGACGTAGTACACCCCGAACGAAAAGAACGCCTCGGCGGGATACCATACTGCGATGACCAAAAAGGCGATCATAACGACAAGGCGCACGCGTTCAGATGTTGGTCCGTGCCAGGAAAAACGCGGCATTTTGTCGTATCTGACGGTGCTGACCATCAGCAGAGCCATTCCGAACGCAAGGAAGGGGAGGACCCAGTCTATGCCGAGATCAATGATGAACTCGCTGCGGGAGAACACCACAAAGGACGCTACCATACCGGCACCGGCGGGAATCGGTACACCTTTGAAGGCCGCTTTGTCGAATCCTTTGAGCTGAGCGTTGAACCGTGCCAGCCTGAGCGCTCCGCAGGCAAGAAAGACGAACGCAACAGGAAAAGCGATCCCGGAAAAACCCGACGCGTTGAGCAGGATGAACTGGTAGATCAATAAGGCAGGCGCAAAACCAAAAGAACACACATCCACTATGGAATCCAGTTCTACACCGAAGTGGCTCTGAGTTTTGAATATGCGGGATACCTTGCCGTCCAGACCGTCGAAAAGTCCCGCGGCAATGATCAACCACGCGGCAGTGACAAACGCCTCCTCCGTTCCTTCCATTGCTTTGATTGCTGCAAGCAGCCCACAAAACAGACTTCCGAGAGTCATGACGCTCGGAAGAGCCTGCGTAACAAGCGGCATCATGGAAGCACTCCTATCACAGTTTTGCCGCCGACGGCGCGCTGGCCGACTGCGACACGGATGCTCGCATCCGGGGGGAGAATGACGTCCACGCGGCTTCCGAAACGAATGAGTCCGCACCGGCCTCCCGCGCGCACCGTGTCGCCGACTTTGAGTCGGCAGACGATTCTGCGCGCGATGAAGCCGGCTATCTGTTTGAAGGCAACGGTTCCCCGTTCGCCTTTGATGGCGATGTGGGTCTGCTCGTTATCCGCCGATGCCTTCTCGTTGAACGCCATCAGGTATTTCCCGGGGCGGTACACCATCGCGGCAACGGAACCGGAAATCGGATTTCGGTTCACGTGAACGTCAAGAACCGACAGGAAGATGCTTACCCGGATTGCATTGGTGCCCACGTAAGGGTCGTCTTCTCGGACGATTTCCACGACCTTGCCGTCAGCCGGGGACAGCACCAGTCCTTCGCCGGCGGGAGGTGTTCGGCGCGGGTCGCGAAAAAAGAACAGCGAAAATGCTCCAAAAACCAGTGCCAGAATGCCGAGGATACGGAGCGGCTCCCACTTGAGGCCGTGCCATGCGGCGAGAAGCAGAATCCCCGCACACACGCCGCCCAGGACGAAGGGAAGTCCTTCCTTAACCACGGTCCCTCCTGTTTCTCGGGATCTCTTCCAGGACAAGCGTCACCGTGAGTTCACGGCCGTTTCTGATGATTCGGAGTTCCACGCGTTGCCCGACAACAGCGCCAAGGAATTCGTCCCGCACATCCCGGTCGCTGGCTATCGCTTTGCCGTTCACGGAAATGATCACATCTCCACGTTGCAGGCCTGCTTTTGCTCCGGGGCTGTTGGGTTCGACATTGGTGATGATTGCTCCTCGATCTGATTGGAGCCCGAGACTCTCGGCGATCCAGCGGTTCACGTCCTGAATGTGAATCCCGGTCCAGAAATTGTGTCGGACTTCGCCGAATTGAACGATGTCGTCCAGCACCTGCCTCGCCTTCTGTATCGGGATGGCAAAGCCGACGCCTTCCGAACCTCCGCCCTGAGTGAAGATAAACGTATTGATGCCGATAACGTACCCTTCGCTGTTCACCAGCGGCCCGCCGCTGTTACCCGGGTTGATGGACGCATCGCTCTGAATCATGTCCCGGTACGTGCGTCCGCCGGCCGAGGAGGGACTGAAATCCCTGTTCAGGGCGCTGATCACACCCACGGTAACGGTGGGATGAGCGTCGCGGATCAGGAACCCGAACGGGTTGCCAATGGCGATCGCCCATTCGCCTATCATCAGGTCGTCGCTTCTCCCCAATGGTGCGGTGGGCAGATTCTGAGCGTCGATTTTCAGTACGGCGATATCAGCCTGTTCATCCGGTTCACCGTAAATCTTCGCGTCGAAGGAGCGGCCATCCGGCAGATTCACCACGATCTGGGTGGCGCCCCGGATGACGTGCTCGTTCGTCAGAATCATGCCGTCCGGAGAGACTATGAAACCGCTGCCCATGCTCTGGACGCGACGCACGAACTCCTGCCGAAGTTCCGGGAAAAAGAACTGCCACATCGGGTCATCCGCGAACGGAACCGCGCGCTCTCGGCGCAACTGCGTCACACTTATGGTGACAACCGCAGGAGCGACCACTTCGACTGCACGCACTATGGCATTCCGGCGGGAATTGCCGACGTCGCCGGTGGTGTCACCCACACCGGAAACGAGGCTGAACGCGGCCGGCGGCTCCGGAACGGACAAGCGCCCGCCCCAATGCCGTCCAGTTATGCGGTTCGCAATGAACAGCGCCACGACGCTGACGCCGATACCAAGCAAAACTCCGGTCCAGAACCGGGTGCGGCGGGGTTGATCCTGGTGCTCCCACTCACCGTACGAGTAATCCATAGGCTCAATATTCCACGGATTGAAGACACAGGCCGTGGGCTGGCGCGGTCGGCCCGGCACGCGCACGGTCCTGCGAAGAAATGATTGCGCCGATATCCTCCGGGCTCCGAACGCCGCGCCCGATTTCCACAAGCGTACCTACGATCGTTCGCACCATGTGCGTCACGAAGCGGTCGGAGGTAATGCGGAACACGATTTCAGTTGCCCTGCGTTCAATTTCCGTACGTTGGACATGCACAATCGCTGTCGTGTCCGGCGCGCTGGATGAGCACCAACAGGTCGCCGGGTATCGGCCTTCCAGCTTCTGCGCCGCGACACTCATCGAGCCGACATCAAGCCGGTACGGCACAAACCACTGGAACCTTCGCTCCAACGGGGATGGCACCAGCGCGATCCGGTACTCGTATGTCCGCGCCCGCGCGGAGAACCGGGCATGGAAGTCTCCCGGAACAACCGTTATTTCCCGGACAAGCAGGTCCGGCCCGGTCAGCGCTCTGACACCCGCGAGAATGCGCGCAAGAGGCGGGTACGCGTCAGGAACATCCGCGTGACCTACCTGTCCGCGCGCATGAACACCCGCATCTGTTCTCCCCGCCCCGATAACGCGAACGGGCGTTCTCAATATGGTCGACAGAGCAGTGTTGAGCTCGCCTTGAACGGTTCGCAACCCCGGTTGAACCTGCCAGCCCGCGAATTCAGTGCCTTCGTACTCCATGTCGAGGCGCAGGCGAGTACTCACGGTGCATAACGCTCCATGATGACCGCGCCCCCGAGCCAGATTGCCACGTACGCCAGGGCAATCACATCGACGCCTCGAAACCCGAGTCGGTGGTACGATGTCCTGACGGCTGACGGATCGTACCCTCGCGCCTGCATCGCTTCCGCAAGCACCTCGGCGCGCGCAAACGAGCGATCGAACAACGCCCCGAGAAGCGGAACAATCAGCGTAAGTTTCCTTTTCACGCCGCGGAAATCCGCACCCCGTGCGGCCTGCGCACGCAACACCGTCTGCGCTTCCGAAACCACAATGGGCGCGAAGCGCATTGCGAGTCCGATGGAGGTTGCCGCCGCATCAACCGGAACCTTCAGCCTCGCCAGAGGCGAGCCCAGCCGACGTAACCCCGCCACCGTCGCCAGGGGCTGTGTCGTCCAGCTGAAGAGCGAGACAACAGAAACCATGACGAGAAGACGCACACCGACGGAGATTCCGGTCTGCCAGCTGCCCGCGCCATTGATCAGGAGGTGGCTCGCCAGAATCATGCCGGCAAGATACACGAACGGCCGGAGATTTCTCGCGACAAACCGCGCCTTCAGGCCACTGATGCCGAACAGGACCGTTGCCAGCACGCAGTGCCACGCCGTTGCGGTGGCGCTGGTTCCCTGCAAAATGCCGATGCAAAGGAACAATGCAAGTCCGAGTTTCGTCCGGGGGTCGAGCCGGTGGATCGGACTTGTTCCCGCAACGTACCTGCCGATGTTCAGGTCGAAGTTCATGCGCCAGTTACCCGCGCAGGTGCAAATGTACCACGGGAAATCGCCAAGAAACAACCGCAGAATGGCGTTTCATCGTGTTCCCTGGCGGCGGTAGGTCCATGCGTCCGGGTAGCCTCGTTGCCGCAATGCATCGCGCTCGGCGTCAATTGCACTCCGCGTGGGACTCCGCCCGACGAACACTTTCCAGTACCCATCCATTTCCACCACTTCCACCGGAAGGCGGGTTACGGAACGAGCTTCAGCGGCAACCCGCCGTGCATTCTCCGGAGTCGATGACACGAAAATCTGAACGCTGTACACGCTTTCCCCAGTTGGGATAGTATTGTCACGTACCGAGGTTTCCACCACGCGTTGTTTGGTCCACGCACCGGAATACCCTGCCGAAATCAATTGATCCCTGAGCCGGTCCATCGGAGTCCGCGTTCCAGACCTGCCCGCGTATACCCGCCAGGCTCCCCCGGATTCCTGAACCACTTCAACCGGTTGCGAGGTGAGTGAGCGGACCTGTCGTGCGGCCGCTTCAGCGGCATCTCGCGAGGAAGAGCTCATCACCTGAACGGAATAAACTGCGGACTCCAGCTCGCTTGCGGGTTCGGCGTCCGGCCCATCGGTCGCCTCGGCAGGAGCCGGCGTTGCCGTGCGAGGGAGCTGGCCGCGTGGATCAGGCAGTTCCGGAGCAGTTGTAGTTGCCGTGGTATCGTTGTTCTGTGTATCACCCGCCGCAGGCACCGTTGCGGGCGGCGGCGCCGGGCATCCGAGCGCAACGAACGAGATTGCCACGATACACCCTGTCGCGAGCGACGAGATACGCATTGCTGCTCCACCTCCCGGTCGTGTCTTCAATCTGCCATCCTCATGCTGGTAATGGTGACGCCTCGATAGTAATGCTTCAGGATCTGCTCCGCCGGGTACCCTTTCCGCGCCATCCCGATTGCGCCCCACTGGCACATGCCCACTCCATGCCCGTTTCCGGCGCCGCTTATAACCACTCGCTGAAGCGAGCCGTGCGCGTCATATTCAGAAAAGATACGAATGTAGGTGCTTCTCAGTATCGGGTTGCCGTCCACAGGGCGCCTGAGCGCCCAGCGAATGCGGTCTTTGGAGACCCGCCAGTGACCCCGATTGGTCTCCACCTTGAGATATCGAACGCGCCCGCTCGAAGATCGTTCCGGCGCTTCGATTTTCCTTACGGTGCCGATCTTCCGCGGTGCGTTGGGTACCTCACGGAACAGGTTTTCAGACAGAATCGTGCGCAGAACACCCGGGGAATACTCTTCTGACCATCGGAAATGGCGACTCGTTTCGCAATGGAACCCGTGGGAGTCGCGGTCTGGCACGCCCTTCAGATACGGCAGCGGGTCAGCGTTCCAGACGTCTTCTATGCTGGCGGTGAACCCTCCGCACGTGCTGTGGAAAAACGCTTGTATGGGCTCGCCGCGGTACGTCACGATTTGCCCCCGGGTCTGTTCGATGGCACGCGTCGCGACAGTGTGTTCCCCTCGAACACCCATGTAAACCTGGTCGCGGACGTCGGCGTACAGGTCGAACCCCTGCGCCCGGCGACGCCCCCGGTTTGCTACCGTGTATGTTCTGGCCGCAATCGCCTGTGCCTTGACGGCCTCGATCTCGCGGGTGCTGAGGCGCCCGATCTCTGCGGGAACCACGCCGGCGAGGTACTCTTCGAGACCCACGATATTCACCACACGCAACGCACCCTCGACCGCGGAAACCTCCAACTGGCCACGGTACGGTACGCCGTTGCAGCTCAGGGGAGTGGATGCAAAACAGGTAACACGCTTGTGGGGTGTCCTCGCGCCGTTCACGGCAATATGGCCGCGAGAGGGAGACAGCGCAAACGATGGAGCCAATCGCACGGTTTCGCCGGCGACGAGACGCAGCCCCTGATCGGCTTCGATTCGGACGCTTCCTGTCGCCTCCGCAAGGCCGATGCGAACCGGAAGTTCCCCCGGACGGGGAGCCAAACGAGAGGTAGGCGCATAACGGGGAGGGGCGGGGCAGCCGACAAAAAGGAACGCGGCGAGTGCACTCGCGATGAAGCCGAAGCGTTCGCGCATCAGCCCCGATCTTCTCCGGCGGAACGGGCTGGCAGTGACGGCCTCATGGCGTGTCCGGGCGAGTGTCGGATGATTCAATCTGTCAACGCGAGGCTTAGCGCCGTAGTAAGTTTCAGGACATCCTTGTTGGCTTTGCGCAGACGACCTGAAAGAACGACCGCAATACTTCTCAGCAATTTGGTACCCATCACCGGGTCTTCCTCAACCAGTCGGTTGAAGCTGCTCCGGTCGATGACGAAAACCTGGCAGTCCGTCAGTGCGGTGATCGTGGCTGACCGTTCAGCGTCTTCGAGCAACGACATTTCCCCAAAACAAGGGCGGGCTGTTCCTTCAAGGCGTATCAGCGTCTTGTCCTTCTCGGCGATGGCAGCGTTCCCAAGTCGCAACACCAGTACCTGGGAAACCTCCACGGTCCCCTCGAACAGGACGTACATGGTGTCGCCGACTTCGCCTTCCCGGATGATGGTGTCTCCGGCTTTGATTGTCTTGCTTTCGCCAGCATCCCAGAGCTTCTTCAGCTGGGAATCGGTCAATCCCTTGAGCAGGGAAGCTGTTTTCAGAGTCTCGTATCCCGGCATCAGGTACTCCCCCGATCGGAAATGGGCCTGGTCATGTTTCTGTGACGGGAATCACGCGCGGCGAAATAATGATAGCCGCATCGTCGGGGCCTATTACGCGGTCGTCTGGAGGATTGACCACAACCTCTGTTCTGCCTTTGCCTTGTGCCACCAGTTCTTTTCCGGCGGCAGAAAAAGTTGAACGGATGAACCGGTCTATGGACGAAAAATCGTCCTGGAGCATTTCATCCAGGTTCAGCACTTTCTGTTCAACGATTATCCCTATCAGCATGGCCTCTCGGCGTCGAAACCACTCACTCAGCTCTTTGGAAGTCTTGCCTCGGAACGATTCGGGGATCGGGTTCCGGATCATGTCGTTCCGGACTTCCACGGTCAAGAGTTCGCGCAGCGCAACATCCAACCCCGGTGACACAGTACATGCTCCCAGCAGATAACCGGAGAACTCGCCGCTGACGATAACGTCATCAACGTTCGCCCGGCGGAGGTGCGCTTCGTTTTCCGGATCGAGCGCCTCGGCGGTCAATTTGATATCGTGATTTAGCGCCTTGATTGCCAGTGCCGCCTGAAGTGTGCGGTTATCGGCGCGCGAACGATCCTGAGTGTCGTCGCCCGCCTGGATGATCGCGGCGACCGCATCTTCGATGTTCGCCCTCCGCAGAACGCTTTCCTGAGTGAAGTCCCCGTGCACATGTTGAATATCCAGGTGCGAGTAGCGGTAGAGGATTTCGTTCATCGCTTCTTCGGTCAGCGAGTTGACCAGCACGATCGGTTGTTTTCTGGTAATCCCCGCGCGGGTGAGGTACCGGATGATCGTGTCGAGGTGACGTCCAGTGCCGCACACGACCACATGGTTCGTAGCCTTGACCTTTTCCAATCCCCGCCCCTCCTTGATCCTTTTCGCCGTGAAAACCGAAGCGAGCGTCGCGGTAAACACGGATATGGTAACCATTCCTACGAGAATGAAGACCGAAGTCAGCAGGCGCCCTGCCGTTGTCTGCGGGGCAAGGTCCCCGTACCCCACAGTCGCAAGGGTAACAACAGCCCAGTAAAGCGCATTGATGGGGCTGCCGAAGTTCGCTCGCTGGTTTTCGGCGCCGAACAGGACCTCCACGAGGCCAACTACCAGCGCACCGACCGCCAGCAGGAGAAACACCATGCCTGCCAGTCGCGGGATGTTTTCCTTCCACACCTCCCGCTTCAGCGATACGACACCTGCCGCGAGAGACTGGAACGGCTTTGCGACCGCCGCGATCACCGTTCGGGCGGATGCCGGCTCGGGCGCGGAACCGGAGGGGCCCGGTGACACGGTCCGGATGCGCGGTGTGCCGCTTGAGCCAGAACCCTTGCGGCCGTGGCGGCGTGAGAAAAACGCCGCGCCGACGAAAGCCAGGACTACAACGCCTCCCGCGGACCCGGCAAGCGAGAACATTGTCGGAAAAATCCTCCCAACCAAGGTCTGCGGAGCAGTTTGGTGGCCGCCACCCGTTGATGCGAAGCCAGCTCCCCTTGGAGGGACTGCTGCTGTGTGGTTGCGTGGCGCATGTACCTCGGAAGCAGCGCTTGCCACGCCGAGGAACAGACAGCCGCTGCAGAAGACCAGCAACAACCCCCAACGCCGGAATTGCCGGGGTTTCCCGAATACGGTCTGGATGAAGCGCGTTCGTGCCATTTGGGCTCCGCGAGGAATCAGCGTGACCAACAGACGATCCCAGATTACACGCGCCGGCCAGATTATGCGGTGACAAGCTCCGCAACCCGCGTGTCACATACGTCGAGAACGGCCGTCCGTTCCTCATTGCTTCGCGGTGTCCAGTCGCCCAGCACATCCGAACGATCAGGCACCCGGGAGCGCACCACCAGTGTGTCTTCGGTCGCCTCCAACACGTAGAGACCGACGCACGAAGGTACCAATGCCGTTCGCCCTGGAGGAACGATGACGTCACCGTGGTCCCACGAAATCCTCAGACTTCCGTTCATCGCCACGAGAATATCCGGACTGCCAGAACGCGTGGTACACGGAACCGACCGGAACTGAGAGAACGATTCCGTGAGGAAGAATAGAGTGACTCCGAGCAACGACCAAACGCCCCAGTCCTCCGTTCGTTGAACCGGTTGCGTAACTGCGCGTCCTTCGTCCGAGAAATCAATCACTTCGATCGCCCGGTCCAGATGAAGCGGCCGCGTTTTTCCGTCCGGTCCAACGCGTCCCCAATCGTGCAGTCGGTAGGTAATATCCGACGTCTGCTGGATTTCCAGCGCCACAATACCGGCTCCCATGGCGTGAACGCGGCCTGCCGGAACAAGAACGACATCACCGGCGCGGACACAGTGATGCTGCAGGAGTGGTTCGAGGCTGCCGGACTGCGCGGCCTCGAGGAACTCCGCACGCGTGGTTCCAGGCCGCAGACCGGCTATCACCTCGGCGTTTCCGCGAGCTTCGACGATGAACCACATCTCGGTTTTCCCGATAGACCCGTTTTCGTGTTCCGCGGCGAACTGGTCGCCGGGGTGCACCTGAACACTCAGCACCCGCTCGGCGTCGAGGAATTTCACCAGCAGGGGAAATCCGCGACCGCCGCAGATGGAAGAGCCACTCTGCTCGCCGAACATGTCCGCGGCGAATTCCTGGCAAAGCTCCCGCAGAGAACGGCCGGCGAATGGACCGGATTCCACACGGGAAATCGCACCGTCAACGTCGGAAAGCTCCCACGATTCCGCGGTCGGCACTTCTGGTGGAAGAACGCGGCCGAACAGGCGCTCGAAATTCCGGTTCCCCCAGACATACGATCGGTATATCGGTTCGAAAAGGAGCGGTCCGAGTTTCATTCGTTCTGCGGTTCCGCCGGCGGAGGTGTTTCCGGTTCGTCGTGCGTCGCTGTTTCCTTTTCCGGTTTCGTTTCGGTTTTGTCCTGAGTTGACGGTGGTTCTCCAACCGGTTTGTTCGCTTCTTCCACATAATTCATGCGCAACATGTGGAGGATCTCACGCAAAAAGCGGAGCTCCTGATCAGAAAGGTTGCCCCGGGTTTTGCGTTCGATCATTGCGAGCGTGTCGATTGCCCAGCGTGCCTGGGGGAGGTTCGCCTTCGTTTCTTTCGTAGCCGGGTCGGCGATTTTTCCCAAAGCCATCCAGGCAGTCTGCTGGTAGAGCTCCACCATTGCCATGAACGCAAACGTGTCTTGCTGCTCCTGGGTAAGCTTTGCATCCTTTTCGGCCATACCTGAACTCCTCAGCGTATCGTTACAGAATTCCCCATTTGTCATACGCTTCGCGCGTTGACATGCCTGATTGCAGCGCGTTGAAAACGGTTCGTTCCCCTCGGACCTTTTCCAGCGCGCCGCGCGCGGTTTCGTCTATGGACCCGGCGGGCACTACGACCACGCCGTCCAGATCTGCGAAAATCATGTCTCCCGGGTGTATCGCTACACCACCGATTTCGATCGGAATATCCCTTGCAACGGCTTCGCAGCGGCCTTTGGAGTCCGCCGGACTCATCCCGCGGGCATACACGGGGAACCGCAATTCCGAAATTTGCCGAAGGTCGCGACAAAAGCCGTCCACCACCGCGCCCACGGCGCCGCGCTTCGCCGCGGCAGTGCTCAAAAGCTCGCCCCAGAACGCCGCTTCGCGCTCTCCACATTGCGCCACGATGACGTCGCCTTCGCGCAGGTCGTCCACGAGGGCAAACTCGACTTCGTAGGGATGTGGAGACGCCGACACCACATCCCGGACGAGGATGGTGCGCGCTATCCCGACCACTGCCTCGCTATTTCCGAGTGGGCGGATGCGCGAGGGCAGAATCTGGTTCTGCAGACCGAGGCTGTCAAGAACGTCCGCGACCACCGCGGTGTACGCCTCGGTTTTGAGCGTCTGGAGCAACTCGTTTTGTATCATGTTCCCTCACAGGCAGGGGGACTGCGCTTCACGCCGCAGTATTTCCCGCACGGCATCGTGGGCAACCGCCCGGAAACAACCCCAGTCTACCCATTCGGCGGGTAGCGCACGCAGTTCAGACGCTACAGCACCAAGGTGCGAAATCGGAACGGTTTTCCATCCCGATATGCGTTCTGATTCGTCGGCCGAAGTTGGCGTCTTTTCGACCGGGGCTACTTGATATAGATAACTTACGAACGGGTAGGCAGTTCCACTCGCTTCCACGTAGGTGATTTTCCCGAGGCGCAGTATCCTGCATGAACCCGCGCAGCCCACTTCCTCCCGCAGCTCGCGGCGGGCCGCCTCGTCCGGGTGTTCTTCCGGTTTTATGCCCCCGGTGGGCAACCGGTAACAGCCAGCGGGGTAGAAGTCCTTCGTGTGCAACCAGACGGATTGCTGCGAAGTCAGAATCGTCAGTACACACTCCCCGTGCGGCTTGAGCAGGTGGGTGACCTCACCGACACGAGGCGGCGGCATGTCGGCACGTACGTGCCAACGCCATTCCGCGTCGGGTGAAAGTATCATCGCTTTCGAATGTCTCATGGAAGAGACCTTTGCCACCCTCGTTTCATCGTATTGGGGGGCGCCTGAAGCCCGGAGGTTGTTGTCTCAGGGGTTCGTACCTCCGGGGGGGGCGCTCCCCATCTGGGCGCGTACCCCGAACTGGTGCACAAGGCGTCCACCCTGATGCGCTGCATCAACAACAACGAGCGAACACACGCAGTACACCACCAGGAACACGATGCAGAACACGCGCATCGGGCGTCGAACGGTGTTCTCTTTCCTCAAATAGTCTACCGCGACGCGGATGGCGAATACCGCGAGCAGCACGGTGAAAATTACCGCCGTTGCCTCTGCGGATTCCTCATGCTGCTCGATGACCGAGGCGGCCTGCGGCGCAGTGATTCGTGCGATGGTTGCCGCGTGTTCCCCCGTCCATACGGCCACCCAGCCGGCAAGCACACCCAGTGCCATGAGAACCAGAACACAACTGCGCAACTGGGGCCTGTCGATTTTGGAGATTGCCCCCATCAGCAGGAAGAGTGGCGCAACGAGCAACAGCGCGACCGGAAAATGTACGACAAGCGGATGCAAGGCGCCTGGATCGGACGGAACGTTCGGTAGCACGGATCTTCCTCCTGGCTCAGTTCCCCGCGATTTCAGGAAACGGACCTACCTTTTGCCCGGTCACGTGGTTTCTGCATGCCGCCCCCGATTACTCGCGGGGAACAGTCATCACCTCAATGCCGGGGGGCAACGCAACGGCGAAGGTATTGGGTCGCATCACCGGCGACACGTTGATGCGCGTGAATTCTGCGCTCATGGTCGTTTCTCCCAACCGGACTGAGAATGATTTCGGCACGCGGATGCCGTTCGCCGCGCCGAACGTCCGGGTCCAGAACATCGTATTCTCTACGGACCGGAACTCCTCCGCCTCCAGACGGCGCGCACGTGCCGAGAGGCGCCAGATGCGCGTTCCGGCGGCAGTGCGAGAGGCAAGGACGTACTGGCTGCACTCCGTGCTGATTATCGCATCCTGTCCGAGCCGTTCGGCATCAACCGGCTTCAGGAGATGCAGGAGCATGGACGGGTAGACCACTACGGACCCGAACAGCAAGCCGCTTCCGTCTGCCAGTTCCAGTGCCTGCCGTTGCTGGGGGAGATATGCGATTCCTTTCCCTCCCGCAAGCGCGATTTCGGCAAAGGTGGTGCCAAATCCTCCCTGCAGAACAACTTTCACCGATTCGGGATAGCTGTAGAACACGACGGCTGATCCGCTGTAATTCCCTTCGGGTGATGTCACACGCAGCGTTCCGTACGCCTGTATGGCGTGTGCGCCCGGAACAGACAGCACTTCCGCAATGAGTTCGCCTGCCGGAGGGGGCGGCGTTTTCACGCATGTGGGTGCGCACCCGAAAAACACCGCGCCCAGGAAAACAAATGCGAACGGAGCAATCCTATTTGACCACATTGACGTGAATTCCTGCCCAGACCAAGGATTTCGAGAGTTCGCTTCTAGGAACGATTCCCGCCGTCGGCAGCAGGGTAACCCCTCGGATTTTGCGTTCAAGCAACGCGGAAAACGAGAAATACTCAGCGCTCACACGATTGCCCGCTCCCGCAAAACGAAATGCAACCTCCGGGGTGAACGTCGTTGCCGGTAACCATGTCATGCGAACGGTGTAAGGGGCGTTCACCGTAAAAAGGACCCCGTTCCGCTGCGCAAAGTCGTACGTCACCGTAAGGCTGGGGCGGTACGGCGGCTTGAACCATGTCAGGGTCGGACCTATTTCGAGGGAATGTGAGCGCAGCGAATCAGACGGCGGGCGGCTCCAATCCCAGTGCACAACTCCGCCCATCCATCCCCAGCCAGCGGTCGGCACCCCGGCCCGGAAGTCGAGCACCAGATCGTCGAGGGCCGGGTCGGCGGGCGCAACCGAAGCCCAGGAAGTGAAAAGACCACGCTCCTGAAACGCGTTGAACCAGAACGCGGGTTGCAGCGACAATCCGTTGCGTTTATCGCCTCGAACCACGTGTGCCGTAACAACGTTGATTCCGGCGCCCGGCGCCCAGTCGGAGGCCCTCGCAGACAGAACAGCCGACAGGACGGCCAGGAGTCCTCCGAGAACTCGTACCATTGCAGTTCCTTGTGATTCTTCTGCGACCTTGCGACCGGGCGTGAAACGCTGAACACAAAAATAGGCGTCTCCCAGACGGGCACACAACACCGGGCCGGAGAGCGGACGGATTCAAGTATTAAATGAACGAGTGCGGCCGATTTTTCTCTCTTTTGATTCGGGCAGAACTTCGGTGCGGCGATCCTCTGTCAATGCGCAAAATAACGTCATTGCCGCTGTTTGCCCACGTATTAAAAGTTTACGAAATATGCGGCGCACTTTTGCGGCCGGATCAATCTGAAAAAAAACCTTGACACCGCGGTGGGGATTGGGTATATCATTCACCATGAGGACGAAAAGAGGAGATCCGGAAACGAACGCAACGGCGGCGCGAGGGCACTGATCGCGAGACTGCGTGTCAAGGGCTTGAGGGGCCCGTCGGCGAGGTGGACACGGCTTTCTTGACCAGCATTCGTCGCCATTGTGGACAGCCTATTGTTCCGGAATGCTCAACTTCCCCTTTCCGCCGTCTCTGAATCTGAACGCGGTGCGATACGTTTGCGTTTCCGCAACGAGGCTTCTCGATTCGAGCACGCGGAACTCGTTGCGCGGGAGTGTTACAGGAGGGAGCATGGTGCACGCCATCCGACGTTTGGCAGATGTCTCGGCGGTTTTCTCGCTGATGTTGATGGGGTTCCTTGCGGTGCCGGGCGTGCGCGCGGGAACTACAGGGAAAATCGCGGGACGTGTGACTGACCAGAACGGTGCTGGACTTCCAGGGGTCGCAGTGACGCTGGAGGGCACCCGGCTCGGCGCGACGACCGACCCCGACGGGCGTTACATGATTCTCCAGGTTCCGCCCGGAGTGCACAACGTTACTGCGAACCTCATTGGTTACCGGCGGTCCAGCATCACGTCGGTCAGTGTGAGCGCCGACCGAACGACCGATGTGAACTTCCGTCTGACCGAGGCTACCATAGAGGTGGGCGCAATCGTGGTTCGCGCCGAGCGCCCCCCTATCGAAGTAGACGTCACGTCTTCGCAGACGGTTGTGAATGCCGCACGGATTTCGGAAGCGCCTGTATCGCGAATGCTGGATTTCCTTAACTACGAACCGGGCGTGAGCGTTACGCGCGGAACGGAACTGGAGATTCGCGGAGGAGGCCCGTCGGAAATCCGTTTTCAGGTTGACGGTCTGGACCGTACGGACGGCCTGACCAGCAAGCCCTACACCCAGTTGAACCAGGTTCTTGTCAGCGAGGTCACGCTTCTCACCGGCGGATTCAACGCGGAATACGGAAACGTCCGGTCGGGAATGGTGAACGTGGTCAACAAGGACGGCACGGAACGCCGGAGCGCGGCAGTTGCATTGCCGTGGGTCTCTGGTGTGTACAATATGGCCCCGGCGCGGAAGAAGCATTTCGGTCCCGGAGGGTACGATTCGGATCAATATGATTACTGGCTCATGAGCAGCGATTCACCGTTTGCCGATTCTGCGCTGGCAGGCCCGCTGTACTGGCCTTTGCTCTATGAAGAGACGCGCACGGCACCGGAATTCACCGATCCGACCAATCCGAAGTACGTAAACCCGCGCACAAGCGCGTTCCGCGTGTTCGACGGCTGGAAACAACGCGCGACGGTTGTGAATGCCGCGCGCGGCTGGTTCGGTAAACGAGACTGGACTCCCGCCGAGGTCCGAGAGGCCTGGGAATGGGAAGCCAACATGAACGAACAGGTGTGGAAGTACAGCAACAATCCTGATTACAACCTGGATCTGGCGGCGGGGTGGGCACTTCCGAAAAGGATGGGTGGCGTTGTTGTCGGCTACTCCCGCACGTACGAGATGACGGTTGTTCCCGCGCTGAGGCCCTACAACGAGGACCAGACATTTGAAGCGAAGTTCACGCTCACGCCGCTGGACAAGATCAAAATCCAGTTCAGTTACATGACCGGTCGGAACGAGGGAACTGCTGCCGGTTCTACCGGCGGAGCGGCATCGAACCCTGAGCTGGCGGCAAGCGGAGCCAGCGTAACCGGAAACGATCCGGTGATGTTGAGGGCGAGCGGCGATCTGCTCAATGGTCTGACCGGCACAAGCGACAACACCAAGTTCAACCTCTCGTACAACTCGCTTCTGAATGGCGAGTACTCCCAATACGGCGGGACCTTCACCTACACGTTCAGCCCCAAGACATTCCTCAGTGCCTCGCTGGGCCGGTCCTCGTCGAAATGGGAAGTGAACCGTGATCTTCCGCGCGCGGACTTCAGTGACTTTGCCCCCGGGGGGCGCTATCAGCCACCGAACACGTGGAGCGGTCAGGGCTGGATGGGCTTCGCATTCGGTTGGACTGACACGAACGGCGTGGGCGGCCCGGACAAACCGAGCAGTCTCGCCGATGCCCTGAATCCCAATCGTTTGGCGCCAGTAAGCCCGTTCGGCATTCCCTACCTGTACTACCAGGTCCCTTCTGAAGCGAAGTTCATCTATCGGGAAATCGGAGGTGACACCACGACAGTGGGCCGGGTCGTGTCGCCTCAAGGGTATGTGATGAGCGCGTACAAGGACCTGAGTGGAGTGTACGGAATAGGCGGCGGCGGTCACGTCCGGCTGACCGGGCGCTCAAACCAGATAGTGTTCCGGAGCGATTTCACGCATGCGATGGGTTCTCACACGCTGAAAACGGGCGTCGAGTTTATCCGTGGCGACCTTGAGTACCACATGATTCAGAACAGCGCTCTGACCACGAACACAGAGTGGCGGGATTACGGCGGCAACTACCCGGCAGTTAATCCGAGCATCTTGGGTGTGTATCTGCAGGACAAGTTCGAAACGAACGGGATGATCGCCAACGGAGGCATTCGGATCGAACGGTTCGATGCCGGGCAGAACGCCTATTTCTACAACGACATGTTCGATAATGACCTCTTCGTGAACCACGGAACCCGCTATTTCAAAGACCTGTCCGTAGCCCTCGGGTGGGACACGCTCGCGTACGGACCGGTTCCGGTCAACAACGTTTCGGACTACTTCAAGGTGAAAGAGAAACTTGGCGTCGCCCCGGAACCCTGGGACGTTGTGCGCATATTTCCGCAATCGGATAACATCGTCCACTGGCGGATTGCGCCGCGCTTCGGCATATCTCACCCGGTGAGCTACCGCACGAAGTTCTTCTTCAACTACGGCATCTTTTACTCGATGCAGAAAGCGGCCGTGATGTACGGCCACTCCGACCACGACGGGCGCGCGGCGTTCAACGGCTGGGTCGCCGACATGTTCAACCCCAACCTGCGACCCGCGAAGACCACTATGTACGAGGTCGGCGTGGAACACGTCTTCCCGCTGGGGCTGGTGATGACGGTCCGTGGGTACGCCAAATACAACGTGGACCAGGTGACGCGCATTTCCGTCACCAACACACTGCGATCGGATTTTCGCGGGTATTCAATCTTCAGGAACGCCAACTACGAAGACATTCAGGGCGCGGAAATCAAGATTTCCCGAAGCAGCGGGCGGTTTGTCAACGGTTGGCTTACGTACCAGAAAACCAGTTCAAGGAGCGGTATGGTCGGCCTCACCGTTGTGGATCTGAATACCGTCAACATCCAGCCGTTTGAATCCTTCGCGTCGACTTCAGACCCGAAAGGGTATTTCCAGGGAATGCTCCGTGTAGGAACGCCGATAGACTGGGGCAACATCCGCGGCGGGTGGGCGGTGAGTGTCGTTCAGTCGTACGCCTCCGGGGGCGAGGTAATCTACAACCCCGAAGCGTTGCCACGTCGGGAGATTCCGGACGAAAACATCCTTCCCTCGGCAAACAGCTACAACACGGACCTGAAGCTCAGCAAGGCGTTCCAGCTCGGCCGTGGCAGATCATTGTCCGCGTACCTCGACATCGGGAACGTGTTCAACATTAAACGCCTCAATGGCGGAGGGATCCAGAACTACATCGACTATCTCGGTTACGTGTACGGACAGCGTCTGCAGGGGAATGACATGAAGGTCGGCGATGAGTCCACCTTTGCGATGTTCACGCGCCCCTGGAAGGACAAGGACGGCAACTGGAAGCGCCCGACGAGCGCGCAGACCGAATGGATGCATCATCTTTACCCACGCTCGTACCGGGTGGGCGTTCGTTTCGATTTGTAATGCTTCTCATGGGCACGTTGGATGTCTCGACGATTGAAAGGAGGTGTGCTGGAAGCGGGAGCACGTGGTTCTCATGCAACTCCACGTCTGTGGAATTGCGCTGGTTGAGGGTTCCTCACTCGTGAGGGGAAAAGGAGTTTCAGGAATGAACTGGCGAAAAGGAGTCCTGTTCGCCGGAGTGCTCGGGATGGTTGCGGTTCCGGCTGTTTTTGCAAACGGCCTGCAGGCGCAATTCCATCTCGGCAGATTCTGGACGAACCCGGAAAACGAGCCCGCGGAAAGCTCACTCATGTGCTACCCGGGCGGCGTTCCGCGAAACGAGTGGAGCGATGGCTCGGGGCAGCAACTGAAGCGGTCGTGGCTTACGCACACCCGCAAGCACGGCGGTTCCATGCTCACGATCGACTGGACGAACGAACTCGGCACGCTGTACGCGGATGCGTACAGTTACATGTACCGCGGCAACGACACGTCATCACCACCGCGCTACCGCCTCGACAAACCGGACGCGTTCAACTATCTGTACGCGGTATCCATTCAGGAGTACATGCGGTTCCCGCGGCCGAAGCTGATTCTGGTGGTCAAGTCAGCGACGTCGGCAACGGGCGACACGCTGATTGATTTCATCTTCTTCCCCGGAAGCGCCGGGTTGGACCAGTTCAAGTATCCGGCGAGCGGCGGGAAAGGCCCACGTCCTGATGTGATCGTCGATCCGAATCTCGTCACGGAATTGAAGATCAACACCGTATGGCGGTACATCATGGGTGTCGAAAGCATTCGTGACGTCTACGGGTATGGCCAGACGAGCCCGCACCAGGACTACGTCTTCACCGACTACAAACTGGTAAACAATGGTATCAGCGGCCGTACGGCGAACGATCACCCACCATCCGACGGTGCAACCATCCAGAACCAGGTCATCAACAAGATGCTCTGGTGGCACACACGGCATCTGAAGGACGAGATGGCCAGCGTTGCCAACCAGCAGTGCGGCGACCAGGAAATGATGTATGTCGAACCGTTCGGCGCGGGCAACCACAGCGTCATGATGGCGTGGGACGTTGACCTCGACGACCCGACTTCACCCGGACCCGACTGGGGTGACCCGATCGAGACCGCGTTCTTTGAAGGCCACCTGGCCGGCAACGCATACATAGTGAATGGTCCGGTGTTCGCGAGTGCGGGGCCCGGCGCCAATTACGGCGTGGATGACCCGGCACAGCCCGCGTTCCGCACCGTCTGGCAGGAATACGGGTTTGACTTCGGCAAAACCTACTCCCCGGCAGATCCGGCGCAGGCCAGGGAAATGATTGCCGACGGTTCTCTCCAGATGGACTTGAACGTCGGTTTCCGGGACGATCCTCGCTTCGTCAATTACGTTGGCGGCGCGAACATTGCCTCCGCAATCTGGGGTTATGGCAAACTGGCGGGGCCGCTCAATCTTGCAAATGTGCGTTCACAGGGGTATGACATGCCGTGGCTCGATTCCCTGCGGTTTGTCGAAGTGATGGGTGCAGGTGGTATTGACGTTGAAGAAGCGCGGCGCATAGGCAACGCCTGGAATACCAACAAGCTGGCCAACCCCGGGGACCCGGCGAGCTGGATGTCGGCGGCGGATATCGCGCTTATTCAGACCGGGCGCGACACGGCGATGAAAGCCTGCGCGCTTTCGTACTGGAACTTCTACGGCCACATGCCCGCCAACGTGACTTCGGCTGACCTGGCGAAGTGGGGGTTGACGGGGTTCGTTACGTCGAAGCCGGCGCAATACGGGCCGTTCGATGCTCCGGATGCTCCTCGTCCGCCTGGATTCCTCTCGGTGCGTCCGTTGAACCGCGTGGGAATCGAAGTCCGCTGGGGTAAGGAAGCAGAAACAACTCCCGACCACGATACCAAAGTCATGGACTTTGCGGGGTACCGGATCTATCGCCAGACGGGGACGCGTATGTCTCCGATGGTGTTGATCAAGCAGGGGCCTGCGTCCGACTTCGCGGAAGTGGCAGCCGATGGTGCGTTCCCGGCGGGTCGCGTGTTCCACGATGTCAACGTGACCCCCGGTGTGGACTACTGGTACGCGGTCGTCGCGTATGACGACGGCACCCAGAACTGGGAGCTTCCCGGGTACTCGATGGAGAGCACGCGGTGGTGGACGTGGTCCGGGTACATGAACAAGGGTGCTACCGCGCCGGAATATGTAGGCGTGGACGCATCTGCAGCTCCGGGCAAGTTCATGCTCGCCCAGAACACCCCGAACCCGTTCAACCCGACTACGACCATCAAGTTCAGCCTTGCAAGTTCCGCCCAGACGAAACTTGTTGTCTACAGCCTTACCGGTCAGGTGGTTCGCACGCTGATCAATGGGCAGACCGCTGCCGGTGTCCACAGTGTTGTGTGGGACGGCAACGACAACATGGGGCGCCCGGTTGCAAGTGGAGTGTACCTCTATCGCTTGACCAGCGGCACAAACGAAATGGTTCGCCGCATGGTGCTTGTTCGTTAAGCAGCGATTCGGCGGGCGTGGGAGGCTGGTGCCTCCCACGCCTGTCTGAAAGGGATGGGCAATGGCTCTATTTTCCCGTCGATGGGCTCTGCCGACAGCCATTCTGGTCGCGTTCCTCTGTGTGTTCGCGTCGGACGCCATTTCGCAGACGACCACTCTGGACAGCGTGAGAGTAGTTCCCAACCCGTACAACGTTTCGGGAAGAACGTATGCGTCTCGGTCGAATATTTTCGGGTACGAGCGGCTGCGGTTCGCGAATCTCCCGTTGCCGTGTACGGTCAAGATTTATTCGTCGGATGCGAATCTGGTGAAAACGCTGCAGTTCAACGCAGGCGATCTGTTGCCGGCGTGGGATGGGCGTAACAGCGACAACCAGTACATAGTCAGCGACGTGTATTTCTATGTGGTTGAACATGCAACCTTGGGGACGAAAATCGGCAAGTTCGTCGTAATTCGTTGACGTGCGGCAGTTGCTCAGGATGTCGATCTCGGGAGATACCATGAACAGAGGATTTTGCCTGCGTGGCGCCGTGTGTGCGGCCCTGTTTGCGGCTTCGTCCGGTGTGGCTCAAACCACTCAATACATCAAAGATGGTGTATATGATCCGGCGACACCGGAGCGCCGGGGACAGGCAGGAGCGACGTTCCTCCAGGTGGGGGCAAGCGCACGCGCGGAAGGCATGGGGGGAGCCTTTGCGGGTGTTCGGGGGGATCCCGCGATTGCATTCTACAATCCTGCCGGCGTGGCGGAGGTAACGGGGGTGGCGTTTTCGGCGGACCACACGAAGTGGGTTGCCGATATGTCGCTGAACGGCCTGGTGGTGGCGGCGCGTGCACGGTTCGTCTCACTTGGCGTCTCGTTCCTGAACATGGATTATGGGTCTTTTGACGGCACGCGCATCGCAGACAACGCCGCCGGGTACGAATCCATCGGCGCGGTGACACCGACCGCATGGGCGCTGGGCGGTATTGCGGCAGTGAAATTCACCGACCGGTTCAATGCCGGAATTCAGACGAAGTGGCTGGTGCAGGACATCGGCGAGAGCGAGGTCTACACATTCCGCAACCCGCCGCGGTATACCGGCGAAATGACCAAGAACCGGGTGAGCACCTGGGCGATCGACCTCGGCACCCAGTATTACACCGGCCTCCGCAACCTCAGTATCAACATGACACTGCAGAATTTCGGCGGGACGCAGAAGTACGTAGAAACAACCTTCAGCCTTCCGCTCACGTACCGCGTGGGCGTGTCTGCGGAACTCATGGAGTTCGTCACCGGGGACGCGACGGGCGCGCACAAGGTGTTCCTGTCGATGGAAGGTGTCGATCGTCGAAATGTGAGCCTTGACGGGGCGATCGGCGCGGAGTACATCGGCGACATGTCCGACTTTGTTCCGGGCCTTTCGGTATCAGTGAGGGCGGGAAGAAGGCCTGCGCGGAATCAGGACGGTTGGATGAGCTTCGGCGGCGGGGTGTGCTTTCCCGTGACCGGAGTCAAAATGGGGCTGGACTATTCGTTCAACGATTACGGGCCGCATCTTTCGGTCCACCGCGTTGGGATGCGGGCTTCGCTTCGTTGAACCGATCTGACGAAGAAAGTGCGGGTGGTGTGCAGGCCGGAGAGGTGAGTGATCCGGCCTTCCGTCAGACGATGCGAATGTCCTCTTCGCGATAGTTTGTTTTTATTCCCTCCGTGCAGTTCCTGCACATAGCCAATGCTCCCCTGTCGGTCATAACGCGCCTTCTGAACGCGTTCATGAGTTCTCCGTGCCAGATGCGGCGCAGTGTTGTTTCCTCTGAAAGGTATCCAACCGCGAAGTCTCCGTGTTTGTCGAAACAACAGGGGGTAACGGTTCCATCCCAGTTCAGGACCGGTTGCACCCACAGAGTCCTGCACCGGTTCGGGATGCTTCCTCTTGCGGCTGCTTTGCTCACGACCTCTCCATTGACCGACTGGTAGCGTCGGAACCGCGGCTCCCGCGGCAAGAAGTCCTCGGCCTCTTTCCCGTCGTAGACCTGAGCAGTTTTGTACGTCACTTTGTCCGCGCCGAGAGACGCGGCGAGTTCGCGTATCTTTTCCAGCTCGTGAAGATTATGTCGAAAAAGGATGAATTGGACGTGGATAATGGGCAATTTCGATCGTAGGCGACGTTTCGTGATGGTAAGTTCTCGAATGCCGCGGATGACTTTGTCGAAATCGCCGCCGACCCGGTATCTGGTGTACGTTTCGGGCGTCGCTCCGTCGAGGCTGATGATGAGACTGTCCAGGCCGGACCGAACAATTTCCTCAGGGCTGTTGAGATAATGGCCGTTTGTGCTGGCAAGTGTGTACAGGCCGTGCTCCGAGGCGTACCGTACCATTCGGAGAAAGTCGCGGTGCAGGAATGACTCTCCCTGGTTCCACAGGAGCAGCATAAGGCTTTTTCCGGATACTTCGTCGATGGCGCGGCGGAAAAGGTCAAAGTCCATGTGACCGCGTTTTCTGCGCAGCGTTCCGTTGCCGCTGGGACAAAGGGGACAGTGGAGATTGCACACGTTCGTGGGCTCCACCATCAGAACGGGAGGCATGCCCCAGATGATCGGACGCCTGACAATTCGCGATAACCCGTAGCTTGAAAGTGCCTGCGCGGCATTCCAGAGCCTGCCCCAGCGCAACGACTTGCGAAGGAAATGAACGGGTTCGCGAATGTTCATAGGATTTGCAGGAATCCGGGTGTGAGGGGTTTTGTCACGTCACCATACGCCGTATGCAATGCCCGCGGAGATGCTCGTCCAGCTCTTGCGAGTGCGCCCCGCGTTGCCATCCGCGTTGCGTGCGATCCTGCCCATATCGCATTGCAGCACGAAATCGCGAAGCCATTCCACGCTGCAATTGACATGAATTTCCCTCGTCCGCGTGCGAGGGCCAAAAAGGAACTCTTCCGCCGGCGGGTTGTACTGATCAATTTCGCTCCCGTCACCACCTCGTCGCGCCTGAGACACCCACGCGCCGACACGCAACCAGCGCAGCGGGCGCCAGTTGATCTCTCCCCGGAGGTAATCCCCGTTGTGGCCCTGCCAGAAACCAAGTGGATACGCCGTCACCGGCTGGTTTCCCCGCACGGACCACGTGTCATACGTGTTCCAGGGGTAGCGATGCCGGTATACCCAGGGGTTTGCTCTGGTGTACTCGATGAAAAGGTCGCAGTCGGGGATGAGTCCCCAGAAATCTGCCACATGCGCTCCGTACTGCCAGGCCCACCAGTTGTGAATATTGTCCTCTTTGAAGAGCTGGTTGAGGCTCAACTCGTCTATGAACAGCGACCCGTACAGCTTCGTCCAGGGCAACCGCGACACGCTCAGATCTCCCCACATCTGCAGATTGTCGAGGTCGCCTTCGCTGTGCTGAGCTGCGCGAAAAGGTATCACAGGGATAAGATACCGGGCGGCAACCCCGCGGCCCCCGTACACGAGAGATTCGCCCGCACCGACCTCGACGCCGGGGATACCGGTGTACGCGATTCTGTGGACGACGTAGTATTTGCTCATGAACGCAGCAGTGGAAGGGGCGGCGCGGTGCCACGCGCTGGTGGTATCCGGTACGCCGCTCTGCAACGATCCGTGAAGGTACGTCAGCGAAAGCCATTCAAAGGGCCGGAACGAGAGGCGCACGGTTGGGAACGCGGGTGCTTTGTCGGACAGAACGACGTTGCCGAATTGACCTCGCCCGATCGTGAGCGGGAATACTCCGAACGACGCGGTGACAGAGCCGGAGCAATAGGAAATGAGAGCTTCAGGATCGTCATAGTAGTATGTGCGGCCTGTATCGCCGTCAACATGCGCAAATCCCGGCGTTCGATCGAACGGAGGAGGCGGTGCGCTGAATTTTCCCCATTCGGCGATATCGCGGAATGCGGCCTGGAAACCCCAGTGAGACCCCTTCCGGAGACGCCCGTTGACCTCCGCGTGTCGCCGGTACAACGTACCGGTGTCCCTCCGGGCGGTGTACGCGACGGCAATCCCGACGCGGGCGTCGATGTCGTCCTGCTCAAATGATGGCCGTGACCAGCGCTCCACACGGTCGGAGAAAACCTGAGAAGGGTCCGACGGCAGGTCCTTGAACGGATCGCCGTCCGAAATGGCGCGGGTCTCGTCCCGGTATTCCCCTGCGAAAAAGCGCAGGAGTTCCTTGTCCACTGCAGTGAGACGATTCACAGAAGAATCGGTACGGTTGATTTCAAGGAGCGCCCGTGCGATTGAAAGGCGGGTCCAGGGCTTCATCGAAAGCTCAGCGTTACTCAGGAGGCCCTTTGTCTCCACGCGGTCAAGGAATTCGTACACGGGGTCACGCGGCGTGACGAAGATGGGTGCCAGGGCCGTCGTGTTACTCTCGCGCGCGGCCCCAAGTCCCCATGAAAACGCAAGTGCCACCACGAGAAACAGCGCGTTCGCTCGCATTCCGCTTGTGTCAACAGCGAACAACCGGTTGTGACGGGTTCGGGCAATTGCGCCGTGCATTCAACACCTATCCGCGTTGCTGGCGAAACCATTCAACGGTTCGTTTCAAACCTTCTGGGAGAGGGGTCGCCGGCGACCATCCGAGGACACGGTGCGCTTTCTGCCAGTCCACCACGCTCCGCATCTGCTCACCCGGTTTGCCAGGACCATGGACCGGCTCCACGCTGGTGCCAACAGCGTCGCGGAGAAGTGCATACAGCTCATTCACATCGGTTTCGATGCCCGTTCCGACGTTGAACACGTCGCTGCTGCCGTAATCGAGTGCAGCCATGTTCGCGGCAGCAACGTCTCCCACGTACACGTAATCCCGCGTCTGTTCTCCAGTTCCATTGATTGTGGGAACCTGCCCCGAAAGAAGACGCGACGTGAATATCGCGACGACCCCGGCCTCGCCATGGGGGCTCTGTCGCGGTCCGTACACGTTCGCGTATCTGAGGATGACGTGTTCCAGCCCGTACGTGCTTTTGTAAAAATAGAGGTATTTCTCATTGGCGAGTTTGGCTATTCCGTACGGCGAAAGCGGTTGTTGCAGGTGTGTCTCGGGCGCGGGGTACGTCTCCTGTTCGCCGTAAATTGCGCCGCCTGTAGAAGCAAACACCACCTTTCGAACCTTCAATCGGACGCATTCCTCGTACAGATTGAGGCCTCCGAGGATGTTCACCGTGGCATCGAACCGCGGATCGGCCACGGACTTGCGAACGTCCATCTGGGCTGCCTCGTGGAATACCACTTCGGGGCGCTCCTCCTCCATGACCTTCCCCAGTTCGTTCGATGTCACATCGACGACGTGAAGTCGGGCAGCCGGATTGACGTTCTCCCTTCTCCCTGACGAAAGGTTATCCACGACGCTGACCGAGTGTCCCCGTTCGACGAGGCCGTCCACGATGTGAGAACCGATGAAACCGGCCCCACCGGTTACCAGTACGCGCATGATGTTCTCCACAGAATGAATACGGTGAAATGCCAAATGACCCGGGCGGGTATCCTCTTGCATTTTCGAAAGTAACGAATTGTCCGCTTGCATGCATTGGCTGGATGGTCTCTGCAGCACTTTTCTGCGCGCGGAAGTCGGAATTGGATCAAGACCCTCGTGGAAGCTTGTCCGGCACCAACATGCCGTCTTCATCGAACGCAAGCGCGAATGGCTCTTCCCCATACGTGAGAGACGCTTCGGCATGAGCATGGGGCAGGAGAGTGTCGCTGACATGCATGTGGTTCAAGCACGCGGTGTTCCGAATTCGGACGATACGCGCGGCGGCAGTGTCTCCAACTCCGGCGGAGGCCAGGGAGGCTTCGATTGCTTCTGCGTCGTTTTCACACAGGACAGGCACCATTGCTCCACGCGGGCGCGTTGCCGTAATGGCGTTCATGCGCGTTTTGCGCCACTCCACTTTGTTGACGACGCGCGTAAGTGCGAAGTCTGCAAGGCCGATGCCCGCGGCGTTCCCCTCGGTTGCCTCCGTCAAATCACGAACGAACACACGACGGGGCGCTAGCCGCTCTACTATCTCCCCGATGCGGGTATCCGCCCAGTGTTTGCGCCGAATGACGTTGGTGTCCATCCCGGACCCGCTGATATCCTTTCCCAGCTCATCCACAATCAGCAAATCGATGTTGTCAAACGGTATCGTTGCCATGTACTTCGTCGCTCTGGCCAGAAGGGCTGGCTCATCGCGCAAAAGATTGTCAGCCTGCACCGCCACAACCTCAGCGACCTGCCCGTGTGCGTTCTCAAGCACGGCAAGACCTCCGAGAACAGGCAAGCGCTCGAGCACGACTTGAGCTGCTGAAAAGACTAAGGTTTCAAACGGCATCTCCACGGCGGCTTGATGGTACCGGATGGCTCCCTGGTGCTTCCCAAGACCTATGAGGAGCATTTTTGCAAGGCCGCTCTGGTACCGACCTCCGAATTCCGTGTGGGGCTTGACCCTGTTAATGAGCAGAACGTGGTCTGCCCGTGCCGCGTTCGCGTCGATGACGACGGGGATACCTTCGGGCGTGGAACCCAGCGGGATAACCTCCATGGAGGACACCACGGGGGCGCCGGTTGTTTGTTCCGTTATTCCAAGCGTCTCCAGGACCCGCGCCTGGCCTTCCGCGGTCCCGCCGCCGTGGCTGCCCATCGCGGGTATGATGAAGGGCTGCGCGCGCAAGTCGCGAAGCGCGTGGATCACCGCCTTGACGATCCCTGCGATATGCGCAATGCCTCTGCTGCCCACTGGAACTGCGATCCGATCGCCCGGTCTGACGACGCCGGCGGCAAGAGACAGAGCCGCGGTTCTCGCGATGGACGCTGGATCGTCGATCTGTGGCTGGCGGAACGTCTGTTCAACGCACCGCATATCCGGCAATCGCACCGGAGCCCCCTACAAGGAAAGCGGCCTGACCGCGCGGAGCTGCCAGGCCGTGGGAGAACTGCAACCTTTCCAGACGTATTAATGCATCGTGGAAAGGGTATCCGATACGACGGGTGCCACCCCCTTCCACATCTCGTATATCTTCGGGCAGTCTGCTTTGATCAGCGCGTAATCCCCGGGTGGCATTATGAAAAACAATGCCCACACAAGAATGAAAATCGGGAGGAGGATCGGCACCGCGTATTTGACGACGTATCCGAAGAAACTCGGCATCTTCAGCCCATTCTGATCGCTGATTGATTTGACCATGAAATTCGGACCGTTTCCGATGTACGTCATCGCGCCGAAGAACACCGCGCCCGCAGAAATCGCCACGACGTATTTCAGTGTCTCCGGGCAGTCGATGAACATCCGAATGTGGCTCGGGTTCGTCGCGTCCATGCTGTACTTGCCGAGCGCGGCAGTCAGGAAATTGAGATACGTCGGCGTGTTGTCAAGAACTGCGCTGAGGGATCCCGTCCCGAAATAGAACAGGCCCGGCGTAAGCTGGTCGCCGTACACCTTGGCCTCGTGCGCGATCAGTTCCAGCGCCGGAACCATTGTAAGGAAGATACCGACGAACAGAAATGCCACTTCCAGAATGGGATGAAAATTGAAATCATTCCCTTCAAGGGCCTTCTTGTCGGCCGTTTTGTACGCGAGGTAACATATCCCGAACATGATGAACTCACGGATTCCCAGCGGAATTCCGTAGTGCTTGAGATCTGGAAAACCGGGGATGACGTTTGGATCAAGGAAGATGGAACCAATGATGATTGCAAGCCACACGAGGCTTTTGAGACCGGTGAACTGAATCGTTCCGCTGTGTTCCACAGACGTCGCGGCTTCTTTGCGCGCATTTATCGTGTCAATCGCGAAGAAAACAGCCAGGATCAGACCCAGCGTGACCAGCCAGATATACCAGATATGCGTGATAATCCAGAAAAACGGGATGCCGCGGAGGAAGCCCATGAAAAGAGGCGGGTCGCCGATAGGCGTGAGGGCGCCCCCCACATTACTTACGGTGAAGATGAAGAAGATGACATGGTAGGCTTTGATGCGCCCGCGGTTGAGCCTCATGAACGGGCGTATCATCAACATCGAAGCACCTGTCGTTCCTATCACATTGGCGATCACGCTTCCAATGAACAGGAAAACAACGTTGAGGAGCGGCGTGCCCTTTTTGTCAATGTCGATCAGTATGGCGCCCGAAGCAACAAAAAGGGACCCGAGAAGAGCGATGAAGGACACGTATTCGACGAATGAATGGTAGATAGAGCCGAATTTGCCGAGCACGACAACGTAAAACGCCGCCACCAGAAGGCCCAGTGCTATCGAGATGTGCGGGTAATACTTCTCCCAGAAATGGTGATAGAAAAGGGGCCCTGTCGCGATCATCCCCAGAAGGAGAACAAACGGCAGGACCGCCCACGCCGGTGGAGGAGGGCCACCTCCTTCGCTTGCGTGGGCGAATGAAGGCGTTGCAACCACGGTCAGAAAGGCCAGAAAGAAACCCAGATGACGAAGCCGGTTGCAGACCGCGCGACGCACACTTACGGCCATGAATACATCCCTCCGAGTTGTCGACATGAGAGCCGAAATAAGGGAAAGTCAGTTCACCCGCAGGATGACAGCGTACCCAGACGGGAGTTGAATTACCGGACTGATCTGTCCGGGACGAAGAGCCTTCACTGCTTGCTCAAACTCGGGTATGAGATCCCCCTCGCCGAAGAAGCCGAGGTCCCCCCCAACCTCAGAGGTCGGATCGCTCGAAAGGCGGTGTGCCAGCGCGATGAAATCCGCTCCCGCGAGAAGCTGCCGCCGATGTTGTTCCGCCTGCTCACGGGTAGGTGCCAGAATCATGCGGGCACGCATCTTGCCCGAGGCGATGCCTTCGTCGTAGTCCTGTTTCCGCTGTTGAGCCAGTGCGCGGAGCCCGTTTGGAACCTCGTCGTCAGGTGCGAGTCGTACGGCGCGGTCGAAGGCGTTGAGCGCATCCTGGTAACGGTCCATGATGACAAAAATGGAGCCGAGGCTCAACCACGCCTCGATGAGCGTGGAATCTATGCTGGTTGCCTGCTGGTACATCCTTACTGCTTCCGCGCGCTTCCCCTGATCCTGCGCGACGTCACCGAGACGAACGTAGGCCAGCGCATAAGGAAGCACGCCTCCTACCACGCTCTGATAGGCTCGAACGGCTCCTGCCGTGTCGCCGTCCGCCAACCGGAGATCTCCCAGTTGAACGACGGCTGGTGCGTACGGCGGAACCTGCGAAGCAAGTGCCTCGAGTTCGCGCACTGCTCCAGCTTTGTCTCCGCTGGCAAGAATAAGGCTGGCAAGGTCTGAGCGCAGTCTGGGTTCGCTGGGCAGAAATTCGATGGCCTTCCGCATTGTCTCGATGGCAGGCCCGTATTTTCCTTCTGCCGCAAGGCGCGCCGCGTTCAGGTAATGCGCCTGCGCGCTGTCACGCGCGGCGGCCTGTCCCTGCAGGATCGCCCGCTGCATAAGCGATTGCGCGGTGCTGATACCCGGAAGGGCGGCCAGAACAAAACCACACAACAGCCAGCGCATGTGGCGGGGGCCCGAAGCATTCATAGAGTATTCCCCGGTACGGTGCAGGCGGACGCAGATAACGCCCGCAAAATGGCCGACGGAAGCGCAAGAGACATAAAGATACGAAAAGACCGAAATGCGTGCGAAGGGGGCCTGAACGGCGGGCCGCAGCCTTGAATGCCGCTTGGATACTTCCTCAATGAAACGCTACTTTCACACACTGACATCGGCTTTCACCTCCAGAATGCGAGGTATCGATATGGTGTTCCGCTGTGGCATTGTTGGGATTGGCTCATGGTATTCCCAGGCGTTTGCGCGGGCCGTTCAGGCAACCTCCCGCCACGCAAAGCTGATCGCGGCTGCGCATCTGGGCCAGAGTTCGGAAAGCGTGAAGCGGTACACGGGGTATACCCGGGAGGGCTTCGCGGACGAGTTCGCGGTGAATCTTTACGAATCCGCACGTGAGATGATCCATCACGAAAACCTCGATGTCGTGTTTGTGTGCGCGCACGATGCGGAGAAGCGGAAGTACGCGGAACTGGCGGTTCGGGAAGGATGCCATGTGTACGTCGCCAAACCATTGTGCTTAAGCACGGTTGATGCTCAGGCCCTGCGTGAAATCGGCCGGGAAACGGGCAGAACGATCAGCACGCTCGAACCGGGCCGTTACGACGGCGCGATTCGGGAGGCGCGTACACGGGTGGTGAACGGGGAAATCGGTGAGGTTATCAGCGCGCGGTGCTGGATCCAGCACGGGCAACCGGGGAAAATGGATCTCTCTGAAAGCGTGGAAATGTCGCCGCGCTCTGGCGGGACGCTGTTCACCCTCGGCGTATACGCCGCAGGGCTCCTCAACTGGCTCCTGCGAGCGCGACCTTCACAGGCGTGGGCCGTTGGAGGGAACTTTGCGACACCGTGGTACCCTCACCCTGACCAAGTGAAGGCTACCGTAGTGTACGCAGACGGGCGGCTGGGTTCGTGCGACATCTACTTTGGAACGCCTTGCCGTGCCCCGGCATGGGAAATTGAAGCCGTCGGAACGCAGGGAATCATCCGCGTCAATCAAGACGTGTTCGAGGGAACGCTTTATGCGTCCGACTCGCGGATTGTTCCGTTCTATCGAAACCAGAACGATGTCATACTCGAGGCGATACGCAGCTTTCTCGAATCGCTGTCGGCCGGAGCCCCACCTGACCTCGACATGCCCGAGGCGATCGAAATCATACGTCTTTGTGAGGGATGGAAGCAGTCAATTGAGACGGGCGCACCGGTGCAACTGAACTGATTGGCACCACGGCGAGGAGGGAGTACTACATGCGGGCAGTCCGGATGGTGGCTCCGCGAAAAATGGAGATCGTCGAAATCGAGGTCCCGGAGATTTCGCAGGGACAGGTACTTGTGAGGCTTCTGCGGAACGCGATTTGTGGAAGTGACTTGATCACGTTTCTGGAAACTCAACCTCGGCGGTACCCGGGCGAACTTGGCAGTCCGTGCCACGAATGCGCCGGTGTGGTGGAAAAGTCGTTTCTTGACGGTTTCGAGCCTGGAGACCGGGTATTGTATTTCCCGCCGCCTGTCGAGAACGGGCTACGCGAGTATGTTGCGGCGGACGCTCACCAGCTCCTGAAATTGCCTGCGGAGGGCGATCTTTCCGAACTGGTGCTCGCGCAGTTGCTCGGAACGGTGTTGCGGACTACCCGTGAAATCGGGTCGGTGCTGGGGCAGTCAGTGGCGGTGATCGGCCAGGGGCCCGTGGGCCAGTTGTTCGACCGGATTCTCTGGAATCTCGGGGCGAAGCAGGTAATCGGTATTGACTCGGTTCCTGAACGCCTCCGGATAAGCCCGTTGATGGGTGCCACGGCGGTAGTCGATGCGACTGCCCGGCGGCCGTGGGAAACAGTGTCCGGGCTCACGGGAGGCAAGGGCGCCGATCTCGTGATCGAAGCCGCGGGATATGAGGAAACGCAACGGCTCATGATCGAACTGGTCAGACAGGACGGGCGGATTGTCATGTTCGGGGTTCCCAAGTACCAGCGTTCGGAGCTTGACCTGTTTGCATGGTACAAGAAACGTGCCCAGATGGTTACGTACCACGTTCCAGACGTAGAGCGAGATATCGCACTTGCGCTGCAGTTCATTGTGGAGAAACGCGTCGACGTAAAGCCGATTCTCACGCACGCGTTCCCCCTCACCAGGGTTCAGGAAGCGTACGACCTTTTCGCAGACAGGCGTGAAGGGTGCGTGAAGGTGATTCTTGAAATGGACCGGTGAGATTTTCGAAACACCCGGGAGAGCGAACAGGATGGTAGTGAACCGCGATTACACGCGTTGGTTGGGCAACCTGAAATGGATGCCTCGCGATTCATGGATCAGGAACATGCATGACCCTGCCGCGGAATGTGCAGGGAATCCGGTTACGCTTGCGGGAGATTCCGGAACCATGTGGATATCCTCCCCCATTCCGATTCCTCTCGACCACGCCAACCTCCAGGTGTCCGTCGCGGGAACCGTGCGGGGAGGCAGGATTGGCATCGAATGGTGCCACGCGAAGCGAGGCAAGTTCTACCCACCAGTCTGGGCCGCGGCTGACGGGGACGGGCGTTTCCTCCTTTCGCGGGCAGGCGCGAGAAGAACCACCGCGAGTTTTCGGTTCGTCGTTGAGCTGGGGAATGAGCGATTGGCGGCTCTCGAGATAACCGAATGTCGTGGTGAGTCGCAGCCCGAGTTACAGGTTCTCGTCAACCAGGTCGGGTACAACGTGGGACTTCCGAAAACCTTTGCCGTCCAGTGTAACGCACCGTTGGAGGTAGGAGGGTCCTTTCGCGTCATAGCTCCAATCGCGGGACCGGGTAAGGAATTCGTTACGGTGTTTGAAGGTGCTCTGGAACCCGCCGGGCGGATTGGTGAATGGGAACGCACCTACTGGCGGGGCGATTTTTCCCGTCTCGACATCCCGAACAATTACTACATCGAAGCCCGGGTAGGAGATCTGGAAGCGGAATCCCCGGTTTTTGCGTTAGGGAACAACTTCGTTGCGGAGCGAACGCTCGATACGGCGCAGCGCTTCTACTGGTACCAAAGGTGCGGAATGGCGATTCCCGGCTGGCACGAGGCGTGCCATCTGGATGACCGGATCACTACGGCAGAGGGATACACGAGAGATGTGGCTGGCGGCTGGCACGACGCCGGGGATTACAACAAATACAACGGGTTCACACCTCATTCCGTCTGGGCGCTTCTCTACACGCATGAGCAGCGCGCTGATCTTTGCAGAACCTTACGAAACGGACCACACTGCGACATCTTGGACGAGGCGCTCTGGGGAGCCGAGTTTCTTCGGAAGATGCAGGAACCGGTTTCCGGCAAGCTTTGGGACCGGGTTTTCTCCGGCTACGGCCACTGGAACACCCCGGAAAGCGAAACAGATAACCGGTTCGGTGACGAAAAAGACCGCGTTGCGGCGGGAGAGGCACGAAATCTGTGGCTGGTGGCGAGTTTTGCCCACATTGGGCGGGTTCTTCGGAACGCAGAATTCACTGACCGCGCGTTGCGGCACTGGAAGCTCTGCCAGGATCTGGGGAACAAGGGGCTTCACCACAATGCGGCGCAGTTGATCGCTGCGCACGAACTCCTGCGCACTACGGGTGATACGGGGCTTGTCGAGGTCGAGGAGCAGTGTGTGCGGCATATCCTTGCGTGCCAGGGAGCTGACGAGAACTACGACGGCTGGTTCGCAAACGCGCCCGGCGGCAAACCGGCATATTCAATCGTTGACAACGGGCTACCTGCCGCCTCGCTGGCGCTCTGGGTCCGGGCGAATCCAACCAGGAACCTCGCCGCCGACGTTCTCGGGAGCTTGGTCCGGTACACGGGCTTCCTTACCCGTATCGCGGACAATCCATTTGGCATTTCGAAATTTTACACCGGGGACGCGGAAGCGTTCTTCTACCAGTTCCCGGAGGAATCGAGCTGGCATGTCGGTCAGAACAGCCAGTATCTCTCCGAGGCGTGGGCTGCCTTTTTGATCTTTCAGGTTACTCACCGGAAAGAAGCGCTTTCTCACGGTCTCAAGCAACTCGACTGGGTTCTCGGCGCAAACCCCTATGGCATCTGTATGCTCCACGGTGAGGGCCGGGTGAACACGGCTACCGCACACCATCGTTACAACACGATTGTGGGACAACCGCAGGGCGCGGTTCCAGGTTCCGTGTTCAACGGGATCACGCGATTTCGTCCAGAATGTGACGTGCCCCTCTGGGATTTGCTCGAAAAGGGAACACCGGCGTACGAGTGCAACGAGCCGTGGATACCCCACAACGCGTACTACCTTCTGGCCGTGACAGAGCTGGCCGCGGTCTGCGAGGGCATTAGATGACTCCTGCAAAGGATCTCTGGGCATTCTGGGAAGCGACAAAAGCCGAACTGGCCGACACCCCTGCTGACGCGACGATGACTCCCGCACCGGAGATGTCGTCCGAGTCGGCGTTAATATATCATGTCAGCATGGCAGGTTTCGGCGGGCGTCGCATCGGCGGCTGGTTCGGTACTCCCCCTGTTCCTCCCGGTGTCAGGATCGCAGGTCTGCTGTGGCTGCCCGGGTACGGAGGTGTCCCCGAAGCGGCAACCGCGCTCGACTTCGCGTCCAAAGGGTTTGCCACGCTTGTTCTTGAACCTCGCGGTCAGGGCAAAGGCAACGCGTTCCCGGATGGGTCGGACGGGAAGCTTGTGCATGGCATAACTGATCCGCACGGCTACGCGTACCGGGCCGTAGTGATGGATTGCGTGCGCGGTCTGCAGATCCTTCAAAACCGGCCCGAAGTCCACCCCGATCGTATTGCAGTCGCGGGAGGTAGTCAGGGCGGTGGCCTGACTCTGATGACGGCCTCCGTATGCGACGAGAGCGTCCGCGTGGTGGCCGCGCATGTCCCCTTCCTGTGCCACTTTGATTTCGTCATTGAGCACGCGATAGAAACCGCTCCGTACGTGAACTTGACGCGCTATCTCGCGGAGTTCCCGGAACGGCGCGAAATCGCGAGGAGGACGTTGAGTTACTTCGACCCGGTCAATCTCGTGTCGCGACTCCGTGCACCGGTTCTTCTGACGCTTGGCGGCCGCGATACCACCTGTCCGCGGGAGACGATCGAGGCGGTGTTCGAAGCCGTGCCGGGAAAGAAAGCGCTTCTTGTCGAACCCGACGCGGGGCACGAATGGCTGGATGACACGAGAACGCATTTGGTCTCGTGGTTGAATCATTACCTTGGCTGAAACAATATGAGGTCGGTCATGAAGCCACAGGCGGTCTCGTGGGACGCGAAGACGTTCGGAGCCAGAGGAGACGGTGCGCGGGATGACACGGCATCGTTTCAGGCCGGTCTGGACGCCGTTGCTTCAGGAGGAGGCGGGACGCTGTCCGTTCCCCCCGGAAGGTACCGAATCTGCGGCCCGCTCGAGGTGCGAGCCAACGTGACCCTTCAGGGCGCGGGCGGCGCGGTAAACGGGTGGGGTGAACCGACCGTTTTCGAAGTGTTCGATCGTGAACACCCGTTTCTGAGTCTCTCGAACGGCGGCGGCGTGCACAACATCGATATCGTGTACCCGGAGCAACGACTTCGCGCGGGTGAGGTTGTGCCATACCCCTACACGATCGTTGCACGAGGCGAAAACTGCCATGTTATCGGAGTGTCACTTCGTAACCCGTACGATGGCATATGTCTCGACTACGCTGCGCGGCACCTTGTGAGGGACGTCCATGGAAGCCCGCTGAACATCGGCCTGTTCGTCAATCAGTGTTACGATGTCGGAAGGGTGGAAAACGTGCATTTCTGGCCTTTCATGGGTCCTGAGGAGAACAAGGAGTTCTATCTCGAATATCTTCCGCATCACGCGACGGCATTCGTCTTTGGTCGAACAGACTGGGAGTACGTGTTCAACACGTTCTGCTGGGGATACAAGGTTGGCTATCATTTCGCGGAGACGGAACAGGGTTCGACGAACGGCAACTTTGTGGGTATCGGTGCTGACGCAACTGAAACGTGCCTGCTGGTGGATCAGGCGCAACCCTGTACCGGGGGCATCCTCGTCACGAATGGCGAATTCGTGCCGCTGATGTCACCCGATTGCTCGGCGCTGGTGGTCGGCGAAACATTTCGTGGTTACATCAGTCTCGTCAATTGTGGCGTGTGGGGACCGCATGACAGCAGCGCGCGGATCGCAGGAGACGGAAGGGTCAACATCGCGTCGTGCAATTTCATCGACTGGGACAAGAACCTCACGGACGCACCTGTTATCGATTGCCGGGGAGGCGTTTTGACGCTGAATGGCAATCATTTTACCCGGTCTCAGAACAAGAAACGGTCAACTCCTCAAGTGGTGTTGCGGAAGGGCACACGAGGCGCAATCGTTACCGGTAATTTCAGCGACAACCCCTGGCGTGTCATCAATGAGATAGGCGACGCCGCGCAGATCGGCTTCAATCTCGGGACGTAGAGCCGGAAAAGGGGTGCTCGAGCCCCGTTGCACCTTGCCTGCCCAGGGTGTGCGCGGAGTTCCGCGCACGCAGGAAACGTGTTCAACCGTAGTTAGATCAGTCCCTTTTCGCACATCCACTGAAGGTTCTCCGCAAGCCCTTCCTCCAGCGAAATCTGCGGATCGAATCCCAGCTCCGCCCGCGCACGAGAGATGTCCACGCACATGTGTTCCACCACGAACCGCAGACCGCCTTCGTTGATTTTGTTCTCCGGCAGGTACCGTTCCAGAAGCAATTCGGCGGATGCGAAATCGACAGGTGAGGAACTCTTGAGGATTCCTTTCAGAATGTCGAGATAGACGCGGAGTTCAACGGCGCGAGCGCTCGATATGTTGTAAATGCGTCCGATCGAGTGAGGCGATTCCAGTGCGAGGGCAAATGCCTCGCCGAGTTCCGAAACGTGACCCGGTTGGAGAAGCGCCCGACCGTCATTCGGCAACGTGACGGGCTGGTTCCGCGTGAGGCGTCGGAAAAATGCCGGATTCCGTGCGCCCCAGATATCCAGCGGAATGTCGCCCGCACCGTAGATGTTGGTAGGGCGGAGGACGGTTGCGGGGAACCCCGTCTGTCGGTGGGCGCGCATCAGGACTTCGTCCTGTTCCAGTTTGGCGCCGAACCCGCCGTACTGCGGAAGCGCCTCGCAAGGGTCTTCTTCCGTTGCAGGTATGCGCTTCATGGGCGCGTACACTCCGGTAGACCCGCAGTGCACAAACTGGCGAATCCTTCCGTTGAGGGTCGTGACCATCCATTCCAACGTTTTTGCGCCGAGTATCGTATCCACAACCGCATCGTATTGCTCGGCCAGGAGGCAATTCTCGAGCGATTTCTGGTCCGCCACGTCAACGTGGATTTCCCGTGCAGTCTCGGGCAATGCGGCTTTCGTATGTCCGCGGTGGGCTACCACCGCCTTGTGCCCGTGGCGGTGCAAGGCGTTCGCAATCGCAAGGCCGAGGAAACGAGTTCCACCGATGAGGAGCACTTTCATTCCGCAACCTCCCCTGATTGTGCCGCGCGGACGTCTTTGAGATCGTCCCAGCGCACGAATTCTTCGATGAACGCAATTGTGTCGTGGACAATAACGTCCAGCAGTTGTTTTCCCTTTTCTTCCGACGAAAGCTCCGGGTGCCCCAACGCGCCGTTGGAGCTCCGTGCGTGAAACGGTGCGGCTACGCCGACCTTTGATGGTCGGCTCGCGTCCGGCGTGAAACGCGTGTGCTGCCAGTGCAGGCTCCCGGCCTTCGCCTTTGACATATCCACAAGTTCGCCCTTGATCGCAAGCATCAACGAGGTTTCGTACTCGCATGAGTGTGTCAGGGCGAGCGTTTCCATGGGGACCGTCTTGATGGCGTCGTCGGAAAGGGTCCAGTAACTTGCGAATGCCGCGATAAGGTCGGGCCGGGAACGGAATTTCCATGCGAATTCACTGAGTGCTGCCTGCCCGGGGTACACATTGCCACCGTGCCCGTTAAGAAGGAGTATCCGTTTTGCATGCCCCGGAGCGCACACAGGCCCGTCGGCAAGGCATTCCAGTATGCCGATAAGCACGGTCATGTACACGCTCTCGGAAAGACTGAGGGCGCCCGCGAAGAGGCGGTGATGATGTGACGCGCCCAGCCAAAGGGTGGGGAGCTGCACGACGCGATGCGGAATCCGTTTCTCTACGCCATCGGCGATTGCCGTTGTGATGAACGTATCGGTGAAGACGGGCAGGTGCTGACCGTGCTGTTCGCAGGATCCGAGCGGCAACAACAGGACATGATCCGGGCGCAGGTCTGCCAGAGCGGGAGCCGTCATTTCAGTCCACTTCATTCGTGTTACCTCAATTTGCGTTTGAGTTCTTTGGATGGCGTGAGGAGTGGGTGGCCGTTGTTCCTCTGAGGGAAACCGTCCATTCGTCCTGATCCTCGGTTCGCAACGTGACGGTTTCGTGCAGGAAATCGATTTTCACGACCGTTCCTGAGTGGCCGTTGGCGGCAAATGTTGTTCCGAGTCTGGGAAACCGTTCGTGGGATTCCCGGTAGAACTCCTGTTCAAAACGCAGGCAGCATTTGAGGCGTCCGCAGATGCCCGAAAGTTTGGAAGGATTGAGCGACAGGTTCTGATCTCGCGCCATCTGGCTCGTGATAGGGGCAAACTCCGCGAGGAATGTTGCGCAACAGAGCTCGCGACCGCACACGCCGATGCCACCCAGGCGCTTCGCTTCATCGCGGACGCCAATCTGTCGCAATTCGATGCGTGTCCGGTACACAGATGCAAGTTCGCGGACCAGTTCTCTGAAATCGACGCGGTGGTCGGCGGTGAAATAGAAGCAGATTTTCTTCCCGTCCAGTTGATACTCCACATCCACGGGTTTCATTGGCATTTTGCGGCGCGAAATCCTCTGCTGAAAATCCCGCAACGCCTCTTCCTCTTTGGTTCGCAGAGCATTCCAGCGGGAGATTTCGTGAGATTCCGCCAATCGGAGGACGGTTTTCTTCTTTGACCGTCGTCCTGCGCGCGGTTTGCCTCCTGTCTGGCACACTCTCCCCAGATCCTCTCCCTTATCCGCTTCGACGATAACGTGGTTTCCACGCGCAAGCTGCACATTGTGTGCGTTGATGTACGCGGCCCGCCGGTTTCCGCGGAAAACCACCTCAACTATCTCTCCTTCAAGTTCTGCGGACTCCTCTACGGGCGCTTCTTCCTCCGCCTGGAGGTGGAGATCACGATCCTCCAGTTCTTCGAGGGGTTTTTCATCGGGCTCTATATCGTGGTTTTTCATTCGAGATTCCGTTGCCGATCAAAGAGAAGGCCACCAGGTCAGAGAGGGAAATGCGGCAATTTCTGAGCCGTCCGTTTCCCGGAAGACCCGCCTGTCGTCGCGCAAATACATTGCGAGCGCGAAAAGGGCAGGCATCGCGCTCACGTTACGAATTGACATCTCATGAATTCTGTCGACTTCGTCCAGCCAGGAAAACAACCGGGCGAAACCAATCCGTTTTGCTGAAGGGAGGATACTCCGTAGTTCTTCGGGCACTTCCGATGATTCCTCGAGATTCACAAGGATATTGCGGAGACCCCACGCCATCCATCTGGTAATTTCCCCCACGATTGCGGCTTCCTCAGAAGGAAGCCACCGGGTTTTCCCTTCCGGAGGGGCGAGAAGCTTTCGGCAAAGGTCAAATATGTGCACAGGCTTCCTCTTCGGGTCAAGCGCAGTTTCGATCAAGTTGTACGCGTTGCGTCTCGTCCCCTCGGCACCCGCGCGTGTGAGCGATTGCGCAACCCACACATCTCCGTTGGCCAGCAAGGCGGCAGACCGGGCATCGCCTTCATCGGCGCCGCGTTCGACGAGGATCCGTACGATCTCGTCTTCGGTGAGCGGCGGGATCGGAACAACCTGACACCGGCTGCGGACGGTTGGAAGAAGGTTCTGCGGCCTGGAAGTTATAAGCAGAAAAGTCACCGCAGGAGGAGGCTCTTCCAGCGTTTTGAGAAGTTTTGGGGCTATCAGCTCGGTGATGAAGTCAGCTTCCGCGATGATCGCTACTTTCCGCGGCGCCTGCCACGGAGTCTGCCATGCCCACGTAATGAGCCGATCGGCCTGTTCGGAAGTGATTTTCCAGTTTGCACCTACGTTGAGGGGCGCGAACAGATCCTCTGACAGCGTGGCGCTCACCGGCTCGGGGTCAGGGGTACTGCTGGCATTTCCTTCGCCAAAACGTGGGGGTAACGGCGACAGCACCGAGAGATCCGGGTGGTTCAGCTTCCCGATATTCTGGCAGGTCTGGCAACCGTTCGGTTCATCCCACGAAGGGCAGAGAAACATCTGCGCCAGGCGGACGGCGACATGGTATGCTCCGTTGCCTCCTCCACCGGTGAGGAGGAGGCAATGACCGAGGCGGTCGCGTTCGTACGCACGAGCCAGACGGCTTATGATCGTTTCGTGCATTGTCAGAGGGAATCCGTGCCAGTCGGGAATCGAAGAAACCACGAAATACGCCGTTTTGTAAGGTAAAGCGGACTCGCGTGGCAGGAAAGAGCCGGCGCCGGTTCGCGCAGAGCCGCGAACGGTTTTTGCTGTGTAAGGTGCCGCATTGCACGTGAGGTTCCTGCCGGGCCGACACACCGGCCGGGGCTACGGTTCGTTGGTCCGTCTGTCCGAAGAACGTAATCTTACTACAGCGTCAATTCCGTGCCGTGATTCTGCTCTCACAACGGACAGAGGACCAACGTGGCTTATCTCTCCATCGCATTTGCCTCCTTCTGCGGATTGCTTGCAGGTTTTTTTAATCCTCTGGAACCAGGCTTCTGGGTGCCTCATCTCCGCGCCGAACTGCACGACAAAAAGACCGCGGGTCGCGCATCGCGGATACTCGTGGCTGTTGTGGGACAGGCGCTGACAACATCATTCGTGGCGTTGCTGGTGACTGTTCTCGCGTTCGCGACGGTCGCCTTCGCTGATCAATACACGCCTCTTCTTGGTGGTGGATTGGTGTGCGTTTTCGCGGTTTTCCAGTTCGTGCGGAGAAGAACAGGCGACCCTGTTGATTCAGGGAAAATCAAAGAGCTTTTGCGCTCGGTTGCTGCAGGTTCGGGCAGGGATCCATTCGGAACCTATGAAAAGACAGGGTGGGGAACTGTCCAGTCGGCAGTTTTTTCTCCTGGGTTTGTGCTTTCTCCTTTCTTTCTTGCAGCGGCGGCAAGCGGGCTTCCTTCGGTCACCAACGCGTTCTCCGTGGTGATTGCGTATGTCCTCGGAAACGCGCTCGGCGCCTTCTTCGCCCTTCGAGGGATCCAAGCCAAAATTGCAGGCGCGGACAAAAAGACGAGTCCGTCTGATGACGTGCCCAACCGGGTGGCGGATCAAAGGAAGGCATTAACTGCGTTCGCGACGTTTGTGTCCGGGATTCTGGCGATGTTTTCGGGGTGACTCCATGCTTCTGCGGCCTGATGTGATCTTTTTTGATTACGGCAATACTCTCGTCAAGGATACGGAAGACTGGTTCGGGGATATTTCGCGCTACCTGGCCCCCCTGGGAATGGAGCTGACGGAAGACCGGTTCCGGATTGGGAAGGCTGCCGCAGAGCACTACGCGGGCAGTTACCGCCAGAAGAACGGAACGCGCACGAGGCTTGAAGATCGTTTCTGGTTCAATTACTGCAAGGCGTTTCTTGAAGCCGCTTTCGGCGATGGAGCTGGACGGCTGGCAGAGGAAATGCACGCGGTTCAGTTCTTCACCAACGAGATCTACCCCGATACCCACGCCGTGTTACGTGAATTGCGCCGAAGAGGATATCGCCTCGGTGTGATCTCCAACTGGGAAGCCCCAACGCTGCCCTCTCTGTTCGAACGGTTCCAGTTAACGCAGTATTTTGAAAAGATTCTCCCTTCCCGAGATGCGGAAGCATCCAAACCCGACCCGCTGATTTTCCAGAAGGCGATGTCTGCTCTTGCCGTGAAACCCGAGGACGCGGTGCACGTGGGGGATAGCTTCCCCTGTGACGTGGAGGGTGCGCAAGGAGTAGGGATTACCCCTGTCTGGCTTAACGAGAAGGGTGGCGCGGCGCCGGACGGGTCATCGGTTCTTCAGATCCGGAACCTGTCCGGCCTCCTCTCTCTTCTCGCGTGATTACCCGTCGACAGCCGAAAGGGAATACACGTCCGCATCTCTCAACATGAGGTGAAGGCGGACCATGGCACCTTTCACGCGTGAAAGGTCGCGGTTTCCTTTCCAACAGACGGTACGGGCCAGATCGTCCCCGAACAGGTCATCGCAGTCTTCGATCGAAAACCCTTCCAACGGTTTCCCGGTCTCCTCGCACAGGCCGATTTTCACGCTGCCGCCCGCGGATGTGGAGAGATTGGCCTGAAGTGTGGTGCCTTCCAGTTTGAGCGGCCTGGAGACCGCTGACCCGCCGGGAACACCGCCGTGCAGCGATGTGAAACCATCCACGCGCAGCGTGCCGCGCATGAGGTTGCAGTCATGATGATCGTAATGCTCCACCCAGTAGGTCGAGAGCTCTGAGGGTGACGTCTGGATCATGCCGGCGGCTGTTATCAGGTTGCGTTGAGTCCAATTGCGCTGGTCCAGACCCGGCCGGACAAACGCCTCGCGGAAATGTCTCGGGAAATGCAATCCGTCGCGGCTGGCGATAAGAACGGCGTCGCTGACGCCCTTCTCTGCCAAAGAATCGAACCGTGTCCTGTGTGGAAAGAAGCGCATCGGAAAACCAAGATATAGACTCGCATTTCTCGCGTAAGGTCGGATGGCATTTGTGTACAGGTGTTCGAGTTCCCCCGGACCCAGATCCAGCGGCTCAGGCTTGCTCCAGTGGATGAAATCCTCCGAAATGCAGCGATCGATTGACCGGAATCCTCCATGCGATTTTCGCACGTATGCCGCGTACCACCCGTTTGCAGTGTCCCAGAAAGCCACATTCAGGGAATCGAAATCGCCTTCCGTAAGCACTGGATCGTCATGGAACAGGTGCCAGTCGAGTCCGTCGGGGGACGCCAGCGCGAACACCTTGTGCCGGGAAACGCCTCCTATGGCCTTGAAACGGACCTCAGGAGTGCACGAGGGGTTTGTGTCGACAAACGGGGCGAAGTTGTGGGAGATGTCGTTTTGTCCGGCCCAGATGATGTTATTCGCGGTCGATCCGCAGGCGGGGAACTTCCAGGTGTTTCGCCGGCGGAATGCTATCCCGTCATCGCTTTCGGCCACACATGTGCATTCGCCCACAAGGTCCGTGTCTCCAGCCATACCGCGATAGAACAGACGGTACCGCGGCTGTTCGAACGGGCAGGTCCCGGAATCATTTCCGGCAGCGATGTCCAGAACGGTGCAGTAGGTGCTGCTCGGACCCTCCCACGGGGCGTCGAAGGAAAACGCCACATTCTGGCGGACGGGATGATGGAGTTCGAGGCGCACGGAATCCGCCGTGTCAATGAATTGGTCATCGACGAACAGATACGGCCGGGAGGTTAAAGTAAGCACGGTCGGGTCCTTTTGAGGGCAAGGAATACGTACGAAAGGGGTGTAGCGCGTGGGCACCAACTCCGGGAGACGTCTGCAGACGTCTCCCGGATGCGTGGTTTCTCGCCTATTTCTTCTGAAGTTTGTTTGCAGTAGCCACGGAACCGATTCTTCGGTCTGTACCGATGTGGTAGTCGAGAATCGGATTACCTTTTCCCGTTTGCTTCGTCCGCTTCTTGATCCATGCATTCATTCGGCGCCGAAGTTCCTTCACCATGCCGGGCTCTTTGTCCGCGAGATTGTTCAATTCAAGCGGGTCTTCCACCAGATTGTAAAGCTCGACTGGTGGTTTGTTATGGAAGTCCGGTTCCAGTGCTTCGAAGAACTTCCATTCGGTTGTACGAATGCCGTGCTTGCGCATCCAGGTGCATTCGGTGATGTAAAACTCCGTGGCGTTCGTCGCGCGGTCTCCCGTGAGGAGGGGGATCTGGCTCATCCCGTCGAATTTGACTCTGGGACGGATTCCGATCAATTCCATCAGCGTCGGAACGATGTCTTTCAATTGTGTGTGCCCGGGCACGCGCACGCCTTCGGGAAGACGGCCTGGGTACCGGATGATAAGAGGGACTGTGAGAGTCGGCTCGTACAGACCGTGATGGTCGAAGTAGCAATCATGCTCGTCGAGAGTCTCTCCGTGGTCCGCGGTGAATACCACTATCGTTTCGTCGACGATCCCGAGTTCGTCAAGACGGTTCAACAACTGCTGGATGCACCCGTCCATATACGCCAGCGCTCCGTCGTAGCTCGCATTGACGTATTCGATGTCTGTGATGCCGGGTGGCATCCACGAACGGAAAAAGTCTGCAAACGGCGCGAACGCGAATACCGGTTCCATGCTCTTGTTATTCGGGTCGCATTCGTCTCCCGTGTAGAACATGCGGTCATACGGGTGGGGCGGGAGATACGGCGAATGCGGATCCATATGGCGCATGAAAAGGAAGAACGGCTTGTTCGAGGCCGCCATACGGTTGAGGATCGGCATGGTCACTTCGTTGAGTTTTCCTGCCTTGTCTCCGGGGCGCTCTTCCCAGTTCATCCATGCTCTGTATTCCGCGTATTCGTCGAACCCGCGATAAAGACCAGGTCCGAAACCGATGCAGGCGGATGAATACCCGAAATCCCTGAGGATCTCTGGCAGGGTTGGGATGGCGGGGTCCAACGGGTCCTTGTGATGCAGCGATACCACCTGCGTACTGAACAGGTCTCTCCCCGTAAGCATCGGGATGTAACCCGGCGGAGTAGGGATGTTCGGGCTGAACATCTTCTCGAAGAGAACACCCTCGTCGGCGAGCCGATCGATGTGGGGCGTGGTCAAACGATGGTAATCGTACGCACTCATGTGATCAGACCGCAGGCTGTCCACACCGAAAAAGACGATGTTAGGCAGCCGTGTGCTCTTCCGAGGCATGGCAATCTCCTTTTAATGCGGGTGTGAGAACTATTCTTGTCAAGTATCGCAGCGCAAACGGGTCAGTGCAAGCGACCCGAGAAGCATTTGGGGACACCAGCGGAGCTCCGTAGATTTTCAAACAGATTTGTTCGCCGTACGACAACCCGCCGGGAACCCCCGAATGCCTTCCCGTTTTCGCGTATACGTCTACGTCCTTGTGACAGTTCTTACATGGTCGCATGCGTTCGTGGCGATCAAGTATTGCCTTCGTTACGTCAGCCCGTGGGAGCTTCTGGTGCTCCGGCACGTGCCGGCAGCTCTTGTGTTCTGCGTGTATCTCGCTGCCCGCAGGTCCTCACATGAACTACGCCGGATTCTGCGGGACGACGGCGTGCGGTTCCTTTTGCTTGGCGCCGCCGCGGTAACTGGCTACCATCTCTCCCTCAACATGGGTTCGCAAGTCATACCCAGCGGAACAGTGAGCCTGGTCATCGGGTCCTCTCCGGTGTTCACGCTGGTCATGGCGGCGCTGCTCATTCGTGAACGTCCCGCCTTGTGGCAGATTTCCGGCGTAGTTATCGCGTTTGCGGGCTTGTACGCGTGTATCCGTTTCGGGGGAGGCAAGGACGTTGATCTGAGGTATGTTTCCGGCGCACTGGTTCTCCTCCTTTCCCCCTTCTTTGCGTCAATACATACCACACTGAGTCGCCCGCTTTCCCGGAAGTACGGCGCGTTGAACACGACCGCGTTCACCATTATTCTTGGCACCGTGCCTCTCCTCGTGGGGGCGGACGCAGATCTGGTCCACAAAGCTGCCGCGCTCCCGGCAGGATTCTGGGCCGCAGACCTTTTTCTTGGCCTGGGGTGTACCGCCGCCGCGTATCTTCTCTGGACGAAGGCGCTGCAGGTGATGGAAGCGACGAAAGTAGCCGTGTTCCTGTATCTCATTCCCGTGCTTGGCATCGCCTGGGGATGGTTGTACCTGGATGAGCCGGTTTCGTGGTGGCTGGTGGCGGGCGCAGCGCTGGTCATATTCGGAGTCGTTCTGGCAAATCGAAAAGCCGCGGCGCCGGCGCCGGTCAGCTGAGAGCAGGAGAGTCTTCCTCGATAAGAACCGCCCCGCGTTGCTGCAGCTCAACAATCCGGCAATAAGCGCCCTCCCGTTCGATCAACTCCTCGTGTGTTCCCACTTCAGCGATTCTGCCGTTTTCGAGGACTACGATCATGTCTGCGTCGCGCGCAGTGGCGATGCGGTGCGTGATCACGAACGACGTCCGGTTCTTCATGACGCGTTTCAGCGTGGCTCGAAGGCGGCTTTCAGTTTCCGCGTCGAGGGCCGACGTGCTGTCGTCGAGAATGAGAATCTTCGGGTCCGTCAGCAGCGACATGGCGATCGCAAGGCGCTGCCTCTGTCCTCCTGAAAGGCTGGTTCCGTGTTCTCCGACGTACGTTTCGTACTTCTCAGGCATTGACATGATGAAGTTGTGAAGTTCGGCCTCTTTCGCCGCCTGAATGACCTGCGCCGGCTTCGCATCGAACCTGCCGTACATGATGTTTTCAGCGATCGTACCTGTGAAAATGGTAATCTCCTGCGGAACGATGCTGATATGTTTTCGCAGGTCGTGCAACGCAACGTCCCGCACGTCAATACCGTCAATGCGCAGGTGCCCTTCAGTCGGTTCGTAGAACCGCATTATCAGGTTCATCATGGAGCTCTTGCCAGACCCGGAGGGCCCCATAACGGCAACAGTGGTACCTGCGGGAACCTTCAGGTTGATGTCTGTGAGCGCATTTGTGGTGGCGTTGGGATAGCGCAGGCTCACGTGATCGAATTCGACCTCACCGCGGACACTGGTCAGCGGGACGGGATTGGGGGGATCAGAGGTGGTAATTGGTTCATCGAGGATATCAAACACTCTCCTCAGCACAACCAGCACCCACTGGACGGTTGCGTTGAGCCCTGTCAGGACGACGACGGGGCTGAAAAGATTGGCAACCGAGCTGTGGAAATACAAAAGATCGCCCACGGTTATCACGCGGTCGCGAACGTACAGCGCCCCCAGATACAGAATCAGGGATGTGCCGAACACGCTGATAAGGCTTGCAAGGAAGGTGAGACCGTTCGAAAGCTTTGTCTGCCGCACCCCGAGGCGGACGAAATCCGCGGCAAGGTGCATATAACGCCTGTCTTCTCGCCTTTCGGCCGCGAACGCTTTCACCACGCGAATCGCGCTGATTTTCTCTTCAACGACCCCGTAGATCTCCGAGTTCTTTTCGCGGAGATGACGGTGGTTCTGGATAATGGCTTTATGAAAAAATCGATAGACGATTGCCCAGGTAGGTACGATGATTATTGCGATGGCCGCGAGTTTCGCGTTGATCGAAAAAAGGATGACAACACCCACGAGGAACATCATGACATTGGTGACGATGCTTACGAACGTGCTGGTGACATTCCCCTGGATGACCGACACATCATCCAGAACGCGTGCCATGATTTTACCGGTGATTCTCTGGTCGAAATAGGTGATCTGCAGCTTCTGGAGTTTTTCGTAGAGCTGTTTTCGGAGAGTGAACACTATGCGTTGCGCTACAAGCACCGCGTTGTAATGGAATATCCAGCTACATACGATGGCGAGCAGGTGCAGGCCAAGATTCGCCGCAAGAACGATGAAGAGCAGTTTCATTTTTTCCGGCATTTCGGCAGCCGGAACATGGATTATTGCAGAACCCTTCCACCGGTGAAGTTCGAGGATTCTGTCAACGATGAAACGCGCGGTGTAACCAAACGCGAACGGCGTGATGGAACTGACCGTGCTGATCAGAATCGCCAGTACCATTCGGCCCCAGTATGGCCGGATGTACTCCTTTTCCAGACGCAAAAGGTCGGCGGTTCTCTTCGGCTGGTTTTTCGGGTCGAAGGTGGCGCTTCGCCGCGAGGAGCGTTCGATAGGTTTGCGGCGCTTGACCGGAGGTTTGAAGGGGTTCCAGTATTTTCGCATCGAAAGGCTTTATTCGGTTTTTCTTACCACGTACACAGCGTTGCTGAATGCGCGCCGCCCGTCGGTCGACCGGCATTCACACCGAAAATATACCGGTTCCTGGCGGGTTGGCACAACGAACGAAACGCTCAGAACGGCCTTGTCAGCCACGTTCCAAGATTCCAGGACCATGCCGCCACCCACGAGAGAAACCGAAGCAAGTCCTGCGCTGTCTGCGGCGAGAATCCTCACGACCAGCGGCGAATTGCGCTTTGAAGGAGGGACGAAGAGTGTTCCCCCCATTCCGACGGGTTCAGAACCGTCACATTGAACAGAGATATCGATTACAGGGGCGTCGGACACGAACACGCGTCCCATGCGCAGGGCGTCAAGAATCGCTGTGTGCGTACACTCCCCGGCAAGCACCCCAGTCCAAATGTCACCAATCGCCTCCGCAAGATGCGCATCCGTGTTGCCAAGCGCTGTGACACGCTTCCCGGCACACAGGAGCCTATCCCAGAGCTCCACCGATTGTGCGTCGGTTACGTCCCAGCAGTCGAAAATCTGGTTGGCGCCGTTCACGATCTCCATGATGAAGGCGTCATCCAGCGTATCCAGCGCGGCGATCTGTTCCTCGGTGTAACGTGTGGTGGGAAACCAGCCGCACGGGTGGGGGATGAATGGAATGCCGCCACGCCGCTTGATGGCAGCATAATCACGCATCAGGTCCTTTGCCGGAACGAATTTCCTTGTCAGCCCAAGAATGCCGAGATGGTGATGCTGTGTTCCGGGTTCCTGCCCCCACCACATCCGCTCAAATCTGAGGCAGTCGCGTTTCTGGGAAAGGCCGGAATGGTCGGTGACAAAGAGAAAATCAAGGCCGGCCGCATCGCGGAAATGCGCGAGCTCAGCCACTGTTCCCGCCCCGTCGGAGTGGTTAGAGTGGGTATGGAAGTCACCACGAAAGCCTCGGAAATTCGCAAGCTCGCGGGTCCGCAGGAACCGTTCCCGCATGACCCCTTTCCAGAGGTCCATCACTTTGCGCGGGTAGTCCACCCGTCTGGCTGCGTACCACTTGGCTCGTGCCTGTCGTTCCCGAACAGCTTCAGAGTTCGCCCGGGGCATATTGCCTTCCTTTCGGTCGGTGCTCGATTGCCTCACCCGTTCCACGCGGTTTTCAGTCGTCTCAGGTGCCGGCATCGAAACTGAGTTTTTCGCACACGTGCGCGAACGCGTCTTCCGGGGTATCGGAAAAATGGAAAAGCTCGAGATCGGAGGGCGAGATGACTCGTTTCTCGGCAAGGACCGAGAAGTTGATCACGCTGTTCCAGAATTCCTTGCCATAAATCACGATGGGCATGCGTTTTTCCACCCGTCCGGTCTGGGTCAACGTGAGAGATTCAAGCAACTCGTCGAGCGTTCCAAAGCCTCCGGGAAACACGATTATGACTTTCGCGCGGTACACGAACCAGAATTTGCGCATGAAGAAGTAGTGGAAATCGAACGTCAGCTCTTCCTGTGTGTACGGGTTGGCAACCTGCTCGAAAGGGAGCTGAATGTTGAGCGCGACTGTTCGTCCACCGGCCTCAGAGGCTCCCCTGTTAGCGGCTTCCATGATTCCGCCGCCTCCGCCGGAGCAGACGTACAGGCGTTCTTCCTCCGGGAGTGTACTCGACCAGTTCGTGATCATCGCGGCCAGCGCACGAGCGTCCTCGTAGTAACGGGACATTTCCAGGTCAACTCGGGCGGCCGCGATCTCGTCCTCTGCGGCGTTGCGCCTCTCCAGCTCGGCAAGCTGCCTCGCGGCTGTTTCTCGGTCGCACAGTCTCGCGGAACCGAAGAACACCGCCGTGTGCCAGATACGCAGCGCGTTCAGCCTTTGCTCCGGTTCAAGGTACTCGCTCAGAATCCTGATTCCGCGGCCTTCAGCGCTGGAAAGGAATTCAGCTCGTTCGAATGCTCTTTTTGGCCGATGATGGTTCATCGTGCGATCCTTCGTTGTTCGTTCGCTTCACCGAAAACCTTCGGTTGCGATCATGCAAGCCGCAATTCCGCTCCCTGTTCCACGAGTAACGATTGAAGTCTGCTGATCTCGACGTCTCTCACTTTGACGGATGACTTGGACGCCAGCGCGGCCGCGGCTCCGGCGGCCTGGCCGATCGCCATGATCGGTGCCATCGCCCGGAAGGATTCGTAAGGCTCCTGTTCGGAGGAAATGCACCGGCCGGCAATCAGCAGCCCATCGAGCTCAAGAGGTACCAGACAACGGAACGGAATGTCAAATCCTTCGTGTTCAAGATAACGCCTGTACCCGTAATAGCTTATTATCGGGCATGAACTGATGGCCACCACGTCATCGAATCTGCGCCCTGATATGGCATCATCTGCCGTGAGGGAATACAACCCGCGCACGAACCGGGTCTGCCTGATTCCAATCAGGGGCGGGGTTTCGGCGATATAGGCTGCTTCCATTCCGGTATGTTTGGTTTTGAGCGTCTGAAAATGCTCCCACACAGCCAGCCGAGCCGAAATCTCTGAACGGGTGACCTCCTCTGCGTCCGTGCCATCCTGAACAAAGGATCCCGGTCCCCACACAGTAACGCCATTGCGCGCCCTGCAGCAACCGATATCACTCGCCTCTGAGACGCCACCGATGCGGTACATCAGTTGGTCAGTCAGACGTTTGTTTTCTGATTGCTTCGCCTGCCAGAATTGAGCACCTGCTCGCGCCGCCACGTCTGCGTCGCCGCTTGCATCAACCACTACCCGCGCGAAGATCGCCTGCCTTCCCGACTTGTTTTCAACTATTACGCCACGGACGGAGTTCGCTTCCTTGATCGCATCCACGAAGAACGTGTGGAAAAGGATACGAACTCCTGCTTCTACTGCTTTTCGCAGCGTCACGTATTTGAACGCCTCCGTGTCTATTGCGTACGAGTAAGAAAGCGTTCCTTTCTCTATCGGGTATTCCTTCTGCGGATACGGGCTTTTGCCCAACCCGCCGAGCTCGTGCAGGTCCCGGATAACCTCAGCCGGAATCCCTTTGACCGTCTGCACTGAATCCGGTTCCACCTGGTTCCGGAAACCATTGATGTTCGCCATGAGCGACGCGGTAGCGGTCCCACCGAAATACGGAAAACGCTCAATAACAAGAGTCTGCGCGCCGCACCTTGCACTCGCCACGGCTGCGGCAAAACCTGCACACCCTCCGCCGACAATCACAACGTCAAAGGTGCCCATCACGGGGATTGCCCGCCCGAGTTCAACGTAAGTTTCCATGGCACTTTCCCTCCGCGCTGGCGACGGTCAAAACCCTGTTACCCGTTGTCCTGTCCGGGCCACGCACCTCGCCATGTCGAAACCATGCGCCCCATCCGAATCTTGACCACGGTGAAACCCGCCCAGAAGGGTCCCCCCCAAAAGCGGAACCATGGCATTATGCCGTGCGAAAAGGAAAAACCTGGAACGCGTTTCAGTGCAGCGAAAACGCGCGAGACTTTTCTTGCGTCCGGTTCGTGCACAAACCGGAGGGTCCACAGCGCAGCGAACCGACCGATGGCAGAAATCGCGAACAGAAGGAATATACTGAACTGCAGAGACCAGCCGATTCCCTGGAGCCCCGTGGAGATGATCCCGGCGAGCGCAGGACTGACCGCGTGTACCCAGTTGGCGAAAGTCCGGAACGTCGCAAGGTAACTGGTTCCCTGATCCTTCGGCATGAGCCTCATCGCGAGACTCACTGTGGAAACGGCGTTCGCGGAGTTGAACACATTGAAAAGGAACACGCATGCAGTCAGGAAATACAGGAGCGTGGTTGAGTACGTCTCCGGCGTCGGCCAGAGAAGAAACCATGCAACGGGATATAACCCCTTGCCAAACACACCAATGCGCAGGACGGGGAGGCTCCCGAACCGATCGACAAGGCGCCCCCACAAACGCACGCAGTAAAGGGAGAAGAACTGCGACGCGAAATTGAACGCGGCCACGGCGCTCACCGGCATCTGCAGCACCTGAATGAGGTACAGGTTGAAGAATGGAGCGGCGAATCCGACCGCGAAATTCCACGTCACGGAGTAGACCATGAGCGGGAAGAACTTCGCGTCTCTGAACGGGGCAACGATGACGTGCCACCCGCCGTTCCCATTTCTGATTCGCAGCGGAGGCTCAGGCATCATGAGAAACGCCGCAATGCTGCCAACGGCCAGAAACGCAGCTATCGCGAAATAGGCCTGGCACACGACCAACCCGCGCGCGGCGTCAATTCCCTTCTGCCAGTCGAGGAAGCCAGCGGCGCAAATGGCGATCACGCTTCCGATCAGCTGCACGACGAGTTGACGTTCGCCGAGGAATCGTCCTCGTTCGTTCTCCGGAACGACCTCCGAAATCCACGAGAGGCGGACGACTTCGATAACCTGAGCAACGCCGCTGATGACGACCAGACCGGCAAGCAGACCCCATGCGAGGTATTGTGCGGCAATCCATACAGTCGCATACGGGAGCAACGCGATCGAAAGCCGTCCAGCTCCCAGCAACGCGGTCGCCGCGCAGCCTACTCGCCTCCTGCTGCCTGCGATTTTCAGGAGACGGTCCGCCACAAGTTGCAGCGCCGTTCCAAGCATCCCGGCGGTAGAGATGAGGCCGATCTGGAAGGTGTTCGCGCCCAGCGCAAGGGCGTACACAAGAAGGATCACGCCGCCGGAAATGTTTTCCTGGCCGGACGCGAAGATACCCTCTGCGATGAGCCTTCGCTGCGCGACGGAACGGGAATGTATGTCGAGAGATTCAGAAGAAGTCGTATCGCGCATTCACCAGATCCGGAGAACCGTGTTCGTCTGGCAAAAAAGGTACGCCGGGTCCGGTCCTGACCAAACCGTTGGGTGTCAGGGGCTCCACTCGGCGCATTCGAGTCCGAATGCGTTGGCAACCGCGGGATGAACCACCTTGCCTTCCACGATGTTAAGGCCGCTTCGGATGGCGCTGCTGCTGGCTGCGGCCGCTTTCCATCCGTCGTTAGCGATTTTCAGGGCGTACGGCAACGTTGCATTTGTCAGGGCTATCGTGGAGGTCCTTGGCACGGTCCCGGGCATGTTCGTCACTGCGTAATGAACGATGTCGTCAACCACAAAAACGGGATCCTCGTGTGTGGTCGGGTGGGACGTCTCAAAACAGCCCCCCTGATCAATCGCCACATCCACGATAACTGAGCGTGGCTTCATGAGCGACAGCATCTCCCTGGTGACAAGCTTCGGAGCCTTTGCGCCCGGAATGAGCACGCACCCCACCACGAGGTCAGCGATGGGAAGGAGCTTTCGAATGTTGTAGTGGTTCGACATTATTGTTCGAACGTTCGGCGGCATTACCTCGTCAAGATGTCGCAACCGGCGGAGATTGGTATCCAGAATGAACACGTCGGCTCCCATCCCGGCCGCAATCACGGCGGCGTTGGAACCGACAACGCCGCCGCCCAGAATGACAACATTTGCCGGCGCGACACCGGGCACGCCACTCAACAAGACGCCGCTACCGCCCATGCGGCGCTCGAGGTACTTCGCGCCCTGCTGGATTGCCATCCGTCCTGCTATTTCACTCATCGGAATAAGAAGCGGCAGTTCCCCGTCCTCGGTTTGAACCGTTTCGTACGCGATTGCCACTGCGCCGCTGAGAACCATCGCGTCCACGAGATGGCGGTCTGCGGCGAAGTGGAAGTAGGTAAACACCACCTGCCCCTGCCGGATGAGGCGGATTTCCTCCTGCTGCGGCTCTTTGACTTTCAGGATGAGGTCCGCGTGCCCGAAAACCTCGGAAGCGTGTCCTACAACAGTTGCGCCGGCCGCCTGGTAGTCGCTGTCAGAATAGCCGCTTTCCCTCCCCGCATTCGTTTCAACGAAAAGCTCGTGTCCGGCTTCCACCATCTGGTGTACTCCGGAGGGAAGTAACGCCACCCGGCTTTCGTCGGGTTTGATCTCTTTGGGGACACCAATTCTCATGGCGCGCCTCCTCATTCCGCAAACACGTGTCAGTATTCGTCACCATTGCCGGGTGCTCCTGAATGCCAAATGCAAGCGCAATGGTGAATATATTACGGTACCTGTTTTCACGCACCGGTCTTGGAAGAACTGGTTCTCGATGTGTAATCTGAACGTCTTTCTGGATTGGAGTTTCGAGCCGAAAATACGGAGCAGATGAAATGCGCATTGTATCGTTATTACCCAGTGTCACGCGCGTTCTGTATGCGCTTGGCGCGGGGGATGACATAGTAGGGGTTACCTACGCGTGTCCCCAACCGGAAGGGCAATTCAAACCAGTTGTGTCGCACGACATGTTCGCGACCTCGGGTTACACGAGCGAACAAATCGCTGCGTTGCTCAGGATGTTGGGGCATCAGGCTCAGGGACTGTTCACCATTGACGAGGCGAAACTGGAGGAATGCTCACCGGACGTTGTCTTTCTCCAGGGGTCGTGCGAACTCTGCGTACCGGGCACCAACTCGAACGAGGGGACGCTGGCGGGTATCTCCGGTAACCCTCGGGCCATTATGATCCAGCCACACAGTCTCGGCGAGGTCATGGCGGACATCCGACGAATAGGCGAGGTTGCTGACAGGAAACCGGAAGCTGAGACGTTTCTTTCGACACTAAAGCAGCGCATGATGAAAGTCATGCGCCTTGCGGCGGGTGCGGCCCGTGGAAAACGGAGAAGGGTTCTTCTGTTCGAATGGGTAGACCCTCCCACCGCATGCGGGCTCTGGCTGCCGGAACTGGTGGACGCTGCCGGCGGGATTCCCCTGCTGGGGTCACCCCAGAGACCGGCGGTACCCACGCCGTGGGAGCAGGTGCTGAGCGCGAACCCGGAGGTGATCATTGTTTCGCCCGCCGGATTCGGGCTGGAAGGAGCGGCAAATGAAACCGAGTTGCTGCGCAAACGAGAAGGGTGGTCGTCCATGTCGGCCGTAGCTACCGGGGACGTGTATGTCGTGGATGGCACACGATTCTTCTTCCAGCCGGATGATCGTGTGATCGACAGCCTGGAGCTCATCGCGTCCATTCTTTACCCCGAGGTTTTCGGCGAGGTACACCGGCCGGACGCGTTGCGGCTCGGTTAGTCAGGGATGATGAGGACAATATGGCAAAGCTTTACACGCGATCCGGGGACGGGGGGAGAACCAGACTGGCGGACGGTTCCGCAGTGCCGAAAGACGATGTTCGTGTGGAGGCGTGTGGCACGTTGGATGAGCTGAATGCGCACATCGGTGTTGCGCGGAGCCTTCTGGAACACAGCGACATGGACCGCTTTCTTGCCGGCGTTCAGTCAACCATCATGGAATTGACCGCGGGAATTGCCAACCCGGTGGATGCGGGAGCGGGATTGGCGGAAGGGAAGATTCGTGCATTGGAGGAGGAAACGGACGAAGCGGACGGGTGTTGTCCACCTCTGCGTTCATTCGTCCTTCCTGCCGGGTCTTCGGCCGCGTGTGCACTGCAGGTCGCTCGAGCTGTGTGCAGGAGAGCAGAGCGTGCAATTGTGAGGCTCGGAACTGAAGGGGAACTTCCAAAAAACGCACTTCCGTTCATAAATCGCCTTTCTGATCTCCTTTTTGCCTATGCACGGTGGGCAAACGTTCGCGCCGGTGCCGCCGAAGAACTGTGGGAAACCCCGGGCAAAGCGGCACACTGAGTGCTTCCTCGGAGGCCGTTTCGAAGTGTCCAACGGCTTGGACGACTTGTCCTCGCCGTTGGACGGCTGCGGTTGTACATTTACTCTAACAAATCACCCATCCCGGGCGGCCTTTGCCGCGTTGCCCGCCGTTATGCCCCGAGGTGTTGCCGTGACGGAAACGGAAAAACCTTTGAACTTCGAACAGGCCGTAAAGCGCCTCGAGGAAATCGTTCACGCGCTTGACGACCAGACGCTGCCGCTTGACGCAGCGCTGGCTCTTTTCGAGGAAGGGATACTGGTTTCCCGCCAGTGCGCCGCACATCTCGAAGCGGCGAGAGCGCGGGTGGAAAAGCTTGTCGAACAGGCTCCCGGTGTGTTCAGTCTGGAAGCGTTCGACCAGGAGACGTCTGACGTTGGCGCGGACGACGAAGACGAGGAATAGAACACTGCGAGAATTTCTGGAGACCAGATGCCCGGCTTGTTGGAAACCATAGACTCACCCCTTGACCTCAGGCGGTTGCCGGAAGACCAATTGCCTGAACTGGCGCGCGAGATCCGCTCACTCATTCTGGACGTGATTTCGCGAAACAGCGGTCATTTCGCATCAAGCCTCGGTGTGGTGGAGCTTACGCTTGCACTCCACCGTGTGTTCAACACTCCCCGCGACAAAATCATCTGGGATGTGGGCCATCAGGCCTACGTCCACAAGATCATCACCGGACGGCGCGAGCAGTTTCATACCATCCGCAAAAAGGGAGGATTGAGCGGCTATCCCCGGCGAGAGGAAAGCCCCTACGATGTATTCGGGGTAGGCCACGCCTCCACGAGCATCAGCGCGGCGCTCGGCCTGGCTACCGGCAGGGACCTGCGGGGCGAGGATTTCCATGTGGTGGCCGTCATTGGTGACGGATCAATGACCGGCGGCATGGCATGGGAAGCGATCAACAACGCAGGCGCCTCAGGCCGGGACATGCTCATCGTCTTGAACGACAATCGCATGTCCATTTCGCCCAACGTCGGAGCGCTGGCGCGGTATTTCAACGAAATCATCACGCACGAGACCTACAATAAACTGAAGGCAGACGTTTGGGATTTCCTCGGAAAAATCCCGAACATGGGCGAAAAAGTTCGCGTTGGGATAAGTCAGCTGGAAAAGGCGGTGAAATCGCTGCTTGTGCCCGGGATTGTCTTCGAGAAGCTCGGGATTCGGTACTTCGGCCCTGTCAACGGACAGGACGTCCACGCGCTCATCGAAACTCTGGAGCAGATCAAGGACCTGAAAGGTCCGCGTCTGCTGCACGTGTACACGCAGAAGGGGAAGGGTGTTCCGTTCGCGGAGAACGATCCGTACAAGTGGCATGCCGGCGGCCAGTTTGATCCGAGAAATGGAGAAGCGCTCAAGAAAAGCTCACCTGTGTCGTACACGGACGTGTTTGGCAAGACGTTGACGAAGCTTTGTGATTCACATCCAAATGTTGTGGGGATCACTGCGGCGATGGCCTCCGGGTGCGGGCTCAAGCATCTTGCTGACAAATACCCGTGTCGTTTCTTCGATGTCGGCATCGCGGAACAACACGCAGTGACGTTCGCGGGCGGGCTCGCGCTGGAGGGCACAAAACCGGTTGTTGCCATCTACAGCACTTTTCTGCAACGGGCCTATGATCAGATCGTCCACGACATCGCGCTGCAACGCCTCCCGGTGGCGTTCGTCCTTGACCGCGGGGGGCTGGTAGGGGATGACGGGGCCACGCACAACGGCGTTTTCGACTTAAGCTACCTTCGCCACATCCCGAACATGGTGATAATGGCACCCAAAGACGAGCTGGAAATGCAGCGGATGGTGCTCACGCTCGTCGAATACAATGAGGGGCCCATAGCCATGAGGTATCCCCGCGGTTGCGGTCCGGGTGCGGTCACAGTTGAGGAACCAGAGGCGCTTGAACCTATTGGGATCGGGACGTGGGAGGTGCTCGCGCCGGGAACAGAGATGGTCGTGCTTGCAATAGGAAGCATGGTGTATCCCGCGCTCGAGGCCGCTCAGACCCTCAGAGAAGAGGGTATGTTGATTGAAGTCGTCAATGCGCGGTTTGCCAAACCTCTGGATGACGGGATGATGGAAGAACTTGTGCGCAGGCACAGAGTCTGGGTGACGGTTGAAGAAAACGTATTGGCCGGGGGTTTCGGATCGGGCGTAATGGAAGCTCTGGAATGCCGCGGACTGCTTTCATCGGTTTCACTGAGTCGACTTGGCATTCACGATCGTTTTTCGGACCACGGTACTCGCGAAGAGGTGCTTCACGACGAAGGCCTCGATGCGGTAAGCCTCTCACAGGCATTCCGCGTGATCAGGGCGAGGACGCTGGAGATGAAGGTGGGGTGATTTGTACCGGTTCGCGAATGCGGGGTAGGGGATGGCGATAGGATCCGTCGGAGTTGTGGCAAACGCGGAGAAACCGAACACGCGGGACATCATCCGGCGGATCCTCTTATCCGGCGAAAGGCTCGGGTTTTCGGTAGTTGTTGACGCAGAGGTCGCCGATGCCCTCGGATGCGGATCCGTGGGCGTGGCAGGCGAGGAGTTGTCAAAACGCGCCGAGTTGATTGTTGCCTGCGGCGGAGACGGGACGATCCTTCGGGCTGCACGGATCACAATGGGTGCCCCGCGTCCCATACTGGGAGTGAATCTGGGGCGCCTAGGATTCCTTGCGGAAGCTTCACCGGAGAAACTGGAACAGGCCCTTGAGGAGATTGACCGCGGCGATTTCGTTACCGAACCCCGAATGACTCTCACCGCAACAGTTATGGGCACCGGCGAAACCGTTCATGCTCTGAACGACATCACTATCGCAAAAAGCAATCAATCCCGGATCATCTCGCTGGAGATGCGCGAAGCAGGCAACTGGGTGAACACGTACATCGGCGACGGGTTGATTCTTGCGACACCCACGGGGTCCACGGGGTACGCGCTCGCCGCAGGAGGACCCATCGTCAAGCCTCTCGCGGAACTCATCGTAGCGGCACCAATATGCCCCCACTCACTTACCGTGCGTCCGATTGTGTTTCCCGACGATGCGGTACTCGACATTCGCGTGGCAGGGGCTGCCGAAAGCGCGATATTGCTCACCGCTGACGGGCAGCCAACGGTACCCCTGCCCTCGGGAGAAGAAGTGCGCGTGCGAAGAGGGGCCAAAGACGTTCAGCTTGTTCGGTTGGCCTCGTCGTCGTACTACGATACGCTGCGGCAGAAGTTGCATTGGGGACTCGATAAGAACCTTCGGTAGCCACGAGGCCAGAGCGGGCCGATGCTTGAAGAACTGTCGGTTCAGGATTTCGCGCTGATTGAGCGTGTATCCCTGACCTTCTCTCCCCGTTTCAATGTCATCACCGGTGAAACAGGTGCGGGCAAGTCGATCCTTGTGGGAGCGCTTGGTTCCCTGCTCGGAATGCGTACGGGCGCGGAGATGGTCCGCTCCGGATGCGAGAAGGCAACCATTGAAGCACGGTTCCGGCTGAAAAGGGAGAGTGCCGTCCGCGATCTGGTGCTCGAATTCGGGGGGGAGATCGAGGACGATACGGTGGTCATTCGTCGCCTGCTGGGGAGTGATGGGCGGACGCGCGTGTGGATAGGGGGTGTTTCGGTTTCCGTCAAGACGTTACGTGACGTGGCTTCCCGCCTCGTGGATTTTCACGGACAGCATGATCACCAGCTTCTTCTTTCGCCGGCTGAACACTGCGCGATACTGGACTCCTTCGCGGGTACGCAGCCGCTTGTGGCCTCGTTGCGAGAGAAGCTTTCGAAGCTGAAACAACTGCGTGGGCAACGGGCAGCTCTCCTTGAACGGCAAACCAAGAGTGCCGCGCTGAGGGATTCAGAGGAGTTCGAGCGCAGAGAACTGGACGAGATAGACCCCGCGCCCGACGAATACGAGTCCCTGGTGGCCGAACAGCGCGTACTTGAAAATGCGGAACGCCTCGGAACACTCCTTGCCAGCGTGTGCAACCTTCTGAGTGAATCGGACGACTCCGTGACAACCCGCCTGGGGCAGGCGCGGAGGTGGGTTCAGGAGGCGTCCTCCATAGACGAAAGGCTCGCGGAGGAAATCAGTGGCGATTACGAAGTGCTGGAAGCTCTCGCGCAGGAAATCTCCGCTCGGTGCGCAGCGCGGGTGGAGTCTCTGGAAGCTGACCCCGGGAGGCTCGATTACGTATCCAACCGGCTTGCTCAACTGAAACGCTTGATCAAACGATACGGGAGCCTGGAAAACGCGGTCGCGCGAAGGAAAGAACTCGAGCTGAGAGTCGACGCGGACGCGGAAACGGCGGAAGCGATCGATCGGCTGGCTGAGGAAATCCGTTGCGAACACCGCGAGATGGCGAATCTGGCCCTGGAGCTATCACGCAGGAGGACGGAGGCGGCACGCCGCCTGGCCGACGAAGTCAGCGCGTCGCTTGCGTCACTGGGAATGGAACGTGCGCGCTTTGAAGCGGACATGGTTCCTTTCTCCGCAGACGAGGTGGACTGTCTCATTTCGGACGCCGTTGAGTATGATGGACGGGCCCGGAACGTAGGTGATTCGGGTGCCGAGGCGGTGGAGTTTCTGATCGCGCCGAATCCCGGAGAACCGCTGAAGCCGCTCGCCCGTATCGCTTCCGGAGGTGAGATTTCTCGTGTGATGTTGGCTATCAAGAGCGTTCTCGCCGAGCATGACCCGGTTTCCTCCATGGTGTTCGATGAGATCGACGCAGGAATATCGGGACGAATCGGCGATGCCGTCGGGGAAAGAATGCGGGCTCTTGCGGAACACCGGCAGATCATCGCGATTACGCACCTTCCACAAATCGCTGCTCGCGCCGACCACCACATCGTGGTGGAAAAGGAAGAAGCTCGCGGGCGAACGCTGACACTCGCGCGCGCAGCGGAGGGAGAGGAGCGCGTGCTGGTGCTTGCAGAGTTGCTGGGCGGAGGGGAGGCTCGGAGTACTGCCATCGAGCACGCGCGTGCGATCCTGAACGGGTCGGAAGATCGTGGGGCGACGCGGTAATGGCGCGGGAACTCGGGCAACACGGTTCGATCCCTCGAGAGATACCCGACAAAACGAGGGCGCGCCGTGCGCGCCTTTTTACCATCGCCAACGGCATCAGTCTCCTGCGCGTCGCGTTGCTTCCATGGGTGTTATTCCTTATTTCGCGTCCTCCCGGTTCCCACACGGTGGAACTGATCGGGCTTGCCGTCGTGATTGCTCTGACCGACTTCTTTGACGGTTTCGTCGCGCGGCGCACCGGGCAGGTTTCACATTACGGACGCATCATGGACCCGGTTGCCGACAAGATCTGCCTGGTCCTCGCCTCGTGGTGGCTGACGGTGTACAGGGGGTTACCCGTCTGGATCCCTGTTCTGTTGGTGGTGAGAGACGCGGTGATTCTCGGGGGGAGCTTCGTGTTGCTGCGGCGACACGACGTCGTGTTGCCGTCAAACCAGTTGGGCCGGGTCACGACGTTCGTGCTCACGATTACCCTGTTCGCCTATCTCATCGCATGGGAGGCGCCTCAACGGCTTCTTGTCTGGTTTAGCGGCGCGCTTGTAGTGGCGACATTCGTGTCGTACGTCCGAATAGGGTGGATCATTTTCCGGCGCTTTGACACTTGAACGCCACAAAGGGGCTCTTCCTTGGCCTACCGTCTGCCGGACTTTGAATACAAGGCGCGCTCCCGCCTGGTCGATCTTCTTGAGGAACTCGGCACGTGCACGGCGACGGAAGCGGCTCGAATGGTGTTCAACTCAACCTCCATTCCGGCCTCGCTTGCCGAGTCGTTGCTGGAAGCGCTCACAAGATCGGATCAACGCTTTGCACGAACTCCGGACGGGCAGTGGTTCCTTGCTCGGAAGCCTGTTCGAAGCGCGTTGCGCGGGGCGACCTTCGTTGTGCTTGACGTGGAAACCACCGGAACCCAACCACCGGCTCACCGAATTACTGAACTCGGTGCCGTTCGTGTCAGGGAAAGCCAGATCGTGAACGAGTTCTGCAGCCTGATCAATCCCGAACGGGAGATTCCATTGGAAATCACCCGGCTGACCGGGATATCAAACTCGATGGTGGCCGACAAACTCACCGCACTGCAACTACTGCCCGAATTCGCCGAGTGGCTTGGAGACGACGTAATCGTGGCACACAATGCGCCATTTGACCGCGGCTTCATCGACGCGCAGTGGCGCGAGGTGTTCGGGATGGCGACAGGGAATCGGTGGCTGTGTACGGTCCGAATTGCCCGCTGGTTGTACCCGGAAATCCACAGCAGGAGCCTTGGCCCGTTGTGCCGCCATCTCGGCATTCCCGTCGGACGACAGCACCGCGCGGGAGATGACGCCCGGGCGACGGCGATGGTGCTTCTGCGGGAAATTGACGACCTTTCTGCCCGAGGAATCAATGACTTTGATGCTCTGGACGCGGTAGTGGCTCCCCTCAATGCGCACCCCGCGAAAAAACGGTGCCGACGGCGGACGGTTCCGGTTGAGCAAACCTGACGATTTCCTGCGGTTCTTGTACGTCACCAGGACTGGTGTCACTGCGGCTGCGCTGCTCCACGTGCAGCAATTGCCTTGCGGTTCGCTCCGGTAGCAGTGTTGGCGAAACAGTCTGCCTCGTTACCAGTCCAACGCCGCGCGATTTCACCCGGACCAGGGATGGACCCGGCTCTCACATCTCATGCCCGGTTGATGATACAGGCGGCAGCGGCCGCGCCGAACCCGTTGTCGATGTTTACCACTGTCACTCCCGTCGCGCAGCTGTTCAACATGCCCAGCAATGCTGCGAGTCCCCCGAAATGAGCTCCGTACCCGACTGAGGTCGGGACGGCAATCACCGGAACGCCCACCATACCGCCCACGACGCTTGCCAGTGCACCTTCCATTCCAGCGACGACAATGATCACGCTGGCGGCGAACAGCCGATCCTGCGCGCTGAGCAACCGGTGAATGCCTGCGACACCCACGTCCGCGAGCAGCGACACGGGGTGTCCCATCGCCTTCGCGGTTTCGAGTGCCTCCTCCGCGACGGGCAGATCGCTGGTGCCGGCGCATACAACCAGAATCTCTCCCCGCGTGGCGGGTGGCTGATTCGATTGCCGAAGAGCTACCGTCCGCGCGGTGGGGTTGTACCGCGCCTGAGGAATTGCTGCGCACAATGCCTCCCCTTGCGCGGGGGTTACACGAGTAGCCAGAAGATCCGCCCCGTGAGAGACAATCCGGTCCGCGATAACCACAACCTGTTCCACAGTCTTGGATTCGCAGAAAATGACCTCGGGGAATCCCTTTCGCAACGCTCTGTGGTGGTCCAGCTGTGCGAAACCGAGGTCTTCGAATGGGAAAGCCCGGAGGGTTTCCATGGCTTTTTCGGTGCTCAAGGAACCGTCTCTCACTTGTTCAAGGAGGGTTCGGATACGGTCCGGTGTCATGTATCATACTCCGTGGAGGTGGTGAAAGGACCCTGCGTATTACACGTGTGACCCCATCGCGACTTCGGCACGCTCCCGTCGAACTGAGCGAGAAATTCCGCGTACTCGTTCATTCTAGCCAGAACTTCACTCGCGGAATCACACCGGAACACTTCACGACGGAAGGTCGCGGAATCGGGTGCTCCCCGGGTGTAGAAACCGAGGTGCTTGCGAAAACTTCTCACCGCGATCAGTTCCGTACGCTGCCTGAGCAGGAGAGCGAGGTGCATGGCTGCGATCTGCACACGCTGCGCCCATTCTACGTTCGGTGGTAATTCCCCCGCGAACGCGGCGTTGATTTGCGCGAAAAGCCAGGGAGCGCCCTGTGCGCCACGGGCCACCATCACAAGGTCGCAACCGGTCTGATTCAGCATCTGGACCGCCGCATCGGACGAAAAGACGTCTCCGTTCCCGATGACGGGGATGGTGACGGTTTCCTTCACCGCGCGGATGACACCCCAGTCTGCTTTTCCGCTGTAGCCCATGGCCTGCGTGCGGCCGTGCACGGCGACAGCCGCGGCGCCGTTGGCTTCCACGATCGTTGCGATTTCCCGCGCATTCACCGATTGCCAGCCTGAACGAATCTTTGCAGTAACAGGTACGCGCCGGGCCGCATCCACGGCAGCTCGGAGAACCCTGCCGAGGAGCTCTGGGTTCTTGAGGAGCGCCGAGCCTGCGTCCCTTTTTACCACCTTTCTCACCGGGCATCCGAAGTTCACGTCAATAATGTCGACACCCATGTTCTCAATTTTCTGCACTGCGTCAAATACAACGGAGGGGTCGGAGCCAAACAACTGAGCGGCCACCGGCCGTTCGTCTTCCGAGAAGGCGAGCATCCGTTCCGTAAGACGATTATTACGAACAAGACCGTCGGAGCTCACAAACTCGGTATAGACTGCCGAAGCTCCCGCACGCCGGCAAATCCAACGAAAGGGTTGTTCACACACGCCTGACATGGGAGCAAGTACTGCATGCCCATAGATCGGAACGGAACCTATCCTGACGACCCTTGACGCCGCCGGGGGAACAGCCGGCAGTGCCGCCAGACCCGTCACGATGGCGGAATCCAGCTGATAGTCAAGCGCTTCCGGATTCATCGCGTAAGATCCTGCTCAATACGAGGGTCTCGCGGAGCTCAGAAACGCGCCGGAGACGTAACCTCCAACATCATGCCAAATTCGGCGGAACGGGAATCCGTTCCACAGCGATCGGCTTACCCGTACGTACCGGAACACGCATCCACAGGCTCGGCGAGCAGATCGTAGTCGAAAGCCTTGGTAATTCGTACCCGTGCCCACTCGCCGGGCGCCGGAAGACGTGAGCCGCGCACCCGTATGACGCCATCAACTTCCGGCGCTTCGGCATAGCTGCGCGCGATCGCTGAATTGCCTGTCCGGCGCTCTGTGAGGACTTCGTATTCCTTACCGACCCTATACCTGTTCCCGTTGCGTGAAATCGCGCGCTGTGCTTCCATAATGATCGCCTGCCGTTCCGCTGCCACGGATTGAGGCGCGCGGTTTCGCATTCGGGCCGCTTCAGTTCCCTCTTCGGGCGAGAAGACAAAGCAACCCAGCCTGTCGAATTTCGTCTCTTCGACAAAATCGAGGAGATCCCTGAAACGTCGATCCGTTTCGTAGGGAAGGCCGACAATCACCGTAGTCCGCAAAACCATGTGCGGGATTTTTGTGCGGAATTCGTGTATGATCTGTTCAATCTGTGCGCGACCGACGATGCGGTTCATCCGTTTTAGAACAACGTCGTTGATGTGTTGAATCGGCATGTCGAGATACGGCACCAATACTTCTGACTCGGAGAACGCGCGCGCCAGTTCGTCTGTGATATGAGCGGGATGTGTGTAGAGCAGGCGCACCCACCGTATTCCCGGAACCTTCGCTATGCTTTTCAGAAGCAGAGGAAGGGAAGGTTTTCCATACAGATCGATACCCCAGAGGGTGGTATCCTGCGCCACCACATTCAATTCTCGGACACCACGCGCCGCCAGACGTTCCGTCTCGGCGACCAGATCTGCGAGAGGAACGCTGACGTGCCTTCCACGAATCGCCGGGATGGAGCAGAACGCGCACCTGTGGTTGCATCCCTCGGAAATGCGCAGATATGCCCAGTGACCGGGGTTCAAAAGAATCCGTTCGCCACACTGCGGCTCCTCCCCCCGGTGGATGCCCAGCGAAGCGTCCAGCCGGTGCACGAGTTCATTCTCCTGAGACCACGGCAACACGATATCAGCTTCGGGTATTTCCTCTACGAGTTCTGCCGCATACCGTTCCGCCAGACATCCCGTGATCGCCACCGTTCGAACACCGTGTGTCTTCTTCAACTTCAGGGACTCGAAAATCGTCTGGAGACTCTCTTCTTTCGCTGCCTGAATGAACCCGCAGGTGTTGATGACCACCGCTTCGGCTCTTTTGGGATTGTGCACGATCCTGTAACCGGCTGAGGCGAGCGCGCCCACCATTTGTTCTGCATCGACCTGTGCCTTTGCGCACCCGAGCGGTATCATTGCGACAGAACGGCCGGTCCGACCCTTCCGTGTCTCCGGGTTGCCGGTGGCGTGTGTGGCGTCTAACTGGAACGGGATCTTTTTCAACGGCAGCCCTCGTGATTATGCTTCGGCAGACTCAAACGTGTGGTTCGTACAAGATACGCACGTTCCGCTTCCCAGTAACAGAAAACCGATGCCCACGGCGCCGTAGGGGCACGGGGGCGTCGTCCGTATATTCTGTATCCCGGGTTCCCTCGTATACGTGTGCTCGATCTTCGGATAAGAAGCGGAAAATACGATGCGCGATCTCGTTGTCACGCCTTTCCGTAACGGAACCTCGGCACATCCTCGGCATCACCACGATCAGACCGGAGAACCGATGGACGACTCCCCGAAAGACCATTGCGGTGTCATTGCAGTCTACAACCTGGACAAAAAGAGCAACCGCTCGGTGGCGCCCATAGTTTCAAGTGCGCTGCTGGACCTCCAACACCGCGGCCAACTCGGAGCCGGAATGACTTCATTTGACCCCGGGCGTACCCACCTGCTCAAGACGCACAAGGACACGGGCTCCGTCCACGAGGTGTTCCAGTTGGGTCACCCGCTTGAGGCCAAGCGTCTTTTGGAGGATTACCGCGGCTGCGCCGCGATCGGCCACGTGCGGTATGCAACAAGCGGCCGGGATCAGGCGGAGTATGCGCAACCCTTCGAGCGACAGCACAGCCGGCGCTGGAAATGGTTCTCGCTCGCGTTCAATGGCAATCTCGCGAACTACAGCGACTTGCGCGACCATCTCACGAAAACGCGCGGCTACCACATGGTTTACAACGTTGACACCGAGGTGCTCGTCCATCACGTTGCGTACGCGTTGAGAGGTGAAAAGAAGCCGTTTCTCGTTACGGTGTTCTCGGAACTGACGCGCGATCTCGACGGTGCATACAATATCGTGTTTATCAACGCGGACGGAGATCTCGTTGCTGCACGAAGCCCGCTCGGGATAAGGCCGCTTTGCTATGGCATCAAAGACGGGATGTTTGTTGCCGCGTCAGAAAGTGTCGCGCTTACGAACATGGGAATAGAGGATTTTGTGGATGTCGAGCCGGGGGAGATGGTCTGGGTTGACGGGGAAACCCGGACAGTTCACGTGGACCGTTTCACGCAACCTCGTGCCCACGCCCACTGTTTCTTTGAATGGGTATATTTCGCGCACGTGACGTCGGTGCTGGAGAAGCACGCGGTGTACGACGTTCGCTGGCGACTCGGCGCGTCTCTGGCATCACGCGAGAAGCTCTCCATGGACGCCGATTGCGTAGTGGTTGCCGTTCCAGACACGGCGAAGCCCATCGGTGATGCCTTCGGTTTCACGCTGGGCATTCCGTCGCTCGAAGGAATCGTCCGAAACCGGTATGTCGGCCGCACGTTCATCGAGGGAGAAGACCGCGCCGGCAAAGTAAGACGCAAGTACACCCTCGTGACCAGCGTGCTTCGAGGCCGTAGAGTGTTTCTTACGGAAGACAGCCTTGTGCGCGCGACAACACTCCGCGGCCTGGTGGACCGGGCACGAACACAGGGAGGGGCGAAGGAAGTGCACCTCCGAATCGGTTCGCCACCGGTAATCGCGCCATGCTTCTACGGTATTGATATGTCCACCCTTGGCGAGTTGTATGCCCCGAAGTTCCTCAAACCCGGTTACTCGAATGAAGAGCTGGACAGAGTGTGCGACGAGATGGCACGCCAGCTCGGGGCCGACTCGCTTCGCTACCTTCCAATTGGCGATCTCGCCGCGTGCGTTGGTCTTCCCCACGATCACCTGTGCACCGGATGCGTTACCGGCAGGTATCCGACAAAGGCCGGTGAACGGATTTTCGCGAAGGAGCAGGCTCGCCAGAGCAGCATGCCGGCCGGTCGCAGTTATGAAGTGACTGCGGTGGATCACGTTGCTGCCGACGAAGGCCATTGAACGCAGGCTTTCGCTGCCTGGGTCGCCGGGGGATACGCATGAATCTGAACGGAGTATGACGTATGGGCGCTGTTCGAATCGGAGTTCTTGGAGGGGGCGGTATCCTTGGGTCTCATGCACCCGCATACTCGAAAATCAGAGATCGATGCGAGGTGGTTGCAGTCGCCGAGCCCGATGCGACACGGCATGAACGTGTAAAGGCGCTCCTGGGCGCCGACGTCAGACTTTACGCGGATTACCGTGACGTGATCGGTCTGGAGGATGTTGATGCAGTTGATATCGTGCTCCCCCATTATCTGCATCTTCCCGCAACCCTCTGCGCGGCGGAGAAACGCAAGCACGTTCTTGTGGAAAAGGTGATGGCGGGGAACGTGTGCGAATGCGACCAGATGATCGACGCGTGTGATAAGGCAGGTGTCTCGCTTACCGTATGCCACGACCGCCGCTACGACGCAAAATGGATTGCCTTGAAAGAGGTGGTGGATTCGGGAGCCCTCGGCGAGATTTTCTACTGGAAGCTCGAACACAATCAGAACGTGGTATTTCCGGAAGGAAGTTGGGTCCGTTCACGCGAGGGGCTCGGAGGCGGCGCGATTATGAGCTGCCTGACGCACCAGATAGACTCCCTCCGGTGGTACGGCGGCGAGTTCGCACGGGTGAGCTGCATGACGCGAGTGATTCCCGAAAGAATGGAAGGCGAGACCGTTGGCGTCATCATCGGAAAAATGAAATCAGGTGCGCTTGCGCAGCTTTCAATCAACTGGTTCACGCGATCTAACGGCGCCCGTCCGAACGACCTGTGGTACGAACTGGTGCACGTATGCGGAACGAGGGGCGAAGCGTACTTCATGTCGAGCCGCGGAACGTTCGTGATGCTTCATGACGCATCTGACGCCGCCGCAGTATCCAGATACGGTCGGGAGGCGCTGGACGGGTTTGTTCAAGTTCCGAGTGGAACGTGGACCGGACACGAGCGCTGCATTGCGGAATGGGTGAAGAGCCTCCGCGGCGAGCCTTCGCAGGTGATTACGAGTGGCCGCGACGTGCGCGGCACCGTTGAGGTAGCGGAAGCGGCGTACCGCTCCGCGCAATCCGGCAGAGAGATCGAGCTCCCCATCAACCCTGTGCCCGGCGAATGACCAGACTGCATACGGCGAGTAAGGCGTTGCCTCGGGATCGTGGAGTGAGACCATGCGCGTAGGTGTGGACACGTTCACCATTCGAGAACTGAACCTTGATCCCTTCGCGACCTTTGACTACCTGGTCAAACGTGGATTTGACGGGGCGCAGTTTGGAGGACTCCGAAGCCTCAGCAAAGAGCTTGACGCAGCCATGTTGCGTGAGGTCCGTAACGAAGCGGACCGTCGGGGGCTGTATTGCCATGTCTCGGTGCCATGCTGCAACCCTCACATTGTCGCGGGAAACCTGGCTGAACACATCGCGGAATTGACGAAGCAGATCGAAGCCGCCGCGGAAGCAGGGTGGCATGAGCTCCACTCCACCCTCGGAAACGGGAAGGAACGATACGAGCATCCCGTTCGCTGGACACAACAACTTGCCGATTCGGCGGACTTTGTCCGAAATCTGGGCCCGGTTCTTCGCCAGAATGGAAGCAGGATCAATCTGGAAACGCACGGGGACGCAACTACGTTTGAACTGGTGCGCCTTGTTGAAGACGTAGGGCCCGACATTGCGGGGATATGTCTCGACACGGCGAACGTCCTTTGTCACGCAGAAGACCCTGTGCTGGCAGCGCGCCGTGCCGCTCCCTATACCCATCTCACCCACACCAAAGACGGGATTATCTATTTTTCCCGTCAAGGGTACGTGAGACAAGGACGCCCACCGGGACAAGGCTGCCTCGATTGGAATCAGATACTGCCGGCGTTGGCGGAGTTCTCGCCTGATCTGCCCCTTTCAATCGAGGACCACAAATGGCTCTTTGAGTTCAACGTTTTTGAGAAACGCTGGCTCGCGCTGCATCCGGACCTCACTCTCGAGGAGTTCGCACGGGTAATGCGACTCGCTCACCTGTGCGAGGAACGGATCGCCTGCGGAGAACTGGAGAACCCGGACCGATACGAAGCAATTCCTTATGCAGAACAAATGGAGGAACGACTCGCGTTCGGCAGGGACTTCATGAACGCGTTGCTGGTCGCAAGAGGCTTGAAGACGAAGAAAGGCGCGGAACAGAGTTCCGCGCCTTCTTGATGGTCTGCGTCCGTTTCAACGGGGTTTCGGGAAGTAGTACGCCTCAATCATGGCGCAGATAGCGTGGTATGTCGGAAAATGATCCTCCTGGACGTACTTCGTGACGGTCCCCGGCGCCTTGATGGCGATGTCAGCCATGGCCGCGAGTTTCCCACCATTTTCCCCGGTCATTCCGATGGTCGTCATACCGAGCGCGTTGCCTACCTGAACCGCGTACAGCACGTTGGTCGCATTTCCGCTCGTTGAGATCCCGAGAAGCACGTCCCCCGGGCGTCCCATCGCAAACAGGTCCTGAGCGTAGTGGATGTCGCGCAGTTTGTTGTCGTTTTGAATTGCCGTAGCGAGTGGATTGCTGTTGCCGAGCGCATACGCTCTGAGGCCCTGCTCGAGATGAGTTGTCAGTGCCTCGGCGTCGGGCAGACCGGCGAATTTCGCCTTTTGCTCGGAAGTGAGAGAACGATCCCGTTCAAACGATTTCAACAGCTCGCCGGCAATGTGAACGGAATCCGCAAAACTCCCTCCGTTCCCACACAGGAAAAGTGTCCCGCCCCTGTCATAACACCTTATGAGCGCGCATATGACCCGACAAAGCGTCGGTGCGAGGTATGCGAGATGCGGACGCCGCACAACGAAGTCCTCAAGAATTGCCACCACTTCGGGGTGTGTCGCCGCCACTCGTTCCGTTAGCGCGAGGTCATCCGGATAGGGAGCAAGGCTGCTCGCGATAGCTCGTTTGTCCAATCCCATTTTCGCCTCTCAATCGGTCGAAAAACTGACTAGCCCATGCGTTTCCGGATTTCCTGATACAACGCGGGAATCGCCTTGAAGAAGTCGCCCTGGATGTAATGTCCCTTGCCCCCGAAGGCCTCGGGGATTCTTGTCACAACACTCTTCACGTCTCTGAAGTAGTAACTGTGTTTGTGCTCATCCTGCATATGTTCGAGGTTGGCGGGACGAATGTCGAAATCAGCCGTTACGAGTCCCGTCGGGGGCTCGCCCACGTTTGCCGCCATGCTGACTGCCTTCAGGAAGACTTCCGGCCCCGTCACGGCAGAACCGACGTTGAGATACACTCCGCCGCCTTTCCGGTGCATTTCGAGGACGTGGGCGGCGAAAACGCCGAAGTCCCGTGCACTGCATCCCCCTTTGCACTCACCATCGAAATTCGGGTGCTGGTCGGTGATATCCGTACCCATTGTCGCATGGATGGTCACTGGAACTCCCTTGAGATACCCCTGCGCAAGGTAGCTCTCATGCTTCCACGGGAATTCCATTTTTAGTTCCTGCGCCGCTTCCCCGTTGATCACGCGGCCGAGCGTTTCCCCAAGTCCAAGTTTGCGGTCGTTTCCCCATTTCATCGCATCGTTGATATAGAAGCCGGTTTCGGCGGCGAGACCGAACTCTCCCCGTGGCAGCGCGTTCGGCACGACTTCCGAGGTCTCGCCGATCAGCGCCAGCTCGAAATCATGGATCGCGCTCGCGAAATTGCCGCACAGGAGGGTGCAGATGCCCCGCTGCATCAGGTCGATGATAAGGGGCGACATTCCCGCTTTCACCGGATGAGCGCCCATAAGCCATATCACCGGGTACCCCTTGTCGCGCGCTTTCACGATCGTGTCAGCGATGTTCCCGAGCTCCGGATGCGAGAACTCCGGTGTCATAGCCATCACACGGTCGGGGAAATACAGATCCTCCTGCCGAACCTTGTTCTTCCGGTTTTTGATCGGGTAGGTGGAGATCTTCTCATAGGGGAAATATGGATACTTGCCGCGATATTCCATTTTTGAGCCTCCTTTGCAACAAAAAAGCGACAGATGATTTCAGCGCGATGAATCTAGGCAGTACGATTCTGCGAATTGCGGTCATCTTGTTGACCGGCGCCACAAAAGGCCCGCGCGAGCCCTTTCAGCGTCAGATCAGGGTCAAACTCGGCTTCAGGGAACTCCGTTTTCAGCCATTCTGCCTGTCCCCCGGTCAGCCACAAGGCAGGGTGTCCTCCCACCTCCTCGCAGGTTCTTCGGACCAGGCGGACCGCCCCTCCCAGCCAGGAATGGTACACGCCAATCTGCACGCATTCCGGAGTACTCCGACCGATTACTCTCGAAGGTACGGAGGGCGAAACTACGCGTATCTGGTCTGTTCCCGCCGTCAAAGCTTCGAACATGAGCCGGAAGCCCGGCATGATCGCCCCACCCAGATACACGGCCTCCCGCGTGACGACGTTCGTATGCAAAGCGGTGCCGGCTCCCACAAGCACGAGCGGGCCACCTTTCCGTGCGTATGCTTCGGCGCAGGCTGCCACTCGATCTACACCGGGCTCGCCATGCTCATAGTCTATTCTCAGCCCGAAGCCGGATAGCGAAGTCATGCCTGTAACCCCGGTACCGTTTGCGGCCAAAAGGGATGCTACACGGGCCGCCGCCCAGCTCACAACCGCACCGATGACTGCATATCGTTGCCCGACAAGTAGTTCTGCAACTCGGGGCGCGATCTGTGACAAATCACTGACAGTGTCAATCTCGGTAAGCAAACCTGTCTCCAGTCGTTCCACCTGGAGCAGATTCCTGCCCTCGAAAAGGCCGAACTTGACGTCTGAATTTCCGATGTCAACGGCGATAAAGCTCGACATGCACCACCTGTTGGGGGACTCAGGGACTACGTTTGCATCGAATTGAAGGTACTTTGAGGCGCGTGTGGAGCCAAACGGCAGATATCCGACCGAAGAACGCGAGAGAGGTAGCAGTTACTCGATGTAGCGGATTTCACACGGCCGACCTCGCAGCCGTGTGGTGATCTCGTAGCTGATCGTTCCGCACCACCGGGCCCAGTCGTTAGCCGTTATGGCCTGGTCGCCCTTGGAACCGATCAGCACCACGGGGTCGCCGAGATGGACCTCCCGCAGGTCGGTAACGTCAATAGTGGTCTGGTCCATGCTGATTCGGCCCACGACAGGTGCTTTTCTGCCGTTTACGAGAACCCAGGAGCGGTTTCCTGCGGTCCACGGGATGCCGTCCCCGTACCCGGCGGGGATCGTTGCAATCAGAGTGCGGCGGTTGCACCGGAATGTCTCGCCGTAGCCGACATAGTCGCCTTCTTCTCGCCAGTGCAGAGCAACCACGCTCGTTTCCAACCGAAGGACCGGGCGCAATTTGTCCGAGGTGTACGCTGTTCCGGGCGGAATGCCGTAAAGCATGATTCCGGGGCGTACCATGTCCGCGTGAGTCTCAGGTAATCCCATGATTGCCGCGCTGTTGGCCGCATGGCAGCACGGAACGGCTATTCCGCGGGTTTTCCAACGGCTGAGAAGTGCGTGGAACCGGCGCCACTGCTCAACGGACCTTTGTTGATCGGTGTCCGCAACCGGGAAATGCGTCATGACTCCGGCCCAACGAACTTCCGGCGCCTGGGACAGGCAAACAGCCAGTTGACTCGCTTCCTCGAAAGACGCACCGAAACGTGCCATACCGGAATCAACCGCGAGGTGGACGATCGGAACACGCCGAGACGCTTTGCCCGCTCGAAGCACAGCTTCCAACCGATCGGCGCAGTCTATTGCGATTTCAACGTCCGCTCGTACCAGGTCATTGGTTGCTTCAAGTGATTCAGGTCCGATCAGCACAATGCGCGCGCCGATGCCGTTTTGGCGCAATTCCAGCGCTTCGTCGAGTCTCGCGACGCCCAGGGCGTCTGCGCCGGCTTGCAGCGCTGCGTTCGCGCACCGGAGTGCCCCGTGTCCGTACGCGTTCGCTTTTACGCACGCAAGTATCAACCGGCCTTTGCCTACGAGTTCTCTGACGAAACGCACGTTTGCGCGCAATGCTTCAAGGTCCACGGTGGCTTTGGTGGCGCCTGCCATTCGAACGATTCCTGTTGCGTTCTGTGCTCGCTGTGCTCTATTCGTTGCCGAACGCGTCGAGTGGGAGACGGGGGTTCGGGTTGAAATTGTACCCCGCTCGACGCCCGCGCTCAAACCAGAATGCGCCGGCACACGCAGTCATCGCCGCGTTGTCCGTGCAAAAGACCGGGGAAGGCCTCGTAACCTCAATGCCGATTCGGGCGCAGGCGGCTCCCATCTCGCGACGAAGCGCCGAGTTGGAAGCCACTCCGCCTGCGAGGACGACGCGTTTGGTCCTCATTTTCCGCGCGGCCCGGAGTGTTGTCTGGACAAGTGCACCGACCGCTGCGTTCTGGAAACTTGCGGCGAGGTCCGCTTTGCGCAATTCCAGTTCATTCTCCGACGTTTTCTCCACTGCCAGCAGCACGGCGGTTTTCAGCCCGCTGAAACTGAACGCAAAAGGGTCCCCTTTGATGAAAGCCTTCGGGAACTTCACCCCGTCCGCGTTACCGTCACGGGCTAATCTGTCTATCAGTGGCCCCCCGGGGTACCCGATGCCGAGGATTTTGGCAACCTTGTCAAACGCCTCTCCCACCGCGTCGTCCCGCGTCGTTCCTAGAACGCGATAGGTGCCCCATTTGGGTACCCAGATCAATTGTGTATGCCCACCAGACACGACGAGAGCGAGAAAGGGAGGCGCGAGGTCAGGATGCTCGATGCGGCTGGCGAACACGTGCGCTTCGATGTGATGGACGGGAACCAGCGGGAGGTTGCGGGTGAAGGCAACACCCTTCGCGAAAGACACCCCGACGAGCAACGAACCGATCAAACCGGGACCCGCCGTAACGGCGAGTGCATGAATCTCGTCGAGGGTCACGCCTGCATCGGCGAGTGCCTGCCGGACCACGGGAACAATGCGCTCCGTGTGGGCCCGCGACGCCATCTCCGGAACGACGCCCCCGAACGGGATGTGCTCCGCCTGTGAGGCAATTACATTAGAGCGCAGACCGGATTCCGTGTCGAACACCGCTGCGGCTGTTTCATCGCACGAACTCTCGATGCCCAGGACAATCATCGGACAGATTCCGATCGTTGGCCTGGCACGAGTCGGACGATTTCCGGGGTGATTTGCTTCACACGAACGCCCGGCGGAACCGACACCTTCACCGGCAGGTCTGCGCCTCCTCCCTGCGCGCTCTGCTGGTAATCCACCTCTGCAGAAATCTGGTCGGCGGAGACATTTTCAAGGACGTGCTCACCACCGGTGAGGTCCACCGTCACGACGGCGGGACTGGCGATCAGGTTCACTCTTTTCGGCAGGTTCGTTACGACTACCGGAATGTCGCTGAAGCGCCGTTCTGCAAGCGCCTGGACCGTCGCCCGCACCCGCACCGTTTCAGGGCTTGCCACAAGGCCCATCTCGCGGGGCAACTCCAGTGTCACCAGTTCGCCGACGTCTGAGGAAACGTCGGCGAGAACCACGCTGTCCGTGAGGACGGTGCGAATACTACCGATGACGTTTCGCGGCCCCCCCAATCTTACCTTCGGTGGGTCTACGCGAACATCTCCGACGACCGTGTAGCCCGGCTTCACACCAATACCAACCCTCGGTATCACCTGCGCCTCACGCATTTCGAGGAAATCGAAGTCCAACAATACCGATCGTGGTTCCTCGATGTTTGTAACGACAATTCCGCGGTTCGGATCCAACCCCTGTACGTCGTCGGTGGATATGTCCAGCGTGAGCGCTTCGGGCCGATTTACTCGCGGCTTCAGGACGACGCGTGCGTGGCGCAACCCGACCAGAATCTGTTTCCCCGAGCCCGAGATCCGTACCTGCACGGTCCGCGGTACGTCATTTGATACGACGAAACGCCCCGAGGGCTCCCTGATTTCCAGCGGCAGCGAAACAACTCGTTCGTACGTCTGGTCAGTTTTCACGTGCAGCCACAAGGTAAAACCGACTATGAACGAGGCGACTTTCAACGGCCAGTTGCGGCGGAGGACTTCGAGGAGACTCATCAGGGCGGAGCCTTCAGTTTTTTGCACAACAGGGACGGAATTCCATCGTCAAACCCCGATGTGGCGAGGCCGACAATCTTGACAACATTATAGGTGCGGCGGCCTCCCGGGTCAACCTGAGCGCCTTCCCGGCGTTACAGTCTGAGTGTCTCGTCGGGTCGCATTTCGTGTTGGAGCAGCGCACCGGTTCTCGGGTCGGTGAGGCGGCATACCCCGCCACAGGCGCTGTAGACGATGATTTCTTCAATGCGGCCTGTTTCCGTTTTCGTTGCCGATACCCGGAATCCGCCCTCTGCCGCGAAATTCTGCATCGCAACCGAAACATCCGGAGGTACGCCCGGGAAAATGTGAAGGCTCTGGTAGGAAAGGAGCATGCTTTCCGGAACAATCGGGGCGTTCGGACTGGGAACGCCGAGCCGCGGCCTTACGCACGAATCGAGGTAGAACCGGTGTGGTTCCCATACCCGGATGTGACGCAGTGTGCGATAGGCCAGTGCTTTGGCCTCAGGAGGTGAATCGAGGCCAACATCGTCTCCCCAGAACACAGGCGAAAGGGGAACCGGGATGTTGTACTCAATCGGAGGAGCGCCGGCCACGTCGGTCCAGATCTCTTCCCCGTCGACAACGCACGTTGGGTACGGCGACAGTCGCGCGGCTGCGGCCCTCCATCTCTCAGCTTGCTGAGAATCGGTATGCAACAGGTCGGCCGCCTCGGCTGTTGCGTCCAGAAGATACTTCGTAAGCGAAAGTGCCGATGTGCTGTCTCGATTGCGCTCGAACCGCGCGGTGAGCCCCCAGTGCTCGGGAGACACCGTCGGCACAATATGCAGATGCCCGTCTTCCCCTTCTGAAAGGTACGCCGTGCAAAAATCCGCACAGCTTCGCATCACCGGGTATGCCGTATCTCGCAGAAACGCGGTGTCCCCCGTGTAGCGAAAGAAAAGCCACAGAGGTTTTGCGACGAGCCCGTTCAACCCGATGTCCTGTTCCCATGTGAGGTTGGTGTGGGCGATTCCCCGGCATCGAAGCGGGAAATGAACGAGAGGATACATTGCCCCCGGGAGCCCGTACACATCCGCCGCGTTTTCCTCAGCCTGGGGCAGCAGGTCGCGAATCATGTCCGCGAAAAGCCGCACGTCCTCGAACCTTCCGAGCGTCAGGAGCGGCTCTGCCCTGATTTCGTTAAGGTGAAAATCTGCGTGCCAAAGCCCCGCATCCTGAAAGCAGAATTTCGTGGGCCCCACGCTGCACATGGGGATGTCACCGTAGTACCCACCCTTCCTTCGGAGGTTTGGCAGTATCGTCGCCGGCGCGTTCAGGACAGTTTGACCATTCAAAGTCGCGATCGCCCGCCGGGCTCTTCGCGCTGAATCAAGGGCCTTTTTGTGCTCCGCACGCAGAAACGCCACTCCCTGCCGCTCCGCCTCCACGAGCGTGTTGGCTGCTTCCTGGATCGGGTCCAGGGAGTCCTGTGACGTGGCAAGCGTAGCCAGGATGCAGAACCTGTCGCCAGGCTCGTGAAGGGCCAGAGTCGCCGCCGCGCCCTCGGCGGAGTTTATCGGGGCGTAGCGCTTTACCGTCCCGTGGTCGAGGCGACCTTCTTTTTCTGCCCAGTAGGGTGCACCGAGTCCCCTCCCGGCAGTGTCCAGATGGAGCGATGCGCGCAGACCAACAACACTGGCGGCAGCCGCGAATACAAAACCGGCTTCGAACGTGCTGTCGGGCGGAAAGGTCTGCTTCACGCCGCCGCCGTTGCCTATGGGCAGGCAAAACGCATCGGGCATGGGAAACGGCGCGAAGTCCATGGCCGACGGGTGCCCCCCGATTGTCGGATCTGTCGCCTCCCCGGGCAGGATGGTATCGCGGTGGCGGTACACCCGCACGGCCAGGTCCGTGGGTTCCAGGCCTTGCTGCGTGCATTCGCACACAACAAGGCGTCGCGTGAGCGAAACCCAGATTTCCACAATCAGGGTTTTCCGCGGTCCGGTAACGCGCAATTGAAGGGAATTCCCGGTGTGTTCGGCGTGTGCATCGGTTCCGAACGGCGTGAGGAAAACGATTTGTGCGCCCGGCTTCGGACACGGGAAGTCGTACCGCTGATACAAATGATATATCGTTTCATTGGGGCTTCGGGCAATTTCTCCGAGGCGATCCGCGAAGGCCAATTCCCGGATTTTTTCGAGCGTAACAAGGGGTTGCTGCTCTGCAAACCAGCGTCGGTCCCAGATATCGGACGCTCCGAGCAAAAGCGCAGGAGACGCGGGTGGTCCCCAGAGGCGCACTCCGAGGACGTCGTTCTCGAGAGTGAATCCTTCGTGCGGGTCTCGCGGCAAAGTGGTCACGTGGCAACCTTTCCGAACTTACGAAGCCACACGTTCGTACACGAGCATTGCTGACCCCGGAGCGGCGACGATGTCGACCGAAACGCCGGTCGCGGTGAGCTCGTCCCCACCCAGAACCGAAACTCGTTCGCGCACGTCGAGGTCGACGATCCGATATCTGCTTTCCGCATCCAGACCCCACAGGGGGAATCGCTCACTCGCACGAAGGCTTTCCGGCCGCCGGAAGAGCAGCACCATCCCCTTTTCCAAGTCAGGTCGGTGGAATTGCCATCCTATCCACGCGTCATTCTCAAGGCTGTACGGGGTGAGGGGGTAATAGTCGCCGCCAAACAGCTCCCCGACTCCCCGCCACTGCGCAACGAGGTTTCTGATCAAGTCGTAGTCGAGATCCCGGCGACGCACGTCCCACAACGCGTTGACGTTCGGGACCATGACGCTGCGGAACCCGTACGCGTCTTCATGATTTGTTCCTGTTCCGAAATATGGAATCCACAGGGCGATACCCCACGTTTGAGGCTGTTGTCCGACGGGTTCAAGGATGTAGTCGCTCCTCCAGAGCGGAACCGCCCTTCGCAACGTTTCCAGATCGTTTCGTCGCCCTCCAGAGGCGCACGTGTCAATCAACAGCCCCGGGCGCCTCCGCCGCAATTCGTCCCAGAACTCGAGAAGGCCGTCCACGTGGCGCATTTCAGAAATTCCTGCCCGTTCGGGTGTATCGTTCGCGCGCCAATACGGGAGCGGCTCCATGTTGAAATCCTGTCGGTACAGATCTATCCCTTCCTCGGTAAGTATCCTGTCCACATGATCGGTCAGCCATTCGCGGGCGGCAGGATTTCCGAGGTCGAGGAGCTTCTGTTCTCCGTCCTTCCCAAGCAGCCATTCTGGATGGTGGGTATACAGCCACGTGCCGGGCGTGACCCTTTCCGGTTCGAACCACACAAGTGTCTGAAGGCCTCTGGAATGGGCGTGGTCGGTAATCGCGCGCAACCCGCGTGGAAAGCGTTTCGTATCTACTTCCCACGTGCCGGTATTTGGCCAGCCCCATTCGTTCGGGTACCAGCCGGCGTCCATCCACCAGTAGTCCGGGTTGAGCCGTTCCTCAAGATACCGGTCGATGAACATGATCTGACTGGCTTCATCTGCCTCAACCATTTCCCCGTACTGGTGCGAACTGCAGGCCATCAGGCGGGATTTCAGCGTCTGATCGTCTGTCTCCTTCGGCACGTTGTAAGCAAGCATCCACCGCCGCCAGAGATTCTGCGACCGCCATCGATCGGCAAGGCGGTGCCTGCCGACTCCAGCCCCGGAATCACTGGATAGCCAGAAAAGAATGGCAATCAGGGGAGTGCGTACCTCTTCGCCCGGGTGCAATCGGAAGTGCGTCAACTCCTGCCCCATGCTGATATGAAGCCCGATACCGTCGTCCCGCAGGAACTGCGCCTTCCATTGGCCCGGCCAGCCGATGGCAATCACCATTCCCGCGGTGCCGTTCCGGATTGGGTACGTGAGGTTGAAATACGGGAAGTTCTCATCTGATGATCTGCCGCCCGATGTGGCGATGGTTTTCGTTGTCGCGGGGGCCAACACCGATTCGAACGGCCGATAGTCGCCCGGCGTGCACGTGCTTCCCGCGTGGTGGTACAACAGGAACTCGCTCAAATCCGTCGATCCGGCGTCTCCCCTTGCGACGCACGTATCCAGCGGCATCAGATCCGAGATGATCGGAGTTTCAGTCACACCGGTGTTTTTGAGGTAGAGCGTCCACTCCACCACCGGGAATTCCTCGTACAGGAGAGCTTCGCATCGGACCTCGAGCCCGGTGCCGCGGTCTCGCCATCGAATCGATCGCCTGGTCTTTCCCGCGTCGGAAGAACTCCGGTCCTCCGCGTGGTCCCACTGGCGCATCATAGAGGTCCAGGGCTGTCCTCCGTAGGAGAATGCGAAGGGCACTTCCGCGGAGGATTCACTGACTCTGGCGTCAAACCACGACTTCGCTGTCTGCAGCTCCTGTGGAGTGGCCAGAGACTCCAGACGACGGAACGAACCCATTCGATCTCCCTCCAAAAAGATGCGTGATACGAGGCTCGATGATCGCACCAAACTCCCGCGGCTGGTCAGTCAAAATCACCCAGATAGGGGGCGTGAACCCGAAGGAATTCGTCCGCCATTGCCGCCGCGTCATCCAGCGAGGCGGCAAATCCATCCAGAACCAGTGCCTGTATGAACAGATCGCGTTTTCTTTCCAGCGCGGCGTCTACGATGGTTTCCACCCACAGGAGACGCGTCGCGAGCGTGCCCGGGATCCCTGGGGTCAAACGTGGCTGTACGACGGGGAGAAGGGTTCGCGTGGTTGCGACTGCCGGGCTTTCAATGATAGCGCTGGCGGGAAGATCGGCAACCTGGCCCATGTTCGGCAGGTTGGCGGAGTACACCGATCTGGAGTCTTCTCGCATGCTCGTAATGATGCTCACAACCTGCTCGTGTTCCCCGTTGCCCCGCGCATGGTACTGTCCGGGGAGTGGATCGGGCGATGATGCGTCCTTCTCCATCGCGGCGAATTCGCGGTCGCCGGCGGCAATCGTCTCCTCGAAGCTGAATGCGTCTACACCCAGTGTGAGCCCGTAATAGTTGCCATCGCGGAAGAACTGGGGGAAGAACTCCACCACGTGCCGGTCAAGAACTGCGGGAAAGGCGCCGAACAAAAGGAACAATTGCCAGCTGAACGGCGACAGCTCGGCAACTGCGGCGGGATTTCCTTTGGCTTCGGAGACGCGTTGAGCGGCGATTTCCCGCAACCGGGGCATCGCATCTGCACCGTCAACCCGGAATTCCGTGAACCACGTCAGATGGTTCATGCCGACAGCGTTGTACGTGCAACGAGCGGCACTTACGCCGAGCGCGTGCGAAAGGTAATGCGCAGTATGTTTCACTCCGTGGCACAGCCCGATTACCGGGGCGCCGGTAGCCTTCCTGATTGCCCGGCATACCGGTGCCATGGGGTTCCCGTAATTGAAGAACAGCGCGTCGGGTGCGAGGTCCAGGATGTCTTCTGCAATCTCAACCATTGCCGGAATCATCCGCAGCGCGCGGCTGGACCCTCCCGGTCCCACCGAGTCCCCTACCGGTTGGAAAATGCCGTATTTCCGAGGGACAAACACGTCCTGTTCCCACGCGCGTCGTCCTCCCACGCCCACTGTGCAGATTACCGCAGTGGCGCCCTTCAGCACCTTCCTGCGATCCTCAGAAGCTTCGAGCTTCCAGCCCGCACCTCTGGCTGCGATCATTTTGCGCGCGAGATTCGTGGCTACTTCCAGCGCTGCGGGGTCAATGTCGACGAGTGCCAGCGCGCCCTTCGGCCATGCGTCGAGCAGATCGGCTACAAGGCCGTGCGTAAAAGAGACGCTTCCCGCGCCGATCAGAACGACTTGTTCGTTCATCTTCAAAGGACTCCATTTTTCTCGGGGAAAGGAAAGAAAAGAGCGTGAACCAAGAAAAACGTCTGACAGTGGGCCTCAGGGGGCAAGGGCAAAAAAAGAAGCGGGACCTTATCCGGGGTCCCGCTCTCCGTTAACCAGGTGTCGAGAGTCAGAGGGCCTTCTTGACTCCCGCGCGGATGCCGATGCGGCTGCCGCCGTCTACGAGGCTCATGCGAGCGGAGAGGTCGAGTGTCATGCTGCCCATGGGCTTCTGCCAGCCGATACCGGGAACCAAGCAGAGCTCGTTGTGGGAACTCGAGCCGCCAAACGGCCCGGACCAGTCAAAGCTCAACATGTCGAAGCCTACCTCACCAATTGCGTAGAGCCCCGGCATCACGTTGGCAAGGGAATACGTGGCTCCAACCTTGATCGGAATACTCGATCCTTCCCAGTTGTTTTTTTCTGCGAACATCATGTAGCCGATCGAGCCGATGAGCGTGATCTTCTGGTTGAACCCGTAATCAAACTGACCGGTGAGGCCATACCCGACGCCGGCGACGTTGCTCAGATCACCGAACGGGACAGCAAGGTCAATGCCCAGCCCGGCGGCTTTGGAGCCTGCCGCAGAGCCTTCAGCCGCTGCAAACGACACCATTGAAAGCGTGAGAAGCATCGCCACGAGAAGCTTTTTCATGACCAACCTCCTGTAATGTGTGCTGTTACCTTACCCCCCTGCGCAGAAAAAGTTAGCACTGGTTCTGCTGCCTGTCAAGAAGAATTCGCTGCCCTTTCCGCTTCCCGCGCCTCATCCGGTATCTCTATTTGACTCAGCCGGCTTTGGACGCGCGCGAGAAAACCGTCAATCCCGTCCTGCAACTCGTTTCTCGGAAGCCCGCCCTTTTCAAGTTCCGCGTCTTCGTGTTCGGCCATACGGGCATAGAAATCCCTCCCCACGGGGAGAAGGTCTCCGGGTCTTCTGGCCACTTCAACCAGCGCAAACAGGGCATCCTCCGCCCTGCCGAACTCACCGAGCATTTCGTATCCCGCCATCAGGGAAAGGAGGTCGCCTTCGGCCAGACCCCGCTCCGCGCAGGCATCCCCGAACCCTGCGATTCGCTCCCGGAAGGTGTTATCGGCCGCCGACGCGTCGGCCTGAGCGGCCGCGGCATACAGCCAGAATGCTTTCACCGCGGCGGCTGTCGCCCGGTGGTGGTCGCCCTCTTCTTCAGAAATGAGCGAGATTTCCTCGAGGATGCGCGCCGCAACGAAGCCCTTTTCCACGGAAGCAGTCGTCTTCCGGATTGCGTCCGGAGAAAGGATTTCCAGCATCGCACCATCAATTCCGATCAGTCGCTCCGACTCGCGGTTCAGGAAATCGAGTGCCTGACCGCGTGCCTCGTTCTCGCGGAGCGAGAGCACGCGTGCCAGCGCCTGGGCCAACTGGTCCAGCAGGCGCATGAGGTAATCCTGCCGGATCATGTCTTCCCGCTGAGATCGAATGACTGGCCGTTCTCACACACGGTGATTGCGCCTCCGGTTAGCGGTTGCAGGTGCTCCTTCATGCCGGCGAGCGCTTCGTCATCCCCGTGCACGAGAAACGTCCTTTTCACGGATGAACCCACCGGTGCATACCATTCCTGCATCTCTTTCCAGTCGGCGTGAGCGCTGAACGCTTCGATGACTACAACATTGGCGCGGACGGTGTGCTCCTCTCCGAAAATCTTCACCTCGCGCTGACCATCCACCAGCCGTCTTCCCAGTGTGTTCTCCGCCTGGAATCCAACGATCATGATGGTGTTTCTGTTGTCCTCAATATTGTTGCGAAGGTGGTGCAGGATGCGACCGGCTTCGCACATTCCGGACGCAGATATGATGATCATCGGGTCGGTACGCGAATTCAGCGCCATGCTTTCCTGAACGGTTCTGGTGTACTGAAGTTGCGAAAACCCGAACGGATCACCTTCTTCTTCCAGAAACTGGCGTGTTTCTTCGTCGTAGCATTCGGGGTGCAGGCGGAAGACTTCCGTCGTGTTCGTCGAAAGCGGACTGTCCACGTAAATCGGGAGACGAGGGATTCGATTGGCGTTGGCAAGCCGGTTCAGGGCGTAGACGATCTCCTGCGTTCTTCCCACGCTGAAGGCGGGAACGATAATCTTTCCCCTCTGGCGATACGTGGTATTCACAACCTCCGCCACCCGGTTTTCGACCTCAGAAGGCGGATGATGCAATCGCGCACCGTACGTGCTTTCGCAAATTAGCCAGTCCGCGTGGTCAAACGGCTCTGGATCGCGGAGAATGGGGAGATTCTTCCGCCCTACATCGCCCGAGAATGCGAGAGTTGAAGGCGTGCCTCGCCCTTTGAACGTGAGTTTGACGGAGGCCGACCCAAGGATATGCCCTGCGTCGAAAAATTCGATACTTGTGCCCCCGATGGCGAACGGCTGGTGATATCCGTAGCTGACGAACCGGTCAATTGTGCGGTGGGCGTCAACCATCGTGTAAAGAGGGTTGAAAGGTTCTTCGCCCTTCCGCGCGCGCTTGCGGTTCACGAATTCGACGTCCTTCTCCTGGATGTGCGCGCTGTCGAGCAACATTACCGCGCAAAGATCCCTCGTCGCATGAGTCGCATGTATCCTTCCGGTGAAGCCTTTGCGAACAAGCGTCGGAAGATTCCCGGAATGGTCAATATGCGCATGGGAAAGAACAACATCCGTAATTGAGGCCGGATCGAACGGGAAATGTCGATTTCGCTTGAACGCCTCTTCGCGTTTGCCCTGGAACAACCCGCAATCGAGCAGGATCCGCTTGCCGCCGGTTTCCAGAAGGTGCATGGACCCCGTCACTGTTCGAGTGGCTCCGGAGAACGTGATTTTGGGCATAAAACCTCCTTGTTCGTTCTATTGCGCGGACGCGAATCGCCAGATTCGTACCGCAAAGTAGGCCGTTGTAACGAGAAATGCGGCGATGGCGCTCACCGAAAGAGCGGTGAAATACGACAACACCAGAGCCAGAATACCTGCCACAAAGGCGATCGCAAAGGACCACCAGAGCGTCTTCTTGACCGAATCAGAAATAAGTAACGCCGTTGCGGCGGGAGCACTCAGCATTGCGAAAACGAGTATCGATCCGATTGCTTTCACCAGCAGCGCCGAGGAAAGGCCGATCAACGCAAAAAGCAGGTAGTTGAATCGGTCCGCGTTGATGCCAAATGCCCGGGCGCCGTCGAGATCGAAAGAGACGAAAAGGAATTGCTTCCAGAAAACGACGAAGACGATTGCAAGGCAGAGAGTCAGGAAGGCAAGCAGCACGAGATCCTGATTTGTGATGAGCAGGACATCGCCCATGAGCAGGCCCCACACACGGCTGGCTGACTCCGGAATCAGTGAGATCAACAGAACCGCCAGTGCCATTGAGAGAGCGAACCCGACCCCGATTGCCGTATCGGAACCGGCTGTGCTGCCGCGGTTGTACGCGCTTCCCGCCGCAAGTGCGAGCAGAACAGCAAAGACCGCCGCGCCGAAGACGGGACTGATACCAAAAGCGCTGCCGCGGCTTTCCAGTACGATCACAAGCGCCGCGCCCCCGAGTGCGGCATGGCTGGCACCGGAAACCAAAAAGGTGGAGTTGCGGAAATTCGCAAATACACCGCTCAATGCGGCATTAATCCCCACAAAGAAAAATGCTGCCGCAGCCCGGAGAACGAACGGTGACGTGAGATAGGAGACGGAATCAGGCATGGACGTCTTCCACCAGCGGGTGCCGGAACCCTTCCGGGCAGATGACTACCGGCACGTCAGTGCCGTATGCCCGCGTAAGATTTGCGGGGCGGAGCACCTCGTCCGGCGTCCCGGCAGCCACAATCTCTCTGTTCAAGAGGACGAGGTTGTCGAGGTGGTGCACAATGGTGTGAATCCCGTGTACGACAGCTATTACCGTCTTCCCTTTCTGGCGTACGAGTCCTGAAAGAAGCTTTGCCGTCGCGTGCTGGCTGGTCATGTCCATCGCGGAAAACGGTTCGTCGAGGACCAGTAGCTCCGGTTCGAGAGCAAGCGCCCGGGCAAGCAGCACCCGCTGTTTTTGGCCGCCGGAGAGAAGGCCGTATTGATGGTCGCGAATCTCCACAAGGTCAAGGTCTTCGAGTATCTGGGAAACGCGCTCGTCAATCCAGCGAGCAGGCCGATCAGTCACTCGGGACGAGAGTCCCAGCGCGATGACCTCCTTGCTTCGCAGAGGAAGGAGAGGGTTGATCGAATCGTACTGCGGAACGTACGCGATGAGACGCTGCACGCGTTGCGACGGAGCCGTCGGGCTCTCTCCGAGTACGCGGATCTCACCCCTCGTGGGCCGCAGTATGCCGAGCAGGAGACGGAGAAAAGTGCTCTTTCCGGATCCATTCGGCCCCATAACGGCGGTGAACGTTCCCCTTGGCAGCGTCAGGCTGACCCCGCGCAACGCTTCCACAAGAGGACGCTGGTACGAGTACGACAGCTCACGGACCTCGACCGCCGGATTTCTGTCGTCAGCTACGTCGGCCATGCAATCCCTACCGCGACAATATGCGACGTATGACGAGGAATATGAGCAGGAGAAAGACCCCGCCCATGATCGCCAGCAGGGTGGGATATATGCTCTGATTCGCGAGTCCACCAGCCTCTGGCTGGACGTCAACCAGAACGGTGCTGGTTACCATCGCGTTGTACGCTGCATCCCCGAGAAATGTCCTGTTTGTTCCACCTGTCTGGAGAAAACGCGTGTACGCGACACGGGTCCCCGTGTCTTTAGCAAGCTGTTCAGCGATTTCCCCCGCTTTGGCGTTTCGAAGTCCTACCGGGCACACCAGCAACCGTGCGCCACCTTTTCCGAGCAATCGGTTGATTTGCATGAGGCTTTTGGCATCCGCCTGGCCGCTTCCTTCGTCAGGAAGCAGGATACCCCCAACGGCATAGCCGAGGTTCCGCACGGTGTAAGCAACGCCCGGAACTACTGCCACAACTGTGTCGCCGAGGCTGCCACAGTCCCTCATTGCCTGCAGGGCCGCTTCACGCTGAGCGTGCACTTCATCCGAGAAGCGTTTCAGATTGGCTGCCACAACCTTCTCGTCGGCACTCATCTTTGTGAGTTCCGACGCGACGGCTCGAGCGATTGCCAGAGCGTTGTCGTAATCCAGCCAGAATCCATGGGGATTCGAGGGCATTCCAGGGAAATCCAGCAACCGGGCTCCCTGTTGTTCATATTGAGGCCAATCAACGGACGGCTTTCCTGCCAACGAGTTCTTCAAATCATGTTCGAAGGCGAGTGATGCGCTGTGTGCGTAAACGGCAATTTGCGCTTCGCGGACGCGCTGAATAATCTCCGTATTGAGCGATACGCTGTGAGGGTCACTCCCCGGTGGCATGATGCTGAACGCTTCCACCTGACTGCCCCCGATCGCCTCCACGATGGGAAGGAAATCCGTCAGTGTTACTGCCACGCGGATGGGCGGGCTGGCCTGTCCGGCTCCGCAGAACAAGGCGAGCAGGGCGAACAACACATACGCACGTCTCACAGTTTTGTCCTCCTCACTTCCCCTTGACCGCCTGCCTGCGCTTCTGAACGGGACTCGTCGGCATCCTTCGGCCCGAACGTTTCGCGCCGGGTCGGCCGCTGCCCGTTCCTCGCTTCGTGGTGGACGAACGATTCAGGCCCCGCGCCTGCGGTTTTTCCAGGTGTTTCATCAGAGACTGGAATCCACGCTCTCCGAAAAGCGGGGATAATTCCTTGCGTGAACGGATCATCCCGGCGTCTTTGAGCCCGTTCATCACCGCCGCGCGAAGCGCTTCGATGGCCGGTCCATATCTCCCTTCCGCGGTGTGTACCACTGCAATCCAGATGTACGCGTGGAAGAAATCGGCCCTCTTCTGAATCACCCGCTGAAACCGCGTCAACGCCTCCAGAGGCGCCCCTGCCCTGAAATCGGCCACTCCGGCAAGGAAAAGGCATTCAGGGTCACGATGATGCCTGTATGCGCGTTCGAATGCCTCCGCTGCGGGCCGCGCCTGTCCAGAATCCAGAAGTATCGCACCCAGACACCTCCACGCATCTCCGTTGTCGGGCTCTTCGCGGACAACGGTTTCCATCGTTTTGCGCGCTCCGTTCAAATCCCCGGAAGCGTACAGCGCCGTTCCCAGGCGAGCCAGCAATCGGACGTCACCTCCCCGATTCTTGAGCGCACGGCGGAGCGCATGCACCTGGTGAAACGCTGAACCGGGTGCATCAAAACGTTGGAAACCCCGTGCGGAGTTCGGGAATGCCGGTAACCAGGGCAGAGCTTCGCGGAGTTGTTTGAGCCCGAAACATACCTGCGCGTGGCCATATTGCCCCGCAACACGCTGGGCAAGCGCTTTGAATTTGCCTGCAAGGTGCGATTTTCTGTTGGCAGGGATCGTGAACGGGACGAACGCCGCACATGTCCTGTGGGCGTCTGAATGAACCAGCACAGGCTCCGGGGCCACGCCGCCGTGCCCGCACACGGGGCACAAAAGCCGGTTCAACCGCCCCGCCATGAGCAGCGCCAGGCTCTCCCCATCGGAATCTGCGTCGACGCGTTCCACCAGTTTCGCCCGGAGAACCTCGCCGCAGATGGGGCATGGGAAATCATCAGCTTTCGATCGCATCACTGTCCCGTCCGTGGCGACGTCATGAAGCGGCGAATCCGGTCACTTCGCGCACGTATTCCGCATCCAATCCGATTTCGTCGCGGTCCCGCTGAAACACCCCCACGTCCACCGCGTCACACGGTTTGATCCGGCGGAACGCGTACGCAAACGCCTCCTTTACGCTTTCCTGCGTTGCGCATTTCCGGCTTGCGGCGAGGATTTTGAACAGGATGCATTGCTTCGGCGTGGAAAGCACGAAATCTGTCATCCGGTCCCGGTCCGCGTCGTCGTACACCTCCGTACCGGTGCTTCCGTTGACGAGAAAACTCTCCCGCTCCTCGCGGCTGAGGTTGTACGCGCATGTCATGTAGAAGTCGACTTCCCAGTCGTGTTCTTCGATGTATTCGCAGACTTCCGGCATGTGTGATCCCACCCCCGCCAGAAGCCCTTTGTCGTGAATCTGCTTCAAACAATCGTGGACGTCGTCAATGCGCCCTTGCTTCCAAAGGTTGTCCGTCCGTGTCCCATGATGGTAAATCGCTATCGGGTGATGCTCGGCAACGGCTCGGATGTTATCCGCCACGTCGCCGCCTTTCCATTCACTCGCCGTCTGCACAATCCAGTGCATCGTGCCGCCACGTTCCCGGTAACGGTCGACCCAGTCCATCACGATCTGGTCGCCGCGAGATTGCATCGCCGTAACGCCGGCCTTTTCCGAGGCAAACCACGCATCAAGAACACGTTCAGTCGTATAGTAATCGCGCATCTCGGCGTTCCGTTCGGGCGTCAAATGAGAATTCCCGCGCAGAGGGTTTCCACCCACGATAAGGCGGGAAATTCTGTGCGGACCGAAATCAATCTCTGGCAAACGCACTGCCCAAACCTCCTTCTTGAAACCCAGGTCTTCTTCCCTTGTGCCACTGGTGATGCCCGTGGTAAATGAATGTACGCTCTCGACGTCCCGTCGGCATCTTTGCCGGCGGTCGACGGCAGGAGCGAGTTGCAGAACGGAAGTGGTGCTCCGGGCGCGCATACCCGGTATGCAAGGAGTGTCCGCCTGATCTCACGGGTGCATTCGATTTTCGATAGGGAACTGGAATGATGACGTCGGAAGAACGTGTGCTTGCCGCGTGCGCGTTTCATCGCCCGGACAGAGTTCCGCGGTTTGATTCCTTCTGGGACCTGCCCGATGCGTGGCGTCAGGAAATCGGCGCACTGAAGGACCTGACGGACATCCAGATCTGGGCCGCAGACGAGACACCGTTCCCTTCTCGAAAAACGGTGTTGAAGGAACAGGACGGGTGGCTCTACGAGCGCGACGGGTGGGGAAGTACGTTCCGGACACGGCCGGGGACTTACTTCCACGAGGTACTTGAAGTCGCGATTCCTGAGGGTGTCGATCCCGACCGCGTAACGTTCGAAGATCCTGCGAGCGGCGGACGCTATCTGATGGGCCGCCAGACCTGGTCCGAATTGCGGCAGGAACTGGAAAATGCTCGGCGTGATTACTGCGTTTTCGCCAAAACAGGGGGCCCGTTCCTGCGCACAACGCTTCTGCGCGGGGAAACACAGTTCCTGATGGACATCGCGACTGATGAAGTTCTTGCTCGGAACCTGGCGGAGAAGGTGGGATCACACCTCTGCGATGTAGGTGTGGAAAGCATCACCAGATGGGGGCTGACGAACACGGGGATCTGGATTTACGACGACGTGGCGTTCAACGAGGCTCCCCTTTTCAGTCCGTCCGCCTTTGAACGCGTCTTTCTGCCTGTGTACAGCCAGATGATTTCGCGGTACAAAGCTGCCGGCGCAAAGTACGTCTTTTTCCATTCGGACGGAAACATAAACCCGTTCGTGGACATGCTTGTTGATGCGGGTATCAGCGGCCTGCATCCGTTGGAGCGACGGGCCGGCGTGGATCCTTTTCTGCTCCGGGAACGCTACCCAAAACTTGTCCTGGCAGGGGGAATGTGCAATACGGATATCCTGATAAACGGGCCGGTGGATCGAATTGAGGTGGAAGCGCGAAAACTGATCGAGCTTGCGCGGGACGGTGGACTGATCATCGGAACTCATTCTGTGAGCCCGGAGGTTCCTCTGGAGCATTTCCGTGCCTACGACCGTATCTGCCGGCGTTACGGAGTATTCACGGAGTGATGGTGCATCTATTACAAAGGGCGTTCTTTGATCACCCGCGCCGGCACGCCGCCCACAATCGTGTAAGGCGGCACGTCCCTGGTGACTACACAACCGGCGGCAAGAATCGCGCCCTTCCCAACCCTCACGCCGTCCAGAACCACAACATTCGACCCCACCCAGACGTCGTCTTCAAAAACCACCCCTTTGAACTCGCAAGGTTGTTCGTAGATGTATTTCGCGCGAGTGGCGAATGTGTGGTTTTCCGGGATTATGAGCGAGTGAGCGCCGATACGCACGCCGCGCCCGAGAACCAGGTTATCGTACAGCATGGTGTAATCGTTGACCGAGCAGTTGGGTCCGATAATCATGTGGAAATCCTTCGGTCGAAGAACAGCCATCGGACCAATGGAACTTCCATCGCCTATCGTGAGCTTGCTTCGGCTGCCCAGTTCAATGCGTGCGGCGGGATGAATCCGTACGTCTTTCCCGATAGTAACGCCGGGATGGTCCTCCCAGCGGTATCCGAACGGGGTTTTGAACACGTCCGCCACGAGGGACCGGAAAAAACCGGGCTCATTGCGGGCAATCTCAGCCAGCAACGCTTTCAATTCGGCGGCGCGAGGGTTCTCAGGCACAGGCGGATCATCGGGCATCGGTTCAACTCCGCGTGAGAAAGTCTGAGACGAGGGTTCGCATACCGGAAATTACAGGAACGAGCCAACGCCATCGAAGCGCAACCCCCCGTGCTGACTTATTCCCCTCCTTGACTCGCCACTCAATCGCTATTTGCGTACATTAGGCAATATACGGAGCCACGTCAGTGACCCGTCCGCAGCTGGTGCCGGGCGGTTCGCGTGTGGATGCGCCAGCCGGAGCACGATGCCAACGGCTCAGGGGAGGTTCTCAATGAACGAAAAACCGAGTGCCGAAGTTGCCGCCGGAGTGATCGGTTCGCGCCTTGTTCAGGCGCTGGAGGAGTTTCTGGACTCCACATCGAGGCGTGATGAACACCTCGTGAAACTGCTTACCGTCATGGCCAAACTCGCGGCATCGGCGCAAACCCCTTTGCCCGGGGGCGCGGCGCATCTGGAAGCCGCCGATGTCTCTGGAGTCGTCGCCGCACTCGAGAAGATCGCAGAACGATCCGTCCCTGCGGGCTCGACCGCGGCGCAAGCTCCCGCTCCCGACATTACCGCCGTCCTGGAGAAACAGAACCAGACGAATGAACTTTTGGTCCGGTTGATCACTGAACAGGCGCGGCGCGTGTCCGAAGCCGAGATGAAACAGATACCCGAGTTGAGCGATCAGGAGCGGTGGGCCGACCTTCAAATCGGTTCCTTCGATGACAAAGATATCGCGTTCATGAAGGAATCAGAAGTTTTTGGTGCTCTGTCAGACGAAACGTTGAAGGTCATTCGCGCGAACGCAACGCTGGAGAAATATGAACCGGGCAAGATGATTTTCGTAATCGGGGATCCGGTCTCCCAGGTCTACATCATCAAGTCAGGAATCGTGGAAATCTGCCGCCCGACCGACGACCCGGACAAACTGAATGTCGTGGCGTATCTAACCGCGGGTGATTCCATCGGGGAGATGTCCATTCTCATCTCCGGGGATTCCCGCAGCTCTATCGCGCGGGTGCCGCAAGGCGCGGAAGTCTTGATGATTCCGCATGACGTGTTTATGAAGCTTTTCAAGGCGTTGCCAGAGCTCGCTCTCCGCCTCGCGACAGTGTTTGCGCGCCGGCTGAAAACGTCAATCAAGAAGGAGCGCATTCAAACTCATCACCGCGAACTTCAGGGGTCGCTGGAATATTTCGATCTCGCGACCATCATCCAGACGCTGTTGTCCTCCGACGAAAGGACGGGCGTTCTTACGGTGACCGACGAGCAGCAGGAACCTGTGGCCGACCTCTATTTCGAGGCGGGGACCATGCGGTATGCCCGTTACCGCCAGCTCCTTGGCGAAGAAGCCTTCTATCAGCTTTTCCAGACGGAGAACAAAAAAGGGAGCTTCTCGTTCAAAGAAGGCAAATTCCCGGAAGGTTTCGACCAGCGAGCGGAAGTATCGGTGCCAGGCATGTCCCTGTTGTTCGAAGCGGCGCGACTTTCGGATGAGCTCAAGCTTCTCAAGGAACAGATACCCGACCCTGACAAAGTCTTCAAACCGAAGGTTGACGCCCTGGAATGGACCGATGACGACAACCGGACCTTGGCGAACGGTATCTGGAACATGCTGCGGAGAGGCGCGTCGGTGAGGGAATTGACGGAGAATCTTCCGCGGTCGGAATACGCGATCTACGCAGTGCTCTCCGAAATGCTGAAATCCGGTCAGATTGAATAGGGCGAGCATTACACAGCGGCGGCAGCCGCATGCTCTCAGAGAAAAGAAGGTTGGCGCGTGCGAATCATCATAGAAAAGGACTATGCAGGCGTCTCGCGCCGTGCGGCCGATTTCGTTGAGGCACTGCTGCGGCGCAAACCGAACGCGGTCCTCGGGCTGGCGACCGGCTCAACTCCTCTGGGTCTCTACCGGGAACTCAGCCGACGGCACAAAGAAGCGGGGCTGGATTTCTCTGGTGTGACGACGTTCAATCTCGACGAGTATTACGGGCTCACGCCCGATCATCCGCAAAGTTACCACCATTTCATGCGCGCAAACTTGTTCGACCACATTAACGTGCCCCGCGAGAACATCAACATACCTTCTGGAACCGCGAAGGACATCGCAAAATCATGCGAGGATTACGAGCGAAAAATCCGGGACTCCGGTGGTATTGATCTGCAGATTCTCGGCATTGGAAGTGATGGCCACATCGCCTTCAACGAACCGGGATCGAGCCTCGCCTCTCGCACACGGCCCAAAACACTTGCGCCGGAGACGATCCGCGACAACGCCCGCTTTTTTGGAGAAGGAGAAGAGGTACCGAAATTCGCCATCACAATGGGGGTCGGCACCATACTCGAGTCCGCCGCCTGCCTGCTCCTTGCAACCGGCAAGGGCAAAGCCCGAATACTGGCGGAAGCAGTGGAAGGCCCTGTGACCTCGCAGGTTACCGCGAGCGCATTGCAGCTTCATCCGCACGCAATCGTCATCTCGGATGACGAAGCGGCCAGTTGCCTCAAGCGCAGGGCATACTACGAGCATGTAGAGCGGGTTTCAAGCGAATTCGGGGGGAAAGCCGATACTCGTCCCTGGAGCCGCTGACGTTTCCGGGTGATCCTTCGCCTGATGAAGCGGCGTGTTCCGCCGGTTCCCGCGTGGGAATTACCGGCGTTTGGAGCGGATCAGAACGCCGCGGCCGCTTTCGACGGGAGCGGCTGTTGCGAAAAATCACCCCTGCTTTTCTGAACGAAATCTCCCGCCCGCGTTCCGCCCTGGTTTCCACCCGAATTGACAGTGCGGATTTCCCGCTCAACAAAGTGAGACGAGCGTAGACACCCGGTTGGAATCTTTTCGGATCGGGAGTTCGTGTTCTGCGACGTCCAATTTGCAGTGGGCGGCTTCGGTGTGATGGCCGCTGTTTGCCGGGTGCGTCCTCTGAGCACGCTGTTCCCGTTTGCCGGCAACTACGCCGATTCCACGTGCAGTTGGCGTGTTCCGGCCCTCGGCGGTACATTTCGTTTAACCCTCCCGAGTGTTCATGGGTATCTAACGTTTCACGTTGCAGTCCGTGACTCCTGTCTGGGATTCCGGGGAGGATTCCGTGGAATACGAGCAGTTGTTGATCGAGCAGCGCAAAGCGAAAATCGAGGCGATCCGCGCGTTGGGGGTGGATCCGTACCCCTACCGGTTCGATCCTGCCAACACGACCAGGGAAATTGTTGCTGATCCCGAACGGTTTTCCGAACAACCGGTATCAATTGCAGGACGGCTGATGTCCATTCGGGGAAAGGGGAAAACGGCGTTCGCGCATATTCAGGATGCCGAGGGAAGGATCCAGATCTACGTGCGCAGGGATGCCGTCGGGGAAACCCCGTATTCGATCTGGAATCTACTGGACATTGGTGACATCATCGGGGTGAAGGGGCCGGTTTTCGTTACCCATACGGGCGAAACCACCGTCCAGGTGACCGAGTTCGTTGTCCTCTGCAAAAGCATTCGTCCGCTTCCCGTGGTGAAGGAACAGATGGTTGAGGGGGAGCGCCGGGTGTATGATGACATTCGTTCGAATGTCGAACTCCGCTATCGTCACCGCTCCATCGACCTGATCATCAACCCCGAAGTGCGCGAAGTGTTCCGCAAAAGGTCGCAGATTCTGCAGACCGTAAGGCGCGTTCTCGAGGATCGCGGTTTTGTCGAGGTCGAAACCCCTGCGCTCCAGCGGGTGTACGGTGGGGCGAACGCACGGCCGTTCAAAACGCATCACAACGCTCTGGACATAGATCTCTATCTCAAAATCAGCCCTGAGCTCTACCTTAAGCGATTGGTCGTAGGCGGCCTGGAACGCGTGTACGACTTGTCGAAGAACTTCCGCAACGAAGGAATCGACCGCACGCACAACCCTGAGTTCACCATGCTTGAGGCGTACCAGGCATATGCGGATTTCAACGACATGATGGCTCTCACGGAAGCCATGTACGTGGAATCGTGCCTCAAAGTGAACGGAACAGCAACGATCGCCCTTCAGGGACGCGAGATCAATCTCGAACCTCCGTGGGAACGCGTCGAGATGGTCGAGGCTATCGAAAAACATGCCGGCATTACAGTTGAAAACCTTTCGGATGAGGAACTGCTCAGCATGGTCCGAGTTCACGACCCCGATGCGCCGCCCGTTCTTTCGCGGGGTATGCTGATCGCAGACCTGTTCGAATACCGAGTGGAAAAAGAACTCACCGGCCCTGTTTTTGTGACAAACCATCCGGAGGAGACTTCGCCGTTGTGCAAAGCCTCCCGGACGAGGCCGGGGTTCATTGAACGATTTGAGCCTTACATACTGGGGTACGAAATCGGGAACGCGTACTCCGAGATGAACGACCCGGTTCGTCAACGGCAGCTCCTCGAGGCACAGGCGGCGCACCGTGAAGTGGACGGTGAGGTACCCCCTGTCGACGAGGATTTTCTCCGTGCAATGGAGATCGGGATGCCTCCGACCGGAGGGTTAGGCATAGGCATAGACCGAATGGTCATGGTGCTCACCGACCAGGCGTCAATCCGCGACGTCATCGCGTTCCCCACGTTGCGCCCTGCGGACGCCAGAGATGCCGACACACCCTGACGCAGAAACGGAGCGACCAATGGAGAAAACACCGGAAGCAGCGTATGAGGAACTCGTCCAGCGGGTGAAGAACATCGCTCTGCTGGGGAATACGGCAAGCGTTTTGCACTGGGATATGGAAACGTACATGCCCTCCGCAGGGGCGGAATACCGTTCGCGGCAGCTATCCTTGCTCTCGGGAATGCTGCATGAGCAATTCACGGCGCCGGAAATCGGTGATCTGCTTACATGTGTCGAACAGAGTGATCTCGTGAAGGACCCCTTGTCCGATTGCGCGGTTAACGTAAGGGAAATCCGTCGCGAATATGACCGTGAAGTGAAGGTGCCCAAAAGCCTTGTGGAAGAACTTGCGCGGGTAACCTCGCTCGCGCACGTTGTGTGGCGCGAGGCGAGAAAGAATTCTGATTTCAAGGCCTTTCAACCTACGCTCGAGAACGTAGTGCGCCTGACTCTGGAAAAGGCCGATGCCATCGCCACCGGGCCCACCAGATATGATACTCTCCTCGATGGGTACGAGCCCGGGATGACCACGGACCGCATGAAAGCGGTGTTCACCGCCTTGGGCAACGAGTTGAACCCCTTCGTCGAGGAGATCCTTTCCTCCGGAAAGGAGCCCGACCGGACGATCCTGACGCGGAAATACCCGACCGACAGGCAGGCAGTTCTCGGGCAGATACTGGTGGGTGCAATTGGTTTCGATCTGGCGGGCGGACGGATTGATGTGACGACCCATCCCTTCTGCGCGCAGGTCGGTCTGGGTGACGTCAGAGTCACCACGCGATATAACGAACGCGATCTGGGAGACGCGATGTTCGGGCTTCTCCACGAAGCGGGCCACGGTTTGTATGATCAGGGGACAGACCCGGCGCATTTCGGGCTTCCGCGGGGTGGCTTCGTGTCGCTCGGTATTCACGAATCGCAGTCGCGGATGTGGGAGAATTTCGTTGGAAGGAGCCGCGGCTTCTGGCGTTTTGCGCTGCCGATTGCGAAAAGTGTCTTCCCTGAGGCGCTGTCGGATGTGTCGCTCGATGCCTTTTACTGGGCCGTGAATGATGTTCAGCGGTCGTACATCCGGGTAGAAGCGGACGAAGCAACGTATAACCTGCACGTCCTCCTGCGTTTCGAAATCGAACAGGCCATCGTCTCAGGCGACCTCGCGGTGGCGGACATTCCCGGCGCGTGGAACGAAAAGATGCAGCAACTGTTGCACATCACCCCGCGGAACGATGCCGAGGGGTGCCTGCAGGACACGCACTGGAGCGGAGGTGGTTTCGGGTATTTCCCCACGTATACGCTGGGAAACCTTTACGCGGCGCAGTTTTTCGAGCAGGCGCAGGCGGATCTCGGTGATCTCGACGAGCAGTTCCGCAGGGGAGATTTTCTGCCTCTGAGAGAATGGCTCAAAGAAAAGATTCACCGGCAGGGGATGCGGTATCGGGCGAATGAACTTGTCGAGAAAGTTACGGGAAGGCCGCTCAGCCATGAACCGCTGATGCGCCACCTGAAGAACAAGCTGGCTCCCCTGTACGGCGTCGCGCGGGAGACCAGATGAAGTACGAGCTTTTCGTCGCCCGGCGCTACCTTCGACCGAAAAGATCGGAGCTTTTCGTAAGCCTCACGACGATGCTTACCACGCTGGGAGTCACGCTGGGCGTCGCGGCGCTCATCATCGTCCTGTCGGGCATGAATGGTTTCGCCGGGGAGATACTTCGCCACCTGATCGGGATGAACGCGCACCTCTGGGTCCAATCCCAGACGGGGAGCCTCGCCGACAGCCGCGGAATCGAAGAAAAGATAAAGCAAATCCCGGGCGTTGTCGGAGTGTCGCCCACGATCTATGAGGAAACGCTCATTGCGAACCCCTCGGTTGCTCAGACAGGCGCCCAGATCAAGGGTGTCGACACGCTGACTATCGGCGATGTCTCGAACATCGTGCGCCTGTTCAAAGAAGATTCTGTCAACTGCACGGGGCGCTTCTTTCTCGGTCGAGATTCAGCGAACGCAGAACCGGGGATCGTGCTGGGCTGGCAACTCGCGGGTAAGCTTCAGGTGTTCGTCGGAGATCGTGTGTACGTGGTGATCCCGCCGAAAGGCCCGGTGAACCCGATGATGGTCGTTCAACCGAGGTTCGCACCTTTTCGCGTAACCGGTGTCTTCGACTCGGGTTTCTACGAGTTTGACGCGACGCTTGCGGTAATGGACATCCATGAGGCGCAACGTCTGTTTGACTACGGGACTTCCGTAGGCGCTGTCGAGGTGAAGTTGCGCGACGCCTTCATGGCGGACGGAGTGGATAGCCTCGTTTCGCAGAAACTTGGCGGTTACCCCTACACTACGACGACATGGGTCGAGCTGAACGGCGGGTTGTACAAATGGCTCATGATCGAGAAATGGTTCGCATTTATCGTACTGAGTCTGATCATACTTGTAGCGGCATTTAACATTGTTAGTACGTTGACGATGGTGGTGCGAGACAAAACGAAAGAGATCGGTATCCTGAAAGCAATGGGGGCAACTGCGTCCGAGATATCGCGCATTTTTCTGGTGCAGGGACTCATTGTGGGATTTGTTGGAACTGTTTCCGGAGGCATTCTGGGATACACGCTTTGCTGGATTCAGGACAAGTACCACGTCGTTCGTTTGCCTGCGGAGCTCTACCAGGTGAATGCATTCCCTGTTGAAATGCGCGTTCTGGATTTCGTCGCGATTGGTTCCGCGGCGATTGTGATATGCCTGCTGTCGGCGCTTTACCCCGCCCGGCGCGCGGCCAATATGGACCCGGTGGAGGCGATTCGCAATGAGTGACGATCTGCCGGTTGCGTCCGAAGTGGCCGTCCTGGCCGAGAACCTGCACAAAAGCTATCCGACACCGGAGGGCGATTTACCGATCCTTGTCGGTGTTGACCTGCGCGTCCGCAAAGGGGAAATCGTCGCGATCACCGGTGAATCGGGGGCAGGCAAGAGCACTTTGCTGCACCTTCTTGGCGGGCTCGACAGGCCGACTTCCGGGCATATCACTGTTGATGGCGTACGCATCGACAATACCGACGAGGGAGCGAGATCGCGGTTCCGAAATGAACGGGTCGGCTTCGTGTTCCAGTTTCATCACCTGTTGCCGGATTTCACGGCCCTCGAAAATGTGATGATGCCGTGTCTGATCGCGGGGACCGATGTTGCCGCCGCAAAGACGGTTGCCCTGGAGATGCTCACTTCAGTTGGTCTGGAGAACCGTCTGGGACACCGTCCGAATGAGCTTTCAGGGGGCGAACAGCAAAGGGTTGCGGTGGCGCGCGCGCTGGCAAACAAGCCCGCGATAGTGTTCGCGGATGAGCCATCAGGGAACCTCGACTATCGTCACAGCAGGCAGTTGAACGACCTGTTGTGGAGTCTTGCGCGCGCCAAAGCGGTTACATTCGTTATCGCCACACACGACCGCGCGCTCGCACTCAGGGCAGACCGCGAAATCCGCCTTGAAAACGGTGTCGCGCGGGAACTGACAAAAGCCGAAACGGCGTCCTATTCTGAAGAGATCGGTAATGTTGCGTCAGCTTGTCGGGGCTGAAAGGTTCCATGGGCAAACGCGTATGTGAGCGGTGCAAAGCAGATGACGCGATTGTGCGTCTGATCTCGGTGAAAGAGAACACGGAAAAGGTTGAATACCTCTGCGCGAATTGCGCCCGTGCAGAAGGAGTGGAGATTGTTGTGGGCGGCAAGGAGGCAGTTCAGGTGTCAGACTCCGGAGAAACTGAGGAAGTAGAACAGGGTTCCCGCGAGGATTCGGTGATGTGTCCCGGTTGCCGGCTTACGTATGCGCGGTTCAAGGAGCGGTACCGACTCGGGTGCGCAGAGTGTTTCGATGCGTTCCGGCCTCTGCTTATACCCCTTCTCAAAAAGGTCCACGGCGCGGAAAGGCACCGGGGGAAACGTTTCGCCCGCCTGGCTGACGAAGACATTACCTCGGGTACGCCGCGCGGAACGTGGATGCTTGAGCTTCTCAAAAGACGCCTGCAGGCAGCGGTTGAGAGGGAGGAATTTGAAGAAGCTGCCAGGTTGCGGGACCGGATAGAAGCGATTTCGAAGGAATCGAATGTGGAGCGAACTGCGCAATGACACTCGATGCGCTGGTTCGGCAGACGCCGATGTGGCTTGATGCGTCAGGCGCGTATGCGGACGTGATCGTGTCGAGCAGAGTGCGTCTCGCACGAAATCTGCGGCACATACCTTTCTCGTCCCAGAACAAAACCGCGGACGAGGAACGCGTGGTAGATGAAGTGCTTTCTGCGGCCCAGCACGTTCGCGACCTGAACCAGAGCACCTATTTTGACATGAAACAGCTCGAGGAACACGATCGCCAACTGCTGGTGGAACGGCATCTGATAAGCCCTGCACTGGCCCTCCGCGGAGGTAATGGCGGTGTGATGGTGGACCAGGACGAGCGCCTCAGCATCATGGTTAACGAAGAGGACCACCTGAGGCTTCAGGCCCTTACGGCTGGTTTTGAACCACAGGCCGCCTGGCAGATGCTCGACAAGGTTGATACCGAGCTCTGCGGGAGGCTTGATATCGCGTATGATGCGGATCTGGGGTATCTCACCGCGTGTCCGACGAACGTGGGGACCGGGTTGCGCGCTTCGATTCTCATTCACCTGCCGGGGCTCGTGCTCGTGCAGACGGTCGATCAGGTCCTGAACGGCATCGCGCAAGTAGGGTTGACCGTTCGTGGCTTTTACGGGGAAGGAACCGAAGTTGTCGGCAGTCTGTTTCAAATATCAAATCAGATCACGCTGGGGAAATCCGAACACGAGATCCTCGAGACGCTGGAACGCGTCGTCAGGCAGATTATCGACTTTGAGTACAGCGCGCGACAGACGCTTTTGCGGGATGCTCGCGCTCAAATAGAAGACAAGATATGGCGTTCTTGGGGCATCCTTGCGAACGCGCGCGTTCTGAGCGGTCAGGAATTCATGAATCTCGCATCTGCCGTGAGACTGGGAGTGAGCACCGGGGTTCTCAAAGAACCATCGCTGGTCCTTTTGAATGAATTGCTTGTGCGGGTACAGCCTTCCCACATCCAGCGCATGGCAGGAAGCAGACTCGACAGTGACCAGCGGGACCAGAACCGTGCCGAATATGTGCGCGAACGGTTCGCGAGCACGACGACTTCCAGCAGGCAAACAAGAGATTGAGAAACACTGAAAATCGATAACACCGGAATGGAAGGTGGAGGCAACGCAATGGATCACCAGATGTTTACGGAGCGGGTGAAGAAGGTCATGGCGCTCGCCCGGGAGGAGTCACAACGCCTGGGTCATGACTATGTAGGTACTGAACACCTTCTCCTGGGACTTATCAAGGAAGGTGAAGGTCTGGCCATTGCCGCGCTGACGAGCCTGGGGCTGGATCCGGAGACTATAAAGCAGTCTGTTGAAGACGCGGTCGCCCAAACCGGCGGCCAGATGCTTATGGGACAGGCTCCGTTCACCCCCAAGGCCAAGGAAATTCTGGAAAGGGCAATGGCGGAAGCGAAGGAAATGAAAGTGCAGTATGTTGGCACTGAACACCTGTTGCTTGCCCTCGTCAAAGACCGGGAAAATGTCGCCGCGCAGATTCTTTCCGCTCTGGGAGCGGATTACAAGACGATCAAAGAAGAGGTTATTGCTCTCATCACCGGTGGAAGCAAGGCCGGACAGCCGAAGGAGAAGAAAAGCAAGACGCCTTTTCTAGATCATTTCGGGCGGGATTTGACCAAACTGGCACGTGAAAATGCCCTCGATCCGGTCATAGGGCGCGAAAAGGAAATTGAACGGGTAAGTCAGGTTCTCAGCCGGAGGAAGAAGAATAATCCGGTCCTGATCGGTGAACCCGGTGTTGGAAAAACCGCGATCGCGGAGGGCCTCGCACAGAAAATTGTGGCGAAGGAAGTGCCGCACGTGCTGGAAAACAAGCGGATTGTGACGCTGGATATGGGTGGCATCGTTGCCGGAACGAAGTACCGCGGGCAGTTTGAAGAGCGCATCAAAGCGATCATGAACGAACTTGTCCAAAACCGCGAGGTCGTGATTTTCATTGACGAGTTGCACACAATCGTCGGGGCAGGTTCGGCGGAAGGAACGCTTGACGCATCCAACCTGTTCAAACCGGCGCTTTCCCGGGGTGAGCTCCAGTGTATCGGCGCCACCACTCTGGACGAGTACCGCAAGCACATAGAAAAAGATGGCGCCCTTGAACGGCGTTTTCAGACGATCATGGTGGATCCTCCTTCGGTCGAAGACACGGTGAAGATTCTCAAGGGCCTCCGTCCGAAATACGAGGAACACCACCGCGTGAAATTCCCCGACGCTACGATTGAAGCCGCCGTGATGATGGCGGAGCGATATCTCCACGACCGATACCAGCCGGACAAATCGCTCGACGTTATCGACGAAGCCGGCTCAAGGGTGAGACTGTCGAAGGTCAGCGTTCCAAACGAAATCAAGGCGCTCGAAGCGCAGATCGCCGAGATCGAGACGAAGAAGGAATCGGCAGTTAACGAGCAGAATTTCGAAGAGGCTGCCAACCTGCGTGACGAGGAAAAAGCACTGCGAGACAAACTGGCGCTTGAACGCAGGAAATGGGAAGAAGCGCGCGAAAACGACGTCATCGAGGTGACAGAAGAAGACATTGCCTACGTTGTGAGCAGCATGACAGGTATTCCAGTTTTCCGGCTCGCGAAAAACGAATCCGAAAAACTCATGCACATGGAAGAGGAACTGGGCAAACGCGTCGTGGGGCAGCGGGAGGCAATTGCGGCAGTATCTCGCGCAATTCGGCGTTCGCGCAGCGGACTGAAAGACCCTGATCGGCCGATCGGTTCGTTTGTGTTTCTCGGGCCAACGGGCGTGGGAAAGACTGAACTGGGGAAGGCATTGGCGGCGTACCTGTTCGAAGATGAAGACGCCGCGATCATCATCGACATGTCGGAGTTCATGGAGAAGTTCGCGGTCAGCAGGCTGGTCGGTGCTCCTCCCGGTTATGTGGGGTACGAAGAAGGCGGTCAGCTCACCGAAAAGGTTCGCCGCAAGCCGTATTCCGTCATTCTGCTGGATGAAATAGAAAAGGCCCACCCCGACGTGTTCAACATTCTGCTCCAGGTACTGGACGACGGGCGGCTTACGGACAGCTATGGCAGGAAGATAGACTTCCGCAACACAATCCTTATCATGACGTCGAACCTTGGCAGCCGGGATATCGGCAGCATGGGGACCTTCGGGTTTGGAAGCAAGGACTCCCTTCCCTCCCGTTCGGAGATGGAGTCGGCAATCAACCGGGAACTGAAGCGCGCGTTCAACCCCGAATTCCTCAACCGCCTCGACGAAGTGGTGATTTTCAACACCCTTTCTCACGACGATATGCTCACCATAGTTCACATTCTGATGTCGGACGTGAAGAAACGGGTAAAAGACCGCCATCTGGACCTGGAGATTACCCCTGCCGCAACCGTGTTCCTTGCGGAAAAGGGGTACGATCCTGCCCTTGGCGCGCGTCCGTTGAAACGCACGATTCAGAAGTACCTCGAAGACCCGCTGTCGGAAGAGATATTGACGGGGAAATTCGACGGTGGTGGAACCGTGCTGATCGATCGGGACGGAGATCGCCTGGTCTTTTCACTGAAGGATGTCTTGCCTGCGCCGGCGCAGAACCCGAACGAACCGGGAATTGAGGATCACGGGACGGCGGACCCCCTTGTGGGAAACACGCAGACGCGGTGACGCGCCGCATTTGGAGCGTGAGAAACGGGCGGACCCTGAAGGGCCCGCCCGTTCTCTTTTCCCCTCGGGGCTTGTGCAGTGGGGAATGCGCGGAGTATTGTTTCGGTTGTTCTTCGGGCGCTGGACGCGGCGTTTCTGGCGCAACAAAGCCGATCGCAAGTGCCCCTGTGCGTCTCAGTCTCACAAAGGAGAAAACGATGCCAAAGAAAGTGCGCGTGGCGATGATGAGCATGGCACACGCTCACGCCGATGGGTACGCGAGGCAGGTCGGGCAGATACCGGATGCCCAGTTGATGTGCATCTGGGATGATATGCCGGAGCGCGGCAGACCCATGGCCGAGAAGTACGGAGTGCCATTCTTCGGTAACGCAATGGAAGAGGTACTCGACCGCAAAGATGTAGATGCGATTGTCGTCAACGCGCCTACTGCGCAGCACACGGAGATCTACCTGAAGGCAATTGAGCGTGGAAAACACGTGTTCACGGAAAAGGCATTGACGATCTCGACAAAAGAGGCGGATGTCGTCGTTGAGGCGGTGAAGAAACATCCCGGGATCAAGTTCACCGTAAGTCTGCCGAGCCGCACGCGCGGCGAGAACCTTTTGATCAAGGAACTGGTGGAGGATGGCGTTCTCGGTCGGATTACCATGATTCGGGGCCGGGTTGCGCACCAGGCGGCCATTGATAAGTGGTTCTCCGGCGGCCAGTTGTGGTTTGTTGACAAGAAAGCCGCGGGCGGCGGTGCCATGTTCGATCTCGGATGCCACACGACTGATATGATCCGATGGATCATGGGCCCACCCAGGTACGCCGTTGCACAGATGAACAACTTCTCGCGCGTCTACAAGATCGACGACAACGGGGTTGCCGTTGTCGAATTCGCCAATCGCGGCCTGGGGATTCTCGACACGAGTTTCTGCCACAGGTCCGGCCCGAATCTTTTTGAAGTGTTCGGCACGGAAGGCTATGTGGGGCGCGGTTTCCCTGGGATGCCGCTGATGATCCAGAGCAGAAAGCTCAAAGGCGGGAACAGGATCGACGGCATGATCATTCCTTCCAAACTTCCGGAGAACAAGCCAAGCATCATGGAAGCCTGGATCTCGGCGATTCTCAAGGACACGCCCCTGATCACGACGGTCGAAGACGGGCGCAATCTGACGGAAATGCTCGAGGGATGTTATACCGCCTGGCGGACGGGAAAACGTTACACGTTTGCGAAATGAGGTGTCGGTTCTCAAAGTCCGGGAGAGGAAGCTCCTTCACGTCCCCTCCCGGATTCCCTTTCCTGTGAGCACGTTACGGGTTGCCCGGTGGAGCCAGAACACAACCGCCGCGGCCCAGAGCCACGCCGCGAGGATTTCCATCGGCCAGCTTCTTTTCGCGATCAACGCCGACGCACCGGACAGGAGAACAACAAGAACAGCCCCTGTCAGCGCCGCCTTCCGCCATCGGGTCATTCTGCCCGTCCGCGCAACAACAAGAGCTACGCTTCCAGCCCAGGCTGAGGCGAGTAACACGGCGCTTGAGGGCACGTCCGGTACCGATGCGCCTGTGCTGCTGAACATGATCCCTTTCAGGAGGCGATCCAGTACAGCGGCGCCTCCGACGGCGGCCAACGGAATCACGCTTTCCTTCGTCGGCAGGAACACGTAGAGCAGCAACGTCGTCAAGGCGATCGCGGCAGAGGATGCGAGATCATCCGACATTGCGCCGTCGATGAAAAGCCAGAACGGCGACTGCGCCGCGGAATGAACTATCCCTTCCGCCACCGATCGCTCCATTTCGCTCGGAGGTAGATTGACGGCCGCGGCAGTGACGGCCGCCGCTATCACGGCGTAGGGAAGCCAACTCGTCCACCTCATCCGGGAACCTCGGGTCCTGACCCTGCCAGAATTGCCTGGTCGGGTTCAAAATACGCGCGAACTACCCTGTTTATGTCCTCAGCCGTCACCGAGTTCACGAGGTCAGCAAATCGGTGGAGGTAATCCCAGCCGAGACGGTATATCTCGATCTCCGACATGATGCTTGCCACTCCCTCGTTCGATTCCAGCTTCAAGGGAAGTGATCCAATCAGGTGCGATTTGCAGTCCTCCAGTTCGTCTTGCGGAACGGGTGTCTCCCGCAGCTTTGCGACTTCCTGTTCTATGGCCGACACCGCTTTTCGGTAATGTTCGGGTGCAACCCCCGCAACGCACACCCAAGGCCCGGCGCCCAGACCAGCGTTGACGCGGCTCGCCGCGTAATACGCCAGGCCGAGTTCCTCTCGCACCTTTTGACCGAGCCGACCCATAAGCCCGAAACCACCGAGGATGAGATTCGCCACACTTGCCGGAACGAAATCAGGATGGTTTCGCGGGGGGCCTATCGTGCCCCAGGCCAGGTCGATCTGCACTTTACCGGGGATTACCGTGTACGTTTCCCGCGGCCCGTCACGACGCGTGCAATCCGGCAAGGGCGCGGGATTTGCAGTTCTCGCATTCGTGCTCCAGAGCGGGGCGAAGAGCTTTTCCACGTCGTCCTGTCGCAGATTGCCGACTACGCTGATGATTGCCGGTCGCCGCCGAACCAGGCTGTCGAAAAAGTGCCGCACATCGTCACGCGTGAACCCGGCCACGGTTTCTCTCTCACCGTCGGCGGGGCGTGAATAGGGATGGTCTTCCGGGTAGGCGAGTTTGCGAAACGCGAGGTTCGTAACTGATCTGGTGTCATTATCGCGTTCCTCAAGCTCCGTGAGGATCTCCCCTCGTACCTTCTCAATTTCCGCTGCGGGAAAGGACGGGCTGTGAAGGACCTCGGAGAGCAGCTCAACGATCATCTGGAGATCGTCTGAAAGGCACTTTGCGCCAAATCGAACTGTGTGCAGGCCCGCCCCGACGCCCAACGAACCTCCAACGGATTCCACCAGTTCGAAAAGCTCCGCCGCGGACCGGCGCTGTGTGCCCCGTGTCAAACATTCGGCGGTGAACCGACACAATCCCGGGCGGTCCGGGGGGTCATCCACGGCGCCGGCAAGAATCGCGCCCTGAACCACCACCGCAGGGCTGGCGGGGTTCTCGCGGACGAGGAGGATGGCTCCATCCGGCAACACAGTCCGCGAAACGCTTTCGGAATCCGGGAGACCGATCGACGCTGCAGAGGTACTCACTGGATACCTTCTTCCGTTTCCGTTTCTTCGTCCGCGTCTTCCAGCTCGTCTTCGCCGCCGAGGGGTTGATACCACCCGACAACGCGATTTCGTCTGGCAAACAGGCTTTCTGCGGCTGCTCTGACGTCTTCCGCCGTAACATCGCTGATTCGCTGCTCAAACTCGTCCAGAAACTGCGCCGGAAATACGGTGAATCCGAGGGTCAACACCATGGCGCGATGGGTGATACGCTCATTTGTGAAGGCGAACAGCGCACGCAACTGTTTGCGTGCTTTCGCCATTTCCGCAGCGTCCGGTGGTGAGGCCGCGATCGCTTCCAGCTCCCGCAGAATCGCTCCCTCCACCTCGCCGTGAGTCCTGCCGTCTCTCACAACAGCCGTGATGTCAAAAAGGAACGGGTCGATACTTGCTTCCAGGTTGCAGTCGACGTCGATTGCCAGTTCCTTTTCGACCAGCGCGCGGTACAGGCGGGAACTGCGACTCTCAGCTCCGCTACCGAAGCCGAGGGAGATCGGGCTTCCAAGGATGGAGCCGAGAACAAGCGACGGCACAAAACGGGGATCAGTTGCTTTTGGCGCAAGAAACGCCATTTCGAGGTAGCCCGTCGCACCCGGGCCCTCAAGCAGAACGCGGCGCTCCGCGACCGGGGCTGGTTCAATGGCGCGAGGTGCAGGAGGCGTCGCACCGGGGGGAATTTCCGAGAAAAGCTCTTCGAGACGCCCTAGGAGAACCCGCGTTTCGAAATCTCCGACCACAACACACACGGCGTTGTTCGGAATGTAATACGTCCGAAAATACGCGAGCAGGTCCTCGCGCGAGAGATTTCGGATATCCTCGGCGATGCCGATCACCTCGTGCCCGTAGGGGTGCGCGTGAAATGCAGCAGCCGTAACCTGCTCGGCAAGTCGCCATTCCGGTTGGTTTTCATACGCATCGCGCTCCGCGAGTATGACAGAGCGTTCCGTTTCAAAAACATCCGGAGCGAACAACGGACCTGAAAGACGGTCTGCCTCGATCTGCAGGACAATGTCCAACTTGGAGGACGGGATCGTCGTGTAGTATGCGGTGCAGTCTATCCATGTGAAGGCATTGGTGGTTCCTCCTTCGCGTGCGATCAAGCGATCACGCTCAATACCCGGGAATCGCTGGGAAGGTTTGAACAGCATATGCTCGATCCAATGAGATACCCCGGTCTGCCCGGGGAGCTCATTCCGGCTCCCCACGCGGTACCCCATCCAGAAACTGGTTACCGGCGCATGATGCCGCTCCTCCGTTACCACGGTCAGACCGTTCGTCAGCACAGACACTTGATACGGCGGGTTCGCCATTCGGTTCTCCGTTCCGCGTCAGGGACGAACGTGAGGGCCGAACACGCGGCGCAGATAAATACGATTGCACGCGCGTCCCTGATCGAACCGCAGGTCCACGATGTCGAAATCCTCGGTGATACAGAGGGTCAACATCCCGCGATACCGATTCAGCGTATTGATGTCAACGGAGCGGTACCCTCGCCTGCGTATCTCCTCCAGGGTGAAGCGGAAAAGCCCCCTCCCGATGCCTTTGCCGCGGATTTCGGGAAGGCCTCCCATGAGAGCGATGAAGAAGACGCCGGGCTCCTGTGCGTCATGACCCAGCACGTACGTGACGATTCTGCCGTCCAGCCTCGCTACGGTCAGCAAGGCTCCCGGTTTTTCCGTGAGAGTCTGCCTCCACGAGGCAGCGCCCTTTTGCAGGTCCTTCGCGCCGTCCCATTCGTAAAATGCGGCTTCGTGGACCTTCACCGCCTCATCAACCGCCTCGACACCCGCTATCTCGTATACCGGTTCGCTCACGTCTGTTTCCCCCGTCCGTTGTGTGGATAACGACTTGAGAAAAAATACGCTAACCCACCTGCGCCCCAAAGGGCGGCCTGTGCTTGACATGCGTAGGATGGATGGTGCACTCTTGATAACGTGGGTATAGATACTTCCCCGATTAGTCGGGGGTTCGCAGAACGATGGACAAGGGACAAGAGCAGCTCATGTGCGATAACACGGATATCATGGAGTCGGTGAAGGAAATAGCCGAGGAGGCTGGCCGGATCGCGCTTTCGCAATTCGGCGCCAGCCGGCCTCACGTGAAAACTGATCGGAGCTTCGTCACTGCAACGGACCGGGAAGTGGAGCAGTTCATACACCGGAAACTTCACGAGCTCTTCCCGGACGACGCCATCATCGGGGAGGAATTCGGTGGGTCCCCTGGCACCATACGGGAATACGTCTGGTTACTGGATCCCATAGACGGAACCACCAACTTTGTTGCGGGCTTGCCCCATTGGGCAGTCTGTGTTGCACGGCTGCGGTTTGGCGTTCCCGTGCTGGGAGTGGTCGTCCTCCCCGTCCTGCGCGAGACCTACGCCGCTGCAACGGGAATCGGCGCAACGTTGAACGGCTCCCCGTTCAAAATGCTCGAACGTGACGATCCTCCAAACGAACAACTGATAGCCGTATGGTCAACGTGGTACCGGGAAGTGGACCTCAAGTTTTCGGGGAAGGTCCGAACTCTCGGGAGTACGGTCGTCAAGTGCCTTTACGCCGCCAAAGGCAGTTTCGTTGGCGCTTTGACACCGGAGGTTCACGCATGGGATATCGCCGCCGGGCTTCCCGTCCTCTGGGAATCCGGTGGTCAGGCGTACGCGAGGGATGGTAAGGTCTACGAGGTGATGGATCTCGATCCTGCGAACGGATACCTCGTTCCGCCGCTCATTCTCAGCGCCCCTTCGCGGAGGGATTTTATGCGGCAGATGATCACTGCCAGGCGAACGTGATGCATCGGGTGGGACGATAGGAATGAGGCTCTCGCGCAGCAGCAGGATCCCGCTGATCGTCTTCGTGGCGGTTCACAGTTTCGCCGGGTGTGCGTACTATAACACGTTCTACAATGCGGAACGTGCGTTCGAAAAAGGTGAACGCGCCCGACAAAGCCGTGAAGCACTGCAGCGGGCCGGGTCCCCCGCGACCCGGCGCCCTTCCCAGCAATCATCGTCGACGAGAGGGGCGGCAGTCGGCGATGAGCAATCGTACCGCACCGCAATCGAAAAATCGGCAAAGGTGCTTGTCTATCATCCGCGAAGTCGGTATGTAGACGACGCGCTGCTGCTCATGGCGAAATCGTATTACCGTCTGGGGGAGTACGCACCTTCGCTGCGAAAGTGCACCGAATTGTTGACCACGTTCCCGCAGAGTCCGCTGGCCCCGGAGGCGCGGTACTGGGAGGGAATGGCTCTGTGGCAGCTTGGAAGATACGAAGAGGCCACGGGTGTGCTCTCCCGCATCGCCGCCGATGACGGATCTCGGTTTCAGGGTGACGCAGCATTTGCTCTGGCGAAGCTGAAAAGGGAGCGGGGGTCTTCGGAGGAAGCGATTCCGCTGTACCGCGTCGCAGTACGTCGATCCACCGAACGGGAATTCCGCTACCGGGCCAGGATTGAACTGGCGGAATGCCTGATTGAGGCGGGGGGGATGTCGGAAGCTGTGGAGGTGTACCGCGAACTGAGCCGCCTCCCGCAGACTGCAGCAGAACGATATGAGAACCTGCTTCGGATTGCGAGAACGCAACGTGCCATGGGAAATGCAGAAGCCGCGCTCGCAACCCTCGAACCGCTGATTCGGGATCAGCGTTTCACCGATCAGGTGCCGCGTACGAGACTGGAGATCGCAAGGACGAAAGAAGCGGCGGGCGAAATCGAAGCTGCTGTTCTTCTGTACCAGAAAGTCCTCGAAGATGCGGAACGTCTCAGTCCTCCGACAGTAACTCAAGCCGGTCCGCCCGGCAGCGGACCGGCCGGCGGGGCGGCACCGACGGGTGTGAGAACGCGGGAAACGGCGGAGGCAAATTTCCATCTGGGGCGTTTGCAGGAGCAGAGATTCCGCAATTTCGCGAACGCTGCAAGGCACTATGCCCTTGCGGCGCAGAGTCCGGATCAGGAAGTTGCCCTGCCCGCCAAACGGCGAATGGACGACATATCTCTCTGGACGCAGTTACACGCAACACTTGCTGATACCACTGATTCTGTGAGCGTCTCCAGGAAAGACCGGGCGAGGTACTCCCTTGCGGAACATCACCTGCTGGCGATGGACGAACCGGATTCCGCGCTGTTTTACTTCGACGCGGTTGCCGAGCGAACGAGTGATTCGGATCTCCGGATGCGCGCGCAGTACGCCTCCGGGTGGATCTGGCGGGAGGTGAAACGGGATACCGCCCGTTCAGATTCGATCTGGCAGAAATTGATTACCGATTCGTCGCGGACGAGAAGCACGATGGAAATCAAAAGGGCCATTCACTCAGTTCAGTGCCGCCCCGAGCAGGAACCTGGGATCGACCTGTATCAGGAAGCCGAAGGGCGCTGGTTCGATTCCCTGGTCCGTTGCCCGCCGTACCCGCCGGATTCGGTAACGAAAGATTCTCTGTCCTCCGCAACATGGTGGGATGAGTGGCGAGCGTGCGAGAAACGAGAGTGTGAATCGGCGATCAAGGACTTCAATCGCCTTCTGGAGCTGTATCCGCAGGGAAATCTGGCGACTCGCGCACGGTTCATCCTCGGTTGGTACGCGGAAAATGTCCTTGAGGACACTGCTTCCGCGTACCGTTGGTACGATGCTGCGCGCGAAGATTCCGTGTTCGCGCCGGAAGTCGGGCGTGTTGCTGACCTCCTTTTGAAATCACGCGTAACCGGTGGAACGGGGCGTTCAGCAGAGACCGCAGGAATTCGAGATGCGGCAGCCGCTGACACAACAGCCGAACTCGGACAACCCTTGGAGCCGCGTACACCCCGGGAACCGGGGCCAGAAGCTCCTCCACAACCGGAGGAGCGTTCTCTGGAGCGGCCGGAACGAGTGGAACGCGTGCCGGTTCCACGGAGGGAGCCCCGCCGCCATGCTGAATAGCCCATTGCCTGCAACCGTGCCTGTGGACGAAGCTGCGCGCGTAACCGAACAGGCAGCCGTCGCTCCCGGCTTTTTCCGGTTGCGTTTCCACGCACCGCACATTGCGAGACACGCCGTTCCAGGGCAGTTCGTTCAGGTTCGAGTAACGGATGACCTCGAGCCCTTTCTCCGCCGTCCGTTCAGTATTGGGGACGCTGACCCCTCACGCGGCTTGATCGAAATCGTGTATCACGTTGTGGGAAAGGGGAGTAGGCGACTCTCCGAACGGAAGGCGGGCGAAACGATCCCGCTGCTTGGTCCGCTGGGGAATGGATTCAGGCTGCCGGGCTGCGGCACCGTTGTTCTGGTGGGCGGCGGCGTTGGCATGCCGCCGGTATATTTCGCTGCGAAGTCAATCCGCGGATGCCACGTGTGCGTCATTCAAGGGGCGCGGTGCGCGGAGCGATTGCTGTACCGGGAGGAACTCTCGTCTCTCGGTATCCCGCACCGCGAGACAACGGAGGATGGGTCGGCAGGGTCACAGGGCCTTGTCACCGCAGCGTTGATCGAAACGCTCTCCGATTTTCCGCCCGACGAACGTAAAGGGCCTGTCGAGATACTCGCGTGCGGACCACCTCCAATGCTGGCCGCGGTAGCCGAAATTGCGCGCGCGCACGGGGTGAGGTGCCAGGTATCGGTGGAAGAACGCATGGCGTGCGGGTTCGGCATCTGCATGGGATGTGCCGTGCAGAAGCGCACGGCAGGCAGCAAAGAATACGCGCTTGTGTGTGTTGATGGTCCGGTGTTCGACGCAACAGAGATCGCATTGGCTCCTTCGTCATGAATCGAACAGGTCCCGCGAAAAAGAAGCCTCGTGTTCCGATTCCTCTCCCGGCAGAAAAGCCCTCCGAAGCCCTGTATCGCCTTTGTTCGAGCACAGGTGTAGCCCGGTTCGTTGAGTGGAAAAGGCGCAATGCCGGCGTGTTGTTTTTGAGGATCCGCCTCTGTCCATCAATTCGGAATGTGGAGCCAGACCGATGGGATTACGACTCTCTCCGGGATGCTCTACGTCTCATAGGACGCTGGTACCGTTTCGTCTCAATGGACGAGGCAGTGTCGGCACTAGCAGGCAGGTCCCCACTCTTCAAAAGCAGCATTGCGGTTACCGTTTCGATCGGGAGCAGCCTGCCGGAAATAGATCTGGGGCGGCTCGCCATTGAATGTGACGTACCTCTCACCGTGTTTTTCTGTCCCGGCGCAGTGGAAGCGGGCGTCCACCCATGGTACTGTGTGCTGGCGTTCGCCCTGAATGGGCTTGACGGCCAGACGGTTACGGTCGGTGGCAGGAGGTGGCTTCTTTCCAACTACGATTACCGACAGCTCGCCTTCGCGGACATCGCGCGACAGATTGCGAGTTTGCCGTTGACGGACCGCTACCGGTACACGGAAGAGCTGGTTTCCGGCTGGCGCGCAAAGCCCGCAGGTAGCGAGGTAATTACGTTTCGTGAGATGATGAGAATGATGCGTAGCAAAAGAATTACCTTCGGGGTTTCGGGGTATTCTGGAGATTCGCTTATGCGTCTGCCTGTAGAACGCGCGCTGTACGAGATACGCGAAGGGTTTGCTCTTTACCGGAGGGTTTTCGGGGAGGAACCAGCCCATTTTGAGTACCCATGGGGAGACAGAAGCGTCTACCTGGAGGAATTCGTAAGGAATTCCGGGTACCGCTCGGGTACTCTGGGGCTTAATGCCATGGACGGGCTGAACCGTATTGGAGCGGATCCGTTCCGGCTGGCGGCACAAAATCTGAGGCCGCGAACGCCTGCTCGCATACGTGCGGACCTCGCGGGGGTGAGCAAGCAGTTACGCCCGTTGGAAAGATTCCTCGACGTTCGAACGCGAAGAGCGGATCGCGACTTCTGAACAATCCTGGTCATTGATGATGGAAACGCTGGTGTTCCCAGCAGCGTTCGTGCAACAACCGATTACGTTTCCGCGGCCACGGTCTGCTTCTCAATGGAGCCCCGCTGCGGTCGAACATCTCCCTCCTTGTGATTGCGACCAGAGCCGATTGCTCCTCGTTCAGGTCAAACAGCTTCTGAAGTACGAGAGCGGGAGAGGCCGTGTGCCCCTCTTCGTGCGCGATCGCCAGCCGAAGATAGACGGTTGTGATGCTGGCGGAACTTTCGGACCGCCAGTTGGTAACAGCTTTCTTAAGATCGCTTTCCCGGACGTGCCCTTTGGGACTGACCCTTTCTGCGAGCCATTCTCCTTGCTCATCGAACAGCTCGCGCAAAGCCTTCACGTCGCACTCGCGAAGCAGGGAGTGTGGTATCTCGAACGAGTATTCCGCGTAGAACGCGATCCGGTCCACAGGTTCGGCTTTCCTGTCTATCCGGTCGCACTGGACACACCGCAGGCCGTCAGCGAGACGGGAATTGATTCGCGATAACACGTCGTCCAGAGTGCTGTCGAGTTCTGCGTCGCAGTATTCCTGCATGCTGGAACAACCGGCGGGAAGCGGCGGGCCGAACCGCAGTTTTGGCGTGGTTCCGTCGGGGTTTCGTGCAAGCAGGCCGGCATCGGCGAGCGCCGACTGTATGAGTGGCATGATCTCCCGATATTCGAGAGCTGCGGCCGCGTTTCCGACGGAGTAATGGAGTCGGCAAAACGCCGCGGTTCCGCGCACCCGCGGCGTGCAGCCGTTGAGGAGTCGGGTGGGTTCCAGTTCGAAGTGTCCTTCGGGGCGCGTCGCTCGGTGGTCAACGTTGTTCGCGCAGGCTCATTTCCCGCTGTTTCGCGGCCCTTCGCACGTGCACGATGCGTTCGCATGTGGTGAGGTTCGTGAGTATCGCCATTACCCATACCGCGGCGGCAACGTGCTGATAGGGAGTATTGAGAAACACGCCGAAAACCGATGCGGCGGCGAGAAAAATCACACGTTCAGGTCTCTGCATCAAACCGACTTTGCATTCGTAGTTCAGCCCTTCCGCGCGCGCCCGAACGTAGCTGACGAGAAGAGAACCGGTCAGCGCCGCCGCGCTCAGCACCGAGGTTATCATCCAGCCGATTCGTGCGTAATGGAAGGACAACGCGATTAGGACCACGGCCTCGCTGTATCTGTCGAGAACAGAATCGAGCAGCGCTCCACCGTCGGATACTCCGCCAGTTTTGCGGGCAATCTGCCCGTCAATCATGTCCGTGGAGCTACCGAACAGCATCACAAGAGCGCCTTCGAAGAACATCCCGAAGGCATAGAACCCGGCCGCGATCGTGTTGAACACCAGACCCATGATTGTGAAGGTATCCGGGTGATACCCCCGACGAATGAAATGGTTCACGAGGGGATCGACGAAAACTTGAAACCCGAGCTTCAGGTCACTGAACATGTTCTGATCCGCATTCCGCACGGGGCGTGCGTGTCTCCACACTCTCCGTGCCCGACACCACCAGTACAAACTCGCCGCGCAACACCTTATCGTCGCAGGATGAAAGAAGCGTTGAAAGCGTACCCCGCCGCGTCTCTTCGAATTTCTTGGTCAATTCCCTCGACAATGACGCTTTCCTGTCTCCAAGCACTTCAAGGGCATCGCGAAGAGTGCTGCGGACGGAATGGGGCGTCTCGTAAAAAATCATCGTCCTCGGTTCCTCCGCCAGCTCCTCGAGTTTTCGGCGCCGCGCACTCGATTTCTTGGGAAGATACCCTTCAAACGTGAAACGGTGGACGGGAAGGCCTGAGACTACCAGTGCGAGGACGAATGCGGTTGGCCCAGGTACCGGGATGATTTCAATTCCCCGTTGAATGGCTGCCTGAATGATATGCCATCCTGGGTCCGCGATAACCGGCATCCCGGCATCGCTGACCACGGCGACGTCCTTACCTTCTTCCAGCGCCGAAAGGAGCTCTGGGAATTTGGTTCGTTCGTTGTGGTCGTGATAGCTCGTGAGAGGGCACGAAACGCCCAGTTCTTTCAGCAGAATACGCGTTCGGCGCGTGTCTTCCGCAGCGATAAGGGAAACGCTCGCAAGAACCGCGCGAACCCGGTCACTCACATCCCCGAGGTTCCCGATCGGTGTTCCCACAAGGTAAAGCCGACCGGTCATAACCGGATCACCTTCTCACAGCGAAGAATAAGCAGAAAAAACGCCCCCGCGCACTCTGGAAAAGATACTCATCCGGCGCGTACGCTGGCAACCCAATTACTCTCGAGGGCTGAGAACGTGGGCATTTTCGGCAGGACGTACCGCTATCCTGGCGTTGAGGAGGGACTCGCGGTCTGACCACGATGCAATTTGCCACGTGGAATCGCTCTTCGCGGTATCGAGTCTGAACGCGATGTCGAACCGCTGACGAACCTGGTAGCCCGTCTGAACTGCGTTGTTATCAGTGTTCGTGAAAATCAGGTCCCCGAGAACGCGCAATACGACCCAGTTCTCAGTAGCGTGCGCGCTGGAAATCTGGTAAAGCGCAGTTCCCGGCGGGTATGGCATGTCGGCTCCATACTCGATCCAGCGGTTTTCAATTGCGAAATGCGCAGATATGTAGTCGAAGCTTCTGAAAAGGTTTCGGTAGACCTGTATTTCGCTCGCCCGGTCGAGCTCGAGATCGTTTTTGTCGGTCGGATCGTCGTATCGGTACACGTACCCGGCAAAAAGGAGATCAGCGTATTCCTGAACAGATTCCGGGGTGTGACGATCGAAGATGTACGTCAGCATTTTGAGGACGCTGTCCGGGCGGGACAGCGTAACAGGTCGACTGACTCCGCCGGTGGCGATGGTATCATCAATGACGGCCGTCTGGTTCAGAAGGTCGCACCCGGCGAGGATGCTCACGAAGAGCCCGCTCACAAAGATGATTCCTCTGGACACCGGTTGCACCTCAGCCCAATTTCATCCCGAACCGAGCAATCGGGCTCGTAACAGCCCCCAGGTATTGGACTCACCGGACACGACATAATCTCGCCATTCACGCACGGCCCACGAACCTGCTTCCTGCGTCATTACGATCTCGACTCGACCGGTGTAGGATGCGGTGAGAGACGTGCGGGAGAACACATTGACCCGGTACGTCGCGCCCACTGAGGCCCCTTCCACACGATGCTGTGTGAAGACGGAACTCCAATCGACGGTGACGCTGTCGCTGTTACTGAAAAGCACCGCCAACGCCATTTCCTCCTGGACGGTGCCCCATTCAGCGGGAAACGTTCTGAAATCGGGACCCTGTATCTGAACGGGATCTGGCAGGAAACGGAAATCCACGGTCAACCGGTCGAGGAATGCGCGACTGTCTTTTGCGCGCATGGAAAGTGACAGGATTGCCAGGACGTTGTCAGTTGTTGAGGGTGAGGGGTACTGAATCAGAGCACCGGTCGGGGATTCCGGTTCGCCCGTTTGGAACGGGTTGCATCCGCACATCGATCCCAGCACACCGACGACGCAACAACGCCGGGCAATGCCGAGAATGCGTTGGATTGTGGTGTTTCGCGCGTGGGATGCTGCTGTCATTGCCGGCGAACACTTTCAGAACGTGGGAAACGGAAATCCCGGGCCCAATTTGCGGCGTAACAGGTTTGACGCTTCTTCTACCGAAGATAGTTCGTCGGACGGAAGTCATAAACCCCTCTCGCAGCGTTTCGAACCCACCGGTTATGCCGGGGAATACCTCTTCAACCCACCGCCGCAGGGTGTCCGGGCACCAAACCGCGTTTCCCGGTGGCGAAGAAATCGGTGGATTCCTGGGAAAAGCATTGTTCCGACGTCGGCCTCACCACGTTCGAGCCGAGATTGTCGGGGGCTGACCGGCATGTGAGCGTTACGGGGATGGGGGAACAGCGTTTCCTCAATCCGGGGCTGAGGCGGACTCTCTATCGGCCAGAACGCGGTGCAATCGGGAGTAGCGTTCGGCAAGTTCAGGAGGGATCAGAAAAACTTCGACCGGGCGAGCGTGAAGAATGCGTTGCGAAGTGGTGAACGGGTTTTCCGTATGGCTGCTGAGCCCGACGAAGAAATCCATTTTTCGGCCGCGTACCGCGCCACCCACGTCATCTGCGAAGAACACTCCATCGTGAACAGACCCGTCGGGCAGAACAAGTCCCTCGACGGCGGGTATGTACAGAACGGACCCAAGCCTGACCTGTCTCCGGTCCACGGCGACAGATCGGTACGGAATCAACGGAGTAGCCCTGCACGTCAGGCCGTACTGCGAACTGGTAACCCGGAAACGCGGTTCTCCGTCGTGCCGACGGGAAAAAGTAACAACGCGGCCATCCAGCAATCTGCCGCTTCCCTCAACGCAGAGCCGGCGGAAGAACCTCGGTGAAACCCGTGCAAGCACTTCACCGTGAACTCCCCTGACCGTTCTGGATTTCCCGGTTGCCGAAAACACGCTGTCGCGTTCGTCTACGGTCTGGAAAAACGATGGGCTGAAGCGTCCCAGGGAGCGCACGTGTTTCTGAAGAACAATCCCGGTGGTTGCAGAACTGTCCGGAGGAGTTCCGGGGCCGGTGCATGCAGGATTGGCCCCCGAGGTCTGTTCGGGAGCCTGTGCGGTGGACATCAACACGAAGGCAGAGACCACCCACGCGCGGAACCCAAAGCGTCCGTCCAGCCGGCGTAGCGGGGACCTGAGCGATCTTCGGAGAAAATCCATCCCCAAAGACTCCCGCAGGAAGATGAGGCGTGTCAGCTTCGCGTCTCCATTTTGTGACCGCTCCATGCGCGCCGCGAGACAGGCCCGCGGTACCGGAAAAGTGTAGGTCGACTGCGTGTCAACCCGATAGCTGTTGGCGCAGGCTCTCCGGAATCTCGACGGTGTAAACCTGTCCAATCCCCGTGCGGTCAGAATTGAACACGATGCGCCGTCCGTCAGGCGTAAACATCGGGTGCGGGTGTGTCCACTGAGGATGCCCCTCTGACGCCTCCGCTCTGCACAACGGCGCCCAGAGGCCGGTTTCCGTATTGATCAGGATCAACCCGATGTCCGGCCAGTTTGTGTCCGAGACCACCCATTTGCCGTCCTGCGACCCGGCCGCATGCCAGAAGTGTCCCCCCTTGGCAATCAGCTGCGGCTCGTCCTCGCTCTCAGCAATCGAAACGATGGAGCCGAACGGGTCGTTAACGGTGGAAAGCAGACGCCCTGTTTTTCCGAACCAGACGAAGTGGCCGGTGCTGTGCCGAAGGTTCAACGTGCGCGGGTTTCCCCCATCACAATCGGTAACCCACATCGAGCGCCCTTTTGCGTCGGGAGGTGCGACGTAAAGGATGCGTCCCGCGTCGGACTGATCCACCTGTACGTGAACGAGGTACTCTGCAACTTTGAGAACCCGCGCTTCGCTTCCGTCTGTGGCGTACCGAACAAGCGCGGTACTTCCGTCCGTAAGAAACGCGGTCGATATGTACCATTTTCCATCGGCCGTAATGCTTCCGAGCAGAGTAGCGCCGATAACCACGTCCGGAATGCTGGCAACTTCATACGCAATGTTGCCGGTCGGGGAGTTCTCCAGCGGCGCGGCAAGAAGAGTTCCTCCCTGCTGGCAATAGACCGTCTTTCCATCCGGCGAGATCACAAACCCTGCAAGACCTTCCCGATTCGTCACCGGACGGATTTCCGTTCCATCGAGGTTCACCCTCCACGCGTCAGGCGTGGAAAATCTTCCCGCTCGATTGTACGTCATGAAGACGAGTGTCTTCGAGTCTGGCGTTATGGAAGGGCAATGGTAGTAAAGGGTGTGGCTGAGGGCGGGATAGGAAGTCAGTTGAAGTATCCGAGCGCCTGTAAGAGGGTCTATTCGCGGAATCCGTTCCATGCTGTATGCGCTGGCGGCCTGGATTGCGCCACCTACGGAACGGTAGACGCCTATCAATCGCGAGTCGATTTCCATTGCTTTCCCTTTTCTGGGGTGTGCGGATGCGGCGAAGGGCGGAAAGAACAGGACGGAGAGCCCGTCCCATTTGCATCAGAACGAAACAGAATGAACGATTGATAGAATACGGATTTTTCTTTCTTCGTCAAAATTGGCGGAGAGGGGGAGAGATTGACGGGGGCCGCCACGAACCGATATTTCGGTGTACAACTTGCCACACCCGCGAATACTGCGTGAGCGATCGCGTGTTCCGCTGCAAAACACCGGTAGGCCCAGAGTGTGATGTACAACAGATTCATCAACGGGAAGGGAGGCGTGCCATGGTGAACCTGAAGGTAATACTCCACCCGACCGATTTCAGCCCATTATCCGGAAACGCGCTGCGCTACGGAGTCGAGTTCGCCAGGAGGTTCGGGGCCAGACTGATCGTGTTGCACGTTCTGGAGTATGCGTATTCGGCGATTTCGCTCGCCGAAGAGGCCGTGACAGACGCGGAAAACGCGTTACAGAAGGTACTCTCCCCGTCTCAGAAGGAGGGTCTGGATGTCGAGATGTTGCTCGTCCGCGGAAAGCCTTGCGAAGAAATCCTCCGCTTGGCGCGCGAACGGGAGGTCGACCTCATAGTCATGGGAACCCACAATCGGGGTACCCTTGAACATGCGTTGCTGGGAAGCACGACGGAGAAAGTCATCAGAAAAGCTCCCTGCCCGGTCCTGACGATCCGTCATCCGGAGCACGAGTTCATCCAACAGGGTACTTGAGGGTAACACCATGCGCGTCGTTGTACTTGGGGCAACCGGGCTTCTGGGCTCAGGAATCACGAGGGTTCTTGCGTCGCGCGGACACACAGTGTGCGCGGTTGCGCGGGGCAACAGGCAGGTCGTGCTACCGGAGGGAGTGCAATTCACTCCCACCGACAGGCGCGATCGAGCCGCGATGGAACACCTCGTCAAATCCTTCCGACCGGATGCCGTCGTTGATTGCGTAGCATACACGCGAGCGGACGGGATTATAGACCGTGATGTGTTCGCGGGAAAAGTCGCGCACCTGATCATGGTGAGTACGGACTTCGTGTACAAGCCTTCCTTCCAGGTTCTTCCAATCACTGAAGACGCACCGGTTCGCGCTGGAACGGCGTACAGCGAGGGAAAGGTGGATTGCGAGGAGGTGCTCTTACGCGCGCGAGAACTCCAGGTCACAGTGATACGCCCTCCTCACATAATGGGACCAGGTGGAAAACTCGGCAGCGGCTCGATTCAGGGCAGAGATTCTTCACTCATAGACCGCGTGCGGAAAGGTGTGCCCGTCGTCCTTATTGACGCAGGCATCCACCTGCTCCAACCTCTTCACGTGGACGACGCGGGAGACGCGGTGAATGCGATCCTCTGCAACACTGCCTGTTTTGGGAAAGTCTACAACGTGTGTGGCCCGGTTGCAGGCTTGACCCGGCGGTACTACGAAGTCATTGCGGAGACGCTCGGAGTTCCCCTCCAGATTCTGTCAATCGCCGGTGATATCTGGGTTGCCGCGCGACCTGATCAGGTCAGCTTCGCTCGGCACCGGGTGTACAGCCTGGAAAGGATACACCGGGACACAGGTTGGTTCCCGGCGATTACTATGGAGACCTCCGTGCGCCGGACGGTGGCAGACATCCTTGCGCGTGGGGAAGACGTACCGTACGTACCGTCGCAGGCTGAAGAGCGGCTCCTTGCGGCGCTTTCAAGGCACTCGACAGAGATAGGAGGGATACTCGCCTCGTTGGGATAGGCGGATACCCGAGGGTTCGTACCGCGCCCTGAGAATGTGTCTAGACAACAGCGGTCGCTGAACTCAGATGGTTCACGCGTTCTTTCTCGGTGGCAAACCGAAATACTCGCGATACCGGTCGATTGCGGCGAGGTAGAGCTCCGGGCGAACGTCCTCATGCACCACATTGCTCGTCATGATGATGTGGCCGCCGTTTCCCCATCCCTGGACAATGCACCGCTCCATCTCCGCTCGTGCCTCCTCAAGCGTCCCCTCACAGAGAACCCACCGTATATCCAGATTGCCGAGAAACGTATAACGCTCCCCCCATTCCTTTTTGAGGCGGGCAAGGTCCATTCCGGCCGCCACGTCGATTTCGCCGTAGCCATCCACATGTGATCTTTCGAGAAAATCGGGCAGGACGTCCCACAGGTATCCGTCGGTGGTGTTGGTGGTCCAGTACCCCATTTCGTGCAAGGCATCAGATTGCCGCTGGATATGCGGGACTACCCGTTCCCGGTACACACGCGGCGAGATTACGGGACCCGTGTCGCCCGCGAAATCGCCGCCGAGACCCGCTATTTCGGCGCCTTCCCTTCGGAAAAGGCGTGCCGTGTCGATGATCCACTGCGACTGTTTCTCATAGTAGCGGTCCACGAGTTCCGGTGCGGTTACGAACCATTCCAGCGCAAAGGGCGGCAGCGCGGCTACAGGGATGGCGTAGAGCGAGACGTAGATCGCGACATCCAGCCCGGCGTCAGCGATGTGCCTGCGGATTCGCCGCCAGACGAACAATTGGTCGTCGCTCAGACTCGGAGGCACGTATTCCTTCTCCACGTTCGCACGGAAATCGTTCTCCCAGCGATCCAGATCACGTGTCCTCGCGTTGACGTCCTCGACGACGCCGGAAGTCGGGTGGTAGCGGAGAACCGAATCTCCCTGTTGGAAGGTGAAAGTGTCGACCTCCACCGGCCTCGGCGCAGAAGAGGGAGGATTCGGGACGAGGCGGATCATATCGAATTCAAGCAGCCGGAGTATCTCGAACTCATCGTCCGCATAACGCTCCATTGCGGGGCGCCACCCCTCGCGCGCCCAGACACGCATAAACTCCGGCCAGTTGTACGGGTGTATGGCAGGCCTTCCCAGGATCGCGTTGTCCGTCGGGCGTCTGATTTCGCGTTCGAAGATGGGAGTTCTGTCCGGTTGTCTGTGTTGGAAGGCTGCGTGAACACGCTCTCGTGAAGTCATGAGGGAGACCTTGCGTCGTGAAGCAAACCTGACGTCGCGAGGTCTGGCTCACGACGTACCGGTGGGTTTTGTCTATAGTAAGATACGGGCGATTTTGAAACGGTCAAGGCCGTCTTGCCGGACTCATTTGTTGCCCAATCTGCGTTCGTGGCTTGCTCTGCGTTCACACCCCACAGGATTACTGCAATCGGAGGATCTCCCGTGTCGAAAAAGACATCCCATTCGGAGAACATGGAACCGCTCCTGCTTCTGGACATACACCATTCCGGGTATTTCGGCTGGGGTGTATGGGTTTCACCCGACGCGATTGAACATTGGACAGCCGAAACAGTGGAAAGAATGATGCGTTACCCCCGTTACAAGATGGGGCTGAATCTCGGTGCGCACACGTATGAGAACAGCCCGGAATTGGCACGGAGGATTCGCAGTTGGATGGCGTCATTTCCCGACCGGCTTTTCGTCACCGGCGGCGACTACGCGCAACCAACCGCGTGCGTTCGTTCGGGAGAATCGAATCTGCGTCACCTTCTTGTCGGTTGGGAGGAAATTCGCCGCCGGCTTGGAGTCAGGGTGGATATCTGGACAGTCAGCGAACCGGGGAACTTCGCGCAGCTACCTCAGATATTAAAGGACCTTGGATACCGCGGTGCGTTGCTGCGTATCCACGGGCCCGGTCAATTGGGCAGCCCAGTGCCGAAGTCAGATTCCGCTTCGGTATGGTGGACTGGGCCCGACTGCACGAAGATTCTGGCAGTTCCCGAATACTCAGGCGACCGGCTCCAAAAAGGCGACGCTTGCACGTACTCCATGTGGATCATGACGCGGTACAGGAATCCGAGGGCCACACGAGGCAACTATACGCTGGACGACCTGTGGAACTGGAAGATCGCGCAGGAACGAAAGGGAATCTCGCCGGTTGTCATGTCGAAGGACGACGACCATAACAACCAGTACGCCAACAACAATCTTTGTATGGATTCCGGCCACGCGCTCGCCGCGGACACGGAAAACGACCCTCGTTTTCGGTGGGTCACGGCGGAGGAGCTGTTCGAAGCCGTTCCGACTCCCACGTGTTCGTTGGCCGCTGATCCGAACCTTTTCGAAACGCGTGTGAGTTCGTTCTGCGATTACGGGTTCATGGGAAACCGCGACTGGGTGGTCGACCATGGGGCGGAAGCAGAACTCAGGATGGGTGATTTTTCCCGGGCGCTTGCGGCCATGCTTCTAGGTGATGTGCCTGGTGAGAAAGAAATGCGTGAGGCGTGGAAGCTTCACCTCGGTGCGCAAAACCATGACGTATCACTCAAAAGTCTGAGCACAGTCATGTACCACCTCCAGCATGAGGCCTCGCGGATCGCACGAGGTGTGTCCGGTCGGGTTTTGAGAACGATTGCGGGGGAGATTGAGACGGGCGACGGGTTTGGCGCCGTAATCGTATGGAATCCACTGGCGTTCCAGCGAAGAGAGTACGCCACCGTCACTTTGCCGAAAGAGATGGCAAGCAAGGCAGCGCTGCACCTTGGTGAGACGCCAATTCAGTGGGAGGTGGTGTGCGAGGAAGCTGAAAACGTCCAGATGGGGTTCGTTGCGGACGTGCCATCCCTCGGCTACCAGACGTACGCCGTCCGCCCCGGTGCGCAGGCGGAGACACGTTGCGCCGCGCGCGTCGAGGGAAGGACAATCACGACTCCGTATTTCTCGGTGACATTTGGTGAACGAGGTGGCATCGACGGATTGGTGCCGAAAGGAAGCGAGCAGTCGGTGGTGGTTCCCGGGACGGTCGGGCTTTCGGGTGACATTGCGGGGGAACGTGTTCGCTCCGGAGGAAACCTTCAAATCGAGGTTGGTCGGGTCTCCGCGGTGGCCCGGGAATCAGGGTGGCTGGGCAAATTCCATCGGTTCGAAATCACATACCGCGTTGTTCCGGATGTCCCCTACATATCCGTTCACGTTCGCATCTGGCCAGAGTTTGCCGAAGGCACTCCAGGCGCACCCGGAAGGGCAGGGGACCCCGGCGAGAAGGTCCGTTTCGTCGCAACGCTGAATCCGGATTTGGGGCCGATCAGATGCGTAAGGCAGCAACCGCTGCTTATCTGGGAGTACGACCCCTCGCTTCCTCCCGTTTTCGCCGCGCTTGAGTGGGTGGACTATCAGGGCACCGATCTCGGGTTGGCGTTGCTCAACGACGGTGCGATCGGCCAGAGCGTGGATGGGGCGGCCTCTGAAGTCGGGGTGATTCTTCTGAACGGCGGAATCTCCGACTACGACGGTGATCTCGCGCTCATGCCGCACCGGAGTGATTGGCGAGGAGCGACCGTGCACGAGGCTGGCCAATGCTTCGGGAGTCCTCTGAACGGTGTTTTCGAGGTGTCTCACCCGGGTCGGTTGCCGAAACGATTCAGTCTTGCATCGGTTACGCCCCGAAACGTGACAGTGAGCAGTGTGTTCCGGGAACGGGGGAAGACCTACGCCCGCGTATGGGAGCATTCAGGAGAGCCGGCCCGCGTTCAATTTTCGCGAGAAGGGGTTTTGTTGCGAGCCGAACGGGTGAACCTGAGATTGCGGAAGTGCGCGGGAGGCAGCAACCTCGAGCCGCGAAGAATCGCCGTCTTCCGGATAGGCTGACGGAAACCGGCGATCTGGTGTGCCGTGGGAAAGAAAAAACCTTGCGCCGCTACCTGCGGCTTTCATGCGACATTTGTTCGTATTCGGCCGCTGACGCCCAGCGCTACAGAGATGGAATTCAGCTCCAGAACGAGGGATCGCTGCTCTGCCAGCGCCGCCTCAATCCGTTCGCACGCGTGAATCACCGTCGCATGGTCGCGCCCACCAAACGCGGCCCCTATGGCCCTGAGGCTCTCCGTCGTCAGCAATTTGCACAGGTACATCGCAAGCTGGCGTTTGCTGACGACGTCCGAACGCCGGCTTTTTCCGGTCAGGAGATCAACAGAAATACCGTAGCGGGAGGCGACAGCTTCCTGGATGCGCTTCACGGTGACGGTCTCCGGCGCCGCAAGGCGCATGGTGCGGACCGCACTTTCCACGATGTCCAGCGTCAACTTCGCATCGTGGTTCTGCACAAGGAAAAGCAACCGTTTGATGATCCCTTCAAGCTCCCGGATGTTGCTTTTCACCTGTGAGGCGATGAATTCCGCGGCGCTGTCATCGAGATGCAGGCCCGTCGCCTCGGCCTTCATCTCGCAGATCGCGATTTTTGTTTCGAGATCAGGAGGCTGTATGTCGGCCACCAATCCCCATTGGAATCGCGAAAGCAGGCGGTCCTGAAGGCCTCCAAGGGCTTCCGGCGGACGATCGGACGACAGAACTATTTGCTTGCCTTGCCCGTGAAGCGTGTTGAATGTGTGGAAAAACTCCTCCTGCATGCGCTCTTTGCCCTGAAAGAACTGGATATCGTCCACCAGCATCACATCGGCCTGACGGTACCTGCGTGCGAACTGGAGGGTCCGGTTCTCTTTCAAAGACGTCACAAACTCGCGCACAAATTGTTCGCTCGTGAGGTAAATGACGTTCTTTGCGTTGCCCGCAAGCGCGCATTCATTGGCGACTGCGTGCAGAAGGTGTGTTTTACCAAGTCCCACTCCACCGTATATCAGGAGAGGGTTGAAAGGAGTTCGGCCCGGGTTGCGCGCGACCGTTTTCGCAGCGCTCTGCGCAACCTCGTTGTTTGAGCCTATGACGAAGGACCCGAAGGTGTAATCCTTATTCACCAGCGAGAGCGTCTCGGTTTCCGCAGGCTCTTTGTCCGTGCGCGGCGCTGATTTTCTGGACGTCGCCGCGTGACGGTCCGATGTGCCGGGTCCGATCTGCACGTGCGGTTCGCCGGAGAGCAGCCGCGTCTCTTCGTCCGACGAACCGGGGAGGAGTTCGAATTCAACTCTCGGGCTGATATTGAACAGCTTTCGTATCGTGCGCTCGATGTCCCTGAGGTAATGTTCTCGAATCCACGATACGGAGAAGCTGTACGGCGCTTCCAGCACGACAAGTTCGGAGTCGAACCGGGTGCACACGAGGGGTTTGATCCAGGTATCGTAGCTCTGGGAGAACAACTTCCCCTTCAAAGCAACGAGACACTGAGTCCAGGCTTCTGCCGGTGAGCAGGTCATTTCGCGCGTATCTTTATCAAAAAAGGGTTAAGTTCTTAATAAACAAATTCTTGACCAAGTTGCGTTTTTCGCCGTGTTGTGATCAACGAAAAATACGTATCCCTCGGCGTCAAAATCCCTTTTGAAGGGCGCTGATGCCGTTCATGGCACGGGCTGAATCACACGCTGAGATACTCGGTTAGTGTAAGGTTAAGCTAAGGGGTCAATCCGGAAGGAAACAATGCATTTTTGAACAGTGGTTTTTCTTTTTTTGGGTTTCCTTGGTGTTCAAAAATTTACACCCACTACCTGTGGTGGAAATCGGTGGAATCGCATCGATCGCATGCCGTACCCGCATTGCATGCGCCAAAATGGCAAGTTCGTCATTTGAACCTGCGGAAACCGGGCGACCGCGTGCCAGCGTTGTCTTGTTTGAAAGGCGACCAATACATTTAGAGCGTAACCCGGAACGGTATTCTGCAGGGACGATCACGATGCGTAATCATCTCAGCGCTGACGACTTCAAAACTCGCATACAATGGCATCCAGAGGATGCCGTCATCCGCGTGGACGGACGGCGAAAGATACTCGTCGACGTAGATGCCATGCATGCTCTGCGCGAGACCATCGTCAACACCGTTGGGCAGGAACGGGCGAGAGGCATCTACAGGCGTTTTGGGTACGGATGCGGGAAAGCCGACTTCGAGCAGGCCGCGGCAACCAATCCGGAAGCGTCTCCCGATGATCTTCTGGCGTTGGGGTTGCAGGCGCACATGTTCATGGGCCACGTGCATGCAGAACTGACAGAGACACGTCTGGACATGGCGAAAAAGGACCTTCGCGCGGAAGGTGTGTGGCGGCACTCCTTCGAGACCGACTGCGGTGTGCCTCTGGGGCCTTCTTCGTGCTGGATGCTTCAAGGGTACGCATCGGGGTGGGCAAGTGCCCTTGTGGGAAAACCTGTGGTTGCTCTGGAACGTCAGTGTACCGGAGCGGGCGCGCCGTTCTGCATCTTCGAACTGCGAACTCCGGAAAAGCCTTTCGGACCGGAACAGGTTTTTCTGGACGACCTCGGGCAGGTCAACCTGGAGGACCACATCGGTCTTTTGGAGCAACTGGCGGCGGATCTTCGCACGGCACAGACGAGACTGATGGGTTCCGAGGCGAAATACCGCGCGCTGTTTGAGAACGCGCCCGACATGATGATGCTGTGTGACCCGGTGACGGGTCGTATTCTCGACGTGAATCGTGCCGTGGTGGAACGCCTCGGGTACGAACGTGACGCCGTGCTTAGCATGACGTTGCGTGATCTCCATCCTCAAAAAGACCACGCGACACTGAGTAAGGTAATCGGGCCTTCCATCACAGACCCGGTCGGCTCTTCGCCGATGCAATTGGTTGGTTCGGGAAAACAGGTTTGTTCCGTGGAGGCTGCGTTTTCGCTGGTTCCATTCGCGGGATCCACCGTTCTTCAAGCCATTTACCACGACGTAACTGGTTTTCAGACGGCCCAACTGGCTCTGCGCGAGGCGGAAGAGCTGGCGCGCATTGGCCGTATGGCCTCTGCCGTTGCCCACGAGATTCGCAATCCGCTGAGTGCCATCGTGAGCGGAATCCGCCTGCTCACGTCCTCCAAACGTTCTGAGGAAGAACGGTCGCTGATTTTCGACACGATTCTCGTCGAAAGTGAACGATTGGACAGCACGTTGAATGATTTCCTCCAGTTCGCACGCCCGCGGAACCCACGGAGAAAACCGGAAAACCTCGAGGAAATGCTGCAGGACCTCGTGAGAATCATCTGGAGCGACAAAGACGCCGTCGGTTCTGTTGTGCCCAGAATAACGGTCTCTCCTGATCTGCCTCTTGTGAATTGCGACGGTGACCAGATCAGACAGGTGTTCTGGAACGTCATTCTGAACGCAATCCAGGCAATGGCAGGCCAGGGAGAGCTTGCCATCGATGTGACTTACGAGAACAGTCTGGTCCGTGTTTCGATTGCCGACACAGGCCCCGGAATTCCTCCGGAGGAACTCGAACGCGTGTTCGAGCCGTTTCACACTACAAAACCTCGGGGAACCGGTCTTGGCCTTCCCATCGCACGGCGAATTATCCAGGCCCACGGTGGAGCGATAGCTGTGGAAAGCCAACCGGGCGCGGGTACGCGGGTGACATTCACGTTGACCTCGGAAGGGATTGATGGCAACTCCCAGAGTTCTGCTCGTAGATGATGAACGCGCCGTTGTTGGTCTTCTGGCGCTGGCGCTGAAAGATGCCGGGTACCACGCCGATGTAGAACACACGGGAACGGCAGCGGTGGGTCGCCTTTCAGACGAGGTGTACGACGCAGTTATCACAGACCTGCGTCTGGACGATATGACCGGGATCGACATTCTCAGAATCGCGTGCAAACGCTACCCCAGCCCGGCGGTTCTGATAATGACGGGGTACGGCAGCGTGGATTCGGCAGTCGAAGCGATGAAACTCGGTGCGGCGGACTACCTCACCAAACCCGTGTACCCGCAGGAGTTGCTGCTCACGCTTGAGCGTGCCCTCCAACACCGCCAGTTGCTCTCCGAACTGGATGCGTTGCGTCAACGGGTCGGTCAATTGCAGTTGGACGACCTTATCGGCATAAGCCCCGCGATGCAGACGGTGTTCCGCACAATCCAACGCATTGCGCGCACCGACGTGACAGTTCTCATCACCGGCGAAAGCGGCACGGGGAAGGAGCTGGTCGCTCGCGCTATCCACAACCATTCCTCGCGCGCAGCGCATCCGTTTCTTACGGTGAACTGCAGCGCGTTAACAGAGACCCTCCTCGAAAGTGAACTCTTTGGCCACGCAAAGGGAGCATTCACCGGGGCCATCGTTGCAAAAAAGGGCCTGTTTGAGGATGCCGACGGTGGAACCCTTCTCCTCGACGAAATCGGGGACATGGAGCTTGGAGCGCAGGCAGCGCTTCTGCGGGTCCTTGAATCGGGAGAGGTCAGGAGGGTGGGCGAAACAAGGCCGGTAGGAGTGGATGTGCGGATTGTGGCTTCCACGAACCGCGATCTCGAAAATGCGATTCGTGAAGGCAAATTCCGGGAAGACCTCTATTACCGACTTCGGGTCGTCCCCGTGGATATCCCACCTCTCAGAAAACGACTGGACGATGTACTTCCCCTTGCGCAGCACTTTCTGGCTCGGTACGCCCCCAAATTCAGTCGGGGACACGTCCGGCTTGCGAAAGAAACAGGTGAGGCTCTCCTTCGGTACACATGGCCGGGAAATGTGCGCGAACTGGAACATGCAATCGAACGCGCGCTGCTTCTGTCTGATGGCGACGTGCTCCTCCCGGAAGACCTTCCGCCCGAGGTGTCCAGCCCTCCCGCGAGCAGGGCCAACACGACGCAATTGACGCTTGCGGAAATGGAACGGCAACACATCCTCGAACGCCTCGACCAGTGCTCCGGCAACCGAAGCGAAGCCGCGCGACAGCTTGGCATCAGCCGGAATACGCTCGCGCGAAAATTGAAGAGTTACGGATTTTCGGACGAAGAAACGAACGAAGCGAGCGACGAAGCCTTCCCGTAACCTGGCGCGAAGAAACGAACCAAAGGGGCAACGAAATGTAGCAACGGGTCCGGTTGAATCAGGATCTGCCAGCCCCCGGGTCTCCAAGAGAAACCCCGTTGATGGCGTCTTTCCCGCTTCTCTTCACCTTCGCTGCGACACCCGACCGCACTTCTGGCACGGAATGTGGAGTAATCGTGGGCCGCAGGGTTCATCGAGAAGGGTTGCGGAATGCTTTCGGTTTTGGTTGTGGACGACGAAACGGGTGCGCGCACCATGCTGGCAATGGCATTGCGGGGCGCGGATATCCACGTCGACATGGCCGCAGACGGCCCGACTGCGCTCGAACTGATCGGGAAAAACCCGTACGACTGGGTGGTTTCGGACGTAAAACTGCCGGGCATGGACGGCGTGACGCTCATCAAACAGATCGGTCGCCTGAGTCCGAAAACCCGAATGCTCCTCATAAGCGCGGTACTGCATGAGGATGACGTACGAGCGCTTCCCATAGACGGCTTCTGGCGCAAACCCTTCGACCCGTTTGCCATCCAGAGATTCATCGTGGAAAACGCGAATGCTGCCGATTCCAGGAAGGCCTATGGACTCCGCTGAAATGCAGAACCCGCCCGTGCTATCTCTTCCTTGAGACCGGCAGCCACGCCGCCCGCTGCTTCGGCAAAATCCTCTCCATTCGAAGCGTAGAGAACCGCCCGCGACGCGTTGATGAGAGCGCCGCCTCCGGTTTTCCACGAACCGAGTCTGACGCTCAGCTCCAGGTCTCCTCCCTGTGCTCCAATCCCGGGTATCAGAAACGGTGATTCCGGACAGATCTCCCGGACAATCCCGATCTGCTCGGGCCGGGTGCCACCGACCACCAGCCCGGTGGATGGGTTCTGAGATTGCACCAGTCTGGCGACCCTCACGTACAGCGGTTCCCCCTCGCAGGGCAGCATCTGAATCTGCGCCGCGGACGGGTTCGAAGTCAGACAAAGCACGAAAACGGCTTTGCCCGGGTACCTGAGGAATGGCTCGATTGCGTCCCATCCGAGGTAGGGGCTCAACGTGACCGCATCTACCCCGAGTTTCTCGAAATAGGATCTCGCGTACAGGTGCGCGGTCGAACCGATATCGCCACGCTTGGCATCCAGGATTACTGGAATGTCTTCCGGAACGCTGCTGATGACATCCTCCAGAACAGAGAAGGCATCGCGGCCCAGAGCCTCGAAAAAGGCGATGTTCGGTTTGAACGCGCACGCATGTGGAGCCGTGGATTCGATGATGCGTTGGCAGAAAGCCGTGACGCCGGTGCTCGAACGGGGTAGACACGCCGGGAGCTTCTCCACAATCGGATCCAGCCCGACGCAGAGCCAGGAACCGCGTGTCCGGGCTGCAGCTTTCAACTTCGCGAGAAAATCCACGTTACTTCTCCGGGGAATGGGCACGTTGTGCGGATACGGCATCCCGTATTTCCTGTGCCAGCATGGTGTAACGTCCGGTCGCTGAACCATTCCGAATGGCAATCGCGAGCGCCTTCTTCGAACCGACAAGGACAAGCAGTCTCTTCGCCCGCGTGACCGCAGTGTACAATACATTGCGCTGCAGCATCATATAGTGCTGCGTCGTGATCGGCATCACCACGGCGGGGAATTCAGATCCCTGGCTCCGGTGAACGCTGATCGCGTATGCCAGGCTCAGTTCGTCGAGCTCGTCAAACTCGTACGTGACGCGAACGGTATCCGCCGCGGAAAGGTTCAGTTCGACGCTGACCTTGGCGTTCTCGGCGTCCACGCCCACAATCCTGCCGATATCTCCATTGAAAACCATCTTGGAGTAATTGTTGCGCGTCACAATAACTTTGTCACCCACGCGGAACTCCGTAGTCCCGCGTGGCACGGAGGCACCTCCGGGGTTAAGTTTCGCCTGAAGCAGTTTGTTCAGCGCGTTAGCCCCGGTCTCCCCGCGGTACATGGGTGTCAGCACCTGGATTTCCGTGAACCGGTTGAGCTTGTACCGGAAGGGAAGGCGCCGCGTCACGAGGTCGGCGATTGTAGCCGCTATTTCCTCGGGGTCTTCCCGGTAGACAAAGAAAAAATCGCCTTCGCGTGTGTTGGGAAGCTGCGGGAAAACACCCTGATTGATGGCATGGGCGTTTGTCACGATCATACTCGCCTGTGCCTGCCTGAACACCGTGCGCAGCGCCACCGTCGCAACAACCTGAGAAGCGATGATGTCGCGGAGCACCTGACCCGGTCCCACCGACGGCAACTGGTCCGCATCGCCGACAAGGATCAATCTGCATCCGGAAGGAAGCGCCCGCACCAAATGGAGGAAGAGCTCCGTGTCCACCATTGAGGCTTCGTCCACAAGAACCACATCCGCGGGAAGTGGATGCCGCTCGTCGTGCTGGAATTCATGCCCGCCGGGAACAAAACCAAGGAGACGGTGAATCGTCTTTGCCTCGTGCCCGGTCACTTCGGCGAGTCGTTTGGCGGCCCGGCCCGTAGGCGCACAGAGGAGAAGTCTCTTTCGTTCCGCGACCAGCTCACTCACGATCCCTTGGGTGGTTGTGGTTTTGCCGGTTCCCGGTCCCCCCGTGATGACGAGGACTCCCTCTTGCAACGATGCCATGATCGCCGCAGCCTGTTCAGGCGCATACTGCACACCGGTGCGCGATTCGACGCGGGCTATCACCGACGCCTGAATTTCATTGTTGCGGGGTGAAGGATGGTGCGTGATCAGATCAGCAAGGCACTGTGCGATCTGGCGTTCGCAGAACACATACCGCGGGAGTGAGACACGATTGGCCTCAAAAAGGATTTCACCGGCTCGCGCCGCGCGCTCCATTATCGGCAAAATCGCCGAAACGGGAACCGAAAGCTGCTGCGCTGTTTCCTGCGTCAATTCGTCTGCCGGAAGGTATGTGTGGCCTTGTTCGGTGGAGCGGTTCAGGACGTATTTGATTCCGGCTTCGATGCGGCGGGGATCGTCCTGCCCTATGCCGACGTGTTCCGCGATCTTGTCAGCGGTCTTGAACCCGATACCGGAAATTTCGTCCGCGAGGCGGTACGGGTCAGCCTTGATCACTGCGACTGATTCAGCGCCGTACTTGCGGTAAATGCGATGTGCGACTCCAGTGGGAATTTCGTGATGCTGCAGGAAAAGCATCAGTTCGCGGATATCTGCCTGTTCTCTCCATGCCGCCTGAATCTGTCTTACGCGGGTGGGGCCGATTCCTTCTATTTCGCGGAGCCAGTCCGGGTGTTTCGTGATTACGTCCAGAGTCTCCGCGCCGAATTTCCGTACGATCTTCTCTGCAAACGCAGGCCCGATTCCCTTGATCAGGCCACTGCCCAGGTAACGTTTCAGTCCTTCCGAAGACGAAGGCAGAATTGTACGATAGCTGGTGAGGCGCAACTGCTCGCCGTATGACGGGTGTGATTTCCATTCGCCGGAGACTTCAACCGTTTCCCCGATTGTGCAGGCGGGGATAGTGCCCACTATCGTTACCGGCACCTTGTCAGGCTCACGCACGAGCCGTGCGATCGTAAAGCCGGTATCATCGTTGCGGAAGGTGACATGATCGAGGACGCCTCGCAGTGTGTCGTTCGAAGAAATAGGTGTTTCGGGCACGAACGCCTCCCATTTTGCAACAAAAAAATACTCGGGATTGCCGGGCGCGGGCAACATCGGTTGACAGTGGTCGGAGGAGCGGTTATCTACTGAGAAGGAAGGTATACCAGGAAAGGGAGGCGGCGTTGGCCTACGAGGTTGTTGTTGCGAAGACGGAAGAATGGCAGGACGGCAGCCTCGGAATCGTAGAGGTGGACGGGCACCGGGTCGCGTTGTGTCGAGTTGGTGACGCATTCTTCGCATTTGACGACCGATGCCCGCACGCCGGCAGCACGCTGGGATTGGGGACGCTTCACGCCAATGCGGTGGAATGCCCGCGGCATCAATATCTCTGGCGTGTGACTGACGGGGCCCCGCTGACGACAGCGGGCCCGCTTACGTTGTTTCAGGTGCGCGTGGAAGGCGACAGTGTATTACTCACTGTGCCTGACCGATGGCCCGAGCCCGCCCACTGGGCACGCCACCCCAAACGGGAGGAACTCAGACGCCGCCACGGATTCGAGGAAGGCGAATGATGGTGCGAGTTCTTTTGCCGGAAAAGGAGCGTTCGTGAAAGCGCTGGTTCTGGCCGGTGGCTACGCCACCCGCCTCCACCCGGTTACACTGGAGGCCTCCAAGCCGCTCCTCAAGGTCAACGGCCGACCGATCGTCGATTACGTCCTCGACGGCATCGAAACACTGGGAGATGTCGACACGACGTACGTCGTGACGAATGCGAAGTTTTTCCAGGATTACGTGGAGTGGGCAAAAACCCAGCAGCGGCCATTCGATGTGGTGCCGTTGAGCGACGGGACGACGTCAAACGCGGACCGTCTGGGCGCAATCGGAGATATTCAATTCGCCATCGAAACGCAGTCAGTTGACGACGACCTGCTTATCGTTGGCGGTGACAATCTTTTCGACTTTTCGCTGCGCCCTTTGAGAGATCTCCAGCGCGCGGCGGGGCGTTCAGTTCTGGGGTGCTACGACGTGGGCTCTCTGGATCTCGTATCGCTCTACAGCGAAGTGCACATCGAGAAGGGTTTGGTTTCCTCATTTGTTGAGAAACCGGAAACGCCGACGAGCCCTCTGATAGGCATCCTTTGCTACGCTCTTCGCAGACAGGACGTTCCCCTTGTCCGCCGTTACCTCGAAGAGGGCCGCGGTCCGGACAAAGCCGGCCACCTCATTCAGTGGATGCGTACGGTCACCGAGGTTGCGGCGTACGTTTTCGAAGGCAGGTGGATTGACATAGGTACCAGAGCGGAACTCGACAAAGCGGAGAAACAGTGGTCGGGCCCCGCTTAAGGTTACTTCGCCCGTGATAGATGGCCTTCCCGTTCGCTGCCGGTCCGAACACTGGAAAACTGGTAATACACAAGGTCGTGGTCCGCATATAGCGTGTGTTCAAATCCCCGAACGCGCGCTACCATATCCGGTGGCTCGAGAATTTCTTCCACCATCCTGCCGTCCTTGCCGCGCAGCGTAACGGTCGGGTGTCCTTCCACGAACCACCAGTATTCGTCGAAATCGTGGAAGTGCAGTTCCACCGGAGTTCTGGCCGGCAAGCGGTACTGGTGGAAAGTCGCTGGATCAACGGGGTTCAGTAAGTCCGCCAGTTGTCCGCAAATCCTGGCGCCCTGACTGAAACGGACGATACAGATGCCCGGGTCTGTTCCCTGCGTTATTTCCGCCATGGTTTCGCCTTCTTTCGGATTTCCCAGTTCGCTGGCATAAGCCTGCGCTTCCGTCAGAACTTGCCCTGTGTCCGCCTTTGAGTGTGGAGTATATTGGATACGCGGGATAACGGCAAACCCCGCGATACACGCCCGGGACAGGGAGGTTTTTATGAGTGACCGTTTGGCGATTGATGGAGGCACGCCTGTTCGTACCGCACCTCTTCCGCCCTCGTGGTTGGGCGCATACGAGATGGGAGTGGAAGAAGAAGAAGCGGTGCTGAAAGTGTTGCGGGAAAAGAGGGTATTTCGGTACATCGCGAAAGAGGAGTCGGAAACCGCGAGACTCGAAAAAGCCGTTGCCGAGTTCACGGGACGGGATTACGCCCTCGCCGTCAACAGCGGGACTGCGGCGCTGATCTGCGCTCTGGTCGGGCTTGATATCGGACCGGGCGACGAGGTCATCGTGCCGGGTTATACGTATATCGCCACCGCCGCCGCAGTGGTTACGGTGGGAGCGGTTCCGGTGATCGCGGAAGTGGACAATTCTTTGACGCTGGATCCGGAGGATTTTGAGCGGAAGATTACCGGACTTACCAAAGCTGTGATTCCTGTCCACATGCGCGGAACACCGTGTCGCATGGACGAGATCTGCGCGATTGCGAAGAAACATGGAATCAAAGTCATCGAAGACACGGCACAGGCGAACGGCGGCAAGTACAAGGGCAAAACTCTGGGCGGAATCGGGGACGTCGGGTGCTACAGCTATCAGATGTCGAAAACCATAACCGCAGGCGAAGGCGGCATGGTGGTTACCGGCGACCGTCTGGTGTTCGAGAGAATTCTCATGGCGCACGACTCCGCTTTCGGGTTCTGGAAGCCGGATGAGACGGCCATAAGGCCGATTCCTGGAGAAGGATTCCGCATCAGCGAAGTGAGCGGAGCGATCGCGCTGGTTCAAATGGGGAGGCTCCGAGGCATTGTCGAACGCCTGCACAACGCCAAGTACCGAATCGTGAACCAGATCCGCGGGCTTGCCGGGATTACTCTTCAGGACGTGCCCGACGAATCGGGTGACGCGTCGGTCTGCCTGATGTTTTTTGCGCCGGATGCGGAAATCGCGAACACATACGCAAAGGCATTGAATGCGGAAGGGATACCGTGCGGAACAATGTTCAGCAAGGAGATTCCCGACCGGCACATCTATCCAAACTGGACGTACGTTCTGGAAAAACGCGGACGATCCTCCAACTGGAGTCCGTGGCATCCTTCCGTTTACAAGGGGAGCGTGGAGTACAGCAAGGATATGTGTCCCGAAACGCTGGACTATCTCGGGCGAACGATCCACATCGGTTTGAGTCCCAGACTTACCGCGGCGGACAGCGATGACATTGCCCGCGCAATCAGAAAGGTGGTGACCGCGCTCGCGCGGTGATTACCGTGAAAGCGTGGCGGAGGCACATGCAGGAACGTGCCTCCGCCGCGAAGCCGTTCCGGTCATGAACGAGGGAGGGGAGCTGGCTTATGAATTACCCGTTCTGGGACGTCCCGCTGCTCGGCGGGGGACTCGTCATCGCATTGATCGCTATTCCCCACGTGTTCGTTTCGCATTTTGCCATCGGAGGCGGGATTTTTCTTGCCTGGACCGAGCGGATCGGAATTCGGAAGGGGAAACCCGAATACATTGCATTTGCGAAACGGAACACGCTGTTTTTCGTCCTGATGACACTGGTGTTCGGAGCAGTGACGGGTGTCGGCATCTGGTTTTCCATCGGTCTTGTCCACCCTGACGCCACCTCCGCGTTGATCCACAATTTCGTGTTCGGCTGGGCAATTGAGTGGGTGCTGTTCCTCGTGGAGATTGCCGCAGCACTGCTGTACTACTACGGCTGGGATCGCGTGGACCAGAAAACGCATCAGTTCATCGGTTGGGCGTACGCCGGGGCGGCGTGGGGCAGCCTCGTCGTTATCAATGGCATCCTGGCTTTCATGCTGACGCCGGGAAGATGGGTGGAAACGGGAGGCTTCTGGACAGGTTTCTTCAACCCGTCGTATTTCCCGAGCGTGCTCATCCGGACCTGCGTGTGCCTTGCTCTTGCCGGGTTGTATGCTCTCCTGATGGCGTCCAGAGAACCTGCCGGCGAGACTCATGACAAACTCGTCCGATACGCCTCCACGTGGTTGCTCCCTGCGTTCATTGGCCTGCCGATATTCGCAGCGTGGTTTGTTTTCACGTTGCCCTCGCTCGCGCAGGACATGTTTATGGGGCGTGCTGCGGTGCTCACGATTTTCGCGGCGTTGAGCCTGGGCATCTCGGCGATCATTTTCGCGTTCGCGTACCTGATTGCCTACCGGAATCCACATAGCGTTTCCACGCCGGTTGCGCTTCTGTTTCTCGTGCTGGGCCTTGCGGTTACCGGTGTGACCGAGTTTGGGCGGGAAGCAGCGCGCAAGCCGTACATCATCTACGACTACATGTATTCAAACGCGGTGTTGAAACGGGACGTTGCCAGGCTTCAGCAGGAGGGCGTGCTGCGGAACGCGAAATGGGCGCTGGTGAGCAAGGCGACTCCTCAGAACGCGTTGATTGCTGGCCGGGAGATCTTCACGCTCGCGTGCGCCCATTGCCACACCGTGGACGGGTACAACGGCGTGCGGTTGCTCGTGAAAGGCTGGCCGGAACCCTTCATCGAGCACCAGTTGACGTATCTGGACCAGCTCAAAGGGTTCATGCCTCCGTTTGTGGGGAATCCTGAGGAGCGGCGGGCGCTGGCGAAGTGGCTCGCTTCCCTGAACCCAAGCGCTTTGCCGGCGCGAACCTCCGCCGCGGCAACGGACAGCCTGAGCGCGGATCCTCTGGCCCTTGGCGAGGCGGCGTACTCGGCTCACTGCGCCAATTGTCATACGATTGACGGGCGCAACGCGATCCGCCGGCATGTGAAAGGGTGGACCCAATCCGTTGCATACGAGCGGCTGGGCAGGCTGGAAAGTCTCCGCGGGTACATGCCACCTTACGAAGGACCCGAACCAGAACGGCAGGCCCTTGCAGCGTGGCTTGCCTCAATCGGAAACGACGCTCCCACGGCGGGAGGTGCGCGATGAATGAAGCGATCATCCCTTCAATCGATCCCATTGCTCTGCCGGCACCGGTGTGGTTGATGCAGTTCCTCAGCGGGCTGACTTTCATTTTTCACGTCATCCCCATGAACGTCGTACTGGGAGGCGGCGTGGTGGCGTTGGTCTTGGCGGTTCGGGGAACACGCGGGTCTCAGGATCTGTATGTCCGACTCGCGGGAAGAATGGCCTCGGTTCTTCCTGTCGCCATCGCGATGACGATCACTCTGGGCGTGCCGCCTCTGCTATTCCTTCAGGCGATGTACGGCCCCCTGTTTTACACATCGTCGGTTCTCATGGCGTGGCCGTGGCTCAGTGTGATTGCGATTCTGCTTGTCGGGTACTACGGGCATTACTACTTCTCGCTCTCAAAAGATTCCGCGAATCCGCGGACGCTGATCGTCGGCGCGGTCGCCGTCGTGGCGTTTCTGGTGATTGCGTTTCTGTATGTGAGCAATATGACCTTGATGGTTATGCCCGAGCGTTTCCTGGGGATCCAACGTTCGTGGACGAGCGGTTTTCTGCCGTTCACGGGCGATTCGATTTTCGCGCCGCGTTTTCTCCACTTCATTACCGGCGCGGTTTCGGTCGGTGGTCTTCTTGCGGTGTTTGTCGGATTGCTGGAACGGTCGGATGCTGAATTCAAAGCGGTCGCGGTACGGGCGGGCGGGTTCACGTTTGTCGGCGCCACGATTGTTCAGATCGCGACAGGCATCTGGTTCCTGCTCGCGCTCCGCCCGCGCGTGATGATGCTGTTCATGGGACAGGACCACGTGGCCACAGCCCTCTTCGGTGTTGCCGTCCTGCTTGCGCTCGTGGCGGTTGCCCTGATTCTGGTTGCCGTTATTGGCAAAAAACGACCGTGGATGACGATCGCTGGAACGGCGTGCATCGGCCTGACGATCATTATCATGACGGTGATGCGCTCCATCGTTCGCGAGGCGTACCTTGGCACGCGCTTCGTCGTGGCCGAACAACCCGTGAACCCGGCATGGGATGTGGTGGTGCTTTTTCTCGTGTTGCTGGTTGCCGGAGCTGCGCTTGTGGGCTGGATGATTCACGCGGTGGTTACGCGAAGAGGTCTCGCGGCGTCCTGACGAACTTCTATTCCGCGGAAAAGGAAGGCGAACACGGAGGTCGTGTTCGCCTTCTCGTTTTGTGGCGATTGCTCGATCAAACCGGGCACATGGCCCTGAACGCTTCACGTGCCTCAGTGAGGGTGGTCGCTTTGATCGTGAAACGTGGCGCCAACGTCCGCAGGAACGCCAGGGTATCACGCAGGGTCTGACTCTGCGGGGCGGACGCATCATCATACGCGAACGTGTTGTGCGTGATGAAACACAGCGATTTGAACGCGACGCGGTTGGTTTCCATGTCGGCGAGGACCGCCTCGATGATCGGCTGCTGCCAGTCTTTCAATGGCCCCCATTCGATGCGCAGTTCGTGCGCAAGGCCGTCGGGACTGCGTTCGGTCGGGTGAGTGCTCATGGGCACTTCGAAAAAGGGAAGATCGCCCGGAACAAGGCGGTTCGAGCGGTGCGCCCAGTGCGCATATCGGTATGCTGTTTCCCACCGGGCCGCGTATTTGGGAACCTCCCGCCCGGGACAGGAGACTGAGCCCGCGAGAAACCCCAACTCCGACAGAACCCGGAAGGTGTCATCGGTGGCAGAGTCATTGCCTGCGCGAAACGAACGGGGCTCCCATCCGATAGCATCAGCGAACACGGCCATCGCTTCGCTGATGATTTTCCTCTGCGTATCGGCGTCGTACTCGCCGAGGTATTTCTCATACTGGTGTTCCGCGAAACTCTGGGGATGCACGTGGAGACCCAGTTCGACCCCCTGCTTCGCATAGTCACGGAACATCGCGCGGTGTTGGACCGCGCACTCCGGAGTAAGGAACAGCGTGGGGAAGGCCCCCGCTGCCAGAAGCGTATCGCAGTAACCGCGTATGGCCCGTTCACTCAGCTCCCATGTCGCAGGACCGCCGGGGGGCGACTCCGCCGCGATGCGTTCGCAGTCCATGGTCCAGGCTAAGTAGAGAGGTTCCATCAGCTTCCCTTCGTGTTGGGCGGGTGTCCCGCGCGGTACCGTCGCCAGAGTTCCTCAAGAGCAACCGCGGCCCGTTCGGCGATATGAAAATCGAAAACGTCCGTAAGAGCGGTTGTTTCCGGGTTGATTTCCACCGTCGGAGTCCCCCGCGCTTTTGCCCGCATCACCGGTTGCGCGATGTACGGAAACACACTCGTGGTGCCGACGGAAAAGACGATATCGAAACCACGTTCCAGTTCGTGGAGCAGGCGTTCGACCTCATATGCGGGAAGCTGCTCGCCAAACAGGACGACTCCGGGTCGAATCACCGCGCCGCATGAGGGGCAGGATGGCGGCAGTTCCAGGCCGGAATAGTCGGGCACACGCGTGCGGTACGAACAGCGCGTGCAGCGCAGGTCGTGCAGGTTGCCGTGGATTGGAATCACGTTGGTGCTGCCCGCCGCGGCGTGGAATCCGTCCACGTTCTGCGTCAGGACGCACACGCGATCGAACAGCGGTTCCATCTCCGCGATGACTTCGTGCGCGCGGTTGGGGGTGCGGCCACGCGAGGCAGACTCGATCCTCGCGATGTACTTCCATGTCACCTCAGGGCGTTTTCGAAATGTGTCGCCGGAAAGCGCTGATTCGATGGGTATTCCGTCTTCGGTGCTACACCCGTCGTAGATTCCTCCGCGGCCACGATATGTTGGCAGGCCTGAGTCCGCGCTTATTCCGGCTCCCGTGATGAAGAGAACGGAGCGGGAGGTTCGCAGCAGGCGTGCCACCCGTTCAATGTCGTCCAGAACGGCTTGGTGTTCTGGTAATCCGTTGTCGTAATGCTGTCGTTTGTGTTCTTCGGTTCTCTGAGCCACTATTTCCAGACCTCGTCAATAACCTTTCTTGTCAGAGCAACCCAGCGTCGCACGCGCTCCGGATCACTCTGAACCGTCTCCACGTCCTTCAGGGTGATGTCTACGTGGCAACCACGGCAGGCGATGAGGTCTTCCGACAGAATCGCACGTACGCGGGACTCATCGAACCCGTACCCGACCATATCGCTGGGACTTGGGCGGTAACTCAGCACGTAATCCCGACCGATCTGCTCCGCGCAGGCTTTCACGTTCGCAAAAGGGGACACCGCGATGCGCCGCAAGTTCGGAATCTGGCGGAGCATGTCAATCTTGTGCGTCAGATCCTCGCAACAGCCGTACGCAACCAGTCCGAAGTGGTTGAGGATGCGGAGTTGATACTGCAGGAGAAACTCGTCGTGCATCGCCGGGGACACCGCCGTGAACTCCTGGGCGGCCATGTATCCCCAGAGGCGAGAACGCTTCACCCCGTTGGCGTTCGCCGCAGGGTCGGGCAATTCCTCGGCGTAGGGCATCGCCTGGTTCTGATGCGCCGAAAGGCCCCAATCTCCCGCTGCTTCCGCCTCCTCATGCGTTTTCAGGATTCCATCCGACATGAACTGCACGAGGCGGTGAAGGCCTTCGGGGTTATCTACCATGTCCACCATGAAATGCTCGATGCCGCGGAGATACCCGAGGTCGGTTGAAATGTCGCCCGACCACATCCGGTACGCCGGTGCTCTATCCACGTTGATGGTGATTATGTCGCCGATTGCGTCCGCGAGTTGCTCATACCGGCGTGCCGTGCACTCTTCATCGATGGAATGGACCGGTATACGGAGCCGGGATGCGTCTTCGAGACTCTTCAGCGGGTACTCCACCTTGAACGAACCCCTCGGTTCGTTCGAGAAATGTCGTTCCCCCGACACCCCCCAGCCGGTGCACCGGTGACACGCAGTGAGAGTAACCCATGGTTCGAACACGGAATCATCGTCCAGCGTGCTCCAGAAAAGCTTTTGGCGGAATACGTCCTCGAAATGCCGCAGCAAAGGGTCGCTGATGACGCACCGGGAGTCGGGCATCTCGCTCCACGCGAATGCCCGGACGTATATCAACGGGCGCGTGGGCTTGAGGCTGTTGTGTGTTCTCCACAACGCGCGCCGGATATCCTGTTCCGGGCGCGAGCACACCTCCACGTAGCGCCGTGCGAGATCGCGGAGAATCGCTATTTCGTGGTTCACGTGAGAGCCTTCAGGAATGGAGATGCGTCTCTCGCCGAACTCTCCCGGAGGGGGATTGTCAATCCGTAACGACCGAGACGGCCTTGAGAAGATTGAGATGAGCCGCCGCGAAACGCTGCGGGTTCTCGTCCGCATCCCTGAACCCCCGGAAGCACGAAGACAGAATCTTCAGCGCGGCCTCAGGGTCGACTTCCTTCAGTTGCCGTAACAGTTCGTAGTCCTCAATTCCCGCGGCCTGCGCTTCGAGTCGTACGCTGCCCCAGGGGCCGTCGTTCCCGGGATACACGTTGTGAGTATCACCCGGCGGAAGGTTGTTCCCGCCGCCGTGATCCGGGCAGTTGGATTCGAACGGATTCTGATCGTGGCGATAATGGTTGAGGCCCCAGTGGAGGAACCCTGGGAGATCGTATTTGAAACAACCCCACTGAATGTAGCGCGTGCGGAGAAGCGGCATGTCGAGCAGTCGGTTCATGTAGTAGCCGCCGGGGAAGCAACAGGTGTAGCACCATATCGTGTCGCCGTGATGTCGGAAGAACTCGAACTCGTCGCGGTGTTTCTCGTAATAGTCATCCTTGGGCACCCAGATATCCACGGCGCCCGCGAGTTCAGAAAGCTCCACGGCGTCGATGATGGGCGTACCCGGCATGAATTTCCGTACTATCCCGGAGATAACCCGATAATCCGCCATGGACTTGTCGGTGGGCTCGTCGCCGACGTGCTGCACGGTGATGTCCAGCCAGCCGTTGCGGCAGAGGAAATCCCGCCAGGCAGGCAGGTATTGCGCGAGGAAATTGTAGCCTTCGCGGGAGACCGCGTTGACTTTTGGGTTCGTGGAGAGGACGAAGTTGGGCGCGTGGAACTCAGTACGGCCGGCGACATGTCCTCCCTCTATTCCCGTGAAGCCCAGTTTCAAATAGGTGCGGATCAAGCGCTCTGCTTTCGCGAAATCGAACGAAAAGAGGCCTTCAGGTCCCTCTTTGATACCGATGTACCCCATCGGAATCCAGAAATGCGTCTGGCGACCCCGGCGCATCAATTCACCGTACCGCCGGATCATCCGCCAGTGGGCTTCAGTCCACGGCGTGATTCCATGGCGCGATGCCATGGCTCCAAGATTGAACCAATTGGTGAGACTGAACGTGCCGGGGTCAGTTACCGTGGCCGCGTGAACCGTGAGTTTGACGGGCAGAGCAAGCGACTCCTTCCCGATCGTAACGCGGATCGTGCTCGTGTACGTGGCGGCGTCGGCATCCTCGGGGATGCGCCACTCGAAGAACAGCGCTTCGGAGCCCTTTCTTCCCTTGGTGCCCGGGAGAAAGGGTTTCATGGCGTCGTACACCCGGAACGGCGCGAGGCGTGTGGTGTACCCTTCCGCTGATTCGCCTTCTTTCGCAATGAAACCTATCGGCCCGGTGTTCTTTTCCACCATGACATCGACGAGCTGGAAGACCTCGGGCGAGGGGAAGTCCCCTCCCTGCGACGCAAGGCTCACGTTCAATTCGCCGTTTGCCGGTGTCGGTTTGAAGAGAACCTGAAAACCGGTTCGCGTTCCCCGCGCTGCATGCAGAACGATGGGTTTGGGCCGCGAAACCCCGGCCGCCATGTCCGGGTAGAGCCACTCGTTCATACTGACAACTCTGCACTTCATCGTCTGCCTCGTCTGTTGGAAGTCAATACCGGCGTCACGTCTCAAGACGAAATCGAGTCAAGCCATTGCCGTTCGGATGCGGTCAGAGGGCCCCTGTGAACGCTTTCCACGTTTGCCGCAACCCACTCGACGCGCCGCATTGCGGTGATCACGCGATCAACGTTCGGGTGAAAGAGGGAGTACCTCAACATGTGGTCCGCCAGCCGGCCCCGAAGATCAGACTCACTGCCCCGCCACGACTTGCGGGCAGCCGCGACGAGCCTGTCCAGGTGCCATCCCCGAACAAAAGGAGACGCGGCGAGAGTGCGCCAGCCAAGGCGCTTCGCCGCCGCGAATGCGGGACCCGCGTCCGGAGTCGCCATGTTCAAGGGGCGCACCATGAAATCGTACGGGTTTTCCGGTCCAAAGCGTTCGACGGCATCCTCGCCCGGCTCCCACGTTCCAAGGACGCCCACGTAGCCACTTTTCTGCCACTCGAGTGCAAGCTCCAGCTGCGCCGCGTTGACCTCATCTCCCCCCGCCACGGGGTGGACGACGAGGCAGTCAATGAACGAGGTCTGGAGTTGCTCCAGCATCTCAGCGATATGATGTCGTTGGTACGGTGCAGCCCGATCGAGCCCGTCTTCTGGCTTAATGCCGACGTCATCGAAGAAATTCCAGGCGATGATGACGGCCTCATCCCGGCGTTGCAGCCTGTGAAGAGCCTTTCCCAGCGCGACACGCTCCGGGCGATGCGTCGTATCAAACCAGCGAATGCCGTTGTCCAGACACGCTTCAACGATCGCGCACTGGGTATCTTCGGACGGACGCGGTTCGTTCCCGAGCTGGCCGATGAAGCTGTGGCCGCCAAGAACAAGGGGAACGTCGTCTTCAAATGACGCGGGCCGGCCGTGTGCGGTCTCTTTCGTTGAAGCCTCCCTGTTCGTTGTGTGTGCGTGCGGCGTTACAGCGTCTTCGGGCAACTTCATCGCAATACCTCCGGGGTGCCGCAATAATGTACTGACGCGGAGCGAGAGAACAACCCGTTCGGAGGCCGGGCTACGACTTCGCCGCGCCGAAACCCGTACGAAGGAGCGTACAATTGCACCGCATTTCCGTAGTACGTATCGTTCAAAGGATTCCTCTCTACTGCGCATCAAATGAAAGGGAACACCGTAGTGAGTGTGCGAACACCCTTGACGTACCGGGATCGCATTGAAGCGCTGCGTCTGACGAAGCTTGAGCAGACCCGGTTCAAGCAGTCGCTCGGTTCGCGTGATACAGACGACAAAGGTTCCGTTCCGTTGCCCCCGGATTGGAAGGGGTTCACTCCCAAACCGAATCATCCGTCCGGCACGTTTTTCGGACCGCGCGCGTGCGGCGAGAACTTCCGCGCCATGCTCGAATCCCACCCGACCTACATTGACCCCATGAGTTCGCTCGCCGGCGGTTGGATGTTGAGTTTCTCGGAATACCGGAAGCTCGGTTGGCCGCCCGACCCCGAATTCGACTACTCCCACCTGCACGAAGACCAGCGCCGCTACAACATCATCCCCGGCATAGGAGGCGCACAGCACTTTTGTCCCGAAGTGCGAATCGGCCTCGAACTCGGCTGGGGTGGGCTGCTTGAGAAGGTCCGCCGGTACCGCGACCTCAACCATCCTGCCGACACCGGATTCTACGACGGGCTGGAAGACGTCGTCCTTGGCGTGCAGAACTGGATCGGCCGGCACGCCAGTGCGGCCCGCAAAGCCGCCGAGATCGAAACGCGCCCCGAGCTTCGCCGGAACCTGCTCGAAATGGCCACTATGTGCGAGCGTCAGGTCAACGATCCGCCCGTCACCTTCCGCGAGGCGTGCCAGTGGATTGCCTGGTTTGAAATGGTCGCGTGCATGTACAACAACAGCGGCGCCCTGGGGCAGATAGACGAAGTTCTCCGTCCGTACTCCGAACGCGACATGGCAGCCGGCACGCTCACCGACGAGGAGGCGGTCTGGCATCTCGCGTCGCTCCTCATCAAAGAAACTCATTACATGCAGGTCGGCGGGCCGGACCCGACCGGTAAGAAAGATCTTACCAGCCGGGTCTCTTTCCTTGTGTTGGAGGCCGCGCATCTGCTGCGCATCCCGTCCAATATCGCGGTGCGCGTGCACAACAAAATCGATCCGGCGCTGTACGATGCGGCGGTTCGCTACCTGTTCGAGGACAAGACCGGCAGCCCGCTCTGGATGGGAAGCGAGGCGCTGGATCGTGGGTTTGCCCGCAACGGCTACCCGATTGAGCTTGCCCGCGAACGCGTGAAATGCGGCTGTCACTGGTGCGCACTTCCGGGGCGCGAGTACACCCTGAACGACATTGTCAAAATCAACTTCGCGGCGGTGTTCGATGTGGCGCTGCACGATATGATGGGTGATCTCTCGATCACACCTTCGGTGGCCGAGCTCTGGCGCCGGTTCGAAAAACACCTGCGCCGTGCGGTGGAGGTTACCGCGGAGGGGATCGATTTCCACCTCGCGCACTATAAGGACGTAAGCCCGGAGCTTGTTCTCGATCTGTTATGCTTCGGGCCGGTGGAAAAAGGGCGGGATGTCTCTGACGGCGGGGTGGAGTTCTACAACATGTGCGTGGACGGCGCCGCTATCGCCACGGTGGCCGATTCATTCGCGGCGGTGGAGCAACGGGTGGAGCAGGAGAAACGGCTTTCGTGGGCGGAACTCCTGGCGGTTCTGGACTCCGATTACAAAGACGCCGAGCCCGTGCGGCTCATGTTGAAAACGGTGCCGCACTACGGCACCAGCGGTGCGCGGGCAAATGAGTGGGCAACCCGCATCTCGCAGTTGTTCGTGAGGCTGGTGAAAGAGAAGCCCACCCCGGGCGGGAAAAACATGATCCCCGGTCTCTTCTCATGGGCCAGCACGATCCCCATGGGCAAGGCTGTCGGGGCAACGCCCAACGGCCGGCACGCGCACGCGCCCATCTCCCATGGCCCAAACCCCGATCCCGGATGGCCGAAGCCGCTCACCCCGACCGCGCTCTCCCGCGCCGTCGCCTCCGTGGAGTGCGGCTACGGCAACACCGCGCCGCTCCAGCTCGACACGGACCCCGGAATCGGCGACACGGATGCCACGCGCGGGAAAATCGGCGCGCTCATCCGCACGCACTTCGACATGGGTGGCACGATGATCAACCTCAACGTGCTGAACAAGCAGCAGATTCTGGAAGCGCACGAGGACCCGTCCCGCTACCCCGAACTCGTCGTCCGGGTGACCGGGTTCAGCGCCTATTTCGCCAGCCTCTCGAAGGAGTTCCGCCAGCTCGTGGTGGACAGGATTGTGAGCGAGGAGTAGCGCGTTTTTGGTGCGCGCGTTCGGGGCGCTGCCAACCAGCGGGGCGTGTTTCAACCGGCCTCACCGCCGCGCGGGGTACAATGACGCGGCGGACGGTGCTCCTCAGGTAAGGTGATTGTAACAGTGTAGGGGCGAACCCCAGTGTCCGCCCGTTTTCGTCTGCGTTGGATCGCGGGCGGGCACGGGGGCCCGCCCCTACCTCTCAACGGGGATCTTGCCCGGCAAAAAGCGGCTCTGTGGTGCGCGCCCGAACGCGAGAATCACGGCCTTGGGAGGCACGTTCCCGGAAAAACGTAGAGGCGGTTCGCGAACCGCCCCTACATCGGCGCAATAGGTGCGTTGTGCCGTACCGGCGCGGTCCCCGCGCCTTCTTCCCTTCCAGAACGGTCATTCCCGCTTGTGACTTGCCGCAAGAAGCGGAGGCGGAATCCAGGTCCGCCCCCACCGGCAGCAAAGTCTGCTGCGCAGGGCTGCAATGCAAACGACACGACCTCCTGCCCCCACCCTTCTCTTCTCTCTGCTCCCGCGGTATATTTCCGCTGGCGTGGATAACGTTCACGAACCGACACTGGAGAACCGCCGTGTATCGGTTTTCGGCTGGTATTCTTCTTTGCTTATCTATCGTCTCCGCGAAAACTCCGGCTGAACCGTCCCTCATTCATGTGCTTCGGTGGGGACGCAGCGCCGTTAATTGCGTCGCGATAACGCCGGATGGCCAGCAGATCATCGCGGGCAACGGCATCAACCTTCACATCTGGAACCTTCCGAACGGCGACCGCGTGCGTAGGTTGCCTGTTTCGGGCGACGCCGGGCATCTGGGGGAGGTGTTGAGCGTCGCCGTTACTCCAGACGGCCAGACGATTGTGTCGGCGTCTGCAGACCGCACGATCAAAATCTGGCGTCTCTCCGACGGAAGGCTGTTGAGAACGCTCCGCAGGCACGGGGGCGCGGTGAACAGCGTTTGCGTCACGCCGGACGGTGCGGCTGTCATAGCGGGGTGCCAAGGATGGATTAACAACATCGAAATCTGGCGATTATCCGATGGGACAATGATTCGGTCATTACCGGGCCATCGAAGCTTCTGGGGCCGCGGGGTGAATAGCGTTGCGGTCAGCCCTGACGGAAAAACCATTTTCAGTGGCGGGGACGACAAGAAGATCAAAATGTGGCGTCTGTCCGACGGGTCCCTACTGCGCACGTTGCCGGTTTCGCGGGACGGCGGCCACGGGCGGTACGTCTCGCATGTGGCGCTGAGCCCGGATGGGCAAGTGGTCTACAGCGCCAGTGGAGACAAAGTGGTTAAGGTCTGGCAGGTTTCTGATGGCGAGGCTTTGGGCACATTCTCCCCGGAAACCGATTTCCTGACCAGCCTTGCGCTTTCAGCGGACGGACAGACAATCGCGATGGGCTGTGGTGACGGGTCCGCAGGGATATGGAGCCTGTCCGCTCAGCAACAATTCCTGAAACTGCCGGGGCACACACGTCCGGTGACTTGCGTGGCCGTTTCCCCCCGCGGCGACATCGTTGTTTCTGGCAGTCTTGACAAGACGTTGCGGGTGTGGCGACTTGCGGGTTCTACAAGCGGCGCCCCTGCCTTCGCGGTTCCTCCTCCGCGAATTACGTCCGCTCCAGCGGTTGCTGCAGCTTCTGGGACGGCAATAGACACCACGGTCTCGGTTCTCCTCACCGGTCTCGAATGCCCCGGAATGGACAGCGTTCGTTCTGGAACGCTTACAGAGAAGCTGCGGGTTGAACTCGATCAGGCCGGCGGTTTCAGAGTGATGGAGCGGGATCGTTTGGACGCGATCATGGCAGAGCAGGGTCGCTGGCTGAGTGGCTGTTTCACGAACACCTGTGCGTCGAACATCGGTGACCTGGCGGGAGCAGACTACGTCATCGTCGGTCGAGTGGCGCAGGTAGAGGATATGTATTCGGTGACTTTGCGAATTGTCGAAACGGCGACAAGCGAAACCGTAGGATCGGCGGCGATCGAGTGTTCGCCGTGTACTTTCAGCGCCGTGATGAGGGAATCCATGCGTGCGGCTGCGGTCGCGTTGCGGGACGATTTCCAGCGCAGACTGAGGAGTCGGCAGTAGGGCGCGCGTAAACGCCGCCTGTCAACGACGAAGTGTTTTTTTATCGCGTAGCCGCGGCAGAGGGTACGGTGACGCGGCGGACGGTGCTTCTCGGGTAAGGTGATTGTAGCAGTGTAGGGGCGGACCACAGTGTCCGCCCGTTTTCGTCTGCGTTGGATCGCGGGCGGGCACGGGGGCCCGCCCCTACCTCTCAACGGGGATCTTGCCCGGCAAAAAGCGGCTCTGTGGTGCGCGCCCGAACGCGAGAATCACGGCCTTGAGAGGCACGTTCCCCGGAAAACGTAGGGGGCGGTTCGCGAACCGCCCCTACATCGCCGCAATGGGTGCGTTGTGCCGTACCGGCGCCGACCCCGCGCCCTTCTTCTTACCCCGCCACATGCTCCGTGCGCTTGATGATCTCGTCCTGCAGCGAACGTGACAACCGGGTGTAGTAGTCCGAGTACCCCCCGACCCGCACGATGAGGTCGCTGTATTTTTCCGGGTGCTCCTGCGCCGCGCGCAGCGTATCCACGGAAACCACGTTGATCTGCAACTCGAACCCGCCGAGATGCAGGTAGCTTTCCAGCAGGTCAATGATCTTCTCGCGGTTTTCCGCCGTTTCGAACATCGCCGGGGTGAACTTCACGTTCGTGACCACGCCGCCGATGAACTTGGAGTGATCCATCTTCGCCGCCGAGCGCAGCATCGCCGTCACACCCGAGGTATCGTGCCCCTGCACCGGGCCGACGGCGTCAGCAAGCGCCTCGCGGGCTTTCCGGCCGTCCGGCGTCGCGCCGGTTTTATCGCCCAGCACGGAATGCATCACCCAGCAGAGGAAGCCGGGTTGATACGGGCCTCCGCGTGGATTCGTGTATTTCCGCACTTCATCGAACCAGAACTCCGAAAGCTCCACCCAGAGCGCGTCTGGTTCTGGCATGTCGTTTCCGAACCGCGGCGGCTTCGAACCGAGCACGCGACGCAGCGCCTCTTCGCCCTCCCAGTTTTTCCGCACGATTTCTGCCAGTTGGGGCAGCGTCATCGCCTTTTCCTCAAAGCACGCCCATTTGACGGCCATCAGGCTGTCCACGACGTTGGCGAGGCCAACCAGCTCCGGCATGGTGGTGTTGTACCGCGCCCCGCCACACGTGATGTCGGTCGCCCGTTGGATGCAGTCGTTCACGAGGCACGAAAGGAACGGGTAGCGGATGCACTCCTGCCAGGCGTGGTCGTGCGCCGCGGTGATCTCGTAATTGAACCGCATCGCCTCGGCGAGATCGGCCTTGAACTCGCGCACGAGGTCATCCCACCCGGCGTTTTTGTTGCGTGCGACTCGCTGGAAGGCTCGTTCAAAGGCTTTTCCGGCGTTCACATACCCGGACGCCACCCACGGATTCGAGCATCCGATCGCCGAAATCTCTACACAGGAACCGGCCATGTAGTTGACGGCTTCCGCGCGGCTTGCGCCGTCCCGCATCAACCCCGGCACGATCACTTCGTCGTTGAACACTGCCGGAAATCCGATCCCCGTCCCCATAAGTTCCACGGCCCGGCGCATGACATTGCGGTTCAGGTTCTTGTTCCAGCTTACGCAGAGCGCAGGGTGAAGCATCTGGAGGTCGCGCGACACCTCCAGGCACAAGAGGCTGAGTTCATTGGACGCGTCGGAGCCATCCGCGTGCTGCCCGCCGACAAAGAGAGTCTGCGGCGTGGAATAGGGGTCGAATTCGTTGAACTTGAGCAGCAGGCAGGTGAGGATTTCGTAGGCATCGTCGCGGGAGAGCCGCCCGGCACGCACATCCGCCTCGTAATACGGGTACAGGTACTGGTCTACCCGTCCGGGGCAGAAACAGCCGTGTCCGCCGCCGAGTTCTTGAGCAATCCAGAGGTGGATGAACCAGAGCGTCTGCGCGGCTTCGTGGAAGGTTCGCGCCGGCCAGGCAGGCACGCGGCGACAAATTTCGGCGATGCGGAGCAGTTCCTCGCGCCGTTCGGGGGTTGCGGTGGCCGCCAGTTCGCGGGCGTGCGTGGCGTAGCGCCGGGCCATCCGCATCGCGCCGGACAACACCTCCAGCGCGGCGTGGCAAAACGCTCGTTCCTTCTCAGTTTTCGCGCGTGTCAGCCGTTCGCGAACCTCGCGTCGGATTCCGTTGAGGCCCTTCCTGAGCACAGCCGGGTAATCGGGCGTCATGTGACCGGTCATCGCGCCCGCCACATGGCGGCCTTCGGCGACCGACTCATGCGCATCGGGCGAAATGAGTTTCTTCAATACGTCGCCCAATGGATCGCCGAAGGTACTACGTGCGATACGTTCACGTTCCGCTTTTTCCTCGGGCGTCATCTCGCGCCGTTTGATCCGGCCGACGATCAGTTCGTCGTCGTTGATCTCGACGGGGAGGTTATCCATGAGGTACGCAAACACGCCGGCATACCGTGTGTCTATCGGGAGGCTCTGATGCCCGGCCATGTAGCGGTGCCAGAGCATCTCGCGATCCACCTGCCCCCCGCGCTGATCGAACTGCCACTTTCGGAGCTGCGCGATGCGTTCTGTACGCAGAATCGGCTGTACCACTCCATTTCCTCCGGAGACGTCCGTTCACATCTCTTCGTGTTTTGTGCGTGCGATGATGTGGTCCTGCATCGTCTTGTCCAGCAGGCAGAAGCGCATGCTGAAACCCGACACCCGGACCGCGATATGCGAGTAGGCCTCGGGGTTCTCCTGTGCGCGGCGCAGAGTGGCGCTGTCGATCACGTTGAACTGCATCTGCCCCACGCCTTTATCAATCGCCGTTTGAACGACATCAAGGACCTTGTCCAGCGACACTTCGTCCAGCAGTTTCGGGGCGATCTCGATGATCGCGGATGACGAACCCGCAGCATGTTCGTGGGGCAACGTCATCAACGACCGCATCAGCGCCGTCAGCCCCTCGACGTCGCGCCCCTGTTGCGGGGAGACGCTGTACGCCAGCGGATCGTGCGCCTTGCGCCCGTCCGGGGTGGCATTGGTGGCGCGCCCGCAGTCGAGATGCCATACGAATGAGAACAGGTGCACATGGAACGACCCGCCATGCGGCGTGGTGTACGTGGCCATATGATCGCAGTAGTGGTGGGCCGCACGTTCCACCCAGCGGTCCACGTCGCCGTTCCCGTTTCCGTACTTCGCGAGCCTGTGGATCACCTTCTGCCGGAGTTTCTCCCGTTCCTCCCCTTCCCAGTTCGCCTTGAGCGCTTGCATCAATTCGTCGGGGGAGACGCTTTTCTCCTTGAAGACGAGCTGGTCCACCGCGTACAGGGAGTCACCGACGTTGGGCAAGCCTATCGCGCAGGTAGAATGGTAATGGTAATGCGCCCCGCCGTCGGTCATATCCTTCCCGCGCGCTATGCAATCGTCGGTCAGAATGGAGGTGTAGGGCAGCGGAAAGCGGAAAGGTTGCGCGAGGTCGCCCTGGTTCGAAAGCTCCACCGCGTGCCGGGCGAAATGCTCGAGCTGAAGTTTGTAGGCGTTCCAGAGTGCTTCGATGTCCGGCATGTCCGCAAGAGTCCCCGTCTGCGGTCCGATCTGTTCGCCGGTTGCGAGGTCCTTCCCGTCGTTCAGCGCCAGTTCGAGGCACTTGGCCACGTTCATCATGTGGCTTACCGCGTGGGGGTTCGTTTTCCCCGGAATCGTCACCTCCACGCAGCCTATGATGGCGTACTGGCGGGCATCCTCAACAGGAATCCCCTTCTCCACAAGGGCCGGAACAATCGCTTCGTCGTTGAAGAAGAACGGCACGCCTCCGCCCCGCCTGATCAACCGGAACGCGGATTCGAGGAGCCTTCGTGGGGTCTTTCGGTGCACTCTTACCGAAAGGCAGCGGATCAGGTTCACTCGCCACATCGCTTCGAGGAACAGGTACGTCAGTTCGTTGGTCGCATCCGTGCCATCCGGGTTTTGTCCGCCGATGGTGGCCTGCTGGACGTCGTAGCTCTTGTAGAGTGCAAGATGGAAGGCTTCGAGCAGTTCCAGCGCTTCGTCTTCTGTGATTCGCCCCTCTTCCCTGTCGGCGGCGTAGAACGGATAGAGGTACTGGTCGTAACGGCCGAAAGAGTTTGCGTTAATCCCGTCTTCCCATCCCATGATCAGATGGCAGAACCAGAGTGATTGAACTGCTTCGTGAAAGGTCCGCGCGCCGCGGGCGGGTACTCTCTCACAGATGTCGGCAAGACGACGGTACTCTTCCGCCTGAAGAGGGTCGCTTTCGCGCGTGGCCAGGGCTCGCAGTTCCTCGGCATACCGCTTTCCAAGTTCGCACGCCGCTGCCGCGATAAGCCTCACGCTGTGGAGCCACAGTTTTCTTTTCTGATCGTCCGGCTTCCACGGTTGGAGTCTGGCGATCTCGCCGTCTATCTGTTCAAGGATCGCATGGAAGCCGTGCCGCAAAACCCGTTCGTATCCCGGAACGGTATGCCCTTCGCTCCCACCGCCGCCGAAATAGACGCCTGCCCGCGTGTCACGGGATATGTAATCGGGTGTTTGTGGCCAGAAATGAGGGATTACGCGAGGGTGTTCGCGCCAGTAGTCGATTGCGTCGAAAACCCTTTGTTTCCACTCGTCCGGGATACTCAGATTCTGGACGTGATTACGGAGCGCTTCTCTACGTTCGCCGTTGGTGAGATTATCAAATTCCAGCCACCCGATTCCCCGGAAGGATTCGTGCTGTTGATACCCCAGGATCAATTCGCCTTCGCGGATCGTTACGGGGTAGTTCCTGATGACATGTGCCAGTGCTGCCGCCTGGCGGAACAGCGGCGGTTGCCCCTCGGTCTGCTTCATGCTTTCGGCGACCAGCCACGCCCGCGGGGCGTAATGATCGGCCCATTTTGCGTCGTTGAGAACGTAATCCCGCAACCGTTCCACGCGCGGTGAAAGGTCAATTCCGTACGCGCCCTGAATTACTTCTTCGTCACGGCCGAGGGTGGGCATAGGAGCATGCATCTCCGTTGTGGAAGACACTAACTGCGCGTTACCGGCACTCCGCGTTCGGAGAAACGGCGTATGATTGCCGATATGTCTTCATCAGCAGGCGGGTGCGTTCCATTAATAAGATACCGTTTTCCGAATTCCTGGTATTTGCTTTCCGCAAGTCTGTGGTAGGGCATCAGGTGAATTGCTTCAAGGCGGGGATTACCCCAGAGCGACGCACAGAAATCGATCAGGTTCTGGATGGCGTCGGGCGAGTCGTTCTGCCCGGGGATGACAGGGAGCCGCAGCCATACTTTGGGGCCGTTTTCGTCCCGAAGAAGGCGTTGCAGATTTCGCAGAATGCGCCGGTTCGACACGCCGGTGAGTCGCCGGTGTGCGCGTTCGTCTATCATTTTTATGTCGAAAAGGACCAGATCCGCGAGGGCTGTCACGCGATCGAACACCGTTTGGCCCGCATAACCGGACGTATCCACCGCCGTGTGGAGGTGTGAATCGCGGGCCAGGCGAAGCAGCGCGGTGGAAAACTCCGGTTGCATGAGCGGCTCGCCGCCCGACAGGGTTATCCCGCCGCCGGAGCGCTCGTAGAACATGCGGTCCTTCTCCACTTCGGACATCACCCACGCGGCAGTGACCTCTTTGCCCGCAAGTTCAAGCGCACCGGTTGGGCATTCCGTCGTGCACGAGCCGCACCGTACGCAGAGAGCCCGCTGGAACACGTGCCTGCCGTCGACGATCGCGTGGCCCTCATGCGTGCACACGAGCGTGCACTGACCGCATGCGATGCATTTCGCCGGAATGAAACCCACGTCGGGTTCGGTTTCCATGGATTCGGGGTTATGGCACCATACGCATCGAAGGGGGCAGCCTTTCAGGAACACGGTCGTGCGGATGCCCGGACCGTCATGGATCGAAAACGTCTGTACGTCGAAGATCCTACCTTTGACGGCAGCGCTCGGGATCTGAGAGTCACTTTTGTGGGGATGTTCGGAAGAGTGCATGGGTACCGCGCGTGAGTATGATTGAGAACCGGCTCCATCAAATATAGCGAAGCGTTCGAAAAGAGCGAACCCTTGGACCAAACGCCATTTTCGTTAGAGTACGTACGGAAGGTGTCCGCGCCCATGGATTCTGGAGGGGAACGTGACAGATAGAGAACGAGTTCTCGCAATCATGCATCACCAACCGGTGGACGGAGTGGTGTGGCAACCGCGCATAGACCACTGGTATTACACGAATAAGCGCGCAGGAACGCTGCCGGAACGGTACCGGGACATGTCTCTGTTCGACGTGTACGTCGACCTCGATTGCTCCATCCGGGGATACGAGTTCTACAACCCGTGTATCAGCCGTGTGTACGATTCCTCGGTGTCCTTCAGGGTTGTCGAAGATACTCAACACCGTCGCGTCCGTCTGTGGGAAACCCCGCTTGGAGTGCTCACCGAGGTGGAGGGGAAGACGGCGGAATCGAGCCTTCTTACCGAGTTTCCGGCGAAATCGATTGCTGACCTCCGGATTGTTCGGTATACGCTGGAAGCGCTGAATTTCGAGTTCAGTGAAGAACGGTTCAGGGAGGCCGAGAAACTGGTCGGGGACAGAGGAGTCGGTACGGTGTTCAACCTCCGTACTCCCCTCATGAGGCTGTTCATCGAATTCATGGGATTTGAGAACACCATCGTTGCCCTCCATGAGTTCCCCGAGGAAATGGACTCGTTCATTCGTTTCCTTGAAGAAGACGACCAGAAGTACATAGACATGATCAAGAAAAGCCCTCTGCCGTTGCTCAATTTCGGAGACAACGTGGATTCGAACATGCTGCCGCCGTCACTCATGAGGAAATACGCGCTTCCCTATTACAGGCGTCGAACCGCGGAACTCCGTGCTGCGGGAAAGGCCTCGTACCCTCACTGGGACGGCGCGCTCAAAGGTCTGCTTCCTTTTGTGCGAGAGTGCGGATTTGACGGGTACGAAGCGTTCACCCCCACCCCGATGGGTGACGTGTCGCTTGATGAGATCGCGGAAGCGATGGGGCACGACTACGTTCTTATTGACGGGATCCCCGCAACACATTTCATCCCGCCTTTCACCCGGGATGACGTTGAGGAATTCGCGACGCTCGTTCTTCAGATGTTCGCTCCGAGTCTCATACTCGGTATTTCTGACGAATTGCCCCCCTCAGGGGATATTGAGAGCGTACGGCACGTCGCGGAGATTGTGCGTAGTTTTCGCATTTCCAAATAATCCAGACCAACCGCCGCACACTACGAAGAGGCCGAGATGACAGATGTATCCTCACCGCAGATTACGACGCACGATCGGCAGGTGCTCCGCGATCTCGCAAAGGAAATCCTTGATATCGCGCACAGCGATGAAAACCTTGAAAAGAAAGGCGCGTGGTACGCCCACAACGACCTGAAACCTCGGCGGCCGCTGGTGTTGATAGAATCGTTTCCGGCAACGGATGAACTGGTAACGGACGACATACTGAGTTGCCGCGATGACTGGGCACGGAAACAAGAGAAGCACCTTCGAACAACGATCTATCACTTCCGGAACATTCGCGACGATGACGTTGTTGAGCCATACCTGACCTGGAATTGGCATGTTTCCGCAGGTAATTACGGTGTGACCTCAACGCGTCACGACAGCGACAAAGTTCAACGGGTCGACGGCAAGGTCGTCGGGAGTTACTCCTGGGAAGCACCGGTCAAGGACCTGGACGCGGACTTCGGCAAGCTCAAACCGCGCGTTTTCTCCGTGGATCGCGAGTCGTCGCTTCTCCAAAGGGATCGCTTGGAAGACGTGTTCGGTGACATCCTCGGTGTGAGGCAGCGGGGTGGGTACTGGTGGACTACCGGAATGACAATCATTGCCATCGATCTCATCGGCCTGGAGAACCTCATGCTGGCGATGTACGACAACCCGGCGGGGCTGCACCGGCTCATGGGGTTTCTGCGGGATGATCACATCGCGTTCGCGGAATGGCTGGAAAAAGGGGGGCTGCTGTCACTCAATAACGAAAACGATTACATCGGCTCCGGAAGCAGAGGATACACGCGCGAACTTCCTCAAAAAGACTGGAAGCCGGGCGGCAAAGTACGGACCAGGGATTGCTGGGTGCTTTCCGAGTCTCAGGAAACGGTCGGTGTCGGCCCCGGCCAATTTGAAGAGTTCATCTTCCCGTATCAAAAAGACGTCGTGGAACGATTCGGTCTCTGCTATTATGGATGCTGTGAACCGGTTCACAGCCGCTGGCATGTGATCAAGAAGTTCAGCAACCTGCGGAGCGTGTCCGTTTCCCCGTGGTGTGACGAGGAAATGATGGGAGAAGTGCTTGCGGGAAAGTACGTGTATAGCCGCAAACCGAACCCCACGCTTATCAGCACGGACGTGTTCGACGAAAATGCGATTCGGAACGACGTGGCAAAAACCCTTCGCTGCGCCCGCAAGTGCAGTGTTGAAATTGTCATGAAGGACGTACACACTCTCGCTGGAGATCCAATGCGGGCAGCGCGTTGGGTCGAGCTTGCCCGGCAGGCAATCGATCTGGAATGGGGGAAATGATCGAGCCGCGGCGTATGGATCAGGCCAACTGACTGGCGAACTTGGTGACTTCGTCGGCCGTGGGCAGGGCCGGCTGCGCACCGCGCCGTGTCACAGAGAGCGACGCCGCGGCGCAGGCGAATTCAGCGGCTTCCCTCGGGGTTGCGTTCCTGGCAAGGGCGACCGCAAACGCGCCGTTGAACGCATCTCCCGCGGCGACCGTGTCGACGGACTGAACGCGGCGGGCAGGCACGTGCAGCGACTCATCGTCGGTCATCAGGAGGGCCCCCGCCTCTCCCATCGTAACCACCACGTTCCGGGCTCCCATCCTGCGCAAAGCGTTCGCCGCGTCTTCAGCGTCTGGAACATTTCGCACTTCGATTCCCGAAATCTGCGCTGCTTCGGTCTCATTGGGGGTAATCCAATCCACGTCCGCAAGCAATTCCGAACCCAGGACCGTGGCGGGTGCGGGATTGAGGATCGTCCTGACGCCTATTGAACGGGCAGTCCGCAAGGCGAATGCGACCGTCGGCAGAGGCGTCTCCAGTTGCGTGAGCAAGACGTCGGCATTCTGGAAGACACCGGACGCATCTTCCACGTGCTGCGGGGTCAGGCGTGCGTTGGAACCAAGAGCCACAACGATGGAGTTCTGGCCCGTCTCACTCACCCATATCATCGCCACGCCAGAAGCAGCCTCAGTATCACGCGCGATTGCTCCCACCCGTATCCCCTCGGCTCTGAACCTTTCAATAGAAGCTTCCCCGAACGAGTCTACGCCGATGTTCGCGATGAGTGTGACGGTAGCTCCAAGGCGCCTGGCAGCCACCGCCTGATTCGCGCCTTTCCCGCCGGCATGAATCTGGAAGTCAAGACCCAGCAAAGTCTCACCGGGACGGGGCAATTCGGGAACGCGGACAACAAGGTCGGTATTGGAACTGCCCACGACTACGATCTGAGGACTGGTGTTCTCCATGGCAGCGGTACCCCCAAAACAAAGGGAGGCGGCATCTGTACGAATGCCGTCTCCCGATAACGCTTCTCCATTACGAGCTTCGTCAGGACTTCTTGTTCCCGTATTTCTTTATCCATGCCTCAAGATTCTGCCGTGCGACAGAATCCGGGAACTGTTTCGGCGGTGTCTTCTTGAAATAGGCGCTCGGTTCAATCAGAGCCCCGCTCAAGTTGTTGTCAAGCCCGAGCTTGCAGCACCGAATGGCGTCAATCACTACACCTGCGGAATTGGGTGAATCCCACACCTCGAGTTTGAGTTCGAGTTTGAGCGGGACATCACCGAAGGTTCTGCCGTTCATGCTGATATAGCACCACTTCCTGTCCTTCAGCCACGCGACGTAATCCGACGGGCCGATGTAGACGTTGTCCTTGCCGATGTCGTAATCGAGCATGGACGTCACTGCGTTGGTTTTGCTGATTTTCTTCGATTGCAGACGCGAGCGCTCGAGCATGTTCAGAAAATCGGTGTTACCGCCGACGTTCAACTGGCTTGTTTCCTCCAGACGTACTCCGCGATCCCGGAAGAGCGTCGTCAGTACACGGTGGGTGATGGTGGCTCCAACCTGCGACTTGATGTCATCCCCGATAACGGGAAGCCCCTTTTCCTCAAACCGTTTCTGCCAGTACTCCTGCGATGCTATGAACACCGGAATGCAGTTCACAAAGCCACAGCCCGCCGCCAGAACCTGTTCCACATACCATTTCGTTGCTTCTTCGGAACCCACCGGCAGATAGTTCACGACCACGTCCGTTTTCGTCTCTTTGAGGATCTTGACGATGTCATCCGTGGGGCCCGGCGCTTTCTCGATTATTTCGGACAAATAATGTCCGAGGCCGTCGTGCGTCATTCCGCGGTGCACTTTGACGCCGAGGTTTGGAACCTGGCAGAACTGAATGGTGTTGTTGGGCGGCGAAACGAGTGCCTCCGAGAGATCCTTCCCGACCTTGTTTTTGTCAATGTCAAAAGCCGCGACAAACTTGATGTCCTTTATGTGGTAACCACCCAGATTGACATGCATCAGACCGGGGACAAACTCGTCTTCCGAGGCATTCTGGTAGTAATGCACACCTTGAACAAGCGAAGAGGCGCAGTTCCCGGCTCCTATGATCGCGACGCGTACCTCACCCATGTGTTGATCTCCTTTTTTTGCGAACCTGCGCCGCCGGTATTCGAGACAAACGTTGAGGGGCTGTGCTCAGCGTGCGGTGCAGCAAAAAGCGTTGCATTTGAATCTTGAATGGAAGCGGCTCGCTGGATGCAAGCAGAGCTCGCGGCTTCACAAATTTCTGGAAAAAAGCATACAGAACGCACATGAATGGTCTGTGAATGTGTCATGAAGAATTGTTCATCTTGCCGCGTCGGTCTCGTCTCGAAACCGGATTCTCCGGCAATTCAAGAACGAGCTTTTTGAACATCCGGCCCCGCTCTTCGAAATTCCTGAACTGGTCGTAGCTTGCACATGCCGGAGAGAGGGAAACAGACTGCCCGGGTTGCGCGAGTGAAAATGCCGTTTGCACTGCCGTTTCGAGAGTGCCCGCAGGGAAGATGCGCTCTTCCGGGAAGCCCGCCCGCACGGCTGCTTTCCGGATTTTGTCGGAGGTTGTGCCTATGGTGATAAGTGCTGCCGCGCGCTCCGCAATTTCGGCTCCAAGACTGTCGAATGGAATCTTTTTGTCGTACCCGCCGGCAATCAGCAGCAGAGTCCTTTCCGGAAAGGCTCGCAACGCACATATTGCCGACTCCGGAGTCGTAGCAATCGAATCGTTGAAATAGCGAACTCCATTGACGGTTCGAACCAGTTCCAGGCGGTGTTCAACCGGGCGGAACGAGCTGACCGCCTCCCGGATTGCAGGCACCTGGACTCCCATGATTTCGGTCGCGGCGACCGCTGCAAGGACGTTTTCGAGGTTGTGCGCCCCGGGCAGCGGCACTTCAGAAGCCGGCATGATATGATGCGTGCGCCCTCCGATCGAGGAGACTATGTCTCCTTCTTCGAGCCAGGTCCCATCCTGCACGCGGTTGGCGCTGTCGAACCAGTGGACGCGACCGGAGGTCATGCTTCTCAGTGCCCGAAGGTTTTCGTCCCGTGCGTTGAGCACTGCGTGTGCTTCTGCGGGCTGGTGCGCTACAATCTGGCGCTTCGCTTCGACGTAGGACGCGAACGTTCCGTGCCGATCCAGATGGTTCGGGGTAAGGTTGGTAATCACTGCCACGTGAGGATACCAGTGTGCCGGCCCCAGCCATTCAAGCTGGAAGCTGCTCAACTCGAGAACGACCGGGTCCCCCGGTGCGATCTGATCGACAATTTCCAGCAACGATCTGCCAAGGTTCCCGCCGGTCACTGTCCGCGTGTCATGGAGTGAGAGGATGGCCCCGATCAGACTCGTCGTGGTTGTCTTTCCGTTGGATCCGGTCACTGCAATCACGTTTCCCCGGCAACGCTCCGCGAAAAGGAGGATCTCTGTTGTGAGATGCGCTCCGGAATTCCTCGCGCGAGCCAGAAACGGGGACTGCAGAGGAACAGCCGGGCTTGCGATGACGATGTCGGCACTCTCGAAATCGGCCTCCTCGTGGCGGCCGAGTACATACCGGATCGGGAGACCACGCAGGGCATCAAGAGACTCCGCGAGCTGCTCTGCCGGCCTCAGGTCGGTGACAGTAACGTACGCGCCCTGCTGAACGGCGAATCGAGCGGCTCCGACACCGCCGCCGAACAGGCCAAGCCCCATCACGGTAACTCGTGCACCTTTCCACGTCTGACCGGGTTCGTAATGCTTCATCGGGAAATGTCGTCCTCGTGTTTTGGTCCGACCCTTGTGGCTTCCACAAGAATTCGCAGGAGCGAGATAAGGTCGAGCCGATTGTGCTCCGCGACGCGACAAATGTGCCTGGAATCGCCAGTGCTGACAAACGCGTGGTACACGTCCGGGATTTCCACACCCGGTATGTCTCCCTTTCTGACGAACCCGAGGATACGTTCCTCCAGCGTCTGCAGCCGGCAATTGGGGAATTGCCCTTTCCAGATGCGGCGGCATACAGGCAACAAATCCAGGTGCCTCATCTGAGGCAGCTCGGGGAGGCGGTGAAAACGAAACCGTTCACGAAGGAAGGGCAGGTCAAAGGTGGTTCCGTTGAACGTCACCACCAACCCGACGTCGTGCAACCGGCCGCGTGTCCATTCCAATAGCGCCGGTTCTTCTTCGTAGTCGCGCGCAACCGCCTGGTGAAAGGATAACGTTTCCGCGCCGGCTGTCAGAATTCCGACCATGAACACCGGTGCGGAGGTGAAACCGCACGTCTCGATGTCAAGCGCAGCGATTTTCGCATCAAACGACGCGGCGAGCTGCTCATTTTCGGTGCACGCGCGTTCCAGCCGTGGCAGCAAGTCATTCGCTGCACGGGAAGTGGATCGCAGGTCCTCCGTGTACGCCCAGCATTTCCCCGAGGTACCGGCCCATTCCCTGCCTCGTCCGAGGTGACCGCGAAAACGCCTTGGAACGGAGCGCAGCGGCTGGTGTGTGCCGTCGTGGCCGTCGTACGCAAAATCGGCCGTCAACGCGCGAAGTTTGTCCACGAGGTGTCTGCGGAGTTCCATCGAACCAATCTGGTGGTGCGTGCGCTGTTGAGGACGACAAGGAAAGATACGGCCGATCCTCAACTCCAGTCAGCGGGATGCGAGGCATTGCAATGCGGAGGCACAATTCAGGTACTTCATGGGGTCGCGGTTTTATTTCCGGGGAGAACGAAGACATGAAAGCCTTCCTTGAGTGGTTGGGTGGAATTTCCACATTTTTCGGAAGGACGGTCGCCGCGGCGGTGCGACCTCCCTATGAATTCCGCGAGTTTGTACGGCAACTGGACGAGATCGGCACTCGGTCGTTACCGCTGGTAGGCGCGGCCGGCGCGGCGATCGGGGTGGTACTTGCGATGCAGACCCGCTCCACGCTTGCGCGTTTCGGTGCAGATTCGCTCCTTCCGTCGATGATTGCCATCGCCGTGGTGCGCGAACTCGGGCCGGTGATTACCGGGTTGATGGTTGCCGGGCGGATCGGTGCGGGACTGGCCGCAGAAATCGGCGCCATGCGGGTTACCGAGCAGATCGAAGCTTTGGAAGTCTCCGCAATCAACCCGTTTCGTTATCTGATTGCGCCGCGCATCGCCGCGTGCATCGTCGCGATGCCTCTCCTCACCGCGTATTGCGACTTTCTTGCGCTGGCGGGAGGCTATGGCGCCGCATCCATCACCATGCAGACCTCCGTTCGGCTCTACTTCGACGCGAGCATGCAGATTCTCGAATTTGTGGACGTGGTGCCGAGCCTTGCCAAGACCGCAGTATTTGGTTTTCTGATCGGAACGATCGGGTGCTATCACGGGTATTCAACCCGCGGCGGAACCGCCGGTGTCGGTCGGGCAGCCACGTTTTCGGTGGTGCTGTCTTCCCTTATGGTGATTCTTTCCGACGTTCTGCTGGTAAGGATCAGCCAGACTCTGTTCGGCGGCTGAAAACTGAGTGTACAAAGCCACAGCGCGTACCCGCGTGGCGTTCGCGGTTGAGGGGATTCGCAAGATCAAGCGAGAAGAGGAACGGTTATGGTGGATGTTCGGCCGACGCCGCAGCAGCTTGCGTGGCAGGAATCTGAGCTTTCAATGTTCCTCCATTTCGGGATGAATACGTTCACCGACAGAGAATGGGGAACGGGCGCCGAAGATCCTTCGCAGTTCAATCCGGCGAAACTGGACGCCCGACAATGGGCGCGAGTAGCCCGCGAAGCAGGTTTCCGTTATGTGATACTTACGGCCAAGCACCATGACGGCTTCTGTCTCTGGCCGAGTCGGTATGCGGCTCATTCGGTCAGGAACAGCCCTTGGGCCGATGGCAACGGTGACGTAATCAGGGAGTTCGTGGACGCGTGTTCGGAGTTCGGCCTGAAGGCAGGGTTGTATGTGTCGCCATGGGATCGTCACGAACCGTCGTACGGGGATTCTGACGCCTATAACCGCTTTTTTGTGAACCAACTGACTGAGTTACTCACGAATTACGGGGAGATTGCGGAGGTCTGGTTTGACGGTGCCTGCGGCGAAGGTCCGAACGGCAGGAGGCAGTCGTACGACTGGCAGGCATTTTACGAGGCTGTTCGAGCTTTGCAGCCGGAAGCCCTCATAGCCATCTGCGGCCCGGACATACGCTGGGTCGGAAACGAGGACGGCTATGCCGCCGAAGCCGAATGGAGCGTTCGAACACCGGACCCTTCGATTCACGGGAGTGGAACCGACACAGTATGGTGGCCGGCGGAGTGCGACGTGTCGATCCGACCGGGATGGTTCTGGCACGCCGCGGAGGACGACAAGGTCAAGTCTCTCCCGCAGCTCGTGGATATCTACCTGAGGTCCGTGGGCAGGAATTCCGTTCTGCTTTTGAACGTTCCCCCCAATAGAGACGGGCTCCTGCCGGATCCGGACGTGCGCAGGTTGAGGGAATTCCGGGGGTATCTTGATCGCGCGTTCGCGAGAAACCTCGCGGAACAGGCGGAGACGACGCCTTCGTGGGGACACGGCGGCGACTTAACTTCCGCATTGAGGGGTTCTGATCCGCAAGGGTGGCGGGCGCTAACAGACTCCGCGGAGCCTGTGCACATTGAGTTCTCGTTTCCCTCCATGGTGGAGTTCAACACGGTCGTGTTGCGGGAAACAATCGCCCTGGGCCAGTTCGTAGAGCGTTACCACGTGGAAATTCAGACGGCGGGTGGCTGGCGGGAGTTTTCCACTGGAACGACTATCGGTCAGAAGAAGATAGACACCCGTGCACGGGTGGCCTGCGAAAAGTTGAGGGTAGTCATCGAAGAGGCGCGCGGCCCCGTACGGATTCGGAGTGTTGGCATCTACGACATTCCGGACTTGAGCGATGAGTCGGTTTGGGGACATGAGTGTAAGTTTTGCGGTGCGGATGTTGTCTGAATCGCGCCGCGCGGAGTACATCGGACACACAAGAAGTCATAAGGGGATGAAAACGATGAAGAGGAGGCTCGAACGGTTCTGGTTTGTCGTATCCGTTGCCATTCTCCTGGTCGCAATGGAGAAACCCGTTGAAGCGCGACGGATTGACCTAAAAAACGTTACGATAGTTCAGCCGGCTGCCGCGGAATCAGAGCGTACTGCCGTGGCGGCGCGGGTTTTGAAAGAGGAGCTTGAGAAGCGCATCGGCGAGCGTGTGCGGTTGGCGGATGCGCCGCCTTCCAGGGGCGTCGTTTTCGAGATATCCGTCCAACCGGTGGACAGTGTTTCGAACGGTGCGACATTGCCCGAACGGCGTCCGGAAGGATTCCGGGTGGAAATCAGAACTGCTGGCTCCAATATCACTACGGTGCAGATCGTGGGAGCGGACAAACGAGGGGCTCTGTATGGCGTCGGGCATGTTCTGCGGGCCGTGGAATGGGGCCCCCGCGGGGCGTGGGTTCCGAGCGAGATCTCGGCGGCATCGGCACCGAAATACGGATTCAGGGGATTCCAACTCGGGTACCGGAATACCGCGAACAGTTGGGACGCGTGGACGCCGGAACAATATGAGCAGTACATCCGCGAGTTGGTTCTTTTTGGTGCCAACGCCATCGAGAACATTCCCATCCAGGATTCGGAACCGAGCCCGCACATGAAGCTTTCGCGCGAGGAAATGAATGTGCGAATAAGCAGAATCTGCCAGGACTACGGCATCGAATACTGGGCGTGGGTACCGGCAGACTTCGACCTCGCGGACTCGGCGAAAAAGGCGGAAGGATTGGAGCTGTTCACGCGCTTCTGCCGAAGGACACCGTATCTGAACGGGGTGTTTGTGCCCGGCGGAGATCCAGGAGACAACCATCCGCGGTTGCTTCTTCCCCACGTGCGCGAACTCGCAACGATTCTGACGCAATCTCACCCGAATGCGACGGTGTGGATGTCGCTGCAGGGGTTCAATCGCGAAAAGGCAGATTACGTCTACACATATTTGCAAACCTACCAGCCGGATTGGTTCGGCGGCGTGATCAACGGCCCACAGAGCCCTCTGATCCAGGAGGATCGGGCCAGAACGCCGAGGAAATATGCGGTTCGCCATTATCCAGACATCACACATACGGTTCGGTGTCTTTACCAGACGCCTCAATGGGATCCGGCGTTCGCAGTTACTCTCGGAAGAGAGCCGGTGAATCCCGAACCGGTGTATTACGCGCTGATTCACAATGCGTTCGCCCCGTTTTCGCATGGCTTCATGGCGTATTCCGACGGCGTTCACGACGATGTCAACAAGGTGGTGTTCAGCGTGCGGGCATGGGACCCCGAAGCGGACGTGAGAGAGATTCTCTGCGACTACACGCGCTTCTTTTTCGGGTCCGCGGTGTCTGACCTCGCCGCAGACGGGATCCTTGCGCTGGAGAGGAACTGGCGTGGCCCCGTCGCGACAAACGGGGGTATTGATGCCACACTGGCGCTTTGGCAGAACCTGGATCGAATGGCGCCGGAGAACAGGGGCAACTGGCGCTGGCAGATGTGTCAGTTGCGGGCGAATTACGATGCGTACGTCCGACAAAGGCTCCTGTATGAAACGAGCCTGGAAAACGAAGCGAACGAGTGGCTTCTGCGTGCACAGGTAACGGGCGCTGATTCCGCCGCAAAAATGGCATTGAAAGTTTTGGAAAAGGCGACCACCGAACCTGTTCGACCCGAACTCAGGGCACGTGTGGAGCAGCTCTGTGATGACCTTTTCCGCTCGATCGGGCTCCAGACAAGCGTCCCGAAGTATCAAGCATCCGGTTTGGAGCGCGGTGCGGTGCTCGATTTCGTGGATCATCCGCTCAACAACCGGTTGTGGCTCCAAGACCAGCTCGCGAAGGTTCGGAGTCTGACCTCGGAAACCGAGAAGGTCCGGCGACTGGAGGAAATCGCTCGGTGGGAAAACCCTGGTGAGGGGAGTTTTTATGACGACATTGGTCACATCGCGAAACAGCCTCACGTGGTTACGGGCGAGGGGCTTTCTACAGATCCGATGATGATCAGGAACCCGAACCCTGGCTTCTGGGCGTGGGACAACAACCGTTCAACCTGGCGCCCCTCCCTTTCAACGGCGATGTGGTCCGGTCACCACCAAACGGGCTGGCCTATCGCCCTGCAATACACGAATCTGGATTCGGGCGCGACGTACGTGCTCCGTGTTACGGGCTTGGGTGATGCGTTTCCTCGTGCGAATGGCGAGCGCCTCGTCCCGACTCTTTACGGAACCCGTCTCGGGGAGTTCAAGGAATTTCCGCTTCCGCGGCACCTGACAAGGGGTGGGGAACTTCGGATAACCTGGGATATTCCGGATGAGGCCGACGTCAACTGGAGGAACAAGTCGCGCGTTTCGGAAGCATGGTTGTTGAAGCGTTGAGAAGTGCTCGGTTCTGGGAGGCGAATCCCAGAATGGCGGCAACAAGATTGTCTGAAAACGACCGAAAATTGGCTACGATATAAATATGCGCAGTAACGCATATAATACGGACTGGGCGAGGTGTAATTCAGTTAATCATTACCTTGGAAATGGTGCGAACTTGTGCCGAAGTATCAAGAGTGTTTCTCTGAGTGGAACCAGGATGGCGGGTGTCTCTGTGTGTTTTTGCCATAATGAGTTGCGGTGAGTCTGAAACACAACAGGGATCTGGACACATGTCGGGAGATTTATGATGTCAAAAAAACCTGTGCGTATCGTGGAAAATGGGAAATCGAACGCGGTAATCGTGGTGGCGAAAGATCTCGGGCATCAGGCGACGAAGGCGGTGGACGATCTCGTGCGCGTTGTTGCGCTGATGAGTGGCTCGGCGATTCCGGTGGTGGAAGACGGAGCCGTTCAAAAGCCGGGTGCGCAGATCCACATCGGACAAACGGCGTTTGTGCGGGAGGCGGACCTGTTGCCCGCTAGTCTTCCGGTGAATGGATATCGGATCGCGGCGCTCGAATCGGGGGGGATTTCGAGACTGGTTATCACCGGTCGCGCTTCTCTTGGCATTTCGCACGGCGTGTACTCCCTGCTCACGCAGGAACTTGGAGTCATGTGGGGGATGCCGGCGGCGATGTTCGAGGACATCCCGAAGCGACAGACCGTGGAAATAGGTCATATCGACCGGACGGAGTTCCCGTCGTTCGGTTTCCGTGTTTTCAGTGGAAACGATCCCGACTGGATTCGAAGGAATCGCATAGATGACGGGGGAAGGAATCTGCCGTATTACGGGCACGGACACAATCTTTTCACGATTTTTCCGCCGGAGAAATACGCAAAAGACCATCCGGAGTATTACGCGTTGCTGGACGGCAAAAGGCAATGGCCGGAGCGGCAGAATGGAGAGGGGCCGCAACCATGCCTCACGAACCCCGATGTGATCAGAATTACGATCGAGACGGTGCGGGCGTTCTACGATGCCAACCCGGAAATCAGCACATTCAGCCTCTGCCCGAATGACAGCGCGAAGTTCTGCGAGTGTCCGTCCTGTCTCGCTCTTGACGAAGGGATGGAACGCTATCGTGGCAGGCGCATGAATTCCGACAGTTACTTCTATTTCATCGAGACTGTTGCGAAAGAGCTCATGAAGACACATCCAGACAGATACGTGGGGACCTACGCGTACTGGACGACGGAACTGCCTCCAAGGCGAATCAAGAAGCTCCCGCCGAACGTTGTCGTGTACCTTACGCAGGATTCGAGCCAGTACTTTGATCCCGCCTATGAAGCGCGTGACCGGGAGTTGCTGGAATCCTGGTCGAACGTCGCCCACCATCTGGCGGTGTACGACTATTACGGCCTAGGATGGTTCACGCCGAGGGTCTATCCGACGATTGTAAAACGCATTTTGCCGTTCCTGCCGAAAGTCAATGTCAAAGGGTTCTACAACGAAACGTATCCGTACTGGGCTCATGTTGCTCCGCATTTGTTTCTGGTGACGCGCCTTCTTTGGGACGTTCACGAAGACCCGGATGCCGTGCTGACCCGGTGGTATGAACGGATTTTCCGGGAATGCGCCTCCCAGGTTCGGTCCTATTTCGAGACCCTGGAAGCGGGGTGGATGAAAGCGCGAGAAGGGAAGTGGTTCCAAGGCCTGGACTGGTTGGCGGAGCAATTGCACCAGTGGGATCCCGCGATCCGTGATGAAGCGTGGCGCAAAATCAATGAAGCGTATGAAGCCGCCAAGAACGAGACGACACGGCAGCGGATAGCCTACATCCGGCAGGGCAACCGCCTTGCATACCTGCTTTCCAAAACGCTCGAGGAAACGCTTTCCCTGGGACCGAAGGACAAGCAACTGGAGCCACGTCTGCGGGCGATTTTCGGCAGGGTGGCCGAAGCAAATACGTTGTTTCACAATTTCATCGAAGCGGATCCAACCTATGGTCACGCGTACTACCGCGGTGCCAGGGCGACGATTCAGATGCAGTGGTGGATGGGCTTCCTCGCGTCCTTGATTGGCGAGGTGCTGTCTGAGAACCAGCGTCTCAAAAAGAAACTGACCGACGAGGAGCCGACCTACCGGGAGATGATTGCGGCGGAGGCGTACCCGGATGTCCCGCGGCGCATCAGGGAGGCAAGGGTGATGTTCGGAAGGCCCTTTCCCGGAAGTTGATGGGAGTTTATCGTGACGTGGCGGGTAGCCTGGCCCCGAAGCTCGGGGTGAGGGAATGCGCGCTGCGGTTGGCGGAACGCATTTGTCTGGTCATTTTAATGTGGGCGCGATGAAAGGGGTATGGAAATGAGCCGAGATCTTTACGAGAATCTGGCCGATTCGTTGACGAAAAAGGGTGTCGACGTCGCGCGGGTTGAGGCGGCGATAAAGTCGTTCGAAATCGAGACGCCGTCGTGGGGGTACGGTAATTCGGGTACGCGCTTTGGCGTATTCAAAGAGCCGGGTGCTGCGAGAACTTTGCACGAACGGCTTCAGGATGCGGCGGAGGTTCACCGCGTCACAGGCGTGTGTCCGTCGGTTGCGATTCACATTCCATGGGATAAGGTTGACGACTTTGCTGCCGTCAAAGCCGAAGCGGCGGCGCTCGGAGTGCGAATCGGGGCGGTCAACCCCAATGTGTTTCAGGACAAGGCGTACAAGTACGGGAGTCTCACCAACGTTGATCCGGCGATCCGGCAAAAGGCGATGGACGCCATACTTGAATGCGTGGATATCATGACGAAGGTGGATTCACGGATTCTGAGTCTCTGGTTTGCTGACGGATCGAATTACCCCGGACAGGTGGACATGCGCCAGCGGAAGCGCTGGATGCAGGAGGCGTTGGCGCACATACACGGGAAACTGCCTGTGGGGGCACGAATGCTCGTGGAGTACAAGCTCTTTGAGCCTGGATTCTACCATACCGACATCTGCGACTGGGGTATGTCTCTGGTAATGTGCCAGCACAGCGGGGCGAACGCTCAGGTTCTTGTGGATCTGGGGCACCATGCGCATGGCGTCAACATCGAATTTATCGTCGCATCGCTTCTCGATGAAGGGATGCTTGGCGGGTTCCACTTCAACAATCGCAAAAGCGCTGACGATGACCTTACGGTGGGTTCCATCAACCCGTTTGAGGTGTTCCTGATTTTTGTTGAGATTGTTGCGGCGGAGCGCTCGGGATTGATCAAGCGCCCGATTGCCTACATGATAGACCAGAGCCACATCGTCAAGCAAAAAATCGAGGCGATGATTCAGTCGGTGATGAATATCCAGACCGCATATGCACGTGCTCTTCTGGTGGACTGGAAGGCGCTGGCTCACGCCCGCTCGCGCAACGATGCGGTGGATGCCGAACGGGTGATGCAGGACGCCTACATGACGGATGTGCGCCCGCTGCTGGAAAAGATTCGTACGGATATGGGTCTGGAACCCGATCCCATTCTCGCGTTTCGCAACTCAGGGTACCTGGCGAAGATCGTGGAAGAGCGGAAAGGCGAACTTAAGGGTGCCGCAAGCTGGGGCTGATATATCTCCGCACACGGCACTTGAGGCGATCAGCATTGATTTGGTGGCAGAGAACAAACTGTGGGCAATTTGATGCCGGGGGCGACCGCTGTGCCGGTGCCGGATACCTGCGCGCAAGGTCTGCTCCAGCGCTTGCACGTTGCACCTTCGACTCTGAACAATCAGTACACGGTAACGTACGCCGAAGAGGCTCCGCTTGAGGGGGCCGGGATGCGCTGCCGGAACATCGCGAAGTATTATCAGCGGCGAGCGGGTGCGCAGGTACTCCTCGTGAGCCAGGCGCCCGGGCATCTGGGGGCCCGGTGGTCGGGTATTCCGCTCACGGACACCGACACTATCGCGTCAGGCCGCCTGAGTGAAGACTACGAGTTCAGCCTCGTCCGTACCGAGCCCTCCTCTCAGGCAGTGCTTCAAGGGCTGGGCAAACACTGGGGGGACGTGCTTGTCTGGTCGGTCGTACCCTGGCATCCCGCCGGCCGGTGCCTGGACTCCAACCGGAAACCGTCGCAGATCGAGGTTTGCGCGGGAATCGAAGTTCTGGAATACGTGCTCGCGCATGGTGAGTTCCGGGCCATCGCGGCGCTTGGAGAGGTAGCGTCAGGAGCACTGGAAAGGCTCCGTGTACGTCACCGTGTTTTGCCGCATCCCTTTTACGCGGGCCGGAGTGCGTGCATCAAAGGGGTAAGGGCGTTTGTGGGGGATGTGTTCGGTTCCACCGCACCATCGTGAGGGACGATCAGGGATGTATGACGACGCGGTATTCGTTCAGGAACGGACCGTGCGCATAGGCGACACCGACGCAGCCGGCATCGCGTATTTCGCGTCGTCACTGCGGTTGTGTCATGAGTGCTACGAAGCTCTGCTGGAAGCCAGAAACATAAGGCTGCGGGAACATTTCGCACCGGACGGATTGGCCCTTCCGATCGTGCACGTGGAAGGAGACTACAAAGCTCCTTTGAGGATGGGCGACCGGATTCGAGTGATGGTAACAAGGTGCTCACTTGGAAACCGTTCCTACACGATCGAATACGCGATAGTCAAGGAATCCGGCGAAATTGCTCTTACTGCGAAAACGGTGCACGTCGCGGTCATGTTGCCCGACATGAAGGCTACCGCAATTCCGGAGGCGTTGCGCGAGGCGCTCTCGAAAACCGACTGAGTCTACAGGTCGCGGAGGAGCGGAGTCGCGACGCGGGCGGTTTCGGCGCGGCTGTGTTTTCCGTTGCGGTTGAGGGGGATGTGGTCCAGGATGCAATATTTCCTCGGCATTCTGGACGGGGAAAGATACGTCGCGCACGTCGTTCTTAGGTCTTCCGAGTCAACACTGGTTCCCGGAACCGGTGTCAGGGCTGCGCATATGATTTGCCCCCAAACGGGGTCATGACGACCAAAGACACACGCTTCACGCACATTCGGGCACGTCAGAAGGATCGCCTCCACTTCGGAAGGATGTACCTTCTCGCCGCCGGTTACGATGGCGTCGTCCAGTCTGCCAAGTACGCGGAGGCGTTGCCCATCCTCCAAAACGCCAGCGTCGCCAGTACCAAACCAGCCATCTTTGTCAAACACAGGTGCGCCGTGCTGTGGATAGTATCCCGTCATCGTCGCAGGGCCCTTTACCCATATCTCGGAGTCTCTCGTTTCTACCTGGAAACCATACAGAGGTTCGCCGCAGGTCGGATCATCATCGGAACGGTCAAGGGGTTGCGTACACACCTGCGAACAGCATTCGGTGAGTCCGTAGGAAAGGAGCGTTCTGATACCCCGCCGGGCGGCTCGTATGGGGAGGTCAGGATTCGCCGGCCCCCCGCCGATGAGGGCAAATCGAAGGTATCCGGGCGCGCGCCACTGAGGGTAACGCCCCAGCACCCGTTCCAGCATCGTTGGTACGAGGGACACCTGAGTCACTCTATCTTCCTCTACGGCACGCACGAACTCGTCTTCGGTGAAGCGTCGGTGCAAAACGACACAGGACCGCGCGAGGAGGCAACGCGTGATAATGGAAAGGCCTCCGACGTGTGCAATCGAGAGCGAGACCAGCCAGCGGTCGTCTGACCTCCACTGAAGCCGGGTGGCGCTGGCCTCGGCACTTGCGACGAACGCCGCGTGGGAGAGCACCGCCGCTTTCGGGCGCCCGGTCGTGCCAGAAGTCAGGATTAGGCATGCGGTCCCTTCCGGGATGTCCCGTGCGAATGATCCCGAAGGGTGCACCTCGCGCCCGCGCACGAACGCTGCCGGTTGGAACACCTTCAGAAGGCGTGTTCTCTCGACAAGGGGTGCGCGCGGGTGGATGAGGAGAGCGGGGATTTCCAGTTCCCAGAGCGCAAAAAGGGACACCATCGTTTCGAGATCATTCGAGCCGATTACCGCCACGCTGCTGCCGGCGACACTTTTCGGCAGAACCGCGGTGAACTCCCGCATGCGTTGTTGCGTCCGTGCGCTGAGTTCGGCAAAGGTGTACCGCGTTCCCTCTGCGTACAGTGCCGTACGAGTCGGGCACTCCCGCGCTGCTTCAACGATCGATAGCCGCATCGAGAATTGCTCCACGGTTGACGCCGAGGCCAGGTTGATGGGTGCTCCGGACGCAAGACCCGTCGAAATGACTGTCGTCCACCGTTCCCGCCGCGGTTGCGTCGTGCGGGAACAGGCCGCACGCAAGGGGCGGCGGCTGAAGCGAAACCGCCAACTCGGCGTACGCGGCGAACGCGGTCGCTCCGTCAAAAAGGTGCGTTACTGTGGAGCGGATTCCGCGTTCTGCAGCGATGCGCGCGAACTTTCGCGATCGCAGAATGCCGCCAAGCACCATCGGTTTGAGGACGAACACTTTTACCGGTGGCGAAAAGCTTTCAGGCGCGGCTTTCAGAACATCTTCGGGTGTCGCCAAGCCTCGTAGATACGCATTGACGCGTTCCGCCGGGATGCCCAGGAACGCTTCAAGTTCTTTCATGTCGGTGAGCGACTCATCGGCGGCGAGAGGCACAGGGGATGGACTCAACATCCGCAACTCGCCTCTTGGAACGGGTTGCTCGCAGTACTCGACTCCCCAGTCAGCGAGCTTTTTGAGAACCGGAACCGCCAAGTCGAGTGGCCACGCACCGTTGGCGTCCACTCTGATGGAAACCGCGTCGTCCCACTCGCGCCGAATGGAAGCGATCATACCCAGCGTAACCTGCACATTGTGAATGTCTGCTGCCTTGAGTTTGACAGTCGTGATCCCGGCTGACAACGCGTGTTTGATTCGGTGCAGGCTGGATTCCTGGTCGAGCGAATTCACGAGGACGTTCACTGGAACACGAGCACCCGACGCCATCTCCCCTGAAAGAAAGCTGGCGAAGGGCAGGCCAGCCTGCTGAGCCGCCAGATCGATCCAGGCAGTTTCCAGTGCCATCGCGGCGGCGGGGGATTCGTCTGCCACGCGCTGGAGGGAGGTGAGGAGCGTGGCTTCCCACCGAGGCGCGGGGATCGGCGGAGGCAGAAGGGCCAGGTCGAATCTTTTGAGCACCGAATTCGCTGTTTCCAGGGTCTCCGGCGAGTGCCCCGCAAGCGGCGACGCCTCTCCGATTCCCGTCATTCCGTGTCCGTCTCTCAGAACCACGAGAGTGCCGCGGCGCAGTCCTACACGCGCGTCGGGATAGATCCTAATTTCGCGGATTTGCGGTGTCATCCCAAGGCCGGGAGAACAAGTCCCGTGGAAAGAAGGACGGAATATGTCAGGAGCAAAACACCCGTTTGTGCAAGAACCGAGTTGTACTCCGCTCCCGTTGTCGCAGAAAGAAAGCGTCGCGCCGTGAGTATTGCCAGGGGCGTCGATGCGAGCGGCAAAAACACCCACGCGTCTGGCACGAAAAACACGAAAACGGCAACGGGAACCAGGTACGCTGTGACGAGTAATGCGAGGTATTCGCCCTTCGCAAGGCGAGGACCGAGAATAACTGCCAGCGTTCGCTTCCCTGTGGTCCGGTCGTTTTCAGAATCGCGCACATTGTTCACGACAAGGATTGCGGTGCTCAACGCTCCAACGGCGACCGCCGTGGTCCACGCGGACCCGGGAACGGTTTGCATCTGAACGAACGCCGTTCCGCACACCGCAACAAACCCGAAGAACAACATCACGAAAACATCGCCGAGACCGTGGTACCCTAACGGGTAGGGACCGGCGGTGTATGCCAGTGCGGCCACAATCGAGGCAATGCCTATCGCCGCCACCGGCCAGCCTGAATGGAGTGTGAGCAGCGATCCAAGAACACACGCGGACCCGAACACGGCAACCGTCGCCGCGCGCATCTGCTCTCTGGTGAGAAGACCGGTTTGAACGGCCCGTACCGGACCGACGCGCGTCGTTGTGTCGTGCCCTTTCTCGAAATCGAGAAGGTCGTTGGCGAAATTGGCTCCAACCTGGATAAGAATCGCGCACACGAGTGCGAGGGATGCCGGATACCACGCGAACATGCCCTCGTAGAACGCGCATGCGCTTCCTACGAACACCGGGGCGATAGCGGCAGGAAGGGTTTTGGGCCGCGCAGCCAGCAGGTATGCGCCCGGGGAACCGGGTGTTGGCAACCGCATCATGGGAGGCGTGGGAACCTCCGGAAATCGGGGCGACGCTTCTGCAGGAACGCATCACGCCCCTCTTTCGCTTCTTCAGACAGGTAGAAGAGCAGTGTCGCATCGCCCGCGAGTTGCTGCAGACCCGCCTGCCCGTCGCAATCAGCGTTGAGAGCTGATTTGAGGAACCGGAGCGCGGTCGGACTGTGCTGGAGAATCTCCCGGCACCACTGGACTGTCTCCCGTTCGAGCTCCGCGAGAGGTACGACCTTGTTTACGAGGCCCATTTCAAGAGCCTCGTGTGCATCATACTGCCGGCAGAGAAACCAGATTTCGCGTGCTTTTTTCTGCCCCACCACACGCGCCAGATACGAGGACCCGTACCCCCCGTCGAAACTACCGACTTTGGGACCGGTTTGCCCGAATCGCGCGTTGTCCGCCGCAATTGTCAGATCGCAGACCAGCTGAAGAACATTCCCGCCACCTATCGCATAGCCGGCTACCATGGCTATCACCGGTTTGGGAATGGTGCGTATCCGGCGCTGAAGGTCGAGCACGTTCAGGCGGGGTATCCCGTCCGCGCCCACGTAACCTCCTGCCCCTCTCGTTTTCTGGTCTCCGCCCGAGCAGAACGCTTCGTTCCCGGCCCCCGTAAGGATGACGGCACCGATGGTTTCATCGTCGCGCGCGTGGTCGAACGCCGCGATCATTTCCTCCACGGTCAACGGCCGGAACGCATTTCGCACCTTCGGGCGATTGATGGTGATTTTCGCAATGCCCTCAGCCTTGTGGTACAGGATATCGGAGAAATCGCATCCGGGAACGGGCTCCCATGCGGGAACAGGTTGCGTGTGTTCCATGGTTTAGTCCTTGCCGCGCAACTGGTCAGCGGCCAGTTTCGATGCCTTTTCGAGTAGTCCGTAATGCTTTTTCGAAACTGCCGGGTCTATCAAAGCCTCAACGACGAAGGGTTTGTCGTCTTGGGCTGGGTCGGTTAGAGCTTTCAGCAGGTCGCGCGCCGTTTCAACGCGTGTTGCATGCACGCCGAAAGAAGCTGCGACGTTCGAAATGTCCAATCCGTGAGGCATCACGAACCAGGGATCCAGCAGCTCGCGGAATTCTTCACGACGCGCGATGGGGAGTTTCTGAAATATGCGGCCCCCGTTGTTGTTCGCCACAACAATACGCAGCGGGACGCGCGCCGCCGCAGCGATGTTCAACGCGCCGACGTCGTGCAGGAAGGCGCTGTCTCCGACGAGAAGCGTTGTTCGTGATGTGTGCGAAGACGCGACACCCAGAGCCATCGAAATGGACCCGTCTATGCCGGCGGCACCCCTCTGACTCACCATACGGAAACAGGACGACTCGCCGTGGCAGAACCAGTCGAGATCGCGTATGGGCAGGCTGTTACTGACGACGAGGATATCATCCTCGCGAAGACTCCCCGCGGTGAACCGGGCAACCGTCGCCTCTGAAAGGCACGTTTCGGCTTCTGCGAATCCTCTTTCCAGAAACTGCCACACTGCCTCACCAACGCGCGACCACTCTTCGGCCCATGACGACGTACCAGCTGGCACCGTTAACTCCGCGGAGATCTGCCGGCACACGGTTTCGACGTCGGCCCGAACATGGATTGAAGCCGTGTTCTGCGGGTCATTCCAGCCAAACGGGGCGATCACAATCCGCCGGATTTCCGGGGCTTCGTCCAGCATGCGCGCCAAAGATTTGGAGACGGGTGGCGCACCGAGTTGAATGACAAGCTCCGGTTGAAGACATGCGCGTGCGCGAGGGGAGCGCAGTATGAGGTCGAACGCGTCAACGTGATGATCCATACGCGTTCCGGTGAAGCGCAACTGGCTGGCTGTTTCGGCCAGAAGCGGAAAGCCCGTGCGCCGAGCCAGGTCCCCGATAACATCCCGGTACGAGCTTTGCCCGATTGGGGCGGGACCGGCGACTATGAGTCCCCGCGGTTTGCTTCGGACGAGTTGCGCAAGGGATTTCACCGTTTCGGTGTCGAGAACGGCGGAGCGGGGCGCGACAAACTGCGGAGCTGCCGCAACTGCCGGTCTGGGGCTCGTGATTCCTATCGCCGAAGGTTCCAGCGGTTCCCGAAACGGAACGTTGATATGGACGGGGCCCGGTTCCGGCAGAAGCGCGGCAACCGCCGCCTGGGTAACCTTCCTCGTTACCGCACGGAGCGCCGCGTCGCCCGATTCTGGAATCCCCAGATCGACAAAAAGGCGCGAGAACGAGGAAAAGAGATGCGCCTGGTTGACTGACTGCGGCGCCGCGTTGCCGTGAAGTCCAGGTGGCCGGTCGGCGCTCAGAACCAGCAGCGGCGTGAAGGAATGCGCAGCTTCCACGATCGCTGGCAGATAGTGTGCGGGGGCGCTTCCCGACGTGCATACAAGACAGACCGTCTGCCCGGTGGCCTTCGCATACCCGACCGCGAAGAATCCCGCAGAACGCTCATCGAGTATTTTGTGAACAACGATGTCGCGCGTTGTGGCAAGGGCGAGAACAAGCGGAGTCGATCGCGACCCCGGACTCACCACGAAGCACCGTACGCCTGCCTGCAGAAGGGTTTCCACAATGCCGCGTGCCCACAGGAACTGAATGTCACCGAACGTCATTGCTGAGGCCCAGGGCAAGTTTCATCGGTTTGAGTTTCGCCTCGGTCTCTTCGTATTCCGTCACCGGATCGGAATCCGCAACGATTCCAGCGCCAGCGAACAGACGGGCTGAACCGGGCGCCACAAGGGCCGAGCGGATTGCAGTGACGAAACAGCCGTCACCGTTTTCGTCAAACCACCCGATTGGTCCCGCGTACCATCCCCGGGGCACTTCCTCATTTGCGCGTATCCATTCCAATGCCTCGTCGGAGGGAACGCCTCCCACGGCGGGAGTCGGGTGGATGGCACTCACGAGACGGAGGACATGAACATCGTGCTCAAGCACTCCTTCCAAGGGTGTCTCCAAATGTGCAATATCACCGTACAGGATGATTCGCGGGGACTTCGAGACTTCAAGCGTTTTCGCAAATCCTCCCACGCTTCGCCGGATTGCTTCCACTACAAGAGAGTGCTCATCTGAGTCTTTGGCGCTGCGCATCAAAGCGCGACGGGCCGCGTGTTCCGCCTGGTCGTTTCCGCCGAACGGCATCGAACCCGCAAGCGCATGAGTGGTGAACCGCGACGCTCTCTTGTGGACGAGCAGTTCTGGTGTTGCCGCCAGGAACAGCTTCTTCCCGAGAAAAGCTGCGAAACGATAGGAATCTGGGTAACGCAGTGCGAGCAGGTCAAGCGCTCTCCTGATGTCCGGGGTTCTGGACAACGAATGAAGAACGCTTCTGGCAGCTACCACCTTCTGGAATCTTCCCGATGTTATCCCGTCTTTGATCGAAGCGATGGATCGAACCCATTGTGCGATCTGATTCTCGCCGGTGGCTTCGTGTGCGGCGTCCAGCGTGAATGCCAGATCCTTTTGTGTTCCGGTGAGTGTAGGGGAAAGGCTCCCCAACAAGTCCGAAAAACCATGGAGCGTTTCCCGGTACGAATCCCGCCCGCTAATCACCGTGGCCCTGCACGAGCCGCGAAAACAGGTAATGCAGATACCGGGAAGCACGCAGTAGTTCGAAGGGATACTATCCCATTCTCCGTCATGAGGCCCGGCCGGATCGAATGCAAAACCCGAAAATACCCTCAGGTTGGGTTTCCGCGTCCCCGGAAAACTGCGTCGTTCGATCCTGTCCCAAAGGGTTGAGACAGATCTTTCCGCGGCAGCAAACCTGTCTCGAGCGCGCGGGGCGGTTTTCCATGCGGCGCCCCACGCGAGGGTTTCCTCACCCGACGGTGTCGCCCAGTAAATCCATGGCTTTGTCCCGTCAAGTTTCAGAGCGCCGGTGAGCGACGTTCCCTCAATCGGTACGGTAACTGCCGTATAGCAGTTTCTTCCGATAGGTGCGCTCAGTTGGTCGCGCAGAAACGAGAATGCCTCATCCGCGACGATCGTGTCTTGGAGGCAGGGTTTCCCGGAAAGATCTGGGCCAATCATTTGTCCTGCTCAGAGCTCGGGCGGCCTTGGCCGGCCTCTGTTGACTTGGACGCTGATATCACTGCTGCCGCACCGAAGCTGAGGAATCGAATCGAAGGTGATTCCGCGCCGCGAGAAGTGAGAAGGTCCACGAGCGCTTCGGCACTGCAGTGGGTTTCGATACTCTCAGCAAGGTAACGATAGGCCTCGGCGTCGGTGAAAGGCCGAACCAGGAACGGAACGGCAACATACATCCAGCCTTTCTTCAGAACGCGCCATAGAGGGCTGCCAGACGCAGGAAAGCTGTCGAGAACGACCAACCTGCCCCCCGGTTTCAGAACTCGCATCATCTCACAAACCGCGGCGGGCAGGTCGGCAAAGTTCCTTGTCGTGAAGAACGTCGTGACGAGATCGCACGATTCCGTCCTGCACGGTATGGACCCCGCATCGCCGACGCAGAAATCGCTTTCCGGTTCCCGAAGCGATGCTTTTTCGAGCATCCGGGAGGAAAGATCGATACCCAGATACCGCGCAGAGCGAAATCTACGTTTGAGCAGTCGAATAACCGATCCGGTGCCGCAGCCGACATCAAGAATAACAGCCCGGTGTGGCAGCGAGATTCCTTTGAGAGCAAGTCTGCGCCAAATGCTCGTCTGCCCGAGCGAAATCACGATGTTCATCGCGTCATAACGTGGCGCTATCCTGTCGAACATCGCGGTAACATACCGCTGCTTCGTGTCCCCCCTCGCGCGCGCCGCATCCCGCGGGGTAATCTCAATCATACCGTGTTCTCCACGCTTGCATCCGGCGTGCCTGTGTCCGTCGCCGGACTCGGCGTAGTATTGAACTTCCGCGTTTCACCCTGCACCAAGGAGTCTGCCCTGTCACATTCTGACATCATCACCGTCCTGGCGGCGTTTGCCATCGGACTCTCAAAAACCGGTTTCGGTGGCGGTTTGGGAGCAATCGTGTCACCGATGTTCGTCATTGCCCTGCCGCCGCGCGAGGGAATCGGCCTGATGTTGCCACTCCTCATCGTCGGTGACATGCTCACGCTCACCTTTTACTGGCGTGGATGGGACAAAAGCAATCTCGTGGCGCTGTTTCCCGGCGTTGTGGTCGGCATCGGTCTGGGAATGATCTTGCTGGGACATATCCCGGACAATGAGTTCCGCGTCGTGATTGGCCTCCTCGCGATGGTGTTCGGCAGCGGTCAGGCCCTCCGGCAATGGCTTGTTCCCCATGCGGAAGCGTTCACGGGAAACCGTTTTCTCGGTGCACTGGCCGGATTTGTCACCGGGACGGTCTCCGCGATTGCACACCAAGGAGGGCTTGTCACAACACTGTACCTCTTGCCGCAAAGACTGACCAACCAGGCCTTCGTGGCCACCAGCGGGATCGTGTTCACCCTGACAAATCTGACGAAGCTACCCGCGTACGTGTTTGCGGGCCTTGTAACGTGGCCGATCATCGTCAAAGCGGCAACGTTATCGCCTGCCGTAATTCTGGGCGCGCTCCTTGGCGTACGCCTCAACCGGCAGGTTCCGCAAAAGCACTTCGCATGGATAGTGCTGTTCTTCGTTCTGGTTACCGGTGTGAAGCTCGTGTGGGATTACTTCATGTCGACCGGTTGATCATCCCTGCTGTTCGCGCCGCTCCAGCTCCGCGCGGATGGACAGGTAATTCCGATAACGGTGGTGGGCGATCGCATTTTCTTCCACCGCGGTCTTTACAGCACAACCAGGCTCATCCCTGTGTGCGCATCCACGGAATCGGCACGCATCCACGAGATTCCTGAATTCAGGAAACAGATCTGGAAGCTGATCCGCGGAACAATCCCACAGGCCAAGTTCCCGAAGCCCTGGGGCATCCACCAGATGCCCTCCCCATGGTAATCGGTGCAATGAAATGGTGGTGGTTCTGTGAGTGCCGAGGCCCGTTTTCCTGTTCACGTGTCCTACCGGGAGATTGGCTCCCGGAACCAGCGCATTCACGAGCGACGATTTCCCGGTTCCCGAGAGGCCTACTGCAACTGTGTTTCTTCCCGCAAGCAGTTGCTCCAGATCCTGCAATCCGTCGCCCGTCACTGCGCTCGTTCGAATGACGGGGTATCCGATTCCAGGATACGTCTCAATCACGCGTTCCACTTCTCCGGGAACACCGAGATCGATTTTCGTCAGGCACACGATGCCCTTCAGGTTGTGGTGCTCGCACCCGACCAGCAAACGGTCCAGAAGGTCCGGACGGAAAGGGGGAGATTGCGGACTCACCACTGCGAGAACTTGGTCCACGTTGGCCGCGATAACCTGCTGGAGATGCGTTCGCGAAGGGGCTTCCCGCGAAAGGGTTGACCGCCGTTCCAGTCGCTCGACTATGAGGCCGATACCCGCGCCCGGCTCCACGCGCACATTATCGCCGACAACCACAGGATCCACGAAGCCAACTTTGTGCACGGCCTGCACTCGCCTGCGGCGGGAACTGATGTCGGCTTCGGGGTATTCGAGGTTTTTCCTCAGTTTGCTTGACAGGCTGCACAGGACTTCCGTCGCGTCTCTTTCGACGACGTAGAAGTTTCTGTGCTTCCGAATCACGGTGCCGACAAACGAGGCCTCACACATGGACGTTGCCACAATCGATTGCGCGAATATCACGCCGGCTCGTTGTACCGCTCAATCACCGCCCCCAGTTTCTGCAAACGCGTTTCGAGATGGTCATACCCGCGGTCAATGTGATACACGCGAGATACCGTGGTTTCGCCTTTGGCAACCAGTCCCGCGAGCACCAGCGATCCGCCCGCCCGAATGTCACTCGCCATCACGGGAGCACCGGTGAGTTCGGGAACACCTACCACCACCGCCTTGTCGCCCGCGATGGTGATGTTTGCGCCCATGCGGCGTAGTTCCGGTCCCTGAGTGAACCTGTTGTCGTACACCTGTTCCCAGATAAGGCTTGCCCCCTCCGCCGTTGCCATGGCCGCCATCATCGGTGCCTGCACGTCAGTCGGGAATGCGGGATAGGGAAGTGTACGCACGTTGACAGATTTGAGGCGGTCGGGCCCTTGAACCCTGACACCGGTGTCCAGTCTCGTGACGATGGCGCCAGCTTCTTCCAGCTTTGTAAGCACGATCTCGAAGTGATCCGACCTTGCATTGGCCAGAAACACGTCACCCTGCGTCATGGCCGCCCCCACGGCGAACGTGGCTGCGTCAATGCGATCCGGAACAACCCGGTGCTGCGTCCCGCGTAGAGCCTTCACACCAGTCACCCGCACGGTGTTCGTCCCGAGGCCCGTGATCTGAGCTCCCATTTTGACAAGGCACTCTCCAAAATCCACCACTTCGGGGTCGCATGCCGCGTTCTCGATGGTGGTCGTTCCTTCTGTCAGGCACGCCAGCAGGACTATGTTCTCCGTTCCGGTGGCCGCAGGGTAATCCAGCGTAACGAGCCTGCCGGAACGGTTTCGTGCTTCAACCTCCACATATCCTTTGATTTCGTTGACCACGCCGCCGAGCGCTTTGAACGCGCGAAGTTGGTCGCTTACGGGGCGGGAACCGATGGCGCAGCCGCCGGGCATCGAAACACGGCACCGCCCGAGACGCGCAACCAAGGCCCCCGACACGAGGAACGACGCGCGCATTTGCCTGACAAGGTCGTAGGGGGCGGTGTCGCCGATGACTCCTGTGGCGTCGAGCGAAAGGGTCCTTTTCTGAGGGTCGTACCCTCCCTTCACGCCGAGCGTTTCGAGAATGCGCAGCATCACCGTGACATCGCGCAGCTGGGGCACGTTTTCAAGTACCAGAGTGCCTTCGGTCGCCAGTATGGACGCTGCCATCATCGGGAGTATGGCGTTTTTCATGCCTTCGATTTCCACGGAGCCAGCCAGCCTCGTGCCGCCTTGAATACGAAATGCGTCCATGCAGATTTCCTGGTTGTGAACGAGACCGTTCAGAGCGCTCGGCGCCGGTCCGTGGGAACTGAAATACCTGAATTCACGTGGTCACCGCGAAAGTCGCGTAGTCTACCCTTGGAAATGCGGGCCTTATCGCCGTGACACGCCGTCCTTGATTTCTGTCATCTTCCCGATCGGCTCCGCGATGCCGAACACCAAAACGTAACGCGCGCCCGATTGCTGATTCACAAAGTCTGCAGCGCTTCCGGAAGTGCCTCAACGAATGCCCGTATCTCGTCGCGGACGCGGCGGTAGTGCGAGAGAGCTTCCGCATCATCGCGTGATCCCTCCGCAAGGGCGGGAGGATCGTCGAATACATTGCAGTTGATTTTCGGGTTTCCCGGGAACCTCGGGCAGTTGACGTGCGCTGCGTTGCTCAGTGTGATCACGAAGTCGAAGTCACGATTGGGTAATTCGCCGACCGTTTTCGACCTGTATCCGCTGATATCCACCCCCGCCTCAGCCATCACCCGTACGGCGCGACGACTGAGTCCCTGTTTTTCTATTCCAGCGGAGAACACTTCCATCTCGTGGCTCTTGAGTGTTTTTGCCCAGGCTTCCGCCATCTGACTGCGGCAGGCGTTTCCTGTTCCGAGAAACAAGACTCGAACCTGCCGTTCAATCTGCGCGGGGGACTTCTGCGCTTTCCGTTCATCGCCGGATGCGTGGGTCAGTTTCGCGACATCCTCAACGATAACGGGGTGCTCTGCCATCTCCGTCCGCAAAACCTGTTGCAGCGATCGCTCCAGCAAGTTCTTCGGCTCCGCCAGACGGTAGAACATCCACGTCCCGTCCCTCCGCACTTCGACCAACCGCGCCGAACGCAACACCGAAAGATGACGGGATATCTTGAAATCTGCCTCACCAAGGGCTTCCGCAAGATCGCCGACACACGTCTCGCCCCGCACCGCGAGGAGGATCGCGACGCGAAGGCGGATAGGATCCGCGAGAGCCTTGAAGAGTCGCGCCTCTTCTTTCATGGGAGTTTCCGAACACGAACGTCTGCCGCGACCATCCTTTTTCCGAAAAGTAAAGATAGCAGTTACCGGTCAACGTTCATCGCCCGGGCCTCAAGAACAACCCAAGAAGCGATCAGGCGGCGTCGTGACCTGATACGTCTGCGGCAACGAGCACCGCCGAGGGTTCCACGCGCTATTCTGAAAAAATCGTCTACAAAAAAACGCCGCCCCCGATCCGTCGGGACGGCGCAGAAAAATGGTGGGCGATACTGGATTTGAACCAGTGACCTCTTGCATGTCAAGCAAGCGCTCTAACCAACTGAGCTAACCGCCCCTCGTATTTTATGGTACGCCGTGCCGCGAACTCGGTCAAGGTGTGGCATCTGAGGGCCACTGAAGCGTAACTTTCTAACCGCGGGTGCGGAAAGCCCAGGCCCACCTCGTGAAACTCCTGGAGCGTCTGGTCAATGTTATTCCGGTATGCCCGATGAGGGATTCGCGGCGCACGTTACGTTCGGGAATTGTCCTCCCGTGGACTATCGTTCTCGGGTTTCTTGCAGTGGCAATGTGCCTCGCAACCGGCATCCGCGCGACCGACAACGGGAGGGAGGGCACTCGACCGGACGCCACGAATTCGGTATCTGCCCGGCGGCCGAACCGGGAGCCTCTGCAGTCCGATTCGCGGTCTGACAGCTTCCGTGTGAGGTTCCGAACAGAGTTCGCGAAATCTCTGAAAAACTCGGGATTTGCCGGCGATGTCAAACCCCGGAATCGTGGCGCTACCGGTGGCGTACTGGTCTGGGACGTTCGCCTGCCTGTTGGTTACTCAGTTCTGCGTGCAACCGCCGAAGTGATATCTGTTGTTCATTCCTTTGGCGGAAACGTGTACCGGGCCGAGCATGAGTACGCCGATCCGTTGAAAGTGAAGCTCGCGGTCGGTGCCGCGCATGCGGTGACGGATTCTCTTCTTCTTGCCACCGACCGTTCAATTGCCTCGCGCGGGTTGCTGGCGATAGTGATAGATGACATGGGGTACCGGAGCATGGCGGAATCTGGCAGATTCGCTGATCTCCCTTTCCCTGTCAATCTCGCGTTTCTTCCCGCCGGGGAGAATACCCTTGAGCTGGCGAAACGCGCCCGCGCCGCTCGAAAGACGATCTTGCTTCATCTTCCGATGGAACCCGAAAACGGAAGCGAGCCGTTGGAGCCGAACACCATCATGACCGCCATGGGCGACGAGGAAATACGGGAATTAACGCGCCGTCACCTCGAATCGGTTCCCGGCGCGGCGGGGGTGAACAACCACATGGGTTCTCGCGCGACGAGAGACGAACGGGTGATGCGTGCGGTGCTTGCCGAGGTCAGGGATCGGAACCTCTTTTTTCTCGATTCCTACACGAGTCCGGGCAGCACTGCGGCGGCAATGGCGCGGTCGCTCGGAATACCCACCCTCGAACGGGACGTTTTCCTGGACAATTCCTCCGACATTCAAGCCATTCAAAGGGAATTGTGGGCGGCGGCGGATAAGGCTTCGAGGTCCGGCCGCGCCGTAGCGATAGGCCACGATCGCCCCGAAACGTACGAGGCGTTGCGTGTGACGATTCCGGCAATTCAGAGGTCAGGGGTTCGCGTGTGTTTTCTGTGGGACTTGCTCCGTTGAAGCGTGTCCTTGCGGCGATTGCAGTTGCCTGTTCAACCGGTGTGCTCGGCTGTGCGGCGTTCGCGCCTCGCCCGGCTCACGTAACCGCGGAACACCTCGACCCGTTACAGGCCTTTACGGTGCTCAAAGAGTCACCACGCACGTACAAGGTGCGAGTCGGGAGTCTTCGCAGGTATCGCGTGTCCGCGCCATTTGTTGGACAGGAGCCCGTTCAGGTCTACCACCTGCGGGCGGAACTTGGGGAACTGTGGGACCAGGCGACGTCAGAGGCGCTGTATGGAAATCCGCACCGTAGCGCGCAGATGCTTGAAGCGATTGTAAATGCGGAACCTGCGTGCGCGGAATGCAGGCATGAGTATGCCCGTGTTCTGATAAATTTGGCGAACAGAGAAAAACTCACAAAGGAACGCGCACACGAGCTGCGGTATCGCGCACTGGACGAAATGACGATCGCCGGTGTTCTCGATCGCGAGTGCCCCTCAGGCGAGGGCGCGTTTTACCCTCCGACGTCCGCCGGACGAACTGACATCCCCCTTTTGCCGCGCACAAGACAGGCAGGGGAGTTGTTCGCCGCGGGAAATGATGCGTTCAACAGCGGCGAGTTCACGCAAGCGCGTTCGCTCTACGGGCTCGTTGTGCAGCGCGAACCGACATTCGGACGTGGCTACGTCGGATTGGGGGATGTTTTCGCGGAACTGGGCGCGTATCAGGAGGCCGCCGAGTATTTCACCCGGGCACTGAGCGTGGACAGCACGGATTTCCTGGCGTGGCGCTCACTTTCCGAGTGCGCATTTGCGTCAGGAAATGCGGAACTTGCGAAAGAGGCTGCCGTAAGGGCGGTGGTCAACAATTACCACGATATTGAATCCTGGAGGCTGCTCGGGAGCATCGGCAATGCGAGTGGTTTCTCTGTTCGGAGAAGGCGCATCTCGAAGCGAGTGGAAGTCAACGAAATTGCCCGTGGCTCCGTGGAAATCGTACTGGATTCCCTCGCGGCACCCTCCTCCCGCGCGGCGTGGTTTGCATATGCGGCGGTCCGCTCGGTCTGGAGGTATGAAGGTCGCTTTGACGCGCGATTCCCGAGATCGCGTGATTACTTCCCGACCTACGACGAGGAAATGGAAGCTCTCGCGGGTTTGATTTCCGTGTGGCGCGCGACCCTTGTGGACTCGGCCACGGCGGGTGTGCAACCGGACGCGGAACTGGAGGCATTGTCCAGAATCGCGGAAGAGGGTTACTTGACTGAATATGTTCTTTTTGAGGAATTGTGTGCTGATAACCCGGATGTCGTCCGCTCATTTTCGCCGGCGCTTTTGCTCAGGATTCGGGAGTACATTTCGCGATATGTGATAAGCGGGCTCTCGGTATGACCGTCAGGAGAAGGATATGAACGGAACACCACTTCGCGGGGTGTTTTCCGCGCTTGCCCTGGGAGCTGTTTTCATGTTTGCGGCTCAGGCGCACACCGCACCGTTGAGAAGCCCTGAGGAATCTCTGCGGCGAATTGACGAAACCCTGAGGCGGCCAACGAGGTCTGCGTTCCAGCGTGAACGCAATGTACAGACAGCGCGGGACATGATCGCGCGTTTCAGGGCTGAATACCCGGGTCAGGAATACCGGGGCGCCGCGCTTTTGTACTCCGCGAGATCTGCGGCAATGCTCGAAGACTTCGCTCTGGCAAAGGCTCTTGCGGACAGCGCCGTCGCCATGCCTCTGACTGATTCTCGCAGAATAGAAGCCGAGTTCATTCTTGGGATGGCTTCGATCCGGATGGGAGAGACGGCCCGCGGGACGGATGTGCTCAAGGAACTGCTCGCGCGTGGTGTACGGCATGAAATAGTGCCCGAGGCGCGCATCCTCCTCGCGCAGACGCTGGCAGAAAGTGGTGATGGCGCCTCCGCTACCGCGTTACTGGATTCCGTGATTCGCGAGGGACGCCCGGACTGGGCCGTTGAGAGGGCGAGACTGCTTCGGCCCGGCTACCGGCGAATCGGTCAGCCGGCGACTGACTTCGCTTCTCGCGCGCTGGATGGATCGAACATCCGGTTATCCGATTACGCTGGCAGGGTGGTTCTGCTCGATTTCTGGGCCACGTGGTGCGGACCGTGCAGAACCACGATTCCGGAGATCGCACAATTGTACGAACGCTATCACGCCCAGGGATTTGACGTGATCGGGATCAGCCTCGATACGAACGAGGAAGCACTGAGGTCGTTCATCGCGACGTACCGCATGCCGTGGCAACAGGTGTTCGAAGGGAAAGGGTGGCAATCAGAGATTGGCAGGACGTACGGTGTCAACGGAATTCCCGCGCTCTTTGTGATAGACCGGGGAGGGAGAATTCGCGGTAACGAATTGCGCGGAAGACCTCTGGAAGAAATGATCCAGCGTCTTCTCCGGGAGTAGAAAGCCGGGGAACTCGAGGAGTCAACCCGTGACAGGACTGCTGCTCGAAGGCATTGTTGCGTCTGGCAAGACGAGCGTGATCAGAGCAATCCAGGCGTTGCCCGTATGGCAAAGACGGTCATCGAAGCTCCTTTTGAGCGAGTTCTTTACCGAACGTGCGAACGAACATCTTCGCAACCGGGATGCAGATGCGTACCGCTCGCTGATGCACAGGAATCTTCGGATCCTCGATGCGGCGCGGCAGATCGAAATGGCAAGTCCGTTGCTTTCGGAAGAAAGCGGACGCGAGCTGTGTTACCTCCTGGAACGGTTCCATTTCACCAACGCCATTTCCTATGCTGACGGCCTTTTTGAGACGTACCGGGATATCGATTTCACGCTCGCGAGGCTGAATTGCCGCGTCGTCGTTCTGATGGTTGAGGAATCCATGGTTTCCTCGCGAATAGCGGAAGCGTTTCGACAGCGGGGGCAGGCATGGCAGGCCTACCAGAAACGTCTTGAGGAAAAAGTGGGCGACCTCGGCACGCATTATGTGGGTGTTCAACGTGCCTTTGTCAGCGGCTTGAATTGGACAAGCATGGAACACAGAACGATCGACGCCACCGACAAAGACTGGCGGCGGTGCGCAGAGGAGATCCTCGAATTCTGGCGCATTTGACCAACCCTGAGACCAACCTGCTTCAGCGAGATTGAATGAGGCGCACGTGTTCGATTACCATCATCATTCCGAATTTTCAGTCGACTGCACGGCTTCCATGGCAGATATCTGCCGGGTGGCGGTGGAACGCGGCTTATCCGAGATCGCGTTCACCGAGCACATGGATTTTATCCCGGAAGAGAAAAACACGGGATACTTTCGATACGATGCATACATGGAGTCTATTCGCAGATGTCGTGAACAATTCCGTGACGAGCTGGCAATCGTGGCAGGGATCGAGGTAGACTATTGCCCCGATTTTGAGAACGAAACAGCGAAATGGGTTGAAAAGAGAGAGTTTGATTTCGTGATCGGCTCGGTGCACTACCTTCGGGGAAAGGGCAACATCTCAGAACCGCGAGCGCTCGACTTTTTCCGTGGAAAGACAGAACGTGAGGCGTACGGTGAATACTGGGATGTGGTACTCCGTTGTGCGCGCTTTGGAATCTGGGATACACTCGGGCACATTGATGTGGTGAAACGGTACGGCACTCAGGTTTTCGGGCCATTCGACGAAACACGACACGCCGAGGCACTGGGCGAGATTCTGTCAACGCTGGTCACGAAGGGGATTTCGCTTGAGATCAATACGTCGGGACTTCGGCAACCGTCGGCCGAGTGTTACCCGTCTGCCGCGCTGTTGCGAAGGTACAGAGAACTCGGCGGCGAGCGCATCACCGTGGGTTCGGATTCCCATTCGGTGGAGTATACAGGAGCCGGCGTCCTTTTTGGTCTGCGCATGGCGAGGGAAACGGGTTTTACGCACGTGGAGCGCTTTCGCCGACGGAAAAGAAGCGCGGTCCCAATCAATCTCGAGTTCGAACCGGGGAATGAACGGCTCTTGCAACAATAGCCGCTCTGAGCCATCTTTGTGTGTGTTCCTCGTTGGTTTCTGGCCGCGCGGCCGGTATGCTTGCGCGATGGACAAGATCGGGCAAGGGAGCGGCGAGTTGGGTGTTGCGTGCAGCAAAACCGGGACAACGCGCGGGCTTACACGAAGGCGGGAGGAGTAAATGGCGACAGATCTCAATGCGATCTCTCGGGTAATCCGTTCGAAGAATCGCTTCGTAGTTTCTGCCCATATGCATTTCGACGGCGATGCAGGTGCCTCGCAGCTTGCCATGGCGCGACTCCTGCGCATGGCAGGCAAGGAAGCGATAGTTGTCAATGATGAAGAGACGCCGATTCAATTTCGATTCCTGCCTGAAATCGAAACGATACTGACGGCTGTTCCGGCGGATTATGCTCCTGACGCAGTTGTGATTATCGATACCCCGGTTCGGGAGAACATCAACTGCGGGGATATCCGACGGCGTTTTCAGAAACCGGTGGTTCCCGCGGAAGAGGCCGGCACAATCGGGAAATCGGCGTGGAAAGACGTCGTCACGATCTATCTCGATCACCACGAGAGAAGTGACCCTCTCGGGGAGTACGCGTATGTTGACCCGACAGCGTCCGCTGCCGCAGTGATTGTTGCGCGCCTCCTGAAGGCCCTCAAGGTGCCGGCAGATTCCACTCTGGGGACGATGATCGTGTGCGGAATCATGTCGGATACAGGGCGCTTCAGTTTCGCGAACACGACTCCTGAAGCCCTTCGTATCGTGGCGGACATGACAGACGCAGGGGCCAGCGTCAACCAGGTTGCAACGGAGCTGTACTACAAGAACTCGTTCGACAGCGTGCGCGTTACCGGACAGGCGCTTTCCACAATGGAGTTGTCCGCGAGCGGCAAAGTCTGTTCCATGCTGATCTACGAGGAACCGGTGAATGCTCAGGGGCAGGCCATTGAGGTAGAGGATCTGCCGAACTGGCCGGTGACCATCAGAGGGGTCGAAATCGGGATGTTCCTTCGGCCAGGAGCCGACGGAACCGTTCGTGTCAGTATTCGGTCGGCAGGCGATGCCGACGTAAACAAGTTCGCTTCTCAATTTGGCGGCGGAGGGCACAAGAAGGCCGCAGGCTGCAAAATGAAGATCCCCATCGAGGAAGCGCGCCGCGCCCTTGTCGCAGCGGCGGAGAAATTCCTGTTGGAAAAGTGAATGAGAATCCGCTTGTAATGGGCAAACCGGAGAAGGGCTCGCGCAGACGCGCACCTTCTCCTTTTTTCTTTGAGGAGTCTACGTGATGGAACGGGTTCGGCTGGGCCTCATTGGAGCGGGCGGAATGGCAAACGCGGTTCATTATCCGAGCCTTGCGGAAATGCCAGACGTGGAGATGACAGCGTTGTGTGACCTGGACGAGGAGCGGCTGCGCAAAACCGCGGACCGCTTCCGCATCGCGGCGCGCTATACGAATTACCGTTCCATGCTGGACAATGAACAGGTGGACGCCGTCTACATTCTGATGCCACCGCACCAGCTATTTGAACCGGTGATGGATGCGATCGAGCGGGGTAAGCACGTGTTCATCGAAAAGCCGCCAGCAGTAACCTCCGATCAGTGCCTTCAGATGGCGACCGCGGCGAAGAACAAAGGAGTCCATACCATGGTCGCATTCAACCGCCGGTTCATCCCTGTCATGCAGAAGGCCAGGGAGATGGTTACGGCGAAGGGCGATGTGATCCAGGTCGTATCGACGTTTTACAAGGATTACCGGGGGCAACCCCCGTACTACCGGGGTGCGGTGGATATCCTGACAAGCGACATGATCCATGCCGTTGACATGTTGCGGTGGATGGCGGGCGCTGAAGTAGTGGATCTTGTGAGTGACGTGCAGTCAAGGAACGCAAGTTACGCCAACATGTTCAACGCGCTGGTGCGTTTTGAAAACGGCTGTGTCGGGGCACTGCTTGGAAACTGGAACGTGGGCGGGCGCAGGCATGTGTTCGAAATGCACGCGGACGGAATAAGCGCGTACTGCAACCCTGACGCTGCAGTGGAGATTCTGGCGGACAACGGTCAGCCGGTCGTGTTTTCATCAAAGGAAGCGGCCGGCAGCAAGGAGAACCGGGTGTACTACGGTTTTGCCGCGGAGAATCGGCACTTTATCGACAGTCTCAAAGCGGATCGAGAACCAGAAACGAGTTTCGGTGACGCCCACAAAACGATGCTCCTGGTCGACCTGATCTACCGGAATGCGTGGAACTGACGAACGCTGGACACTTTACGAGCGGAAAAAGGGGCAGGCCTTGGTAAGGCCTGCCCCTTTGCATTTCGACGTCTTGTGATCTTGACGACTACTTCTTCGCGTACACCTTCGCCATCTCCTCCAGGGAGATCACTTTGGTGAAATTGCTGGCCTTTCCCGCGGTGCGGAAGGCGATCATCCTTGTTTCGACGACGTGCGACATGGCTTCCATCGCCGGCCTGAGGTAATCACGGATGTCGAACTTCTCCGGCGTTTCAACGAAGACTTTGCGGATGGTGGCAGTGGCCGCGAGACGAAGGTCGGTGTCGATGTTGATCTTTCGGACACCGAAATCGATCGAGCGGACGATATCCTCCAACGGGACACCCATCGCGCCGGGCATTTTTCCGCCGTACTTGTTGATTTCCGCAACGAGTTCGGGAGGAACGCTCGAAGAACCGTGGCTGACGATCGCGAGACCGGGCATCTTCTTGTTGACTGCCTGAACGATGTCGTAAGCCAGCACCGGTTTTGCCTTGAATTTGAACGCACCGTGGCTGGTTCCGAACGCGAGAGCCAGGGCGTCTACACCTGTTTTGTGGGCGAACTCCACCGCCTGGTCCGGATCAGCCAGCTTTACCCTGTCAGCTCCGTGCCCGTCTTCGATACCGCCAAGGGTGCCGATTTCCCCTTCTACGGTGATCCCACGCTTGTGTCCTTCGGCTACCACCCGGGACGTCACGTCGACATTGTACTCGAATGTGGACGGCGTCTTCCCGTCCTCCATGAGCGATCCGTCCATCATCACTGATGTCCAGCCATCGTCCATGGATTGTTTGCACGTCTCGAAGTTGTTGCCGTGATCAAGATGGAGCGCGACGGGGACTTTCGGGTAAAGCTTCATCGCGGCCTGAACGAGCCCGTAAATCATTACCGGACCGGCGTATTTGCGTGCTCCGCGGCTGGCCTGAAGGATAACCGGCGACTCAGTCCTGTCGGCGGCGCTCATGATGGCGAGGGTCTGTTCCATGTTGTTGATGTTGAAGGCGCCGACACCGTAGTTCTTGGCGATAGCGTCATCCAGAATCTGCTTCATGGTGAGAAGGGGCATAAGAGAAATCCTCCAGCGGGAAACGAACGGGAACCGGCGGAACGCCGGGATGAAAAGCAGCCGCAGGTCGGCGCGAAAGACATTATAAAAAGATGACATCACGGGGAGAGTGGGTCAAGCTTCGCTTTCCGGCGCCTGGGCCGGAAACCGGCGGCCGGGGTGTACAACTCCGAAGGAGGGGGCGCAGACCGGCTTCAGGATGCATCGTATATTTGATAGTCCGCTGGTGGTGTGTCCACGGACATGTGAGGAAGTGCGATGTATCCAGAGCTGTTCAAATTTGGACCCGTCACGGTATACAGCTACGGCGCGATGCTTGCATGTGCGTTCATTGTCGGGGCGTGGCTGTTCCGGCGCGAACTGCGGAGATGGAATCTACCGGAGGACCTGGCTGACAGGGTGGCGTTGGCGGCGATGTTCGGCGGAATCATTGGTGCGAAGCTGTATTTCATCGCGCTGGAAGCGCCGGATGAATTCGCGGCGGAGCCTCTCAATACCCTGTTTTCCGGCGCGGGTCTTACGTTTTACGGCGGGCTGGCGGGTGCGGTTCTTTTCATCTGGTTCGTGGTGCGAAGGGCGAAGGTGTCATTCCTCCATGTGGCGGATTTGCTGGGACCCATACTGGTGCTCGGATACGCATTCGGCCGTGCGGGTTGTTTTCTTTCAGGCGACGGGGACTATGGACCGCCAACGAACCTGCCCTGGGGAATGAGTTTTCCGAACGGGACCGTGCCGACGGTGCTGATGGTCCATCCCACGCCGTTGTATGAGATCGGGCTTTGTCTTGTGGGATTCGGGTGCCTCTGGTTCGTGTTGCGCCACAAGACACTGGCGCCGGGGGTGATGGTGGCAGCGACCTTTCTCGTAGCGGGGGTGGAGCGTCTCATTACCGAGTTCTGGCGGTTCGATTCCGGGGTATACGCGACATACGCGTATGCATACGGTGGGACTTCGCTGGCGGAATCACAACGCGTTGCCTTCGAAATTGCCAGGAAGGCGCATTTCGCGTATGCCGGGTTAAGTCTTGCGCAAGTTCTTAGCGTTGCACTTATCATCGCGGGCGTGGTCATCTTGTTTGTTCAACGAAGGAAGCCCGCAAGAGCAATTCCAGGAGCGGTTGGCAGGAAGTCGTAAGCTTTTTTTTGCAGGGGAATCGATGCGTCCTCATGTACTGGTTCTGCGGGCGGCGGGCTCAAACTGCGATGTGGAAACCGCTCATGCGTTTTCCGTTGCCGGAGGCGAGGCTGAGCGGATACACGTCAACCGTGTTGCCGAAAAGCCTTCGTTGCTGGAGGAGACGTCAATCCTTGTCATTCCCGGTGGTTTCACCTACGGTGACGATGTCAGCGCCGGCAAGGTTCTCGCGAATGAACTGATGACACGGCTCTCAGAGCCGCTTCTGAGGTTTGTTGAGCGTGGTGGCCTCGTTCTCGGGATCTGCAACGGTTTCCAGGTACTCGTTAAGACCGGCCTATTGCCGGGATGGAACGAACAAACTCCGTCCTGTACGCTCGCGGGCAATCTTTCCGGAAAGTTTGAGGATCGCTGGGTGTGGCTGAAACCGGGTAGCTCGCGATGCGTGTACACGCGCGGCATAGAAAAGCCGATTTACCTCCCGGTTGCGCATGCGGAGGGGCGTTTCACCGCGTCATCCCTGGAGGTGCTTGACCGTCTCGAAACGAGTGATCAGGTTGTGTTTCGGTACACGGATGCCCTCGGGGACGATGTGGGGTATCCCGGAAACCCGAATGGTGCCGACCGGTCTATCGCTGCCATCTGCAATGTCTCCGGACGCGTAATGGGAATGATGCCGCATCCGGAGCGCCACATTCATCCTACTCACCATCCTCAATGGACGCGTAACGCCAGCCGCAGCCGCCCGGACGGGCTCGCCATTTTCGAGAATGCCATCCGTGCCGCGCAGGAATAGGGGCTGATGCGAACCGGTTCGCGAAAGCCTGCGAGGCGAGCACACCTTCCACCGGGTGAGGCCATCCTGGCAGCCCTTTCAGCGCGGGCCAAGCCCTTGTCGTTGCAGCAACTGGCTTCCGCAGTGCACTCGACGCAGGACGACCCATTGTTTCGGCAGGCAGTGATGGATTTGCGCCGGGAAGGTAAGATTTACGAGGGGAGGGGCCAGCGATACGCCAGCGCGTCGGGCCTTGGCGCGCGACTTGGCACCTTGCGTCTTGCGGAACGGGGGTATGGGTTCGTTGCCGTCGAAGGTCGGCAGGACGATCTCTACATACCGGCGGAAAACATAGGAAACGCCCTGGACGGTGACACCGTGTTGGTTGTCGAGCAGAGCCCGCGCGGGAGGCGCAATCTCAGTCGGGGGGTGGTGCTTGGGATTGCTTATCGACCCGAACGCATGATCGTGGGGACGTTTCACAAAGGCGTTGGTTTCGCGTGGATTCGCCCATTTTCGGCTCAATTGCCAGACCTGCAACTCGTTTTCCTCGGTGCGGAAGGGGATGAAAAAGCGCCGTCGGAAGGGGACGTGATAACGGCGGTTCTGGAACCGTTGTCCCTGGAGTCGTCTGCGCCCGCTGCGAGGTTCGGAACAGCGCTCGGGAAACAGGGCGACCCGTGGGTGGATGTCACCGCCATATTGCACGCCCACGGAATACGGCTTTCGTTTCCGGCCGAAGCCGTTCGTGAAGCTCAACAGGTTGCGGAACGAGCTGCGGAGGAGGCAGGGAAAAGAGCCGATTTGCGTGGGCTGGAAACGGTAACGATTGATCCTTCGGATGCCGCAGACATCGACGACGCGATCTCGCTTTCGAAAGACGACGCCGAGCGGGATGTCGTAGGAATTCACATCGCCGACGTTTCCCATTTCGTGCCTGAAAAGGGTGCTATCGATAAGGAAGCGTATCTGCGCGGGACAAGCGTCTATCTGCCTGGCAAGGTGGTACATATGCTGCCGCCGCAGCTTGCTGCGGGCCTGTGCAGCCTGTTGCCGCGTCAGGATCGCCTCGCAGTCAGCGTTCTGATCACGCTGGACGAAAACGTTCTGCCGGTTCGGGTGGAGATCCTCGAGAGCGTGATTCGCTCCTGTGCAAAAATCTCTTATGAAGAAGCGCAAGAGGCGTTGGGCGGGTCAGCACGGCCGGACAACCCTGCGTTCCCGCACGCGGGAATGCTGCAACGGCTTGCCGACATCACGGGTGAACTGGCGCGGAAGCGATCGCGTCACGGAGCGCTGGACTTCGATGTCCCGGAGGTGCGCGTAGAAGTCGACGCACAGGGAAGGGTTGTTGCGCTTCGTCGGCGGGAACGTCTGGACAGCCATCGTGTGATCGAAGAGCTGATGTTGCTCGCGAACAGCGTTATCGCCGACCATCTTTCACAAATACATTACCCCCTGTTGTACCGTGTTCATGCAGGTCCCGACCCGGCGAAACTTCAGGAACTCGCTCCTCTCGCGCTGTCGCTCGGGCAGGTGATTGCGCCGGACGGCCGATCTCCTTCGGTGCAAGACCTGCAGAAGTTGCTGGATGCCATCCGTGGGAACCCTGTGGCGCCAGTGCTTGAAGCTTTGATTATCCGGAGCCTGCCGAAGGCGGTGTACCAACCTGACAACATCGGGCATTTCGGCCTTGCGATGGATGCATATACGCACTTCACGTCGCCGATCAGACGGTACCCGGATCTGGTCGTCCACCGCCAGCTCAAACGGGCACTGAACGGAACCCCGCCCTGTTATTCGCACGAGCAATTGTTCACCATCGGTGACCACTGTTCCGCAGCGGAAAGAACCGCAGAAACCGCGGAACGGGAAGCCATTCGAGCGAAGCAGGCGGAATACCTCGCGGGGCGCGTGGGGGAGGAGTTCGACGGGACGGTCTCAGGGGTTCGGAAGTTCGGGCTGTTTGTGGTCTTGAATGACAGTCTCGCCGAGGGATTTGTGCCGGTCGACGACCTCCCTGCGGACACGTACGCGTTCGACCCCACGTCGCTTACGCTGGAGGGAAGAAGGTCGCGGATGACCTTCCGTTTCGGTGATCCGGTGAGCGTCCAGGTCGTTCGAGTGGATGTGGGATCTCGACGGATCGATTTTCTGCTTGTCGAAGCGCCTCACTCGCATCGAACGCGAGGACCGCGCACGAAGACGCTGCGGAGATCGTCGAAACGCCCATCCCGTCCCACGCCGGGAAAAAGGCGCGGGGGTCGGCCCAGCCGCTGACCGCTAGTTGACCAAAACCTCCTCCAGGCTCCTCTTCGGAACATGGTGGACGCCGTTTTCGTCACGGTAATATTTGATGCTTCTATCGGGACCGACCGGTTCCAGTTGGATCTTCTCCGCAGGCACGCCGATGGCGAGCACCAGAAGTATCTGGAGGTGCGAAGGGATATTCAGTATCTCTTGCAGCTTCGGCCTCTGGATGGCGCCCATGATACAGGTTCCGAGCCCCTTTTCCCGGGCCGCGAGAGCGATCGTCTGGGCGGCAATTCCGTGATCAACACCAAAGCCTTCGCTTATGGTGGTATCGCCGAGAATGATGATGTATGCTGCGGGGCGCTCCCCCTCCGCCGGGCCCGGCCAATCGGTGAGGTAGCCTGCCCACGCAAGGGTGGGGAAAATGCGGGCGTTCTGTTCGGGGTCCGCCGACACGAAGTATTTGAGCGCCTGCTTATTGCTTCCCGAGGCGCAGATGCGCGCGAGGTCCACCATCTCCACCAAGGCGTCACGGGTTACGGGGATGTGTTGTTTGAAGCGACGCGTACTGCGGCATTCACGAACAAGGTCTTTGAGCATGTGAACGGCCCTTTCCACGTGGAGTGAATTTCGAAAAATTACGGAACAAAGATGCAACAAGCGGTTTCCCGTGACAACGACCCCAACCAGGTACCCGCGGTGTGCACAAAGTCCCGACAGTGCCGCGCGCGTTGACTTCCTTGGTATTGGAATGTATTATAATTAGTCTGTCTTCACCGCAAGCGGGATATCATGGTTATCGACTTTTCTACGTTCCAGGACGGGATTCACGCCGTTGACTGGGCTGGTGAAATCCCCGGTGTGGATCTCATCTATCCCGAAATAGTCGCGGCGATCCAGGTTCGCGCGAAAATCCACCGCCTGCAGGAAGTAGTCACGATCCGCGCTGCGTTGAGGGCTCAACTGGAGCGTCCTTGTGATCGATGCCTAAGACCTGCGGTCCTGGCCATCGAATCTTCGTTGTACGTTGTTGTCAAATTGCGGGCCGGGCTTTCCGCGGCGGAAATGGGAGACGACGGAGAAGTCCTGATAACTGTTGATCGTGAAGAATCCCAAGTGGATTTGACTGACCATATTCGCGAGAGTCTGATCGTCGAGGTACCGATGACCATTCTGTGCGACGACGACTGCAAAGGAATCTGTCCCCGGTGCGGGGCCGATTTGAATGAGGAATCCTGTTCGTGTCGGAGGCAGGCCGAATGACCTGCTTCTTCGCGCGATGGATTGATATCCAAATTCCCGGTAAGGAGTGATTCTGTGGCAAACCCAAAACACCGTACTTCAAAAGCTCGCACGCGTTCGCGCCGCACCCACTGGAAACTCACCGCGCCCAATGTGGTGAAGTGCAGCCATTGTGGCGCCCCGAAAGTTGCTCACCGTGTGTGTCCGGAATGTGGTTATTACGGGCAGCGCCTCGCCGTTGCACCGCGCGAGGAATAGCTCGCCTGCCACACGCGGCGCCGCCTCCCGGGTGGCGCCGTTTACTTTGTCCGGATTTCCCGCTGCCCGCGTTCAGGCGCGTTCTACACTCGAATTTGAGGTGTTGGCATGGAACGGGTGTGCACAATCGCCGTTGACGCCATGGGTGGAGATTTCGCCCCGGATGAAATCGTTGCCGGAGCTGTTCATGCCGCGCAACAGGGCGACGGGGCGATCAGGGTCATTCTTGTCGGGCAGGAGCAGGCCGTAAAGGCATCTCTGGCGCGATTTGGAGAGGTGTCGGGGGTCGAGATCCGACACGCCCCGAGCACAGTCGGGATGGCAGAATCCGTCAGCAACCTCCGTCGTAAAATGGATTCCTCGCTGGCGGTTGCCATCAAGATGCAGAAAACGGGAGAGGCGGATGCCGCGGTCAGTGCCGGAAACACAGGCGCTGCAATGGCGCTTTCCCTTCTCTTGCTCGGCCGCATTCCCGGCGTAAATCGGCCCGCGATCGCGTCTCCGATGCCTACGAAGAAAGGAGTGTGCACCCTTCTCGACGTAGGCGCAAACAGCAGCTGTGAGCCACTGAACCTCTACCAGTTCGCCGTAATGGGCAGTCTCTATCACAGTTTCGTCTACAATGTGCCGAATCCATCTGTGGGGCTTCTCAGCATCGGGGAGGAGGCGTCGAAAGGTGACGAGCTGGTTCAGAAAACCCATTCGCTTCTTGCAGCCTCAAGCCTGAATTTCGTAGGGAACGTGGAAGGGCGCGACATACTGAGTGGAACGTCGGACATAGTTGTGTGTGACGGCTTCACCGGAAATGTTGTTTTGAAGTCCGCGGAAAGCGCAGTACAATTCATAACCGGCGTTCTGAAGGATGCGATAAAATCATCGCCGTTGAGCATGCTTGGTGGGCTCTTGATCAAGAGACAGTTTAACAAGCAGAAAACTCGACTGAATTATGAAGAATATGGCGGTGCTCCTCTTTTGGGTATCGATGGTATTACTATTATCTGCCACGGTCGTTCGTCGGCGCGTGCCATCCAGAATGCCATCCGGGTGGCCGCGACCGCGGCGAGGCAGAAACTGAACGAGCACATCAAAAACAAACTGTCGGAAGCCAGCGTCGATGCGACATCCTGAAAGAGCGTTTTTCAAAGGACTGGGTGCCGCCGCCCCGACCAAGGTGTTGAGTAATCATGACATCGAGAAGCTCGTAGATACCAGCGATGAGTGGATTCGGACCAGGACTGGAATAGAGCGAAGGCATGTCGCGGACGACGACACCAATACGTTGACTCTCGCGACTGAAGCGGGCAGAAAAGCGCTTTTCGATGCAGGCGTTGAACCTGAGGAGGTCGACATGATCATCCTTGGGACGCTGACGCCCTACATTGGCTTTCCGGCTACGGCCTGCCTTGTTCAGAACGCGTTGGGTGCCCGCAACGCGGCTGCCGTGGATATCAATGCGGCGTGTTCAGGTTTCCTGTACGGTCTCCACCTCGCGCAAAGCCTCATCTGTAGCGGGGCCAATCGGAACGTGCTACTCATCGGCGCGGAGACGATGTCTCGCATCGTCAACTGGAAGGACAGGAACACGTGCGTCCTTTTTGGCGATGCGGCAGGGGCAGCCCTTCTCGCGCCCAGTGCCGGAAACGAAGATGGCGCAGGCGTGCTTGGCACGTACATACGCTCGGACGGCGTGCAACCGGAGATGCTCTGTCGTATCGGCGGCGGGACGAAGCCGGTCGCGAAGGAAGAGGAAAACTATCTCCAGATGTCCGGTAAGGATGTCTTCAAGCGTGCGGTGACGGCGATGGGTGACGCGGCGGAGCAGATTCTTCGGCAGACGGGCTTCTCCGGGGAAGATATCACGCTGCTCATCCCCCACCAGGCGAATATGCGCATAATCGAGGCTACTGCCAGACGTGTGAATATCCCCATGGACAAGGTCGTAGTGAACATACAGGAGTACGGAAACACCTCTGCGGCCACGATTCCCGTGGCGATGGCCGAGGCCAAAGCCTCGGGGCGGATGCGGAGCGGAGATATCGTGCTTATGGTTGCGTTTGGCGCCGGAATGACCTGGGGCGCGGCGCTGGCTCGAATGTAGGTACGGAACAGATGGGGATTGCGTTCCTTTTTCCCGGCCAAGGCTCCCAATATGTGGGAATGGGTGCGGATCTTTTCGCGGAGTTTCCCGCGGCGCGGCGAACGTATGAGGACGCGGATGCCCTTCTGGGTTGGCCGGTGACATCAATGAGCTTCGCGGGCCCTGCGGAAACACTGAACGACACCCGGTATACCCAGCCCGCAGTGTTTGTCCATAGCATGGCCGTGTTCGAGATTCTGCGGCAACATGGTATCCGCCCCGATGTGGTGGCAGGGCACAGCCTCGGCGAATACGCGGCACTGTGCGCCTCGGGCGCGCTGGAGTTCGGGGCGGCGTTGCGCCTCGTCGCGGCGCGAGCTGCTGCGATGGCCGATGTGGCGTCCCGGAAGCCCGGGACGATGGCCGCAGTGGTAGGACTTGACGAACGCACGGTTGAGAAAAGTGTCCAGGGCCTACGTGATGTAGTTGTTGCCAACTACAACGCGCCCGACCAGGTCGTGATTTCCGGAGCAGAAGAAGCAGTAGGAAACGCGGGTACCGCGCTTTCGGAACTGGGTGCCAAGCGGATTGTTCCACTCAAAGTCAGCGGCGCCTTTCACTCGCCGCTGATGGCCGAAGCGGCACGAGTGTTCGCCGATGCCCTCGAACGCGAGGAAATCTCCACACCGGGAATTCCTGTTATTCCCAACGTTACCGCGAAACGGACAACCGACCCTGAGGAAATCCGGAGTCTGCTGGTTGAACAAATAACCAGCCCCGTACGTTGGACGGACACGGTTCGCTCCCTGGCATCGTCCGGCTCCGCAAGCTGCTTCGAAGTGGGGCCAGGGAGGGTTTTGCAGGGCCTTGTGAGACGCATTGCTCCTTCGATCACCACCACCACAGTTGGAACCACAGCAGAAATTCGGGCACTGTTGAAGACCCAATGACAGGACTCAGTTCGCGATGTTTGACTTGAACGGTCGAGTTGTGCTTGTTACGGGCGGGTCCGGGGATATCGGTGCTGCTCTGTGCGAAAAATTCGCACTTGCGGGCGCAAAGGTGGCGATGACGAGCCGAACGGGATCAGCGGGACTTGCCCGTGTGCTGGAAACACTGCGCGCGCATGGTGCGGAAACCCTGCCGATTTCCATGGACGTTCGACAGCGTTCCGACGTGGAGGCCGGCGTCGCAAAGGTGGTCGAGACATGGGGGCGGCTGGATGTGCTGGTCAATAATGCAGGGATCACGAAGGATACTCTGCTGCTCCGGATGAATGACCAGCAATGGAACGATGTGCTTGAAACGAACCTCACGAGCGTCTTTCTGTGCACTCAAGCTGCGTTGAAGCCCATGCTGAAGGCCCGCTGGGGACGTATCATTTCCATTACCTCCATAGTGGGCGAAGTAGGGAATGCGGGACAGGCGAATTACGCCAGTGCGAAAGCGGGTATCATTGGTTTTACCAAGACCGTCGCCAAAGAATGCGCTTCCCGTAACATTACCGTGAACGCCATTGCCCCCGGATTCATAGAATCCCGGATGACAGACACGATTCCGGAAAAAGTGAGAACGACGTTGCTTGCCAGTATTCCACTCGGGCGGCCCGGGACGCCGATGGAAGTAGCGGCCGCAGCGGTCTTCCTTGCGTCAGAGGAAGCATCGTACATTACAGGACACGTCTTGAACGTTGATGGTGGCATCGCGATGTGAACGGATCGGCCAACGGGTCGGTGGGTTCAAACGGAGCGTGCCATCGCAACGAGTGTTATTTAAAGTACCGCTTGTCAGGGCATCAACCCGCCACACCACGTGCATAGGGCACCAGGAGGTAAAATATGGCGATTGAAGACAAAGTTCGCGATCTGGTAGTTGAGCAGTTGGGTGTTGCACCGGAAGAAGTAAAGCCGGAGGCTCGTTTCATAGAGGATCTCGGGGCAGATTCGTTGGATACCGTTGAACTCGTCATGGCATTCGAGGACAAATTCGGCGTCGAGATTCCTGACGAAGAGGCGGAAAAACTCGACACGGTAGGCGCCGCGATCGAATACCTGAAAAGCAAGAACGTGGAGTAGTCGGTTCGGCCGCGGGCGACTTGGCTCGCTCGCTTCGCGTGCAAGGAGTTCTTTGTGGGCGGCAAAACCCGACGCGTAGTCGTCACGGGAATGGGCGCAGTTACCCCGGTAGGTAATTCACTAGAGGAGTACTGGCAGGCTCTTCTCCACGGCAAGAGCGGCGCGGGCTCGATTACGAGGTTCCCTACCGAGGGGTTCTCGACTACGATCGCGGCGGAAGTGAAAGGGTTCGACCCGACGCAGCGCATCAGCGCAAAAGAAGCGCGGCGAATGGACCTTTTCATTCAGTACGCGGTGTACGCGGCATCTGAAGCGATCGAGGACGCTGATCTGCGGGTTGACGGGATGGATCCGACGCGGGTCGGGGTGATCGTCGGCTCGGGTATCGGCGGTATTTCGACGCTCGAGGCGCAGTACAAAGTCCTGAAAGAACGTGGACCAGGGCGGGTGAGCCCGTTCATGATTCCCATGCTGATTTCGGACATGGCCGCCGGAATGATAAGTATCATCTTCGGGCTCAAAGGTCCGAATTATTGCACGGTGTCCGCGTGCGCATCGGCAGCGCATGCACTGGGCGACGCGGTGTCCGTCCTGCGGAACGGACATGCAGACGTGGTTCTGACCGGCGGAGCGGAAGCTTCCCTGACGGAACTGGCGATGGCCGGATTCTGCGCGGCGCGGGCACTTTCCACGCGGAACGATGACCCGGAGCACGCAAGCCGGCCGTTCGACAAGGATCGCGACGGTTTCGTGTGCGGAGAAGGCGCGGGAATACTGGTGCTCGAAACTCTGGACCACGCGATTGCGAGAGGGGCGAGGATCTACGCGGAGGTGCTCGGCTTCGGGTATTCG